>Ga0209281_1000005_pt1 | contig 1242284 bp, 1076 predicted proteins | sample MedtruBG_FD_187514 | JGI IMG/M metagenome (GOLD analysis project Ga0209281, IMG submission 187514) | Root nodule microbial communities of legume samples collected from California, USA - Medicago truncatula BG (SPAdes) (version 2) | ecosystem: Host-associated > Plants > Roots > Nodule... | reverse complement strand
CGAGGTGCATCCGCATTCTTCGCTGAAAATGCGGTCGCCTCGGGAGTTCAGGCGGCAACACGCTGCAGGGGCTGACCAGCTGCTTTATTGCGAATAGGGTGGGGTCGGGAATACGGGGGCGACATCATGCCAGTTGTAGAAGCGGGAGTGGAAAAGGCCGTGGCCTCACTCCAACCTGGTTTGATACCGGAAACAGCGCAAGCTATCCTAACCACCGATAAACGGCCTAAGGTTTGCTCTCTATGCTTCAGTGGCGTGAATGTCGCAGCCATGGCGAAGGGTGCCGGCATGATTGAGCCGAATATGGCGACTATGCTGGTCTACTTTTTCACGGACCTTGCCATAGACGCGGACTTGCTGCGGGAGATGCTCGTGCGTGTGGGTGACCGCACCTTTAACAGCATCAGCGTAGATACAGACACCAGCACTAGCGACTCACTGATTGTGCTGGCTACAGCACTAGTGCCAGCGACGCCAGACCTGCTGCGCGACTTTGAAGCCGCCCTCGGCGCCATGATGCTCAAACTAAGTCGCGACATTGTCTATCAAGCCGAAGGCGCCACCAAAGTGATCGAGGCACAGGTGACGGGCGCATTGTCGGTCGAGAACGCTCGCCAAGTCGCCAAATTGATCGTCAACTCACCGCTGGTGAAGACCGCAGTGTTTGGGAGTGATCCGAACTGGGGACGCGTCGCCATGGCACTGGGAAAGCCTGGTCAGCAGCAAACCGGGCCCATAGATACCCGCTGCGTCGTGATTCGCATGAATGGGGCCACGCTGTTCTCGCGTGGTGAGGCTGTGCCACTGCGACTGCGGAGTTGTCTGCAAACTTGCACGCAAGCAAGAAGATCGACATTGCTGTGGATCTCGGCGAAGGGAGCGAAAACTGGACGGCGTGGGGTTGCGATTTGAGTTACGACTACGTGAAGACCAACGCTGAATACACCAGCTAGAACCGCCTCTCCAGACAGCAAGGCCGCATTGCCAGGGTTGAGGCACGGATTCTTTGTGGGCTTTGTCAAGCTGCGCATACGCGTTGAAAGACGTCTGAAAGGACTATGGCGTCATCGACCTGAACCCGGCCACCGGGCAGGCAATCTGGCATGTGACAGTGCAGGGGGTGGGGCCCGAAGCTGCGGCAGATCGAGGAGGTTATGAGTACGATCTGACCATGCTGCGATTTCCGTTGGACAAGGTGTTTTCGCACGAGAGCAAGTATCCGGCACCCATGCAAGGCAGATTGGTCCTGCGGCAAAAACGCAAGGAGGAGGCCGGGGAGGGCGGGGCCTCACCGCAGGCCGTGCAGCTGCAGATTCCTGCGGCAGGTTCTGGTGGCAAGGAGGATGTGGCAGGCCATGCGCCCGAAGCTGCAGCAATATCAGCCAGTGCTCGCGCGCCTGCAGCCGCAGTTGCTCCCAAGGCGCCCAGCAAGCTGGAATTGAAGCTTGCGGCAGTCATGGGTGAAGCGGCATTCAGGGCACCACCTGCTGCGGCAAAGCGGCCTGCGGCGAAATCCGAACGCGGAACCGGCGATGCGACCAAAGAAAGCCCCACGGCCGCCGCAGCCGGCGCGGGCCAGGGAGGAGGGCGGTGCGATGCACGAGCAATCATCGGGAGCTGCCGCAGGCCTGGACGAGGCCCCGGCTTCGCCAGAGCCTCCAGCACCGCCTACCGCTCAGATCCTTTCATCCGAAACTGCCGCAATACACACTGAGGCGGCCATGACACGCACGCCTGTTTCCGCGGCAACGAAGCGCCATATGAGCGTAGCTGCGGAGTTTCGGAGCCTGAGCGACGAGCTCGACGACTTGCCCCCGGTCGTGGCGCATTCCAGGACGGAGCCGCAGGCTTCACTCGTGAGATCAAGTTCAACGAAACGGGGGCAGCCGTGCAACCAGACCAACATCGTCGTGTTCGTGATGTACTCGTGCGGCGATGTCAAAGGCCGTCTGTCGTGCGTGGTTCTGGTGGAGCCTGGTCTGGAGTGGTTTGCGCAATCCTCATCAGGTGTTCTGAAAGCGTAGCGCTGGAGTCAACGAAGAATGAGTCGCTTAAAAGCTCACTTTCCTGGCCATCATTTGATGGATACGATGTATATTATGTTAAATCACAAACGCAGATAACAGCCTGTAAACCAAGGCAAGGCACTCCTCCAGTGCCTTGCCTGCTTCGTTTTCAGCTGTTCAAGACGGTTTCCAGGCCTTCAAGCTCCTGCTTCAGCAAAAGCGCGGTTTCCTGTGGCTCGAACTGGCGCTGCAGCAGCGGGATGGTGAAGACGTAGCTTGCATCGTGCACGCCGTGCGTTTCATCGCGGCGCAGGACGTAGGCCAGTTGCAGGCGCGCCAGGGACCGGCGCAAGGCCTGGGCCTGGCCGGTGGCGCCGTGGGACTGGACCAGGGCGTCGAGTGCGGTCAGGCTGGTCTGTCCTTGCTGGGCCGTGTGATAGACGGCGATGCGGTCCAGGCGGCAGGCCTGTTCGTCGGTGCTCAAGCGGCCCCATCCCACCAGCGCGTCCTGCACGGGCTGTGATGCCATGGCCTGGCGCAGGTGGCGTTCTTCGATGACGCGTTCGTCGGGTCCCAGGGCTTCCAGGCATTCCTGGCAGAGGATGGCGACAAGGTTGGCGCGCCTGCCGCTGGCCTCTATCAGCCGCTCGGCCAGAGTGTCGTTGGCAAAGCCCAGGCGCAGCCTGCGCAGCGGTTCGGTGGCCAGGGCGTGGCATGCCGCTGGCTCCAATCCGCCAATGGCCAGGATTTCGCCGAAGTTGCGCAGCGGCGACTGGTAGTCGAGCAGCGCTGCCGCGTACAGATCCCAGAATCCCGCCAGCATGAACCAGCAACGGCCCTCCTCGCTCAGCGCGCGCAAGGCGCTGAGCTGGGGGTAGCCATTGCGGGCTTCGTCGCGGAAGAACAGGTCGGCCTCGTCGATCAGCAGGTACAGCCGCCTGCCCTGCGACTGCTTTTGCAGGTGTTCGATGATGGCCTCCAGCGGTGTTTCCACGGGAAGGCCGAACTGCGTGGCCAGGCGCGGCGTGAGGCGGTGGTCGCGCAGCGAGATGTAGTGGCAGGCGATGGCCGGATGCTCCTGCAGCCGCCGCTGCACGGCCTTGAGCAGGCTGCTTTTGCCGAGCTGGCGTCCTCCCACGACCAGGTAGTTGGCCGGTTCGCGGTTGAGCACGCGGGCCAGCAGGCGCTCGCGGCCAAAGAAAACGTCCTCGCGCGTTACGCCGCCGCGCGTCTGGTAGGGCGATATGCGCGTGACCTGCAACTGAGTGGCCAGCAGCCGCAGCAGCACCTGGTCCGGATCGCCGCCCAGCAGCCATTCGGTCTGCCCCGGGCTGTCCAGCAGCACGTGCAGGTTGGCGCGGTCCTGGGCATGGCGCTGCAGCAGCGGCATGGGCGACTGGGGATGGTGCGGGCTCACGATGAGCACCACATCGCCGCCGGTTTGCAGCAGGCGCAGCTGGCGCACGAGCTCGCCCTCTTCCAGCTCCGCCGGGGGCGCATAGACCAGGCAGCGACCCAGGGCGATGGGCAGCTCGGGCGGCAGCGTCCACTCGAACATGTCGCCGGGCACGGGCCACTCGCCTTGCGCCGTTTTGCAGACGGCGGACAGGCGTTCGGCCAGGGCCCGCACGCGGGCGCCTGGGCTTGCGCCGGCAAGGCGCAGGGCGCGCTGCCAGTCCGGCGGGCGTATGCCTGCAGCGCGCAGGACGGCGGAACGGCGGCCGGTGAGCCGCAGCAGCCGGTCCAGCTGGGGCAGATGCTGGTAGGGCTTGCGGCGCAGGCGCTCGGGCTTGAGCTGTGCCGGGCCTATCAGCGGATGGCGCACCAGCCACAGCAGGGCCAGGCAGCCAAAGACCAGTGCGCTGGTCCAGATGACGCTGCGCAGCCATCCAAAGGGTTCATGCTCGGGCTGGCCCGGCGAGGGGCTGCAGTTCAGCGGCAGGTAGCGCGGCGGAGTCGGAGGCAGGCCGCCCTGGCAGCTCCAGTCCCAGCGTTGCCTGTCCAGTTGCAGCAGGACCTGGGTTCCGGCGAGCACGCCCATCTGGCTGTCGCGCACCACGTCCGCCTGCAGCACGAATGGACTGGGCGAGCTCATGCGCACGCGCGGTTCGGCAATGTCCGGCGCCACGCTGGCCAGGTCCTGCGGCCAGCTTTCATGCTGGCGCACATAGTCCATCAGGGCCAGGCGCCACAGGATGATTTCGTTCCAGACCCGGCCCGAGCTTTCCGCGCCCTGCAGGCTGCTGCGGGTGACGGGGTTGTAGCGGGGCAGCAGGATGGCCGTGCCGACGAACAGCGTGACCAAGGCGAGCAGCGCGGCGCGCCACCAGGATCTGGGCAGTTGCACAAGCCGGCCCAGGCCGCTCATGCCTGCAGCACCGCCACGGCGGCTTCGCGGGCGATGTCGCAGCGCCAGTGCAGATGGGCGCCCTCACCTGCTCCGCGCACCTGCAGCAGATTGCCCCAGAACAGGCGCCGCAGCACGGCATCCTGCAGATAGGGGCGTGCACGGCCCAGCGATGCCGCATCCACCAGCCCGCGCAGTTGCTCGCGAGTGGCAGGTTCCTGCGCCAGGGGCAGCAAGGTCTGCCACAGGCGCGCGCTGGCCACCAGATGGGCGCGCAGCAGGGGCGAGTGCACGGAAGCGACGCCCACGCCCTGCTCCACCAGCCATTGCAGCGCTTCCTCGAAAAGCGCGGGATGCCCGCCCGTCAGCGCCTGCAATGCCTCGATGACCTCGGCCGGCCAGGCCGTGCCGGGCCAGCGCTGGCGCGCCATCAGGGCCAGGTCTTCCAGCGTGGGATCGGGCCAGTGGGCCACCTGGCCGATATTGAGCAGCGACAGGTCACCGCTGCGGTACTTGAGGTCGGCCAGGGCCTCGCTGCCGCACAGCAGTAGGTGCAGGCGGCCGCTGTGCATTTCGCTGAGGCTGCGCAGAATGCCGGCCAGTGTCTCGCGCAGCTGCGCCGTGCCCTGCTCGAAGCGGCTGACCAGGCAGAACAGCCGGCCGCCGGCCAGCAGGCGCTTTTCCAGCAGGGCCTCGAATTCGTAGTCCGAGCCCACTTCGCCCAGCCCGCATTGCCGGCCCAGGGCCGCAAAGTAGTCGGCCGCAGCCGTGCTCACGCTGTAGGGCGGCTGGATGTGCAACACCGCCTCGGCGCCATACTGGGCGCGGGCACGCAGCAGCAGTTCCTGGCGAAACGGGGGCTGCCCCCAGTGCGCGGGCGACAGCAGCATGGTGATGGCATAGGGCCGGGCCTGGGCCAGCTGGGCGAAAAGCCGGTCCATGAAGCCTGCAAAAGGCTGGGCGCCAGCGGCGGCGGCCTGCAGCGGAAACTCCGTGGCAAAGCCAGCGGCGGAGAACAGGCGATTGGTCTCCGCCTCCGTCAGGCGCAGGTACTGGGCGCAGGCGGCCAGCCGGTCGCGCGAGCGCGGATTGGGCAGGGAAACCCCATTCCTCCAGTTGTTGACGGCTTCCCGGCTCAGCCCGATCTCGGTGGCCACGCCCGAGGCGCTGGCGCGGATGCGGCGCATGTACAGCCCCAGCAAATGGCCGAAATCCTCGTGAACGCCTGGTGCCACGGCAGCCCCCTGTTCAATGGCGGTGGGCTGCATCAGCGACGGCTCCGCTCAGGAAAACAGCGCCTGCTGGCGCAGATCCATCCTGCCGGGGCCATGGTCCGTATCCTCATCCTGTTCACCCTCTCCTGGGATTCAGCTGGTCTTGTGCAATTTGTTTCATTTTGCCGAGCGCGGATTGTCTCAGGATGCGGCATCGCCGCCACCCTGCCCCGCAAACTCCCGTCGCGCGCCGGCCATGCGGTACAGAGGCAGCACCACCGCCAGCACCAATCCCAAAGCCAGCCAGAGCCACAGTCCCTTGCCTCTGAAGGCCAGGGCCGCAATGACGGTGAAGGCCACGGCCTCGCACAGCCCGCGAAAGCCGGCCCGCAGCATGAACAGCCCCACGATGCCCTGCACGGGCGACACGCCGCTCTTGCGCAGGCTGGCCATGGTGTCCAGCAGGGCCTGCACGGATTCCTGGGCCTGGCGGTCACGCTCCTGGTCCCGCTCGCGCAACCGGGTGATGGCCATGGGCTGGGCCGGATTGGTGAGAGCGGTGCCGTCGGCGCCCTCTTCCTGGCCGGGCTGCGGATAGACCTCGCCATCCGTATCGACCAGCACCTGGCGCTCCGGGTAACGGGACAGCCAGGCGTGGTGGCTGACCCATTGGCCGGCATCGAAGTGGTAGCGCTCGCTCTCGCCCACCTGGTCGTAGAAGACATGCAGCACCGCAGCCTGCAGGCCGTGCTGGAACAGCATCTCCAGCAATCGCCAGGGCATGCCGGCCGTGGTGCGGGTGTCGAAGCCCAGCTCCAGGTGCTGGGGGTGGCCCAGGGCGCTGGCATTGGCCCAGTCGTCATCCCACAGCGCGGACCGGTCCAGGGCGGGGTCCAGCTCATGGATCCAGCGCTCGGCCTGCTCCCAGGACTGCCGGGCCAGGTACTGGCAGATCAGTTGCACGCGGCGCAGCTGCAGGGGCGTATCGAAGAAAAGATAGAGGTGATGGACGTTGCTGGACATGGCGGGCCTGAGGCGTTTGCAGGAATGCCTCGATTGTTCAATTGCAGCCGCCAGCCGGCCCTCCCAGGCCTGTCCAGCACGCGGCTGGCAGGCGCTCCCACCGGTTGACATTCTGTCCACTGCAAGAAGCGGGATGCAGGCGCTGCGGCGGCGCCCTAGACTGCGGCAATTGCCCACAGCGCCCATATTGCCAACCGCGCCCATACCGCCAACCCCGCCCGCCATGCACAACCTCGGTCTTTTCGACAACGAAGCTTGCGAATCCGCCCCGCCCTGCCACTGGACGCAGATGGAGCACCAGCTCGATGAGCAAGGCTGCGCGCGCCTGCCCGGCCTGCTGGATGCGCAGCAATGCCGCGACCTGGCCGCTCTTTATGCAAGGGAGGACGGCTTTCGCTCCCGCATCGTCATGGCACGCCACGGTTTCGGGCGCGGCGAGTACCAATATTTTGACTACCCCTTGCCACCGCTGCTGCAGCGCCTGCGCGAGCAGCTGTATCTGCGCCTGGCGCCGGTGGCCAATGTCTGGAACCAGCGCATGGGGCTGGAGGTGCGCTATCCGGACCGGCTGCAGGACTTCCTGGCGCGCTGCCACGCGCAGGGCCAGTTGCGGCCCACGCCGCTCATCCTTCAATACGGTGCGGGCGACTACAACTGCCTGCACCAGGACGTCTATGGAGAGCATGTGTTTCCGCTGCAGGTGGTGCTGCTGCTGTCGCGGCCCGGGCGGGACTTCACGGGTGGCGAGTTCGTCATCACCCAGGCCGATGGCGACCGGCAGCGGGCCGATGTGATGGCAATGGACCAGGGCGATGCGCTGGTCCTGGCCGTGCGCCACCGGCCCGTGCCCGGGCGGCGCACCGGCTACCGCCGCGTGGCCATGCGCCATGGGGTCAGCCGCATCCACAGCGGCCATCGCCATACCGTGGGGCTGATCTTTCATGACGCACTTTGATGGATGGCCGGTATGAGCACGCTGGATCTTTTCGCCGATGAACATCCCACCGGGGCCGAATCCATAGGCCCCCAATCCGTTGTGCTGCGCGGCCATGCCCTGCCCCATGCCGTGCAGTTGCTGGAGGCGGTCGAAGGCATTGCGGCGCGGGCGCCGCTGCGCCATCTGGTCACGCCGGGCGGCTTCACCATGTCGGTGGCCATGACCAACTGCGGCGCGCTGGGCTGGACCAGCGACAGGCGCGGCTACCGCTACAGCGCCATCGACCCACTCAGCGGCCAGCCCTGGCCGGCCATGCCGGCCGTGTTTGTCCGGCTGGCGGGCGAGGCGGCCGCTGCGGCGGGGTTCGATGGCTTTGTGCCCGATGCCTGCCTCATCAACCAGTACCTGCCCGGCACCCGGCTTTCCCTGCACCAGGACCGCGACGAGCGCGACCTGGGCGCGCCCATTGTCTCGGTCTCCCTGGGCATGCCGGCCACGTTTCTGTTTGGAGGACTGGCGCGCGCGGACAGCACGGCCAGGGTGCCGCTGCAGCATGGCGACGTGGTGGTCTGGGGCGGGGTGGATCGGCTGCGCCACCACGGCGTGTTGCCGCTCAAGGACCAGCCTCACCCGCTGCTGGGCGGGCGGCGCATCAATCTCACTTTTCGCAAGGCGGGCTGAATGGTTGGACGGTCTGAAATGGACAGGCTCAACAGCCAGGATCGCTTCGCCCGCCTGGATTGGGCGCGGATTGCCGCTGAGCTCGATGCCGAAGGCCATGCGCTGCTGCCGCAGCTGCTGACTGCGGATGAAAGCCGCGCCTTGGCCCGCGAGGCGGCCGCCGCGTCTGGCCTGCCTCCCTGCGTGCAGGCATGGCGCCCGGTGCTGCACGGGCATCTGCTGGCCCTGGCCAACCGCTGGCGCGAACACATGGGCATGCAGCCTGGGTTGCCGGGCTGCTTCGAGGATTTCATGCGTCCGGGCCGGCAAGCAGGCCAAACGCAGCCGCAGCCACAGCCACATCTGCTGCGCGTGCCGGAAGCAGGCCATGCCCCGCTGCGTTCATACAGCGAAGGTGCGCAGGTCTTTCCGCTGCAGCTGGTGGTGCTGCTGTCCCGGCCGGGCCAGGATTTCGAGGGCGGCGAATTCGTGATGACCGAGCAGCGCCCGCGCATGCAATCGCGCCCCATGGTGTTGCCGCTGGGCCTGGGGGATGCGGCCATCATCGCCACGGGGCCGCGCCCGGTGCGCGGTGCGGCGGGCTTTTACCGCGTGCACTTGCGGCATGCCATCAGCCGCGTTCACCGTGGCGAGTGGCTGGGTCTGGAGCTGCTTTTGCACGACGTGCCCCAGGCGCCCAAGGCTCTGCAAACGGACCGCTGGCTATAATGCCGCGCCTGCAAAGGCATCCGTGCAACAGGTGTCCGCATGCCAGCCATGGGGATGAAACGGGAACAAGGTGACTGCCAGCAAATGTTTTTTGCGCTGCCGGCACAGGCCTTGGCTGCCCCCGCAACGGTAAACAAGTCAAAGCGCTCCATGCCTGTCCCGCCAGTCTCCGCAACCCTGCGGAGGGGCGATGACAGGCTGTCACTGGTCCATGGCGTGGTCTGCAACATGCAGCTTTTCGCGGGTGGATTGGGAAGACGGGGCGCTGGGCGGAAGGCATGTCCTTGCGCCGCTTGTGAGCCCGGAGACCGGCCTGCTGCGTTTCGCGCCTGCTGTGCAGGCGTTTTCTTGACTGTCTGCGGGGTGCGGATGGCAACGTCCTGCTCCCCTTCCTCCCACGCTGGCTGGAGAGGTGGCAGTGCCTTGCTTTCGCATCAGACGGTCGAAGACCGATGTTCGAAATGCATTCTTCCTTTTCCAGGGTTTCCAGCGCTCGCGCTGCCCAGTCCCTTTCCGTGCGGCTGAGCCCGCTGGCCCTGGCCTGCGCCTTCATCTGCCTGCCGGCGCAGGCTCAAACCCAAACGCCCACGCCCACGCCAACGCCCCCATCAACCGCCCTGCCCGAGGTCCAGGTCACCGGCCAGGCCGAACGCATCGGCCAGCAACTGGCCCAGCCTGCGCGCTCTGCCAGCCATACCGGCGTCTCCAACCAGGAAGTGCCGGCCAGCGTGGACGGCGTCTCTGCCGAGCAGATGCAGGAGCGCGGCGACTACGCCCTGGTGGACGCCGTCACGCGCACCGTGGGCCTGACGGCCAGCAGCACGCCGGGCAACGGCGGCCTGTCCTTCAGCAGCCGTGGCTTTGCGGGTGTCAATTCCGTGGGCGTGGCCGAAGACGGCATGGTGCTGGGCGTGGCCGCCGGCACCACGGCCTATCCGGGTGACAGCTGGGGCTACGAGCGCATCGACGTGCTGCGTGGACCGGCCTCGCTGATGTATGGCAGCGGCACCATGGGCGCCACCGTCAACGCCATCCGCAAGCAGCCCAGCCGCACCAGCTCGGCCGAGGTGCTGGTGGGCGCGGGCACGGACGACACGCTGCGCCTGGGCCTGGGCGTGACCGGCGCCCTGGGCGCCTATGCCAGCTACCGCATCGACAGCTACACCGCACGCAGCGCAGGCGAGCGCGATCTGGACCAGTCGCGCAACGGCAAGTTCATGAGCACGCTGCGCTTGGAGCCCACGAGCGACCTGCAGATCGACCTGATTGCCGACCGCAGCGTGCAAAAGCCCAGCCGCTACTGGGGCACGCCGGGCCTGGACGGCAAGGTGGTGGAGTCGCTGCGCGACCGCAACTACAACGCCGAAGACAGCGTGCTGCGCTATGCCGACGAGCGCCTGCGCGCCAAGGTGCAATGGAAGGCCAATGACTGGCTGACGGTGCGCAACGAGCTGTACCACGTGCAGTCCGACCGCCACTGGCGCAACATCGAGGCCTACGCGCTCAACCCCGCCACCTGGACCGTGGGCCGCTCCGACTACCTGGAAATCCTGCACGACCTGGAGCAGACCGGCAACCGCCTGGGCCTGAACGTGGACCGGGGCTCGCACAAGATCGCCATGGGCTGGGAGGCCGCGCGCATCAACCTGCGGCTGTCCAACAACTCGCCCTATGGCGGCTCGTCCACGGTCTCGGCCTGGGATCCCGTGCATGGCAGCTGGGCCAGCCCCGATGCCACGGCAGCCAAGACAGAAACCGGCGTAACCCAGCATGCCCTGTACCTGGAAGATGCCTGGCGCATCAGCAACCGCTGGCTGGCCATGGCCGGCCTGCGCCGCGATGTCTACGACTTTGCCAGCCACTCGCTGGTGGGCGGCACGGATTTCAACAAGACGCTGGCCGCCACCTCCTGGCGCCTGGGCCTGACCTATGAGCTGGCCCGCAACACGCATGTCTATGGGCAGATCAGCTCGGGCCATGATCCCGTCAACAGCCTGGTCTCGCTGAACCTGGCCAACACGGCTTACAAGCTGAGCAAGGGCCGCCAGGCCGAGATCGGCATCAAGCAACAGGTGGCCGGCGGGCGCGGAGAGTGGACGCTGGCCGTGTTCGACATCAAGAAGGACAACATCATCACGCGCGACCCCGACCGCCCGGCCATCTCCATCCAGGGCGGCAGCCAGTCCTCGCGCGGGGCCGAGGTCACCGCCACCTTCCAGGCCACGCCCGCCCTGCGCGTGGAGGGCAATCTGTCCTATGTGGACGCCCAGTTCGACAAGCTCATCGAGGCTGGCGGCAACCGCGCAGGCAACCGTCCGCAGAACGTGGCCAAGACCACGGCCAACCTCTGGGGCCACTACCGCGTGGGCGCCTGGCAAGCCTCGCTGGGCCTGCGCTACGTGGGTGACCGCTTTGGCAACAACGCCAATACCGTGAACCTGCCCGCCTACACCGTGGCCGACGCCGCGCTGAGCTGGCAGGTGGACCCGCGCACCACCCTGAGCCTGATCGGCCGCAACCTGGCCGACAGGGTCTATGTGGGATCGAGCTACGGCAGCCAGTTCCTGGTCGGGCAAGGCCGCCGCTTCGAGATCGCGGCCCATATCCGGTTCTGATGGCCATGGCGCGCTCCAAAAGCCTCCACGGCCTGTGCGCTGGCGCCCTGGCGACCACCCTGCTGCTGGCCGGCTGCTCGCGCAGCGATTCCGGCACCACCAGTGAACTGCCGGCACCGGCTGCCGCACCGCAGGCGGCCGTGACCGTCAATGTCTGCGGCAGCCCCGTGACCTACGCCAACGCACCGCTGCGCGCCGTGACCCATGACGTGAACATCACCGAGATGTTTCTCTTCCTGGGCCTGGGTGACCGGCTGGTGGGCTACAGCGGTATCACGCAGGCCAAGCAGATCGACCCGGCCTTCCAGGCCCAGCTGGCCCGCGTGCCGCGGCTGGCCGAGCGCGAGATGAACCTGGAGGCCATCCTGGGCGCCTCGGCAGATTTCGTCTTCGGAGGCTGGAGCTACGGTTTTCGCCAGGGCCAGGTCACGCCCGAGGTGCTGCAGCGCCACGGCATTGCCTCGTATGTGCTGTCCGAATCGTGCATCCGCGTGGGGCCGCGCAGCCAGGTGGCGCTGGAAGACGGCCTGACCGACCTGCGCAACCTGGGCCGCATCTTCCGCATTGACGCCCATGCCGAGCAACTGGCGCAGGGGCTGGAGCGCGACCTGAAGGACCTGCGCGAGCGCATGCAGGGCGTGCGGCAGCGGCCTTCGGTCTTCGTCTACGACAGCGGCCAGGACATCCCCGTGACTGTGGGCCGCTACGGCATGCCGCAGGCCATGATCGAGGAAGCGGGCGGGCGCAACATCTTCGACGACATTCCCAGCAACTGGCCTGCAGGCAACTGGGAGGACTTGGTGCAGCGCAACCCGCAGTGGATCGTCATCATCGACTACGGCCAGCCCCATGCCCAGGGCAAGATCGACTTCCTGCTGGCCAAGCCCGAGCTGGCCGGCGTCGATGCCATCCGCGAAAAGCGGTTTTTCGTGATGACCTATGCCGAGGCCACGCCCGGCCCGCGCAATATTGCGCGGACCCGCGCCCTGGCGCAGGCCCTGCACCCCGACCGCATGCCGGCGCCCAGCCATGCGACCAACTGACTCCCGCTGGCCCAGGCGCCCGGGCGCCGCCCGCCTCTGGTGCCTGCTGCTGTTCGCGGCCCTGTTGCTGGTGATGACGCTGGCGATCACCTGGGGGCCCGTGGACATGCCGGCGGGCACGGTCTGGCGCATTGCCTGGAGCCGGCTGCTGCAGGCGCTGGGCATGCAATCGCCGGCACTGGAGGGCATCACGCCGCAGCACCAGCAGATCGTCTGGCTGATCCGCATGCCGCGCGTGCTGCTGGCGGCCCTGGTGGGCGCGGGGCTTGCCGTGGTGGGCACCATCATGCAGGCCATGGTGCGCAATCCGCTGGCCGATCCCTATCTGCTGGGCGTGTCCTCGGGTGCGTCGGTGGGCGCCGTGGCCGTGCTGGCCTTCGGTGCGCTGGCCTCGGCCGGCATGTACGCCCTCACGGCCGGGGCCTTTGCCGGGGCGCTGGCGGCCACCGTCGCCGTCTACCTGCTGGCGCGCTCCCAGGGCCGCATCCATGCCACGCGGCTTATCCTGGGTGGTGTGGCCATCGGCTATGTGCTGGCGGGCGTGACCAGCCTGATCACCCTGTCATCGGGCCAGCGCGACCTGGCCAATGCCCTGCTGACCTGGACGCTGGGCAGCCTGGCCGGCACGCAGTGGGAGGAACTGGGCATTCCCGCTGCCGTGCTGGCTGCGGGAATGCTCTGGCTGGGGCTGCAGACGCGCCCGCTCAACGCCCTTCTGGCCGGTGACGAGGCCGCCGCCACGCTGGGCGTGGACACGGCACGGCTGCGGCACGCACTGTTCCTGGCGGTGTCGCTGCTCACGGGCACCATGGTGGCGGTCAGCGGCGCCATCGGCTTTGTGGGGCTGATCGTGCCGCACGCCGCGCGCATGCTGGTGGGCACGGACCACCGGCGCGTGCTGCCCGTGGCCGCCCTGGCCGGCGCCCTGCTGCTGGTTCTGGTGGATCTTGTCGCACGCACGGCCTTTGCGCCCATGGAGCTGCCCGTGGGCGTGATCACCTCGCTGATCGGCGGACCCTTCTTCGTCTGGATGCTGGTGCGCCAGCCGGTGCAGGGAGGGCGCGGCCCATGAAGCTGCAAGCCCAGGACCTGTGCTGGAGCGCCGATGCCCGGCGTGCCGATGCCCGGCGCATCGTGGACCAGGCCAGCCTTGCCCTGCACAGCGGCGAATGCGTGGGGCTCATCGGCCCCAACGGCAGCGGCAAATCCACCCTGCTGCGCATGCTCTACCGCGTGCTGCGGCCCGACGCGGGCTGCGTGCTGCTGGACCAGCGCGACATCCGGGACATGACGGCGCGCGAGTTCGCGGCCCAGGTCTCGGTCCTGGCGCAGGAGGCGCCGCAGAGCTTTGACTTCACCGTGCGCGAGGCGGTGATGATGGGCCGCATCCCCCACCAGTCCCCCTGGGCGCGCGACAGCGCCGAGGACCTCGCCTGCATGCGGCAGGCGCTGGCCCAGGTGAATGCCCTGGCGCTGGAGGAGCGGCGTTTTTCCAGCCTGTCCGGCGGCGAGAAGCAGCGCGTGCTCGTGGCCCGCGCGCTGGCCCAGCAGCCACGGCTGATGCTGTTGGACGAGCCGACCAACCACCTGGACATACGCCATCAGCTGGAGTTGATGTCACTGGTCCGGCGCCTGCAGATCAGCAGCATCGTCGCCCTGCACGACCTCAATATCGCCGCCCACTACTGCGACCGTCTCTATCTCATGGAACAAGGCCGCATCGTTGCCCATGGCACACCGGCGCAGGTACTGACCCCGGCCACCATCGGCCAGGTCTACGGCGTGGCTGCCGAGGTGGACATCCATGCCGCCACCGGCCGGCTGCGCATCAGCTTCATTCCCGATGAACTCCTCTGAAACATCCATCCCGCCCGGGCCCGACGCCGTGATCGTGCTGGGCCGTGGCGGCACGGGCGCCGCCTCGCGCCAAAGCCTCATCGAACTGGCCGATGCCTTGCGCCCGACGCTGGAGCCGGCCTGCAAGGTCGTCACATCCTTCGTGGACAAGGCCGCCCCCTCGCTGCCCGCGGCGCTGCAGCAGTGCCTGCCGGCCCGCTCCATCGTCGTGCTGCCCCTGTTCTCGCCCGACGAGCCTGCCCTGCTGCGCTGGCTGCACAAGCTGGCCATGCGCTGGCGCTCGCAGTTGCCGGACCAGGGCGTGCAGGTGCGGTTTGCCGACCATCTGCTGGGCGCCCCCGCCATGCCCGCGCTGCTGCTGCCGCAGATCAGGCAAGCACTGCAGACCCCGGATGTGGCCGAAACCGCAGGCGACCAATGGCAGCACGATCCCCAGGCCTGGTCCCAGGTGCCGGACCACCAGCACCACGCCCTGGTCTGCACGGGACCGCGCTGCACCGCCCTGGGCGCCGTGGCCGTCTGGCAAAGCCTGGGCGAGGCCGTGCAGGCCAGCAGCGAACTGCGTGCCAGGCTGCGCCTGCTGCAGACCAGCTGCCAGTACCCCTGCAACCATGGTCCGCTGGCCATCGTCTATCCGGACGGCGTCTGGTACGGGCGGCTGGCAGCCGGGAATGCGGCCCAGGTGGTGGAGGCCCATGTGCTCTCGCGGCAGGTTTGTGCGGAGCACCACGTGCACGGGCCTGTGGAGCTTTTCTCGGACTCGTGAGACCATATTTCGCCAAGCATTCCCCTGATCAAATCCGATGACGCTTGATCTGCCCGACGATATCGTTGCCCATCCCCTATATGGCTCGAAGCCGATGCACTCAGGCGTCAGCCTGCCCAATGCGGTCTTTGCCCGCGCTCATTGGAGCTATGGCAGTGAACGCTTTTTCCCGGAATCAGCCCTCATCGCTGATACCACCAAGCAAAATTACAACGTCTTCCCCCGCTATTGCTACGTCGACATCCTCAAGCATTGCAGAGGCTGTGACCGCCCCTTCATCTTTTTTGCGATGGAGCAGAAGCACTGGTTCGAGACCTTGCGTTTCTATGTCGATGCTGACTGCGTCCATTGCACGGAGTGCGGCAAATCGCGGCGCAGGGCTAAACGACGCGTGACCCTCCATGCACATCTTGCGAAAAAGAAGGATTTGAGCGACGAGGAGTTCATGCATTTTGTGGACAACACAGTCCACTTGCTCCAGGCCGGCTTTCTCAAGAATCTCTCCAGACTGGGGCAACTGAAAAACCGGGCCATGGCACGCATGCCTGAGTACAGCGGCACCAGGCAGTTGGAAGAGGCCCTCAGGTGCCTGCGGGCAGGGTCTTCTTGACGGCAGGCTGTGCCGTCTCCAGCTTAGCCAGCCTCACCGCCACAAAATCCCGCAACGCACGCACCAGCGGCGTGAACTGCCTGCGGCTGGGGGCGACCAGGAACAGCGGCACGCACTCGGTCGTCCAGTCGGTGCACAGCGCAAGAAGGCGGCCCCGGGCCAGGTCCTCGGCCACGTCGAAATACGACTTGTAGGCAATCCCCCGCCCGGCCACGGCCCAGCGCCGCACGGCATCTCCGTCATTGGCCACATTGCGGCCGCGCACCCGGACATGGACGGGCTCAGGTACGGCTGCCCCCTGCCCTGCCGGCCAGAAGCTCCAGCGGTCGTGCACTTCCTCGCCCAGCATGAAGCACAGGCAGTCATGGCCGGCCAGGTCGTGGGGGGTGGCGGGTGCGCCGCGCTGCTGCAGATAGGAAGGCGCGGCGCAGAGCACGCGGCGGTGCGTGTCCGACAGCGGCAAGGCCACCAGGCTGGAATCCTGCGGCCTGCCATAGCGAAAAGCCGCGTCCACGGGCTCGCTGTAGACATTGGCAGCGCGGTCGGACAGGTGCAGGCGCAGATCCACGCCTGCATGCTGGCTCTGGAACTCGTCCAGCCAGGGCATGAGCACGTTGCGGCCCAGGTCGGAGGGGGCGGCCAGTTGCAGCGTGCCGCGCAAAGCGGCCTGGCCGCCAGCCAACTGGTCGCGCACCTGGCGCAGGCCGGCCAGCGCGGGGCGGCAGTGCTCCAGAAACAGCTCGCCCTCCTGCGTGAGCCGCAGGCTGCGCGTGGAGCGCACGAACAGGGTCACGCCCAGCTCTGCCTCCAGCCGCTTGAGCGCTGCGCTGGCCGCAGCCGGGGTCAGGTCCAGGGCACGCGCCGTGGCCGACAGGCTGCCGCTGTCTGCGGTGCGCACGAAGATATCCAGGTCTTGCAGGCTTTTCATGGGCATTCGCCAGGCTTTGATTTTCAAAAACTATTTGAAGCTTAGTCCAACGAGAAAGCCATTTGTCGTGCTTGCGCCAACTGGGCGCACGGCCTGGGATGGAAGCCGGCTGCCGTCCTTTGGCAGCGGATCTTGGCGCCGGGGCAACCGTAGTATGGTTGCCGCCATGCAGCTCAAACATTTCGCCGGTGCCCTGGCTGGCAGCCTTGTGTTCGCCACAGCCACGGCAGGGGTCACCGCAGCCAAAACCCCCTCCTACCCCGATGCCGATGCCAGCGACCCCGCAAAGCTGGGCTGGATGGTGGGCTCGCCGCCGCCGCCGGACCGCATGCTGCGCTTCGAGGACGGCTCCTATTTCCAGTTCCCCGCCATGCGCTGGAGCGTCTCGCACTTTCGCCAGCTCATGCCCACGGTGAATGTGTCGCGCGGCCTGGCGCCTGCAGCGCCGCTGGCCCAGGCGTTGCGTGACGACATCGACGAGTTGCGCTTCACGCCATTGGGTGCCAGCCAGCCCATGACCTGGCGCGATTCGCTCAAGGCCAACTACACCGACGGCATCGTGGTGCTGCACAAGGGCCGCGTGATCTATGAGCGCTACTTCGGCGTGCTCAAACCCGAAGGCCAGCACGGCGCCATGTCGGTGACCAAGTCCTTCGTCGGAACGCTGGCGGCCATGCTGGCTGCCGAGGGGCAGCTCGACCCCTCGCGCCGCGTGTCGGAGTACGTGCCAGAGCTGGCGGCCTCGGCCTTCGGCAATGCCACGGTGCGCCAACTCATGGACATGACCACGGGCATACGCTTCAGCGAAGACTATGCGGATCCCCAGGCCGAGGTCTGGGCGCACGCGGCAGCGGGCAACCCGCTGCCCAAGGCCAAGGACTACACCGGGCCGCGCAGCTACTACGAATTCCTGCAGACCGTGAAGCCCGAAGGCGTGCACGGCAAGGCCTTCGGCTACCGCACGGCCAATACCGATGCGCTGGGCTGGGTGCTGGCGCGCGTGAGCGGCCAATCGGTGGCCGAACTGCTGTCCGAGCGCATCTGGAGCCGCCTGGGCGCCGAGCAGGATGCCTACATGTCGGTGGACTCCACAGGCACGCCCTTTGCAGGCGGCGGCCTGAACCTGGGCCTGCGGGATCTGGCGCGCTTTGGCGAGATGCTGCGCAATCGGGGCCAGTTCAACGGCCAGCAGATCGTTCCCGCAGCCGCCGTGGACGATATCCGCCGGGGCGGCGATGCGGCGGCCTTTGCCAAGGCCGGCTACAAGCTGCTGCCGGGCTGGACCTACCGCAACATGTGGTGGGTCACGCACAACGCCCATGGCGCCTTCGCGGCGCGCGGCGTGCATGGCCAGACCGTCTACATCGATCCCAAGGCACAGATGGTGATTGCGCGCTTCGCTTCCCACCCGGTGGCTGGCAATGCGGCCAATGACCCGACCTCGCTGCCCGCCTACGAGGCGCTGGGCAGGCTGCTGGCTGGGGAACGCTGAAGCACTGAAGGGGCGCGAATTTCCTGCATAGGCTTCGGCGGCCAGGGGGCACCGCCTGCAAGCATGCGTATTGTCAAGAAAATTTGCTAACGTATGTAGCATCTTCTTGCAATAAGTAATTCTTCTATGTTCCAGTCCCTGCGTGCGCGACTCATCGCGCTCAGCGTGGCCATCGTCACCGTGGCCATGCTGGCCCTGGCCATTGCCAACTTCCTCACGGTGCAGCGCCATGTGCTGTCCACCCTCGACGACCAGAGCCGCCAGCTCGTGAACGCCCAGGCCCAGGTTCTGGGCGAATGGGTGGCGACCAAGCGCCTGCTGACCCATACCCTGGCGCAGGCGGTCGATACGCCGGAGCCGCGTGCCGTGGTCCAGGCGTTGCGCGACGGCGGCGGCTTCTCGGATGCCTACTTCGGCTACACCGACAAGCGCATGTTCTTCCTCAACGAGATGGCTGCCGACTACGACGTGACGGCCCGCCCCTGGTTCAGGCAGGCGGTCAAGGAAGGCAGGCCCATCGTGACGGCGCCCTATCTGTTTGTCTCTCCGCCCGAAGTGGGCGTGACCTTTGCCGAGCCCGTGGGCCCGGCCGGCAATCCCGTCGCCGTGGTCGGCACCGACGTGCTGCTGACCACGGTGGTGCGCACCGTGGGCGCCATCCGGCCTACGCCGGGCAGCTTTGCCTTCTTGGTGGATGAGGTGGGCGCCATCGTCACCCATCCCGATCCGGCACTCACGCTCAAGCCCGTCTCCGCGCTCTCGCCCCAGTTGCGTGCCGACGCCATCCAGGCCCTGCCCAAGGAGGACACCGGCATGCGCACGGCCGTCGGCGGCAAGGACTTCCTGCTCTACGGCCAGGGCGTGCCCGGCACGAACTGGCAACTGGTGGTGGCCGTGCAGCGCGACGAGGCGCTGTCCGCGCTGGGTTCGCTGCTCAAGGTGTCGGGCGCCATCGTTGCCATTTCGCTGATCCTGGCGATTGCGCTGCTGGGCGCCGTCATCGCCCGCGTCACGCGCCGGCTGGCCGTGGTGCGCGATGCGCTGGAAGACATCGCCTCGGGTGACGGCGATCTCACGCGCCGCCTGTCGGTGCAAGGCAATGACGAACTGACGCAGATTGCACGCGCGTTCAACCACTTCACCGACAAGATCGCCTCGGTGCTGGTGCGCATCCGGGAATCGTCCGAGACCGTGCGCCATGCCTCCACCGAAATCGCCAGCGGCAACCAGGACCTGTCGGCGCGCACCGAGCAGCAGGCCAGCTCGCTGGAGGAAACGGCTGCCGCCATGGAGCAGCTCACGGCCACCGTGCAGCACAACGCCGAGAATGCGCGCCAGGCGCGCCAACTGGCCAGCAGCGCCTCGGACATCGCCACGCATGGCGGCACCGTGGTGGACCAGGTAGTGCGCACCATGGGCGGCATCGAGCAGTCCTCGCACCGCATCGCCGACATCATCGGCGTGATCGACTCCATTGCTTTCCAGACCAACATCCTGGCGCTGAACGCCGCTGTGGAAGCGGCCCGCGCCGGCGAACAGGGCCGGGGCTTTGCCGTGGTGGCCTCCGAGGTGCGCACGCTGGCCCAGCGCAGCGCCACGGCCGCCAAGGAAATCAAGGCGCTGATCGATGACTCCGTGGGTCAGGTCGATGCCGGCAGCCGCCTGGTGCAGGACGCGGGCGCCACCATGGGCAAGGTGGTGGAAAGCGTGCAGCGCGTGACCGCCATCGTCACCGAGATCAGCAATGCCAGCCAGGAACAGAGCACGGGCATTGCCGAAATCGGCACGGCCGTCAGCCAGATGGACCAGTCCACCCAGCAGAACGCGGCCCTGGTCGAAGAGGCCACGGCCGCGGCGCAGTCGCTGCAGCAGCAGGCCGCGCAACTGGCGGACGTGGTGGCGGGGTTCCGGCTCCAGTCCTGACCCGGCCCAGCCAGGGGCGCGAGCCCTGACTGCTAGCCTCTCCTGTCCTTGAGGCGCGTCATGGAGCGGCGCGCCGCGGACAGGCTGCCGCGCCGGCCCAGCGAAAGCCCCGCGCCGGCATCCGGCAAGGCACCGCCGCCAGCGGCCAATCGCTGCTGCGCCTCCAGCAGGCTGCGCAGGTCCGCCGCACGCTCCTGCGCCAGGGCGGCCGCATTCTGGGCAGTCTGCAGCTGGGAGTGCAGGCTCAGCTGCTCCTCCTCACTCTTTTCATAGCGGCCTTGCAGCTCTGCAAGGCGGGTCGCTGCCTTGCGCTCCTGCTCGGTGGCTGTCTTGCGCGCAGCCGCCAGTTCCTGGCGTGCACGGTCCACTTCGTTGAGCATGTGGCGCTCATTGCCCGCGTATTGCTCGGCCATGCGCTGGCGCTCCAGCGCGGCAGACTGCATTTCCTCGCCATGCTTTTGCTGCAGCGCCTCGCGCTGGCGGGCGGCTTCGGCCAGCGCATCGCGCATTTCCTCCAGACGCTCGTCGCGGTCCTGCAGCTGCTGCTGCATTTCGTCCAGCCGGCGCGACAAGTCCTGCGACTGCGCCTGGGCCACTTGCAGGGCCTGGTCCATGGCCTCTTTCTGCGCCTGCATGGACGCCTCGCGCCGCGCCATTTGCTCTTGTTGCTCCTGCAGCTCGGCCTGCGTGGCCTGCGCCGCTTCCTCGCGCGATTGCAGCGCGGCGCGGGCGGCCTCCATGGCGGCATCCTGGGCAGCGTCCCAAAGCTGCTGGGCAAGGCGCTGAACGGGATCGGGTACTGACGAGGGCAGCAGCTCGCCCTGCCCTGCCGCCACGCCCAGGCGCTGGCCCAGGGTGGCAAACCAGGTCTCCAGCATCGGGCTGACAGTATTTGGCGAGCCTCGGCCGATTTGCTGGCGCACGCGCTCAATGGTCGGCCGCAGGCCCTGGGCGATCAAGGCGTCTGCCGCGGCCCAGACATCGGCTTCCTGCACGCCGCGGGTGGATGTTTTCTGCATATCGTGAACTATTTTCCAGATTACCAACGATAAGTGATTGTTATCGTGACCTATTTTAATATTACGTAATACATCATATGTGCCATGTATTAAATATTACATATGAAATTTTCATACAGTATGGATACGCACATTACACGGCTTTGCCCAGGCAAAAAGCCGCTGCAGCCTCTGGAAAGCCTGGAAACTGAACTTTGCATGGCCTGCATGGCCTGCATGGCCTGCATGGCCGCAGGCTCTGCGGCGGGCGGCCATGCTGCGCCGGGCGACAATCCATGGATGCGCAACGGCCCCTTTTCGCTGATTCCCCAAGCCCCGCCTCCGGAAGACACACAGCAAGGCAGCACCCTGCCCTCTGCGGGGCTGGAGCCTGCCGCCCAGCAGGCCGTGCGCGAGTTGCTGCGCGAGGGCGAATCCACCAACACCAGAAACAGCTACCAGAGTGCGATGCGCTACTGGGCCGCCTGGCATGCGCTGCGTTTTGAGCGGCAGATGCAGCTGCCGCTGAATGTGGCCTGCGTGCTGCAATTCATCATCGACCACGCCCAGCGGCAGACCGGCGCGGGCCTGGCCAGTGAAATGCCGGCGCACATGGACCGCGCCCTGGTCGAGGCCGGATACAAGGCCCGCGAAGGCCCCCTGTCGCACAACACGCTGGTGCACCGCATGGCGGTGCTGTCCAAGGCCCATCAGGTGCACGGTTTGGCCAACCCCTGCCAGGACGGCGCGGTGCGCGAACTGATGTCGCGCACGCGCAAGGCCTATGCGCGGCGCGGCGAGCAGCCGGCCAAAAAGGATGCGCTGACGCGCGACCTGCTGGAGCAATTGCTGCAGACCTGCGATGACAGCCTGCGCGGCCGCCGTGACCGCGCCCTGCTGCTGTTCGCATGGTCCAGCGGCGGGCGCCGCCGCTCGGAGGTGGCCGGGGCCAACATGCGCCACCTGCGCGCCGTGGGGCCGCAGGAATTCATCTACACGCTGGCGCACTCCAAGACCAACCAGTCCGGGCGGGATGCGCCCGAGAACCACAAGCCCTTGACCGGGCGCGCGGCCCAGGCGCTGGCCGATTGGCTGCGTGCCGCCGCCATACAGGAAGGGCCGATCTTCCGGCGCATCCGCAAAGGCGGCCATGTGGGCGAGCCCCTGTCGCCAGCGGCCGTGCGCGACATCGTGAAGCAGCGCTGCGCGCTGGCGGGCGTGGAGGGGGATTTCTCGGCGCATTCCCTGCGCTCGGGCTTTGTGACCGAGGCCGGGCGCCAGAATGTGCCCCTGCCCGACACCATGGCGCTGACGGGGCACAGCAGCGTCAATACGGTGCTGGGCTATTTCCGTGCGGATTCCGCGTTGAGCAACCGTGCGGCCCGGCTGCTCGATGCCGGCGACGACGATGCGGCCGCCGCCGCGCAAGGCAGCGGCCGGCCGCAGTCCTGAGCTGCCGGCTCAAGAGAGCTCAAAAGCTCAAAAAGCTCACTCCTGTACCGAGGTCCGCGTGCCGCTCAGGCCCAGCTTGCGCAGCAGCGTGGTGTCGGCTTCCACATCGGGGTTGCCGGTGACCAGCAGCTTGTCCCCGTAGAAGATGGAATTGGCGCCGGCCATGAAGCACAGGGCCTGCACGGCGTCGCCCAGCTGCTGCCGGCCTGCCGACAGGCGCACGCGCGCCGTGGGCATGGTGATGCGCGCCACCGCGATCACGCGCACGAAGTCCAGCGGATCGACCGGCTCGCTGTCCGCCAGCGGCGTGCCGGGCACGCGCACCAGGCTGTTGATGGGCACGGATTCGGGATGGGGGTTGAGATTGGCCAGCTGGGCGATCAGGCCTGCGCGGTGCACAGGCGCCTCGCCCATGCCGATGATGCCGCCGCAGCACACGCTGATGCCCGCGCCGCGCACGGCCTTGAGCGTGTCCAGGCGGTCCTGGTACTGGCGCGTGCTGACCACGTCCTGGTAGTACTCGGGCGCGGTGTCCAGGTTGTGGTTGTAGTAGTCCAGGCCCGCTTCGCGCAGCGACTGCGCCTGGTGCGGCTGGAGCATGCCCAGCGTGGCGCAGGTCTGCATTCCCAGGCCCTTCACGGCGCCGATCAGCTCGTTCATCTTCTCGATGTCGCGGTCCTTGGGCGCGCGCCAGGCCGCGCCCATGCAAAAGCGCGTGGCGCCCGCGTCCTTGGCGGCCTGGGCGGCCCGCGTGACTTCGTCCACGCTCATGAGCTTTTCCGCCTTGACGCCGGTATCGAACTCTGCCGCCTGCGGGCAGTAGCCGCAGTTCTCCGGGCATCCGCCCGTCTTGACCGACAGCAGCGTGGCCAGCTCGATGTCGCCCGCAGGCCAGTGCTCGCGGTGCACGCTCTGGGCCTGGAACATCAGGTCCATGAAGGGCTTGTCCAGCAGTTCCTGGATGGCCTGCACGCTCCAGGCGCCTTCAAACGGCAGCGTGTCGCTTTTGGAGGGGCGTGCATGCCATTGCAATGGGCTGCCGGCCGCAGGCTGTGCGGAGGTGGCGGAAGTCGTCGGGGTGGTGCTGCAGGCGGTCATCAAAAACTCCTCTGTGGGTCTGCTTTTTTCATTCTGATGAGCAAAAAAAGCCTTGGGAATGAAAAAGCCGGCTCCTTGGCAAAAATAGTTGCCCCATTTTCATGGCCTGCAAAAAGAGCGAACTTCGCTTATTTTTGAGCGATGTTCGCTGCGTTTTGGCAGAAGTTTTTCTGCCTGCATGCTTCATGCCGCAAGCGCGCAGCCATTGGCGGCCAACATCGCTCAATTGTCCGATGCAGGCCGAAAAAGATGTGCAAGCGGGCGCCGGCCTTGATTCCCAATACCTGCCAGATGCCTCTCCAAAACGACCACAATGGGTGCCCGCCGTCGTCGCCACGGCGGTTTTCATTGCCACGGCTCGTGCTTCCACCCGCTTTCCACCACTTTCCCCCGATTCGCTCCGATGTCCCTGCGCTCCCTGGAATTTCCCACCGATCACGGCCAACCGCTGCTGCTGTCGCGCGAGCAGCAGGCCATCCTGGCGCATGAGGGACGTTCGGCCATAGTGGCGGCGCTGGCGGGCGTAGGCAAGACGACCACGCTGGCCTGCAAGGTGGTTCAGGCCTGCCGCAGCGGCCAGGCCCCGCGCATCCTGGTGCTGGCCTATTCGCGCTCCGGCGTGGCGGCCTTTCATCACCGGCTGAAGCAACTGGTGCGCGAAGTGCCGCCCCAGGTACAGATCACCACGGTGGAGCGCTGGGCGGCCCAGCAGATCCGCCGCCGCGACCCTGCGGCCCGCTTTCTGGCCGACCGCGTGGCACTGCAGGCCCGCGTGCGCGAGGCACATGCCGCCCTGTGCGAGCGGCTGGCATGGCAGCCCGACCCTTTGTTCGAGCAGCCCGGCGATCTGGATCTGGACGCCTTCTGGGACTTCAACCTCAGCGCCAAGAAGTCGTTGCTGCCCCAGCGCCTGGCCGAGGAAGGCATGGGACTGGCGAGTTTCTGCGAGGAGTATTTGCTCGACTACCGCATGGCCGGCCTGTTCTTCGAGTACGAGCGCCGCCGCATCGACCACTGCGGCGACCCGCTGTACTACGCCGAAGGCGACTGCAGCCATGCACTGGCCAGCGACGCCCTGCAGGGCCAGGCGCTGGACCTGCCGCGCTACGACCTGGTGGTGTTCGACGAGATGCATGACCTGGATCCGGCCTCGCTGCAACTGCTGCGCGCCCTGGTCGGAACCAGCGGCTGCGCCTTCCTGGGCGCAGGCGACTTCAACCAGCACATCGAGGCGCAGGCCTGGTCCGTGTTCCGCGACAAGCTCCACCAGCTCGATGACTTCCTGCCACAGGCCACGGCCACGCTGGCGCTGACCCAGTCGCGGCGCTTTGGCCCGCAGATCGCCAAGGCGGTCAATGCGCTGTTCAACGTTGGCCTGACTGCGGCGCCCACGCGCTTCAGCACCGTGCAGCAACTGCAGCACACCGATGACAGCCAGTGCATTGACCAGCTGCTGCAGATCCAGGCCGGTCTGGCGCGCGGCACGCCAACGGCGGCGCCGGGTGAGCCCCCGTCGCCCGGCGCGCGCAATCCCTCGCTGACCGTGATCCTGCGCCATGAGCAAGATGCCTGCGCGCTGGAATGGGCCATCCACCGCGCCGGCAAGTCCGCCAGCTTCTACGGCTTCAAGCGCTTTTACCTGCAGCGCGAGATTGCCCTGCTGCTGGGCCTTTGCTATGCACATGGCATGCAGGCGCTGTCATGGAAGGCTGAGACCAGCGTGCTGGGCAGCGAGACCCTGGCGGCCTTTGTGGAAGGTGCGCTTTTCTACGGCAAGGGCAGTGTGGATGGCGCCGACATGGCCGATCCATCAAGCCGCCATACACTGGCCCAGCGCATGGCGGGCGAGATGCAGCACAACCCGCAGATCATCTGGCGATTCCTGGGCAACCAGTCCAGCCTGCAGGGCGGGCAACGCAACTTCCAGGCCTTTGGCAGCTTCTTGCAACTGCCCCTGGCGCTTCAGTCAGACGCATGCAGCCTGCTGGAGCAGGCCGATGTCTGGGGCCTTTTTGCGGGCGTGGCCCTGTCGCAGGCCCAGACGGCGGCCTTGCGTCAGCGCGTGAAGGCTTTCATGGATTCGGTGGCGGGCATGGCCGTGCCCGACATGCTGGCCCAGGTGGCCGCCATGGCCACGCGCTTCGAACGAACCGTGCGGGCCGAGCGCGGCTTCGACTTTCATCTGAGCACCATCGAGGAAGCCAAGGGCAAGGAATACGAGCATGTCGCCCTGCCCTTCATGGAGCCTGGCCGCTTTCCGGCCTCGGCCCCGCACGCGCTGGCCTTTCTGGAGCGCAATCGCCTTTACGTGGCCATGACGCGCGCCCGAAAAAGGCTGTGGCTACTGGAGCATGCCGAGCGGCGCGTCCAGCCTTTCGCCTGAAGGCGTCTCAGCCCAGGGCGGCAATCACCTCGGCCGGCGCCTGTACCAGCTCGATCAGCACGCCCTCGCCAGCGATCGGAAACTCGTCATTGCTCTTGGGGTGCAGAAAGCAGATGTCGTAGCCGGCCGCGCCCTTGCGGATGCCGCCGGGCGCAAAGCGCACGCCCTGCTCCGTCAGCCACTGCACGGCCAGCGGCAGGTCGTCGATCCACAGGCCGATATGGTTCAGCGGCGTGGTGTGGACGGCGGGCTTCTTGTCGATGTCCAGCGGCTGCATGATGTCCACCTCGACCTTGTGCGCGCCTTGGCCCATGGCCAGGATGTCTTCGTCCACGTTCTCGCGCTCGCTCTGGAATGTGCCGGTCTGGGTCAGGCCCAGCATGTCCACCCACAGGCGCTTCATGCGCTGCTTGTCGGTGCCGCCTATGGCCACCTGCTGTATGCCCAGAACCCGGAAAGGACGCTGTTCGCTTGCCACTGTCTCACTCCTGTTGATTTATGAAGAATCACATTGTGGAGCCAATCCGCAAGGCCGCAGCCCATCGCACAGGCGGCTCAGAATTCCCCCAGCACCCAGCCGCTGATCACCGCAAAGTACTCGCGCAGCCAGGCGTTGGCGCGGATCGTCACGGGCGTGGGCGCACCCACGGTGAAGGCTTGGCGGTAGCCGCTGCGCTCGGCTATCCAGCCGGCGCGCAGGGTGTGGAAGTCGCTGGTGACGATGGCGATTGCCGCCTGCGGCTCCACCCCGCTCGCCTGCAGCAGGGGCAGGCTCCAGGCCAGGTTCAGCGCCGTGCTGGTGCTGCGTTCCTCCGTCAGCAGCCGCTCGGGCGGCAGGCCGTGGCGCTGCTGCAGATAGCGCGCCATGATGGCGCCCTCGCTCTCGCTTTCCCCAAAGTCCACCCCGCCGCTGGTGAGCACCAGCGCCTTGGGCTGGCGGGCGGCCAGCTCGGCAGCGCGGTCCAGACGCTGGGCCAGCGTGAGCGACGGCTGGCCGTCACGCGTGGCACTGCCCAGCACCATGATGGCCTGCACCGGCTGGTCCGGTGGCAACCCGGACGAGGCGGACAGCAGGTGCGCCCAGAACACCAGCAGGCTGACCAGCCACATCGCCAACGCCGCCCAGCCCAGCCACCAGGCGCGCCGCAGCCAGGCACTGGCGCGCAGCCTGCGCGCAATGGCCGGGCGCCAGAAGCTGCAGGCCATGAACAGCAGGCCCAGCACCGCTGGCAGCGTCACGCCCAGATTGAACATGCCGCGCGCCATCAGCACCACGGCATCGCTCAGCAGCACGGCGCCAGTGATCAGGCCCAGCCACTGCAAGGGCCCCAGCCGCCGGAAGCCCGCAACGGCGTTGCGTCCGGGCACTGGCCCGGGCGCGGGAAAGAGCTTGTGCAACAAGCGCCCTCAGTTCCAGCGCTGGTTTGGGCCGCCGGCGCAGGACCACACGATCACGGGCTGGCCCGGCCGGGCATTGCCGCCTTCGATGTCCAGGCACTTGTTGGCAAAGCGGCTGCGGATCTGGCCACGGCTCCAGTCCCATTTCTGGTTGGGCTGGTTGCGGCATTGCCAGGCAATCACCCGCGCACCATTGCGGGTGTTGCCATCGGCCACGTCCAGGCACAGGTCGCCCACGCGCATCTCGCCATCACGCGTCAACGTGAAACGCTGATTCTCACCGCCGCTGCAGTGGTAGACGATGAGCCCATTGCCTGGGCGAAGCCCCCCGGATATATCCAGGCACAGGCCGTTCTGGCCCCGCACCTCCCGTCCACCCCACGAGGGATAGCCGGGCTGCTGGCCCGGATAGCGGTCATCGTTCCATTGCTCGTCGCGGTCACGTTCGCGGTCCTTGTCGCGCTTGTTCGCCAAAATGGCGGCGCCGGCAATGGCTGCCACGGCGGCACCGGCGATCCATGCGCCCGTGTTGTCGCTCCCGCCTTCCTGGCCCTGCGCGCCCTGGGGCAGGCCGCTCAGGATGCGGAAACGCCCGCCGCAGCCGCCCTTGACCCACATCTCCCGGCGGCCCAGGTCATAGCCCCAGTTCTGGTTGTAGCTGCAGTTGCCAGCCAAAGTCTCGACCAGTTGCACCTGCTGCGCATCGTCGGGCAGGCTGTAGGTCTGGTAGCGGCCATTGGACATGAGCTGCACCGTCTCTTCGCCTGCATGCGCAGGCAGAACCGGCAGGATGAAGCTGCTGGCCAGCAGGACGGAAATGCATTTCTTGATTTGCATGGGATTTCTCGGGCTGCGTTGATCTGAGGGGCGGCTACGCGCAGCAACCAGCCTTTTCTTTCAGGCCAAGAATGCAGCCACCGCCTCTTTCCAGGCTGTGGAGTTTAGCCAAGCAATTTGTAGGATTGCGCCAGATTCTGGCAAGGCTGGCTCAAATCACTGCCTGTTGAATCCCGCCACCCCCGCCCGAAACTCCCCACTCCCATAAACCGCCGCCACCAGATCCTCATCATCCAGCCGCTGCTCCACGACGATGCGCCTCAGGCTTTCCTTGACCGCTGACTGGGTGGTTGCCGACAAGGCCATGAGCTGCTCGGCCAGCGCCTTTGCCTGGGCTTGCAATTGATCTGCCGGCACCACCGCATGCACGAACCCGCAGGCCTCGGCCTGCCCGGCTGACAGGTAGTCGGCCAGCAGCAGCATGCGCTTGACGCGCGGCACGCCCAGGCTGGCCACCAGGCGGGCGATGTTGCGCGATGACAGCGTGTTGGACAGCGTCTTGGCAATCGGCGCACCGAAGCGCGAGCCGGTGCTGCAGATGCGAAAGTCGCAGGCCGTGGCCAGGGCCAGGCCGCCGCCCACGGCCCAGCCGTCGATGACGGCGATGGTGGGCACGGCGATGCGCTCCACGGCATCGATCACGCGCTCCACGAATGCTTCGTACGCAATGCCTTGCTGGCCGTCATGGAAGTCCTTGAAGTAGGCGATGTCCGTGCCCGAGATGAAGGATTTGCCGCCCGCACCGCGCAGCATCACGCAGTGGATGGCCGGGTCAGCCTGGCAGCGTTCCAGGGCCGTGAGCAATGCCTCGTACATGGGCATGCTCATGGCGTTGTGGCGTTCGGGGCGGTCGATGAGGATCTCGGCCGCGCCCCCGGCGTGAAGGGTCAGCGCCACGGATTCATGCAGGGCCGTGCTCATGCGGCGGCCTTCAGTGCCTGGAGTTCGGCCATGATTTCTGCGTTGTGCTCGCCCAGCAGCGGCGGATGGCGGCGCACCTGCTGGGGCGTGCCGAGCATCTTGACGGGAAAGCCGATGTTCTTGACCTTGCCTTCGATGGGATGATCGATCTCCATGCACATGCCGCGGTGCTGGCCGTGTTCACCCTCGAAGGCCTGCGGATAGGTGAGCAGCGGGCCTGCGGGAATGCCTGCCTCCAGCATGCGGTCCACCCAGTCGGCGCTGTCGTGGTGGGCGAATTCCGCTTCCAGCTCGCCTATCAATGCCTCCCGGTGCTTGAGGCGCAGCGCCACGGTGGCGTAGTCCGGATGTTCGACCAGGTCCGCGCGTTCGATCAGCGCGCACAGCCTGGCCCAGAGCTTCTGGTTGGTGGCGCCCATGACGAAGTAGCCATCGCGCGCCTTCACGGCCTGGTAGGGGGCGCTCATCTTGTTGCTGGTGCCCAGCGGCGCGGGCGGCACGCCGGTGCCCCAGTATTCGGACATGTCCCAGATCGAGAAAGCCATGGCCGAGTCGAACAGCGAGGCGTCTATGTGCTGGCCCTGCCCTGTCTTCTGTGCGCCGATGTAGGCGGCCAGCAGTCCGTAGGTGGCGAACAGTGCGCAACCGATGTCGGCCACGGGCACGCCGGCCTTGACGGGTTTCTCTCCCTTGTAGCCGGTGACGCTCATCACGCCCGACATGGCCTGGGCCATGAGGTCGAACCCCGGCCGCTGGGCCCAGGGGCCGCTCTGGCCGAAGCCCGAGATGCTGACATAGACGATGCGCGGATTGATGCGGCGAATGCTTTCGTAGTCGATCTTCAGGCGCTGGACCACGCCTGGCCGGTAGTTCTCGACGATGACATCGGCTGTCGTGGCCAGCTGGTAGAAGGCCTCACGCCCCTCCTCGCTCTTGAGGTCCAGCGTCAGCGACCGCTTGTTGCGGTTCATGTTCAGAAAGCCCATGCTGTCCGGGCCCTTCATCTTGAAGCCCATGGCGCCGCGCGTCTGGTCGCCGGTGCCCGGAGGTTCGACCTTGATGACATCGGCGCCCAGGTCGGCCAGCAGCATGCAGGCAAATGGGCCGGCCATGACCTGGCTGACGTCGAGCACGCGGATGCCTTGCAGGGGCAGTTGCAGCGGGTTGGATTGGGGATTGCTCATGCCGGGTCCTCAGCTTTCTTCGGTCACTTTTGCGGCGCGAACGACGTCGCCCCACTTCTTGTATTCGGCAGCCATGAAGGCCGCGAACTTGTCCACGGAGCCGCCACCGTCCTCCACGCCGTATCCGTCGAAGCGGCTGACCACGTCGGGCATGGCCAGCACGCGGTTGATGTCGGCATTGATGCGCTGGGCCAGTTCCCTGGACATGTCGCGCGGGCCGACGACGCCGTACCAGCTCGATGCGTCAAAGCCCTTGAAGCCCTGCTCGTCCATGGTGGGCATGGCCGGGAATCCCTTGGCACGGTTTACGCGGGTCTGGGCGATGCCCAGCATTTTTCCTGCGCGGACCTGGGCAGTGGCGGCCGTCATGGTGTCGAAGCTGAAGTCGATCTGTCCTCCGATCAGGTCGGTCTGCATGGGGCCTGACCCTTTGTAGGGAACGTGGATGCTCTTGACACCTGCCGCCATGTTGAACATCTCGGCCGCAAGGTGCTGCACCGAACCTGTGCCAGAAGAGCCGAAGCTGACCTTGCCGGGGCTTTTGCGGCACAGCTCCACCACTTCCTGCACCGAGGCATGGCCGTTCCTGCTGCTGGTCACCAGGATGTGGGGCGTTGCGCCGATCAGGGCGATGGGCGCGTAGTCCTTGAGCGGGTCATAGGTGATGGATTTGAAGATCTGCGGCGAGATGGCGTGCGTGTTCACATGGGCCATCAGGAGGTTGATGCCTTCTGTGAAGCGGGTCTTGGCAAAGTATTCGGCCGCCAGCGAGCCCGTGGCGCCGGGCTTGTTCTCCACGATCACGGGCCGGCCCCAGATCTCGGACAGCTTCTGGCCCACGATGCGCGCGAACACGTCGGTGCCGCCGCCCGGCGCCCAGCCCACCAGGATCTTGACGGGCCCCTTGGGCAGGTCGGAGGCCGGGGGCGCGGCCCCTGCCCAGGGTGCGGCCAGCGCGGTGGCGCCGGCCGCGATGAAGTCGCGGCGTTTCATGTCTGTCTCCTGCACATCGTTGTTGTGCAGTCACTGTCGCCGGGCGCCGATATCGCGGCAAGCCTGTGTGCCGCATGCCTGGTTTCGCAATCCGCGAAACCAGGAGAGTCAGATCGCGCGTTCGCCCTGCAGCAGGGCGGCGACGACGTTGCGCAGCGCCTGTTCCTGGGCCTGGCCTTCGATGAAGGACAGCACGTAGCTGCGCTCGTGCCAGTCGCCTTCCAGGGTGGCCCAACCCAGGTCGGGCTCAGGGTGGAAGCTGCGCAGCACGCCGGGTGGCATCAGCCCCACGCCCAATCCTTCGCGCACCAGGGCCAGCATGGTGTCGAAGCCGCTGACGGCGAAATCGTTGCGAAACACCCTGCCCCGGCTGCGATGGGCGCGTCGCAAAGCGGCCAGAATGGCCGAGCCCCGGCCCAGGCTGACGATGGGGCAGTCCAGCAACTGGTCCAGCATCACAGGCTCGACGGCAAAGCTGAAATGCCTGCGGCTGTAGACCAGCACCAGGCTGTCCTTGCGGTAGTCGGAGCGTGGCAGATCCACGAAGCCGCTGGTCTTCTCGAAGATGCCGATGTCGATGACCTTGTCGCGCAGCAGTTGCTGGACGATGCGGCTGTTCTCCTCCATCACCTGCAGCGTGATGTGGGGATAGCGCCGCTGGGTGACGGCGATGTCGGCAGCCAGGAACTGCAGGATGGCGGATTTGGGGGCGCCGATGATGATGCGGCCGTCGCGCCCGCGGCCCAGGGCCTGGGCGTCGGCTTCCAGCCGCTCCACCAGGTTGCCTATCTGGCGGATATGGGCCAGCAGCTTGAGGCCAGGCTCGGTGGCGCGCACTCCATGGGGCTGCCGCTTGAACAGCCTGGCGCCCAGTTGCTGCTCCAGGTCACTGAGCCGCCGCGAGGCCGCTGCCACCGCCAGTTGCAGCCTGTCGGCCGCGCGTGAAATGCTGCCCTCTTCGGCAATCGCAAGCACAAGCTGCACGGTGGTGGAGTCGATCTTCATCATGGCGGCAAGGCCCTCTTGCGCAGGCGGCGTCTGCTGAGGGCGCGATTGTGCCCCAGTGCCGCAACTGTGCTCAGGCCTGAGCGGGACACTCCAGCACGTCGCTGAGCCTGAAGCTCTCCAGGAACGGCAGGACATGCTCCTCGTTCATCGGGCGGGCGATCAGGAATCCCTGGACGTACGTGCACCCGAGCTGCTGCAGGTGCAGAAACTGCTCCGTGGTTTCCACGCCTTCCGCGACGACTTCAAGGCCCAATCTGCGGCTCAGTGCAAGCGTGGCCTCGACAATCGCGGCAGCCCCGGCGTCCTTGTCCATGGCCTGTATGAAGCTGCGATCGATCTTGATCAGGTTGAAGGGAAAGCGGTGCAGGTAGGAAAGACTAGCATGGCCGGAGCCAAAGTCATCGATGGCGAGATTCACGCCCAGCGCCTTCACTTGCCGCATGACGGACAGCACCTGCTCATCATCTTGAAGCAGGGCCGATTCCGTCACCTCGATGTAGCAGCGCTCGGGGTTCAGGCCGGCGCGGTCCAGATGTTCCTTCAATTGCACCGCCATGCCTGGATCGAGAAATTCAAAGGCCGGGCAGTTGATGGACACCGAGATATCGGACGGCCATCCGTTGGCGACCAGCAGCGGGGAGCGCTCCACCATTTGGTCGATGGGAAGCAGCAGGCCGCGCCGCTCTGCCGTCGGAATGAAGACGCCTGGCGGGACAGACCCTCTGGCCGGGCTGTTCCAGCGCATCAGCGACTCGAACCCCGATATTTTTCCCGTGGCCACATGGCAGATCGGCTGGTACGCCATGAACAACTGGCTTGTTCCGATGGCGGACCGGAAATCCTGCTCCAGCAGCAGTTGCTCCTGCATGGAGCCATCGGTGGAAGGCTCGAATTTCACGAATCGCCCACGTCCCTGGGATCGCGCCCGCTCCATTGCCGCGCGCCCGTCGCGCAGCAGCTGATTCCAGTCCTCGTTGTTCTTGCAGACCGCCGTCCCTACGCAGACAGACAGCAAAATGCTGCGCTCACCCAGCATGTAGCGCTTTTCACCCAGTCGGATGGAGAGTGTTTTCGCCATGGAATCGGGGTCCCCTTCATATTGGGCGACACAGAATTCCTCGATGGCAAGGCGGGCGGCGACGTCATTCTGGCCAATACAGGAGCGCAATTGTTTTGACAGTTGCGAGATCAGTGGGTTGTCCATTCCAGGAACCAGCGTATCTGCCAGCACTTGCAAATGCTCGATACCGATGACATGGATGGCAACAGGACGCCGCTGTACTTGCGTTCTGTTCAGCAGTTGCTCAAATCCGGTTGAATTGAGCAATTCGGAAGCAGGGTCATGGAAAAGATGGTGCCTCAGCCGTGAATGCACCTGCACCAGATCCCTCGCCTCAAAATAGGATCTTCTGCGCTCACGCATCCACAATTGCGCCAGTAATAAAAATGAAGCCAGGCTGATGGCCGACCATGCCATGATGGTTTTGCCAAACCTCCACCATGGAGCCGCGAGCTTTGCCTTGGCGGCCAGCGTGGCATAGGCGAGATCCATGCCGCCTTCGCTGGAGTGGTGCATGGCGACGATCCAGGGGTGTCCCAAGCCATCGTCAGCGTCCAATATGCCCTCGCCTGCAGCCATCATTTTTGCAAGCCCGGAATCCATCCCGTCCAGAATGTGCGGATGCTCCGGGGGAATTCTGACCAGATCTTTGCCGTTTGGCAGGCTGACCATGACCTGATGGCCATCCAGCAGCAGTGAACCGAATGCCTGGCGAATGGAATCCACGGCAATGAAGGCCACCACAATGCCAGTCAGCGCCCCACTGGAGTCACGCACCGGACGCCCCAGCACCAGGGACGGTATATCGAAGACCGGCGATTTGCTTGAATCCAGCAAGAAGAAGCCGCCAGGCTTTGTCTGCAGCGCTGCATTCCAGATGGGGCGCTCGGGGTTGTCGGGAGACAGCGGCAGCTTGCTGAAACGTGAGGAAATGGACCATTTCCCATGTCGATCAAGCACGCTCATGCTGATGACGCCGGGCAGCGCCGCCACCTCCTGGATCAAGGCATTGCGGATATCGGTGCTGGCATCAGGGTCTGCCGTGATTTCGCCTTGGCGGCCCGGTGCCAGCAAAAGTTGCTCTGTTCTCTCTACCGCCAAAGAGGTGGCAAGAATGATCTTGTTGGTTTCAGCCGCAGAGGCAGAGAGCGCATGCAGGAGATTCGACTTCTTTTCCTGCAGCGATGTCTCGTAGCTGGAGATCAGAGAAACGCCCGCAACGCCAATGATCACCAAACATACGATGAAAATGCAGGCATACCAGCGCCTGGGTTGCCAGCTTGGAGGTCTTCTCTCTGCATGCATCATTCAACGCTCATCTGGTCAAAATGCCAGCGAACAGGCACCGTTCTCCTGGCAGGCAAGCCTGCCAGGAGAAATGCTTCCCGTTGGCTGTGACGCGCTGGTCTGAATTTCCGTCAGGACGCGGAAAGACTCAGCGGTCTCATGGATGAGGGGATTTTCCTCAAGACTGGGGCCTCCTTTTCCGCGGGGTCCAGCTTGAAAATGGAAACTGCCGAAACCAGGGCCTGCGCCTGCTGGCTGAGACTTCCGGCCGCCGCTGCCGACTCTTCCACCAGAGCGGCATTTTGCTGGGTGACCTGGTCCAGCTGGATGATCGCATCATTGATCTGATCGATACCCTGGCTTTGCTCCCTGGTGGCGCCACTGATCTCTTCGATCATGCTGGATACCTTCTGGACCTGGGTGACGATATCTTCAATGCTGCTGCCCGCAGCCTGGGCAAGCTGGTGGCCATTGCCTACCTTGGAAACACTGTCCTCGATGAGAGACTTGATCTCTTTTGCGGCCTCTGCACTTTTCACTGCAAGGCTGCGAACTTCGGCGGCAACCACCGCAAAACCACGGCCCTGCTCTCCGGCGCGGGCTGCTTCGACAGCAGCATTCAACGCAAGAATATTGGTTTGAAAAGCGATTGAATCAATGACGTTGATGATGTCCTCGATTTTCTTGGAGGACGTATTTATTTCATTCATCACGTCCACCATCTGCCGGGCCATGCCCCCGCCGTGCGCTGCGGCATCGCGCGCTGACTGGGCGAGCATGGTGGCAGTGATCGCCGTATCGGAATTGCTTTTCACCGTGCTGGCCAGTTCCTCCATGGATGCGGCAGTCTCTTCAAGATTGCTGGCCTGCTCTTCTGTTCGGCTCGACAGGTTGGCATTGCCTGCATCAATCTGCGTGGCGCCCGTGGCGATGCTGTCGCTGCTGCTGCGCACGGTGCCCACGACGCGTTGCAGCGATACCTGCATTTCCTGCATGGCCGTGATCACACTGCCAGGGCGTGCCCTGGACAAGTCGATCCGGGAGGTGAGGTCCCCTCTTGAGATATTTTCGGCAATGTGCGCCACATCTGCCGGCTCTCCGCCCAGCTGGCGTGTGATGGAAATTGTGATGATCACGCCAATGGCCACCCCCACAATCACGCCGGAGATGGTCAGGAGGGTGAGCATCAGCCGGATCTTTTCGTAGATTCTGTCGGTCTCGTCATTGAGCCAGCTGGCATTCTTCTTCTTGATATTGACAACCTCCGTCATCAGGCTGTCGATCTTGTCGGACTCCACCCGGAATCTGTTGATCAGATCAATCGATTCCCTGGATTCCGAAAGATGCTCGGACTTGATTCTTTCAATCGTCTGCAGCAGACCCTTTTCATAGATGACGAGGGTTTCATCAATGGACTTGAGCTTTTCCTTGCCATCGCCCTCGGTAAAAAGCCTCTTGCTGTTGTTCAGCGCCTCTTTCAGCAGTTGCAGCCTTTGCAGCACGGCGTCTGTGTGGCGGTTTCTGCTTTCATCATCGTTTGCAAGCACGGCATTTCTGATGGCCCGGCCCGCCGCGATCAGCTGGACATTGGCCTCGGATATTTGTGACAGGCCCAGCAGTTCCTTCTCGTACATCTGCGTTGCGAGATCATTGATTTCCCCTGCCTTCAGTATTCCATTGATACCGATGAATGCACCAATGCATGAGACCACAATAAAGCCCATGGTCAGTTTGGTGATCACTTTTGATTTTTTGAAGCTCAACATCTTGATTGCCGAATGAATAATTTTCAACGATGAAATATTTACCCTGACACCAGGATTATTCGGCCGTAGAAAATCGGGAACTTGAAAAAGAATAATCCACCTCTTCTAAAAAAGACGTGGATTATTCTCGAAAATGATATATTGATGTTATAATTGCTCGATGCTCGATGCTCGATGCTCGATGCTCGATGCTCGATGCTCGATGCTCGATGCTCGATGCTCGATGCTCGATGCTCGATGCTCGATGCTCGATGCTCGATGCTCGATGCTCGATGCTCGATGCTCGATGCTCGATGCTCGATGCTCGATGCTCGATGCTCGATGCTCGATGCTCGATGCTCGATGCTCGATGCTCGATCAATAAAAATTGGCACTGGCGCCGCGAGGCGCCAGTGCCAATTTTTATTTTCAGGCTCTGCAACGGCAATTGCATTTTTCTTGGTCGGTAAAGAATGATTGCGGCGGAAACTTCAGGCGGCAATTATTCTTGTGCATATGCGAATGTTTCAAGAAAGCCTATTGATATAGTCTTGTCAAAAGGCTGTTTGAAGGACAAGCAATGATTGTAACGTTGTGTTATGAAATCAATCCCTCCTTTCCTCGCACATTGACTTTGCATTTTGCGCAAACATTGCCGCAATGCGCATAATTTTCAATGGATTCAAGTCCCCATCCCCAATCGATGGCCTAGACAAACAAAAGCGGCCCCTTGGGGGCCGCTGGTTCCGGGGCAATGGCGACTCAGGCGCTGCGCAGGTTTTTGGCTGCGCCGGCCAGTGCGGTGATCCGCTTCCAGTCACCCTGCTCCAGCGCATCGGCAGGCACCAGCCAGGAGCCACCCACGCAGACCACGTTGGACAGCGCCAGGAATTGCGCCGCATTGTCTGGAGACACGCCGCCCGTGGGGCAGAACCGCACGTCGCCGAACGGGCCTTGCCAGGCCTTGAGCATGGCCGTGCCGCCCGCCTGTACGGCGGGGAAGAATTTCAGCTCGTTGAAGCCGTCGTCCTGGGCGGCCATGATTTCGCCGCTGGTGGCCACGCCGGGCAGCAGCGGCAGCTGCAGGGCCTGGCAGGCCTGGCCCAGTGCGCTGGTGTAGCCGGGGCTCACGGCAAAGCGCGCACCGGCGCTGGCGGCGGCACGGGCATCGGCGGCGCTGCGCACGGTGCCGGCACCCACGATGGCCTCGGGCACGGCACGCGCAATGGCTTCGATGCTGGCCAGGCCCTCGGGCGTGCGCAGCGTGACTTCCAGTACGCGGATGCCGCCCGCGACCAGGGCCTGGGCCATGGGCACGGCATGTGCGACGTTGTTCAGGACGATGACCGGGATGACCGGCGCGTCCTGCATGATGGCCAGTGCCGTCAGTCGTTGATCCATGTGCAAGCTCCCTCTTCTGCGCTGAGCGCGTGGCGCCGGAATCCGGCAAACAGTTCGCGGCCAAAACCCCGGCCGTTGGCCTGGCGCAGTGCCTGCGGCATGGTGGCCAGGGGCCGCTGCTGCCATTCGGTGTCGTCGACCAGCACGGCCAGGGTGCCGGCCACGGCGTCCAGGCGTACCAGGTCGCCGTCTTGCAGTCGCGCCAGCGGCCCGCCCACGCAGGCCTCGGGCGAGACATGGATGGCGGCGGGCACCTTGCCCGAGGCGCCGCTCATGCGGCCGTCCGTGACCAGGGCCACCTTATAGCCCTTGCCCTGCAGCACGGCCAGCGGTGGGGTGAGCTTGTGCAGCTCGGGCATGCCGTTGGCGCGCGGACCCTGCCAGCGCACCACGCAGATGACATCGCGGTCCAGCTCGCCGGCCTTGAAGGCCTGCTGCAGTGCTTCCTGCGATTCGAAGACGCGCGCGGGCGCCTCGACCACATGGCGGTCCTCGGGCACGGCGCTGACCTTGATCACGCTGCGCCCCAGGTTGCCGGACAGCAGCTTGAGCCCGCCCGTGGTGCTGAAAGGCGCATCGGCCGGGCGCAGCACGGACAGGTCGCCGGAGACTTCGGCCTCGTGCCAGACGAGATGGCCATCTTCCACGGCGGGAATGCGCGCAAATTCCTGCAGGCCCTCGGGCCGCACGGTGAGCACATCGCCATGCATGAGGCCGGCCTTCAGCAACTGGCCGATCACATAGCCCGGCCCGCCTGCGGCCTGGAACTGGTTCACGTCGGCGCTGCCGTTGGGATAGACGCGGGCCAGCAGCGGCACCACGCCCGAGAGTTCCGAAAAATCATTCCAGTCGATGACGATGCCTGCCGCACGCGCCACGGCCACCCAATGGATCAGGTGGTTGGTCGATCCGCCCGTGGCCAGTAGGGCGACCATGGCGTTGACGATGCAGCGCTCGTCCACCACATGGCCAATGGGTGCGAAGCGGCGGTTCTTGGTGATGGCCAGCACGCTGCGCATGGCCTCGCGCGTGAGCAGTTCGCGTTCGCCGTCGGCCGGGTTGATGAAGGCCGTGCCCGGCACATGCAATCCCATGGCCTCCAGCAGCATCTGGTTGCTGTTGGCCGTGCCGTAGAAGGTGCAGGTGCCTTCGCCGTGGTAGGCAGCCGTTTCGGCGGCCAGCAGCTCCTTGCGGCCCACCAGGCCCTGCGCGGCCTGCTCGCGCACCTTGGCCTTGTCGCCATTGGACAGGCCCGAGGTCATGGGGCCTGCCGGCACGAACACCGTGGGCAGATGGCCGAAATGCAGGGCCCCGATCAGCAGGCCCGGCACGATCTTGTCGCAAATGCCCAGCATCAGCGCGGCCTCGAACACGTCATGCGACAGCGCGATGGCCGTGCCCATGGCAATGGCGTCCCGGCTGAACAGGCTCAGTTCCATGCCGGGCGCGCCCTGGGTCACGCCGTCGCACATGGCCGGCACGCCGCCGGCGACCTGCGCCGTGGCGCCGAGCTTGCGCGCCTCGTCCTTGAGGATGTCGGGATAGCGTGCCAGCGGCGCATGTGCCGAGAGCACGTCGTTGTACGCGGTGACGATGGCGACGTTGGGCGCCTTCTCTTCCACGATGCGTATGCGGTCGCCGCCTGGAATGCCCGCAAAAGCATGGGCCACATTGGCGCAGCCCATGGACTGGGCGCCGGGCGGGCGCGCGGCCATGGCGTCCACCTGCTCCAGGTAGGCGGCGCGTGATTGGGCACTGCGCTCGCGGATGCGGCGCGTGACCTGCTCGACGATGGGGTGGATGGTGCTCATGCGGGGTTCCTGCGGATGCGCTGGTGCGCGTTTTCTCTCTGTCGCGTTGTCTTTATGGGAAATGTCGGCCGGGGCATCCCTCCCAGGTGCGTCCGGCCCTGCTCCGAAGCTTACTTCACTGCGCGCGCCTGCTTGACGGCGGCCTGCACCTCGTCCCATGTGCCCTGGCCCACTGTCTTGGCAATGCCGGCATTCACCGCCGCGAGCTTGTCGCGCATGCGGCTGGCTTCTGCGGCGGGCAGCTCGTTGACCTGCATGCCCTTGGCCTTGATGTCGGCCAGTGCCTTGGCGGCTTCCTCGCGCGTGTCCTTGCGTTCGAACTCGCGGCTCTTGACGGCGGCGTCCTGCAGCACCTTCTTCTCGGCCGGGCTCAGCGTGTCCCACCACTTCTTGCTGACGGTGACGATCCAGGGGCTGTAGACGTGGTTGGACACCGTGAGGTACTTCTGCACTTCATAGAACTTGCTGGACAGCACGGTGTTGAAAGGGTTTTCCTGGCCATCGACGGCACGGGTCTCCAGCGCCGTGAACAGCTCGGAGAACGGCAGCGGCACGGCATTGGCGCCCAGGGCCTTGAAACTGTCCAGGAAGACGTTGTTCTGCATCACGCGCAGCTTCACGTCGGCCAGGTCTTCCATCTTGGCGATGGGGCGCTTGTTGTTGGTGAGGTTGCGGAAGCCGTTTTCCCAATAGACCAGGCCCACCATGCCCTTGGGCTCCAGCGTGGCCTTGACCTTCTCGCCCACGGGGCCGTCCAGCACGGCGTCGGCTTCCTTGACATTGCTGAACAGGAAGGGCGTGTCCCAGACGGCCATCTCGGGCGACAGGCCCACCAGGGTGGCGGTGGAGCCGACCATCATCTCCTGTGCGCCGCCGATCAACGCCTGCTGCATCTGCGTGTCCGAGCCCAGCGAGGCATTGCCGATGGCACGCACCTTCATCTTGCCGCCCGTGGCCTTCTCGACCTCCTTGGCAAAGAAGCGCGCCGCGCGGCCCTGGTTGGACTCATCGACCAGGCCATAGCCGAAGCGCACGATGCGCGGCTTGAAGTCCTGGGCCATGGCCTGGCCCGTGGCGGCCAGCGTGGTGACGGCGGCCATCAGGCCGGCGAGTGCAAAGGGAATACGCATGTTCATCTCCTTGGGTTGTAGTGAGGGATCAATGCATCCAGCGCAGAGGGGCCAGGATGATTTGCGGAAAAATCACGAAAAGCACGGCAAGCAGCACATAGACCATCAGGAACGGGTTCGTGCCCTTGATCACGGTCTCCATGCGCAGCCGGCCCACGCCGGCCACCACGTTCTGCACCGTTCCCACGGGCGGCGTGATCAGGCCGATGCAGCCCACGTAGATGAACATGAAGCCGAAGTAGATGGGATCGATGCCGGCCTTGACGGCCAGCGGCGCGCACACGGGGCCGAAGATCAGGATGGTTGGCGTCAGGTCCATGGCCGTGCCCACCACCAGCAGGAACAGCATCATCGTGGCCATGAACAGCACGGGACTGCCCAGCAGGCCCGAGAAGCTGTCGGCCAGCATGTTGGGCAGGTCGGCCAGGGTGATCATGTAGGCCGTCACCGTGGCGGCGCCGCACAGGAACATGACCACGGCCGTGGTCTTGGCGGCGGCCAGGAACACGGCGTAGAGCCGGGTCCATGTCATCTCGCGGTAGATCACCATGGACACGAACAGCGCGTAGACGGCTGCGACCACGGCCGCTTCCGTGGGCGTGAACACGCCGCCCTTGAGGCCGCCCAGGATGATGACCGGCATCATCATGGCCCAGAAGCTCTTGGCCAGGGCCTTCAGGCGCGGGCCCCAGGCCATGCGCTCGCCGCGCGACAGGTCGTACTTGCGGGCGATGGACCACCAGGCAAAGATCAGGAACACGCCCATGATCAGGCCCGGCACCACGCCCGACAGGAACAGCTTGCTGATCGAGGTGTTGGTCGTCACGCCGTAGATCACGAAGGGCATGGACGGCGGAATGATGGGCGCAATGATGCCGCCCGAGGCCAGCAGGCCCGCGCTGTAGCTGTCGGGATACTTCTGGTCGCGCATCATGGGCAGCAGGATGGTGGCCAGGGCGGCGGTATCGGCAATGGCCGAGCCGCTCATGGACGCCAGCAGCACTGCCGCGCCAATGGCCACATAGCCCAGGCCGCCACGGATATGGCCCACATAGGCACGTGCCAGGTCGATGATGCGGCGCGACAGGCCTCCCGCGTTCATCAGCTCACCCGCCAGGATGAAGAAGGGCACGGCCAGCAGCGGGAAGTTGTCGAAGCCGGCCTGCAGGTTCTGCGCAAGCAGCTGCGAGTCGAAGAAGTCCAGGTGCCACATCAGCGCCACGCCGGTCAACACCAGCGCCTGGGCGATGGGCATGCCGATCACCATGCCGCCAATCAGCACGGCCAGAAAGATCAGGGTCACAACCATGGTGCGTACTCCTTACTCGACCGTCGTTTCGGCATGGTTTTCTGCCGGCGCGCCACGGCGCAGGTCGCGCAGCGTCACCACCAGAAGGCCCACGGCCAGCACCAGGGTGGCCGCAGCGCCCAGGGCCAGCGGGTAGCCCAGCACCGTGCTGTAGCTGTTCAGCCCGGCCTCCACCTGGGCCCAGGAGCCCCACAGCAGCAGGCCCATACAGACCAGGACCAGTGCCTGCGACACCCAGAACAGCGCCTTGCGCGTGCCAGGCCCCACGCGGGAAGTCACAAGGTCGAAGCCCAGGTGGCTGCCCTCGAAAGCGGCCACGATGGCACCAATGGCCACCAGCCAGACGAAGAGCAGGCGCGAGATTTCCTCATAGGAAACGATGCTGGTGTGGAACACATAGCGCAGCACCACGTTGACGAACACGGCAATGACCATACCGGCCAGGGCCAGCACCATCAGCACCTCGGCAAAGTGCTGCAGGCGCGGCTTGGGCCGGACTGCGGGGGAATCGGATTGCATGGGGCTTGTCTCCTGGCGTTATGGGTTTTGGGAGAAGGTGTCGGCCTGCGCCGCGGGCAGGACCTGCCAGCTTTGGGCGCGGTGCACGATGTCGGTCAGCGGCAGCGTGGCGTCCACGGACAGCACGGCGCATTCGCCATCAGGGCGTTCCAGCGTGGCGAACTGGTTGGCCACCAGCTCGGGCGAGAAGAAGTGGCCGGCGCGCTCCTGCACGCGCTGCAGCGCCGTGTCGTAGTTCAGGTCCAGGAACACGAAGCCCACGGCACCGGCCGGGCCGGCGGCACGCAGCCGGTCGCGGTACTTGCGCTTGAGGGCCGAGCAGGTCAGCACCACGCCCTGCCCCGGCATGGCCTGGGCCAGCAGCTGGGCCAGCCGGTCCAGCCAGCCGCTGCGGTCGTCGTCGGTCAGGGGGATGCCGGCCTGCATCTTGCGGATGCTTTCCTCGGCATGGTGGGCATCGCCCTCGTGCAGGGTCCAGCCCAGGGCATCGGCCAGGGCCTGTCCCACGCTGGACTTGCCGCAGCCGGAAACGCCCATGACGACCAGCGCCCGTGGGCGGGTGTCTGCGGGGGCCGCCGCGGTGGTTGTTGGGATAGCGCTATCCATGTTCTTGCAAAAATTGGCAGACCAGGGTCTGCCTTGGATTTCGTTGTGCTTCAGAGGCCTTCGTCCGGGTTTACACGCAGGAGCAAGGGCCTTCGAATGATTGGGATAGCGCTATCATAATCTTCAACCCTCCCGCCCCCGACCTAGGACAATCCCTTGGCCCGTCAGATTCCGCCTGCCTCCCCAGAATCGCCCTCCGCCGATGTTTCCGGCCCGGCCCTGCCCGCCACGGGACGCGCACGCTCCTCGCGGGCCAGCGGGCGCATCACGCTCAGCGATGTGGCACAGGCCGCTGGCGTCAGCCCCATGACGGTCTCGCGCGCCCTGCGCGGCGAGCGCCGCGTGGACCCGGCCCTGGTCGAGAAAATCCGCACGGCCGCCGCGCAGATGGGCTACGTGCCCGACCCCGCCGCTCGCGCCCTGGCCTCGCAGAAAAGCGCCCAGGTGCTGGTGCTGGTGCCCATGCTGTCCAACACCCTGTTCGTGGACCTGATCGAGGCGGTTCACAAGGTGCTGTTCTCTGCGGGCTACCACGCGCTGATCGGCGTGACCCACTACGACCGGGCCGAAGAAGAACAGCTGCTGCGCACCTACCTGCCCATGCGCCCGGCCGGCCTGCTGCTCACGGGTTTTGACCGCAGCCCCGCTGCGCGTGAACTGGTACAGGCCAGCAAGGTCCCCTGCGTGCACCTGATGGAACTGGGCGGCGAGCCTGGTGCGCCCAGCGTGGGCTTTTCGCAGGCCGAGGCCGGAGCCGCCATCACGCGGCACTTGATGGAGCGCGGACACAGGCGCATTGCCTTTTGCGCAGGCCAGCTCGATGCCCGCGTGATGCAGCGCGCCGCGGGCTACCGCCATGCCCTGCAGGCGGCGGGCCTGCATGACCCCGCCCTGGAACTGCTCTGGCCCCGCCCCACGTCGATGGCGCTGGGCGCCGAGCTGCTGGACGCGGCCCTGCGCCTGGACCCTGCCGTCGATGCCCTGTTCTTCTGCAACGACGACATCGCCCAGGGTGCGCTGCTGGAGGCTCTGCGCCGGGGGATACGCGTGCCCGAGCAGATCGCCATCGCAGGCTTCAACGACCTGCCCGGCAGCGACCAGATGGTGCCGCCGCTGACCACCATCCGCACGCCGCGCGGCCATATCGGCACCGAAGGTGCGCGCATGCTGCTGCAGCTGATGCGTGGCGAGGCCGTGGAGCCGCCCAGCGTGGATCTGGGCTACGAACTGGTGGTGCGGCAGAGCAGTTGAAGCGGAGAGGGCTTTGTGCGCCCTCCTCCGTGGCCATCAGCCCGGCAGCAGGCGGCGCAGGGTCTCGGCCAGATCCTCTGCCGCGAACTTGGCCACGTAGCCGTCCGCGCCAACGCTGCGCACATGGTCTTCGTTGGCCGATCCGGACAGCGAGGAATGGATGAGCACGGGAATGGAATGGAAGCGCGCGTCCTGCTTGATGTGGCGGGTGAGCGTGAAGCCGTCCATCTCGGGCATCTCCAGGTCGGTCAGCACCAGGGCGACCTTGTCGGCCACCGTCAGGCCCTCCGCCTGGGCACTGTCGGCAATGGCGTTGAGGCGGTCCCAGGCCTCCTTGCCGGACTTGAGCATTTCATACGGTGCCTGCAGGACCTTGAGCTCCTTCTCGATCAGCGAGCGCGCCACGAAGGAATCATCGGCGGCCAGCACGATGGCGCCGGGCTTGAGCTTGAGCCTGGCGCCCACTTTTTCCGGCGTGATTTCCTGGGCGTCGGTGGGAGACACCAATTGCAGGATGGCCTCCACATCCAGCACCTGGGCCAGGCGTGAGTTGTCGGTGTCGCCATCCAGGCGGGCGATGCTGGTGACCAGCTTGCCGCCGGTGCCGCTGGCCTCGGCCGACAGCACCTGCTTCCAATCCAGGCGCACGATGTCCTCGACGGACTCCACCGCGAATGCCTGGGTGGTGCGCGCATATTCGGTGACCAGCATGATGTTCAGGCCGGTCTGGGGCTTGCAGCCCATGATGGCGGGAAGATTCAGCACCGGGATCACCTGCCCGCGCAGGTTTGCCACGCCCAGCGAATGGGCCGTGCCCCCCGCGATGGGCGTGATGTGCGGCATGGCCACGATTTCGCGGACCTTGAACACATTGATCCCGAACAGCTCGGACTGGCCCAGGCCGGAGTCGCTGCCCAGCCGGAACAGCAGCAGCTCGAACTTGTTGTTGCTGGTGAGGTTGGTGCGCTCGTCGATCTCTCTTTGAGCTGCCTTGGAATTGAGGTTCATGCCGGTCCTGGAGAGTGACACATCTTTTTACAAATTCTAAAGCGAGCGCCTCGGATTTAGCAAAAATTTATTGCGCAAGGCAGTTTGCCTGTGGCGCCAACAACGCAGCAGCGCTGGGTCAAGGTATGGGCAGGCCGTGCGCCAGCGCCGTCGGGTTCGAGGCCGGATCTGAACAGACAGGTCCATATCCGGTCAATATAGGAAGATGGATCTTTCCGCCCAGCACCATGAGGAGCGCGCCATGCCACCCGTTACCGCCCAACTTTTCGCCACCGATGGCGTTCAAGCCGTAAAGCTGCCTGCCGAGTTTCGCTTCGAAGATCGAGCCGAGGTGTATATCCGCCGCGATGAAAACACCGGAGACGTCATTCTTTCGACCATTCCTCGCGCGGACTGGAGTGAATTCATGCGGCTGCGCCACCAGCTGGGGCATGCGGCCGAGTCGGCCCTCCCCGTGCGCCAACAGGGCAGCGAGCAACGCGATCCCTTCCAAGGGTGGGAGGAATGATGCTGTACATGCTGGACACCAATGCCGCCAGCGAAGCCATCCGGGGCAATCCCTTGTTTGATGCGCGCTTGCAAGCCCTCGCACCAGGGCAGTGGTGCGTTAGTGCAGTGACCTGTTCCGAGCTGCGCTATGGAATTGCCCGGCGGCCCGAGGCGGTACGGCTGGCACGGATCGTGGAGGCGTTTCTGCACATCACCGCCATCCTGCCCTGGGACGCCAGGGCGGCCAACCAGCATGGTCAGCTGCGTGCTTATCTGCGTGCCCAGGGCTCGCCGATTGGAGACTTCGACGAAATGATCGCCGCACATGCGCTGGCCGTGGACGCGATCCTGGTCACAGACAATGTGCGGCATTTCGAACGCATTCCCGGGCTCAGGATCGAAAACTGGCTGCGCCAGGGGCATTGATCCCGGCGCCGGGAAAGAGGTCACGCGCAGGAATCACTCGAATTCCAGGATCACATCGTCCACCGCGAGCGAATCGCCCTTGGCTGCACTGATCTTGCCGACCACACCGTCCTGCGAGGCGAACAGGATGTTCTCCATCTTCATGGCCTCGATCACCGCCAGCTTCTCGCCCGCCTGCACCTTCTGGCCCGGCTGCACGGCCACGTCCACCAGCAGGCCCGGCATGGGCGACAGCAGGAACCTGGACAGGTCCGGCGGCGCCTTGTAGGGCATGAGGCGATGCAGTTCGCCGCCGCGCGGCGAGAGCACCAGGGCGTCGATCTGCGTGCCGTTGTGGATGACGCGCAGGGCCAGCGGGTTTCGGGCCGTGCCGCGCTCGACCTGGGCCGTGAAGGGCTTGCCGTTGCAGCTGCCCTGCACGCACATGGCACGCATAGGGGTTTCGCTGCGGAAGGTGTAGGGCTTGCCATCCACCGTGACGGTGCTGGCGCGGCTTTCGGCGTCGAAGTCCGAGACCTGCACGGCGCGGTACTGGTGCTGGCCTTCGGCGCCCAGCACGACCACGCAGTAGTCGGCCGAGACCTTGAGCTCGTGCCCCCGCATCTGGCCGCTGATGGTGGCGGCGCGCGCGCGGTAGCGGCGGTTCATGTGGCCGGCCAGGGCGACCAGGAAGTCCGGGTCGCCGTGGGGCACGTCCTCGGCGTGGAAGCCGTGGGAGTAGTGCTCGGCGATGAAGCCGGTGTTGAAGTCGCCGCTCTTGAACTTGGGATGGGCCAGCAGCGCGGCCTGGAACGGGATGTTGGAGCTGATGCCTCGGATCACGAAGGCATTGAGCGCCTCGCGCATCTTGGCGATGGCGTCGTTGCGGTCGCTGCCGTGCACGATGAGCTTGGCGATCATCGAGTCGTAGAACATGGGGATCTCGCCGCCCTCATAGACGCCAGTATCCACGCGCACGCCGTGCAAGTGGCCGGTGTCGGCCTGCCACATGGTCTGCTCGGGCGGCGCAAAGCGCACCAGGCGGCCCGTGGAGGGCAGGAAGTTGCGGAACGGGTCCTCGGCGTTGATGCGGCACTCGATGGCCCAGCCATTGCGCTTGACGTCTTCCTGCGTGATGGCCAGCTTCTCGCCAGCGGCCACGCGGATCATCTGCTCGACCAGGTCCAGGCCGGTGATGCACTCGGTCACCGGGTGCTCCACCTGCAGGCGGGTGTTCATTTCCAGGAAGTAGAAATCCTGGTCCTTGCCGACCACGAATTCCACCGTGCCCGCGCTCTGGTAGCCCACGGCCTTGGCCAGGGCCACGGCCTGCTCGCCCATGGCGCGGCGCGTGGCGTCGCTGATGAAGGGGGACGGCGCCTCTTCGATCACCTTCTGGTGCCGGCGCTGGATGGAGCATTCGCGCTCATTCAGGTAGATCACGTTGCCGTGGCCGTCGCCCAGCACCTGGATCTCGATGTGGCGCGGCTCCTGCACGAATTTCTCGATGAAGATGCGGTCGTCGCCAAAGCTGTTGCGTGCCTCGTTCTGGCAGCTGGCAAAGCCCTCGAAGGCTTCCTTGTCGTTGTACGCCACGCGCAGGCCCTTGCCGCCGCCGCCGGCGCTGGCCTTGATCATCACGGGGTAGCCGATGCCCTTGGCGATTTCCACGGCGGCCTCGGGGCCGGCAATGGGGTCGTTGTAGCCGGGGATGGTGCTCACGCCCGCCTTGTCGGCCAGCTTCTTGGAGGCGATCTTGTCGCCCATGGCCGCAATGGCCGCGTGCTTGGGGCCGATGAAGGTGATGCCCTCTTCCTCCACGCGCCGGGCGAAGGCCTCGTTCTCGGACAGGAAGCCGTAGCCCGGGTGCACGGCCTGGGCGCCGGTCTGCTTGCAGGCGGCAATGATGCGGTCGGCCTGCAGGTAGGACTCGCGGCTGGGCGCGGCGCCGATGTGCACGGCCTCGTCGGCCAGCTTGACGTGGCGTGCCTCGCGGTCCGCATCGGAGTACACCGCCACGGTCTGTATGCCCATCTTGCGGGCGGTGGCGATGACGCGGCAGGCAATCTCGCCGCGGTTGGCAATCAGGATCTTCTTGAACATCTTCTTAGCCCATTCTTGGAACTAAATCATGGGAACCGGAGCTGTCGTCAGCTTCGCTGTCCCTGTTTTGCGCTTCGCCAGCACTGTCAGTAACCGGCGCGACCAAAGCGAGGGACACCGAGGAAGGGCCTAGGCCGGCCGCGCCGCCCCGCACCGAGGGTGTCGTCCCCCTCCCTCGCGAAGCGAGTTAGAGAGGAGGAAGCGGCGGAGCCGCTCAGGGGGTGCTTCACAAGGGGATGTTTCCATGCTTGCGCCACGGATTTTCCAGCTGCTTGTTCTTGAGCATCTGCAGCGAGCGGCAGATGCGCTTGCGCGTCTCATGCGGCTGGATCACATCGTCGATGAAGCCGCGCGCTCCTGCCACGAAGGGGTTGGCGAAACGGGCCTTGTACTCGGCCTCGCGCGCTGCCAGCTTGGCAGGGTCGTTCTTGTCCTCGCGGAAGATGATCTCCACGGCGCCCTTGGCGCCCATCACGGCGATCTCGGCATGGGGCCAGGCCAGGTTGACGTCGCCGCGCAGGTGCTTGGAGGCCATCACGTCATAGGCGCCGCCGTAGGCCTTGCGGGTGATGACGGTGATCTTGGGCACCGTGGCCTCGGCATAGGCGTACAGCAGCTTGGCGCCGTGCTTGATGATGCCGCCGTATTCCTGGCTGGTGCCGGGCATGAAGCCGGGCACGTCCACGAAGGTGACCACGGGGATGTTGAAGGCATCGCAGAAACGCACGAAGCGCGCGGCCTTGATGGAGCTCTTGATGTCCAGGCAGCCGGCCAGCACCAGGGGCTGGTTGGCGACGACGCCCACGGTCTGCCCGTCCATGCGCGCAAAGCCGGTGATGATGTTCCTGGCGTAGTCGGGCTGCAGCTCGAAGAAGTCGCCGTCGTCCACGGTCTTGAGGATCAGCTCCTTCATGTCGTAGGGCTTGTTGGCGTTGTCGGGCACCAGGGTGTCCAGCGACTTGTCGGCGCGGTCCACGGGGTCCGAGGTGTAGCGCACGGGCGCCTTCTCGCGGTTGTTCAGCGGCAGGTAGTTGTAGAGGCGGCGCAGCATCATCAGCGCCTCCACGTCGTTGTCGAAGGCCATGTCGGCCACGCCGCTGCGCGTGGTGTGGGTGATGGCGCCGCCCAGCTCCTCGGCCGTGACCTCCTCGTGCGTCACGGTCTTCACCACTTCGGGGCCGGTGACGAACATGTAGCTGCTGTCCTTGACCATGAAGATGAAGTCCGTCATGGCAGGCGAATACACAGCGCCGCCCGCGCAGGGGCCCATGATCATGGAGATCTGCGGCACCACGCCGCTGGCCAGCACGTTCTTCTGGAACACGTCGGCATAGCCGCCCAGGGAGGCCACGCCTTCCTGGATGCGGGCGCCGCCCGAGTCGTTGAGGCCGATCACGGGGGCGCCGACCTTCATGGCCTGGTCCATGATCTTGCAGATCTTCTCGGCATGGGTCTCGGACAGCGCGCCGCCGAAGACGGTGAAGTCCTGGCTGAAGACGAAGACCAGGCGGCCATTGATCATGCCGTAGCCGGTGACCACGCCGTCGCCGGGGATCTTGCTGTTTTCCATGCCGAAGTCGGTGCAGCGGTGCTCGACGAACATGTCCCATTCCTCGAAGGTGCCGTCGTCCAGCAGCAGCTCGATGCGCTCTCGCGCCGTGAGCTTGCCCTTCTTGTGCTGTGCGTCTATGCGCTTTTGGCCGCCACCCAGGCGGGCCTGTTCGCGCTTTGTCTCCAGTTGATCCAGGATGTCTTGCATGCTGCGATTCCTCTAACGTCTAACGATACGGGTTGCTGGTGTTGTCTTGTCTGCGGTCACTGCGGCGCTGCGGCGGGTGCTGCCGCCGGCGCTGGAGCCGGCGCCATTGCGGGCCCGGCCTGCGCTTGCAGCAGATTTCTGGCGGCGGTGCTGGCCGCGATCCGCCCTGCTGCCACGTCGGCCTGCAGTTGGGGCAGCAGCGCCCGCACCTGCGGATGCTGCCGGAAGGCCTGCTTGAGGCCGGAGTCGATGCGCTCCCACATCCAGGACAGGGCCTGGCGTTCGCGGCGCAGCGCCAGGCGGCCGTTGGCTTGCTGCAGGCGGCGGAATTCCTCCACCGCGCTCCAAAAGCCGTCAACGCCCTCTTGCTTGAGCGCGCTGATGGTGATGACCCTGGGCTGCCACAGGCGCTCGTCGTGGTGGGCGTGCTCGGGATTGCCGTGCATGCCCAGCAGGCGCAGGCTGGAGGTGATCTGGGCCTGCGCGCGCGTGGCGGCATGGGGATCGATGTCGGCCTTGTTGATGACGACCAGGTCGGCCAGCTCCATCACGCCCTTCTTGATGGCCTGCAGGTCATCGCCCGCATTGGGCAGTTGCAGCAGGCAGAACATGTCGCACATGCCCTGAACGGCGATCTCGCTCTGGCCCACGCCCACGGTCTCGACGATGACCACATCGTAGCCAGCCGCCTCGCAGACCAGCATGGCCTCGCGGGTTTTCTCGGCCACGCCGCCCAGGGTGCCGCTGCTGGGGCTGGGGCGGATGTAGGCATCCAGGTTGACGGACAACTGCTCCATGCGCGTCTTGTCGCCAAGGATGGAGCCGCCCGACACGGTGGATGAGGGGTCGATGGCCAGCACCGCTACCCGGAGGCCGCGTGCGATGAGGAACAGGCCCAGCGTTTCGATGAAGGTGCTCTTGCCCACGCCCGGCACGCCGCTGATGCCCAGGCGGAAAGACCCGCCCGTATGCGGCAGCAGGGCCGTGAGCAGCACATCGGCCGCCGCACGGTGGTCGGCGCGCGTGGATTCCAGCAGGGTGATGGCCTTGGCCATGGCCCGGCGCTGAACGGCGGGGTTGCCGTTCAGGATGCCGTCTTGCATTTGCTCGGGAGTCACTGCGGCGGGCTCAGAGGCTGTTGGCCTGGCGGATCTGTTCGAGCACATCCTTGGCGCTGGCCGGTATGGGGGTGCCCGGGCCGTAGACGCCCTTGACGCCGGCGTTGTAGAGGAAGTCGTAGTCCTGCGCGGGAATCACGCCGCCCACGAAGACGATGATGTCGTCCGCGCCCTGGCGGCGCAGCTCCTCGATGATGGCCGGCACCAGGGTCTTGTGGCCGGCCGCCAGCGTGGACACGCCCACGGCGTGCACGTCGTTCTCGATGGCCTGGCGCGCGCATTCCTCGGGCGTCTGGAACAGCGGGCCCATGTCCACGTCGAAGCCCAGGTCGGCAAAGGCCGTGGCCACCACCTTGGCGCCGCGGTCATGGCCGTCCTGGCCCAACTTGGCGATCATCACGCGCGGGCGTCGGCCCAGCTGCTCGGACGATGCATCTATCTCGCCCTTGAGCTTTTCCCAGCCCTCGGCCGAGTCGTAGGCTGCTGCATACACGCCGGTCACCTTTTGCGTATCGGCGCGGTGGCGCCCGAAAACCTTCTCCAGCGCATCCGAGACCTCGCCCACCGTGGCGCGCAGGCGCACGGCCTGGATGGCCAGGTCCAGCAGGTTGCCCTCGCCGCTTTCGGCGGCCTGGGTCAGCGCCTGCAGGGCGGCCTCGACCTTGGCCGCATCGCGGCTGGCCTTGATCTGGTTCAGGCGTGCGATCTGGCTGTCGCGCACCTTGACGTTGTCCACCTCGAGGATGTCGATGGGATCTTCCTTGGCCAGCTTGTACTTGTTGACGCCAACGATGACATCCTTGCCCGAGTCGATGCGCGCCTGCTTCTCGGCGGCGGCGGCCTCGATCTTGAGCTTGGCCCAGCCCGAGTCCACGGCGGCCGTCATGCCGCCCATGGCCTCGACCTCCTCGATGATCTTCCAGGCGGCGTCGGCCATGTCCTGGGTCAGCTTCTCCATCATGTAGCTGCCGGCCCAGGGGTCGATCACATTGGTGATGTGGGTCTCTTCCTGGATGATCAGCTGCGTGTTGCGCGCAATGCGGGCCGAGAACTCGGTGGGCAGCGCGATGGCTTCGTCAAAGCTGTTGGTGTGCAGGCTCTGCGTGCCGCCGAACACGGCGGCCATGGCCTCGATGGTGGTGCGCACCACGTTGTTGTAGGGGTCCTGCTCGGTGAGCGACCAGCCCGAAGTCTGGCAGTGCGTGCGCAGCATCAGGCTCTTGGCCTTCTTGGCGCCGAAGCCCTTCATGATGCGGCACCACAGCAGGCGGGCCGCGCGCATCTTGGCGATTTCCAGATAGAAATTCATGCCGATGGCCCAGAAGAAGGACAGCCGGCCCGCGAAATCGTCCACATCCATGCCCTTGGCCGTGGCGGTCTTGACGTACTCCTTGCCGTCGGCCAGCGTGAAGGCCAGTTCCAGCGCCTGGTTGGCACCCGCCTCCTGCATGTGATAGCCCGAGATCGAGATCGAGTTGAACTTGGGCATGTTCTTGCTCGTGTACTCGATGATGTCGCCGATGATGCGCATCGACGGCTGGGGCGGGTAGATATAAGTGTTGCGGACCATGAACTCCTTGAGGATGTCGTTCTGTATGGTCCCCGACAGCTGGTCCTGGGCCACGCCCTGCTCCTCGGCCGCCACCACGTAGCCCGCCAGCACGGGCAGCACGGCGCCGTTCATGGTCATGGACACGCTGATCTTGTCCAGCGGGATCTGGTCGAACAGCACCTTCATGTCCTCGACCGAATCGATGGCCACGCCGGCCTTGCCCACGTCGCCCGTCACACGCGGATGGTCGCTGTCGTAGCCGCGGTGCGTGGCCAGGTCGAACGCCACCGACACGCCCTGCCCGCCGGCGGCCAGCGCCTTGCGGTAGAAGGCGTTGGACTCCTCGGCCGTGGAAAAGCCCGCGTACTGGCGAATGGTCCAGGGCCGGCCCGCGTACATGGTGGCCTGCGGGCCGCGGATGTAGGGCTCGAAGCCTGGCAGGCTATCCGTATGGGGCAGGTTGGCCGTGTCTGCCGCCGTGTACAGCGGCTTGACGTCGATGCCGTCGGGCGTGGTCCAGTGCAGTGCCTGGATGTTGCCCCCGGGAGCGGCCTTGGCGGCCGCCTGGGCCCATTTCTGCAGGTCGGCAGTTGCGAATTCCTGGCCGTTCTGCGCTGTCGGATGGTCTTGTCTCATGTTCTCAGGCTCGTGAATGACAGGTGCCCTTGAGGGCATGCCCCAGAGCTGCCGCAGTTTACATCATTCATAATTATTCATTCAAAATATCTTTGCCGATACAATCCGGGCCACATGTCGACAAACACCCTCACTCCCCGCGCTCTCTACGAACAGGTTGCAGAGAAGCTGCGCCTGCGCATCTTCGAGCACGAGCTGGCGCCCGGTGACTGGATCGACGAACTGAAGATTGCCGAGGAATACGGCATCAGCCGCACCCCGCTGCGCGAGGCCCTGAAGGTGCTGGCCGCCGAGGGCCTGGTCACCATGAAGGTGCGCCGTGGCGCCTATGTGACCGAGGTGTCGTCCAAGGACATTGCCGATGTCTACCACCTGCTGAGCCTGCTGGAATCCGATGCCGTTCAGGTGGTGGCCGAATCGGGCAGCGACGAAGAGCTTGCGGCCCTGCAGCAGACCCACGAGGAACTCAAGGCGCAGACGCGCGATGCAGATCGCTTCTTCGAACTCAACGAAAGCTTTCACATGCAGTTGCTGCAGATTGCCGACAACCGCTGGCGCAACCAGCTGGTGGCCGATCTGCGCAAGGTGATGAAGCTCAACCGCCACAAGTCGCTGTTCAAGCAGGGCCGCATCGAGGATTCGCTGGCCGAGCACGAGACCGTCATGCAGGCCCTGCTGCGCCGCGATGGCGCTGCAGCGGCCCAGGCCATGCGTCAGCATTTTCAGAACGGCCTGGCTGCGGCTTCCTGAAGCCTGCCGTTCGGCGCTCTTGCACAGCCGGCACCATCTGGCGCGGCCATGACGCGCAGGCAGCCGCCCCGTCTGGAATCGGGCCCGGTGTGCAACGGTGGCGAAGTAGGCAGACATGCGGCTCCTGGTTGGTTTCAGAGTGGACACACGAAAACGCTGCAGTGCAGCATAAACGCGTGCGCCGCACCCTCTCATGTCCGAAGCTGACGCCAGGGCCTGCGGAAAGCCCCGGCTATCATCAGCGGCTACATCCACTTCGGCCTGCACCCTCCTCGCATGAGCATCCAAGACCCAGCCCGCGCCCCTTCCCTGGCCATGAGCCTGCCAGCCGATGCCAGCATGGCCACGGCCTCCACCCTGGTGGAAATGCTGGCCCTGCGCGTTCAGCAAACGCCCGCAGGCGAGGCCTACCGGGCCTATGACGAGGATGTGCGCAGCTGGAAGACGCTGAACTGGGCACAGGCCGGCGAGCGTGTGGCCCTCTGGGCGCAGGCGCTGGCCGCGCAGGAGCTGCCGGCAGGATCGCGCATCGCCATCCTGCTGCCCAACGGTCTGGACGCCATGTCCATCGACTTGGCCAGCCTGCGCTGCGGCCATGTGCCCGTGCCGCTGCACGCCATAGACAACGCTGGCAGCATTGCCTACATCCTGGCCAACGCCCAGGTGTCCATGCTGTTCGTGGCACAGCAATCCACCTGGGACAAGATCTGCGCCACGGGCCAGCCCCTGCCTGCGCTGCGCAAGGTGGTCGTGGCGTCGGCCAAGCCGGCTTCCCGGGCCGCAGAGCCTGAAACCGAAGGCGATGCCGCTGCACTGGAGGCCCTGCGCCAGATCCCCGTGCAGCCGCTGGCGCAATGGCTCGCTGAAGGCGGCGCAGTCCCCCTGCCCCCGCCCCCGTCTGCCGAGGACCTGGCCGCCGTGGTCTACACCTCGGGCACCACGGGCAAGCCCAAGGGCGTGATGCTCACGCACCGCAACGTGGTCTCCAACGTGCAGGCGGTGATGCAGCGGCTGCAGCCGCGCAGCGACGATGTTTTCCTCTCCTTCCTGCCGCTGTCGCACACCTTCGAGCGCACGGCTGGCTACTACCTGGCGCTGGCCGTGGGCGCCTGCGTGGCCTATGCGCGCTCGGTGGCCCAGCTGGCAGAGGATCTCAAGACCCAGCGCCCCACGGTGCTGGTGTCCGTGCCACGCATCTACGAGCGCGTGCACGCCAAGGTCATGGAGACGCTGGCCCGTGCACCGCTCAAGGCCCAGCTGTTCGAGCTGGCCCAGGCCAGGGGCTGGCAGCGCTTTTGTGAAACACAAGGCATTGCCGATGCGCAAGCGCCCCAGCCCGAAGTGCCGGGCTGGATGCAATGGCTGCCCTGGCCGGTGCTCAACCACCTGGTGGCCAAGCCGCTGCTGGCCCAGTTCGGTGGCCGCGTGCGCGTGGCCGTCAGTGGCGGCGCGCCGCTGTCGCCGACGATTGCGCGCTGTTTTCTGGGCTTGGGCCTGCCGCTGATCCAGGGCTATGGAATGACGGAAACCTCACCCGTGGTCTGCGCCAACACGCTGGAGGACAACCACCCCGCCACCGTGGGCCACGCCTTGCCCGGCGTGGAGGTGCGGATTGGCGAGAACCGGGAGCTGCAGGTGCGTGGCCCCTGCGTGATGCGTGGCTATTGGGAGCGCCCCGAAGACACCGCCAGGACCTTCACCGACGACGGCTGGCTGCGCACGGGCGACCAGGCGGTGATCGAGGACGGGCGCGTGCGCATACAGGGACGCATCAAGGAAATCATCGTCACCTCCACCGGCGAAAAGATTCCACCGGCCGACCTGGAGCTGGCCATTACCGGCGACCCGTTCTTCACCCAGGTCTTTGTCGTGGGCGAAGACCGCCCTTTCATCGCTGCCGTGGCCGTGATCGAACGCGGCGAATGGCAGGCCATGGCCCCGCGCCTGGGCCTGGATCCCGAAGACCCCAAGAGCCTGAACCACTCCGCCGCCGAACGCGAGGCACTGGCACGCATCGAAAAGCAGGTGGCCAGCTTTGCCCGCTATGCCGTGCCACGCGCCGTGCATCTGGAGCTGGAGCCCTGGACCATAGAAAACGGGCTGATGACGCCTACTCTCAAGCTCAAGCGCAACAACCTCATGACGCGGTTCGAGTCGCAGATCGCCGCCATGTACAGCAAGCCTGCCGAGCGGTGGCAAGGCCGCAACAGCGCGGGTTGACCCCCTGTTCCTGACAAGCAGCCGCCGCTCAAAACTGCGGCTTTTTCTATTTTTGATATGGATTTGATTTATGTAAGTTACATTGAACTGCTCAAAAAGAAAGGAAGAGCGCACTGCGCACGCTCTTCCCGGGTCTGCGTCAAGCAGCTGCCAGTGTCAGGCCGGGGCTCGCCATGCCGATCTCCTTCGCCGAGCTGATCTGGAACGTGGCCACCGCCTGTGCCAGCACCCGCGCCTGCCGTTCCAGGCTGGCTGCAGCGGCTGCCGACTCTTCCACCAAGGCGGCATTCTGTTGCGTGACCTGGTCCATCTGGGAGACGGCCTGGGTGATCTGCCCCAGGCCACCGCTTTGCTCCACGCTGGAGGCAGAGATGGCCTCGATCAGCGACGCCACCTCGCTCACCTGGGCTTCAATGGCATCCATGGCCTTGCCTGCTTCCCGGACCTGGTTGCCGCCTGTTCGCACCTTGTCGGTGGATGCCGTGATCAGTGCCTTGATCTCCCGCGCCGCTGCGGCGCTGCGCTGGGCCAGGGAACGCACTTCCCCGGCCACCACGGCAAAGCCCCTGCCCTGCTCGCCTGCCCGCGCGGCCTCCACCGCTGCATTGAGCGCCAGGATATTGGTCTGGAAGGCAATGGAGTCGATCACGCCCGTGATCTCGGCAATCTTTCCACTGCTGGCCGAGATTTCGTCCATGGTGCCGATGACCCTGGCGACCGCGCCGCCGCCCACGCCGGCCACCTCCTTGGCACGCACGGCCAGGGCGCTGGCCTGCCGCGCGTTCTCGGAGCTCTGGCCCACGTTGCCGGCCAGCTGCTCCATGGACGCCGCCGTTTCCTGCAGGCTGGAGGCCTGGTGCTCGGTGCGGCTGCTCAAATCCTGGTTGCCGGCAGCGATCTGGCTGGACGCCGTGGTCACCGACTCCACGCCGCGCCGCACATCGCCAACGATGTTTGCCAGCGACTCGCGCATGGCGCTCATGGAGCGCAGCAGGTCGCCGACCTCGTCACGCCCAGTGGCCTGGATTTCCGAAGCCAAGTCGCCCTGCTCGATGTGCCGGGCCACTTCCACGGCCGACTTCAAGGGCACTGTGATGGAGCGCGTGACCATGTAGCCCAGGGCCACGGCCAGGATGACGGCAGCCGCCACAAAACCGTAGATCAGCATCTGCGACCGTGCAAAAACCTCCCTGGAGTCCCCATAGACATCCTCCGACGTCTTGAGCTGCAGCTCGACCAGCTCGCCGATCTTGGCGCTGATGGGGTCGATGCTGGCATACAGCGCGCCGTCGAACTCATCCAGGCTGCCGGCCTTCTTGCCGTCCAGCTGCTTGAGGCGCTGCAGCAGTTTGTCGATGCTCTGGTTGGCAGGCGCGAACAGTGCCTGGGCCTGCTTGGCCAGCATGGCCTCCTGCGTGGTGAGCTGGGTGGACGAGTAGCTGCGCCAGGCGGCCTCGATCGCGGGCAGCGTGCCCGAGATGCTGGCCGATGCCTCCTGCGCCGTGATCAGGCCCGCATTGGCTTTATTGACCGTGTCTATGACGTTGACGGCATAGGCATCCGCAATCTGCTTGAGCTGCTTGAGTGGAACCACACGGTCCTGGTACAGGGTCTCCGTGCCCGAAAACACATGGCCCAGCGCCCTTGCGCCGACGCCCCCTACGGCCATCAGGCAGACCAGCAGGACAAGAAAGACGGCTGTAAGCCGGGTACCGATACGCACATCGCTGAGTTTTTTCATCGCAGAACCTCTGGCCCAGTGCTGCCGTCGGTATAGGCCATCGCTATCGCATCCAGGCAGTCACATTAGCTGCCTTATCGGTAGCGGTGGCCGATTTCTTGAGAGACAAAACTCAATAAGTTCCGCGAGATGTGTAAAGACGCCCGCCACAGTGCGGATGCCCCGCCCCTGCCCTCAACCCCGTTGCCAGGCCAACCCATCCAAGGCACGGCCAATTCATTCATGTAAGTTACATTGATGTCATCAAAAAAATGGCCCGTGAAAGCACGAGCCATTTCCATTCAGACGTAGACGTCGACCACGCCACCCAGTCCGGGCGCCTTGTTGCTCTTCGGCTGGGACGGCGACTTGGCTTCGGCCGCCTGCTGCTGCTCGCGCTGCTTGTCGATCTGGGCCTGCTGCCTGGCGCGCATGAGCGCCTCGATCTGGCTTTGCACCATCATGATCTGCGACTGCAGCAGCTTGGCCTTCGTCTGCTTGGCCTTGGCGTCGATGTTCTCGGAAGACACTTCCTTGAGCGCCTGCTGCAGCTCCTTGAGCTTGCGCTGCAACGCAGCGATGTCATTGCCGCCGGAGGATGAAGCGGCTCCCGAGGCGGAAGCCGATGTGGAGGATGAGACTTGCATGCCCCGTACATCGACCACCGGCGCACGAACTGAAGGCCAAAAACACCGCTGCCCCGCCAGTAGTCACCCCAGCCAATGCCGCAGCGCTCCCGCCGATGCAATGCCGATCAGCACCGTCGGCAGAATGGGCAGCCGGCTCGCCGCCACCAGCGTCACCACCAGTGCCAGCAGATCGGCCGGCCGCTCGGACACAAACGCCGGGGCGATCACCGAGATCAGCACGCAGCCCGGCAGGCTTTCCATCACGTACTGCATGCGCGGGCTCAGCGTGCGCCCGCGCAGCAGCAGGTAGCCGATCACCCGCGTGAAATACGTGCTGCACGCCATGAGCACCAGCGTCAGCAAGGTTGTGGCTTCCATCGCTCAGCTCCTGGGCGCCAGCAAGGCCGCGCAGACCAGGCCCGAAACGGCGCCCGCCGCCACATACCAGGCGCCAGGCACCAGCTTGTAGACCAGGGCCGCCGTCACCAGGCTCACCAGCCAGGGCCGGCAAGGCCTGACGCCCTTCCACATGCCGCGCAGCAGCACCAGAAACACGGCGGTGAACGCCATGTCGAAGCCGTACTGCTCCAGGTCGCCAATGCGCGGCCCCAGAAAGGCACCTGCCGCCGTGCACGACACCCAGGCCATGTACAGGCCTGCCGACACGCCCATGTAGTAAGGCAGGCTCACACGCCGGGCCGCACTGCGCTGGGCGTCTGCCAGGGCCAGCGCCCAGCTTTCGTCGCACATGAAGAACAGGGCCGGCAGCGCACGGCGCCTGGGCAGATGGCGCAGATAGGGCGCCAGCGCCGCACCCATCAGGATGTGCCGGCAATTGACCAGGAAGGACATGGCGACGATCAGCAGCACGTGCGGCGGCGACGTCCACAGCCGTATGGCCGTGAACTCCGAGCCGCCGCCGAAGTTCATCCCGGTCATGAGAGGAACCTCCAGCGGTGCAAGCCCCTTTTGCACGGCCTGGGCGCCCAGCACCAGGGCAAAGGGCACGAAACCCAGCATCACGGGAATCGCATCCCTGAAGCCGCGAAAGGCCTCGGAACTGCGGGAGACGGAATCTGCCGAAACGGCAGCGGGGGAAAGTGGAATGGATGAAGACATGGAGAGCGGCGATTGTCGGCCTGCGCCGCTGGAATTTGCTGCTGATTCATGCTTCCACCAGCCATTTCACAGCTGTTTATGCTGATTTATTCGATTAACTTAAAATTATCTGCTGCACAAGTGCCGCACCAGCGCCGCTCAACCCATTTCCATGGCTGGCGGCGCTCCTCGGACGGCCGCGCCTGCCCTCCTGACATTTCACGAAACCCAACAGCCATTGGCTCCCGCCATGCTGCAGTGCGTCGCAAACGGCTGTGCCGGCCAGGGCGGCAGCGGGACCATGAAGCCCTCATCACTTCGCTTCACCTGAAAGGTTACCCATGCGCACTTCCGACTTCACCCGCTTCATCGCCCTGGCCGCCCTCAGCCTGGGCCTGGCCGGCACCGCCCTCGCCCAGGACGCCACGCCCTCTTCCACTGCTGCCCCCACCGACCTCAGCCGCGCCCAGGTGCTGGCCGACCTGGAAATGTGGCACCGCGCCGGACTCACCTATGTCTCGGACCGCGAGATCGATGTCCGCTCCACCGAATACCAGCGCGGCCTGGAGCGCTACCAGCAACTGCGCGCCAGCCCCGCCTACCGTGAGGCCGTGGCAAGGCTGGAGAAGGGACATGCGGTGGCCCAGGACAAGTGAGCTTGAAGGCGGCCGGTGGCGGATCTGGGGAGCTGAAAGCCACCGGCGGGTCTGGATAACCCTGATCCCGTCCCCGGCACCCTCGCGTCACACGGTCAACCGGTGTTTCTGCAATAATTGCCGCAACAATCATTGCGCAGTCAATTATTTCACCCGCAGACACCATGACCCAGCCACCCCTGCCCAACGGCCTGCAGCCCTCGGACTTCTACAGCCCAGGCAGCTACACGCCCTTCGAGAGCGTGGGGTTCCTCATGCGCAAGGTGCTCAGCTCCATCCTCCAGCAGGCCGATGCGCAGTTGGCCGAGCATGAGCTGACCTATGTGCAATGGCTGCCGCTGTACAAGCTGCTGCTGTGCAGCGATGCCACGAATGCCGGCATGGCGCGTGACCTGGGGCTGGATCCGGCCTCCATCACGCGGGCACTCGACCGGCTCGAATCCAAGGGCATGCTGCGGCGCGAGCGCTCCACGGTGGACCGGCGCGTGGTCAAGTTGGTGCTGACCGATGAAGGCCGTGCCATGGCGGCCAAGGTGCCGCAGGTGCTGTCCAGCGTGATGAATGCCCATATGGCCGGCTTCAGCCATGAAGAGTCGCGCCAGCTGCTGGACATGCTGCGCCGCCTGCTGGCCAATGGCGATGCGATGCGCGCGCCGGAGGCTGCGCCCACGGGCACAGCGCCCGCGGCCTGACAGCGCCAGCCCCCTTTTTCCGCCCCGGTTTCCGATTTCCTGATTCTTGACCCCCAACAGGCAGACCACCATGCCCAAATCCTTTGTTTCCGTGTCCGCCGTGCCCCGCCGCGTGGCCGCCGCAGCGGCCACCCTGTGCGCCGCGCTGGCCCTGGCCGGTTGTGCTTCCCAGGGCCCGGCCCATGAGCCGCTGGCCCGGCTGGGCGCCGCCGACCTGGGTCTGACGGCCCAGTCCGAGACAGGCGCCAGTACCAGCCTGCCCGCCGCCGATTGGTGGAAGTTCCTGGGCGATGCCCAGCTGGATTCGCTGATCGCCCAGGCGCTGCAGGGCAGCCCCAGCCTGGCCATGAGCCGCGCCCGCTTCGACAAGGCGGCCGCCCTGGCCACGGCCACCAGCACGGCCACCGATGTGCGCGGCACGCTCGGCGTCGACGCCACGCGCCAGCACTACAGCGCCAACGGCCTGGTGCCCGCACCCATTGCCGGCCATACCTACAACACCGGCAACCTGCAGGCCGGCCTGAGCTGGACACCGGATTTCTTTGGCCGCCATGCCGCCGACCTGCAGGCCGCCCTGGGCCAGGCCCGTGCCGCCCAGGCCGACAGCGCCGCCGCCGCCAACCAGCTCGCCGCCCAAGTGGCGCGCAGCTATGTGGCGCTGGCCCGGCTGATTGCCCAAAAGGATGTGGCTGGCCGCACGCTGACCCAGCGCCAGTCGCTGCTGGACCTGAGCCAGCAGCGCACTCGCGCCGGGCTGGACAGCCAGGTGGAGCTGACCCAGGCCCAGGCCGGCCTGCCCGATGCCGGCACCCAGATCGAAATGCTGGACGAGCAGATCACGCTGGCGCGCCGCACCATCGCCGTGCTCTGCGGGCAGGCGCCCGAGGCGCAGCTGCAGCTGTCACCCCGTCTGGCCGCGCTGCAGATCCAGGCCATGCCCGGCCAGTTGGGTGCCGACCTGCTGGGCCGCCGCCCCGATGTGGTGGCCGCGCGCTGGCGCGTGGAGTCCGCAACGCAGGGCATAGAGAGCGCGCGGGCGGATTTCTATCCCGATATCAATCTCACGGCCTTCATCGGCCTCAATGCCATCGGCCTGGACAACCTGTTCAAGGGCAGCTCGCGCCAGATGGGCATCACGCCCGCGCTGCGCCTGCCCCTGTTCGACGGCAAGCGCCTGCGCGCCCAGTTGCGCGGCACGCAGGCCGACCTGGACACCGCCATTGCCCAGTACAACGGCGTGGTGCTCGATGCGGTCAAGGAAGCGGGCGACGCCATCACTTCCGTGCAATCGCTGGTGCGCCAACAGCAGCTGCAGGCCGAGTCGCTGGAGAAGGCCGAACGCGCCTACGACTTTGCCGTGCAGCGCTACAAGGCCGGCCTGGCCAGCCAGGTGACGGTGCTGAACACCGAAACCCAGGTGATCACCCAGCGCCGCCTGGACGTGGACCTGCGCGCCCGCGCGCTGGACACGCGCGTGTCGCTGATGAAGGCGCTGGGCGGCGGCTGGACCGATGGCACGGCTGCCGTGCAGGTCAGCCAGCACTGAGATCGCAACCCGCACAGGAATCCAACGCACTCTTGACCCTCCACCGGGCAGACCGCCAGCCAGCGTGACAGACCGCCAGCTCCCTGCCCCGGCCGCACAACCACATTCACAGATAACAAAGCGCCGTACACCATGACCGACACCAACAAGCAAGCACCCAGCCCTGCCGCCGCACCGGCCGCAGCCTCGCCCGTGGCCAATCCGCAGGGCCGCCGCAAGGGCCTGACCCTCATCGCCGCCGCCGTTGCGGTGGCCGCCGTCGCCTGGGGCGGCTGGCACTGGATGGTGGCCCGCAACTACCAGACCACGGACAACGCCTATGTGGCGGGCAACGTGGTCCAGATCACGCCGCAGATCGGCGGCACGGTGATCAGCATCGGCGCCGACGACACCGACTACGTCAAGCCCGGCCAGCTGCTGGTGCAGCTGGACTCGGCCGATGCCCTGGTCGCCCTGTCCCAGGCCGAGTCGCAACTGGCCCAGACCGTGCGCCAGGTGCGCACCTTGTATGCCAACAACGCGCCCCTGGTGGCCCAGGTGGCACAGCGCGAGGCCGACCTGGCCCGCCTGCAGGCAGATGCCGCCCGCGCCCGCGAGGACGTGGACCGCCGCCGCCCGCTGCTGGCCACGGGCGCTGTGGGCAAGGAAGAGTTCGACCACGCCCAGTCCCTGGCCCGCACGGCAGGCAATGCCGCCTCGGCAGCAGAAGCCGCCGTGCGCGCCGCCAAGGCGCAGCTGACCGCTGCCGAAGCCCAGACCAAGGGCAGCAGCGCCGAAGAGCACCCCAGCGTGATCGCCGCTTCCGCCAAGGTGCGCGAGGCCTATCTGGCGCTGCAGCGCACGCGCCTGGTCTCTCCCGTGGAAGGCTATGTGGCCAAGCGCGGCGTGCAACTGGGCCAGCGCGTGGCCTCGGGCGCGCCGCTGATGACCGTGGTGGGCCTGCACAACCTCTGGGTGGATGCCAACTTCAAGGAAAGCCAGCTGGCCCAGCTGCGCATAGGCCAGAAGACCGAACTGACGGCCGATGTGTACGGCGACAAGATCAGCTACCACGGCACCGTGGTGGGCATGGGCGCAGGAACCGGCGCGGCCTTCTCGCTGCTGCCCGCGCAGAACGCCACCGGCAACTGGATCAAGGTGGTGCAGCGCGTGCCCGTGCGCATTGCGCTGTCGCCGGAAGACCTGGCCCAGCACCCGCTGCGCGTGGGCCTGTCGATGGAGGCCAAGGTGGACGTGCGCGACCAGCAGGGTGAAGTGCTGGCAACCGCCACGCGCAATGCCCCCGTGGCCCAGACCTCCATCTACGACATGGCATTGCCCCAGGCGGAGGAACGCATCGCCCACATCGTGGCGGGCCAGAACGTGGCGCCGCTCAAGCAGCTGCCCGAGCTGCCGCCCGTCGCCATGGCCGATGCGCAAGACAGGTCACAGGGCAAGGCGCCAGCCGCAGTGGCCTCCGCGCCGGTTGACGCGCAGGCCACGCAGTCCAAGTAAGCAGGCATCGCTTCCCCGCCTTCCCAGAACCTACGCGGACTGCCTATGACTTCCTCTACCACCGCCGTGCCGGAGCCGGCGCAGCCGGGTGGGCCGACCGTGCCGCCTGCCGCGCCAGCCTCGGCACCGCCTGCCATGCCCGCACGGCCCGCACCGCTCAAGGGCGCCCAGCTGGCCCTGGGCACGCTGGCCCTGTCGCTGGCCACCTTCATGAACGTGCTGGACTCGTCCATTGCCAACGTCGCCATTCCGGCGATCTCGGGCGACGTGGGCGTCAGCCCCAGCCAGGGCACCTGGGTGATCACCAGCTTTGGCGTGGCCAACGCCATCTCGGTGCCGCTCACGGGCTGGCTCACGCAGCGCTTCGGCGCAGTGCGCCTGTTCACCATGAGCGTGCTGCTGTTCGTGCTGACCTCCTGGCTGTGCGGCTTTGCCTCGTCGCTGGAGATGCTGGTGCTGTTCCGCGTGCTCCAGGGGCTGGTCGCCGGGCCCATGATCCCGCTGTCGCAGACACTGCTGCTGTCCAGCTACCCGCCGGCCAAGGCCGGGGTGGCGCTGGCGCTGTGGGGGATGACCACCCTGGTGGCGCCCGTGGTCGGGCCGCTGCTGGGGGGCTGGATCACGGACAACATCTCCTGGCCCTGGATCTTCTACATCAACGTGCCCGTGGGCCTGCTGTCGGCCCTGATGACCTGGAGCATCTACCGCAGCCGCGAGACCCCCACGCGCAAGCTGCCCATCGACTCCGTGGGCCTGGCCCTGCTGGTGCTGTGGGTGGGCGCGCTGCAGCTGATGCTGGACAAGGGCAAGGAGCTGGACTGGTTCGCCTCGGGCGAGATCGTCACGCTGTGCGTGCTGGCCATCGTGAGCTTCGTGGTCTTCCTGGTCTGGGAGCTGACGGATGCGCACCCGGTGGTGGACCTGCGCCTGTTCATGCGCCGCAATTTCGCGGCGGGCTCGGTGGCTCTGTCGATTGCCTACGGCCTGTTCTTCGGCAACGTGGTGCTGCTGCCGCTGTGGCTGCAGCAGTGGATGGGCTATACCTCCACCACGGCCGGCATGGCGCTGGCGCCGGTGGGCATCTTCGCCATCATCCTGACGCCGCTGGTGGGCCGCAAGGTCACGCAGTGGGACCCGCGCAAGATGGCCACGGGCGCCTTTGTCGTGTTCGCCCTGGTGCTGTGGATGCGCTCGCGCTTCACGGTGGAGACGGACTTCATGCACATCCTGGTGCCCACGCTGATCCAGGGCGGGGCCATGGCGTTCTTCTTCATCCCGCTGACGACGATCACGCTGTCGGGCATCTCGCCGGACCGTATCCCGGCCGCCGCCGGCCTGAGCAACTTCGTGCGCATCACGGCGGGTGCCATGGGCACCTCCATCGCCACCACGCTGTGGGAAAACCGCGCCGCGCTGCACCACGCCCATCTGACCGAAGGGCTGATCCAGGGCCAGGGCGTGTTCGGCGTCACCCTGCAGGGGCTGCAGGCCGCAGGTCTGAGCCAGGCGCAGGCCCTGGCCCAGATCAACCGGCTTATCGACCAGCAGGCCTATACGCGGGCGGCGGACGACATCTTCCTGGCGTCGTCCGTGCTGTTCCTGGTGCTGATCGTCCTGATCTGGATGACTCGGCGGCCCGCAGGCCATGCCGGCGGTGCCGAGGCGGCCGGCGCCCATTGAGGCCCAGCTTGCGGCCATCACGACAAGGAGCTGCCTGCAGGGGCAGCTCCTTTTTTGTTTACATGACGACACGCAAGGCGCCTTGAATCGGGCCGCCAAGACCACCATCTCGACAGGGCTGCGCCACCGGTTCCATGATGGCGGCGGCCTGAACACCGACGGAGCACCGTGAAAACACCCCGCATCTTCCGCGCCCCGATTGCCGACTACGCCCAATCACCCCAGTCGGTGGGCGGGCGCTTTCGCAACGTCCATCCCCGCCCCGCCAACGCGCCCCAGCCCGACGCCAAGGTGATGTGGGACTTCTTCTTCAACAAGCCCAAGGACACCGAGCCTGCCGCGCCCCTGCCCGTGCAGCGGCTCACCCCGGCCGACCTGGCCGCCGCGCCCGAGCGCAGCCTGTACCGCCTGGGCCACTCCACGCTGCTGATGAAGCTGCGCGGCGGCTGGTGGATCACCGACCCAGTGTTTGCCGAGCGCGCCTCGCCCTTTTCCTTCATCGGCCCCAAGCGCTTTCATGCGCCGCCCATCGCCCTGCATGAACTGCCCGCGCTGCGCGGCGTGGTGCTCTCGCACGACCACTACGACCATCTGGACCGTGCCACCATCCGCGCCCTGGCGCCCCGGGTCGACTTCTTCCTGTGCACGCTGGGCGTGGGCGACCGGCTCATGGACTGGGGCGTGGCCCCCGAGAAGGTGCACCAGTTCGACTGGTGGCAGGACGTGCAGGTGGACGGCCTGCGCTTCACGGCCACGCCGGCCCAGCATTTCTCGGGCCGGGGCCTGCGCGACGGCAACCGCACGCTGTGGGCGTCCTGGGTCATCGAGGACCTGGCAAGCGCCGACACGCTGCGTGTCTTCTTCAGCGGCGACGGCGGCTATTTCGACGGCTTTGCGGAAATCGGCCGGCGCTTCGGTCCCTTCGACCTCACGCTGATGGAAACCGGCGCCTACGACCCGCACTGGCCGTATGTGCACATGCACCCTGCCCAGACCGTGCAGGCCCACCGCGACCTGGGCGGACGCTGGCTGCTGCCCATTCACAACGGCACCTTCAGCCTGGCCATGCATGCCTGGTGGGACCCCTTCGAGCGCGTGCTGGCCCTGGGTGCCGAGCACGGCATTGCCGTGGCCACCCCCATGATGGGCGAGCGCGTGGACCTGGATGCCCCCCATGCAGGCGAGCGCTGGTGGCGTGCCCTGGTATCCCCTGCCGTGCAGGACGCAGCCGCGTCAGCGCCACAGGCCCAGCCGCGATAAATCCGTTTTTGCTGCATTGCGTCATCGGCCTACGCGGGCCGGCATCCATCTGGATAAAGTGAACCCAGCTTCAGGAGTGCACATGGCAAATCGCAAAAATCCCAGGGCCGCCCAGGTCGCCCGCCAGGCCACCGACCTGGCCGTCGCAGCGCCCCAGGTCGTGGCCCATCGCCTCACCCGCATGGCCATGGCAGGCGCCAATCCCTCCGCGCGGGACCGGCGTGAATTCACACGCATGGTGTCCGAGAAACAGACAGCCTTCCAGCAATCCTGGGCGGCGATGGGCATGCAGTCCATGGTTGCCAGCCAGGCCCTGATGCAGGCCTGGATGCGCATGTGCTGGACACCCTGGAGCGCCGCCACCTGGAACGGCGGTGCCCTGGCATCTCAGGCCTCACAATGGCAAAACGCCATGTGGGGCGTGGTGGGCAAGGGCCTGGCCCCCGTGCACCGCACGGCGGTGGCCAATGCCAAGCGCCTGGCGCGCGGCTGAGCGCGGCATGAGCACGGCCAAGCACGGTTAAGTGCGACTGATCGCTGCTCAACGCGGCTGATCCACCCATATCAAGCCCGCTCCATTCACCGGAGCGCGGCCGCGCGGCAGGGCCGATGCGAGGGCGAGGTTCGGGTATCCTCGCGGCCTTCGTTCCGTTTTGCTGCGCTGCCGCATTTCCAGGCATGGACTCCATGCAGAGACTGAAAACACGGCCGCGGCAGGCGGATTCCCCCTTTCTGCCATCGCTTTGCCAGTCTTTCCCGGAGTTCTCTGATGACACACAAGGCCCCGCCAGCCGGCCAGGGCCTGCACGGTCAAGACGACCTGCAGCGCAATCTCACCAACCGTCATATCCAGCTCATCGCCATCGGCGGGGCCATAGGCACGGGCCTGTTCATGGGCTCGGGCAAGACCATCAGCCTGGCCGGCCCGTCCATCATCTTTGTCTACACCATCATCGGCGTGATGCTGTTCTTCGTGATGCGGGCCATGGGCGAGCTGCTGCTGTCCAACCTGCAGTACCGCTCCTTCATCGACTTCTCGTCCGACCTGCTCGGCCCCTGGGCGGGCTTCTTCACGGGCTGGACCTATTGGTTCTGCTGGATCGTGACGGGCATTGCCGATGTGATTGCCATATCGGCCTACTCCCAGTTCTGGTTCCCGGACCTGCCGCAGTGGGCACCGGCCATCGCCTGCGTGGGCCTGCTGCTGGGCCTGAACCTGCTGACGGTGAAGCTGTTCGGCGAGATCGAGTTCTGGTTCGCCATGATCAAGATCGTGGCCATCGTGGCCCTGGTGGGCACGGGGCTGTACATGGTGGGTGCCGCCTTCGTCTCGCCTGCGGGCCGCACGGCCAGCCTGTCCAACCTCTGGAATGACGGCGGCATGTTCCCCAACGGGATGATGGGCTTCTTCGCGGGCTTCCAGATCGCGGTGTTCGCCTTCGTGGGCATCGAGCTGGTGGGCACCACGGCGGCCGAGGCCAAGGACCCCGAGCGCACGCTGCCGCGCGCCATCAATTCGATTCCCGTGCGCATCATCGTGTTCTACGTGCTGGCCCTGATCGCCATCATGGCCGTCACCCCCTGGCGCGACGTGGTGCCCGGCAAGAGCCCGTTCGTGGAGCTGTTCGTGCTCGCAGGCCTGCCGGCCGCCGCAGGCGTGATCAATTTCGTGGTGCTGACCTCGGCCGCCTCGTCGGCCAACAGCGGCGTGTTCTCCACCAGCCGCATGCTCTACGGCCTGGCGCTCAAGGGCGATGCGCCCCGGGCCTTCCACCGGCTGTCGCGCAGCAGCGTGCCCTCGCGGGGGCTGCTGTTTTCCTGCACCTGCCTGCTGGCCGGCGCGTTTCTGATGTGGGTGGTGCCCGATCTGGTGGAAGCCTTCACGCTGGTGACCACGGTATCGGCCATCCTGTTCATGTTCGTGTGGTCGCTGATCCTGCTGTCCTATATCGCCTACCGGCGCCAGCGCGCGGCCCTGCATGAGGCTTCGCGCTACAAGATGCCCGGCGGCGTGGCCATGTGCTGGGCCTGCCTGGTGTTCTTTGCCGCCATCCTGGGCCTGCTCACCCTGCAGGCCGACACGCGCCAAGCGCTGGTGGTGACGCCGGCCTGGTTTGCCCTGCTGGCCATCGCCTACCAGTTCGTGCGCCGCCAGGCTTCGCGCCAGTCGGCGGAGCGCTCCACCGCCCTTGCAGGCACGGCAGCCGAAACGCACTGACCCTCTCCCGGCCGCTCCCCCTGCGCATGGGGGCGGCCATTGCAGGGGGCCTTTGGCGTCCGCGCTCTCTCTGCGCCCCCTTCTGCGCCTGCGCTGCCCCTCTTGCTGCGCACCAAACTTGTGCACAGCATCTTTGGCCTGTCCAGCAGTTAGATAACGAGTGAACAAAAATACAACTGTCTTTACGCCAACAAAAAGATGTGGATACAAATCGTTATCATTCGCACCTTGATTTTTAACCAAACCGGAACTTTACAAAGATGGTCAGAATCTCGGTGCTCCGCCCGCTTCCTCTTTGCGCCGCCCTGGCATGCACAGCCATGGCCCATGCCCAGTCAGCCGACAACAAGGCCGACACGTCCCTGTCCACCGTGGTGGTGACCGCCTCGGGCACGGCCGTGGACATCAAGGAAGCGCCGGCCAGCATCAGCGTGATTACCCGCGAGGACATCGAGCGCAAGCCCGTCACCAGCATCGGCGAGCTGCTGTCCACCATTCCCGGCGTGACCGGCGGCCTGTCCGGCACGGGCGCCCAGTCCAAGATCAAGCTGCGCGGCCTGCCCGAGAAGTACACGCTGATCCTGGTGGACGGCAAGCGCCAGGGCAACTCGGCCGGCATCAACTACCGCGACGACCTGGGCTCGCAGGATCTGGACTGGATCTCGCCCGAGATGATCGAGCGCATCGAGGTGGTGCGCGGCCCCATGTCCTCGCTGTACGGCTCGGACGCCATGGGCGGCGTGATCAACATCATCACGCGCAAGATCGGCAAGCGCTGGAGCGGCTCGACCACGCTGAACTACAGCAAGCCCTCCGACGGCGACCGCGGCGACACGCGCCAGCTGGGCTTCAACATCAGCGGCCCGCTGTCCGACAAGTTCGGCCTGCGCCTGGGCGGCAACTACACGGACCGCGCAGCCGACGAGAGCACGGGCGGCTTCCCGGGCACCTACCAGTCCACGGCCGGCTCGCGCAAGCAAAACCTCAACGCCCTGCTCAACTGGCAGCTCACGCCCGACCAGGTGATCGGCATCGAGGCCGCGCAAGGCATCCAGCGCGCCACGGGCTCCGACGCGCGCACGGCGTCGGGCGACCAGGTGGTCTATCCCTGGGGCCTGAGCAAGCTGGAGCAGACCAAGTTCGGCCTCAGCCATGACGGCCGCTGGGGCGACCTGACCTCCAAGCTCAACCTCGTGCACAACAAGTACGAGGACAAGGGCGACACCATCGGCAACAACTCCAAGGAAACCACGCTGGACGGCCGCATCGACAAGCCGTTGAAGCTGTGGGGCCTGGACCAGGCCATGACGCTGGGCATGCAGTGGCGCCGCGAGTCGCTGGACAACCGCGACACCATCGGCCTGGCTCCCATCGACTACGCGGGGCGCCCGGTCTCGGGCTCGGGCCTGAGCGCCACCACCTGGGCGCTGTTCGGCGAGGACCAGATCTTCCTGCGCGACAACCTGGCGCTGACGCTGGGCCTGCGCATGGACCACCACCAGAAATACGGCAACAACTGGAGCCCGCGCGCCTACCTGGTCTACCACCCGGCCTCGGAGTGGACGGTGCGCGGCGGCGTCTCGCGCGGCTTCCGTGCGCCCAACCTGAAGGAAAACTCGGCCAGCGCCGCCACGCAATCCGGGGGCAACGGCTGCCGCAGCCTGGCCGGCATGGGCTGGACCAGCACCAGCGTCAACGCCGACGGCACGCGCGGCTGCTACATGGCCGGCAACCCCGACCTGCAGCCCGAGACCAGCACCAACTTCGAGCTGGGCACCAGCTGGGACCGCAATGGCTGGGCCCTGGGCGCCACGTACTTCCACACCAACTTCAAGAACAAGATCGACTACCAGCCGCTGGGCTTCTACAACGGCTTCTGGTGGACCCGCATGGCCAACGCCCAGCGTGCGCGCACGCGCGGCCTGGAAGGCTTCGTGAACGTTCCCCTGGCCAAGGGCCTGACCTGGAACACCAACATCACCAAGATGTTCGAGTCCAAGAACCTGAGCACCGGCGCCTCGCTGCTGGCCGTGCCCGAGCTGTCCATCTACTCGTCGCTGCAATGGCAGATCCGCCAGGGCTGGTCCGCCATGTTCAGCGCCCGCCACGTGGGCAAGGAAGTCGTGACCACGGGCACGGCCACCACCTTCGCCAAGGCCTATACGACCTTTGACGTGTCCATGAACTACAACGTGACCGACACCCTGACCCTGCGCGCCGGCATCATCAACCTGGCCGACAAGGAAACCCGCACCATCGGCGCCAACTACGACAACGGCGGCCGTACCTACTTCGTGGGGATGACGGCGCGGTTCTGATGGCGCGGTTCTGATAGCGCGTTACCGGCCCTTGCGCTGACCCAGACAAAGCGCCCGTTGAGACGGGCGCTTTTTTCATGGCAGGGAGCAAAGCCTCACTCCCAGACACCGCCCTGCGCAGGGGGCTTGCGCGTCAGCAATTCCTCGTCGGTCAAGGGCCGGCCTGTCCAGACATTCACCTTCGAGGCCCCGGCCGCGCTACCCAGCTCGCGCAAGGCCCTCAGTTCCACCTGGGTGAATCCGCCCTCGGGGTCGCCCAGCGGATGGATGACGATGTGCGGGGAGGCCGCCAGCCAGGCACGCCGATGCATGCGCCTGAGCTGGTACTTCAGAAGCTGCTCGGCCAGGATGAAGTCCGATATCAGCGAACGCGGGTGGGCGAAGGGATTGACGACTTCGGCAGGCTCCCATGCAGCCGCGAGCCTGGCCTGCGGGCCGGCCGCGAGAATCCGGCGCCGGGGCGGCGGACTCAGGGCCAGCTCGGGAACCTCCGACAGGGTCTGCCCGGTCTTCGGATCCTTCAGCGTCAGGCGCTCGGGAGAAATCTGTACGTAGATGAGTGATACGAAGGCAGAGAGCATGGACATCCATCAATCGATTTTCTGAACCACGGTCTGGCCCGGCAGCAAGGCCCGGCCATCACCGTCACGCGGCAGCATGGGCGCGACAGGCTGGCCGGTCTGGCGGTCCAGCAGCAGCGAATGCGCCTCGCCCGGCGCGAACAGATGGCCTTCGCCCCATTGCCGCAACGCCACGATCACCGGAAACAGCTCAAGGCCCTGGGCCGTGAGCACGTATTCCAGGTAGGCCGAGCCTTCTGCGGCGGGGCGGGTTTCGAGGATGCCGGCCTCTACCAGCCGGCGCAGCCGGTCGGCCAGGATATTGCGGGCCGCACCCAGGCTGCGCTGGAAATCGCCAAAGCGGCTGATGCCATCGAAGGCATCGCGCACGATGAGCAGCGACCAGCGGTCGCCGATCACATCCAGGGAGCGGGCCACCGGACAGGGCTGCGGCGTGTCAGGGCGGATGTCTTCTTTCATGGCGTCATTTTGGTTGCATTTCAAAACTGGTTCAACTAGCATCCAACTAGTTTTGTTTTGCAACTGGATTCAACCCATGAAAGCCTTCCCAGCCCCGGACACGGTCCGCATGCCGCGCAGCCTGGTGCTGTTGTTCGCCGCTGCCAGCGGCCTGAGCGTGGCCAATGTCTACTACGCCCAGCCGCTGCTGGAGGCGCTGGCGGCCGACTTCGGCATCAGCCATGCGGCCGTGGGCGGCGTGGTCACCGCCACGCAGGCCGGCTGCGCGCTGGCGCTGGTGCTGCTGGTGCCACTGGGCGACCGGCTGGAGCGGCGGCGGCTCATGCTTTTGCAGTTGCTGGGCCTGGTGTTGGCCCTGGCGGCAGTCAGCACCGCGCGTTCGGCCGTTCTGCTGCTGGCGGGCATGCTGGCCGTGGGCCTGCTGGGCACGGCCATGACGCAGGGGCTGATCGCCTATGCGGCCAGCGCCAGCCAGGCGCATGAGCGCGGGCGCGTGGTGGGCGCAGCCCAGGGCGGGGTTTTCATCGGCCTGCTTTTGGCGCGCGTGTTTGCCGGTGCCGTGGGTGACGTGGCTGGCTGGCGTGGCGTCTATGCCTGCTCGGCCCTGCTGATGCTGGCCCTGGCCTGGCCCCTGTGGCGGCAACTGCCCCGGCTGGCGGTGCCCTTGCATGCACCCAGCTACACGCAGCTGCTCGCCTCCATGCTCCAGCTGCTGCGCCAGGATCGCATGCTGCGCACACGCGGCATGCTGGCCCTGCTGATGTTTGCCACCTTCAACATCTTCTGGAGCGCCCTGGTCCTGCCGCTAAGCGCACCGCCCTACAGCCTGTCGCTCACGGCCATCGGCGCCTTTGGCCTGGCCGGCGTGGTGGGCGCACTGGCCGCGGCCCGTGCCGGGCACTGGGCCGACCAGGGTTTCGCGCAGCGCACCAGCCTGGGAGCGCTGGTGATCCTGCTGCTGGCCTGGGTGCCGATTGCGCTGCTGGAGCAGTCGCTGTGGGCGCTGGTTGCCGGCATCGTGCTGCTCGACCTGGGCGGCCAGGCCCTGCATGTGACCAACCAGAGCCTGATCTTTCGCAGCAACCCGCAGGCGCACAGCCGGCTGGTGGGCCTGTACATGCTGTTCTATGCCGTGGGCAGCGGGCTGGGCGCGCTGATTGCCACCAATGCCTACGCGCGGTTTGGCTGGCACGGCGTCTGCGTGGCGGGGGCGGCGTTCAGCCTGGCGGCCCTGGTGTTCTGGGCCATGACGCGGGAAGCGGCTGCCCAGGCCAGCGTTCCCGCCTAGACCCGGCTCACCAACTCCGAAGGCACCCGCCCCAATGCCTTGCGGAACATGGTGGAAAACGCGCTGGGGCTGTCATAGCCCAAATCCAGCGCCACCTGCGTGACCGATGCACCCGCAGACAGCCGGGACACCGCCGCCAGCAGGCAGGCCTGCTGGCGCCAGGCGCCAAAGGCCATGCCTGTGTGCTGCTGGAAAAACCGGCTGAAGGTGCGCAGGCTCTTGTTCAGCGCTTGCGCCCAGTCCTGCGGCGTGGCGCGGATGCTGGGCTGGGCCAGGAACTGCTTGCACAGGGCGGCCAGCTTTTCGTCGCGGGGAATGGGCGCGAACAGCGGCAGGCTGCGGGCCGAGGCCAGCTCGTGCAGCACCAGCGTGACCAGGGCGCCGTCGCGGCCCGCTTCGTCGTACAGCGCCGGCAGGTCGGCGCAGGACAGCAGCAGCTGGTGCAGCAGCGCGGTGACGACCAGGGCCTCGCAATGCACACCCGGGCGGGGCGCAGCAGCCGGTTCGATGTACAGGCTGCGCGTGCTCACGCCCTGCATGCGCACGCTGTGCGGCTTGCTGGCCGGAATCCACACGCCGCTATAGGGCGGGATGGTCCAGGCGCCGTCGTCGGTTTCCACTTCCATCAGCCCGCTCATCCCGTAGAGAAACTGGGCACGCCGGTGGCTGTGCGTCGGCAGCAGCGTGCCAGGCGTGTAGTCGGTGCCGATGGCCAGCACGTCGCGCGCCACGGCGTCCACGGAATGCAGCGGGATGTTGAGCATGGGAATGTCCGGAAAACAGCCAACAGGCTTTGGCAGGAATTCGAGGATTATTGACCTATCCGCGAAAGCAGGCCAAACCGCGGCATCCTAAGGTTCAGTCCTTGCTCGTTTTTTTCCAAAGGACTGTCTGTGTTCCCTCTCCTGCTGCTGGCTTTCGGTGTGCTTGCCGGCGTGACCACCGTGCTCTTCGGCTTTGGCGGCGGCTTCGTGGCCGTTCCGCTGCTTTATGCGCTGCTGACCTCCATCCACGGCGCGGACTCCGCCATTGGCCAGGCTGCCATGCACATTGCCGTGGCCACCTCCACCTGCGTGATGATTTTTGGCGCCTCCATGGCCACGCTGCGCCAGCACCGCGCGGGCGCCCTGCCCTGGGATCAGGTACGGCCACTGGCCGGCTTCATCGCGGCCGGCGCCGTGGCGGGCGCGGCGGCCGCCACCTGGATCAGCGGGGAATGGGTGCGCTGGGCCTTCATCGCCTACCTGGCCCTGACCATCGCCGACGCGCTGCTGCGCCCGGGCTTCGTGCACGGCACCGCCGCCGGCATGCAACCCATGAGCCGGCGGGCGGCGGCCACGGCGGGCCTGGCCATTGGTGCGATCGCGGCCTTCCTGGGCGTGGGCGGCAGCGTGATGACCGTGCCGTTGATGCGCCGACGCGGCGCCAGCATGGCGGCCGCCACGGCCATGGCCAGCCCGCTGTCCCTGCCCATGGCCGTGGCGGGCACCGCTGCCTACATGCTGGCATCGCAGAGCGCGGGGCTGGGCCCCTGGCATGTGGGCTATGTGGACCTGCAGGCCTTTGCGCTGCTGACGGCCGGATCGTGGACGGGCATCAGGCTGGCGGCACCGCTGATCGGCCGCATTCCCGATGCCCTGCATGCCAAGGCCTACCTGGCCCTGCTGGGCCTGGTGCTGCTGGTCATGATCGTGGCCTGAGCCCTGCGCTCAACCCTCCTGGAAGATCGCCTCGATCCGGGTCTCGAACAACCGGGCAATGGCGAATGCCAGCGGCAGGCTGGGGTCGTAGCGACCCGTCTCGATCGCATTGACGGTCTGGCGCGACACGCCCAGCAGGTCCGCCAGCGCAGCTTGGCTCCAGCCGCGCTCGGCGCGCAGTTCACGGATGGTGTTTTTCATCGCCGGGCCGCCCCAAGATGAAAAGGCACCCCCTCGGGGGGCAGCGGACCTTGCGCAGCAAGGGGAGCGCGGGGGTCATTTTTCATGGGAGGGGCACTTTGGCGGAACAGCTCATCGGCTGCGCAGCCAGTGGGCCACCGAGGCAGCCACCCAGAGCGCACCCATCAAGGGCCATACCATGAACATGCTGAGCTTGGGAAAACCTGCCATTTCCAGGAATCCGTAGGTGAAGGTGATGCCGGCCGTGCCCGCCGCCGCAATCGCCAGCTGCTCCAGCATGGACTTGCGCAGGAACTCGTCGGTATCGCGCACCAGGCGCACGATGGCCCGCACGGCCAGCGCAAACGCCAGCATGGGGCTCAGCAGCAGCGCCGTGCGCAGGGCCCCGGCCTGCATGTCGGCGCTGAGCAAAAGCGCCCCCACAAGCAGCGCCATGTAGAGCAGCAGCGCAAATCCAAGTTCCTTCTGATAGCGGCGGTTGGTGACCGTTGTTTGATTCATGGAAGTCTCTCGCAATGTGTAAAGGATGCTTGACATTGTGCAATGCCATCCGCGGACATGTCAAGCAAGCTTTACATCGGTACTGAACGCCCCGCCGTACAATCGCCGCCGTTGGTGCCAGCAGCCCCAGGGGCTGCGGTTAAACGGGAAACATGGGGCGGCCAGATAAAGCCGCCCGCATGTACTGCCCCCGCAACAGTGAGTGAAACGCCGCGTGCATGGCACCGGCCCCCGCCAAACCCGTGCCACTGGGCGTACAGCCCGGGAAGGCCTTGGCGAGTGCGTCACCAGTCTGGATACCGGCCAACAGGCGGCCGGCCGCGCATGCAGCGCAGCCGGTCTTTGTGGTTTCCGTGCCGGCGGGGTCGCTGGCGCGCAACTGGCTCGCATCCATGCACACCCTCGCCCTCGCGCGCGCCCCTGGCGCCGCTCTTCGCTCGCCCTCGGCGTTCCCCGTACTGCGCACGTTGTCCGCCCTGGCTGCGGCCTCGCTGCTGGCCTGCCAGGCCCAAGCACAGGCACAACAGGCGCAACAGGCGCAGCGGGCACAGACCTCCCAGCTCGATACGGTGGTCGTCACCGCCTCGCGCAGCGAGCAGTCCCTGCGCACCGTCACGGCCGACATGACCGTGATCGACGCCGAGACCATTGCCCGCAGCGGCGCCACGGGCGTGGCCGACCTGCTGGTGCAGGTGCCGGGCGTGCAGATCAACCGCAATGGCGGGCCGGGCCAAGTCACCTCGGTCTACCTGCGCGGCACCAGCAACCAGCACACTGCCGTGTTCATCGACGGCGTGCGCTACAGCTCGCAGGAGCTGCAGGGCGGCGCGGTCTGGTCCACCCTGCCGCTGGCGCAGATCGAGCGCATCGAAGTGCTGCGCGGCCCGGCCGCCGCCATCTATGGCTCAGACGCCATGGGCGGCGTGATCCAGATCTTCACCAAGCGGGCGGACGGCCAGACCCGCGCCTATGCCGAGGCCGGCATAGGCAACCAGGGCACCAGCAAGCTGGCCACGGGATTTCAGGGCGGAGCCAACGGCTTCACCTATGGGCTGAACCTGGCTGACGAGCGCAGCGACGGCTTTGACGTCTACCCCGGCAACACCTTCTCGCCCAATCCGGACAAGGATGGCTACAGCAACACCTCGCTGGGCCTGAACGCGGGCTACAAAACGGGCATCCACCAGATCGATGCCAGCCTGCTGTACAGCCGCCTGCGCACCCACTACGACCAGAGCCCGCCGCCGTTCGACGACTACGACGTGGTCAAGAACACCACCGGCAGCCTGCGCTGGCAGGCCGGCTGGAACGCCATGTACAAAAGCGTGGTCCAGATCTCCCATACCGACAGCCAAAGCGACCGCCACACCCAGTCGCCCGAAAGCGCCAAGGGCCGCTCCACAAACTACCTGCTGCAGAACCTGTTCACGCTGGGCCAGCACCGTTTCAACATCGACCTGGAGCGCCGCGAGGACAAGCTGGACACGCAATACGCCTGGACGCAGAACACCGACAGCCGGCGCGTGCAGAACTCCCTGTCGGCCGGCTGGCGCCTGACGGAGGGTCGCCACCAGTTCGACGCCAACCTGCGCCACGACCAGGTGCGCGACCAGCAGAACAAGACCACGGGCGGCCTGGGCTATGGCCTGCAGATCGACGAGCGCTGGCGCTGGGCGGCATCGGCCGGCACGGCCTTCAGAACCCCCACGCTGTACGAACGCTTCACGGGCCAGGCGGCGGCCGACCTCAAGCCAGAAAGCAGCACCAACGTGGAAACGGGCCTGCACTATGCGGCCGGTGCCAACCGCCTCTCGGCCGTGGTCTACCGCAACAAGTTCAAGAACCTCATCACCTACGACTGGAACAGCGCCCTTCCCTGCAACTGCTACCGCAACTGGCAAAGCGTGGAGATCACCGGCCTGACGCTGGCGGGCAGCACGCGCCTGGGCAGCGCCAACCTGGGCGCCTCGCTGGACTTCATGAACCCCGAGAACCTGGAGACCGGCAAGCTGCTGCCCTACCGCTCCAAGCGCATGCTCAAGCTCAATGCCGACACCCAGGCTGCCGGCTGGACGCTGGGCGGCGAAGCGCAGCTCTACAGCGGCCGCTATGCCGACGAGGCCAACACCTTCAAGCTGGGCGGATACGGCGTGGTCAACCTTTACGCCCAGCGCCAGCTGACCAGACAATGGACGCTGCTGGCCCGTGTCAACAACATTGCCGACCGCGACTACGCCCCCACGCGCGGCTATGCGAACGCAGGCCGCACCGTGTTTGTCAGCGTGCGCTGGACTCCCCTGCCCTGACCGCCATGCACCTGCTTGTGCGCCTGCCCCGCCTTCTGCTGCTGATCGCCGCCCTGGCCTGCGCGGGCGGCGCCGTCGCGCAAAAGGCGGTGGATGCGAACCAAGGCAGCACAGGCGCGAGCACAGCCACGCCGTACACCGTCACCGACATGCGCGGCCGTCAGGTGCGCCTGGAGCGGGTGCCGCAGCGCATCGTCTCGCTGCTGCCCTCGCTGACCGAATCGCTGTGCGCGCTGGACGCCTGTGAGCGCATCGTGGGCGTGGACGAGTTCTCCAACCACCCGGCCCGCGTGGCCGCCCTGCCCAAGCTGGGCCGCACCTTCGCCCCGCTGGTCGAGGCCACCGTGTGGCTCAGGCCCGACGTGGTGCTGATGGCGTATTCCGCACCCGTCATCGCACAGCTGGAGCGCTTCGGCATTCCCGTGCTGGCACTGGACGCCAACGACATGGCGCAGCTGGAGCAGGTGCTGCACAAGCTCGACCAGATGCTGCAGGTGCAGCGCGCCAACGCCCTGCTGGCGCGCATGCAGGCCGAGGTGGACCAGCAGGCCAAGGCGCTGGCTGCGCAAGCGCCCGCCGGGCAGAAGGTGTATTTCGAGGTGGACGCCACGCCTTATGCGGCGGGGCCGGACTCCTTCATAGGCCAGCTGCTGCAGCGCCTGGGCGCGCGCAATGTGCTGCCGCAGAACCTGGGTCCCTTCCCCCGCATCACGCCCGAATACGTGCTGCGCCAGCAGCCCGAACTCATCATCCACACGCCGCAGACGCCATCAGCCAGCTTTGCCACCCGCCCCGGCTGGAGCCGCATGCCCGCCGTACGCTCCGGCCGCATCTGCGCGCTGGACCTGGTCGAGACGGACGTGGTCTCCCGACCCGGCCCGCGCCTGGGCGAGGCGGCGCGGGCGCTGGTCCGCTGCCTGCAGATGCCGGGCGCAGCGCCGCGTTGACTTCTCTGGCCTGATTGACCCGCTTGGCAGATGACCTTGCCTACTCCAGCACCACGGCCGTGCCGCTGGCAGACACCATCAACATGCCATTGCCCTGGCCCAGCACTTCGTAATCCAAGTCCACCCCCACCACGGCATTAGCGCCCAGTTCCTGGGCACGTTCCTCCAGCTCCTTGAGCGCAATCTCGCGCGCCCGCTGCAGCTCGCGCTCATAGGTGGCCGACCGCCCGCCCACGATGTCGCGCAGCCCGGCGAACAAATCCTTGAACACATTGGCGCCCAAAATTGCCTCGCCCGCGACCACGCCGCAGTAGCGGGTGATGCGGCGGCCTTCGATCTGGGGGGTGGTGGTGATGATCATTGAAGCTCCTGGGTGTTGGTGATGGGGAGTGCCGAGCTTTCGCCACTCGGCCGGACCAGCTGTGAACCGTCAAGCGATTGTTTGGAGATTTGATCCTAGACACGGAGCGACTTGGCCGCTGCTGCGGTGCAGTCTGTGCCAGTTGTAATGATGCTGTCAGCTCGCCAAGGCATTGGTCCGCTCAGCCGAGTTCTGGTACGTCCACCCATCGGACTTGCCTACTATCGCTGCCCGCGTCTGTTCAAGCCCCATCACCACCCGCCCTCTTGCCTTTCCGGATTTGATCGCCACCGGCAGCCGGCTCAACCAATGCCCGTTTGGCCCCAGCGACGTGACGCGCAGGTTGGACAACTGGCGCGATGTGGGCAAGGGTTTCATGGAAAGTACACGAATGCACTCATCGAGCTGAGCCGCAGAGGAAAAACGCAGTACATGCGCCCCAAACTCCACACAGAGAACGGCAAAGCCCTTGTGGGGAATGTGAGCAGGTGCCGAGGGCAGGTAACGGCTGGCGCGGCACCAGAGCCCAACCTCTTGCTCGGCATGCACCCAGTAGGCCATGGGTTCGGCACGCCAGTCCTCAACGAATTCGATCCAATGGCGGGGCGCTGGCACAGGCCGTCTCCTTCAGAGGTATTCAAGAGGCGGATTGTGTCGCAATGTACGGCGCGATTTGCCTTGATGCCCGCCATCACGCCGGGCCGTAGATGGCCCAAGTACTTACATTCATGGTTCCGGCACACAGTCGCCAGTATTCATGGCAGGACCATCCCATGCGCACCAATGAGTCAAAAATCCTGGCGAAAGCCGTATACGAGATCCGTCTTCTCCTGAGCGGATATCTGGGGAGCAACGTGGATGCGGATCCGAGCGTGCGGATCGCAGCGCACCTGGCCTATGCCCTGCACAACGACGCATTGGCCGTGCTGGAGGGAAATGGCTTCAGCACCGACGAAGCGCTGAAGCGGGTGGCGGCTGTGGACTCTCTTCTAGGAGTCGAAGTGGGGAGCGAATTCGTTCGCAGCTTGGAAGCTTAGGGCTGCCTTGCCAGGCCGGTGTAACGCGGGATATTCCATCTGGCGTGATCGCTGCGGCCGTGCCGTGCCGGGGGGGGGGCGCGAGCCACCGAGGATAGGGCCGTCCTTTTCATGCCTGGCGCAGCTTCCACATGAAGCCAGCAGTGCCCCATGCCTTCCTCGCCTGCCTTTTTGTCGCCCGGCATGACCCTGAAGACAGGCATGTCTCGCCCGAACAGCCCCATAATCTGGCTTCAAAAATTTCGCACCCCTATGACACAGTCCCTCAAAGAACTCCTTGCGGCCAAGGCCGCGCTGGACATGGAAATTGCCAAGGCCCGCACCTCGGCGGCCGACGCTGCCCTGTCCAAGGTCCAGAAGCTGGTGACCGATTTCGGATTCACCCAGCAGCAAGTGTTCCCCTACATCCCTGAAAAAACCAGTGCGCCGGCGAAGTATCGCGATCCGGCCACGGGAGCGACGTGGACAGGTCGAGGCAAGCCTCCGAACTGGATCAAGGACCAGGATCGCGACGACTTCCTCATCGAAAGCAAACCCGAAGCGGCCCAAGGTCCGTTTCTCGCCGAAATGGCGGCAGCGGCAGCTCGCAACTGAAAGCGCTGCATACGGCGGCACGCAGGATGCCGTGCGGTGCGGTGGAGTTCCGATGCGAAGGATCTGTGCCTGCCGAAAAAAAAAGCCCTCTGAGCATTCAGCGGGCTTTTTTTCGGCCTGCGCCGGCAGCGTAGTCACTGCCGGCATCTCTCGAGGGCGTGCATCGCGCTCCGGCAGGGGGACCAGCCGGGCGTTTGCGGCACCGCCAGCCCTCAGGCGTGGCTGACCGGGCAGCTGCCTGCCTTGCCCATGATGCTGTCCGCAGGCGCCTGCGCGCGGTCGTTCAGGCCGTAGTCGCGCAGCACCTGGGTGACGCGCACGCGGTAGTCCTTGAAGATCTTGTCGCGGCCGGCGCGCTGGGCGCTGAGGTGGGCTTCCACGTTGCGCCACTGGACGACGGCTTCCTCATCGCGCCAGGTGGTGACGGACATGACTTTCTCGGGGTTGAGCGTGCTCTGGAAACACTCCACGGAGATGAATCCCTCCATGGGCTTGAGCATGGGGGTGAGCTTGTTGACCAGGTCCACATAGGTCTGGTTCTGGCCGGTCAAGGCCTGCAGTTCGAACAGTACGACAACCATCTTCAACTCTCCTTTTTTTCGGGAACAGAGATTCCGGCGCCGCGCAGCGCGGCTCCGGCGTGGGGGGGAAATGGGTGAATGGGCGGCGCCGCAGGTTCAGCGGCTGCGCTCCAGGTTGGCCAGCCAGGTGGCCAGCACATCGCGCGCGGCCAGGGTCAGCAGGCCGCCGTATTTCTGGGCATCGGCGCGCAGGGTGCGCGGGTCCACCTTGGCCATGCCGAGCTCACAGGCATGGCCGACCAGCCAGCGCTCCAGCCGGGCCGCGTCGGCCTCCAGATGGAATTGCAGGCCCAGCACCTGCGGGCCCACGGCAAAGGCCTGGTTGGCGCCGATGGCGGTGCCAGCCAGGTGCACGGCGCCTTCGGGAATATCGAACTGGTCGCCATGCCAATGGAGCACGGGCACGCCGTCCAGTTTGGCGAGGGGCGAGGCCAGGCCCGCATCGGTAAGCGTGAGCGGCGAAAAGCCGATTTCCTTGACGCCCAGCGGATAGACCCTGGCGCCCAGCGCGCGCGCAATGAGCTGGGCGCCCAGGCAGATGCCCAGCAGCGGCTTGCCGCTGTCCAGCCAGCGGCGCACGACCGCCAGCTCCTGGGCGACGAAGGGATAAAGCGCCTCGTCATAGGCACCTATGGGGCCGCCCAGCACGACGAGCAGGTCGGCACGGCCCAGGTCCAGGGTGTCAAGCTCGCCGATGCTGGGATCGACGTACTGCACTTCGTAGCCGCGGCTGGCGAACTCGGCATGCAGGGTGCCCAGGTCTTCGAAGTGGATGTGGCGCAGCGCGATGGCTTTTTTCATGGAAGGAACTCAGGTGGATACAGGAGGGTGGCTTGGAACGTGCGGAGCCCGTCAGGCGCCGGGCTTGAGATCGACGTGGATATGGCCCGCCGAGGGGAAGGTGCAGCAGGCCAAGGCATAGCCGGCTTCCTTTTCCCTGTCGCTGAGGCAAAAGTCCGCCTCCAGCCGTGAACTGCCTCCCGTGATGCGGATGCGGCAGCTGCCGCAGATGCCGGCCCGGCACTGGCTGCGGATGGCAATGCCCACGCCTTCCAGGATTTCCAGCAGGCTTTTGCCGGACGCGGCTTCGACAATCTGCCCGCTGTGCGCGATCTGCAGCTGGCATGCGTGCGCGGCCTCGCCTGGCTGGGCGGTGGATGCGGCAGGCGGCGTGAAGGCCTCGATGTGCTGTATGGCACCGGGAAAGCAGGCCCGCGCATGTTCGCGAAAGGTCTGCGCAAAGGCATGTCCACCACAGATGACCACCGCCTGGGGCTGGCCCAGCGCCAGCAGGGACTGCTGCGAGGGGCGGCCCGGCACGAAGGGGCCGTGGGCGGCAATGTCTTCGCGCGTGATGTGGATACGCAGGTCGAACCAGGGGGCCGTTTCGCACAGCTGCTGCAGCTCCTGCAGGAACGGAATGTCGGCCATGCGCGCAAAGCACAGCAGCAGCGTAGTGCGAGGCACGCGCTGGCCCTGCTGCTGCAGCCGGTCCAGTTCGCGCAGCAGCGCCAGCGGCAGGGTCAGGCCGATGCCGCCGGCCAGCATGACCAGGGAGTCCAGGCCCAGCACCAGGTCGGCCGTGATGTCACCGGCCACGTGGCCGAGCGGCAGCGTGGAGCCTGCGCGCAGCACCGCATGCATGTGGTCGGAGACGCTGCCCCGGCCCGAGCTTTTGACGGCAATGTCGAACTGGCCGGCGCCGTCGTGCTCGCTGCAGGGCTCGTAGCGGGTGATGGAGTACAGCCGCTGCTGCACGGCGCTATTGGCGTCGGCATGCTCGACGGCCACATGCCGACCGGGCCGCAGGCCGCCGAGGAACTGCGCCGAGGCGCCCTGCACGCGCAGGGTGTAGACCATGACGCCGCCCGCCTCTGCCCGTGCCGCGGCGCAGCGCGCCAGCGTGCCGCCTGCCTGGAGGGCGGCGCTCATGCCTGCATCTCCTCGAGGACCGAGGACACCAGCGCCACGCTGCCGCCCAGGTTGCGGCCCGCCAGGCCGATGCGGTCGATCAGGCTTTGCACCGAGTCGGTGTAGACGCCGATCTCGTTGCTGTCGCCCACGTCGTGCAGGATGTCGCGCGCATGCGGCATGCCGACCATGGTGAAGACGGTGGACCAGGCGCCCAGTTCGTTGTTGGCGAACATCTGCACGGTCTTGAGGATGATGGAGCGCAGGTAGCTGCGCTCGCGGTTGCTCAGGCCCTGGACGATGTCGGTGGCCACCGAGCTGAAGACGCTGGAGTGGCTCCATTCGTCCACGGCGTGGGTGCGCGTGACCTCGTGGCAGATGGGCTGGATGGAGCGGTCCTCGGCCATGGTCTTGAGGTAGTCGGTGATCAGGGTCTCGCTGGCGCAGGCAATGGCGAAGCGCGCCAGGCGGCGTTCCCATTCCGCGCCGCACTGCGCCAGCACGCCGTTGCGCCAGCCGACGAGGTTGAAGTCCGCGTAGTCCAGCGGCGCCAGGCCGCGCATCTCGTAGATGTAGTTGCAGGCCATGATGGACATGCGGGTGTGCAGGGCCTCGTCCAGCAGGGCCTGGGACATGACGTCCTGCAGCAGCGCCCGGTTGGCGCTGGGCGGAGGGGTCTTGATGATGTCCTCGCAGGCCGGCGTGACCACGTTGCACTCGATGTAGATGGTCTTGAGGTTGTAGATGCCCCAGGCGTAGGACAGGCATTGGTCGCGCAGGTGCTGTGGCGCCTCCACCCATGCCTGGTGGTCGCGAAACGGCAGCAGCGAGGCGGTGAAGTCCTGCCGGGCGGGGTCGAACGCCAAGCCGCAGTAATCAGGCAGGTCCTGATTCACGGCCGCTCTTGACTTCCAGAGCAGGGACAGCTTTTTGAGCGCATCGCGCACGGCGTCATCTGTCCGAGAGATATCGAGATTCATTTTTCAACTCCGTGTAATTGAACTTGATTGATCTGAGTCAAATCGCCTATTCCCTCCCCCGCTTTCTCCATCCGCCGCAATCATCAATGGCGATTCAAATGACGCTGCAGATGGCAGATACGTTGTCATGGATTTCTTCACTCTGTCATATTCCGCCTTGAATCAATCTGCCCGACAGCAGATTGCGGATGATTCCTGGCGGTATTGGATCTCATGACTTTCAACGTCTGGCGGCGAATTCTATGGAGACAGCGTGGATTCAAACAGACCTATTTTCGACAATGAACCAGACCGCTTTTTTCAACGGTTTACATTGGCATGCCACCTTAATTGGTCTGCTCACCCGCTGAAACATGGTCGGAATCAAGGCCGCTGCACTTTGTAGACTGCCCATTACCGATTCGCCCTGGTTTCCAAATCACTCCATAACCCGGACGCTGCCGATTCCCGTGCTTCAGCGCCTCCAAGACAGCCAATGCGACATGGACGATTTATCGCTCCCCAAAATCAATTCACTGGATCTTCAACAGGCAGACAGCGAGGCCTGGGATGCCATCACGGCCGAGCGGATTCGCCAGTCGCGCTCGATTGAATTGATTGCCTCTGAAAACTTCGTGAGCCGCGCGGTGATGGAGGCGCAGGGCTCGGTGCTGACCAACAAATACGCAGAGGGCTATCCGGGCGTGCGCTACTACGGCGGCTGCGCCAATGCCGATGCCGTCGAGAACCTGGCCATTGCGCGTGCCAAGGCGCTGTTCGGCTGCGCGCACGCCAACGTGCAGCCGCACTCGGGCAGCCAGGCCAACCAGGGCGTGTACCTCGCGTTCCTGGAGCCCGGCGACAAGATCATGGGGCTGGACCTGCGCTCGGGCGGGCACCTGACGCATGGCTCCCGGGTGAGCGTGTCAGGCAAGTGGTTCCAGTCCATCAGCTACGAGGTGGACGCCCGCTCCCAGCGCATCGACATGGACCAGGTGCGGCGCATTGCGCTGAAGGAGCGGCCCAGGCTCATCATTGCCGGGGGCTCGGCCTATTCACGGCAGATGGACTGGGCCGAGTTCCGGCGCATTGCCGACCGGGTGGGCGCCATCTTCATGGCCGACATCGCACATGTGGCGGGACTGGTGGCCGCGGGCGTGTTCCCCTCCCCCGTGGAGCACGCCCACGTGACCACGACCACCACGCACAAGACGCTGCGCGGGCCGCGCGGCGGCATGATCCTCTCGGCCGACGCCGAGATCGCCAGGCGCATAGACGCCGCCGTGTTTCCGGGCCTGCAGTCCGGCCCGCTGATGCATGTGGTGGCGGCCAAGGCGGTGGCGCTGGGCGAGGCGCTCAAGCCCGCCTTCCGCACCTATGCGCGGGCCGTGGTGGACAACGCCCGCGTGCTGTGCGACCGGCTTTCGCAGGGCGGACTGTCCGTGGTCTCCGCAGGCACGGACTGCCATCTGGGCGTGATCGACCTGCGCCCCTGGGAGCTGACGGGCAAGGCCGCCGAAACGGCGCTGGAGCAGATCGGCATCACGGTCAACAAGAACGCCGTGCCCGGCGATGGCGCGCGGCCGCTGGTGACCTCGGGCATCCGCGTGGGCAGCGCGGCCTGCACCACGCGCGGCATGGGCGCCGACGAGTTCCGCGAGATCGGCGACATGATTCTTGCCACGCTGGGCGGCATACGCAGCGGCACCATGAACGCGCGCACGCTCAAGTCCATCCACGAAGGCGTGTCCGACCTCACCGGGCGCTTTCCCCTGCCCTATTGAGGCATGCAGCGTCCGGCGTCTCCCAACCTGTCAGGGTTTTCGCAGCGCGTTGGCCAGGCGCAGCACGGCTGCCTCGATCTCGTAGGCCGTGAGCGAGGCATAGCCCAGCAGCCAGCCCGGCTGCCGCTGCTCACCCGCGTACAGGCGGCTGAGCCCCTGCAGCAGCACGCCGGCTGCGGCGGCGCGGCGGATGGTGTCTTCCTCGGACCAGCCGGGCTCCAGCAGGCAGGGCACCTGCATGCCGCCCTGGGGCCGTGGCGCGGTGACGATGCCGGCCAGGTGCCTGCCTATGGATTCGAGGATGACCTCGCGCCGCCCCGCGTACAGCTTGCGCATGGCCCGCACGTGGGAGTTGTAGTGGCCGTCTTCCATGAAGCGCGCCAGCGTCAGCTGCTGGATCTGGGGCGTGTGCCCGTCCATGATGCTGCGCGCCTGGACAAAGGCGCGCACCAGCTCCTGCGGCAAGGCCATGTAGCCCATGCGCAGGCCCGGGTACAGGGTCTTGCCGAAGGTGCCGATGTAGATGGTGCGCGCGTGCTTGTCCAGGCCTTGCACGCAGGCGGTGGGCATGCCGTCGTAGTGGAATTCGCTGTCGTAGTCGTCCTCGATGATCCAGCGCCCGCTCTCAAAGGCCCAGCGGATCAGGTCCAGCCGCCGCTCCAGCTGCATGGTGACGCCCGTGGGGTACTGGTGCGACGGCGTGACATAGACGCAGGTGGCGCCGCTGCGGTCGGCGTGCAGCAGGTCCGTGCGTATGCCTTGCGCGTCCACGTCGATGGGCAGGACCTTGGCCTCGGCCGACTCGAAGGCCTTGCGGGCGCCGAAGTAGCCCGGGTTCTCCAGCAGGATGGGCCGGCCCGCATCCACCAGCAGCTGCGCGCACAGGAACAGCGCCTGCCGCGTGCTGCTGAGCACCACGATCTGCCCGGCGTCCACCTTGGCGCCGCGCTCCAGGTTGAGGTAGGTGGCAATGGCCTTGCGCAGCGGCTCGGCGCCCTGCGGGTCGCCGTGCAGCAGGACGCTGGCGCGGTAGTCCTTGAGCGCCTGGCGCTGCAGCCGCTCCCAGACATCGGTGGGAAAGGTGCGCGTCTCGGGCAGGCCGGTGGCAAAGGCCCGAATGGTCTGCTGGTCGGCGATGCCGCCGCCGTCAACAATGGCCTGGCCGCGCCGGCTCAGGCCGGCACCGGCCCTGCCCGCTGCGGCCACCTGGGCGCTGCGCTCGTGCTCGGGCGACCGGCCGCGCCGCGCCGCCCGACCACGCAGCTCGGTGCCGATGGTCTCGGAGACATAGCTGCCCGATCCCTGGCGCCGCACGATGAAGCCGTCTCGGTGCAGCTGGGTGTAGGCGTTCTCCACCGTGTCGCGGGCAATGCCCAGCGAGTCGGCCAGCGAGCGCGTGGCCGGCAGCTTCAGGCCCGGCAGCAGCGCCCCATCCAGGATGAGCGCACGCATGGCGCGCTGCACCCGCTGGTGCAGGTCCAGCTGGCGCAGGTCGGCATCTCCCATGCGGATCTTCAGTGTCTCAAGCTCGAAGGTCTTGCTCATGCGGTCTGCTGCCTTTCAACTCATTGCACCTCTTTGGCAGGCCATTGTACTGACGCAAACGCTGCGCGCCCATTGCAAAGTGGTCTGAAACAAGAGAGCGAAGTGTATGGATCATTCAGTCCACTTCGGCGCTCAAATACCCCTTTCCCCAGACAGCCAGGAATCCAACCCCCAAGGAAAACGAGAAGACCATGCCTTCATCAGACACACACTCACCCCTTAGCTTCAGCGACCTCATCCACCCCGTGGTGGCCGGGCTGATCTCGGTCATCGTCAACTACGGCGGCACCTTCATCCTGGTGTTCCAGGCAGCCAAGGTGGCCGGCCTGAGCCCGGAACTCACGGCTTCGTGGGTGTGGTCGATTTCGATTGGCGTGGGCGTCACCGGGCTGGTGCTCAGCTGGCTCTCGCGCGAGCCCATCATCACGGCATGGTCCACGCCGGCCGCCGCCTTCCTGGTAACGGCCCTGGCCACCACGCCGTATGCCGAGGCCGTGGGCGCCTATGTGGTGTCGGCCGCGGCCTTCGTGGTGCTGGGACTGTCGGGCTGGTTCGAGCGGGTGATCCGGCTGATTCCGCCCGGCGTGGCCTCGGGCCTGCTGGCGGGCATCCTGCTGCAGTTCGGCATCAAAGCCTTTGGCGGCATGAGCGTGGACCCGCTGCTGGCCGGCCTGCTGATCGTGGCCTATGTGCTGCTCAAGCGGCTGACGGCGCGCTATGCGGTGGTCGGCATCCTGGCGCTGGGCCTGGCGTTCCTGCTGGCGCAGGACCGTGTGGACCTGTCCGGGCTGCAGCTGCGCTTTGCCGCGCCCGTGTTCACGCGGCCGGAATTCACGCTCAACGCCCTGCTCAGCGTGGCCCTGCCGCTGTTCCTGATTACGCTGACCGGCCAGTACATGCCCGGCATGCTGGTGCTGCGCAACGACGGCTTCAGGACCAGCGCCAACCCCATCGTCACGCTGACGGGCCTGGGTTCGCTGCTGATGGCGCCGTTCGGCTCGCACGCCTTCAACATCGCCGCCATCACGGCCGCCATCTGCACGGGCAAGGAGGCGCATGAAGAGCCGTCCAGGCGCTGGATCGCGGGCATCGCTGCGGGCGTGTTCTACATCCTGGTGGGCGTGTTCGGCGTCACGCTGGCGGCCGTGTTCATGGCGTTCCCGGCCACCTTCATCACCACGCTGGCGGGCCTGGCGCTGCTGGGCACCATCGGCGGCAGCCTGGCCAATGCGCTGGCCGACGCCAAAACCCGCGAGGCCTCGCTGATCACCTTCCTGGCCGCCGCAGCCAACATTTCCATGCTGGGCATAGGCGGCGCCTTCTGGGGCCTGGTCATCGGCCTGGTGGCCCATGCCGTGCTCAACGGCCAGTGGCCGCGCCGGGCCGTCCGCAGCGAGGCGGGCACCGGCAACGTGCCCGCCGCCGATGCCGCCATCAAAAGGAGCTGAAACCATGCTTGCGACACAAGACACCACCGGCGGCACCGCCCAAGCCGCCGACACCTTGACCCGCCACGACCAGCACGGCCGCTACCCCCAGGCCGAGACGGTGGACGATTTCCGGCACAACCTGGCCACCGTGCAGGCGCGCATGGCCGCTGCCTGCCGCCGCGCAGGGCGCGACCCGGCCAGCGTGCGCCTGCTGCCCGTGAGCAAGACCAAGCCCGAATCCAGCCTGCGCCTGGCCCACGCGGCGGGCTGCCGCATGCTGGGCGAGAACAAGGTGCAGGAAGCCTTCGGCAAGTGGGAGGCCATGCAGGACCTGGCCGATCTGCAGTGGTCCGTCATCGGCCACCTGCAGACCAACAAGGCCAGGCTGGTGGCACGCTTTGCCAGCGAGTTCCAGGCGCTGGACAACCTGCGCGTGGCCGAGGCGCTGGACCGCCGCCTGCAGGCCGAAGGCCGGGCGCTGGACGTGTTCGTGCAGGTCAACACCTCGGGCGAGGCCAGCAAGTACGGCCTGCCGCCCGACGAGGCGCAGGGATTCCTCCAGGCCCTGCCCGCCTTCAGTGCGCTGCGCGTGCGCGGCCTGATGACGCTGGCCCTGTTCTCCAGCGAGGCCGAGCGCGTGCGCCAGTGCTTCGTGCTGCTGCGCCGCCTGCGCGACCAGCTGCGCCAGAGCGCGCCGGCGGGCATCTCGCTGGATGAACTGTCCATGGGCATGTCCGGCGACTTCGAGATCGCCATCGAGGAAGGCGCCACCGTGGTACGCGTGGGCCAGGCCATCTTCGGCGCCCGCGCCCAGCCGGACAGCTTCTACTGGCCCGCAGGCGGCCCCGATCCTGCCGCCCTGGCACTGCCCTGAGCGCGCCCCCTCGCCACCCTTTTCGATTCAACCCTGACCCCGCTTGAGGACCTTGACATGCAAAAAGCCATGCAACCCCTTGATTCCCGCCTGATGAAGGCCTATGCCCGCCAGCCCGTGTCCTTCGTTCGTGGCCGTGGAGCCCTGCTGTGGGACGAGCACGGCACCGAATACCTGGACGCCATTGCCGGCGTGGCCGTGACCGCCCTGGGCCACGCCCATCCGGAAATCGCCGCCGTGATCGCCGAGCAGGCCGGCCTGCTGCTGCACACCTCCAACGTGTTCCGCATCGACTGGCAGGAACGCCTGGGCCAGCGCCTGTGCACCCTGGCCGGCATGGAGACGGCCTTCTTCTGCAACTCCGGCGCCGAGGCCAACGAGGCCGCGCTCAAGCTGGCGCGCCTGCACGGCCACCGCAGGCAGGTGGCGCGGCCGCAGATCCTGGTGATGGACAACGGCTTTCACGGCCGCACGCTGGCCACGCTGTCGGCCACGGGCAACCCGGCCAAGCAGCGCGGCTTCGAGCCGCTGATGCCGGGCTTCGTGCGCGTGCCCTATGACGACATCGCGGCCGTGCACCATGCCGCCGCCCAGCATGGCGACATCGTGGCCGTGCTGATCGAGCCCGTGCAGGGCGAAGGCGGCATCCGCCTGGCAAGCCCCGACTACCTGCGCCAGCTGCGCAGCCTGTGCGACCGGCACGGCTGGCTGCTGATGCTCGACGAGATCCAGACCGGCCTGGGACGCACCGGCGCCTGGTTCGGCCACCAGCACGCGGGCATCACCCCCGATGTGATGACCCTGGCCAAGGCCCTGGGCAACGGCATTCCTATCGGCGCCTGCCTGGCGCGCGGGCCTGCGGCCGACCTGATCTCGCCCGGCCAGCATGGCTCCACCTTTGGCGGCAACCCACTGGCCTGCCGCGTGGGCTGCACGGTGCTGGACATCATGGAGAGCGAGGACATCCCCGGCCGCGCCAGGCAACTGGGCCGGCGCCTGCTCAACGGCCTGCAGCAGGCGCTGCACGGCCACCCCGACGTGCTGGCCGTGCGCGGCCAGGGCCTGATGGTGGGCATCGAGCTGAACCGCAACTGCCAGGAGCTGGTGGGCCGTGCGCTGGCCCAGCAGCGCCTGCTGATCACGGTGACGCGCGAATCCACCATCCGCCTGCTGCCGCCGCTGATCTGCGACGAGCGCCAGATCGACGACATCGTCACCCGCCTGGCCTGCCTGCTGGAGTCGGCCAGCGCCGCGCAGGCAGGCGCGCCCGCGGCAGGCCAGCTGGCAGCTGCATGACCATCGATTCCCCCAGCCCTTGCCCCGACACAGGAACCACTCACCCATGTACGACGCATCCCTGACCCTGGCCGACTTCGACCTGCAGCTGGCAAAGGCCATCCAGAGCGAGAAACGCCGCCAGGAAGACCATGTGGAACTCATCGCCTCCGAAAACTACGCCAGCCCGCTGGTGATGGCGGTACAGAACTCGGTCTTCACCAACAAGTACGCCGAGGGCTACCCCGGCAAGCGCTACTACAGCGGCTGCGAGAACGTGGACGTGGCCGAGCGCCTGGCCGTGGAACGCGCCATGGTGCTGTTCGACTGCGACTACGCCAACGTGCAGCCCCATGCCGGCGCCCAGGCCAATGCCGCCGTGTTCCTGGCGCTGGCCCAGCCCGGCGACACCGTCATGGGCATGAACCTGGCCCAGGGCGGCCACCTGACGCATGGCAACCCGTCCAACTTCTCGGGCCGCCACTACCGCATCGTCCCCTACGGCCTGGACCCCGCCACGGGCCTGATCGACTACGACGAGATGGAGCGCATCGCCCTGGAGCACCGGCCCCGCATGCTCATCGGCGGCTTCTCTGCCTACTCGCGCCACAAGGACTGGGCCCGCATGCGCGCCATTGCCGACAAGGTGGGCGCCGTGTTCTGGGTGGACATGGCCCATGTCGCAGGCCTGGTGGCCGCGGGCGAATACCCCAGCCCACTGCCCCACGCGCATGTGGTCACCAGCACCACGCACAAGACGCTGCGCGGCCCGCGCGGCGGCCTGATCCTGTCCAAGGGACAGGACGAAACCTTCAACCGCCGCCTGAGCTCGGCCGTGTTCCCCGGCGTGCAGGGCGGGCCGCTGATGCATGTGATCGCCGCCAAGGCCGTCGCCTTCAAGGAGGCGCTGCAGCCCGGCTTCAAGGCCTACCAGCGCCAGGTGCTGGCCAACGCCCGCGCCATGGCCGCCGTGATCCAGCAGCGCGGCTACCGCATCGTCTCGGGCGGCACGGACAACCACCTGATGCTGATCGACCTGTCCGACCGCAGCTACACCGGCAAGGATGCCGACGCCGCGCTCAGCGAGGCGCACATCACCACCAACAAGAACACCGTGCCCAACGACCCGCGCTCGCCCTTCGTGACCTCGGGCCTGCGCATAGGCACGCCCGCCGTCACCACGCGCGGCTTCGGCCAGGCGCAGTGCGAACAGCTGGCCGGCTGGCTGTGCGATGTGCTCGATGCGCTGGACGCGCAGGAAGGCGCCCGCTTTGCCAAGGTTGCGGCGCAGGTCAGGGAGCAGGTGACGGGGCTTTGCGCCCGCTATCCGGTGTACGGATAGCCCGCGCGCAGCCGTGGTGGATCAGGGGTTGGCGCTGAGGTTGGGGTTGGCGCAGGCGCCATCCATCCCCGCCATCTCCGCCAGCTTCTGCATGCGCGAGCGCTGCTCCAGGCAGGCCTGGTGCTGGGCTTCGGCCGCCTTTTGCTGCGCCAGCTTCGCGGCCTTGGCGCGCTCGGCCTGCAGCTGGGCGATGCGCTCGCGGATCTGGGGCATGGCGGCCACGGCGGCCTTTTCGCCTTCAAGAATGGCGCTGGCGCGCTGGGTGAAGTCGGCCGGGCCGATGTCCAGCACCTTGGGGCGGATGGTGATGTCGGCGCGAGCCAGCTCGGCCTGGCCCAGCTTCTGGCCCATGATGGCAATGGACTGGCCCAGTGCGCCCAGCATGTTCTCGGGCGCCTTGCCACGGGCCTTGTTGGAGATGTCCACGGCAATCACCAGGTCGGCGCCCAGCTGGCGCGCGGCGTCCACGGGCACGGGGCTGGTGATGCCGCCATCGACGAAGTGGAACTTGCCGATGGCCACGGGCTGGAACACACCCGGAATGCTGCTGGAGGCACGCACCGCCTGCCCCGTATTGCCGCGCGCGAACACGGTGCGCTCGCCGTCTTCCAGCCGCGTGGACACCGCCACGAAGGGCTTGGCCAGTTGCTCCAGCGGCTTGCGGCCCACCTGTTCGTTCACATAGTCTTCGAGCTTCTGCCCCACCAGCAGGCCGCCCGAGGACAGCTGGAGGTCGCGGATCTTGGTTTCATCCAGCGCCACGGCCTTTTCCTGCAGCTCGAAGGCGTTCATGCCGCTCGCATACAGCGCCCCCACCACGCTGCCCGCGCTGATGCCGGACACCACCGCAGGCGCAAGGCCATTGGCTTCCAGCATCTTGATGACGCCGATATGGGCAAAGCCCTTCACGGCCCCGCCGCCCAGGGCCAGACCGATCCTGATGGGCGCCACGGGCGTGCCCGGCGCGGTGGGCGTGGACTCGGGCGTGGCCGCCGAGGGGCTGGGCGGGTTGCTGCCGCAAGCGGCCAGCCCCGCCAGGCTCAGGTACACCAGTGGACGCAAAAGGGCTTTCAGGCGCATGCCAGGGATCCTGCTGTCGGATGACGAGATTCGGGGCGGGCAGTATAGCGGCAGGGGCAAACCACCACCGGCGATGCATCATGCTGCGGGCGGCAGAGGGCATCCTGAAGTCGCTCAGGGATGCGAGGGCTCAAACCGCTGGATTCGCGCCAGCACGTCCGCCATGGCATCGCGGGCTTCGGCAAGGTCGTAGTCGGACTGCAGGTTGAGCCAGCTTTGCGCGTCCGTGCCAAAGAAGACCGCAAGGCGCAGCGCCGTATCCGCCGTGATGCCGCGCATGCCCTTCACGATCTCGTTGATGCGCCGGGGCGGAACATCGATGGCCTTTGCCAACGCGTACTGGCTCAGGCCCATGGGTTCGAGCCACTCGTGCATCAGGATTTCTCCTGGGTGCGGCCATTTGACTTCGCGGGTCATGTTGTAGTCCTTTCAGTGGTAATCCACGATCTCGACCTGGCTGGCATGGCCATCTGCCCAGACGAAGCAAAGGCGCCATTGCTCATTGATCCGAATGCTGTACTGGCACCTGCGGCTTCCTTGAAGGGCCTCCAGTCTGTTGCCTGGCGGAATGCGCAGGAACTCCAGGGAGGTCGCTGCGTTCAGCTGCACCAGCTTGCGCATGGCAGCGGCCTCCAGGTTGGCGAACCGCGCAACGCGCTTGCCAAGCATCAATGCCTGGGTGTCTGCACATCTGAAATCGAGGACCATGGATCAATAATAACGACTCCCGTTATTAGCTGATGCTTACCCCGCCTGCAGTTAGGCCCTCTTGCATCAACTCCGGGGACTGAGCAACTCCCGCATCCCCTGCACAGCCTCCCGCAAAAACCCCCAGACCGCCTCGATGCGCTGAACCTGCCGGGCATCCGAGGGCATGCTCATCCAGAAGGTGCGGGTGAAGCAGGCCTCGGCGGGCAGGACGCGGCTGAGCACGGGGTCGCGGTCGGCGATGAAGGCGGGCAGCACGGCCAGGCCAGCGCCGGCGCGCACGGCTTCGTACTGGGCGGTGATGCTGGTGCTGCGGAAGGCGAATCGCTCGGGCTGGAACAGGGTGGACAGCAGCTGCAGCTCGCGCGTGAACAGCAGGTCGTCCACATAGTGGATGAAGCTGTGGTGGCGCAGGTCCTCCGTGCGCGCCACCAGCGGGCGGCGCGCAAGGTATTCGCGCTGGCCGTAGAGGAAGAGCCGGTAGTCGGTGAGCTTGGTGACCACGGCCGAGCCGCGCGTGGGGCGCTCCAGCGAGATGACGATGTCGGCCTCGCGCCGCGACAGGTGCAGCAGGCGCGGCAGGGCCAGCAGGTCGATGCTCAGCAGCGGATGGCGCTGCGTCAGCGCGGCCAGCTGCGGAGCCAGCAGCTGGGTGCCGAAGCCCTCGGTGGCGCCCACGCGCACCAGGCCGGACGGGCCCTGGCTGGTGGATTCGGCCGCCAGCGGCATGCGCTCCAGCCCGGCGGCGGCGCGCTGCATGGCGTCTGCCACGCCCAGCAGCTGTCGGCCGGCCTCCGTGGGCCGCCATTGGCCCGCTTCGCGTTCGAAGAGCACGGCCCCCAGCTGCTTTTCCAGGGCCTGGATGCGGCGCGACACCGTGGTGTGCTCCACGCCCAGTTGCCGCGCAGCGGCGGCCATGCTGCCGCTGCGCGCCAGCTCGCCAAAGAATCTCAGGTGGTCCCAGTCCATGGGTCGAGGCCGCCTCAGTCGGCTGCGGCGCGGCGCGCGGCCAGCGTGCTGGGCGCACGCGCCAGCTCGTCGTTTTGCCGCACCAGGACGGCCATCATGTCCATGAACAGGCCCCGCTGCTCCTGCGGCAGCGGCTCCAGCATGCGCTGCTGGGCCCGCAGCACCGAGGGCTCGGCAGCGGCCAGCAGCGCAGCGCCTTCCGCGGTGACCGACAGCAGGCGCACGCGCCGGTCGGCCGGGCTGGTGTTGCGCACCATGAGGCCGCGCGCCTCCAGCCGGTCGATGACGCTGCCGATGGTCGAGGTATCGAAACCGATCATCCGCGCCAGCGTGCGCTGGTCCACGCCGGGCTGGCGCAGCACGGCAGACAGCGCCGCGTACTGCACGGGGGTCACGCCGAATTCCTGGGTCTCCTCCATGAAGACGGCCACCGCGATCTGCTGCAGGCGGCGGATGTGATAGCCGGGGTAGTTTTCTAGTTCTGCGGGTTGGTAGTCCATGGCCATTGCGCTCTTTTCCGTGTCCCTGCGGGCAAGCGCAGATGTTCGCATGAACCGCACCCTCCGTTGGCCTTGGCTGGCAGACAGGTGATTCACCCGGACACGCTGTCCGCCGTCGTTTTGCCTGCATCCAGGGAAACCCCAGGCTGGCCTGATGCAAATCAACACTACACTTATCGTCAGCATACTGTTTAATTACTCGCGACGCAGCTGACCCGCAGGCTGGCGACACGCACCACGAAGCACAGGACATCCATGAGCACCAGCATTTCTTCCCGGGCGCTGCCCGTTCTTGTGGCAGGCGGCGGCATTGGCGGCGTGGCGGCCGCGCTGGCCCTGGCGCGCCAGGGATTCGCCGTCAAGGTGCTGGAGCAGGCGCCCCAGCTGGGCGAGATCGGCGCCGGCATACAGCTGGGGCCCAACGCATTCGCGGCCTTCGACGCGCTGGGCATTGGCGAGCTGGCCCGTGGCCGCGCGGTCTATACCGACGAGATGGTGATGCACGACGCGCTCGATGAAAGACTGGTCGGCCGCATTCCCACGGGCGAAGCGTTTCGCGCCCGCTTCGGCAACCCGTATGCGGTGATCCACCGCGCCGACATCCACACCTCGCTGCTTGAAGGCGCACGCGCCCACGGCCATATCGAGACGCTGACAGGCACCCGCATCGAAGCCGTGCAGCAGGAGGGCGACACCGTCACCGTGCGCGACCAGCACGGCCAGGTCCATGTGGGCCAGGCGCTGATCGGCGCCGACGGCGTGAAGTCCGTGGTGCGCCAGCAGTACGTGGGCGATGCGGCGCGTGTCTCCGGCCACGTGGTGTACCGCGCCGTGGTGGAGAAGACCGACTTCCCCGAGAACCTGCGCTGGAACGCGGCCAGCATCTGGGTCGGCCCCAACTACCACCTGGTGCACTACCCGCTGCGCGGCGGCGAGCAATACAACGTGGTCGTCACCTTCCACAGCCGCGAGCAGGAGGAATGGGGCGTGCGCGAAGGCAGCCGCCAAGAGGTGCAAAGCTACTACAGCGACTGCTGCCCGCGCGCCCGCCAGCTCATCGACCTGCCCAAAAGCTGGAAGCGCTGGGCCACGGCCGACCGCGAGCCCATTGGCCAGTGGAGCTTCGGCCGCGCCACGCTGCTGGGCGATGCGGCACACCCTACCCTGCAGTACATCGCCCAGGGCGCCTGCATGGCGCTGGAAGACGCGGTGACGCTGGGCCAGGCGCTCAAGCGCTGCGGCAACGACTGGCCGCAGGCGCTGCGGCTGTACGAGCGCTCGCGCATCGCCCGCACGGCGCGCGTGGTGCTGTCCGCGCGCGAGATGGGCCGCATCTTCCACGCCAGCGGCGTGGAGCGCCTGGTGCGCAACGACCTCTGGAAGGGCCGCACGCCCCAGCGTTTCTACGACGCCATGGAATGGCTGTACGGCTGGAAGGCCGAAACCTGCCTCGCCGAAGACTGAACACAAGGAGACCGCCATGCAAGAACTTGGCCGCCTGGAAGACCTGCCCCAGGACTACCGCGACGAACTCACGCGCAACAACCTGGTGCCGCTGTGGCCCAGCCTGCGCAACGTGATGCCGCCGCACACGCCGCGCCCGCGCACCCAGCCCATTGCCTGGCCCTACCAGGCCATCCGCCCGCTGCTCATGCAGGCCGGCGAGCTGACGCCCATCGAAAAGGCCGAGCGCCGCGTGCTGGTGCTGGCCAACCCCGGCCATGGGCTGGAGAAGATGCAGGCCAGCTCCTCCATCTACCTGGGCATGCAGCTGCTGCTGCCAGGCGAGTGGGCGCCCTCGCACCGCCACACGCCCAATGCCGTGCGCATGGTGGTGGAAGGCCAGGGTGCATGGAGCCTGGTCGACGGCGAGAAATGTCCCATGGAGCGCGGCGACCTGATCCTCACGCCCACGGGCCTGTGGCACGAGCATGGCCACGACGGCGACGAGCCCGTGGTCTGGCTCGATGTGCTGGACCTGCCCCTGGCCTACTACCTGGAAGTCACCTACCACGTGGACGGCCCGCGCCAGCCCGCCCTGCCCGGCCGTGGCGACCGGGCGTATGCGCGCGGCGGCCTGGCACCCACGCAGGTGTTCGCCCGCAACGCCAAGGCCTACCCCATGCTGCGCTACCCCTGGAAGGACGCGCGCGCCGCCCTGCTGGAACTGGCCGCCGACCGGCCGGACCTGGACTGCGTGCAGCTGGCCTACACCAACCCCGAAACCGGGGCCGACTGCGAAAACATCCTGGGCTTCTACGCGCTGATGCTGCGCCCGGGCCAGACGCTGCAGCTGCCCGCCCGCTCGCCAGCCTGCGTGTTCCACGTCATCGAGGGCGGCGCCAGCGTGGCCGCCGTGGACCGCCATTTCGACCTGGCCCCGGCCGACACCTGCTGCGTGCCCGGCTGGGCGCCCGCCACGCTGGCCAATGCCAGCGCCAGCGAGCCCGCCTTCCTCTTCCTGGCCGACGAGGCGCCTTTGCACCGAAAGCTGGGCCTCTACGAAGTCCGGCCTTGAATCCTCCGATTTCTCTTTCCTCCCCCATCGCCAATACCATGACCGCCCCCCAATACCTCTGGACCCCGCCCCCCGTCCAATCCCTGCCCGTGCGCGGCAGCACGCAGCGCCTGCCCGTGAACCGCCTGTTCTTCGTGGGCCGCAACTACCACGCCCATGCCGTCGAGATGGGCCGCCCGGTGGACAAGAGCGTGGAGCGCCCCTTCTACTTCACCAAGGCTCCCTCCACCCTGACCGAGTCGGGTGCCACCGTGGCCTACCCGCCCGAGACGAACAACTACCACTTCGAGATGGAGCTGGTGGTGGCCATCGGCAAGGCGGGCTTTCGCATTGCGGCGGACCAGGCGCATGAACACATCTACGGCTACGCCTGCGGCCTGGACATGACGCGCCGCGACCTTCAGCTGGTGGCGCGCGACAAGGGCCGGCCCTGGGACCTGGGCAAGGATGTGGAGCAGTCCTCGGTGGCCAGCGAGATCGTGCCCATGCCGGGCCAGGTGATCGAATCCGGCGCCATTGCACTGGCCGTCAATGGCGAGACAAAGCAGCAGTCCGACGTGGACAAGCTGATCTGGAACATCCGCGAAATCATTGCCGACCTCTCGCTGTTCTATCACCTGCAGCCCGGCGACCTGATCTACACGGGCACGCCCGAAGGCGTGGGCGCCGTGCTGCCGGGCGACCGCATCACCGGCCATGTGCAGGGCGTGGGCGAGATCGCGCTCACCGTGGGCCAGCCTGAATAAGGCCAGGGAGACCACCACCATGAAGCTCTACAGCTTTTTCCGCAGCGGCACCTCGCACCGCCTGCGCATCGCGCTCAACCTCAAGGGCCTGCGCCCTGACTACTTCCCCGTGGACCTGCGCGTGGACGAGCAGGCCCAGGCGCCGTTCAAGCAGGTCAACCCGCAGGGCCTGGTGCCGGCGCTGACGCTGGACGATGGCCGCACGCTGATCCAGTCGCCGGCCATCATCGAATGGCTGGAGGAGCGCCACCCCGAGCCGCCGCTGCTGCCCGCCGACCCCGAGGACCGCGCCCAGGTGCGCGCGCTGGCCGCCATCGTGGGCTGCGACGTGCATCCCATCAACAACCGCCGCATCCTGCAGACCCTGCGCCGCCAGTTCGGTGCGGACGAAGCCGCCATCAACGCCTGGTGCGCCACCTGGATTGCCGACGGCTTCGACGCCATCGAGGCCCTGCTGGCCCGCGACACGCGGCGCGGCGCCTTCTGCTTCGGCCACGCACCCACGCTGGCCGATGTCTACCTGGTGCCCCAGATCGAAAGCGCACGCCGCTTTGGCGTGGACCTGGACCGCTGGCCGCTGATCAGCGCAGTGGACAGGGCCTGCGCGGCCCTGCCCGCCTTTGCGCAGGCCGCGCCCCTGGCCCAGCCTGACGCCGGCTGAACCTCGCCTGAACCCTGCCGCACCTTTGCCGGCAGCCCTACCCCGCCCCGAGTCCTCGCCAGAAGGACCGGGGCATTGCAAGCAGTGAAAAAGCAGATCCAACAGGAGACAGACTGTGAAAGCATCCCCATCCAACCGCCTCGAAGCCGCCCCCTCCCGCCGCAAGGCCCTTGCAGGCGCCGCCCTGCTGCTGGCCTCCATCGCCCCGCTGCATTGCGCCTGGGCACAGGCAGGCTCCAGCAGCGCCACCAGCTTTCCCACGCGCCCCGTCACCGTGATCACGGCCTTTGCCGTGGGCAGCGGCCCTGACGCCGTGCTGCGCATCGTGGGAGAAAAGCTTTCCGCCCGCTGGAAGCAGGGCGTGACCGTGGACAACCGCCCAGGCGGCGGCGGCTTCGTCGCCATCGAAGCCGCACGCCGCGCCAAGCCCGACGGCTACACGCTGCTGCAGCTCGACAGCGAACATGTCTCCGCCCTGCCCTACCTCTACAAGCAGCGCAACTTCCATCCGCTGCAGCACTTCGACCCCGTGGCGCCGCTGTTCCTCACGCCCTTCTTCGTCGCCGTGCCCACGAACTCGCCCTGGAAAAGCATGGGCGACCTGATCAAGGCAGCCAAGTCGGAGCCCGGCAAGGTCAGCTACGGCTCCTGGGGCGTGGGCAGCCCCGGCCACCTGGGCGGCGAATGGCTGGACTTCCTGACCGGCAGCAAGATGACCCATGTGCCCTACCGCGAGGTCAGCCAGCTCTACACCTCGGTGGCCAATGGCGATCCGGCCTGGAGCTTTGCCAGCATTCCCTCCAGCCAGGGCATCTACAAATCCGGAAAGATCCGCTACCTGGCCGTGGCCGCGCCCCAGCGCATCGCCCAGATGCCCGACGTGCCCACCGTGGCCGAATCGGGCGGCCCCGCCGACCTGATCGTGAACTCCTTCGTCTCCCTGCTGGCGCCCAAGGGCGTGGACGCCGCCCTGCGCGACAAGATCCATGCCGACGTGGTCGCCGTGCTGCAGGACCCGCAGGTGCGCGAGAAATTCGCCACCTTCGCCTTCCAGCCCATCACCTGGGAAGTGCCGGAGATGGAGAAATTCGCCAGGACCAAGGCGGACCAGTACAAGCTGCTGATCCAGAAAGCGAATATCAGCCTGGATTGAGAGCACCGAATAGACAAAGCAACGGGGCGTAGCGCCCTGTCGCCCCCGCACCCCGGCCCCTCCTCCCCATATGCCCGTGCCTGCCCCGTAGCGAAGCGAAGGGGACGCGGGCATTTGGGCGCGTTTCTTTGCCTCCTTTCTTGTCGCGCGACAAGAAAGGAGGTCGGCCGCCGGGCCGAAACCCGGCCTCGAAAAACAACCGCCCGGCAGGGACCCAAAAAGAGTCGGGATGCAATACTGAGTACCTGCCAAGCCAGCTCATTGCCCAACCACTTCAACCCTGTGACTGCGGATTCGCAAACCCCGCCACCTGCTCGTAATGTCGGGCAATGGCGCGCAGCTCGTCCTGGCTGATCAGCTCGTCGATATGGCCGAAGGGCTGGCCGCCGCTGAGCTCGTCGGCCTTCATGATGATGAAGTCGGGCGGCGTGGAGCGGTTGGTCAGCACCACCTGGCTGGTGGCGGGCAGGCGGCTGGCCTCATAGGCGGCCAGCAGCGCCAGCGGGTCGCCTTGCGGGTCGGCGGCCAGCAGGTCGGCCAGCACCCGCGCATCGCGCATGGCCTGGGCCGAGCCGTTGGAGCCGCGCGGATACATGGGGTGGGCCGCATCGCCCAGCAGGGTCACGCGGCCGAAGCTCCACTGGTCCACGGGGTCCTTGTCCACCATGGGGTACTCGAAGATGGTCTCGGCCGAACGGATCAGGGCCGGCACATCCAGCCAGTCGAAGCTCCAGCCGCCAAAAATCTCCAGCACATCCTCCATGCGGCCTGCGCGATTCCAGTCGTTCATGCGCATCTGCGGGTCGCGGATCTCGGCCACCCAGTTGATGCGCTGCATGCCCTGGCCGTCGACGTTGTCCTCGATGGGATAGATCACCATCTTGCCGGTATCGACCGAGCCGATGCGCAAATAGCTCTTGCCCGTCAGGATGGGCTTGAAGCGCGAGACGCCGCGCCAGGTGTTGATGCCGCCGAAGGCCAGCTCCTCCTGCGGATAGAACTGGCGCCGCACGGCGGAGTTGACGCCATCGCAGGCCACGACGATGTCGGCCGTGGCGGACGGCGGCACATGGCCCTGGGCATCCGGCGCGAAATGCATGGTGGCGCCATGGGCCGACTGGTCCACGCGCACGCAGCGGTGGCCCGTGTGCACGGCACCCGGGCCCAGGCGCTGCACGGCGGCCTCGAAGAGAACGCGGTGCAGGCGGCCACGGTGGATGCCCAGCTCGGGCAGCTCGTAGCCCGCATGGCGGCCGCGCGGCTCGCGGTAGACGAACTGGCCATAGCGGTTGAAGAACACGCTCTCCAGGTTCTCGATCGCCTGGGCCTCCAGCTGCGGCTGCAGGCCCAGGTCGCTGAGTTCGCGCATGGCATGCGGCAGCAGGGTAATGCCCGCGCCGATCTCGCGGACCTCGGGCACGGCCTCGAAGACTTCGCAGGCAATGCCTCTTTGATGCAGGGCCAATGCCAGGCACAGGCCTCCGATGCCGCCCCCCACGATCGCTACTTTCATCCGCTGACTCTCCATGCTTTCTCCAGGGGCGCTGTTGGCGCCCGCCCCGCCTACTCGGCGGTAATCCCCCGCGCCTTGACCAGATCGGCCCAGCGCCGGGCGTCCTTTTGCACCAGGGCCTTGAACTCGGCCGGCGTGCTGCCGGCCGGATCCATGCCCTGGGGCGCGAAGGCATGCCGGACTTCATCCGACGCCAAAATCGCGCGGATCTCGCGATTGAGGGCATCGACCTGGTCCGCCGGCATGCCGGCCGGCGCAAACACGCCGTACCACATATCCACGTTCACATCGCCCGCCTTGGCCTCCTTGAGCGTGGGCACATCGGGCAGCAGCGGGTGGCGCCGCTGGCTGCCAATGCCCAGCGCGCGCAGCTTGCCGGCCTTCACATGCGTCAAGGCCACATGAATGGGCAGGAACATGCATTCCACCTGGCCACCCAGCAGGTCCGTCAGCGCCGGCCCTGTTCCGCGATACGGGATGTGCGTGATCGACACCCCGGCCGTGCTCTTGAAAAGCTCCATCGCCATATGGTGCGGAGTGCCCACTCCCGGCGAGGCGTAATTGATGCGGCCCGGCGAGGCCTTGGCGGCCTTCACCAGATCGGCCGCCGTCTGATAGGCCGAGGCCGTGGGCGTCACCAAAATCAACTGCCCCCAACTGGTCAGCGTCACGGGTTCGAGGTCTGTCAGCGGATTGAATGGCAATTTGGGATACAGCGATGCATTCATCACCAGGGTATTCACTGTCACCAAAAGCGTCTGGCCATTGGCGGGCGAGCGCACAACGGCCTCGGTGCCGATATTTCCAGAGGCGCCCGGCTTGTTCTCCACCACCACAGGCCGGCCCTGGCGCTTGGCCAGCAAAGGTCCGATGGTTCGCGCTATCGTGTCGATTCCAGTCCCCGGAGTGAAAGGCACAATCAATTTCAGAGGCACACTCTCGGTACTGGCGATGGCACCTGCTACGGGTAAACCCAATACTCCCAATCCGCTCGTCTTCAAAAATTGCCGTCTGCCAACAAAATTTCGCATGTAGACCTCTTTTGTAGTTAGCATGCAAACGCATGGTAATCATGCACCAAAATGGGCACAATTGGTGGAAATCGAATGAATACTGGACACTTCCGCAAGAATACTAGACGCATATGGACACGATGACGCCTGCACCACTGCCGCTATATCAGCGCCCTGGCTTTTTGCTGCGGCGCGCCCACCAGATTTCGGTCGGCATTTTTGAAGAGCAATGCCGCCCCCTGGGACTGACGCCGCCACAGTACGGTGCCCTGGTCCTGATCGACGCCTCCCCCGGCTCCGACCAAAGCTCCCTGGCGCGCGCCATGGGCTTTGACAAGGTGACCACGCTGCGCCTGGTGCGCGGGCTGGAAGAGCGCGAATACGTGCACCGCGCCCTGAGCACGCGTGACCGCCGCCAGCACGAACTGACGCTGACCGACAAGGGCCGCGCCCTCCTGGCTGCCAGCGTGCCGCTGGTGGACCAGGCCTACCACCGCCTGGTGTCCCCGCTGGAAGACGGCGAGCTGCAGGAGCTGCTGCGCCTGCTGGCCAAGCTGGAGTCCGGCCTGGGCGCCAATGCCCGCGTGAAGCTGGAGCCGCTGCGCAAGCCCGGCGCCCGCGCCGTTCAGTCCCCTGCTCCTGTGGCTGCTCCTGCCGACGACGCCCGCCTGCCGGCCACCGGCACGGACTGAGCCGCTGACCGCCTGAACCAGCATGGCCTGCGCCTGCCGCAGGCCATGCTCTTTTTTGCGCCAGCCTGTGCAAAAACGCACATGAATACTGCACATATCTCCATTGCTTGCGAAAAACCGCACAGCTACCATGCGATGAACGCCCGGCGCACGCATGCCGGGCTGACACCACCGCAACAGGAGACAAGCCATGAATGCATCCACGTCCGCCAAGGTTTTGGCGCCCACGGTCAAGCTGCTGATCAACGGCAAGCTGGTCGAATCCCAAAGCACCCAATGGCGCGATGTGGTCAACCCGGCCACGCAGGAAGTGCTGGCCCGCGTGCCCTTTGCCACGCCCGACGAGGTCAACGCCGCCGTCGCCAACGCCAAGGAAGCCTTCAAGACCTGGCGCAAGACCCCCATCGGCCAGCGCGCCCGCATCTTCCTGAAGCTGCAGCAGCTGATCCGCGAGAACATGAAGGAGCTGGCCGCCCTGCTGACCGCCGAACAGGGCAAGACCCTGCCTGACGCGGAAGGCGATGTCTTCCGCGGCCTGGAAGTGGTGGAGCATGCGGCCAACATCGGCTCGCTGCAGTTGGGCGAGCTGGCCAACAACGTGGCCAACGGCGTGGACACCTATTCCGTGCTGCAGCCCCTGGGCGTGTGCGCGGGCATCACCCCCTTCAACTTCCCGGCCATGATTCCGCTGTGGATGTTCCCCATGGCCATCGCCACGGGCAACACCTTCGTGCTCAAGCCCTCCGAGCAGGACCCCATGGTCACCATGCGCCTGTGCGAGCTGGCGCTGGAAGCCGGCATTCCGCCCGGCGTGCTGAACGTGGTGCACGGCGGCGAGGACGTGGTCAATGCCATCTGCGACCACCCCGATATCAAGGCCATCAGCTTCGTGGGCTCCACCAAGGTCGGCACCCATGTCTACAACCGTGCCAGCCTGGCCGGCAAGCGCGTGCAATGCATGATGGGCGCCAAGAACCACGCCATCGTCATGCCCGACGCCAACAAGGAGCAAACGCTCAACGCCCTGCTGGGCGCAGCCTTCGGCGCGGCAGGCCAGCGCTGCATGGCGCTGTCGGTGGCCGTGCTGGTGGGCGATGCACAGAAGTGGATTCCCGAGCTGGTGGAAAAGTCCAAGACCCTCAAGGTCAGCGGCGGCACCGAGCCCGGCACCGACGTGGGCCCGCTGGTGTCCTGCGCGGCTCTGTCGCGTGTGGAAAGCCTGATCGAACGCGGCCTGGCCGACGGCGCCAAGCTGGAGCTGGACGGCCGCAAGCCCCAGGTGGCCGGCTACGACAAGGGCAACTTCGTCGGCCCCACCGTGTTCAGCGGCGTCAAGCCCGGCATGAGCGTGTATGACCAGGAAATCTTCGGCCCCGTGCTCTGCCTGGCGGCTGCCGACAGCCTGGACGAGGCCATCGAGTTCATCAACGCCAACCCCAACGGCAACGGCACGGCCATCTTCACGCAGTCGGGCGCTGCGGCGCGCAAGTTCCAGGAAGACATCGACGTGGGTCAGGTCGGCATCAACGTGCCGATTCCCGTGCCGGTTCCCCTGTTCTCCTTCACGGGCAGCCGCGCCTCCAAGCTGGGCGACCTGGGCCCCTACGGCAAGCAGGTCGTGCTGTTCTACACGCAGACCAAGACCGTCACGGCGCGCTGGTTCGACGACAGCACCACCAGCCAGGGCGTGAACACCACCATCAGCCTGCGCTGATGCACGGATGGGCGGGCCTGGATTGATCCGGGGCAGGCCCCGGCTCTGGGATGATGGCGGCATGCGTTTTCCAATGACCGCCTCCCTCTCCCGGGGCCTGGGTGCCGCCTTGCTCACCGCCCTGGCCGCCCTGCCCCTGACCCTTCACGCGCAGGCCGGTGCAGCCTGCGACCCGGCCTCCACCGCCGCCGCCAGCCGCAATGCCTGCGCGGTCCAGGCCTTCCAGGAGGCCGACACCGCGCTCAACATCCGCTACTTGGACGTCATGCAGCAACTGCCCCAGGGCAAGCGCACGGGCCTGCGCCACGACCAGAACGGCTGGATCAAGGGCCGCACGGCACGCTGCAAGGCCGCCACGCGCGACAGCGAAACCCAGCCCGAAGGCCCGCGCCTGTACCACGAGTGCCTCACGGCCGCGACACAGGAGCGCATGCAGGCGCTGGAGCGCTGGCTGCAGCACTGACCGCCGCAGCACCCACAGCCATCGAAAGCCCCCCCCAGAACAACAAGGGCCCCAGAGCCCAACGCAGGAGACAAGCCAGCCATGGACTTCGAACTCAACGACGACCAGCGCGCCTTTGCCGAATCGGCCCGCGCCTTTGCCCAGGCCGAACTCGCGCCCCATGCCGCGCACTGGGACCGTGAATCCATCTTCCCGCGCGAGGCCATCGCCAAGGCGGGCGAACTGGGCTTTTGCGGCCTGTACGCGCCCGAGAGCGCCGGCGGCCTGCAGCTGCCGCGCCTGGACGCCACCATGGTCTTCGAGGAACTGGCCGCCGTCGATCCCTCCACCACCGCCTTCATCACCATCCACAACATGGCCACCTGGATGCTGGGCACCTGGGCCACCGACGCCGTGCGCGCCGAATGGGGCGAGGCCCTGACCAGCGGCCGCAAGCTGGCCAGCTACTGCCTGACCGAACCCGGCGCGGGCTCGGACGCCGGCTCGCTCAAGACCCGGGCCGAACTGGCGGGGCATGAATACATCATCAACGGCGCCAAGGCCTTCATCAGCGGCGCGGGCAGCACCGACATGCTGGTGCTGATGGCCAGAACGGGCGACGCAGGCTCGGGCGCCAGCGGCATCTCCGCCTTTGCCGTGCCTGCCGACCTGCCCGGCATCAGCTACGGCAAGAAAGAAGAGAAGATGGGCTGGAACAGCCAGCCCACGCGCGTCATCAGCTTCGACAACGTGCGCATCCCCGCCCAGAACCTGCTGGGCCGCGAGGGCGAAGGCTTCAAGATCGCCATGAAGGGCCTGGACGGCGGGCGCATCAACATCGCCACCTGCTCCGTGGGCGCCGCCCAAGGCGCACTCACCCAAGCCCAGCAGTACATGCACGAGCGCAAGCAGTTCGGCAAGCCCATTGCCAGCTTCCAGGCGCTGCAGTTCAAGCTGGCCGACATGGCCACCGAACTCGTGGCCGCGCGCCAGATGGTGCGCCTGGCCGCCTCCAAGCTCGATGCCGGTGCGCGCGACGCCTCCACCTACTGCGCCATGGCCAAGCGCTTTGCCACCGATGCCGGCTTCATGGTCTGCAACGAAGCCCTGCAGCTGCACGGCGGCTACGGCTACATCCGCGAATACCCGCTGGAGCGCCTCATGCGCGATGCCCGCGTGCACCAGATCCTCGAAGGCACGAACGAAATCATGCGCGTCATCATCGCGCGGCGCATGCTGGAAGGCGATGCGCCGGACATGATCCGCTGATCCATCCACATTCAGCCCACGCCATGCCCGCCCGCCCGCTCTCCGACACCACGCTGCACCTCATAGACGCCGTGCGCGAAGCCCTGGCCGGCTGCGACGACGTACAGGAAAAGCGCATGTTCGGCTGCCATGTCTTCATGGTCAACGGCAAGCTGTGCCTGGGCGTGGAAGACGACGAACTGCTGGTGCGCCTGCCGCCCTCGCAGCACGCGGCCGTGGCCGAGACGCCGGGCCTGCGCCCGCTCTCGTCCAAGGGCCAGATGGACGGCTACTTCTTCATCGGCCCCGCCGCCTACGCCACGCGCCAGCAGTGGCAGCACTGGATTGCCCAGGCCCTGGCCTTCAACCCCCACGCCAAGGCCACGCCGCCGAAAAAGCGCAAGCCCCAGACCAGCGAACCCGCGCCCGCCGACGCAAAGACACCGCCAGCGCCGCCCGCCCCGGCCGGGCGCCGCACACGCAAGCACCCCATCTTCGGCGACGAATAAGCCCCCTTTGCAGGAGAGCCCCATGCCCATCCGCATCGTCCAGCTAGGCAGCCCCCGCCACGCCGATGAAGGCCTGCGCATAGGCACCGTGCGCCGCCCGCCGCGCGGCGTGCCCAAGGCCGAATTCGCCAGCCGCGACTACTACGACGTCTGGTACCCCGAACTCTCGCCCCAGCCCGACACCATGCACACCGCGCTCGAATCGCACCGGCTGCAGGACCACGGCCAGCAGGCCGAGGCCGACAAGCTCTGGCAGCAATTCGTGCGCAAATTCCGCAAGGAAATGGCCGAACCCGCCGCCAGCCGCACCCTGGACCTGCTGGCCGCCCTCTCGCAGCACAGCGCCTTCGCCATCGGCTGCTACTGCGAGCAGGAGGCGCGCTGCCACCGCGGCATCCTGCGCTCCCTGCTCAAGGAACGCGGCGCCGACATTGCGAACGGCGACAAGGACACCGGCGACATGAAACCCGGCGAAAAGTACACCGGCGACACAGGCCACTGAGACACATCACAAGCTTCACAACACAGGAGACAAGCACATGCAGATCGCATTCATCGGACTCGGCAACATGGGCGGCCCCATGGCCATCAACCTGCACAAGGCCGGCCACACGGTCAAGGCCTTCGACCTCTCCAAAGACGCCTGCGCCAAGGTCGCTGCAGAGGGCGTGAGCATTGCCGCCAGCGCCGAGGACGCCGTGCAGGGCGCCGAAGCCGTGGTCTCCATGCTGCCCGCCAGCCAGCACGTGGAAGGCCTCTTCCTCGGCCGTGACGGCGCAGCCGGCCTGCTGCAGCGCACTGCCAAGGGCGCGCTCATCATCGACAGCTCCACCATCGCCGCCGCCACCAGCCAAAAGGTCGCCAAGGCCGCACAGGCCGCAGGCATCGCCTTCATCGACGCCCCCGTCTCCGGCGGCACGGGCGGCGCCATTGCAGGCACCCTCACCTTCATGGTCGGCGGCAGCGACGCCGACCTGGAGCGCGCCCGCCCCCTGCTCGAAAAAATGGGCGCCAACATCTTCCACGCCGGAGCCGTGGGCGCGGGCCAGACCGCCAAGATCTGCAACAACATGCTGCTGGGCATCCTCATGATCGGCACCAGCGAAGCCATCGCCCTGGGCGTGGCCAACGGCCTGGACCCCAAGGTCCTCAGCGAAATCATGCGCCGCAGCTCGGGCGGCAACTGGGCCCTGGAAAAATACAACCCCTTCCCCGGCGTCCACGAAAACGCCCCCGCCTCCAAGAACTACGCAGGCGGCTTCGGCACCGACCTCATGCTCAAGGACCTGGGCCTGGCCCAGGAAAACGCCATGGCCGTCAAGGCCTCCACGCCCCTGGGAGGCATGGCCCGCGCCATGTACGCCATGCACTCCATCGCCGGCAACGGCGCCCTGGACTTCTCCAGCGTCATCCGCTCCCTGCAAAAGAACGGCTGACCGCCAGGCTTAGGCCAGCGGGCAATGCCCTGCACCCGCACCCGCACCCTTCAATCCCGTATGCCCGCGCCTGCGTCGGGCCGCCTGCGGGGTTGCAGTCCTGCCGCAGGACAGGACTGCCTCGTCAACTGACTCGCCGCAGTTGTCTGAACGGAGCGCGCAGCGCGCAGTGAGTTCTGCGGCGAACCCCGCAGGCGGCCCGACGCAGGTTGCCCCGCAGCGCAGCGAAGGGGTCGCGGGCATTCGGGCGCGTTTCTTTGCCTATTTTCTTGCCGCGCGGCAAGAAAGTCGGTCGGCCGCCGGGCCGAAACCCGGCCTCGAAAAACAACCACCCGGCAGGGTCAAAAACCAGAAACCCCGACCGGGGTTTTCTCTCTTCAGCGGCACAGAAGCCCTACGTAAGCTGCCACCGCCACCATCAGCCATTCCCCAGAACACCCGCCAGCAACCATGACCACTACACCCCCCACCTTCTCCCCCATGCCCACAGCAGAAGGCTACTTCGGCCCCTACGGCGGCCAGTTGGTCCCGCCCCACCTCAAGCAGGCCATGGACGACATCAACACCGCCTACTCCGAAATCACCAAACGCCAAGACTTCCAGCAGGAACTGGCCCAGCTCTTCGCCGACTACGTGGGCCGCCCCAGCCCCATCTTCCACGCGCGGCGCCTGTCGGAGCAGCTCGGCGGCGCACAGATCCACCTCAAGCGCGAAGACCTCAACCACACCGGCGCCCACAAGATCAACCACTGCCTGGGCGAGGCGCTGCTGGCCAAGTTCATGGGCAAGAAAAAGGTCATCGCAGAAACCGGCGCCGGCCAGCACGGCGTGGCCCTGGCCACGGCCTGCGCGCTGGTGGGCATTCCCTGCGAGATCCACATGGGCCAGGTGGACATCGAGAAGGAACACCCCAACGTCACCAAGATGCGCATCCTGGGCTGCAAGCTCGTGCCCGTCACGCGCGGCGCGGCCACGCTCAAGGAGGCCGTGGACAGCGCCTTCGAGGAATACCTCACCAACCCCACCGACTACATCTACGCCATCGGCTCCGTGGTCGGCCCCCATCCGTTCCCGATGATGGTGCGCGACTTCCAGAGCATCATCGGCCGCGAGGCGCGCGAGCAGTTTCAGGCCAAACACGGCAAGCTGCCCGACCATGTGGCCGCCTGCGTGGGCGGCGGCTCCAACGCCATGGGCATCTTCACGGCCTTCCTGGGCGATGCCTCGGTCAAGCTCGTAGGCGTGGAGCCCTCGGGCGAAGGCACGGACAAGCCCGGCCGCCACGCAGCCACCCTCAGCATGGGCAAGCCCGGCGAAATCCACGGCATGAAGTGCTACGTGCTGGAAAACGCAGACGGCACGCCGGCTGCCGTGCACAGCATTGCTTCGGGCCTGGACTATCCGGGCGTGGGCCCGCAGCACAGCTACCTCAAGGACCTGGGCCGCGTACAGTACGAATCCGTCACCGACAAGGAATGCTTGGACGCCTTCATGCAGCTGTCGCGCGTGGAAGGCATCATCCCCGCGCTGGAAAGCGCTCACGCCGTGGCCTGGGCCATGCGCGTGGCGCCCGGCCTGCCCAAGGACCAGCACATCCTCATCAACCTCTCGGGCCGGGGCGACAAAGACGCCGACTACGTGGCCAAGGTGCTGGGCCTCTGAACGCAGAGCTTGCGCTGAATCAAACCGCAGCACGCCGGAGAGGGCAAAGGGCGCCCTCTCCGACAACCGCTCTCCGGGACGGTAGAGACAATGGCCCCGACCGTTGTCTTGTCCAACCCCATTCCCGGAAGGAGCCCACACCCATGAAGCCTGCCCCGTTCGCACGCACTGCCGCCCTCTCCATCGCCCTGGCCCTGACCTGCGCCACCGCTGCCCTGCCCGCCGCAGCCAAATCGGTGGCCGAATGGCAGACCATCACCAGCCAGGCCAAGCTCCCGCTGGAGCAGGCCATCACCCGCGCCACCCAGGCCGTGCCCGGCAAGGCCATCGAAGCCCAACTGGACGACGGCGACGGCATGGGCCCGCGCTACGAAATCGAAGTCATCACCCCGGCCGGCGACAGCGTGGAAGTCTGGGTCAACGCCATCACCGGCCAGGCCGCCCAGCACAAGAACGACGGCGCCGCCAAGCGCAAGGACCGCCAGCGCCTGGAAAAAGCCAAATCCACCCTTGAGCAGGCCATCCAGGCCGCCACCCGCCACACCCCGGGCACGCCCGTCAGCGCGGAACTGGACTCCCACTGGGGCCAGACCAGCTACCAGGTCGAAGTGCTGCAGGCCAACGGCACGCTCATGGAAGTCAAGATCGACGCCGTGGGCGGCGAAGTCATCCGGGCCAAGAAGGACTGACCCACGGCCCCCACCCGGCAGCGCGCTTCAGCATGAGGCGCGCTTTTTTTCGCCCATTTTTTGCCTCGCTCCCGCCATGTCCGCAGGCCATCCGCGCCTGCAGCACTCCTCAGGCCAACGCCACCGACACCCCCTCATCCGCAAACCGCTTCGCCGCCCTGAGCAGATAGCTCACGGCATAAAGAATGGGGTCGTCGGCCTCATCGCCATTGAGATGCTCCACCACCTCAATGGCATAGCCCAGGTTCACCGCCGTGTCGTGCAGCAGGCCCACCAATTCCTTGTCGTCAGGCTCCAGCGACTGCGCCTGATCGGCCTTCACGTAGTAGATGCGCAGCAGATCGCGGCACACGCAATTGATGGCCGTGACCTTGTGGCGAGCGTGCAGGTCCAGCACATCCAGCGCAGCGCCCATGTGCAGGACGGCGTCTATGGCGAGGTCTTCGAGTTTGGGTGGGGGTGTGGTGGCTAAGGCTTGCTGCTCCATCTGCGCTCCTGTCGAGAGTTGCTCAGCGCCCAAGATCACTGGGCAAATGCGACGCCCACCTGCTGGGAGTGTCGTCGTCGCTTTACAAAACTCCAACTATAGGTGGAAGACTGTCTGCACGCAAACCGGGAAGCTTTGCTCACTTTAGTGAGCAAATATGACAGAACTTGATAAAGCCTTTGGAAGCCTGTTGCGTGAGCTACGCAATGAGCGTGCACTGTCCCAGGAAGCCCTTGCCGCGGAAGCCGGGCTGGCGCGCAACTACATCAGTCAGTTGGAGCTTGGTAGCAAATGTCCGAGCCTTCGGTCTGTTTTCAAGCTGTGCAAGGTGTTGGGGGTTGCGCCTGGGGATATGGTTGGTGAGGTGGATAGGCGTGCGGACGAGCGATAGCAGTGTTCGATCTGTCGTTCAACGACGAAATTCAGTGGCGCCCGTAAGGCGCCTGCTGGAGTGAATGCTTGAAGCGAGTCATCTGCGCTGCTCCCGCAATCGCTGCGCACCAAGAACCATAAGCGCTTTGTCGGCAAATCGATAGTCAGCGCTGGGTGAATAACGACGCTGAAGAGTCACTACCTTGGACAGAAAAGCAACGAAATCTCGGTATCTAGCTAACTTCGCATCTGGCTTCTCGTGCGGCTTAGGCAAGACTGGCAGAGGCAGATCGATAAAATCTTGAGGATGATTGGAATACAGCCACACACAAGCCGCTTCAACATTCCTGTCAACGATTGGGAAGTGGCACGGATGACAGAAATGGAAGACAGCAGAGACGGTAGGAAGTTGAAAACCCTGAACTTCTATGAGTTGCTTAAATAGATGCTCATGCTCATTAAAGATGGAAGTAACCGAAACGCTTGTCGTACGAATGCCATAGATGCAGGAAAGTGCAGCCGAAAGGTCACGTGGAAAGGGGATCTGAGACTTGTAGTTCTTAATTAGAATGAGCGGCTCTAAAATATCGAAAAACGGTTTGAATTTGGAATCTTCCAACAAAGCTGGTAGATCGACATCGCCGTATCGACGTACGATGGCTGAAATTTCGGTGTAACGCTCATCCGTGTAGCTCGGGTAGCTCGCATTGAAATGAGCAGCAAATGGGGTCAAGTCGTTCATGGAGTGGTTTCAGTACATTGCGCTCTCTAACGTACGAGGTAAGCGGATAGCCGAGGCTGGCCTGCTTGACCGAAATGCTAGAGCCTTCTTATACAGCACATTTCTTCTTCGTGATACAAGACTGAAAAACCACCGATCCACGAAGCGCGCATAGGTAACCGCTGCCACCAATTTAAGCAGGGCTTCGTGGTTGTGCAGCTGTCGTTCAAAGAACGATTCGCAGTTCACCAAAGCCTGCGAATCAGCTGTGATTCCTCTTGAGAAACCAAAATAGGCTTCCACGCATAACGAACCGACGGATCCAGTGCGTCCGCTCGCTTATGCGTAAGTCATGCAGAACATCACTAGAAAATCAATAGTCACCTAGTTAAACCATTTAGAAGCTCATCAGTAAGGCTTGCCAATTGATTAACTCCTTTAAAATCATTGGCAAATTTCAGCATATTATCAGAATTTGGAGTTGGGAAAATACTTGTTAGATAACGCGTCATTTTTGCAAAATGTTCTGGAGAATTAAAATTTAGACTCGGGTCATCGAGGACCTCTACCGGAGATTTAACACGATTTGGCTTACTTCCTTGACCAGCGTCTATCAATCTAGAATTAATTATAAGATTATCTTTTTTCACAGAAAGTATTGAAAGAATAAGACAGTGTTTTCCTTCGATAGCCACAAGTGGACCAATTGACCCCATATACACACTAAGCATTTCAGAGTCAACAAACTCAGCAGACCAAACACCGCCTATTTTTTTCAGCATGTCGCGAAGTTCTGAAGCATCTGGAAAATCAAACTCGTCCATCAGCACAAATTTTCTATCGAATGTCACTGACCTCCTGAGCTTAACCTCACTTTCTTCAATACTTGGGTCTACTTTTCGATAGCTAGCCTCCCAGTTTTCCTTAAACGCCTTCGCAGTAGGAAGAACCAGATATTCTCTGAACGCATTGTTGTCGACATCGTAGATCTGATCGAGCATATTGGCAAAACGGAAACAATCTTTGCTAGCCATGATTGCCTCAAGAGTGCGCTTCTGATCAATCTTTCCCTCTGTGCAAATATACTGAGCAGCAAAATACTCAGAAAGCGACTTGTGAGACCATCGATACAAATCACCTTCTCTCACGAACAACGGTACGGCACGTATCAAATCTTCAAGGAAATTACTCTCGGCCAAATTTGTAAAATTACATACATTCTTGGCTTTTCTTATCCAAGACAAAACAATATCTCTATCACCCTCTATTTTTCCAGTCATAACAGAGTAAAAACCCACAACTCTAAGCATCCGATGGAATGCATCGATGTCTAAACCACTTCGTTTCTCTCGGGTGTTATATCCATCTTTACTTGAATCATGCCAATCATATAAAGCATCGTACACCTGCCTATAAAAAACATGTTTTTTTAGCGGCACACTTTGCTTGTACTCAAAGCATCGATACAAGAGGCTGCATAACAATGGGTTCTTTAAAAACTCGCGAACAGAACTGTACTCACCCTTTTCAAGGGTTTTAATTAGTTGCTCAGATCTCCCAGCACCTTCATCATACTTTCTTATTAGCCCATAGGATTCATCTGCTGTCAGAGGTTTAATATTAAATTGCCTAAAGACGGGAAAAGCCAACAAACCTGTTTCAGGCCTTGAAGTAATAACATAGCCATGATGCGGATATACCTCGACAAGCTCCTTGATTCCTTTTGTAACAGCCTCCCTATGCAAAGGTATTATTTCATCATATCCATCAAAGAAAAATAATAGCTTATTTTTCTTTAGCATTCTTTGAATTTGCCTTTTAGTGAATCTTGTCTCACCCTCATCCAATAACACTGGGTTCATCTGCTTCACAAGCATTTCCAAAACACCAATCTTATCCGTCAGATGCCTAAGTTCAATAAAAAAAGGTATTGTATGATTTTCTTTCAAGCACTCCAAGAAAAGATATTTTGACAATGTTGATTTCCCCATTCCTGCTGTATCAGTTATCAACACCTTACTTCCATCCGGAAATAATTGAGCGGGGAATTTATTTATAAAAAATCTACCACCAGTTCTTGAAGCATGCGAGTCAGCAGCTGAAATAAGGGTTAATGGAACATATAATTCATTAAGCGACTTCTGATGTTGAAATACGATAGTACTAAGACACTCATGCTTTTTATACTGTTGAGAAACATATTCAGCAAGTCGATCAGAAAACAAATCAACAACTGTTTTTGAAATCGATTTCAGACCAGTGAAAGTTGCCTCCGCAACTGGTTTTGCCAGAACTGCAATCCCAGACTTTATTGTTGCCATCAATGCAACTTCACCAACTGCAGCGCCAATTACCATCTATGTCACCCTAAATAAATTAATAGAAAGAAATTTACGATTAAATCATACAACAATCATTACAAGATGTAAACACCATATTTGCACCAATTAAGTAACCGGACGAAGTAGCCGCAAATTTCTCCCACTTACACGAGGCAAGGCAGACAAGATCATACAAAGATGAAAATTGAAGCTTGCTGCATCGCATTTAGATGTACGGTCTCAGGAAGTCATGCATTCTTCAGCCTGGAACAGGAGAAAGCACTATGGCAATCCGCCTGCATGGCAGCGCTCGCATGACGCCGCGTACCCGCGCAGAACTCCAGCTAGCGACCGGCTCCCATCGGTCCCTGGCCAAGCTCCACGGCATCAACCCCAAGACCGTGGCCAAGTGGCGTGCGCGCACCTCGGTGCTCGATGAGCCCATGGGTCCGCGGGACAGAGCAAGCCAGCATCTTTCTCAAGAGCAAGAACACTTGGCGATTGCGTTGCGCAAGCAAGGGCATTTGTCGCTGGACGATCTCATGGGACAGCTCCTGGAGACAGCACCCAAGCTCAGTCGCAGTGCCTTGCATCGATGCCTGCAGCGTCACGGAATCAGCCGACAACCCGCAACGCACCTGCCACGAAGGCACGGAAATTTTGAAGAAACGACGCTCGGCTTCGTGCACATCGACAGCGCCGAAATGAAGATCTCCAGCGGCAAATAGCACATGTTTTTTGCCATAGACCGCGTCACAAAAATTCACGCATGTCGCGTTCTTTGACAGGGCCACGAAAGCCAATGCAGCACAGTTCCTTCGGCAGATGCTTGTGGCCTTCCCGTACCGCATACATACCGTTCTGACGGACAACGGCATGGCCTTTACGGGACAAGAACGCTTCAGAGGCGGCGTCACCGACACATGCATCGGTCACATCTTCGAGCGCATCTGCAAGTTCAATAGCGTCGAGAAAAGGCATACCAAGCCGCGCCACCCCTGGACGAACGGCATGGTCGAGCGCATGAACCGGACCATCAAGGAATCCACGATCGAGGCCTACGAGTACGAAGGGCTGGAGCAGCTACGGGGCATGTCCCAGGCCTTCGTTCAAAGCTACAATTTCGGCAAGCACTTGAGGGCGCTCAGGTGGAAGACACCATTCCGGGCGATTTGCGAGGCATGGGAAAAAGATCCAAGCCGCTTTAGACTTCATCCGCACCATCTCACTGTGGGACTGAACATTTGCGCGGTAGCCAGATATTCCTGATGCTTAGGATTTCACTCTAATTCTTGGGTGTGATTGGCGCCACAATTGGCACCAAAACACGCCACCCCTTTTTGTTGCGCAATGTCGATTTGCAGACGACTTGAATATTTTTTCTGGAGGTTCCAATTTCTGAGGGAGCCCAACCTGATTCAAGTGAAGCAGCGCATTGCTCAACTATTATCTTTGGATTGACACGCGCAGTAGTGAATTCCGTTTTTTGGCGTTTGTTTTCTTCTTTCAAAAACTCATCTGCAGATCTCTTTATTTCTTGCAAATCCTGAACTGGCGGCAAAGTATCTTCATCGGCAAACGTGATACCGGAAATCGTCAATCCGACGAGTATAAATATAAGTTTCATCATTATTTTTGCACCGTCAATTTACCCACATAGCGCCCATCTGGTGTCCGATGGCTAATCAAAGCCTTGTAGATCGCGTTCCACTTATTCAAATCCATGACCGTAACACAACCTTCGGATATGTTTCCAAGGTGGATGAATCTGCTGTTATCCCCAAACTCAATCGGAAACCATACCTGATCTGAGCGCAGACTGGGTTCGACCTGTGTTCTATAGAATTCGGTCATGTTCTTGTCGTGTGGGTTTGGCGGTACAAGAATCTTATATATTCCAGGGGGAATTGGGGTGAAGCCGCCCTCAATCGTAACTGCGCCAAGATCCGTGTTCAGTGTCACTAAAGCGCTGATGCCGTCAACAATCAAGGTACCAGTTTGCTGTTTGTATTTCTCACCTCTAGCTCTGGAATACACCTCATCAATGGCCCCATATTTAACTATGACCTGAGCACCAGCTTGCTTTGGCGCATTTGATCCGAGATATTCTTTCGCGTTATTTTCACCAAGGCTGGCTATTTTATTCTTCTGCCCTCCATCCAGAATCTGGAAATAAACGCGGTTATGAGAAATTTCTGTGATTTGAAGTTTTGTATATTCCAACAGTGGCACCCAGGCGCCAGATGATTTCAATGCAACTGATAGCCAACCAGATGCAGGTACCTTATTGACGTAGAAAAATTTCCCAATGGTAAAAGCCATACTTCCTCCCTCATGATTCGTTTTCGCAAAAATTCTGAGATTGCCTTGCTCATCGCAGCATTGACTCTTTTTTCTGTAGTCTAGTTTGCCGCAGTGACCGCGCCAAATAATGATTCAATCTTTTACATTTCCGCATGAATGATCAGCAGTTCGCTGATGCAGTGCCCTATGGAGTGATCTTGACTAGCATCCAAAAGGTCACCGACTCGGTTCCGAGTCACTTCATATCGAATCCCGTCATTCAACATGAATGATGCCAGTGGCCTGCTCGCCTTGAGTAGCTGCATTTGACTATTCAGATAGGCGCTACCGTCCATTGCTCGAAATGCTGTCTTCCATCTGCGTACCCCAAGTTCTACCTGAAGGCAAGGCTTTGAACGACTGCTTGAAATTGCTTCCGCATTTGCTCCAAATCCTAGTGCTCATACGCCTTGGCGTGGACTATTGGATGGTCGGAGCTGTGGCTGAACTTGCGTGCAGCCTTCAGACGCCTCGCCATGCAATCGTCCGGCGACAGATCCCGTAGAAGTGTTGCTCCGTGCAAAGGACCGAGAGAGCAGCATGAGCACCTCTCGAAACCACCTCCCACGAGCCAGCCTGACCAGCCACTCACAGCTATGATCCCCAGACCAAAATCGCCGCCCCCGCCAGCGGCGATCTGCCGCCCTCCGCCACCCGAAGCCGCGCCCAATCCCCCATTACAAAAGAGTCTGAAGAGATTGCCTGCTCCGGGAGGAAAACGCCAGGCTGCGGGCGCAGCTTGCGATTGCCACGGCGGGCCATGCCAGCGCTGTACAGGGCGCGGGCGCCAGCGATCAGGACCCCTTCGATGCACAGGTGGCAGACCAAAAGACGCTGTTCTCGGATTTCATCGAGCATCTGCCTATAGGTCTGTGCCAGGTGAGCCGTAGTGTGGGCAGGTGCTGATGTCCAATCCGGCCTAGCGCCATTTCCTGCCGGAAAGCCCTCCACCATCGCTTGTGGCGCCCGAGGAAGACCGGGGGTGCTGGCGCAGTTGGGACCAGGAAGGCAAGCCTATCCCCAGGGACCAGTTTGTGGGCGCCAGGGCTGCACGTGGCGAGCTGGTTCGGCGCGGCGACTACCGAGCTGGACGACCCCCCTGGATCACCGCAGCCCCGTTGTCTTGCCTATGCCATGCAGTCGCAGTCGCAGTCGCAGTCGCAGTAGCAGTCGCAGTCGCAGTCGTAGTCCAGTCGCTCAGGGAGCGCCGTATTCGCTCAGCTTCTTGCTGAACTTAAAGGTCCACAGTAGCTGCGTGCGATCGTTGACGTCATTGGTGGTAAAGCGCAGGCTCGCCGCACCCTTGGCGCATTGGCCGTCGTTCACGATCTTGCCTTCGGCGTCCACCATGCATTTGGTGACGTCCGAGCCTTCGATTTCCTTGCCGCTGGCGTCCAGCACGGCCAGCGAAACACCGAAGTCGGTGTCGTTGGTCAGCGCCAGCGTGTAGTCATCGACCAGTGCCAGGCCTTCGGCCTTCTCGGCCACCCAGCCGGTGGCGTTCAGGTTGAAGAGCCGGGTCTTCTTGAGCGTCACGACCTTGGAATAGTCCGAGCCATTGACCGGCTTGCCAGTCAGGCTGCTCTTTTCCAGGTCGGAGCCCAGCGCGGTGATGTCGGTGGCGTTGGCCGGAAACTCGATCAGAACCAGGTCGTTGAAGACTTTCTTGTCCTTGCCCGTGCCTTGCTCGATGGCGACGAACTTCCCCTTGCCCAGTGAGACCACATCACCCAGCTTGGCATTGCCGGTCTTGCCTTGGTTGTACCAGCGGCTGTCCACGGGCAAGGCAAACAGGCGGGTTTTCTCGGCGGTCGGGTCAAACTCCACCCAGCGCACAAAGCGAGCGTAGTCGCGCACGTTCTCCGACTTGCCTGTGGCGTCGGGAACGGCAGCGGTGGTGTAGTCGGCCTTGCCGTCGTCCAGGGGGCTTTGCAGGAAACCGTGCAGCTTGCCGCTGGCAGCATCAATGCTCAGCCCCTCCATGCCACGGTTGGCGCGGCGCTTGGCGAGAATGGCCGGCAGATCGGCCGCGCCAGTGCCGGGCCCGTATTTCTTCTGGATGATGCCGGTCGCCGGGTCGATCTTCACGATGAAGGGTCCGTATTCGTCGGACACCCACAGCACATTGCGTGCGGCATCCACCACCACGGATTCTGTGTCCAGGCCGAATTCGCTGTAGCCCTTGGCCTTGCCGGGATAGGTGAAGGAGTCGTCCAGGACTTGCTCGCCCGTGTTGCCTGTGATGCCCCGTGGCTGCACGCGGCCGTTGGCGTTCTGTGTGGCGCTGAATCTGAGCGGCAGGGTGGAGACGAGCCTGGCTCCGTCCTTTCCGAGGGCGATCACGCCGATGGACGGAGTGAAGTTGGGCGAGGGAAACACCGTGGAACTGGCAAAGCCCGCGGGATTGGAGCCGTCGGTGATCTGCGTGACCGGGCCGGTGGTCGCGTTCGGGCCGCGATCGGTGATGGCGTAGAACTCCAGCGTGCCGTCGGCACGCCTGCCCTTCAAGGCCAGGCCCGAACCGTAGGCTGGCAGAAAGCCCTTGGGGAAATCGGCCTTGGTGGCGGGGTGTTGGCCTTCGTAGGGGAAATAGAACCTGTCGTCGAACTGGACGTCCTGGCGCGTGACGGTGGCGCGGATGCTGCCGACGCCGGTGGTCTGCGTCACCGTCTCGGAGCCGGCGGCCTGGAGCGGGCGGGTGTCGGCGCAGGCGCTCAGCAAGGCAGCCGCGGCGGCGATCACTGCCATCAGGCAGGAAGAAGAAGTGGGGGGGCGCATGGCGAGTAGGTCTTGAGAAGAAGAGGCAAGCCTGATAGGTAGATAGGCAGATCGGCAGATCGGCAGGCCCTGCGTGGCAAGGGCCTGCCCAGCCTTGAAGGCTTCGTTTCTGGAAAAGGCGCTGTGCCGCTCAGAACGAGTGGCTGATGCCCAGATCCACACCGGTCGAGCCGGCGTTGGCCACACCCGCAGGGCCGCCGATCAGGCCGACGCTGGCGCCGTTCTTGTTGTTGACGCGCGCCAGCCCGGCGTACAGAGAGGTGCGCTTGGAGAAGTCGTAGACATATCCGATCGAATACTTGTCGGCCTTGCCGCCGCTGCGCGTGAGGGCAGAGGCGTTGCCGCTGAACTTGGCGCTGGCGTACTTGAGGCGCAAGCTGCCTGGCCCCAGGGGGATGGTCGCGCCCAGGTAGAAACCGTCCACCTTCCCGGAGGTTGCGCCGTTGACGGGCTCCCACTTCAGGCTGTTGTATCCGCCATTGAGCAGGAAACTGCCGAAGTTGTACGAGGCGCCCAGCACCAGGTCTTCGAGATCGCTGGTTGCGGCGATGGCGCTGGGCGAAGCCACGGCCGCGGTGCCGTCGATCCTGCCGTAGCCGATACCCACGTTCAGCGGGCCAGAGCGATAGCCCAGGTTGCCGCCTATGTACCTGCGGGCCTTGCTTGCGCCAGAGCCGGAGGCGTTCTCGTCGCCAAAGGAAACCGAGAACTGGCCATAGACACCGCCCAGGTCGCTCGGCAGGAAGTAGCCCACGGCGTTGCTGATGCGCGTGCGGTCAACCACGCCGCTTTGGCTGGCGGCGTTGTAGGCAGTCTGGCGGATCGTCTGGAACAGATTGGCCTGCACACCGGTGGTGGTGTCGGGGCCCGCGAAAGCGGTGAAGATGTTGTAGCTGGGGGTGTAGTCGCGACCCAGCCGGATTTCACCCCAGGAATTGTTGCTCAGCCCGATCGTGGAGCGGCGCTCGAAGCCAAGGGAGCCGCTGCTGCCGCCAGTGCCGACATCGGGGTTGAGGCCGCCTTCAAGCCAGAGCTGAGCTCTGTTGCCGCCGCCGAGGTCCTCCGTGCCGCGCAAGCCAAGCAAGCTGGTCTTGCCTTGGCTGGAGTTCAGTGCATTGAGCCTGTTGCTGCCGGACTTGGCAATGGTGACACCGACGTCCACCACACCAAAAATGGTGACGGAGGATTGTGCCAAGGCCAAGCTGGAAGAAGAGGCGAAGAATGTGCCCATCGCGAGTCCCAGAATGCGCGAGCACGTTTTTTGATTTTTCATTGGCAAGATACGAACTGAACTTATTAATGAGAATGACGGTAGCCTCCTGCCACCGCTGCGGGAACTCTAAGCAACACATAAGTATTCTTCGTGACAGCTGTGCTGTGTGACATGAAAGTCACAGCGGCGGCGGTGCCTGCGGCACGTTTCCTGCAGGGAAGCCCTCTCGCCCCCACCCTTCAGCCATGGCCTGCACGACGGAGCAGATCATTCATTGCCGATTTGTTTGATTCATATTCGAGAAATTGGCGGAAATATGCATCCTTTTGCCATTTTCTCAATAAGGTTCTCGACTTTCATATTTTCAACGGCACATTTAGAGCGTTCGTCGACCGATTCATCGGTCATTGGGGACCCAAATTCAGCCCATTGCACGGCCAATTCAACCCAATAGTCCCTGGGAGGCCGAAAGCTCACAAGAATTGCCGCACCGAGGACTACAGCCTCAACATCGGTCGCACCAGCAGTCACAGCTATGATCCCCAGGCAGCATCGCCGTCCCCGCCAGCGGCGAGTTGCCCCCTCTCCTCCACCCAACGCCCCGCCCCATTCCCCCATGATCCAAGCGTCTGACGAGATTGCCCTGCTTCGGGCTGAAAACGCCCGGCTGCGGGCGCAGTTGGCGATTGCCACGGCGGGCCATGCCAGCGCCGTGCAGGGCGCGGGCACCAGCGATAAGGACCCCTTCGATGCGCAGGTGGCGGACCAGAAGACGCTGTTCTCGGATTTCATCGAGCATCTGCCGATAGGCCTGTGCCTGGTGAGCAAGGGCGGCAAGGTGCTGATGTCCAACCCGGCCTACCGCCATTTCCTGCCGGACACCCGCATCCCTTCGCTGCTGTCGGCCGAGGAAGACCGGGGGCGCTGGCGCAGTTGGGACAAGGATGGCAAGCCCGTTCCCCGCGACCAGTTTGTGGCTGCCCGCGCGTTCCGCGGGGAGCTGGTGGTGCCGGGTGTTGACTGCGTCTATGACACGCCCCAGGGGCTCGAAGTATGGACGCGCGTGTTCGGGGTGCCGCTGCGCAATGCAGACAAGGAAGTCGTGGCCACGGCCATCGCCATTCTGGACATCGATGCGGAACGGCGGGCGCTGGACATGTTGCGCCAGAGCGAGGAACGGCTGGATGCGCTGGTGCGGTCCTCGTCGGAAGTGCGCTACTCCATCAGTGCGGACTGGAGCGAGCTGCACCAGTTGGCAGGCGGCGGGTTCATCCCCGACACGCAGGCGTCCAACACGAACTGGCTGGAAGACTACATCCCCCCGGAGGACCGCGACCTGGTGCGCGCGGAGATTGCGCGGGCCATCCGCACGAAGACGGACTACGTGATCGAGCACCGGGTGAACCGGGTCGATGGCAGCGTGGGCTGGGCGTTCTCGCGCGCCGTGCCGCTGTTCGATGCCGCAGGAGCCATCACCGGCTGGCTGGGAGCGGCCTCCGACATCACCGAGCGCAAGCAGGCCCAGGCCGCGCTGGAGCGCTTGAATGCCACGCTGGAGGATCAGGTGGCAGAGCGCACGGCCGACCGCAACGCACTGTGGCAGCTGTCTTCCGACATCATGATGCGCTGCACGTTCGAGGGCATCATCACTGCGGTCAACCCGGCCTGGACCGAGGTGTTGGGCTGGCGTGAAGACGAGCTGCTGGGCACCACGCTTTTTCATCTCATCCATCCTGAGGATCTGGCGCGCACCATCCAGGACACGCAGGAGCTGGCCACAGGCATGGCGCATGCCCGGTTTGACAACCGGTATCGCCATCGGGATGGGAGCTACCGCTGGATCTCCTGGTCCACGCGTTCGGCGGCAGGCCGCATCAATGCGGTGGGCCGCGACATCACCTCCGAAATGGCCAAGGCCGAAGCGCTGGCCAAGGTGCAGGAGCAACTGCGCCAGTCGCAGAAGATGGAGGCCGTGGGCCAGTTGACGGGCGGCCTTGCGCACGACTTCAACAACCTGCTGGCGGCCGTCATGGGCAATCTGGAGCTGCTGCAGCGGATGCTGGCGCGCGGCCAGGTGGACAACCTCACGCGCTTCATCCATGGAGCGCAGGGGGCGGTGCGGCGCGCCGCCACGCTCACGCAGCGGCTGCTTGCGTTCTCCCGCCGGCAGATCCTGGACTCCAAGCCCACCGATATGGCCGCGCTCCTGGCCGACTGGGAGGACCTGCTGCGAAGGACCGTGGGCGCCAGCGTGGATATCGACATCGTGCCGGCAGCCCATCTGTGGCATGCGCAAATCGATGGAACGCAGCTGGAGAACGCCATCCTGAACCTGTGCATCAACGCCCGCGATGCCATGCCCGAAGGCGGCCGGCTGACCATCAGGACAGCCAATATCGAGCTTGAAGAGGCGGCAGCCCGGGAGTGGGACCTTCCGCCGGGCGGCTATGTATCGCTGTGCGTCACCGACACGGGCACCGGCATGTCGGAGCAGACCATTGCACGCGCCTTCGAGCCGTTCTACACCACCAAGCCAGTGGGCCATGGAACAGGGTTGGGGCTGTCGATGATCTACGGCTTCGCGCGGCAATCGGGAGGAGCGGTCAGGATCTTCTCCCAGCCGGGCCAGGGCACCACGGTCTGCCTGTATCTGCCCAGATGCGACGCCGCGCCCGTTGCAGAACGCGCGGTCGATGCGGCAAGGCAGGTGGTGGTTCCTGCCCAAAGGACCTTGCTGGTCGTGGATGACGAAGCCCCGATCCGCCATCTCATCGACGAGGCGCTTGTCGACCTGGGCTACACGGTACTTGCCGTGGCCGATGCAGCCGCCGCGCTGCAGGTACTGCGTGCCGGAACCCGGGTGGACATGCTGATCACGGACATGAGGCTTCGCGGCGGAATGAACGGCAAGCAGCTGGCCGACGAGGCGCGCCTGGCCCGTTCCGACCTGCCGGTGCTCTTCATCACCGGGTTCACCGAGGCATCTCCGCTCAACCAGGAAAACCTGCACCCCGGTACACAGCTTCTGACCAAGCCGTTCACATTGGATGCGCTGGCGCTCAAGGTGGCGGAGATTCTGGGCAGTACCGACGCTGTGCCATCGGACTGAAGCTGGCACATGGGCATGTGGGCATGTGGGCATGTGGGCAGAGTCGATCGCCGACTACAGAGGGGCGCTGCCAAAGCGGGAAGAGCACTCGGTGCCCAGCGCCTGACTGTCAACTTGATAGATTGCAGAGTAAGGCGAGAAATCGTTTTTCTTTGTCAAGGAAAAGGCATCCGGGCAAACCTCAATCAGTTCGCGCAGATGAGAAGAATAAGGTCCGTAAGTCCATTCTCCCGCATCGAAAATATATTCAGGTTTGAAATTGGCAAGTTCTTCAAGAAAGTCCTTGGGTGTCAACACACTCCTGTGTAGCTCTGGCCGGCCAATGATGGTCCTGTTGAAGAACATGCCATATTGATAGTTGCTGACAACAAAAATTCTTCGTCGATTATCTATGATATCTCGATACACATCATTTGATTCGTCTCCAAATTGAGATATGAAAATTGCCTTATTCCCATCTTGCAGATTTGAATGATTCCGCTGATATGCAAGATATACGGATGAAGTCAACAGAACTACAGACACTGCCACGCAAATCGTATCCGTTGGAATTCTCTCTTGAAAATTGAAGATCCTTGGTTGTCTTGAAATACCATAAATACATGGATATCTTTGAATCAGCAGATAATTGGCAAGAGCCGTGGACACAAACAGAACATGGATTCCATGGCGTTGTTCATAAGCACCTACGGTAAACCAAATAACCAGAAATGGCAGGACACAAAGAATCCAGAAAACCCTGCCCCTACCTGAAAACAAGGAGACCAGCATCGTCCCAATGAGAAGCATGCCTATATCCGGGGAATCGACGATGTACTTTTTCAGGGATAGCATGACTGACGCCATCCATCCGCCATTTTTCTTCACGATATCAAGCACCCCTTGATTTCCCGTGAACTCCGGGGCAACAAAGAGGGGCCAGATTGCTGCAAGCAGCATCACTACAATGCATGCAGCCAATGCCGCAGGCCGCCATTTCCAACGCCATACGCCATAGATTATCAGCATGGGAAGCGTAGCAAGGCACCAGACCAATCCGGGTTGTTTGGTGAGAGATGCCAACAAACCGCAGAACAGCGACAGCATTAAGGGACGCAATTTGGCAGGCTTCTCGGAATACTGCAGCAAGAGCGTGAAGCTCAATAGAATCAATGCTGTAGCAAGCGGATCGGCATAGGCCCAAAACAGCAGATTTCCAAAACTTGCCAATGCTCCGAAAGTGAGCAGCAATGTCAGCCAGTTGATGAGTTGGCTGGAGCTCCTTGCAACAAGATCGGAAAATGCAATAACGATGACGAGAGCCGGTATTCCACACACAAGCTTCGCAGCGAAATGTGATACGTGATTGCCTTGCGCCAGGAATACGGAGCCAAGTTCATATGCAAAAAACTGAGGATACGGAGCCTGAGTGTAGTAGGTGTCATAGGGCTGACCCAAAAAATGCTGCACACCCCACATTCCCCAGCTATATATTTCGTCGTGCCTGATGAATCCGGTGCTTGTGGACTTCAGTGCAAAGAAACAAACGCCAAATACCAACAGCAAGGCAAATAAAAGCAAAGGCAGGTTTGCGCTAGTCAGCACCCCGGAAATAACACGTGCGAGGGCAAAGATCAAAAATATAAATCCCACAATCCATGGAAATATATACAACAATCTGGGCAGCTCAATATCACCATTATAGAACGCAAGTCCTACCGCCAGGAAAATCCCCACTAACGCAAATACCGCATACTCCGATGCAGATATATCTGCAGAATTGAATTTTCTCTTAGAAAACAACATCAATATTGCCAAAGATAAGCCAGAAAACTCAAAGAATTAAAAAATACAGTGAGCATGCTTTTTCAACGTGGGGAGGTATTTGGCCAATTTTGCATAGCCACAATCAAAAACAGCCTCAATTTTCCCAATAAATTCTCAACAGGAATAAGAATTCAGGAGGCTCAGGCTTTTCCAAGAATCAACACCTATTGATATATCTCAATATCAGCCCATGCCACCCAAGATGGTGATGATATTGTTTCAACATAGACAACTCGCACAGGGTCTGGGCGGCGATTCTGAAATTCCAACCAAAGACCACCACTCGTGTAACTCGTGATTGCGCCGAGGAAGATCATTTTCCCTCCATTGGTTCTTCCCCATATCCGATGATTTGTATCCCCTGCAGGACTTTGCACCGTCAACAAACGAATAAGAGAAAAATTCCTTTCCCACCCAAGATCCAAGGCAATCCACTGGGTTGAAAATCCATTGGAATTCCAATATGTACCGGCATTTCCGTCAATTGCTTTGAGTGAATCCCCATAGTTTCCAGAAGCGCCAAAAATACCGAGCGGAATCTTGGTCCCATAGCTATTCGCAGATACGGTTTTTGCCTCAGAGAGTACTTCTGCACTGGCTGACAAAGCAGTTGCAGAAAGTAAAACGCAAAGAACAGATCCGATGAAATTTTCTCGCATGATTGCATCTCCTTCAATATTGCGCAAAATTGCGCAAAATTGCGCAATGCAAGGCTAGGACGCAATAATGGCTAAGGCAATAAGACTAATCCTATTATTCGATCTGCCATATCCAGGAGAGCGATGTATCTGCAGGCGACAACAGAAAACGTTTGGCCAGGGCCTCAAAAGGCGTAACCCATCTGTGTCAAAGCCCATTCGACTCTCTCAATACCAGACGCCGAACATGCTCAATAAACGCCTCCAGCACCGCCGCAGGCTGGTCCGCCCGCCAGGCCATGACAGCGGGCGTCATGGCCTGCTGCGGACCGCGCAGCGGCACGAACACCACGCCGTTCATGCCCACGCGCTGCATGCAGCTGGGCACCAGGGCCACGCCCTGCTCTGCCGAGACCAGGGCCATGACGGTGAGCCACTGGCGCGCGGCGTGGCGTGTGTGGGGGTGGATGCCGGCCTGCTGCAGGCAGGCGATGACGTTGTCGTAGTTGGCCGGGGCCACTTCGCGGGCGAACATGACGAAGGTGTCGCGGGCCAGTTCGCGCAGGTCGATGGCAGGCTGCTGCGCCAGCGCATGCGTGGCGGGCAGGCAGCAGACAAAGGGTTCCTCGCCGATCGACAGGGTCTGCAGGCCATCTGGCGGGGTGGCTATGTTGAGAAAGCCGCAGTCGATCTGGCCGCTGGCAATGGCCTGCAGTTGCTCGCGCGTGGACATTTCATGCAGGCAGACTTCGACCAGGGGGCGTTCTGCGCGGAAGGCGCGGCAGAAGTCGGGCACCTGGCGGTAGACCATGGAGCCGGTGATGCCCACGTCCAGCCGGCCCTGCATGCCTTCGGCCACGCCACGCACCACGTCGGCCGCGTGCTGCAGCTGGGCGAGCACCTTGCGTGCCTCGACCAGGAAGGCCTCGCCCGCAGGGGTGAGGCGCACGTTCTTGGCGTCGCGGTCCATGAGGCTGGCGCCCAGGTCCTGCTCCAGGGTCTTGAGCGCCATGCTCAGCGGCGGCTGGGTGATGCACAGCCGCTGGGCCGCGCGGCCGAAGTGACGTTCCTCGGCCAGGGCGACGAAATAGCGCAGCAGGTGGGTCTTCATGAGAGGCGGCGGATGGGGAGCAAGCGAGATGGCATCTTGCACCATGGCTACCTCTGAAATACAGATTGATAAATCATGGGACTTCAGATGGTTCGCAGCCACAAAACCCGCGCACCTCAACTTTGAGACACCGAGGAAGGGCCGCCCCGCACCGAGGGTGTCGTCCCCCTCCGCGCAGCGAGAAGGGGGAAGGCGCGAAGCGACTCAGGGGGTCAATACGATTTAGGCAAGCCCAATACCTTTTCGGCGATGAAGCACATGATCAATTGCGGGCTGACGGGCGCCAGGCGCGGGATCCAGGATTCGCGCATGTAGCGCTCCACGTGGTATTCCTTGGCGTAGCCCATGCCGCCGTGCGTGAAGATGGCGGTTTCGCAGGCCTTGGCGCAGGCTTCCGCCGCCAGGTATTTGGCGGCGTTGGCCTCGGCGCCGCAGGGCAGGCCCCTGTCGTAGAGGAAGGCGGCCTTTTGCACCATGAGGTGGGCCGCCTCAAGCCCCATCCAGGCCTGGGCGAGCGGGTGCTGTATGCCCTGGTTCTGGCCGATGGGGCGGTCGAAGACCACGCGCTCCTTGGCGTACTGGGTGGCGCGCGCCAGGGCGGCGCGGCCCAGGCCCACGGCCTCGGCGGCGATGAGGATGCGCTCGGGGTTGAGGCCGTGCAGGATGTACGAAAAGCCCTTGCCCTCTTCGCCGATGCGGTCCTCGGCGGGGATGCGCAGGCCGTCGATGAACAGCTGGTTGGTGTCCACGCATTTGCGGCCCAGCTTGTCGATCTCGCGCACCTCGATGCGTTCGCGGTCCAGGTTGGTATAGAACAGGCTCAGCCCTTCCGTGCCCTTGCACTCTTCCACGGGCTTGGTGCGCACCAGCAGCAGGATCTTGTTGGCAACCTGGGCGGTGGAGATGAAGACTTTCTGGCCATGGACCACGTAGACGTCGCCATCACGCACGGCGCGGGTCTGCAGCTTGAGGGTGTTGAGGCCCGCATTGGGCTCGGTGACGCCGAAGCAGGCCTTGTCCGTGCCCGCGATCAGCGGGGGCAGCCAGCGGCGCTTTTGCTCGTCCGTGCCGAAGACGACGACGGGGTGCAGGCCGAAGATGTTCATGTGCACGGCCGAGGCGCCCGACAGGCCTGCGCCCGTGGCCGAGATGGTGTGCATCATCAACGCCGCTTCGCTGATGCCCAGGCCCGCGCCGCCGAATTCTTCGGGCATGGCAATGCCCAGCCAGCCCGCGTCGGCCAGGGCCTTGTGGAAGTCGTGCGGGAAGCCGCCTTCGTGGTCCTTGTGCAGCCAGTAGTCAGCGTCAAAGGGGGCGCAGGCGCGCTCGACGGCGTCGCGTATCTGTTCCTGTTCTTCGTTCCACAGAAAGTCCATGGTGTGTTCTCCGTTGCTTGTTGCTGTTCGCTTGTCGTGTCTGTGGGGTGACGGGGCTCAGGCTGCCGGCCGGCGCACGCGCTCGGGGTTCTCGCCGTAGGGCGGGCTGTAGAAAACCAGCAGGCGCACGGGCTCGGCGCTGGTCACGCGGAAGATGTGCATGCAGTCCTCGGGGAAGAAGCAGGTGTCGCCGGGCTGCATGGCAAAGCGTTCCTTGCCGTCCGGGGTGTCGATTTCCACTTCGGCCGTTCCGGCGAGCAGGTAGCAGGCCTGCTCCATGCCGGGGTGGGCATGGGGCAGCGCGCCGCCGCCCTGCTCCAGCGTGCCCAGCACCAGCTCCATGTGGCGCGCGCCCACGTTGGCGGCGCTGACCAGGCGCCGGTTGACGGTGCCGTGGTGGTTGGCGGGGCTGTAGCCGGGCACGTCTTGTTCACGGATCAGGTAGCGGGGCATGGGCGGTTTCCTTCTGTTTGTGCTTGTGCTTGCGCTTGTGTTTGTGGTGGGGCGTCTTGCAGCGCGGCAGCCTGGCTGCAGGCGCGGCTGGCCTGCAAGGCGGCCAGTTCGGCCTCGGTCAGGCCCGCGTCGCGCAGCACCTGCAGGGTGTGTTCGCCCAGGCGCGGCGCGGGGGCGGCGCGTTCTGCGGGCGGCGTGGCGCTCCAGCGCGTGGGGCTGGCAGTGGTGCGCAGCCGGCCTTCGCTGGGGTGGTCTATCTCATGCACGAAGCCGGTGGCCTGGTGCTGGGGGTCGGCGATCAGGTCCTCGGGCGAGGCCATGGGCATGTTGGGCACGTCGGCCGCGTCCAGCAGTGCGCGCCATTCGGCGGTGCTGCGCCCGGCCATCAGCCGCGAGACTTCGGCATAGACGGCATCGATGTGCAGCGCGCGCTGGCTGTGGGTGGCGAAGATGGGCTCGGCCATGCGCTCGGGCTGGCCTATGGCGTTGAAGAAGCTGTGCCAGTGCTTGTCGTTGTAGATGAGAACGCACAGGTGGCCGTCGCTGGTGCGATAGGGCCTGCGGTGGGCCGTGAGCAGGCGCGCATAGCCGGGGCCGCCCAGCTGCGGCTCGAACGACAGGCCCGCCATGTGGTCGCCCAGGATGAACTGGCTCATGGCCTCGAACATGGGCACGACCACGGCCTGGCCCCTGCCGGTCTTCTCGCGCGCATAGAGGGCGGCCGTGACGGCATAGACCGCGTGCAGGCCGGTGACGCGGTCGCCCAGGGTCATGGGGGCATAGGCCGGCTCGCCGCCGCCGTATTGCTGCGCCAGCCAGGGCACGCCGGTGGCGCCCTGGATGAGGTCGTCATAGGCGGGCCGGGCCGCGTAGGGGCCGCGCTGGTCGAAGCCGCAGCAGCTCACGTGGATGATGCGCGGGTTGCGCGCCGCCACGTCCTCGTAGGCCAGGCCCAGTCGCGCCATGGCCTGGGGCCGCACGTTGCTGACCAGTATGTCGCAGCCTTCGGCCAGGCGCAGCAGGGCCTCACGCGCGGCGCCCTGCTTGAGGTCCAGCACCACGGAGCGCTTGCCCTGGTTGGCCTGCAGGAAGATGTGGCCCATGGCGAGGTTGCGCATGGGGCCGACGTGGCGCATGTTGTCGCCCTCTGGCGATTCGACCTTGATCACCTCGGCCCCCAGGCCCGCAAGGATCTGGGTGGCAAAGGGGCCCATGACCACCGAGGTCATGTCCAGCACCTTCACCCCGGCAAGAGGGCCTTGCTGTCCGTGCTGCTCCTGCTGTCCCTGCTGCGCTTCTTGCATGCCGGCCTCCCTCACTGCGCCTCGATGCCGGCCTGCTTGACCAGTTGCCCCCAGCGGGCCATCTGGTCCTTCACATAGGTGGCGAACTCGGCAGGCGTGGCCGTGGGCCAGACCTCGAAGCCGACCTGGGCCAATTGCTCCTGCACAGCCTTGTCCTTGAGGATGGCCTGCAGCTCGGTGTTCAGCCGCTCGGTGATCTCGGCGGACATCCCGGCCGGGCCGAAGATGCCGTTCCACGACGTGATGTCGAAGCCCGGCAGCGTCTTGCCGATGGCCGGCACATTGGGCAGCAGGGTGGAACCCTTGGCCGCCGTGACGGCCAGGGTGCGAACGCGGTCGGTCTTGATCGTGCCCCAGGCCGAGCCCAGGTCGGCCACGTAGACCTGGATCTGGTTGCCCATGAGGTCGGTCAGCGCCTGCGGGCTGGACTTGTAGGGCACCGAGGTGATCTGGGTGTGCGTGACGTACTTGAAGGTTTCCGAGGCGACCAGCGAGGTGCTGTTGGGCGTGCCGTAGGACAGGCGGTCGGGATTGGCCTTGGCGTAGTCGATCAGTTCCTGCACGGTCTTGGCAGGAACGGAGGGGTGGACCAGCAGCGCGAACGGCAGCTCGCCCACGCGCGCCACGGGCGTGAAATCCTTGACGGGGTCGTACTTCAGGCCCTTGACCAGCCAGGGGTTGGCCGAGTGCGAGGTGTTGGTGGTCATGAACAGCGTGTAGCCGTCCGGCTTGGCCTTGGCCACATGGTTGGCGGCAATCTGTGCATTGGCGCCTGCCTTGTTGTCCACGATCACGGGCTGCCTGAGCCGCTCGCCCAGCCGGGTGGCCACCAGGCGCGCCACGGCATCGGTTCCACTGCCGGCCGCGAACGGCACGACCAGGGTGATGGGGTTGGAGGGATAGCTGCCCTGGGCCTGGGCAGCGGGCGCTGCAACGACGGCCATGGCACTGATAGCGCCAAGGGCCAGGGCCCTGCGCAACGGGGAATGCTTCATTTGCTTGTCTCCTGTTTCCTATCCTGTTTTCCTATGGAAGGCGGCGCTGTGTGTCCAGCGCTCGCCGCCATGGTGCGGGCGTCAATGATTCAAGTCCAATTCTTTAAAACCAATCAAGGATTCGATTTATGAATCATTGAGTCCTGCGTCAGGCTCCATGTCCCGCCTCTTGCGCAAGGACTGCATCGGTGCGAGGCTGGCAGCCTTGCACGACACCATGCCAAGGAGTTCCGCATGCCACACACCGTCCACACCATCCGGCTTCATCGCGTCCTCAAGGCGCCGCCGCAGCGCGTGTACCAGGCCTTCACCACGGCCGCTGCCCTGGCCAAATGGCTGCCGCCCCACGGCTACATCTGCGAGGTGCCCGAGTTCGACGCCCGGGTCGGCGGGCGCTACCGCATGGCCTTCGTCAATCTGTCCACGGGCGGGCGAAGCGGCTTCGGCGGGGAGTTCCTGGACCTGGAGCCTGGCCGGCTGGTTCGCCATACCGACCGCTTCGACGACCCACAACTGCCTGGCGAGATGATCACCACCATCACGCTGCGCGAGGTGTTCTGCGGCACTGAAATGGATGTGACCCAGGAAGGCGTACCCGCCGTCATTCCCGCCGAGGCCTGCCACCTGGGCTGGCAGGAATCGCTGCAGTTGCTGACCCTGCTGGTGGAGGCCAGCGTGCCGGGCTGAGACCCTGCACAAGCCCCTGCTGTCACACAGCTGCGGTTGATGGATTGCCGTGCTTCGGAGGACAATGGCAGTATTGCCCGCCAACGCCCGGAGGTCCGCCATGGCCACCCCCTTTGCACTGACCGCTCAAGCCATCGATGTCCTGCCGTTTGGTGCGCGGCTGGCGGGCGCCCGGACCTGCGCCCTGTTCAAGTCCCAGGACATGGAAGTCATCCGCGTGGTGCTGCGCGCCAGCCAGTCGCTGCCGCCGCACAAGGTGCCGGGCAGCGTCAGCCTGCACTGCCTGGAAGGCGAGCTGGAGGTGATGCTCGGCGAAAGCCGCCAGTCCCTGCAGGCCGGCCAGCTGATGCACCTGCCGGCCAACATGGCGCATGCGGTACGCGCCATCGAAGACACCTCCGCTCTGGTCACCATCGTTCTGTGCAGCTGAACGGCTGACGCGGATCATGCTGCCTCGCGCGCGGCCTGCCCGCGTGCGAATGGTTGTGCCTGCGCCTCATTTGCGATTCATTCTCATTAGCAAATCTATAATCACGCCTTTCTCGTTAGCTCACGCCATGGACGCAGCCGCCGCCAGCCCTTCGCAATGCATGACGAGCCCCGTGATTGCATTCGTTGAATGGACGCTCCATGGACGCGCAGATTTCCCAGGCCACCAAGGCGACAACCAGCGTGGAAAGCCTGTATCACAGCCACCAGAGCTGGCTGCAGGGCTGGTTGCGGCGCCGGTTGGACGACTCCTTCGACGCGGCCGACATGGCGCAGGACGTGTTCATGCGCCTGCTCACCCGCCAACCCGGCCCTGACGCAACCGGCCTGCGCCAGCCCCGCGCCTACCTGAGCACCATTGCCCATGGCCTGCTGGTGGACCACTGGCGCCGCCGCGAGCTGGAACGTGCCTGGCTGGAGACCCTGGCCCTCATGCCCGAGGCGCAGGCCCCCTCGCCGGAAAGCCGGCTGATCTTCCTGGAAACCCTGGTCACCATAGACCGCATGCTGGATGCCTTGAAGCCCCGCGTGCGCAGCGCCTTTCTGTGGGCGCAGCTGGAAGGACTCACCTGCCCGCAGATCGCCGAACGACTGGGCGTGTCCCTGGCCACGGCCGAGCGCTACATCGCCACGGCCCTGCGCCACTGCTACGCACTGCGCTTCGGGGCATGAGCAGCGATCTTTCGCCCGGCCTGATCGACGAAGCCATCCAGTGGTCCGTACGGCTGGACTTCAACACACCCAGCCCCGCCACACGGCAAGCCTTCGAGCAATGGCTGCATGCGCAGCCCGCCCACGCCCTGGCCTGGGATCGGGTGCAATCACTGAGGACCGACTTTGGCCGCATGCCGCAACGCCTGGCACTGGACACGCTGGATGCAGCGCAGCGCCTGCGCCAGTCCCGCAGCGTCTCGCGCCGCCGCGCCCTCAAGCTGCTGTCCTCGTCCGGAATCGCCACGGCAACGGGCTGGATGGCCTACAGCCACACGCCTTGGCAGCGCCTGCTGGCCAGTGCCAGCACCTCGGTGGGCGAGCAGCGCACCGTCAGGCTGGACGATGGCAGCACCATCGTGCTCAACACGGACACGGCCATCCGCACGGAGCTGGACCCGCAGCAGCGCCTGGTGGTTCTCAGCCGTGGGGAAATCCTGGTGACCACGGGCGCCGACGAGACTGCACCCGGCCACCGGCCCTTCAGGGTGCGCACGCCGTTTGGCGATCTGCAGGCCCTGGGCACGCGCTTCGTGGTCAGGCTGCACAAGCATCGGGCCCTTGTCAGCGTGCAGGAAGGCGCCGTACGGCTGACGCCTGCAAAGGCCGCAGACAGCGCCGCACGGCAAACCGCGATGCCCGGCTCGCCATGGTGGCTGTCGGCCGACTCCAGTACCCCAGCACCTCCCCCCGACTTTGGTGCGGACGACTGGGCAGATGGCGTGATGGCAGGCCGGGCCATCCGCCTCGGTGACCTTCTGGCGGAACTGGGGCGCTACCGCCATGGGCACATCAGTTGCGACGAGCGCGTGGCAGGCCTGCGCCTGTCGGGCACCTTCCATGTGCGCCAGACCGAGCAGGTGCTGCAGCTCATCGCGCAGACGCAGCCGGTGAACATCAGCCGGCGCACGCGCTGGTGGGTTCATGTGGGGCCGGCATCCGGCCAGTGATTTCCACTTTTTTTCAGAAAAAGTGAGGGGATCCGGATTTTCGTACGGCCTGGGAATGAGTCCTTCAATCCTTTCCCGTATTCCATCCAGGAGAACCCAGCATGTCCCGTCATCACCCGCCCAGGCCCGGTAGCCAACCGCAGTGGCGCCCCCGGCCGCTTGTCACCCTTGTGCAAGCCGCCGTCATCGGCATGGCGATGTCGACCCTCGTGCCTTCAGGCGCAGCATGGGCGCAGACGGCCACAGGCCAGGCCGGAGCGCTCACGCGCGATTTCAGCATTGCAGCAGGTCCGCTCGATGCGGCACTGGATCGCTTCTCGCGCGCAGCGGGCGTCAGCCTGTCCTATGACCCTGCCCTGGTGGCGGGCCTGCGCACGGGCGGGCTGACCGGCAGCCACGGCGTGTCGGCCGGGTTGCAGCAACTGCTGGCGGGCAGCGGCGTGGCAGCCGTGCAGCAGCCTGGCGGAGGCTTTTCACTGAAGGCTGCCGCGCCCTTGCCTGCTGCGGCAGGCCCGACCCCACCGTCTTCCGCCAGCACGCTGCAGACCGTCAATGTGACGGCCGATGCGGAGCGCAGCAGCGCCACGGAAGGCACGGGCTCATACACCACGCCCAGCATGGCCAGCGCCACGGGGCTGAACCTGTCGCAGCGCCAGACGCCGCAGTCCGTGAGCGTGGTGACGCGCCAGCAAATGGATGACTTCCACCTGAGCACCCTGCAGGACATTGCCAAGGTCACGCCCGGGCTGTACGCCAAGAACCCGGCCGTGACCGATTCGGAGTCCACCTTCTACGCGCGCGGATTTGCGCTGGAGCATGTGAATGTGGACGGCCTGCCGCTGGACGTGACGGGCTTCAATTCGCGCAATGTCTCGGCCGACCTGCTGATGTATGACCGCGTGGAGGTGGTGCGCGGCGCCACGGGCCTGATGGATGGCGTGGGCGCGCCTTCGGGCTCGGTCAACCTGGTGCGCAAGCGTCCCACGGCCCAGCCGCTGCTCAATGCCACGCTGGGCCTGGGCAGCTGGAACAACCGCCAGGCCTCGCTGGACGCAAGCCGTGCGCTCAATGCCAGCGGCAGCGTGCGCGCTCGCGTGGTGGGCGGCTGGCGCGACAGCGACAGCTTTGTCGATGTCACCAACACCCGCAATGCCAGCCTGTACGGCATCGTGGAAGCGGACCTCACGCCCGACACCACGCTGGGCCTGGGCGCCTACCGCCAGCGCACGCGCACCAAGGGCGTGTTCACGGGCCTGCCCACCCTGCCCGATGGCGGCCATATGGACCTGCCGCGCTCCACCTTCCTCAACAACGCCGAGTCTTTCCAGAACCGCGACAACGATGGCGTGTTCGTTGATCTGGAGCAGCGCCTGCGCAACGGCTGGACGGTCAAGCTGGGCATCAACCATGTCGAGGCCGATTCCGACATCCGAAACACCACCAACAGCCGCGTCGCGGGATCGACCACACAACTGGAGCAGTCCGAGACGGGCTGGCGCTACGGCACACGCCAGACCGTGGCCGACCTGCGCGCCCGGGGCCCGGTCGAGTGGTTCGGGCGCACGCACGAGATCGCCGTGGGCGCCAGCTACCGCAATGACAGCTCCCGTGCGGCCGAGACCTGGGGGTCGTCGGCCTCGCGCATCGTCGACATTGCGAACTGGAATCCCTACTCCGCGCCCTGGACCGGCTCAGTGCCTGCCAATGGCGACCTGTGGGGCCGCAAGACGCGCGAAAAAGCCATCTACGCCAGCGGCAACTTCAGCCTGGCCGATCCGCTGCACCTGATTCTGGGCGGGCGTCTGGGCTGGTATGAGCAGGACACGACGGGCTGGTACACCGGCACGCCCAACTGGAAGCGCAGCCTGGACGAGAGCGCCAGGTTCGTTCCCTATGCGGGCCTGGTCTATGACGTGGATGACAGGCATTCGGTCTATGCCAGCCTGACACAGAGCTACCAGCCCCAAAGCTCGATGGACGTGCGGGGCAACACCCTGGACCCGATGACAGGCACCAACTACGAGCTGGGCGCCAAGGGCGAGTACTTTGACGGGCGACTCCATGCCAGCGCCTCGGTGTTCCGCATCACGCAGCGCAACCGTGCCGTGCGTGACGATGCCAATTGCCCCACCAGCGGCGCCATCAGTTGCTTTCGCGCGGCGGGCGAGATCCAAAGCGATGGCCTGGAGTTGCAGCTGTCCGGACTGCTGCAGCCCGGCTGGCAGGTTTCGGCCGGCTACACCTATGTGCGGGCGCGCTACACCAAGGACCGGATTGCCACCAACATCGGCCAGCGCGTGAGCACCGACGAGCCCCAGCACCTGCTCAAGCTCTACACCAGCTATCGCCTGCCCGGCGAGTACGGGCGCTGGAGCCTGTACGGATCGCTGCATGCGCAAAGCAAGATGTTCCGCCGCGAAACCGGCTTCGAGACCACGCAGCGCAGCTACGCCCTGCTGGGCCTGGGCGTGGGCTACCAAGTCAATGCCAATGCCCATGTGCAGCTGAGCGTGGACAACCTGCTGGACCGTCGCTACTACCAGGACCTTGGCTATTCATGGTCGGGGGGCCTGGCGCGCTACGGGGCACCGCGCTCGGTGTCCATGACGCTCAGCTACAGGCTCTGAGGCCGCGCCTCAACGCACGGGCAGGAACTGCATGAACGGCCCTGCCACCAGTCCCTGCCCGTAGCCGATGAAGGAGCGCCGGTAGCGCTCGGTGGTGTAGTTGGCGATCAGGTCCAGCCGGCCGATGATCTTGCCCATCTCGCGCTCGAAGCTCAGGTTGCGCGCGTCGTCGCCCAGGTGGTTGGACAGCAGCAGCGGCCCGCCCGCTGCGTTGCGCCGTGAGTTGAGAATCCAGTTGGCCACTTCCACGTTGCGTGCGGCGTTGTAGATCAGCTGCGGGTCCAGCCCATGGACCAGGGTGAAGCTGGTGCGCCCGCCGTGGGCGGTGATGATGGTGTCGGCCAGCGCATGGACGAAGGCGGCCACGCGGTCGCCCTTGAAGTCGGGCTGCAGCGCCAGCGAGAGCGCGGCCACGTCCTGGGCGCCGCGCAGGTCGGCCCAGGGCTGGCGCTCGGTGATGGCGATGCGCACGTAGGCGGATGCGGCCTCGCGGCTTTCGGCGGTTTTCTTCCACTCGGAGGGGTTGCGCAGGTACAGCTTGTCCATGATGCGCATCAGGCTGTCCAGGTTCTCCTTCATGGCCAGCGTGGCCATGCGGTTGCTGTCGGACTGCACGATTTCGCTGGGCTCGAACGAGGCACCCTCCACCTTGCCGCGCGGCGCGGGCGTGTCGGCACAGCCCGCTGTCAGCAGCAGCGCCAGCACCGGCGCCAGGCGGCGCGCCGCGCCGCCTCCCGGTCGGGGCCGGCTGTCGTTCACCCCGGCTCTGCGGCCGGCCTCCCCTGGCAAGACAAGCTCAATAGTCATCCCGGAACGATAGCAGCGCACTACCGGGGCGCCGAGGCCCGATGCCCTGTCTTACATACCCTGGCGCCGGCAGCGTCAACCTCCCGTCAGGCAGTGCTGCTGCACCATCCGGTCATCCACCACCGCCCCGGTGCTGCGCCAGCAGGTGGCCAAGAATCTTCCAGGTCTGGGGCTGTTCCACCATGGGCACGGGAATGCGCAGCATGCTGCCCGCGGCCTGCCTGGGCGAAAACAGCAGGCCCGGTGCCAGCAGCAGGCCCTGCGGCGCGGCATGGCGGGCCAGCACCTCCGAATCCACACCGCAATCCACCCAGGCGAACATGCCGGCCTGCGGTTCGTGCGGGGCGCGGCAGTCCAGGGCTTCGAGCATGCGCAGGCAGCGGTTGCGCGCGCGGTCCACGCGCTCGCGCAGGCGGTCCACATGCTTGCGGTACTGGCCATCGGCCAGCACGCGGTGCACCACCTGCTCGCCCGGCAGCGCCGTGGTCAGCCCGCCCAGCAGCTTGAGGTCGGTCAGCCGCCGTATCAGGTCGGTGTGCGCCGCGACATAGCCCACGCGCAGGCTGCCGGCCAGGGTCTTGGAGTAGCCGCCCACCAGCAGCACGCGCTGCAGCCGGTCCATGGCGGCCAGGCGCACGGGCACGCCGGGCAGGAAGTCGGAGTAGGTGTCGTCCTCGGCCAGGTAGAAGTCGTGGCGCTCGGCAATGCGCAGCACCTCGTGGGCCACGCCGGCCGACAGGGTCTGGCCCGTGGGGTTGTGCACGGCCGTGTTCAGGATGAAAAGCCGGGGCTGGTGCTGGCGGGCCAGCCGCTCCAGCGCCTCCACGTCGGGGCCGCCGGGCAGGCGGGGCACGCCGACCACGTTCACGCCCAGAGCGTTGAGCCGGCCGAAGATGAGGAACCAGCCCGGGTCTTCCACCAGCACCGTATCCCCGGGCCGCACCAGGCTGCGAACGATCAGGTCCAGGCCCTGGGTGACACCGGCCACGGTCATCAGGTGGGCCTCGGGGTGGGCGGGCACGTCCTGGGCCTGCAGCACCGAGGCGATCTGCTGGCGCAGCGGCAGATAGCCCTGGGGCACGCCGTAGGTCAGCAGGCTCGGCCCCGTGCTGCGGCCCACGGCGCGCAGGGCAGAGGCCAGCATCTCCTGGTCCAGCCATTCCGGCGGCAGCATGCCCGCGCCCCCCGAGTGCTCCATGCCCTCGCGGAACATGCTGCGCAGCAAAAAGGCGGTATCGAAGGCCGCGCCCTGCTCCAGCGTAGGCAGGGCATCGCTGGCGCGGGGCGCCGCCTGGGCCGCGCGCCGGGCGCTGACGAAGACGCCCGAGCCGCGCCGCGAATGCACCAGGCCCTGGGCGGCCAGCCGGTCATAGGCCTGCACCACGGTGTCGCGGCTCACGGCCGCCTCTTGCGCCAGCGCACGCACGGAAGGCAGGCGCGAGCCCGCGCGCAGGCCGTGGTGGCGGATCAGGCCGCCGTAGTGGTCCACCAGCTGGTCCACCAGCGAGAGGTCGGAAGACCGCAGCGGGCGCCAGGGCGCAGCGGCCTGGAAAGCCGTATCTGAGGATGCGTGCGGTGCCTGCGGTGTATTCGGCGTGGCGGCCGGATCAAGTGTCAGGGTCATGATGGCAGGCCAGTTGGCAAATTGTTCTGGCAAAGTGTACTGCTACTGTACCGAACACTGCCATTAGCATGGCCTGACGGCGCCGCGGCCTGCGGCATGCGCAGACAGGGCGCCGGATTCCCTGTCATGCCTGTTGCCACCATGCCCTTCGATACCGCCCACACCTCGTTCCTGCTGCCGCTGGCCATGTTCTCCTTCGTCAGCTCCGTCACGCCCGGCCCCAACAATGTGATGTTGACGGCCTCGGGCGCCAGCTTCGGCTACCGCCGCACGGTGCCCCACATGCTGGGCATCACCCTGGGCGTGGTGGTCATGGTGCTGCTGGTGGGCGCGGGCCTGGGCGCGGTGTTCGAGCGCCTGCCGGTGATCTACACCGCGCTCAAGTACCTGGGCGCGGCCTACCTGGTCTGGCTGGCCTGGAAGATCGCGGGCAGCGGCGGCATCGACGGCGGCAACGCAGGTGCCCGGCCGTTCGGGTTCTGGCAGGCGGCGGCCTTCCAGTGGGTCAACCCCAAGGCCTGGATCATGGCCATCGGCGTGATTGCCACCTACACGCCGCGCGAGGATTTCTTCATCAACCTGGTGCTGGCCGCCCTGGTGCTGGGCATCGTGAACTATCCCAGCGTCAGCGTCTGGACGCTGTTCGGCAGCGCCGTGGGGCGCGCGCTGCGCTCGCCGCAGGCACTGCGCCGCTTCAACTGGGGCATGGCGGCCCTGCTGCTGCTGTCGCTGTACCCGGTGCTGGCAGATTCACACGCCTGATTCAAACGCCTGATTCAAACGCCTGATTCAAACGCCTGATTCACCCGGCTGCTTCATGCGGCCGATGCCGCATCCAGCGCCAGTATCTGCTGCGCCAGCGCGGCGATGCCGGCCTCGCTGAGGTCGTCGGCCTGCACCCTGCGGCGCGTGCGCCACTGCGTGAAATGCCGCTCCTGCGAGCGCTCGTAGTGCGGGTCGTAGTGCTGGGCCATGAGCTCGGAGAACAGCGGCGAGAGGCTGCGCTCATGCGCCCAGGCCTGCCAGCGCGAGATGGTCTCCTTGCCCTGCAGCTCCTTGAGCCAGCCCAGCTTGTCGGCCAGCGTCTGCGGATCGTCGCCCAGGTAGGCGTAGTCGCGCAGCAGGTAGGCCAGGCGCGCCTCGGGCGTGGCATCGAGCGCAATCACGGGCGACTGGCGCATGTGCTCGACCAGCACCAGCGGCAGGGACACGCGGCCGATCTTGGCGCTCTCGCCTTCCACGTACACGGTGCGCGACGGATCGAAACTCTCCAGCTGCTGGGCCAGCAGCGTCTCGAAGTATTTCTGGCTGGGCTGCTCCACGCCGGGCAGGTTGCCCAGCAAGGAGCCCTTGTGACTGGCATAACCCTCCAGGTCCAGCACCTGCTCGCCGGCCTCGGCCAGGGCATGCAGCACGCGGGTCTTGGCGCTGCCGGTGGCGCCGCACAGCACCTGCAGGCGCAGCTGGGGCACCAGGCGGTCGATCAGCTCGATCACATGGCCGCGATAGGACTTGTAGCCGTTGGCCAGTTGCTGGGCATCCCAGCCGACCAGGCGCAGCCAGGTGACCATGGAGCCGCTGCGCAGGCCGCCGCGCCAGCAGTAGACCAGCGGCTTCCAGTTGGCGGGCTTGTCGGCAAAGGTTTCCTGCAGATGGCGCGCCAGGTTGGCCGAGACCATGGCCGCGCCCAGGCGCTTGGCCTCGAAGGGGCTGACCTGCTTGTAGATGGTGCCGATCCGGGCGCGCTCCTCGTTGTCGAGCACGGGGCAGTTGATGGCGCCGGGAATGTGGTCCTGCGCGAATTCGGCAGGCGAACGGGCGTCGATCAGGGTGTCGAACTGGTGGCGGTCGGCGATGCGGATGGGCTGGCGGTGGGACACGGGCAAACGGTGATCTTGCGATCATGCGGGAGGCAGAAACAACCGGCGCCATGGCCTCAGGGGCTCATGGGCCGGCACCGGAACCAGGAAAGTGGATCGAGCCTCGACACGCACCGGCCCGCCCCGCTTCGCGCCCTGCTTGCGCGAGCCGGGCATGCAGCCGACCTTGGAAGCGGGGATTCTCGCACGCCCGACGTGCCCGCGCTCGGCTGTCAGGGCAAGGCTGTCAGGGCAAGGCAGTCAACGCAAGGCAGCGGCGATCAGGCCCTGCACGGCAGCCACGCGCTGCACCTGCTGGGGGCTGTCGTAGTTGCCCATGAAGATGGCATACACCAGCGAATGCTGGGGCACGACCACCAGCCGCTGGCCGCCCAGGCCGATGGCCATGTAGTACGCCAGGCCGGCGCGGGTCTGCCCCACGTACCAGTGGTGGCCGTAGCGCAGGCCGGGCCAGGCGTCCACGCGCGGCTGAATGGATTGCACAATCCAATGCCGGGGTACCAGCGCCCGGCCCTGCCATTCGCCCTGCTGCAGCACCAGCTGGCCGATGCGGGCCAAGTCCCGCGCCCGCAGGCGCAGGCCGGAGGCTGCGGCCGCCTCGCCGTTGGTGCCAGGCGTCCACTCGGCCTTGTCGATGCCCAGCGGAGCAAACAGCTTGTGCCGCGCATAGTCCAGCAGGGGCATGCCGCTGCCCTGCGCGATCAGATGGCCCAGCAGGGCCGTGGCCCCGCCGCTGTAGCACCAGCGTTCGCCAGGCGGGGCGACGATGGGCTGCTCCAGCACGTAGCGGTAGCGGTCGCTGCTGCGCTCCATGGCGATTTCGCTGTTGCGCGGGTCGGAATACGGGAGGTCCTCGTCCCATTGAAGGCCCATGGTCATGCCCAGGGCATGGGAGACCAGGATGGCGCGCCGGCCCTCATCGGCCGCCAGATCGCCGTAGGCGGAAAAGGCCTGAACCAGGGGCGTGTCCAGCGCGGGCACCTTGCCCTCGGCCAGGGCCAGGCCATACAGCAGGCCGACGACGCTCTTGCTGACCGAGCGCACATCGTGCAGGGAGTCGGCGCTGAAGGCCACCTTGCCCAGCGGCTCGCCCCAGCGTTCGTCCTCGCCCTCGAAATAGCGCTCCAGCGCCAGCCGGCCGTGGCGCATCACGACGACGGCGTGCAGGTTCGCCAGTTCTCCGCTCTGCACGCCCTGGTCCAGGCGTTCGCCCAGGTCCTCGGCCAGGCCGGTGCCGGTGGAAAAGGTACCGCCCTGCCCCACGCTGGCACAGGCCGTGCAGCCCAGCGCCGCCAGGGCTGCGCCCGTCTGCAGCCATCTGCGCCTGTCGGTGCGAAAGCCGTTGTTTGTCATGTCCCTCACCCTTAACTTAATTAGTTGCTTACGTACTTACTGCCTGGGCGAAGACCCGCTGCCGCGCGGATGGATCAGCATGCGGTCGCCGCGTATTTCCACATCGAACTGGCGCAGGAAGTTCTGGCCCAGCAGCGCATCCCTGTCCGTGCTGCCGGTATAGCCCGTGCCCACGCGCAGGCCGCTGACCACCAGGGAGGCCACGCGCACCTGCTCGGCCACCACCATGCGGCCGTCGCGCTCGCCATTGGCGGTGCGAAAGCGAACCGGCTCGCCGCCGTCCAGGCCTGCACGCTCGGCCAGCGGCTCGGTCACGCCGACCATGCTGGCTCCCGTGTCCACCAAGAACATGACGGGCTGCCCGTTGACGGCCCCTTCCACGCGGAAATGCCCGTCGCGGTCACGCGCAATGGCCACGGTGCCATCGGCCTGGACCTTGACGCCGGCCGGCTTCAGGTACATCTGCATGGCCCAGTACAGCACGCCCATGACCAGCAGCCAGAACAGCAGAAAACCCAGCATGCCGCGCCGGGCGACGGACTGGACGCTGGGCTCGGCGGCCGGGGCGGAGAGAACGGACGGATCGGACGGATCGGACGGAGGCGGCGTGGATTTGAGGCGCATGGCAATGCAGACGGGATCGGCGATGGCAGCACGGTGGCTGCACGGCGGCAGTCGCCCATTCTGCCTGCGGCCCTGCCCCGTCACGGGCAAGCCAATAGCCGCTACAGTGGGCGCCTTCATCACAGCCCGCTCCTGCCATGACCACGACCGCGCAGCCGCCCTTTGTCCTCCACTACATCTTCGACCCGCTGTGCGGCTGGTGCTATGCCGCCGCGCCCCTGGTCAAGGCCGCGCGCAGCGTGCCCGGCGTCACGCTGCAATGGCATGGCGGCGGCATGCTCACGGGCGCCCACACCCGCACCATCACGGCCGACTGGCGCGGCCACGTGATGCCGCACGACCAGCGCATTGCCGAGATGACGGGCCAGCCCTTCGGCACGGCCTACTTCGACGGCCTGCTCAACGACCTGGGCGCCGTGCTGGACTCCGAACCGCCCACCACGGCGCTGCTGGCCGCCGAGGAACTGGCGGGCCGGGGCCTGGACATGCTGGCGCGCCAGCAGCAGGCCCACTATGTCGAAGGCCGGCGCATCAGCGATCCGGCCGTGCTGCTGGAACTGGCCCGGGACCTGGGCCTGGACGTGGCAGCCTTCACCGACGCCTTCCAGCGCCTTTCGGGCGCCGCAACCCAAGCCCATATCGCCCAGTCGCGCGAATGGCTGGAACTGGCCCAGGGCCAGGGTTTCCCGACCTTCGCGCTGGAGTTCGACCACCCCGAGGCAGAGCAGCCGGGCCAGCGCGCCATTCAGCGCATCGACATCGGACCCTGGCTGGGAGATGCACAGGGCTGGGCAACGCAGCTGGGCGAGTGGGTGCAGCAGGTTGCGGCCATCACCGCCGGCGAGCAGACCGCGCCCCAAGGCGAGGATTGCGGGCCCGATGGCTGTGCGCTGCCCAAGAGCTGATCCGTCAACGACCAGCAAAGAAAAAACCGCGCCTGGCGCGGTTTTTTCATGGAGCACGGGCGCCCGTCAATCCATCTTGGAGATCATCACCTCGCCAAAGCCGGAGCACGACACCTGGGTGGCGCCGTCCATCAGGCGGGCGAAGTCGTAGGTCACCTGCTTGCTCTGGATGGCCTTTTCCAGCGCGCTGATGACCAGGTCGGCCGCCTCGCGCCAGCCCATGTGGCGCAGCATCATCTCGGCCGAGAGGATTTCGGAGCCCGGGTTCACATAGTCCTTGCCCGCGTACTTGGGGGCCGTGCCGTGCGTGGCCTCGAAGCAGGCCACGGAGTCGGACATGTTGGCGCCGGGCGCAATGCCGATGCCGCCGACCTGGGCCGCCAGCGCGTCCGAGATGTAGTCGCCGTTGAGGTTGAGCGTGGCCACCACCGAGTACTCTGCCGGGCGCAGCAGGATCTGCTGCAGGAAGGCGTCAGCAATGGAGTCCTTGATGACGATGTCGCGGCCCGTGCGAGGGTTCTTGAACTTGAGCCAGGGCCCGCCGTCGATGGGCTGGGCGCCGAACTCGCGCGCGGCCAGCGCGTAGCCCCAGTCGCGGAAGCCCCCTTCGGTGAACTTCATGATGTTGCCCTTGTGGACCAGGGTCACGCTGGGCTTGTCATTGTCGATGGCGTACTGGATGGCCTTGCGCACCAGGCGCTCCGTGCCCTCGATGGACACGGGCTTGACGCCGATGCCCGACGTCTCGGGGAAGCGGATCTTCTTGACGCCCATTTCCTTGACCAGGAAGTCGATGAGCTTCTTGGCGTTGTCGCTGCGCGCCTCGTACTCGATGCCCGCGTAGATGTCCTCGGAGTTCTCGCGGAAGATGACCATGTTGGTCTTCTCGGGCTCCTTCAGCGGCGAAGGCACGCCCTTGAAGTACTGCACGGGGCGCAGGCAGACGTAGAGGTCAAGCTCCTGGCGCAGCGCCACGTTCAGCGAGCGGATGCCGCCGCCCACGGGCGTGGTCAGCGGGCCCTTGATGGAGACCACGTACTCGCGCAGGGCCTGCATGGTTTCCTCGGGCAGCCAGACATCGGGGCCGTAGATGCGCGTGGATTTCTCGCCCGCGAAGACCTCCATCCACTGGATCTTGCGCTTGCCGCCATAGGCCCTGGCCACGGCGGCATCCACCACCTTGATCATCACGGGCGTGATGTCCACGCCGGTGCCGTCGCCTTCAATGAAAGGAATGATGGGCTGGTCTGGCACGTTCAACGACATGTCGGCGTTGACAGTGATCTTCTGGCCCTCGGCCGGCACCTGGATGTGCTGGAAGCGGTTCATGGGGACGGGTCTCCGTTGGCTGGTGCACGAGGCAAGAGTGAATGCCCGGAACGGGCACGAATTTGGTGCAGAAAATTCTAACGACAATCGGGCCGCCCTCCTGTCAACGGCGATACAGTAAGCGCGTTGAGCATGTGCGGTGCATCAAGAATTTCGCACCGTTGTCTGATTCAACTTGGCTTCTACCGCTTTTCTAGGAAATGGCATATATGAAAAAACTCCTCGCTGTCCTGATCGCCGGTTCGTTTGCCGCAGGCGCCTTCGCACAGGCCGCCGCAGCACCCGAAGCGCCGATGTCGGCTCCCACGGCCGCTTCCGCAGCTGCTCCCGCTCACACAGCCAAGAAGGCCAAGGTCGCCAAGAGCGGCAAGCACTCCGGCAAGAAGCACGCCAAGCGCTCCACGAAGAAGGCACACAAGGCCGTGGCCTGATCCATGCCGCGGGATGCCAGCCGGCATCCCCTCAAAAAAGCCCGCAAGTCAGCAATGCACTGCGGGCTTTTTGCCGCCCGCCCGGCCATGCTGGCCCGGCCAAGCCGATTTTTGCGTCCGGCCACGCGCCCCCTGCGACAGAATGTGCAAGATGACGAAGCCTTCGACACCCCTCCACACATCCCTTTCCCGCCGCGCGCTGCAGCGGTTGCTCATGGCCGCCTGCCTGGCTGGCGCCGCCGTATCGGCAGGCGCACAGCCCCAGGGCAACCCCCAGATGAATCTGCGCCGCGTGGAGTTGACGGCCGGAATCCACCGCATCGATGCCCAGGTGGCCGCCTCGGACCGCGAGCGCGCCATCGGCCTGATGTTCCGCCAGGACATGCCTGCGCAGGAGGGCATGATCTTCGTCTTCGAGGTGCCCGCCGTGCAGTGCTTCTGGATGCGCAACACCCTGCTGCCGCTGACCGCCGCCTTCGTGGCCGATGACGGCACCATCGTGAACCTGGCCGACATGAAGCCCATGACCGAGGACTCGCACTGCTCGGCCAAGCCCGTGCGCTATGTGCTGGAGATGAACCAGGGCTGGTTCGCCAAGCGCGGCCTGAAGGCTGGCGTCAAGCTGGGCGGCAGTCTGTTCACACCGACGCCAGCCCCCAAGCCATAATCACGCCCCATGCAAGCGCTTCGCTCCTCGTTCTGGCTCACCAGGCTGATATTGGCCTGGTTTGCCGTGACGCTGGGCGTTGCCGTGGCCTCGCCCCTGGTCCATCCCCAGGGATTCGAGCTGGTCTGCACGGCCAGCGGCGACGTCAAGCTGGTGGCGCTGGGCGACAGCGCAGCCCCGGGCATGGGCCACCACCAGCTTGACTGCCCCATGTGCCTGCCCGCTGGCGCACCGCCGCCGGCCCTGCCGGCGATGGCCGTGCCCCACCAGCAGCCGCTGGCCCACGCGCTGCTGCCGCTGGTGGCGGCGCACATTGCCTCCGTCACACGCGCGCCGCTGCCGGCGCGCGGCCCTCCCTCGCTGACTGCCGTGTTCTCTTGAATCGCCGCCGGGCCTGCTGATGCGCGCCCGGCCCGCCTGTGCCGCGCCTGTGGCCCAGGACTGCGCCGCATGCGCGGTGCAAGACCCGGAGTCAGTTCGTGAATTCTTCCCCTTTCCCCGCGATGGCGGCGCCGGTGCGCGCGTCCACGCACGCCTTTCGTCTCCATCCCCTGGCCACGGCGCTGTGCTGCGCGCTGGGCGCCGCATGGGCACCTGCCGCGCACGCGCAGGCCCTGGCCGAGGCGGCACTGCCCGCCGTCGAAGTCTCCGACCAGGCCACGGCCGACGCCAACGGACTGCTGCCGCTCAACAAGACCGTGGGCACGGCCAGCCGCCTGGGCCTGACGGCGCGCGAGACACCGGCCTCGGTGCACATCGTGGATCGCGCCGCCATCGAGGCGCGCGGCGCCCAGGACACGCAGGAGATCCTGCGCTCCATTCCGGGCGTCACGGCCTACAGCCCGCCCGGCAACATCGGCATCAGCTACCGGGGCTTCGGCACGGGGTCGGTCAGCCAGCTGTTCAACGGCATCAACCTGCAGTACTCCATTGCGGCACGGCCCGTGGACAGCTGGATCTACGACCGGGTGGAGGCCATTGGCGGTGCCTCCGGCTTTCTCTATGGCGCAGGCGGCGTGGGCGGCACGCTGAACTACATCACCAAACTGGCCCAGCGCGACAGCTTCACCGAAGGCCAGCTACGCCTGGGCAGCTATGGGCTCAAGGAAGCCTCCGTAGGGCTGAACCGCCACCTGGGCGATGCCGGCGAAGGCCAGGGCACCACCCATTACCTGCGCCTGGACCTCAACCACCGCGATGCCGGCAGCTGGGTGGGCGGCACGCAGTCGCGCTCCACGCAGCTGGCGGCATCGCTGCTGTCCGACCTGGGTGGCGGCCTCACGCACACCCTGGCCTACGAAGCCCAGCATGAGCGCGTGGACCGCCCCTACTGGGGAACGCCGCTGCTCAACCCGCTGCGCGGCCAGGCGCGCATTGACGAGGCCACCCTCGGCAAGAACTACAACAGCGCCGACGGCCTGTACGCCCAGCGCGTGCAGTGGCTGCGCTCCATCACCGAATGGCGGGCCAGCGACCGGCTCAAGCTGAGCAACACCTTCTACGCCTATGACGCGCTGCGCGACTACCGCAACGTGGAGACCTACCGCTTCGCGCCCGACAACAGCGCGGTGGTGCGCTCGGCCGCGCTGCTGCAGCGCCATGACCAGCGCATGGTGGGCGACCGCATCGAAGGCAGCTACCTGGGCGAGCTGGCCGGCCGGCGCAGCGAATGGGCCTTTGGGCTGGATGTGAGCGTGAACCGGCAGACGCGCTTTCCGAACAGCCTGTCTGGCACGGTGAGCACGGTCAATCCCTACGATTTCACGACAGAGAACTTCTACGACATCCCAGGCATGGCGCCCGGATTCAGGCCTGACCGCGACAACAAGGTCACCACCACCGCCCTGTACCTGGAAAACCGCACGGCCCTCACCCCGGCCCTGCACCTGTTGACCGCCCTGCGCCATGAACGCATCGATGTGGACCTGACCAACCGCCGCGATGTAACGCCCGCGCTGCCCGCCAGCTACAGCCGCAGCTACAGCCCGACGACCGGGCGCGTGGGCCTGGTCTGGGATGCCACGCCCGAGGCCAATCTCTACGCCCAGTTCTCCACGGCGGCCGATCCGCCGTCGGGCATGCTGATGGGCGCCTCGTTTGCCGACGCCATCAACAACACCGGGCTGACCACGGGCCGCCAGGTGGAGGCGGGCAGCAAGCTGTCGTTCTGGCAGGGCAAGGGAACGGCGGCGCTGGCGGTCTATCACATCACGCGCCGCAACATCTCCACCCAGGACCCGCAGGACAGCACGCGCACGGTGCTGGTGGGCCAGCAGTCCTCGCGCGGGGTGGAGCTGTCCATGGGCCTGGCGCCCACGCCACGCTGGTCGGTCCAGGGCAACTGGAGCCATGTGGACGCGCGCTATGACAACTACCAGCAAGGCGGCGTGTCCCTGGCGGGCAAGCGGCCCACGAACACGCCCGCCAGCGTGCTCAACCTCTGGACCAGCTACCGCATCACGCCGGCGCTGGAGGTCAACGCCGGGCTGCGCCGCGTGGGAGGCATCTATGCCGATGCGGCCAATACCCTGTCCTGGCCCGCCTATACCCTGCTGGACCTGGGCCTGAGCTACCGGATCGACCCGCGCATGACCGTGATCGCACGGCTGCGCAATGCCACGGACCGCGTCTATGCCGCCAGCCTGACCAGCACCATGGCCTACCTGGGGGCGCCGCGCACGGCCGATATCACGCTGCGCGTGGCGTTCTGAGCGAGGGCCGCGCCATGCGCCTTCACCTCAAACGCTGGCTGTTCCTGCTGCACCGCTGGCTGGGCATTGCCGTGTGCCTGTTCTTTGCGCTGTGGTTTGTCTCGGGCATGGTGATGATGTACGTGGGCTACCCCAAGCTCACCGAAGCCGAACGGCTGCGCCACCTGCCCCCGCTCGATGGCAACGCCGTCCTGCTCGCGCCCACCGAGGCGCTGCGCGAGGCCGGCATCGACGGCCCGCTCAAGGATCTGCGCCTGCATGCCGGCAGCGCCGGCCTTGCCAGCTACCTGGCCACGCCCGAGGGGCGGCGCCAGCCCGTGGCCATCGATGCGGCCAGCGGCCAGGTGCTGCCCGCCACCAGCCAGGCGCAGGCCCTGGCCAGTGCCCGCGCTTTCGCGGGGGACGGCACGGGCCTGCACTACCTGGGCACGGTGGATGAGGATGCCTTCAGCCACTCGCGCGCGCTGGACATCCACCGCCCCCTGCACCGCGTGCAGATGGACGATGCCCAGGGCACGCTGCTCTACATCTCCGGCCGCACGGCCGAGGTGGTGCGCGATGCCACGCGCACCGAGCGCGGCTGGAACTACCTGGGCGCCTGGCTGCACTGGCTGTACATGTTCCGGGGCAATGCCTTTGACGGCGCCTGGGCCGACATCGTCAACGTGCTGTCGCTGGTCGGCATTGCCGTGGCCATCACCGGCAGCGTGGTCGGGGTGATGCGCTGGCGGTTCAGGCAGCCCTACCGCAGCGGCCGGCGCACGCCCTACCCGGGCCGCGCCATGCGCTGGCACCATGTGGCGGGCCTGCTGTTCGCGCTGACCACGCTGGCCTGGATCTTCAGCGGCCTGATGTCCATGAACCCCTGGCGCCTGTTCGACACGGGCACGCCGCCACTGCACATGGCCCGGTGGCAGCAGGGCCCGCTGCGCCTGACCGGGGACGACGCCACGCCGCAGTCGCTGATCGCCGCAGCGGGCGGCCCCGTGCGCGAACTGCGCTGGCTGCGCACCGCAGGCCGCACCGAAGTGCTGGCCCAGCCCGCAGCCGGCACGCCCCTGGTGCTGGACAGCGCCAGCGCCGCGCCCGTGGCCCATTCGCGCGAGGCCCTGCTGGACCGGGCGGCCGTGCTGGTCGACGCACCCGTGCTGCGCAGCGAATGGCTGACCGCGCACGACCTGTACTGGTACGAGCGCGCCGAGCACACCATGATGGGTGGCCATGACAAGCCCCTGCCCGTGCTGCGCGTGGTCTTTGGCGATGCTGCGGCCAGCTGGGTGCACATCGACCCGCACACGGGCCAGGTGCTGGGCCGGCTGGACGGCACCCAGCGCCTCAAGCGCTGGCTGTTCGCCATGCTGCACAGCTGGGACTGGCTGCCGCTGCTGCAGCGCCGGCCGCTGTGGGATGGGCTGCTGCTGGCCTTCAGCCTGGGCGGCCTGCTGATGAGCGCCACGGGCGTGCTCATAGGCGTGCGCAGGCTGCGACGCAAGCGCAGCCATCGCGCACAGGCCACTGCTTGCCTGGAGGCACAGCCACATGGTTAGCCGCCATACTGTATGCTTGCCACATGCAACTCGAACAGAAATACCAGGCCCTGCTGGCCGAGGCCGAGCGCCGCAAGCTGGACGACGTGGACAGCATGCGGCTGTGCTTCCAGACCCTGTCGCTGGCTGCGCGCATCGACCGTGACTGCGCCGCGCTGCTGGCGCCCCATGGCCTGTCCGAAGGGCGCTTCGTGCTGCTGTTCCTGCTGGAATCCGCCAGCGAAGGGCTCGCGCCCAACCACCTGGCAGAGCAGGCCGGCATCACCCGCGCCACCGTGACGGGCCTGCTGGACGGCCTGGAACGCGAGGCCCTGGCCGAGCGCCTGCCCGACCCGGCCGACCGCCGAGCGCTGCGCGTGCAGCTCACCGCCAAGGGCCGCCAGCTGGCGCGCAAGCTGTTTGCCCGGCACAGCCAATGGATCGCCGGCCTGTTTTCCAACCTGTCGGCCGCCGAACGCGGCCAGTTGGGAAAGCTGCTGGCCAAGGCCGCCGCAGGCGTGGAGGCCAGCGCATGACGGCGCCCGCCCCCCGGCGCAAGGGCGCCAACCGCACGGTCGATATCACTCCCGAACTGCTGCAGGCCCTGTCCCTGGGCGAGATCGAGACTGCCACGCTGACCGAAAGCCTGGCCGTGGACCAGGCCCGGCTGCTGCAGGCCGTCTTTCCCGACGCGTGGCCGCAGCTGGAGGACACGGCGCAGGCGCTGGGCCAGCTGGGCATTCTCAAGCGCATGGAGTGCATTGGCGGCCTGCTGTGGCAGGCGCTGGGCCAGGCCGGCTGGCAGCGCTGCCTCACGCACCGCTCTGACACGGTGCGCGGCTGGGCCTGCTTCATGGCCGGTGCGCAGCCGGGCCTGACCCTGAGCCAGCGCCTGGAGCTGGTGCAGCCGCTGGCCGATGACTCGCATTTCGGCGTGCGCGAATGGTCGTGGATGGGCTTGCGCCCGCATCTGGCCAGCGATCTGCCACAGGCCGTGGCCGAGTTGTCTCGGTGGACAAGGCGGCCCTCCGACCGCCTGCGCCGCTTCGCCAGCGAGGCCCTGCGGCCGCGCGGCGTCTGGTGCAGCCATATCGCGGCGCTCAAGCAGCAGCCGGAGATCGCCCTGCCCCTTTTGCAGCGGCTGCGCGCCGATGCCTCGCCCTATGTGCAGGACTCGGTGGCCAACTGGCTCAACGACGCGGCCAAGAGCCGGCCCGACTGGGTGCGCGCCCTGTGCGCGCAATGGCTCCAGGAATCGCCCGTGCCCGCCACGCGCCGCATCTGCGAGCGTGCGCAGCGCAGCCTCAAGGAGAGCTAGCCTCCTGCCGGCCCGCCAGCCGCTCGCAGTCGGGCTTGATACAGCGCCCGTAGAGGATGTGGGAGTGCTCCACGATGGCAAAGCCATGCGAGCGCGCCAGCAGCTTCTGGCGCTGCTCGATCACCGCATCGTGGAACTCCTGCACCAGGCCGCAGCGCGTGCAGATCAGGTGGTCATGGTGCTCGCCGTCGTCGAGTTCATAGACCGCCTTGCCCGCCGCAAAGCGCTGCTGGCGCAGCATGCCGGCCTGCTCCAGCTGCGCCAGCACGCGGTAGACCGTGGCCAGGCTGGTGCCCCGGCCCTGGTCATGCAGCTGGCGGTAGACCTCCTCCGCCGCCAGATGCCGCTGGTCCCCGTGGCGAAAGATGTCCAGTACCCACAGTCGCGCCAGCGTGGCCTTCAGCCCCAGGTTCTTGAGGTCAGCGGAATCGGACATGCAGCCCTTTCTTGTCTCAGTGATTCACGCCACTGCGCGCTACCAACCGTCCACGTTCCACGAGACTGGCGCACCCCAGCCCAGGGACACCGAGGAAGGGCAGCCCCGCACCGAGGGTGTCGTCCCCCTCCCGCGCAGCGAGAGAGGGGGAAGCGGCGTAGCCGCTCAGGGGGTGCTTTGTTCTAGAACTCATTGTGGATGGCCTTGTAGCCGCGCACCAGTTCGTTGTTGGTGCGGACCACGTCCTCGGAGAAATCGCTGGCGTCGGCGGGCACCTGCGCCAGCGTGGACAGGTCGGTCTCCGGGCCTATGCGCGCAGTGGACGGCACATAGAAGCCCGGCGGCAGGTGGCATCCATCGACCACGGCGTTGTAGCGCACCACGCAGCCGTCATCGACCACGCAGTTGAACAACACGCTGTTGAAGCCGATGAACACGCCATTGCCCACGGTGCAGGGTCCGTGGACGATGGCGCGATGGGCGATCGAGGTGTGCTGCCCCACGCTGACGCGCGCGCCGGACTTGGAGTGGATCACCACCCCGTCCTGGATGTTGGAGTGCGCACCGATCACGATGGGGTCGATGTGGCCGTCCGCATCCATCTCGTCGGCACGGATCACCGCATAGGGGCCGATGAAGACGTTCTCCTCCACGACCACCAGTCCGCACAGGATGGCCGTGGGGTCCACGAAGGCGCTGGCATGGATGCGCGGCAGGTCACCGCGCGGGTTCTTGCGGATCATCCCTTGCGCCTGTTCTTTGCGCCGCCCTGGCGGGCCTTGAAGCGCGGGTTGCTCTTGCAGATGACGTAGATGCGGCCGCGCCGGCGCACCACCTGGCAGTCTCGATGGCGCAGCTTGGCTTCCTTGAGGGACGAGAGAACTTGCATGGAAAACTCCTTGGGTTGTAGAGAAACGGGTGCCGGCTCGCCGGTCATGCCCAGGCCACGGCATCGTGCGGATGCAGGCTCTCCATGTGGCGCACATGCACGCGCGGCCGGGCGTAGATGCCTTCCAGCGCGGCCTGTATGCGGCGCGCCGCATCCTCGACAAACATCAGGTTGCGGCCGTTGAGCGCGGCAAAGGCCTGCTCGTCGGCGCGCTTGACCGCGGTCTGCACGGGCGTGCCCAGCGCCTGCTCCACGCGGGCGATCAGGGGCAGGATGCCGAGGTCCGGCCCATCACAGGCCAGGTCCACGCTGACCTGGGCCTCGCTGCGCTGGCTGTGTGCCGTGGCCAGAGTGCCATGCCGGCGCAGCCAGGAAGCCACCTGGTCCGGCTCCACCAGGGGCTCGCCCGCAAAGGCCTGCAAAAAGCCCTGCTCCAGCAACTGGCGCGACAGTGCCGCCGAGCAGGGGCAGGTCGAGGAATAGCCCACGCTCACCTGCAGCCGCAGCTGGAACACGCCCTGCGCCAGCGTGGCGTCCAGGCGCACGGGATAGGACTTCCAGCCCGACAGATCGTGGGTGACCAGGGCGGGCCGCTGGGCCAGCAGGTCCAGCGACAGGCGCATCCGGGCGCTGCGGCTTTGGCAGTCGAGGTGGCTGTCGATCATGGCCTGCAGCGCATGGCGCAGCGCCAGGGCAGACAGTGCGGATTCCTCGGCCAGGCTGTCCAGTTGCCGGTACAGCCGGGACATGTGTATGCCCTTGACATGGGCCGCAGGAAGATCGACCTGCACATCGGCACGCGCATGCAGCTCGCGCCAGTAGCCGGGCTCGGCCACGGTCACGGGCAGGTCTATGCCCTGCATGCCCACCCATTGCAGCGGGCTGAGGCTGGGCGCGGGATCGGTCAGGGAAACATCGGGAAGAGGTGCAGGCATTCGGGGCTCCAGTGGCCACGCCGACCCAGGCCGGCGCGGTATTCGCTCAATTCCAGTCGGGAAACGGGTTGTCCCATTGCGCCCAGGCCTGCGGGCCCAGGGCCATTTCTGCATCGGTCAGCAGGCACTCGTCCAGGCGGGAGCGCAGCGCGTCCTCGTCCATGCCCATGCCGATCAGCACCAGTTCCTGGCGCGCGTCGCCCACGCCATCGACCCATTTGTCCAGGATGCGCTCCACGCTTTCGGGGTCGCGCGGCCAGCGCTCGGCCTCCACGGCGGCCCACCAGTGGCCGGCCGGCCCATGGCGGGCCACGGCGCCGGCCTGCGACCAGGAGCCGGCCAGCGCCGGATGGCTGGCCAGCCAGAAAAATCCCTTGGAGCGCACCACTCCCGGCCATTCGCTTTGCACCAGGCCGAAGAAGCGCCGGGGATGAAAGGGGCGGCGGGCACGGTAGACAAAGCTGGCAACGCCATAGGCCTCCGTCTCGGGCTGGTGCGTGCCACGCAACTGCTGCAGCCAGCCCGGCGCCCTGGAGGCCTCCTCGAAATCGAACAGCCCGGTATCGAGCACGCGATCCAGCGGCAGCTGGCCGAAGGAGGCGATCTCCAGCCTGGCACGCGGGTTGAGCCCGCGCAGGATGGCCATCAGCCGCGTGCAGTCCTCCTCGGTGACCAGGTCGATCTTGTTGAGCACGATCACATCGCAGAACTCCACCTGCTCGATCAGCAGATCGACCACGGTGCGGCGGTCCTCCTCGCCCAGCGATTCACCGCGCGAGCGCAGGCTGTCGCGCGAGCCATAGTCGTGCAGGAAGTTGAAGGCATCGACCACGGTCACCATGGTGTCCAGCCGCGCCACATCGCCCAGGCTGCGTCCGTCCTCGCCCGCGAAGGTGAAGGTCTCGGCCACCGGCAGCGGCTCGGAGATGCCCGTGGACTCGATGACCAGCTGGTCGAAGCGGCCCTCGCCCGCCAGCCGCGCCACCTCCAGCAGCAGGTCCTCGCGCAGCGTGCAGCAGATGCAGCCATTGCTCATCTCCACCAGCTTTTCGTCGGTGCGCGACAGGTCGGCCCCGCCATCGCGCACCAGGGCCGCGTCGATGTTGACCTCGGACATGTCATTGACGATGACGGCCACGCGCCGCCCTTCGCGGTTGTGCAGGATGTGGTTGAGCAAGGTGGTCTTGCCCGCGCCCAGAAAACCCGACAGCACGGTCACAGGCAATCGGGCATGCGGCGGCTGAACCGGCGCTACGGTATGCATCATGGAATCTCTCGAACAGGGACAGGGAGCGCGCGGCGGGCACTGCGGCCGCATGCGCAGGAAGGGGTCTCAGGCGGGGAGCGCGGTGCAGGCGGAGCACTTGCCATGCAGCTCGATGTTCGAATGGGCCAGCGCAAACGCATGGCCATGCGCCCAGCTGCCCAGGCAGCGGTTGAGCGCGTCGTCCACGAACTCATCGACTTGGCCGCAGCTGTCGCAGATCGCAAAGGCCGAGAAATCATGGCTGCCCTCGTCCGGATGCGAGCAGCAGACATAGGCATTCAGCGACTCCAGGCGATGGACCACGCCCTGCTCGGCCAGCTTGTCCAGCGCGCGGTAGACCTGGGTAGGGGCCGTCAAACCGTGGTCCCGCAACTGGTCGAGCAGCGCGTAGGCCGTCAGCGGCGCGCCGGCCTGGCGCAGCGTGTCGAGCACGCGTTGTTGCTTGGTGGTCAGGGAGTGGGACATGGTGGTTTCCTGGTCAAAAAGGGCGGGCAGCGACCTTGCCCTGCATCAAAACAGTTACGTTATAACATAACAAAATCGGCGTCCACGCACTGTTTTACAATTAAAAAGAATATTAAGTTGCGCTTAAATACACAACAGGTTATAGTCAGCTCCGTTGTTGAGGCCAAGCGCTTAAGCCGCCCACTTCCCCTCCCTGCACAACGGCTGTCCGCCGCTCCCCGCAGGATGTCTCTTGCGACCTTTGTCGCACAGTTGGTCTGTAGAGCTGCAGCCAACCGAGTTCCCAGATGCTCACGCAGGCCTGTTCAAGGCTGCGAACCTGACTGAACCACATTTCAAACACCGGCATTCCCATGGGCAAGTACGTCGTCTCGCCCTCGACACACCCGACCGACTGCGGCCGCTTCCGCGCCTCCTTCGCGGTCCATCGCTCCCAAGGCAACGGCAGCTACTGCCGCGTATTCCGTTTCGATAAGGCGTTCGCCTCCCGCGAAGCAGCACGGCTGTTTGCCGTCACCCAGGGCTGGCTCCAGACCTGCATGCAGCACCCGCCTGCCTGCTGAAGGCCTGGCAGCTCAGCTGCCTGTCGCCCTCCCACCCATTCACCGCCGCGGATTGCACAGTCCGCCGCATGCATGCCAACGGTGCGCCCTTTTGCGCACATCCAATCGAAGAGGTTTTCCTATGACCACCAAAATCTACGTGGGCAATCTGCCCTACTCCGTGACCGACTCCAGCCTGGAAAGCAACTTTGCCGAGTTCGGCAACGTGGCCTCCGCCAAGGTCATGATGGACCGCGAAACCGGCCGCTCCAAGGGCTTCGGCTTTGTGGAAATGGCTTCTGCCGAAGTCGCCCAGGCCGCCATCACCGGCCTGCACGGCATGTCCGTGGACGGACGCTCGATCGTCGTGAACCTGGCCCGTCCCCGTGAAGAAGGCCGCAGCTCCGGTGGCTACAGCCCGCAGGGTTACGCCGGCAAGCGTTCGGACGTCGGCTATGGCAATGGCGGCCACGGCGGCGGTCGCTACTGATCACGGCGCAGCTTCCAAAAACCGGCTCTCTGGGCCGGTTTTTTTTCGCCTGCGGTTTTCTTCCCTGCCGTTGCAGGCATGAAAAAACCGGCCGCCCTTGCGGGTCGGCCGGTCATGGCTGAAGCCTGCCGGGGCCAGGCCCCGGCACAGCGGCTTACAGCAGCGCGTCGATGGCTGCGTTGAACGTGGCGCTGGGGCGCATCACGGCATCCATCTTGGCCACGTCGGGCATGTAGTAGCCACCGATGTCCACGGCCTTGCCCTGCACGGCGCGCAGCTCTTCGATGATCTTGGACTCGTTGTCGGCCAGTTGCTTGGCCAGCGAAGCGAACTTGGAGGCCAGTTCGGCATCTTCCGTCTGCGCCGCCAGGGCCTGTGCCCAGTACAGGGCGATGTAGAACTGGCTGCCACGGTTGTCCAGCTCGCCGGTGCGGCGCGAAGGCGACTTGTCTTCGTCCAGCAGCTTGCCCGTGGCTTCATCCAGGGTCTTGGCCAGCAGCTTGGCGCGGGCGTTGTCATTCTTGATGCCCAGGTCTTCCAGCGACACGGCCAGTGCCAGGAACTCGCCCAGCGAATCCCAGCGCAGGTGGTTTTCCTCCACCAGCTGCTGCACGTGCTTGGGAGCCGAGCCGCCGGCGCCCGTTTCGTACATGCCGCCACCGGCCATCAGGGGCACGATGGACAGCATCTTGGCCGAGGTGCCCAGTTCCATGATGGGGAACAGGTCGGTCAGGTAGTCGCGCAGGATGTTGCCGGTCACCGAGATGGTGTCCAGGCCGCGGGCCACGCGCTCCAGCGTGTAGCGCATGGCGCGGACCTGAGACAGGATGTGGATTTCCAGGCCCGTGGTGTCGTAGTCCTTGAGGTAGGTGTTGACCTTCTTGATCAGCTCGGCCTCGTGCGGACGATAGGGGTCCAGCCAGAACACGGCAGGCATGCCGGAGTTGCGGGCACGCGTGACGGCCAGCTTGACCCAGTCGCGGATGGGAGCGTCCTTGACCTGGCACATGCGCCAGATGTCGCCCTGCTCCACGTTCTGGCTCATCAGCACTTCGCCGGTGGCCAGATCGACGATGTTGGCAACGCCGTCTTCCTCGATCTCGAAGGTCTTGTCGTGCGAGCCGTACTCTTCGGCCTTTTGCGCCATCAGGCCCACGTTGGGCACGGTGCCCATGGTCTTGGGGTCGAAGTTGCCGTGCCACTTGCAGAAGTTGATCATCTCCTGATAGATGCGGGCAAAGGTGGACTCAGGCATCACGGCCTTGCAGTCGTAGGGCTTGCCGTCGGCGCCCCACATCTTGCCGCCCTGGCGGATCATGGCGGGCATGGACGCATCGACGATCACGTCATTGGGCGAGTGGAAGTTGGTGATGCCCTTGGCCGAGTCCACCATGGCCAGCGCGGGACGGTGTTCCTGGCAGGCGTGCAGATCACGGATGATCTCTTCGCGCAGCGAGGCGGGCAGCGTCTCGATCTTCTCGTACAGCGTGGACATGCCGTTGTTGACGTTCACGCCCAGCTCGTCGAACAGCTTGCCGTGCTTCTCGAAGGCTTCCTTGTAGTAGATCCTCACGCAGTGGCCGAACACGATGGGGTGCGAGACCTTCATCATCGTGGCCTTGACGTGCAGCGAGAACAGGATGCCGGCGTCGCGGCAGTCGTCCAGTTCCTTTTCATAGAAGTCGCACAGCGCCTTCTTGCTCATGAACATGGAGTCGATGATCTCGCCAGCCTTCAGGGCCACCTTGGACTTGAGCACCACGGTCTTGCCGCTCTTGGTGGTCAGCTCCATCTTGACGTCGCGTGCGGCGTCCAGCGTGATCGACTTTTCGCCGTGGTAGAAGTCGCCGTGCTCCATGTGCGAGACATGGGTTTGCGACCACTGCTTCCACTCGCCCATGGAGTGGGGGTGCTTCTTGGCGTAGTTCTTGACGGCGGCAGGAGCGCGGCGGTCGGAATTGCCCTCGCGCAGCACGGGGTTCACGGCCGAGCCCAGGCACTTGCCGTAGCGTGCCTTGATGTCCTTTTCCTGGTCGTTGGTCGGATTCTCGGGGTAGTCGGGCAGTGCGTAGCCCTTGCCCTGCAGCTCCTTGATGGCAGCCGTCAGCTGGGCCACGGAGGCGCTGATGTTGGGCAGCTTGATGATGTTGACATCGGGCTCCAGCGTCTTCTTGCCGAGCTCGGACAAGGTGTGGGCCACGCGCTGGTCTTCGGCCAGGAATTCGGAGAACTCACCCAGGATGCGGTGGGCCACGGAGATGTCGGCGGTCTCGACATTCACGCCGACGGGTGCGGCAAAGGCGCGCACCACAGGCAGGAAGGCACTGGTGGCAAGGCGCGGAGCCTCATCGGTCAGGGTGTAGATGATGGTGGGTTGCTGCGTGCTCATCTCTTGTCTCAGGTAGTGAAAAGGTAGGGGTCGCGCCGCAGGCCGTCGAACCGGGCATCCGCTAGGGGAAACGGGGCCGGTGCAGCCTGAGGCAGTAGGACCGTCACGCAATGCCCCGTCGCGCCAGCATGCTGCCCCGGCGTTTTCTGCAATGCGATCCCACAATACAAAATTCTAAGCGGAACCCGCCATATTTTTTAAGTCTTGTAGAAGACTTAGGGTTTTACAGCGGCATTCGGGACCTGTTTTCACAGGGAAACGGCTTGCAGCCCCCGCGTTTTCTACCATGCAAAAAATGCTGTAGCGTGACGGACACGCAAGCGGAGCAGACCCCCGGGTCAAACCCAGAGCCGATACATCCAGAACGATTCATCGTGCTCGAAGCGCCGCGCAAACTCCCCCGGCGAAAACCCCGTGATCTGGCGCACGGCGCGGCACATATGGGCCTGGTCGGAGAAGCCCTCGTCCAGCGCCAGCGCGGCCCAGTCCAGCGCCTGTCCCTGTTCATGGTGGCGCCGCGCCGCATGGAACAGGCTTTCCGTGCGCACCATGCCCTGCCACTGCCGCAGGGAGCGTCCGCTGAACTGCTTGATGCGCCGCTCCACCTGGCGCGCGCCCAGCGTTCTTTGCCATTGCAGCGCCTGCATCCCCAGCCAGGCCACCCAGTGGCGCCCATGCTCGCGCAATGAGGGCAGCACCTGCAGGGCGCTCCCCCGGACCTCGCGCCAGCGCGGCGCCAAGTGGCGCTGCAACGCGTCCGGGGTGCCGGCATCGTCCTGCGCATGCAGCAGGGCCTGGCACAGCGCGGACCAGGACGGCCCCAGCACCCCGGATGCCGTGACAAAGCCATCCTGCGCCTGCAGCACGCCGGGGCCGAACAGCTGCAGCGCGGCATCCAGGTGCAGGCAGACCATGCCGCCACGGCCCGGCCCGCTGGCCCAACTGGCCGTCGGCGCGGTCTGGCTGCCCGAGAGCATGACGGATGCCTCAAAGGGCTCGCAGCCCTGCACGCCCACCAGGCCTGCGGCCATGTCCTGGTACCAGGACAGGCAGACCATGGGGGTGGCGGGAAAATGCGACAGCCGCTGCGCATCGTCCAGGACAACGCCCCGCGTATCGCGGCAGACGACGGCCACCACCGCACCATGCAGCCCTGCCGGCGCGGGATACAGCATGGAGTGCGGCTGCCGCCCCTGGCCTGCCCAGCGCGCGGCCCTGGCATGCAGAGGGGGACAGGCAGCAAAGGCACTGGGCGTACGGGCTTCGATTGCGGCTTCGGCTTCGGGCATCACGACGGCATCCATGGAGGCGCAGTGTAGGCCTTGCCGCCCGCCGATCCGGTGACGCTTTCGTTCAAGACCACGGGCGGCGCGACCAGCGAGCATGGGAACATGAACCGCCCGAATCCCACGCAAGATACCTGCACACCGGCGCCGTCGAATGCGGCCTCCTGCCCCTTTGCCACGCAAGCGCGGCAATCCGCGCAACCTGCGCAACCCGAGCAAACCGAGCAGACGGCCTCCACGGCCTGGCCACCCGGCCCGGCACCGAGGCTCATGGGCTGGGGCCTGCTGCGCCGCATGTCGCGCGACCTGCTGGGTACGCTGGCGCAGTGGCGCGGCGAGCACGGAGATGCCATCCATCTGCGCATCTGGCCAGAGCACCAGGTCGTCGTCACGGATCCCGAACTGGTGCGCGAGCTGCTGGTCGGCCAGCACGATGCGCTGGTGCGCTGGGAGCACGGCATCTCGGTTTTTGCCCAACTGCACGGCCACAGCGTGCTGGTCAGCGAAGGCCAGCCCTGGCGCAGCAAGCGGCAGGCCCTGTTGCCGGCCTTCTCCCCCAAGGCCGTGCAGGCCCAGATACCGGCCCTGGCCGCAGCCGCGCAGGCCGCGCTCCAGGCCTGGCCGCAGCAGTCCGAGGACTTTCCCATGGAACAGGCGCTGACCGCCCTGGCCATGGATGTGATCATGCGGCTGATGTTCTCCGGCGCCATCGGCGAGGATGCGCGCTCCGCGGAGCAGGCCATCCGCGAAGTCAGCCATGCCGCCAACAGCGAGTTCTACTGGCCCCTGCGCTGGCCCGATGCCATGCCCTGGAAGCGCCGCAAGCGCCGGGCGCTTGCCTGGCTGCGCAGCTTCATCGACCGGCAGGTCCGGCTCCGGCTGGCGCAGGCCAATGCAGACTGGCCCGAGGATCTGCTCAGCCGCCTGCTGCGCCTGCACCGGGGCGACGCCCAGGCCTGGACACTGCAGGCCGTGCGCGATGAATGCATGACGGCCTTTCTGGCAGGTCACGAAACCGTGGCCAGCAGCCTGACCTGGTGGTCCTGGTGCATGGCCACCCATCCCGAGGCGCAGCAGCAGGTGGCCGACGAGATCCAGGAACAGCTGCAGGGCCGCACGCCCACGGTGCAGGACCTGCCGGCGCTGCGCCGGTTGGGCTGGAGCCTTCAGGAAGCCATGCGCCTGTACCCGGCCGCACCGGTGCTCATCAGCCGGCGTTGCACGCGGCCTGTGCAGCTGGGTCCGTGGCGCCTGCCCGCGCGAACCCTGTTCATGATTGCGCCCGGCCTCATGCAACGCGATGCGCGCTGGTTCCCGCAACCCGATGTCTTTCAGCCGCAGCGTTTCGCCGATGCCGACAAGGACGGAGCCCCTTCCGCGCCGCGCGGCAGCTGGATGCCCTTTGGCACCGGCCCGCGCGTATGCCTGGGCCAGCACCTGGCCAGCACGGAGATGACGGTGGTGGCAGCCATGGTGCTGCAGCGCCTTCGGCTGAGCGTGCCCGAAGGTGCCAGCGCCCCCCGCCCTGTGCTGCAGGTCACGCTGCGGCCATCCACGCCCCTGAGACTGCGGCTGCAATCGCGCAGCGGCGCACAGGCCGGGTAAACGTGGCGATATATTGCGCCAAATCATCTACAAAGCACGCCAATTACGCCAAATTGTCACCCATCCGCATTTATTCTGTCTTTTTGACTAGAACCACTGGACTGGAGACGATTTGAGTACCCTGGCAATCGTGATTTCATTGGCGGGACTGATGTTCCTGGCCTACCGAGGCATCTCCGTGCTGCTGCTGGCACCCCTGATGGCCGCCGTGGCCGTGCTGCTGTCCGGCGACCTGGGCCACATGCTGCCGCTGTACACCAGCACCTTCATGGGCGCCCTGGGCAACTACATGCTGCAGTTCTTCCCGGTGTTCCTGCTGGGCGCGCTGTTCGGCCAGTTGATGGCGGACTCGGGCGCAGCCACCGCGATATCGCACTGGATCATGCGCGTGCTGGGCGAGAAGCACGCCATCCTCACGGTGGTGCTGGCCTGCGCCGTGCTCACCTATGGCGGCGTGTCGCTGTTCGTGGTGGCCTTTGCCATCTATCCGATTGCCAAGTCGCTGTTCCGCGCGGCCCATGTGCCCAAGCGGCTGATACCGCCCACCATCGCGCTGGGCTCGTTCACCTTCACCATGACGGCGCTGCCGGGCACGCCGTCCATCCAGAACGCCATTCCCATTCCCTACTACGGCACCAATGTGTTCGCGGCGCCGGGCCTGGGCATCATCGGCGGCATGACCATGCTGGCCCTTGGCCTGTGGTGGCTGCAGTCGCGAGCGGCCAAGGCGCGCGTGGCCGGCGAAGGCTACGGCGACCATGACGATGCCGTCGAGCAGGGGCTGCATGAAGAAAGCGATCCCGCCCTGCACAGCCGCCGGGACCTGCCGCTGCTGCTGGCCCTGCTGCCGCTGGTGCTGGTGATCGCGGTCAATGCGCTGCTGACCTACGGTGTGTTCCCGCAGATGGATTTCGGCTTTCTGAAGGAACGCTTTCCTGCCGTGGACCCGGCCAAGCAGACGGGCCTGTGGGCGCTGATCATGGCCCTGGCCGTGGCCTGCGCCGCACTGGTGCTGCTGGGCCTGGGCCGCTGGCGCAATCTCAAGGAGTCGGTGAACAAGGGCGTGCTGGGCTCCATGCTGCCCATCTTCAACACCGCCTCGGAAGTGGGCTACGGCGCCGTCATCGCGGGGCTGGCGGGCTTTGCCATCATCCGCGAGGCCGTGCTCAACGTGGCGCCACACAACCCGCTGATCTCCGAGGCCGTGGCCATGAACGTGCTGGCGGGAATCACGGGGTCGTCGTCCGGCGGCCTGTCGATTGCGCTGTCCACGCTGGGCAAGGACTACCTGGCCATGGCCGCCCAGCTGGGCATCAGCCCCGAGCTGCTGCACCGCGTGGCGGTGATGGCGGCCGGCTGCTTCGACACCCTGCCGCACAGCGGCGCCATCATCACGCTGCTGTCCATCTGCGGCCTCACGCACCGCCAGTCGTACGGCAACATCGCCATCATGACCATTGGCGCGCCACTGCTGGCCCTGGTGCTGGTGATCACGCTCGGCACCATGTTCGGATCCTTCTGAGGGACCAGGGCGCAGAGCGCGCGCGGGAAATACCACGGCATCGCGCCCGCCACAACCGGCATATGACGTATATGCGCGGGGCGGGTGCATGGCAACAATGCATGCACGGCGATAAGGCATCGCCCCGATTCATTCCCGCATCACCGACAAGACGACATCCGCTGCCAAAGCTGCCAGCGCCGATGTCGGGCAACAAGGCCCGAACCGCTCCCTGACCCGGAGCGGTTCGGGCCTTTTTTTGTTGGCCGGGAATCGAAGGGGGCGATGCGGCAAGCCGCCCCCTCAACCCCTTCAGGAGCAGCAGCATGAGACACGGAGATATTTCCAGCAGCAACGATTGCGTCGGCGTGGCGGTGGTCAACTACAAGATGCCACGCCTGCACACCAAGGCCGAGGTGCTGGACAACTGCCGCAAGATCGCCGACATGCTGGTGGGCATGAAGCGCGGCCTGCCGGGCATGGACCTGGTGATCTTCCCCGAGTACTCCACGCACGGCATCATGTACGACGCCAAGGAGATGTACGACACGGCCAGCGCCATCCCGGGCGAAGAGACCGAAATCTTCGCCGACGCCTGCCGCAGGGCCAATGTCTGGGGCGTGTTCTCGCTGACGGGCGAGCGCCATGAGGAGCACCCCAACAAGGCGCCCTACAACACCCTCATCCTCATGAACAATCAGGGCGAGATCGTGCAGAAGTACCGCAAGATCATGCCCTGGGTGCCCATCGAGGGCTGGTACCCGGGCGACTGCACCTATGTGAGCGAAGGCCCCAAGGGCCTGAAGATCAGCCTCATCATCTGCGACGACGGCAACTACCCCGAGATCTGGCGCGACTGCGCCATGCGCGGCGCCGAGCTCGTCGTGCGCTGCCAGGGCTACATGTACCCGGCCAAGGAGCAGCAGATCATGGTCTCCAAGGCCATGGCCTTCATGAACAACTGCTATGTGGCCGTGGCCAATGCGGCGGGCTTCGACGGCGTGTACTCGTACTTCGGGCACTCGGCCATCATCGGCTTCGACGGCCGCACCCTGGGCGAGACCGGCGAGGAGGAAATGGGCATCCAGTACGCCGAACTGTCCAAGCACCTGATCCGCGATGCGCGCAAAAACGGCCAGTCGCAGAACCATCTGTTCAAGCTGGTGCACCGGGGCTACACCGGCACCATCAACTCCGGCGACGGGGACAAGGGCGTGGCCGCCTGCCCCTACAACTTCTACAGCCAGTGGGTCAACGATCCCGAGGGCACGCGCGAGATGGTGGAGTCCTTCACACGCACCACCGTGGGCACGCCCGAATGCCCCATCGAAGGCATTCCGCACGAGGCGCCCAAGCACCGCTGACAGCGTCCTGCCTCCGAGCCTGCAGGCCTGGGGGCAGGCCCGCCCATGAACACGCAAAGGTGAAGAGTGAAGATGAGCACGACAACAACCACAGGCCCGCTGCACGCTCCTGCCAACCAGGCCGCCGACCCGCTGGCGGCCTACCGCATCGAGGAAGAACCCTTCTACCGCCCGTCGGGCCGCGAGGTCCAGCTCTACCGCCAGGCCTACCAGCACCGCATGCCGCTCATCCTCAAGGGCCCCACGGGCTGCGGCAAGACGCGCTTTGTGGAGTACATGGCGTGGGCGCTCAAGCGCCCCCTGGTCACGCTGGCCTGCAACGAGGACATGACGGCCTCCGACCTGGTGGGCCGCTACCTGCTGGATGCCGACGGCACGGCCTGGCACGACGGCCCGCTGACCCTGGCCGTGCGCCATGGCGGCATCTGCTACCTGGACGAAGTGGTGGAGGCCCGCCAGGACACCACCGTCGTCATCCACCCGCTGACCGACGCGCGCCGCACCCTGCCGCTGGACAAGAAGGGCGAGGTGGTCCACGCGCACCCTGACTTCCAGCTGGTGGTTTCCTACAACCCCGGCTACCAGAGCAGCGCCAAGGACATGAAACCATCGACGCGCCAGCGCTTCGCGGCGCTGGACTTCGACTACCCAGCGCCCGAGATCGAGGCGGACATCGTGGCCCACGAGACCGGCATTGCCCCGGCCACCGCTCGCAGCCTGGTCAGCCTGGCGCGCAGCACGCGCGAACTGCGCCACCGGGGCCTTGACGAAGGCGCCTCCACCCGCATGCTGATCTACGCGGGCCTGCTGATGCGCGACGGCATGCCGGTGCATGACAGCTGCGACATGACCATCACCAGCGCCCTGACCGACGACCCCGACACTGCCGCCGCGCTGCGCCAGCTGGTCGAGGCCGAGTTCGGCGCCTGAGGGCCGCGCGCCATGGCCATCGTCTCCGTTGCCTTGCCCGAAGAGTCCCGCCTGCTGCACACGCTGGGCCTGCTGGCCAGCGGCCTGGCGCGCCAGCCTGTCGCCGTGCAGGCGCTGGCCAGGACGCCGGCCAGTGCCCCGGCGCCCGGCCAGGCCCACGCCCTGCCGCAGCGCGCCGTGCTGATCAGCCAGCCTGCCCGGCTGCTGGTTCCCGCCAACTTGCCCATGCAGGCACACCTGTACGCAGCAACGATGGCCCATGCCGCAGCCCATCTGCGCTTTTCGCCTGCCCGCCAGGACAGCAGCGCCCTCAAGCCTATGGGCCAGGCCGTGGTGGGCGCACTGGAAGATGCGCGCGTGGAACGGCTGCTGTGCCTGCAGCACCCCGGCGTGCGCCGCTGGTTCGAGGCCTGCATCGCGCCCGAGCCCGACCCATCCGACCTGGGCTTTGCCGCCTTCATGGCCCGGCTGGACCGCATGCTGCTGTGGCCAGAGCGCATGGACGGCAACCACTGGATCCACAAGGCCCGTGACCTGTTCGAGAACACCGCCACGCGCCACGGGCTGGAGGACTACGCTGCATTCCGGGCCATTGCCTCCATCCTGGCCAACGACCTGGGCCAGATGCGCGTGCGCATGGACCCGCAGCACCATGCCGTGCCCAGCATCTACCGTGATGACAACAGCTATCTCTGGCAGCATCCGGACTCGCCCCAGGGCGAGGAAGACACACTCGCGCTGCAGCAGACCGCTGCGCGCGCGGCCCCTCCTCCATCGGCTGGCGCAGGACAGCAGTCGGATGCACAGGAAGGCCAGTCGCTGGACCTGGACCCAGGCCTGGAACTGTCGCGCCACAGCTATCCGGAATGGGACCGCAGGTCGGAGCGCCTGAAGACGGACTGGTGCACCGTCATCGACACCCTGCCCGCATGGCAGGCCGAGGCTTTGGCCGGGAAAGGCACCCAGGCCGGCAGACAGACACTGCCGCCCCTGCCGCTGCCGCCCGCACGCCAGCTGGACCGGCGCCAGCGACTGCGCCGCCAGTGGGAAGGCGATGAGCTGGACTTCAATGCCGCCATCGAGGTCCAGGTGGACCGCCGCCTGAACCTGCGCCCTGAGCCCCGCCTTTTCATGCGCGCCGGCAAAGGCCCGCGCCCCACCAGCGTGCTGGTGCTGATGGACGCTTCCGAATCGGTCAACACGCCCGGCCCCCGCGGCGCCAGCCTGCTGGAGCTGGAGAAACAGGCGGCCCTCATGCTGGCCGAATCGCGCGCAGGCCACAGGACCGGCGTGGACCGCCTGGCCATCCACGCCTTCTCGTCCAACACGCGCGCCGAAGTCCGCTACCTGCGCCTGCTGGACTTCGGCCAGCCCTTTGCCGCAGCAGCGGCCGCCCGGTTGCAGGCACTGCAGGGCCGCCATTCCACCCGCCTGGGCGCCGCCCTGCGCCACGCCAGCAGCCTGCTGGCGGCCGAGCCTGCTGGCCAGCGCCATCTGCTGGTGATCACCGACGGCGCACCCGCCGACATCGACGTGCATGACGATCGCTACCTGATCGAAGACGCGCGCCATGCCGTGCAGCAGGCCCGCGCCGCAGGCATACGCATCAGTTGCCTGGCCGTGGACAGCCAGGCAGACGGCTATGTGCGCCATATCTTTGGCGGGCGCAACTATGGCATTGCCGACGACGCGCGGCATCTGCCAAGGCGGCTGTCCCAGATGGGCGCAAGGCTCGCAGCCGGCCGCTGACCACGGCAAGCGCCACGGAAATCTCGATTAACCTGAAGCCTGCAAAGAACGCACGCCAGCACCTGGCACAGAAGGAACCCATGAACGACCCCGTCAGAGTCGGCATTCTTTACTCGGCCACCGGCACCACATCGACCATCGGCCAGTCCCAGCTGCAGGGCGCGCAGCTGGCCATCGACGAAATCAACGAGGCGGGCGGCCTGCTGGGGCGTGAACTGGTCGCAGTGCGCTACGACCCGGCCTCCACGCCGGCCCGCTATGCGGCCCTGGCCGAGCAACTCATCGTGCGCGACGGCATCAACGTCATCTTCGGCTGCTACATGTCCAGCAGCCGCAAGGCCGTCATCCCCATCGTCGAGAAATGGAACAAGCTGCTGTTCTATCCCACGCTCTACGAGGGCTTCGAGTTCTCGGGCAATGTCATCTACACGGGCGCCGCGCCCAACCAGAACAGCGTGCAACTGGCCGACTACATGACCAGCAGCTTCGGCGCGCGGGTCTACCTCATCGGCTCGGACTACATCTACCCCTATGAGTCCAACCGCATCATGGGCGAGCTGGTCATGCAGCACCCGGGCAGCGACAAACTCGGTGAACACTACCTGCCGCTGGATGCCACCGAGCGCGACTATGCGGCCATCATGCAGGACATCCGCGCCAGGCAGCCGGACTTCATCTTCTCCACCGTGGTCGGCGACTCCACGGCCAGCCTCTACCGCGCCTATGCCGACGCAGGCTTCAACCCGCAGACCATGCCGATTGCCAGCCTCACCACCTCCGAGGCCGAGATCGCCCAGATGGGCGCCGATGTGGCGGCCGGCCACTTCACGGCCGCGCCCTACTTCCAGTCCATCGATTCGCCCGCCAATGCGCGCTGCCTGGCCCGGCTGCGCCAGCGCCTGGGCGACGACTGCCGGCCCAACCTGTGCTGGGAGGCCGCCTACTTTCAGATGCACCTGTTCGCCAACGCCTTCCGCCAGGCCGGCAGTGACCGCATAGGCGAGCTGCTGCCCCATCTGCTGGGCAGCGAATTCGACGCGCCCCAGGGCCGCATCCGGCTGGATCCCGACAACCACCACACCTGGCTGCACCCGCGCGTGGGCCGCGCCAATGCACAGGGCGGCTTCACCATCGTGCGCCAGGCCACCCGGGCCGTCTCGCCCGACCCCTATCTGGTCACCCACTCCCTGGGCGACTGGACCGCCAGCCTCGGTGCCCTGGAGAACTGAGCGTGGATGCCGCCCCGAACAAGGACGCAGGCAGCGCTGCCACAGGCCGGCCACTGCTGGAAAGAAAGCCGCTGCTGCGTGCCACCTCGCCCCAACTGAAGGAACTGCGCCAGCTGCGCATTGCCGTCGTCCACCCCGACGACGCGGACGGCCGCCTGCTGGCCCAGCAGCTGCAGCGCATAGGCTGCCAGGTCCAGGCCATCTGGCCGCCCCAGCCCAGCCTGCCCGAGGGCACGGACGTGGTCTTCCTGGCCGTGCGCCCCGATCACCTGCAGTTGAACTACGCCTGGACCCAAGGCGAGGGTGAGAGCCCGCCCACCGCCATCGCCGTGGTCAACTACGAGAACCCCACCATCGTCTCCGCCGTGCTGGAGCTGCAGGTGCAAGCCATCCTGCCCTCGCCCATCCGCTCCTTCGGCCTGCTGTCCACATTGGTGCTGGCGCGCAGAAACCACAAGGAATCACGCCAGCAGCAGCAGCGCATCGCCAAGCTCCAGGCCAAGCTGCTGGGCCAGCGCCGCGTGGCCGAAGCCAAGGCCATCCTCATGCAAACCCACCAGATCAACGAAGACCAGGCCTACGACATGATCCGCGCCCAGGCCATGAGCCGGCGCAGCTCGGTGGAGGAGATTGCCCAGGCCATCGTCCATGCGAGCGAAATACTGTCGCTGGGCAAGGGCGTGGGCGGGTAAATCACGCAGGACTCCTGCCGCCAGCAGCCATGGCTTGACCCCGGGGAACCAGGGTCCTCTTTTTTTGAACGCATGCAGCGTGTGAAGAAAAAATGGCTCCCCGATGCGGAGCACGCAGGGCTTGTGAATACTTTGATCAAAAGTTACCCACCAAACCGCCCACATATGTGAATGTCACTCTCGTTCGATGAGAATCTGATAATGGATTATCAAAATCAATTACTTTGTCAAATTTTGCATCGATTGCAAAATCGCACGACTCTCAGATTAGCATTTCACCCTTAAGCATTGACGTGTTGGGCGTCAACAATAAACCATAGTATCGCGAGGCATAAAATGATAGAAGGCGGATGGTGGAAAGCCTATACCAAAAATGGCCGGTATATAGGACTGATTGAAGGAGATGAATTCATAGTCGGAGACACGAGAATTTTATACAGAATAAGCAATAGCAAGCTATATTCCACAGAAGTACCACCTTCACATATAGCTGACATATCAGAAAAACAAGCGATTACATCCAACGGTGAAATTCTGCTGAAATTCTTTAAGACGACCAGAGAACGAAAACCATTAACAACTTGATCAAACCCATACCAAAACAATTACAAAATCTCAAAAATCATCAAACAGCCGAGGCCATGGCACGAATCGGCAACTTCCGGCCAAGATCAACACGCAATTGCATTCTGCGTATCAAGTCTGTCGTCAAAACTCGACCTGCCGTAAGCAATACCAACCCTTCCCTCGATACAAAGTCTTGAGCCAAAATCATTCCTGGCCGGAGCTCCGAACAGGGAACATAAAGTGGGGCTGGGTCGGCAACGGGGGTTGCCTGTATCAAAATCTGCAAGAAAGCATCGACAACCTCTGGATCAAATTGTGTTCCTCTGCCATGCGAAATGAGGGTTCTTGCCTCTGCACAATTTAGGGGCTTGCTGCTTAAATGCCCTATCATCAGGTCATCGTAAAAATCAGCAACCGCTATTATCCGAGCTCCTATTGGAATATCCTTCCCTTTCAGGCCATCAGGGAAACCTGCCCCGTCGAATCGCTCATGGTGGGACCTGACGAGAGTAGCGACCGGGTGCGCATCGTCTATCGGCAGAAGCAACTGTTCTCCCAAGCTGCTGTGATTCCTATATTTTTCCAGCTCTTCATGACTCAAGCTTGGGACGGGCTTGTTCAACATCCCATCGGCAAGAGTAATATGGGCAATATCATGAATGAGCGCAGCAACAAAAGAATTCTGCTGATCTTCTTCGCTTAGCTGCATGATATTTGCGGTTCGACGGGTCAGGTCCGCAACGCGTCTAGAATGCCCTGCAAGCAGCCCACCCCGCCACTCAAGAAGATTGGAAAACATCCGAATAGCTGCGACGAAATTCTTTTTAAGCTTCCTATGCGCCTCCAACAGTTCGTCGTCATGCTCATGGGCAGTAAGCTCAACAGTTGCATTTAACTCTGCCAGCTCCTTCGTCAGCGCTTTATTTTTTTGATCCAGACGAATATTCTCATGGCGTGTGATTTTCTGATCGTTTAATTGATCAATAGCATCCAAAAATTGCTCACTATTCCAAGGTTTTACTATATGACGGTACAAACCCATCAAACGACCAATGCCTTTCGGAATCACAGTTCCGCCGTATTCCGAAAGAAAAATCACAAACAGGTCAGGGAACTGTCCAACAATACTCTCCAACCACTGTCCGCCATCCTTGTCAAGTACATGCGTATTGCATATCAACAAGTCAATTCGTCCACCAGAAAACTCCGCCAATGCTTCTGGCGAGCTTGCGGCCATCCGCAGATCATATCCAGCCTGACCAAGCAACAGGTTTAACCCTGCAAAGTCCTCCACCTCCGGGTCAATCAACAATGCCTGCAACCGCGATTGCTGTGCAAATGATTCTTGTTTCTCTTCAGCATTCATTTGGCATGCCTCCAATTGCATTATTCGATGCATCGATCAATGAGTCTCAAGAATATGACATCGAAAGGCATTGGTGAAGATAGTAATTCTTTACTAGCATCACGCAAATGAAGATCAAATTCATTCGAATCTTTTCATCCACTTACATGTAGCTACCACAACCAGCCTCGCGCAATGGATGGATTTTTGCGTCAGTGATGCCACTCGCTTGGATTCAAGGCAGTCTTGTCGGCGATGGTCAGTGCCGCGCCAGCGTCGGCAAGGCACGTCCCCGTGCACAGGGACGATGGATGCGGCGCCGAACCCACTGCAGCAAAAGGCCAAGCCGGATGTACGCATCGCGGAAATGATGAAAACAGAAAAAAAGCCGGTGCGTTGGAAGAGGTTCGCGCCCTGGTTCAGGAACGCCAGTTGCCCAAGCAGAACGTGTTCCCTGCCAGCTGCTCCAAGGCGAAGAGCTTCGTGGCCATGCCCAGATTCCACGCCCTCCCCCCGAGACGGGTGCTCCCCGGATCGGCCGCGGCAAGCCGCCGAACTGGATCAACGGCAAGAACCGCAGGCAATTCCTGATCGAAAAGGCCAAAAGTTAGGCGGCGTGCAGCCGATACACCAAGCAAGGAGGTGCGCGCCAAGTCTAGGCGGCGCCTAAAGCCCCCGGGGTGCGTGCGCGCCAGGGGCTTTTTCTTTGGAGATTGACCTTCCGAACTGGACCGTGGGCTTGGAGGCCTGGCGGTCAGCCAGCGAGCCGCCTGCCCGCTTGTGTGCGGTGACCATTCCCATTGAGTGCTCAGAGTTGAACAAAAAGGAAAACGGGGTTGGATGGCGAAGAATCAGGCAACGACGCCAGAGCAAAAAACCCAACCAGATCAATGACAAATGTAGAAAATCAAGCACCGGCCAGCATGTGGCGCATGTCCGTGGCGCCCATGATGGACTGGATTGATTCTTGAAGAAAATCATTATCTGACAGTAACTTAGATGTATGCCCGTGACCCTCCGTAGCAACTTTGCAGCATCGCTGGCTCAGTTGCGCTTCTAATGGTGCGTAGATCCGGGTGTCTGCATGTACCGACCGATAAGGGGGGACCAACCAAGCCCGGAAGCCTTTGAAAAGAAAGGAGCATAGACCCGCCTGGAAATACAACCTGCTCATGGAGCCGCAACCAACGGATTAAAAGTCCGACCACCGAAATAGGCACAAAAGAAAAATCCTTTCCAATCAAACACTTGCAACGATAGCCACGCGTCTGGTGTTTTCGAAATCATTTCTTTTCACCATACTTCAGCCTACTCTGGACAGATTTTGGGCATAGAAGGCGCCTGGACGCAAAAAAGCGAACCCGAAAGTTCGCTTTCATGAGAAATTTCAATACTCTAATCGCTCAACTTCTCGGCAATTAAAGTAGCTCCGGCACCAGATTGCAGAGTAACGGCTCCGAGCATTCCAAAGAACTGGAGGCTCATGGTATCTCCAGCAGCCATGTTCAATATTGATTCTCCATCAAATTTGGAAACACCAGCATTATTAATTTCAGTGAGAGAGGAAACCTGCGCCCCGTTAACTATTACTCTCGCAGAGAGAGGCAAACTATTTGTTATTTTAATAGAATATTTTATTCTATATCTGCCACTGGACAAAATTGTAAATACCGTGTTAGTGCCATCAGAATTAAAACTCGAAATGCTTTGTTCATTTGGCAAGGGGATATTAGTTCCGCCGAGAATGACAGCAATTACGGGAGCGGAGGTATTGTGAGCAGCCATTGAGGTGGCAGTAGTTCCTCCAGCCCCTGCTGGTCCGGTGGGACCTGTGGGACCAGGCAAGCCAATATCACCCGTGGCTCCTGTCGGGCCTTGCAGGCCCGTGGCACCAATGGGGCCTTGGGCGCCTGTCTGACCTGGCGGCCCTGCAAGGCCGATCGGACCGGTCGGCCCCGTCGGACCGGCTTGTCCAGTAGCGCCGGTCGCTCCTGTGACGCCGGCTGGTCCTGTGGCTCCTGTTGCTCCTGTCGGACCAGGACTTCCCACAATCGCACCTGCTGCGCATTTGCCAAGTCGCCCCGTCGCGTCGTCATAGCAGGCCACGCTGCCAGCTTCCGTTGTATTGGGCAGGTTGGGCAGGTACACATCGCCGGTTTCCATGACCCGGAAACGCTCTGCATTGCCCGCATTGTTCTTGATGACGAATCCACCATTGGCCGGCGGTGTGATGGTGATGTCGGCGCCGCCAGGAGCCGCCATTGCAGCGCCGCTCAAGACGATGGCCGCAGCGAAATAGACAGAGCGCAGCGTGAATTTCATGGTTTTCATGGTCTGTATGTGGAGTGATTAACGTTGTGCAGCGCGGCGCTGACGCCAGAGCGCCAGTGCCATGAGCAGAGAAAGGAGCATCAACCCGTACTCGCTCAGCGTGGGAATCGCTGCAGCAGACACGCTGGGACCAGCACCGATCTGCACGGTGGACGGAACCGTCGCATTGGTACGCACCACCGTTGCGCCAGGACCCAGGTTGATGACCGCTGTGCCACTGGCAGCCTGGAGCACCACGGGCTGACCAGGCACACCCTCGACGGTCAGCGTACCGAGCACGGTGATATTTGCCCCGACAGGCAGCACAAAGGTGCGGCCCGTACTGCTCTTGATGGTTAGGTTCTGCACGACCAAGGTGCCGCTTAGCTGGCTGGTGTTGCCCGGATCGCAGCCGTCGCGCAGCTCGATCGTGTTGTTGCCGGCATTCAGCGATCCGTTGATCTGCAGGTCACCACCCACCGACAGCGTTCCACCACTGTTGGTTATGGCGGCGGTACTTGCGAACGTAGCCGAAGAATCGACGGTCAGCGCGCCGCCCAGATCCAAGGTTCCCTGCATGTCCAGCGCAGAGCAGGACAGGTCTACGGCGCCCCCGGGCGGGACAACCAGAGAGCTGCCCGGTGGATAGGACCACTGGGCAGCGGCGTTGGAGGACAGCAGAAAAGCCAAGCCAACCCCGGCCAGCCATCGCGAAAGTGAAAAAGTCATCAAACAAGCTCCGCTGGGCATCAAGACCGCACGGCACAGTCACAGTAATGCGCCAAAAGTGTCAAGCATTGTCAACTGAAACAATATGCAACGCATTGAAATCTTCGATCAAGAACTCGTTCGCGTTTTTGTTGTCATGGGCGCTGGGTTTTCGCTTTTTCCAGCGTTAGGTGCGCCTCCTGATTCAACAGATGCACGGAAACCTCAATCTCCTGACTGATCGCCTTGACCTGATCGCGCTTGTTCGGTGCGTCGCTAGCCTGCACGCTGCGGCAGAACTTGCGGAGGTCCAACGCCGCGATCTGGTCGGACAGCAGGCGGTGCACCGAGTCCCGCATGGACTTCTGGATCTCGCGCGCGCACAGGATACGCAGGGGGCGGTTGCTGCCCATCACCAGCAGGGCCATGGCCACGGACCAGGACTTGGCGCCGCCGCGCCCGCCGTACATGACCTTGAAGCGCTTGGGCTGGAACAGGCCGCGCAGCTTCGAGGGGAACTCGACCCGAACGCGCGAGCGGTCTACCTCGTAGTCCTCTGCGAAGTCCGGCTCCTCATCGGCCAAGTGCGCGGCCTGCAGGCTTGCGGACAGCAGACTCATGCCCCCTCCCCGTCTCGCGGATCGTTCTCCCGTGCCGGCGCATCCACGAAGTGCAGCTCGAAGTGGCCCACGTTGCCGCCGCCGTTCGGCCCCTTGCCCGCGTCCTTGTCGTTCATGCCGAAGGCCTGGCGCTCCATGTCCACCACGATGCGCAAGCTCTCGGCCAGCACCTTCATGGTCTTGGAGCGCTCCGGCAGGCTGATGACCTTCTGGTAGAGGTCGTTCAGCTTGTCCATGCCGTTGTCGTCGGGCGAACGCAACATCTCGCCCAGCTCCTGCAGGTAGCCCACCGTGTCCGCGTCCGCCATCTGCTCAAGCTCATCCAGCAGCGCATTGGTGATCTTGCGCGCCCGCTGGATGTCCCGCCTGTGCGCTAGCCGAATCGTGGCCACAGCCTGCGCATTCGCGTCCACCACCTCACGTTCGGACGCAGTACGCTCCGCGCGTACCTCGCTGCGTACCGCCTCCTTGCGTACCAGCTGCTCGGCCTTCTCCTGGATGCGCTCCGACAGGTCCCGGCTCCAGTCGTCACGCTTCGCGCGCTTGCGGATCGCTCCCTCGCTGATGCCCTGCTCTGCTGCGATCTGCCGAAGGCTCTTGATGCCGGCCCGGTAGTCCAGCTCGATGCGCTCCCACTGGGGAGTGTGCTTCTGTTCCTTGCTCATCCTCCCGAAGCTGACAGGCTTGGGACGGCATAACGCAACGCAACCCTGAGGAAGATGCTCTGTCGCAGGGCATGCAGGCGTACTAGCAAAACAATCGCCCTGAACGCCGGCCCTGTGCCGATCCACACATGAAGTCCTGGCGATGCGCAAAAAACAAAGCCCGCATTTGCGGGCCCTGCTTCCATCACAGACTAGCTTTTGCGCCTACTGCAGCCTCAAGGGCGCAACGATCGGCGAGGGAAGGCCAATCTGAGCTGCCGTAACGGGCTGCAGCAGCCAGCCGTACTGGCCCCCGGTAGAGGTTCCGCAACTCGAATTGTCAAACCCTGTGATACCTGTCGGCATAACGGCCAGGACCGTTCCGTTGGACTGAGGTGTCGCCGAGGTCACCATGAATGAGCCCAGCGAAAGCGACCATACAACCGTCTTGGCGTAGATGGAGCTTGCCGTCGTGGGACTGCCTGAATTCAAGTAACCTTCACCTGAGCAGTTGCCAGGGCCCGTGCCTTTGTAATAGATCTGAGAGTTGGGAAGCGTCCCATCCCAAGACATCACCATCAGGTGGCCCGTGCTGGTCACAAGGGTGATGTTATTCCGCGCCGCGCTCACCACCTTACCCAGGGTCACATTGTTGGCGTCAACCAAGGTCACGCCGCCGCCGGCAGGACCAGCAGGCCCGGTCGCGCCCGTGGCCCCCGTATCGCCTTGAACGCCCTGGATACCTTGTGGCCCTGTCGCTCCCAAACCTCCTGATGCTCCCGTCATGCCGGTAACACCTTGCACACCCTGGATGCCCTGAGGGCCCTGCGGACCCGTCGCTCCGGTGCTGCCCGTAGGGCCGGTGGCACCAGTAGCGCCAGTCACCCCTGTTGAACCTGTCGCACCTGTCATGCCTGTGGCACCCGTCTGACCCGTGGCTCCCGTCACGCCCGTGGCGCCTGTCGGTCCCGTTACACCTGCCGCTCCAGTAACACCTGTCGAGCCCGTGGCTCCCGTCGCCCCGGCACCTGTCGGACCTACGGGACCGACAGCCCCTGTGGCGCCCGTGGGTCCTGTTGCCCCCGTCGCACCCGTGGCTCCTGCGCCAATGCCTGGAGCGCAATGCACCAGTTGTCCCGTCACGCCATCGACACACAGCAGCTGACTGCCAGTGGCCGTATCGGCCGGCAAAGCCGGAACCACCACTTCACCTGTGTTCTGTACACGCAGGCGCTCGGCCCCCGCCGAATTTTTGATAATGAAATTGCCGCCTGGAGGCATGGTGATGCTGACATCAGCAGCGTGCGCTACAGGCGCGAGGAAGCCAGCGCTCAGACACAAAGCAAAAATCAGGCGAGAAGGTATGGTGGTTTCTTTACGGAACATGGTTCAACTGCGGTTGGGATAAAAGCACTTGAGCACCCTGTACCAAACCTGTGGCCCAGGATGCCGGGAAGGGATGAACAATTCAGGAGGATGTGCGGCCGCGGCGTTGGCGAAGAAGAGCCAAGCCACCAAGCATCAAGCTCATCAACATCAGCCCATAGGTACTGAGCGTGGGAATGCTTGCCGGAGAAGTCACCACCGGTGCCCCGATCTGCACATTTCCAGGTACGGCGCTACCGCTGGGATTCGACAGCGTGGCGCCAGGCCCCATCGTGACGACGGCAGTGCCAGGGCCAGACGAAGTCAGCACGACCGGCCGACCAGGAGTTCCCAGGGTCAGCGTTCCAAGAACCGTCAGGTTGGTGCCCGCCGGCAGGACGACGGTGGGCGGGGTGGCTGTGGTGCTGATCAGCGTGAGATCTTTCACGACGATGTTGCCACTCAGCTGAAGGACAGAACCGGGCGCACAGCTGTCCGACAGGACTACGCTGCTGGCCCCAAGATTCAAGGGGACGGTGCTCGTAAGGTCTCCACTGACGTTCAATTGCCCCCCCGTCCCAGTAACCGTGGCCCCTGAGTCGAAAGCGAACGAGCCGGTGTCAAAACTCCCCGTACCCAAAGTCAACTCGCCCTGCATGATGACCGCCGTGCAAGGAAGCTGGAAAGAGCCTCCAGCAAGATCAATGCTGCTCCCCGGCGGCATGACCATCTGCCCCCATGCCGATCCACACACCGCTACGCTCAGAACCAGCGAAGCAACGCTACGCTTACCAAGTCCTACCATTTGATGATCTCCGCGACGGGGCGTCATGCCCCTAAGTTTTCAAGCGAGCATGCAACCCCCTGTGCACACCCAAGCGGCATGATCATCAGATACAAAATAGGGATAAGTTAACAAAAATTAACAAATGATAGTTTTGTTTCATTTGTTGAAAACTATCAACTTTTAGCGTACTACCTAACTGGCGGCCTCCCAGCATGCGTAGATGTCGCCCGCCTGGGGCTGGCGTTCCGTTGTCGTGGTCATGTTGTCGATCCTTCTCTCTGTCTGTAGCGATGCACTGGCTTGCGCGCCGGCAGCTCCGTGAGCCGGCTTTCCACCTGGCACTCGCGCACCAGGTACTGCAGCGCCCAATCGATCTCCCCCTTGCTGCGGCCCAGGGCCAGGACCAGCTCGGAATGGAAAAACCAGCGCCCGGGTGCCTGGCGTAGAAACCGCAGCAGCACGTCGGTGCCACTGCCCGGGCGGATGACGCCCGCGGGGCGCGGGTTGTTGTGTCGCGCCCCCTCCTCGTGCTAGCCCTCCAGCTGGCCAGCCAGCCAGTCCATGCAGCTCAAGCGGTGCCACCTTCTTCTTTTGCGTGTCGTCGCGGTTCGTGTGCGCGGCCTTGGTTTCCAAGATGGTCCTCTTTCAAAAATCCAGAATCGGCGTGGCGTTGAGCAGGCCCAGCGCCCACAGCACAGCGGCTCGGTCGCGGGCATCGATATTCGGGGCGTAGGCCAGCGCGCGCCATGCCAGGACCTGGCGCAGATGCGCGGCCATGAACGTGGCTTCCTTGCGTGCGGCGGGCGCAGGCCCTTGGTCCAGCCAGGAATGGCAGGCGGCGCAGCACCAGGCGCTGTAGTGGTCGTCGGCCTTCCTGCGCTCCCCCTTCCCGTGGATGACGCCCGGCCGTCGCGGCTGGCGAAGTGCTCCAGCAGCCTGGCCTCTTCTTCAGGCAGCAGCCGGCGCGAGCGCTGAGCCGGCTTGGCGATCACGCGCGTGCGCAGCAGTTCGGACTTGGCGCGGTCCAGCACCTGCAGCGGTGCATCGATGCCGCGCGCGGCCGAAGCATGCAGGAAGACCTGGCGCAGCCACACCATGTCATTGAGCACGGTGGCGGGGCCGGCCTCGTCTTCCGTGCGCCGCTTCTTGGCGTAGCCCATCAGGTCCTGCACCGTGAGCTTGGTGGCCTGAAGGTCGGCCAGGCCAGAGGCCTGCAGCCGCGCGATGTCGGCCTTTTTGCTACGGCCCCACTCAGTCACGTTTTCGGCCGCACTGACATAATCCCGCAGTGGCTCCCCCACTGAAATTTTCTTGTGCACAGCCTGGCCGGAAGCGCGCTCCTGGTCCATTTCGTACTCGCGCCTGCGCAGCCACTCGTTGGCCTGCACTTTCCGACGGTAGGTCTGGCTTTCGCGGTGGACAAACGTGCCGTTCTCCATCAGCCGGATCTGTGCGGTGCAGGCAAGCGAGCAAGCAAGCCGTGTGCACGCTTGCGTGAAGTGCTGCTCCCATCTGTTTTGCTACAGGTGAAGGATGTAGCAAAGCCAGCGAGAAAATCAGCAAAAACGGGGTTGAATGGCGAAGAATCAGGCAACGACGCCAGAGCAAAAAACCCAATCAGATCAATGACAAACGTAGAAAATCAAGCACCTGCCAGCATGTGGCGCATGTCCGTTGCGCCCATGATGGACTGGACCGACAAACACTGCCGCTACCTGCACCGACTTCTGAGCCGCCACACCTTGCTCTACACAGAGATGGTGACGACGGGCGCTCTGCTGCATGGGGATGTGCCGCGGCATCTGCGTTTCGAGGCCGAGGAACACCCGGTGGCACTGCAGCTCGGTGGCAGCGAGCCTTCCGATCTGGCGCAGGCTGCGCGGCTGGGGGCGCAGTGGGGGTATGACGAGATCAACCTCAATTGCGGCTGCCCCAGCGAGCGGGTGCAGCGCGGCGCGTTTGGCGCCTGCCTGATGAACGAGGCGCCGTTGGTGGCCGATTGCGTGAAGGCGATGGTGGATGTGGTGGATGTGCCCGTCACGGTGAAGCACCGCATCGGCATCGACAAGGATGAGAGCTACGAGTTCGTGCGCGATTTCGTGGGCACGGTGGCGGATGCGGGCTGCCGCGTGTTCATCGTGCATGCCCGCAATGCCTGGCTCAAGGGCCTGTCGCCCAAGGAAAACCGCGAGATCCCGCCGCTGCGCTACGAGATCGTGGCCCGGCTCAAGCAGGATTTCCCGGAACTGACCATTGCCATCAACGGCGGCATCAAGGCCGATGCCACGGTGCAGGAACTGCTGCAGCAGGTCGATGGCGTGATGGTGGGCCGCGAGGCCTATCACAACCCCTGGTGGCTGGCCTCGTGGGATGCGCTGTACTACGGCGATGCTGGCGTGGAGCACACGCGCGAGTCCATCGAGGAGCAGATGGTGGCGTATATGGAGCGCGAGGCGCGCACGCATGGCACGCACTGGTACTCCATCGCACGGCATATGTTGGGGTTGCGCAACGGGCTGGCGGGGGCGCGCCGCTGGCGCCAGGTGTGGAGCAATCACCAGTTCAAGCAATTGCCGCCTTCAGAGGTGATGCGGCTTGCGCGCACCAAACCGGCCGAGGCGGCGCTTGCCGCTTAGCGCGAGGCACTGCATTGCAGGATGGCCAGGGCTGAGGCGGCCGGTCGCCCAGGCCTATCGGTAAAAACTATCACTTACGCGACAGCATCAAAGGGGTTTTACTACCAATTTTCTTAGCTTGCTGCTGATATATTGCACTGCAACATATCCAAACAACCCCTTGTATCCATGCTCTATCAGCTCTACGAAATCCAGCGCGCCATGGTCGAGCCCTTTGCCGATTTCGCGCAAGCTGCAGCCAAGCTCTACAGCAACCCCCACTCGTTGCTGAGCCAAGGTCCGATGTCCCAGCGCATGGCCGCCGGGTTCGATCTGTTCTACCGCCTTGGCAAGGATTACGAGAAGCCCGAATTCAACCTGCACAGTGTGGATGTGGGCGGCGTTGACGTGACCATCCGCGAGCGCGTCGAAGTGGACAAGCCGTTTTGCGAGCTGCGCCGCTTCAAGCGCTTCTCCGACGACACCGATACGCTGCAGACCATGCTGAGCCAGCCCGTGGTGCTGATCGTGGCGCCGCTGTCGGGCCACTACGCCACGCTGCTGCGCGATACGGTGCAAAGCATGCTGGGCGGCCACAAGGTCTACATCACCGACTGGAAGAACGCCCGCCTGGTGCCCCTGGCCGATGGCGAGTTCCACCTCGACGACTACGTGAACTATGTGCAGGAGTTCATCCGCTACCTGCAGGGCAAATACGGCCAGTGCCACGTGGTCAGCGTGTGCCAGCCCACGGTGCCGGTGCTGGCAGCGGTGTCGCTGATGGCCAGCCGTGGCGAGACGCCCCCGCTGTCCATGACCATGATGGGCGGCCCCATCGACGCACGCCGCTCGCCGACCTCGGTGAACAACCTGGCGCAGAACCGCAGCTTCGAGTGGTTCGAGAACAACGTGATCTACCGAGTGCCCGAAGGCTATCCGGGCGTAGGCCGCCGCGTGTACCCGGGCTTCCTGCAGTACTCGGGCTTCGTGGCCATGAATCCGGACCGCCACGCCAATAGCCACTACGACTACTTCAAGGACCTGATCAAGGGTGACGACGCCAGCGCCGAGCATCACCGCAAGTTCTACGACGAGTACAACGCCGTGCTCGACATGGATGCCGACTACTACCTCGAGACCATCGCCACGGTGTTCCAGGACTACAAGCTGGTCCATGGCACCTGGGAAGTGCGTTCGCCCGAAGGCCAGGCCGAGCTGGTGCGCCCGCAGGACATCAAGGGCAGCGCCCTGCTGACTGTCGAAGGCGAGCTCGACGACATCTCCGGCTCGGGCCAGACGCGTGCAGCGCACGATCTGTGCACGGGCATCGCGGCCGATCAGCGCAAGCACCTTGAAGTGCCGGGCGCCGGCCACTACGGGATTTTCAGCGGCAGGCGCTGGAGAGAGATCGTCTACCCGCAGGTGCGCGAATTCATCAGTGCCCACCAGCCCGAAAGCGCCACGGCCGCCAGCGCGGCAGGTCACACCAGCAGCCTGAGCGATGACGCGCCCTCGGCCACCGAGCAGCCGCGCAAGCGCGGTGCCAAGGTGCAGGCAGGCTGAGCACCGAGCAAGCCCGGCACGCCATGTCCGCCTTCGCAATCCTTGCCCGCGACGATCTGGCAGCACGCATAGACGCGGCGCTGCCGCAGACGCAGTGCACGCGTTGCGGCTACCCCGACTGCGCCAGCTATGCCCAGGCCGTGGCCTCGGGCGAGGCCGGCATCAACCAGTGCCCCCCCGGGGGCGCTGCGGGAGTGGAGAGGCTGGCTGCACTGACGGGCCGGCCCGCTGTCCCACTGAGCGCCGAGCACGGCACGGAAGCCCCGCGCACCGTGGCCGTGATCGACGAGGCATGGTGCATCGGTTGCACCCTGTGCATCAAGGCCTGCCCCACGGATGCCATCCTGGGCGCCAACAAGTTCATGCATACGGTGATCGCCGCCCACTGCACGGGCTGCGAACTCTGCATTCCCGTGTGTCCGGTCGATTGCATCGAACTGCACAACGCCAGCGGCCCGGCCACAGGCTGGTCTGCCTGGAGCCCCCAGCAGGCCGAGCATGCGCGCCAGCGCTATGTGCTGCGCCGAGAGCGTGAACAGGAGCGCGAGCGCCTGGGTGCCGCCCGGGCGCAGATGCCTCTTGCATTGGGGGAGCAGGAAATGGCCGACGACGCCAGCCCTTCCGCGCCCTGCCCGGCGCCTCCGCTGGCGACCGACAGCAAGCAAGCCACCATCGCAGCCATCCTGGCCCGCGCACGCGCCCAGCGTGCGGGTGGCGCCTCAACGCCCAACGGGCATTGAGTGGATGTGGGCGGGCAGCGAGACCCGCCTACGCAGCCAGCGCCAGGCTCTTGTAGACCCCGCAACCCCAGTACAGCCCGCCATGCTTGCAGACGAAGGACATCTTGGTCTGTACCTGTTGCGTGGCAGGGTTTCTGAAGTCGTACTCCACCCAGCCTGGGCCGCGCTCGGCCTGGGCAATGATGTCGGCCAGCAGCTGCTCACCCCGCACGCCTGGCAGCTCCTGCACGCGCACGCCCACACGCGCAGGGTTGCCGCCGAAGGCGCGGTAGCTGCCGTCGGCGGCCAGGGCGAACACGTACATATCGCGGTCATGGAAGGGCTGGCCGGGGTCGTTCACGGCGGCCAGCAGTGCCTCGGTGGCCACGCCGCGCCGCGCCAGGCCCAGGGCCGACTCGACCAGGGCCACGGCTTCCTCCGCCGTGCCCTGCTGCAGCCGAAAGCGCGACACCGCCCCTGACAGCATCTGCGCGCGCTGCTGCAGCGCGCGTGCCTGGTCCAGCGCGTGGCCCACCATCTGCGCGTTGTGCTGGGTGATCTCGTCGATCTGGTGCACGGCGCGGCTGATCTCGGCCAGGCCCGTGCTCTGGCTGCCGGTCGATTGCGAGAGCTCGCCCATGTGCTCGGCCACTTGGCGGATGCCTTCGGTCACGCGCTCCATGCCACGTCCGGCCGTGCGGATCAACTCGGTGCTGTGCTCCACCTGGGTCAGGGCATCGCCAATCAGGTGGCGAATCTCGCGCGCCGCCTCCGCCGAGCGGCCGGCCAGGGAACGCACCTCGCTGGCCACCACGGCAAAGCCCCGGCCCTGCTCGCCAGCCCGTGCGGCCTCCACGGCGGCATTGAGCGCGAGGATATTGGTCTGGAAAGCAATGCCGTCGATCACGCCGATGATCTCCCGCATGCGCCCGGCGCTGTTCTCAATGGTCTCCACCGACTCCACGGCGCGGCCCATGGCCACCACGCCTTCATCGGCGGCGCCGCGCACGGCGCTGGCCTGGTGGTGGACCACGCCCACCACATCGGCGTTGTGCTGCACGGCGCTGCTCAACTGCTCCACGCTGACCACGGTCTGGGCCAGGTTGGTGGCCTGCAGCTCGGTGCGATCGGACAGCGCCTGGTGCTCGTTCACCAATTGCTGCCCGGCCTGCGCCACCAGCGCCGCATTGCTGCGCACATCGGCCACCATGCCCGACAGCGAGGTGACCATGCCTCCCAGCAGCGCCTTGGGCGTCTGGACAGCGCCAGCGCCCTCCTGCGAGGCGGCCGCCTCCACGGTCACGCGCTGGCTCAGGTCGCCCTGGGCGATGCCCTGCATGGCCTGCTGCAGCAATTCGCGCTCGCCGATCACCCGCGACCAAAGCCTGTGCATGCCGCCCAGCAACAGCCCGGCCCACAGCAGCAAGGCCCCCCAAAACCAGGGTCCCATGCCTGCCGAGCCGGACACCAGCGCTAGCAGCGCCAGAAGCGGCCCCGCCAATGCCCACACGGCGCATACAAGGAAGCCGCCCCCGGGGCCGGATGTATGCTTACGATGCCTGTTCCCCACTTTTTCCATGCCAGCGCCTGCCTGCATAGCTGATTGCCTCTCTAGTCATTGGTATCTGGAATTCACCGTTCACGAGGCCCCGCCACACGAGATGGCATGGCCCCAGTCGAGACCATGCCAGAATAGGTAACAGAATGCAAAAAATCCAGCGTGCAGACCCGCAGTCACCTGTGACAACGGCATGCCGAAAGCGCATCAATCCATAATGCGAGCCCATGAATCCCCTGCTCTCCCGACTCCAGCCCTACCCGTTTGAGCGTCTTCGCAAACTGTTCGCCGGGGTCCAGCCACCGGCGGGCGTGCGCCCCATCAGCCTTGGCATCGGAGAGCCCCGCCATGCCACGCCGGCGTTCATCGAGCAGGCACTGAGCGCCGACCTCGGCGGCCTGGCCAAATACCCCGCCACGGCCGGCGAGCCCGCGCTGCGCGAGGCCTGCGCCCAATGGGCTCGCCAGCGCTATGGCATTGCCCTGGACGCCGCCACCCAGGTGCTGCCCGTCAACGGCTCGCGCGAGGCACTGTTTGCCTTCACCCAGGTGGTGGTGGATGCCAGCCAGGACGGCGCGCGCGTGATCTGCCCCAACCCGTTCTATCAAATCTACGAAGGCGCCACCCTGCTGGCCGGCGCCCAGCCGTACTACGCGCCCAGCGACGCCGCACGCAACTTCGCGGTGGACTGGGACAGCGTGCCCGCCGACGTGTGGGAAAAGACCCAGCTGATCTTCGTGTGCTCGCCCGGCAACCCAACGGGCGCGGTGATGCCGCTGGCCGAGTGGGAAAAGCTGTTTGCCCTGTCCGACCGCTACGGCTTCGTGATCGCCAGCGACGAGTGCTACAGCGAGATCTATTTCGACGGCACCGCCCCCCTGGGCGGCCTGGAAGCCGCACAGCGCCTGGGCCGCACGGACTACAAAAACCTGCTGATGTTCACCAGCCTGTCCAAGCGCAGCAATGTGCCTGGCCTGCGCAGCGGTTTCGTGGCGGGCGATGCGGCCCTGATCAAGGCCTTTTTGCTGTACCGCACCTACCACGGCGGTGCCATGAGCCCCGTGGTGCAGACGGCCAGCATGGCGGCCTGGGCAGACGAGGCCCATGTCGAGGAAAACCGCCGCCTGTACCGCGAGAAGTTCAATCAGGTCACGCCCGTGCTGGCGCGCGTGATGGATGTGCGCCTGCCCGACGCTAGCTTCTACCTCTGGGCCGGCATTCCCGAATCGCTGGGCCTGGACGACGCCGACTTTGCACGCGAGCTGTATGCCGCCACCGGCGTGACCGTGCTGCCTGGCAGCTACCTGGCGCGCGAGGCCAATGGCCGCAACCCCGGCGCCGGGCGCGTGCGCATGGCCCTGGTGGCCGAGACCGCAGAATGCCTGGAAGCCGCCCAGCGCATTGCACAGTTCATAGAATCGCGCCAGCGCTGAGACAGCCCTGCGCTCCCCTTTCCTCACAAACCCTTTGATCACCAAAGCCATATGACGCAACAGCTGCAATCCATCATCGACACCGCCTGGGACAACCGTGCCAGCCTCTCCCCCGCTGCCGCCCCCAAGGAAGTGACCGAGGCCGTGGACCACGTGATCGAAGCCCTGAACAACGGCCAGCTGCGCGTGGCCACGCGCGAAGGCGTGGGCCAGTGGACCGTGCACCAGTGGATCAAGAAGGCCGTGCTGCTGTCCTTCCGCCTCAAGGACAACGTGCTGATGCAGTCCGGCGACCTGAACTTCTTCGACAAGGTGCCCACCAAGTTCGCCGGCATGACCGAGGCCGAGATCGCCGCCACCGGCGTGCGCGTGGTGCCTCCGGCCGTGGCCCGCCGCGGCAGCTTCGTGGCCAAGGGCGCGATCCTGATGCCTTCCTACGTGAACATCGGCGCCTATGTGGACGAAGGCACCATGGTTGACACCTGGGCCACCGTGGGCTCCTGCGCCCAGGTCGGCAAGAACGTGCACCTGTCCGGCGGCGTGGGCCTGGGCGGCGTGCTGGAGCCGCTGCAGGCCAACCCGACCATCATCGAGGACAACTGCTTCATCGGCGCGCGTTCCGAGATCGTCGAAGGCGTGATCGTGGAAGAGAACTCCGTGATCTCCATGGGCGTGTACATCGGCCAGTCCACCCCCATCTATGACCGTGCGACCGGCGAGACCAGCTATGGCCGCGTGCCCGCCGGCTCGGTGGTGGTGTCGGGCAACCTGCCCAAGGACAACGGCCGCTACAGCATGTACGCCGCCATCATCGTCAAGAAGGTCGATGCCAAGACACGCTCCACCACGAGCCTGAACGACCTGCTGCGCGATTGATCCGCATCCGCACCGCGCCAAAGGCGTGGTTGCGGCGCCAAAACATCCCCTGTTCAGGGGATGGAGCAAGGCATACTCTCGAGGGCGTCCCCGGCCACCAGGCAGCGGACGCCCGTTTCACGTCACAAGAGCGTGCAGACGATCCAAGAACAGCGGCAGTACACGAATTTGGGGGAAAACATGGGCACGATGGAGAGGATTTTGCGCCTGATGGGCGAGAAGCAGGCGTCCGACGTCTACCTGGCGGTCAACGCGCCGGCGCTGATCAAGATCAACGGCGAATGCGTGCCCATCAACAACCAGCTGCTGCCGCCCGACGCGCCGCGCAGCCTGCTGGCCGAGATCGTGCCGGCCGAACGCCTGCAGGAGCTGGACGAAACGGGTGAGCTCAACATGGGCGTGCCGCTGCGCGGCGTGGGGCGTTTTCGCGTCAGCGCCATGCACCAGCGCGGCAGCTGCGCCGTGGTGATCCGCTTCATCGCCCAGCACATTCCGGCCATGGACACGCTGAACCTGCCGCCCGTGCTGGGCGAGCTGATCATGCAAAAGCGCGGCCTGCTGCTGGTCGTGGGCTCCACGGGCTCGGGCAAGAGCACGACGCTGGCCTCGATGATCGATGCGCGCAACGAAAAGCTCACGGGCCACATCCTCACCATCGAGGATCCCATCGAATACCAGTTCCGCAACAAGCGCTCCATCGTCAACCAGCGCGAAGTGGGCTCGGACACGGCATCGCTGCAGATCGCGCTCAAGAATGCGCTGCGGCAGGCCCCCGACGTGATCCTGATCGGCGAAATCCGCGACCGCGAGACCATGTCCTCGGCCATGGGCTTTGCGCAGTCGGGCCACCTGTGCCTGGCCACGCTGCACGCCAACAACAGCTACCACGCGCTCAACCGCATCCTGTCCTTCTTCCCCGAGGAAATCCGCCCCACCATGCTGGGCGAGCTGTCGGCTGCACTCAAGGGCGTGATCTCCCAGCGCCTGGTGCGCACCGTGGACGGCGGCCGCATGCCGGCCGTCGAGGTCATGCTCAACACCAAGCTGATCGCCGACCTGATCGAGCGCGGCAACTTCTCGGGCGTCAAGGAGGCCATGGAAAAATCCATGGCCGAAGGCTCGCAGACCTTTGAAGAGGCGCTGGCGCAGCTGGTCCGCTCCGGCCGCATCGACCGCGCCGAAGCCCTGGCCTTCGCCGATTCGCCCACCAACCTGATGTGGCGCCTGGAAAACGACGTGGTCAAGGCCAGCCATGCCGCGCCGTCCAGCCAGTTCGCCGAACTGGCCACCCCCGGCGAGGATGACATGCCCTCGTTCACGGAAATCATGCTGGAAGTCAAGCCGAACTGATCGGCTGGCCCCGCAGCGTTCACAATGTCGGAGCACGCTGGCGGCAGCCGGCCCTCCGACTTTTTTGTTTTTTGATTCCACCCACCATGTCCCGCACCCTGCAACTGACCGAGCAGCTGATCAGCCTGCCCTCCGTCACTCCCGAAGACGCCGGCTGCCTTGAACTCCTGGCCGATGCCCTGCAGCCCATGGGCTTTGCCTGCGAGCGCATCGACAGCGGCCCCGATAGCTTTCGCGTGCGCAACCTCTGGGCCCGGCGCTCCGGGACAGGCGCCGACCGGCCCGTGCTGGTCTTTGCCGGCCATACCGACGTGGTGCCCACCGGCCCGCTGGAGCAGTGGAGCAGCCCGCCCTTCGTGCCCACGCACCGCGACGGCAAGCTGTACGGCCGCGGCGCCAGCGACATGAAGACCTCCATCGCCGCCTTCGTCGTGGCGCTGGAGGAATTCCTGGCCGAGACACCGGCTCCCTCCTTCGACATTGCCCTGCTGCTGACCAGCGACGAGGAAGGCCCCTCGGTGGACGGCACCAAGGTCGTGGTCGAGCTGCTGCGCGAGCGCGGCGAGCGCCTGGACTGGTGCATCGTCGGCGAGCCCACCTCGGTGGACCGCACGGGCGACATGATCAAGAACGGCCGCCGGGGCACCATGAGCGGGCGCCTCACGGTCAAGGGCATCCAGGGCCACATCGCCTACCCGCAGCTGGCGCGCAACCCCATCCACCAGGCCCTGCCGGCCCTGGCCGAACTGGCCGCCACGCGCTGGGACGAGGGCAATGCCTTCTTCCCGCCCACCAGCTGGCAGATCAGCAACATGCATGGCGGCACGGGCGCATCCAACGTCATTCCCGGCCATGTGACCATCGACTTCAACTTCCGCTTCTGCACCGAGTCCACGGCCGAATCGCTCCAGCAGCGCGTGCAGGCTGTGCTGGACCGCCACGGGCTGGAGTACGAGCTGGCCTGGACCATTGGCGGCCAGCCCTTCCTGACCACGCCGGGCACGCTGGTGAACGCCGTGCAGGCGGCCATCCGCGCCGAGACCGGCCTGGAGACCGAGCTGTCCACCACGGGCGGCACCAGCGACGGCCGCTTCATCGCCCAGATCTGCAGCCAGGTCGTGGAAGTGGGCCCGCCCAACGCCAGCATCCACAAGATCGACGAGCACATCGTGGTGGCCGACATCGAGCCCATCAAGAACATTTACCGCCGCACGCTCCAGGAGCTGCAGCGCCAGCAGGCCATCTGAACGCGACCAAGGAGCCGACGATGACATCCGCCCCCACCCCTGCCAATATTCCCGCCATCTCGGGCAGCACCATCGCCGACCTCGTGGCCTCCGGGGCCGCAGCGCTCACGGCGGCCGGCGTGGCCTTTGGCCACGGCACGGCCACGGCCGAAGACGAAGCGGCCTGGCTCACGCTGTGGAAGCTGGGCCTGCCGCTGGACAGCGAACTGGCGCCTGGCGCGCCCGAATCCCTGGCCGACCAGGCCGTCAGCGCCCAGCAGCAGGCCGAAGTGGCCGAGCTGTTCGCAGAGCGCATCCGAACGCGCAAGCCCGCCGCCTACCTCACGCGCGAGGCCTGGCTGCAGGGCGTGCCCTTCTACGTGGACGAGCGCGCCATCGTGCCGCGCAGCTTCATTGCCGAGCTGCTGGCCGACGGCAGCATCGACGGCTGGCTGTCCGACCGCACGCGCCGCGTGCTGGACCTGTGCACCGGCAACGGCAGCCTGGCCTGCCTGGCGGCCATGGCATGGCCCGAGGTCGAGGTCACGGGCGCCGACATCTCGGCCGACGCGCTGGCCGTGGCGCGCATCAACGTGGACCGCCATGAACTCGCCGAGCGCGTGCAATTGCTGGAGAGCGATGGCCTGGCCGCCCTGCCCGGCCCCTGGGACCTGGTGCTGTGCAACCCGCCCTATGTGAACGCCGACAGCATGTCGCGCCTGCCCGCCGAATACCAGGCCGAGCCCGAACTGGCGCTGGCCGGCGGCGCCGACGGCATGGACTTCATCCGCCGCCTGCTGCTGGACCTGCCGTCGCGCCTGGCCAAGGAAGGCGTGGTCGTGCTGGAAATCGGCAATGAAAAGGACTTCTTCGAAGCCGCCTTCCCCGACCTGCCCGTGTTCTGGCTGGACACCAGCTCGGGCGACGAGCAGGTGCTGCTGATCACCCAGGAGGCGCTGCGCGCCTGGACCGAAGGCGACATCGAGGCCCTGCGCCCCACCTACCGCCCCCTGGGCTGAGATGGACCTGCGAGCGCTGCGCTACTTCATCGCGGTGCTGGAGGCGGGCAGCCTCTCGCGCGCCGCGCACTCGCTGTACGTGGCCCAGCCCGCGCTCACGGCGCAGATCAAGAAGCTGGAAGGCGAGCTGGGCGCCCAGTTGCTGGAGCGCAGCCACGCCGGCGTGACCCCCACGCCGGCCGGCGCCCAGCTGTACGAGGACGCACGCCGCCTGCTGTCCGACGCCGATGCCATGCGCGAGCGCATACAGCGCCTGCCGCAGGGCCCCGAAGGCTCGGTCACCATCGCCCTGCCCTTTTTGCTGACCAGCCTGCTGGCCGGCCCCGTGATCGCCAGCCTGCGCAACAGCCACCCGCGCATACGCATCTTTGTGCTCGACGACCTCAGCCTCATGGTGCAAAAGGCCATGCTGGACCGGCGCGCAGACCTGGCCATCCTCGTGGACACGGCCAGCCTGCACGACATGCAGGTGCAGCCCATGGCCGAGGAATCCATCTACGTCTGCGGCCAGGATGTCGATGGCAGCGTGGCCCCGCTGCTGCGCCCCGCGCCGGACGGCGGCCTGCCGCACATGGACTTTGCCCACGCCTGCCAGCTGCCGCTGGTGCTCCAGTCGCGGCGCTTTTCCATCCGCCAGACCGTGGAGGCCGCGGCCGATGCACGGGACTTGCGGTTGAACATCGTCCACGAACACGATTCCGCCCGCGTCATCCGCTCGCTCTACCACTGTGGTGCAGGCTTCACCTTCACGCCCGCCTGCTCGCTGAGCGATGCGCCCGCCTGGCTGCGCGAGGAAGCCAGGGCTGCGCCCACGGCCATCCAGCATGGCTGGATCGTGGCCCAGGTCACGGCGCCCGAACTGCTGCGCCGCTACTTCCTGGCCGTGCAGGCCAACCGCAGCAGCGACCCGGCGCTGCAGGTGGTTCAGCAGGCGCTGATGGCACAGGCCCGGCAACTCATCACGGCCGGCATCTGGCAGGCACGCTGGCAGCAGGCATGACGGCATGACCGCAGGGGTCTGGGCACGGGTCATCAGCAAATACCGCAAGGGTTGATCTGGACATCAATTTTTCTGATGCGCCTGAATCACTAAACGGTATTTCCCCGCTCCAGGCCTCTTCTGGAACAGTGCATGGCACGCCGCGCAAAACGCGCGGCTTCAGCCAAGGAATGCCATGCACGAGACATCCCGGCCCACCGCAGGCCACCCCAATTCCCACTCCCACTCCCTCCCCATCCCCAATGTCGGCGAACTGGTCGCGCGCAGTTGCAGGGCCCACGGCGCGCAGCCGGCCGTGACCAGCGCCGCGCGCAGCATCAGCTATGCCGAGCTGGAACAGCGCTCCAACCGGCTGGCCAATGCGCTGGCGGCGCTGGGCCTGTCCCGTGGCGACCGCGTGGGCATCTACCTGCCCAACTGCGTGGAAATCGTGGAGATCGAGATCGCCTGCTACAAGGCAGGGCTCATCAAGGCGCCCTTCAACGCACGCCTTTCGCCGCGCGAAGTGGGCGATATCGCGGCCAACAGCGATGCCGCCGTCATCGTGACCACCGCAGCGCGCGCCGAGGCCTTCAAGCCGCACCTGCAGTCTGCCGACGTTCGCCTGCTGCTGCTGGACGGCCCCGCCGGCGAAAGCTACGAGGCCCTGCTCGCCCGCGCCAGCGACCGCTTCCAGCCCGTGGCCGTGCACGAGCACGAGGTGGCCGTGCTGCACTACACCTCGGGCTCCTCGGGCGTGCTCAAGGCCGCCATGCAGACCTTCGGCAACCGCCTGGCCCAGCTGCGCAAATTCCTGATGCGCGGCGAGGGCATGCAGGCCGGCCATGTACTGGGCCTGGTGGGGCCGGTCACGCACGCCTCGGGCATGCAGATGGTGCCGGCGCTGTGCACGGGCGCCACCATCCACCTGTTCTCGGGCTTCGAGCCTGGCGCCTTCATGGCCGAGATGCAGGCGCGGCGCGTGACCCATACCTTCATGGTGCCCACCATGATCAACATGCTGCTGGCCGAGATCGGCGGCCGCTACCGCCCCCTGCCCGACCTGCTGCGCCTGGGTTACGGCGCAGCGCCCATGGCGCCGGCACGCATCCTGCAGGCCATGGACGTGTTCGGCCCCATCCTGTCCCAGGGCTACGGCGCGGGCGAGACCACCTCCGGTGTCTGCGGCCTGACGGTGCAGGACCACCTGCAGGCGCGTGCATCGCGCCCCGAGCGGCTGGCTTCCTGCGGCCGGCCCTTCCTGGAATCCCTGGTCGAAGTGCTGGACGACGAGGGCCGCCCGGTGCCCGAGGGCGAGATCGGCGAAATCGTGGTCAGCGGCGCCGATGTCTTCGCGGGCTACTGGCGCGCGCCCGAGCTGACGGCCGAGGTGCTCAGGAACGGCCGTTACCACACGGGCGATCTGGCCCGCATGGACGAGCAGGGCTTTGTCTACATCGTGGACCGCAAGAAGGACATGGTCATCAGCGGCGGCTTCAACGTCTATCCGTCCGAGGTGGAGTCCGTGCTCTACGAACATGCCTCGGTGGCCGATGCCTGCGTGTTCGCCATTCCCGACGACAAATGGGGCGAGGCCGTGGCCGCCCACATCGTGCTCAAGCCCGGCCTGGCCGGCGACAGCGCCGCGCTGGACAGCTTTTGCGCCGAGCGCCTGGGCGGCTTCAAGCGCCCGCGCCACATCGAATTCGTGCAGCAGCTGCCCAAGAACCCCAACGGCAAGGTCATGCGCCGCGCCGTGCAGGCGCCCTACTGGGCCAACCACGCCCGCAAGGTGAACTGAGATGAACGCCAAAGACACTCTCCCCGCCGCCAACGCTGCCCTGCTGGAAATGCCCTTTGAAGGCTCCGAGCGCGCAGCCGGCCTGATCGACGCGCTCAACGCCTTCATCCACGGCGAACTGGCCGACCTCGCCCGCGCGCATGGCGTGGACCATGAAAACAGCGCTTCCACCGAACTGCTGCGCCAGGTCTGGAAGCTGTCGCATGTGCGCGGCTTCTACGGCATGACCCTGCCCGAGGCCATGGGCGGCGCCGGCCTGTCCGTGCTGGACCAGGTGCTGGTCAAGGAGGCCATCTACGCCACGGGCTCGCCCTTCGCGCCCCATGTGCTGGGCGAACTCAGCGGCCCGCCGCGCATAGGCGCGCTGATTCGCAAGGCCACGCCGCGGCAGATGGAGCAGTTCATCCTGCCCGTGGCGCGCGCCGAGAAATCCATCTGCTTTGCGCTGACCGAGGCGGCGGCCGGCTCGGACGCGGGCGCGCTGGAGACGCGCGCCGTGCTCGAAAGCGACCACTACGTGCTCCACGGCCGCAAGCGCTTCATCTCGGGCTCGCCGTTCGCCGACTTGGCCGTGCTCATGGCCTCGACCGCGCCCGAGGGCAGCCCGCAGCGCGAGATCAGCGCCTTCTTTGTGGACCTGCATGCCCCGGGCGTGCAGGTGGTCAGCGGCTACAAGACCATGGCCGGGCAATCGAGCACGGGGGACATCGTGCTCGACGGCTGCCGCGTGCCCGCTGCCCAGTTGATCGGCGAGCCGGGCCGTGGCCTGGCCCTGGCGCTGGGCCGCATCACCGTCAACCGCCTGCTGCACTGCCCGGCCATGCTGGGCCTGGCCCAGGTTGCGCTGCGCGATGCGCGCGACTATGCGCTGGGGCGCCAGCAATTCGGCCGCAGCATTGCCCAGTTCCAGTCCATACAGCACATGCTGGCCGACATGGCCACCGAATGGATGGCCGCGCGCGCACTGATGGTGCAGACGGCCCGCGCCATCGACGCCGGCATCGATGCGCGCGCCCAGGCCTCGATGAGCAAGCTGTTCTGCTCGGAGACGGCGTTCCGCATTGCCGACCGCGCCGTGCAGATCCATGGCGGCGAAGGCATCGTCCAGGGCCGGCGCGTGGAATTCCTGTTCCGCATGCTGCGCATGTACCGCGTGCTCACGGGCACCAGCGAGATACAGCGCAACACCATCGCCAAGGAACTGCTGGAGCGGGCCGGCGCCTGAGGCCGGCCGGCATAGAAGCGAAAAGACAAGGAGACAACGCCATGCAAGACAATCCATCCCAAAGGCCGGACCGACGCCGATTCCTGCGCGCTGCGGGCGCCGCATCGCTTGCCGCAGGCCTGCCCTGGGCCACCACAGCCGCCACAGCCACCACACACGACAGCGCCTGGCCCACGCGCCCCATCAAATGGGTGGTGCCCTACCTGGCCGGCACCAGCCCCGACACGGCCGCGCGCATCGTGGCCGAGGCGCTGTCGGCCCAGCTGGGCCAACCCGTGGTGATAGACAACCGCGCCGGCGCGGGCGGCAACATCGGCGCACGCCAGGTGGCCAAGGCGCCGGCGGACGGCTACACCCTGCTGTATTCGGGCTCGCCCATGGCCGCCGCCATGCGCATGTACAAAAGCCCGGGCTACGACGTGTTCAAGGACTTCCGCCATGTGCTGGGCATGTCGCGCTCGGACATCCTGGTCGTCGTGCATGCCGACTCTGGCATGCGCACGCTGGACGACCTGGCCGCGCGCGCCAAGGCCAGGCCCGGCGCACTGGACTATGCCTCGGGCGGCGTGGGCACGCCATCGCACCTGGGTGTGGAGATGCTGGCCTCCAGCATGGGCCTGCAGGTCAACCATGTGCCCTACAAGGGCGCGTCCGAGCTGGTCAATTCCGTGCTGGGCCAGCAGGTGGCCTTCGGCGCCCCGCTGTTTTCCGTGGCCTATCCCCAGGTGCTGGCCGGCAAGCTGGTGCCGCTGGCCATTGCCGGCCCGCAGCGCAACGCCAAGCTGCCCCAGGTGCAGACCCTGGCCGAGCTGGGCGTGCCCAATGTCAACCTCACGTCCTGGGGCGGCGTGTCCGTGCCGGCCGCCACGCCCGAGCCCATCGTCCAGCGGCTGCGCACGGCGCTGGAGGAGGTGCTCAGGCAGCCCAGGGTCATCGCCTTGCTGGAGCAGGAAGGCGGTAAGGTCGCCATCACCAGCGCCGACGCCTATGCCAAGGGCTTCGAGCGCGAGATCCAGTTCACCCAGTCCATGATGCAGCGCGTGGGCATACAGCCGATCTAGGGCCAGGTACCAGGGCTTTGCACCGTGGCCGGGCACGGGCATGGCGGGCGGCAATCCTGCCCTGGCGCAATCGCTGGGATAATCCTGCCCATTCATGATCAGCCTTCGCAACATTACCCTGCGCCGCGGCACCCGCGTGCTGCTGGACAGCACCTCCGTCTCCATCAACCCCGGTGAAAAAGTCGGCCTTGTCGGACGCAATGGCGCCGGCAAGTCCAGCCTGTTCGCCCTGCTCAACGGCAGCCTGGCCGAGGACGGTGGAGAGTTCTCCATCCCTTCGCAATGGCGCCTGGGCCAGGTCGCGCAGAACATGCCAGAGACCTCGGAGACGGCCACCCAGTTCGTGCTGGACGGCGACACCCGCCTGAGCGAGCTCAATGCCCAGCTCGCGGCCGCCGAGGCCAGCGAGGACGGCATGGCCATCGCCCACGCCCACGTGGACCTGGCCGATGCCGGCGCCCACGATGCCGTGCCGCGCGCCCAGGCCCTGATCCTGGGCCTGGGCTTCAAGGTCTCCGAGCTGGAGCACCCCGTCAACAGCTTCTCCGGCGGCTGGCGCATGCGCCTGCAGCTGGCGCGCGCGCTGATGTGCCCCTCCGACCTGCTGCTGCTGGACGAGCCCACCAACCACTTGGACCTGGACGCCCTGGTCTGGCTGGAAGCCTGGCTCAAGCGTTACCCCGGCACCCTGGTCGTGATCAGCCATGACCGCGAATTCCTGGACGCCATCACCAACACCACGCTGCACATAGAAAACGCGCAGGTCACGCGCTATGGCGGCAACTACAGCAAGTTCGAGGAACTGCGCGCCCAGCAGATCCTGCTGCAGCAGGCCTCGTTCGAGCGCCAGCAGGACAAGATCGCCCACCTGCAAAAATTCATCGACCGCTTCAAGGCCAAGGCCTCCAAGGCCAAGCAGGCGCAAAGCCGCGTCAAGCAGATCGAGCGCATGGAAAAGGTCGCACCCATGCTGGCCAGCGCCGATTTCACCTTCGAGTTCAAGCCGCCGGCCAACCTGCCCAACCCCATGTTGGCGATCACGGACGCCGCATTCGGCTACCTGGATGACGAAGGCCAGGCGACCACCATCCTGCGCGGCGTCAACCGCTCGGTGCTGGCGGGCCAGCGCATCGGCATCCTGGGCGCCAACGGCCAGGGCAAGTCCACCCTGGTCAAGACCATTGCGCGCGAGATGAAGGCCCTGGCCGGCACCGTGACTGAAGGCAAGGGCCTGAACATCGGCTACTTCGCCCAGCAGGAACTGGACGTGCTGCGCCCCGGCGAGAACCCCATGGAGCACATGATCCGCCTGGCACGGGACACCGGCGCCACCGGCCCGCAGGCCCGCGAGCAGGACCTGCGCAGCTACCTGGGCACGTTCAATTTCAGCGGCGACATGGTCAAGCAGGCCGTGGGCAGCATGAGCGGCGGCGAAAAGGCCCGCCTGGTGCTGGCCATGATCGTCTGGCAGCGCCCCAACCTGCTGCTGCTGGACGAGCCCACCAACCACCTGGACCTGGCCACGCGCGAGGCCCTGGCCATGGCCATCAACGACTTCGACGGCACCGTCATGCTGGTCAGCCACGACCGCGCGCTGCTGCGCTCGGTCTGCGAGGACTTCTGGCTGGTCGGCCGTGGCGTGGTCGGCCCCTTCGACGGCGACCTGGACGACTACCAGCGCTACCTGCTGGAAGAATCCCGCCGCCTGCGCGAAGAGGCCCGCAAGGCCGAACAGGCGGCTGCGGCCACCAGCAAGGCGGCAGCGCAGGTGGAGCCCGCAGCAGCTGCAGCACCTGCAGTGCAGGCCCCCGTTGCTGCGGCGCTGGCCCCGGCTCCCGCTGCCCCGCCCACGCCGCCGGCCGCCAGTGCCGGAGACCAGCGCGAGCAACGGCGCCTGGCGGCCCTGGCCCGCCAGCAGATGGCCGAAAAGACCCGCCCGTTCAAGAAGGAACTGGAACAGCTGGACAAGCGCCTGCCCCAGCTGCAGGCCGAGCGCACGCGGCTCGAGGGCCTGCTGAGCCAGCCCATCTCGCCCGCCGACATGGCCGAGACGGGCCGCAGCCTCAAGGCCTGCAACGACGAGATCGACAGCCTGGAAGAGCGCTGGCTGGAACTGAGCGAGCAGATCGAGCAGCTGTCGGCCGCGATTTCCGACTGATTCAGTCGTTCTCGAAAATCAGGCGGTCCAATAGGACCGCCTGCCACAAGCGTCGTCCCGCGTGAAGACGGCGCTCCACTTCTGCCCAGCCGAAGTGCGCCCCTGAGGCCCTGCCCTCCCCCCCACTCCCCTCACGCCCCCGCACTCCCCCGCACTCCCCCGCACTCCCCCGCAGCCAGCGGAACGCATGGATCGTTCGGTTCAGGGTTTCTCCTGAATGAAAGATTTCATTCTTAAAAAATAATGAATGAAAGAGACCATTCACTTTCATTCATTCATGGAACTCCACCCCCACCCCGCCGTACAGGAACTGCTGCGCGCCAGCGTCGATGGCTCGCCGGCCGTCGCCCGGGTCGGCCGCTGGATGGCCGCGCATCCGGTGCTGGCCGTCACGTTGAGCGCCGAGGAAGTGGCCAATGCCTGCGGTGGCTCCCTGGCTGCCGTCAACCGCTTCGCCAAGCACGCCGGCTACGAAGGCTTTGCCGATTTGCGCCTGCACCTGGGCCGCCAGCTGCAACAGGCCCTGGAGCCCGTGAACAAGCTGCGCGCGGCGCATGGGCCCGAGGCCGCCACGGCTGGTGCCGTGGGCGAGCAGGCTTTCGGGCACACGCAGCGCAACCTGCAGGCGGCTGCGCAGGCCTGCGATCCCGGCCTGCTCGACCAACTGGCCCAGCGCATCTGCCGCGCACGCCGTGTGCTCTTCATGGGGTTCGGCAGCTCCCACCATGTGGCGGCCTTTGGCGCCGACGTGCTGCAACCCTATCTGCCGCAGGTGGTGGAAGTGACCTCCGCAGGCGGATCGGAACAGGCGGTACGCCGCATGACAGGGCTGACGGAGCAGGATGTGCTGATCGCCATTTCCCTGCCGCGCTACTCGCGCGAAGCCGTCGCGCTGACGGGGCACGCACGCCAGCGGGGCGCCCTGACCATCGCCATCACCGACGAGGCCACGAGTCCGCTAGCCCGCGAGGCCGACTACACGCTGCTGGCGCCCGCCTCGCATCCCCTGCTGCCTTCATCGCCAATGGCGGCCATGGCCATGGTCGAGGCACTGGCCACCCAGGTCATCCGCGCCACGCCCCAGGCCGTGCGCAGTCTGGTCGAACTGTCCGAGTCGGTGCTTCCCTACCTGACTCCGGACGCCGATACCGCTTCGCCGGCGGCAGGCAAGCCGCAACCCCAGGCCCCTCATCCCGCTGGAAAGGATTCACCATGAACGCCCCTGCCCGTCTGCGCTTTGCGCTTGCATCGATGGCCGCCCTCTTCACACTCGCTGCCGCGCCGGCCCACGCGGGCAAGACGCTGGACGGCATCAAGCAGCGCGGCGCTGTGGCCTGCGGCGTGCACACGGGGCGCGCAGGCTTTGCGCTCGCCGACGGCAGCGGCATCTGGTCCGGGCTGGACGTGGATCTGTGCCGTGCCGTGGCCGCCGCCACCCTGGGCGACGCCAGCAAGGTCAAGTTCATTCCCACCAGCGGCCAGACACGCATCACGGCGCTGCAGTCCGGCGAGATCGATCTGCTGGCACGCAACACCACCTGGACCTTCACACGCGACAACGGCCTGGGCCTGATGTGGGCGGGCATCAATTTCCACGACGGCCAGGGCTTCATGGCCAGGAAGAAGCCCGGCCTGAACAGCGTCAAGCAGCTCTCTGGCGCCACCATCTGCGTGATCAGCGGATCCACCACGGAAAAGACCCTTTCGGAGTACTTTCGCGCCCACAAGCTCAACTACAAGGCGGTGGTGTTCGACAACCCCGAAGCCGCCCTGCAGGCCTTCAGCAGCGGACGCTGCCAGGCCTATACAGGCGACCTCGGCGCCCTGGCCGTGCTGCGCGGCAAGGAGCTGGCCAACCCCGACGACTACGTGATCCTGCCCGAAGTCATCTCCAAGGAGCCGGCCGGCCCGGCCGTGCGCCGCGGTGACGACGAATGGTTCGCCGTCGTGCGCTGGACACTCAACGCAATGATCGAGGCCGAGGAACTGGGCATCACCCAGGCCAATGCCGACGAGCTCAAGACCCGCTCCGACAGCATCCAGGTCAAGCGTTTCCTGGGCCAGAGCGACGACCTGGGCAAGCAGCTGGGGCTGGACAAGGAATGGGCGCTGCGCATCGTCAAGGCCGTGGGCAACTATGGCGAGAGCTATGAGCGCAACCTGGGCGCCAGGTCGGGCCTGAACGTGCCGCGCGGCAAGAACGCGCTGTTCACCAAGGGCGGCCTGATGATGTCGCCGCCGATGAACTGACGCGCCGAGGGCACCCTGCCATGAACGCCGCGAACGCCGTGAATGCTGTGAAAGCCGTGAATGCCATCGACGCCGGGGCACGGCAGCCACCGGCCCCCACCCGGCCACGCTGGGGCCGGCTGGCCTTGCAGCTCGCCATCGGCTGGCTGCTGATATTGCTGCTGGGCTGGCTGGCGCACAACGCCAGCCGCAACATGGCCGCGCGCGGCATTGCCGGGGGCTTCGGCTTTCTGGAGCAGACGGCCGGCTTTTCCATCTCCGAAGGGCTGCTGCCCTACGAGCCCGGCGACAGCTACCTGCGTGCGGTCGCGGCCGGCGTGGCCAACACGGTTCGCGCCGCCGTGCCCGCGCTCGTGCTGGCCACCGTGCTGGGCCTGCTGCTGGGCGTGGCCGCCGTGGCAAGGCATCCGCTGCTGCGCGGCGCCGTGCGCCTTTATGTCGATGTGGCGCGCAACATCCCGTTGCTGGTGCAGGTGCTGCTGTGGTATTTCGCGCTGACTTCGCTGCTGCCCGACGTGGACCGCCCTCTGGCCATCGGCCCCCTGGGCTTTCTGAGCAAGGCGGGGCTGGCCCTGCCCGGCCCGGTGTACGACAGCGCGGCGGGCTGGCACTGGAGCTCGCCGCAACCGGGCATGTTCGGCATCGACGGAGGACTGGCGCTGACGCCTGAATTCCTGGCCCTGGTGGGAGCCCTGGGCCTGTATGCCGCCGCCTATTGCGCTGAAATCGTGCGCGCCGGTCTACAGGCCGTGCCGCGCGGGCAATGGAATGCCGCCTCGGCCCTGGGCATGCGCCGCGGCCAGCAGCTGCGCCTGGTCGTGCTGCCGCAGGCCCTGCGGGTGATCATTCCGCCCTATACCAACCTGGCGCTCAGCACCATCAAGAACTCCTCGCTGGCCGTGGCCATCGGCTACCCCGACGTGGTGATGGTCGCCAACACCGCCATGAGCCAGACCGGCCAGGCCATCGAGTGCGTGACCATCATCGCGGTGGTCTACCTGGCCATCAACCTGCTGACCTCGCTGGCATTGAATGCCTTCAACCAGCGCAGTGCCTTCATCACACGCTAGCCGGGAAAGACCTGCTCATGAGTGCCGTACTCCGCGCACCGGCCCTGCCGGTGGCCCCGCCCCGGGTTCCGCTGGCGCAGCGCCTGCGCGCCAGCCTGTTTCCGGATGCGCTCTCCGGACTCATCACCGCCACGCTGCTGCTGGCCGCGCTGTGGGCGGGCTGGAAGCTGCTGGCCTGGGGCCTGCTCGACGCCGAAACCGCAGCCAACCCCGACACATGCCGCGCTGCGGTCGGCGCCTGCTGGGGCGTGGTGCGCGACAAGTACCGTCTGGTGTTCCTGGGGCGCTACCCCATGGCCGAACAGTGGCGCCCCATCGCCGCCAGCCTGCTGCTGCTGGGCAGCGTGGGGGCGGCGGCACTGCCGCGCTTCTTCGGCCGCGCCGGCATGGCAATGCTGCTGGCCGGGTTGACCGGCTTTGGCGTGCTGATGGCGGGCGGTGTGGCCGGCCTGGCACCCGTGCCCAGCGATCTGTGGGGCGGCCTGCCGCTGACCCTGTTCCTTGCCGTGATCGCCTGCCTGGCCGGCGTTCCGCTGGGCATTCTGCTGGCGCTGGGCCGGCGCTCCAGCCTGCCCTTGATCCGCATCCTGTGCACGGGCTTCATCGAGGCCGTGCGCGGCGTACCCCTGATCACGCTGCTGTTCTTCGGGGCCTTCGTGCTGCCCATGCTGGTGCCCGCTCAATGGCGGGTGGACCCCATGGTCCGCATCGCCATCTGCCTGGCGGCCTTCAGCGCCGCCTATCTTGCCGAGGTGTTTCGCGGCGGGCTGCAGGCCGTGCCCCAGGGCCAGGTCATGGCGGCCCAGGCCATGGGTTTCACCAGGGTGCAGGTGCTACGCCATGTGGTCCTGCCGCAGGCACTGCGCGTGACCATCGCGCCCACGGTGAGCAACTTCATCGGCGCGGTGAAGGACACCTCCCTGGTGGCGATCGTGAATATCTACGACATCACCGGCTCCCTGAAGATGGCCATGAGCGACCCCCACTGGATTGCGTACTTCGTGGAGATGTACATGGTGGTCTGTGCCGTCTACCTGCTCATCGGCCTGGGCATCGCCCGCTATGGCCGCTTCCTGGAATCGCGCTACGCACTCCAATGAACATGTCCCAGAACTCCCGAAAATTTTCCATTGCCGTGCACGGCGGCGCAGGCACCGTCATCCAGGGCCAGGCCGACGAGGCCCCCTACCACGCCGCGCTGGTCCAGGCGCTGGAGGCGGGCGCCGCCCTGCTGCGGCGCGGCGCCAGCGCGCTGGACGCCGTCCAGGCCGCGTGCCAGTCCCTGGAAGACTGCCCGCTGTTCAATGCCGGGCGCGGCTCCGTCTACACGCGCGACGCGCGCCACGAGATGGACGCCGGCCTGATGGACGGCAGCAACCTGCGGGCCGGCGCAGTCGCCTCCGTCAGCCAAGTGCGCAATCCGATTGCGCTGGCGCGGCATGTTCTTGACGACGGCCAGTGCGTGCTCCTGGTCGGCGAAGGGGCGCAACGGTTTGCCGATGAACGCGGGCTGGCGCGGATGGATGCAGGCTACTTCGACTCTGCCGAGCGCCTGGCACAGCTGCGCCGGGTGCAGGCGCAATCCGGCCAGACCGCGCTGCTGGACCACGACGCCAGCGGACTGGTGGCGCACCCGGCTCCGCTGAACGAGAACGGCAAGATGGGCACGGTCGGCGCCGTGGCGCGCGATGTGCATGGCAACCTGGCCGCCGCGGCATCCACCGGCGGGCTGACCAACAAGCGCCCCGGGCGCGTGGGCGACACGCCCGTGGTGGGCGCAGGTTTCTACGCCGACAGCACCACCTGCGCCGTGGCGGCCACCGGAACCGGCGAGCATTTCCTGCGCGCAGCCATCGCGCACGACATCCATGCGCGCATGCGCTACCTGGGGCAAAGCCTGGAACTCGCAGCCGACGCCGCAGTGCGGGGCACGCTGACACACATCGGTGGCCAGGGCGGCGTGGTGGCCGTGGACAGCCAGGGACGCGTGCACTGCCCCTTCAACAGCGCCGGCATGTACCGCGGCTACATCGTGGACGACGCGCCTGCCGTGACCCTGATTTTTGCCTGATGGACGTTTTCGCCCCGGGTTGACCTGTGCCCACGCATTGCGGGCAACGAGGCGTAACAGCATCGGCATCGGCCCACTACACCCGTAAGCCTCTGTCAGGAAACGGATTTTTTCTCACCGCGCCAGAAATCTGTCTTCAAACTGACAGATCACCACCTCCGGGCTTGCAATTGCTTGCGTCCTGGGGCAATCCCTGAGTCAACCTGCAGCCACTTGCCCGCGTTGAACACGCAACAAAGGAGTGATTGCACATGACCGACATCTTTTCCCACACCGCCCTGCAGACCCGCTTTGCAGCCGCTGCGCTGGCCCAAGCTGTCTGGCCATGGGATGACCGTGACCGCAAGCGCGCACCCCGCAACGCCTGAAAACCGGGTCAAAAAAAAGTTTCGATTTCCTTCGAAAATTTTTTGAAAACCTGTCAACCAGCTGAATCTGGCCCGCGTTAAGAGAGCAATACAGGAGAAAGTTTCCATGCAAACGACTGCCATCATGTCCATCTGGCCCGAAGACGAACGCGATCGCAAGCGCTGAGGCGCTGGCTGGCGCACACGGTGCCCCAGTCTCTGACACCACCGGTCTGACGGCCTTCCGTGCAGACCCCCTCTTCCACAGAACCCGCTTCAGCGGGTTTTGTCATTTCTGGGCCATTTGCAGCGGGGCTACCCAACAAAAAAGGAGCCCGGAGGCTCCTTTGCAGCGCGAACCCTTGCAGGTTCAATGCATGTGCAGGCCACCGTTGACCGAAAAATCGGCGCCGGTGGAATAGCCGCCTTCCTCCGAAGCCAGCCAGGCGATGATCGATGCGATCTCGCTGGGCTCGCCCAGGCGCTTGACGGGGATGGTGCCCACGATCTTCTCCAGCACGTCGGGACGGATGGCCTTGACCATGTCGGTACCGATGTAGCCGGGGCTCACGGTGTTCACGGTCACGCCCTTGGTGGCCATCTCCTGCGCCAGCGCCATGGTGAAGCCGTGCATGCCCGCCTTGGCGGCCGAGTAATTGGTCTGCCCGGCCTGGCCCTTGGCGCCATTGACCGAGCTGATGTTGATGATGCGGCCCCAGCCCTTTTCCACCATGTCGCCCACGACCTGCTTGGTCACGTTGAACATGGAGTTGAGGTTGGTCTCGATGACGGCCTGCCAGTCTTCCGGCGTCATCTTGATGAACATGCGGTCACGCGTGATGCCGGCATTGTTGACCAGCACATCGATGCTGCCGTGCTCGGCCTTGGTCTTGCTGAAGGCCTCGACGGTGGAAGCCCAGTCGCCCACATTGCCGACCGATGCATGGAAGTTGTATCCCAGCGCCTTTTGCTCGTCCAGCCACTTCTGGAAGTCGCGCGACGGACCGCAACCTGCGATGACCTTGAAGCCTTCCTTGTGCAGACGCTGGCAGATAGCCGTTCCGATGCCTCCCATTCCCCCTGTGACATACGCTACTTTTTGAGCCATTCTTCTCTCCTGTCAATCAATGGTTGCTTCAGATCAATCTATCCACGACAACCGGGGCATTGACTCCGGTTATCACCAAGGGTGCCTGAACCTCTGGGTCCGGCACCCCCGTATGGCTAGTATGCAGCGCGTGCGCTGCGCCTCTCTTCGGGCAGGCCCTAGGCAGGCCTAGGATCTACCCTGAAAGCTTGCTAACGTTTTCCCGGAGCCCTTCAGACGCGCTCCACCGCCATGGCCACGCCCATGCCGCCGCCGATGCACAGGCCGGCCAGGCCCTTCTTGGCGCCGCTGCGCTGCATCTCGTGCAGCAGGGTGACCAGGATGCGGGCGCCCGATGCGCCGATGGGGTGGCCGATGGCAATGGCGCCGCCGTTGACGTTGACCTTGGCCGGGTCGATGCCCAGCTCCTGGTTCACCGCACAGGCCTGGGCCGCAAAGGCTTCGTTCAGCTCGAACAGGTCCACGTCCTGCGCGGTCCAGCCCGCACGCTCCAGCGCCTTGCGCGAGGCGAACACCGGGCCCAGGCCCATGGTGGCGGGGTCCAGGCCGCTGGTGGCGTAGGAGACGATGCGCGCCAGCGGCGTCAGGCCCAGGGCCTTGGCCTTGGAGGCGCTCATCACCACCACGGCGGCCGCGCCGTCGTTCAGGCCCGAGGCGTTGCCGGCCGTCACCGAGCCGGCCTTGTCGAAGGCCGGGCGCAGGCCTGCCAGGGCGTCGGCATTGGTCTTGCGGTTGATGTACTCATCGGCCGCGAACACCACGGGATCGCCCTTGCGCTGGGGAATGCTGACGGGAACGATTTCGTCCACGAACTTGCCTGCGTCCTGTGCGGCCGTGGCCTTTTGCTGGCTGGCCAGGGCCAGGGCATCCTGCTGCTCGCGGCTGACGCTCTTTTCCTTGGCCACGTTCTCGGCCGTGATGCCCATGTGGTACTGGTTGTAGACGTCCCACAGGCCGTCAACGATCATGGTGTCGGCCATCTTCCAGTCACCCATGCGCTGGCCGTCGCGCGAGCCTGGCAGCACGTGGGGCGACAGGCTCATGTTCTCCTGGCCGCCGGCCACGACGATCTCGCTGTCGCCCGTGGCCACGGCCTGGGCTGCCAGCATCACGGCCTTCAGGCCCGAGCCGCAGACGGCGTTGATGGTGAGGGCCGGGGTTTCCTTGGCAACGCCAGCCTTCATCATGGCCTGGCGTGCGGGGTTCTGGCCTGCGCCAGCGGCCAGCACCTGGCCCATGATGACTTCACCGACCTGGTCGGTGCCGACCTTGGCGCGGTTCAGTGCCTCGCGGATCACGATGGAGCCCAGTTCGGTGGCGGGGATCTTGGCAAGGGTGCCGCCAAACTTGCCAACGGCAGTACGGACAGCGGAAACGATGACGATGTCTTCCATGATGACGGACCTTTCTTTGGACTCTTGAAGGGATGCCCGGGCGCACATTGCCACAGTCGCGGCAGCGGCACCCTGCATTCAAGCCGCAGCGTTATTGCACTGCAGCATCGAAACGATTGTGCCTCAGGCCTTGACCAGTACGTAGCGGCCCGGGGCCGGCTCGAGGGCCGTGTATTCCCTGCCTTTGCCGTACTGCTTGGGCGCTGCGACCAGCTTGCCGCCGTGCTCGGCCAGCCAGGGGCTCCAGTCGGCCCACCAGCTGCCCGGGTACTCGTCGGCGCCGGCCTGCCACTCCTTGAGTGTGGGCGGCAACTGGCCGTCCTCGCGCAGCCAGTAGCTGCGCTTTTTCTTGGCAGGCGGATTGATCACGCCCGCGATGTGGCCCGACGCGCCCATCACAAAACGCTTGTCGCCGCCCAGCACCTGGGTGGACGCATAGGAGCCGCCCACGGGCACGATGTGGTCCTCGCGCGAGCCATAGATATAGGCCGGCAGGCGCAGCTGGTGCATGTCGATGCGCTCGCCGCAGACGGTCAGCGCGCCGGGCTGGGCCAGCTTGTTTTCCAGGTAGAGGTTGCGCAGGTACCAGGCGTAGTACGGGCCGGGCAGGTTGGTGGAGTCGCTGTTCCAGTACAGCAGGTCGAACGGCGGGGGCGTCTCGCCCTTGAGGTAGTTGCCCACCACGTAGTTCCAGACCAGGTCGTTGGGCCGCAGAAAGCTGAAGGTGGACGCCAGGTCCTGGCCCTTCATGAGACCGCCCTCGCCCATCTGCATCTCACGGAAGCGCACCACGGATTCGTCGATGAAGACATCGAGGATGCCGGTGTCGCTGAAGTCGATGAAGGTGGTCAGCAGCGTGACGCTGGCCACGGGAAACGGCACGCCGGCTGGCGCCGTGGCGCGGGCTGTGGATGTGCGGGCGGCGCTGCGGCTGCCAGCCGCGCGTTTGGCCGCAGGCGCCTTGGCCGCCGGAGCGGCAACTGCGCCATGCTCGCGGTCATGGCGCGCCTGCAGCACCGCCAGCGCGGTGGACAGCATGGTGCCGCCCACGCAAAAGCCCAGCACATTGATCTGCTCGGCTCCCGCGATCTCGCGCGCCACGCGGATGCCGGTGAGCACGCCGTCCTCGATGTAGTTGTCCCAGGTCTTGCGCGCCAGGCTTTCGTCGGGGTTGCGCCAGCTCATCACGAAGGTGCGATGGCCCTGGCTGACGGCGTAGCGGATCAGCGAGTTGTCGGGCTGCAGGTCCAGGATGTAGAACTTGTTGATGCAGGGCGGCACCATGAGGAAGGGCCGCTCGTGCACCTTGTCCGTCAGCGGCTTGTATTCGATGAGCTGGAACAGCTCGTTCTCGAACACCACGGCGCCTTCGGTGGTGGCGACGTTCTTGCCCACGGTGAACAGGCTTTCGTCGGTCATGGACACATGGCCCTGGCGCATGTCGGCCAGCAGGTTGGCCACGCCCTGGGCCAGGCTCTCGCCCTGGGTTTCGATGGCTTTCTTCTGGGCCTCGGCATTGAGTGCCAGGAAGTTGCTGGGCGCCATGGCCGCCAGCCATTGCTCGATGGCGAAGCGCACGCGGTTGCGCGTCTTGTCATCGGCCTGCACGGCATCGGCCAAGCCCATGAGCATGCGGCTGTTGAGCAGATAGGTCGCAGCCGTGGCCGCCGTCAGCGGATTGCCGGCCCACGATTCAGTGTTGAAGCGCTTGTCCTTGGCCAGCAGCGCCTGGGCGCCGCCCTGTTCGGCCATGGCCTTGGCACCATCCAGGTACTGGCGCTGCAGCTCCAGCAGCTTTTCGGGGTCCAGCGACAGCGCGTTCTCGGGCAGGGCGCCGGGTTCGGGGACGGCCGCTTTCCAGGCCTGGGCCATGTCCGGCATGCCTGGCATGCCCTGGGTTCCCGGAAGGCCTGGTTGCCCCAGCTGCTGCAGTGTCTGCAGCGTGCGGCTCCATTGCTCGTTCCAGAATTGCTGGACGGATTGGCCTGACAGGCCAGCGAGTGGGTCAAAATTCATGCTGCATCCTTGTTCGTGGATGCCATGCAATAGCCTGGGGCTTGCGGGGCATCCGTTTTGATTGTGACCCAGGCGAGCCCCGCCTTGCCCGGCACAGACCTCCACGAAAACCCGTGCCTCGCTCGTTTTTTTGGTTCGACCATGTATCTCGTTGTTATCGCCTGGCTATATGTCACTCTGATGATGGCAGTGGCCGAGGCCGCCAGCCCCACGGGCAGCATACTCGGCGCCGTGATCACGTTCGCACTCTATGGACTGCTGCCTCTGTCCATCGTGATCTACATCATGGGCACGCCCGCGCGCAAGCGAAAACGCCATGCACGCGAATTGGCCGAGCGCGAGGCCTGGCTGGCGCAGCAGCAGGCCTCGCAGAGCGGCCCCGGCACGCAGGCGCGCTCAGTCCTTCCAGATGCAGGCGGCGAACCGCCCGCTGCTGCCCAGGCGGGCAGCGTCGCGCCGGTGCGAAAAGAACCGTGAGCCGTTGAGCACCGTGCACCATGCGTCGCCGCCGTCATTGCCGTAGATGGCGGTGATGCCCAGCGCCGCCAGGCGCTGGCGCGCAAGCCCGGCCAGGTTGGCCAGGTACTTGGGTGCGCCCCCGCCCTCTTGCGCCACGGCGGTGAAATGCGCCCCGGCCGCCGCGTCATGCGCGATGAAGGCCGCGCGCACCTCGGCGCCCACTTCGAAGGAGCGCGGACCGATGCAGGGTCCGAGCCAGGCCAGGGTCTGCTGCGCCGCTTGCCCGGGCGGTGTCTGGATCTGGCATGCAAAGCGCTCGAACAGCGTCTCCAGCACCCCGCCCGCCAGCCCGCGCCAGCCCGCATGGGCCGCGCCCACCACGGCACCGCTGCGATGGGCCAGCAGCACGGGCAGGCAGTCGGCCACCATGATGGTGCAGACCACGCCCGAGGCGCTGGTCACGCAGGCATCGAAGGCCTGGCCCTGCGCGCTGCCTGCATCCAGGGCCACGACATCCACGCCATGCACCTGCTGCAGGAACACCGCGCAGGCGCCGGGCGTATGGGCACGCACGATCTCCTGCAGCCGCTGGCGGTTGGTACGCACGGCCTGCGGGTCATCGCCCACATGGTCGCCCAGGTTCAGGCTGCCCCAGGGCGCCGTGCTGACGCCGCCTTCGCGCGAGGTGCACAGCGCGTGCACGCCGGGCGGCGCGGGCCACTCGGGCACCAGCCAGGATGCGGGGATGGTGCCTGGGAGGTTGCCGGGGATGGAGTCAGGCAGGGCCGCGCTCATTCCGCGTCGGGGCAGGCCGAGGGATGGGCCTTCTGGAAGGCCGGCAGCGCCTCGCAGCGATCGACGATGGCCGCCAGGCGTGGCAGGCCGTCCAGGCTCACGTTGAAGCGGCGACCGTTGAAGATCTGCGGCACCAGGCAGCAGTCGGCCAGAGTGGGCGTGTCGCCCCAGCAAAACAGCGAAGGCGCCAGGCCTGCGGCCTCGCGCTCGGCGGCCAGCAGGTCCAGCTGGCGTTCGAAGGCTTCCAGGCCGGAGCGCACCCAATGCACGTACCAGGCGCTCTTGGCCTCGTCGGAGACACCCAGGTTGCGCACCAGGTACTTGAGCACGCGCAGGTTGTTGAGCGGATGGATCTCGCAGGCCACCATCTGGGCCAGCGCGCGCACATGGGCACGGCCCAGGGCGTCGCGCGGCAGCAGCGGTATTTCGGCATGGGTCTCATCGAGATATTCGATGATGGCCATGGACTGGGTCAGCCAGTGGCCGTCCTCGGTTTCCAGCGCCGGCACCAGCGCATCGCCGACATGCTGGGCATAGGCCGGCGCCCTGTGGTCGCCGCGCAGCAGGTGCACGGGTACGGATTCATAGTCCAGGCCCTTGATCTGCAGCGCAATGCGCACGCGGTAGGAGGCCGACGAGCGGAAGTAGGTGTGGAGCTTCATAGACCGCAAAGCATACCGTGCGACCCGGGGTCTGTTCCGGCTCATCCGGCCATCGCGTTGCCCCGCTGCGGGGCCACAGGCATGGCACACTTGCGACGGCGCCCACGAGACAAGGCGCCAGAGGAACACCGACATGAGCTACGTTTTCAACCCGCCCGCCGTGGCCAGCGTACCCGTCCTGGGCCGCCCCGAGCGTTTTCCCGTGCACCGCATCTACTGCGTGGGCCGCAACTACGAAGAGCACGCCAAGGAGATGGGCTTCACCGGCCGCGAGCCGCCCTTCTTCTTCCTCAAGCCTGCCGACGCCATCGTGCCCGTCGAGGCCGGCACCACGGGCACCATGCCCTACCCCACGCTGACCTCCAACCTGCACCACGAGATCGAGCTCGTCGTGGCCATCGGCAAGGCGGGCAAGAACATCCTGGCCGCCGACGCGCTGGACTACATCTGGGGCTACGCCGTGGGCCTGGACATGACGCGCCGCGACCTGCAGAACGACATGAAGAAGCAGGGCCGCCCCTGGTGCATCGGCAAGGCCTTCGAGCATGCCGCGCCCATCGGCCCCATCACCCCGGCAGCCGAGGCCGGCGACATCGCCAAGGCCACGATCTCGCTGCAGGTCAATGGCGCCGACCGCCAGCGCAGCGACATCGGCAAGCTGATCTGGAACATTGCCGAGACCATCGAGCACCTGTCGGCCGCCTGGGAACTGCAGCCCGGCGACCTGATCATGACGGGCACGCCCGAAGGCGTGGCCGCCGTGGTGCGCGGTGACTTGCTGGAAGGCCGCATCGATGGCCTGAGCCCCTTGAGCGTCAAGATCGCCTGAGATCCGTCTGCCTGGCGACAGGCCGGCAAGGCAGCGGGGAGCGCGCTCCCCGGCCTGCCGGCCTTCGTTTTTCTGAACCCACAGTCCGCCGCACGGAAAGCCTTCCTGCCTTCCGTCTGGCGGCGCTTTCACTTCCATGGTGTCGGCATGATTTTTCGCAGCCCCATCAAGTTCTGCCGAGCCTGCGGCACGGCCGTGGTCTACCGCATTCCCGACGATGGCGACACGCGCGAACGCGCCGTGTGCCCGCATTGCCACACCATCCACTACGAGAATCCGCTGAACGTGGTCGGCACCATCCCCGTCACCGACGAGGGCCGCGTGCTGCTGTGCAAGCGCAACATCGAGCCGCGCCGGGGCCTGTGGACCCTGCCTGCCGGCTTCATGGAACTGGCCGAGACCACGGCGCGCGGCGCCCAGCGCGAGACCGATGAGGAAGCCGGTGCCGACATCGAGATGGGGCCGCTGTTTTCCATCGTTGACGTGCCCAAGGTCAGCCAGGTCCACCTGTTCTACCGCGCCCGCCTGCGCAGCGAGCAGTTCTATCCAGGCCCCGAGACCATGGAGGCCCGCCTCTTTGCCGAGGCCGAGATTCCCTGGGAGGAACTGGCCTTTCGCACCGTGCGCGTGACGCTGGAGCGCTACTTCGAGGACCGTGCGGCGGGCCTGCTTGACGCGCACCGCGTGCACTCCATCGACCTGAGCGTGTAGGCGCATGCACCGCCGTCCGGCACCACCGTGCTGCACGGCAGTGCCGGGCGCACCCCGGTGACGCCAGGCCATGCCCCGGCGTGGCGCCGATGGGGCTGCGGGTGGGGCTGTGGATGGGAGGGCTGTCATCCCTGTGTCACCTTGCAGACACATTTAGTCACAAGCTGGCCTCCTTCTTGCTCATTGCATCAGGCTTTTCCCTGATCGGGGAAAGCGGGTTTCACCCAGCCTGAACCTGACTGCGGAGCGCTCCATGGCCACATCCCTGCCAACCGACCTGATTCTTCCCCACCTGCGGGAACTCAACCGCAACGCCGCCGACCTGCGCGAGATACGGCTCATGTGGCGGCTCATCGAAGCCTCGGCCCGCATGCAGGCATCGCAGCAGGGGCAGGCCCTGGTGTCCATGCTGACCGACACGCGCCAGGGGTTGGAGCAGCTGGAGCAAGGCCTGCTGCAGTCGCAGCTGGCCCAGTCCGCGCAGGAAGCCATGGCCCAGCTCGGCATGCAGTCCAGCCATGCCATCGACCTGCTGGTGCGCAGCCTCTACGAGCGCACGGCCGATGTCGGCTTCCTGGCCGCCGATTCCGTGCTGTGCGAGGCCATGGCCCAGCTCGGCGATGGCGACATCCTGCTGGACATGGCCGCGGGCGGCCTGCACGCCTGGCAGGCTCCGCTGCAGCTGCACCTGCAGGCCTACCGTGCCAAGTACACGGTCTACGACGACATCCTGCTGCTGGACACCCAGGGCCAGGTCTGCGCACGCGCCCAGGCAGGCGACAAGCCGCTGCCGCCCTGCGCCGAGGCCTGGTTCCAGCAGTCCCTGCAGCAGGCCGGCCATGTCAGCCATTTCGGCGCCAGTTGCGTGCTGCCGGGCGCTGACCGCCTGATCTACGCGCAGCGCCTGCTGCACCCACGCACCATGGCGGTGCTCGGTGTGCTGTGCCTGAGCTTCGACTTCGCCGCCGAGATGCAGGCCATCTTTGCCTCGGGCGGGCCGCGCGCCCAGGTGGGGCTGCTGCTGGACGAGGGCGGACTGGTCATCGCCAGCAGCGACGCCCACTGGATAGCCCCCGGCAGCCGCGTGCCCATGCACCATGGTGATGCCGTGCAGCCGCTGATCCATGCAGGCCGCACCTACCTGGTGCGCACGGCGCGCGCCCTGCCCTACCAGGGCTATGCGGGGCCGCAGGGCTGGCAGACCCAGGTGATGGCACCGCTGGACCTGGCCTTCGCCGCGCAGCAAAGACCGCAGGTCCTGCAGGCGCTGGAGCCGGACATTGCCGAGGGGCTGATGGCCCAGGCGCGCGGCTTTTGCCCGCCGCTGCACGCCATGGCCCGCGCGGCCGACGACATTCGCCGCGTGGTCTGGAATGGCCAGGTGCTGGCTGCCAGCCAGGCGCTGGAGTCCCCCGTGCAGGGCACGGCCCACCCGGACCCGCTGCAGGCCGTGCTGGAGCAGATGGGAGAGACCGGCGACCTGACCCATGCCGTGTTCACACGCGCCATTCACGGCCTGCACGAGACCGCGCTGTCCACCCGGCTGCAGGAGCACAGCACGCTGAACCGGCTGCTGATGGACCTGCTGGAGCGCAATCTCTATGAACGTGCCAACGACTGCCGCTGGTGGGCCCTGACGCCCGGCCTGCAAAAGGTGCTGGAGGACAACAGCGGCTGCCTGGCCCTGTCGGTACAGGCCCACGACAGCGCGCAGCGGCTGCTGGAGCAGCTCAATGCGCTGTACACCGTCTATGCGCGCATCGCGCTGTACGACGCCCAGGGCCTGGTGCTGGCCTGCAGCCATGAGGACGAGGCCGGCCTGCCCCTGGCTCCCGGCACGCGCGTGCAGGCATCGGCCCTGCAGGCCACCGTGCTGCTGCGCGATGCCCAGGCCTACCACGTGCAGGAGATGGACGATGGAGGCTTGCCCGTCCATGTCTACCATGCCGCGCTGCGCGCGCCATCGCCTGGGAGTGAACAGGCGCACGGACATGCACACGGCGGCGATCAGGGCCCCGTCATCGGCGGCATCGCCCTGCTGTTCCACACGCGGCGGGAGCTGCAGGCCATGCTGCAGGCCGCAGCGCCAGAGCAGGCAGCAACGGCAGAGCACGCTGCAGCCACCGATCCCGAAGACAGCGGCCTGCCGCGCCTGCCGATGGAAGCGTTCTACGTGGCGCGTGACGGGCGCATCGTCGCCGCCAGCCATGGCGGGCGCCCGCTGGGCAGTTGCATCGCAGGCGTGGCCGGCCTGGCATCGCTGGCCGATGGCGAGGTGCGCAGCAGCATCGAGGAGATCGAAGGCCACTACTGCATCGTCGGCATGGCCGCCGGGCGCGGCTACCGCGAGTTCCGTCTGGACCAGGGCGCGGCACGCGATGCAAAAGAAAGCGCAACGGACGACACACTGGCAGGCCTCGTCAGCCTGAGCCTGCAGCGGTTGGGCCCCGTGCATGCCGATGCGCGCAACCGCGCGCTGCGCCTGGCGTCGGCCACCCGGCTGGATGGCGCCCGGCCCGCTACGCACGGGCACGGGTACGGGCACGGGCACGGGCGCGCCGTGCATGGCAGCGGCGATGCGCCTGTGGAACTGGCCAGCTTCTACGTGGGCGCCAGCCTGCTGGCCCTGCGCGCGGGCGATGTCTGCGAGGCCCTGCCCGCCAGCGCCATCTCGCCCGTGGCGGCAGGACGGCTGCCGTTTTGCGTGGGCGCGCTGGCACGGCGCAGCCAGGGCAGCGTCAGCGGCTATGTCTGGGTATTCGACCTGGCCGCGCTGCTGCAGGGCCAGCCCGGCGTGGTCACCGAGCAGTCACAGGTCATCGTGGTCCAGCATGGCGGCCTGCGCGTGGGCCTGCTGGTCAGCGCGCTGCAGGGCGTGCACCGGCTGCCAGCCAGCGCGCTGGTGGATTCGCCCATGCTGAACGCGGCCGACACCGCGACGGCCCTGGTGCGCAAGCTGGTGCATGCCGATTCGGGCCTGCCGCTGATCCAGTGCCTGGACCCCGCCGCGCTGATGCGAAGGCTGCAGCCTTCGCGCGTTGCCGCGGCCAATGCCGACCGCAATGCAGTCAGTGTGGAAAGGGAGGCGGCGTAGCCCGGGCCTGTCGGGCATACCAGGCGTGCCGGGTGGGCCGCGCCTCAAAGGCCCCAGTGGCGCAGGCCCGGCAACGCGGCCTGCGCTGCCTCATAGCCTTCGTCGATGGCCTCGCGCGCGCGGTGGAAGTCCAGCAGGCCCAGGTGGGACAGGCGCGGCGCGATCACCAGCTCGGGCGGGTCGCCCGCCATGCGGCTGCGCGTGATGCGCATCTGCATGATGTTGACGCTGGTCATCACCACGTCCAGCAGCGAGGGCGGACGGGGCGGGGGCTCGGTCTCGCGGCCTGCCTCGTCGCGGTGGTGGCCGGGCATCCACCCCATCACGCCGCGCTGCAGCCTGCGCACCCAGGCCGTGCCGGCCACGGCGCTGGCCTGGCCGGCCAGGTCCTCGGGCGCCACGCCCTGCTCCACGGCGGGCGGGGCTTCCTCCAGCGGCGGCGCGGCAGCCATGGCGGCGGAGGGAGCCAGCGGCCGCATGTGGCGCCGCATGATGTCGGCATTGAGATCGACGGCGATCACGATGTCCGCGCCCATGGCGCGCGCCAGCGAGGCGGGCACGGGGTTGACGATGCCGCCGTCGACCAGCAGCCGCCCCTCGCGCTGCACGGGCGTGAACAGGCCGGGCAGCGCGATGGAGGCACGCACGGCATCGGCGATGGAGCCCTTGCGCAGCCAGACCTCGGCGCCCGAATGCAGGTCGGTGGCCACGGCGCCGAAGGGAATCTTCAGGTCCTCGATGGCCGAGTCCACGAAGTGCTCGCGCCAGAACGCGATCAGCTTCTCGCCCTTGAGCATGCCGCCCGTGATGTTGAAGTCCATGAAACCGAACACCTTGCGCATGCCCAGTCCCAGCACCCATTCCTCGAAGCGCTGCATCTCGCCAGCCGCATAGGAGGCACCGACCAGGGCGCCGATGGACGAGCCGCAGATGATGTCGGGCCTCAGGCCCGCATCCTCCAGCGCGCGCAGCACGCCGAAATGCGCCCAGCCACGCGCCGACCCGCTGCCCAGCGCCAAGCCGACCACGGGTTTGCGCGGACTCAGCGCCATCAGCGGTCCCCGCCTGCCAGCAGCGCCAGCATGCCGGCCTCGTCCAGCACGGTCACGCCCAGTTCCTCGGCCTTGGCCAGCTTGCTGCCGGCCTCGGCACCGGCCACCACATAGCTGGTCTTCTTGCTGACCGAGCCGGAGACCTTGGCGCCCGCGGCCTCCAGCATCTCCTTGGCCTGGTCGCGGCCCAGCGTGGGCAGCGTGCCCGTGAGCACCACGGTCATGCCGGCCAGCGGCTGGGCGGTCTGCTCGCGCGCCGCGCCCTCCTCCCAGTGCACGCCGCAGGCACGCAACTGCTCGACCACCTCGCGGTTGTGGGGCTGGGCGAAGAAGGTGTGGATGCTCTCGGCCACGATGGGCCCCACGTCGCGCACCTGCAGCAGTTGCTCGACGCTGGCGTCCATGATGGCGTCCAGCTGGCCAAAGTGGCGGGCCAGGTCCTTGGCCGTGGACTCGCCGACCTGGCGGATGCCCAGGCCGAAGAGGAACCGCGACAGCGTGGTCTTCTTGGATTTTTCCAGCGCGTCCAGCACATTCTGGGCCGACTTCTCGGCCATGCGGTCCAGCGATGCCAGGGCCACCAGGCCCAGGCGGTAGAGGTCGGGCAGCGTGCGCACCACGTGGCCGTCCACCAACTGGTCCACGAGCTTGTCGCCCAGGCCCTCGATGTCCATGGCGCGCCGCGCGGCAAAGTGCAGGATGGCCTCCTTGCGCTGCGCCGGGCAGAACAGGCCGCCCGTGCAGCGGTGGTTGGCTTCGCCCTTGGGCCGCGCCACGGCGCTGCCGCAGATGGGGCATGCAGCGGGCATGCGGAAGTTGGGCACATAGGCCGGCCGGTCGCCGGGCACGCGGCCCACGACCTCGGGGATCACGTCACCGGCGCGGCGCACGACCACGGTGTCGCCCGTGCGCACGCGCTTCTTGCGGATCTCGAACAGGTTGTGCAGCGTGGCATTGGTGACGATGACGCCGCCCACCGCCACGGGGGCCAGGCGCGCCACGGGCGTGAGCTTGCCCGTGCGGCCGACCTGTATGTCGATGCCTTCCATGCGCGTGGGCATTTCCTCGGCCGGGTACTTGTGGGCCACGGCCCAGCGCGGCTCGCGCGAGACAAAGCCCAGCTGGCGCTGCTGGGCCAGGCTGTTGACCTTGTAGACCACGCCGTCGATCTCGTAGGGCAGCGTGGCGCGCTCGGCGCCCATGCGCTGGTGGAAGGCCACCAGCTCGGCCGCGCCCTTGGCGATGCAGACCTGGGGCGCCACCGGAAAGCCCCAGTCGCGCAGCGTCTGCAGCATGGCGTAGTGGGTGACGAAGTCGGGGCCGCCCTGGGCAGCCGGCGTGATCTCGCCCAGGCCATAGGCGAAGAAGGACAGCGGGCGCTGCGCCGCAATGCCCGAGTCCAGCTGGCGCACCGAGCCTGCGGCCGCATTGCGCGGATTGGCAAAGCTCTTTCCGCCGGCGGCCTGCTGGCGCTCATTGAGCTTGACGAAGTCGGCGCGGCCCATGTAGACCTCGCCGCGCACCTCGACCACGGGCGGCACGCCCTTGCCTTCCGGCAGGGACAGCGGAATCTTGCGGATGGTGCGGATGTTGTGGGTGACGTCCTCGCCCACCTCGCCGTCGCCGCGCGTGGTGGCCTGCACCAGGCGGCCGTTCTCGTAGCGCAGGTTCATGGCCAGGCCGTCGAACTTGGGCTCGGCCACGTACTCCACGGGCGGCGCGCCTTCGGCCAGTTCCAGTTCCTTGCGGATGCGTGCGTCGAAGGCCTCGGCACCCGTGGCCTCGTTGTCGGTCTCGGTGCGGATGCTGAGCATGGGCACGGCATGGCGCACGGGCATCAGGCCGTCGAGCACGGCGCCGATCACGCGCTGCGTGGGCGAGTCCGGCGTGACCAGTTCGGGGTAGGCACCTTCCAGCGCCTGAAGTTGCTGGAAGACGCGGTCGTACTCGCCGTCGGGCACGGTGGGCGTGTCCAGCACGTAGTACTCATGCGCCCATTGGTTGAGCTGGGCACGCAGAGCCTGCACTTTGGCCAGCACCTTGTCGGGGGCGGCCCCGGACTCCGGCGCTGCGGGGGCTGCGCCGGAGAAAAAATCCAGATTGTCATTCATGGGGTTGAGGCCAGGAGCCTGTTGTGCACCAGGGGCACCGCGCCGCGTCAACTGAAAAGTCGCCGCGCCAGCATGGAGCCCGCCGACAGCTCGCGGCTGTCGAGCTTGTCATAGAGATGTTCCAAGTCGTGCTGGATGGGGTCCAGCGCCATGGCCGGCAGCAGGTAGCCGTTCTGGTCGCAAAGCACGCCGTCCATGGTCTGGCACAGGCGCTCGGCCACCTGGCGCAACTGCACGAAGGCCTGCTCGCCGCGCGGCACCTGGGGCACGTCCAGGCTCAGCAGGAACTCGCGCACCACCGAGGTGTCCAGGTCGTCGGCCATAGCCGCCTGCGGGTCGTAGTTGAGCACCAGCACCGGCGGCATGCCGGGCGTGGGCGAAGGCAGGGCCATGCGCCCGGGCATGGAGCCCGGCAGAAAGCCCTGGCGCGATGCGTTCTGCTGCACGTAGCCCGCGCTCCAGGAGGCCTGGCGTGCGCGCAGCATGAAGGTGAGCTGGGCGTCGTGCTCGCTGGCGAACTGGTCGAGCTCGCGCGCTCGCGCCACTTCCTGCAGCATGTCGGGCACGTCGGGCGTGGCGCCCAGCGCGTCGGCAAAGCGCTGCACCTTGGCAACGAACTCGGAGAACTCGATCTCGTTGAGCGCACCCGTGCGGTTGGCCAGCTGCACGCCGGCCTGGAAGCCCAGGTAGCGCTGGCCGGGCTGCAGCGGCTCCCACTGGTGGGTGGACTGGTTCATGCCTTCGATCGCAAAGGGCTTGTTGCCCGCGCGCCGCGTGGCGGGCTGGGCCTGCAGCGCCAGTTCGCCAGGCACGGCCTGGCCGACCTGCACGGGGGCAATGGCGTCGATCAGCGCATCCAGACCCGGGCGGCTGGCGGCCGCGCTGGTCAGGGCCGCGTCGTTGAGGGAAGGCTCGATGGACTGCGGTGCCGACGGGGACGCCGCAGGCGCGGACACAGATTCAGATGCGGGTGCCGAAGCGCTGGCGTCTTCGCCCGCCTGCAGGGCATGGGCTGCCTGCGCGGACTGCACTGCCTGGGCGGCCTTGGCCGCCAGCGCAGCCTGGGCCGCGGCCTGGCGCTGCTGCTCTTCGAGCTGGACCAGATGGGCCAGCTCGGCGTCGGTTTCGGCAAAGCGGTCTGCGGAGGCAGGGCTCTGGCCCGGCGCGGCGGTGCCGAAGTCGCCCAGCACGGGCTCGCGCAGGCTGTGCGTCAGGTCCGGGCCGTGGCCCACGGTGTCCATGCCGGGCTCATGGCGCGAGGGATCGCGCTGCGCTTCATCGACGGGGTCGGCGCGCTTGGGTGCATTGCGGCGCGCGGACCAGCTGTTGTAGGCAAGGATCAGGGCCAGCACCACAAAGCCCAGGACGGCCAGACTGATTTGCAGGTTACTCATGGAATGAAGGAATGAAACGTCGTTCCAGCAAAGGGGTTTGAAAGGTTGCGGACATGCTCAGGATAGCTCAGCCATGGACAGCGCGGACTCCATGTCCACGGCCACGATGCGGGACACGCCCTGCTCCTGCATGGTCACGCCGATGAGCTGCTGGGCCATTTCCATGGCGATCTTGTTGTGGCTGATGAACAGGAACTGCGTGCTCTTGCTCATGCTGGCCACCAGCTTGGCATAGCGCTCGGTGTTGGCATCGTCCAGCGGCGCGTCCACCTCGTCCAGCAGACAGAACGGGGCCGGGTTGAGCTGGAAGATGGCGAAGACCAGGGCAATCGCCGTCAGCGCCTTCTCGCCACCGGACAGCAGGTGAATCGTCTGGTTCTTCTTGCCGGGCGGCTGCGCGATCACCTGCACGCCCGAGTCCAGGATTTCATCGCCCGTGATGACCAGCTTGGCCTGCCCGCCGCCGAACAGCTCGGGGAACATGCGCCCGAAATGCCCGTTCACGGTCTCGAAGGTGCCCGACAGCAGCTCGCGCGTCTCGGCGTCGATCTTGCGGATGGCATCTTCCAGCGTGTTCATGGCCTGGGTCAGGTCCTCGGTCTGCGCGTCGAGGAAGGTCTTGCGCTCGCGCGCCAGCTTCAGCTCGTCCAGCGCCGCCAGGTTGACCGCGCCCAGGGCCGCGATCTCGCGGTGCAGGCGGTCGATCTCGCCCTGCAGGCCGTGCATGCGCACATTGGCCTCGGCAATGGACTGGGAGACGGCGGCCAGGTCGGCGCCCGCCTCTTCCAGCAAGGTGGAGTACTGCTCCAGGCCCAGGCGCGCGGCCTGCTCCTTGAGCTGGAATTCGGTGATGCGCTGGCGCAGCGGGTCCAGCGCCTTTTCCAGTTGCTGGCGGCGTTCGTCGCTGGCGCGCAGCTTGTTGGTCAGGTCGTCATATTCGCTGCGGCGCGCGGCCACGGCCTGCTCGCGCTGCATCTTCAAATCCAGCGCATCCTGCAGGCCGCCCTGGGCCGCGGCATCGGTCAGGCGCGTGAGCTCGTCCTGCGCGCGCTGCTGCTCGTCGGCCAGGGAGCGGGCCTGCTGGCTGGCCGTCTCTATGGTGCGGCTGAGTTCGCCCCGGCGCGCCTCCAGGCTGCGGCGCGAGAACGTGGCCTCCTGGGCCTGGCGTTCCAGCGTACGCAGTTGCTCGCGCGATTCGTTCAGGCGCCGCTCGGACTCCAGCACCTTGTCGCCGAGCTGGGCATGGCGCTCCTGGCTGTCGGCCAGTTGCATGTCCAGTTCCTCGAAGCGGGCCTCGGCCGCCACGCGGCGCTCCTCGATGTCGGACAGCTGGGCCTCGACCTCGGCCAGGTCGGCGCTGATCTGGGCATTGCGCGCGCGGGCCTGCTCGGCCAGCTGCGACAGACGCAGGGTTTCGACCTGCAGCTCGTGGGCACGGCTTTGCGATTCGCTGGCCTCGCGCCGGGCGCTGACCAGGCGCTGCGAGGCCTCGGCATAGGCGCTTTCGGCACGCACCAGGGCCGTGCGCGATTCGTCGGAGATCAGCGCCTGGGCGCGCACTTCCTTTTCGAGGTGCTCGATTTCCTGGGCGCGTGCCAGCAGGCCGGATTGCTCCGAGTCCTGCGCATAAAAGCTCACGCTGTGGCTGCTGACGGCATGGCCCGTGGGCACGTAGACGGTTTCACCGGGCCGCAGTTCGCTGCGGCGCGACAGCGCCTCTTCCAGCGTGGGCGCCGTGTAGCAGTCCTGCAGCCAGTCGCCGAGCACGGCGCGCAGGCCGGCATCGTTCACGCGCAGCAGGTCCGACAGGTGTTGCCAGCGGCCGGCGGCCGGCGCGGGTGCGCCTTGCGGGGGGCTGAAGAAGGCCAGCCGCGCAGGCGGCGCATCGTGCCCGCCTGAGCCCAGAAAGCCACGCACCATGTCGAGCCGGCCCACTTCGAGTGCGCCCAGGCGCTCGCGCAGCGCGGCCTCCAGCGCGTTTTCCCAGCCTGGCTCGATGGCAATGCGGCTCCACAGGCCCTGCATGCCGTCCAGGCCGTGCTTGGCCAGCCAGGGCTGGAGCTTGCCGTCTGTCTTGACCTTTTCCTGCAGGGCCTTGAGCGCTTCCAGCCGCGCCGACAGGTCCGCGTGGCGCGCGGCCTCGGCATTGACGGCCTGCTGGCGCGTGCGGCGGTCCTCGTCGAGCTGGGGCACGGAGTCCTGCAGCTCGTTGAGCACGGCATCGGCCATTTCAGCCAGTTCGCGCGCCTCTTCCAGCTGGGACTGCAGATTGTTCAGGCGGGCCTCGTCGGGCGTCTCCAGCGCGTTGCGGTCGGCGCGCAGGCGCTCGAAGCGGGTCTCGAACTGGCGGCGCTGCTCATCCAGGCTGCGCTGCTCGGCGGCCAGCACCTGGATCTGCTGCTGCACCTGGACCACGCTGGCGCGCTGGTCGGTGTCGGCCTTCTGGGCATTGCGCAGGGCGTCCTCCAGGTCGGGCAGGCGCATGCTCTGCTCCTCGACCTGGGCGGCCAGCATCTCGGCCTGCTCCTCGGCGTCCATGCCGGCGCCTTCGAGGTTCTCGATCTCGGCTTCGGCTTCCTCGCGGCGGCTGTTCCAAAGCAGCACCTGCTCGGACAGCTGCTGCAGCCGCTGCTGCACGCGCTGGCGGCCTTCGAGCACGTAGCGGATCTCGGCCTCCAGCTTGCCGACCTCGGCCGTGGATTCGTAGAGCTTGGCCTGGGCCTGGTTGACCTGGTCGCTGGCGTCGTAGTGCGCCTGGCGCAGGGTTTCGAGTCCGCTTTCGTTGTTGCGGATGTCGGCCATGCGCTCTTCGAGCTCGTTGACGGCCTGCAGGCCCTCCACGCGCACGCGGTCCTGCTCGGCCTCGGCCTCGGCGCGCTTGAGGAACCACAGCTGCTGCTGCTTGAGCGTGACCTGGGACTGCAGCGCGTTGTACTGGGCCGCCACCTCGGCCTGCTTCTCCAGCCGGTCGAGGTTGTTGTTGAGCTCGCGCAGGATGTCTTCCACGCGCGTGAGGTTCTCGGTGGTGGCCGAGAGCCGGTTCTCGGTCTCGCGCCGGCGCTCCTTGTACTTGGACACGCCTGCGGCCTCTTCGAGGAACAGGCGCAGTTCCTCGGGGCGCGACTCGATGATGCGGCTGATCGTGCCCTGGCCGATGATGGCGTAGGCGCGCGGGCCCAGGCCCGTGCCCAGGAACACGTCCTGCACATCGCGGCGGCGCACGGCCTGGTTGTTGATGAAGTAGCTGCTGTTGCCCTCGCGCGTGAGCACGCGCTTGACGGCGATCTCGCCGAACTGGCCCCACTGGCCGCCCGCGCGGTGGTCACTGTTGTCGAACACCAGCTCCACGCTGGAGCGGCTGGCCGGCTTGCGGTGCGTGGTGCCGTTGAAGATCACGTCCTGCATGGACTCGCCGCGCAGCTCGCTGGCCTTGCTCTCGCCCAGCACCCAGCGCACCGCATCCATGATGTTGGACTTGCCGCAGCCGTTGGGGCCCACCACGCCCACCAGTTGCCCCGGCAGCATGAAGTTGGTGGGCTCGGCGAAGGACTTGAAGCCGGACAGCTTGATGGAATTCAGGCGCACGATGCAGGCAGATGGCGGTCCGCGGCGAACGGACGAATGAGGACGTGGGGGAACAACAGGGAAGCTCGGAATGATACCGCGCGCCACCGCTGCTCAAGAATGGAAAGCGGCCCGCGCGGGGCCGTGTCGAATGTCAAGAATGGTTTGAGGGGGCGTCCGGCACCGCGCTGCCATCCGTGCACTCCACCACCTGGGGCCAGTCCTGCGCCTCCTGCGGCAGGTTCGCCGGGCTCAGGGCCGGAGGGCGCGACACGATGGCCTGGCGCACCAGTGCCTCGAAGCTGCGCACGGGCACGGGCGGGCTGAGCAGGTAGCCCTGCCAGGCATGGCAGTGCTGGTCTTCGAGGAACTGGCGCTGCGCCTCGGTCTCCACACCCTCGGCGATGACCTGCAGGCCCAGGCTGGTGCCCAGGGCGACGATGGTGCGCGCAATGGCCGCGTCGTTGGGGTCGCTGAGCACGTCGCGCACGAAGCTGCGGTCGATCTTGAGCTGGTCCAGCGGCAGGCGCTTGAGATAGGCCAGCGAGGAGTAGCCGGTGCCGAAGTCGTCCAGCGAGAACCCCACGCCGTGTGCCTTGAGCGTGGCCATCTTGGCCGCCGTGTCGTCCACGTCGGCCAGCAGCAGGCTTTCGGTCAGCTCCAGCTTGAGCAGGCGCGGATTGGCGCCGTGCTCCTTGAGCGCCTGCAGCACCTGCTCCACGAAGCGCGCCTGGTGGAACTGGCGCGGGCTGACGTTGACGGCCAGCATCAGGCAGGCCATGTCCGGCTCCGCCGCCCATTGCGCCAGTTGCCGGCAGGCCTCGCCCAGCACCCATTCGCCCAGTTGCTGGATCAGGCCCGTTTCCTCGGCCAGCGAGACGAAGAGCGACGGCGGCACCAGCCCTTCGCGCGGGTGGTTCCAGCGCAGCAGGCCCTCGGCGCCGACGATGCGCCCGTTCGCCACCTGCGGCTGGTAGTACAGGACGAATTGCGAGCGCACCAGGCCCTCGCGCATTTCCTGCTCCATGGCCGTGCGCGATCTGAGCACGGCCTGCAGTTGCGGATCGAAGAACTGCAGCGTGTTGCGCCCCATGCCCTTGGCCTGGTACATGGCCATCTCGGCACGGCGCAGCACCTCGTCGGCACTGAGTTCCTGCTCGCCGAACAGGCTGGCGCCGATGCTGAGCGTGATGTGGCAGGACTGGCCACTCAGTTGCAGCGGTTGCAGCAGCAGCGAACGCATGCGCTGGACCTCGCCTTCGAGCTTGGAGGCGGCGTGCATGGAGTCCTTGCCCAGGTCCTCCAGCAGCACAACGAAGTCATCGCCGCTGTGGCGGGCCAGCGTGGCCTCGCGGCCCAGGGACTGGGCCAGTCGCTCGGCAATCATGCGCAGCAGCACGTCGCCCAGTTCCAGCCCCAGGCTGTCGTTGAAGGCCTTGAAGTTGTCCACATCCAGCAGCATGACGGCGCCACAGCGTCCGCGACGGCGGCTGGAGGCCAGCGCCTGCTGCAGCCGGTCCACCAGCAGGCGGCGGTTGGGCAGGCCGGTGAGCGCATCGTAGAAGGCCAGGCGGCGAATTTCCTCTTCGGCGGTCTTGCGCTGGCTCTGGTCCTGCAGGATCAGCAGGCAGCCTTCGTCCAGCAGCATGCCGCCGATGGATACGGAGCGCGCGCAGCCGTCGCTGCCTATGAGCTGGTACTCCTCGGAGTTGAGGGTGCCGCAGCTGTCGGACTCGCTGCCATGGGGGCTTTGGGCAACGCGAGCCCGCGCCTGCGCAGCCTCGAAGCGGCGCTGCATGCGCTGGCGGCGGGCTTCATCCGGGCACATGTTGCGCCACCAGCCGTCGCCATCCATGCCGGCCGTGGCGCCATGGCCTGCCAGGCGCATGAATTCCTCGTTCCAGTAGGCGAAGCGGCCATCCTCCTGCAGCATGGCCAGGCCCAGGGGCAGGCGCTGGATGACCATGCGCAGGTGGCGCGATCCGTCGCGCTGCATTTGCTGCAAGTGGCGGCGCGCGCTGATGTCCTGCACCAGGGCCATCAGCCGCAGCGATGGGCCGTGGCCCAGCGCGGAGATGTGCAGTTCCACCCAGACCAGGCTGCCGTCGCTGCGCCGCAACTGCCGCTCGATCTGCAGGGCGCGGCGCTGGCCCGCAGCCAGCTCCTGCAGCAGCAGCCTGTCGCCCTCCACCGTTTCGGCGGCCACCAGGGCCAGCAGGGGGCGCTGGCACAGCTGCTGTGCCTCGTGGCCGGTGATGTCGCAATACCTGCGGTTCACATGCAGGACATTGCCGTTGGCCGCGTCGATCTGCACCACGCCCACGGCGGCCTGCTCGAACAGTGCCTGAAAGCGGGCATCGCTCTCGCGCATGCTGCGGGAAGAGGCACGCAGCTGCGCCCAGCTGGACGGATGGCGCCGCCACCAGGCTGCCGCCAGCGAGGCCAGCAGGACTGACACCAGCATGCCCAGCGCAAACAGCACCAGGGGCTGGGCACGCTCGGTCCAGGACAGGGCCGTGCCCACGGGAATGAAGTTCAGCCGCCACAGCCGGTCCTGGGCCTGCAGCGTCTGCTCCAGCACCACCTGGCCGGTATCGCCCGGGCCTACCGCTTCCTGCCCGCGCTCGGGCCAGGCAGCACCCAGATACAGCGGCAGCGGCGATACGCCGGCCGGCGGCAGGGGCGAGACCGGGCCTGCGTCATGCATGGCCAGTGCAAGCCGGCCCAGGAAGCCGCGCTCATGCAGGTCCTGCACCAGGTCGTGCACACGAATGCTGACGTCGGCCGTTCCCAGGAACAGCGGATGCGCGGCCGTGCCATCCGGGGACTGGTGGTCCGCCAGCGCAAAGACGGGCGCGCGCACCAGCACGGCGGTGGCATGCTCGCCGGGCTGCTTCATGGCAAACGGCGCCGAGACCACGGCGGCCGCGCTGTCCCGGCTGCGCAGCATGCTGGCCATGAGGCTGGGGCGGTCGTGCATGTCCAGGCCGGCGATGGATTCATTGCCTTCCACCGGCCAGAGATAGTCGATGAAGAAATAGTGGGGATCGGGCCTGAACGAGGCCGACGGATCCTGGCTGGCCGGACCGCGCTCCGTTGCGGCCCGCGTAAAGGTCAGCGCCTGCATGCCGGGCTGTATCTGTATGCGCAGCGCCTGCGCAATGCGCGCGAAGGCCTGCTGCCCCATCTCGGGAGAGGCGGCCAGCTGGTTGGCCACATGCTGGACCATGACGGCATAGGCATCCAGGCGCATCTCCAGCGCCTGGCGGGCAGACTGGGCCTGTTGCGTATGGCGCTGCAGGTCGATGCGCTCCAGCGCCCGCTGCTGCTGCAGGGCGAGCGCGGCGCTCAGGCACATGCCCACCGCCATGACGGTGGCGGCTGGCCAGGCGGTCCGGATGGCTACAAGCGTGCGCTGGGCAAAAGCTGACATGGAGCGGCTAAGGCTGAATAGGCAGTCACGGGGGAATCGGTCCAGGAGCACGGAACCACTCGTTGCCAGCCCCATGGCCAGCCACCCGAAAAGGCCGGGCAGGCCATGTGGAGCAGAGAGCGAGGATAAATGGATTTCGGCACCCGGCAGGCAAATCATATGTAAGACAAATCCTACAAACTCCTTTGCTCTATCGTCGGAATGCGCGCTTGCTGAAGACCTCCACGGGCAAACCCTAGACTGCAGGCAGCAAGGTGCTTGCACCCGGCCCCCTGTGCCGAGCCTGCCGGACCTGCCGGGCCTTGCCGGGCACAAGGGGTGGAGGGCGAGGCATTGCACAAGCCCTCATCCATGAAATCAGAGGCGGCAGTTTTGAAACATCAATGAAACGGATGGCGCGGCAGCAGGTGGCGCTGCAGCCCTTCAGCCTCTGGCAGCAGGCTGCGGGGCTTGCACGGGTTTCCCCTTGAGTCGGATGGCATGCCGCTTGCAACAAGCCTGGTGCACTGCCAACCATAACTCTGCAGGAGACACCAACCCATGAGCATCAACCGCCGCCGCTTTTGCGCCGCCCTGCCCGCCCCGCTGGCCGGCCTTGCGCTGCCGCGCCAGGGCCTGGCCCAGGAGGCCTTTCCCAGCAAGTCGCTGAAGATCGTCTGCCCCTTCGCACCCGGCGGCGGTTCGGACTTCATTGCGCGCGTGGCCTCCAACGTGCTCAACGACAGGCTGGGCCAGCCCGTGGTGGTGGAGAACCGGCCGGGCGCCGGTGGCACGCTGGGCACCGAGTACGCGCTGCGCTCGGCGGCCGATGGCTACACGCTGCTGCTGGTGGCGGGCAGCTATACGGTCAACCCTTCGCTGTACAAGCTGCGCTTCGACCCCGTGGCCGACATGACGCCCGTGATCCAGCTGTCCAAAGGCGCCTACGTGGTCTGCGTGAGCCCCCGCGTGCCCGCCAGAAACCTGCAGGAACTGCTGACCTATGCGCGTGAGAACCCGGGCAAGCTGACCTTTGCCTCGGCCGGCAATGGCAGCCATCTTCACATCGTCACCGAGTACCTGTTCGGCATGGCCAAGGTCAAGGCCACGCATGTGCCCTATCGGGGCACGGGCCCGGCCGTGACCGATCTGCTGTCGGGCAACGTGGACATGCTGGTGGCCGGCACCGAGGCGCTGATGCAGCACGTCAAGAGCGGCAAGCTGCACGCCCTGGCCGTGACCACGGCCCCGCGCCTGCCCGCCTATCCCGAGATTCCGTCGGTGGCCGAAAGCGGCCTGCCGGACTATGACGTGGTGGCCTGGCACGGCCTGCTCGCACCCAAGGGCCTGCCGCCCGCCGTGCTGTCGCGCATCAATGCGGCGTTGGACACCGGCCTCAAGGCGCCGGCACTGCTGGCCCAGCTGGAGCCCACGGGCGTGTCCCCGGCAGGCGGCACACCGGCCCAGTTCGGCGCCCTGATCCAGTCCGAGATTCCCCGCTACGCCAAGGTGGTGAAAGACAACGAAATCCGCGCACAGTAATCGGCGCACAGCAATCGGCCCACGCAGGCCCGAGAATCCATCCGCCCCCATGACGTCCCGCTACAAGAAACCCCTGCCCGGCACCACGCTGCACTACATCGACGCCCGCGCCGCCGTCGATGCCCTCTCGCCCGGTGCCTGGGCACGCCTGCCCTACACCGCCCGCGTCCATGCCGAGAACCTCGTGCGCCGCGCCGATCCCGCGCAACTGGACGGCTACCTGCTGCAGCTCATCGAACGCCGCCGCGACATCGACTTTCCCTGGTACCCCGTGCGCGTGGTCTGCCACGACATCCTGGGCCAGACCGCCCTGGTGGACCTGGCCGGCCTGCGCGACGCCATTGCGGCCGAAGGCGGCGACCCGGCCCAGGTCAACCCCGTCGTGCCCGTGCAGCTCATCGTGGACCACTCTCTGGCCGTGGAGTGCGGCGGCTTCGATCCCGATGCCTTTGCGAAGAACCGCGCCATCGAGGACCGCCGCAACGAGGACCGCTTCCACTTCATCGAGTGGACGAAGAAGGCCTTCGCCAACGTGGATGTGATCCCCGCAGGGAACGGGATCATGCACCAGATCAATCTGGAGAAGATGTCCCCCGTGGTGACAGTGCAGGATGGCCTGGCCTTCCCGGACACCTGTGTCGGCACCGACTCGCACACGCCCCATGTCGATGCCCTGGGCGTGATCGCCGTGGGCGTGGGCGGGCTGGAGGCCGAGAACGTCATGCTGGGTCGCGCCTGCTGGATGCGCATGCCCGAGATCGTGGGCGTGCGCCTCACGGGCCGGCGCCAGGCGGGCATCACCGCCACCGACATCGTGCTGGCCCTGACCGAATTCCTGCGCCAGCAAAAGGTGGTGGGCGCCTATGTGGAATTCTTTGGCGAGGGCGCCGACAGCCTGAGCATCGGCGACCGCGCCACCATCTCCAACATGTGCCCTGAATACGGCGCCACGGCGGCCATGTTCTCCATTGACGACCAGACGCTGGCCTACCTGCGCCTGACCGGCCGCGACGAGGCCCAGGTGCGCCTGGTCGAGGCCTATGCGCGCACCGCAGGTTTCTGGAGCGACAGCCTGGCCGATGCCCAGTACGAGCGCCTGCTGCAGTTCGACCTGTCCACCGTGGTGCGCAACATGGCCGGCCCCTCGAATCCGCACCGGCGCCTGCCCACCTCGGCACTGGCCGAGCGCGGCATTGCCGATGCGGCCAAGCTGCAGGCCGCCCGCGCCCAGGAGAGCCAAGGCCTGATGCCCGATGGGGCCGTCATCATCGCGGCCATCACCAGCTGCACCAACACCAGCAACCCGCGCAATGTCATCGCCGCCGCCTTGCTGGCGCGCAATGCCAATCGTCTTGGATTGGTGCGCAAGCCCTGGGTCAAGACCTCGCTGGCGCCGGGCTCCAAGGCCGTGGAGCTGTATCTGAAGGAGGCCGGGCTGCTCACCGAGCTGGAGCAACTGGGCTTTGGCATCGTCGCCTTTGCCTGCACCACCTGCAACGGCATGAGCGGCGCGCTGGACCCCGCCATCCAGCAGGAAATCATCGAGCGCGACCTCTACGCCACGGCCGTGCTCTCGGGCAACCGCAACTTCGACGGGCGCATCCATCCCCAGGCCAAACAAGCCTTCCTGGCCTCGCCACCGCTGGTCGTGGCCTATGCGCTGGCGGGCACGGTGCGCTTTGACATCGAGCAGGATGTGCTGGCTGTGGTGGACGGCCGCGAGATCCGCCTCAAGGACCTGTGGCCCGCCGACGAAGAGATCGACGCCATCGTTGAACAAGCGGTCAAACCTGCGCAATTCCGCGCCGTCTACGACCCCATGTTCGCCATCCGCAAGGACGATGGAGACAAAGCCTCGCCCCAGTACGACTGGCGCCCCCAGTCCACCTACATCCGCCGCCCGCCGTACTGGGACACCGAAGGCGTGGGCGCGCTGGCGGCCTTCCCGCGCACGCTGCGCAACATGCGGCCACTGGCCCTGCTGCCCGACAACATCACCACCGACCACCTGTCGCCCTCCAACGCCATCCTGGCCGACAGCGCGGCGGGCGAGTACCTGGCGCGCATGGGCCTGCCCGAGGAGGACTTCAACTCCTACGCCACCCACCGCGGCGACCACCTCACCGCCATGCGGGCCACCTTCGCCAACCCGCAGCTGGTCAACGAGATGGCCGTCATCGACGGCGTGCAGCACAAGGGATCGCTGGCGCGCATCGAGCCCGAAGGCCGCGTGGTGCGCATGTGGGAGGCCATGGAAACCTACCTGAACCGCCGCCAGCCGCTGATCATCATCGCGGGCGCCGACTACGGCCAGGGCTCCAGTCGCGACTGGGCCGCCAAGGGCGTGCGCCTCGCGGGCGTGGAGGCGGTGGTGGCCGAAGGCTTCGAGCGCATCCACCGGACCAACCTCATCGGCATGGGCGTGCTGCCGCTGCAGTTCCTGCCGGGCACCGACCGCAAGACCCTGGCCCTGGACGGCACGGAAGTCTATGGCGTGGAAGGCGAGCGCACGCCGGGCACCCAACTCACTCTGGTGGTCGAGCGCCGCAACGGCCAGACGCTGCGCGTGCCGGTGACCTGCCGACTGGACACGGCCGAGGAGGTATCGGTCTACGAGGCGGGCGGCGTGCTGCAGCGCTTTGCCCAGGACTTTCTTGCACAGACACAGGACGCTTGATGAACACCACACCCCAGATCCGCATTCCCGCCACCTACCTGCGCGGAGGCACCAGCAAGGGCGTGTTCTTTCGCCTGCAAGACCTTCCGGAGGCTGCGCAACAGCCGGGCGCCGTGCGCGACGCCATCCTGCTGCGCGCCCTGGGCAGCCCCGACCCTTACGGCAAGCAGATCGACGGCATGGGCAATGCATCGTCGAGCACCAGCAAGGCCGTGATCCTCTCGGCCAGCACGCGCGAAGGCCATGACGTGGACTACCTGTTCGGCCAGGTCTCCATCGACCGGCCCTTCGTGGACTGGAGCGGCAACTGCGGCAATCTCTCGGCCGCCGTGGGGCCCTGCGCCATCCACATGGGATTGATAGCCCCTGCGCGCATTCCACGCAACGGCATGGTCACCCTCCGTATCTGGCAGGCCAATATCGGCAAGACCATCGTGGCCCATGTGCCCATCACGAACGGCCAGGTGCAGGAGACAGGCGACTTCGAGCTCGATGGCGTGACCTTTCCTGCGGCCGAGGTGGCGTTGGAGTTCCTGGACCCTGCCGATGAGGGAGAGGACGGAGGCGCCATGTTCCCCACGGGCCATCTCGTGGATCGCCTGGATGTGCCTGGCGTGGGCAGCTTTGCAGCCACGCTGATCAATGCGGGCATTCCGACCATCTTCCTGAACGCAAAGGACCTGGGCTACACGGGCTGCGAGCTGCAGGACGCCATCAACGGCGATGCCGAGGCGCTGGCGCGCTTCGAGGCCATACGCGCCCACGGCGCCCTGCAGATGGGCCTGATCCAGGAGCTGTCCGAAGCCGCCAGGCGCCAGCACACGCCCAAAATCGCCTTTGTGGCACCGCCCGCGCCCTACACGGCCTCCAGCGGCAAACGCATCGAGGCAGGCGATGTGGACCTGCTGGTGCGCGCCCTGTCCATGGGCAAGCTGCACCACGCCATGATGGGCACGGCGGCGGTGGCCATCGGCACGGCGGCAGCGGTGCCGGGCACGCTGGTGAATCTGGCAGCGGGCGGCGGCGAACGCGGCGCCGTTCGCTTCGGCCATCCCTCCGGCACGCTGCGCGTGGGCGCCGAGGCCCGGTTGGTGAATGGCCAGTGGCAGGTGACCAAGGCCTTGATGAGCCGCAGCGCGCGCATCCTGATGGAAGGCTGGATCAGGGTGCTTGGCGAGGTGTTGAACGCCGCGTGAATGCGCAGGGTCCGGCTTCAGGCCTGGGCCGTGCTCACGCCTGACCGGTCAGCGCCGCTGCGTGCCACGTCTGCAGTTGCTCCAGCGTGTTCGTCGTGCCGCCGCAGGCCACCACCAGCACGCGCTTGAAGCCCTGCAGCGCAGGTGCGCCTGCGTAGGCCAGGGCCAGTGCGGCACCGCAGGCGGGCTCCACATGCAGGCGATGGTCATCAATGAAGCGCAGGCAGGCGTCCAGCGCCTGCGCATCCGTCACCACGGCGCTGCGCACGGGATGCACCTGCGCCAGATCGAAGGCCCGCTGGCAGACCTGGCGCGCGCCCAGCGAAGTGGCCACGCTGGTGATGCGATCCAGCAGCACGCGGCGGCCCTGGGCCAGCGACTGCGCCAGGGAATCGGCACCGGCTGTCTCCGCGGCAATCACGGGCACATCGGTCCAGCCATGGCGCTCCAGGCCCTGCACCACGCCGGCCAGCAGGCCGCCGCCGCCCACGGCCAGCACCACGGCGTCGGGCTTGAAGTCGGCAGCAGCCAGCTCATCGACCAGGGTGGAATGCCCCGCCCACAGCAGCGGGTCGTCAAACGGATGGACAAAGGCATCCTCGGCACCCAACAGGGACTGGGCCAAGGCATTGGCCTCGTCCCAGACGGCGCCATGCACGATCAGCTCGGCGCCCTGAGCACGGATCAGTGCCCGCGCATGCTCGGTCGTGGTTTGCGGTACGACCACGGTGACGGGTATGGACAGTTGCCGCCCGGCATAGGCCACGGCAATGCCGGCATTGCCGCCCGACGAAGCTACAAAGCGCTTCTTGCCCTGGCGCGCCAGGATCTCGCAGGCATGGCCTATGCCGCGCAGCTTGAACGATCCGCAGGGTTGCAGCGCATCCAGCTTGAGCCAGATTTCAGGACCACCGACATGGCTCAGGGCATGGGACGGGATAAGGGGAGTGAAGGTGTGCAAAGGCATGGGGTGGCAGTGTAGGACTGGCGTTCAGCCGCGATAATCCCTTGGCTTTTCAAATATTCTTTGCGCCATGAGCACAAATCAAGCCCTGCCCCTGTTCGGAGAAATGGCCATCTTCGTCAAGGTGGTGGACACGGGCAGCTTCTCCGAGGCCGCACGCCAGCTGGGCAGCACGCCATCGGCCACCAGCCGGGGCGTGGCGCGGCTGGAAAGGGCTCTGGGCCTGCGCCTGCTGGAACGCACCACGCGCAAGCTGCGCCTGAGCGAGGCCGGCCGTGAGGTGCATGCGCGCTGCCTGGACATGGTGGGCGCCGCCCAGGCCGTCATGGCCGCGTCCCTGCTGCAGGACGCGCAGCCGCGCGGCCTGGTGCGCATCAGCGTGCCCAAGGCCGTGGGCCGTACCGTGGTCCATCCCCACATGCCCGACTTCCTGGCCCTGTATCCGGAGGTCGATGTGCAGATGCGGCTGGAAGACCGCTACATGGACCTGATCGACGACCCGGTGGACCTGGCCATACGCATCACCAACCACCCGCCACCGGGCCTCATGGGTCGCCACCTGATGGACATCGACCATCTGCTGTGCGCCTCGCCCCAGTACCTGGCCCGGCACGGCACGCCCGTGCATCCACTGGAGCTCAAGGCCCACAGCTGCATCTACCTGGGCGAGGAGCCCGGCGACGCGCACTGGAAGCTGCGCGGCCATGGCAAGACCGTCACCGTGGCCGTGCGCGGGCGCTATGCCGCCAACCACACCGGTGTGCGGCTGGACGCCGTGCTGCAGCACATCGGCATCGCCAGCCTGCCCCGCTTCACGGCACGCGAGGCCCTGGCGGACGGGCGCATCGTGCAGGTGCTGCCGGACTGGAGCTTTCTGCCCAACTACAGCGGCCAGCTGTGGATTCTTCACCCGCCCACGCGCCACCTGCCGCTCAAGCTGCGCGTGCTGATGGATTTCCTGGCCGAGCGGCTGGGCGGCTGGGCGGGGCTGGTGGGATGCCGGTCCAGCGTGGCTCGCACCACAGCGGCAAGCGCTTGACAAACCTGTGGGGTGGCCGCGAGGCGTTGACCGGCGGCGCACGCACCTGCGTCGATACACTTTCGGCTTCACATCTGAGGGACGGTCATGGACACGAACATCTATGTTTCGGAGCTGACAGCGGATCTGGAAACGGAGTTCATCAAAGGTGCCAGCCAAAGCCGCAAACTGCACGCGCCATGGGTGTCGCCCCCCAGCACGCCGCAGGAATTTCAGAGCTACCTGGCACGCGTGCAGGAGCCGGCTGGGGCCGCCTTTGTGATCTGGGAGTGGCACAGCGACGGTTTTGCCGGAATCGTGCAGATCACGAACATCGTGATGGACCCGTTCCGCTGTGGCCTGGTCGATTTCTATGCGTTCTCGGGCTTTGAGGGAAAGGGCCTGATGAAGGAAGGCCTCGCGTATGTCGTGAAGCAGGCTTTCAGGACACTGAAGCTGCATCGGCTGGAAGCCAACATCCAGCCTGAGAACAAGGCAGCCATTGCATTGGCCAAGTCATGCGGCTTCAAGCTGGAGGGCTTCTCGCCGGCGTTCATGAAGGTTGGAACCCGCTGGCGAGACCATGAGCGCTGGGCGATGCTGGCCGCTTAGGTTGTGCCGCGCGATCTTGGTCGCCTGTTGAATGTCAGTGGGGCAAGCTGCGAGATCTCAGTTTTGGCTCGTCGCTCCAGGGGTTTCGCACGGCAATGCCATCGTTTTTGGCCAGTTTGACCAAGGCTTGGAAGGACTCCGAGAATTGTCTCTCTGTCAACAATGCCCGCATCCGCCGCACAAAGCGCGTGCGCGGACTTTCGTCGAGCTCGTTGTCAAGGTCGAACTGGAAGATCCGGTACAGACCAATCAGCACAGGCTCCAGCCACTTCCCCTCGGGGGCCGCTGACTTGGCAACATCCTGGTACCAGAGATCCAGGGGCCTCTCGTACTGAAAGATCATGTCGTTGTAGCCCTTGCTGGATGTGGCAGGAAATGCCAGCCATTGGCCCATGGTCCATAGGTCATACAGTGCAAAACGGAAGGCTCTCAACGGGAGCTCTTCGTGGTCCCACGGAAAGTATCTGGGTGCTCTGCTGACGTAAGTGTCTCGGGTCACTGGCAGCTGCACAGTGTCTTGAGACAGGTCTGGAAGCATCAGGTTGAACAGCCGTTCGTTGTGCCCGTTCGTATGTATGTCCACAATTTTGCAATGTGCATAGGGCGCAGGGGCGTCAGGAAGCTGAGACACAGCGAGGGGCAACTCTTTTTCCAACTCTGACGTGCTGACCAGGCGCGTGCCTCCGGAAGATGCATGGCCCTGCCCGATGCTGAAGAGCAAGGTGAAACCTCCGAGGCGATCTCCCGGCAGCGCCTGAGGGTGCTCCATGAACTGGTCCCGCAATGAGCGCAGCACCGTCTCGTCCTGGCAAGGGTGCAGGTACAGGAACAGCAGCAGATTCAAATGGCGCACCGTGGAATCACGGTCCCAGTCGTGGAGCTTTTTCCAATGGGGAAGGGAGCCTTTGAGGAAGTACCTCTTGACGATCCCCCGGCCCTTCTTGGTCATTTCCAGCGCATAGAGCATTTGCTCGATCTCCGGCCACTGCTTCTCGCGCTCCTTCATCCAAGACTTGTCGTCGGTTTTCCAGTGACTGGTGTCGAAATTCTCCAGAGGATTCAAGGAACTCACTCTATTTCACTCCCAATGCTTCATGCTTGTTGGGGGCGATGATAGACAGCCCGCAGCGGTCGGTACTGGACAAAATGATCAACCCACGATGCTGGGCACGCCCCGTTGCGATCCCGAGGCCATGCAGGTGGACCCTGCCCTGCAGCGGGAATAGCAGGACGCAAGCGCGCGATCAACGGCTGTCGCGCAATCTGCGCCACAGCGTGGCCCGGCTGATGCCCAGGATCTCGCAGGCGCGGCGCTGGTCGCCCTGCACCTGCTCCAGCACCTCGCGCATGCGCTGGCGCTCGGCATCGCGCCGGGCCTCGCGCAACTGCAGTTGCCGCTGCTGTGCGGGCAGGGCCTGAACGGTGCCCTGCCCAGCCCCGTCGCATTCAGGAAACAGCTCCCGCAGCCGGCCCATGTCCATGCGGCCCGCGCCGTCACGCAGGTCGTGGCGGCAGGCCAGCAGGCGCTCCACCCAGTTGTCCAGCTCTCGCGCATTGCCGGGCCAGCGGTGAGCGGCGGCCAAATCCAGCAGGGCTTCCAGCAAGGGCTCCAGTGAAGAGGACTCGGCCTGCAGCGACTGCGTGCGCAAACGTCGCGCAAGCATGGTGCGGGCCAGGGCCTGGACATCGCCCTGTCCGCGTTCGTGCAGTCCGGGCATGGCCAGGCGCAGCACGGCCAGGCGGTAGAACAGGTCACGCCGGAATTCCCCGCGCTCGACCAGGGCCACCAGATCGGCATGCGTGGCGGCGATGACGCGCAGGTCCACGGGCACGGACGTGGTGGAGCCCACGCGCAGCACTTCGCGCTCCTGCAGCACGCGCAGCAGGCGGGACTGCAGGGCCAGCGGCATGTCCCCGATCTCGTCCAGGAACAAGGTGCCCGTATGGGCCGCCTCGATCAGCCCGGTCTTGCCGCCGCGCCGCGCGCCGGTGAAAGCGCCTTCGTCGTAGCCGAAGAGTTCGCTCTCCAGCAGGCTTTCCCCCAGGGCCGCGCAGTTGACGGCCAGAAAGGGCTGGGCGGCGCGCCGGCTGGCGCGGTGCATGCCCTGGGCCAGCAGCTCCTTGCCCGTCCCGCTGTCGCCCTGGATGAGCACGGTGGCATCGCTGGCCGCGAACTGGCGCGCCAGGCGGCGCACGCGCTGGGCGGGTTCGCTGTCGCCCGCGTAGTCTTCGATGCGCCAGCGCACGCCCGCGCCGCGCAGGCTGCGGTTGGCGCGCAGGTGGCGGTCGGCGCGCTGGATGGTGGCGGGATCGCGGCAGACCAGCAAGGCGCCCGTGAGCTGGCCGTTTTCCACGATGGGCGCGCGCCGTACCACCAGGGTGCGCATGGCCAGTTGGACCACGTCTTCACTGCCTTCGGGCTCCAGGGACTGCGACTGCAGCGCCTGTGCCAGCGCCAGCGCGGGCGCCACCTCGTCCAGCAGCCGGCCATGCAGCGCCTTGGCGGGCGCTCCCAGCAGGGCCGCCATGGTGGGGTTCAGTGCCTGGATGCAGCCTTGCGTGTCCACGGCGACCACGCCGTCCTGCAACTGGCCGAGCACGGTTTCCAGCCGCTGGTGGCGGGCGCGCTCGGCATGGCGGTGGCGGGCCAGCAGCACCGCGTCGCGCAGGGCCTGCAGCACGGCGCCGTCGGAGTACAGCAGCACGCTGGGAATGCCGGCCTGCTCGGCCAGGTCGGCCACCAGCCCTGGCGCGACCACGGCACCCACGCCTGCGGCCTGCAGCGCACGCACGCAGGCCTGGGCATCCTCGGGCCCGTGGTAGCTGAACTGGGCAATGCCGGCGCCGAACAGCGCGTCGAACTGGGCCAGGTGCGGCGAGGGATGGTCGAACGACACCAGCCCGATGCGCGGCGTGCCGCCCGCCTGCGCCAATTCCCGCGCGCTGGCCAGCGCCTGCAGCAGATCGAAGCCGCGCACCTCGATCATGACCACGGGAATGTCGACATGCTCGCGCACCCAGGCACCACTGGCGCCGGCGGCCACCAGGGCGTCTATGGGCTCGACCGCCTGCAGCGCGCGCACGGCGTGCACGGCGTCGTCAAAGGCCGCGCTGACATGCTCCACACGCACCTGGTCACCCACCGCCAGGGACATGCGCTCCAGCACGCGGCCGATGCGATGGCGGCCTATGGTGACGACACGGGGCCATGCCGCGCGGGGGGCGGACGGGGTTCCAGGGACAGGGGCCACGACTGATTCATTCATGCAACCGATTATTTCATTCATGCAACATCGCGCTGCGTGAATCCAGCAGCAGGTTCCGCCCCATCCTCTTGTGAACTGAAAAATGCATTCAGATCAATGGCTTGCAATAACAAGGGTTTACCCTTTATTGCCATGGCATGCAGCTTGCAAACAAGGCTGGCGTTTCAATCATTTCAAGTATTTCCAGGAGACTCCCCATGCACCAGCCATCCCGCCTGCCCCGCCGCACCGCCCTGGCCGCCCTGCTTGCCACCGTGCTGCCGCTGGCCGGCGTGTCGTTTGCCGCGCCTGCCGCCGATGCCTGGCCCACCCGCCCCATCCGCCTGGTGGTGCCGTTCTCTGCAGGCGGCGCCAACGACCTGATGGCCCGCTCGGCCGCCGAAGGTGCGTCCAAAATCCTGGGCCAGCCCGTGGTCATCGACAACCGGCCCGGCGCAGGCGGCACCGTGGGCGCCGACATCGTGGCCAAGGCCCAGCCCGATGGCTACACCCTGCTGGTGAGCGCGGCCGGCGTGATCTCCAACAGCATGATCAAGAAGACCATGCCGTTCAAGGACGATGCGCTGGTGCCCGTGGCCATGATCGGACTGGCGCCTTCGGTGATCGTGGTTCCCAAGAACGCGCCCTACCAGAACCTGCGCGATTTCGTCGAGGCATCGAAGAAGGGCCAGGGCTTCAATTTCGCCACGGCCGGCACGGGCAGCACGCCGCATTTCGTGGCCGAGATGCTGAACGTGAAGTACGGCGCACAGCTGCAGCCCGTGCCCTACAAGAGCGGATCGGAAAGCACGACGGCCGTGCTGGGCGGCCAGGTGGAGGGCACGTCGGAGGCCAGCATCATCGCCCTGCCCCACATCCTCAATGAGGGCAAGTTCAAGGCCCTGGCCACGACCTGGACGCAGCGCATCTCCGCCTATCCGCAACTGTCCACCGCCGTGGAGCAGGGCTTTGCCGAGCTGCAGATAGCGCACTGGGCCGGCATCCACGCGCCCAAGGGAACGCCGGCCGCCATCCTGGACAAGCTGGCCGCCGCCGTGGACCAGGCCATGAAGGAGCCGGCCACCGTGGAGAAGCTCAAGGGCCTGGGCATCGAGCCCATCGGCGGCACGCGCGCCGAGTTCGTGAAATTCACCGATGCCGAGCGCAAGCGCCTGGGCGAGATCGTCAAGGCCGCGAAGATGCAGGAAAAGTGAGCCGCTCCCGCCACAACCACGGATTCCAACCGAGACAAGACACCATGAATACCCGCCGCAATACCCTCCGCCTGAGCTTGGGGCTGACCCTGAGCGCCACCGCCGCCGCTGCGGCCCTGCTCGCCGCCCCCGCCACCGCCGTGGCCCAGGGCGCAGATGCCTGGCCCTCGCGCCCCATCAAGCTCATCGTGCCCTATGCGGCCGGTGGCTTTGCCGATACGCGGGCCCGCAAGATCGCCGACAAGATAGGCCAGAGCCTGGGCCAGCCCATCGTGATCGACAACCGCGGCGGCGCGGGCGGCGTGACGGGCACGGATGCCATCGCCAAGGCCACGGACGGCCATACCTTCGGCTTCGGCTCGCCAGGCCCGCTGGTGACCAATCCCATGCTGATGAAAAAGCTGCCCTACAACGCCGCACGCGACCTGCAGCCCATCATCCTGATCGAAGAGGCGCCGCTGATCCTGACCACGGCGCCCAACCAGCCGTTCAAGACCGTGGCCGAGCTGGTGGCTGCAGCCAAGGCCAAGCCGGGCACGCTGACCTATGGATCGTCGGGCGTGGGCGGCGCCCACCACCTGTCGGGCGAGCTGCTGGCCTTCCAGACGCGCACGGACATGGTCCATGTGCCCTACAAGGGCGGCGCGCTGGCAGCCACCGACCTGATGGGCGGCCACCTGGCCTTCATGTTCGAGATGGGATATGCGGCCTTGCCCGCCATCCAGGGCGACAAGGTCAAGGCGCTGGCCGTGTCCAGCAAGCAGCGACTGAAGGTGCTGCCCAGCGTGCCCACGCTGGATGAGGCGGGCATCAAGGGCTTCGAGTCGTACAACTGGCTGGGCATGATTGCACCGGCCAGCACGCCGCCGGCCGTGATCGAGCGCCTGAACAAGGCCGTGAACGAGGCCCTCAAGGACGCCGAGGTGCGCGCCATGATCGAGAACACGGGCGGCATGGTCATGGGTGGCACGCCCCAGGCCTACGGCAAGTTCATCGAGGCCGAGCGCGCCAAGTGGGGCCCGGTGATCAAGAACGCCAACATCACGCTGGACTGAGCGCCAGCCCGCACATCGCTTTTTCCCATTCGACACCACCATCCATGAACACCAAGCAACAACTCAAGGCCCTGGCCGAAGCGCGCCGCGGCGTGCTCGTGCCCGGCGCATTCAACGCGCTGTCCGCACGCGTCGTGGCCGATCTCGGCTTCGAGGCCATCTATGTGACCGGTGCCGGCGTGACCAATATGTGGTTCGGCCTGCCCGACCAGGCCTTCATGGGCCTGACCGACATCGCCGACCACACGGCCCGCATCCGTGACGCCGTGGATCTGCCGCTGATCGTCGATGCCGACACGGGCTTCGGCAACGCGCTCAACACCTACCACGCCGTGCGCACGCTGGAGCGCGCAGGCGCCGACTGCATCCAGATCGAGGACCAGATCAGCCCCAAGCGCTGCGGCCATTTCAATGGCAAGGAAGTGATTTCCACCGAGGAAATGCTGGGCAAGATCAAGGCCGCCGTGGACGCGCGCCGCGACCAGGGCACGCTGATCATGGCGCGCACCGATGCCTGCGCCACGCAGGGCTTCGAGGCCGCTGTGGAGCGCGCCCAACGCTTTGCCGAGGCGGGAGCCGACATCCTGTTCGTGGAAGCCGTGACCCAGGCCGATGAGATCCGCGCCCTGCCCCAGCGCCTGTCCACGCCGCAGCTGATGAACATGGTGATCGGAGGCAAGACGCCCATCACCGACGCGGGCGAGCTGGCAGACCTGGGCTATGGCCTGGTGCTGTATGCCAATGCCGCGCTGCAAGGCGCCGTGGCGGGCATGCAAAAGGCGCTGGGCCAGCTGCGCAACGAGCGCAGGGTGGACGAGAACCCCGCTGTGGTCGCCCCCTTTGCCGAGCGCCAGCGCCTGGTCAACAAGCCGTTCTGGGACGCGCTGGAAAAGAAGTACGAGTGAAGCACGAGTGAAGTTCGAGCGAGGGCGGGCTGGCACAGCGCCGCTCAGCCGCTCAGCCCCTCGCAGGCGCCTTCCACCCCTTGAGCGTCAACTCCAGCGCCTGCAGCGCCTGCTGCAGGCGTTCGGGGGGCGCCCCTTCCTCGGCAATCCAGAATGCCGACTCCACCAGGCAGCCATTGAGCAGGCGCGACATGGCCAGCGGATTGGCACGCACGATCACGCCGCGCTCCATGAGCTGCTCCAGGTAGCCGGCCACGAAGGCGATGCAGGCACGGTGCTGCTCGCCCTGGTCCGTGCCGGTGAGCACGGCGCGCGCATCCTGCAGCACGATGCGGCGTATCTCGCCCTCCTGCGCCATGGCCAGATAGGCGCGGCAATAGGCCAGGAATCCCTCCCAGGGGTCGGCATGGTCGGCCAGCACCTGCTCAAGGCGCGCGTCCATTTCGGCATCCATCTGCGCCACCACGGCGGCCAGCAGGCCCGGCTTGCCGCCGAAATGGTGGTACAGCGCGCCGCGCGTCAGGCCGGCCTTGGCCGTCAGTTCGTCCATGGAGGCCTGGGCATAGCCCTGGCTGCCAAAGGCCTCGCGCGCAGCCTCGATGAGCTTGGCGCGTGTCTCCTCGATCATGCTGGCCCGGCTTTTGCGCATGGCGCACTCCATTCACATACAAAACGTATGCCAATGATACGGCGCGTCATGGGCAACCCGTAGAATCGCTGACATACGCCGCGTATGTGATTGCAGCGGCCTGTCCGTTTTTCCGAGGTTTCCATGTTCCACGCCTACCGCCAGCTGTTCACCCGGCCCGGCACGGCCGCCTTTGTGCTGGCCGGTCTCCTGGCCCGCCTGCCCCTGTCGATGACGGGTATCGGCCTGATCACCATGCTGTCCCAGCAGCGCGGCGCCTACACGCTGGCCGGCGCGGTCGCGGCCTGCTTTGCGCTGTCCATTGCGGTGCTGGCGCCGCGCATCTCGGCCCTGGTGGACCGCCATGGCCAGCGCAAGGTCCTGCCCTGGGCAGCGGCCGTGAGTGCTGCCGCCATGTTTGCGCTGCTGGCCTGCGCGCATTGGCAGGGGCCGGATTGGCTGCTGCTGGTGCTGGCAGCGCTGGTGGGTGCCCTGCCCAGCATGCCGGCCATGGTGCGTGCGCGCTGGACTGTGCTGCTGCGCGGTACGCCCCAGCTGCAGACGGCCTATGCGCTGGAGGCCGTGCTGGACGATGTCTGCTTCATCGTCGGCCCGCCGCTGTCGGTGGGTCTGAGCATGGTGCTGTTCCCCGAGGCCGGGCCGCTGGCCGCCTCCTTGCTGCTGCTGGTGGGCGTGGCGCTGTTCGTGGCCCAGCGCCGCACAGAGCCGCCCGTGGACACATCGCAGCAGCGCACGCGCCAGCAATCGCTGGCCCGCCATCCCGTGGTGCGCACGCTGGCGCTGTTCATGCTGGCCCAGGGCATCATCGTGGGCACCATCGACGTGGCCAGCGTGGCCTTTGCCACACAGCAGGGCCAGCCGGCGGCGGCCAGCATCGTGCTGTCGTTCTATGCGCTGGGGTCCTGCGTGATGGGACTGGTGTTCGGCACGCTGCGCCTGAAGGCGCCGCTGCACCGCCAGATTGCCTGGGTGGGCGCCTCGGTCTGCATCACGGCCGTGCCCCTGCTGCTGGCCACCAATGTGTTCACGCTGACCCTGGCCGTGTTGCTGGCCGGCATTACCTTCGGGCCGACCATCACCGTGGCCATGGGCCTGGTGGAGCAGCAGGTGCCGCACCAGCGCCTGACCGAAGGCATGACCTGGCTGCTGACCGGCATTGCCATGGGCGTGGCCCTGGGCGCGGCCGCCGCAGGCTGGGCCACCGACCTGTGGGGCGCGCGCATTTCCTTCGTGGTGGCGCTGCTGGCCGGTGTCGCCATGTGGGCCCTGGGCGTGCTGGCCGCACGCCAGGCACGAGCGAAAGAGATCCCGCCTGCCGAAGACGCAGCCGCTGCCTACACCTGAACACGGCCCTAACGCCCGCGCCAGCCCAGACCGCTCAGGCCGCTCAGGCCGTGGCCATCAAGGCCAGCAGCTCGGCCAGGCGCTGGCGCATCCACAGCGCTTCGGCCCCGGGCGCCAGCCCTTCCAGCCAGAGCATGCGCACGGTCAGCGGCGGCAGCGCCAGCCCCTCGCAAGCGCGTTGCCGCAGATGCGGGCGCAGATCGCCGAACTCGGCAATATTGACCGGCAGGATGGCCCAGCCCAGGCCGTCGGCCACCATGTCGGCAATCACATAGAAGCTGTTGGAGCGCCAGACGGCGGGACTGAGCACGGTGTCCTCCACGCCCTCGATGTGCATCAGCAACTGGCGGTGCGCGGCCAGCTGCCTGCGCGTGAGGGTCGCCGTGCCATCGAGCACATGGCCCTTGGCCACGCAAATGGTCTGCGGCACGCTGCCGATATGGCGCTGGGCACAGGTGGCCGGCGCAGGCGCTCGGTCGAACTGGAAGGCGACCTGGGCACGCTGCGCCGCCACATGCTCGGCCACTTCGGAGGCCGTGCCGTTCAGCACGGTCAGCTCCATGGCCGGAAAGCGCGCCGCCAGCTCCTTGAACAGCTGGGCCAGCGGCACATAGGGCAATGCCTCGTCCAGCGCAACGGCCAGGCGTGCCTGCCCGCCTGCGGCCAATGCACGGGCGCGGTGGTCCATGGCCTGGGCCTGGTGCAGCAGGGACCGGGCCTCCAGCAGCATCACCTCCCCTGCCGCCGTCAGCTGCACGCGGCGCCCCACACGGTCGAAGAGCTCCAGCCCCAAGTCGGCTTCCAGCAGGCCGATGGCCGTGCTCACGGCCGACTGCGCACGCCCCAGGCGACGGGCGGCCTCGGTCATGGTGCCGGCTTCGGCCACCGCCACAAAATGCTTCAGCCTGTCGAGTGTCCATTCCATCCATCAATTTTATGGATGGAATCAAACTTTGATGAATCATTTCATTGATGGAAACTGTGGTTTTCATCAAGAAGGAAGCCCTGGCCCACAAGGCCCGGGGCAAACAGGTGCTTTATGGCGTTCACAACGCAAACCCAGAACCCCGTTTCGGGGCATCTTCCAAAATCCCAGGCGGCCGATCCGCGCCGCTGGCTGGTGCTGGCCATCGTCTCGGTGGCGCTGCTGCTCATCGTCATCGACATGACGGTGCTCTACACGGCGCTTCCGCGCCTCACGCATGACCTGGCGGCCACGGCCTCGGCCAAGCTGTGGATCGTCAACATCTACGCGCTGGTGGTCTCCGGCCTGCTGCTGGGCATGGGCACGCTGGGCGACAGGCTCGGCCACAAGCGGCTGTTCATGGCCGGGCTGTGCGTGTTCGGTGTGGCATCGCTGTGCGCGGCCTTTGCGCCCTCGCCCGCCTTGCTGATTGCAGCACGTGCGCTGCTGGGAGTGGGCGCGGCCATGATGATGCCGGCCACGCTGTCCCTGATCCGCCTGAGCTTTGCCGATGAGCGCGAGCGCGCGCTGGCCATCGGCATCTGGGCCTCGGTGGCCTCGGGCGGTGCGGCCTTCGGGCCGGTGGTGGGCGGGCTGCTGCTCGAATACTTCTGGTGGGGCTCGGTGTTCCTGATCAATGTGCCCATCGTGCTGCTCGCCCTGCCCCTGGCCGGCTGGCTGATTCCCGCAGGCACGGCTACCTCACAGCGGCCCTGGGACTTCATCGGCTCATTGCAGGTCATGGCAGGCCTGGTGGGCAGCACCTACGCCATCAAGGAAGCCGGCAAGCAATCGCCCGACTGGGCCCTGGCCGCCGCGACCCTGGTGCTGGGCCTGGGCTTTCTCGCGCTGTTCGTGCGGCGCCAGCGCCGCAGCAGCGACCCGCTGCTGGACTTCGCGCTGTTCCGCAACCCGGCGTTTGCCACGGCCGTGGCCTCGGCCCTGGTGGCAGCGGCCGCGCTGATCGGCATGGAGCTCGTGTTCAGCCAGCGCCTGCAACTGGTGCAGGGACTGTCGCCACTGCAGGCCGGCCTGGCCGTGCTGCCGCTGCCGCTGGCCGCCTTTGTGGCCGGCCCCGTGGCAGGCCACTGGCTTCCACGCCTGGGCGGCGCGCGCATGCTGCCGGCAGCGCTGCTGCTGTCGGGCCTGGGCATGGGCGGCTATCTGCTGGTCCACGACATGGGCTGGTGGCCGCAGGCGGCGGCGCTGGCCGTGCTGGGCTTGGGCATAGGCGCGGCCATGACCACGGCGTCGAGCACCATCATGCAAAGCGCTCCCACGGACCGTTCCGGCATGGCGGCCTCGGTCGAGGAGGTGTCCTACGAGCTGGGCGGCGCCCTGGGCGTGACGCTGATGGGCAGCCTGCTGTCGGCCGTCTATGCAGGCTCATTGCGCCTGCCGGAGGGCCTGGGCCTGCCCGATTCCGTGCGAGACAGCCTGGACGAAGCCCTGCTGGCTGCCGATCAGCTGATGCCGCAGGCCGCGCACCAGTTGACCGAACTGGCACGCACGGCCTTCGGCCAGGGCTTCAGCGCCGTGATCGCCAGCGCCACGCTGCTGCTGGTCTGCACGGCACTGTGGACGGGCTGGCGGCTGCGCGTTCAGCGCCGCTGAGCCATCGCCTTCCCCTCAAAAAGCAAAAAGCCCCGTCCGGGGCTTTTTGCGTTGCGTGCACATGGCGTGCACACGTCGTACCAGCGCTTCGATCAGGCGAAGTTCTGCTCGGCAAACTTCCAGTTCACCAGCTGGCCGAGGAAGGTCTCGACGAACTTGGGACGCAGGTTGCGGTAGTCGATGTAGTAGGCGTGCTCCCAGACGTCCACGGTCAGCAGGGCCTTGTCTTCCGTGGTCAGGGGCGTGCCGGCAGCGCCGGTGTTGACGATGTCCACCGAACCGTCGGCCTTCTTGACCAGCCAGGTCCAGCCAGAGCCGAAGTTGCCCACGGCCGACTTCACGAAGGCTTCCTTGAAGGCGGCGTAGCTGCCCCACTTCTTGTTGATGGCGTCAGCCAGTGCGCCGGTGGGCTCGCCGCCACCGTTGGGGGCCATGCAGTTCCAGAAGAAGGTGTGGTTCCAGATCTGGGCTGCGTTGTTGTAGATGCCGCCGGAAGACTTCTTGACGATCTCTTCCAGGGTCATGTTTTCGAATTCGGTGCCCTTTTGCAGGTTGTTCAGGTTCACCACATAGGCGTTGTGGTGCTTGCCATGGTGGTACTCCAGCGTTTCCTGGCTGTAGTGGGGTGCCAGCGCGTCAATCGCATAGGGCAGAGGGGGCAAGGTATGTTCCATGGTGTTTCCTTCGTGGTTGAAATCTTTTAGGACGGGCCAGCACCTGTTGCGCAGAGCGCCTGCAGCGCCTGCCGTGACCGTCGCGCGGGGCCTGCACTGCGCGCATTGCTGCGAGCCCTGGCCCTCACGCACCCGAACGGGCATTGTAGGAACAACTTCGTGACCCTGCGGCGAAAGCGCGCGCCAAATGGCCCATCTTGGCCCGCTGCTGCGAGGGTGGATGTGAATTGACCTTGATCCGGCCAATCGGCCTACACGGATACTGCCTGCCGCCCGCCACTCCCTGCACGCCGAACGCTGCACACAGCGGGCCGCAGTTCAGAGCAGGCGCGGCTGCGTCACCACCAGGTCCAGGCTGCCGTCCGCCAGTTGCGCCTGCAGCGCCGTGCCCGGTGGCGCACGGCGCGCCTCGGTTACGGGATGGCCCTCGGCATCGGTCAGCAGGGCGTAGCCGCGCTGCAGCACCAGGCGCGGGTCCAGCAGCTGCAGGCGAAGCTCCATGCGCGCCAGGTGATCCGCGCGCCGGTCCAGGCCGCGACGCATGCCTGCAGGCAACTGCGCCTGCAGGCCCTGCCCCGCATGGTCCATGCGCTGCAGCCGCAACTGCATGGCATGGCGCAGTCGCTGGGCCTGGCGGCTGAGCTGCAGCCGGCTGCGGGCCAGTTGCTCGCTGGGCCGGCCCAGGCGCTGCGCTGCCAGGTCCAGGCGCTGCTGCTGGCGGTCCAGCAGCCGCTGCACGGAATCCTCCAGACGGCCCTGCATGAGCTGCAGAGCACCCATCCAGACCTCGCGCGGCTGGCTCACCAGTTCGGCCGCCGCCGTGGGCGTAGGCGCGCGCAGGTCGGCGCAGAAGTCGGCAATGGTGAAATCGGTCTCGTGCCCCACGCCGCAGATCAGGGGCACCGGGCTTTGCACGATGGTGCGGGCCAGGCGCTCGTCATTGAAGGCCCAAAGGTCTTCAATGGAGCCGCCCCCGCGCACCAGCAAGATGGTGTCGATGGGCGGCGCGCCGGCCACCGACCCATCAACCGAGCCCGCGCCTTCCCGCGCCAGGTCATAAAGCCTTTGCAGCGCATCGATCAGGGAGGCCGGCGCCTGCGCGCCCTGCACCAGGGCAGGCACCAGCACCACGGGGATATGGGGCACGCGGCGGCGCAGCGCCGTGATCACGTCGTGCAGCGCAGCAGCCCCCGGCGAAGTGACCACGCCAATGCCGCGCGGCAGCGGCGGCAGGCTGCGCTTTCGGGCCGCGTCGAAAAGGCCTTCGGCCTCCAGCTGCGCCTTCAGCCGCAGGAACTGCTCGAACAGGGCGCCCTGGCCTGCACGCTGCATGCTCTCGACGACCAGTTGCAGGTCGCCACGCTGCTCGTAGACGCCCAGCCGGCCCCGCAACTCAACCAGTTCGCCGTCGCGCGGCGAAAAATCCATGAGCTGGGCCGCACGCCGGAACATGGCGCAGCGGATCTGCCCGCCCGCGTCCTTGATGCTGAAGTAGCAATGCCCGCTGGCAGCGCGCGAAAAGCCGCTGATCTCCCCGCGCACCGCCACCGGATTGAAGCGTGCCTGCAAGGCATCGCTCACGGCGCGGCACAGCGCGCCGACTTCCCAGACCAGCGGCGCCGCTGCTGGGTTCATTGCGCCGAATGCACCACTCATGCGGCCTCCCGGTCTGCATGCAGTGCAACATTCTCCACAGGCAGGCGGATGCAGACCCGAGCAGGCACTTTGGCGGCAATTTGCAGAAGCACTCTCAAAAAAACCTCGCAAACAATTGATTCATAAAGATTTTTTCGCTGCAACAAAGAATTCACATTTGTCACAGTGTCCATTCGCCGCCGCAGCGGCGTTTGCGCAACCGGCTTGATAACAAAGTTATCCACAGAAATCTGTGCTATAGCGTCCATCCAAAATCCCGAATATGGGGAACCGCCCGTTGCCTGGATGCTGCGCCGGGTCACAGTTTTCAGGCGATCGCGGACACGAGACGCCTGGACCGGCCATATGGCTGGGCCATAATCGTCGGCTGCAGTTAAACGCGGGGGGAAAACAACTTGCTGTCGATCATACAAGCCGCAGGCTGGCCGATCTGGCCACTGATTGCCTGCTCCATCCTGGCTCTGGCCCTGGTTTTTGAACGTTTCGTGGCGCTGAAAACGGCCCGCGTAGCGCCGCCCGCCCTGCTGGGCGAGGCGATTTCCGTGTCCTCGCGCGGCCTGCCCAGCCAGGAAGTCGTGCAGCAGCTGTCCCAGAACTCCACGCTGGGCGAAGTCCTGGCGAGCGGACTGCGCGCCCTGCAGGCCCATCCGGACAGCAGCGAAGAAGAGCTTCGCGCCTCCATGGAAGGCGCCGGCCGCGCCGCTGCCCACACGCTGGAAAAGCACCTGAGCGCGCTGGCCACCATCGCCTCTGCCGCGCCTTTGCTGGGCCTGTTGGGCACGGTGATCGGCATGATCGAGATCTTCGGCTCGCAAGGCGGCGCATCGGCCACCGGCGGCGGCAACCCGGCGCAGCTGGCGGCCGGCATCTCCATCGCCCTGTACAACACGGCCTTCGGCCTGATCGTCGCCATTCCGGCACTGATCTTCTGGCGCTACTTCCGCGCCCGCGTCGATGGCTACCTGCTGGGCATGGAGCTGGCTTCCGAGCAGTTCGTGCGCCACCTGGTGCGCGTCGGCGGCAAGTGAACCCGCAGAACCCGCACGCGAGAGACCTGCCATGAACTTCCGTCCCCGCCGCCGTGACGAGCCCGAGATCAACCTGATCCCGTTCATCGATGTGCTGCTGGTGGTGCTGATCTTTCTGATGCTGTCCACCACCTACAGCAAGTTCACCGAGCTGCAGCTGACCCTTCCCGTGGCCGATGTCGAGCAGCAGCGCGACCGGCCCCGCGAAATCATCGTCGCCATCGCTGCCGACGGCCGCTACGCCATCAACAAGACCGCCGTGGAAGACCGCAGCGTTACCGGCCTGACCCAGGCACTGGCCGCAGCGGCCGTTGCCGGCAAGGACAGCGTGGTCATCATCAGCGCCGACGCCACCGCGCCGCACCAGTCCGTGGTGTCGGTGATGGAGGCCTCGCGCCGCGCCGGACTGTCCCAGATCACCTTTGCCACGCAGACCTCGGCCAGCGCCGGGCGCTGAGGGCAAGGCCTCCATGCCCGGGAATGGCCCCGCCCCCGCAGCCCGGGGGCTTCGCGCGGCCTGGCGCCACCGCGGCCCGCTGGCCTGCGCCCTCTTCCCCCTGTCCCTGCTGTACCGTGCCCTGCTGGGCCTGCATCGGCTGCCCTATGCACTGGGTTTCAGGCGTGCAGGCCAGGCCGGCATTCCGGTCATCGTCGTCGGCAACGTGATTGCGGGCGGCGCCGGAAAGACCCCCGTCACGCTCGCCCTGGCCCGCCATCTGCGGGACAGCGGCTGGAGCCCTGGCATCGTCTCGCGCGGCTATGGCCGCAGCACGGATGATTGCCGAGAAGCCACGTCCGAAAGCGCCCCCGCCGATGTGGGCGACGAGCCCGCGCTGCTGGCGCGTGCCAGCGGCGTGCCGGTCTTCGTGGCCCGCAAGCGCATCGAGGCCGTCCAGGCCCTGCGCGCTCGCCATCCGCAGGTGGATGTGGTCATCAGCGACGACGGCCTGCAGCACCTGGCCCTGGCCCGCGACATCGAGCTGTGCGTCTTCAACGACGACGGCATCGGCAATGGCTGGCTGCTGCCGGCAGGCCCCCTGCGCGAACCCTGGCCGCGCCCCGTCACCGCCGTGCTGCACGCGGGCACCTGCCCGCCAACGGATGCCCCCGCCTTTGCCATGCAGCGCCAACTGGCCGCTGAAGGCGTCAATGCGCACGGTGAGCGCATTCCCCTAGCGGCCCTGCGCGGACGGCCCGTGGAGGCCGTGGCCGCCGTGGCACGGCCCGAGGGCTTTTTCTCCATGTTGGCCAGTGAACAGGGCCTGGCGCTGGAGCACGCCCAGGCGCTGCCGGATCACTATAATTTTGAGAGCTTCCAGCGCCTGGGTCGCAGTGAAGACCCGCTGGTCTGCACCGAAAAGGATGCCGTCAAGCTGTGGCGAACCCATCCCCAGGCCTGGTCCGTTGCGCTGCAATTGCAGCTGCCGCCAGATTTCTGGGCGCTGCTGGATCAGCGGCTGCAGGCGCTGCGCAGGCCACGCGCCTGACTATCATCACCGTCTTGGCTGGCCGCCACGGCCCGCCCTCCCCCTCCAAAACTCAGGATCCGCCATGGACGCCAAACTTCTCGAACTGCTGGTCTGCCCCGTCACCAAAGGCCCGCTGCGCTTTGACCGCGAGCACCAGGAACTGGTCTCGCGCAGCGCGCGCCTGGCCTACCCCGTGCGCGACGGCATTCCGGTGCTGCTGGAGGCCGAAGCCCGCACGCTGGACGACGACGAGCTCGAGGACTGATCGCGCCGCAAGGCCCGATTTCCGACAACGCCCGCGCCCGCACTTTCGACCTTCTCCGCAACGCACCATGCCCACCGCGCCCTTCACGGTTCTGATTCCTGCCCGCCTTGCCTCCAGCCGCCTGCCAGGCAAGCCCCTCGCAGACATTGCAGGCCTTCCCATGGTCGTGCGCGTGGCACAGCGCGCCGGCCTCAGCGGCGCCACACGCTGCGTGGTAGCGGCCGATGACGAAAGCATCGTCGCCGCCTGCGCCGCGCACGGCGTTGCAGCCGTGCTCACGCGCAGCGACCACGCCAGCGGCAGCGACCGCCTGGCCGAGGCCTGCGAACTGCTGGGCCTGGATGGCGATGACATCGTCGTCAACGTCCAGGGCGACGAACCGTTGATCGCTCCCGACCTCATCGATGCCGTGGCCGCCCTGCTGCCGCAGCGGCCCTCGGCCAGCATGGGCACGGCGGCGCATGCCATCGACAGCCTGGCCGACTTCACCAACCCGAACGTGGTCAAGGTCGTCTGCGATGCCCAGGGCATGGCCCACTATTTCAGCCGCGCCCCCATCCCCTTTGCGCGTGAACATGCAGGCCAGGCATGGTGGGAGGCGGCATCGGCAGCGCCGGGCCACCCCGGCTTCGCGCCACTGCGCCACATCGGCATCTACAGCTACCGTGCCGGTTTCCTGCGCAGCTTCCCGCAGCTTTCTCCCGCCCCTACCGAGGTGCTGGAGGCGCTGGAACAGTTGCGCGCACTGTGGCACGGCCACCGCATCGCCGTCCACCTGACGCCCCATGCACCAGGCCCTGGCGTGGACACCCCCGAAGACCTGGAACGGGTGCGCGCCCGGTTGTCCGCCTGAATCCGATCCCACATACGCCAATACAGATGCGCCAATGGCGATGCCCGGCATCGCCATTCACAACACAACTGCACATGCGGTTTTGTCGGACAGCAAAACGCAGTTTTTGGAGATTGCACAGGCGACAGTTTTGCCCTCTGCGTGTAAGCCAGTGTTAGCCCTGTGCGTGCTATCCTTGCCCGCGACAAAAATATGACGCATGGACTGTCCGCCCCGGTGGGCCGATCCGGCAGACAAGAATTTCTACTCTCCTCAAGGACTTCCATGAAACTGATTTTGTTGGGCGCACCCGGCGCCGGCAAAGGCACGCAAGCCGCTTTCATCTGCCAGAAGTACGGCATCCCCCAGATTTCCACCGGTGACATGCTGCGTGCCGCCGTCAAGGCCGGAACGCCCCTGGGCCAGCAGGCCAAGGCCGTGATGGACGCCGGCCAACTGGTCAGCGACGACCTGATCATCAATCTGGTCAAGGAACGCATCGCCCAGGCCGATTGCGCCAACGGCTTCCTGTTTGATGGATTTCCCCGCACCATTCCCCAGGCAGACGCCATGAAGGCCGCTGGCGTGAAGCTGGACTACGTGCTGGAGATCGACGTGCCCTTCGACGCCATCATCGAGCGCATGAGCGGCCGCCGTTCCCACCCCGCCTCGGGCCGCACCTACCACGTCAAGTTCAATCCGCCCAAGGTCGAAGGCCAGGACGACGTGACCGGCGAGCCGCTGGTGCAGCGCGAAGACGACAAGGAAGAAACCGTCAAGAAGCGCCTGGACGTCTACAGCAGCCAGACCCGCCCCCTGGTGGACTACTACCGCGCATGGGCCGAAAAGGAAGCCGCAGCGGCACCCAAGTACCGCGCCATCAGCGGCCTGGGCTCGGTCGAGGACATCACCCAACGCGCACTGGCTGCACTGGCTGAGTGATGCAGGCCATGTGCCGCAACGAAAAAAGCACCCGCCGGGTGCTTTTTTGTTGACCGCCAGCAACTGAAGAAATGCCGGCGTCGCCGCAGGCTCAATCGCGCGGCTGCGCTGCCAGCGCCAGCATCATCGCAATCCGGGCCTTTGCCACGGGCAGCTGCGCCAGATCGGCCTCTGCCGGGTTGGTCCCAAGGCCGGAGGCCACGGGCAGGCCTTCGGCACAGCGCGTGCCCCGCCAGATCCAGACACCCTTGTCGCGGGCACGCTGCAAGGCCGCTTCCATGCCTTCGTGAACCGTCGCATTGCCCGTGCCAGCCACGACGATGCCACGCACGCCTGCCGCCACCAGCGCATCCACACCGCTGGCACGCGCCAAGGCGCCGCTGAACACCACCTCGACCCAGGGCAGCTCATCCAGCGCCAGCAGATCAGATGACATGGCCGCAGGCACCATGGCCCGCGCGGACGGCGCTGCGGGGGAGGACGGCGCATCGGGCACCAGCCAGCGCACACGCCCTTCCTCCACCAACGCCTGCGGCCCGCCTTCCACGGAGCGCATTGCCTGCAGCCGGTAGGGATGGACCTTCTGCACCTGGGCTGCCGCATGCACCTCGCCGCCCGCCACCACCCATACGCCGCTGCGCCCGCCGCTGGCAGCCACGGTCACGGCATCGCGCAGATTCTGCGGTCCGTCTGCCAACAGGGCCGTGGCCGGGCGCATGGCGCAGGTCAACACAATGGGCTTGGTGGCCGGCAGCAGGCTGTGCAGCAGCCAGGCCGTCTCTTCCAGCGTGTCCGTTCCATGCGTGATCACTACGGCGCCTGTGTCCGCATCCTCCAGTGCCTGCGTGCAGGCGCGCAGCAACGCGCGCCACACGGGCCAGTCCATATCCTTGCTGTCCACCTGCGCGATCTGCTGCGTCTGCACGGGTCCCAGCGCCTGCTGCTCCAGGTCCGGCACGGCCTCCAGCAGCGACTGCACCGTGATCTGCCCTGCCTTGTACCCCACGCCCTGCGACTGCGAATCCGCCCGGCCGGCGATGGTCCCGCCCGTGCCCAGAATCACCAACTTTGACTGCCCCACTTGCACCTCTTGGAAAACTGGTTAAAAATACAGATACTGTATAAATCATCAGATGGCCTCCCAGCCTGCCATCTGCCCTCAAGGACCGGACGCACGCCATGCTCGACCATCCCAAGCTCACCGCCCGCCAGCAACAGATCCTGGACCTGATCCAGGCCGCCATCTCCCGCACGGGCGCGCCTCCCACCCGCGCGGAAATCGCCAACACGCTGGGCTTCAAGTCCGCCAACGCTGCCGAGGAACACCTGCAGGCCCTGGCCCGCAAAGGTGTGATCGAACTGGTCAGCGGCACCTCGCGCGGCATTCGCCTGCGTACCGACACCGTGCGCAACATCAATGCCGCGCGCGGCACCAGCTTCGGACTACCGCTGTCGGCCCTAGCACCGCTGATGCTGCCCCTGGTGGGCCGCGTTGCGGCGGGCTCGCCCATTCTCGCCCAGGAACATATCGACCAAACCTATTCCGTCGAGCCCAGCCTGTTCCAGACGCGCCCCGACTATCTGCTGCGCGTGCGCGGCATGTCCATGCGCGACGCGGGCATCATGGACGGTGACCTGCTGGCCGTGCAGTCCGCACACGAAGCCCGCAACGGCCAGATCGTCGTGGCGCGCCTGGGTGATGAAGTCACCGTCAAGCGTCTGCGCCGCACCACGCAGGGCGTGGAACTTCTGCCGGAGAACCCCGATTACCCGGTGATTCGCGTCGCCCCTGAAGAGGCCTTTGCCATTGAAGGCCTGGCCGTGGGGCTGATCCGCAACAGCATGTCCATGTAAGCTGGACTGGCGGCCCTTCTCCGGCCGCCTCATCCCATTTCACGCACCGCCCAGGTGGTAGGCGCGAAGCTTTGGAGCTTCGCCCTGGGCGGAGCTTTGCCCGCAAACCGCAATCCTGCCTGTGTCCATGCCTCTTTGAAACACGCCAACAGGAGTCGTCACATGGGATTCGCTCTGCCAACACTGTCTTCTTTTTCCTTCCTGCGCCTGGCACATGGCATCCGCCTGACTGCGACCGCCATGGAGTCGGCCATGCCTCTTGCACAAGCCCCTGCGTGCCAGCCATTACCTGCTGCAGCACCCGAGCCCGCCAACGTGATCTCTTTCAGCAAGGCACGCCGGCGCAGCCAGCAGCGCCGCGGCAAGGCCGCACGCGCTGCAGACCATGGAGATGCCCAGCTGATCCTGCCCTTGCTGCCGACGCAACCCGCCCTGCAATCCGCACCTGAGCAGCCTTCAGGCCTGCGCATCATCCAGCGGTCGCCGCAGGAGCAGCCGGAATGCCTGTTCATCTCCGGGCGAATGGCCGATGTCTGCGCTGCGCTGGAGCGCATGGAGGCGCATGGCGGACCGGCAGCCAACTGAGGCCCGATGCAAGGTGTGCGACACACCTTGCACGACACAAACCTGGGCGGCGCGGACCGTGTGCCGCACGGGTAATCGGCCTGCGCAAAGCAGACAAAAGCTTGCGCCTCCCCTGTAGCGCACATGCAACAAGTGGATGCCCTCTTTGCGGGAGGGGCGCCGGCCTGAAAGATAATTGATAAGCATTCTTATTATCTTTTGCAGCAGCGATTGCCACTGCGCGCCCGCCTCCTCCGCCCCAGCCTCCTCCGCCCCAGCCTTCTCCGTGCACAGCCTCTACCAGAACCACCATCCCTGGCTGGAAAGCCTGCTGCGCAAACGCCTGGGCAACCGTGACGATGCCGCCGACCTGGCCCAGGACACCTTTGTGCGCCTGCTGCGCTCGCCCCTGCCGCAGCAGGACATCCGCGAACCCAGGCGCTACCTGGCCACCATCGCCCGGGGCCTGGTCGCCGACCTGTTTCGCCGCCGTACGCTGGAGCAGTCCTATCTGGACTATCTGGCCCAGTTGCCGCAATCGCTGGCGCCTTCGCCCGAAGAGCAGGCCATCATCCAGCAGACCCTGCTGGATGTGGACCGCATGCTCCAGGGTCTTCCCCCCAAGGTTCGCGAAGCCTTCGTGCTGGCCCAGTTCGAGGAACTGAGCTACCCAGAGATCGCCCAGCGCCTGGGTGTATCGCTGCGCACCGTCAGCAACTACCTGACCCGGGCGATGGAGCATTGCTGCCTGGTCCTGGCATAGCCACATGGGCGAGAGACATCTGGAAGGCAACGACCGCCGCGCCTTGCATGAGGCCGCCGCCTGGCACGTGAAACTGCGCGGCGCCTCCGCCACAGCGGGCCTGCAACAGGACTGGCAAAAATGGCATGAGGCCGATCCCGCCCACCAGCGCGCCTGGCTGCGCGTGCAATCCGTCACCGCGCAGCTGTCGCATCTGCCCGCACCACTGGCGCGCCAGGCGCTGGGCCGTCGCGCCTCGCCCACCCGCCGCTCCGTGGTGCGCGGCGTGGCTCTGGGCCTGGGCAGTGGCGCCACGGCCTGGATGGCCTGGAACGGCGCACCACTGGAAAGCTGGCAGGCCGGGCAGCGCACAGCCACGGGCGAGCGCCGGGATCTAAAGCTACCCGACGGCTCCCTGGTGGCCCTGGATACGGCCACCGCCTTGGACACCGTTTTTGACGACCGCCAGCGCCTGCTGCGCCTGCACCGTGGCCGCATCCTCGTCGCCACCGAGCCCGACGCGCTGGGCCGCCCCTTCAGCGTGCAGACCCCGCAAGGCCACGTACTGGCCCTGGGCACGCGCTTCACGGTCCATCTCGCGGACGATGGCCTGTGCCACGTCACCGTGCAGGAAAAGGCCGTGCGCCTGCAGCCTCTGGACAGCGATGCGCCCTCCGCGCAATTGCAGGCCGGACAGCAGGCCGCCTTCTCGTCCAGCGCCACCCAGCCGCCCACGTCCGCAGACCCCTTTGCAGCCAGCTGGCATGAAGGCGGACTGGTCGCGCTGGACATGCCGTTGGGCCAGCTGATTGACGCCCTTGCCCGCTACCGGCCCGGCTACCTGGGCTGCTCGGCCGAGGTCGCCGGGATGCTTGTCTCGGGCGCCTTTCCCGTGGATGACACGGATCGCGCCCTGGCCGCGCTCGTCAGCCGCTTTCCTCTGCAACTGCGAACCCGCACCCGCTATTGGGTGGAGGTGCAAGCGCGATCAAGCTGAGATGATGGGATGGGGCCGTGGCGAAGTCTCTCGTCCAGGCCGGCACTTCAGACCGGCGCATACGGGTGATGCACCAAGTCGAAGCCCTCCTCGTCGGAGGGTGCGACAAAGTAGCTCGTGATCAGGTCGAATTGCTCATCGCTGGCCTGAAACGGATGCTCGCCTGCCGCATTGCGCACACGCAAGCGCCGCTTGCAGACCTCGTCAGGCACATCCAGAAAATGCAGGCGGTGCGAGGCGCCCACTTTCTCGAACACGCTGCGCGCCCACCCCCTCCCCTCCAGGGTATTGGCCGGAAAATCCAGCACCACCGACACGCCAGCGTCCAGCAGCGCCTGTACATGCGCCCCATCAACCCCTTGAGCCGCGTGCTGCAACGCACGTAATCGGCCACCGACTGCATCTCGCCGGGGTACAGGCCGGCCAGCCAGGAATCCTCGCTGACCAACACCGTTCCGGGCCCGGCCGCCAATTGCCGTGCCAGCGTTGACTTGCCTGAGCCGATCTTGCCGCAGACCATGTGCAGCGTGGCAAGCCGCGCGTTGGCGGCAGGGGCATCGGCATATTCTGCGCAACGGGGCCGGGACTGTTCGGAAACCTGCATATCCATCTCCTGAAAGGCTTGAAAAAACCCCGGAGACGGAATGAAAAAACCCGCCTCCTCTGGGCGGGTTGCATGGCGCTGAAGGCCGCTGGCTAACCCACCATCCAATGGATGGTGCGAATAATCTGCGTTGCGTTCAGGCGGGCCATGGCGCACAGCATAGCGCAATCACGGCGTCTCAATGGGCCACCATGCGCACCAGCCCCAACCCCGCAAACAGCGCAGCCACGCCCAACACCAGCGAGCCCAGCGCATACAGCACGGAGGCCAGCCAGTCGCCACGCTCATACAGCATGCCGACCTCCAGCGCGTACGTCGAAAACGTGGTGAAGCCACCCAGAATGCCTGTGGTGATAAACAGCCGCGCACTCTGCGGCAGCGATGTCTTGAGCGCAAACCACTCCACCACCACACCCATCACGAAGGCACCCAGCACATTGATCGCCAACGTACCCAGGGGATACGCACTGCCCACCAGCCGCAGCGCGAGCAAGTTCGTGCCATGCCGGAGCGCAGACCCCAGGCCGCCTCCAACGAACACCAGAATGAAACCGTAGAACCCCATGACCGTCCTTTCATCGAATAACCGGGACGGGCGTGCCGGGCAGGATCAAGACATGGCCCCGCCACCGGCAGGACCCATCCCACCAAGGCAGGAGCCATCAGCCCTTCGCAGGGCGGTTTCGGGAAGCTCCATTCCCATCGTGCAGCGAGTGCTGGCTGCGGGGGCGAGTTTACTCTGGACCTGGCAAGCGGCAGAGGCGTGAGATTGCGTTGCAGACGCTGGCCGTACCCTCCAAATGACCAGCGGCACAATGCAACAATGAAATTCATCGTGCTCCTGATCATTGCAGCGGCCTTGCTGTACGGCACAGCAAGGCTTTCCAACACTCACATCGGTGAGCGCGCCGCGGGCGGCCATGACGGCACATCGACTCCGGTACAAGAACGTTTCAGGCAAGCCGAGAAGGAGGCCCAGGAGACCGCTGAAGCAGCCCGCCGCGCTGCCCTGCGGGACGCCGAGTGAAGCGGGCCATTCGAACCAAGACGAAAGCTGTCAAGCATGCGGGACAAAGGACTATTCTTCGTCTGTAATTCGATTCCGATCAGGCCCATCAATTCATCGATATGCATATGCGAATCTTGACCACAGCAATCTTTACAGTACTTTTCGCATTGCCTGCCGCAGCCCAGGTCTTTCAATGCAAGGATGTTTCTGGAAAGTCAACTTTCTCAGACAGTCCTTGCAGCAGCACTGAAACTGGAGCTCTGATACAGCGCAAAAAATCGGACGATGATATCTTCCGTGAACGGGCTGATGCAGCACAGGCGAATGAACAAAAGTATCAGCGCCAGATGAACGAAATGCAGCAGCGCCAGATCGAGAGCCAGCAGCGTGTCATCGAGCAGCAAGCCCGCCAGACAACTGCTCCTGCGCCGGAGCAGCTCGGCGCGTCCCTTCAGTGCAAGCAGGCGCGCAAGGAGCTGGAATTCGTCTCCAGCATTCGCACCATTTCCCAAGACGAAAAACGGATGCGGACCAATGCCGCGATCACGGGTGTCAATGCTGCATGCGGCTCAAATACGCCCCTGATGCAGGAGCCGCCGAAGGTAATTGTGACACCGGGAGTACCTCACTCCATTCAGCAACCAGTTTCTAAATGAGAATCAGGCACGGAACTGCCAGATATCGAGAGAAATCATGACTCCCCTCGCGCCACTCACCAGAGGGGAACATGTTCAGGCATTCTCCCAATGCCACACAGCCTCTTCAGACCGCCGCCAACCCGGTCTTCACCGACTTCGCCAACAGGCGGCCATCCACCAAGCCTTCTCGACATCGTCGTCGCCAGGACGTTCCAGTGTGTAAGCCACTGATACGGTTGCGCGGAGCCGACCTTGGCCTGCCTGCCTGCCTGCCTGCCTGCGTTCGTTGAATAAGCCACGGGGCGAGCGGAGCAAGATGCAGCTTGCCATTCGGAAGCAGCCTGTGCGGCTGGCATGGTGGGCCAACGGCCGCACTTCGCCGGCTTGAGCCTTTGCATCTGCGAGACTTCTGTAACGACAGGTCCAAGATTTGGTACTGACCGAAGCCTCCAGCCCCAGGCAGGGACAAGCTTGAACGACAATGTGTTCGCCGGGCTTCAGGGCCTTGGCTGCGCGAGCGTCATAGAACATTCAAGCGGCCCAGCTCAGGCAAGTGCCGACGATGCCGAAGACAGAGCGCAACAACAGATTAAAGTGTTTGCCGACAACATCTTGCGCGGCAAACCGGAGATAAATCAAAGGCTTATGACAGATTCACAGGCAATGAACATCATCATTCTTGACGACTACCAGGACGCCGTGCGCAAGCTGGACTGTGCTCGTCTGCTGGAGCCCTTCAACGCCAAGGTCTTCACCAATACCGTCAAGGGCGTTGGCCAGCTGTCGGTGCGGTTGCGCGATGCGGACATCATCGTGCTGACCCGCGAGCGCACGCAGATCAGCCGGCAACTGCTGGAAAAGCTTCCGCGCCTGAAGCTGATCGCGCAGACCGGCAAGGCGGGCGCCCATATCGATGTGCAGGCCTGTACCGACCAGGGCGTTGCGATTGCCGAGGGCGTGGGCTCGCCCATTGCGCCGGCAGAGCTGACCTGGTCGCTGATCATGGCGGCCACGCGGCGGCTGCCGCAGTACATCGCCAACCTCAAGCACGGCGCATGGCAGCAATCGGGCTTCAAGGCTGCGTCCATGCCTGCGAATTTCGGACTGGGCAGCGTGTTGCACGGGCGCACGCTGGGCATCTGGGGCTACGGCCGTATTGGACGGCTGGTCGCGCACTATGGCCATGCCTTCGGCATGCAGGTTCTGGTCTGGGGCAGCGAAAGCTCGCGCCAGAAGGCGCAGGCCGATGGCTTTGCGGCTGCGGACTCGCGCGAGGCTTTCTTTACCGAATCCGACGTGCTGTCCATGCATCTGCGACTGCATGAGGCCACACGCGGCATCGTCACGGCGCAGGATCTGGCACGCATGAAGCCGACCGCCCTGTTCGTGAACACCTCGCGCGCGGAGCTGGTGGAGGCCGATGCCCTGCTGGGTGCGCTCAACCGAGGCCGGCCGGGCCTGGCGGCCGTGGACGTCTTCGAGAGCGAGCCCATCCTCCAGGGCCATGCGCTGCTGCGGCTGGAGAACTGCATCTGCACGCCGCACATCGGCTACGTGGAGCAGGACAGCTACGAGCTGTACTTTCGCGCCGCCTTCGACAATGTGGTGAACTTCGTTGCGGGGCAGCCCAGCAACATCCTCAATCCCGAGGTGTTCTCAGGCCCGGCCCGCGCAGGCTGACGACCGGATCAGGCGGGGGCTTGCGCCACCCGCCCTTGCCCGGCACTCAACGGCCGCCCTGGCCGGAGTCGCCACGTGCGGCCGTGGCGCGAAAGGCCAGTTCATCGGCCACCGCCTCATATACGGCCTGGCGCACGACGGATTCCACCTCCTCGCGCAGACGCACGACGATGGACCGTGTCTGCTGTTGAACCACGGTGGCAATGGCGTCGCGCAGGCGCTGGTCCAGCACCAGGTCCACACGCTGCATGAGGCGATGGACCAGATATTCCTCGGTGACCTGCTGCGCATGGCTGTCCCAGATGGACTCCATGGTGGGGGCTGCCGGCATGGCGGGGAAAGCCGGCGTCGGCCCGGCAGCCGCCTCTGCCACGACAGTCTGCACCACCGGGACCACCAGGTCGGCAGGGACCACTTCCCCGACCGGTGCCACGTCGCCCGCTGAAGCCACATCTGCCGCACCTGCCACATCTGGCTCATCAGTCACATCAGCCATTTCGGCCAGACGGCTTTCCTGGGCCAATTGCATTTCCACGGACGGGGCGCTGGGCGGCTGATAGTCCGAGAGCACGGGCTGCATTGCAGGTGTCGGGATTTCCTCGGGTGCAGCCTGCTCGGTGACCATGGGCCGCTGGGGTTCCAGGTCCTGCGGCAGTGGCGGCAGGGACGCAGGCAGGGTGACCACGCCACGCCGAGGCGCCAGCATGCCTTCGCTGGCCCAGGGCGTCGCTTCGTCCGTCAGCGGCAGTTCGGACACGGGGTGTGCCAGGGGTGCTGGGGACTCGACCGCCTGAACCGGTGCCTGCACCGCATCCACCGCAACGACATCGGTGAGCGTGGGAACAAAGCGCGGTGGGGTTTTGGAGGGAGGAGCGCTCATGGCTTACTCCTTGAGGACCAGGTCATGGCGCTTGATTGAAATACCCTGGGCCGCATAGTGCTTCCAGCGCTGCCGGGCCAGGTGGCGGTCTTCCTCGTCGGTGGCGGAAACCACTTCGACGACACGCGCAAAGCGCTCGAACCCTTCGGGCACTTCGCCGCCCAGGTTGACCAGCATGTCGTGGTGCGGCGCGCCGTCCAGCCGCTCCAGCAAAACGATGGGCGAGAAGGCCATGATGTCTGCCCCATCGCCTTCGCCGGCATGGGCCAGGAAGTCGGTGGGCGAGACACTCCACAGCCTGGGCGACAAGGCCTTGAGCAGCGGCGGCGACCCCAGCACCACCAGTTGCGTGCGGTGCCTGAGCGCCTTGCGCGCCAGACGGCAGACATAGGCCAGCTTGTCGGGCGCGTTGAAATGGAAGGCCACTTCAGTCAAGCGATGCTCCCTTCAAACAGGCCCGGGTTGACGGGGACGATGCGCTCATGCCTGCTCCGGCTGAGCGGCAACTGCAGCCTTGCGGCGGCTGGCAGGTCCTGCCTTGGGTGGCACAGGCTTCTTGGGTGCAGCAGCCTTGGCCTGCGCCTTGCCAGCATCGATGCCGGCCAGCAGATAGTGCAGCAGCAGGCCCACGGGGCGGCCTGTACCGCCCTTGGCGGCGCCGCTCTTCCAGGCCGTGCCGGCGATGTCCAGATGGGCCCAGGGAATGTCGCCCACAAAGCGCTGCAGGAACTTGGCTGCCGTGACTGCGCCACCCGCGCGGCCAGCCACATTGCCCATGTCGGCGAAATTGCTCTTGAGGCCTTCGCCGTACTCCTCGTCCAGCGGCATGCGCCAGCAGGGGTCCAGTGCCGCATCGCCGGCCTGCTCCAGCGCGCGGGCCAGTTCGTCGCTGGGCGAGAACATGCCGCTGCGCAGCCCGCCCAGGGCGATGACGCAGGCGCCGGTCAGCGTGGCGATGTCCACCATGGCGCGGGGCTTGAAGCGGGCGGCGTAGGTCAGCGCATCGCAGAGCACGAGACGGCCTTCGGCATCGGTGTTGAGGATTTCTATGGTCTGGCCGCTCATGCTGGTGACCACGTCGCCCGGCTTGACGGCAGCGCCGCCCGGCATGTTCTCGGACGCCGGAATGAGGCCGACGACATTGACGGCCGGCTGCAGCCGGGCCAGCGCATGGAACACGCCCAGCACGCTGGCGGCGCCGCCCATGTCGAACTTCATCTCGTCCATCTCAGCGGCAGGCTTGAGCGAGATGCCGCCGGTATCGAAAGTGATGCCCTTGCCGACCAGCACCACGGGCGCGGCGCCCTTGGTGCCGCCGTTGTAGTGCAGTTCGATGAAGCGCAGCGGCTGCTCCGATCCCTGGGCCACGGCCATGAAGGCGCCCATGCCGAGTTTGGCGACTTCGGCGGGGCCGTGGATCTTGCAACTGATGCCGGGCAGCTTGGCCAGGGCGCGGGCCGCGTCAGCCAGCAAGGTGGGCGTGGCGTGGTTGGCGGGGCGATTGGCCCATTCGCGTGCCAGGGTCATGCCTTCGGCCTGGGCCACGGCGGTCTTGAAAGCGTCGGCAACGCCATTCTTGTCGCCCCCCTTGACGGCTGCGGCAATCACCAGCTTCTTGAGCGCCACGGGCTTGGCCTGCGGCTTGGTGTGGGTATAGCTGTAGCAGGCATCGGCCGCCGCCAGAACGGCGGCAGCAACGGCAGGACCTGCCGCATCGAAGCCAAAGCACAGCAAGGCCTTGCCAACACCGGTGGCCTTGAGCGCGGCACCTGCGCCGGCCACGGCCTGGCGCACTTCCCGTGCCGAGCCGTTGCCCGCGCCCAGCAGCACGACGCGGCGTGCAGCGACGGCTGGCAGGCCGTACAGTGCCAGCTGTTTGCCGGCTGCCGTTTCGAAATCTCCGGCCTTGACCGCGTGTGCGACCAGGGTGGACAGCGCGTCGCTGCCCGTGACCGTGGCTTCGGTCACCAGCACCAACAACAGGTCACACTTTTCACGTACTGCTGCGGCAGTCGTCAACGGCTTCAGTTCAAAGTTCATAATCGGCGTTTTCCTTTCAGCCAATGTTATTCGATTCATCCATACGCAAAGAGCTGGCCCGCAGCTTCGGTGCCACGGTCGTGGTGCTGATCACGGTCGTCATGACCATGATGCTGATCCGCACGCTGGGCCAGGCTTACAAGGGCAATGTCAGCCCTTCCGACGTTCTGCTGGTCATGGGCTATACGGTGCTTGGCCAGTTGCCCACGATTTTGGGCCTGGGGCTTTTCGTGGCCGTGGTCGGCTCGCTGTCGCGCATGTACCGCGACAGCGAGATGGTGATCTGGTTCGCCGCAGGCCAGGGGCTGGCCAGCCTGCTGCGCCCGCTGCTGCGCTTTGCCTGGCCGGTGCTGGCCGTGATCGCCGTGCTGGGCCTGGGCATCCTGCCCTGGGCCAATCAGCAGATCGAGCAGATCAAGACCCAGTTCGAGCAGCGCAGCGACATCGACCGCATCGCTCCCGGCGAGTTCCAGGAGTCTGCGGGCGGATCGCGCGTGTTCTTCATCGACAAGGACGTGCCCAGCGCCACCGCTGCCAACAATGTGTTCATCGTGGCCAATGAGCGCGGGCGCGAGTCCGTGACCTCGGCGCGCGGGGCACGGCTGGAAGTGGTCAAGGGCGAACGCATGGCCGTGCTCACCGATGGCCAGCGCATGGAAACGCAGACCAGCGACGGCTCGGTGAAGATCAGCGAGTTCAAGGAATACGGCACGCAGCTCGGCGGCGGCAACAATCTGGCCGCTGCCGAGGAAATGGCCGCGCGCAGCACGTACACGCATGAGCTGCTGCCGCGCACCGAACCCATCTACCGCGCCGAGCTGGGCTGGCGCATAGGCCTGCCGCTGGCGGCGCTGAACTTCGTGATCCTGGGCCTGGCCGTGGCCAGCGTGAACCCGCGCGCTGGTGGCAGCGGCAGCCTCATGCTCGCGCTGTTCGCCTTCATCGTGTACTACAACCTGATGACGCTGGGCGAGAACTGGGTGGCCTCGGGCAAGCTGAGCATGCCCGCCATGACGGCCCTGCTGCACGGTGGAACATTGCTGCTGGCACTGCTGGTGCTGCTGGCACGGCACAAGCGCTGGTCGCCGCGCGACCTGTGGCGCAGGCCCTGCAAGCCGGCTGCCCTGGACGACGCAAAGGCGGTGCCCTGATGAGAGTTCTGAGAAACCTGCTGTACCGCGACATCATCGCGGCCGTCAGCTATGTGACGCTGGCCTTCCTGGCGCTGTTCTTCTTCTTCGATCTGGTCGATGAGCTGCGCTGGGTCGGGCGCGGCGGCGACAACGGCTACCAGATCACGCACGCCCTGCTCTTCGTGGTGCTGCGCATCCCCAGCCACCTGTACGAGCTGATGCCCATCACCGTGCTGATCGGCACCATCTACGTGATGGCGCGCTTTGCCCAGAGCTCGGAATTCACCATCATGCGCACCAGCGGCATGGGCCCCTGGCTGGCGCTGCGCACGCTGATGGTGCTGGGCCTGGGTTTTGTGCTGGCCACCTTCGGCACGGGCGACTACCTGGCGCCGGCGGCCGAGAACGCGGGCCAGAACATCCGCGCCATCCACCTGGCCCAGCTGTCGCGCGGCGCCACGGGTGCCTGGCTCAAGGAACGCCAGGGCGATCACTCCATCGCCATCAACGTGCGCGCCATCCGCGGGCCCGGTGATTTCTCCAACGTGCGCATCTTCGACTTTGACGGCCAGGGCCGCATCTCGGCCCAGATCCATGCGCAGGCGGCGCAGGTCAGCGAGGATGGCGAATCCTGGACGCTCCAGGGCGTTGAGGCCAGCCGCCTGAAGGCCAAGGCCGACGGAGGCATGGTGCTGCTGCGCGAGAAGGAGGACAGCCTGGTCTGGAAGACCGGCATCAGCGCCGAAATGGTCTCGGCCGCGCTGCTCAAGCCCGACCGCATGTCCACCATCTCGCTGTTTCAGTACGTGCGCCACCTGGAGGCCAACGGCCAGGCCGCGCAGAAGTACGAGATCGAGTTCTGGCGCAAGGTCTTCTACCCCATGAGCTGCCTGGTGATGGTGGTGCTGGCCCTGCCCTTTGCCTATCTGCACTTCCGTTCGGGCGGCATCGCAGCCTATGTGTTCGGCGGCGTCATGGCCGGCATCAGCTTCTTCCTGCTGAACAACGTGTTCGGCTACATCGGCACGCTGCAGACCTGGTCGCCCTGGCTGACCGCTGCGGCGCCGGGCCTGCTCTACAGCCTTCTTTCATTGACCGCCTTCACCTGGCTGGTGCTGCGCCGCTAGATCCGTTGCCATGCAAAACGACACAAAAGCGGCCGGCATTGCCGGCCTGATCCTGCTGGCCCACGGCTCCCGCGACGCCCTGTGGCGCCAGCCCATCGAGGCCGTGCTCGGCGCCGTCCGGCAAACGCGGCCCCACGGCCTGGCTGCATGCGCCTACCTGGAAGCCTGTGCGCCCGACCTGCCCACCGCCGCGCGCGGGCTGGTCGAGGCGGGCGCCACGCGCATCACCGTGCTGCCCCTGTTCCTGGGCACCGGCAAGCATGCGCGCGAGGACATTCCAAAGCTGGTGCAGGAGATCCGCCACACCCACCCACAGGTGGCCGTGGAGCTGGAGCCTGCCGTGGGCGAGCATCCACGTGTCACGGCCCTGCTGGCAGAGCTGGCGTTGGCTGCCATGGAGCCTTCCGGCAGCTCATGAAGCTGAAATAACGAATCGCTTCTTTATATAAATGCAGCATAATGGCGCGCTGCACCCAGCTGTCACCGCCATGAACCTGCACCAATTCCGATTCGTCCAAGAAGCGGCGCGCCGCAACCTCAACCTCACCGAGGCGGCCAAGGCCCTGCACACCTCGCAGCCCGGCGTCTCCAAGGCCATCATCGAGCTGGAGGAGGAGCTGGGCATCGACATCTTCGCGCGCCACGGCAAGCGCCTCAAGCGCATCACCGAACCCGGCCTGGAGGTGCTCAAGAGCATCGAACTCATCATGCGCGAGATCGGCAACCTCAAGCGCATCGGCGAGCAGTACAGCGCCCAGGACAGCGGCACGCTGTCGATTGCCACCACCCACACCCAGGCCCGCTACGTGCTGCCGCCCGCCGTGGCACGGTTGCGCGACCTGTATCCCAAGGTCACCATCAGCCTGCACCAGGCCACGCCGGCCGAGGTGGCGCGCATGGTCATCGACGAAATCGCCGACATCGGCATGGCCACCGAGTCCCTGGCCGACTACCCCGATCTCGTCACCCTGCCCTGCTACGAATGGCAGCATGTGCTGGTCATGCCCACGGGCCATCCGCTGGCGCAGAAAGAGCGCATCACGCTGGACGACATCGCCCATGAGTCGCTGATCACCTACCACCCCTCGTTCACCGGGCGCGGCAAGATCGACCAGGCCTTCGCCACGCGCCGGCTGCGGCCGCGCATCGTGCTGGAGGCCATTGACTCCGACGTGATCAAGACTTATGTGCGCCTGGGCCTGGGCATCGGCATCGTGGCCGAGATGGCCATGCGCGACGATCCGGTCAACGACCTCGTGGTCCGCCCCATGGGCCATCTGTTCGGCCAGAGCGTGGCGCGCGTGGCCATCAAGCGCGGCGCCTATCTGCGCAACTTCGTCTACCGCTTCGCCGAACTGCTCAGCGACCGCCTGACGCGCGACCTGATCATGCGCGCCATGAGCGGCCACGTGCACGACTACGAACTCTGATCCTCCGCCCCAACCGGGCCCGCAGCGCGGGCCCGTTCCCGTTTTCCGCTGCCTCCGCCATGACCTCTGCCACGCCCCGCACGCCCGCCTTCCCCAGCCGCCTGCCCCATGTGGGCACGACCATCTTCACCACCATGTCGGCGCTGGCCGCCGAACACCAGGCGGTGAACCTGGGCCAGGGCTTCCCCGACTTCGGCTGCGACCCCAGGCTGGTCGATGCCGTCACGGCCGCCATGCAGGCCGGCCACAACCAGTACCCGCCCATGCCCGGCCTGCCGCAGCTGCGCCAGGCCATGGCCGACAAGATGCAGGCGCTGTACGGCCGCCGCTACGACGCAGGCACCGAGATCACGGTCACGGCCGGCGCCACGCAGGCCATCCTCACCGCCATCCTGGCCACCGTGCATGCGGGCGATGAGGTCATCGTGCTCGACCCCTGCTACGACAGCTACGTGCCCAATATCGAGCTGGCCGGCGGCGTGCCCGTGCGCGTGCCGCTGACGCCGGGCAGCTTCAAGCCCGACTTCGCCAAAATTGCCGCCGCCATCACGCCGCGCACACGGCTTTTGATCATCAACAGCCCGCACAACCCCAGCGCCACCATCTGGAGCGATGCCGAGATGCTGCAGCTGCAGGAGCTGCTGGCCCCCACCGACGTGCTGCTGATCAGCGACGAGGTCTACGAGCACATGGTCTACGACGGCCGCCAGCACCAGAGCGCCGCGCGCTTTGCCGGCCTGGCGGCGCGCGCCTTCATCGTCTCCAGCTTCGGCAAGACCTACCATGTCACGGGCTGGAAGGTGGGCACCGTCGCCGCGCCGGCCGCGCTCACGGCCGAGTTCCGCAAGGTCCACCAGTTCAACGTCTTCACCGTCAACACGCCCATGCAGGCGGGCCTGGCCAGCTACATGGCCGACCCTGCGCCCTACCTGCAGCTGCCCGCCTTCTACCAGGCCAAGCGCGACCTGTTCTGCCAGGGCCTGGAAGGCTCGCGCCTGCGCCTGCTGCCCACGGCGGGGACCTACTTCGTCTGCGCCGACATCTCGGCCGTGTCGGACCTGGACGAAGCCGCGTTCTGCCAGTGGCTGGTCCGGGAGCATGGCGTGGCGGCCATCCCGCTGTCGGCCTTCTATGGCGACGGCTTCGACCAGCGCGTGGTGCGCTTTTGCTTTGCCAAGCAAGACAGCACGCTGCGCGCGGCGCTGGAGCGGCTGCGCAAACTCTGAACCCGGGCGCGGGGCAGCGCGCGCCCACGCCGGGTTGTCCCGTCATCCTCTGAGATGACATGGCCCCTCCGTCCCTGGTCTTACGCTCGGGCGACAGGAGACACAAGCCATGCGAACCGACCACGCCCCACGCGCCTTGCGGCGCGTTTTTCCATCCACGGCCGCCTTTGCCGCATCCCTGCTCATGGCGGGCTGCGGCGGTGGCAGCAGCCCCACTTTGGCCGATGCCGCAACGCCGGCGGCCGCCTGCGCCGACCTGCCTGACAGGGCAGGCCTTGCGGCCACCCGGCTGTCCACCAGCTACGTGCCGCCCGACACCCGCAGGCCGGGCGGCGCCAGCACCGGCGCGCTGCTGCCCGGGCACTGCGTAGTCACCGGCGCCATCAACCCGCGCGTGGGCGTGGATGGCAAGAACTACGCCATCGGGTTCCAGCTCAGCCTGCCGGACCAATGGAACGGCCGGTTTCTCTTCATCGGCGGTGGTGGCAACGACGGCATCCTGCGCGACACCTCGCTGAGCTCCAGCATCTCTGGCGCAACGCCTTCACCGCTGGGCCAGGGCTTTGCGGTGGTCTCCACCGACGCGGGCCACACCGGCACCACAGCCAGCTTCGGTGCCGACCCTCAGGCCCGGCTGGACCACGCCTACAACGCCTACGACAAGACCGCCGTGGCGGCCAAATCACTGATCTCCACGCGCTACGGGCGCAAGCCTGAGCACTCCTATTTTTCGGGCTGCTCGGGCGGAGGACGCCAGGGCATGGTGTTCTCGCAGCGCTTTCCCGACTACTTCGACGCCATCACGGCCGGTGCCCCTGCCATGCGGGTATCGAGCGGCGCCACGGTAGCCGCGATGTGGAACACCATCGAGTTCGACGCCATCGCGCCGGCCGACAGCAGTGGCCGGCGCATCCTCTCCCGGGCCTTCAGCAACGAGGACCTGAACCTGGTGGCCAAGGCAGTGACCGCCTCCTGCGATGCGGCCGACGGCGTGGCCGATGGCATGGTGAACCACGTCAAGGCCTGCCATTTCGACCCCGGCGTGCTGCAGTGCGGCGGCGCCAAGACCGGCAGCTGCCTGAGCAGCGGACAGGTGAACGCGCTCAGAAACGTGTTTGCCGGGCCGCGCAACTCGGCAGGCCAGGCCCTGTATGCGGGCCAGCCGTGGGATCCGGGCCTGGCAGCGCCGGGCTGGCGCACCTGGACACTGGGCAGCTCCACCACCGCCACGCCGGATTCGCGCTACATCACGCTGATCGTGGATGCGCTGGTCAACGAATTCCTCACCCCGCCAGACCTGGGCTTCAACCCGCTGGCCTTCAATTTCGACACCGACCCGGCGCGCATGCAGGCCTACTCGGCCATCTATGACACCTACCGGGACGACCGGCTCACGGCCTTCCGGCAGCACGGCGGCAAGATGCTCTTCATCCACGGCATGTCCGACCCCATCTTCTCGGCGCTGGACACGCTGGACTACTACGAGCGCCTGGCCGCCAACAACGGCGGCATGCAGGCCACGCAGGACTTTGCGCGCACCTTCCTCGTGCCGGGCATGAACCATTGCTCGGGCGGCCCGGCCACGGACAGCTTCGACTCCATACAGGCCATGGTCGACTGGGTGGAGAAAGGCATCGCCCCGGACACCATCGCCGCCAGGGCCCTGCCGTCCAGCGCGGACTTTCCGCAGCGCACGCGCCCGCTGTGCCCGTATCCGAAGATTGCCAGGTACAGGTTCGAGGGCGCAGCCGCCGGCACGGGCAATGTGGAGGATGCGGCCAGCTTTGTCTGCGCCCTGCCCTGAGCCTGCGCATCTGCGGGCTGGACGGCGCAGGGCCGAAGCAAGCATGCAGCGATAATGAGAAGCGTTCACTGCAGCGAGCGCTTCCCGCCACCGCCTTTCCGCCTCCGCCCATGCCCGCCCCTTCCCAGCGCTACACCACGGCGCAGCTCGACGCCATGCGTCAGCGCCACGGCTTCAGCGTGCGCTTTCTCTCCACCGTCTCCGAAAACGATTGCATCTTCGAAGGCCAGGTACAGGAGCACCAACTGCCTTCGGGCCTGCAGCTGGTCAGCTCCGACATCCGCATCAACCATGGCTATGAATCCACGTCCGAGCATCCGCGGCGCTTCACCGCCGTGGTCCTGCTGGACGGCCAGGCCGAGCTGCAGCTGCCCGCCGCCCGCAAGGCCCTGAGCGTGACGCGCCATGCCGCAGCGGCATTCTCCTGCGGCGACACCGAGGTGCTCAAGGCCACCCATGCGGCAGGCCAGACGGTGCGCGGCTTCAACCTGTCCATCGAGGCGCCCGAGGCCTGCGCCGATGCCGAACTGGCCGAGCTGCTGCACCACACCCTGCAGCAGTCCGGCCCGCCGCTGCATGCCTGGTCGCTGCCCGAGCATCTGGCGGTGTCGCTGCGCCAGCTGCTCGATGGTGTCTGGAGCGGCAGCCTGGCCCGGCTGCACCGCGAAGGCATTGCGCTGCAGGTGCTGGCCTGCGCGCTGCAGGCACATGCGCAGCCGCGGCCTGCGCCCTCGCCGCGCATCCATCCCCGAGACAGGCGCGGCCTGGAGCGCGTGCGCGAGTGCATGGATGCAGCGCCGGGCCAGGCGCACAGCCTGGACGACCTGGCGCGCCTGGCCTGCATGAGCCCGACCACGCTGCGCGAGAAATTCCAGGCCGCCTACGGCCAGACCGTGTTCGGCTGGCTGCGCGAGCGCCGCATGCAATTGGCGCGCGAACGGCTGGCACAGGGCTGGAGCGTGCAGGAAGCGGCCGACTGCGTGGGCTTTCAGCACGCCAGCAATTTCGCCACGGCCTTTCGCCAGCGCTTCGGCCACGCACCCAGCCAAGGCAGCCTGCGTCGCAAACCATAGGACTGGCGTCGCCGGGAACAGGCGGCGGCGGCTCACATTTCCCACAATCCGGGCTCACGCCCAGGACCATGGAAATGATGAGCATTCGCATTCAAAACCCCACCCCGCGACACCTCCAAGGCGCGCGGACCCCGCTGTCCCTGCTGATCTGTGCCCTGTGTGCCGCCCCTGCGCCAGCAGTCTGGGCCGCCGACGAGGACAGGCCCCCTGCCAGGAAAGGCGACACCGAACTGGGCACCGTCACCGTGCGCGCCGCCGCCGATGCGGGCACCACCGAAGGCACGGCGCGCTACACCAGCGGCGCCACAGGCACGGCCACGGGCCTGCAACTGTCGGCGCGCGAAACTCCGCAGTCGGTCAGCGTGATCACGCGCCAGCTCATGGACGATGCAGGCCAGCTCACGGTCTCGCAGACGCTGGAGGCTTCCGCCCCCGGCCTGTCGGTCAGCCGCAGCGACAGCAACCGCTACCAGTTCTCGTCGCGCGGCTTTGGCGTCAGCAACTTCCAGTTCGACGGCCTGGCCTCGCCCATCAACAGCCTGTGGAACTTCGGCGCCACCGACATGGACACCGCCTTCTACGACCGCGTGGAAATCGTGCGCGGCGCCACGGGCCTGCTCAATGGCTCGGGCGATCCGTCGGCCACGGTGAACTTCGTGCGCAAGCAGCCGCTCGAGACGGCAGGCGGCCATGCCTCGCTGACGCTGGGCCGCTGGAACCTGCGCCGCGCCGAGGCCGATCTGTCCCTGCCGCTGGACCGCGAAGGCCGCGTGCATGGCCGCGTCGTGGCCGTGCAATCGGACAGCGATAGCTACGTCAGCCACTTCGGCCAGCGCAGGCAGGGCCTGTACGCCGTGGTCAGCGCGGCCCTGACGCCCGCCACCCGGCTCTTGACCAGCCTCGAATACCAGAAGAACGCCAGCCCCGGCATGGGCGCAGGCTTTCCGCTGTTCTATGCGGACGGCAGACGCACGGACTTCGACCGCTCGGTATCCAACAACACGCGCTGGTCGCATTTCGGCACGGAGAACACCACGGCCACGCTGGACCTGACGCACCGCCTGGACAACCGCTGGCTGCTGCGCGCCGCCTACAGCCGCAACGAAGGCAACTACGACATGCGCTACGTCTACCGGGGCGGCGCGCCGGACGCCAGCACCGGCCTGGGCATGGCCAACTCCTTCATCAAATACCGGGGCAACCGCTCGCGCGACAGCCTGCACCTCACGGCCAGCGGCCCGGTCGCGCTGTTCGGGCGCCAGCACGAGATTGCCGTGGGCTGGAACCATGTGCGCGACGACATCGACATCCGCCGCTACGCACCGCTGGGCACGCCGCCTGCCACGGACAACTTCCTCGACTGGCGCAACGGCAGCCTGGCCGAGCCGGGCTGGTCCGACATCTCCAACGGCGGCGACGACAGCCGCATGCGCCAAAGCGGCGGCTATGCCGTGGGGCGTTTCTCGCTGGCCGATGGCTGGACGGCCGTGGCCGGCGCCCGCCTGAGCCGCTGGTCCACGCGCCAGAACTACTTCGGCAGCCTGCGCGACTACCGCTACAGCAACGAAATCACGCCCTACGCCGGCCTGCTGTGGGACATCGATGCCCGGCACACGGCCTACCTGAGCTACACGGAAATCTTCACGCCCCAGAACTACCGCGACAAGCAAGGCAGCATCCTGGACCCCGTCACCGGCCAGGCCTTCGAGCTGGGCCTCAAGGGCTCCTGGCTGCAGGACCGGCTGCAGGGTTCCGCCGCGCTGTTCCAGACCCGCCAGGACAACCTGGCGCAGGACACAGGCGAATTCATCGACGGCACCACGGACCAGAAGGCCTATCGCGGCGTCAAGGGCGCGCAGGTGCGCGGCATCGATCTGGAACTCAGCGGCGAGCCGGCCCGGGGCTGGCGCATGGGCGCCAGCTACACACACTACACGGCACGCAGCGCCAGCGGCGCCGCGTTCAACACCACGCACCCGCGCAGCCTGGTCAAGCTAACGGCCATGCGCAGCTTCGAGGGTGCGCTGCAAGGCCTGAGCCTGGGCGGCAACCTGCGCTGGCAAAGCCGCATCTGGCAGAACGTGACCAACCCGCTGCGCCAGAGCGTGCAGGTCGGCCAGGGCAGCTACCTGGTGGTCAACCTCTCGGCCCACTACCGCATCGACCCCACCTGGTCGGCCAGCGTGCAGCTCAACAACCTGCTGGACCGCCAGTATTACAGCCAGATCGGCTTCTACAACCAGGGCTGGTGGGGCGAGCCACGCAATCTGACGGTGAGCCTGAAGGCGGATTTCTAGGAGGACTTCGCCACCGGATCGGCGCTGGCATCGGCAACGATGCTTTGCGCTCCACCCTGGCGCCCCAGCATGCGCCAGCAGACGGCCAGCGTCACCGCCGCAGCCAGCAATCCAGCAGCAAAGCCACCGCCGTAGCCCACGGCCGCCGCCAGCGATGTCACCAGGGTGGAGGCCAGAATCTCCCCCGTGTCGCGGGCGCTTTGCACGGCTGTCATGTCGGTGCCGGCCTGCGGGCCGGCACCGGCAAAGCGCATGGCCAGCGTCATCACGGCCACCGAAGATGCACCCGTTCCAAACGCCCCCAGCGCCTGGGCCGCAAAGGCAGTGCCCATGTCCAGCGGCAGCAGACCTGCGGCCAGGGCCATCCAGCCCAGCGCCGAGGCGGCGCAGGCCGCCAGCCCGCAGGCCAGCGCCGGCCTGGCGCCCAGCCGTGCCACCAGCCAGGCGCCCCCGCCACAGCCCAGCAGCACGGTCACCGCACCGCCCGCCATGCCCACGCGCCCCACGGCCTCGACCGGCCAGCCTGCATCCACGAGAAACAGCTTGGCCAGGCCAAAGCCGCTGACGGCCGTGATGGACGACAGCACGGCTGCCGCCACCAGCGGCCAGGCGCCGGAGCGCTGCACAAAGGCCTTGAGACGGGCTGGCGACCGGCGAACGCCCGGCCGGCTGCGCAGGCCCTGCAGCGCAGCCGGCTCACGCCACAGCGCCACCAGCAGCAGGCTGAAGGCCACGGGCAGGCACAGGGCCGCCAGCGCCAGACGCTGTCCCAGCAAGCCCGCCAGCACCATGCTGCCGGCCCCGCCCACAAAGAAGCCCACCATGGTGCCGCCCACCTGCAGCGCATTGGCGCCAGCCAGACCACGGCCCCTGAAATGCTTGGCCACCAGCCCGTCCGTGGCAATGTCCTGCGTGGCACTGGCCAGGGAACCCAGGGCCGCCAGCGCCACGATGGCCGGCGCCGTCTGCAGCGTGATGCCCAGCGCAGCCGATGCCGCCAGGCACAACAGCACCAGGGCCTGCATGGGCAGGATCCAGCTGCGACGGCGCCCCAGGCGGGCCGACCACCGGTTGTCCACGCGTGTGGCCCACAGGAATTTCAGCACCCAGGGCAAGCCCACCAGGGGCAGGAAGGCCAACGCCCCGAGCTGGGCGCCCTCGCTGCGCAGCAGTGTGGGCACGGCGTCCATGGCCAGGCCCAGGGGCATGCCCTGGGTCAGGTACAGGCCGGCCACCATCAGCCAGGTGTGCAGGTCCGGCTGCGACATCGCAGGGGCGCTGTCCGCATCGTGCAGGGGCGGGCTCATGGCTGCACCTTCTCGTGCTCGCTGCCACGCGCGGGCGTGATGAACATCAGGCGGCCCGGCTGCACCGCTTCCAGCCGGTGCCAGCAGCCGCGCGGCACCACCAGCATCTGGCCTGCCGAGAGTTCCAGAACCGGAGCCTCCTCCCCGCGCCGCTGCGGGCGCAGCAGCACACGCACTTCGCCGTCCAGCAGGCACAGCACTTCGTCGCCGACGGGATGGCGCTCCCAGTGCCCGTCATGCAGCGAGGCACCGTCGCTGAAAGGCTTGATGCCAATGATCCAGTCGCTGGCCGGGTCCAGCTTTTCGTGCGGGCCCAGCACGCGCACCTGCGAAGGGGCGCACAGGCCGATGAGGTGGCTGGCCTGCGCCAGCGGCCGGGCGATGAGGGAATGGGCGTTCTTGTCCATGGTGTGTTCCATCGATGGTGAAGCGGGTTCTCAGAACTCGGCGCGCAGGCTGAGCGTGGCGCTGCGCGGCTCGCCATAGCGGTTGTTCCAGCCCGTGCCGGACAGGCTCTGGTAGTAGCGGCGGTCCGTCAGGTTGTCCACCTGCAGGGCCGCCGTGAGCTGGCGGTTGATGCGCCAGCCCAGGCGCAGGCTGGCCAGCGCGTAGCCGCCCTGCCGCAGCGTCACGCCCTGCGCCTGGTTGTAGAAGTCGCTTTGCGCGCGCAGGCCCAGGCCGATGCTGAAGCGGCGCTCTGCCACCGGCATCTGGTAGCTGGCCCACAGGCGCAGGATGTGACGCGGCGTGAAGCTGGCGAAGGGCAGGCCCTGGTTCTGCGCGTCCTGCAGGTACTGCGTGCGGTTCCAGGTGTAGGAGGCGCTCAGGCGCAAGTCGCGGTGGGGCTGGCCTTCGATCTCGGCCTCCAGCCCTCGGCTGCGCACCTCGCCGGTGGCGATGTACCAGCAGGCATTGCCCACGCAGGGATGGGCCGGATCGGCCTGGGCACGGTTCTTCTGCCGGATCTCGAACAGCGCCAGGCCCAGGTTCAGGTGGCCGCCCAGCAGTGCGCCCTTGATGCCGGCCTCCAGGTTGTTGCCCTGTACCGGGTCCAGCAGTTCACCGGCATAGGTGTAGCTGCTCTGCGGCTGGAGGATGCGCGCATGGCTGGCATAGGCGTTCCACTGCGGGCCGAGTGCGTACACCAGGCCTGCATAGGGGGTGAACTGCGTGCCCATGCGCGTGCGCACGCGGCTGGCGGCTCCGCCTGCGCCGCTCGTCTCTTGCTCCCAGCGCGTGAAGCGCCCGCCCAGCACCAGCTTCAAGGGGTCGGCCAGCTGCAGCCGCGCCATGCCGTACAGGCCGCTTTGCCGCGTCTCGGTGGGGCCGCGCGTGGCGTAGCTGCCGACCAGGGGCAGCGGCACGCCGTGCGGATTCCAGTTCCAGACATCGACCGGGCTTTGCGGCAGATTGAGGATGGAGGCGGCCCATTGCGTGCTGCGCGTGCGCTGGTGGTTGAAGCCGGCCAGCAGCTCGTGCGTGCGGCCCCACAGCTGCACCGGGCCGCTGGCAAAGGCATCCACACTGGTCTGGCTGTCGTCGAAGCGGTAGGCCGCACCCGTGAGGCGCCCGCCCAGGCCCGTGGCGGGATTGACAGCGCCGTTGGCCCCGGCATAGAGCAGCTCGGAATCGCCGGAGAGGTGATTGAGGTTGAGCCTGGCCTGCCACCCGTTGCTCCAGACATGCTCGACGCCGGCAAAGCTGCGCGTGGTGTCCCAGTCGAAGCGGTCCCAGGCCGCGTCCAGATAGGTGCTGCGCGGCAGGCCCACATCGCGGCCGTCTGCATAGAAAGGCACGCCCGCCATGTTGGTGGTGGAGCGTATGCGCTGATGGTGCACCCCGGCGTGCACCGTGGTGCCGGGCGCCAGGTCCAGCTCGGCAATGGCGTAGAGATTGCCGGTGCGCTCGCCAGCCACGTCGTAGAAGAAGTCACGCTCCTCCTGCGTGGCCACCACGCGGGCACGCAGGCTGCCCGAGGCATTGAGCGGACCGCCGACATCGGCCTCGGCACGACGCCGGCCCCAGCTGCCCAGGGTCAGCCCCGCGCTGCCGGCAAACTCACGCGTGGGCCGCTTGGGCACGAGGTTGACCGTGGCGGCAGGGTTGCCCGTGCCATGCAGCAGGCCTGCGGCGCCGCGCACGATCTCCACGCGCTCGTACATGGCCATGTCCATGCGCGGGCTGGCCGTGTTGCCCATGAGAATGGGCACGCCGTCCTGCTGGAACGAATCGATCTTGAAGCCGCGCTGGTAGTAGCCCGTGGTCAGCAGCTGGAAGGGCTGCACGGTGACACCGGGGGCGTTCTGCATCACGTCGTCCAGGCTGTAGAGGTTTTGTTCGCGCATGCGCTCCTGCCCGATCACCGTGACCGACTGGGCGATTTCCTGCAGGCTCTGGCCCAGCTTGTCCACGCCCGTGCCGGTGACTGCGCTGGCGCGGACCGTGATCCCTGGCAGTGCGGCTGTTTCAGGCGCGCTGCCTGCAACAACCGCCTGGGTCTCGGCATGCAGCCGGGCCGATCCGCCCGTGGCAAAGGCCAGGCACAGGGCCAGTGGCAAGGGGCGCAACACCAGGGGCCGCGCCGCTTTCATTGACGATGAATCCATCACTCCTCCCGAATTTCAAATGAGAACCAATCTCATCCAAATTCTGAAAGACGTGGGCAGCGTCCATGCGCGATTGCGTCACGGCCTGCCGCGATCCCGGCACGATCACGGCAAAATCACGGCACGACTGCAGCGCTGCAAAGCGGCTGCGGAGCCTGACCTGGGATGGAGACTATCCGCGCCGCAAGGCGCTGGGCAGCACGCCATGGTGGCGCTGGAAGACCTTGCTGAAATGCGAGGGGCTGTAGCCGCTGAGCGCGGCCGCCTGGGCCACATCCATCCGCGCAGAGGCCAGCAGCTCGTAGGCGCGCGCCATGCGCTGGGCCAGCAGCCATTCGGCCACCGTGCAGCCAAAGCACTGGCGAAAGCCCTGGGTGAGCTTGTTCACGTTAAGCCCCACCTCACGCGCCAGAGCGCGCAGGCCCGGTGGATCATCCAGGCGCTCGCGCAGCAGCTGCGCCGCACGCTCCAGTTGCTGGCGTCCGCGCCCGGACAGGTCTTCTTCCCCGGGCCGGGGCATGCACAGGGCCAGCAGCTCCAGCCCCTTGCCCGCCAGATAGAGCTGGCGCGCCGCGCCCTGCAGCGGACAGTGCAGGATCTGCTGCGCCACCGCGCGCTGGGCGGCACTGGCCTGGGCATCGCGGATGAGCGAGCCGCAGGCGCCGGATGCACCGGAATCTCCAGGAGCGCCTGCCTCCATCGCATCGGCCAGCCCCTGCGGCGTCAGGCCCAGGCTGGACGCCAGGCCCGACATGGGCAGGCTGGCCGACACGTACTCCAGATCCGAGCCCTGCTCCATGCCATGCAGCACGTCATGGGGTGCATCGCGCAGGCGCAGGTGTACGGAGGGACCGCACAGCCGCACGGGCGCCGAGCGTTCCAGTTGGTAGCTGATGCTGCCGGACAGCACCAGCACGAGCTTGACCCCGGCCTGCTCGCTCTCGCTGAACCACTGCGTGCGGTCAAAGCGCAGCCGGCCTGCCGACAGGCTGAGCATGGGCGTGGGCATTTGAACGGCGCCGCCGGGAGAAGAAGCAGGAAGGGTGCGGTCCTTTTTCATGGGCGGGTCCGGGCAGCTTGCGCCGTGGTGGCAGGGATCATGAGGGGCGCATGTTAATGCAATTCATTCTCATTTGCCGAACAAGGCCGAACAGGTCATTCGCCCGCCGCATGACGTCCTGCCAAAACATTGATTGACGTCAAGACAGCCACCGCCCAGCATTGGCCCGCCTGAAAAATCCGCCGCTGGCCCCAGCCGCTGCGCCACCAGAACATCGACAAGGAGACATCCCCATGCCCCGTACCCTTTCACGCAAGCAATTCCTGCGCGCGGCCGCGCTGCTTGGCGCCACGCTGCTGCCCCTGCCCCAGGCCTGGGCGGATGCCTACCCGGCCCGGCCCGTCAAGCTGGTCGTGCCCTTCGCCCCTGGCGGCAATACCGATGTGCTGGCGCGCATGGTGGCGCAGGGCCTGTCCGAGTCGCTGGGCCAGCCCGTGATCGTGGAAAACATCTCCGGCGCCAACGGCTCCATCGGCGCCAGCCGCGTGGCTTCGGCGGCCAATGATGGCTACACGCTGCTGTTCGGCACAGCCGGCACCCAGGCCATCAACCAGAGCCTGTACAAGAACCTGAGCGAGAAGAGCCTGGGCGATTTCGAGTACGTGGCCCTGGTGACCACCATTCCCAATGTGCTGGTCGTCAACGAGACGCGCACGCCCGCCAGGACGGTGAAGGACCTGGTGGCACGCGCCGCCGCGCAAAAGACCGGCATGAGCTATGGCTCGCCGGGCAGCGGCTCCACGGTCCACCTGTCGGGCGAGCTGTTCAAGAGCGCCACCCAGCTGGACATGGTGCATGTGCCCTACAAGGGCAGCGCGCCGGCCCTGACCGACCTGCTGGGCGGCCAGATCGATTTCATCTTCGAGAACGTGACGCCCGCCCTGCCCTTCGTGCAGTCGGGCAAGCTCAAGGCCCTGGCCGTGACCTCCGAGCAGCGCCTGCCCGCCCTGCCTGATGTACCGACCATGAAGGAAAGCGGCTACCCCACCTTCGTGACCGGCACCTGGAACGGCGTGCTGGCACCCAAGGGCACGCCGGCCGCCATCGTCAAGCGCCTGGAAGAGGCCACGCTCAAGGTGGCGGGCCATGCCGACTTCAAGTCCAAGGTGACGGCGCTGGGCGGCGAAGTGCGCCTGCTGGACTCCAAGGCCTTCCGCGAATTCACGCGGGCCGAGTACCAGCGCTGGAATGCGATCGTGCAGACGGCGAAGCTGGAGCGGCAATAACATCGGCTCCGGCCCCCGCCTCCGGCGCCCGCTGGCGGCGGGCCCAGAACGTCTCGTTCGCCCAGCGCGGCTCCAGCGCGTAGTAGTGCTGGTGATGGGTGCGGTACGCGGCGCGTATCGTGCCGATCCACGCACTCCAGGACGGCAGCGCATCGGCATCGCCCGCCAGGCTGCGGCGCACGGCCAGGGCGGCCTCGCTGCCCGTGACCAGGCTGTTGAGCAGGCCCTGCGATGCCAGGGGATCGAAGGACAGGCCTGCATCGCCAACGGCCAGCCAGTCCGGCCCGCTGGCTGCATCAAGCCATTGCTCGTGGGGGGCGGCCACGCGCAGCGGCTCCAGCACCCGGCTGCCCCTGCTGCGCGCGCCCACCAGGGCCGTGTGATGCGCCATTTCCAACAGATCGGCCGTGCTGCGCAGGCGCCGGGCTTCAGGCAGGTCGATATCGGTCTGCCAGGCAATCACGCAACTGCCATCGGGCAGGTCGGCGCTGTACCACCAGCCTTCGGCGTCCGATTCGATCATGGTGGTGCCTGCATGCTCATGCGATGGCGGCTCCACCCAGGCGTGAAAGCAGACCAGGCGGCCACCACGGTGGACCTGGGCGCCCGCCTGCCGGGCCACGCGGGCCGCGCGGCCCGTGGCATCGACCACGATGCGGCAGGACAGCTCCAGCGGGCCGTGCGCCGGGTCGCCCTGCGCCCTATCGATCAGGCAGCGCCAGCGCATGGGTGCGCCCGATGGCTGGCGCTGCAGGCTGCGCAGCGTGGCGGGCACCAGGCAGGGCACGCCACGGCTGCGCGCAGCCTCCAGCAGCATGGCGTCGAAGCGCTTTCGGTCCAGGTGCCAACCCGCGCCATGCGGGTCGAACAGCGCGTCCTGAAAGATGACCTCGGAGCTTCCCCACAATGACCGCCGCGACCAGGCAGGACGGTGGCCCTGTGCCGCGAACGCATCCCACACGCCCAGGTCGGACAGAATCACCCGGGCCGCAGCGGGCAGGGTTTCGCCAATGGCCCGCCCAGCCTGCACGGCGCGTCCTACCAGCGCCACGCGGCAGTGCCCTGCCAGTTGCGCGGCAACGGCCGCGCCCGCCGGCCCTGCGCCCACGACGAGCACATCCAGTTCATCCGGCAGCGGCGCGGCGGCCATGGCGTGCGACGGCATGGCCGGCACTCAGCGCGGCAGCACCGGGCCGCGCTGCGTCATGGCGCGCAACTGCTGCTCGTTGTCTGCATCGAAGGGCTCGATGCGGGGAGGCGCCTCCTGCCCGTCCGGTTGCACCGCAGTCTTGACTATGTGCAACGGCGCCGGGGCGATGCGGTTTTCCACCTGCATCACCGGCGGGAAGTCCTTGTCGCCCCGCACTCCGGGCCGACTCTCGATGACGCCCATGTCACCGAAGTGGCTGATCATGCGGTTGATCTCGCTCTCATAGCCTTCCTCACCCAGTGTGCGGAACCACGACTCGCGGCGGTTGAAGGCAGCGACACGCTGCTCGCGCGGCAGTTCGGTGTCGATGACCCTTTCATAGGCCTCCTGCGTCAGCACCTGGTTGGGCACGCGGGCCGGCCAGAACGTGGGCAGGTAGGGGTCGTAGCGTGGGCCATAGCCGGCGTAATAGCCGCTGCGGCAGCTGGCGGTGTCGGTCTGCCAGGGGACCGCCATCCAGCGCGTGAGGTCGCCGGCCACCTGCGCATACAGCGGCCCGCTCTCGGACAGGGCCACCGCAGGCGTGAGCCGGGAGCCGTAGAGCTGCAGCTCGGGCGGGTTCACTGCGGCCTCGCGGATGCGGAACGGCGCCCGGTACATGCTGGCGTGCCGCATGGGCCAGGTGATCTCGCAGCCCGGGTGGAAGGCGTCGGCCAGGCAGTCGTCCATGGCAGCATGGTCGAGCATGGCCGGCTGCTCCTGCAGCGGCACGTCGGCGAGCTGGGCAGGGTACTGCTGGCCGGGTTTCCAGTCGGACAGGAAATGGCCACCGGCCCACAGGTCCAGCATTCTCAGTTGCGTGGGGGTCAGCGCCGCATGCTGGCGCGGTGTGTCGGCGGGTGGCACGGCCATGGCGTCGCCATACAGCCAGGGCCAGGGCTGGGGAGATGCGCCATCACGGTCAAAGCGGCGGAAGGCATTGGCCACCTGCTGGCGCAGCTCGGCCCAGGTCGTGCCCGGGCTGTTGAGCCTGGCGATCCACGCCTCGTCATCCGCACTGGCCGCCCCGCCCCAGCCGAACTGGGATGCAAAGCCCTTGTTCGCCCACTGCAGGCTGCTCTGGCGCTGGAGTATGGGCAGGATGTGCCGGCTGAAGGAGACGTGCAGCGGGAAGGCGGCCATGCCCGAGTGGATGTACACATCCTCCATCAGGTCCTTCATGGTGCGCACCGACTTCATCTGCGGGCCGTAGTTGGGCGGCGCAACCGTGACCCATGCCGCATCCACCGGCACGGAAACGCCGGCCACGACGACCTTGGCGCGCACGGGGCCGTCGGCCACATCGTCATGCCAGCCCTCGTTGTTCGCAAACGTGGTGGCCTTGGAGCCATCCACGGAGGCAGAGACGCCACGGCCTCCCAGCACGAGAAGCTGGCCCGTCTTTTCAATGCGCAATTCGCCCAGATAAACCGGCTTGCCGCAGAAACTGCCGCTGTCGAATGCCACCGGGGCCGAGCCTTTGGCAATGCGGCGGGCTCCCGGTCGAATGGCCAGGCTTTTCCGGTCCTTCACCGTGGCATTGCGCAAAATCGTGGGATCGGCTGCTGCGGCTTCAGGCACGTCCAGCGCCAATTGGAATTGATACCAGGCGGCCTTGGTATTGGCCAGTTCGACTTCCCATTCGATCTGGTCCTGGTCGGACGTGAGTTCACGCACCACCTCGCCTGCGGCGTTGTAGCCGTAGATGCGAAAGCGCGCAGCCTGCCGCTTGAGCGCGCCCTGCGCATCGCGCAGGCTGCCCGGCGCCATGGGCGGAACATGCATCAGCTCAGGGCCGACATAGTACTCATCCAGACTATTGCCAATACGCGCCACACCAATTCCCGGGTGTATGGCTGCACGCACAATGGTGGAGTCGATTCCCATTCGTCGCCCTTTCAGTTGCTGAGGCACTGATTGCAACAAACAGTATCAAAAAAGCCGAGACAAAGTTAATTATCGGGAATCAACAATCCATAGCAACGTAAGAATGAGTTCAATTGAACCCATTCATTCACCAATAGATGGACTGCTATTGATAATGAATTAGCAGGATAAATATCGATTCACAGCAGCACGATGTCGTATTGCTCCTGTGCCATGGCTGTCTCGGCCTGCAGCGAGATGGGCTTCTTGATGAAGTCGGACAGGCCGGCCAGGTGCTGGCTTTCCTCGTCCAGGAACATCTCCACCACCTTGGGCGAGGCCACGATGCGGAACTCGCGCGGGTTGAACTGGCGCGCCTCGCGCAGGATTTCGCGCAGCACCTCGTAGCAGACGCTGCGCACGGTCTTCACATGGCCCTTGCCCTGGCAGACCGGGCAGGATTCGCACAGCATGTGGGCCAGCGATTCGCGCGTGCGCTTGCGCGTCATCTCCACCAGGCCCAACTGCGAGAAACCGCCCGCCATGGTCTTGACGCGGTCGCGCCCGAGCTGGCGCTTGAATTCGGACAGCACCTCGGCCTGGTGGTCGTCGCGCACCATGTCGATGAAGTCCACGATGATGATGCCGCCCAGGTTGCGCAGGCGCAGCTGGCGCGCGATCTGCTGGGCCGCTTCCAGGTTGGTCTTGAAGATGGTGTCGTCGAAGTTGCGCGCCCCCACGTAGCCGCCGGTGTTGACGTCCACCGTGGTCAGCGCCTCGGTCTGGTCCACGATCAGGTAGCCGCCGGACTTGAGATCCACGCGGCGGCCCAGAGCACGGGCGATTTCCTCGTCGATGGCGAACAGATCGAAGATGGGCCGCTCGCCGCGGTAGTGCTGCAGCTTGGGAACGGCCGCCGGCATGTATTCCTGCCCGAAGGTCATGAGCAGGGCGAACTGCTCCTTGGAGTCGATGCGGATGCTCTGCGTGCCCTCGCCCACCAGATCGCGCAGCACGCGCTGCAGCAGGTTCAGGTCTTGGTGCAGCAGCGACATGGGCGGCAGGCGCACCGAGGCGTCCTTGATGCGGCTCCAGGTCTTGCGCAGGTAGCGGATGTCGTCGGCCAGCTCGGCGTCGCTGGAGTCCTCGCCATTGGTGCGCAGGATGAAGCCGCCGCCCCCGCCGGTTTCCTTGGTGCCCACCAGGCCCTGCAGGCGGGCGCGCAGCGCGTCGCGCTCGCCCTGCGGGATTTTCTGCGAGATGCCGATGTGGTCATCCTGGGGCAGCAGCACCAGCAATCGCCCCGCAATGCTGATCTGCGTGGACAGGCGCGCACCCTTGGTGCCGATCGGGTCCTTGATGACCTGCACCATGATGGTCTGGCCTTCGAAAACCTGCTTTTCGATGGGCACGACAGGCATGTCCTTGCGCGCGAACATGGGGGCCTCGCCCCCTTCCTGCCGCTGCCAGACATCGGCCACATGCAGGAAGGCTGCTCGCTCCAGGCCGATGTCGATGAAGGCCGACTGCATGCCCGGCAGCACGCGCGAGACCTTGCCCAGATAGACGTTGCCGACCAGGCCGCGCTCCAGCGGGCGCTCCATGTGCAGCTCCTGGACGGCGCCGTTCTCGATGATGGCCACGCGCGTTTCCTGTGGCGACCAATTGATCAGAATGTCTTGCTGCATGCTGTGCCTGTGGTGTGCTTTGTCGTTTGTATTTCTCGGCCATGGCGGCCCGGCCATCATTGCGCCGGTGGCCGCTTGCCACTATCTTGCCGCGCCATCCGCTGCCATCGGCGGTCTGCGCATGCCTGCACGCCCCTGCGGGCCCAGGTCGGGGAGCCGGCCTACAGTGCCCAGCCCAGCTCGCGCAGCAGCGCCGCCGTCTCGAACAGCGGCAGGCCCATGATGCCCGAGTAGCTGCCGTGCAGCCACTGCACATGGGCCGCCGCGCGGCCCTGTATGCCATAGGCGCCGGCCTTGCCCAGGGGCTCGCCCGAGGTCACATACGCGTCGATCTGCTGCGCGCTCATGGCCGAGAAGCAGACCTGGGACACCGACAGCGCAGCCAGGCGCCGCGTGCCGTGCTGTATGGCGACGGCGGTCAGCACCTCGTGCTCGCGGCCCGCAAGCGCGGTCAGCATGCGGCGGGCATCGTCGGCATCGGCAGGCTTGCCAAGAATGCGGCCATCCAGCGCCACCGTGGTGTCCGAGCACAGCACGGGCGCCACAGCCAGGGCGCGGCGCGCATGGCGGGCCATGGCGGCATCGAGCTTGAGCGCGGTGACGCGCTGCACATAGTCGCGCGCTGCCTCATCGGCCAGTTCGGCCTCTATGGCCTCGGCATCTTCGGCAATGTCGCCCTCGGCGTTGGGCAGCAAAAGCTCATGGGCCACACCCAGCTGCTCCAGCAGCTGGCGGCGGCGGGGGCTCTGGGAGGCAAGGTAGATGAATGGCGGCATGATAAGAATGAGAAATGCCTTCAGCCCTTTGTTGCAAAGCGCTGAAGGCTATCAAAATCATAGTATCACGAGATCCTCGGATCCGCGTGACAGGGCCGCTGGCAGAGGCTGGGAGCCGGGACAGACCCTATTCCCGGTGATAGGGATGGCCGGCGTTGACCGACCAGGCACGGTACAGCTGCTCGATGAGCAGCACCCGCACCATGGCATGCGGCAGGGTCAGGTCCGACAGGCGGATGCGCTCGTGCGCAGCCTGCCTGAAGGCGGGGTCCAGTCCGTCCGGGCCGCCGATGATCAGGGCCACGTCGTCGCCCTCCAGCTGCCAGCCCTGCAGGCGCTGGGCCAGCGCCTTGGTGGTCAGATTGGTGCCGCGCTCATCGAGCACGACGATGCGCGTGCCGCGCGGAATGGCGGCCTCGATGCGCTTGCGCTCGGCCGCGTACAGGGTCTCGACCGTCTTGGAGCCGCGCGGCTCGGTCTTGACGGCCTTGAGCTCCACCTTGAGCTCCGGGGGAAAGCGCTTGGCATAGTCGTCGTAGGCCGTCTGCGCCCAGTCGGGCACATGCTGGCCCACGGCCACGATCAACAGCTTCATGCAGCGTCAGTCCCGAACCGTTCAGGCCTTGGCGCGGGGAGCGCGCTTGGCGGCCGGCTTGGCAGCGGCACCTGCCTTGGGCTTGGCGGGAGCGCGGTTGACCACCACGGTCTTGATGGCCTTGGGCGCTGCCGTCTTGCGGGCCGGCGCCTTGGCGGCGGCCGACTTCACGGCGGCAGACTTGGGAGCGACCGACTTTGCAGCAGCCGGCTTGGCGGCCGCCGTACGGGATGCTGCCGGCTTGGCAGCTGAGGAACGGGGCGCAGCGGCCTTGGCAGGAGCTGCCTTCTTGGCAGCGGGCTTCTTGCCTGCAGCAGGTGCGGCGGCAGAAGCGGCCTTCTTGGCAGCAGGCTTGGCGGCCGTTGCAGCAGCCTTCTTGGAAGCGGCCTTCTTGGCCTTTTCCTCGGCCTTGTCGGTGGCGGCCGAGCGCGTGGGCTTGGGAGCACCCAGCTTCAGGCGCACAGGCGTCTCGCCCCAGATCTCTTCCAGGCGGTAGTACTGGCGGATGGCTGGCTGCATCACATGGACCACGGCCTGGCCGCAGTCCACGATGATCCACTCACCGTTTTCTTCGCCTTCCTGGCGTGGCACGGGAAAACCGGCCTGCTTGACGGCGTCGCGCACGCTGGAGGCCAGCGCCTTGGTCTGGCGGTTGGAGGTGCCCGCAGCCACGATCACGCGCTCGAACAGCGGCGAGAGCTTTTCGGTATTGAAGACCTGGATGTCTTGGGCCTTGACGTTTTCGAGGCCGTCAACAATGGCGCGTTGCAGCTTGGTCACGTCGCGCTTGGCTGCGGAATCCGATTTGGTGGAAGTGGTCATCAGGCGGTGATCAGTGGAATAGAAATGGGATCAATATAGCGCGAGCGCCGTGCGGCCCGTAGAGGGCTTGGCTGTAGCGGCGCTCCAAAATGCATGGAGTTCGCCCACAGATCGCCGGAAGATTTCGCGCCGAAGAAAGTGGAGAACGCAGCCAACGCTGCGCCTCAAGCTATTGAAATTATAGTTTTGCCGCCTATTCCCTTGCACGCGCGGATTTCGCCACGCGGCCGGAGATGGCGGCAATGGAACTCAAAGCCAGTCGCGGCGCACCAGGAATTGCTCCAGCAGCGCGCGCTCGGGCGTGCCGGGCGCGTCCTCGCGCTGGTAGCTCCAGCTCGCATGCGGGGGCATGGACAGCAAGATGGATTCCGTGCGCCCGCCGGACTGCAGGCCGAAGTGCGTGCCCCGGTCCCAGACCAGGTTGAACTCCACGTAGCGGCCGCGGCGGTAGCGCTGGAAATCGACCTGCTGCTGCCCGTACTCCATGGCCTGGCGGCGCTCGACGATGGGCAGGTAGGACTCCAGAAAGGAATCTCCCACCGAACGCAGCATGTCGAAACTGCGCGCCTGGCCCAGCTCAGAGAAGTCGTCGAAGAAGATGCCGCCGACGCCGCGCTGCTCGTTGCGGTGCTTCAGGCAGAAGTACTCGTCGCACCAGGTCTTGAAACGCGGGTAGAGCGTGTCGCCAAAAGGCGCCAGCGCATCGCGGCAGACGCGGTGAAAGTGCCGTGCATCTTCCTCGAAGCCGTAGACCGGTGTCAGGTCCATGCCGCCGCCGAACCAGCAGGTGGGCTCGTTGCCCGGATGCCCTGCCGCACCTGAGCCGGCCGCACCTGAGCCGGCCGCAATCATTCGCACATTCATGTGTACCGTAGGCACAAAAGGATTGCGCGGATGGAAGACCAGGGACACGCCCATGGCCTCGAACGGCGCACCCGCCAGTTCAGGCCGGTGCTGCGTGGCCGAGGGCGGCAGCTGCGGCCCGCGCACATGCGAGAAGCCGCAGCCCGCGCGCTCGAACACGCGGCCGCCCTCCATGATGCGGGTGATGCCATCGCCCTGCAGGCGCTCGCCGGGGCCCTTGCTCCAGGCGTCGGACAGAAAGCGTGCACCGCCCTCGCCTTCCACCTGCTCCAGCGCCTGCGTGATGCGGGCCTGCAGGCCCGTCAGGTACTCGCGCACCTGCGCCACGGGCAGCGCCTGCCCGGTCGATTGCTCTGCCATGGACTCAGTTCTTCACAGCACGGAAGCCGATGTCGCGGCGGTACTGGGCACCATCGAAATGGATGCCGCGCGCCACGTCATAGACTTTTTGCTGGGCCTGCTTGACGCTGTCGGCCAGCACGGTGACGCACAGCACGCGGCCACCGCTGGTGACGGGCACGCCGTCCTTGAGCTGGGTGCCGGCATGGAAGACCATGGCATCGGCGGCGTCCTGCGGCAGCCCGCTGATGGCATCGCCCTTGCGCGGGTCCTCGGGGTAGCCGGCCGCAGCCATGACCACGCCCAGCGCCGTGCGGCGGTCCCATTGCAGCTCGACCTGGTCGAGCTTGGCATCGGTGGCCGCCAGCATGACGTCCACCAGATCGCTCTTGAGGCGCATCATGATGGGCTGGGTCTCGGGGTCGCCCATGCGGCAGTTGAACTCCAGCGTCTTGGGATGGCCGGACGCGTCGATCATCAGGCCCGCATAGAGGAAGCCGGTGTAGGGAATGCCGTCCTTTTCCATGCCGCGGATGGTCGGCAGGATGATCTCGCGCATGGCGCGGGCATGCACGTCGGCCGTGACCACGGGCGCGGGCGAGTAGGCGCCCATGCCGCCCGTGTTCGGGCCCTGGTCGCCGTCCTTCAGGCGCTTGTGGTCCTGGCTGGTTGCCAGGGCCAGGACGTTCTTGCCGTCGCACAGCACGATGAAGCTGGCTTCCTCGCCGGCGAGGAATTCCTCGATCACCACGCGGGCGCCGCCGTCGTTGTGGGCCACGCCGTACTTGTTGTCCACGAGCATGAAGTCCACGGCGTCGTGGGCTTCCTGCAGTGTTGTCGCAACGACCACGCCCTTGCCTGCGGCCAGGCCGTCGGCCTTGACCACGATGGGCGCACCCAGGCGGTCCACGTAGGCATGGGCCGCCACCGGGTCGGTGAAGGTTTCATAGAGCGCCGTGGGGATGCCGTGGCGCGCCATGAAGTCCTTGGAGAAGGCCTTGGAGCTTTCCAGTTGGGCGGCCGCCTTGGAGGGGCCGAAGATGCGCAGGCCGTGGGCGCGGAACTCATCGACCACGCCGGCAGCCAGCGGAGCCTCGGGGCCGACCACGGTCAGCGCGACCTTCTCGGCCTGCGCCCACTCGCGCAGCGCCTGCGGGTCGGTGATGTTGAGGTTTTCCACCTTGCCGCCGGCCAGGCCCGTGCCACCGTTGCCGGGGGCCACATAGACCTTGGTCGATTTCGGCGATTCAGCCAGTTTCCACGCCAGGGCGTGCTCGCGGCCTCCGCCACCAATCACAAGAATTTTCATAGTTCAGCGTTGTGGTAGACGTCCTGTACGTCATCCAGGTCTTCGATCATGTCCAGCAGCTTTTGCATGCGGGCTGCGTCATCGCCTTGCAGGGCGATGGTGTTTTCCGGGCGCATGGTGACTTCAGCCACCTCCGGCGTCAGGCCCTTGGCCTGCAGCGCGTCGCGCACGGTTTCGAACTCTGCGGGTGCGGTCAGCACCTCGATGGCTCCCTCGTCATCGGTGATCACGTCCTCGGCGCCGGCCTCCAGAGCCACTTCCATGATCTGGTCCTCGTCGCTTCCGGGAGCGAAGATCAGTTGTCCGACATGCTTGAACTGGAAGGACACGGAACCCTCCGTGCCCATGTTGCCACCGTACTTGCTGAAGGCGTGACGCACATCCGCCACAGTGCGCACGCGATTGTCGGTCATGGTGTCCACGATGATGGCCGCGCCGCCAATGCCATAGCCTTCGTAGCGGATTTCCTCGTAGGTCACGCCTTCGAGGTTGCCCGTGGCCTTGTCGATGTTGCGCTTGATGTTGTCGGCCGGCATGTTGGCCGCCTTGGCCTTTTCCACCGCCAGGCGCAGGCGCGGGTTGGCGCTGAGATCGCCCCCTCCCGTGCGTGCCGCCACCATGATTTCACGGATGATGCGAGTCCAGACCTTGCCGCGCTTTTCGTCCTGGCGGCCTTTGCGGTGCTGGATATTGGCCCATTTACTGTGTCCTGCCACAGGCTGTCCTTTGATATTGATTTAACCTTGCGGCTGGGATTTTACTTTTGACCGCATGCTCCCCCGAGGAAACCCGAAATGGCCGCTCCACTTCTGATCGCCCGCCACTCTGCCACAGAATGCCTGCTGCTGCCCGCACTGGCCAATCGACATGGCCTGATCACGGGCGCCACCGGCACCGGCAAGACCGTGACGCTGCAGAAAATGGCCGAGGGATTCTCCGAGATCGGCGTGCCGGTGTTCATGGCCGACATCAAGGGAGACCTGTCCGGCATCAGCCAGGCAGGCAGCACGGGCGCCAAGATGGCGGCCTCCCTGCAGGAGCGCGGCATCGAGATTCCCCAGCCCCTGGCCTGCCCCACCACACTGTGGGACGTGTTCGGCGAGCTCGGCCACCCGGTGCGCGCCACGGTCTCGGACATGGGTCCGCTGCTGATCGGCCGCATGCTGGCCCTGAACGACACGCAGATGGGCGTGCTCAACCTGGTCTTCAAGATTGCCGACGACAACGGCCTGCTGCTGCTGGACCTCAAGGACCTGCGGTCCATGCTCCAGCATGTGGGCGACAACGCCAAGCAGTTCACCACCGAGTACGGCAACATCAGCGCGGCCAGCGTGGGCGCCATACAGCGCGGGCTGGTGGCCATCGAGTCGCAGGGCGGTGACAGGTTCTTTGGCGAGCCCATGCTCGACATCAACGACCTGATGCAGACCGATGCCGGCGGCAAGGGCGTGGTCAACATCCTGGCCGCCGAGAAGCTGATGAATTCGCCGCGCCTGTACTCCACCTTCCTGCTGTGGATGCTGTCCGAGCTGTTCGAGCGCCTGCCCGAGATCGGCGACCCCGACAAGCCCAAGCTGGTCTTCTTCTTCGACGAGGCCCACCTGCTGTTCAACGACGCGCCCAAGGTGCTGCTCGAACGCATCGAGCTGGTGGTGCGCCTGGTGCGCTCCAAGGGCGTGGGTGTGTATTTCGTCACGCAAAACCCGATGGACGTGCCCGACACCGTGCTGGCCCAGCTGGGCAACCGCGTGCAGCATGCGCTGCGCGCCTTCACGCCGCGCGACCAGAAGGCCGTCAAGGCCACGGCCACCACCATGCGGCCCAAGCCCGGCCTGGACATCGAGGCCGCCATCACCGAGCTGGCCGTGGGCGAGGCCCTGGTGAGCTTCCTCGACGACAAGGGACGCCCCGGCATCACCGAGCGTGCCTACGTGATCCCGCCCGGCAGCCAGATCGGCCCCATCAACGAGGAGCAGCGCAAGACACTGCTGGCACAGTCGCTGGTGGCCGGCGTCTATGAAAAGGCCGTGGACCGCGAGTCGGCCTACGAGGTGCTGCGCGGCCGCACGGCAGCGGCCGGCGACGGCGCAGCGCCAACCGGCACGGGCCCGGCCGGTGCTGCGCCCGCGGCAAGCGAAGGCGGCGCCATGATGGACGGGCTCAAGGACCTGCTGTTCGGCACCACGGGCCCGCGCGGCGGCAAGCACGACGGCCTGGTGCAGACCATGGCCAAGTCCACCATGCGCACCATGGGCAATTCGCTGGGCAAGGAAATCCTGCGCGGCGTGCTCGGCGGCATCCTGGGCAACAAGAAGCGCTGAAGCGCTGACACACCGGCACTGCGCCGCATCAAACACCATAGCACCCAGCCGTTGCCATGCAACGGCTGGCGCATTTCAGGGCTCTGAAAGCCCGCGCATGCGGCTATGATCGAAAGCGCCTCCATCCACTTTGCGGAACCGCACGCCATGACGACGAACAGCCCTCCCTCGCTGCCCACCTATGACGATGTCGCCGCCGCCGCTCGCCGGCTGGAAGGCGTGGCCCACCGCACACCCATACTGCGCAGCCGCACCGCCGACGAGCTGCTGGGCGCCCAGCTGTTCTTCAAGTGCGAGAACCTGCAGCGCACGGGCGCCTTCAAGATACGCGGCGCCTACAACGCGCTGTCGCAGTTCACGCCCGAGCAGCGCAAGCGCGGCGCACTGGCCTTCTCCTCGGGCAACCATGCCCAGGCCGTCGCCCTGGCCGCGCAGATGCTGGACATGCCCGCGCTCATCGTCATGCCCGAGGATGCCCCCGCCTCCAAGATGGCAGCCACGCGCTCCTACGGCGCCCAGGTGGTGACCTATGACCGCTTCACCGAGGACCGCGAGGCCATCTCCCGCCGCCTGGCCGACGAGCGCGGCATGACGCTGATCCCGCCGTTCAACCACCGCGACGTGATCGCCGGCCAGGGCACGGCAGCCAAGGAACTGTTCGAAGAGGTGCCCGACCTGGACTACCTCTTTGTCTGCCTGGGCGGCGGCGGCCTGCTGTCGGGCAGCCTGCTGGCAGCCGGGCAACTGGCGCCGCGCTGCAAGGTCTACGGCGTCGAGCCCCAGGCCGGCGACGATGCTCGCCAGTCGCTGCGCGCAGGCCAGATCGTGCAGATCCCCACGCCCCACACCATTGCCGACGGTGCCCAGACCCAGTCCATCGGCGATATCACATTCGCCATCATCCGCGAGCATGTGGAAGATATCCTGGCCGTGGCGGACGAGCATCTGGTGCAGGCCATGCGCTTTTACGCGGAACGCAAGAAAATCGTGGTCGAACCCACGGGAGCGCTCTCGCTGGCGGGCGCCCTGCATGGCGGGGTTGCGCTGTCGGGCGCGCGCGTGGGCATTCTGATCAGCGGCGGCAATGTGGACCTGGCGCGCTACGCACGCTTTCTGCACGACTGAACCGCCCCCTGGCACCGGCCGCAAATGCCGGCGCCCCTTTTTTCCAGAAGAAAACCATGAGTACTCTGCACCTGATCGACCACCCGCTGGTCCAACACAAGCTCACGCTGATGCGCCGCAAGGAAGCCAGCACCAACAGCTTTCGCCGCATGCTGGGCGAGCTGTCCACGCTGATGGCATACGAGATCACGCGCGACATGCCGCTGCAGGACATCGAGATCGAAACCCCGCTGGAGACCATGACCGGCAAGGTCATCGACGGCAAGAAGCTGGTGCTGGTGTCCATCCTGCGCGCCGGCAACGGTTTCCTCGACGGCATGCTCAACGTCGTGCCCGGTGCGCGCATCGGCCACATCGGCCTGTACCGCGACCCCGAGACGCTGCAGCCCGTCGAGTACTACTTCAAGATGCCCTCCGAGATGGAAGAACGCGACGTGCTGGTCGTCGATCCCATGCTGGCCACGGGCAATTCGGCCGCCGCCGCCGTGGCGCGCCTGAAGCAGCTGAACCCGAAGTCCATCAAGTTCATGTGCCTGCTGGCTGCGCCCGAAGGCGTGGCCACCATGCAAAAGGCCCACCCCGACGTGGACATCTACACGGCCGCCGTGGACCGCCAGTTGGACGCGCACGGCTACATACTGCCGGGCCTGGGCGACGCGGGCGACCGCATCTTCGGCACCAAGTAGGCTTGGTGCACGCACCCACAAAAAAGCCGCACATCGTGCGGCTTTTTTGCTGGGGAGCGGGGGGCAGCGGGGTCAATCCACCAGGCCCGCGTAGACGTGCTGCACGTCATCATCGTTCTCGATGCCGGCCAGGAAGTCCTGCACTTCCTCCTGCTGCTCGGCCGACAGGCTGGCCATGCTGACCGGCGTCTTGGCCTTGTAGCCCAGCTTGGCCGACAGCACCTTGAAGCCCTGGGCCGGCAGCGCCTTGCTCACGGTATCCAGGTCCGTCGGGTCGGTGATGAACAGCGTCGTGCCCTCTTCCTCGCCGGGCTCGAAGTCCTGTGCGCCGGCCTCGATGGCGGCCAGCTCGGCATCGGCACCGCCTTCGGGCTCGCCCTCGATCATGCCCACATGGTCGAAGTCCCAGGCCACGGCCGTCATCTGGCCCTTGCGGAAGCACACGCGCATGTTGGGCGCCGTGCGGTTCACGTTGTCGGTCAGGCACTCGATCATCACGGGCACGCGGTTGGGGCCGTAGCCTTCATAGACCACGCGCTCGTAGTTGACGGCATCGGCACCCACGCCCGAGCCCTTCTTGATCGCACGCTCGAGCGTGTCCTTGGGCATGGAGGCCTTGCGGGCGGCTTCCACGGCCATGCGCAGGCGCGAGTTGCCTGCCGGATCGGCGCCGGCGCGCGCCGCGACGATGATTTCCTTGGCCAGCTTGCCAAACAGCTTTCCCTTGGCATCGGCGACCAGCGCCTTGCCCTTTGCTTTCCATTGCGCGCCCATGGCTGCTTTTCCCTTGCGGATTCTCTGGTGGGTAGGAGGCGCCGCCGACCGCCCCACGCAGGGACCCGGCCCGGCGCCGAAAGAGCGCTGTTTATACACCCGCGCAAGTGGCTGCGCGGGCTTTTTGCGCAGTGGTTGACAGGGCGCCGATGGCTCTGGCCGCGTCGTGCATGATGTTTGCCAGATCAAAGCCGGCCGACTGCGATACGGCGCAGTCGGCCGGGCCGCATGCGCATCGTGCACGGTGACGGGCGCCTCGCGCCGGCACTGGCTGGCCTGCCCCCTGTGGACAGGCAAGGTGACCGCCAGCGAACAGGTGCTGACGCGCCTGGGCCAGCGCGTGCGTGATGTCCGCCAGGGACAGGACGGCTGGCTTTACCTGCTGACGGACGTCCAGGACGGGCAGTTGCTGCGCGTCACCGCCACGCCCTGAGCCCCGTCACGCGCGGCGGCTCACTGCACGGTGATGCCGTTGGCCTTGACCACGGCATCCCAGCGCTTGCGCTCGGCCGCCACGAAGCCCGTGAAGGCGGCGGAGGAACTGCCCACCGGCGTCAGGCCCAGCTTCTCCAGGCTGGTGCGCGTGGCCGGCAAGGCCAGGGCCTTTTGCACCAGGTCCTGCAGCTTCTGCACCGTCTCGGGCGCGGTGCCTGCAGGCAGGAAGAAGCCGTTCCACTCCGTGACCTCGAAGCCCTTGATGCCGCTTTCCGCCACCGTGGGCACGTCGGGCAGGTCCGGCATGCGCTTGGCCGAGGACACGGCCAGCGCCTTGAGCTTGCCGCCCTTGACGTAATTGATGCTGGAGGCCGCGTTGGCAAAGTACACATCGACCTGGCCGCCCATGACATCGACGATGGCGGGCGCCCCGCCCTTGTAGGGAACGTGGACGGCATCGAACTTGGCGTCTGCCTTGAGCAGTTCCGTCGCCATCTGGGCCAGGCTGCCCGGACCGTAGGAGGCATAGGTGAGCCTGCCGGGCTTTTGCCGCGCGGCATTCATGAAGTCGGCCAGGCTGTTGTAGGGCGAGGACGGCGCGGCCACGAGGATGTTGGGCACGCTGATGGCCTGGGACACGGCAATGAAATCCTTGGCCGGGTCATAGGGCAGCTTGCGCAACGCGGGGTTGATGGCGAAGGACGATGCGTCATACAGCACCGTATAGCCATCGGCCTTGGCGCGCGCCACGAGGGCGGCGCCAATGGCGCCGCTGGCGCCGGCCTTGTTGTCCACCACCACGGTCTGGCCCGAGACCTCGCCCAGCGCCTTGGCGATGATGCGCGCCGCATTGTCCGCACCGCCGCCGGCCGAGAACGGCACGACGACCGTGATGGCCTGCGCGGCCGGATAGTCGGCCGCATGCAGCGTGCCCTGGAACAGGCCCAGCCCCGCCCCAATACCCAAGGCCAGCACCGTCATGGCGGGCTGCAGTGTCTTGATCTTCTTCACGTTTCTGTCTCCTGTTGCTCAATGGTGAAAACCTGGGCTGCGAGGCTTGCGTGCCCCGCGCCCTCAATCGAATCCGTACAGCTCGGCGGCGTTGTCCACCAGCACGCGGGCGCGCAGCGCCGCATCGGGAATCCAGCGCGACAGCAGCGCCAGCAGCAGGGGGGTCTGCGGCGGATGGGCAACTTCGGTGACATGGGGCCAGTCGCTGCCCCAGACCAGGCGCTGCGGGGCCTCGGCCACCCAGGCCTGCGCCAGCGCGTCGCAGTCGGCATAGCCTGCGGCCAGGCCCGCCCGGCTGTTCAGATACGGGCCCGAGAGCTTGACCCAGGCCCTGCCCTGCTGCACCAGCCCACAGACCACGCCAAAGGCGGACTGGTGCACGCCAGCGCCGTCAGCACTGTCAGCGAGCCGCGCCATGTGGTCGAACACCAGAGTGCATGGCAGCCGCTGCAGCAGCGCCGCATGGGCCTCGATCTGACTGGCCAGCCAGTGCAGCTGCACATGCCAGCCCAGCGCGGCTATGCGCACGGCCAACGGCTCCAGCATGTCCAGCCGCACGGCTGCATCGTGCTCGGTGTGCAGCGAAAAGCGGATGCCGCGGATGCCGCCGTCATGCAGCGTCTGCAACTGTGCGTCCGTGATATCGGGGTGCACCACGGCAATGCCGCGCGTGCTTGCAGCGCCCAGCGACTGGATGGCGTTCAGCGTGGCCCGGTTGTCCGTGCCATGCGCACGCGGCTGGACGATGACGGCCCGCTCCAGCCCCATGGCGCCGCGCAGCTGCGCATAGTCGGCAGCCGTGGCATGGGCGCCAAAACGCGTATCAAAGCGCGTATCAAAACGCGTACCAAAGCGCGGATCGAACACGTGCAGATGGGCGTCGCAGGCGCCAGCGGGCAGTGCCTGCATCAGCAGCCCTCTTGCGCGGCGGCCTTCAGCGCCTCGGTATGCTGGCCCAGCGTGGGCGCGGCAAAAGCCGGCGGGCCGGGCGTGCGGTCGAATTCGACGGCGCCGGCAAAGCCCCGGTAGCTGCCCAGGGTCGGGTGCTCGAAGCGGGTGACCATGCCCTCGGCCTGCACCTGCGGGTCGTCGAACATGTCTTCCACCGTGCGGGCCGCCGCGCAGGGCACTTCCTCGCCGAACAAGGCCTCCCATTCCAGTGCGCTGCGCCCCGCCAGCGCCTGGCGCAGCAGGGGCACCAGCACGTCGCGGTGCTGGGCGCGCTTGCGCACGGAGTCGTAGCGCTCGTCGCTGGCCACCTCGGGCAGATCCAGCTTGCGGCACAGCGCCGCCCAGAAATGCGCAGTGTTGGCCGAAATGTAGAGATATCCTTCGCGCGTCGGGTGGATGCCCGTGATGCCGCCGGAGCGCATGTCGCGCCCCACCTCGCGCGGCTCCCCCTCTGCCCAGACCATGCGTGCGGACTGCATGGTCAGCGCCGCACGCAGCAGAGACACGCCCACATGCTGGCCCAGCCCGCTTTTCTCGCGCTCGTACAGCGCCGACGACACGCCGCCCGCCACCAGGGCCGAGGCGTAGTAGTCCACCACGGAGCCATAGAGAATCTCGGGCGGCCCGCCTGCCTTGCCCTGCATGGCGCACATGCCGGTCATGGTCTGCAGCACCTGGTCGTAGCCCGCCTTGGCCTTGAGCGGCCCGCGGCTGCCATAGCCGGTGACGCTGCAATAGATGAGGCGTGGGTTGATGGCGGCCAGTTGCGCAAAACCGATGCCCAGCCGCTCGGGCACGCCGGGGCGGAAGTTGTGGACCAGCACATCGGCCTCGCGCACCAGGCGCAGCAGCACGGCATGGTCGGCCTCATCCTTCAGGTCCAGCACCATGCCCCACTTGCTGCGGTTCACGCCCAGGAAGGCGCGGCTTTCCGCTTCCAGCGTGGAGGGGTACTTGCGCAGGTTGTCGCCCACGGGCGGCTCGACCTTGATCACCTCGGCGCCCTGGTCCGCCAGCAGCGAGCAGCCATAAGGCCCCGCGATATAGGCGCTCAGATCCAGCACGCGCACACCGCTGAGCGGGCCTTTCGGTCCCTGGCGTTCACCGGGCACAAAACTCATTCGTTTCTCCTGATAGGGAAGCGGGAAGGCCTGGGGCACCTCCCGCCAAAGGCCGGGTTCAATCGGCCTGGATATTGCGGTCCTTGGCGAGCTGCTTCCAGCGCGCCACGTCGCTGCGGATCACCTGTGCGAACTGCTGCGGCGTCACGGGGTTGGCAATGGCGCCTTCGCGCAGGAAGTTGGCCTGAATGGTCGGCTTGGCCAGCACCTGGTTCACGGCCTGGTTGAGGCGGTCCACGATGTCGGCGGGCGTGCCCGCAGGCGCCAGCAGCCCCCACCACAGATCGAATTCGTAGCCCGGGATGGCCGTTGCCATGGGCGTCAGGTCCGGCGCAATGGGGCTGGGCTTGAGACTGGTGATGCCGATGGCGCGCAGCTTGCCGTTGCGCACCATGGGCAGGATGGACGGGCCGCTGGAGACCAGCATCTGCACCTGGTTGCCGATCACGTCGGTCACGGCCGGACCCTGGCCCTTGTAGGGCACATGCATGATGTCCATGCCCGGCACCATGGAGCGCATCATCTCGGTCGCGAAGTGGTTGATGCTGCCGGTGCCCGAGGTGGCGTAGTTGAACTGGCCCGGGCTGGCCTTGATGGCGCGCACCAGATCCTGCGGCGTCCTGGCCGGGAATTCGTTGTTCACGGCCACCACCAGCGGGCCCTTGGCAAACATGGCCACGGGCGCCAGGTCCTTGACGGGGTCGAAGGGCATCTTGGCCTGTACCGCAGCATTCGTGGTCATGCTGGACGAGACCGCCACCAGCGTGTAGCCGTCCGCCGTCGCCTTGGCCACCGAGGCCGTGCCGGTGTTGCCGCTGGCGCCGGGCCGGTTGTCCACGATCACGGTCTGCTTGAGCAGATCGCCCATTTCCTTGGCGACCTGGCGTGCGAACACGTCGTTGGAGCCACCGGGCGGATAGGGAACCACCATGGTGATGGCCTTGGACGGGAAGGCGCCCTGCGCCATCAATCCCGGCGAAGCCAGCCCGGCCAGCGTGGCCACCGTTGTGGTGGCGGCCAGCGCCACCAGCCTGCGCCGCGCGCGGCAATGGGAAATGCTCATGTCTTTGTCTCCTGTACTGTTTCTTGTCATGGGGATGCCCGGCATGCGGGATGCCGGGGCACCGGATTGCCGGCCGCCCGTTCAGGCCGCCAGCAGCCCCTGTGCATGCGCCGCAGCCACGATGGCCTGGGCGCGCAGCACAAAGGGCTTGTCCACCATCTTTCCGTCCACCACATAGGCGCCCAGCGAATTGGCGTCAGCCTCGCGGGCCGCCTGGACCACCTTCAGCGAGTGGGAAATCTCCTGCTCGGTGGGCTGGTAGACCGCATTGGCCAGGGCGATCTGGCTGGGATGTATGCACGTCTTGCCCAGAAAACCCAGGCCGCGCGACAGGCGGGCCTCGGCGCTGAAGCCCTCGCTGTCGCGGATGTCGGCAAAGGCGCCGTCGTAGGCGTAGACGCCGGCCTCGGCGGCGGCCATGCGCACGGCAAACAGCGCCTGGGCAATGGCGGCGGGCTCGCGCCGGTTCACGCCAAAGGGCTCGAACAGGTCGCCCAGCCCCATCTGCAGGCCTGCCACGCTGGCATGGGCGCTGGCCAGCTCGGCAGCGCAGCGCAGGGCGCGGGGTGTTTCTATGTTGAGCAGCAGGCCAGGCGCCTGGGCCACGCCGTTGGCATCTGCCGCCTCGGCAATGCGCTGTGCGGCCTCGCGCACCTGCTGCACGGTCTCGGGCTTGGGCAGGTTGATGAGGTGCACGCCGTCGCGCACCATCTCGGCGATGTCGGCGCCGAAATGCGGCGTATCCATGGCGTTGACGCGCACGATCAGCGTCTTGCCATGGCCCCGGCTTTCAGGGCTGAGCAGGAAGCTGCGCAGCAGGCCGCGCGCCTCGTCCTTGCGGGCCTCGGCCACCGCGTCCTCCAGGTCGAAGGACAGTGCGTCGGCCTCGCCGGCCAGGGCCTTGGCGAACAGCTCGGGACGCGATGCGGGAACAAACAGTTTGCTTCTCATGCACCGCATTGTGGGCGGCAGAAAGCTAAGAGAAACACAGGTAATATTTGTTCAAACCACACAAATTCTTTGTTTATGGAAACCAGCTACCTGCACAGCTTCCTGCTCGTGGTCGAGACGGGCTCCATGGCCGAGGCCGCGCGGCGCCTGAACATCACGGCCGCCGCCGTGGCCCAGCAGATCCGCATCCTGGAGCGCGAGTTCGACGCCCCCCTGCTGGCCCGCGCAGGCCGCACCGTGCTGCCCACGCCAGCCGGCCACCGGCTGTCGCAATCAGCCCCGCTGCTGCTGCGCGAGCTGGCCAACGCCAAGACCCATGTCAACCATGAGGGCGCCGACGGCGAGCTGGTGATAGGCACCATCAACACGGCCCTGCACAGCCTGCTGCCCGACATCCTGGCGGGCTTTGTGAAGAAGTGCCCGCAGACCAAGGTCTTCCTGCGCTCGGCCACCACGCGCGAGCTGTACCAGGCCGTGCAGCAGGGCGAGCTGGATGCCGCTGTCTGCCTGCACCCCTCCTTCGCCCTGGCCAAGACCTTCGACTGGACACTGCTGCGCGAGGAGCCGCTGGTGCTTCTGGTGCCGCACCAGCTGGCGCACCTGGACCCGCACACGCTGCTGCGCACCCAGCCGCTGATCCGCTATGACCGCAGCCTGGGCGGCGGGCAAATGGTGGAGCGCTACCTGCGCGCCGCGCAGATCGCGCCGCAGGAGCGCTTTGAACTGAGCTCGCTGGTGGCCATTGCCATGATGGTGGAGCGCGGCCTGGGCGTTTCGCTGGTGCCAGACACGGCACTGAACCTGCCCGATGGCCAGGGCGTGGTGCGCCTGGCCCTGCCCGAGGAATCGCAGTCGCGGCGCTTTGGCGTGATGTGGCTGCGCTCGACGGCACGGCTGCCGCTGATCCACAGGCTGGTGGACTGCGCACGCACCGTGGTCAAGCAGCGCGGCGGCCCGCGCGCTGCTGCACGCGCAGCAACCAGGACACCGTAGCCCGCGCCGTCAGGACTCCGCCACGGCCGCCGTGGCAACCAGGTCCTGGAACCTGCGCAGCACGGCCGACGCATCGCCCACGCGCGTGGCCAGATGCAGGGGAGCGGCCAGCCCGGGGCACTGGGACAGCGCACGGTAGACAATGCCGTCGCTGCGCAGGCGCTGCATGGAGGCCGGCACGATGGACAGCCCCAGCCCTGCCGAGACCAGGCTCAGCGTGGCCGTCATGCGCGGCGCCTCCTGCACCACGCGCGGGCTGAAACCGGCCTCCAGGCAGGCCTTGAGAATGGCGTCGTACAGGCCTTGCCCTACCCTGCGCCGGTACAGCACGAAATCCTCCGAGGCGAGCTGCGGCAAAGGCACGGGCCGGCGCAATGGGCGTGCCAGCGCATGCCCTGCAGGCAGGGCCAGCAGCATGGGCTCCTCCAGAATCGGCACGGCCTGCAGCCCCTGGCTGCCATGCAGGGGCGAGCGCACAAAGGCCGCGTCCAGCCGCTCGTGCAGCAGCGCATCCATGAGTTCACCCGTGCCCGCCTCCTCCAGTGCCACGGCCACGCCGGGCACCTGCTGGCGGAACATGCGCAGCACGCCCGGGACAAAGGGATGCAGCGCGGCAGAGCTGGTGAAGCCCACGGCCAGCCGGCCCGTCTCGCCCCGGGCGGCACGGCGCACCACCTCGGCCAGCACGTCACAGCGCTCCAGCAGCGCCTTGGACTCTTCCAGCAGCGCCAGCCCCGCCGCCGTGGGCCGCACGCCGCGCGGCAGGCGCTGCACCAGCTCCACGCCCAATTCGTGCTCCAGGCCCTGCAGCAACCGCGTCAGCGGCGGCTGCTGCATGCCCAGGCGCTCGGCCGCACGCGTGATGTGGCCTTCCTCGGCGATGGCGACAAAGGCGCGCAGTTGGCGAAGCTCGGGCACATCAATACTTTCAAGGTATGGGAAGACTTCAATTGTGGCATTTGCAATCATGGATGGACGGATTTACGCTCGCGCCCCACAAACACACCTACCTGAAAGGCAACACGATGACCTGGTCCGCAAAGCAGTACACAACGTTCGAGCAGGAACGCACGCGCCCCGTGCGCGACCTGGTGGCCGCCATTCCCGATCTGCCTGGCCGCGCCGTGCGGCTGGCCGTGGACCTGGGCTGCGGCCCCGGCAACTCCACCGAGGTCCTGGCCCAGCGCTTCCCCGGGGCCACCGTGACGGGACTGGACAATTCCGAGGACATGCTGGATGCCGCACGCAAGCGGCTGCCGGGCACGGCCTTCTCCCTGGCCGACATCGCCACCTGGCAGCCCGACCAGCCGCAGGACGTGATCCTGGCCAATGCCTCGCTGCAGTGGCTGCCCGACCACCAGCAGCTTTACCCGCGCCTTGTCAGCCACCTGGCACCCGGTGGCAGCCTGGCCGTGCAGACGCCGGACAACCTGGAAGAACCGGCCCACCGGCTGGCACGCGAAGTGGCCGCCAGCGGCCCATGGGCCGCCACGATTGGCGATGTGCGCCACCCCGCACGGCACAGCGCGGACTTCTACTACGCCCTGCTTCGCCCGCACTGCAGCAACGTCGATGTCTGGCGCACCACCTACTTCCACCCGCTGGCGGGCGGCCATGCTGCGGTGGTTGAGTGGTTCAAGGGTTCGGCGCTGCGTCCCTTCGTCGCGCCGCTGGACGAGGAGCAAAAGGCCGGCTTCTACGCAGCGTATCTGCAGGCCATCTCCCAGGCCTACCCCGCGCTGGACGATGGCACGGTGCTGCTGCCCTTCCCCAGGCTGTTCATCGTGGCCAGCCGCTGAAGCGGTGCGCCTTCAGCCCTCAGCGCGCAGGATGCGGCTCGATGAGATCCCACAGATTGCCGTAGAGGTCTTCGAACACGGCCACGGTGCCGTGGGGCTTGCGCTGGGGGTCCTGCACAAAGCGCACGCCGCGCGAGCGGTAGGCCTCGAAGTCACGCAGGCAGTCGTCGGTCTGCAGGAACAGGAACACGCGCCCGCCCGTCTGGTTGCCCACGCGCGCGGCCTGCTCCTCATTCGTGGCGCGGGCCAGCAGCAGGCGCACACCGCCGCCACCGGGGGCCACGGTGACCCAGCGCTTGCCCTCGGACAGGGCGGTGTCCTCTATCAGCACGAAGCCCAGCGCGCCCACATAAAAGCGCAGCGCCTCGTCATAGTCGCGCACGGCGACGCTCACCTGTCCTATCACCTGGGGCATGGAATCCTTTGCAGCAATGATGCGGTCCTCGGACCGCGGGGCCGCGAGGATAACGGAGCCCTGTCAATGCCCTGCCGCCCTGGCCCGTAAGCCCTGCGGCTGGCCCCACAATGGCGGCTTGCAATTGCCTCGTGAGGGATGGGAATCCATGCTGAATGCCTTGTGGCTGGGCTTTTTTCTGGTGGCGGCCGTGGCTGCGCTGGCGCAATGGCTGGTCGGCGGCCAGGCCGGGATTTTCTCGGCCATGGTGCAGGCGCTGTTTGCCATGGCCAGGCTGTCGGTCGAGGTCATGGTGCTGCTGTTCGGCACGCTGACGCTGTGGCTGGGCTTTCTGCGCATCGCAGAGAAGGCCGGCGTGGTGGAGTGGCTGGCGCGCGTGCTGGGCCCGTTGTTCGCCAGGCTCATGCCCGAGGTGCCGCGCGGCCATCCGGCCCTGGGCCTGATCACGCTGAACTTCGCGGCCAACGGGCTGGGACTGGACAACGCGGCCACGCCCATGGGCCTGAAGGCCATGCGCTCGCTGCAGGAGCTCAATCCCCGGCCCGACACCGCCACCAATGCGCAGATCCTGTTCCTGGTGCTCAATGCGTCGTCGCTGACCTTGCTGCCCGTGACCATCTTCATGTACCGCATGCAGCAGGGTGCGCCCGATCCCACCCTGGTCTTTCTGCCGATCTTGCTGGCCACCTCGGCCTCGACCCTGGTCGGCCTGCTGGCCGTGGCCGCCGTGCAGCGGCTGCCGCTGTGGAGCCCCGTGGTGCTGGGCTATCTGCTGCCGCTGGGCCTGGCGCTGGCAGGCTTCATGGCCTTTCTGGCCACGCTGTCGGCGGCTGCACTGGCGCAGCTGTCATCGCTGCTGGGCAACCTGACGCTGTTTGCCCTGATCGTGCTGTTCGTCACCCTGGGCGCCTGGCGCAAGGTCGCGGTCTACGACAGCTTCATCGAAGGCGCCAAGGAAGGCTTTGACGTGGCCAAGGGCCTGCTGCCCTACCTGGTGGCCATGCTCTGCGCCGTGGGCGTGTTCCGCGCATCGGGTGCGCTGGAGTACGCGCTGTCGGGCATACGCTGGGTGGTCGATGCCCTGGGCATGGACGCGCGCTTCGTGGACGCCCTGCCCACGGCCCTGGTCAAACCCTTCTCGGGCAGCGCGGCGCGCGCCATGCTGATCGAAACCATGCAGGCCCAGGGCGTGGACAGCTTCGCCGCCCTGGTGGCCGCCACAATCCAGGGCAGCACCGAAACCACCTTCTACGTCCTGGCCGTCTACTTCGGCGCCGTGGGCATACAGCGCGCCCGTCACGCCGTGCCCTGCGCCCTCATCGCCGAACTGGCCGGCGTGGTGGCGGCCATCGTGGTCTGCTACAAGTTCTTTGGCTGAAGGCACAGTGGATTGCATATCATCTCAACGAGATTCGACAAGAAAGGATGCCTATGCGCCCGTCCGTTGTGCTTGACATGAAGCGAAGTGCAGTGCGCGAAGCGGTCAGCCGCTTTCGCACGGCAAACCCGCGAGTCTTCGGTTCGGTACTGCACGGCACCGACCGGGACGGGAGCGACCTCGACCTGCTGGTTGACGCGCTGCCCGGTGCCACCTTGTTGGACTTGGGTGATCTGGAAGACGAGCTGAAATTGCTGCTCGGCGTTGACGTCGATTTGCTGACGCCCGGTGACCTGCCGTCGAAGTTCCGGGCCAAGGTGCTTGCAGAGGCAAAACCGGTATGAGCGAGAACTACCGCCTGCCTGACTACCTGGACCACATCCAGCAGGCTGCGATCGATGCGCGCAGCTTCGTGGAAGGGTTGACCAAGGAGGACTTCTTCGCCGACAAGCGCTCCCAGCAAGCCGTCATCATGAGCTTCATCATCATCGGCGAGGCAGCCACGAAGGTAATGGACGGCTACGCCAAGTTCACCCAGTCGCACCCCGAGGTGCCGTGGCGCAGCATGCGCAATATGCGCAATCGCATGGCTCACGGCTATTTCGACATCAACCTTGATGTGGTGTGGGAGACAGTGCAGGAGTGGCTGCCGGCACTGCTCAGGCAGTTGCCTGCCGTGCGTCTGGCTGCCGACGACGAAGACCGCAATGACTCTGGCATGGAGCCGTGACTGACAACAGCAAGCTGCCGGTGTTCAGCTCCTCTTCCGTGTTCATGATTGAACCGGCCCCCTGACACTCCAGCGTCAGACCTCCGGCATGATGGCTTCCGCATAGTCATACAGCGCCCCCAGGATCTCCTCGCCGCGCTCGTCCGTACTCTCCGATAGCTGGTCCACCATGGCAAACATCTGCTCGGCCGTGCGTGCGCCGCCCTTGCCTTCGATCAGGCAGGCCGCGCAGTGCTGCAGCCAGCGCTGGCGCTCGGCCGGGTTCAGGCTGGCGGGGAAGTTGCGGGCGCGGTAGCGGAACAGCAGTTCGGTCAGGCGGGCATCGTCAAAGCCCGTGCGGTCCAGCGCCAGCTCCTGCGCAGACAAGCTGCGCAGGTGGTTCAGGCGTCGCCGGTCCTCGTTGCCCACAAAGCCGCCGTACAGGTCCTGGTCGGCATCCAGCCCTTCCTGCGCAGGGCGCTGGTGAACGGCACGCCACAGCGCGCTCATGTCGGGCAGGTCACGTGCAATGGCCGCATGGCCCATGCACTGCTCCACATCGATGCCCCATTGCGCGGCCATGGCCGGGCTCAGCGTCTTGAGGCTGCCGACCACCATGGGCGACTTGTTGACGTGGATGCTCTTGATGGGCAGGCGCTGCACGCCCTCGGGCAGGTCGGCCGCGCGCGAGAACAGGCGCAGGCGCAGCGTGTCCACGTCGATGGAGGCCAGCTCGGACGGGTCCTGCGCCAGATCCCAGCAGATGATCTCGTTCTTGTTGGTGGGGTGCGTGGCCAGCGGCCACATGACGGCGATGCAGCCGCGCTCGGGCCGGATCATGCCGCTGACGTGCAGGAAGGGCCGTGCATGCGCCGGCTCGGCCGGCAGGCCCATTTCCTGCAGCACGCGGTCCTTCTTGTGCAGCGAGAAGGCGAAGTCGAACAATCTGGGCTGGACCTTGCGGATCAGCCGCGCCAGCCCGATGGTGGCGCGCACGTCGGACAGCGCGTCGTGCGCCTTTTCGTGCAGAAGGCCGTTGGCGCGGGCCAAGTCCTCGAGCTTGAAGCTTGGAGATCCATCCTCCTTTTTCGGCCAGGCAATGCCTTCGGGGCGCAGCGCATAGACCATGCGCACCACGTCGAGCAGGTCCCAGCGCCCGCAGCCGTTTTGCCATTCGCGCGCATAGGGATCGATGAGGTTGCGCCAGAACATGAAGCGCGTGATCTCGTCGTCAAAACGTATGGTGTTGTAGCCCACGCCCACGGTGCCTGCCTGGGCCAGTTCTGCCTCGATGCGGGCGGCGAACTGGGCCTCGGGCATGCCCTGCTCCAGGCATTGCTGGGGGGTGATGCCGGTGATCAGGCAGGACTGCGGATCGGGCAGGTAGTCGCCTGCCGGCTGGCAGTACCACATGACGGGCTCGCCGATTTCATTGAGCTCCGCATCCGTGCGGATGCCCGCGAATTGCGCGGGCCGGTCATAGCGCGGCTGGGCGCCGAAGGTCTCGTAGTCGTGCCAGAAGAAGGTATGGGCCATCGGGCGAGTATGCCTGCGAAAAACGGGCCACCGGCCCTCACAGCAGGGGCGAACACAGCCGCGCGCCCGAGTCGAACAGGCGCAGCGCAAAGCCCAGGTCGCGCTTGAAATGCACGCGCTGGGCCTGCTCCAGATCGGCCTCGAACTGCTTGGCCAGATCGCCGTTGAGCGCAGGCCCGTAGGCGATGGCGCAGACCTCGTAGTTCAGGAAGAAGCTGCGGTAGTCGAAGTTGGCCGTGCCGATGATGGCGATGTTGTCGTCCACCACCAGGGTCTTGGAGTGCAGCATGCGTGCCTTGTACTCGTAGACGCGCACGCCGCAGCGGATCAGCTCGTCGTAGTAGGAGCGCGCGGCCGCCGTGACCAGGGCCGAGTCAGAACGGCGCGGCACCAGCAGCTGCACATCGACACCGCGCAGCGAGGCATTGGTGAGCGCTGCCAGCGCGGCCTCCGTCGGCACGAAATACGGCGTGGTCAGCCAGACACGTTCCTCGGCCGCGTTGATGGCCGCTAGATGGGCGCGGTAGATGGCCTGCAGGCCGTTGTCGGGGCCCGAGGTGATGATCTGCACGGGCAGCGGGCCCTCGGGCGCGTCCGGCAGCAGCAGGTCGATGTCGGCGGGCTCGTTCTTGGGGTCCTTTTCCAGCGCATAGGCCCAGTCTTCGAGGAACACCGTCTGCAGCCAGTTGACGATGGCGCCCTTTAGGCGCAGGTGCACGTCGTGGTAGGCATCGGGCATGACACGCGCGTTCTCTTCGTCGGTCACGTTGACGCCGCCCGTGAAGCCCACCTTGCCGTCGCACACCAGGATCTTGCGGTGGGTACGGAAGTTGATGACCGGGCGCAGGCGCCGGCCGATCTTGGTGCCATGGAACAGCGCGACCTCGGCGCCCGCATCCTCCAGCGGCTGCAGAAAGCGCCGTCCCAGCTTCTTGGAACCCAGGGCATCCACCAGCAGGCGCACCTGTATGCCTGCGCGGGCCCGCTGTATCAGCAGGTCGCGCAGGGCCGTGCCGGTCTGGTCGGGCTCGAAGATGTAGTACTCCAGGTGGATGTGGTGGCGCGCCGCATTCACCGCCTCGATGATGGCGTCGAAGGTGGCAGCGCCGCCCACCAGCAGCCGCAGGTCGGCGGCCGTGCTGACGGGAAAGTCGCTGGTGGCCGCCACCAGCCGCGCGACCTGGTGCAGGCGCTCCGAGCTGCCCGGCATGCGCTCGCGCAGGCGCTGCACGCCTGTTCGCACACGCGATGTCTTTCGCGCACGCAGCCGCTTGATGCGCTGGCGCTTGAGCCGCTGCGGGCCGAAGAAGTAGTAAATGGCCAGCCCGCCCACGGGAATCGCCGCCATGGACAGAAGCCAGCTCAGCGTGGCCACGGGCGCGCTGCGCTGCAGAAGGATCCACACCGCGACGATCACCACATAGACCGACCAGGTCACCGACAGCAGCAGCAGCGCATTCTCATGGGTCAGGTACTGACGAAGCCACTCCACAAAGACTCCTTCTGGCGGATCAAAGAAAAAGCCGGCAGCCCGGGGGGCTGTCGGCTTGCGCGATGGGCATCAGGCGATGCACATCAGTCGGCGGTGGCCTCTTTGGGCTCGGCCGGCTCGGACGCCGGGTCCTGCTTGGGCTGGGGCGTGATGTCGAGCTTGACTTCGCCCTTGTCGGCATCGTCGGCATCGGCCACCCAGTCCACTTCCAGGCGGCCACCATCGACCAACTGCCCGAACAGCAGCTCGTCGGCCAGCGAACGCCGGATGGTGTCCTGGATCAGGCGCTGCATGGGACGGGCGCCCATGAGCGGATCGAAGCCCTTCTTGGCCAGGTGCTTGCGCAGCGCATCGGTGAAGGTGACCTCCACGCGCTTTTCGGCCAGTTGCTGCTCCAGTTGCAGCAGGAACTTGTCGACCACGCGCAGGATGACCTGCTCGTCCAGCGGCTTGAAGCTGACGATGGCGTCCAGACGGTTGCGGAACTCCGGCGTGAACAGGCGCTTGATGTCGCCCATTTCGTCGCCGGCCTGGCGCGGGTTGGTGAAGCCGATCGAGGCCTTGTTGATGGTCTCGGCACCCGCGTTCGTGGTCATGATGAGGATCACGTTGCGGAAATCGGCCTTGCGCCCGTTGTTGTCCGTCAGCGTGCCGTGGTCCATGACCTGCAGCAGCACGTTGAAGATGTCCGGATGCGCCTTCTCGATTTCGTCGAGCAGCAGCACCGAATGCGGCTTCTTGGTCACGGCCTCGGTCAGCAGACCGCCCTGGTCAAAGCCCACATAGCCCGGAGGCGCGCCGATCAGGCGGCTGACGGCATGGCGCTCCATGTACTCCGACATGTCGAAACGGATCAGGTCCACGCCGAGGATGTAGGCCAGCTGCTTGGCCGCTTCCGTCTTGCCCACACCCGTGGGGCCCGAGAACAGGAAGGAGCCGATCGGCTTGTCCGGCTTGCCCAGGCCCGAGCGCGCCATCTTGACCGAGGAGGCCAGCGCTTCCAGCGCCTTGTCCTGGCCGAAGACCACGCTCTTGAGATCGCGCTCCAGCGTCTGCAGCTTGCTGCGGTCGTCGTTGGACACGTTGGCAGGCGGAATGCGCGCGATCTTGGCCACGATGGCCTCGATCTCGGCCTTGTCGATGGTTTGCTTGCGCTGCTCCACCGGGATGATGCGCTGCGCGGCACCGGCCTCATCGATCACGTCGATGGCCTTGTCGGGCAGGTGGCGGTCATTGATGTACTTGGCCGACAGCTCGGCCGCAGCCTGCAGGGCGGCGGCGGCGTACTGCACGCTGTGGTGTTCCTCGAAGCGCGACTTCAGGCCCTTGAGGATGTCCACGGTCTCGGCCACGGTGGGCTCGACCACATCGACCTTCTGGAAACGCCGCGACAGCGCCGCATCCTTTTCGAAGATGCCGCGGTACTCGGTGAAGGTGGTCGCGCCGATGCACTTGAGCTGGCCGCTGGACAGCGCCGGCTTGAGCAGATTGGACGCGTCCAGCGTGCCGCCCGAAGCGGCGCCCGCGCCGATCAGCGTGTGGATTTCGTCGATGAACAGGATGGCGTTGGGCCGGTCCTTGAGCGACTTGAGCACGCCCTTGAGGCGCTGCTCGAAATCACCACGGTACTTGGTGCCCGCCAGCAGCGCGCCCATGTCCAGCGAATAGACCACGGCTTCGGTCAGCACCTCGGGCACCTTGCCCTCGGTGATGCGCCAGGCCAGGCCTTCGGCGATCGCCGTCTTGCCCACGCCGGCCTCGCCGACCAGCAGCGGGTTGTTCTTGCGGCGGCGGCACAGGATCTGGATGGTGCGCTCGACCTCGTAGTCGCGCCCGATCAGCGGATCGATCTTGCCGTCCTTGGCCGCCTGGTTGAGGTTCAGCGTGAACTGCTCCAGGGGCGAAGCCTTTTCGTTGCGCTCGCCACCGGCGCCCTCTTCGGACTCCGCAGGGTTTTCGGCCTTGGCAGGCTCGGGCGGTTCGCCCTTCTTGATGCCGTGGGCAATGAAATTGACCACGTCCAGGCGCGTCACGCCCTGCTGGTGCAGGTAGTAGACGGCGTGCGAATCCTTCTCGCCGAAGATGGCCACGAGCACGTTGGCGCCCGTGACTTCCTTCTTGCCGTTGCCGGTGGATTGCACATGCATGATGGCGCGCTGAATCACACGCTGGAAACCCAGCGTGGGCTGTGTGTCCACCTCATCGGAGCCCGCCACCTGGGGCGTGTTGTCCTTGATGAAGTTGGACAGGGCCGAGCGCAGGTCATCGATGTTGGCTGAGCAGGCGCGCAGCACTTCCGCTGCACTGGGGTTGTCCAGCAGGGCCAGCAGCAGGTGTTCCACGGTGATGAACTCGTGGCGCTGCTGGCGCGCTTCGACAAAGGCCATGTGCAAGCTGACTTCCAGTTCCTGGGCGATCATTGATGACTCCTTTTCGCTTGCTGGGGATTATTGACTGCAACCATAAATCAGGGCGGCCCGGGTTTATTCAACAGGCTCGAACATCGCCTGCAACGGATGGCCTGCCTTCTGGGCCGCCTGCAGCACCTGTTCGACCTTGGTGGCCGCCACGTCGCGCGAGTACACGCCGCAGACGCCGCGGCCGTCCAGATGGATCTTGAGCATGATCTGGGTGGCCGTTTCGCGGTCCTTACCGAAGAGTTCCTGCAGGACGATGATGACGAATTCCATGGGCGTGAAGTCATCGTTGAGCATCACGACCTGGTACATCTGCGGCGGCTGGACGCGCTGGCGTCGCCGCTCCAGCACCACGGCACCGTCATCGTCGGACACGGGCCGCACTGTAGGGATGGCAGGAGGGATCGAAGGGGGTTGGGTTGCCATGAAAATCATTCTAGCCATCGGAGCCACTGTTTTCCGGAAGGGATATGCGAGGCATGCCTGAAGAATTCAAGCGCGGTGCCCGCCCGGGCCGGCCGGCAAGCACGCACCAAAGCAGTGCCTGCTCGCCGCCATCGGGCGCTGCGCCACCTTGCGGGTTATTCGTAGACCACCTTGACCTGGGCACTGCCGGCCTGGGCGTACCAGGCCGCCAGGGCCGCATCGCTGGGGTAGAAGCGGCTGGCATCGCCCAGCGCCAGCTCGCAACTGGCCGAGCCGCGCTTGTCCTCGCAGACCAGTCCCAGGCGCACTTTCATGCCGCGTTGCAGTTCGCCGTGCTCGCCCTGCTCCACCACGGCGGGGAACTGGCGCAGCAGGCCAAGCACGTCAGGCATCTTCTCGCCCACGCTGACCTGCAGGTAGCGCGCAAAGCGGCAGCGCGCGTCTGCCAGATTCCACAGCTGCTGGGCCTTCATGCGCAGGCCGCCGCTGAAATGGTCCAGCTGCAGGCGCCCGGTGATGACGACGAATTCATCGTCCTTGAGCAGTTCGCGGTAGGTGTTGAGCGTGCTCTCGTCCACCGAAGCCTCGATCACGCCCGAGCCGTCATCGATCTTGAACAGGCCCAGCCGCCCGCGCTGGCCGTTGATGGCGCGGAAGTCGCTGATGATGCCGGCCAGCGTCTGGGGCTCGCGGCTGTCGCGCAGCTCGGCCAGGGGCGTGCGCACGAAGCGGCGCACCTCTTTCTCGACCTCGTCGAACAGGTGGCCCGAGAGGTAGAAGCCCACCGCCGTCTTTTCCTGGGTTAGCCGCTCCTTCACGCCCCAGGGCAGTGCCTCGACCAGAGGCGGCTCCTGGGTGCTGGAGCCCACGGCGTCATCACCCATCATGTCGAACAGCCCGCCCTGGTTGGCATTGGCCAGCGTCTTGTTGCCGAACTCGAAGGCATGGTCGATGGAGGCCACCAGCGACGCCCGGTTGAGCTCGATGGCGTCGAAGGCGCCGCCCTTGATCAGGGCTTCCAGCGTGCGCTTGTTCAGGCGCGTGCGGTCCACGCGCACGCAGAAGTCGGCCAGGCTCTTGAAAGGTCCCTTGTCGGCGCCGCGCGGCCCCACGCCGCGGCCTTCACGCGCCGCAACGATGGCCTCGATGGCCTGCTGGCCCGTGCCCTTGATGGCCCCCAGGCCGTAGCGGATGACCTTGTCGGTGACGGGCTCGAAACGGTACATGCCGCGGTTGACGTCCGGCGGCTCGAAGCTGATGCCCATCTTGAGCGCGTCTTCGTACAACACCTTGAGCTTGTCGGTGTTGTCCATTTCCACGGTCATGTTCCCGCAGTAGAACTCGGCCGTGTAGTGCACCTTGAGCCAGGCCGTGTGGTATGCCAGCAGCGAGTAGGCGGCGGCGTGCGACTTGTTGAAGCCGTAGCCCGCGAACTTCTCCATCAGGTCGAAGACCTCGTCGGCCTTTTCCTCGCTGATGCCCTGCTTGGCCGCGCCCTCGCGGAAGATCCCGCGGTGCATGACCATTTCCTCGACCTTCTTCTTGCCCATGGCTCGGCGCAAGAGGTCGGCGCCGCCCAGCGAGTAGCCGCCCAGCACCTGGGCGGTCTGCATCACCTGCTCCTGGTAGACCATGATGCCGTAGGTCTCGGCCAGCACCTGCTCGACCAGCGGGTGCGGGTACTCCACCACTTCCTTGCCGTGCTTGCGCGCAACGAAGCTGGGGATCAGGTCCATGGGGCCCGGGCGGTACAGCGCGTTCAGTGCGATCAGGTCTTCCAGGCGGCTGGGCTTGGCGTCGCGCAGCATGCCCTGCATGCCGCGCGATTCAAACTGGAACACGGCTTCGGTCTTGCCCTCGGAGAACAGGTGGTAGGTGCGCGCATCGTCCAGCGGGATGTTCTCGAAGGCGAAGTTCTCCTGGCCCTTGTGGCGCTTGATGATGAACTCGCGCGCGATCTCCAGGATGGTCAGCGTGGCCAGGCCCAGAAAGTCGAACTTCACCAGGCCCACGGCCTCCACATCGTCCTTGTCGTACATGGCCACGGCCGAGTCGCTGCCCGGCTGCTGGTACAGCGGGCAGAAGTCGGCGAGCTTGCCCGGAGCGATCACCACGCCGCCCGCGTGCATGCCGATGTTGCGAGTCATGCCTTCGAGCTTCTGGGCCATTTCGATCAGGGTCTTGACGTCTTCTTCTTTTTCGATGCGCTCGGCCAGCATGGGCTCGGCCTCGATGGCGTAGGTGTACTTGTCGCCCTCCTTCTTCGGGTTGGGCGGGTATTTGAGCGTGACGTGCAGGCCCGGCTTGTTGGGAATGAGCTTGGAGATGCCGTCGCAGAAGGTGTAGCTCATGTCCAGCACGCGGCCCACGTCGCGGATGGCCGCGCGCGCGGCCATGGTGCCGAAGGTGGCGATCTGGCTGACGGCGTCGCGGCCGTAGAGCTGCTTCACATAGTCGATGACGCGGTCGCGGTTGGCCTGGCAGAAGTCCACGTCGAAGTCGGGCATGGACACGCGCTCGGGGTTCAGGAAGCGCTCGAACAGCAGGTTGTATTCCAGCGGGTCCAGGTCCGTGATCTTGAGCACGTAGGCCACCAGCGAGCCCGCACCCGATCCGCGGCCCGGCCCCACGGGGCAGCCGTTGAGCTTGGCCCACTTGATGAAGTCGCCCACGATGAGGAAGTAGCCCGGAAAGCCCATCTTGAGGATGGTGCCGATCTCGAATTCCAGCCGTTCCACGTAGCGCGGGCGCTGCGCCTCGCGCTTGGCGGGATCGGGATACAGATGGGTCAGGCGGTCTTCCAGGCCGTTGAAGGATTCGCTGCGGAAGAACTCGTCCATGGTCATGCCGTCAGGCACGGGGAAATTGGGCAGCTGCGGCTTGCCCAGCACCAGGGTCAGGCTGCAGCGGCGCGCGATTTCCACGGTGTTGGCAATGGCGCTGGGAATGTCGGCGAACAGCGCCTGCATCTGCGCGGCGGTCTTGAAATGCTGGTCGCGCGTGAAGCGGCGCACGCGCTTGGGGTTGGCCAGGATCTCGCCCTCGGCGATGCACACGCGCGCTTCGTGGGACTCGTAGTCGTCGGGGCCGAAGAACTGGATGGGGTGCGTGGCCACCACGGGCAGGTTCAGCCGCTCGGCCAGTTGTACGGCCGCCAGCACGTGCGCCTCATCGTCCTGGCGGCCGGCGCGCTGCAGTTCGATGAAGAAGCGGTGCGGGAACATGCCTGCCAGCCGCTGGGCTACGGCGGCTGCGCCTGCCTCGTCGCCGCGCATCAGCGCCTGGCCCACGGGGCCGGCCTGGGCACCGGCCAGCACGATCAGCCCCTCGCCCAGCTCCTGCAGCCAGGCCCAGGTGTGCACGGCCTGGCCCTTGACCACGTTGCGGGTCCAGCCACGGGCCAGCAATTCGGACAGGTTGTGGTAGCCCAGCGGGCTTTGCACCAGCACGATGATGCGCGAGACGGCGGCACCGTTCTCGCCTTCGATCTGGATTTCCGCGCCCAGCACGGGCTTGACACCCTTGGCCCGCCCTTCGCGGTAGAACTTGACGCCGCCAAACAGGTTGTTGAAGTCTGTGACGGCCAGTGCGACCTGCCCATCCTCGGCGGCGGCCTTGACGATGGCATTGATGCGGTTGGTTCCGTCCACGACGGAGAATTCGGTGTGCAGGCGCAAATGGACAAACATATGGGCGCCATTGTAGAAAGCTCCGCAAGGCCGGCACCCGTTCACGGCCATGCCTTTGCCGCCGCCCCCGCCTGCGGGGCGGTCATCGCAGGCCGTTACAATGCTTCGGCCCGGTTGCGGGAAAATCAGGCTTTGTGCGGCCCCTCAGCGCGGCCCGCGTCCCTGCCCGCCAACCCTCTCACTGCCCTTCGATTGCCCGAGAAACGTCCACCATGCAGCGTATTCCCCTGTCCATCGTTCCCGCCATGCTGGTCGCAGGCGTTCTGACAGCCTGCTCCAGTACGCAGCAAGACCCTACTGCCAAGTGGACCCCGGACCGCATCTATACCGAGGCCCGCGACGAAGCCGCCTCCGGCGCGTTCGACAAGGCCGTTCCGCTGTTCGAGAAGCTCGAAGGCCGTGCCGCCGGCACGCCCCTGGCCCAGCAGGCCCAGCTCGACAAGGCCTATGCCCAGTACAAGAGCGGCGACAAGATCCAGGCCACAGCCACGCTGGACCGCTTCCTGAAGCTGCATCCGGCCAGCCCCGCCACCGACTACGCCCTCTACCTGAAGGGCCTGGTCAACTTCAATGACAACCTGGGCATGTTCTCCTGGCTGTCGCGCCAGGATCTGTCCGAGCGTGACCAGAAGGCCGCCAAGGACTCGTTCGAGTCCTTCCGCGAGCTGGTGACGCGCTTTCCCGAGTCGCGCTACGCCGAGGATTCGCGGCTGCGCATGCAGTACATCGTCAACTCGCTGGCGCAGTACGAAGTGCATGTCGCCCGCTACTACTACGGACGCGGCGCCTACGTGGCCGCCATCGCGCGCGCGCAGACGGCCGTCAAGGACTACCAGGGCGTGCCCGCCGTGCGCGAGGCCATGCAGATCCTGGTGAATTCATACGACGCCCTGGGCATGACGCAGTTGCGCGACGACGCGCAACGCGTGCTGACCGCCTCCTACGGCCAGGAGTCCGACCAGGACCTCACGGCAAAGCAGAAGTCGTGGTGGAAGCTGTGGTGATCTGCGGCGCAGGCTGCGCCAGCGCCTGCAGGGCCTGAACAAAGGCCGCCTCGTCCACCAGGGTCCGCATGGGCGGCAGCGCGGCACGCAGCCGCCGCCCGTAACCCATGGTGGCCAACCGGGAATCACAGACCACGAGCACGCCGCGATCCGTCTCGCGCCGGATCAGGCGGCCGGCGCCCTGCTTGAGCGCCATGGCGGCCTCGGGCAGCATGTAGTCGGCAAAGGCCTGACGCCCCACGGATTCCAGGCTGCGCGAACGCGCCTCGACCAGCGGATCGTCGGGCGGCGGAAACGGCAGCTTGTCGATGACCACCAGCTGCAGCGCATCGCCCGGCAGGTCCACCCCCTCCCAGAAAGTGGCCGAGGCCACGAGAATGCAGCCCCGCCCTGAGCTCGCCCCCGCGCCTTCCCCGCCTTGCGTGCCTTCCCTGCCTTCTCCGGCCGCGATAAAGCGCTCGATCAAGGCCAGCTTGGGCGCCTGCCCCTGGACCAGCACATCCAGTTCACCAAACAGCCCCAGCGAATGCTGCAGTGCATCGCCTATGGCGTGCAGCGCCCGCAGCGTGGTCGTCAGCACCAGCGTGCGCCCGCCCAGGCGCTGGGCGGCATCCAGCGCCAGGCGCGCCACCTCGGTGCTGTGCGTGGCACTGCCGGCCTGGGCAAAGGGCCGGGGCACGTAAAGCGCTGCCTGCCGCGCATAGTCAAAGGGACTGTCCACTCGCAGCACCTGGGCCTCGCGCAGGCCGCAGGGCTCGGTGAACCAGCTCAGGCGCTCGTCGTCGCCCAGCGTTGCCGAGGTGAAGATCCACGCGGTGCCCGATGGCTGCCGGGGCAGGCCTGCAACTTCGGGAACGGGCGCGGGCGCGCCTTCTTCCTGTGCTTGTGTCTCGGGCTCGGGCTCGGGCTGTGCATCCTCTCGCTCCTGGTCTTCCGATCCCTCCTGCTCCTGCGTCAACCCCAGCAGCCGCGTGCGCATGATGTGCGCAATGGTCAGCGGAGACTCCAGCATGCGCATCTGCTGGCTGCCCAACTCCAGCCAGCGCACCGTGTCCTGCACGGCGGCTGCGGCAAAGGTGGCCAAGCGCCGCAGCAGCTCGTTGCCGCGCTCGAACAGCCTGCGCAGTTCGGGGTCGCTGACCTGCAGTTGCACCAGCGGTTCCAGCAATGCCCGCAGGCTGCGCCCCAGCGTCACCAGGGCGGTGCGCCAGCGCTGCGCGTCCAGCCCCTGCGGCGTCACGCCCTGCCAGGGCAGGCGCCCGCCCACCGGGGGCTTGCCTGCCGCCAGTCGCAGCTCGCGCAAGGCCTGCTCCACACGTGCCGAAAGCTGCATCCAGTCGGCCATGCCGCGCGCCAGTTCCTGGCCGGCGCGCAGCACATCGCGGGCATAGCCCGTCAGTTGCTGGCCCGACAGGCTCTGGCCCGCGAACTGCACGCCGGTGTCGTTGAGCTGGTGGGCCTCGTCCACCACGACCACGCCCACGCTGGGCAGCAACTGGGCCACGCCCGACTCGCGCACATCCAGGTCGGCAAACATCAGGTGGTGGTTGATGACCACCACGTCGGCCTCCAGCGCAGCGCGGCGGGCCACGTTGACATGGCAGTCCTGCCAATGCGGGCAGTCGGAACCCAGGCAGTTGTCGCGTGTGGAAGTGACCAGGGGCAGCGCGGGCGATCGCTCATCCAGCGCGGGCAACTCGCCCAGGTCGCCCGTACGCGTGGTGCGTGCCCATCGCTCGACCAGGGCCACGCTGCGCAGCACCTGCGGGTCCTGCGGCGCCGTGCGGCCCTGGCGCACACGCTCCAGCCGCTCCATGCACAGGTAGGCGCTGCGGCCCTTGAGGCGCGCCATGCGCAGCGGCATGCCCAACGCGGCAACGAGGCGCGGCAGATCGCGGGCATACAGCTGATCCTGCAGCGCGCGCGTGGCCGTGGACACCAGCACGCGCTGGCCGCTGAGCAGGGCCGGCACCAGGTAGGCATAGGTCTTGCCCACGCCCGTGCCGGCCTCGACCACCAGGGTCTGGCGCTGCTCGATGGCCTGGGCCACGGCCAGGGCCATGCGGGTCTGCCCCTCACGCGGCAGGAACAGCGCCTCGGCGCGCGATAGCAGGCCTTGCGGCGCGAAGGCCGCCTGCACGGCGGCGGTCAGGGAATGCAAAGGGCGGGTCCGTTTGTTGAAAAAGAGAGCGCCGCCGGGGTGCGGCGGGCCAGCGCCGGGGACGGTGCTCCGATAATATGCGCCATGACATTGGTGTGCCCATCCACCGCCCCAAGAGCCCACCAAACCAGAGACCATGCAGCCAGCGTACCGACTCCAAGCCGCCACAGGCATCCATCGCGGTGACAGGCAATACCAGCAAGACCAGGTGATGCTTATGGCCCACCCCTATGTACACGGCTGCCTGCTGGGCGTGCTGGCCGACGGCATGGGCGGGCGCAGTGGCGGACGCAAGGCCTCCGACCAGGTCATGCTCACGGCGCGCCAGCTGTTCGAGCGCTTCGAGCCTGGCAAGGAAGACTGCACGGCGCTGCTGGAGAGCATCGTCCACGAGTCGCACATGGTGATCCGGCTGACGGCCATCTCGGCCGAGCAGGAGCCGCACAGCACCATTGCCGCCTTCGTGCTGCTGCCCCAGGGCCGCTGCCACTGGGTGCATTCGGGCGATTCGCGCATCTACCACTACCAGGGCGCGACCATGGTCCACCGCACCAAGGACCACTCCTACGTCCAGTCCCTGGTGGACAGGGGAGAACTCACCGAATTCGAGGCCCATGTGCACCCCAAGTCCAACATCCTGCTGGGCTGCCTGGGCACCGAGGCCGAGCCGCCCATGAGCCACCACGTGATCGAGCATGTGCATCCGGGCACCACGCTCATGGCCTGCAGCGACGGCGTCTGGCACTACTACACGGCGGAGGAACTGGGCACCGTGCTCAACGCGCTCACGCCGCGCGAGGCCACGGAATTCCTGATCGACAAGGCACGCGTGCGCGCCCAGGGCGGGGGTGACAACCTGTCGCTGGTGGTGCTCAAGCTCGAGGCACTGGAGCCGGTGACGGCCTGACCACCCGGACTCAGGGCGCCGCAGGCGCGGGAGGCGCAGGCAGTGGCGCTGCCTGCGGGCCGCGATCACGGGCGGCATCGGCGGCGCGGGCCTTGCGCTCGGCAGCCTCTTTTTGCTTGGCCTCGAACTGGGCGCGGGCGGCAGCTCGCCGCTCCTGCTCCTGCGCAGACTGGCGCTGCTCGATCTGCGCCTGGCGATCACGCTGGTGGCTGGCCTGCTGGGCTGCGCGCTGCTGTGCGTCCTGGGCACGCTGGGCCCTGATGGCCTGGGTGTCGCGCTGGGCGGCCGGTGGCCGCTCCTTGGCTTGCATGGACGAGGCGGCCTTCTGGGCCTTCTTGGCCTCGATATCCTCAAGGCGCTGGGCGGCGCGCTCCTTGCGCTCCTCGTCGTTGATCTGCAGCTCGCGTTCGCGCAGTGGCTTGTCCTGCTCGCGGGCCTCCTCGCGCGCCTGCCTGAGGCAGTCTTCCACGGCAAAGCGCTGGTAGCACTCGGACTCCAGGGCCGTGCGCCGCCTGTCGATGACGGCACGCTGGGCCGCGATCTCGGCGCGTGCGGCCTTGCGCTCGGCCTGGACCTGCTTTGCAGCCTGGGCGCGCTCCTGCCGCGCATCGGCATCGCTATCCGCGCCAGCCTCCGCAGCCATGGCCGGGCCGGCCAGCACAAGGCAGGCCAGCGCAGCGCCCAGGGGAGCGGGCAGTTTCTTCAAAAGGGCGAAAGCAGAGGTAGGCAGTTTCAGCATGTACAGGTCCGGCAAACGACGCCAGCGGCCGGGACCGGCCTCAGGTCAGGCTGGTGTCCACCACACGGCGCTCCAGCGCCAGGAATTCCTTGGACTGCATCTCGTTCAGGCGCGATACGGTACGGGGGAACTCATGGGCCAGCGGGCCCTCAGTGTAAAGCTGCTCGGGCGGCACGGCGGCCGAGATGACCAGCTTGACCCTGCGGTCGTACAGCACGTCCACCAGCCAGGTGAAGCGCCGCGCGGGCGATGCCATGTTGACCGGCATATAGGGCACGTCGGACAGCAGCACGGTGTGGAACTGGCTTGCGATCTCCAGGTAGTCGTTCTGCGAGCGCGGGCCGCCGCACAGCTCGCGGAAGTCGAACCAGACCACGCCACCGGCGCGGCGGCGCGCACGGATCTCGCGCGCCTCGATGTGCAGCACCGGGTCTTCGTCCTTGACTTCGGCCAGCTTGTCGAAGGTTTCGGTCATGGCCGCATCGGCCTCTGCACCCAGGGGCGTGTGATAGAGCCGGGCGTTTTCCAGCGTGCGGCGGCGGTAGTCCGTGCCGTTGTCCACGTTGACGACTTCCATGCGCTCGTTGAGCAGGTCGATGGCCGGCAGGATGCGGTCGCGGTGCAGGCCGCCCGGATACAGCTCGTCGGGCTTGAAGTTGGAGGTGGTGACAAAGCCCACGCCGTTGGCGAACAGCGAGACCAGCAGCCGGTGCAGGATCATCGCGTCCGTGATGTCGGCCACGTGGAATTCGTCGAAGCAGATCAGCTTGTACTTCTTGGAGATGCGGGCACCCAGCACGTCCAGCGGGTTCTGCGTGCCCTGCAGCACGGCGAGCTCGCGGTGGACCTCGCGCATGAATTCGTGGAAATGCAGGCGCACCTTGCGCCTGAGCGGCACGGCGTTGAAGAAGCAGTCCATGAGAAAGCTCTTGCCGCGCCCCACCCCGCCGTACATGTAGACGCCGCGGGGAATCTCGGGATGGTTGATGAGCTTCTTGAAGGCGTTGGAGCGGCGCTGGCGGTAGACCGCCCAGTCGTCGGCACAGCGCTGCAGCGCCTCGACGGCGCGCAACTGCGCAGGATCACTGTGAAAGCCCTTGGCTACCAGTTCGGCCTCGTAGGCCTCTCGCACTGAAACGCTCATGCAGCATCAACCATTCACTATGTATTCAGAAGCTGAAAACGCTTGCAGGGCAAGCGCTTTCAGGTCTTTGGCTTGGGCTAGATGGCTAGCCTGGCACTCAGAAATTCAGAGTGCGCTTGTCAACGGCGAGGGCCGCTTCCTTGGTGGCCTCGGACAGCGAGGGGTGGGCATGGCAGATGCGGGCGATGTCTTCGCTCGATGCCTTGAACTCCATGGCGACCACGGCTTCGGAGATCAGCTCCGAGACCATGGGGCCGACCATGTGCACGCCCAGGATTTCGTCGGTCTCGGCATCGGCCAGGAACTTGACCATGCCCGTGGTGTCGCCCAGGGCGCGCGCACGGCCGTTGGCCAGGAAGGGGAAGGTGCCAGCCTTGTACTTGACGCCCTGCTCCTTCAGTTGCTGCTCGGTGCGGCCCACCCATGCGATTTCGGGGCTGGTGTAGATCACCCAGGGAATGGTGCCGAAGTTCACATGGCCATGCTGGCCGGCAATGCGCTCGGCCACGGCCACGGCCTCTTCCTCTGCCTTGTGCGCCAGCATCGGGCCGCGCACCACGTCGCCCACGGCCCAGACGCCGGGCAGGCTGGTCTTGCAGTCGTCATCGACCACGACGCAGCCGCGCTCGTCCAGTGCCAGGCCCACGGCCTCGGCATTGAGGCCGGCCGTGTTGGCGGTGCGGCCGATGGAGATGATCAGCTTGTCGGCCTCCAGCGCCTGGGCTTCACCCTTGGCGTTGGTGTAGGCGATGGACACGCCCTTCTTGCCGCTCTTGATTTCGCCGATCTTCACGCCCAGCTCGATCTTCAGGCCCTGCTTGTCGAACGCCTTCTTGGCTTCCTTGGCGATCTGCTCGTCCACGGCGGACAGGAACTTGTCCATGCCTTCGAGCACGACCACTTCCGTGCCCAGGCGGCGCCAGACCGAGCCCATTTCCAGGCCGATCACGCCAGCGCCGATCAGGGCCAGCTTCTTCGGGGCCTTGCCCAGGCGCAGGGCGCCGTCGTTGGACAGGATGTTCTCTTCATCGAAAGGCACGCCGGGCAGCGCGCGGGCGCTGGAGCCCGTGGCGACCACGATCTGCTTGCCCGTCAGCACTTCCTCTTCCTTGCCGGCAACCTTGATCTCGTAGCCGCCCTCGACCGCCTTGACGAACGAGCCACGGCCGTGGAAGAAGGTGACCTTGTTCTTCTTGAACAGGTACAGGATGCCGTCGTTGTTCTGCTTCACGACCGCATCCTTGCGGGCGATCATCTTGGCCACGTCCATCTCGACCTTGCCGGTGGAGATGCCATGGTCGGCAAAGTGCAGATTGGCGTGCTCGAAGTGCTCGGACGACTGCAGCAGGGCCTTGGAGGGAATGCAGCCCACGTTGGTGCAGGTGCCGCCCGGAGCGGCGCCGCCAGCGGCGTTCTTCCACTCGTCGATACAGGCCACGTTGAAGCCCAGTTGTGCGGCACGGATGGCGGCGATGTAGCCACCAGGGCCCGCGCCGATGACGATGACGTCGAATTGCTTGCTCATTTGTCTTCTACCTTTATCAAATCGGCGATCAGCCCCTGAGTCAAAAGGACGTACCCCGTGCTGGAGGAAATCGGAACACCAGCGTTCAGATTTTTGAAAACCGGGGTGTTCAAGGAAACCCTGCACACGGCAAGAAACGGTGCGTTGATGCAGGCATTGCCTTCATCGACCGTCAGTTTCCACTCTCCATGGGGCGAAAGAGGCAGACCGGCGAGGTCCAATACGCTCCAATTGCCAGAATCATCCTGCCTGATCCTGACGCTGGGTTTGCCAGCTTGATTTTCACAGGCCTGCTGCAGCGCAGGCGCCATCTCGGCAGACGCACGAATGGACTGGCAGTCCATCCGGTAGTCGCCGATCAGTCGAGCCTGCGCTGGCTGCACCGTTGGACGGAACGTCCCGCACGATGCAAGCAGCAGTGCCGATGCCACAGTTGCCATGGCAGTCTGCAGCATGTCTTCTCTTCGATTTACAGGTCGAACAGCAGGCGCGAAGGATCTTCCAGCGCGTCCTTCATGGCCACCAGGCCCAGCACGGCTTCGCGGCCGTCGATGATGCGGTGGTCATAGGACATGGCCAGATAGTTCATCGGGCGGACCACGACCTGGCCGTTCTCGACCATGGCACGGTCCTTGGTGGCGTGCACGCCCAGGATGGCCGACTGGGGCGGGTTGATGATGGGGGTGGACATCATCGAGCCGAAGGTGCCGCCGTTGGAGATGGAGAAGGTGCCGCCGGTCATGTCTTCAATGCCCAGCTTGCCGTCTGCCGCCTTCTTGCCGAATTCGGCAATCTTCTTTTCGATGTCGGCGAAGCTCATCTGGTCTGCATTGCGCAGGATGGGCACCACCAGGCCACGGGGCGAACCCACGGCGATACCGATGTCGAAGTAGCCGTGGTAGACGATGTCGTTGCCGTCCACGGAAGCATTGAGCACGGGGTACTTCTTCAGGGCGTGCACTGCCGCCTTGACGAAGAAGGACATGAAGCCCAGCTTGGTGCCGTGTTCCTTGGTGAAGGCGTCCTGGAACTTCTTGCGCAGATCCATCACCGGGGCCATGTTCACTTCGTTGAACGTGGTCAGGATGGCGTTGGTGGACTGCGACTGCAGCAGGCGCTCGGCCACACGGGCACGCAGGCGGCTCATGGGCACGCGCTGCTCGGGACGGCCGCTGAGGTCTTCCTTGGCAGCGGGAGCCGACACCTGGGGCAGCGCCTTGGTGGGCACGCCGGTGGGGATGACGGCAGCCGTGGACTGCACGCCGCCCTTGACGGCGGCCAGGGCGTCGCCCTTGGTCACGCGGCCATCCTTGCCGGAGCCAGCCACGTTGGCGGCCGACAGGTTGTTCTCGGCCAGCAGCTTGGCAGCGGCGGGCATGGCGACATCGCCCTTGCTGCCGCCAGTGGCAGCAGCAGCGGCGGGAGCAGCAGCAGGCGCTGCGGCAGCGGGAGCGGCGGCTGCGGCAGGAGCGGCAGCGGCCACGCCGGCCACGCCTTCGGTGTCGATCTTGGCGATCAGTTGCTCGGCCACCACGGTGGCGCCGTCACCTTGCACGATCTCGGCCAGCACGCCAGCGGCGGGTGCGGGCACTTCGAGCACGACCTTGTCGGTTTCGATTTCGATGAGGATCTCATCGATTGCAACCGCTTCGCCGGCCTTCTTCTTCCAGGTCAGCATGGTGGCCTCAGCGATGGACTCGGACAGCTGGGGAACTTTGACTTCAACGATAGCCATTTGTGATTCTTTCCAAAAGTGTTCTGTACTGATACGTAGCGGGTGGGGGCTGCCTTACTTGTTCAGGACAAAACCCTTGAGCTTGGAGAACGCGCCTTCCACCAGGGCCTTTTGCTGCTCCTGGTGCAGGTGTGCGTAACCCACGGCGGGCGATGCCGAGGCAGCGCGGCCGGAGTAGCCCAGCTTCTGGCCATCGAGCATGTTCTCGTGGATGTAGTGCTGCACGAAGAACCAGGCGCCCTGGTTCTGCGGCTCGTCCTGGCACCAGACGATCTCGGTGGCGTTGCCGAACTTCTTGAGTTCAGCGGCGAAGGCCTTGTGAGGGAAGGGGTACAGCTGTTCGACGCGGATGATGGCGACGTCCTTGCTTTCCTTCTCGGCGCGCTTCTTGACCAGGTCGTAGTAGACCTTGCCCGAGCATGCGATCACGCGCTTGACCTTGGCCGCGTTCTTCACGACGGCTTCGTCCTGCTCGGGGATCACGGTCTGGAAACCACCGCTGGTGAACTCGGACAGCGGCGAGGTCGCATCCTTGTTACGCAGCAGCGACTTGGGCGTCATGATGACCAGCGGCTTGCGCAGCGGGCGCACCATCTGGCGACGCAGCACGTGGAAGATCTGGCTGGCCGTGGTGGGCTGCACGATCTGCATGTTGGCGTCGGCGGCCAGCTGCATGAAGCGCTCCAGGCGTGCCGAGCTGTGCTCGGGGCCCTGGCCTTCATAGCCGTGCGGCAGCATCAGCGTCAGGCCATTGATGCGGCCCCACTTGACTTCACCGGAGGCGATGAACTGGTCGATCACCACCTGGGCGCCGTTGGCGAAGTCGCCGAACTGGGCTTCCCAGATCACCAGGGTGTTGGGATCGTTCGACGCGTAGCCGTACTCGAAGCCCAGCACGGCCTCTTCGGACAGGATGGAGTCGATGACGGTGAACGGAGCCTGGCTGTCGGCCACGTTCTGCAGCGGGATGTAGGTGCCTTCGCTCCACTTTTCACGCTTTTGGTCATGGATGACCGAGTGGCGGTGGGTGAAGGTGCCGCGGCCGCAGTCCTCGCCCGACAGGCGCACGGGGTAGCCCGATGCGACCAGCGATGCGAAGGCCATGTGCTCGCCCATGCCCCAGTCCACGTTGACATCGCCGCGGCCCATGGCTGCGCGGTCGTCATAGACCTTCTTGACCAGCGCGTGCGGGGTCACGGTCTCGGGGATCGTGGTGATGCGTTCGGCCAGGCGCTTCCATTCGGTCAGCGGGATGGCGGTGTCGCCGGCGTCGGTCCAGGTCTTGCCCAGGAACGGGCTCCAGTCCACGGCGTACTTGCTCTTGAAGTTCGTCAGCACCGGGTCCACGGTGTGGCGGCCTTCGTCCATGGCGGCACGGTAGGCCTTGGCCATGTCGTCGCCCAGCGATTCGCCCAGGCCTTGCGTGGCCAGCTTGTCGGCGTACAGCTTGCGGGTGCCGGGGTGGGCGCCGATCTTCTTGTACATCAGCGGCTGGGTCAGGGCAGGCGTGTCCTGCTCGTTGTGGCCCAGCTTGCGGAAGCAGACGATGTCCACGACCACGTCCTTGGAGAATTCCATGCGGAATTCCAGCGCCAGCTGCACGGCCAGTGCCACGGCTTCCGGATCATCGCCGTTCACGTGCAGCACGGGCGACTCGATCATCTTGACGATGTCGGTGCAGTACAGCGTGGAGCGGGTATCGCGCGGATCGGAGGTGGTGAAGCCGATCTGGTTGTTGATGATGATGTGCACCGTGCCGCCCGTGGTGTAGCCACGGGTCTGGGCCAGCGCCAGGGTTTCCTGGTTCACGCCCTGGCCGGCAAAGGCGGCATCGCCGTGCACCAGCACGGGCAGCACTTGCTTGCCGTGCGGGTCGTCGCGGCGGTCCATGCGCGAGCGCACCGAGCCTTCGACCACGGGGTTGACGATTTCCAGGTGCGAGGGATTGAAGGCCAGCGACAGGTGGACAGGGCCGCCAGCGGTGGACACATCGGAGCTGAAGCCCTGGTGGTACTTCACGTCACCCGAGGGCAGATCTTCGGGAGCGGTGTGATCGAACTCGGCGAACAGGTCCTTGGGCATCTTGCCCAGGGTGTTGACCAGCACGTTCAGGCGGCCGCGGTGGGCCATGCCGATCACGACTTCCTGCACGCCCTTCTGGCCGGCAGCGTTGATCAGTTCGTCCATGGCGACGATGAAGCTTTCGCCACCTTCCAGCGAGAAGCGCTTTTGGCCGACGTACTTGGTGTGCAGGTAGCGTTCCAGGCCTTCGGCAGCCGTCAGGCGGTCGAGGATGCGCTTTTTCTGGCTGGCGTCAAAGCTGGGCTTGGTACGGCTGGTTTCCAGCTTTTGCTGCCACCAGCGCTTTTGCGTCTGGTCGGTGGCATACATGTACTCGGTGCCCAGGGTGCCGCAGTAGGTCTCGCGCAGCGCGTTCATCAGCTCGCGCAGCGACATGCTTTCCTTGCCGAAGAAGGTGTTGCTCGTGTTGAACACCGTTTCCTGGTCGGCATCGGTGAAGCCGTAGAACGACGGCTCCAGCTCGGGAATTTCGGGGCGCTCGGTGCGCTTGAGGGGATCGAGATCGGCCCAGCGTGCGCCGACATTGCGGTAGGCGGCGATCAGCTGCTGGACGGCGGTGCGCTTGCGGCCCAGCTCGGAGTCGGCGCCGGAGGCCACGACCACCTTGGTGCCGCCTTGCTTGGCGCGCTCGGCGAAAGCGTTGATGACGGGCTGGTGCGGGACGTCCTTGGAGTCCGTGCCGTCGACTGCGGGCACATGTTGCAGTGCATCAAAGTACTCGCGCCAGGAATCCGGCACGCTACCGGGGTTGGCCAGGTAGTTCTCGTACATTTCTTCGACGTAGGGGGCATTGCCGCCGAAGAGGTAAGTATTGCCTTGATAGGCTTGGTAGACCGACGTCTGATCGCTCATATTGCGCTGACCTCCGCCTCCCTGAAGGAGGCATTAGCTGGTTTGTAGAACCTTCCGCGACACGGCTGTACCGATTGGCGGATGCGACTGTGGCTGGGGAAGGGCCTGGTTGCGACCGCCATTGTGCCACCGTTCAAACATCGCAGCAGGGCAGTTACCAAGCGATTACCTGGACCCTCCGGGAGTTCCCGCAGTCGCGTACATTGGCGCATCTTCCGAACGGACCGACAGATGAACCTGCTGCCCTTACACAAACGCACTTTCATGCTGCTGCTGATCGCGGCGACCATAGGCTTCGGTGCCGTGCTCTGGGAATTCATGGGGGCCATCTTCTGGGGCGTCGCCCTGGCCATCCTGTTCTCGCCGCTGCACCGGCGCCTGCTGGCGCGCATGCCCCGGCGCACCAATCTCGCCGCCCTGTCCACCCTGCTGCTGTGCCTGGTCGTGGCCATCCTGCCGCTGGCGCTGATCGGCGCCTCCCTGGTCCGCGAGGCCTCGTTGATCTATGAGCGCGTCAACAGCGGCAACCTGGATGCAGGCACCTATCTGCAACAGATCATGGACGCCCTGCCCTCCTGGGTCACACCCTGGCTGGAGCGGTTGCACCTGGGCTCGCTGGCCGAGCTGCAGGACAAGCTGTCCAGCATCGCCATGCAGGCCTCCAAGCTGGCTGCCACCAAGGCGCTGGGCATAGGCCAGAACACGTTCGGCTTCCTGGTGGGCTTTTGCGTGATGCTGTATCTGCTGTTCTTCCTGCTGCGCGACGGCCGTGACCTGACCCAGCGCATCCGCATGGCGATTCCGCTGCAGGCCGACCACAAGGCCGAGCTGTCGAGCAAGTTCACCACCGTGATCCGTGCCACCGTCAAGGGGAACCTGGCCGTGGCGGCCGCCCAGGGCGCGCTGGGCGGCCTGATCTTCTGGATTCTGGGCATCCAGGGGCCCGTGCTGTGGGGCGTGGTGATGGCCTTCCTGTCGCTGCTGCCCGCCGTGGGCGCCGGCCTGATCTGGGCCCCTGTGGCCATCTACTTCCTGGCCACCGGTGCCATGGGCAAGGGCCTGATCCTGATCGCCTACGGCGTGCTGGTGATCGGCCTGGTGGACAACGTGCTGCGCCCCTTGCTGGTGGGCAAGGATACGAAGATGCCCGACTACATCGTGCTGATCTCGACGCTGGGCGGCATGGCTCTCTTCGGACTGACGGGTTTTGTGATAGGCCCCGTGATCGCGGCCCTGTTCATGGCGATCTGGGACATGTTCTCGCGCATGCAAGTGCAGGATGAGGAAAAGCGCCGCCAACTTGCCCAGGCAGGTTTGGCGCATGCTGAATATCAGACATCGGATGATATGGACCTCAAGCAAGCACCGCACGATCCGCGCCCGCCGGCACGCTGAGCCTGCTCCGGCCCCTCCCTCTGGACGAGGGCCGGAAATCCATTTTCAGGCATTCAATGGGTGCAAATGGATCGCATTCGCGCAATAGCCTGGATCCATCGACCTCATTCATCCACTCAATGAATGGCGGATTGATATAAAACAAAATGTCCGAAGCCCTGAATCCAGATAATCATTTCAACTGATGATCCCGCCGGGCGGCGCCCCGGCAAGCCCCGCGCAGCAAGGCCTGGCGTGGAGCTTGCGCGCGAATGCCGCACAGGACGACTCAGGATTAAGGGTTATTTCCCGGATTGATTCCGGGGTGCACTCGTAGAATTTGCTTACAAGCGTCAATTTCTATTAGAAGGTACCCCACATGGTCCAATTCTCCAGACGCCAGTTCATGAAAGTGACTGGTTCGACTCTGGCCGGATCCAGCCTGGCGTTGATGGGCTTCTCGCCCACTGCCGCCCTGGCTGAAGTGCGCCAGTTCAAGCTGGCCGCCACCACGGTCACCCGCCAGACCTGTACCTACTGTTCGGTAGGCTGCGGCATCCTGATGTATTCGCTGAGCGACGGCGCCAAGAACGCCAAGCTGTCGGTGATCCACGTCGAGGGCGATCCGGACCACCCCGTCAACCGCGGCACGCTGTGCCCCAAGGGCGCCTCGCTGCTGGACTTCGTCCACAGCCCGCACCGCCTGAAGTACCCCGAGTACCGCGCCCCCGGCTCCAACGAGTGGAAGCGCATGTCCTGGGACGAGGCGCTGACGCGCATCACCAAGCTGCTCAAGGACGATCGCGACGCGAACTTCGTCGAGCAAAACGACAAGGGCCAGACGGTGAACCGCTGGCTGACCACCGGCATGCTGGCCGCCTCGGCCTCCAGCAACGAAGCCGGTTACGTCACACACAAGGTTGCCCGTTCCTGGGGCCTGCTCGCACTCGATAACCAAGCACGTGTCTGACACGGCCCGACGGTGGCAGGTCTTGCCCCGACGTTTGGCCGTGGAGCGATGACGAACCATTGGGTCGACATCAAGAACGCGGACGTTATCCTGATCATGGGCGGCAATGCCGCTGAAGCACATCCCTGCGGTTTCAAGTGGGTGACCGAAGCGAAGGAGCACAACGGTGCGCACTTCATGGTGGTCGATCCGCGCTTCAACCGCTCCGCCTCCGTGGCCGATTTCTATGCCCCCATCCGGTCGGGCTCGGACATCGTGTTCCTGGGTGGCGTGATCAACTATCTGCTGACGAACGACAAGATCCATCACGAGTACGTGAGGAACTACACCGACTTCTCGTACATCGTGAAGGAGGAGTTTGCGTTCGACGAAGGCATCTTCTCGGGCTACGACCCGCAGACACGCAAATACGACAAGTCCAGCTGGGACTATGAGCTCGACGCCGACGGCTACGTGAAGGTGGACGCCAGCCTGCAGCATCCGCGCTGCGTGTACCAATGGCTCAAGCGCCACTACGCCAGCTACACGCCCGAGAAGGTGGAGAGCGCCTGCGGCACGCCCAAGGAAAAATTCCTGCACGTGTGCGAGAAGCTGGCATCGACCGCCGTGCCGGGTCGCGTCGCGACCATCCTGTACGCACTGGGCTGGACACAGCACACCACGGGCGCGCAGATCCTGCGCACGGGCGCCATGGTCCAGCTGCTGCTGGGCAATATCGGCGTGGCCGGCGGCGGCATGAACGCGCTGCGCGGGCACTCCAACATCCAGGGCCTGACGGACCTGGGCATCCTGTCGGCCTCGCTGCCCGGCTACCTGACGCTGCCCAACGAGGGCGAGCAGGACTACCAGAAGTACATCGACGCGCGCACGCCCAAGGCCATGCGCCCGGGCCAGATGAACTACTGGTCGAACACGCCCAAGTTCCACGTGAGCCTGATGAAGGCCTGGTGGGGACCGGCGGCCACGGCCGAGAACAACTGGGCCTTCAACTACCTGCCCAAGCTGGACAGGCAGTACGACATGCTGCAGGTGTTCGACCTGATGGCGCAGGGCAAGATCAACGGCTACATCGCCCAGGGCTTCAACCCGCTGGCGGCCCTTGCGAACAGCAACAATGTGCGCGAAGGCCTCAAGAAGCTGAAGTTCCTGGTGATCATGGACCCGCTGGTCACCGAGACATCGGAGTTCTGGCAGAACCACGGCGAGTTCAACGACGTGGATCCGGCATCGATCCAGACCGAGGTGTTCCGCCTGCCCACGACCTGCTTTGCCGAGGAAGACGGCGCCGTCGTCAGCTCCTCGCGCGTGCTGCAGTGGCACTGGAAGGCGGCCGAGCCCCCGGGCGAGGCCAAGACCGACATTGCCATCATGTCGGCCCTGCACCTGCGCCTGAAGCAGGCTTACGAGAAGGACGGCGGCAAGTTCCCCGAGCCGATCACCAAGCTGTGGTGGCCCTATGCCCATGCCGATCATCCGACCTCGGAAGAGATCGCCAAGGAGTACAACGGCCGCGCCCTGGTGGACCTGTTCGACCCCAAGGACCCGACCAAGCTCATCCGCAAGGCCGGCGAGCAGCTGGCCGGCTTCGGCGAGATGCGCGACGACGGCACGACGATGGGCGGCTGCTGGATCTGGGCCGGCTGCTGGACCTCGTCCGGCAACCAGATGGCCCGGCGCGACAACAGCGACCCCACGGGCATAGGCAACACGCTGAACTGGGCCTGGGCCTGGCCGGCCAACCGCCGCGTGCTCTACAACCGCGCCTCCTGCGACCGCAACGGCCAGCCGTTCGATCCCAAGCGCACGCTGATCCGCTGGAACGGCAAGGCCTGGGGCGGTGCCGACGTGCCCGACATGGGCCCGACCATGCCGCCGGAGACCACCGATCCGTTCATCATGAACCCCGAGGGCGTGGCGCGCTTCTTCGCCCGCAAGGGCATGAACGAGGGACCGTTCCCCACCCACTACGAGGCCTTTGACAACCCGCTGGGATACAACCCCATGTATCCCGACAACAAGCTGGCGGTCATCAACCCGGCCACGCGGATCTTCGACTCCGTCAAGGATTCGGCGGGCTCGCCCAGCGAGTTCCCGCATGTGGGCACAACGTACCGCCTGACCGAGCACTTCCACTACTGGACCAAGCACGTTCAGCTGAACAACATCGTTCAGCCCGAGCAGTTCGTGGAAATCGGCGAGGCGCTGGCCAAGGAACTGGGCATCGAGACCGGCCAGCATGTGAAGGTCAGCTCCAAGCGCGGCTTCGTCAAGGCAGCCGCCGTGGTGACCAAGCGCATCAAGCCCATGAAGATCGATGGCAAGACCATCCACCACGTGGGCGTGCCCATTCACTGGGGCTTCTCGTCGACGGGCCGCAAGGGCTACATGGCCAACAACCTGACGGCATCGGTGGGCGATGGCAACAGCCTTACCCCGGAATCCAAGACCTTCCTCGTGAAGGTGGAAAAGGTTTAAGGAGCAGCTGATGTCATCAACCATGTCTCTCGATATCAAGCGTCGCTCGGCCACGACGACGCCTGCTCCCAGTGCGCGCGAAACGCACAGCGGCGAGGTGGCCAAGCTCATCGATGTCTCCAAGTGCATCGGGTGCAAGGCCTGCCAGACCGCCTGCATGGAGTGGAACGACCTGCGCGACGAAATCGGAACCTGCGCGGCCGGCGTCTATGACAACCCGACCGATCTGACCGATCAGTCGTGGACCGTCATGCGCTTTACCGAGTACGAGAACGAAGCGACCGGCAACCTGGAGTGGCTGATCCGCAAGGACGGCTGCATGCACTGCGAGGACCCGGGCTGCCTGAAGGCCTGCCCCTCGCCGGGCGCCATCGTGCAGTACAGCAACGGCATCGTGGACTTCCAGCAGGACCAGTGCGTGGGCTGCGGCTACTGCGTCACGGGCTGCCCGTTCAACATTCCGCGCATTTCCAAGAAGGACCACAAGGCCTACAAGTGCACGCTGTGCTCGGACCGCGTGGCCGTTGGCCGCGAGCCTGCCTGTGTCAAGACCTGCCCCACCGGCGCCATCATGTTTGGCACCAAGGAGGCGATGAAGGACCAGGCCGAGCACCGCATCGGCGACCTCAAGCGGCGCGGCTATGCCGAGGCCGGCCTCTATGACCCGCAAGGCGTGGGCGGCACCCATGTGATGTACGTGCTGCATCACGCGGACAAGCCTTCGCTGTACAAGGGCCTGCCCGACGACCCGAAGATCAGCCCCATGGTGTCCCTGTGGAAGGGCGTTGCCAAGCCGCTGGCCATGGCCGCGCTGGGCGCAGCTGCCGTCGGCAGCCTGTTCCACTACATCACCAAGGGCCCGAACGACGTGTCCAAGGAACTGGAAGACGAAATGGACCGCAAGGACCAGGAAGCCACTGAAAAGGAGGCCCGCCGATGAAACGCAATCCACGTGACCTGGTGCGCTACAACGCATCGGAGCGTGCCAACCACTGGGTGGTCGGCATCTGCTTCATCCTGCTGGCGCTGTCGGGCCTGGCATTCTTCCACCCGGCCTTCTTCCCGCTCACGCAGCTGTTCGGCGGCGGGCCGTGGACGCGCATCCTGCACCCCTACATCGGGGTGGTGATGGCGCTGTTCTTCATCATCATGGCGCTGCGCTTCTGGCGCCTGAACGTGGTCGAGCCTCGCGACATCGAGTGGCTCAAGAACGTCAACAAGATGATCGACGGCGACGACCACGACATGCCCGAGCAGGGCAAGTACAACGGCGGCCAGAAGCTGCTGTTCTGGGGCCTGGTCATCGGAATGCTGGCGATCACCGTGACCGGAGCGCTCATGTGGCGCGCCTGGTGGACGCTGCCCGTCAACGTGGTGCGCGCCGCCTCGGTGGTGCATGCCATTGCGGGCGTGTGGATGATCGGCTTGATCATCATGCACGTGTACGCGGCCATCTGGACCCGGGGCACCATCCGCGCCATGCTGTACGGCACGGTGACGCGGGCCTGGGCCAAGCAGCATCACCGGGGGTGGTATCGCAAGATGACCGGAGACAACGACTGAGCCCCCTGAGCGGCTGCGCCGCTTCCCCCTCTCGCTTCGCGGGGGGGACGGCACCCTCGGTGCGGGGCGGCCCTTCCTCGGTGCCCCTGCTCTGGGGCACGCCGGTTTCATAGGCCAAGGACAATGCGCAACCCCGTGTTAGCCTTTCGCCTGAAGCCACCAGCCGCCCGGCGTCCCTGGACGCTGGGCGATTGTCTTTTTGGAACATTCCAATGCAACGCATTCTTCAACCTGGCGATATCGAGTCGCTGGACCACACCAGTTTTCCGCGCGTGCTGCTGCCGCAGTTGCCGGGGCTGTTCGTCGAGCGGGCGGCACGGCTGCGGCAGCTGGCCGAGGGCAATCCGATTGCCGATTACCTGCGGTTCGTGGCGCAGATCGTGGACGCACAGGCCAAGGCGGCCGGGCAGTTGACGCTGGCCGCGCCCGATGCGGCGCTGATCGCGCGGGCGCAGGAGCATTCGATGCCGCTGCTGCCTGCCGCCGACCATATCGATGCCGCCTGGCACGGTGTGCTGGACCGCATGCTCGATACCCTGTCGGGCGCCGATGGCCTGCCTGCGCCGCTGCAGCCGCTGCTGCAGGAGCTGCGCGCGCTGGACACGGCGGGGCGTGACGAGATCGCGCAGCGGCTGCTGCAAAAGGAAGTGGCGGCCCGCCACGTGGGCATGGCGCCTTTTGTGATGGCTGCGCTGCAGGTGGTGTTTGCCACGCGCGCCAGCGGCCTGAGCGCACGCGACGTGCCCTATACCGATCCCGCCTCGATCTGCCCCGTCTGCGCCAGCGAGCCCGTGGCCAGCGTGCTGCGCATTGGCGGCAAGGCGGCGGGCCACCGCTACCTGCACTGCGGCACCTGCTGCACGGAGTGGCACATGGTGCGCGTCAAGTGCTCCCACTGCGAGTCGACCAAGGGTGTCGAGTACCAGGGCATCGATGGCGCAGGCGATACCGTGCTGGCCGAGACCTGCGAGGAATGCGGCAGCTACCGCAAGGTGGTCAACCAGGAAAAGGACCCGATGGCCGAGCCCCTGGCCGACGACCTGGCCTCGCTGATGCTGGACCTGCTGATGGGCGAGGAGACGCGCTTTCAGCGCGCCAGCGCCAATCCCCTGCTCTACGTGGCCTTTGCCGAGGAGCAGGATGAGGCCGGCGACGCGCTGATCGACCCCGCCACGCCTGCTGCCTGACCCTTTCGCACGCCATGACCGATACCGCCGCCCCCTCTGCCGCATCCTCTGCCGCCCCCCCTGCCGCCTCCCCTGCCCCGTCCGCGCTGCGCCTGCCTGCCGTGGACAAGGTGCTGCTGAGCGCCGACATGCTCGCGCTGCGCGAGCGCCACGGCCTCGATGCCTGCACCCAGGCCGTGCGCGAATCCCTGGCGCAGATGCGGGCCGATGCGCAGGAGCGGCTGCGGTCCGGCGAGCCCGATGCAGGCGCGCCCGGCATCACCGAGGTGGTCCAGGCGGCCGGCCTGCGCCTGGCGCGGCGCTTTGCGCCCCGGCTGCGCACGGTCTTCAACCTCACGGGCACGGTGCTGCACACCAACCTGGGCCGCGCCCTGCTGCCGCAGGAGGCGGTGGACGCCGTGGTGGCCGCCATGACGGCGCCGGCCAACCTGGAGTACGACCTGGAAGACGGCGGCCGTGGCGACCGCGACGACCTGATCGAATCCCTGGTCTGCGAACTCACGGGCGCCGAGGCCTGCACCGTCGTCAACAACAACGCCGCTGCCGTGCTGCTGACCCTGGCCACGCTGGCGGCCGGGCGCGAGGTCATCGTCTCGCGCGGCGAGCTGGTGGAGATCGGCGGGGCCTTCCGCATTCCCGACGTGATGACGCGCGCAGGCGCCACCCTGGTCGAGGTGGGCACCACCAACCGCACCCATGCGCGCGACTACGAAGGCGCTGTCGGCGAACACACCGGCCTGCTCATGAAGGTGCATTGCAGCAACTACGCCATCACCGGCTTCACCAAGGCCGTGAGCGACGCGGAGGTGGCATCCATTGCCCATGCGCACGGCCTGCAGATGGTGGTGGACCTGGGCAGCGGCACCCTGGTCGATCTGCGCGAATGGGGCCTGCCCTACGAGGTCACGGTGCGCGAGACCATCGAGTCGGGCGCCGACATCGTCACCTTCAGCGGCGACAAGCTGCTGGGCGGCCCGCAGGCCGGCCTGATCGTGGGCCGCAAGGACCTGATCGCCCGCATCAAGAAACACCCGCTCAAGCGCGCACTGCGCGTGAGCAAGCTCACCCTGGCCGCGCTGGAGCCCACGCTGCGCCTGTACCTACACCCCGAAAAGCTGGCCGAGCGCCTGACCACGCTGCGCCTGTTCACGCGCCCCCAGGCCGACATGCAGGCCCGCGCGCAGGCGCTGCAGCCGCTGGTGCAGCAGGCGCTGGGCAGCCGCTATGTGGTGGAAACCGCCGAGATGAACAGCCAGATCGGCAGCGGCGCCCTGCCCGTGGAAAACCTGCCCAGCTGGGGCCTGCGCCTGCATCCGGCCGACGGTCGCCAAGCCGGCCGCCAGCTCACCCGGCTGGAGGCCGGCCTGCGCAGCCTGCCCCGCCCCGTCATCGGCCGGCTGCATGAAGACGCTCTGTGGCTGGACCTGCGCTGCCTGGAAGCGGCCGACGAGCCTGCCTTCACCGAACAGCTGCCGCTGCTGCACATCGCCTGAGGACGAACGCATGATCATCGGCACCGCCGGCCACATCGACCACGGCAAGACCACCCTGGTGCGCGCGCTCACGGGCGTGGACACCGACCGCCTCAAGGAAGAGAAGGCGCGCGGCATCTCCATCGAGCTGGGCTATGCCTACACGCCGCTGCCCAATGGCGAGGTGCTGGGCATCATCGACGTGCCCGGCCACGAGAAATTCGTGCACACCATGGCCGCAGGCGCCGTGGGCATAGACCACGCCCTGCTGGTGGTGGCCGCCGACGACGGCGTCATGCCGCAGACGCGCGAGCACCTGGACATTCTGCAGCTGCTGGGCGTGCGCGAAGCCACCGTGGCCCTGACCAAGGCCGACCGCGCCACGCCCGAGCGGCTGCAGCAGGTGCGGGCCGAGATCGGGGCCCTGCTGGCCCCCACGCCGCTGGCAGGCGCGCCGGTCTTCCCTACCGCGGCAGCCCTGCCTGATGACGCTGGCGTAGCGCAGTTGCGCGAGCACCTCATGGCGCGCGCCCAGTCCATTCCCGCGCGGGCCAGCGACGGGCTGTTCCGCCTGGCCGTGGACCGCAGCTTCACGCTGCCGGGCCAGGGCACCGTGGTCACGGGCACCGTGTTCGGCGGGCAGGTGAAGGTGGGCGACACGCTGGTGCACTCGGCCTCGGGCACCGAGGTGCGCGTGCGCAGCCTGCATGCCCAGAACCAGGCCAGCGAACAGGGCCTGGCCGGCCAGCGCTGCGCGCTCAACCTGTCGGGCATTGCCAAGGAAGCCATCACGCGCGGCGACTGGATCGCCGACGCACGGCTGCTGCAGGCCAGCGACCGGATCGACGTGCGCCTGCAACTGCTGGCCGATGCGCCATCACTGGCCCAATGGACGCCTGTGCATGTGCACATCGGTACGGCGCGCTGCACGGCCCACGTGGCCCTGCTGCAGGACCAGCCGCTGGGCCCGGGCGAACAGGCCATCGTCCAACTGGTGCTGGACATGCCCGTACATGCCCAACCCGGCGACCGGCTCATCGTGCGCAATGCCCAGGCCAGCCGCACCATTGCCGGCGGCAGCGTCATCGACCCCTTTGCACCCGCACGCAAGCGCCGCAGCCCCGAGCGCACGGCCTATCTGCAGGCGCTGGAATCGCTGATTGCCACCGGGGATGCCAGCGCGCTGGTGCAAGGCGCGGCCCACGGTATTGCCACATCGCAGCTCATGCGCCTGACGGGCCGCGCATCGGTGGCCACGGATGCCCGCCTGCACCGCCTTCCCCTGGCCGATGGCGATACGCTGCTGCTGGGCGAGGCACGCTTGCAGCAGCTGCGCAACCAGGTGCTGGACAGCATGGCGCGCTTCCACGACAAAAGCCCCGACGAGCCCGGCGTGAACGCCGCACGCCTGCGCCGCATGGCACTGTCGGGCCTGGTGCATGCAGGGCATGACGCGCTGTGGAAAGGCCTGCTGCAAGCCCTGCTGCAGGACGGCAGCCTCGCCGCCAGCGGAGCCTGGCTGCACCTGCCCGGCCACAGCGTGCAGCTGTCGGACAGTGAAAAGCAGATCGCCCAGAAACTGCTGCCCGCCATCGAGGCCGGCCGCTACGACCCGCCCTGGGTGCGCGACCTGGCCCGCGACAGCGCCACCGGCGAGGAAACCGTGCGCCAGCTGCTGCGCAAGCTCGCACGCCAGGGCCAATTGTTCCAAGTCACCAAGGACCTCTTCTACACGGCAGCCCGCATGGACGAACTCGCGGCCCTGGTCCGCGAGCTGGCCTCCTCCACCCCCAACGCCGAAATCCAGGCCCACGCCTTCCGCGACGCCACCGGCCTGGGCCGCAAACGCGCCATCCAGATCCTCGAATTCTTCGACCGCATCGGCTACACCCGCCGCCTGCGCGACGCCCACCTGCTGCGCCCCGATGTGCAGTGGACCACTGGCGCCACAGCAAGAATTTGAGGCAAGGGGCCGCTACAATGTCCGGCTTTGGACATACCGCTTGCAGCGGCGCGGCCCAACCCAGGGACGCCGAGCAAGAGCCGCCTCGCGGCTATGGCGTCGTCCCCCTCCCCCGCGAAGCGGATAGAGAGGGGGAAGGCGCATAAGCGCCTCAGGGGGTGCCCAACATCCAGAAGGAAAGCATACGCACCCGGTGGTGCGCCCGGGCTTCAAACCCGGTCAGGGGCGTCAGCCGCTCCTGGGTAGGTTCGACTCCTGCTGCTTTCCGCCAATCCCCCGACTCTGATTCCAGCCAGGTTCCGGCTATTGCAAGGGCACGACGATGGCCACGCGGCGGTTCTCCGCTGCATCGCTGGGCACCACGGGCATGGCGCGGCCGAGGCCCTTGACCTCGATATCCTGGCGCGCCAGGCCAGCTTCGGCCAGCACATCGGCCACGGCCTCTGCGCGGCGCAGCGACAGGCGCATGTTGTAGGCATCGCTGCCGCGATCGTCCGTATGGCCTTCCACGCGCAGCCGCTCGATGCCCACGCCCTTGAGGGCACGGCCCAGCTCCAGCACCTTGGTGCGCGCCTGGGCGCCGACTTCGGCCGAATCAAAGCCGAACAGCAGCTTGCCCGACATCTGCAGCTCCCAGCCCTGGTCTGCCTGCGCAAAACCCTGGCTGCGCAGCAACTGCTGCTGTTCTTCGGTCAGCCCCGGCGCCTTGGCCGGCGCCTGCGGCACCGTCTGGCAACCGACCAGTGCAAGGGCCAGCACTGCGGCCGCACCTGCGCCGCACATCCGGATCCAGCTCCGTCGTTTCAACATGTCATCCTCCTGTGATTCGTTCGGCCTGGCGCATGGCCTTGGCCTGGTACATGGCCTGGTCTGCATGGCGCATCAGCGTCTCCATGCTCTGGCCATGCTTGGGAAAAAGGGCGACGCCCGCGCTGACCGAAGGCTGCAGCACCACGCCGTCGCCAACGACCAGGGGCTCGCGCATGGCGGCCTCTATCTTGTCCTGCACCATCTGCGCGTCGCCGCCGCCGCCGATGGGATAGAGCAGAATGGCGAATTCGTCGCCCCCCAGGCGGGCGACCAGGTCGGTCTCGCGCACCTGCGAGCGCAGCCGGGCACCCACCGCCTTGAGCAGCACATCGCCCACGGCATGGCCGTAGGCATCGTTGACCTGCTTGAAGCGGTCGTTGTCCAGAAACAGCACGGCCAGCTTCTGCCCGCTCTCCGCCGCGCTGTCCAGCGCCTGCTGCAGTCGCTGCTCGAAATGCAGCCGGTTGGCCAGCCCCGTGAGGCTGTCGCGCGAAGCCTGTCGCTCCAGCGCCGAGTTTTGCTGCTGCAGCCGCTCATGGCGCGTCTGCAGCTCGGCCAGCAGTGCGTTGAAGTTATCGCCCAACTCGCGCAGCTCGGCAATGCGCGCCAGCGGCACGCGCTGGTCCATGGATCGGTCATGGCGCACGGCCCGGGCCACGCGCGCCAGCTGCTGCAACGGCTCGGCAATGTCGCGCAGCATGCGGCGCGACTGGCGCAGGCCCACATAGCCGCTGACACCCACGCACAGCACCAGCACGATGAAACCTGCGCCCAGGAAGCGGACCAGGCCCACGCCATCGCTGGCCAGTTGCACACTGCCGACCAGCCTGCCGTCCTGGCGCACATCGGCCTCGGCGCGCGGCAGGCCAATGCCCACGGCCAGCAGCTCCCCGATGCTGGACAGCGCCGAGCCACCATGGCCCGACCACCGCACGAACGGGCGGCCCTCGGCATCGAAGACCTCGGCGTGGGCCACGCCTTCGCCACGCAGCAGCTGGTCCAGTACGCGGGCGGCTTCATCGCGGTCACCGAAGACCAGCGATGCCTCGACCGTATAGGCCAGCGAACGGGCCACCAGATGCAGGTTGTTGGACAGGTACAGGCGCAGGGTGGCCACGCCGACGATGAGCAGCAGCGCCCCCGCCAGCGCGATGGCCACCGCCGCCATGCGCAGGTGCGCGCGGCGGATCACGTTGCGCAGGGAGGCATTGCCGGACAGGGACAACTTCATGGCAAGGTCCTGTGGCGCGCCAGTTGCAGCACCTTGGGATTGACACGCAGGCCGCTGCGGGCCACGGAGTCGAGGCTGACCTCGAAGCCCGCGCCCTCGCCACGGCGGCGCAGGCAGAACATGGCGCCGATGCGGCACAGCTCGCCCCGCTCGCTGATGGTCAGCAGCGGCCGCCCGGCCAGCTGCTCCATGAGCTTGCGCCAGGCCGCCTCATCGAGCTGGCCGGCATAAATGCCCTCGCATTCGACCAGGGCGCGCGCATCGACGGGCACCACGCGCCGCACTTCCAGCCGCTGGCTGCCCACGGTTTGCGGGGCGCCATTGAGCAGGTCGTCGGCATATTCGGTGGAGCCCACCACGCACAGCCGCAGCACGGGGCTTTCCGTGGGCCAGCGCGTGTAGCCCAGGATGCCTACGACGGTGCGGGTCACCCCCAGCTCATGCTCATCGGCCGTCGGCTCCGCATGTGCCTGCCCCACCAGCCCGGCCTGCAAGGCCAGCAAGCCCACGACCAGCCAGGCCCCGGCAGACAGGCCTTTGATCCTGCAATCCATGCCCCACCTGCGGTATGTGTGATGTATGCGATGTGTGCGAGCTGCCAACCAAGGCTCCTTGAACGGAATATCCATGCATTGCGCCACGCTGGCGCACTGAAGCATTTTTTCACATATCGACCCCATCGGGCCGCCGGGACTGTCACGCCGGGGCGCCCGTGATGGGCCAATGCGGCAACACATCAAAGCGCAGAGGCAGGCAGCCGGTAGTGATAGCCGTAGAGTGCCTGAAAGCCCAGGCTTTCATACAGCCCGCGCGCCACCATGTTGGGCGCACGCACCTGCAGTTCGGCCCATTGCGCTCCCTGCGTCTGCCCCCAGTGCATCAGGCCATGCACCAGCGCCCGGCCCAGTCCCTGGCCGCGCAGCGCAGGCGTGATGACGATGTCATACAGGCCCACGCAGCCGCGCTCCACGACGGCCAGGCCAAACCCGGCCACCTCGCCGCCCGCTCCACCGCCCACTTGCAGCGAAGCAAATGCGGCGGGCCAGGCAATGGACTGCAGCATATGGTGGTGCGCCTGCCTGTGCTGCTCCGGCACGGCGCCGGCCTCGGCAAAGCCCTGCAGCCAGGCCGTGCCAGGCTGGGCTTGAATGGCAAGGGTCCAGCCGTGGTCGTTCGCTGGCGGCGCCATGTCCGTCAATGCGGCACGCATCACCAGGGAAGGGTCGGCCATCAGATAGCCTGCCTGCGCCAGCTGCGCATCCGCCTCGGGACTTGCCAGGGGCGAGAGACGAAAGATGGCAGGCAGGCCCTGGCGCTCGTAGAAGGCCTCGATCTGCGGCAGCAAGGCGCCAAGGCGGGCGCCGGGCTGCTGGGCATTGGCCGAGTTGGCGCGCTTGGTATGGCCCTGCGCGACGCGCAGCAGCCAGTCGCCGCAGAGCACGGTGCGCTGGGCTGGCCAGGCGTTGAAGCCGCGCTGCTCCACGCCCACCACCGTCTCGGGATCGCATTCCACGGATGCGCGGTCATGAGTGAAAGACTTGGACATGCCCGCTTGTACCATGGCCGCCCGCCGTGCCCGCCCATAATATGGCGCGCCGCCGCGCTGGCGGCAGGCACTCTTTCCCACTACTGCGATCGCCGCCGATCGCCGGATTGCTCCATGACCACAGACACCTCCCAAGCCCCCCGACTCACCTCGCTGTCCCATGGCGGCGGCTGCGGCTGCAAGATCGCGCCGGGCCTGCTGGCGGAGCTGATCGGCAAGAGCGCGCTGCCCAAGCAGTTCTTCCCGGACCTGCTGGTGGGCACGGAGACCGCTGACGACGCCGCCGTCTACCGCATCAACGACGAGCAGGCCATCGTGGCGACCACGGACTTCTTCATGCCCATCGTGGACGACCCGTATGACTTCGGCCGCATCGCCGCGACGAATGCGCTGTCCGACATCTACGCCATGGGCGGCCAGCCCCTGATGGCCCTGGCCATCGTGGGCATGCCCATCAATGTGCTGCCGCACGACACCATTGCCAAGATCCTGGAAGGTGGCGAATCGGTCTGCCGCGATGCCGGCATTCCGCTGGCTGGGGGCCACTCCATCGACTCGGTCGAGCCCATCTATGGCCTGGTCGGCATAGGCATCGTCAACCCCCGCCAGATGAAGCGCAATGCCGACGCCCGGGCCGGCGACGTGCTGATCCTGGGCAAGCCGCTGGGCGTGGGCATTCTGTCGGCCGCACTCAAGAAGAACCTGCTGGACGAGGCCGGCTACCGCGCCATGGTGGAAGCAACCACCCTGCTCAACCGCCCCGGCACGGCGCTGGGCAAGATGGACGGCGTGCACGCGCTGACCGATGTGACGGGCTTCGGCCTGCTGGGCCACGGCCTGGAACTGGCACGCGGCGCGGGCCTGACGGCACGCATCGACAGCCGCAGCCTGCCCGTGCTGCCCACGGTGCAGGGCTTTGCCGAGCAGGGCGTCATCACGGGCGCCTCGGGCCGCAACTGGGCCTCTTATGGCGCGCAGGTTGCGCTGGGCGCCGGCATCACCGATGCGCAGCGCGCGCTGCTGACCGATCCGCAGACCTCGGGCGGCCTGCTCGTGTCCTGCACGCCGGATGTTGCCGATCAGGTGCTCGCACTGTTTGCCGAGCAGGGCTTTGGCAGTGCCGCCATCGTGGGCCGCATGGAGGCGGGCGAGCCGCGCGTCATCGTGGACTGACGGCCAGCGCATTCCAAAAGCGACGGGGGCCGAGGCCCCCGTCGCTTTTTGCACTCCCGGCGAGCCGCCAGCGAACCAGCGGCCCGTCACCGGGTCACAGGTTGCTTCACTCGCTCACGGTCTGCGTCTTGTAGGCCGGGCTGGCCTGGATGGCGCTGTCGGTGAACGGCAGCTTGAGCCATTGGCGCGCGCCGTAGGCCTTGGTGTAGTCCACGTAGTGGGCCGAGGCCGGGTCGTCCGACAGCGAGAAGGTCAGGAAGGTATGGGCCTCCACACCGGCCGACGGGAAGCTCACCACCTGCATGTAGCTGTTGCCGTGCGGCTGGCCATCCATGCTGTAGCCGCCCTGCTCTATCTTGTTTTCCGAGCAGGTGATGGTGAAGTAGCCCACTTCGCCGCAGCCGCCATACAGCGCGATCTTCTCGCCGCCGCGCTGCGAGAACAGCACGGTGCCGCGCGCCGCATCCATGGCAAAGCCGCTGGCCTGCACGGCCTTCACTGCTTCGGCGAACGCCTTTTGCAGCGCCGCCTTGGCCGTGGGCTTGATGCCACGCGGCGTGTTGACGGGGTCGGCCGCATCGAAGGGCACGGCATACAGGTCGGCCGATTTGATCTGGCTGGCCACGCGCTTCCAGAACTCATCCCAGACATGGGAACCCCTGGATGCCGCCGTGCCCGTGCCGTCCCAGGCCTGCAGCGCCGTGCAGGCAGCCGATACGTCCACCGTTTCACCCGCCGAGGACACGGGGCCTGGACAGACCTGGGCCAATGCCTCGTCCTTGAAGCGCGCGCTGTAGACACGGCTGTCCAGCACCATCTGGCGAACGATGTCGCTGGTGGCCAGCTTGCCCGGGTAGCCGTCCGTGCCCGCCAGCCGCTGCAGCGCCATGGTGTGGCCCAGGCGCGTGCGCAGGCTCTGGGCCGACGAAGTGGATCCGAAGATGGCCGGATAGCCGGTCAGCGGCGCCGAGGCATTGGACAGCCAGTAGCTGTCGTTCATGTTGCCCACGTAGTCGCTGCGCAGCAAATTGGGCATACGTGCGGGGCCGATGGCGCCGGCCTGCACCGAATCCGCATCCGAACTCCAGTCGCACTGGCTGCTGCCACCGGCCAGCACCGGCACCTGGGGCAGCGCCGCGTTGATGGCTGCCGAGGCCGGCGTGGCACAGGCCTGCAATTGCGCGGGCGGCACGTTGGGCACGGCGCCTATGTCGGCATACCAGACCTGGGCATTGCCGCGCCCTGCGGCCACGGTGTTGACCCAGGGAATGGCCGACTCCTCCTTCTGGATGCGGATGAACTCGTCCAGCGACTTGGCCTGGTTCCAGCGCAGCCAGTTGCGGAATGTGCGGTAGTTGTAGGCGTTGATGTCGCGGATGGCGAACACGCTCTGCGTGGTCCAGCCCAGCGCCGGGTCCATGGCACCCAGGTTGACCACCGGGCCGTGCACGGTCTTGTACAGCGTGCGCGTGACCTGGTCCTGCCCGCCGGAGGCATTGCGCACGCTCACGGTGATCTTGCTGGCCTGCATGGCCTCGGTCTTGCCGTCGCGCACATAGCGGGTCGGATCATTGGGCGCCAGCTGGTACATGAACAGGCCGAAGCGCCGCGCCGTGGACACGGTATGGCTCCAGGCCACGTCGTTGTTGAAGCCGATCAGCACCATCGGGATGCCCAGAAAGCTGGCGCCACTGACATCGATCTCGCCGGGGATCGTGAGTTGCGATTGATAGAAGCGGTCCGGCCCCTTCCAGTACCAGTGCGGATTGCCGAACAGCACGCTGCTGCCGCCGCCCGTGGCCTGCTGGCCAAAGCCGTACATGTTGCTGCCGATGCCCGTGGTGCCGCCCACCTGGAACGATGGCGCCACCACCTGCCCCGGCTTGAGCGCGGCCAGCTGCGTCACGGCCGGCCGGGCCTTCGCCGGCCTGGCCGATGCCGTTGCTGCCCCAGCCGCTGCAGGCGGCACGGCATTGGCGATCTGGGCCACGAAGTTGCTGTAGCCGCCGGCAAGATTGGCCGTGTACATGCGCCGCCAGATGTCCTGCGCGGTGATGGCCTGCACCCAAGGCTGGCCCGCGCAGGCAGCATTGGTCTTGGCCCCGGCCGGGGTCTCGCGCACCACGCGGTTGTAGCCGGCCACGAAGCCATCGACCAGTTGCTTGAGCTTGTCCGGCTGGGCCTGGATCATGGCGGCCACGGCGTCATCGGAGACGACATGGCGGAAGAAGAAGTCCGAGTCGAGATTACGCGGCCGGTCGATGGTGCTGTCGTAGACGGCCTGGGCATCGCCGCCCAGGTAGCGCGAGCGCTCCCCGCGGTACGTCAGGAAGGAGTCGGCCATGGTGCACAGGTTGTCCTGCGCCTGGGCATAGCCGGCGCCATAGCCCAGGCCCGTCCAGTCCTTGGCCTTGATGTGCGGAATGCCCATTTCCGTGCGGCGGATCTCCGCGCTGTACTTGCTGCTGGAGCCGTCGCCCGAACCGCCGCAGGCCGCCAAGGCGGCCAGGCAAATCAATGACAGGGGCTTCCATCCACTGCGAACCGCTGGGTACATGCTTTGTCTCCTGGTGTTATGCGTACACAAAGAAAGGCCCCCTGTTTGTACGGGGGCCCACAACAGCATAGGAGGGCCGCAAGGGACTGCCTACCCGGCAGTTTCACTAGCAGATGTCAGAGACCCGACAGTGGTTGCAAGGGCTGCAGCGCGCCCGTCAGGCAGCGGATTCGCCCGGCTGGCTCAGGGCCGCCGTCGTGCGCCGGTCGATCTTGCGGCTGAGCACCACCGAGGTGTAGGTCTGCTGAATGCCGTCGATCAGGCCGATGCGGTCCAGCAGCGCATCGAGCTTTTCATTGCTCTCGCAGCGCACGAACACCATGTAGTCGTACTGGCCGCTGACGGCAGAGACCTCCTCGACCTCGGTGAAGCGGTTGAGCGCCTGCATGACCAACGTGGCCGTCTTGGGCTGCACGCGGATGCCGCAATACGCCCGCACGGCAGACTGCTCCACGCGTGCGCCCAGGCGCACGCCGTAGCCAGCGATCACGCCCTCTTGCTCCAGCCTGGCAATGCGCGCCACCACCGTGGTGCGCGCCAGATTCATCTGCCGAGCCAGATGTGCGGTGGAAGCCCGTGCATTGGTCTGCAGCAGACGCAGCAGCTGGCGGTCGGTTTCATCAAGACGGTATTCCATGCGGTTCCCTGGATTTCAACGGCAAGCACTTATGGAGGCTGCCCGGATGTGGTTCCACATTTCGGCAGAGATTCCCCCCAATCCGGCGATTTTATGCGTTGCGCATCGTCGTTCTATCGACAGGAGCTGCACTTTTCCTGGTACCGCGGCGGCAGGAACGGCTCTCCAACCCTCGCCGACCAGCAGCCGCCTCAACTGGCACCACCAGCTCTTGGGATATTCATCAGAAACAAAAGTAACTAATTACAAATTGTTGGTGCAACAGGAAGCAGGGACCACGCAGGGACCTGACTACGGAACCGCATGAATCCTTAGCATGCATCCCATCTTTCCTTCGCAAAAGCTGCTCCAGGCGCACCGCTGCCACTTGCGGCAGTGCTGATCGGGCGTACCGGCGCCTGCGAAACGCTTTCATAGCGTGCTGTATGCAAGATGGATCAGTACTTGCAAATACATGCATTTCCGCTAGATTGATCCCGCAGGCGTAAATTTTGTGTACTCAAGTTACCCCGCACCTCTTGTCTGATCTGCCCCGAGGAGGATTTCCTGTTCCCGCTGCCCGCCGGGCCGCTCGTTCACCACCATGACAAGGGCATGGCCGCCATGCCCGACGAACGCGCGCAGAGTCCGGTGCCTCCATTCGGTCTCCACAGGGGAGACATATGTCACATCGCGCCGCATCCGGAGATCCGTGGAGCCTTCCACAAGCTGCAACGCCCTGGCGGGACAGCTTTGTGCTGGGCGGGGTGCTGTTCCTGTGCTCGGCCGTGGCGCTGGGCCTGCGCTCTCCGGGGCATCTGTCGTCCCTGTGGCTGTCCAACGCCCTGCTCCTGGGCTGGATGCTTCGCAGCCCTGCCTACAGCCATAGACACGGCTGGACGGCTGCCGCCGTTGCCATGGCACTGGCCGAATGGCTTTCCGGCAGTCCGCTGGACCAGACCCTGTGGCTGACCTTTGCCGACCTGGCCGCCGTGGCCTGCGGCTGGGTGATGATGCGGCGCCTGCCGCAGCGGGTGCAGCAGATGCGCTCTCCTTCCTCGGTGCTGCATCTGGTGATGTGCAGCCTGCTGGTGAGCGTGGTCGGAGCCGTGCTGGGCTCGGCGGGCATGCACCATCTCCTGCATTGGCCCTGGCAGCCCATGATGGCCATGTGGTTCAGCAGCGAGTTGATGCACATGACCCTGTTGCTGCCTGTGCTGCTGAGCCTTCCGGCAAAGCTGGAGCCGCTGTCCTGGCGCAGCCAGCCATTCAAACAAACGGCGCAGGCCTTGCTGCCGCTGCTTGCCCTGGCGATTTCCGAATCCATTGCCATCTACCTGGGCGGACCAGGCGCGCTGTCGCTCACCATGCCGGCCATGCTGCTGTGCGCCATGCGCTATCGGCTGTTCGTGGTCGCCCTGCTCAACCTGGTCAGCTGCGCCATCAAGCTGGCCACGTTTTCCCATGTGTTGTTCAGCTCGCCCGGCACCGAGCTGGAGACGACGTTCTCCTTCCGCCTGGGTCTGGCCATGCTGTCGATCGGCCCGCTGGCCGTAGCCTGCACGCTCATGGCTTTCAAGGACATGCTCAGCAAGCTGCGCCATGCAGTGAACCACGATGCGCTGACGGGACTGCTGGCACGCACCAGCTTTCTGGAGCGCGCACAGCGCACGCTGGAGCGCCTGCAGCGCGAGCGCCAGTCAGGCGCCATGCTGATGCTCGACCTGGACCATTTCAAGCACATCAACGACCGCCATGGCCATGCCGCCGGCGACCGGGTGCTGCAGGAAGTCTCGGCCCGCCTGTCGCAGGCGTTGCGCCCGCATGAACTCATAGGCCGCCTGGGCGGCGAGGAGTTTGCGGTGCTGCTGCCCGGTGCCGACTGCGTCACGGCCAGAGCCGTGGCTCAGCGGCTGTGCGAGGCCACGCGCGAAATTCGCATCGACATGAACGATGGCGCAGCCATCTGCCCCACGCTGAGCATTGGCATAGGCTGCACGAACATGGCCTACCCACCGCTGGGTTTGAGTGCCTTGCTGCGCATGGCCGATACGGCGCTGTACCAGGCCAAGGCCAGCGGCCGAGACCGCTACTTCGTGGCCGGCGAGCGGCCGGGCGAGGCCGACACAACGGCCTTTTCCTGCGAGCATCCGGGTGGCGCCAAGGCGGCCTGATCGCCCGGCCCGCCTTGGCTTTGCCTGCGCTCAGCGCAGGCGGCGCATCCCGCTTGCCGCGCTTGCATCTTCAAGCTTGAATCCCGCCACGGCCTGCGCCAGCTGCACCGCCTGCTGCTGCAGCGACTGCGCTGCGGCCGTGACCTCTTCCACCAGGGCAGCGTTCTGCTGCGTGACCTGGTCCATCTGGCCGATGGCGCTGCCCACCTCGGCAATGCCACGGCTTTGCTCCTGGCTGGCGTTGCTGATCTCGGCCACCAGCGTGCTGAGCTTGCGCACGCCGTCCACGGCCTGGTCGATGGTGGTGCCCGCATTGCGCACCAGGCGGCTGCCCGTGTCGATCTGGCCCACGGAATCATCGATCAGCGCCTTGATCTCCCTGGCCGCCGTGGCGCTGCGTTGCGCCAGCGTGCGCACCTCGCTGGCGACCACGGCAAAGCCCCGACCCTGCTCGCCGGCGCGCGCCGCTTCCACCGCCGCGTTCAGCGCCAGGATGTTGGTCTGGAAGGCAATGGAGTCGATCACGCCGATGATGCTTTCGATCTTGCGGGCCGAGGCCTCGATGCCGCCCATGGTCTGCACCACCTGGCCGACGGCCTCTCCGCCCTGGGTGGCGATCTGCGAGGCGCTGGTGGCCAGCTCGCTGGCCTGGCGCGCATTGGCCGCGTTCTGCTGCACGGTTGCCGTGATCTGCTCCATGGCGGCTGCCGTCTGCTCCAGCGAGCTGGCCTGCTGCTCGGTGCGTGACGACAGGTCCTGGTTGCCACCCGCAATCTCTGCCGACGCCATGCGCACCGATTCCGACGACTCGCGAATGCGCAGCAGCACCGTGGCGATCTTGTCCACGAACTGGTTGAAGGACTGGCCGATCTGCGCCAGCTCATCGCGGCCGGCAGAGGTGAGGCGGCGGGTCAGATCGCCTTCGCCCGAGGCGATGTCCTGCAGCGCATCGCGTGCCACGGCCAGGCGGTTGAGCATGCGGCGCAGCGCCACGGTCAGCAGCACCGCCGCGCCCAGCACGGACAGCACGGTGATGAGGGCGGCCACCTGCAGCAGCGCCCGCACCGAATCCGTGGCCTGTGCGCGGTCGATCACCACGGCCAGCGTCCAGGGCGTGCCCTCGACCTTGGCGGCGTAGAGCATCTGCGGCTCGCCATCGAGCACCAGATCGGCGCGGCCGCCCTGCTCGGCCAGGCGCTTGATCAGCGCGGCATCGAGTTCAGGGGCAATCGCGGAAGCGGGCTTGAGCGCCAGCTCGGGCTTGGCGTAGGCCAGCAGGCGGCCTTCGCCATCAATCAGAAAGGCAAAGCTTTTTTCCTGGGGACGGATGGCGGCCACTTTCCTGGACATGGCGGCCAACCGCACATCAGTGCCGACAACGGCCGTGATGGCGCCCGAGCTGCCGACCGGATCGACAAAGCTGATGGTCAGCTCGCCGGTGCTGGCATCGACATAGGCTGGCGTCACGCCCGGCCGGCCTTCGCGCACGGCCTGCTTGAACCAGTCGCGCTGGGTGCCGTCGTAGTTCTCCGGCATGGGATGGGTGAACACGGCGCGCCTGTCGGCATGGACGAAATAGGCGTCATCGAAGCCGCCAGCCTGCTGGCCGGCCAGCAGGAAGGGGATGGGGTCCGCCTGGTCCACCGCCTTCTTCAATGAGCCGGTGATGCGCTGCTTGTCCTGAACCCAGTCGGTCAGTGTGGATGCATGGGCCCGCGTGAGCTGGCCGATGTTTTCGTCGATATCGGACAGCGTACTGCTGCGCGCCGTCCAGAAGGTGGCCATGGACAGCGCGAACAGCGCGGCCACGGTGATTGCTACGCAGATGAGGATCAGGCGGGCACGAAGTGTTTGAAACATGATGCGTAGTGAAGGCAAAACGAGGGCTGTAAATGCCCACCGAGCCTATCCGAGACGCATCGGCCGCCAGAGCTCGAAGAGTGCGTACTTGCCCTTGTAATTGCCTGCTTCTTGCTTGCGAAGAAGCCCACTGGCTAGCCCCTTCGTGCAGGCACTGCATTGCTGGCAGCGCCGCCCAAGCCGCAGTCGTCAGCCTTTTGCAAGAACCAGTCACAAGCTTGAAGGATGCGTGCTATAGTGTCAATTTGTAACACAGACACTTGCCGCCCTGGCTGCGGGATTTTTCTGTCGCAAACGCCAGCGCCTTGATTCCAGGACCCTGCCGTTTGCGCCGCGCACCCTGTGTTTTTCCCTCCCTCATATTTTTGGGGTGCACCACGCGGCCTTTTCTTCCCTTGCATGGCCTGCCATTGACTGAGAGTGGCTTCCCATCGGGGCCGGCAGGGAGCCGGGCAAGAAAGTGTTTCACCTTGATACAAAAATGCCGATAAGAAGGCAGATCTGTCATTCAAGGGAAGAGAAACATGAAGCGATGCATCATCAAAGTGGCCGGCGCCTGCTACACAGCCCTGTTCCCCAGCACCTGCGCCGCTGTGGCAGACGCGATGGCACGGTTTCCATACGCTACAAAAATCAGCGTCCGACTCGCCTAGACTCGGGCAAGATGGGAATCTGTTCTCAGACAGGTTCCAGGCAATACGCCTGTCGTCGTCCGGGTGTTGCGCGGCAGTGTAGGCTCACTTTGCCAAAAGTCTCCTAAGATTCCTTTATATTGGCAGATCAACATTCATTGATATACATGACTACCGACTACAAGACACTGCTGCAGCAGAAAGCCCATCTCGAAGCCCAGATCGCCGAAGTGCTCAAGACCGAGAAGTCCGGAGCCATTGCCCAGGTGCGCACCATCATCGATCAATACGGATTGACCGAGGCCGACGTCTTCCCTTCGTCCAAAGCCAAGGCTGGTGGCGGTTTCCGCGTGGTCGGCGTCCCCAAGTACCGCGACCCGGCCACGGGCGCGACCTGGACCGGCCGTGGCAAGCAGCCCCGCTGGATCGAAGGCAAGGACCGCACTCCCTTCGCCATATGAGGTCCGGCGCAGCCCGCCCCCTGGCAGCCACCAGGCTGCGACAGAGCCCGCCAAGTGCGGGCTTTTTGCTGCCAGAAGCAACGGGTTAACCCTATTGCTCAGAAGTTACAAATTCTTCAATGTAGTGCAGATGCGTGAACCGATGGGTAGCGGCATGTTTCGGTACCCAAGCAATCACAACAAGGGAAACAGCAGGTATCACACAGGGAACTGTCCTACAACCCTGCTCTCCAAAATCATGTTGGCCATGCCCTAGCACAAGCGCAAGCCATGTGGATGCAACCACGCAGCGGCAAAGTCCAGGCGGCCACTGGATCGATCCGCAGCCACCACGAACCATTTTCCAGCCGGGCCAGGGAGACTATCTCCTCCCTCCCCTCTCACTGACTTACCCTGGCAGGCCCGCAAGGGCACCGGCTTTTCTCTTCAAGGACCGCCCTCAGGCGGTCCTTTTTTCTGCGTGTGTTATTGCGCCTTGGTGCTGGTCAACGCAAGGCTGGCACGGCATGGCCCACCTTGAACACGGCCACCATGCCCGACAGGCGCTGCGCCTGGTCGCTGAGGGCGGCTGCCGCCGCTGCGGACTCCTCCACGAGAGCCGCATTTTGCTGCGTCATCTGGTCCAGCTGGCTGACTGCCTGGTTGACCTGGCCAATGCCGTCGCGCTGCTCCGTGGAAGATGCCGTGATCTCGCCGATCATGTCCGAGACCTTGCGCACGCTGCCCACGATGTCATCCATGACCTGGCCGGCCTGGGCCACCTGGGCCGAGCCTTCCTGCGCGGCATCGACCGAGGTGCTGATCAGCACCTTGATCTCCTTGGCGGCCTCGGCGCTGCGATGGGCCAGGGCCCGCACTTCACCGGCCACCACGGCAAAGCCGCGGCCCTGCTCGCCTGCGCGGGCCGCTTCCACGGCAGCGTTCAGCGCCAGGATGTTGGTCTGGAAGGCAATGGAGTCGATGACACCGATGATGTCGGAGATGCGGCGTGCGCTGTCGCCGATGCGATCCATGCTGGCCACCACATGGCCCACCACGGCGCCGCCGCGCTCGGCGGCCTGGGCGGCGCTGCCGGCCAGATGATTGGCCTGGCGCGCGGTGTCGGCCGCCTGGCCCACGGTGGCAGTCAGTTGCTCCATGCTGGCGGCCGTTTCCTCCAGATTGGACGCCGTCTGCTCGGTGCGCGAAGACAGGTTGTGATTGCCCGCGGCAATCTCGGTGGATGCGGTGGAGATGGAATGCACGCTGTCACGCACCTCCGTCACCAGCCCGCGCAGCCGCGCCGCCATGCCCGAGACCGAGCGCAGCAGGTGGCCGAACTCGTCCTTGCGACTGTCATCGGCCGACACCGTGAGGTCGCCCTGGGCGATGGCGTCCGTCAGCTGCACGGCGCGTTCCAGGGGGCGGGTGATGGCCCGCGTCAGCACCAAGGCCAGCGCCAGGCCCGCCAGAAGGACCACGCCCTGGACGATCCAGGCCAGCACGCTGGCCTGCTGCCGGGCGGCCTGGGCCTGCTCGCGGGCTGCATCGCGCTGGCTGCGCTGCAGCTGCACGAAGACTTCCAGCGAGTCCACGTAGCGGCCAATGGCGCCCAGGTACTGCTGCTGGACGAACTCGCGGAATGCCGCGGCATCGCCGGTCAACTTGATCTCGCGCGCCCGCTTGTTCAGTGCCAGCACCTCCGTGCGGATGGCGGCAATGCGCTCCAGCGCCGCCTTGTCGGCCTCGCTGGCGCCCTTGACGATCTCGGCCTGCAGCTTGGTGATCAGTGCCGAGCCTTCCTTGACCCGGCCGTCTAGCAGGCGGGTCAGTTCCTCATCGGTGGAGGCATTGCTGGCCAGAACCCGCTCGCCCGTGGTCTCCGTTGCGCCCTTCCATTGAATGGCCAGGCTGATGCGACTCTCGTACTCGGACAGCGTCTGCATGCCGTGGTCCATGGCGCGAGCCGCCGCAAACTGTGCCCAAAGCGATACCGCAAGCATCATCGCCAGCAAGCCGCCCAGCGTGCCCCACAGCTTGGCGGACACGCTCCATTGATCAAATTTCATTCGTAGCACTCTCGTCGGAAAAACCGAATACAGGAAAGGTGAAACAACAGGCCGCGCACATCAGCGGCGACCGTTTTCCGGCGCAACGCCTTGCCATATCGGCATAGGCCACCAATCCGGAAAAGATGACCTGCTTTTTCGTCACAAATGCCCGGGACTTGAGGCCGCCGCACGGGTAGGCCCGATATCGCCAGCCGTGCACAACGCGGAACATGCGCGCATGCGGCCGCAAGCGCCGTGGCAACGGATGCAAAATGGACCGGCGCTTCGGAATGCAGCACCATTCAATGCCGCAATCGCGAAGCTGTCGCCACCCGCACCTGCAAGTGCATAACACGCTGTGGATGTGTCACTCGATACCGATCGCCTCTATGTATTGATTGCGCCGCTGAGCATTTTGCTGCTCAGTTGCACGCTGGCCGTGTGCTGGCTGGTGCAGCGGCGCCAGCGTTACCTGCTGTGGATTGCGGGCGGATACGCCCTGGTTTCTCTGGCGCTGGCCTGGCAAAGCCTTGCACCCCGGGAAGAACTGCACCACTGGGCGGTGTTCACGGGCGCCATGTATCTGTTCGGCACCTGGTGTTTCGCGCGCTGCATGGCGGGGCGCTATGGCGTCTCGGCCCATCCCTTGCTGGGGCTGCTCATAGGCGCCGTCGTCCTGGCTGCGCTGTACTACTACAGCCGGGTCCAGGTCGATCTGTGGGTGCGCGTGCACTGGCTCAACACCGGCCTGGGCCTGCTGCAGATGCTGCCAGCGCCGGCCATGCTGCGGCGCCGGCCGCCGCAGGACTGGCTGGAGAGAATGCTCTACTGGTCCTACGTGGTGTTTGCCGGCTACACCGCTGCCCGGCCGCTGCTGGTGCTGGCCCTGGGCAGCACCGATCTCAATGAGATTGCACGCTCCACCTACTGGCTGGTGACCCTGGTCAGCACGCTGTCGTTTGCGCTGCTGTTCACCCTCATGCTGCTGGCGTGCACGGTGCGCGATGTCTTCACCGCGCTGCGCGAGGAGCGCAACCACGACTCGCTGACCAACCTGCTCAACCGCCGCGCCTTCCAGGAGGCTGCCGAACTGCGCTTGGCCGATCCGCACATGGCCCCGATCTCCGTGCTGATAGGCGACATAGACCACTTCAAGCGCATCAATGACAGCTGGGGACACGACTGCGGAGACCGTGTATTGCAGGCCGTGGCCCAGACCCTGCAGCAACACGTGCGCAACGACGATCTGGTGTCACGCTTTGGCGGCGAGGAATTCGTGCTGCTGCTGATGCGCACCACGCCCCAGGAGGCCGAGCGCGTGGCCCAGCGCATACGCGCCCAGCTCAGCGCGGACGGCTATGTGCTGGCGGCCGGCCAGCGGGTGACCATCAGCTTCGGCATCGCACCCGTGGCCGCCAACACCGCCTTGACCGATGCGCTGACGCGCGCCGACGGCCTGCTGTATGCCGCCAAGCAGGCGGGCCGCGACCGCGTGCATGTGGCCACGGACCCTGGCCGCAGGGTGCCGCAGGCCGTCTGAAACAGGAAGTGCGGAGCGCCTTCTTCGCACGCCCACTCGTCGAAATCTGTGGAAAAGAAAAAGCCCGCCAGGGTGTGGCGGGCTTGTTCGCAAAGGCAGGGTGAATGCCTTATTTTTTCGCGTCCTTCAAGACTTCCTTCACATCACCCAGCTTCTTCTGGGCCGTGCCTTCGACCTGCTTGGCAATGCCCTTGGCCTGTTGCTCGGGGCTGTCGATCAACTCGCCAGCCTTTTGCTGCACCTTGCCTGCGGCATCCTTGAGCGTGCCCTTGATCTGATCCGTGTTCATAGTTGCGTCCTTTGCTGCAAGAGCCTTCAAAAAGGGATAGGTTGTTTAACACCCAACGCAACGATACGCGTGGCAAACCGGGGCGCGCGACAGCGCGCTGCAACGATACGCGTGGTCTGAGGCCTACAGCCTCAGGTCTTCTTGCTGGTGCGACGGGCCTGCGCGCCATCCCCCGTGGCCTTGGGCAAAGACACAGCCTCACCCGCTTCGGAGCGCAGGCGCTTGAGGGCTTCGGTCACCACGGCCTCCTTGTGCGCCTCGAACAGGCCTGCAGCGGCGTCCTTGTGTTCTTGCAGCAAGCGGCACAGGCGCGCGATTTCCTTTTTCAACTCCGCCACATCCAGGTCCGGGCCAGCCTGGGCCGTGTCGCCGGCTTCATCCAATTCGAAGCTGCGCCGTATGCGGGCAACGATTTCGGCATTCATGGAACGGTGGCCTGCCTTTGCCACTTCCGAGATGCGATCGCGCATTCCATCCGGGAAACGGACGATGAAGCGCTCCTGGGTTTCGCTGGGAAAGGGTTTTCGTTGCATTGGGCGATGGTACCTGCCAGATGCAAATTCAGATTCATGCCTAGTTGACATGATTCCAAGTTGGCATAACATTTGAATCGACCCGACCGAGGACCGGGCAAGCCAGCATCCATGCCTATGCCCGTGCCGATGCTCGTGCGTACGAGCACTGAACCCCAGACCTATTGCGCAAGAACAGAACCATGCCGGACACAGACATGCCCGCCTCCGCGCGCCTTGCGCAGGCCCTCGCCACAGCGCCCGATCCGGAGAGCCTGGCGACCGATGCGCTATGCCACATCAGCGCGGCGCTGAGCGTGCTGGAAATGCATGTGGAAAGATCCAACCGCGCCATGGTGGTCGGTATCCACGACCTGCTGCGCAGCTACCACCTCAAGGCAGACCGAGCCGCTGCAGAGCAGCCGGTCGAGGCGCTGGCCAGCAGCGTGCTGCCGCAGATGTCGGCCGACCTTCAAGGCCTGCTGGAAATCATTGACCGCGTGAACGACGACGAGATGGACGACCCCATCCTCTATGCCGTGAGCTACCTGCTCAGGGCGGCCAAGAGATTTTCGGATGCGGCGCCGCAGGCATAGCGGCCTGCGCATCGCCGCCTGACCTCACTCCTCGTTGGTCCACTCCACCCGCGCGCCCAGGCTGCGCAGGTTCTCGACAAAGTGCGGATGCGCACGGCGAATCGGCGTGGCGTTGCGGATCTCCGAGCGACCCTCGATGCTGCTGGCGACCATGAACAGCGCAATCGCCACGCGGATGATGTAGGGGCTCTCCACCACGGCCGGCGTCAGCGGATTGCCGCCAAAGGTGACCACGCGGTGCGGGTCCGAAGAAAACACATGGGCACCGAACTTGGACAGCTCGCCCGTCCAGCCCAGCGCGCCGTCATAGATCTTGTTCCAGAACAGCGCATTGCCCTGCGCGTGCACACCCAGCGCAATGAAGATGGGCAGCAGATCCACCGGAAAGTACGGCCAGGGAGCGGCTTCCACCTTGGTGAGCACATTGCTGGTGAAAGGCGTCTGCACCTTCAGCGGCCCCGAGCGCAGCGCGCGCGACCAGCCGTTCTTGTGCTCCACCTGCACGCCAAACTTGGCGAAGGTGCGGTCGATCAGCGGAAAGTTGTCCGGCGTGCTGTTGCGCACCTCCACATCGCCGCCTGTGATCGCACCCAGCGCGAGAAAGGTGGTGATCTCGTGGAAGTCTTCCTCGAAGGTGAAATCGCCGCCGCCCAGCGGCGCACCGCCGCGCACCGTCAGCCGCGAGGTGCCGATGCCGTCAATATCGGCACCCATCATCACCATGAAGCGGCAGAACTCCTGCACATGCGGCTCACAGGCCGCATTGGTCAGCATGGACTCGCCCTGCGCAGCCACGGCGCACAGCACGAAGTTCTCCGTAGCCGTGACCGATGCATAGTCCAGCCAGTGGCGCACGGCCTTGAGCGGCGCGGCACTGTGGATCAGCAGGGAGCCGCTGGCGCGTTCCACCTCTCCGCCAAAGGAGCGAAAGATGTCCACGTGCGGATCGATCTCGCGCACGCCCAGCGTGCAGCCCTTGACGTTGTCCTCCAGCCGCGCCACGCCAAAGCGCGCCAGCAGCGGCGGCACCAGCATGATGGAAGAGCGCATTTCCTCGGGCAGGCGGTGCGAGGACGCGTCGAAGCGCGTGTCGCGGTGGTGCAGCTGCAGCGTGCGCGTGGCCTCGTCCAGCTGCACCTCGCTGCCCAGCGTGCGGAAGATGTCGAGGATCTTGCGCACATCCGTGATGTCCGGCACGCCATGCAGCCGCAGCGGCTGATCGGTCAGCAGCGTGGCGCACAGAATCGGCAGCACGGCATTCTTGTTGGCGGAGGGAACGACGCGGCCGCGCAAAGGCGTGCCGCCGTGGACGATGAGATTGGACATGGGGTGCAGCGCTAGCAGCGATAGGACAACGCGTGATTCTAGGGTTGCCGGGCTGCCCGCAGGCCTTGCAGCGGCAGCGCACGCCCGCTGTTTCAACAGGTTTCGTATCCAGGCCGCCTACCCGACAACAAAGCGTCAGCCTCAGCCCTGCACTTCGTGCCCGTAGACGATGAAGCCCCGGTGCTCGGCCACCTGGTCATACAGCGCGCGGCCCGCCTCGTTGGAGGACTGCGTCTGCCAGTACACGCGGCGCGCTCCCGCCTGCGCGGCCTGCGCATAGACCGCACGGATGAGCGACTTGCCAATGCCCTGCTTGCGCCGCCGCGCATCGGCAAACAGATCCTGCAGATAGCACACCGGCTCCAGCCGCGTGGTGCTGCGATGAAACAGGTAGTGCGCCAGGCCGACCAGCTCACCCTCGCTCTCCGCCACGAGCGCAAACACCGGCTCCAGCGGATTGAGGAAACGCTCCCAGGTGGCCTGTGTGATGCCTTCCGGCAGCGCCGTCTCGCCAGCGCGCCCATAAAAGGCGTTGTAGCCCTGCCAGAGAGGAAGCCATTGGTGGTGATCCGCCTGTGTGACAGGCCGGATCTGAAGCAGAGGAACAAGGGACGACATGGAACTCCTGGCAAACAAATGAAATGGGGACCAGGAATTCTAGGCACGGCAAGCCGCCGCAAAGAGGCTTGCAGGCCACTCCTCGCACCTCTGCGAGGCCTGAGGACGCAGCGCACAGCGCGTCCGCAAAACACATACACGGCGTACAGGCGCGGCCTACATGCGACCTCAGCCTTGGCCCGCACAGAAACACCGCGCAACCAATTGAAATAGAGCCCATAGGAGAGCAAGTACCCAGAAACCTCTCCAAATCATGTGACGGAGATACAAGATGAGTCGAGTCGTTCCGACAGAAAGCTTCAACCCGGACCCGGATGCCCGCTACCACCGCAGCCTGCTGGAAGCCTTTCCCGTGCGCGGCAACCAGCCTTTGCTGCTGCGCATGGAGCCACGCTCGCCCCTGGGACGCCTGTACGCGCGGGGCTTGCGCGCCTTGCGGGCCGCATTCGCCACCGAACTGCCGAGAACCTTCTGATGCGACACCTCTTCCTCGTCTTTCTGTGGTCCGCCATCTGCGCCATTTCCTTTGCCGTGGCAATGCTGGCCAGCCCCATGCTCAGCCACGCCATCTGACCGTGCTGCCAGCACGCGTGCCGTTGCCTGCACCACGCCCATAAAACCATCGGCCATCGCCCTGGCCGTCTCCAATGCGGCTTTATCCGACTCTGGATGCAAATGCCTGCCGCCTACACTGCGCCAGTCCATTTGCTTACAAAGGAATTGCCCGTGAAGAAAAGCACATTGCAGATTCGTCCCGTCGTGGGCGCATTGCTGGTGGGATTTGCCGGGCTTACAGCCCTTTCCAGCGCCTGGGCCTGTACTCGCCTTGTCTATTTGGGGGCGAATGGCCAGGTCGTGACGGCGCGCTCCATGGATTGGAAAAGCGACATCGTCAGCAATCTCTGGGTACTGCCGCGCGGCATGGAGCGCAGCGGCAAGGCCGGCCCCAATTCCCTGCGCTGGACTTCCAGGTACGGCAGCGTTGTCACCTCGGGCTATGACGTGTCCACCACCGATGGAGTCAATGAGGCCGGCCTGAATGCCAACCTGCTATGGCTCGTGGAATCCCAATACCCCGCTTTCGGCACAGGCAGCAAACCCGGCCTGACCATTGCGGCCTGGGCGCAATATGTGCTGGATAACTTCGCTACCGTGAAGGAAGCCGTCGCGGCTTTGGAGAAAGAGCCCTTCACCATCGTCTCGGACAACGTGCCCGGAGAGAGCCGCCTGACGACGCTGCACCTCTCGATGTCCGACGCCAGTGGCAACAGCGCGATCGTCGAATACATCAACGGCCGGCAGGTGATACACCACGGCCGTGAATACCAGGTCATGACCAACTCGCCGACCTTCGATCAGCAACTGGCCCTGAACGCCTATTGGAAGCAAGTGGGTGGCACCACCATGCTGCCCGGCACCAACCGGGCCGCCGACCGCTTTGCTCGCGCATCGTTCTACGTCAACGCCATCCCCAAAAGCCCGGACCCCAACAAGGCGCTTGCCAGCGTCTTCAGCGTGATCCGCAACGCCTCGGTCCCCTACGGCCTGAATACGCCGGAGGAGCCCAATATCTCCTCCACCCGCTGGCGGACCGTGTTCGACCACCAGCGCAAGCTCTATTTCTTCGAGTCGGCCCTGACACCGAATACCTTCTGGGTGGACCTCAAGGCACTGGACTTCAGCAAGCAAACAGGCAAGGTGCTCAAGCTCGACCTGGGACCGGATCAGAACCACACATTCTCGGGCGATGCCACGCGGAATTTTCAGGAATCGGCACCGTTTGAGTTTCTTGGATTGTGAGAACCAACTTCAGGCACAGGCCATGGGCTCGCGCACTGCTGCCTCAATGTTGACTTCGCGTTGTGCTTTGCATAGGAAAAGGCCTCGCATTAATTCGATGCCTTTTCCATTGAAAACCCAAAATAGCAGAGCTAATCGCCACCAACTAATGCCATGATGGCTTATTGGCATTCATCTGGAAAAATAAATCCAAACAAATAAAATCCAATAATCTCAAACTCAATACATTTTAATTTTCTATTGATTGATTTATATCAATATATAAACAACATCATAACGACTCCTACAAGCCTAAATCAAGTAATTCATCAATAGACAATATTCAAGCCATCACATAGCATCGCGCTCGCAAAATATATTCACCAAGGGATGAGGAAAAATGCGAGCAACAACATCGAATCAACAAAGATGGATCACGCCTTGGCCTGAACTGCGCAAGGGCATATTGAATGCGCGTCTTCTGGCAGCTTGCTCTGCGTGTTTGGCCCCTGCGGCCTGGGCGGCGCCCTGCGTCAGTGGAACGGTGTACACCGCCGCTGGCGGACCCCAGGTTTGCACCGTACCTGCAGGCATCACTACCATGACCGTCACCCTCATCGGCGGTGGCGGCGGGGGCGTTTTCAGCTCATCCATGGTCACAGGAGGAAACGCCGCCGTTGGCACAGGCAGCTTGGCGGTGACTCCTGCCAACAACCTGCTGATCAGCGTCGGTGGCGGAGGCGCCACAGGAGGGCCTGTCGGCGCAGGGGGCGGTGGAAGCAGCAGCATCATCGACACATCCGCCCTCACCGTTCTGGCCGTGGCGGGCGGCGGAGGCGGCGCCGGCCGCAACGACACCGCTGGAGTTTCCGGTGGCAATGCAGGAGTGGGCGTCGGAGGTGGCAACGGCAGCAACGGAACGATGGGCAACCCGGCACAACCCGGTGGCGCAGGCGGCACGGTGGCTGGCACGGGCGGGGCCGGTGGCATTGGCACCGATGGCACGGGAGGCGCTGGCGGCAGCACCAGCAGCAGGGACGGCAGCACAGCCACAGGCAATGACGGAGGCGGCAGTGGCAGCGGCGTGGGTCCTGCAGGACCAGGAGCCAGTGGCGCCAGCGCCGGCAGCATGGGCCCCGGTTTGGGCGGTGGCGGCGCAGGCGGCGGAGGAGCCGGCGGCTACAACGCCGGTGGTGGTGGGGGCGGCTACGGGGGTGGTGGCGGCGGCGGCGGCGGCGGCGGGAACACTGACGACATAGGCGGCGCTGGTGGTGGTGGCAGCAGCTACGGCACCGGAATCACATTCGCAGCAGCCACCAGCGGAGCCGGCATGGGCGGCGCAGGAAATTCGAATGGTGCGGACGGGTCCGTTCTGATCACCTTCGCGCCCCCAATCGCGTCAGCCCAGGCCATCCCCACGCTTGGCGAATGGAGCCTGCTGCTGCTGTCGGGCCTGCTGGCCTTGGTCGGCGTAGCCAGGACGCGGCGCCAGTAGTGAGCACAGGAGCGAGACGGATTTTTGAGGACCCGCCCCGAAAGGAATGATCACAGCGCGCGTGCGCTGTGATTCCTTCAATGCCTTTCAGCCTGGTAGTAGTTTTTCCCGCCGCCCAAGCACGGCATGGGCGTCAGCATCACGGCCGCACTGCTATGGCAAAAGCCCAGTACCGTTCTGGCCGGTTGGACGAGTTGGCCGGCTGCATCCACCCCGCTCCAATGGAGGTTTTCCCATGGAATGCCTGTTTGCAGCACGGACAGGATGCCGTTGAGGGCGGCCTCATCGCTGACTGCGAGCTTGCGCGCACCAGCTTTGGCGGAAGGTACGAAGGCTGGGGTGAGGGGTTGCAGCTGTCGCCGCAGTTCTTTGCTTACGGGTCGTCGTGCCATGAGGGCAGCGAGCATAACCGCTGAGGAGCCATCTGGTGAAGTGGGGTTAGCCAATCTTAGAGGAGCTGCAGAAAAAAATCTCATCCCTAGCCGCAAGCTAATCTAATTACAAGCTGGCAATATGAATCATTTAATCCTGCGACACTTTCAGAAATTGACGAGCTTGGGATAAACCATAAATCACACTCTGACCTAAAAATTCATTAGTTGATTTCCTATAATCAAGCATCTAACCAAGAAATTGAAAGCGATTTAAATCCTTGGATATTCCCGGCCATGCAGCACCTAATGATTGGCCATCGGCTGCGTGTCCTGCAGCCTTTGCTGCCATGTCCCCATACGCTGCGCGGCAGTCTTCATATACGGCATTTACGGCAGTGGCGTAATCAAGGACGAAGCGGGGGCAGCGCTGGCAAGTCTGCGGGCGGCATCTGCAGATTGCTCGCGCAGGCCGTCAGAGACAGCGCGCGTCCAGCTCGATGCACTCCCACTGCGGCGCCTGCTTCTGATGCTTGCTCATCCGTCCAAAGCTGGCAGGCTTTGGGGGATCGCCACAGCACCCGGCCATCCGCTCCAAATAACTACCAAGTTTCAGTGATATACAAAAAATACACAAATTTCTACAATTTGCAACGAATTCGGCCATCGAACATGGGTTCGGTATAGAGCACTGCAGGGAGCGAGCCGTTCGCTAAAAAGGAACCAACATGTCATCCGGGAATTTCCGCAAATGGGCACTGGGCAGCGCCGTGGCTCTTGTGGCCTTTGCTGGCTCCGCCAGCGCACAGTTGCTCAACGTATCCACATCACATACCAATGTCTCGTGTTACGGAGGAAACAATGGCACAGCCACGGCCCACAGCATCCAGAACGGTGTTGCGCCCTTCTCCTACTCATGGGCACCCACTGGAGGCACAAACGCTACCACCTCAGGGCTCATGGCTGGCACTTACACCGTCGAAGTTACTGACTCGAACAACTTACAGGGAACTGCGTCTGTCACAGTTGGACAACCTGTAGCAGCCCTATCAGGCACAAAGTCGCAGATCAATCCCACTGGAGGCAACAACGGTAGCGCAGCAGTTGTCGCGAGTGGGGGGACTCCTGGCTACACCTACGCCTGGATCCCCTCCGGGGGCACAGCGGCAACCGCGACAGGACTAGCTCCCGGTCAGTATTGGGTGACCATCACAGACGCCAACGCCTGCCAAACCGCGCTGAGCTACATGCTTGCGGCCGCTGCCCCCTCAGTGCAATCAGTAAGCGTTCCTCCCAACGGAACCTATAGTGCTGGACAGAACCTGCAGTTCAATGTGACCTACAGCGCTCCCGTCGCCGTCACAGCTGGCGGCCCACCGTCAATTCCTTTGACGATTGGTTCAACTGTCCGGCAAGCGAACTTCGTCGGTGGCAGCAACACCTCCACCCTGACTTTCATATACACCGTGCAGCCAGGTGACTTTGATGCAAATGGAGTGACGTTAGGGACAGCCATCAATCTCAATGGGAGCACGATGACGAGCGGAGGCACCAACGTTGTACTGAATTTGGCAAACGTAGGCGCCACGACCGGCGTACTGGTGAATGGACAGCAAACCCAGAGCATCACGTTCACAAACCCCGGCGACCAAACTTTCGGCACAACGCCAACACTGACCGCGACGGCCAGTTCCAGCCTGCCCGTGGCCTTCAGTGCAACCACAACTGCCGTGTGCACGGTCACGTCGGGCGGCATGCTGACTTTTGTGAACACAGGCTCTTGCACCGTCGATGCGAACCAAAGTGGTAACGCAAGCTATCTGCCTGCATCACAGGTGTCTCAAACCTTCATGGTGAATGCAGCAGCACCCGGAGCCCCCACCATCGGCAACGTCACTGCAGACGACGGGCAGGCTACGGTGACCTTCACTGCACCTGCATCTGACGGCGGCACCCCCATCACTGGCTATACCGTGACCGCGACCCCCGTGCCCGGTGCGCCTGGTGTGATCACTCAACAGGGAACGACATCCCCCATCGTCGTGACTGGCCTGAGCAATGGCTTCACCTACGACTTCACGGTCGTGGCATCCAACGGGACAACCGGTGCAGCCTCTGCAAGCACACAAGCCACGCCGCGCAAGCTGCAGCTGGTGAGCGCGCCCGGCAGTGTGCCTGGCATGACAGGCATACCGTCGGCCACGATGTCTGGCGGCGGCACCACCTGCACGCTGCGACCTGGCGGCGGCTTCGGACCTGTGACCTCCACCCCTCCGAACCTCCAAGCGCCCAGCGGTCAATTCGCTTTCAGCGCTGAAAACTGCACCGGATCTGTGACGATGACTCTCACCTATCCCAGCGCTCTCCCCGAAGGCGTGCAGTTCCGTAAGCCCGATGGAGCCGGCGGATGGTTCGACCCTGCGACCGCGCTGAACGTGATCGTGAACGGTGCGCGCACCAAGGTGACCTACACCATCACCGACAACGGCCCGGGTGATACCAACCCTGCCGTGGGCGTGATCGCAGACCCACTCGTGCCCGTGCTGGCAGCAGCTCCAGCCGGCGGCGCTGCAGCCATTCCGACGCTCAGCGAGTGGGGTGTCATTCTGATGTCTGCCCTGCTGGCAATGTTCAGCCTGCGTCGCATGCGCCGCCAGCGTTGATGCAGCCCTGACCCAAAAAACAAGGCCCGCAACTGCGGGCCTTTTCTTCGTCTGCGTATCTACAGTCGGCGCGCGGCGATCTGCAGGCGCTCGGCCAGCGTGGGCTTTGCAGTCAAGCGCTCTGCCGTTCCCAGCACACCATCGCGGCCGGTTACCGCCCGCGCTATCAGTGCCGTGCCCAGCGCACCACTCACGACACGGCCCATGCCACTTTCCGTGCGCCGGGCGTGGCGCAGAGCCAATAGGCCAGCACCGAGCACCAGCCAGTGCTCTCCCGTGAATCCCTTGCGAGAGTCATCCCACTTGCGCAGGTCCTGGATCTTTTCTGAAATCGCCATTCATTGCTCCTGTTTCTTTAGAGCTTGCATGGTGCCCCGCCAGCGGGCTGCAGGCTGTCGGTCCCTGAGCAAGATTCCGGTGGCGAGAGTCCTACGGGCGCGTTGTGGGGGGCCAGCCCTGTAGTCCAGCTCAATGCGCTCCCACTGGGGAGCCTGCTTCTGTTCCTTGCTCATCCTGCCGAACGTGGCAGGCTTGGGAAGGCACCGTCATCTCTGCGAGGCGGCTCGTCGGAGGCTGTCGCACAATGCGCCCGATCGTCTGGTAGCCTGTATGTGAACGGGGCGATATGCGCCTCCTAGAAAGGACCTGCATGCTTTCCAGAATTTGCACAGCTGCATTTGTCGCCTGCCTCACGGTCGTGCAAGTGCCAGCGATGGCTCAGGCGGATGTTCCCTCTACTGCGGTGAACTTCAAGAAAGGCACGTCGAGCGCCACCGTCCAGGGCAAGCTCCAAGGCAACAAGGTGGCGGTGCGCGACTACGTGGTCCGCGCGGGCGCCGGGCAGACGATGACCGTGCAGATGGAGACGAAATCCACCTCGACCTACTTCAACGTGCTCCCACCTGGCAGCGATGAAGCGCTGTTCCGCGGCGAAATGGCAGACGGGCCCACTTGGACCGGCGCCTTGCCCGCCAGCGGTGACTACCGTGTGCGAGTCTTCCTCAATCGTGCGGCCGCCCGGAAGGGCAAGTCGTCCGCGTACACGCTCAAAATTTCAGTCGTGAATTGAAGTGACGCCGCGCCCTCAGACAGCGCGGGCGCAGCACTATCTGCGTATGAAAAACCTTCCTCGCATTGCACTGGCGACTCTGCTCGCTCTGCCGATTGCCTCCTTTGCCCAGTCGAGCGTGCAGGTAGGGTTCTCACCCGAAGGTTCCGCCCACAAGTTGGTGCTGGACACAATCGCCAGCGCCAAGACAAGCATTCAGGTGCTGGCCTACGCCTTCCAGGCTCCTGACATTGCACAGGCACTTGTGGCTGTTCATCAGCGCGGCGTGGACGTGCGCGCAAAGCGTTCAAGGCTGGCGCGCGAGCGGCCGGCTACAGCCATGCCCGGCTGCATGACCTGCGGCACAGCACAGCCAGCGAGATGATCAACGCCGGCGTGGATCTGTACACCATGGGCGGCGTGCTGGTGCACAAGTCTGCAGTGAGCACGAAGCGGTCCAGCCATCTGGCGACGAAGACGCTGAAAAGTGCTGTTGCGTTGGTTGGCAAAAAACCCCGCACAACGGCCAAGAAAAAAGCGGCCTGAACGCCACTCTTGCTACTTCTTCGATAGCAAAGAAAAAAGGCCCCGTATTGTTACGGGGCCTTATGTTCTTTGGTGGGTCCTGGGAGATTCGAACTCTCGACCAACGGATTAAAAGTCCGATATATCGAAATAGGCATAAGAGAAAATACCTTTCGTATCAATCACTTGCAACGATAGCCACTCATCTGGTGTTTTCGAAATCATGCCTTTTTCACCCTATTTCACCCTATTTCACCCTATTTCACCCTATTTCACCCTATTTCACCCTATTTCACCCTATTTCACCCTATTTTTGGCAGGTTTTGGTCATAGCACACCGCCTGCCTGAACCCTCCACTATCAGCGCATCGCCGGTGTCAGAAATCTCCACTTTGGTCTAACCCAGCAGGGCATAGATCATGGCTTGCGGCGGGGGACCAGTTGAATGGGCTCCGTGCCATGCTCACGCCGCGGCGAGATCCAGTAGACCCACAGCCCCCGGGCCCACGCGCCAGCATAGATGATCGACACGGCGAAGATGCCCCACTGCTCGGCCTGCCAGCTGGCATAAAACCAGAACGGCTGTCCCAGCATTCCGAACACCGGCGCCCATTTGCGCGAGCTCTTTCCCCGGGCTTGGGAGAGCCAAGCTGCCAGGGACCCCAGCAGGGCAATTGCGATCTGATCGAGCGTCATTTCTACATATTATGTGAAACCAGAAACCTATTCAGGCCCATTTTTACCCTACAAAATAAAAGCCTTTCGGCACGCTGCTTACACATTAAATAATCATTGGCCTATTTGACTACAGCAGAAAATTAGGAAAAGGAACATCGTTAGACCTCAGGAGCCGATCTTGGCTTTTGATAACCAAGGAGCTCTTCATGTCCGTTTTCCAAAATACCCCTGGCAACAACCAGCAACAAGGCAACAAGCCGCAACCCTCGCAGCAGGAGCAAAGCCGACCTCTGAAAGAGGGATCGCACGCGCCCGAGCAGCAAAAAAAGCGGTCTGAGCAAGAACAGGCTCAGCAATAAATCTGCTGGATAAAAATCCAAAGGGCCAACAGGCCCTTTTTTCTTCAGCGAGCAGGCAAGCCGCATTGAAAGTCACCGCATGAACACCGGAGACAAGGCACGTATATGAAATTCGATGACTGGGCAAAAGCTCTACCAAATGAGATACGCACAACCCTAACCGTTTCGGAAGCATGGAATGCAGGGGCCTTATCTATGCTGGAGACATTAATAAAGCTGGGCTATATCGGCGAAGGATATGCGGAGAAAGCTAGAAACGACGTGAAGGATCTTCTTGGAGGTCTGACCTGCAGGGCCGAGTGGGTAGATGAAGCATGGCTCCAGTGTTCATCCGTATCGCGCTCTGGACAAGCCCTGGGCATGGACCGGACGGCTGAACATTAAACCGGCCGCTGCCGCACCTCTGCGCGCCAAGGAGTCAGCCCCTTGGGTTGCAATGACTTGCCCTCAGCTGCAGCGATATGAAGATAGTTGCTCCCCGTCAACGCCCGAGCCTCCTGTGACAGCCGCTCACGAACATCAACAGATTCAGCACGCAACATATTAATGACCAGCTTGTTCACTTTGAACTCACGACAACAGGGACACACAAAATGCGTCCACTTGGCATAGTTTTCCAAGTAGGCTGTACTGGTCAGGCTGCACAGAGGACAGGGAGCTTGGATGGAATTTTTCATGTTTTCTACTCCAAAAAAGTGCTGAACATGTGGTTGACGTTGTGAGCTGCTGCCGGTTTTGATGACCTCTTGTTAAGGTGGAAGATGAAACCGGCAGCAGCCCAGACCTCTATTCCTCAATTGGGGAAAAAACGAAGCCGCGCTACTTTTATAATAGCGCGGCTTCCGCGTTTTTGTTGTTGGGTCCTTCGAGATTTGAACTCGCGGCCGACAGATTAAAAATCCGTTCCGCTGAAATAGACAAAAAAAGAAAACACATTTTTAATCATCCACGCTTCTGGTGTTTTCGAAAACATGCCTCTTTCACCCTATTTCTGCATACTTTGGACAGGTTTCGGTCATGGCTCAGATCCTTTCTGATTCATCAGACATCCGCTTCAGGTAGGCACGACGACAATGGCTATGAATTGGCGACAACGATTCATGCCCACGGCCTTCGCCAAAATTGTCAGATGATGGTCATCTTGTCAAATACCTGGCGGACACCCGGGCTTCCCCGGGCAGAATGAACTACGAGATCACGCTCCGTCCAACTACGGACAGTCCCTGTTAACGTCACATCGCCACCCGTGACATCAACAACAATCGTTTTCGTATCAGAAGTCGCACGACGCTTGATAGCATCCTCGATTTCTGACTTTACGACGATGGCTGAAGCCCTGGGTTTGATGGAAATTTGGTTGCTCACACCGCGCACTCCCGGCAAGAGGCGCACTCTGTCGGCAGCATCGCTACGCTGATAGTTCCAAACCACTTCCCCAGACAAGGTAATCCAACCATCTTCTACAAGAACCTGAACGGTGTCGATAGGAACCGAATTCGTCCAGCTAAGCACGTTTCGCGCGGATGCTGCGATATCGGTATCAGTCCTCTTTCCCATTTGCGACAACTTGACAGTCATGTCGATCGCCAAGGCTCTAACACCTACCACACGTTGCACAGCCCTTTCAGCCCCCCATTTTTCCAAATAGCTACTGACCTCTCCAGCCAAAGTGACAACGCCATCCTTGACCTCTACACCAATCTGGGATGCGTGCACAGAAGGCTCCCACTTCAACTCCGCCATTACATCTTTCTGTAATTGTGTGTCAGTTTTCATGGTAATTCCTAGATGCTTCAACAATCAGAATAATATGCCTAACCTAAAATCATGTCTGTGCGCCAGCACACACTTGAAATATTTCCAGAGAAATTTCTGCATCAAGGGTGTCAGGGTTAAAAAAGCCACTGTACGTTCGCGTACAGACAGAGCTACTTGATAAGTATAAAAGCGATAAAACGTACACCAAACATCCAACACCCGGTGTGGTACGTTTTGGAGAACCTCATCATGAAAAATCAACATTCACACCATTTTCTTGCCGTTCTGGCATTAGCCGCTGTCCTAGCTTCTGCTGCAACAGCAAGGGCACAAATTGCAGGATCAACTACCACAATGGATGTTAAGACCTCCCAAACCACCAGCGCCGCCCTGGGATGGAGCGCAAAGAAATCACTGATAGGGAAGTTTATATTTAACGACACTGGGGGAAAAGTTGGCAGAGTAGATGATCTTATTATTTCACCTGACAAGAACGTGACTTATGCCATCGTGAGTGCAGGAGGGTTTGTCGGAATAGGACAACATGATGCGGCCATTCCAATCCGTGAAATTAATGAAATATCAGGAAAACTGATTATCATGGGAGCCACAAAACAAAGTGTAAAGGACATGCCAGCATTCACCTATACCAACGAGGCAATGGTTCGCGAGCAGTTCTTAGCAAATACCGGAAAGGAGATATCCAAAGGGAAGGCAGCGGTATGAGAACTTGAGAAGAAATATGACTTGGCAAGCTCCGATGCCAAAGTAAATATTCAGATGCACATTAATAGAATGCATACCGAGATTAAATCCGCAGATGAGAAGATGAATGAAATGCGTCACTCTGGCGTAAAAACTGGAGAGATTTTGAGGCGGGCGTAGTTGCGGCGATCGATCGAATAAAAAAATCCATGGCATTATCTGAAGGCTGATAAATCCCAATGGAAATTTATTCCACATTAGAGAATCCATGAAAATAATCACTACATCCCACACGACAACACGCTGCCGCATACTGCTTGGCGCTCCTCGCGTTGACGAAAAGATGCCTATGAAGTCATTCCACTATCGAACGCATCCTGAGCGCCATGAACCGCTCACGCGCGCTGCAGTGCTGGGCCCCAACGACGGAACCATCTCGACGGCGAGCCTTGTCGTGTTCTGGCAAGTCGCCTCTACGGGAACACGCGCGGCGCCAACGGCCAGAGCAACGCCTACTACGAGAACCTCAAGCGGATACACATCAGCGAGAACGAGTTCAAAGCCCGGGTTCAGCGCGGAGAGGATGCTGATGGAGTGTCGGCGGATGTGCCACTGGCCAGGGCTCATGGCGCAGCGAAGGCTCTGGACAAGAAGATCTCGGACCTTCGAAAGTTCCAACAAATGCTACAGACCGCAGATGTCCCGGACAAACGCGAACAGGTAAACACCGTGAGAGTTTCCTGATGATTTCCTGATAACCGGAAGCACAGGGAGTGCCTTGCGCCCTCTTCTAATGTCCTTCGACGCCATGAAACGCTACTACATATAGGTAATTATTGTTACGCAAACGGTTTTACCGCGAAAATCAGAGTAGTGTGAAAAGTCAGTCATCTTTGACCAACGATCCAAACCGGAGGTTCACATGAAATTAAGAAAAAAATCTGATTCAACCATCCGCATCGAAAGTTTTTCGCTACCTGATGTTGATAGCCATTCCGTATCAAGAGATGATTACTCCCACACTCCTGATCCACCGCACAAAATAATGCGCAGCTGGTGGAATACAGCGTCTCTGGTCGCTCTTAAATCTGCCATATTGTGCGAACGACAGATATGCCCGCCCGCTCTAAATGGCTTGCGCACTGGAGGCCAATATGTTCTTACTCCCTCGTACCCCTTTTGAAAAATTCTGGGATTCTATAAAAACCGTATTTTCTCCCAAAGCTCACCTAGATCCCATGGAAACCACTGAGCAAGATTACCCCTTGTCTAAAGAAGATATATTAATATACGAAGAAGAGCTTCAAAACAATCTCAACACCCCGTCGTACAGCCAAGCATCTTCTCAGCATGAACACATCAATAGGCACAATGCACATATAGAGAGACGCGAGGATAAATATCACAGACCGATATAATGATAATCGTAGAAAAGCCCGCTGAATGCGGGCTCTTTTTCATCCATCTGAACCACTCTGTTTTTATAATCTATCCCCTAAACCTCTTCATAGAGGCCTTTTTGGGATCGCACTTCCCCGCAAGGCTGTTACGTACAGCTCGCAAAAGCAGCCGCGATCTACCAGGGAACAAGCGTAACCAGAAGAGCAACAACTACCACAGCGATGCCGATGTAGAGTGTCCTGCGCGTGGAAAACCTGTTACGAGAAGAGGATGTGGGCACTTGGCCAGGGGATTTTTTACTAGGTGTGGTTATTAACACAGCATGAGCTTCTGTACTGGTGAGCGCTGTAAGACAAATGCAATTCAACATCTAGGCCCATTAGCCATTTCACATCTATCACAAGCATTGTGGTTATTGCATGCACCAGAAAAGGGAATTTTTTGGCAACATGTCATTTATACGACAAAACGGCGAGAGTCTGAGTGTTTTAAACGCAGACGAGCCTATGCCGTAAACCTGCTAAGGCTCGCGCGAATGCGATTTTGGGTGGACACATCCCAAGGATCGTCTACCTCTATCACTAGCATGTGATATGGGGACTCACAGCGTGCGGCTAGGCTTGCGATCGCAGGCGCTTCATATACAGAAATTCCAAGCATCTCGCCACGGCGTGCCAGCAGCACCATGCTTGCATGCCAAACGTGCAATGCCCCTAGCTCGGGCTCACTTATTCTTTGATCCATAACATTTTCTCCCGAATTTCAAATTAAGGAACGCCTCTGGAGGAAACGAAATTGCCAATGAGCAGTTTCATTGGGCGCCTATTTTTGTTCCTTTGGAAGCTGTATTACATCCGCGTACACATATCGAGAAGCATGAGCGCAGCACGTGCAGCACGCTGTCTTGGTACCTTCTCGCGCAGCCAAGCCAGCCTGCGGCCTGGAGATACCGCAAGGTCCGGAAGCAGCCTCTTATAAGAACGGCCAACAGTTAAGCAACGACAGGCCCATACGCCACTCAAAGGGGTGCGAGCCAAATCCAGGCGGCTCCCCAAGCCCCTGGATGCGAGACTGCCAGGGGTCTTTTTCCTTCATAACAGCCCCCGAGATGGATCGTTTGCAAAGACCGCGAGCAGTTCCTGACATTTCCTGAGGGCATGGATGCGGGGCGCGAGACGCGCCCTCTCGCGACGGGCTTCGCTGCCCTGATCCGCTTCTACATATAGGTAATTGTTGTTACCCAAACGGTTTTCCGCTGGAAATCAGAGTAGTGTGAAAAAAGTTGGTCATTTTCGGTCAACACACAGGACCGGAGGTCCACATGAAAGTCAAAGACACAAAAGGTTCATTTAGCCGACCAAATAAATATTCTCTTCCAGATGTTGATAGTCATGCTGTATCTAACGATGACTATTTCCGCACGCCTGACCCACCACGCAAGAAAAAAATCAGCGATTGGGACACAGAATTTACTATAAATTTGGATTCTGCTGAACTGCGGGACACACCTCCTCCCTACCTCAACGGAAGATAATTGGAGTTTAATATGCTTTCACAACCTCGCACCCCATGGGAAGTCTTTTGGGATTCCGTCAAGAGTATCTTTTCTCCAGGAGTTCAGATAGAAGCACTTGATAGCAAAAGAAAGAATGACCCTTTATCCAGAGAGGAACGAAGGATTTATGAAGAAGAAAAGCAAATAAATCGAGATGCTTAGCTAGGCAAACCTTTGTCAACCAAATTAAAGCCACTCCACAGTGGCTTTTTTTCCGTGCATGAGCACAGCGCGTCAAGTGCGCTGTCCTGATCTCTCCTTCTTCAAAAAGCCAGCCACAGAGCTGGCTTTCTGTGTTCTGGACCAGCATGAGCCAAGTCACTCCCCCCGCATTGCGCCCTCAGGCAAGTTGGACTACCGGCTCAGACGATTCCGGATTCCATCGGCCAGGTGCGCGCCAATCGGGAGAAGTCCCTGTTCTCGCACATGTGGAACTTTGCCCGGGAACAGGGCCTCACGAAGGCCTCCAACCCCTGCGCAGGCATGCGAGGCTTCCGGGAGGATGGGCGGGATGTCGTAGTCGGCGACGACCTGATGGCTCGGCTGCTGGAGAAGGCCGCAGTATCCCTGCGGTTCGCTGTCCACTTGGCGCTCCTCACTGGCCAGCGCCCGGCCGACGTGCTGCGTATGAGCACCGACCACATTGCCGGCGGCATGCTCCACGTCCGCCAGGGCAAGACAGCCGCCAAGCTGCGCATCGAGGTAACAGGCGCACTTCAGGAGCTGCTGGCCGAGATCCAGGCGTACAAAGTCCAGGTCAAAGCGGACATCGCGCAACTGCTTGTGAACGAGGCGGGTCAGCCGCTGACAAAGAACATGCTCCGCGACCGCATCGACGCCGCTCGGGATGCCGCCGGCATTCCCAAGGCGCAATTCCAGTTTCGGGACCTGCGCGCCACGGCCGCCACCACTGTGGATGACGACGGCGGGATACGCCATGCCCAGGCGCTGCTGGGGCATACAACGGAGGGCATGACAGCGCAGTACATCCGCCACAAGGTGAGCAAGAAGGTGAAGCCTGTTCTGTGAATTGCGGAACACGCCCAGAATTGCGGAACACGGGCCGCAAATCTCTGCTCCGTTTGCTACGTCTTCGATAGCAAAGAAAAAAGGCCCCGTATTGCTACGGGGCCTTGTGTTCTTTGGTGGGTCCTGCGAGATTCGAACTCGCGACCAACGGATTAAAAGTCAGACTCTCAATCTATAAAAATCAACAAGTTACGCGTAACCTTGGGAATATTCACTGAAACTAGCGCAAGCCTTCATGCGCCCGCCAGCAGGTTATTCCCGCCCTCACAGCCTTGGTGCAGTGGTAGCGCAGCAGCCATCACTGGTTCGAAAACAGCACCATCTCGACCAGCAAAGCCCGAGGCAGTTTTCCACGGAGTAAGTGCCACCCCCCCTCCCCCTCCTTCAAGGAGACACCATCAGTAGCGTTCAGTGCAAGGTGCGGACATCCCTCGTTTCAATACCGGTCTCGAGCTTCAGCGGCGAGCTCGGCCCGGACCTAGGCTGGCAGGCGACGGGCCAATCGGTAAGCTTTTGGTGCGGATGTGACAAGCTTGCAGCCAGGGCAGTTGACCAAAATGCCGCTGGTGCTGTAGCAGGTTGTAGCTGGCATGATGGAAGAGCAGAGGGGCAAGGAATCAATGTCATGGAGAGGTCTCCGTGGTTGTCAAGCAGCCAAGCGGCTCTCACATCGGTCACTCGCCCCCCTATCCATCTGACGGAAATAAACGGATTGAGATTCTTTCTTTTCCGAATTTTCCTGCAGTCAGCTTAGGAAAATATTTTCACAAGTTCGCAAACTATTAAATACAGATAAGCAAATATAAAATATATTAACTTACCTCATGCCCAATAGATAGTTATTCTTTATGAAATTTCTAATTTGAACAATGCCTGGATGCTTCCTCATCTCCTTTATTTCATTTTTTGTTAGAAACATTTCTCTTCTTGTTCCCGGAAACAATAATCTTTCAGACGAAAATTTCTCAAAATTTGAATTAAAATCAAACACCGCAAATAACTTCAATGTTTCTCTTGGAGAAAGTGGAGACATCTTTTTCACAACGTCTAACTCTTCATTCTTAAAAACTCTGCTGACAAACTCTTTGGAGCTAAAGAAAACCTCTTCAATCTCCGGTTTGAATAAAACTGCGGCCGACGGATACTCCCCCCCACTCCAGCGAAGATATGCATCAATATCGCTTTTTTGCGCATCAATCATTTCATCGCTTACAACATCTGCATCAACCACCAACAATATAGCGCCCACTCCGTCCAGAATATAGCGACGAGCTAGCTGTCTAGCAGCATCCTTCCCATTAGCAACCACCCAACGAACATATTGCCTCCCTCGCAGATCCTCTATGAGGATTCTTAGAAAATCCATATCAAAACGACCTTCAACCACAACTACTATATTCATTTTCATCCTTTAGACGGAAAATTGACTAGCGGTAGATGTTGAGGCTTGCAACAAGCCCGGCGAAGTTGGTGAAACACCATAATCAAGCGCAAAAAGCGGGATACCACGCTCACACGCTTGGAGAAATTTCTCTTTCAGGCCTGCGAACATTTTTTTCTCGCGCAGAGCTGCATCCATGTCAGACCGGCCCCAAAGTAAAACGTTCATTGGAGATGCAAATTGAGCGAAAACCTCAGTTGGAAGAGAGAAATCGCTGACACTAAATATTATACCCATTGCAGTAGGAGGACGTCGCTCCAACCGAAACCGTAGCTTGGCCACGGCCTCGATGGCAGCGGCTTCGCTTAAATTTTTGCTTTCAACTAAAAACAATTGATTATCAATATAAATTCCACCATCAAATTGTTCAACAACACCAATCTTCTCCCTCAAGGTCACCGAATACGGCCATCTCACAGTGGCTCCTTCTATTTGGAAAGCTCGAATTACCAAGTATTCAAATTGCTTCCCCTCTCTCCATGGTTTTCTTGGCTTATCTCCTTTTTTTATGCTATCCCAAATTTTTTCCAAATCTGCATGATCCCATTTCTCCGCAACATTTTGCAAATCTTGAGCAGATACAGGATTGTTCGCAGAAGACCTAGCAACAGTTTTATTAGATGTAGCCAATCAACCCTCCATTAATAATATTTCGACAATTTAATCAAAAGCATCCATCAAATAGTTCATGCCGCGTAATTTTCAGGATGCGGCCTCCCTTTTTATCCACTGTCATAGACACATTCCCATTGTGGCATCATAGGGCGCACGCAAATCATCAGCGCCGTCAACAGCCACATCCCGCACCCTCCATCGCTCGATTCGGCCTGGGCGAACTGGGTGAACTGATCTACCGTGGCGCCACGGCGCAGCTGGTCGGTGGACATGGCAGGGCGCTCAGGCACCGGCTTGCCGCTGGTACGGGCACGCTCACGGGCAAGGGCACGTTCACCCGCTGCAGCTCGACGCGCGCTGGCGGGGTCTGGCAGCCGGCCAGGGCCAGCAGGGAAGCCAGCACCGCGAATTGACGAATTGAGCAATTTGTCAATTTCATGGCTTCGCTCTCCCCTGCAGCCAACTGTCCGCCTGGTGCTGGGCGCTCGCGCAGGCATCTATGGCACTCTGCCAGAGTTGAATCAAATCAAAGACTTACCTATGCCCATGCAGGCGCAGCGCAGGGCATCTCCGGTGCTGTGCCGGAACTGAACAAAAACAAGGACTTGCGCCCTTCAGGTGCCGACGAGATGCGGGGAGAGCATTTTCTGCTCTCTGCAGGAGATTAACGAAATCAACAGGTTGGAAGGGGGTGCAAAACCTGCACCCTCGCCCCCTACTCTTCAACAGCGAACCGCCCAGCCTCCATGGCATCGCGCCGCTTCTTCGGCAGATAGACCCCGTCCTCAGCCTCCCGGATTCGCTTCTCGCGCATGCGCACGCTCTGGGCCAGCTGCATCGGCTGGATGCGGCGGGCGGGGTTCTTCTCGTTGAAGCGCTGGATGGCTTCCCGAGCCTCGGTCTTGCCCTCCTCGTCCTTCGCCATCGCAGCCATTGCGAACTGCTCCACCAGGGCGCTGCGCCGCGCCTGTAGTGCGCGGTCTTGGCCCACGATGGCGGCCTTGCCTTCGTAGGCGTTGCGCACGCTGGATGGCGAGAAGCCCACGGCCTGCCCGGCCACGGCGGCCGCGTCCACCTGGTCCTGCACCACGATGCCGGTCTTGTCCTTGACGCCCTCGGTCTCGTAGCGCCAGGCCTTGAGCGGACCACGCAGCACGCTGGGCGCCATGGTCTCCAGCCCGCGCTGGTACCGGCCCTCGCTCATTTCCTGCAGGCCCTTCAGGGCGTTGATGCCGATGCCGGCCACGGGACCCAGGGCGGCAGCCATCGCCGACTCGCCCAGGCGCTGCCCTTCCAGCCCCTCCTGCACGTCCGGCAGGATCAGCCGGTCCAGCCCCACGCGGCCCGAGATGTCCCAGGGCGTCAGGCGGGACAGGCCATGGGACAGCACCTCGGCCGGCTTCTGCCCGAAGGCGTCGGCCAGCATGTTCTGCATGGCCACCTGCGCGTCCCAGGGCTCATCGTCATCGCCACCCAGCATCGAGGCCGCGGCCAGCAGCGTGGTCACCATGGGCAGGCCCAGCACGCCAGCCGCCATGGCGTGCGTGGTCAGCAGGCCGGCCAGCGCCTTGCGCGCGGCGGCGCGGTCTTCGGGCTTGGCTGCGGCCAGGGCCTGCTGGGCGTTGCGCACCAGGGTGTAGACCATGTTCTGGCCGTACTGCTTGAACAGCAGTAGCACCCGGGCCACGTTGCCCTGCATGACGCGCGGGCGGTTGTTCGCGCTGTAGTCGAAGTGGCCGTCGTAGGTGGCCTGCACGGCCTGCTGGTAGCCCTGGTGCTGGTCGGCGCCTACCTCGCGCGCCAGGCGGTACGCGGCCACGAAGGTCACCTGGCGGTTGAACTTCTCGGCGTGGTGGAACATCCAGCTGGCCGCGTTCATGACCGGCCGCAGCTTGTGCGACACGTTGCGGTCCTCGCCCTGGGCGATGCCGGCCAAGTCGTGCGCCATGGTCACGTCGATGACGCCCGAGCGCACGGCCTCGTCGTAGGCGGCTTTCTCATCGGGGCTCAGCGATCCGGTGATGTCGTTCTTGCCGCGCACCGCTTCCTGGCTGGCCTTGAGCAGCGCGGCGGCCGACTTGCGAAACCCCCAGCGCGCGCCCATGACCGGGTAGGCCACCAGGGCAGTCTGGGTCAGGTTGACCATGGCGGAGGCCGGGGACAGGCCCAGGTGGAACATGAAGCCCACGCTGGTCAGCGCCGTGGACAGCGCATTGGTCTTGGGGTTCATGGCCGCATCGTGGCGCTTGACCATCTCGTCCACGACCTGCTGGCCCTTCACGGAATCGAAGCCTGCATCGCCCGCGCCCTGGTCCACGCGCCGCTGCATCTCTCCGAGCTGGTCCTGCAACTGGTCGCCATACCGCAGCTTGGCCAGGTAGCTGGCCCCGTGGAAGACGTTCTGGGCGAAGGCCCGGCGCGCGTCCTGGCTGAAGCCGGCCGTGCCCTTGCGATGGATGCCGTGCTTGGCCCAGGACAGGTCCGGCAGCGAGGACAGGTACAGCTGGCCCAGCGCATCCTCGAGCTCGGCCCGCTGGGCAGCATCCATGCCCTGCTTGTCCAGCACGCCGTACAGCTGCTCCATGAAGCCCCGGCCCACGGTGTCGCGCTCGGCAACGAAGTCCTTGGCCTTGAGCACCTTGCCTACGCTGAAGCCCTTGTCCTTGGGGAACGCGGTGACCATCTGCGCGCGCATGGCATCCGCCTCGGCCATGGTCTCGGCCCGGCTGACGCTGGCGGTCTTGCCCTCGGCATCCTTGACGACCACCACATACTGGCCGAAGCGCGCCAGGGGGAAGTACACGCCCTTGATGTGCCCGAAGAACTCATCGTCCATGCGCTTGAGCATGGCGGCCTTGCGGTCGCTGCTCATGCCGGCGCGCTCGATGCGCTCCTTGATGGCCGAGCGGACGTCGCGCATGTGCTGGCGGTAGGTGTCCCGGGCCTTGGTGTAGACCTCGCGCGCCTCGGGCGTCAGGGCCTCGAAGCGGCGGCGCAGCGCGCCGTACTGCACGCGGTTATCGCTGGCCACGTAGTCGGCGGCCGGATCCATCTGCGCCAAGGTCGAATCGTGCATCAGCTCGGCCAGAGCCCGCTCGTCGGCCAGTTTGGCCCAGTTCTGGGCCAGCTGGTCCGCGCCTGCGCCGGCCTCGTTCTTGTCGGCATCCATCCTGGCCATGAGGTCGCTGTACGTGCGCAGCTCGGGCAGCATGTCGCCGTACACGTCCACCAGCTGCCGGCGGCCCAGGAAGCCCAGGCCCAGGGGCCGTAGGTCCGTCGCCTTGTGGCCGGCCAGCTTCTTGACGTTGGTCGCCGTCATGGCCTGCAGCGCGGCCCCCACGCGCTGGCTCGCCGGGTTGTCTCCCAGGGTGCGGTAGCGCGCCAGACCTGCTGGCCCACCAGCCGGCGCGGAGGTGCGGCCCTCGCCCGCGCTCTCGATGGCGCGCATCACGAATCGCTCGGCCTCGTTGTAGGTCATGTTGCGGATCCGGCCGGCCAGGCGCTGCATGCCCATGCGCTCGGCCACGCCGGCCAGCCAGTTGGCCAGGGCGCGGATGCGCAGGCCCATCCTGGTGCCGGCCTGCTGCTGGGCGCGCAGCTCCTGGGCCACCACGGCCAGGCCCTCCTCGATGGCCAGGGCCTCGTAGCGGGCAGTCAGGTCGGAGCCACGCAACCCCATGTCGCGCAGCACTTGCAGCTGCAGCGGCGCGTCGGGGGCCTGCTCTTTCCAGTCGATGGCATACTGCCGCACCCTGGCATCGCGCTTTGCCAGATCCAGCATGGCCTGCACATAATCGGAGCCTGGCAAGACATTGCGCACACCCAGGTGGAACATCTCATGAAACAGGGTCTCGACAACAGCGTCAGCACTGCGGTGGGCGGAAGCAACGATGACGATGCGGCCCTCCCCGGGTATCGCCGCCCCCATTACACCGTCGGGCGCATCGACCCCAAGCTCATCGCTCCGAAGCACGACGCGAACTGGTGGCGGGGTCCGCAGACCCGAAAGGGCATCGTCCACCGCCTTCTGGGCCTGTTCAAGCGTCAGGCCTGAGCCCGGCGGCACTTCGCTGGTCGCGCTGAACAGCATCACCGAGCCATCCTCGCCGCGGCGCGTGTCCACCGTCTGGAAAAAGCGGTCGAAGGCCTCGCGGACCTGGGGCAGCTCTCCAGCCGTCGGATAGGGATAGGCGCCCTCTAGCGCGAACGCGCCGGCCGGCACCACGTTGGCCAAGAAATCATTGCCAGCGCTCTGGTCCTGCAGCTTGGCGATCAGGTAGCTCTCGAAGGCCCGCGCCGACATCTCGCGGCCGGTGGTCCAGTAGTCCTTGGTGCGCCGGTCGTCCAGCTTGCGCGAGCGCTCCTGCATGCCCGTGGCGTTGATGGTGTTGCGCAGGTCCCGGAAAGCAGCGCGCATCTCCTGGCGCACGCCATCGCCGCCCCGCTCCCCTTCGGTCATGAAGCTGGCACCGTCGCCACGCTGGCGGGAGAAGTAGTTGTCCATGGCGTGCCACCATTCGTGGCCCAGGGCACCGGCCGCCTGCCGCTTGGTGAGGTTGATCACCACCTGGCCCGGCTCGTAGTGCGCTGCTGCAGCGTCCACGCCGCCCGAGCCGCGCGCGCCGAAGGCCAGGCCCAGCCGGCCGCCCAGCGACAGCGCCCGAGGCGGCAGGTTCAGCACGCCGGCCATGTCCATCAGCGCGTCATAGGCCTGGTTCAGGTCCTGCTGCCGGCGCGGCCCCTCGACGTAGTTGCCGAACTGCACGCCACGGAAGCCGAAGGCATCCTGGAACTGCTGGGGAGACACGTCGGCGCCCTTGCGGTAGTCCTCGCCTATGCGTGGCGCATTGCTGGCCGAGCGCACGGGCGGCACGGCCTTGTAGTTGGTCAGCAGGAGCTCCAGCTCGGCCTGGTTGTCGGCCAGGTACTGGCGTGCGGCCTTGATGTCCTGGAAGCCCGCCTTCAGCTCAGCGACGTTGCGCCCGATCTTCTTGCCGATGAAGAAAGCGCGTGCGCCCCCGGCGCGCTTGGCGTAGATCTCGAACGTGGCGCCACGGGCCGGCGCATCCTGCTCTGCAGCCAGCTGCGCGGCGCGGCGCTTGAAGGCCTCGATGGCCGCCTCGCGCGTGTCACCCTTGGCCAGCTCGCGCGGCCAGTTGGCGAAGGCCGAGGCCTTGGCCTGGCGCGAGACGGTCCAGATGCTGCGCGGCGGGTCGTAGCGCACGCCGTCATACATGGAGTAGCTGCCTGCGTGCAACTCGATTCCCTTCAGCGAACGCTCGTGGCCCAGGGCCTCGTACAGCGCCGCCTGGTTGGCGATGCTCGTGGGCAGGCTGGCGTTGTTCAGCTGCGTGCGTACCGCCTGCGGGTCGAGACGGCCAGCCAGCAGCTCGTCGGCGAAATCGCGCAGCGTGGCCACGCGCTCAGACCAGCCGCGCAGCTTCCAGGAGGACTGGGGCTTGGTAGGCACGGCATCGCGCATGGCGCGCACCAGGGCCACGGCCTGCGGCTGCGTGCCGCCCTCCAGCAGCTTCTGGTAGTCGGGCTCGGGCCAGGTCTTGGAAAGCGGGTGCGCCTTCACGTCCAGCGCCTTGGCCTTGGCCATGCCGTCGGCGTAGGCCTCGGCATAGAGCATCTTGCGGGCGCCGGTCAGGGTCTCGCCGAAGTCCTCAATGCGGCCCTGCTGCTGGGCGACGCGTGCGGCTGGCGAACCGGGCTTTTCCCGGTTTGGCGCAAATGTGGGATTTTCCCGTATTTGGCTCGGCGCACCCTGGCCAGCGGCCTCCGCAGCCCGGGTGGACGCGGCGGTGCTGGTTGATGCCGGATTTTCCGGCATCAAACCACGCCGGTCTTGTGCTCCTGCTTCAGTAGCACCAATGCCAGCAGTTTCCGGCTGGCGCGCGGGCTCGGGCATAGGCGGAGTGGCTGTCGTCGAAACTGCCGGTCCGCCCGCTTCCGCTGCAGACCGCGCAGCTCGCGCGTCGTCTGTCGCATCGATTTCGGCCACGATCTGCGCTAGGCGCTTGCCACGCGGCTCCAGGCCCAGACCCCGGGCAACGCGACCGGCCTGCATGGCGTTGGTGCGCCAGTTCGCTGGCCGAGCAGCACTACGCTGTTGGCCCACGAAACCCAGGGATGGGTCGCCCTGGGCGGGCGCGGCTTCGTGGGTGCCAGTCAGGCCCTGGCGCTGCAGCTCCGCCTGCGCCTGCTCGCGCGTGGCGAACGGGCGGCCGTCGGGCATGGCTATCGTGCTGGCCGGGCCGGCGCCGACCTCGCGCGCGGGCGTATCGATGGCCTCAGGCCCAGACAGGCGCGCTTGCTGCGCACCGGGCGCCGAGCCATCCTGCTGCTCCTCCAGCGGTGAGATGCGCGTCAGGTTGCTCAGGCCCAGGGCGGCGCGGCGCGCACGCTCTGCCTCGAGCTCTTGGCGCTGCTGCCGCTGCTGGTTGATCAGCGAGACGGCCTCGGCGCGGCTCTCCTGGCGCACGCCCTCGGCGCCGGCCACCATGCGGCCCGAAGGCCCGCCCTCGAACCCCAGGACCGCAGGGCCAGCCTGGGGCACGGCGGCGCGCTGTTCCTCGGGCAGGCGCACCGTGGGCTGCACGTCGTAGCCCCGGCCGCTGGGGTGCGGCACCACCGACACGGGAATGCCGGCGGCGGCAGCCTGGCGGCGCAGGCCGTGGGCCTGGTCCAGGCGCAGCGGCACGCCGGGCTGCAGCTGCTGCGCGAGGGCCAGCTGGTTGATCTGCTCGGCCGCCGGGTCAACGACGGCCGGCGCAGCAGCGGGCGCGAAGTCGATCTCGTTGCCGAACGCCTGGCGCTCGGCTGGGCTCAACGTCAGCCGTTCGTCCGGCCGGGCAGCGCGCGACGCCATGAAAGCATCAGGGGAGAACGTCGCGTGCAGCGCCCGCGCCGCAGCCTCGCGCGTGCCGGGCACCAGCCCCGCCCCGGGCGCCCTGTTCTCGTCCATGGCCTCAGCCAGGAGACGCCGGTACTGCGGCCGCAGCTCCGGCTTGATGGCCTGCTCGATCAGCGGCGCGTACTCGGCCACGTCGGGCAGCGGCCCGCTCGGCTCGAAGGTCCGCAGGATGCGCCCCTGCTCCATGTCGGCGGGGGCCAAGTCAGGCTCGGCGGCGGGCACAGCTGCAGCCAGGTCGCGGGCCTCAGCCTCGCGCGCTGCTCGCACGCCTGCGGGGATGTCGCGGGCAAGGTCAGCCTGCAGGATCCTCGCCGCGCGCTGCTGCGCCTCGTTCATGCGCGGCAGGGCCTCGGCCATCGTTTCCTGCGCGCTGAAGGGCTGCGGCGCCGTGGGCATGGGCGCCAGGCCCAGGTCGCCGGCCATGACGGCAGCCTTGGACAGGGGGCCGGCGTTGGGGTCGATTGCCGGTCGGCCCGCAGTTGGCGAGGCGTCGGTCTGCGTCTGCTGGAACAGGTCGGGGTTGAAGGCCTGGTGCAGAGCATTGGCAGCTGCCTCGCGCTCCCGGGGAGATCGCTGCTCATCCATCGCCCTGGCCAGCGTGTCGCGGTACTGCTGCTGGTGCTCGGGCCTGACCACCTCATCGATGACGGCGCCGTAGGCAGCAACATCTGGGAGAGCCGCCTGTGCTGGCGAAGCAACGCCAGCGGCGCGAACCGCCTCGGGCGTGGCACCAACGTTCCCATCACCGTCGGCATAGAGAGGCTGGCCGGCACCCGACATGACCTGGCCACCCGGCTGCACGGTGGGCTGGGCAGGAGAAGCAGCGACGGGGGCGGCATCCACATCGCCAGTTGCGCCTGGCTGCGGCTGCCCGCCCGCTCCATGCCCACCACGCACAGCTGCGCCAGTGCCGGCACCCAGCAGGCCTCCGGCCACGCCTTCAGCCACTGCCTGGCCGGCCACGCCCTGCCAAGTCGGTACGTCGCCGCCCTCACGCTGCTGGGCCACGTTGGACGCGAAGCGCTCCTGGCCGCCCTGCACCGCCTCGGGCAGGCCTTCGGTCACGGCGCCCGTAGCCGCGCGCCGCAGCAGTGTCTGGTTGGCGGCCCGGCCGACCAGCGCGCCGCTCACCAGCCGCTCCACGCCGGTCGTGCCCGTCACCAGGCCCAGGCCAGCGCCCAAGGCGATGTTGTCGGCGTTGGGGCCGATGTAGGCCTGCGCACGGTCAGCGGCCTGGCGCGCGGCTTCCGGCGTGGCGCCCTGCTCCCGCTGCTGCTGTTCCACCGCTTCGTGGATGCTGCCCTTTACGGAGCCCGCGCCCTGGGCAGCTCCGAGGCCAACGCCCATGGCCATACGCATAAGCGCGCTGCGCCCCGGCGAAGTGAGCATCGCCGCTACGACGGGGGCTACAGAGCCTGCGGCCTCAGCCACGGTGCTGACGGGCGCCTCAGCGATACCGCCCAGTTGCGCGCCCACTTCGCGCAGCACGGATCCCGACTGCTCGGCCTCGCGGATGGTCTGCGCCCGGGCCGCCTTCTCAGCCTGCCGCTGGGGACTCAGCGTGCTCTGCACCGCATCCTGGGCCTGACCAAGGCGCTGGGACGCCGCGTTGCCCGCGCCACCGGCGTCAGCGATGGCTTTCGTGGCGCCCACGGCGCCGCCGGCAAAGGCCGTGGCGATGTCCGCCAGCTTGCGCCCGGTGCTGGCCGGCTTGACCACCTCGAATTGCGCCCAGTCCACAGGCTCCGCTGCAGGAGCAGAGCCACCGCCCACGGGTGTGTAATCGTTCCAGTTCACGTCCGCCATGGCTCAGCCTCCCACCAGCACGGGCTGGCCATTCTTCACCTCGTACAGCCGGCCATCCTTGCCGCGCACCATGCTGCCGTCGGGCGGCGCGGCCGTGGGCTGTGCCTGGGTAGGCATGCGCCGCATTTCCCCAGTGCGCTCGTTGACCGCACCCAGAATGCTCTCGGTCTTGTTGCCCTGAGCGTCAGTACCGCCTTGCAGAGCAACAGACTTCCAGCGGTCCTCGCCGTCCTTGCCCAGCAGCGTCAGCAGGCGTTGGCGGGCGCTGCGCTGCTCGGCTGGCGTCTGGGCGTTTTCCACTGCCTGCTGAGCCGCCTCAAGGCGGGCAGCAGAACGGCTCTGGTAGCCCGATGCGATCTGCTCCAGGCTCAAGCGCCCACGGGCGATCTCATTGGAATCTGCCGTGCCCAATGCGCCGAGGGCAGCACGCTGGCTGGCCCCCTGCTGCTGGACGCCCTCGCGCTGCAGCGACCCGCGCTCGCGCACGCCTGCGATCTGGAGTGCTGGCTCAGCCTGGCGCAGCGCTTGGTCCGTGGCCAGCATGGCTCGGTACTCCTGCATGGCGGGATTGTTCTCAGCGCCACGGCCGCCGAAGCGCCGCGTGTTCATGATGGAGCTGGCCGAAACCTGGGCGTTGCGGAGATCGTTGCGCGCCTGCCAGTCGTTGCCGCTGTGGCGCATCGTTGGGACTGACACGCCAGGGGTGGGCGCAGCAGCTCCAGTCGCCAAAGCCAGGAGACGGCCATAGGCTTCATTGCCAGCGCCGTTGCCGGGCGTTTGCGCGGGCGCGGGTGTCGGAGCGGCGGCCGTGGCCCGCGAGGGCATGGCTTCGCTGGGCGGCCCCATCAGCTCGCCTTCGTTGTAGTGGCCCAGGTCAGCCGCACGGTTTGTTGCGGCGGGGGCAGCGTTTGCCGAGGGCACGGCAGGCCGCTCTGTGCTGCCTGCACTGGAGAGCGAGGCTGCACCAAGGGCGGGTGCGGTGAACGCACGACCAGCGGCGATAGCTGCGTTCGCGGCCCCCACCTCACGCGCCGCACTCAACGACTGGGCGGCAGCGCCCACCATGCGCCCTGCCTTAAGCATGGACCCTGCAGCTGGAAGCGCATTCGCCGTATTCAGAACATTGCGCCCCAACTCTGAATCCCAGACGCTGTCCTGCGAGCCGCGTGCGACGGGCGCCGCTTGGTACCCATCCGTGGGGATTTGTGCCACACGCTCAGCAAGACTGCGCAGACGGCCACCCTGGTCGTCGGCCTTGACCAAACCGCCGTCGGCGAATCCTGGCCGCGGCTGCGCGCCATACAGAGGGCGAGGCTGTGTGCCAGTGGCGGCGGGCTGTTGGTACTGGGGCAGGCCCGGCACATCAGGCTGATGCGGTGCACCAGGCGTTGGCACTGCTGCAGGCTGGTTCATCGCATTCAGCCTTGCCTGCGCGTCATCACGGTCTCTGCTCGGCACGATGGAGCTGGCGGTGACTTCGAGGTTGCGCTGCGCGTTGCGTGCGGCCCAATCCATTGGCGCGGCCGGTGCCGGTGCTGGTGTGGCAGCGGCGGGAGCTGCAGGTGTAGCGCCAGTAGATGCTGCTGGCTGAGCACCTGGTGCCGCTGGAGCAGGAGCGGCGGCCGGCGGAGGCCGCATGCCTGGGTTCTCGCTGTAGGTTCCACCCGGCGCGCGACCGTTGATGGTGATGCTCCCGCGAATGTCGGTGCCGCTGTAGCTGTTGCCGGTGCGCGCCACAGCACTGGGATCGTCCACCAATCCGCCGTCTGCGTAGTGGTCAGCTTGGCTTTTGCCCGTGGGGGTGTGCGTGCTGGCCACCAGATCGCGCAGGCTTTTCACGCCCACCTTCTTCACAGTGTCGGCGGGCAGAATGAATTCGCCGTCGGATGCCTTGATATCGATGGAGTCGGAGGTGCCGGTGCCAGGACCGCGAATGTGGCCACCGTTGCCGAGGGCCAGGAGCCGGCGCACCGCCGGAGATTGAACTTGTGCCATGGGAGACCTCTTGGGTGTTACCCAATGCAGTCTCTATGGCTCCTGTGGAAACTGGAAACCCCAGAGGGGGCACTCACCAGTTGCTCTGCACGATGGGTGGCCGGCGATCCCCGTGCTTGCGCTGCACGTTGGCGTCCAGCCTTTCGCCGAAGGCCTGCTCGAAGAGCGCCAGGGACGTGGCGGCCTTGGCCGGGTCGAAGGCGTCCGCGTCTTGCTTGAGATAGGCCCGGTGCAGAATCCAATCCATGAGGCGCATGTGGAAGCGCTCATGGATCTCTGGCTGGGCCTGGGTGTTGCAGGGATCGATGGGCTTGAGCGCGCCACGGTAGACCGTCAGCGCGATTTCACCAGCTTCCACAGGCGTGGGCACCAGCCTGATGCGGGGCGTGCCGCGGCTGTTGGCCCCATCGAAGACCCAGTAACGGGGCATGCCGGAGCGGGTCTCCCAGGCGCCGTAGGTGCAGTCCAGCTCCTCGACGCTGGTTTCATCCAGCATGCGGCCACGAAAGACTAGGCGCTTGACCTGCAGCACGCTGCGGTGCAGGTCGTAGGAGGATTTGCCGGGCTCCAGGATGATGGCGCACACGGCCGGCGTTGAGCGGTCCTCGATCAGCTTGGCCCGCTCGCACGCCTCCTGCACAGCCTCGTTCAGGTACTCGACGATGTCTTCCGTGGACCAGAACGGCGGGTCGGCCGTGTCGCGGACTGCTTCGCGGAAGCGCCGGATGATCTCTTCGACCCGCATGGCTGCTTACGCCTGGGCGTCGCCGCCGAGTTCGGCGAAGACCTGATCGGCTTCCTCACGGGACACCTGGAAGCCTGTGACGGACTTCAGGCGCACCAGATTGGGCTTGCCGTCGCCGGTGAAGTCATCCTTGCTGCCGCCCGCAATCATGGCCTGCAGCGCTTCGCGGATGGTCAGCTGCCGCGCCAGGATCTGGGTTTTCACCTCGGCGGTGCCGCCTTCAACCAGCACGGCGCCACGCGCCATGGCTTCGCGTTGGAATCGCTGGGGCACATCAATGCCCTCGGGCGTGGCCGGCACAACCATCGTGTGACCGGACAGCAGCGAGACAGGGAGAGGATCAGTGCCGGGTGCGCGGAATTTCAGGGAGTTCATGGTTTAGTCCTTTCGGAGAAAAGGCCCGACAGCCGGTAGGCCGCCGGGCAAATGGGCCACTACAGCCCACCACAGGAAGGAATCAGTTCTGGGAGAAGGCGGAACGCCCGGGCACGTAGTAGTGGATCGCAATGCGTGCCTGGCCGGCCGTAGCCGCCGCGCCGGCTTGGGCCAGCAGTGCTTTCAGGCTCTCGGCCTTGGGATGACGCCAGCCGGTGATGGTCAGAGGCGTGCGGCCTGCGGTCTTCAGGTCGATGGGCGTGGCCGTGTAGCGGTCGTCATCGGCCGTATCGCCCAGCTTCAGTGTGGCGCTTGTGGCGCTGTTCCAGGCGGTCAGCACGGTGACATCGCCGCCGACCAAGATGGCATTGCCAGGCAGGTCGAATCCGGCTTCGGCCGTACCGTAGGCAGTCGGTTCACCGAAGCCGATGTCCAGATAGGCGACGATCAGCTCCTGGCGAGAGGGGTTCTTTTGTATAGGCATGGTGCACTCCTTCAGCAACAAAGGGAGAAAGCACCGGGACCGACAGGCCCCGGTGTGAGGCCTGCTTAGGGCAGGAAGTGGTCGATGGCGAAGAGGCCGAAGTCCTCGATCGACTTGTTGTAGATCGAGTAGAACTGGGGCTTGAGAAAGCCCACCGGCTTGTCGATGTTCAGGCCCACCTGGCTGCTGTACTGGAACGTCTTTTCGTCCCAGGCGCCAGGACCCAGGTCTGCCATGCCCAGGGCCTGGGCGCCACACACCAGCGTGCGGGTACCGTTGACGTTGCCGCCCGCGCCCCACTTCTGGCCAGCGGCCGCGCCCTTGGTGTTGTAGACCAGATTGAACTCGTGGATCACGGCACCATCGAGCGTGACGGTCGCGCCCGTGAAGAACGGGGAATTCTGGCCATCCTTCGCCGCCACAGCAGTCACTGCCTCACGATAGGCCTGATCCTGCTTCAGCAGGCCCAGCGTGCCGGGCTGCACGAACACCACATAGTGCGGCTTGCCGCCCACCATCAGCGGCTTGATGCGGTTCTCCTTCGCGTAGGTAGTGGCCTGCACGATCATGTTGTAGTTGGGCACGAACGTCGAGGCGATGGCGCCCGTGTTCGAAAAATCGAGAGAAGAGCCCGTCCACATCAACGAACGCTTGGCGCTGGGCGGTCGCACGTCAGGAGCGAATTCCAGGCTGGGGAACACCGAGCCTGCATCACGCCGCGAGCCATCGTTGTTGAACTCGTAGCTGATGCCCGACATGGTCAGGAAAGCCAGTTGGTCGCAGCGGTTGGCCAGCCAGTAGGCCAGCTTGTCACGCCCCTGCTCGCGGAAGTTGATTGTGGAGCGCTGGTCCGAAAGCTTGCCGGTGTTCTTCACGCCATGGCTCAGCAGGTCATACGTGATGATCTGGCTGTGCGATTTCATGGATTCCTCGTTGCCTTCGCGCTCGTTGTCGCCGCGCACGCCGTCGCCGACCAGGTCAGCCACCAGCTGGATCACGCAGGCCTCGGCACCCTTCTCGTTCCTGGTCAGTTCCTTGACCACCTGGATGACGTTGTTCTCGCCCTTGCCCGCGAACTTCTTGAGAAACATCTGGTCGCGCGCGGCGCCCCAGGTTTCACGGGCCCAGGCCAGCTTCTGGACTGGGGTCAATGCAGCAAAATTCGTTTCCATTTCATGCTCCTGGAAGTTGGTTCACTTTTCGGGACATGACGCCGCCCAGTTGCGAGAGACATGGCATTGGGCGGCCAAGGGCGCCAGGCAGCTTTACGCCCGCCCTGGGCGACAACCCGTTGAAACTGAGCCAGCAAGGAGGGTGATGCCTTGCTGGCCGTGGGCGCCGCGCTCAGTCGCCGCGCAGGCGCTTGCGCTCTGCCTCGGGGAGCGCTACGTGCTCGTCGTCAGTGATCTTCAAGGGGTCGATCGCCGCCGCTGTGGCGCGGTTTCCAATGCCAGCCAGCACGCTGGGGGGCTGGAGCATCGAGTGCTGGGCCCCGCGTTGTGCGGCTCGCGCAGGACGTATATCAACAGAACCACCCTGCCCCTGGATACCCCCAGGGGGGTGACCTGCCGGCGCGAAACGCGGCGCGATGGTCTGGACTGCTTCGATCAAGGCCTGGTTCTTGTCCATGCCACGGCTGACCTTGAGCGCCATGGAGGCCTCAATGAGGTCCAAGGCCTCCGCCCCCTCAGGTTCGTCGAGCCACGGATAGGCCTGGACCAGGCTCGCCGCAGTTTCCAAATCCCGGGCCTGCGCCGCGCTGGCAGCGTTGGCTTGGCGGTAGCGCTCGAAGGCGGAGTCCTCGATGGCCGCATTGATCTGCATGCGCAGCTTGGCGGCCTCCTTGGTGTCGCCGTCCAGCATCAGCTGCGCATACTGCTCCTCGGCCTGAGCGACATCGAGCTGCCGGCGCTCAGCGGCCGGTGCTGGTGCAGTAGCAGGAGCGGCCGTCTGGACCGGTTGGCCGCCGCGCAGCTGAGCAAGCTCAGCCTCCAGCGCAGCAGCACGCTCCAGCGCAGCCTTGCGCTCATCGTTGACAGCGTTAAAGCGAGACCGAGGAATTCCACCGCCGCGCGTACCCTGGCCGCCAGTCCCGTCGTCCTCGACCCCATGTGTTGCTTCGCCGCTGGTGGGCGGTTGCCCACCGCCGCCCTCGCCGCCCTCACTGGCGATCAGGGACTGCAGCGCTTCCTGGTTCAAATCGTCGCCGTCCAGATCACCGCGCTGGCTGCGGCGCTCCTCTTCAGATAGGGACAGGTAGTCGTCGTCGGGATCCGCCACGGCGGTGTCGGTGCCAGAGGTATCGGTGCCCTCTTCGCCAGCAGGTGCCATGTAGCGGGACAGGATCTTCTTCAGCAGCGGGTTCATGGTTCTTCCTCTTCAGTGGTGGATTGGTGGTTCACTTCCGGCCGGGCACCTGCAGGCTCTGCAGTTCGGCGATCTTTTCCTTGGCCTTGGCCAGGGCGGCCTTGTGGCGCTTCGGGTCCTTGCGGATTTCCTCGGCGCGCGCCAGGGTGCGCATGTCGTCTTCGGCGCGCCAGTCGGCATCGGTGGGCGCCATTGCGATGTTCTTGGGCATGTCGTGCTCCTTCAGTCGTGGTGGTGTCAGCCCAGGTCAGGGCCGGGTCGCTCGATGCCCGCCTCCTGGCCCGCTGCCGGGCTGGCAGGGCCGGCCGGCGTTAGCGGGTCGGTATTGCGTTGGGGTCCGTCCAGACCGGGCAGCGCCTGGCCGGGCTGCGGCACGATGGGCCCGGCGTCACGGTCCACATAGCCGGCAGAGCGCAGCATGGAGTCGGCGATTGGCGCCGCGCCCGGGTTGCGCGCGATCTCCAGGGCCGCCTGCGTTCCGCTGTACTGAGACTTGATGGCCACGTCCACGGCCTGCGCATCGGTCTTGCGGGCCTGGGCGTCGATCAGCCTGGCCTGGGCCTCGGCGCGCGGATCGACCGCCTGCTTGCCCTGCATGCTGGCCAGGATCTCCTGCTTGTCAGCCAGGTTGGAGTGCTTGATCAGCGTCGGATCCGGGATGGCCACGCCGGCCTGCTTCATCTCCAGGGCCTGCTTGAACTGCGAGTTCTCAAAGGTGACCTGGGCCGGCTGCTCCGTGATCACCACGTCGTAGGTGCCGATGGTCACGTCGTTGATGTAGGTGCCCGTGCGGGGATCGAAGCGGTTGATCTCCAGGGTCTGGTCCGTGGGCTTGCCAGTCAGCGGATCGGTCTCGGTGATACGGAACACCCGGTAGCTGTCGTAGTAGCGCTGGATCAGCTTGAGGATCCGCTTGGCCAGCAGGTGGCGGGTGTACGCCAGGTTGTCCAGCGGCACGGCCAGCTGCTGCTGCGCGGCGAACTGCTTGGACTGGATTGCGATGCCTGGCTCGTTGGCGCCGCCGATGCCGCGCATGGCCTCGGGCACTGTCACGTCCTTGAGCACGCCACTGGCCCGGTCCAGGATGCGGTCCATCCCAGAGGGCACCTGGTTCGGCTGTATCTTCTCCGGCTTCCGGGCATTCTTCTTCACCTCGATGTGCAGCCCCGTGGCGCCGCCGCGCCTCTCCAGCTCGTCGGGGCCCATGTTGGTGATGCTGCCCTGCTCTGTGATCCAGCCACCATTGGCCGAGCTGCTCAGGATGTGGATGATCTGGGACATCGCCTTGTTGACGATCTCCTGCGGGCCGATGGCGTCATCCACCATGCCGCCGGTCCGGCCGCGCCGGAAGTAGGCGAAGTACGGCACCACCGTGAAATGCTCGTAGGGGCTGAAGGTGTCGTGCAGCGTCGCGGTCATTGTCGTGACGGTCCACTTCACCCGGCGGATCATGCGCTTGGCACGCACAGCACCCTGGGCCAGGGCGTCCGCGATAGAGTCCGGCGCCATGTGATCCTCGATCTGCACGTCCTTTGTGAGGGGCCAGACCATGCAGGCCGTCGCCTCGTACACCCAGCGTTGGCGGTCGATGATGCGGTAGCGCAGCAGCCCATCCTCCGCCAACGAGCCGGCGTCGTAGGCGCCCAGGCGGTTGCGGCTGGCGAACTTGCTGCGCGACTCCTCGTCATCAAGATCGCCGAAGTCCTCGCCCGCGTCGTGGCTGGCCTCAGCCTTCTTTCGCGCCTCCTTGCCGTAGAGCTGCTCGATCTCATCCAAGGTCAGCCAGCGCGTGATGATGACGTCGCCCCACTTGTCGGGGTCGTAGCTCTTCGCGTCCGGGTCCGGGATCACGTCCATCGGGTCCAGCGTGCCGATGACGATCTCGCCCTCGATGTTGTCGTCGAAGTTCATCCGCAGATCGAAGTACCCGCGCTGCTGGATCACGCCGTCGCTGAACACCTGGGTTTCATGCCAGTGCAGGCCCGCCATGTCGGCCACCTGCATGGCCACCTTCGACAGGATGGTGGCGCGGTCCAGGTCAGCGTTGCCGCCGCGCGGCTTGAAGGCGATGTCCACGCGGTTCTGGATCTGGTAGCCGATGGCCGCGTTGATCGAGGGCTTGATCTCGTTGAGCTCGTAGCAGGGCCGGCGCTCCTCCTCGAGCTGCGCGCGTGCCCGGGCTGTCCACTGCTTGCCCTGGCCCATGTACATGTCCTCGCAGCGCTGGGCCTGCGGAAGATAGTCGAGGTGCCCACGGTCCTTGCCGTACTGGTAGCGGTTCCAGTTGGCACGTGCCGCGTCGTCCGCGGTGCTGATGATGGAGAGGGTGTTGTTCATGGTCATGCTGCTGATTGGTCCCAGCCACCCCTGCTGCCGCGTGCCATGGCACGCACGCGGTCTTGCAGGCTCTGGCGCGGGCCATGGCCAGGGATCAGGGGGATGGGCGCCGGCAGGTCGTCCACGAAGGTCATGGCCACGCTGTCGCCCTTGTCGGGGGAGCGGCCCAGCACATCGCGGATCTCGTCCTTGCTGTTGATCTGGATGGCCGTGCCCTTGCCCATGGTCACGACCTTGAACCGGGGCGCGGCCAGGTCGCCCTCCAGCTCGGGGTCTGGAGGCAGCGCGATTGGTTCCGGGCCGTGCGGGTCCAAGGCCTCGCGCAGGCGCCAGTACATCTCGGCGCGCTTGTTGCGGAAGTGCAGCTGGCCGGCCTTGTCCATGTGCTCGCTGGCGTTGGATGCGACCACAGGATGGATGTGCAGGCCCAGGCCCACCAGGAAGTCGTAGGCGCTGGAGCCGCAGCCGATGCTGTCCACCGCGATGGGCGCGCCGTCGCGCACCAGCGGCGTGACGAAGCCGGCCGCCGTGGGACCATCGACCGTCACCACGCCAGGCGCAGTCACCAGGCGGTCAAACCAGCGATCGTGGCGCCGCGCCGCCGAGGACTTGTCGATCCCGCCGCGCGACGGGTCGAACCCCATGGCCGTCATCGGTCCCTTCTTCTCGGGCTCCTTCCAGCGCGCCATGGCGGCCTTGATCCACTCTGTAGGGATCAGCTGCCACACCGGGTCGGCCGCGCCGGCACTGAAGTCACCGCGCAGCATCTGGGAGCGAAGAGGCTCCGGCAGGGCCTGCAGGGTGGCCTTGTAGCCGGTGACCATGTAGAAGAGGTTGTCGTCAATGCGCGACGGAATGAAGGTTCTGCTGAGCGGCTGAGTCATCTCGCCGTTCACAAGCACGGGCTCGGGGCCTGGCACCTCCTGGTCCTCGCCCTTGTCGTTGGAGATGAACCAGCGCAGCTCGCCGGGCTTGGCGGGGTTCGGGTGGCGCGGGTCAAGCCACGGCGCCCAGAAGCGCTTCACCCATTCGCCCTCCGGCCCCGTCGGCGGGTTGCCGGCGCAGACGATGCGCTGGCGCACCTTCGGGTTGTCCGTACGCATCCATGCATTGAGCGTCCGGAACTGCGTCTCCGTGAAGTGGCAGATCTCGTCGTAGGCCTTGAGATCATGGGCGCGGCCCTGGTACTTCTCCCAGTCCTCGGGGTCGTTCACACCGCCCAACTCGAGCAGGCGGTCGCCAGGCAAGCGCCAGAGCTTGTCCTGACTGTTGAAGCCGTCGCGCGAGCCCAGGATCTTGGACATGCGCTGCACCAAGCCCTTCAGCTGGACGCCTTGCCGCCGGAAGATGATGCTGTGCTCCTGCGCGGTCAGGGCCAGGCCCAGCAGCAGGTCACTCTTGCCGCCGCCGGCCGCGCCGCCGTAGAACAGGATGTCGGCCTGGCAGTTGTAGGCCAAGGTCTGCGGGCCGGGCTGGGGCACCCAGATGCCCGGGTCCGCCTCGCGCAGGAATGCGTCGAGCTGCGCGCGCTGTGCCTCGGGCAGCAGCTTCAGGCGGCGCAGGATCTCGGCCGAGGTGGGGATGGCCGGCGCCGTCATTCGGGCAGCCCTCCGCCCAGCACCAAGCCCAGCGTGGACATCAGCTCAGGATTGGCGGCCAGGACACGCTGCATGCGCATCGCGCGCTCGGCGTCCGACATGTCGCGCAGCGAGAGCGGGTCGGAGCGCTGGTAGTTGTCCCGGGCGTACAGGCCCAGGTTCTTGGCCAGCTTCTCCCAGGCCTCCAGCTGCGAGTGCATCTGGATCTCCACGCCGTACTTGGTCTGCTTGGCGCCGGCATACAGGGCCGCCGCGCGCTGGCTCAGGTGGCGCGTGTCCTTCAGCACGGTGCGCGGCTCACCGCAACCACCGCAGCCTGGGCACTCGGGATGGGGCAGCAGGTGGGGGCTGTACCCTGCCCCGCCCTGCTCGTCGAATTCTTCAGCCGGCTTGTCTGCCGCAGCCCAGCGCTTGCGGTCCTCGGCCATCTCCAGCTCGGTGCGCTGGAACCGATGGCCCTGGCCATGGCAGCACCTGCAGCAGCCCACACGCACCTCGATCAGTTCCCGGGGGTCAGCGGTGGCGATCAGGGCCAGCTGACGCACCACATGCTCGGCCTTGAGGTCCAGCTTGTCCTGCAGCTTCTTCTGGCCTGCCTGGATCGCATCCTGGACGTGAGGTCTCCTCAGGAGGTCCGAGGCCTGCACCGTGGCCGTGTGGGCGCTGTAGCCCGCCCTGATGGCCGCCTGCGTGCCGTTGGGGTCAATGAGGTACTCGCGGACGAAGCGCTGCTGGCGCGGATCCAGCTTGGCGATCTCCTTAGGCGTGGCGCCTGGCTTGTCAGGCCGGGTCCATCCGTTGGCCCGGGCCCGCTTCCCAATGGCGGAATGCGTCAGCCCGTGGGCTTCAGCGATCTCGCGCAGGGATTGGTTCGTGGTGCGGTAGACACGCTCAATCTCCGTCCAGTCGGTGCTGGCAGCTGCTGTGCCCTCCGCATTGGGAGCACTTGAAGATGGGGGGATAGCTGGGGTTTCCACAGCCAGGATGGTTCCTGGTGTGGCGACGGAATGGAAACCCCAGAGGGGGGATGATCTTCTTGCGCGCTAGGTCTAGCCACCGGCAGCGGACTAGAGGCCGCCCCCTGGGTCACTTGCCCGCTTTTGGAAGCTCCAGCTTGTCTATCACCTTTGCAATGATTTCCTGAGCCCCAAATCCGCCCGCATCTGTGGCAGCGTGTATTTCTTTTGGAACAAATATTTTCTCTGCGATCTGCTGCTTGATTGCATCTTTAATATCCTTAGGCAAATCTGCAGCATAGGAATCAATTGCCTTCAAATCAAGGGCCGTTTGATGATGGCGCTGATATTGGGCTCTATGGACTCCTGCCTGACGTATCAAATACGCTATAACAAACGAGAAAAATATAGCACCAAACACTCTAATACCAGCAGTCTGTCTATCAAGGTTCAGTAGTTCCATATGTGCGATTGTACCAAGCACATAAATAGCCAAAACAATCATCAAAACAATTGCAGCCGTTCTAAATCCATTAGCAAGACGCTCCTCCTTTAGAGCGCTTCGCATATACCCCCCACTCATGGCCTTACGGGTCAAAAAACCAATATACTCATCAATTCTCTTCTCCTTATTAGCGAGCCCATCTTTCAAATCATTATATTGATTATTAATCTCTTCTCTATTCGATTCGTAAGCTCCAGCTATTTGAGAAAAACGGTCTTCAGCAGCGGCAGAGAACTGCTCAAATTTCCCCTGCACTCGCACACTCATCTCTGATAATGAAACGTCAACATCCGCCAGCCTAGCAACTGCCGCCGCAGTACCTCGAGAAATACCATTTAATCTCTCCTCTAACTCAGCAACTTGTTCTGCCAACGTCTTAATCGAAACATTCTCTATTTTCTTATCACCATCTAGATGCAATGCACCAACCAAAACAGGGCGATTATTTATGTAATTCTCCACGACCTTTACGAGGTCAGCCAATATCCTTTTGGATTCATCGCCCTCAGGGAAAACCTTAAAATAACTAGGAGAAAGAAGTATGGAGTTGGAATATATGCAAATCCTCTCTGCATACATATATGCAGTTTCCAACTTCTCACTGCTATCAATTGTTCCAAGATCCTCGAAATTCTTTTTATTCTCTTGGTATGCTTTAATTTTCTGAGCCAGTTCGTGAGCGACGTCTTTACCAATAAGAGGACGAATAATACTATCCAAATACTCCACCAGATTCTTCAAAGAAATCTTGAAGTCTTCGAAATTCTTGTCAACTGGATCGCTCATGAAGCCCTCTATCAATTGAATTTAATCCAACAAGTAAATTAAGAATCGAAAGATGCTTAATTTTGTGCCAGGATTCCAGCCAACGTCGACCAAAAATCTCCAGCGCCAGATCATTGTCCACCAAGTTCCCTCTTCAGCTTCTTCAACTCCTCCCATATGGTGCTTACCAAGAAGTTGACGTCATGCCCGGTCTGGATGTTGCTCAATTGGACTGCATCCCCCACCAGCAGCCCGGCCAGCATGCGCCGCTCTTTAGGCCACAGGTCCAGGCACAGGTCCCCGATCTCGACCTTGGCACAGCCGTCTGCCAGCACCGTCACAGAAATTGGTCGCGCCGCCGGGTATTGCGGCTCCAACGCGAACACGCCTGCGCGCAAGCGACGCAGTAGCCCCTTTTCAATCATGCGGCCCACATGGTCATCCACGATCTGAAGCCTCAGACCCGTCAGGTCGCGGAGCAATTCCCGGGTGATCACCTGTTCTTGGCTGTGCAACTCCAGCAGCACGTCCCAGATTTTTTGTGCAGTGGGGTACGGGTTGGCTTCTGGGCTTGTGGTCATTGGTCGCGCTCCTCATTGCGCCAGGTTTTGGAAACAGGGGTGGACGGGCCTGCGGCCATGCGGCGCGGCGGCGGCCCGTCCCAATCGGTGATGTGCTGGTGGCGGCCGATGAAGCGCAGCGGCACCAGGCCCTGGGGGCCGTTGCGGTGCGCCACGATCTCCAGCTCGCTGTAGCCCTGCAGCTCGGGCAGGCGCTTGCTCTGCGGGTGCGCCCAGTCCGTGAACAGCAGCGCGATCTGGTCAGCGGCGGCCTCGATGGCGCCCGACTCGCGCAGGTGGCTCATCGTGGGCCGGCCGTAGTGCTCGTCGGCCTTGCGGTTCATCTGGCTCAGGACCACTGCCACCATGTCCAGCTCCATGGCCAGGTTCTTGATGCCGTTCACGTCCCGATCCAGCTGGAGGTTGCGGCTGTCCTCGCCGGAATCCGCCATGCGCTGCAGGAAGTCCACGAAGATCACGTCCAGGCCGCTCTCGCGCTTGATCTTGAGGGCCTTGCGCCGGATGTCGCCCAGGGTGAGGCTGGTCTGGTCGTCGTGGTGCAAGTGCAGCCGCTCCAGCAGGTGGGCAGCAGCCGTCACTGCAGGCCACATGTCCGCGTCCTCGGGATCGGCGGCCAGGATGCGGCTCAGGTCGAAGGCAGCGGTCGCAGCCGTGTGCCGGTGCATCAGCTGGTTCACAGGCATTTCCTGGCTGAAGAACAGCACGCTCTGCCGCTGGGCCAGGTGGCGGGCGATGGCCAGGGCCAGCGCGGTCTTGCCGTGCTTGGGCCGGGCGCCCAGCACCAGGAGCTCGCCCCGGCGCAGGCCGCCGTTCAGCAGCTTGTCCAGGCCCCGAATGCCCGTGGCCATGGCCGGGTTGCGCCCTTCGCTCAGCTCCTGCAGCAGCACCAGGTACTCGGTCACGGAATCGCTGATGCGCCGGGGGTCACGCCGGCCCCGGCTGGTGGCCAGCTGGGCCAGCAGCATCTGAGCCTTGTCGATCTCGGCGGCCGCCAGGGCGCCGGGCTCCATGGCCGCGTCCACCATGGCCGTGCCGGCCTGGATCAGTTGCCGCAGGCGGTGCTGGTCCAGGATCTCGTCGGCGTAGCGCCGCATGCTGGCCTGGCCCGGCAGGAACTGCGCGAGTTCGGTCAGCTGCGGCAGCGTGGTCTCTGCCTCCTGGCGCCGCAGCTCCTCGAAGACCGACACTGGGTCGGTGGGCGCGCCGGCCGTGGCCAGGGCCCGAACGGCACGGAACACCTCGCGGTGCATGGGCGCGTAGAACGCCATGGCGTCCAGCTCAGGCAGCGCTGCCCACGCCTCCGGGTCCAGCATCAGGCCGCCCAGAAGCGCGGCTTCCGACGCCACGCTGGCAGGCATGCGGCGCTCGGTGGGACGACTGCGCAATTCTGCGCGGTCCTGCTCGTCGGGTGGAAACTCGTCCATCAGCATTCGGCAGCGCCCCCGCGGTGGCTGGGCCAGTTGCACTTCAGCGACTTCGCCCCTTCACGCAGCCGGTCGAATGAGCGCTCGCCGACCGAGGCCTTGATGTCGTTGATCGCCAGGTTGGACAGCAACACCGTGGGCCGCTGCATGGCGTAGCGACTGTCGATCACCTCGAACAGCTGCAGGCGCTCTGCGTCCGTGCCCATGCTGGCCCCGACTTCATCGATGACCAGCAGAGCATCACTGCCGAGGCTCGCGATCAGCTCGCTCTCGGTCTCCGGCCGGTCCCAGGCGCTGGCCTGGAAGCCGCCCTGGCCCCAGGTGGCGCGCAGCATGCGCACGATCTGCCGGCTGCTGAGGATCCGGGCGCCCATGTCGCGCTCATGGATGACGTGGTTCACCATGGCGCTGCCCAGGTGCGTCTTGCCGGTGCCCACCGGGCCGATCAGCCACAGGCCGCCACCTGAGCGGAAGTCGTTCTCCTCGGCGAACTTGCGGCAGGCGGCCAGCACATCCGCCTGGCCGGGATGGAACGGGCGATAGTTGGCAAACGAGCACTCCAGCATTCGGCCCACCAGGCCACTGCGCGCCATTCGGCTGCTCAGCCGGTCCTTTCGCTCTGCCTCTTTTTGCTCACGCATCGCTGCGGCAATGCGCTCATCGCGCTCATGCTGGAATTGATCCGTCATCGGGGACACCTTGGTCGTAGTAATCGCTGTGTTCATGGGTGAAGCCGCTGTGGCGGCCGGCATTGCTTCGGGGCTGGCCGTGCCCACCAGACGGTGCGCGGCCGCTTCCCTCCCGGTTGGCGTACCAGCCGGCGTTGAACCCCTGCCAACCAGCGGAGCAGGAGTAAGCGATGGCGTCGTTCAGAGAAAGGCCGGCCGCCTTCGCTTCTTTGGCAATGCCCTCCAGTGCGATGTCGGTGAGCGGGGCGCGTTTGGCCTTGCGTTGGGCCAGGAATGCGTTCCAGACTCGTTCTTCAACGTCGTCGGGTCGTGTCGCCTCTGGGCTGCTGCGTTTGCGTGCTCCGTCGCCTGCAGACGCGCCTTGCCTGGAGACGCGGGATGGAGGGGCAGTACCGTTAGGTACGGGAGGTATTAACTCTCCCTGTCTCTCTCCCTGTCCCTGTCCCTCTCCCTTATTAGCCGTCTCATGTGCGTCTCTGGTAGACGGTGCACGAGACGCTTTGGTAGACGGTTGAGCGTCTACATGACCGTCTACATGTAGTGAGATGAGACGTTCAAGTTCGGTCTTTGATGCATTGGCGGGAGGCGTCACGCCAGCGTCTCGCAGCCGGGCGGACAGTTCCTTGAGCTGCTCTCGCCAGCGCTGCTGGCGGGACTTCTTGGCATCCACGCCTTCCATGTGAACCTGCCGGCCGTCCCAGGCCTGGACCGCCAAGTCAGCGATCACGGGGTGATAGAGGCGGCCGTCTGAGCACTTCACCCAGCCGCGCATGGCCATGTCGCGCACCTTCTTCCAGCTGCGAGATCCGGACAGTGCCTCGAGCAGGCGCTCATCACTCGGCAAGCTGCCGCCAGGGATCTGGTTCCAGCTCTTGCACCACAAGGCCACGGCGGCCTTGAACTCGTCCCCTGTGCTCAGCAGAAACAGGTCGGAGTCGAGCAAGCGCCCGGTCTCCAGAGGCATCCATGGCAGGCCGCGCAGGTTGCAGTCGGGCGGCGTCATGGGTGGGGGTAGATCTGGGGTCATGGTCTGAGAGCTCCCTTTTTCCGAGCCATCCCTCATTCAGCTACACCCGCCTGTTTCAGCAGGGCCTGGATCTGCGGGGCCAGCTTGGCCAAGGCTGCGAGTGCCTCGCGCTGCTTCACCCTGGGGTCAGCACAGAACTTCTGCACCAGATAGAGAACCGGCTGTACATCACCTGTGGAATGGATGTAGGCCTCCAGGTCATGCACGGTGAAGCGGCGCGGATCATCAGGGTTGTTGGCCAACTTGCGTGACAGGTCCGAGGGGCTCACATCCATGTCGGCCGCGATAGTTTTGAGAGGCTTTCGGTGGCTGTACGCTCCAGCCCTGACCACCTCCAGCATGCTGGAATAGCGCTCGGACAGACCGTCGGGAATTTCGAGCTCTACGGGGCTAGTGGAAACTTGCGGATTCATTGTTTGCACTACTTTCCTGTAGGAAAAACGGGCGAAAAAAAACAATGGAGGCCATGAACACATCACGCCCCATCCATGCGAATTCGCCGGCAGCGCCGACGCCCTTCCACCGCTCCAGCCACACCGTGTTGCGGGAGAACATCAACCCAGAAACCGGACGACGCACGCAGGTCATGACGACCTCGCGTTTGGAAATGGCTTGGGCCAGTGGGGAGCTGGTGATCACGGCCCGGGGTGGGCGTGTGGTTGTGGATGCGGAAGCAGAACTGCGACGCACAAAGCGACCGCCGCAAGCACGGTCCTGAAAACGAGAGGTGCACAACTCAGTCACAGGCAACACCTGCGACCTCCGCCTCCATGCGGTAGGAGGGGAGCGGAAGGTCTCCGTAGACGTGATCGAACGTCAGCCTGCATCCTTTGGTCGCCGCGAACTCAATGAGCTTCTCAGCTCGTTTGCGCGGGAGATCTCTCCCACTCTCGTAGGCCGCGATCCCTCCTTGCACGCAACCGAGGGCTTGGCCAAGCACCGTTTGTGTCACGCCAAGGTGCTGGCGGATGAGTTTCAGTCTGGTCATGCAGCAAATTATCACTGATACCAATAAAAAACACCACCTTCAGTGTTTTGACAAACCACTGATCAGCAGGATCATCACGCCCATGGACACTGATACATCAAGAACACAGCGCGGCACGGTGCAAAAAGAAGAGGCCGCCAAGCTACGCGCCATCTGGGATGCGACGCCTAACCGTCCCAGCCAGGCCGAGTTCGGCGAGCTCTACAACATCGGCGGGCAGAGCGCAGTTGGAAATTTTTTGAACGGCACCTCGCCGCTGAGCCTCAAGGCAGCTACTGGCTTCGCCAAAGGCTTGGGCGTTGCGATACGTGATTTCAGCCCTCGACTCGCTGCGGAGGTTCAAGCCATCACTGAGACTTTGCAGAGCAGTGTGCCGGCTGCAAGCCCTGCCGCACGGGAAGCGCTCACCTCTTCACCGTCTTCGGGAAAAAGGAAGTACATGGTTGCGATACACGATGCAACCACAGAGGAGCAGATTGGAATGGTGCTGCTTCAGGCAGGAGGCTTGTCAGAAGCACATGACCGAGGTGTGCGCTTGATCCAGAAGCACCAAGACACCCTTCACATTGATATTGAAGAAGTTCAGACCGTTGTCTTTGAACTGTTCTCGCTGCGGCCAGCGCGGTGGGGCTGAAATTTATCGCCCAAATAATCACTAAAAGTGTTGCACTGATAAACACTTGATGTGATACTTTGCTTCAGCGTCCACTTCACGGACGTATGGAGCGAAGATGTCCACCACAGAGATCGCCGCCCTCCTCAAGGCGGCTCCCGAACAGCACGGGCAGCAATGCATGCTGGCAGCTGATGCAATCCAAGGCCGTCGCTGGCCGACTGCGGCCGCCCTGCTCAGGGCCCAGGCAACGATGGTCCAGGAATGGGCTGATCAAGCGCGCGTCCTGGCCACTTGGTGCGAAGCCGAGGGCGAAAGCGGCCGTGCGCATTCCACCGTACCGACGGCACTGGAATGCCATGCCCCGGCAGACCTGCTGGGCCCGACTGGAGCCCCCACCCTCGAATCCCTGGAAGCCGGCTTGCTGGCCTTGGCGCATGGCCTGGGCCGCGAGCACGCCGCCCGCGTCCGCCGCGCCATGAACGGCGTGCTGCAGGCCGCCCACGCCCCCGCCGCTCTGCCGCCCCAGGCCGCCGCGCTTGGCGCCGCGCTGGACAGCGGCAGTCTCGAACAGGCGGATCTGTCATGAGCCGCCAATCCATCCGCTGCCTCTGGCGCCTGATGGTCATGCGTCGCACCACTGGCGCAGGCCCCATCGCGGCGCTGCGCTGGGCCGCCGGCCTGCTGTGGCGCAACCACCTGACCAGCCAGCGTCGAAAGCACCTGGACCGCCGCGCCGAGGTTGAGCGCGCCGCCCGTCAACGCCTCTAACTCCCAGGAGCTGCAATGCCCGATGTAAAGCTCAACGTGGCCACCTGCCCCGGCCACCCCACCCTGCTCACATCCTTCACAGCCGACGGCCCTGTCATGGCGCTGGACCTGGCCACCGTGCCGCGCGAGATCCTCGAGCGCATCACTGCACGCGCCCTGAACGTGGAGGCCGAGTGGCAGAACGGCGCGATCACGACCGAATACCTGGGCAGCAAGGCCGCGCTGGAATGCCTCGCCATCGCCGCGAATGCGCTGGACCAGCACTTCCTGCCGCTGGTGCCCCGCGTCCGCGACCTGGCGTCCCACGACATCGCCTTCGAAGCCGAGGGCCAGACCTATCCCGTCATCCGTGGCGGCGAGGTGGTCTGGGTCGCCCAGGCTGACCTTTCGCCCCTTGAGCTGGCCGCCGTTCGTGCCTGGCTACGGTTCAACGTTGCTGCTGCCACCGAGCGGTCTGTCACCTTCCAGCTGCGGCTGGAGCAGTTCGAGCGGGAAAGCCCCGCCCATCACTGCCTGCAACCCACTCAGATTTGAAATCCAACCATGACCAAAAAGCCTATGTTCCAGCCGCATCCCGATGGCCGGCAATACCTCATCAACCTCACCGGCTGCGTGCTGATCGCCGGCGACGCCATATTCGGCAACCCCGCCGAGACCACGCCCCAGGGGCGCACCAACGCCATGCAGTTGGTCGAGCGCGTTCTTCAAGAGGCCGAGCAGCGCGGCTTTAAGCACACGTCCACCGTTTGGGCGCTGATGCGCCGCAACACGCCGAATCCGCGCCTGGCAAATCTGGTGCAGGAGGCGACGGAACTGCTGCCCAACGAGGTTCACACGCAGATCATGCGAGAGGCGATGGGCACAGCGGATCAGGCATTTGACACGCGTCCTCTGGTGACGGCCCTCAAGCACCCAGGCCAGCACGAGCCTGAGACGAACCCGAACTTCCGCCGCCCCGGGCCCAGCGGTATCGACCCTCGCTTCATCGAAGCCGGCCAGAAGCTGCGCCACATCCGCGAGACGGAGGGCAACGAGGCGATCCACAAGCCGGAGCATGCAGCGCTGTACCGGCAATTCATGAAGTACGCGCCCGAGGAGTTTCAAACCGAGATGATCGCCATGGCCAAGAAGATGAACCTGATGCCTGAGCCGACGCATGTCGGCGCCGATGGCCAGGCAGTTTTCTCAGCCCAGCAGATCGCGGACAAGCACGGCGTGAGTGCGGAGGAGGTTGAGCGCTTCATCGCTCAATCGGGCATCGGACCCGACGACCTCTACGACGGTCCAGTATTCCCACTGCAGTGAGGCAACCATGGCGATTTCCACCACGGATCTCCTCCAACGAGCCATCGCGTTCCACCTTCGCAAGCCGGGCGCACTGCAGCCGGCGGCAGAACTCAGCGGCCCGGCCACGGCCGCCGGCTTCGACTACATCGTCCTGCGCAATCTGGGCGGGGTGCTGGCCGTCTACCGCGTCATGACCCACAGCCGCGCGCTCAAGCGCCTGCGCCGCTGGCCGAAGGCGGTGGAGTGATGGCAACCATTGTGATTTCCACAACGGTCCAAGCTGTTGATTTTGTTCATGGTCCAGAACGGGACCATCTCCATGGACTTTTCACCAATTCTGGGGAAAAGGTCCAGACGGGTTCCGACGAATTTCGTCGGAACACCCAGCAGCAGGCCATGGACCAAGCCGACGTATTGCGTCGGCTTGGGGTTCCCCGAAATCGTCGGGGAAGCAGGGCCGCGCGAGCCGACGACGAATTTCGTCGGCGCCTGAGGTCAGGCCTTGGGCTTGCGAGTCCGCTTCGCTGGGGCGGTCTTGCCAATCCCCAGGCCTTCGACGTTGTCAGCCTCAGAGAGGGGCACAAATTCGACGGATACCGCGTGGAGTTTGCGGCGCCGTTCGACGGAAACCGCATCCTCGGGCGTCTTCGGCTTCACCCCGCCACTGGAGTACAGGCTGGCCACGCCAGCGCGCCATATCGTCGTGGCGAAGTCCCGCACGCTTTCGTCGTCAGGGGACACCCCGAGATCAGCTGCCAGCGCTGCCTTGATCTTCTCGAAATCTGCCTGCGCGACAGCGCTGGCCATCGCGGCGGTGCTCGCATCTGCCCCGGTCTCGTGCCTACGCTCATCGATGTAGGCAGCCAAGCGGCCAATCAGCCCAGTCAGGCGCAGCCAGTCCATCACGCTGACACCGTCCAGATTCGGGGCGAAGGAGTCTTCCAGCCGCGCCGAGATCTCGGCGTTCATGGATCTGCCGTTGGCCTTCGCCGCGGCTTCGACTTTCGCCTTGAGCTCAGGGAGCATGCGCAGGCCCAGCGGGGCGATGTTTCCGGTGGGGGCGGTGGTGGTTTTGGGTGTGCGTGCCATAGCTACGCAGTGTAGTAAAAAATCGATTGCAGGCAATGACTACAGCGCGTAATAATGACAGCGCGTAGCAATACAAGGAGGTCTGATGCAAGGAAATGGAAAGCTGGCGCCGTCGCCGATCCGGTTGCCGCAGCCGCTCAAGGACTGGTTGAAGCACCAGGCCATCGACAACCACCGCTCCTTCAACAGCGAGGTCCTGGCCCGCCTCGAGGAGAGCAGAGCCCGTCAGGAGAAGGACGCCATCCAGTGACCGCCCCACACCCACCGCCCTGGCCGCAGCAGGCCACAAAAGGCGAAGCCCCGAAGCAGGTGAGAGCGCTTCAGGGCTTCTTGATCCCGAACCCTTACCAGGACTGAATCATGACCGAGATTATCGCGCGCCCAGCTACGGGCGCAAGGCCAAGCCACGCCCGCAAAAAGGCCAGGCCGACGGAAACCACGCCCCCGCAGCCCACCAATGAGGCCGAAGCTCTGTGCCGCCAGGCAGTCGGCGTAGTCTCCACGCTTGTGGCGCGCGCTGCAGAAACCAGCAATATCCCGGCGCTTGCCCCGCCGGAATTGCTGGACGAGGCAGATTGCCTGCTGATGGAGATTCGCGACAACGGCGCAAAAACCCGTGGGCTGGTCGGTGCGCTGCAGCGGGCATACACCCTCCTGGACGGCGCGGCGTCGGAAACACCGGAGCGCTTGAGCACCGCTGTTGGACAAGCTGTGTTGGCCGGCTTGACCATCAGCAGCGCCCTGACCCTCACCAAGGCGCTGGAAACGGCTTACCAAGCAGGCGACCTACAGCGGCTGCGCGCACTGGGCACATACCAGGGCGCAATGGAGGTGGCAGTGCAAGGCCGTGCGGGAGGGTCGGCCGCGCCATCGCCCCACGCCCGCACGCAGGTCCATGAGTCCTTGGGCCAACTTGCCGCGCTGCTGAAACAGGCCGCGCGCACCGATGAACCCCACGCCCATAGCGGCGACTCCGACCGCCTACTGCGAATCGGAGGGGAACTCGCGGAGCGGGGGGCCGCTGCCGTGGGGACGCCCGACTGCGAAGACCTCGCCTTCGACATCGCCGCATGCGTCAGCGCATCCAGCCGCGTGCCAGGAGACACCCAGTCACCAAAGCGTGCGGAATTCATCAAGCTGGCAGCGGAAGTCCTGGCCGTCCTGGCCGATACGCCCATCACCGACATACTGAGCGCCGGGCTCGCCCAAAGCTCAAACCCCACGGCCAAGACAGACCCGTCCATGCCGGGGCTGAACCTGGACCAGTTGCGGAAGGTCCTTGGACGTGTCGCGCGAGACGCCTCCACGTTGAACAATCTGCTCATGGCAGCCCAGGCCACTGATGACGGCACCATGCTGGCTTACTTGGTGGATGGAGCCCAGGCCCTGACCGAGAAAATCGGCGGAATGGCAGATCAAGCAATTGAAGGCGATGTCATCGGGGACTATGACAGCTGGTTCTTCGGCCCCAACTTCGGCCAGCGTGGGGGTGCAGCATGATCACCGTCGCACAAAAGCCTAAGGCTCGCACGCAACAACCAGCCACGGCAACCCGGCCGGCAGCCGCATCCACCGCCCCCACCCGGACCCCGGCCAGCCTGTTGGCCGCGTTCGTCAGCATGGGCGACTCCCTCGAAGTTTCAGCCAACACCTGGGCCCAGGCAGGTGGCCATCGTGATGCAGCCCGGCTCCTACTTACCGCGAAGGCGGATATTGAGCACTTCGCGGAGCGCACAACCCCCGCACAGGACATGGCTGGCGATTTCGCCATGGACATCGCCGCGCTGATCAATGCCGCGCGCCGGGCACCTGGTCCGGCAGAGCCCGCCGAAGCCAAGAAGCTGCTGGACCAGGCCATGGCTGACCTGGCCTGGATCGCGGACATGCCCGTGGCCGAGCTGATGGCGGAAGCAGCAGCACCAGCGGCCGAGCAGCAGGAGCAGGCCGAATGGCTGAAATTGGCCAGCGATTCGAGCTTCGAGATCCAGCGACTCGCGCAGGCCATGAAGAAGCTCTCCGACGATCTGGATGGCGACATGCGCCCGGTCTTCCATGGTGTCATGGCCCGCATTTCCCAACTCTCGGAAATCATCTACTTCACCGCCCGCCTGCACGGCGAAGACCCGGCCACCGTGGGCACCCCGCCCCTGAGTGACCTGCAGAGCGTCTTCGAGGGAGGGCTGCGCTGTGGCTGAAGCACGCAAACCCAAGACCAGCGCCCAGGCCCTCCTGGCCATGGCGCCGCGCACACTCAATGGCGCCGCGTGGCTGGAGCAGCACGAAGCGCTGACCCACCACCTGCTGCACATGATGGCGCGCGCTCTGGCCAAGCCGGCCGGCCGTGCCACGGACGGCGCGCTGCAGCCCATTGCCCAGGCATACACAGCCCTGCGCACGCACGCCAAGCAGGTGATGGGCGATGCAGTGCCCGTGGTGCTGGCCGCCGACGGCCGCCACGAAATCCCGTTCGAGAAGCTGTCGGAGGCTCGCGCCAAGGTGGCAGTGCTACAGGCCGAGCTGCAGGCCGCGCACATCGCGGGCGCCCAGGCCCGGGATCTGCTGGCACTGGTGCAGTCCTGCATGGCTCAGGGCACGGAGCCTTCGGCCGAGCTGGTGGCCCGCATCCAGCAGGCAGTGGGCCAGACGGCCAGCACCACAGAACCACAGCCCGGCGAAGGCCAGGAAGCGGTCCAGGACCTGGTGCGCGGGCTTGCCAGCCACGAATTCAACGCCGGCAGGCAGGCCATGCGCACCGACATCATGGCGCTGCTGTCGCGCCGGCTGGGGGAGATGGCGGCGGCATCCAAGCGCTACCCGCAGACGGTCGGCACGTTGAGCCAGGCGGCCGGCGTGCTCAAGGTGGCGCGGAAGCAGATCCAGGAGATTCAGCCATGAAGGACCATTGCGGCCAAAGCCCCTTCGCATTGGACAAAGGGACTGATGAATGTAACTCGCTCCAAACCGTATTTCTAACGCAGTGTTCCGCTGCTTCAGTCAATTGCATAAAGGTAGCTACCAAGCACTTCGATGTCATGAGCAAACTGCCCGCTTTTCGGCCGGTATTCCAACGTAATCCGATTTTGAATCAAATTCAGGGCACGCTCTCGCTGCTCTTGATCTGCTGCCTCGAATCGCTCCCAGAAATCAGCAGGAAAGGAAGCCACGCTTCCTGCGGTGCCATCAGCGAACTCAAAACGAAGGGTATCTTCCATCCACTTCAGCGATACGCCTTGACCTTCCGCCCACTGAGCCAGGTGAGCACTCAAAAGCTGTTGTCCGTTCATTTACATGATCCTCAGTTAGGGAAAGCCAAAATGTATGCGACCAAGCACTCCACGACTGGGAGCGATTTGACGATTTTGCCGTATCGGCTACAGGCACGCCCTAAACCCCTGCCCTCGCCAATTGCAAGGAGGCTTGGAAGAAATGACTGCTGAAGCCATAGCCACCAGCCTCTACCTCACCGAGGAGGAAATCGACGGCCTGTGCAAACCTCTGAAGCAACGCTTCGCCCAGCGCCGCTACATCAAGGAGGTGCTGGGCCTCCCGATAGCTGGCATTCGTCCCGACGGGCTGCCCCTGGTGGGCCGCACCATGGTGGACGAAAAGCTCAACAACAAAAAACCGTCCGCGTCCGAACGCGGATTCAAATGGAGTAAGTGATGGGTCGCAGAAGAGAGCGGGCATCAGGCTTCGGCCTGTTGCCCCGTATGGAGGCCAGGCCTCGCAAGAATGGGCTTGTCACCTACCGATATCACCCGGTGGGAGGCAAGCCCATCAACCTGGGCACCGACCGCACAGCGGCCATGCAGGCCGTGCTGGAGATGAACCACGCGCCCAACTCCCAGGGCACGATCCGCGAGCTATGGGACCTGTACCAAAAGACAGCCCGCTGGACGGCCCTGGCGGAGCGCACGAAGAAGGACTACGAGTCCTACAGTCTGAAGCTCATCGAGGTCATGGGCGAGGTGCCGGCCGCCGCAGTGCGCCCCACCGACATCGCCAGGTTCCTGCGCGTGGAGCGTGCAGACGCACCCGTGCGGGGCAATCGAGAAATCGCCCTGCTCTCCAACCTGATGAACGTGGCCATCGAGCGCGGGCTGATCGACGCCAACCCGTGCAAGCAGGTCAAGAAGAACAGCGAGCGGGCCCGGACGGAAGCGCCGGAGCCGGCTGAGCTGCGTGCCTTCCTGGACTGGCTGGTGGCCGGCACCCCTGCACGCAAGACTCTGGCCCTGATGGCCGAGTTTGCCGCTCTGGCTGGCTCGCGCCGCGTGGAGTTCCTTGCCCTGCAGGTGCCTCAGATCGATATGCAGGCCGGCGAGATCCGGCTGATGCGCGCCAAGCAGCACGGCGGCACCAAGCGGGCCGAGAACATCGCCATGGGCCCGGCCATGCTGGACCTGGCCAAGAGGCTGCTGCAGCTGCCGCGTCCCGAGACATCGCTGCACGTCTTCATCAACCAGCACGGCAGCCCGCTCACGGAATCGGGCTTCACCACGGGCTGGCAGCGGGCCATGGTCGAGGCCCTGGAGAGCAAGGTGATCAGCAGGCGCTTCACCTTCCACGACCTGCGGGCGTACTACACCACGCAGCACAAGGCACGGTATGGAGCCCTGCCCGAGCTTCACGCCAGCTCGGCCACTACGGCCCGAGTCTACGACCGCTCGAAGGTCTCCAAACGCCAGTCCCTGGGCTGACCTCTATTCCCAAATTGGGAATAAAACAAAAGCCGCGCTACCTTTACGATAGCGCGGCTTCCGCGTGTTTGTTGGTGGGTCCTGCGAGATTCGAACTCGCGACCAACGGATTAAAAGTCCGCTGCTCTACCGACTGAGCTAAAGACCCGAACCACGCTTTGCATGCATCAGATGCTGCTTAGCGAAGACATAGATTCTAGCACCAAAATTTACGCTTCAATTCTTGATGCGACTCAGTTGATCGATGACCCAACCTGCGGCGCACTGGCCGAAGGTGGCGGTGACAGCCACTACCGAGCCGTAGCCGTGGCAGTTGAGCGTGCCGTCGCCTTCAATGGCGCAAGAGGCATCGGGCGGGGCGACGGCCTCGCGGCTGAAGACGCAGGCGATGCCGATGCGCTTGCCTTCCTTGGGTGCGCCGTGCTCGCGGCGCAGGCGGTAGCGCAGTTGTGCCAGCAGCGGGTCGTGCGTGGTGGCGCTGAGGTCGTCGATATCGACCTTGTGAGCCAGGCGCTTGCCGCCCGCTGCACCCACGGAGATGAAGCATTGCCGTGTGGCGCGCGCATGGGCTGCCATGGCGGTCTTGGCCTTGACCTGGTCGCAGGCGTCGATGACGGCGTCGGCGCCCGGGGGCAGCAGGCGCAGCCAGTTGTCCGGGTCAACGAAGTCGTCGATGCAGTGCACGCGGCAGGCGGGGTTGATCTGGGCGATGCGCTCGCGCATGGCTTCGATCTTGGCCTGGCCCACGGTGGTGGTGAGTGCATGGATCTGGCGGTTGATGTTGGACTCGGCGACATGGTCCATGTCGATGAGGGTGAGCTCGCCCACGCCGCTGCGCGCCAGCGCCTCGGCGGTCCAGGAGCCCACGCCGCCGATGCCCACCACGACGACGTGCGCGGCGCGGATGCGCGCGGCGCCCGGCACGCCATACAGGCGCTCCAGGCCGCCGAAGCGGCGCTGCAGGTCGGCATCAGAAAAAACAGCGCCTGCTTCAGGCGCTGTCTTGTCTTCTTCCGGAAGGGATGAAGAGACCGTGTCGTTCATCACTTGAGGCTGGCGAGACGGTTCTTGGCCGCAGCCGTGGCTTCGGCGTTGGGATAGGCCTTGATGAGGTCTTCCAACGTCTTGCGCGCGCCCTTGGTGTCCTTCATCTCGATCTGGCAGTTGGCGATGGACAGTGCCGCCTCCGGCGCCCGGCCGTGCATGGGGGCTGCTGCCAGCAGCGCGCGGAAGTTGGTGATCGCGTCCTTGTAGTTGCGATTGGCGTACTGCGCGTTGCCCAGCCAAAAGCGTGCCGAGGGCACATAGCCGCTCTTGGGCCACTGGTTCAGGAAGGACGAGAACGCCGTGCCGGCTTCGGCAAAGCTGCCTGCGCGGAACTGCGCCAGCGCGGCTTCGAAGTCGCGCTTCTCTGTCGGGTCGGCTGCAAATTCCTGGCCGTCCACCGTCACCGTGACGGGCTCGAACTGGCGCAGGCGCTCGTCCACGCCCTTGGCGATGTCGCGCTGGCCGCGCTGCAGCTCGGCCACATCGCGCAGCAGCTGCTCGTTCTGGCCGCGCAGCTTGGCTTGCTCGGACTTGAGCTGCTCGATCTGCGACTGCAGTTCGAGCAGGCCACGGCGCGTTTGCGAGCTTTCCTCGGTCATGCGCTGCTGCGACTGCTGCATGCTGTCGACGCGCTGGCGCATTTCCAGGATGGCGCGGCGCGCCTCGTCATCGCCGAACAGTGCGGCATGACCGCTGGCGGCGTAGCCGGCCATCAGGCCAGCTGCCAGCAGCGTACGCAGCGCGGTGCGATGCAGGATCGGGGAGCGCTGCATGTTCATCAACGGTAGGACAGTTCAGCGCGGCGGTTTTGCGCGTAGGCGTCTTCGGAATGGCCTTCGGAGGCAGGCTTTTCCTTGCCGTAGCTCACGGCTTCCATCTGCGCATCGCTGACGCCCAGCAGGCCCAGCGAGCGGCGCACGGCTTCGGCGCGCTTTTGGCCCAGGGCCAGGTTGTATTCGCGGCCGCCGCGCTCGTCGGTGTGGCCTTCGATCTGGACCTTGCGAGCGGAAGAAGCCTTCAGGAAGCGTGCATGGGCTTCGATCTGGGGCTGGGCATCGGCCTTGACGACGTAGCTGTCGAAGTCGAAGTAGACGACGCGGCTGACGCCCTGGGGACCTGCCTTGTCGGCGGCCGAGCCGGTCAGGTCCACGCCCGAGATGCCGCTTTGCGAGGTGCTGCCGGTGCCGGCGCCGCTGCCCTGGCCCGTGCTAGTGGCGCCCGCGTCGGTGACCGGGGTTTCGTCAAGCTTGACGCCCGAGCTGCAACCTGCCATGAGTGCGGTGACTGCAAGTGCCAGGGAAAGTCGTTTGATGGTGATCATGAAAAATCTCCGTATGTCCGGGTGGACTTCGTGCTGAGTTGACTGGTTGACTGAAAAGAAATCGGGGAAGCCGGCTGTCACTGGCGCTGGAACGGACCCCAGTCGGGCTCGCGGATGTCACCGCCCTGCCCTGCCAGCCGCGCCTTGATCTTGCCGTCCAGCGTGGTGGTCATCAGGGACTCGCGGCCCTGCTGCAGGGTGGCGTAGACGATCAGGCGGCTGTTCGGGGCGAAGCTGGGGCTTTCGTCGGCCGTGGTGTCGGTGATGGCATTCACTGTGCCGGTGCCCAGGTCCATGACGTGGAGCTTGAAGCCGCCGCCCACTCGCGAGACGTAGGCAAGCCACTTTCCATCGGGGCTGACGCTGGGCGAGATGTTGTAGTTGCCGGTGAAGGTGACGCGTTCCGCACTGCCGCCCGAGGCCGGCACCTTGTAGATCTGCGGAGCACCGCCACGGTCGCTGACGAAGTAGATGGAGCGGCCGTCGCTGGAAAAGTTCGGCTCGGTGTCGATGCCGCTGCTTTGCATCAGTCGGCGCGGCTCGCCGCCCTGGGCGCTGATCAGGTACAACTGCGAGCCGCCGTCGCGGCTGAGCGTGACGGCCAGGGAGTTGCCGTCAGGCGACCAGGCCGGTGCGCTGTTGGAGCCCCGGAAGTTGGCAACCAGGCGGCGGCGGCCACTGGCCACATCGTGCACATAGACCACGGGCTTGCGCGACTCGAAGGACACGTAGGCCAGCTGCGTGCCGGTGGGCGACCAGGCAGGCGAGATGATGGGTTCCGGGCTGGACAGGGCCGACTGGGCGTTCTCGCCATCGGCATCGGCCACCCATAGGCGGTAGTTGCTGCCCGCCTTGGTCACATAGGCGATGCGCGTGGAGAACACGCCCTTCTCGCCCGTGAGTTTTTCGTAGATGTAGTCGGAGATGCGGTGGGCCACCAGGCGCAGGTCGCCGGTAGTGACGGCAAAGCCCTGGCCGCCCAGGTCCTGGCCCTTGACCACGTCCCAGAGGCGAAAGCGCACGTCGTAGCGGCCATCGGCCAGGCGCGTGATGCTGCCTACGGCCAGCGAGTCAGCGCTCTTTTGGCGCCACATGGCAACGTCGGGGCGCGAGGTTTCGTCCAGTTGGACGCCGGCCGTGTCCACGGCGCGGAATTGACCGCTGCGCTCCAGGTCAGCCTGGATGATGGCCGAGATCTTCTGGGGCGCCTGCCCTTCTCCCTTGAATGCTGCAATGGCGATGGGCAACTGGGTCAGGCCCACGCCCGTCACTTCGACGCGGAACTGGGCCAGCGCGGGAATTGCGGGGGTTGAGGCGAGAGCGGCCAGCAGGGTTCGGCGCGAAGTGCGCGGCACGGCCGCCAGGGAGGAGGGAGAAAGGAGTCGATCAATAGTCATTGGCATTCATCAATATCTACGGGAAGACCCCGGTACTTGCACAGGTGCGAATGTTACACACACTGGATGCGTCACGATGTAAGAACGTGCACTGTAGGGTCTGTCGGCCCAGGCTTTCTCGATCCCCGGCAGCCGCATCAGTTCCCCATGAGGCAGCCCCAGGCAAGCCCGCCGTAAAATCCGCGCTTCATGCAAGCACCATCCTCACCGCCGCCGGCCCCTGCGCCGTCCGCCGCACCGGCGGCCCTTGATCTCGCCAGCACCCTGACCCTGTCGCAGCGCCTCAAGCGCCTGTCACCCTACTTTGGTGGCCAGCGCCTGGCCTGGACGCTGGCCGTGGCTGCCACGCTGGTGGGCGCGGTTACCGAGCCATTGATCCCTGCCCTGCTGCAGCCGCTGCTGGACAGCGGCTTCACCGACGGCACGCTGCCGCTGTGGTCGGTGCCGCTGGCCATCATCGGCGTGTTCCTGGTGCGGGGCCTGTCGCAGTTCGTGGGCCAGTACGCGCTGGCGCGCATTGCCAACGAGGGCATGCTGGCGCTGCGCAAGCGCCTGTTCGAGCGGCTGCTGGCGGCCGATATGGCGCTGTTCTCGCGCCAATCGGCCTCATCGCTGTCCAATACCGTGGTCTATGAGGTGCAGACCGGCTCCACGCTGCTGGTGCAGGCCATGCTGGGCATCTCGCGCGACGGTTTCACGCTGGTGGCGTTGCTGGGCTACCTGCTGTATCTGAACTGGCAGCTGACGCTGGTGGTGGCGGCCGTGGTGCCGGGCGTGGCCTGGATCATGAAGACGCTGTCGCGCCGCCTGTACCGCATCACCAAGATCAGCCAGGAGGCCACCGATTCCCTGGCCTATGTGGTGGAAGAGAACGTTCTGGCCCACCGCATGGTGCGCCTGCATGGCGCGCAACAGGGCCAGCAAAAGCGCTTTGGCGGCCTGAGCGGGCAGCTGCGCAAGCTGGCCATCAAGGCCACCATCGCATCGGCGGCCATGACGCCGCTGACCCAGTTGCTGGCCGCCGCCGCCCTGTCGGCCGTGATCTGCATTGCGTTGTGGCAAAGCCGGGGCACGGGCGCTGCTGCGGCCAATGTGCAGGATGTGACGGTGGGCAGCTTTGCGGCCTTCATCACGGCCATGCTGATGCTGATTGCCCCTATCCGCCGCCTGGCCGATGTGGCCAACCCCATCACGCGTGGCGTGGCGGCGCTGGAGCGGGGCCTACATCTGCTGGAGGGCTCGGGCGACGAGACCGGCGGCACCCAGGTGCCCGGCAAGGCGCGTGGCGAGATCGAGTTGCGCGACGTGTCCGTGCAGTTTGGCGAGGACAAGGCACCCGCCCTGAGCCATGTGGACCTGCGCGTGCGCCCGGGCGAGGTGGTGGCCCTGGTCGGCCCCTCCGGCGCGGGCAAGACCACGCTGGTGAACCTGCTGCCACGCTTTTTGCAGCCCACGGGCGGCCAGTTGCTGCTGGACGGAACGCCCCTACCCGAATGGGATCTGGCCGCGCTGCGCCAGCAGTTCGCCATGGTCAGCCAGGACGTCGTGATGTTCAACGACACCATTGCCGCCAACGTGGCGCTGGGCGGGGTGGAAGACGAGGCCCAGCTGTGGGCCGCGCTGGATGCCGCCAATCTGGGCATCCACGTGCGCGGCCTGTCCAACGGCCTGCAGACGGTGGTGGGCCACAACGCCAGCCAGTTGTCGGGGGGCCAGCGCCAGCGGCTGGCGATTGCACGGGCGCTGTACAAGGATGCGCCCATCCTGATCCTGGACGAGGCCACCTCGGCCCTGGACAACGAATCCGAGCGCCTGGTGCAGGAGGCACTGACGCGGCTGATGCAGGGCCGCACGACCCTGGTCATCGCCCACCGGCTCTCGACCATCGAGCATGCCGACCGCGTGGTGGTGATGGAGCGCGGCCGCATTGCCGAGCAGGGAACGCATGCCGAGCTGCTGGCGCGGGACGGCCTGTACGCCCGATTGAGCAGGAATCACACAACCTGATGTGGACAGCGGCGGCACCGGCAGTGCCACTCGGCTGGCCTGCGGCTACCAGCTTCCGCGCGAAGGCTGGGTCTTGCGCTCGGCCTTGATAGCCTTGGTGAGTTTGTCCACCATGTACTGGCGGTCCACCTGCCGGGCAAAGTCGGCGGCGGTGAAGCCGCGCTGGTTGCGAAGGACGACGTCGGCGCCCTCCTTGATCAGCAGGTCCACCACGGCTTCGCTGCTGTATTGGGCGGCCAGCATCAGCGGCGTGGTGCCGTTGGGCGAGTCGGCGTCGATGTAGGCGCTGTTGTCCAGCAGCAGCTTGACGATGTCCAGCGTCTTGGGCAGGTCGGCCGAGGTGGCGTAGTGCAGCGGTGTCCAGCCGGGGCGGTTGACATCGGCGCCCCGGCGTATGAGTTCCTTTGCCAGGTCCAGGTGGCCCTTGATGCAGGCCATCATCAGCGGCGTTTCGCCCTGCTGGGAGGCTTCGTTGACCTTGATGCCCGGGGATTTGAGCAGCACGTCGAACACGCCCAGCGAGCCCTGGTGCAGGGCCGCTACCAGGCCCGGGCGGCCGCGCGTGTCGCGGGTGTTGGGGTCGAAGCCGCGAAAGATCAGGTTGACCATGGCGCGCTCGTTGTCGCTGATGATGGCGCGCACGTAGTCGTCGTACTGGCTGGCATGCGCCAGCCCGCCGCTGGCTGCGGCCAGGGCCACCACGGCCTGGCCGGCCTGGGCCAGCCAGTGGCGCCGGTGCACGTCCACGCCCATGCCCACGCGGCCACTGGCCGCAGCATTCAGTCGCATGCGACAACCCCCTTGAACAGCTGGTCGAAGTTGGCACTGGTCAGGGCCGCCACGTCCTCCACGGACATGCCGCGCACCTGCGCAATCTGCTGTGCCACGTAAGGCACATACGACGGATTGTTGGTCTTGCCGCGATAGGGAACGGGCGCCAGGTAGGGGCTGTCGGTCTCGATCAGCAGGCGGTCGGCCGGCACGAAGGCGGCCACGTCGCGCAGGTGCTGGGCGTTCTTGAAGGTGACGATGCCTGACATGGAGATGTAGTAGCCCAGGTCCAGCGCCGCACGCGCGACCTCCATGGTTTCGGTGAAGCAGTGGAACACGCCGCCAGCCTGGCCTGCCGAGCCGTCCTCGCCTTCTTCGCGCAGGATGGCCAGCGTGTCATCAGAGGCGCTGCGCGTGTGGATGACCAGGGGCTTTTGCGTCTGGCGCGCCGCGCGGATGTGCACGCGAAAGCGCTCGCGCTGCCATTCCAGGTCGGCAATGGTGCGCCCGCCCTTGCGGTCTTCCATGCCGTAGTAATCCAGTCCCGTTTCGCCGATGGCCACCACGCGCGCCAGGGCGGCGCGCTCGACCAGGTCGGCCACGCTGGGCTCGGTCATGTGTTCCGTATCGGGGTGCACGCCCACCGTCGCCCAGAAATTGTCGTGGTCCAGCGCCAGCTGGTGCACGTCGCCGAATTCCTCCATCGTGGTGCAGATGCACAGCGCACGCGTGACGCGCGCGGCCGCCATGGCCTCGCGGATCTCGGGCAGGCGGCTTTGCAGCTCGGGAAAATTCAGATGGCAGTGGGAATCGGTAAACATGGAATCTCGTGGTTCAGAAACAGGCATGCCGACCGGAGAGCATTTCCTCCGTGTCGGCATGCGGGCAGAGGCAGGCGCAGGACTCAGACCGTCTGCGTGGCCTTGTCCGAGGCCAGGGCCGAGCCCAGGATGTTCTCGATCTTGGCCTTGAGCTCGGCGGACTTCTCGTCCTTGGGGAACTGTATGCCTATGCCCTGCGTGCGGTTGCCCGAGGCGCGCGCGGGCGTGATCCACGCCACGCGGCCGGCCACGGGATAGCGCTGCGGCTCGTCGGGCAGGGTCAGCAGCACGTAGACATCATCGCCAAGACGGTACTCACGCTGCGTGGGCACGAAAACGCCCCCTTCGGCGAACATGGGAATGTAGGCGGCGTACAGCGCGGCCTTTTCCTTGATCGCCAGTTGCATCACGCTGGGACGGGGTGTGGTGGGTGCGGTGCTCATGGATGGTTTGCAGACATTGGTTCGGTGAGCGGCCGGCGCGATCGGCACCGGGCCCAGGGCCGTAGGTTAACAGGACGGGCTTTCATGTGGCGAAAAGCACCCAGCCGCGCTGCTGCACTGCCGCCACGCCCCGCTCCCCGCGCCTCATCCCCTGCGTTGGCGGGCAGGCTGGCCGGACATGAGCACGCGCCGGGCCTCGGCGGCCAGAGCCTCGGTCATGAGTCCGGCGTTGAAGGGGTGGTCCGCCGTGCGCGCTGCCTGGGCCAGGGCGCGTGACCATTCGGCCAGCAGGCCCATGTCCAGCGGCCGCGAAGGCAGGTCGGCCGGCGTGAAGTAGCGCGGCGCGGCGCCTGCGGCCAGGGCCATCAGGTCGTGGCAGATCTTCTGCAAGGCCTCCACAGCATGGGGCGGAGCATAGGCGGCCAGGGCCGCCACATCGCCCTTGGCCAGCGCGCGCGGCAACTGGGACCAGGCGGCCATGTCCTTGCCGCCACCGCTGTGCGCCAATGCCAGCGCGTCGCCGGGCCGCCCGCCTGCGGCGCGCAGCGCCACGTCGGCCGCTTCCGGGGCCACGCCCTGCCCCTGCAGCCAGTCCAGGGCCTCTTGCTGATCGGGCCAGGCCATGGTGTGGGTCAGGCAACGGCTGCGGATGGTGGGCAGAAGCTGGTGGGCCGCCTCGCTGGCCAGTACGAAGCGGGCATCGCCCGGCGGCTCCTCCAGCGTCTTGAGCAGCGCATTGGCCGTGATGGCGTTCATCTGCTCGGCCGGGTAGATCAGCACGGCCTTGCCGCGCCCGCGCGCGCTGGTGCGCTGGCAGAACTCCACGGCGTCGCGCATGGCCTCGACACGGATTTCCTTGCTGGGCTTGCGTTTCTTGTCGTCGATATCGGCCTGGGCCTTCTCGGGCAGCGGCCAGCCCAGCGCCATCATCTGCACCTCGGGCATGAGCACGCACAGGTCGGCATGGGCGCGCACGTCGATGGCGTGGCAGCTGCCGCAGTGGCCGCAGGCCCCCTGGGGCGACGGCGATTCGCACAGCCAGGCGCGCACCAGCGACAGCGACAGCGCGTACTGGCCCAGGCCGGAAGGCCCCTGCAGCAGCCAGGCGTGGCCGCGCTGGGCCAGCAGGCGCGTGCGTTGCCCGGCGATCCAGGCGGTGTCGGTCTCGGCCGGTTGTGGCAGGGACTCGCTCATGCCGCACCTGCCTGTCCGCCGACCATGATGGCCAGCCAGCCCCGGCGCACCATGACCTGGGTGATCTGCTGCCAGACCGCATGCCGGCTGGCGTTGGAGTCGATGCGCGCAAAGCGCTGGGGCGCGGCGGCAGCGCGCGCCGCATAGCCCTGGGCCACGCGTGCGAAAAAGCTGCCGGGCTCGGACTCGAAGCGGTCCGGGACACGGGCCGAGGCCAGGCGCTCGGCGGCCACCTCGGCGGGCAGGTCAAACCAGAGCGTCAGGTGGGGCTCGCGCAGCAGATCGGGCTGTGGGGCGGTGCCCGTCTGCACCATGCGCTCCAGCGTGGCCAGCGGCTGCAGGTCGAAGCCCCGGCCCGCGCCCTGGTAGGCAAAGGTGGCATCGGTGAAGCGGTCGCAGAGCACGACTTCGCCGCGCGCCAGCGCGGGCTCGATCACCTGCACCAGGTGGTCGCGTCGCGCGGCAAAGGCGATCAGGGCCTCGGTCAGCGGGTCCATGGCGTCGTGCAGCATCAGCGCGCGCAGCTTTTCGGCCAGCGGCGTGCCGCCGGGCTCGCGGGTGAGCGTCACCGTGCGGCCCTGGTCACGGAAAGCCTGGGCCAGCGACGCGATGTGCGAGGACTTGCCGGCGCCATCGATGCCTTCGAAGCTGATGAACAGGCCGGCGGGAGTTGCAATGGTCATATGGAAAGAGAGGATACGCAAGCGCTGCGCAAAGCGCAGCAGCCCTGGGGGAATATCTCAGGGCTTTTGCCCAGGGCTTTGCTGGCCGCGCTGGTAGCGGTTCACGGCGCGGTTATGCTCGTCCAGCGAGGCACTGAAATGGCTGGTGCCGTCGCCACGCGCCACAAAGTACAGCGCCTTGGTCTGTCCGGGCTGCACGGCGGCCATGAGGGCGGCCTTGCCGGGCATGGCGATGGGCGTGGGCGGCAGGCCCGCGCGGGTGTAGGTGTTCCAGGGAGTATCGGTCTGCAGGTCGCGGCGGCGCAGGTTGCCGTCGAATTTCTCGCCCAGGCCGTAGATCACGGTGGGATCGGTCTGCAGCAGCATGCCGATGCGCAGGCGGTTGCTGAAGACACCGGCAATCTGTGCGCGGTCGGCCGCGCGGCCGGTCTCCTTCTCGACGATGCTGGCCAGGATCAGCGCTTCGTCGGGCGTCTTGAGCGGCGTGTCGGCCGAGCGCAGCGCCCAGACATCGGCCAGGCGCCGGTCCATGGCGTGCAGGGCGCGGCGCAGCACGGCCAGGTCGGAGCTGCCCTTGGCATAGGTATAGGTATCGGGGAAGAAGCGGCCCTCGGGCGCCACGCCCGCGCGGCCCAGGGCCTGCATGAGGGCAGCGTCGTCCATGCCTGCGCTTTCCTGGCGCAGGAATTCCTCGCGGGCCAGGGCGGCGCGCACCTGGCGCCAGTTCCAGCCTTCCACCAGGGTCAGGGCCTTGAGCGATTCCTCGCCGCGCGCGAGTTTTTGCAGCAGCACATAGGGGGTCAGGCCCGTGGTCAGCTCATAGTTGCCGGCCTTGATCTGCCGGTCCTGCCCCGAGACGCGGAACCAGGCGTACAGCAGCCGCGCATCGGTCTGCACGCCGGCCTTGACCACTTCGCGGGCCACGCCACGCGGCGTGGTGCCGGGCTCGACCTCCAGCTCCAGCGTGGGCTGGGCCAGCGGCAGCGGCTGGTTCAGCCACCACCAGCCGGCACCGGCCAGCACGGCGGCCAGCACCAGCAACATCATCAAAGCGCGAAAGATAAAGCGCACAACCTCGGTCCAAGCAAGCAATAGAGCGGCTGATCATAATTCAGCCATGACCCAGCCTTTACTGAACGGCATTGCTTCCGTTTCCCATCTCGGCGTGATACGCGCCCTCGGCGAAGACGCCGCCCAGTTCCTGCACGGACAGCTGACCAACGACTTCGCACTGCTGGATCTGCAGCATGCGCGTCTGGCGGCGTTCTGCACGGCCAAGGGCCGCATGCTGGCCAGCTTCATCGGCTTCAAGCGCAGCAAGGACGAGATCCTGCTGCTGTGCGACCGCAGCCTGCTGGCGCCCACGCTCAAGCGCCTGTCCATGTTCGTGCTGCGCGCCAAGTGCAAGCTCAGCGACGCCACGGCCGAATTCACGCTGCACGGGCTGGCTGGCGATGCCGCCGCGCAGGCCCTGGGCCCGGCAGCCGTGCCCTGGACCAAGACCGATGACGGCGACGCCAGCCTGATCGCCCTGTACCCGGCCGCAGGCCAGCCGCGCGCCCTGCGCGTGGCGCCCGTGGGCACGCCCCTGCCCGAAGGCCCTGCACTCAGCGAGGCCGACTGGCTCTGGAGCGAAGTCGCCAGCGGCATTGCCACGCTGTCGGCGCCTGTGGTGGATGCCTTTGTGCCGCAGATGCTCAACTACGAATCGGTGGAAGGCGTGAATTTCAAGAAGGGCTGCTACCCAGGCCAGGAGGTGGTGGCCCGCAGCCAGTTCCGGGGCACGCTCAAGCGCCGCGCCTACCTGGCCCATGCACAGCAGCCGCTGGCCACCGGCATGGAGGTCTTCACGCCCGAGGACCTGGAGCAGGCCACCGGCACCGTGGTCCAGGCCGCCCCGGCGCCTGGTGGCGGCTGGGACGCCATCGTCTCCATGCAGACCAGCTCGGCCGACCAGCCCCTGCTGGCCCACGCCGCACTGGGCGAAGGCCAGCGCGCCGATGCCGCACAGGCCGTGGCGCTGCAGCTCAAGCCCCTGCCCTACGCGCTGCGCGAGGACATCTGAGATTTGAGCCTTGCACCGCCTGAGCTGCCTGCAGCTCAGGCGGTGAGCGCTTTCCTCATGGTGATGTGGGGGATGCCGGCCTCTTCATAGGGCTCGCCTTCCGGCGTGAAGCCCGCGCGCAGGTAGAACGACTCGGCATGGCGCTGCGCATGCAGCACGACTTCGCGGTCGCCGCGCTGGCGGGAGGCTTCGACCAGGCTGTCCAGCACGATGCGGCCCCAGCGGCCGCCGCGCACGCTGCGGTCCACGGCCATGCGGCCGATCCTGCCCGCGCCGGGGCTGTCGCTGACCAGGCGGCCGGTGGCAATGGGGTGGCCCAGGCCGTTGTAGACCACGGCGTGGCGGGCCACGGGGTCGAATTCGTCGATCTCGATCTCGCGCGGCACGCCCTGCTCGTGCACGAACACGGCCAGGCGCAGGCGCTCGGCGTCGCGGCCCAGGTCGTTCCAGCTGCCCGATGCCACGCGCACCACGCTCTGGCCGGCCTCATAGGCCGTGAGCACGTCGCGCAGCTGCTGCGGCACGGGCAGCGGCTGGCGCGTGGTGGCGTCTGCAAACACATAGACCAGTTCCACGGTATTGAGCAGTTCCATGCCCCGGAAGATGCCGGCCTCGAACAACAGCGAGGTATTGCCCTGCCTGGCACAGCGTATGCCCACATGCAGCACGTCGCCCAGCGTGGCCGATGCGTGGTAGGTGGTGGTGGCCTTCTTGACGAACAGCTCGCCGCCCAGGGCCGCGAAGGACGATTCATAGGGCAGGCCCAGCTGGCGCCAGTAGTCGGTGACGGCCACGTCGGCATACATCAGGTAGTGGGCGTTGAAGACGATCTTCTGGGCGTCCACTTCGGACCAGCGCACTTCGATGCGTTGCAGCGTGCGGAAATCTTGGCGTTGCATGGGGGTGTTTCTCTCCTGTTGTCTTGGGGTGTCTTGGGGTGTCTTGGGGTGTCTTGGGGTGTCTTGGGGTGTCTTGGGGTGCTTTGGTGCGTCTTGGCCTTCAGGCCGCGAAGGCGTCGGCCAAGGCGCGCGCCATGTCGGCATGTGCACGGCGCGCTTCGGCAATGGCACGGCCCATCTTGACGAATTCATGGGTCACGCCCCGGTAGATCTCCAGGTCCACGGGCACGCCGGACATGCGCAGCTTGTCGGCGTATTCCACGCCCTCATCCACCAGCGGGTCGCATTCGGCCAGGCCTATCCAGGCCGGGGCCACGCCGTCCACATCGGGGGCCAGCAGCGGGGCAAAGCGCCAGTCCTCGCGGTCGGCGGGGCTGTTGAGGTACTGGGCGAAGAACCAAGTGATGGCAGGCTCGTCGATCACCAGCCCGTGGGCGAAGCGGCGGTGCGAGTCGGTGTCCTGGTTCGCCGTCGTGCCCGGATAGATCAGCAGTTGCAGAGCCAGCTTGAGGCCGGTGTCGCGCGCATGGATAGCGCAGGCTGCGGCCAGCGTGCCGCCCGCGCTGTCGCCGCCCACGGCCAGGCGCGCAGGGTCGGCGCCCAGCGAGGCCGCCTGCGCGGCCAGCCACTGCAGCGCGTCCCAGGCGTCGTTGTGGGCCGTGGGGAATTTATGCTCTGGCGCGCGCCGGTAGTCCAGCGAGACCACCATGGCGCCCGAGAGGTGAGCCAACTGGCGGCACAGCACGTCGTGCGTGGCCACGCTGCCCACGGTGAAGCCGCCGCCGTGCAGGTACAGCAGCACGGGCAGGCCCGTGGCCGGCGCCTGGCTGCGCTCCACGGGCGCATAGAGCCGAGCGGGCAGCAAGGCGCCATCGCGTGCGGGAATCTGCAGATCCTCGACACGCGGCAGAACCGGCTTGGGAATTTCGAGCACGCCGGCCCCCGCCTCGTAGGCGGCACGTGCGCCCTCGGCGCCCAGCTGGTGCAGGGGCGTGCGCGCGGCGCGCTCCATGCGGCGCAGCACATCGCGCATCTGGTGGGTCAGGGACGCCGGCAGCGGCGTGGCATGGGAGGAGGATTCAGTCTGGGGCACGTTCAGGAGCACGTTCAGGGACAGGTTCGGTAGCGACTATCTGGCAAGGCAATTCGGTGCGGCCGGCGAGGTGCGGCAGGCACGGCGCAGCAGGCACGGCGCAGCAGGCATTGTGCCGCGAGCACAAGGCCCTGGCAGCCATGCGATGGCAGCGCATGCCCGCGCTGTCGCCCCCGTGACCGCCGCAGCGCCCTCTCAGGGTTTGCTTTGTTTGCAGTGCAGCACGCGCGGTCTAGATTCGGCGCACTCCCCCTGATCCCCACCATGGGCCGCAACGGCCCGCAACGAGTCACCGACCATGGCCTTCATCAACTACGTCACCCAGATCCAGTTTGACTTCGGCGCCGTGCGCCTGTTGCGCCAGGAGTGCGAGCGCGTGGGCATCACGCGGCCGCTGATCGTCACCGACCAGGGCGTCAAGGCCGCTGGCGTGCTGCAAAAGGCGCTGGATGCGCTGGGCGGCATGCCGCATGCAGTGTTCGACCAGACGCCCTCCAACCCCACCGAGGCCGCCGTGCGCGCGGCCGCTGCGATCTACCAGGAGCAGCGCTGCGACGGCCTGATCGCCGTGGGCGGCGGCAGCGCCATCGACTGCGCCAAGGGCGTGGCGATTGCAGCCACGCACGAAGGTCCGCTGTCGCACTACGCCACCATCGAGGGCGGCTCGCCGCGCATCAGCGAGCGCGCGGCCCCGCTGATCGCCGTGCCCACCACCAGCGGCACGGGCAGCGAGGTGGCGCGCGGCGCCATCATCATCGTGGACGACCACCGCAAGCTGGGCTTTCACAGCTGGCACCTGGTGCCCCGTGCCGCCATCTGCGACCCGGAACTGACCTACGGCCTGCCCGCCATGCTGACGGCCGCCACGGGCATGGACGCCATCGCCCATTGCATGGAGACCTTCATGGCGGCGGCCTTCAACCCGCCTGCCGACGGCATTGCGCTCGATGGCCTCACGCGCGGCTGGGCCCACATCGAACGCGCCACGCGCAACGGCCAGGATGCCGAGGCGCGCCGCCAGCTGATGAGCGCCAGCATGCAGGGCGCCATGGCCTTCCAGAAAGGCCTGGGCTGCGTGCACAGCCTGAGCCACAGCCTGGGCGGCGTGAACCCGCGCCTGCACCATGGCACGCTGAACGCCATGTTCCTGCCCGCCGTGGTGCGCTTCAATGCCGAGGCCGAGAGCGTGCGCGCCGAACAGCGCCTGCAGCGCATGGCCCACGCCATGGGCCTGGACTCGGGCAGCGACATTCCCGAAGCCATACGCGACATGAACGCCCGCCTGGGCCTGCCCAAGGGCCTGGCGGCCATGGGCGTGGAGCGCGCGCAGTTCGCAGCCGTGATCGGCGGCGCGCTCAAGGACCATTGCCACGGCACGAACCCGCGCCTGGCCAGCGCCGACGACTACGAGCAGATGCTGGCCACCTCGCTGTAAGCGGGACTCAGCCGCCAGCACTCGGCTGGGGTGTTGACGATGGTGACGACGATGGTGGCTGGGATGCCACTTGCGCCGGAGTTTGTGCCGAAGTCTGCACCGGAGCCGGTGCCGCGCCAGCCTCCATCATCCGGCGCACCTCCACGTTCTGCATCAACTGCTCGGCCATGACGCCCAGCAGCTCCAGATCGGCCGCCGAGACCTCGCGCGGCGCGTCGTCCATGATGCAAAAGCTGCCCAGCACCGTGCCGTGGCGGTTCTTGAGCGGCACGCCCGCGTAAAAGCGCAGCCGCATGGCCTGCAACGCGGGGTTGCCGGCAAATCGGGGGTCGCGCGCGGCGTCATGCACCACCAGGGCGTCACCGCCATGGACCACGTAGGAGCAGATGGACTGCGCACGCGGCATGCCGGCGGAAGCCGGGTCGCCCTGGTCCGCCACCAGCAGGCTGCCGGGCGTGTGCACGCGGTCGGCATCGACCCATGAGACCTGGGCCCATTTCACATCGAAGGCATTGGCGGCCTGCTGGGCTGCCTCGTGGTACAGCTGCGGCAGGCCGGGCCCGAGCACGCCGCTGTCGTGCAGCTGGCGCACGCGCTGCTCATCGTCATCGGGAATGGGTGCGGCCAGGCCCTGGCCTGCCGCGTCAGGCAGGCGCAAGGCGTCCACCCACAACTGCAGCTCGCGCAGGCCGGACACGCAGGCGGCGGCGCCGCAGCGGCGCGCGAACTCGGGGTCGGACACCACGGCCGGCGCATTCCACAGTGCCAGCACCACGCGCAGGTGCGGCCAATGGCGGCGCACGCGGCGCATCAGTTGGCGCACCACGGTCTGGGGCTGGGTGCTGAAGACGGACAGCACCAGCAACTGCGCCTCGGCCAGGGCCTGGGCTCCTGCGTGGCCTTGCGGCAGGCCGCCCTGCCCCGGTCCCAACTGGCGCCATTGCGGGTCGGCGGCCAGGGCCCAGTCCGAGCAGCTGACCACGTGGCCGCGCAGCGCCTCGCTGTGCGCCACCATGGCGGCGGCCAGGGCATCGACCTCCCAGCGCGCGCCCACGCAATGGATGCGCAGGGCGCGCGTGGCCAGGGCCGCAGCGGGCGCCGGATGGCTTTCGCGCAGTTCCTCGATCAGGGCATCCATGCCGCTGGACAGGCGCAGCCGGTGTTCGGCCGTGGCCGATTCCAGGTGCTGCTGCGTGGCCAGGCGCAGTGCGGGGATGGCCACCTCGTCATAGAAACCGGCCACTGCGGCCGAGCGTTCGTCCGCCGAGGCGCGCGCCGGCAGCCTTGCGTCCACCAGTTCATGCGCCAGCGTGACCGCGTCTTCCACGTCGTCGGCCAGCAGGCGCTGGTACAGGCGCTGGGCCGGCCCCAGCACGGGCGAGCTGCCCAGCAGCACTTCCATGAATTGCAGCGCCGGGATGTAGCGCCCCAGCACCAGCAGGCAGACCGTCAGCGGGGTGGACAGGATCAGCCCTATCGGCCCCCACAGCGCCGTCCAGAAGGTGGCCGACACGATGATGGACAGCGTGGACAGGCCCGTGCTGCTGCCATACAGCCAGGGCTCGATGAGGTTGTTGCTGATCAGCTCCAGCGCCATGATCAGGCCCAGCGTCATCAGCAGCATCTGCCAGCCCGGGTCCACGGCAAAGGCCAGCGCCAGCGGGAAGGCAGCCGAGATCATGGCCCCCACATAGGGCACGAAACGCATGATGGCCGCCAGCACGCCCCAGAGAATGGCGCCCGGCACGCCAATGAACCACAGCCCCGCCGCCATGGGCAGTCCGTAGGTGATGTTGACGACGAACTGCATGCGCAGGTACTTGCCTATGCGCTGCGAGGCCTCGTCCAGCGCGTCGGTGGCCACGTGCAGGTTGCCGCCCATCAGGCGCAGCAGCCGGTCGCGCAGGTCATCGCGGTCCAGCAGGATGAGGATCACGAACAGCAGCACGATGCCGGCCATGGTCACGGGCTCGGCCACGCGGCCCAGCCACTGCAGCATGCGCGCCGTGGGCTTTTGCTCGGGCGACTGGATCTCCACCTTCTGCACGCGGGGCGTGGTGGCGCCGCGCGATATCTCGCGCTCCACGGTGTCATAGGTGCGCAGCGCGCCGTCCCAGGCACTGGGCATGTTGGCGTTCCTGCGCAGGCTGCGCAGCTTGTCGCGGATGGTGTTCTGGTAGGTGGGCAGATCGGCGCTGAGCTGCTGCACCTGGCTGCCCAGATAGGTACCCATTCCCGCCAGCGTCGCCAGCGCCATGACCACCACCAGCAACGTGGCCGCCATGCGCGGCATGCCCCAGCGCTTGAGCCGGGAGACGGCCGGATCCAGCAAAAAACCGAACAACAGCGCCAGCGCCAGCGGAATCAGCAGGCCCTGGCCGAAATACAGGCCGGCGATGACGATGCTGGCCACCAGCAGCCCGGTGAGCAGGCGCAGTGCGGGCACCATGTCGGCCAGCTGTGCCAGGCCCGGCAGGGCCGAACGCACGCTGCGCGCGAAATCGGCATGGGTGGCGGCATGGGTAGCGGAATTCGCGGCTGCATTGGCAGCATTGCCGCCTTCGGCGGCTGCAGGAAGGGCCTGCCGTGAAGGCGACGGCGCAGGGTCGGAATGTGGGTTCATGGAAACGGGATGTCAGGGCTTGGATGCAGGTATGGATACTGCCTCACATCCGCATATCGGGGGATTGCACAGCGCGCCGCAGGCCTGCCCTGTCAGCGGGCACCGCAATTGCCGGAACGCCGTTGCCGCCGGCGCATCGGCCCGATCACCAGCGCACACGCACCACGGTCCCCCCACCGGCCCGCGGCAGGATGTCCAGCACAGCCCCGATGGCATGGGCGCGGCGATGCATGCCTGCCAGGCCCATGCCCATGCCCTGCAGGCCAGGCGGGGTGGCACCCTGCGCAGGGCCAGGGTCAGGGCCAGGGTCGGACGGCAGGCCGCAGCCGTCATCTTCCACGCGCAGTTCCCAGTGCAATGCACGCCGGGCATCGCGGCCAGGGCTTGCAGCATCTGCACGATCCACCGGCTCCAGCACCAGCCACAGCGTGGTGGCGCGCGCATGCTGCAGCGCATTGCTCACGGCCTCCTGGGCGATGGCCAGCAACTGCTGGGACGGCTGGCCACGCGGCAAGTCGGGTAGGTCTTGCAAGACTGGCAGGTCCGGCACCCCGCGCAGCCCGGCGGCGGCATGCGGATCGGCCACGCTCCAGCAGATGCGCATGCCGCGCCGGTCCAGCACGGGCTGCAGCCGGTGGCGCAGGCGCGCCAGCCGCACGGGCAAGGCGTCTTCCATGGCGTCCATGGCATCCACCATGAGCCGCAGGTCCAGCAAGCCCTGCTCCAGCAATTCCTGCGCCTGGCGCTGGCGGGTCTCGCGCGGGTCCAGCAAGGCCATGGCATGCACCAGCAGCCCGCCCACGCCGTCGTGCAGGTCGGCGGCAATGCGCCGGCGCTCGGCCTGCACTTCGCGCGAGGGCCGGGGACTGCGCCGGCGCCGCCACAGCAGCAGCCTGTGCAGTCGCCGGGCGCCCATGGCGCACAGCAGCGCCGTGGATACCAGCAGCGCCAGGCTGGCCAGGCTCAGCCACGGCGGGGCCTGGGCGCCCGCCTGCCAGAGCCAGGCGCACAGGCCCAGCATCTGCAGCAGGCCCAGGGCCAGGCAGATGGCCAGCGTGCGAAGGGGATCTTTCATGGCCAAGCTGTGCCAGGCGCGGCCGCCATGGCCCGGGCGGCGGCAGGCCGCTGCGGGCAGGACGCCGCCCCAGGATCAGAACAGGCCGCGCAGCGATGCAAAGCGTACCGCCTGGGCACGTGTGCGCACCTGCAGCTTGCGGTAGATGTTCTTGATGTGCGTGTTGACCGTCATGGCGCTGATCATCAGGCGCGAGCCGATCTCGGCGCTGGTGTAGCCGCTGGCGACCATGCGCAGCACCTCGCGCTCGCGGGTGGACAGGCGGTCTGCCTCGTCGGGCGTGCGGCGCTTGGGCTCGGCGCCCTGGGTCTTGTCGAAGCGCTGCAGCAACCTGCGCGCCAGGCTGGGGGTGACGGATGCGCCGCCATTGGCCACCTGCAGCACGGCCTGCGGATAGTTGCCGAACCAGGAGTTCTTGACGAGGTAGCCCGTGGCGCCCAGCTCGAAGGCGCGCAGCACCTGTTCGTCGTTTTCCATCACGGAGATGATGACGGCCTCGGCCGTGGGCCGCACGGTCTTCATCATGTCCAGCAGCTCGAAGCCCTCGCCGTCACCCAGGTTCAGGTCCACCAGCATCACGTCGAATTCATGCTGGCGGATGGCCTTGCGCCCGTCGCGCACGCTGCCGGCCTGGGCCACGACCAGGGTGCGCGGGTCGTTCATGATTTCCTGCGCAATGACCATGCGGATATGGGCATCGTCGTCCACCAGCAGCACCCGCACGGGCTTGTCGGGCTGGCCCGCCAGGTAGTCGGGCCACATGGCAGAGCTCAGACCTGTGCCCAGCATGCCCTGGGCGCGAGGGGACTCGGCGATCAGGGGACGGGCATCGGCGGGAACGTCGGATGGATTCATGCTGCTCTCCTCAAATGTCACGCCATGTGTATGACGCAACCGATCACAGACTTGCCTTTCCACATTAAGAGAAATCGCAACCGATATCCACAATCTTTGACGAAGTTTGTGAAAGATTGCGTAGATTACAAATTAACACCTTTGTGTGAGGAATCGACTACGGAGTTTCCTGAGCGCCGGTCCGGCAGATCTTGCGGATCCAGACACCGCGCACCACGCCTCCAATCCCGCCCTGTGACAAAGGCCGATCCTGCTTTTGCTGCCGCCGCCGGCCTCAGTTGCGTGCACTTCGATACACCAGGTTGCCCAAAAGCCACCGCACCCGCCGAAACGGCGGCCCCAAGCAAAGCTGCAACCGTAAATTTTCTGTCGTTACACCTTGAAACTACCCAGATCCATTCATCGCACATGGCTGCCGTTTTAACGCGATGCAGCCTGCCTGCAAACGGCTTGGGTGGGTAAGTACCCGGCAAGTGGATCAGCGCTCATGGCTACCCCGGACAAGAGATGGAATGGACGGATCTCCCCGAGCACATTGGAGTCCAGACAACGAGCAGGGGTCCAGGGAGACAAAGCCGGAAACCTCCGCAAAGTGTCTGCAAAACGGGTGCTTACACACCTCTTCCTGATAGTCCGATTCTTCATCAAGGAGCCATCATGAAATCGCTTGCAATTCTTTCCCTGAGCTTGATCGCAACAGCTGCCATGGCAGGCCCCATGGGTGGTGGCGGTGGTGGCGGCAGCGGCGGCGGCAGCAGCAGCTCCCAGATCGAAATCAATGGCCCCAGCGTTCAGGTCACCCTGCTGAACAGGAGCGGCGTGCTGAACGTGGCAACGGGTGGTGGCAAGGCCTCCCAGAACCTGGCCAGCAATGCAGGCAACGTGACCATCGATCGCAGTGGCAGCTCGCTGCAGGTCGTCGCAGCCACCGGCAGCGGCATCCTGAACAAGGCCGATGGCTATAGCGCAGTGGCCGTCAACAACCTGGCCTCCAACTATGGCGAAGTGGACGTGAAGAGCACTTCGATCCAGGTGGTGGCTGCCAAGAACTCCGGCATCATCAACTACGCCGGCAACGGTTCCATGGCAGTGCAGAACATCTCCAGCAACAACGGCTGCGTGACCTGCTACAACAACCACTGAGCCTGGCTGCCGGACGAAGGAAACTGCCGGGCGGCCCCAGGCCACCCGGCGGCACCTTCCCGGCGAAGACCCAGCTCACCGCACCAGGAGAGCCCACCATGCACACCGCCGCCCATCTCTGTTCGGCTGCCCTATTGGCCTGGCTCGCCCTCGGAGCGAACCCCCTTCATGCAGCGGCCCCCGGCGAAGACCCGGTGGTGCTGAACAAGCCCGTCGACTACCTCAGGCTGCCCACGGCCAAGCAGCCGACATCGTCGGGGCTGGACACCGTCACCGACATCCCCATCAATGTCAAGGCCAAGATCGCGCGCTACGAAGCCATGTCCATGACCAATGCGCCCGGTATCTCCACCGAGGCGAACGTGGTGACCACGACCACGACGAGCAGCACGGGCATGCAGCGCACCTGCACCCAGGACCTGGCCAGCAACACCAACGCCAGCGCATTCAACCGCTATGGGCCCCAGACCAAGGACCAGATCGTGGTCCTCAAGGGCGACCTGGTCAACGTCTGCCGCTAGCGCGACACCGGGCGGCCAGCCTTCGGGCCGCCCACCATTTCTCGATCCCCCATTTCCGGCGCCGACGCCCGTGCGCGCCTGTGCCCTGGCTCGCCGTTTTCCAGCAGAGGTCCATCATGCGCAACCGCCTTCCATCGCCAGGACTTCCCCGCCCCGATGCCGCGCTGCAGCCGGCACTCGGCGGCCATGCGGACGACCGTGGGACTTTCCGCCAGCGATGGTCCGGCAGACAGGGTTGCATGCGGGCCATTGCCTGCGCCGTCTCGGCCTCCATCGTGCTGCTGTCGGGCTGCGCGCCGCTGGATGCGCGCAAGGACGCCAAGTACCTGGACAAGGTCTATGCGGCCGACCGCCCCGTGGTGCGGCCGGTGCGCTCGATATCGAGCTTTTCCGACTCGCTGATGTGCATGGACAGGATGTTCCGCAATAGCCACATGCCCACGGTGCTGATCACCAGCAAGCAGCTGCCCGACTACTCGGGCCGCGTGGCCGTGGCCGCCAAGGAGATGGTGGTCACCGCCCTGTCCCAGATGTCGCGCGTCAGCAGTGCCTTCCGCTACGTGGACTATGAGGTGGACATCGCCCGCCAGGATACGGTGCAGAACCTCACCACCATCTTGCTCAACAACAACCAGATCCAGCTGCAGCGCCCTGCCCTGTATGTGTCGGGCGCCGTGTCCTTCATGGACCAGAACGTGCTGCGCAACAACGTGGACATAGGCACCAGCGCCTCGCGCCTGGAAACCGGCTACAGCGCCAACCGCAGCGGCGCCGTGCTGGGCATGGAGCTGCACCTGGGCGACTTCCGTACGCGCACCATCATCCCGGGCCTGGATTCGGCCAACGAGGTCGTCATCGGCAACGGCAGCCAGGGGCTGGACCTGTCCGGCCGCATCGGCACCTACGGCGTGCAGTTCAGCGTGGGCCGCGACTATGCCCAGGGCTCGGGCCCGGCCGTGCGCACCCTGGTCGAGCTGGGCATGATCGAGCTGCTGGGCAAATGGTCGCGCCTGCCCTACTGGCAGTGCCTGACGCTGGACCAGACCCACCCCGACTTCCAGCGCCAGCTGCGCGACTGGTACGAGGAAGGCGAAGCCGGCATCCACCAGGAACTGGTGCGCCAGTCGCTGATCAGCAAGGGCTATCTGCCGCCGGACGCCCCGGCCTTCACCGCAGGCAACCCGCAGTGGCGCGAGGCCATAGGGCGCTTCCAGGCCGACAGCGGCATGGTGGTCAGCGGCGTGGTGGACTTCAACACCTACGAACGCGCACTGCGCGACTTCGTGGCCGTGGGCGCCGATGGGCACATCACGCGCATTGGCTGGAACACCAAGAGCGCAGCGCCGGTCACCACCGCCTCCGAGAACGTGGCCGTGGGCACGGGCGACTACCGCTACGGCGCCCCCGCGCCCGACCGCAAGCTGGACCTGTGGGTGGAGAACATCACGCCCACGCGCACCTCCTTCGAGACGGGTGAGCAGCTCTTCCTGTCCACCACCGTGTCGCGTGCCTCCTACCTGTCGTGCTTCATGGCGGGCGCCGATGGCGAGGTCACGCGGCTGGTGCCCAACGACGTGAACCGCTCGGGCTGGATCACCGCCGCCCAGTCCGTGCGCCTGCCCGACTGGATGAGCCCCAACCCCGGCTATGTGATCAACGCCGGCCCTCCCGGCAAGGAAGGCGTGGCCTGCTTCGCCACCGAGCAGAACATGACCGACAAGCTGCCCACGCTGCTGCAGGGCAAGGCCTTCATCGCCATCCCGGGCATGCGCTCCCTGGAGGATGTCAACCAGTACATGGCCAGCTCGCTGGGCGCAGACGGGTACACCGGCTCGGCCCGCTTCTGGCAGGTGGTGCCGGCCCAGGCCAAGCGCTGATGCACGGTGCGGACCACAAGCCAACCAGAGGCACCTGCCATGCCCTCCAGCGCTCATGAAACCTCGCCGCGGCGGCGCCGCGGGCTGCGCCTGACCGCCAGGCTTGTGCTGCCCGGGCTGCTGGTGGTGCTGCCCGGTCTGGCGCCCGCCGTGCTGCCGCATGTGCAGGCGGCGGCCCGCTTCACGCCGGTCATGCCCATCCGGGTGGCGACGGCCAGCGTGTACGGCTCCCAGCCGGGCACCAGCAACATCAATTCGACCTCGGATACCGCCCAGCAACGGGCCCTGTCCCAACTGCGCAGCCGCGCCGAAGGCAAGGGCGTGAGCCCGGCCACGCAGCGCGAGGCGCAATGGGTCATGGGCCTGCTGGCACTGCATGGCATTGCCATGACCCAGGACGGGCCACAGGCCAGGAACTGGTTCGAGCGTGCCCAGCGCGCCGGCCATCCGCTGGCCAGCGCGGGACTGGCCTGGTGCGCCATGGACGGCTGCGGCCAGCCCCCCGATCCACCGGCCGCAAGGCCCTGGATCGCCCAGCTGGCCAAGACCGACCCGGCCCGTGCGCAATACCTGGAATGGCTGCTGGCACGGCGCCTGGCGCCGCTGTCCACGGCCGAGCCCGTGGGCGAGGCCTTGACCATGGCAGGCACACCCGACCAGGAACTGCTGCAGCGCGCGGCGCGTTCGGGCAGCCCTGGCGCCCAGCTGGAATGGGGCCTGGCCCTGCTCGCGCAGGACGAGCCCGAGGCCGCCCTGCGCCAGTTCCGCGCGGCGGCGCCACGCTCATCCAGCGCGGCGACCAATGCACAGATGCTGGGCGACCGCATGCGGCCCGCAGGCCAGCTGGTGTCGGCCCAGGGCACGTCTGCCCCGCCTGCGGCGCAGGGGCCGCAACGGCTGCAGCGCACGCCGGAGTTGCGGGGCTCGCCCAGCGAGCAGGACATCCAGGTGCGCCAGCCCGTCACGGCCCAGCAGCAGTGGGAGCAGGCCCAGCGCTATCACCGTGGCGAAGGCGTGCCGGCCAACTACACCGAGGCCCTGCGCCTGTACCAGCAGGCGGCGTCCCACGGCCATGTGGCATCGCGGCGCATGCTGGAGTTGATCTATTCGCGCCCCGCACAGGGCGGCGGTGTGGACATTGGCTGGATGCAGCAGCTGGCACGCATCGATCCCATGACCATGCAGCCCATGGCACCCATCAGCCCCGCGCCCTACCGGCGCGACCCCACGCCGCTTTTCGACATGGTGCCGGCGCCCTGGCACCGGAACTGACGCTGGCCCCGGGTCCTGCCCTAAAGCAGCACATCCAGGCCCGTGTCGGCCATCCAGTCCACCGGGTCCTGGCGCAGCACCATGTCGATGTCCAGGCCCAGGGCCACCCCCACTTCACCGGGAAAGCTCACGGCCAGCGCGCGCTCGCCCCATTGCGCCTCGCGCGATCGGGCGCGCCATGCGGCGATGTGCAGCACGCAGGCCAGGGGATCGAAGCCGGGCTGGGCCAGCGGCGCGTGCAGGTGCTGCAGCGCGTCGGCCAGCAGCGGCGGAAGGTTCCAGCGCCGGGCCAGGCCTGCGCTGACATGGCTGTATGCGTAGCCGCACAGCCGCATCTCCAGTTCGGCACGGCGCGGGTCCAGCGGGCCGACCAGCTCGGAGATGGTGGCCGCGCGGCCGGGGTCGATCATGTGCATGGCCAGCTCGCCCAGCCCGTGCAGCAGGCCTGCCGCATAGGCCGCCGTGGGGCTGGCCTGCACCGTGCCGGCCAGCGCGCGGGCCACGCGTGCGGCATCCACGCTGTAGCGCCAGAAGGCCGGCATGGCCACGCCCGGCACGGCATGCGTGCCCACGCCCAGCGGCATGCCCCGCACGATCTGTCGCAACTGCGCGGGCGCCAGCAGGGCCAGCGCCTCCGGAATGCCGGTGACACGGCCCGCCATGCCGAAGACCGGGCCGTTGGCCTGCGCCAGCAGCCCGGCAGCCAGCGCGGGATCGGCCGCGAACAGCTGGCTCAGCCGGCGCAGGCTGGGCTGCTCGGGCACCAGCTCGCGCAGCAGCAGCGCGACAATGCGCGGCTGCGCCGGCAGGGCCAGCGTCTGGGTCAACAGCGTCTGCAGATCCAGTGCGTGCGCAGCCATCGCGTTTCCTGCCTTGCCCTGCCTGGCCTTACTTGCGGGTCTGCAGCTTGGCGAAGGCCGAGGCCATGGCCGACTGCTGCGCCGGCTCGGGCGCGCGGCGCTGGCCGCCCTGATGGCCCTGGCTGCCCCGGCCTGCGCTCTCGAAGCGGTTGTCACGGGGGCCGTCGCGGCGCGCGGGCGCCGCATCCAGCTTCATGGTCAGGCTGATGCGCTTGCGCGCCACATCGACCTCCAGCACCTTGACCTTGACGATCTGGCCGGTCTTGACGACCTCGCGCGCGTCCTCGATGAACTTGTGGCTCATCTGGCTGACGTGGACCAGGCCGTCCTGGTGCACGCCCAGGTCCACGAAGGCGCCGAACTGGGCCACGTTGCTGACCGTGCCCTCCAGCGTCATGCCTTCCTTGAGGTCCTTGATGTCTTCCACGCCGTCATTGAAGCGGGCGACGACGAAGTCCGGGCGCGGATCGCGGCCGGGCTTTTCCAGCTCGCCCAGGATGTCCTTGATGGTGATGGCACCGAACTGCTCGTTCACGAACTGCTCGGCCTTCAGGCCCTTGAGCACCTCGGAGCGGCCCATGAGCTGGTCCACGCTCTTGCCCGTGGTGGCAATGATGCGTTCGACCACGGGATAGGTTTCCGGGTGGACGCCCGTCATGTCCAGCGGGTTGTCGCCGCCGCGGATGCGCAGAAAGCCTGCGGACTGCTCGAAGGTCTTGGCGCCCAGGCCGGCCACGTCCATCAGCTGCTTGCGGCTCTTGAAGGAGCCGTTGGCATCGCGCCAGCGCACCACCGACTTGGCCACGCTGCCCGACAGGCCCGAGACGCGCGACAGCAGCGGCGCCGAGGCCGTGTTCAGGTCCACGCCCACGGAGTTCACGCAGTCCTCGACCACGGCATCGAGCTGGCGCGCCAGCTCGCTTTGGTTCACGTCGTGCTGGTACTGGCCCACGCCAATGCTCTTGGGGTCGATCTTGACCAGCTCGGCCAGCGGGTCCTGCAGGCGGCGCGCAATGCTGGCGGCGCCGCGCAGGCTCACGTCCACATCGGGCATTTCCTGCGAGGCGAACTCGCTGGCGGAATACACGGAAGCGCCGGCCTCGCTGACCACGACCTTCTCGATCTGGCGATCGGCCTTGCTGGCGATCTTGATCAGGTCGGCCGCCAGCTTGTCCGTCTCGCGGCTGGCCGTGCCGTTGCCGATGGCAATCAGGTTGATCTGGTGCTTTTCGACCAGGCGGGCCAGCACGGCCAGGGAGCCGTCCCAGTCGCGGCGCGGCTCATGCGGGTAGATGGTGGTGGTGTCCACCAGCTTGCCCGTGCTGTCCACCACGGCCACCTTGACACCCGTGCGGATGCCCGGATCCAGGCCGATGACGGCGCGCTGGCCCGCAGGCGCGGCCAGCAGCAGGTCGCGCAGGTTGTCACCAAAGACCTTGATGGCCACCTTCTCGGCGTCTTCGCGCAGGCGCGAGAACAGGTCGCGCTCGGTGGACAGGCTCAGCTTGACGCGCCAGGTCCAGGCCACGCACTTGCGGATCAGGTCGTCGCTGGCGCGCTTGGCGTGGCTCCAGCCCAGGTGCAGGGCGATCTTGCCTTCGGCCAGGCTGGGCTGGCCGGGCTCGGGCTCCACGGGAAGAACCAGCTTGGCTTCGAGGATCTCCAGCGCGCGGCCGCGGAACACAGCCAGGGCGCGGTGCGAGGGCACGCGGCCAATCGGTTCGTCGTACTCGAAATAGTCGCGGAACTTGGCGACCTCGGGGTCGTTCTCGTTCTTGGCCTCGATCTTCTTGGAACGCAGCAGGCCGTCTTCCCACAGCCATTCGCGCAGCTTCTGCACCAGCGCCGGGTCTTCGGCCCAGCGCTCGGACAGGATGTCGCGCACGCCATCGAGCACGGCGAAGGTGGTGGAGAAATCGGGGCCCGGCTTGCCGTCGTCCAGGGTGGTGGCGGGCTTGCAGAAGGCCTCGGCCTCCTTGTGCGGGTCCAGCGTGGGGTCGGCAAACAGCTTGTCGGCCAGCGGCTCGATGCCGAATTCCTTGGCAATCTGGCCCTTGGTGCGGCGCTTTTGCTTGAAGGGCAGGTAGATGTCCTCCAGCTCCTGCTTGGTGGGCGCATTGGCAATGGCCAGGCGCAGCGCATCGGTCAGCTTGCCCTGCTCGTCGATGGCCTTGAGCACCGTGCCCCGGCGGTCTTCCAGCTCGCGCAGATAGCCCAGGCGTTCGTCGAGCTGGCGCAATTGCGCGTCGTCCAGGCCGCCGGTCACTTCCTTGCGGTAGCGGGCGACGAACGGAACCGTGGCTCCGCCATCAAGCAATTCGACCGCAGCACCCACTTGCTGCGGCTTGACATTCAGTTCTGCGGCGATTTGGCCAATGATTTTTTGCATTCGAGAGGCGCCCCGTGGCGTGGAATCCGGAAAGCGGCCAAGTGTGCCACACGCGATTCGGGCCGGGCCGCTCACGGCCCGCCCGCAAATGCAAGCATTTCTTGCAGGCCAATGAATTCAAGGGCTTGCAGCATGAATCCGGAAGGGCGCGGGAATGGCCGATCGGACAAACCCGGCGTTCAGGGCCGCACATCCACGATCTGCATCATTCCCAGGTCCTCATGGTCCAGCGCATGGCAATGCCAGACGAACTTGCCGTGGAAATCCGCGAACCGCATGCGAAAGGTGATGCTGCCCTTGGTGAGCCCCGCCGCCCCGCTGCTGCCCGTGCCCGGCGGCACGGGCAGGGTGTCGGCCCAGAACGGCGTCACCGGCGCGCCGTTGACCCTGACCACATAGCAATCGTTGACGTGGATGTGAAAGGGATGCGGGTAGCCGTTGTAGTTGTAGACCGTCCACTCCTCCACCGCATTGAAGGGCACGGTCTGCACAGGCGTGAGGCTGGAATGGATGGGCGACATGCCCAGCGGCATGGCCTCGGTGCCCACCGCAAACACCGATCGGTTGCCGCCCACCTTCAGCACCCAGCTCTCGCCGGCCGGCATGGGCGCCAGGGCCGGGTCGCGCACGCCCTTGTCCTCGTCGTCGGCCAGCACGGCCAGGCGCAGGACGCGCTGCACGCCACCATGGCTGGCCAGTTCGGCATCGGTGATGGGCGTGTAGTCGCCGGGCCGGCGCAGCAGGGCCGGGTCGGGCACGCGGGCCTGCACGGGCTCGCCCTGCACCACCACCCGGGCCAGCACCTCCTCGAAGGGCTCGTTGCCGCTTGGCCGGTGAAAGGACGGGCACGCGGCCGCGCGCAGGAAATACTCGCCCGGCGCCATCGATGCCTGCACCACCATGGACAGGCGCCCGCCCGGGTAGATGTAGTTGCCGGGCCAGTCGCGCATGTCCAGCGGCTGCCCGGCCGTCTGCCGGCTCAGCGGCCGGTAGATGCCGCCGTAATGGTTGCCGTCGCGGCCATAGACATTCATCACATGCCCGTCGAGCACGGGATGCAGCGGGTAGAACGACGAAGGATTGACGATGTGCCAGTGCTGCACCTCGCCGGGCCGCATCACGATGGTGGGCTGGTAGGCGCCGTTGAGCAAAAAGGCGCCGGCCGGATTCTCCATCGAGTCTTCCAGCGTATCGGTGCGGCCCTTGGCGTTGACGGTGAGCTTGTGGGCGAACAGCACGCGCTCGCGCATGTTCACGCTGGCACGGAACGGGTCCTGCGCATCGGCCACGATGATGGCGCCGAACATGCCGCTGGAGACCTGGGCATTGGTGGCGCCGTGCAGATGCGGGTGGTACCAGTAGATGCCGCAACTGTGGTCGTCGGGCAGATGGATCTCGTGGTAGCGCGTGGCGCCTGGCGCGATGCCGGCATCCGGCCCGTCCACCACGTAGTCGCCAAACACGCCGGGCCGTATCTCGCGCGGGTCCACGTGCAGGCCGTGGAAATGCATGTTGGTGCTGTTCTGGTGGTTGAGCAGCGCCCAGTCCGAGCCCTGGGGCGAGGCCGGCAGCTGGTTGTGCACCCACATCTTCAGCGTGTCGCCGGGGCGCAGCCACAGCGTGGGCGCCGTGTATCGCCCATTGAAGCTGCGCAGCTCCAGACGCCGCCCGGGCTGCCGATCGGCCGGATAGCGGGCCCAGCGCGCAATGTCGCTGTCCGGCAGGTCCATGTCCATGGACGCATAGCCCACGTTCAGGTGCAGCTCCAGCACACCGTTGACGGAGCGCAGCGCCTGCGGCTCGGGCAGATCGTCGCGCGGCCCGCCTCCACCGCCGCAGCCGGGCAACACGGCGCCCGCCGTCAGCAGGGCGCCCCATTGCAGCAGTGCCCTGCGGTTCAGGCCCGGGGCAGGCATTGAATGCTCCTGGTGCAGATGCTTCACAGGGCCTCCTTTGCCGTGCCGGCGATTGCGTTGGTTTCGGTCAGGTCATTGAGGGCGTGCAAGGCCAGCGCATGGGGGCGGGACTGGGCCTGTGCCCCGTCCTCGCCCTGGCAGGCGCCATGGCGGTTGTCGCCCCAGGCCCAGCAGCGCCCTCCGCGCTCCAGCGCCAGCACATGCGTGCCACCCACGCTGATCTGCTGCACCGCCGCCAGGCCGGGCACGGCGTGAAAGCCCGCGCGGGGTGCCGCATCGCCCTGGCCCAGCTGGCCCAGGCCATTCCAGCCCCAGGCCAGCACCTGCCCGCCCTGCGTGGTCGCCGCCGAAAAATGCAGGCCCGCCGCCAGACTGCTGAGGCGCCCAGGCACGGCAATGCGCACGGGGCCGGGGCTGTAGGCCGCCTGCAGCCCCTGGTCCAGCTGGCCCTGGTGGTTGGAGCCCCAGCCCCACAGCCGCCCCTTCTCATCCAGCGCCAGGCTGTGCGTGGCCCCCGCCGCCACCGCCACCACGGCCGCAGCACCCTGCGGCAGCACCACGCGCTGCGCACGGCTGCGCTGCACCAGATCGCCCTGCCCCAGTTGGCCCGCAGCATTGGCGCCCCAGGACCAGACCTGCCCCCTGGCATCCAGCGCCAGCGCATGGCCCATGCCCACGGACACGCTGCGCACGGAGGGCAGGCCCTGCACGCGCTGCGCACCGGGCATGGCATCCGACCATCCCCAGAGTGCGCCTTCGCGGTCCTGCACATAGGCCTGCTGCTCACCCGCCCAGATGCGCCGCACCCCGGCATCCTGCCGGCCCAAGGCCAAAGGCCTGGGCACGGCGCCCACGGCATCGCGGACCTGGGGCGCAACGGCATAGGCCTGGCCATCCGCCCAGGCCAGCAGCGAATGGCCCGCGTCCACCAGCCCCTCCCAACGCGTGCCACGGGGGCTCAGGCGCTGGGGCACGGGCTGGGAAAAGCTGCGGTGGCCGATGCGCGTGGCATCGGGCGCACAGACCTCGGCAGCATCCACGCCTTCGGGCAGGGTGCGCAACACCTCCAGATTGCCCCAGGCGAATACGCCCTCCGATGTGATGAGCACGGACCGCTGCGGGCCCGCCACTACCTGTTCTATGGTCAGCATCACCCTCTCCTTTGCGTGTTTTGCGTGTTTCGCGTGTCTTGGGGCACCCCGACACGGCGGTACAGCTGCCCGTCAGGTGTCAGTGCGGATTGTTCAAAGGAAGCGGGTGGGTGGCAATCACTGAAAACTGTGATTCCTCAAGAGCGCCTTAGGCTCCGTCAATCGATCCCGCCCCAGGCCTGCGACGCGGCATTGGCCTCCAGGCACATCGCCATCGCGGCCGGGGCCTGCGTGGCCTGAGTGCCTACGCGGGCTGCGCTGGCGCAGCGGCATCATGGACAATCCATGCTCCAGCCCATGCAAGACGATCTGTTTGGCGCGCCGCCCTCACCGCCGCCCTCCCCACCCTCTTCAGCCCCGGTCCCGCCTGCCGCCAGCGCGGCGCCTGGCGGTCGCAAGCCGGCATCCCGCAAGGCCGTCGGCGCCGTGCAGCTGGCGCCCCAGGCCCTGCAGTGGCAGGCGCTGGCGGACCAGCTTCCGCAGGGCTTGCGCATGGGGGTCTCCACCTGGTCCTACCCGGGCTGGGAAGGTTTGATCTGGGATGGCGCCTATGACAAAAGCGTGCTCGCCAAGAAGGGACTGGAGGCCTATGGCCGGCATCCGCTGATGCGAACGGTCTGCGTGGACCGCAGCTTCTGGAGGCCGTTGACGGCCAGCCAGTACCTGGCCTTCGCGGGCCAGGTGCCGGCCGATTTCCGCTTCGTGGTCAAGTGCCCTTCGGTGGTCACCGATGCGCAGGTCCGCGACGAGGATGGCAAGGGCATGTCGCTGAACCCCGTGTTCCTTCAACCCGATCTGGCCGTGACCAGCTTTGTCGAGCCCACGCTCGAAGGGCTGGGCGAGCAGCTCGGCGTGCTGGTGTTCCAGCTCAGTCCCATGACCTGGGGCCTGCTGAGCCGCCCCACCGAACTGCTGGCGCGGCTGCAGGCCATGCTGGACGCGGTGCGAGCGGCGCTGGCCGCCCATCCGCTGGGCGCGCAGATCATCGTGGCGGTGGAAGTGCGCGACCCGGAGCTTTTGACGCCCGAGCTGGCGGACACGCTGCGCGCTGCGGGCGCCACCTTCTGCCTGGGGCTGCACGGCAAGATGCCCCCCATCGAAGAGCAATTGGTTTTTCTGCGGCGGCTGTGGCCCAGCCCCCTGGTCTGCCGCTGGAACCTGAACCGCGAGTTCGGGGCCTACGGCTACCCCGATGCGCAAACCAAGCACGACCCCTTCGACGAGATCCGCACGCCCGATGTGCACACGCGCGCCATCCTCGCCAAGACCATCGATGGCATCACCAGCCGCGGGCTGCCCGCCTTTGTGACGGTGAGCAACGATGCCGAAGGCTGCGCGCCGCGCTCCATCGCGCTGCTGGCCGAGGCCGTGGTGCAAGCGCAGGCGGCCCGGATTCAGCGCTTGCCGTAGGCGCGCTCCACGCGGGCCACGCGCAATTCATAGTGCTCGTACCAGGCGTCCTTGCCCAGTTGCTGGGCGACCAGGTGCTCGGCATCCTGCTTCCAGCGCGCAATGGATTCGGCCGTGGACCAGTAGGACACGGTGATGCCGAAACCGTCCTCGCCGCGCGTGCTTTCCGCACCCAGAAATCCGTGCTGCTGCGCGGCCAGGTCCACCATGCGCTGGGCCATGAGGCCGTAGCCATCATCGTCGTCACGCGTCCTGCGCGACGAGAAGATGACGGCGTAGTAAGGCGGCTCGGGGGTGTTGGCAAAGGGGCTCATCGTGGTCGGGGCGGCATGTTCTGCGGGACCGCGCAATACACCGCCCGCGCTCAGGAATTCGCCGGTGCCGAGGCGGACGACGCCTGCACCTGCTCGCCGCCCAGCACCTTCCACAGCGTGACGCGGTTGAGCTGCTCGGACAGGCGCAGGCCGATCAGGGTCTGCTGGGCCGTGTAGAGGCTGCGCTGCGCATCCAGCACGGTCAGGTAGTTGTCCACGCCGGCCTTGAAGCGGGCCTCCGACAGGTCGAAGGCCTTTTGCGTGGCGGCGACCATGCTGGTCTGGGCGGCCAGGCGCTCATCCCACTGCGCGCGGTCGGCCAGCACGTCGGCGGTTTCGCGGAAGGCCGTCTGCACGGCCTTCTCGTACTGGGCGATGGCGATGCGCTGGTTGGCCTCGGCCACCTGCACGCCCGCACGGTTGCGGCCACCGTCGAAGATTGGCAGGCGCACCAGGGGGATGAAGCTCCAGGTGCTGCTGCTGCCGCCAAAGAGGCCATCGAGCTCGCGGCTGCCCGATCCCACGCTGGCCGTGAGGCTGATGGTGGGGAACATGGCAGCGCGTGCGGCGCCGATGTTGGCTTCCATGGCGCGCAGGTTGTTCTCGGCGGCCTGGATGTCGGGGCGCACCAGCAGCACGCTGGAGGGCAGCGGTGCAGGCACGGGCTGCAGCGCGGCCGCGGGCCGGGCATCGGCGCGCAGCGTGGCGGCGCCGGGCAGCAGGGCCTCGGGCAGCGGGCCGCCCACCAGCAATTGCAGGGCGTTGCGGTCACGCTCCACCTGGGAGGTGAAGCTGGCCACGTCGCCGCGCGCCGTGTCCACCGTGGTCTGGTTCTGTGCCAGCACCAGGCCCGATGTGGAGCCAATTTCGTGCATGCGCCGCGTCAGCTCGTAGGCCTTCTCGCGGCTGGCCAGGGTGTCGCGCGCCAGTTGCAGGCGGGCCTGGTCGGCCGCCAGCGTGAGCCAGCCGTTGGCCACATCGGCCACCAGGCCGATCTGCACATTGCGCCGGTTCTGCTCGCTTTGCAGGAACTGCTGCAGCGCCGCCTCGCTGAGGTTGCGCACGCGGCCCCACAGGTCGATCTCATAGCTGGCAAAGCCCAGCTGGGCCGTGTACTGGGTGCTGACCGAGGCCGCCTGGGTGGCGCTGGTCATGCCGGCGGCCGTGCGCGCACGGCTGGCCTGGGCCTGGGCGGTGACGCTGGGCAGCAGGTCGGCGCGCGTGATGCCGTACTGGGCACGCGCGCGCTCGATGCTTTCCACGGCCACGCGCAGGTCGCGGTTGTTGGACAGGGCCAGCGCAATGACCTCGCGCAGTTGCTGGGACTGCACCCAGCCCAGCGCGGCAGCGGCCTGCAGGCTGGCCTCGTCGGCCTGGGCCGGCGTTGCGGCCGTGCTGCCGACAGTGTCGGGCACAGGCATGTCGGGCGTGCGGTGCTGCGGCGCGAGGTTGCAGCCGGTCAGCAGCGCCGCCAGCGCCGCCGCTGCGGCCAGTGCGAAGACATTCTTTGGGCGCCTCATGCTGCGCTCTCCTTTGCGGTATGCGGTGAATCAGGTGATCCGGCAGTCGGCTGGGGCGCGTCGTCCTCGGTGCGCGAATGGCTCTTGAACCAGCTGCGGATCAGCAGGAAGAACACGGGCACCAGGAAGATGCCCAGCACCGTGGAGGCCAGCATGCCGCCGAGCACGGCCGTGCCGATGGCATTGCGCCCGCCCGCGCCGGCCCCCGTGCCGATGGCCAGCGGAATGACGCCGAAGCCGAAGGCCAGCGAGGTCATCAAGATGGGACGCAGGCGCAGGCGCACGGCCGAGACCACGGCGTCGAAGATGCTCTTGCCCTGCTCCTGCAGCTGCACCGCAAATTCCACGATCAGGATGGCGTTCTTGGACGCCAGGCCCACCGTGGTCAGCAGGCCCACCTGGAAGTACACGTCGTTCGTCAGCCCGCGCGTGTAGGTGGCGGCCAGCGCGCCCACCACGCCCAGCGGCACGGCCAGCATCACCGACAGCGGCACGGTCCAGCTTTCGTACAGCGCCGCCAGGCACAGGAACACGAAGAGGATGGAGATGGCGTACAGCAGCGGCGCCTGGGCGCCGGACTGGCGCTCCTGCAGCGAGGCGCCGGTCCACTCGTAGCCTATGCCGGCCGGCAGGGTGCGCAGGATGTCCTCCACGATCTGCATGGCCGTGCCCGAGCTGACGCCGGAGGCGGCGCGGCCTTCCATTTCGTAGGCCGGGTTGCCGTTGTAGCGCATGAGCTGGGGCGAGCCGTAGGCCCAGTAGCTGCTGGAGAACGAACTGAACGGCACCATCTCGCCCTTGGCGTTGCGTACCGTCCATTTGGCGATGTCCTGGGGCAGCATGCGGTGCGGCGCATCGCCCTGGATGTAGACGCGCTTGACGCGCTCGTTGTTCAGGAAGTCGTTGACATAGGTGCCGCCCATGGCGCTGGACAGCACGCTGTTGATGTCGGTGTACGACAGGCCCAGTGCGGCGGCCTTGCGGTCGTCGATGTCCAGGCGCAGCTCGCTGGCGTCTTCCAGGTTGGTCATGCGCAGATTGGTGAGCTCGGGGCGCTTGCGGGCCTCGGTCAGGAATTTCTCCTTGGCCTCCAGCAGCGCCTGGTGACCCAGGCCGTTCATGTCCTTGATCATGAAGTTGAAGCCCGAGCTGGAGCCCAGGCCGCGCACGGCCGGCGGCAGCACGACCAGCACGCGCGCATCGCGGATGGCGGACAGGTCTTTGGTCGCGCGGTGCGCTATCTCGGAGGCCGACTGGCTGGGCAGCGGCCGCTCCTCCCAGGTCTTCAGCCGCACGAAGGCGCGTGCCGAGGCCTGGTCGCCGTTCAGGCCCGAGACCTGGTAGAAGCTCACCACGTCGGGCTGCTTGGCAAAGTAGTCGCGCACCTCGTCGAGCACACCCTGCAGCCGCGCATCGGCCGCGCCCGAAGGCAGGTTGATGTTGACGAAGACGAAGCCCTGGTCCTCGTCCGGCAGGAAGGAAGTGGGCAGGCGCGCCATCAGCAGCCAGACTACGCCGCAGACGGCCAGGAAGATCAGCATCATGCGCTTGGCGCGGCGCAGCGAGTAGGCCACCGTGCCCTGGTAGCGCGCGGCCGTGGCGTCGAAATGGTGGTTGAACCAGCGGAAGAACCGGTCATTCATCCCCAGGATGCCGCTGCGGATGGGGCGGTCATGCCCTGCCCCGCCCGCTGCGGGCGGCTTGAGCAGGGTGGCGCACAGCGCCGGCGTCAGCGTCAGCGCCACGAACACCGACAGCGCCATGGCCGCGACGATGGTGATGGAGAACTGCCGGTAGATCACGCCCGTGGAGCCGCCGAAGAAGGCCATGGGCACGAACACGGCCGACAGCGTCACGCCAATGCCCACCAGGGCCGGCGTGATCTCGCGCATGGACTGGCGCGTGGCCTGCTTGGGCGACATGCCCGTCTCGTGCATCACGCGCTCGACGTTCTCCACCACGACGATGGCATCGTCCACCAGCAGGCCGATGGCCAGCACCATGGCGAACATGGTCAGCGTATTGATCGAGTACCCGGCCAGCGACAGCACGCCGAAGGTGCCCAGCAGCACCACGGGCACGGCGATGGCGGGGATCATCGTGGCGCGGAAGTTCTGCAGGAAGATGAACATCACGATGACCACGAGGATCATGGCCTCGCCCAGCGCGCTGACCACTTCCTTGATGGAGGCGCGCACGAAGGGCGTGGAGTCCGAGCTGACGAAGTAGTCGATCTCGTTGGGGAAGAACGGCTTGAGCTCGGCCAGCTTGGCGGCGATGGTGTCGGCCACCTGCATGGCATTGGCGCCATCGGCCAGCACGATGCCCATGCCCGCGCCGGGCAGTCCGTTGAGCTTGGCCTTGATGGTCAGGTTGTCGGCGCCCAGCTCCACGCGGGCCACGTCCTTCATGAGCACCACCGAGCCGTCCAGCGAGGACTTGAGCACGATATCTTCGAACTGCTCCACCGTCTTGAGCTTGGTGCGCGCCGTGATGGTGGCGTTGAGCTGCTGGTCGGAGACGGCGGGCAGCGCGCCCAGCTGGCCGGCCGAGACCTGGGCGTTCTGCGAGTTCAGCGCATTGACCAGGTCCGACGGCATCAGCGCGTACTTCTCCATCTTGGCCGGGTCCATCCAGATGCGCATCGCATAGTTGGTGCCGAAGACGTTGACATCGCCCACGCCGTCGAGGCGGCCGATCACATCGACCAGGTTGCTGGTCAGGTAGTCGCCGATGTCGACCGCGGTCATGGCCGGGTCCTTGGAGAAGAAGCTGTAGGTGACCAGGAAGTCCTGGCCGCCCTTGTTCACGAACACACCCCGGCTCTTGACCGCATCAGGCAGGCGGTTCACGGCGGACTGCAGCTTGTTTTGCACCTGCACCTGGGCCACGTCGATGTTGGTGCCCGGCGCAAAGGTCAGCGTGGTGCGCGCGCGGCCCGAGGCGTCGGACGTGGAGCTCATGTAGAGCATGTTGTCGATGCCCTTGAGCTGCTGCTCGATGATCTGGGTCACCGAGTTCTCGACCGTCTCGGCCGAGGCGCCCGTGTACTGCGCGCCGATGGTCACGCGCGGCGGCGCGATGTCGGGGTATTGCTCCAGCGGCAGCGTGAAGATGGACAGCGCGCCGCCCAGCATGATGACGATGGCGATGACCCACGCGAAGATGGGCCGGTTGATGAAGAACTGAGCCATGTGACGGGTTCCTGCGGCTTAGCCGGCGGCGGGAGCAGGAGCCGCTGCCGGTGCAGGAGCTGGAGCAGGCGCCTTGTCCGCAGCGCCAGGTGCTGCCGGCCCGTCGGCCGGCTTGCCCTTGCGGGCCTGGGCCTTGGCGCGCAGGTCCACCTCCACGGCGCGCACCTTGTCGCCGGGCTTGATGCGCTGGAAGCCATCGACCACCACGCGTTCGCCGGCCGACAGGCCGTCCTGCAGCAGCCACATATTGCCCACGGCACGGTCGATGTTCACGGGCCGGCGCTCGATCACGTCGTCGGCCTTGGCCACCAGCACGCTGGCCTTGCCGGTCAGGTCGCGCGTCACCGACTGCTGGGGCACCAGCAGCGCCTCGGGCGCCAGGCCCGTGGGCAGCAGCGCCTGCACATACATGCCGGGCATGAGAACGCCCTGCGGGTTGGGCACCACGGCGCGCAGCGTCACGCTGCCCGTGGTGGCATTGACGATCACGCCGGCAAACTGCAGCTTGCCCTGGTGGCTGTAGTCCGTGCCATCGTCCAGGCGGATGCGCACGGCCACCTTGTCGCCCTCCACCTTCTGGAAGCGCCCGGCATCCCAGTCGCGCTTGAGCTGCAGCAGCTCGCTGGTGGACTGGGTGAAGTCCACATACATGGGGTCCAGTTGCACGATGGAGGTCAGCGCCTCGGTCTGATTGGCCGTCACCAGCGCGCCCGGCGTCACGGTGGACAGGCTGATGCGCCCGCTGATGGGCGCCTCGATGCGGCTGTACTTGAGGTTGATGCGCGCGGTCTCCAGATTGGCCTTGGCCACGGCCACGTCAGAGCGCGACTGGGCTGCGGCGGCCTGGCTTTCCTCGAAGGCCTGCTGGCTGATGGCATCGATCTTGACCAGCTCGGCGTTGCGCCGCGCCGTGGCCTCCAGCGTGCGGGCGCTGGCCTCGGACTTGGCCACGGCCGCCTGGGCGCTGGCCTCGGTGGCGCGCAGCGAGGCCGCGTCGATCTGGTAGAGCTGCTGGCCCTGGCGCACCAGGGCGCCCTCGGTGAACAAGCGCTTTTGCACGATGCCCGATACCTGGGGCCGCACTTCGGCGGTCAGCGAGGCGCGCGTGCGGCCCGGCAGCGTGGCGTCCAGCTGCTGGCTCTGCTTTTGCAGCGTGACCACGCCCACCTCGGTCGCGGCCTTGGCCGTGGCGGCAGGTGCGGCATCCTTCTTGGAGCAGGCCGCAAGGCTTGCGGCCAGCGCCAGTGCGCACAGCACGGCGGTGCCGATGCGCCGGCCGCCGGCCGGCGAGGCGGAAGCTTGTACGTGCCCTGCGCCGGGCTGGGAATCGGAAGGCGCAGCAAGGCGCGGGCTCGGCGAAAAGGGCACGTCAGAAATCATGGGAGCAGCGAAGTCGTTGGGGGCATCGCACGATTGTGCAGTGCCCATATTTCTTGTTTGTAAAGCGGATGGCATGCCACCGAAATCTCCTGGCAAGTCCATCCAGGATGATGCATGTGTCGGAGCGCGCCGACACATGCAAGTTCAATGCCATTTACGGGCCTGTTCAGTGCTTAGGCACGGGTGCCGTGCGCACGCGCAGCAGGCTGAACACGCCCGCCATGGCCGCAAAGCAGCCCGCCACGGCCAGGGCCACGATTTCGGCATGGCCGCCATGCCCGCCCGCGAAGGTGAAGATGGTGGCCAGCACCACGGCGCCCAGGGTCTGCCCCGTGAGCCGCGCCGAACTCAGCATGCCGCCGGCCGCGCCGCTGCGCGCCAGGGGCGCCGTGGTCACGATGGTGTGGTTGTTGGGCGACTGGTACAGCGCAAAGCCGCTGCCCGCCAGCAGCATGCGCCAGACCATGTCCACGGTCGAAGGCGCATCGGGCATGGCCGCCAGCGCCCACAGCCCGCAGGCGAACATGGCCATGCCGATGCCGCCCAGCAGCCCGTCCGCATAGCGGCCGATGAGCCGGCCCGCGATGGGCGCCGTCAGCACCGTGGCCAGCGGCCAGGCCGTGATCAGCAGCCCGGCCTCGATGGGCGACATGCCGTGCGACTCCAGCAGCAGGAACGGCAGCGCCAGGTAGGCCAGCATCTGCGCGCAAAAGGCGCTGACCGATCCGCACATGGACAGCGCAAACACCGGAATGCGCAGCAGGTCCACCGGCAGCAGCGGCGCGGGCAGGCGCCACTGGCGGCGCACATACCAGGCGCCCACCAGCAGGCCCGCGCCCAGCAGCCACCAGCCCGAAGGCAGGGAAGAATCGGCACCGCCGGCGCGCACGCCCAGCTGCTCGCCGCCCAGGAAGATCAGGCTGAACATGAGAATGTTGAGCAGCACATCCAGCGGCGACAGCCGCGCCCCTGCATGGCCGGCCACGGCATTGGCCGGCAGCGCGCGGCGCCCCAGCCACAGCGTGAACAGGCCCAGCGGCAGATTGGCCGCAAACAGCCAGGGCCAGCTGGCCACCGACAGAATCGCCGCCGCCACCGAGGGCCCGGCCATGGATGCCGTCGCCACCACCAGCGAATTCACGGCCATGCCCCGCCCCAGCAGGGCACGCGGATAGATCAGCCGCACCAGGGCGGCGTTGACGCTCATCACGCCCGCAGCGCCCAGGCCCTGCAGCGCACGCGCCGCCACCAGCGTGGGCAGCGACGTGGCCAGCATGGCCGCCAGCGAGGCCACGGAAAACACCAGCATGCCCACCAGATACACACGGCGGTAGCCCAGGCGTTCGCCCAGGGCCGCCAGCGGCAGCAGCAGCACCAGGCTGGCAAGCTGGTAGGAATTGACCACCCACAGCGTATGGGCAGAGCTGGCCTGCAGCTCGCGCGCCATGGCCGGCAGTGCCAGATTGACCAGGGTGCTGTCCAGCACCGACAGCGTCAGCCCCAGGATGATGACCAGCATCGCCTGGCCGCGAGGGCCTGACGGAAGTCCATCGTGGACAGGAGCAGCCTCTGCCGCGGGTGCCAGGCTCATGAATGGTCCTTTGCGCCCACGCGATGGGCACGCGCACCGCCCAGCGTGATCCAGGCCAGGGCCACACCGATCAGCGCGCCCGTGGCCATGCCCACCACCATGGGCAGGGGCTTGCCCGTGGAGAACAGGCCCACGATCTGCATGGCCGCGGCGCCCGACAGCATCTGCAGCGTGCCCAGCAGCGCCGAGGCCGTGCCGGCAATGGCGCCGTGCTCCTCCAGCGCCAGCACCGAGGTCGTCGGAATCACCAGCCCCATCAGCGCGCTGGCCACGAAGTACAGGCTGATCAGCACGGCCAGCCGCTCACCGCCCAGCAGGTAGTACGACAGCAGCGACAGCATCACCAGGCCCGAGCCGGTGGCCGCCACCTTGACCACGCGCACCAGCCCGAAGCGCTGGCCCAGCCAGCCCGTGAACTGCGCCGCGCCGATGAAGGCGATGGCGTTCAGCCCGAAGGCCAGGCTGTACTGGGTGGAGCTCAGTCCGTAGTAATTGATCAGCACAAAGGGGGAGCCAGCCAGGTAGACGAAAAAGCCCGCCATGGCGCAGCCGCCGATGAAGACCAGGCCCAGGTAATGCCAGTCGCGCAGCAGCACGCCGTAGGCGCGCAGTGCGCCGGCCACGCTGCTGTCCAGCCGCGCGGCGGCCCCGCGCGTTTCCTTCAGGCCCATGAACACGGCCACCAGGCCGATCACGGCCGCCACGGCCACGGCCCAGAACACGCCGCGCCAGCTGCTGACGGCGATCACGCCGCTGCCGGCCAGCGGCGCCAGGATGGGAGAGACGCTGAACACCAGCATCAGCAGCGACATCATGCGGGCCGCCGCGTGGCCGGTGTGCAGGTCGCGCACCACGGCGCGCGGCACCGCCATTCCGGCGGCCGCGCCCAGGCCCTGGATGAAGCGCAGCACCACCAGCGTCTCGATGCTGGTGGCCATGGCGCAGCCCACGCTGGCCAGCGCGAACACGGTCAGGCCGAAGTACAGCGGCGGCTTGCGCCCCACCATGTCCGAGACCGGCCCGTACAGCAGCTGGCCCACGCCCAGCGAGAGGAAGAAGGCCGTCAGGCTGGCCTGCACCGCGCCCACCTGGGCACCCAGGCTGCTGCCGATCTGGGGCAGCGCGGGCAGGTACATGTCGATGGCAAACGGACCGATGGCCGAGAGCAGGCCCAGGATCAGCACCAGGCGCAGTGTGTGGGAATCAGGGGAAGCGGGAGAAGAGGAAGGCATAGACGCAGACATAGACGCGCCATTGTGGCGGCAAGCGCGCGGGGCTGCAGGAGGCTGCTCACATTTCCTGGGCATGCAGCCCCGCGCACCTGACGGTGGCGGCTTGCCGTGGCACAAATTCAGAAGCCCGCAATCCTGTTACGCTCTGAAACGAGATTGCCACCCAAGAGGCCAACCCACCTTTTCATCGCTGCAACTGCCATCGCCATCGCCATCGCCATCGCCATCGCCACTGCAACACACCATGCGCCCATCCCTGCCTTCCCTTCCACCGGCCCTGAATGCATTGCCAGGGCCCCTGCTCGCCGCCCTGCTGCTGGGTGTCTGCACGCTGGGTTCTGCCCAGGCAGCGCAGCGAGAGACACAGCAGGAGGCACAGCGCAGCCCCAGGCCCGGCGCCGCTCCTGTGCTGGAAGTATCCGAAGACGGCCGCGACGTGATTGACCGGCGCGCCCGCCTGCTGTGGCCGCGCTGCGTGGAAGGCATGCAGTGGAATGGCAAGACCTGCACGGGCCTGCCTGAGCTGTTCACGCACAAGCAGGCGCAGGCCCTGGCCACCGAGCGGGCCAAGCAGGACGGCGTGCGCTGGCGCCTGCCGCGCGTCAACGAGATGCGCCGGCTGATCTCGCGCGATATACGGCCGCAAGGCCTGTCGCCCGAGCTGTTCCCGGGCGCACCGCGCGGCTGGCACTGGACGGGCACGGCAGCGGTGAACGCGCGGCCCGTCAATCCCTACAACTACAGCAACATCTCGGGCAGCGCCGGTACGCAGCTTTCAGCCCAGCAGGCCTGGGCGATTGACCTCGACAGCCTGGAGACGCGGCCCAACATGGGGCGCGGCAACCAGCTCATGGTGCGGCTGGTGCGGCCCCTGCCCTCCGCGCCGCCCGATGAAAAGGGCGAGGCTCCCGCCAGGCCAGCCCCCCACAGGCCGGACCCGGACGAAGAGGACTGATGCTCAGGCCGCGCGCAGCGAGGCCTTCAAGCTGGCGCCCAGTTCGGGCTTGTGCGCGAACGGATCGGTGGGATTGCGCCCCTGCACCACATCTTCCATGCGGGTCTGGACCGAGCCCAGGGCCTGCGGATGGCTGTAGATGTAGAACTGGTTGGCCGCAATGGCGTCGAAGACCTTCTGCGCCACGTCGGGGGCCGTGACCTTGCCCGAGCCCACGGCCTTCTCGCTCATGGCCTGGCCGATCTTCTGGCTGGCCGTCAGCGGCTGGGCGGCCAGATGGCTGGGCCGGTTGCGCTCGCTGTGGCTGATGCCCGTGGGCACGAAGAAGGGGCACAGCACGCTGGCGCTGATCTGGTCGGAGACCAGGGCCAGGTCCTGGTAGAGCGTCTCGGTCAGGCTCACCACGGCATGCTTGCTGACGTTGTAGATGCCCATGTTGGGAGGCGCCAGCAGGCCGGCCATGCTGGCCGTGTTGACGATGTGGCCCTCGAAGGACGGGTCGGCCTTGGCCGCCTCCAGCATCATGGGCGTGAACAGCCGCACGCCATGGATCACGCCCCAGAGGTTGACGCCCAGCACCCACTGCCAATCTTCCAGCGTGTTCTCCCAGACCAGCCCGCCCGCGCCCACGCCTGCGTTGTTGAACACGAAGTGCGGCGCGCCGAACTGCTGACGCACCTCATCGGCCAGGGCCTGCATCTGGGCTGCGTCGGACACATCCACGCGGCGTGCCAGCACGCGCACGCCCTGCCCTTCGAACTCGGCGGCGGCCCTGTCCAGCGCTTCCTGCTGCACATCGACCAGCACCAGGTTCATGCCCAGCTTCGCGCCAATGCGCGCGCACTCCAGGCCGAAGCCCGAGCCCGCGCCCGTCAGCACCGCCGTCTTGCCCTTGAAGTTCTTGATCATTCCCTTGTCTCCTGGTTTTTGTGGTGGTTCAGATCAATTTGACGAGTTGCTTTCCAAAGTTCTTGCCCTTGAGCAGACCCAGGAAAGCGGAAGGTGCGGAGGCAATGCCTTCGGCAATGCTCTCGCGCGGGCGCAGCTTGCCGGTGCCCACCAGGCGGCCCAGTTCCTGCAGCGCCTCGGGCCAGACTTCCATGTGCTCGCTGACGATGAAGCCTTCGATGCGGATGCGGTTGATCAGGATGAGCGCGGGATTGGTCATGGGCAGCGGCGTGCCGTCGTAGCCGGCGATCATTCCGCACAGCGCGATGCGCGCAAAGGCGTTGGTGCGCAGCAGCACGGCGTCGAGGATGTAGCCGCCCACGTTCTCGAAGTAGCCGTCGATGCCCTGCGGGCAGGCGTCCTTGAGCGCCTTGGCCATGGTCTTGGTGTCGGGGTGCTCGCGGTAATCGATGCAGGCGTCGAAGCCCAGCTCCTCGGTGGCGTAGCGGCACTTCTCGGGGCCGCCCGCAATGCCCACCACGCGGCAGCCGCGTGCCTTGGCCAGGGCCGCGAAGGCGCTGCCCACGGCGCCCGTGGCGGCGCTGACCACCACGGTCTCACCGGCCTTGGGGGCGATGATCTTGACCAGGCCGTACCAGGCCGTCACGCCGGGCATGCCCACGGCGCCCAGGTAGTGCGACAGCGGCACATGGGTGGTGTCCACCTTGCGCAGCATGCCGGGCGCATCGCCATCGACCACGCTGTATTCCTGCCAGCCGCCCATGCCCACGACCTTGTCGCCAACGGCAAACTTGGGATGACGGCTTTCCACCACCTCGCCCACGGTACCGCCGATCATCACTTCGCCCAGCGGCTGCGGCTGGGCGTAGCTCTTGCTGTCATTCATGCGGCCGCGCATGTAGGGGTCCAGGCTCAGGTAGTGGTGGCGCACCAGCACCTGGCCTTCGGCCAGCGCGGGGGTCTCGGTCTTGGCAAGGCGGAAATTGCTTTCCACGGCTTCGCCCTCGGGGCGGTTGTCGAGCAGGATCTGCTGGTTCACGGGCATGGGAAAACCTCCGGTGGCATCACAAACAATGGAACCAGTTCCCGGTGCTGCCGGGGCTGGCGTGTGGCATTGGGTATCTGGCAGATTCGCCGTGCGGATCAGTCCGTGGCGAGGGTTGTCTCGGCGGCGGCCGGCTTGGCCACGCGCGGCATGTACTTGAACGTTCCGGTCGCATGGCTGCACAGCCGGCCCGAGGCATCGAACACGCGCGCCTCGGTATAGGCCATGGAACGCGTGCGGTGCAGCACCACGCCCTTGGCCACCAGGGGGCCGCGCGCCGGCTGCATGAAGCTGGTCTTCATCTCGATGGTCACGCAGCCCATGTCGCGCTGCAGGCTGCGCGCGGCAACGGCCATGGTCACGTCCAGCAGGGTCATGGTGGCGCCGCCGTGGGTCACGTCAAAGGTGTTCAGGTGCTCGGGACGCGCCTCGAAGCGCAGTTCGGACTCCCCGTCCTCCATGCGGTGCAGGGTGAAACCCAGGTGGTCGACAAAGGGGATGGGGTGGCCAAAATCCAGCACGAAATTCTCCAGTTCAGATCGCAATGCAGGCGAGCATAAGGGCGCCCGAAGGCACCATGGCGCGCGGCGGCACGATCTGCGGGAAAAACTGTCACCTCGGCAGCAGCGCCGCTGCGGCTCAACCGCCCACCAGGGCGCTGACGCCGCCGTCCACGGCCACCCACTGGCCCGTGATGTGCTTGCCCGCGTCGCTGGCGTACAGCAGGGTCAGGCCCTTGAGGTCTTCGTTGTCGCCCAGGCGGCGCAGCGGGGCGTGGGATTTCATCTCGTCCTCGCCCAGGGTCTCGATCAGCACGCTGGCCATCTTGGTCTTGAAGAAGCCCGGGCAGATGGCGTTGACGTTGATGCCGTGCACGCCCCACTCACCGGCCAGCGCGCGCGTGAAGTTGATGACCGCGCCCTTGGAGGTGTTGTAGGCAATGGTCTTCATGCCCAGCGGGTTACCGCCCAGCCCTGCGATGGAGGCCAGGTTGATGATGCGCCCGGTATTGCGCGGGATCATGCTGCGCCGCGCGATCTGCTGGCTCAGCAGGAAGTAGCCGCGCACGTTGAGATTCATCACCTTGTCCCAGGCAGCCACCGGGTGCTCCTCGGCCGGCGCGCCCCAGCTGGCGCCCGCGTTGTTGATGAGGATGTCCACCTGGCCCAGGCGCTCCAGGGTCTCGGCGGCCAGGCGCTCGATGTCGGCCTCGTTGGCGCAGTCGGCGGCGATCCAGCGGGCGTCGATGCCTGCGGCCTGCAGCTCGGCAGCGGCTTCCTCCAGGTCGGCGGCCTTGCGCGAACTCAGCATGATCCTGGCGCCCGCCTCGCCCAGCGCATGGGCCATCTGCAGGCCCAGGCCGCGCGAGCCGCCGGTCACCAGAGCGGTCTTGCCGGTGAGGTCGAAAAGTTGCTGCACATTGCGAGTCATTCGTCTGTCTCCTGCGCCGGGTCTTGTGTTCCGGTCATGGTTGGAATGGAGGGCGGCCATCCCCAAGCGGAACAGCCTGCAGCGGCGATTGTGCAAGCCGCCCCGCCGTGCCGCATGTCACATGCGTGTCCGGCCCGTCAATCCCCGAACAGCGAGCGCGTGCCGCCCCAGGCCGCGCCCTCGATCTCCAGCATGCGCAGCTTGGTCAGCGCGCCGCCGCCGCCCGAAAAACCGCCCGGCTGGGCGCCGGCAGCCAGCACGCGGTGGCAGGGAATCACGGGCGCAAAAGGGTTGAGGCCCAGCGCCTGCCCCACGGCGCGCGAAAGGCCCACCTCGCCCAACTCGCGCGCAATCTCGCCATAGGTGCGCGTATGGCCGGGTGCAATGGCGCGCGTCAGGTCATAGACGCGGCGGTGAAAGTCCGACACGCCGTGCCAGTCCAGGGCCAGCCCGGCCAGATCCGGCAGTGCCTCGCCTGCGGGCAGCATGCGCCGTGATCGCAGATCGGGCAGCACCGGGCCGTCACGCAACTGCTGTGCGCTGGGCACGGAAGGCTCCAAGGTCCATTCGCCATGGCCCGCCATGAGCACCTGCACGCCGGCGATGGCCTGTGCCACGCTGGCCGGCAGGTCCTCGGCCCGCGCCGCTGCGGCGTAGCTGCCCGGTCTGCGCAATTGCACGCCGCGCAGCATGCGCGTGCGCGTGGCGGCCGGGCCGTCCACCTCGGGCAACTGAAAGGCCACCAGGCCGCAGGCGCCCCAGGCCACGCCGCAGGGCCCCACGCGCGTGGCAAACAGCGCGTGGCCCGTGGTTTCGGGGTCCCAGGCCGGGCTGCCCGTGGTCGATTCGTTCGTCATGGCGATGGTTTTCTCCTTGCAGGCGATTGTGGCCGGATGGCTGCAGCCGCTGCCTGGCAGTGACCTCACCGGGATAACACTGTAAAAAAACACCGGAAAAATACTGGATGTGCAGCCAGTAAATACTGTATATTTCGCCAGTCATCATCCTCATCTCGTAAACCATGGACATGCAAGAAGCCGCCTTCACCGTCACCTTGTGTGACTACCCCAACCTGCCCGAGCAGGAACGCAACAAGGCCGAGGCACGCTATGCCCGCGTGCTCGAACGCCAACTCGGCAGCGCCGAGCAGGTCAGTGAAACCCTGTACCTGGTAGAGGGCCTGGAAGACACGCCCCCTGAAGAAATCAGCGACGACGCCAAGCTCGCCTTCGCCCGCTGGATGAAGGCTGCGCGCGCCGCCACCGAGGCCGGCATGCAGGGCCTGGGCGACGGCGAATGCAGTTTCTTCGAGGTGCGGCGCGGCTGGCGGCATTGAGCCTGCCCACAGCACCGCTGAATGGAGCCTGAAACCAGGTTTGCCCGGGTTTGCCTGGGCAAGGCCCCAAACTGCATACACTGGCAGACCTTTTCGTCGCCCCCTGCCTGGAACCATACGGTCCCGTACGGTTCCACCCGGCACACCCGGCGCCCCTGCCAGATCCAGCCTCTCCCATGCAAGCCCTGCTCGACGCCATCGCCCGGATGGCCCTGCCCTCCGACGCCCAACGCATCTTCCACGGCCGTGGCGGCCTGTATCCGGGCTGCGAGCATCTGGTGCTCGATGCCTTCCCGCCCGTGCTGGTGCTCACCAGCTTCCAGCCGCTGGACGATGACGCCCTGGCCGCCATCGGCACGGCGCTGTCACTGCGCTGGAGCGAACTGGCACCGGACCAGCCCCTGAACTGGGTCTACCAGCTGCGCCAGCCCGCCGCGCCCGCCGAAACGCGGCTCATGGCCGGTGAGGTGCCGGACCCCCACATCGTCACCGAGGCCGGCACGCGCTACCGCGTGCAGGTGCTGCGCGGCCAGAACCACGGCCTGTTCCTGGACATGGCCGAAGGCCGGCGCTGGGTGCACGCGCATGTCGCCAACCATCCCGAGCACCGCCACGGCATCAAGGTGCTCAACCTGTTCGCCTATACCTGCGCCTTTTCGGTAGTGGCCCTGCAGGCCGGGGCGCGCCATGTGATGAACATGGACATGGCCCAGGGCGCGCTGGCCACGGGCCAGCAGAACCACCGGCTCAACGATCTGTCGGGCGCCAGCTTCCTGGCCCACGATATCTTCAGCAGCTGGGGCAAGATCACGCGCGGCGGGCCCTACCACCTGATCGTGGTGGACCCGCCCAGCTACCAGAAGGGCAGCTTCGTCGCCACCAAGGACTATGCCCGCCTGATGCGCCGCCTGCCCGACCTGCTGCGCCCCGGCGGCCATGTGCTGCTGTGCCTGAACGCGCCGGAGATGGGTACGCAGTTCCTGACATCGCAGATGCAGGAAGTGGCGCCCGAGCTGGAGTTCGTCGAGCGCCTGGCCAACCCGGCCACCTTCGCCGACATCGACGCCGAGCGCAGCCTCAAGGTGCTGGTCTACAGGGCGCCCGCAACACCCGCAGCGGCCGACACGGCTTCCTGACCCGCCCGGCCCTTGAGCGCACGGCGCCCCGCATAGACGGCGGCCGGGCCCAGTTCGCGCTCGATGCGCAGCAGCCGGTTGTACTTGGCCGTGCGGTCGGCGCGCGACAGCGAGCCGGTCTTGATCATGGCGCACTGGGCCGCCACGGCCAGGTCGGCAATGCTGGTGTCCTCGGTCTCGCCCGAGCGGTGCGACATCACCACGCCGTAGCCCGCGCCATGCGCCAGGCGCAGCACGTCCCAGGTTTCGGTCAGCGTGCCGATCTGGTTGATCTTGACCAGGATGGCGTTGCCCACGCCCTGTGCAATGCCGCCCTCAAACAGGCCGGGGTTCGTGCAGAACACATCGTCACCCACCAGCTGGCAGCGTCCGCCCAGGCGCCGGCCCAGGGCCTGCCAGCCCTCGATATCGTCCTCGGCCATGCCGTCCTCGATGGAGACGATGGGGTAGTGCTCCACCAGTTGCGCCAGGTAGTCCACCTGCTGCTGGCGGCTGCGCACCAGGCCCTCGCCCGCGTAGCGGTAGCCGTCCTCTCCATGGAACTCGCTGGCCGCAGGGTCCAGCGCCAGGGCGATGTCCCTGCCGGGGCGCAGGCCGGCGCGCTCGATGGCGGCCATCAGGTGGTCCAGCGCCTCGGGCGCGCTGCGCAGGGCGGGCGCAAAGCCGCCCTCGTCGCCCACGTTGACGCTGTGGCCTGCAGCCTTGAGCGCATGGCGCAGCGTGTGAAAGACCTCGGCGCCCATGCGCAGCGCCTCTCCGAAGCTGTCCGCCCCCACCGGCAGCAGCATGAACTCCTGGAAGTCCAGCGGATTGTCGGCATGGGCGCCGCCGTTGATGACATTGATCATGGGCACGGGCAGCACGCGCGCCTGGGCGCCGCCCATGTGCCGCCACAGCGGCATGCGCTGGCTGGCCGCCGCCGCGCGGGCCACGGCCAGCGACACGCCCAGCAGCGCGTTGGCGCCCAGCCGGCTTTTGCCGGGCGTGCCGTCCAGCGCCATCATGGCCGTGTCGATGCGGCCCTGGGCGTCGGCCCGCATGCCGCGCAGCAGATCGCGCAGCTCGGTGTTGACGGCCTGCACCGCCCCCAGCACGCCCTTGCCCAGGTGGCGCGAGGCATCGCCGTCGCGCCGCTCCAGCGCCTCATGCCGCCCAGTGGAGGCGCCCGAGGGCACCAGGGCCAGGCCGCGCGCGCCGTCCTCCAGCTCGACCTCGACCTCCACGGTGGGGTGGCCCCGGCTGTCCAGCGCCTCATGGGCCGCGATATCGGTGATCTGCATGGAAACTCCTTTTCGTCAATAAATTGAACTGTGCAAAGGAGTTGGCAAGCCTGCACAACTCCAATGAACAGGCCTCCATGCTAGAAATCACGGCGATGCGGGACAATGCAGTTTTTCTGCCCATGCGTCAGCTTTTCTGACGAATTGATTGCCATGAGACAACTGCCACCGCTGGCCGCCCTGCGCGCCTTCGAGGCCATTGCCCGTACCGGCTCGGTGACCCGCGCGGCCGAGGAACTGTGCCGCAGCCACGGTGCCATCAGCCGCCACCTGCGCCTGCTGCAGGAGCACGCGGGCGCGGCGCTGTTCGAGAAAGAAGGCACGGGCCTGCGCCTGACCGAGGCCGGCGCCGCCTTCCATGCCTCGGTGCGCACGGCCTTCGACCAGCTGGAGGCCGCCTATGCCCAGCTGGCGCGCGACGCCCAGGCGCCGGGGCTGCATGTGGCCTGCAGCGCCACCTTTGCCATGCGCTGGCTGGTGCCGCAGCTGGCGGTGTTCTACCGCAGCCACCCGCATATCCGCATCCGCCTGTCCATGACCTCGGCGCGCGAGATGCGCCACGAGGGCGCCGACCTGATCATTGCCTGGGACCTGTCCACCTATGCCGAGGCCGACCGCCGCCGCGCCATCGAACTGGCGCCCGTGCACTTCGGCGCCGTCTGCACGCCGGCCTATGCCCGGCGCCGGCCCGCCAACCGCGCGCGCATTGCACATGAGTACACGGCCAGCGCCTGGAACCAGTGGGAAGCCCTCACGGGCCAGCCCGTGGCCCTGGGCGAGACGCTGGCGTTCCCGCACACACACCTGTGCATAGAAGCAGCGTTGTCAGGCCTTGGCGTCGCCCTGGTGGAGCAGCGGCTGATCGCACGCGAGCTCAAGGAGGGGCTGCTGGTGGCGCCCCATGGCTTCGTGCCCTTCGAGGGCGGCCTGCGCACCGTGCCCGCCGCAGGGCGCACGCTGCCGGCCCAGGCGGGAGTTTTCATCGAATGGATGCGCAGCGCGCTGGCCGTCGTGCCGGCATAGGCCAGACGGCCTAGGCCCTACCCCATTCGCGCAGGCGCCGGTACAGCAGCCCGCGCGAGACGCCCAGCATGCGGGCGGCCTGGGAGATATTGCCCTGGCAGCGGGCCAGGGCCTGCTCGATCAGCTCGCGGCTGGCCTCGCCCAGGGAGGACGGTGCCTCGGACGGCGCCTCGGCGGGCGGTGGCAGGGCCTCGATGGCCGGCAGCACCTCCTCGACCTGGGAAGATGCCTCATCCAGCCGCACCTGCATCCACAGCGTCAGCCCCGTGGGCAGCATCTGCGGGCGCGCCTGGCCGTGGTGGGCCAGCTCCAGCAACTGGTTCAGGCCCAGGCCGAAGACTTCCTCTGCCGCCAGCCCCTCGGCGGGCCGGCGCGGGCAGTCGAACAACTGGGCACCCACGCCGTTGAACCAGCGCACCATGCCGCCGCCATCCACGGCGGCCAGCCCTTCCAGCGGCGTGCCGAACATGCTGCGGCTGGACTGGAAGCGCAGCAGCAGGTGCATGCGGGCAGCGCCCACCAGCAGCCGGTTCTCGATGCAGGTGGCGTACATGTGGGCCATGGCGCCCGCATCGAAGCGAAAGGGCCCCGCCTCGCTGCTCAGGTCCAGCATGGCCACGGTGCGCCCGCTGGCGTCGCGCACGGGCGCGGCCGCGCAGTGCAGCGAGGCCAGGCAGCGAAAGAAATGCTCGCCGCCACGCACATGGCAGACCTCGCCCGTGCGCACGGCCACGCCGGGTGCGCCCGTGCCCACGGCATCCTCGGCGATGTTCACGCCCACGCGTGCGGCCGTCAGCAGCAGCGGGCCGTCGCCCGGCGTGGGGCGCGAGGCGATCAGCACCACGCCCTCGCTGCAGGTCAGCATGGCGCGCGCCTGGCTGCCCGCGATCACGGTCTCGAGTTCGGCGATGGGGTCGCGCGCCGCCTCGATCAGCGCGCGGTTGTGGGTCAGCAAGGTGGCCGTGCGGATCTTGCTGACCGGGTCGAAGCTGATCTTCTCGTCGGGGCTGCGGCTGGCGCCCAGGCAGCGCGTCCAGGACTGCAGCACGGGCTCGGACACCAGGCCCGAGGGGCGCTCGCCACGCTCGAAATAGCGCTCGCGCGCCAGCGCCACCCGGTCCTGGCGCGTGGCATAGAAGGGGTTGGAGGACAGTGGGGCGGAAGGCGGCTGTTGCATGACGGACATCAAAACTGCCGCGATTGTTGTTCCGCCACGGCACAGGACAGCACTAGGGAAATCACCCGTGTTGGAACAGGTTCCCGGGCTCGGTAACCTCGGGCATCGCCACAGGCCCGCCCGCAATGACACGCTCCCCACACAGCACAAGACACACCCGGCCCGCCCTGTCCACCCTGGGCGCCGCACTGGCCTGTACGCTGCACGCCCTGCCCGCCCGCGCGGCGGACGCAGCGCAGGACTCCAGCGAGGCCCTGCTCGCCCCCGTGGTCATCACGGCCAGCCAGCCCGGTGCCGGCCCCGATCTGTGGCGCGCCACCGCCGCCATCGACAGCGTGGAAGGCGCCGTGCTGCGAGACGGGCAGATGCAGATCAACCTGTCCGAGAGCCTGGCGCGCGTGCCGGGCCTGGTGGTGCTGAACCGCCAGAACTTCGCACAGGACCTGCAGATCTCGGTGCGCGGCTTCGGTTCGCGCTCCACCTTTGGCGTGCGCGGGCTGCGCCTGTACGTGGACGGCATTCCGGCAGGCGCGCCCGACGGCCAGGGCCAGGCCGCCAACTTCACGCTGGGCAACGCCGCGCGCCTGGACGTGGTGCGCGGCCCGGCCGCCGTGCTCTACGGCAACAGCGCAGGCGGTGCGCTGCTGCTGTACACCGAAGATGGCGAGGAACCGGGCCTGTGGCGCAGCGGCATGGCCGTGGGGCCGGACGGGCTGTGGCGCCTGTCCACCCAGCTGCGCGGCACTATCGGGGGCGGAAAGCCGGACCAGGCGGATGGCGGCTCCGCCCCATGGCGCTATGCCATCCACATCGAGCGCTTCGCCACCGACGGCATGCGCCCCCAATCGGCCGCCGACCGCAGCACGGCCCACATGAAGCTGTCACGCAAGCAGGGCGACGACCAGTGGCTGCTGCAGTACCAGGAGCAGCGCGCCAGCGCCCAGGACCCGCTGGGCCTGACACGCGCCGAGTTCGAAGCCGACCCCGGCCAGACCACGGCCAGCGCGCTGCGCTTCAATACGCGCAAAAGCGTGCGCCAGCGCCAGTTGGGCGCCGCCTGGCAGCACCAGTTCGGCGCGGGCCAGCGCCTGGAGCTCATGGCCTATGCGGGTATGCGCTCGGTGCTGCAGTACCAGTCCATTCCCGTGGCCACGCAGGCACCGCCCTCGCATTCAGGCGGCGTGATCGACCTGGACCGCGACTACGCGGGCATGAACCTGCGCTGGCGCAGCACCCACGAGGATGTGGCCGGCGGCCGGTTGGACTGGTCGGCGGGCCTGGCCTACGACTGGCAGGGCGAAACCCGGCGCGGCTACGAGAACTTCATCGGCAGCCAGCTCGGCGTGCAGGGCCGGCTGCGCCGCGACGAACGCAACCAGGCGCGCTCCGCCGACCCCTACCTGCAGGCCGAATGGAGCACGCAGAGCCTGGCCCTGAGCGCCGGCCTGCGCCAGGCGCGCGTGCGCTACCGCTCCGAGGACCACTACATCGCAGCCGGCAATGGCGACGACAGCGGCAGCATGGCCTGGCGCGGCTGGCTGCCCTCGCTGGGCCTGCGCGTGAACCTGCTGCCGGACCTGGTGGCGCACGCATCGGTGGGCCGGGGCATGGAAACGCCCACGCTCAACGAAGTGGCCTACCGGCCCGGCGGCCAAAATGGCATGAACAGCGGCCTGAACACCGGCCTGGCCGCCAGCGCCCACAACACCGTCGAGGTCGGCCTGCGCGGGCGCCACGGCAACGCGGGCTGGAACCTCACGCTGTTCGAGACCCATACCCAGCGCGAACTCACCGTGCTGTCCAACACGGGCGGGCGCGCCACCTACCAGAACGCAGGCCGCACGCTGCGCCGGGGGCTGGAATTCTCGGGCAATGCCCAATGGGGGCCACTCACGGCCAGCACCGCCCTGACCCTGCTGCAGGCCCGCTACCGCGACAGCTTCCTGACCTGCGAGGCCACGCCCTGCACCACGCCCACCGCCCCGGTGGATGCCGGCGCGCGCCTGGCCGGCACCGCGCCGCGCCGCCTGTGGAGCGAGCTGGCCTGGCAGCTGTCGCCGCAATGGACCTGGACCGTGGACATGCTGCACAGCGGCCCCGTGGCCGTGAACGACCGCAACACCGACCGCGCGGCCGGCTACACCGTCTGGGGCTCCAGCCTGCGCTGGTCACGGCAATGGCAGCAGTGGAGCGCCCAGACCTTTGTGCGGCTGGACAACCTGTTCGACCGGCGCTTTGCAGGGTCGGTCATCGTCAACGAGGGCAATCAGCGGTTCTTCGAACCTGGTGCGGGACGCGGGCTGTCGGCCGGGGTGACGGTCAGCCGGACGTTCTAGGTTTTCATGTATGGGTCGTTGATTTGCTGATTTATTGAGCTTTCGGGCGATTTTTTGATTCCGCTGCGCGGCGGCTTTCAGAGGCCGGGTCTCGGCCCGGCAGCCGACCTACCTTCTTTTGCTTCGCCAAAAGAAGGTAGGCCAAGAAAAAGCGACCCCACTGTCCGCGACCCCTTCGCTTCGCTACGGGGCAACCTGCGGTGGACGGGATGCGGGGTGCACCGCAGAACTCACTGCGCGCTACGCGCTCCGTTCAAACAACTGCGGCGAGTCAGTTCACGAAGCAGCCCTGTCCTTCGGCAGGGCTGCCACCCCGCATCCCGCCCACCGCAGGCGCGGCCAGAGGGGGCTGGGGCACCTGACATCCAGGACACCACCCGGCAGGGTCAAAAACCAACCCACAAAAAGCCGACACGAACCTGTTCCATCGCGGTACAGATCCGCCCCCGGGTAAATCCGAATGTTGTGGCGCCGGGGCGCTTTTTTTATCGTCTCCCACATGGTGCCCTTGCCCCCTGCGCCATGCACGCAAAAACAAACCACACAGGAGACGAGACAACATGAAGACCCACGTGCTTTCCTCCACGCTGCTGGCCGCCGGCCTGGTGCTGGCCCTGCCGGGCGCCGCGCTGGCGCAGGCAGGCCTGCCAAGCAAAGGCTCGCCCGAGCACATCCGCGCCGTCACCTCGCGCATCGACTCGCAGAGCATCCGCGACAACGCGCGCAGCTCCAAGGACTGGCCCAGCTACGGCATGGACTACAGCGAGACGCGCTTTTCCAAACTCAGGCAGCTGGACACGGCCAATGTGAAGCGGCTGGGCCTGGTCTGGTCGTATGACCTGGAATCCACGCGCGGCGTGGAGTCCACGCCCGTGGTGGTCGATGGAATCATGTACGTCACGGCCAGCTGGAGCGTGGTGCATGCGGTGGACGTGCGCACCGGCAAGCGCCTGTGGAGCTACGACCCCGGCGTGGACCGTGCCAACGGCTTCAAGGGCTGCTGCGACGTGGTCAACCGCGGCGTGGCGGTCTACAAGGGCAAGGTGTATGTGGGCGCCTTCGATGGCCGCCTGGTGGCGCTGGACGCGGCCACGGGCCAGAAGGTCTGGGAGCAGGACACCATCATCGACCGCGCCTACTCGTACACCATCACGGGTGCGCCGCGCGTCATCAAGGGCAAGGTGCTGATCGGAAACGGCGGCGCCGAGTACGGCGTGCGCGGCTATGTCACGGCCTATGACGCCGAGACCGGCGCGCAGCAATGGCGCTGGTTCACCGTGCCCGGCGACCCGTCCAAGCCCTTCGAGAACGAGGCCATGGCGCGCGCCGCCAAGACCTGGGACCCGGCCGGCAAGTGGTGGGAGGCCGGTGGCGGCGGCACGGCCTGGGACACCATGGCCTATGACCCCGAGCTCAACCTCATGTACATCGGCACGGGCAACGGCTCGCCCTGGGCGCAAGCCAAGCGCAGCCCGGCCGGTGGCGACAACCTGTACCTGGCCAGCATCGTGGCGCTGAACCCCGATACGGGCGAGTACGTCTGGCACTACCAGGAAACGCCGGGCGACAGCTGGGACTTCACCTCCACCCAGCCCATGGTGCTGGCCGACATCAAGATCGGCGGCAAGCCGCGCAAGGTCATCCTGCATGCGCCCAAGAACGGCTTCTTCTTCGTGATCGACCGCACCAACGGCCAGTTCATCTCGGCCAAGAACTTCGTCGATGTGAACTGGGCCAGCGGCTACGACGCCAAGGGCCGCCCCATCGAGACGCCGATTGCGCGCAGCGGCGACCGCGCCCGAGACGTGATCCCCAGCCCCTTCGGCGCGCACAACTGGCATTCCATGTCCTACAGCCCCGACACGGGCCTGGCCTACCTGCCGGCCCAGCATGTGCCGCTGACCCTGCAGGACAACAAGAACTGGAAGTTCAACGGCGGCTCCCTGCCCGAGCCGCACAGCAATATCGGCTGGAACACGGCCACGCTGATCAACATGGAGCCGCCCAAGAGCACGCCCTTCGGCCGCCTGATCGCCTGGGACCCGGTGGCACAGAAGGAGCGCTGGCGCGTGGAGCATGCCTCGCCCTGGAACGGCGGCACGCTGGCCACGGCGGGCAACCTGGTGTTCCAGGGCACGGCCGACGGCCGCTTCGTGGCCTATGACGCGCGCAACGGCAAGAAGCTCTGGGAAAAGCCCACGGGCACGGGCGTGGTGGCCGCACCCATCACCTATGAGGTCGATGGCCGCCAGTACGTCTCCATCGCCGTGGGCTGGGGCGGCGTCTACGGCCTGGCCGCGCGCCACACCGAGCGCAAGGGCCCGGGCACGGTCTACACCTTCGCGCTGGACGGCAAGGCCGAGGCGCCTGCCTTCGTCGCCTACCAGCAGGGCAAGCTGCTGCAGGGCGTGCCCTACGACAAGAGCCTGGTGGCCGAAGGCACGGCCCTGTACGTCAGCAACTGCGCCTTCTGCCACGGCGTGCCCGGCGTGGACCGCGGCGGCAACCTGCCCAATCTGGGCTACCTGGACCCGGCCTATATCGAGCACCTGGACAAGTTCATCTTCAAGGGCCCGGCCATGTCGCGCGGCATGCCGGACTTCACAGGCAAGCTGAGCATGGAAGACGTGGAAAAGATCAAGGCCTTCATCCAGGGCACGGCCGACGCGGTGCGGCCCAAGTAGCCAGCGCGAGCAGCCCTCCTCCCTCCCCCAACCTCCCATTCCCCTCCCCGGCCCTGCTGTCCTGCAGCAGGCCTGGGCAGGGCTTTGCCTGAAAACACCGGACCGGACTCTTCGCCATGCCATCCAAGCCCTTCACCCGCGCATCCCTGGCCCTGGCAGCCATGGCCGCCTGCGCCACCTTCAATGCCCACGCCATCGATATCGACGCGGGCGACTACACCGCCCTGCCGCCAGGCACCACGCTGGGCATGGTCTATTACCAGCACGCCACGCGCGACAGCCTCTATGCCAATGGCGAGCAGGCGCCCATACGGCCGAGGCTGACCTCGGACATCGGCATAGCGCGCGGCGTGCACTTCATGAAGCTGGGCGACTATGTGATCGACCCGCAGTTCCTGCTGCCCTTCGGGCGCCTGTCGGCCTCGCGCGATATCGCGGCCATGGGCAGCAATACCGGCGTGGGCGACCTGATGCTGGCCGCCACCCTGTGGCTGACGAAGCCCGGCGACAAGGAGCACTTCGGCATCACCCCCTTTGTCTGGCTGCCCACGGGCCAGTACAACCGCAACGATCCGCTGAGCCTGGGCGAGAACCGCTGGAAGGCGGCGCTGCAGGCCGGCTGGATCAAGCCGCTGGGCAAGAGCGTGACCATGGACCTGGCGGCCGATGTCACCGTCTTCGGCAAGAACGACGACTTCGGCGCCCACAGCGCCACGCTCAAGCAAAAGGCGCAGTTCCAGTTCCAGGGCCTGCTGCGCTACCACCTGTCGGAGACCTCGGACCTGCGCCTGGGCCTGTCGCACCTGACGGGCGGCGAGACCCAGGTCAACGGCGTGTCGCAAAGCGACCGCCAGTCCACCACCAAGGTCTCTTTCGGCGGCGCGGTGTTTGTCGCATCCAAGACGCAGCTGCTGGCCACCGTGGGCCGCGACCTGCATGTGCGCCAGGGCTTCAAGGAGAACGCCCGCATCAACCTGCGCCTGCTGCAGGTTTTCTGAATCCACACCCCCTGTCCCCTGTCCACCACCAAGGAGCACACCATGAACCTCAGCGACATCCAGCACCAGATCACCGAGCGCGCCAGCGCCTTCCTCAACCGGGGTACGCACGACCTCTTCATCGACGGCCAATGGGTGGCGGCCCAGACCGGCCAGCGCCTGTCCACCGTCAACCCGGCCACCGAGGCCGTGATCGCCGAAGTCGCCAGCGCCGGCCCGGCCGACGTGGACCTGGCCGTGCGCGCCGCGCACCGCGCGCTGCACCTGGGCCCCTGGGGCCGCATGCGCCCCGTGGAGCGCGAGCGCCTGATGCTGCGCCTGGCCGACCTCATGGAGACCCATGCCCAGGCCCTGGCCGAGGTCGAATCGCTGGACAACGGCAAGTCCGCCGCCATTGCGCGCGCCGTGGACATCGCCATGGCCATCGACTCCATCCGCTACATGGCCGGCTGGGCCACCAAGATCGAAGGCATGACGCACGAGCACTCCGTGCCCTTCGCGCCCGAGGCCCAGATGTTCACCTACACCCGGCGCGAGCCCGTGGGCGTGGTCGCCGCCGTCGTGCCCTGGAACTTCCCCCTGCTCATGGCCACCTGGAAGCTGGCGCCCGCGCTGGCTGCCGGCTGCACCCTGGTGCTCAAGCCCGCCGAGCAGACGCCGCTGACCGCGCTGATGCTGGCCGAGCTGATCCAGGAAGCGGGCTTTCCGCCCGGCGTGTTCAACGTGGTCACGGGCGACGGCCCCGGCACGGGTGCGCCCCTGGTCTCGCACCCGCTGGTCAACAAGGTCAGCTTCACGGGCTCGACCGAGGTGGGCAAGCTCATTGGCCATGCCTGCATGGACAACATGACGCGCATCACGCTGGAGCTGGGCGGCAAGTCCCCCGTCATCGTGCTGGACGACTGCGACCCGGCCACGGCGGCGGCGGGTGCGGCCAATGCCATCTTCTTCAACCACGGCCAGGTCTGCTGCGCGGGCTCGCGCCTGTACGTGCACAAGAGCATGTTCGACCGCGTGGTGGCCGACGTGGCCGACCAGGCCGCCCGGCTCACCCTGGGCCATGGCCTGGACCCCAGCGCGCAGATGGGCCCGCTGGTCTCGCAGGAGCAGATGGAGCGCGTCTGCAGCTACATCGACATAGGCCGCAGCCAGGGCGCCGAGGTGGTGACGGGCGGCGCCCGCGCAGGCCAGCGCGGCTACTTCGTGCAGCCCACGGTGATGACCGGCGTGCAGCACGACCACCGCGTGGCACGCGAGGAAATCTTCGGCCCCGTGCTCGTGGCCATGCCCTATGACGACCTGGACGAAGTCGCCGCCTGGGCCAACGACACGCCCTACGGCCTGGGCGCCAGCATCTGGTCCAACAACCTGTCCAAGGTCCACCGGCTGATCCCCAAGATCCAGTCCGGCACGGTCTGGGTCAACTGCCACAGCACCCTGGACCCGGGCATGCCCTTCGGCGGCTACAAGCAGTCCGGCATGGGCCGCGACATGGGCCGCACGGCGCTGGATGCCTATCTGGAGACCAAGTCGGTGTTCATCAATCTGTGAGTCGGATACGGCGGGCCGCTCCCTGGCCCGCCTGCACCTGGCTTCAGGAGGCCTCTGAATACCCCTTGGGCCATCCCCCCGGCCGGTCGCAACACTCCTCCCAGCCCAGCTTGCGCGAGGTGTGGCCTATGCCGGGGTTGAAGGTGTTGGTGGGGTCCAGGTCGCGGTAGAAGCCCGCCAGCGCGGGCTTGGCCACGTAGAGGTGGCCCACGTTGTGCTCGGCCGGGTACTCGGCGCGGCGCGCGTCCAGCAGTTCCCACATGCGGTGCTCCATGGCCAGCGGGTCCACGCCCTTCTTGACGATGTAGTCCTGGTGGAAGACATGGCAGAAGAAGTGGCCGTAGTAGAGCTTGTGGACCATGTCGCGCTCGACCTGGGCGGGCAGTTGCTCCACCCATTCGCGGTCGTTGCGGCGCAGGGCGACATCGAGGGCGACGATGTCCTCCACCTGGGCGCGGTGCACCTCGCGGTAGCGGATGGCCGCGCCCGCGATGGCGAAGCGGTGCAGGAAGGCCTTGCGCCCCTCGTCGGCATCGCACTCGAACCAGCCGCCCGTGGTGCTGCCGCTGAAGTGCTGCGTGAGGAAGTTGCGCGTGGCCTCGGCCGTGTCGTTGGACACGCGCACCAGCAGGTGGTGCTCGTAGCGGTCGCGCCACTGGCGCATGCGCGCGGGCAGGTGGCTGGGCAGCAGGTTGGTCAGCGCCTGGATCACGCGGTCGGTGACGCCGCGCAGGCCGAAGCGCTCGAAGAAGCCGTCCACGCGGCTCTTGAGGGCGAAGGCGGCCGGCACCCTGGCCGTGCCGAAGCGGTCGATCAGCAGGAAGGTGTCCTTGCCGTATTTCTCGCCGATGTCGTAGGCCGTGCGGTGGATGTACTCACCCGCGATCGGCAGGCGCGGCAGCGCGGTCAGCAGCTCGCGGCGCACGGCCGTGAGGTCGTCGGGCGCATTGCTGCCTATATAGAAGACGGTGCTGGGCTCCTTGGGAAAGGTGTCCAGCCGCACGGCGAACAGGCACAGCTTGCCGGCCGAGCCCGAGGCCTCGAACAGGCGCGAGGGGTCGGCATTGAAGCGCGCGGGCGTGTCCTCGTCCACGGCGCGCACGGCCTCGGCGTAGCGCGGGTCGGAGGCGGCGCGCTGCGCATCGTGGGCGATGTCGGACTCGGTGTAGTCGCCGTTTTGCAGCCGCGTGAGGATTTCCTCGGGCGTGCGGCCCAGGGCGATGCCCAGGTGGTTGACGAGTTCCAGCGAGCCGTCGTCGCAGACGCGCGCGTACAGCGCCAGCTCGGTGTAAGCCGGGCCGCGCCGCACCAGGGCTCCGCCCGAGTTGTTGCAGATGCCGCCCAGCACCGAGGCGCCGATGCACGACGAGCCGATCACCGAATGCGGCTCGCGCCCCAGCGGCGCCAGCGCCTGCTCCAGCCGGTCCAGCGTGGCGCCGGGCAGGCAGACCACCTGGGCGCCGCCGCCAATGACCTGCACGCCGGTGATGCGCAAGGTGTTGATGAGCACGATCTCGCGGTCGTAGTCCGCGCCGTCGGGCGTGGAGCCGCCCGTCAGGCCCGTGTTGGCGGCCTGCATGATGACGATGCGCCCGGCCGCCACGGCGGCCTGCACCACCTTCCACTGCTCCAGCAGCGTCGCGGGCCGCACCACGGCCAACACCGGGCCCTCGCCCGTGCGGTGGCCCTTGCGAAAGCGGCGCGTGGCCTGGTCGTCGGTGAGCACATGGGCGGCGCCCACGGCTTCGCGCAACTGCAGCAGCAGGGCCTCGCGGGAGACGACCGGAGTCTGCAGCGCGCTCATGGCTGGCGCACCAGCAGGTCGCCGGTGATGGCGGATACCTTGCTCACGCTGGTCAGCGTCATGGCCACGCGCATTTCCTTCTCCAATAGTTCCAGCAGGTGCTTGACGCCCGCCTCGCCGGAGGTGGCCAGGGCGTAGATGAAGGCGCGGCCGATCATGGCGCAGTCGGCGCCCAGGGCGATGGCGCGCACCACGTCCAAGCCGTTGCGGATGCCGGAGTCGGCCAGGATCTTGATCTGGCCCTTGACCGCATCGGCAATGGCCGGCAGCGCGCGGGCCGAGGACAGCACGCCGTCGAGCTGGCGGCCGCCATGGTTGGAGACGATGATGCCGTCGGCGCCAAAGCGCACGGCGTCCTTGGCGTCCTCGGGGTCCAGGATGCCTTTGATGACCATGGGGCCCTTCCAGAAGGCACGTATCCATTCGAGATCCTTCCAGGAGATGGAGGGATCGAAGTTGGCGCCCAGCCAGCCGATGTAGTCGGCCAGGCCCGTGGGGCTGCCCCGGTAGGCCGAGATGTTGCCCAGGTCATGCGGGCGGCCCAACAGGCCCACGTCCATGGACCAGGCCGGATGCGTGACCGACTGCCAGTAGCGGCGCATGGCGGCATTCGGGCCGCTCATGCCCGAATGCGCATCGCGGTAGCGCGCGCCGGGCACGGGCATGTCCACGGTGAAGACCAGGGTGGAGCAGCCGGCCGCCTGGGCACGCTCCAGCGCGTTCTGCATGAAGCCCCGGTCCTTGAGCACATAGAGCTGGAACCACATGGGGCGCTTGATCTTGGGCGCCACCTCTTCGATGGGGCAGACCGAGACCGTGGACATGGTGAACGGAATGCCATGGGCGTCGGCCGCGCGCGCGGCCTGCACTTCGCCGCGGCGGCGGTACATGCCCGTCAGGCCCACGGGCGACAGCGCCACGGGAATGGACAGCTTCTCGCCGAACAGCTCGATGCTGGTGTCCAGCCGGCTCATGTCCTTGAGCACGCGCTGGCGCAGCGCCACGGCGGCCAGGTCTTCCACGTTGCGGCGCAGCGTCTGCTCGGCATAGGCGCCGCCGTCGATGTAGTGGAACAGGAAAGGCGGCAGGCGCTTTTGCGCCGCCGCACGGTAGTCGGAGGTGGAGGAGATGATCATGATGGTGGTCTCATGTCTTTCGTATCAGGTCTGAAGTGGGCAGCAGCGCGGGCGCGGCGTCCAGAGGCAGCCGCATGGAGCGCTCGCGCCGCGCGCGGTCCTCGTCCAGGCGCTGGATGGTGGTGCGCACATGCTCCAGGTGCTCACCGATGCATTCGCGGGCGCGCTGCGGATCGCCGTCCAGGATGGCCTGCATCAGGCTCTGGTGCTGCACGGTCAGCTCCTGCAGGGTCTGGGGCGCGCTCAGGCGGAACATGTCGTGGCGGTTGCGCTCCACCGTGGACAGCACCACGGTGAACAGGCTGTGCATGACCTGCACCAGCACCAGGTTGTGCGAGGCCTCGGCAATGGCCAGGTGGAACTGCGCATCGGCGCGCGCCGCCAGCTCGGCGTGGCCGCTTTGCTGGTGCTGGATCATCACCTCGAAGCAGCGCTGGATATGGTCCTTGTCGCGCTCCGTGGCGCGCTGGGCGGCCAGCCAGGCCGTGCTGGTCTCCAGCGCATGGCGGGTTTCCAGCACGTCGTAGCGGTAGTGGGAGTCGGACTCCATCAGGCCGGCCAGCGGCCGCATGGCGTCCTTGAGCCAGTCCGCAGGCTCGGCAGCCGGCGCCGGCTCCTGCAGGTAAGTGCCATCGCCGCGCCGCGCCACCAGCACGCCCTGGCTGGTGAGTTTCTGTATGGCCTCGCGCACCGAAGTGCGCGAGACACCCAGCTCGGCCGCAAGTTGCCGTTCCGCGGGCAGCCGCTGTCCGGGCTGCACTCCGCTGGCCTGCACCAGGGCAAGCAATTTCTCGACAACTTGATCGGCAACGCGCATGGGGATTCTCAGAATTGGTTTTCAGTGATTCACGGCGCTATGCGCCAGCCTCATCGCATGAAACCCGCACTGCCCAAGCCAGGGACACCGAGCAAGGGCCGCCCCGCCGCGAGGGTGTCGTCCCCCTCCCCCGCGAAGCGGGTAGAGAGGGGGAAGGCGCGCAGCGACTCAGGGGGTGTTTCATGTCAATACCCCGGAATCATCCACGTAAACACATAGGCTTGCAGCGTCGTGATCACCCCGATGATCACGGCGAACATCAGGCTGTGCTTGACCGTGAAGCGGAACAGGTCCGACTCGCGGCCTGCCAGGCCCACGGCCGCGCAGGCAATGGCGATGGACTGGGGCGAGATCATCTTGCCCGTCACGCCGCCCGTGGTGTTGGCCGCCACCGTGAGCACCTGGGGCAGGCCCAGCTGCTGCGCCGTGGTGGCCTGCAGCGCGGCGAACAGCGCGTTGGCCGAGGTGTCCGAGCCCGTCAGGAACACGCCGATCCAGCCCAGGAAAGGCGAGAAGAACGTGAACGCCTGGCCCGTGTGCGCCAGCGCCAGGGCCAGCGTGGCCGACAGGCCCGAGTAGTTGGCCACGAAGGCGAAGGCCAGCACCATGCCGATGGAGTAGATCGGCACGGCCAGTTCCCTGAAGGTCTCACCCAGCGTGGCCACGGCCTTGGCGGGCGACAGCCGCGTGAAGGTGATGGTGATCAGCGCCGCGATCAGGATGGCCGTGCCGGTGGCCAGCAGCCAGTTGAAGGTGTAGACCGCGCCGTAGGGCGCAGCTGCGGCCACGACGGGCGGCGTCTTCTCCACCAGGTTGTGCAGGAAGGGCACGGGGATGTTGATGACGGTGGAGGCCAGCGGGCCGCCTGCGGCGAACAGCGCCTTGAAGGGCTTGATGCTCCAGATCGTCACCATGGCCGTGAGGATGATGAAGGGCGACCAGGCCTTGATGACGGCGCCTGCCGTCAGCGGCGCACCGGAGGTGATGGCCGGTGCTGCAACTGCCGCAGCCTTGCCGCCCTCGCCTTCCGTGTCGAAACGGAAGATGCGCTTGGGCTGCCAGACCTTGAGGAACAGCGTCAGCGCCACCAGCGAGACGATGGCCGAGGTGATGTCCGGCAGCTCGGGGCCGATGAAGTTGGCCGTGAGGAACTGCACCACGGCGAAGGAGCCGCCGCCCACCAGCACCGCAGGCCAGGTTTCCTTGACGCCGCGCCAGCCGTCCATGATGGCCATCAGCCAGAACAGCACGAGCACGGTCATGAAGGGCAGCTGGCGGCCGGCCATCTGGCCGATGGCGAATGCATCCACGCCCGAGACCTGCCCCGCCACGATGATGGGAATGCCCATGGCGCCGAAGGCCACGGGCGCCGTGTTGGCGATCAGGCACAGGCCCGCCGCATAAAGCGGCTTGAAGCCCAGGCCCACCAGCAGCGCGGCCGTGATGGCCACGGGCGCGCCGAAGCCGGCCGCGCCCTCCAGGAAGGCGCCGAAGCAAAAGCCCACCAGGATGAGCTGCAGCCGCTGGTCGGGCGTGACCGACAGGATGGACGAGCGGATCACGTCGAACTGCCCCGTCTTGACCGAAATCTTGTAGAGGAACACGGCCGCCACGATGATCCAGGCGATGGGCCACAGGCCGTAGAAGAAGCCGTACACGGCCGAGGCCAGTGCCGCGCTCACGGGCATCTTGTAGAACAGCAGCGCCACGCCCAGCGCCAGCGCCACGGTGACGGTGCCGGCCTGGTAGCCCTTGAGACGGAACCTGGTCAGCGCCAGGAAGAAAAAGATGATGGGAATCAGCGCGATCAGCGCCGAGATCCAGATGTTCCCGGCGGGATCGTAGTTCTGCTGCCAGATGGTTTGCATGACCGTGTCTCTAGATGATGGGGAGGGCGCGGTAAGCGCCCCTTGTCGGCCACTCCCTCTCGTTGCAGCGTTGGCATGCGGTGCGATCCGCACAGGATGTCTGCTGGCTGGCTGCAACGGTGACCGGGAGTGTTCCCCGCGCTGGCGCCTTGTGGGCCATTGGCAAATTGGTCCAACCAATCAAGCCAAAATTCAGACCATTGCGCGAAGTGGTGCGATTCTCAGAGCTTTCAAGTGGGCAGATGAACAGGGTAAACACCTAAAAGATTGCAGATAATGCACCACGATGTTTATTGGTCAGACCAATCATGGATGTTTTGGTGCAACGCATGTTCAAGTCCCCGGCCAGGCAAGGCCCCCGGGCGGTGCACAAACGCAGCGCACGCGGGAAAAAGATCGGCGGCAGCGCTGTGCCCGCAGGTCCGGCGCTCATGCCTGACGTCCCCAACGGAAAAGCCCGCTCCCTACAATGCAGCCTCAGCGGTCGGTGTACCGCCCTTGTACCTTCGGCGCCCGGTCATCCCGGGCGCCCATTAAACCGCCGTGTATCCGGACGGCGGTGGCTGATTGAACGGAGCCCATCCATGAACCACATTCCTGCGCGCCGCTCGGCGCTGCGCCAGGCGGCTGCCTGCGTGCTGGCCGCCTCCACCCTGTCCAGCCTGCCCGCGCTGGCAGCCGAACCCGCCGTGCTGCGCGTCTCGGCCATCCCGGATGAAGCTCCCACCGAGCTGCAGCGCAAGTTCGAGCCGCTGGGCAAGTACCTCTCGGCCCAGACCGGCATGAAAGTGGTGTTCACGCCCGTGACCGACTACGCCGCCGTGGTCGAGTCGCTGGCCACGCGCAAGCTGGACCTGGCCTGGCTGGGCGGCTTCACCTTCGTGCAGGCCAAGATCCGCACCAACGGCACGGCCATCCCCATCGTGCAGCGCGAGGAAGACGCCAAGTTCACCTCCAAGTTCATCACGGCCAACCCCGCCATCAAGACCCTGGCCGACCTCAAGGGCAAGAGCTTTGCCTTTGGCGCGCCCTCGTCCACCTCGGGCAGCCTGATGCCGCGCTTTTTCCTGCAGCAGGACGGCATCAACCCCGAGAAGGACTTCAAGACCGTGGCCTTCTCCGGCGCGCATGACGCCACCGTGGCCTTCGTGGCCGCAGGCAAGGCCGAGGCCGGCGTGCTCAACGCATCGGTCTGGGACAAGCTGGTGGAGAGCAAAAAGGTCGATACCAGCAAGGTGCGCGTGTTCGCCACCACGCCGCCCTACTTCGACTACAACTGGACCGTGCGCGGCGACCTGGACCCGGCCCTGGTCAAGAAGCTGACCGACGCCTTCCTGGCGCTGGACCCGGCCAAGCCCGAGCACAAGGCCATCCTGGAGCTGCAGCGCGCCGCGCGCTTCGTGCCCACCCAGGCCTCGAACTACGAAGGCATCGAGGCTGCCGCCAAGTCGGCCGGCCTGCTCAAGTAAGCCGCAGCAGGCGCAATCCATGAGCTTTGAACTGCAAGGCGTGGGCCTGACCCACGCCGGCGGCGGCATTGCGCTGCGCGGCGTGACGCTGGCCGCACGCCAGGGCGAGGCCATTGCGCTGATCGGCCCCTCGGGCGCGGGCAAGACCACGCTGCTGTCCGTCATCGGCACGGCGCTGGCGCCCAGCCAGGGCCGGCGCAGCGTGCTGGGCGACGAGGTGCCTGCGTCCAGCGCGGGCGCACCCCGGCTGCTGCGCGCGCGCATCGGCACGGTGCACCAGGCGCCACCCATACCGCCGCGCCAGCGCGTGGTCACGGCGGTGCTGGCCGGGCGCCTGGGCCGGTGGCCGGCCTGGAAGGCGCTGGCCTCGCTGCTGTACCCCCAGGACATTGCCGGCGCGCGCGAGGCCCTGGCCCGCGTGCAGCTGGCAGACAAGCTGTTCGCGCGCTGCGACCAGCTCTCTGGCGGGCAGTTGCAGCGCGTGGGCATTGCCCGCGTGCTCTACCAGCAGGCCGAGCTCATCCTGGCCGACGAGCCCGTGGCCGCACTGGACCCGGCCCTGGCCCTGTCCACCGTGCAACTGCTGGTGCACGAAGCCGCCGCGCGCGGCGCCACCCTGGTCGCCAGCCTGCATGCCGTGGACCTGGCGCTGGCCTGCTTTGCGCGCATCGTGGGCATCCGCGATGGCGCCATCGCCTTCGACCTGCCGGCGGCTGAAGTCACTCAGGAACACCTGCGTGCGCTGTATGGGTCCGAGCATGCTGGCGATGATCCCTCCCGCCCTGCGTGGACACCCGCGCCCGCCGCCTTTGCCGCACCGCTGTCCGCATCCGCATGCCGTTGAGTTCCGATCTGCACGCGCTGCGTGATCCCGCCGCGCCCCGCCGCCTCGGCGCCCTGGTGCTGGCCGCCGTCGTTCTGTGGCCGCTGTTCCAGGGCGCGGGCTTCAGCCTGGGCGCGCTGTTCGATCCCGGAAACCTGCAGGTCATCGGCCGCTTTCTGGCCACGTTTCTTCCGCCCGAGACCGGGCGCGACTTCCTCGGCTACCTGGGCCGCGCCACGCTGGAGACCCTGGCCATTGCCACGGCCGGCATGGCCCTGGCCTTTGTGCTGGCCGTGCCGCTGGCCTACCTGGTCACGGGCGCCGCGCGCGAGCGGCGGGCGCTCAATCCCGTCACGCGCGGCCTGCTCACCATTCTGCGCGGCGTGCCCGAGCTGGTCTGGGCCCTGGTCTTCGTGCGCGTCTTCGGCCTGGGGCCGGCCGCTGGCGTGCTGGCCCTGGGCCTGACCTATGGCGGCATGCTGGCCAAGGTCTATGCGGAAATCCTGGAATCGGCCGACCCCGCGCCCGCACGTGCCCTGGCGCAGGCCGGCGCGCGCCGGCCGCTGGCCATGCTCTACGGCCTGCTGCCCCAGGCCGCGCGCGAGCTGACCTCGTACACCGTCTACCGCTGGGAGTGCGCCATACGCGCCTCGGTGGTCATGGGCTTTGTGGGCGCGGGCGGCCTGGGCCAGCTCATGGACCAGGCCATGAAGATGCTCAACGGCGGCGAGGCCTCCACCATCTTGCTGACCTTCATGCTGCTGGTCTGGGGCGCCGACCTGCTCTCGCGCGGCCTGCGCCGCGCGCTGGACACGCCACCCGCCGCACGCGCCAGCGCCTGGGGCTGGCGCAGCGCCCTCGCCTGCGCCGCCCTGGCGCTGGGCGTGGCCGCCAGCTTTGCCATGCTGGAGATGGACCTGCCCTCGCTGTTCACGGGCGCGGCAGGCCGGTCCATGCTGGAGTTCGTCATCAGCTTCTTCCCGCCCGACACCAGCGCCGAATGGCTGCGCAAGGTGGCCGTGGGCGTGTGGGAGACGCTGGCCATCTCCGTGGTCGGCACCCTGCTGGCGGCCGTGCTGGGCCTGCTGCTGGCGCTGCCGCGCTGGCGCGCTCCCTGGAGCCTGGTGCTCAACGTTCTGCGCTCCGTGCCCGAGTTGGTCTGGGCCACCATCACCGCCCTGGCCGTGGGCCTGGGCCCGTTCGCAGGCGCGCTGGCGCTGGCGCTGCACACGGCGGGCGTGCTGGGGCGCCTGTATGCCGAGGCCCTGCAGAACCAGCCCGCCGCCCCCACCCAAGCGCTGCGCCTGTCCGGCAGCGGCCGCGCCATGGCCTTCCTCTACGCGACCCTGCCCGGCGCCGCGCCGCAGTTGCTGGCCTATACGCTGTACCGCTGGGAGATGAACATCCGCATGGCCGCCATCCTGGGCTTCGTGGGCGCGGGCGGGCTGGGGCAGCTGCTGTACTTCGAGCTGTCGCTGTTCCACTACGCCCAGGCCAGCACCGTCATCATCGCCATGCTGGCGCTGTCCGTGGCCGTGGACTGGGCCAGCGCGGCGCTGCGAAGGCGCATGGGTTAGGTGGTGGAGGCCGCGGCGCCCTCGCCTTCCACCTCGACCAGGTAGTCGATCAGCGCCCGCAGCTTCAGCGGCACATGGCGCGTGGGCGCATAGACCGCATGCACCACGCGCGGCGCGTACTTGCCGCACAGCGCCCAGCCCGGCAGCACGTGCGCCAGCTGCCCGGCCTGCAGCGCCGCCTGCGCGGCAAAGTCGGCCACCACGCCGATGCCCGGCCCCTGCTGCAGCGCGTGGATGATGCCCAGGCTGCTGGCAATGGTGATGGGCGTATTCACCAGCAGCCGCATGGCGGGCGCGGCCGCAGGATGGAGCGGGCGCAACTCCACCTCGTTCTGGAACTGCCCGTAGCCCAGGCTGATGAAGGGATGCGCCAGCAGTTGCCCGGGCTCCGTGATCTGCGCATGCCGCGCCAGATAGCCGGGTGTGGCCACCAGCACATAGCGGATGGTCTTGAGCGGCCGCGCCACCAGCCCCGGCGCGATCTGGCCCGGCACGCTGATGCGCAGGCCCAGGTCCAGCCCCTCGGCCACCAGGTCCACCATGCGGTCCGTCATGTCCACCTGCACCAGCACCTCGGGCCAGCGCGCGCAAAAGCCCGGCAGCAGCGGCGACAGCCAGATATCACCCAGCACGGCCGGCGCGCTGATCTTCAGCAGCCCGCGCGGCTGCTGGCGCAGCTGGCCGGCCAGCGCCTGCACGGCCTGTGCATCCGCCACCAGCCGCAGGCAGGCCTGGTGGATCTCGGCCCCCGCCTCGGTCAGCGAAAGCGAGCGCGTGGTGCGCTGCAGCAGCCGCAGCCCGAAATGCGCCTCCAGCCGCCCCACGCTGCGGCTCACGGCCGAGGTCGTCAGCCCCAGCTGCCGGGCCGCGCCCGCAAAGCTCTGGTGCTCCACCACGCGGGCGAAGACCAGCATTTCATCCAGGGGCATGGCGGTATCGGGCAAGGCGCTACTCCGGTCTTTGTTGCATGGCAGGCAATATTAATTTGAATGACTGGCGGATTGTTGATTGATTGCAAGGTCCGCAAGATACGGCCATGCGCTCCATACCGAAGCGCGCCCAGGAATCGACACCATGTCCCACAGCCCCAGCCTCACCTCTGCAACCTCACCCACATGGCCCCGAACCAGCCAGGGCGGCACCTGGCGCATGCTGCTGGCCATGGCGCTGTCGGGCACCATCGGCCTGCTCGTCGTGGAAAGCGCGCTGCCGCCGCTGCTGGTCGTATTCGCCCGCTGCGTGCTGGGCGCACTGGGCCTGGGCCTGTGGCTGGCCTGGCGGCGCGAATGGGTCGCCCCTCAAGGCCGTGAATGGCTGTGGCTGGCCGGCGGCGGCATCGCCCTGGTATTGAACTGGGTCGCCCTCTTCAGTGCCTACCACTACAGCTCCATCGCCGTGGCCACCGTGGTCTACCACGTGCAGCCCTTCATGCTGCTGGCTCTGTCGGCCCTGCAGGGCGAGCCCGTCGAACGCCGCAAGCTGCCATGGCTGCTGCTGGCCCTGCTGGGGGTGGCACTGAGCAGCGGCCTGGTCGGGCTGGATGGCATGGATGCATCGCATGCTGGAACAGGCGCCTGGATAGGCGTGGCCCTGGCCCTGCTGGCCGCCGCACTCTACGCAGGCACCACGGTCGCCACGCGCCGCCTGGGCCACATGCCCTCGGCCCAGATCGCCATGCTGCAGATGCTGGCGGGCGGACTGGTGCTGAGCCTGTGGGCCCTGCCCCTGCTCACCCATATCGCCGCAGCCAGCCCTCAATTGCTGTCAGCGCGGGCCGCCTCCATGGTGCTGACCCTGGGGCTGGTCCATACGGCCTTCATGTACACGGTGATGTATGCCGCATTCCAGCGGCTGCCGGCGCCCGCCATTGCGGCACTGTCCTTCGTCTACCCCGCCATGGCCTTGCTGGTGGACCTGGTCTGGTTTGGCGCCGTGCCGTCAGCCGCACAGTGGGTCGGGATGGGCTGCATTGTGGTGGCGGTGCTGGGGCACCGGCTCACGGGCCAGTCGTGAATTGCCGGTCCAAGCCACTTCTCACTGACTTCACAGAGGGCAAATACGATGGCGACTCCTTTCAGCCATTTCGCACTGTGAATCCACCACTCCATCATGGAAAAAATGATTCCGCAACGGATGAATTCCGTCAGGCCAGACGCCCATGGGTTGCAGACTCAATCATTTATCTGCATTACGCCCAGAATGCTTGCCGCATGCTTGGCTGCGCCATTTTTCCCCGCGGTGATATTGGCAGTTCTTGCCACAGCAAGAATCAGCGGGGACAGCTGGATCGGCTTGCTGATCTTCCCGATTTGGGCCTGCAGCTACACAGGCTTCGTCATTCTGGGTCTGCCTGGCATATTCATGCTGAATAAACACAACCGTTTGACACTATTGAATCTTTCGATCTATGGAGCCATCGCAGGCTCCATTCCATATCTTGGCATTTCTCTGATTTTTTCCATGAATGGTCCGTTTTCTACGGATCTTGAATATATTTTCCTGAATTCTCTTGGCACTATTTTCGGGTTGGGGATTGCGTTTATCTTCGGAATGATCATCGAAATCAAAACCCATTAGACAGGTGTACAAGGCCATGAGGGACTTCATGGCCGATGCAAAGACATGAACACATGCGCTCACCATTCATCAAGACTTCATAAATCCCCTTAATTGTTTCAAGATATTTCCAATCAGGCATGAATTGTACATTTTGAATCATTCATATCCCTCTGCCACGTATGCTCTCCCGGATTTCCGCCATTCGCATTCATTCAGCCGGAATACAGAGGGAGAAATAATTGGCCACTATCGAAAAAGGATTGATGGTAGACAAAAGCGTCGAAGTCAAGACCTATCCGTCCATAGAGCACGGCGCCTTGCTGTCCGTCACCTCCATCGTCCTGCACCGCACAGACTCGTCCACGGCCGCCAGCGTGCTCAATGCCTACAAGAGCGGCCAGAAGACGGGGGCGCACTTTCTGATCGAGAAAGACGGCAAGATCTACCAGACGGCCAGCCTTGAGCGCATCTGCTGGCATGTGGGAATTCTTCAGCCGCGCTGCGTCAACGAGAGCACCTGCGATCCCACGGAACTCAAGAACATCAATGCACTGCTTCACCAAAAGGGCCTGAGCTTCAGCAAGCGGGCCAAGAATGTGTCATCGCACGAGAACACAAAGGCCTATCCGTTGCGTTATCCGGCCAACAGCGACTCCGTGGGCATCGAGGTGGTGGGCCGTTTCCTGCCATCGACCAAGGATTACGAGGCGCCCACCCAATCGCAGCTGTTCCAGACCAAATGGCTGACCCAGCAATTGGTGGACCACTACAAGCTCAAGCTTCTGTCCGATGTCTACTCCCACGGTGCCATTGCCCGCAAGGAGGCGACCGAAGGCGCCCAATTGCTGCGCTACATCTTCACGGGAGCCTGAGCCATGCCATCCAGCCAGCTTTTCAACAATCCCTCTCGCAGCCTGCGCATTGCCGCCTGGGCTGCAGTGATGCTGTGCCTGCATGCGCCGCTGCAGGCCTCATCTACTTCCACATCCACGCCCAAACACGCGGCCAAGGCGGCGCCCATTTCCGTCATCGGCCCGGTCACCCGTTCCGTGGGCACGGGCGAGACCATGGGATGCGAGAAAGTCAGCCTGGACACCGCCGACGTGGCCCGCTATTTCGCGACGGCAAAGCAAGTCTCGGCTGGCAGCTTCCATGAGGAATCCATCATCCTGCCCTGCAGTTTCAGCGGACGGCTGCTGCGCTCGGGCAAGGTCTATGAATGGAACATCAACGCAGCCGGGGCCGGCTACCTGCGCAGTGAAGATGGCGATCACGACCTGCGCTACCTGTGCCGCAAGGCCTGCGAGAAGGCATTGCCGCAGTTGACGGGGCTTTGACCTGTTGTTCAGGCATTGTCTACAAAGGCGTCTTGTCACTCCGATTGAGTGGTGCCCCATCCTCCTATCAAACACAGCGGATACGATGGCGCCTCCCACAATATTCCCAACAGACCATGGACCGACTGATTTCCCAAGGAATGCATGCCTTCAGCCAGGGCGACCACGCGCGCATGCATGCGCTATGGTCCGGCACCACGGTTTTCAGCCATCTGGACAACGAAGCGATTGCCAGCCTCTTGACCAGCATTCAGGCCACTGCCGAATCAGGCCAGGGTAGCGAATGGTCATGGCTGATGCTGTGCCTGGTGTATCTCGATTCCAGTGACCAATTCACCGAGGACCGCAGTGCGGCATTGCGCCAAGTCGGCGAATGGGCGCAGCGCGCACTGGCAATGTCACCAGGCAATGCCTATGGACACCGCTATTTGGGCAGTGCCCACTATTGGCTGGACGAACCCGAGCCCGCGCTGGCCGCCTACCGCAAGTCTCATGCCTTGCAGCCCCAGGTGGACTTGCAAGCCCGCATTTTCGAGATGGAGCATGCCGTGCCCTGGCGCAGCATCTTTTCCTATCCCGAGTTGGCTGATAGCCCGGCGGCACCCGACTACTACACGGCCGGCGTGACCGTGGGCAAGTGGAAGCGCCCCGACACGGATGCAGCGGCCCTGCAGGAAATCGAGCGCCTGCAGACCACACTCTACGAACGCTGTCTGGAGCGCTTCGCCAGCGCCGGCACGCCGGCAAACGGCCAGGAGGCCGCGCCCACCGCGCTGGACATCCACACCTATGCCATGTGCTGCAACAACCTGGGCGTGCTGTACAACGCGCAGGAACAGTACGAGCAGGCGGCCGCCGTCCTCGAAGCCGGGCTGCAGCAGACCTGTTTCCAGGCCCTGCTGGAAAACCTGCGCCATGCCTATCGGCAACTGGGGAACCGCAAGCAAGCCACCGACCTGTCACTGCTGCTGATGGAGGACTACGCGCTTGATACCGGCCTGTATCTGGACTGCGCGCAGACCGCATGCGCCTATCTCAACGAGACCAGCCACCACCAGGACGTCCTCGACATCGTGGCCGAAGCCGAGCGCCGCTATGCGCAGCTTTCGCCGCAGCAACAGCAAGCGCAATGGGAAGTTCGCAGCATGAGCTTCGTTCATGCGCACAAGGTCACCGCCCTCAGGGCCCTGGGCCAGCTCAAGGCCTCGCACCTTCAGCCTGAACTGGTCGAGATCGCCCTGCGCCACGATCCGGGCGATGCCCAATTGCTCGGCATACGCGCCCACATGCAGGGAGCCCGGCAGCAGGTGGGTGGAAAAGGCGGATTCTGGTCGCGCCTGTTCGGCTGAACAACACCGGGCGACCGGGCCACCAAGAAATGTAGGGCACCCAAGATGCTGGCAACCCTCAAAAGACCCCCAGCGCCAGCCCGGCCCCCATCGCCTCCCCCAACGCCCGGCACTGCTCCAGCTCAGCTGCGGCAATCCGCTTGGGTGCCAGGATGGCTTCGGTGGTCTGGGCGTGGGTGCAGATGATCAGGGGCTCGGCCACGGGCTTGAGGCGCCAGCCGGTGGCGATGCGGGCGATCTGGCGGGCGGCGTTCTGGCCGTCGCTGCCCGCGCAGATGAGGCTGGCATAGGGCCGGCCATTGAGGTGATCCAGCGCCGCGTAGTAGCTGCGGTCGAAGAAGTCCTTGAGCTGTCCGCTGATGGCGGCCAGGTTTTCCGGGGTGGCGAAGAGGTAGCCGTCGGCGGACAGCACATCGTCGGGGCCGGCCTCGGAGGCGTGCAGCAGGCGCACCTGCACGCCCTGGCCTTCGGCCGCTGCGCCGTCGCGCGCGGCCTCGGCCATCTGGCGGGTGCCGCCGGTCATGGAGTGGTAGACGATCAGCAGGGTCTTGCTTGCGTTCATGCCGCGAGCATAGACCGATGGTGGGAAAACCGGGCCGCTCCCGCCACGGCGCGGCTCAGGTAATCCCCCTGCCGGCCCCATCCGTCAGCGATGCCACGGAAGGCCTGATCCATTGCGGATCATCGAGCTGCCGTTGAATGCAGTCGCGCAACCATTGATGCGCGGGATCCGCCTGATGGCGCGGATGCCAGGCCATGCGCATGGGCTGCACCTGCACGTCGATGGGCAAGGCAAACACCACCAGCCCCAGCGATGCAGCCATGCCATGCGCCGTGCGTGTCGGCACGCAGGCCACCAAGTCGGTGCGGGAAGCCGCAATCAGGGCCGAGAACGAACTGGGCACCAGCAGCGCCAGTTGCCGCTGCAGGCCCAGCGCCTCCAGGGCAGCGTCCACGGGCGAGCTTTCACCCGGGCGCTGGGTGATGCCGACGTGGCGCGCGGCGGCGAACTGCGCGGCGCTCGGCCGTTGCGACTTTCTGGTGGACTTCAACAGGGGATGGCCGGCGCGCACGACGCCCACCAAGGTCTGCTCCGATATCACCAGGCTCTCGGTTTCCGGGTCCATGCTGCGAAAGCTGCCCACATCCAGGTCGATGCGGCCTTCGCGCAGGGCCCCCGGGTCGGCATGGGTTTCGGGCAGGAACTGCAGGCTGGCCAGCGGCATTTCCGCCTCCAGCGCACGCGACAGGCTGGCACCGAAGACGACGGCAATGCCTTCGGGCGCCCGCACCACGAAGCGGCGGCGCAGGCCCGCCAGTCCTCCCGCATCGACAGGGTCCTGCAGCGCCCGCGCCTGGGCCAGCAGCGCGCGCACCGGCTCCGCCAGGGCCAGGGCGCGCGGCGTGGGCACCAGGCTGCGGCCCGCACGCACCAGGATGGGGTCGCCAAACGCCTCCCTGATGCGTGCCAGCGTATGGCTCATGGCGGGAGTGCTCAGGTGCATGCGCCCGGCCGCCTGCGTCACGCTGCCCGTGCTGAGCAAGGCATCCAGTGCAATCAGCAGGTTGAGGTCGTATGTGTTCGCCATGCGAAATCATACGTTCAATACATTGCACTGTACAAAACCCACACCGCTCCCGACACTGGCGGCCGTTGCCTCAACCCAAGCCCTCGCCGCTGCACGCCCATGACGCCCATGCCCACAACCTCGCTGACTTCCCCGCCCGGTCGGCGGAACCTGCCCCGGCTTTGCTTCGCCATGCTCGTGCTGACGCTCGTCCTCGCGGCCCTGGACCAGACCATTCTTTCGACCGCCCTGCCCGTGATGGCCCGCGAACTGCCGGGCCATTGGCCGCTGGCCTGGGTGTTCTCGGCCTATCTGCTGGCGGCCACCGTGGTGATTGCGCTGTACGGGCGGCTGGCCGATGTGCTGGGCAGAAAGCCCATGCTGCTGCTGGCCATCGGCCTGTTCCTGGCCGGCTCCCTGGCCTGTGGTGCCAGCCATGACCTGCAGCAGCTGGTGTTGGCGCGTGCCCTGCAGGGCGCGGGCGGCGGCGGACTCATGACGCTGACGATGCTGACCCTTGCCGACCTGTTTGCGCCTGAACAACGGGCCCGCTACCAGGGCCTGCTGGGCGCCGCCTATGGTGTATCGACCATGATCGGACCCCTGCTGGGCGGGGCACTGGTGGAGCATCTGTCCTGGCACTGGGCGTTCTGGTTGAATGTGCCGCTCGCAGGGCTGGCCTGGGGGGTGCTGGCATGGGCGCTGCCCGCCAGGGCGGCTGCGCCGCAGGCTGCCGCCGAGCCCCGGCCCCGCCAGCGCATCGACTGGCTGGGTGCCGTGTTGCTGGCCGCAGCCCTGGTCAGCCTGCTGCTGGCCACCCAGCACAGCCACCTGAATCTGCCCGAGCAGCTGTCGCTGTGGGTGTTGCTGGCCCTGGGCGCCAAGTTCGCCCTTGCATTCTTCGTGCGCCAGCGCCGCGCCACCCATCCGCTGTTGCCCCTGTCGCTGTTTGCCCACCCGGCCTACGCGGCGGTCAGTTTCCTGGCCCTGTCCACGGGCGTTGCGCTGTATGCGGCCGTTGTCTTCCTTCCGCAGTATCTGCAGATCGGCCTGCACCTGTCGCCCACGGGCTCCGCCTGGCACCTTGCGCCACTGATGGCCGGCATCACCGCAGGGGCCATTGGCAGCGGCCGGCGCCTGCGCGCCCAGACGCCAGCCGCGTCGCTCGCCCGGGTGGCCTGCGTGCTGATGCTGCTGTCGTTCGGGCTGATCACCGCGGCCTTGCACTGGCTGCCGCGGGCGCCGCTGGCCCTGTCCGCAGGACTGCTACCGCTGGGCCTGGGATTGGGGCTGATGTTTCCCATCATCACCGTGGTGGCGCAGCGTGTGTCGCCGGCCCGGCACCTGGGCATTGCCACGGCAGCACCCGTCATGCTGCGCAGCCTGGGCGGCGCCGCCGGCGTGGCCTTGCTGGCAGCCCTGCTCAGCCATTTGATGAAACAGGAGCTGGCTGCGGCCAGCCCCCTGGCAGCACACGCCGATGCCGTCACCGGCGCGCTGGGCCACGGGCTGCAGGCCATCTTCGGCTGCGCGGCGCTGGCGGTTCTGGCGGCGTTGGCTGCCTGCCGATGGCTGCCGGCACGCAAAGCCGCAGCGCGTGACGGCCAGGGAGCCCCTGCGGCGCAGAGCGCCGCCATTCGTTCGGCTACGGAAGGCGCCTAGGCCGCCAGGTGCCTCAGAAATGCCTCAGAAATCCACCGAAGCGGACACCACGAAGGTGCGCGGAATCATCGGCGAGACGGCGCCCCAGGACGTGACGCCGGCCCAGGCCTTGCGGTCGGCCACGTTCTGCACCGTGGCGCGCAGCGTGGTCTTGCGGCCTGCGATGCGGGTGGCGTAGCGCAGGCCCAGGTCGGTGCGTGTCCAGCCCGGGATGCGCAGGCGGTTGGCCTGGTCCACGAACTGGGCGCCGGTGTAGGCCAGGTCGCCGACCAGGGTCAGGCCCTCAAGGGCGGGCACATCCCATTCCACGCCCAGGTTGGCCAGCAGCCGCGAGGTGCCGATGGGCCGGTTGCCCACCAGCGCAGGCGTGGCCGAGCGCGTGATCTCGGGCTTGAGCCAGGTCACGCCACCGAGCAGGCGCAGGCCGCGCGCGGCCTCGCCGTAGGCATACAGCTCCATGCCCAGGTTGCGCTGCTCGCCGTTGGTCTTGTAGACGCCCTGGTCCAGGCCGCCGCTGGGTTTTTCAATGCTGAACAGGGCGGCGGTGGCCATGAAGCTGCCGAAGTCGTACTTGCTGCCCACTTCGTACTGGCGGCTCTTGTAGGGGCGCAGCACCTCGCCGTAGTTGCTGGCCGCGGGCGGCGCAATGTCGCCCTTGCTCAGGCCTTCGATGTAGTTGGCGTAGAGGCTCCAGTTGGGCGCCTGGCGCCAGACCACGCCCACGGCGGGCGTGGTCACGCTCTCGTCGTAGACATTGGCGGCGCCGCCCGTGAGCACGTTGTAGTTGGTGGACTTGATGGCCTGGTGGCGCAGGCCCAGCGACAGTTGCAGCCTGTCCTGCAGCAGCGAGAGCGTGTCCACCAGGGCCAGGCTGGTGTTGCGGTTGTCATGGATGCGCGGAATGGCCGAAGGCCGCGCAATGCTCTGCGGCGCGTGGGCAATGGGCGCATAGATGTTGGACGCCACGGTGGAGCCCGCCTGCAGCGCGCGGTGAAAATCCTCGCGGTAGCTGGCCAGCTGCAGCGTGACCGAATGCTTGACACCGGCCAGCGCAAAGCGCGAGCGCAGGCCCGCGTCGATGGTGCTGCGGTCCACGTCGAACACCGCGTAGGTGGGCGTGATGCTGGTGGCGCCCGCCGCACTGGTCAGGCGCGGGGCCGAGTCGTAGATGCGGTCCACATCGGCGCGCGACTGGCCGATGTTGGCGAACAGCGTGAGCTGCTGCGTGAGGTCCAGTTCGGTGCGCAGCAGCACGGCGCGCTCGCGGTTCTTGGACCATTCCCAGGGCTGGGTCACGTTGCGCCAGCCATCCGGCGCAGCAGGCATGGAGGTGAGCCCCGTGGGCATGATGGGCCGGCCCACGCCGTCGATGCGCTCGTCCTGCGAGAGCAGGTCCAGCGTGGCACGGAAGCGCTCCACCTCGTAGTCCAGCGCCACGGCCAGCACATGGCCGTCGGTGCTTTGATGGTCCATGGACGTATCGCCGCCGTACTTGCTGGCATTCACACGGATGCCGTACTGGGCCTCGTCGCCGAAGCGCCGGCCCACGTCGGCATGGGCACGCCAGAGGCTGTCCGAAGTCCAGCCCGTGGTCAGCCGCGCCACATCTTCATTGGCGCGCTTGGGAGCGATGTTGATCACCCCGCCCACCGAGCCGTTGGGCGACATGCCGAACAGCAGCGCGCCGGGCCCCTTGACCACCTCGATGCGGTCCACGTACTCGGTGCGTACGCGGTAGTTGGGGGCAATGCCGTAGATGCCGTCAAAGGCGATCTCGCCCGAGTTGCCCTCCCAGATCGGAAAGCCCCGGATATAGAGGTTGTCCACGTTGCCGCCCGGCAGCACGGTGTAGCGCACGGAAGGGTCGCGGTTCACCGCCTCGGCAATGGTGCCGGCCTGCTGGTTGCGCACGGCCTCGGACGTGTAGCTGGTGGTGCTGAACGGCGCCTGCATGTTGCCGGTATTGCCCAGCACGCCCAGGCGCACGCCCTTGGCCACCTGCCCGCCGGCGTAGGGTGCGGGCAGCAGGCTCACATACTGGTCGCCGGCCGTGACGGTGATCTCGGACAGGCGGTGCGCGTTTTCCGGCGCGTTGGCGGCAGCAGGCAGCAGGGTCAGCGTGCCGCCCTCGATGCGCCCCTGCAGGCCGCTGCCCTGCAGCAATGCCGCCAGGCCCTGGCGCACATCGTGGCTGCCGTTGAGCGCCGGGGCCTGCCGGCCCTGCACCAGTTCGGAGGAGTAGGTGAGCTGCAGCCCCGCCTGGCGCGCAAACTGGCTCAGCGCCTGGGCCAGCGGCTGGGCCGGCACGTCGAAGGACACCGATTGCGCGGCGGCCAACTGCAGTTGCAGGCCCAGCACCAGGCCTGCACATGCATGAAAAACCGCTGTGCGGCGGAGACGGAGGCGGAATCGGGAGGACTTGGGAGCGGACATAAGGACTTTCTGGAAGACAGGCTCATTGCGAATCGCCGGCACAGGCAGGGCGCCCGGCCTTTCATATGCAAATACGAGTCACTCCCAAAAACCCTGAAAAAAAACCTCACGGCTCCGCGCGCCCGCCGCGCCGCGCAATCCGCAGGCCGCCGTCGTCCAGCACGCTGACCTGCACCGGCGCGAACTGCGGCAGCCCGCGCAACCAGCGCTCGGTCTGGGCAATGCGCACATGGCCGCTGATGGCCAGTTGCGCCGCGCCCTCCTCCACCACCAGGCGGCGCCGCGTGTAGCGGCCCAGCCGGTGGACGACGCGGCCCAGCGGTTCCTGCTCGAAGACCAGCTCGCCCTCGCGCCAGGCCGCGGGCCGTTGCTGGAGCTGCGGCTGCCAGGCAGCGCCATCGGCATCTCCTGCCCCGCCGTCCAGGGGAATGCGCAGCGACTGGCTGTCCTGCAGCAACTGGCTGCGTCCGGTGGCCGCATGCTCCACCCGCACCTGGCCCGACTCCACCTGCACGCGCACCGCATCGGGCTCCAGTTCCACGCCAAAGCGCGTTCCCAGCACGGTCACGCGCAGGGGGCCGGCCTCCACCACAAAGGGCCGTGCCGCATCGCGGGCCACGGCAAAGAAGGCGGCGCCTTCCAGCAGCCGTGCCTGTCGCAGGTCGGCACGGTAGGTCAGCGCCACGCGGCTGGCGGCGTCCACGCGCAGCACGCTGCCATCGGGCAGCTCCAGGCTGCGCTGCACGCCCGTGGCGCTGGCCAGTTCACCTTGCCACAGCACGCGGCGGCTCCACATCTGCCAGGCGGGCCAGGCCGCGCAGGCCATGCCGGCCACGCCCAGCAGCGCGCCAAGGGCACGCCGCCGCCGCTTTCTGGAAGAGGCCTGCAAGCCCGCCTCCACCCCGCCGCGCCAGCGCAGCAAGGCGGCTTCCAGGCAGGCATCGGCCTGCATCAGGTCGCGCTCCACGGTGTTCAGGGAGACCTGCAGGCGCCGGGCGATGTCGGCCTGCCGCTCGCCATGCAGGCGGTGGGCCAGCAAGGCGGCCTGCATGCGCTCGGGCAGATCTGCAATCGTGCGCTCCACCACGGCCAGTGCCTGCCGGTACATGGCGCGGTCGGCCACATCGCCTTCGGCCTCGGGCTGCAATTGCGCCCAGTCGTCCATGCAGCGCTGCTGCGCACCGCGCTGGCGCAGCCTGTCTATCGCCAGATGCTTGGCCGTGGCAAACAGGTAGGCCCGCGCGGCTTCGAGCGTGGGCGAGTTGCCATCGGGCAGTTGCGGCGGCGCATCGGCCAGGCGCAGCCAGGTTTCCTGGGCTAGTTCCTGCGCCTCATCACGGCTGCCGGTCTTGCCGGCCAGATAGGCCACCAGTTGCTGCTGGCAGGCACAGAAAAGCTGGTGCCAGCGCGCAGCGGTCCAGGAAGCGGAAGGGGTGGGCATGGCCGGGGGGAGGAGAATCATCGAAAACGAGAATGACTATCATTCTAGTTTTGTTTGGTCCAGGCAGGCCCGCCCGCCGGGCCATCCAAGGCAAACTGTCCATCATCAACACCCGGACCACATGCCCATGATCTTCTTGGCGATCACACCTACCGGCTTGGCACAGGCACTTCGCGCCGCCACCGAAAGCGACGCCATCTGGTGCGGCAGCGACGCGATTTCCGAGGCCGACTACGCCGCCCGACAATGGTCCAACCTCAGCCGCTTTGCCTACTCGCTGGAGGACCGCGTTTTGATCGACGATGCCGTGTCCACCATTGAGGAACACCACCCAGGGCATACGATCTGGGTCGAGGCATCTTCCCTGCGATAGCGGGTTCTCGGTCACCACCTTGAGGGCGTCAATTGAAAGCTTTTCTTCAATTCCTGGCAGCCATACTTTTGTCCACTGCAAGCCACGGCATGGAACACATTGCCAGCCAAAGTGCGCTACCGCATCAAAACAAGGACGCGGATTATTTATCTGCCTACGAATGGAACCTGCAGCAGGCTTTCGATGCCTTAGGTAAAGAGAAAAAGAATTGGAAAACACCAGACAGCCCCTCAATAAAGCTCTGGTTCTCCAAAGATGGAGATTTCGGCACACAGATATGCAATTCCATGAACTGGAAATATGAGATGGATGCCGATGGAAGCCTCCAGATCAAGCCCGGCATCTACACGATGGCCGGGTGTCCCGAGCCATTGATGGAGCTGCAAAAATGGGCAAGTGACTTGCTGTCAAGGAAATTTCACTACACATTGACAACGGCACTCGCCAACGTACCACCCCATCTGCAACTGCGCTTTGCCGATGGCAGCCGCTGGGAATTGCAGGGCGAGCCCACGCCAAGAACCAAATACGGAAGCGATGGCCAGCCGATTCTTCTGGAAGTCGAAGCACAACATGTGCCATGCAATGACAACACAGCCAATGGCACCGAGTGCCTGCGCGTTCGAGAGGTCAATTGGCATGTTCGCAACGGGAAAGGCGAATTTCACAACCATGGGAAATGGCAGACTTTCAAATTGACGGCGATTGAAGGCTATTCACATCCACCGGGCTGGCACGGTGTTCTGAATGTCACTCGCTTCAAGTTGAAGAATCCGCCGTCCGGCGAAATGGCATTTGCCTATCTATTGCAGGGAGAAACAACCCGATTCTCCCAATAGAAATGCCATGCTTGCCTACGCGCCCAACCCCAGAGTCATTTCCCGAGCCACCTGCGCAGCCTCCCTGCGCCTGACCTCGGCCTGATCGACAAAGCCGCAATCCAGCGATTCGGCGCTGGTGCACATGGTTTGCAATGCGCGGAAGATGGCTTCCCGGCAATGGCCGCTACCACCTCAACGCCGCCACCCGCAGCGCATCCACCGCCATATCGATGAAGGCCCGCACGCGATGCGCGGCGTGCCGCCCTTCCCTGTGCACCACATGAATCGGTAGCGGTGGCCGCTCGAAGGGCTCCAGCACCAGGCGCAGTGCGCCGTCCTGCACGGGTTTGGCGATCTGGTAGAGCGGCAGGCGCGTGATGCCTTGCCCGGCCAGGGCGCAGTCTGCCGCAGCCTCGTTGGTCATGGACATGAGGCGCGGCTGCAGGCGCACGGCCAGGGCCTTGTCACCTTCGAGAAACCGCCATTCGGGCGTGGAGGTGAGGCCGGATGCGGTGATGGTGGTGTGCTGCGCTAGCTCCTCGGGCCGCTGGGGCACACCGTGGCTGGCCAGGTATGCGGGCGAGGCGCACAGCACCTGTCGCACGCTGCCCACGCGGATGGCCTGCAGCGAGGAGTCGGGCAGCTCGCCGATGCGCACGGCCACGTCCACGCCCTCGTCCACCAGGCTGACCACGCGGTCCACAAACCAGCAGTTGACGTCCACCTCGGGAAACCGGCCCAGGTAGTCGTGCACCACGGGCAGCACGTGCATGCGCCCGAAATTGACCGGCGCCGTGAGCGTGAGCCGGCCGCGCGGTGCGGCATGGGCGCTTGCGGCATGCTCGTCGGCCTCTTCCAGCTCGGCCAGGATGCGGCGGCAGCTGTCGGCGTAGGCCGTGCCGGCCTCGGTCACGCGCACGAAGCGTGTGGTGCGCGTGAGCAGGCGCACGCCCAGGCGCTCCTCCAGGTCGGAGACGGCCCGCGTCACCACCGAGGGCGAGACCTTGAGCCGCCGTGCGGCCGAGGCGAAGCCGCCCGTGTCCACCACCGCGAGAAATGCCGTCATGGACTGGAAGCGATCCATCTGTGCCTGCCTTGTCTTTGTCGTGTGTCTGCCCGGCTGCGAGCGGCCCGCGCAGGCCTGCCCAGGTTGGCGCCGGCGCTTTGTTCGCGTTCCGGCAAGAGTGACTTGCCGCCGCCAGGGATTCTAAAGATGCGGGCGGAGAAGGAGGATACGTCCCGTGGTGCCGACAACCGGCGCCTTCACCAACCCCAAGGAACCGCAATGAAGCTTTACCACTTTCCCCTGTCCGGCCACGCCCACCGCGCCCGCCTCTTCCTCGGCCTGCTGGGCGTGGAGCATGAGCTGGTCCACGTGGACCTGGCCAACGGCGCGCAGAAGAAGCCCGAATTCCTGGCGCTGAACCCGCTGGGCCAGGTGCCGGTGCTGGACGACAACGGCACGGTGATTGCCGACTCCAACGCCATCCTGGTCTACCTGGCGCGCAAGCTGGACCGCCAGGACTGGATGCCCCTGGGCGCACAGGCCGAGGCCGAGATCCAGAAATGGCTGAGCATCGCCGCCGGCCCCATTGCCTTCGGCCCCGCGGCGGCCCGGCTGGTCACGGTGTTCAAGGCCTCCTTCCAGGCCGAGGAAGTGATAGCCCGCGCCCACGCCATCCTCGGCAAGATCGAGGCGCAATTGACCACCCGCCCCTTCCTCACCGGCGCCACGCCCACGATTGCCGACGTGGCCCTGTACAGCTACATCGCCAGCGCGCCCGAGGGCAATGTGGACCTGCAACCCTACCGCGAAGTGCGCGCCTGGCTGGGCCGCATCGAGGCGCTGCCGGGCTTCGTGGCATTCGCCCAGACACCGGCCGGCCTGCGGGCCTGAGTGCCTGAGCCACACCTCCCCTGAAACCCCGGCAAAGGAGCGCACCATGCACCCGCAACCCCTGCAAAACCCCGCCTCGCCCTGGCATGCGGGCGAACTGGCGATCCAGCAAAGCGTTGGCGTCGTGGGCCGCATGGACATGCCGGGCCGCAAGTTCCTGCGCCCCTTCCTGCTGGACCAGCACCGCGAGTTCTATCCTCTGCTGCATTTCGTGGTGCTGGGCAGCGTGGATGCGCAAGGCGATGCCTGGGCCACGGTACGGGCCGGCGAGCCGGGCTTCCTGCACTCTCCCGATCCATCGACCCTGCATGTGGCGGCGGGCCGTGATGCGGCCGACCCGGCCGAGCCGGGCCTGGCCGATGGCCATGCCGTGGGCCTGCTGGGCATGGACCCCATGACGCGCCGGCGCAACCGGCTCAACGGCACCGTGCGGCGCAAGACAGGCGTTGATGGTACGGGCGCCTTCGACATCGGCGTGGTCCAGAGTTTCGGCAACTGCCCGCGCTATATCCAGAACCGCAGCGTCCGGTTCGTCCGGCCTGCGGACGAGCCCACGCAGGTGCCGGCGGTCGAACTGGCATCGCTGGACCCGCGCGCGCGGGAGCTGATTGCGCAGGCGGATACGTTCTACGTGGCGTCCTACGTTGATGGGGAGGATGGCCTGCGCCAGGTCGATGTCTCCCACCGTGGCGGCAAGCCGGGCTTTGTGCGGATCGACGCCGATGGAACGCTGACCATCCCCGACTTCTCGGGCAACCTGTTCTTCATGACCCTGGGCAACTTCCTGGTCAATCCCAAGGCGGGCCTGCTGTTCATCGACTCCGAAACCGGGGAAATGCTGCAGATGACGGGCGAGGCCAGCGTCATCCTCGACTCCCCGGAAATCGCGGCCTTCGAGGGCGCCGAGCGCCTGTGGACCTTCAAGCCCCGCCGCATCGTGCGCCGGCCCGACGCCCTGCCGCTGCGCTGGAGCATGGCGGCCGACGGCTGGTCGCCCCACCTGCAGATGACCGGAAGCTGGGCCGATGCCAGCCAGCGCCTGGCCGCCGCCCGGCTGGGGCGGCAATGGCGGCCGTTCCGGGTGGCGCAGGCCGTGGATGAGAGTTCCACCATCCGCTCGCTCTACCTGGAGCCGGCCGATGGCATGGCCACGGTGGCCCCCCTGGCCGGCCAGCACCTGCCGCTGCGCCTCACGCTGGCGGACGGCAGCCATCTGCAGCGCACCTATACGCTGTCGCTGGCGCCTTCGGACGGGCGCTTGCGCATCAGCGTCAAGAGGCAAGGCCCCGCATCCAGCCATCTGCATGGCCTGAAGCCCGGCGATCTGGTCGAGGCCCGCCCGCCCGCTGGCAGCTTCACCGCCGATGCGGCCCTGCGCCGCCCCGCCGTGCTGCTGGCCGCGGGCATAGGCATCACGCCCTTGCTGGCCATGCTGCGCCACATCGTCCACGAAGGCCGGCGCACCCGCAGCCTGCGGCCCACCTGGCTGTTCCAGGCGGCTCGCACGCGCAGCGAGCGGGCCTTTGACACGGAGATTGCCGAACTGGTGAAGGCCGGCAATGCCGAGGTGCACTGGGTGCGAACGCTCAGCCAACCCGGCACGGCAAAGGCCGGCCGCGACTACGACCATGAGGGCCACATCGACATGGCCCTGTTAAGAGCCACCCTGCCCTGGGACGATTACGACTTCTACCTCTGCGGCCCGGACGCCTTCATGCAGGCCACCTATGACGGCCTGCGCGAACGCAATGTGCCCGACGAGCGCATCCACGCAGAAGCCTTCGGTCCCTCGGCCCTGAAGCGCTCCATGGCCGGTGCAGCCCCCGCCGCCGAACTGCCTGCACCCGCCACACAGCCTGTCCGCATCATCTTTGCCGACTCGGCCAAGGAAGCGCGCTGGAAGCCCGGCGACGGCAGCCTGCTCGAAGTGGCCGAGGCCCGGGGGCTGGAGCCCGCCTTCCGTTGCCGAGGGGGCAGCTGCGGCGACTGCCGCGCGCGCGTGCTGCGGGGCGGGGTGACCTATGCCTCGCCACCCTCCTTCGCCGTGCCAGCGGGCGAGGCGCTGATCTGCTGCGCCGTGCCTGCGCAGGAGACGGGGGAGGCTTTGCATCTGGCGTTGTGAGGAGCCTGTCTCTGCGCGCTTTCCACATCAGGACATACCGACGGCAAAAGGCACATCAGCGATTGCTGCCCAATGCTTGGCTGCATCTAGCCTTCTATCTGGACGAGTATCGATTCATCAAGCTCTATGACTTCAAACAGGCCCTGACCCCGCTCATAGACCTCCCCTGACAGGAACCGAACCACTTTCTGGCCGATGAGCATGCACATCTCCACGACAAAGCCATCTGCATCCCGGCGCATGTCTTTTATCCGCACAAGGCCCAAGGGCAACTCAGCCAGCAGTCGGTCACGGTAACCAATGGATGCAGGCACGCCGGGACCCGGCTCAGACGCCTCTGGAGTCACAAGGTACAGGCCGTGAAACCCGCTGCCATCGTCGATACGGGAAAGCATTGACCAGACACGTCCGTCCACCAGTTGGATCCAAATCTCGATGAACTGGAGATAGGGCACCTGCGGATGGCTCCAGACTGCTTCGCCAGGTACCCAGTGCTGCCGACCTGATTCATCCATATCCCAGCGGCCACCTTCGGCCAACGCCATCTCGCAAGCTCGCCAGCCCACAATCACCTGCTGGTCGAGATCCTGAAGGGACGGGAACTGGCGCGGCCCCATGGGCTGGATGGAGCTCCCGGGGGCCGGCTCGGTGTCGTCGATATGGACTACCGCGAACCCTTCCTGCTCACTCGGCGGCTCGAACATGGCAAACACGCTGCGAATGGCCTGCTCCGGCACCTGGTGATCGGCTCGCCGCTGCGTGTTCCTCCGCAAGGCGGTCTGCAAATCGGCTTTGAGCCAAATACAGACTACGGGCACGCCATGTGATCTGGCGATCTGAATGGCACGCTCACGATGCACCTTCTTCGGAAGGGCGGCATCAAAGAACACCGCATCACCACCCAACGCTGCGGCGTTCTGTTGAATCCAGCTGCTCTTGCCTGCAGCTTGCACCCCCACCACCACATAGAGCTTGGTCGCGGGCGAGCTGACAGACAGTGCTTTGTCCAAGTCCCGGTACGCCAACTCCCATGCGGCAGCACTGCGTTCCGGGGTGAACAGGCGACCTTGTTCGGTTTCCAGATAGTGGTCTGGATTGATGTGCTTTGTAGTGTCCATGGTGAGCTGCAAGATTCTGGATCACTGTAGCTGGGCACGGCGCCGTACCGTCCGCAGACAAACGAACCCGCCATGCAAAACGGCCTTGATCGATACACTCGCTGCAATTCCTGCGCCCTCGTACACGCCGCAAATCCAAAGCCCTGCCCATGCAACTCACCAACTGCCTGCTCCGCCTGTCGCCCTTGGTCCTCACCTGCCACATCGGCCTGGCCTGCGCACAGATCACCACGCCCTCAGCAGGCACCTATGTGCGCAAGGGCGGGGGTGGCGATCTGGTGGTGCGGGCCAATGGCAAGTTCCATATCCAGACCGTCGGTGCCAACGGCCATACCTGTGAGCTGGAAGGCACCATCACCAACGGCCGGGCCAAGATGGCGAATTCGGCCTGCGCCGTGGACTTCACGCCTGCCGGTCAGCGCGTCGGGGTCGACACGGCCACCGCCGAGGCATGCCGGGACTTCTGCGGCATGCGGGCCTGGTTCGGTGGCGACTACCTTCGGCCCACACCCGGCTGCACGGACAAGGCCATTGCCGCATCGCGCAGAAACTTCAAGCGCGCGTACGACGCCAAGGACTACCGCCTGGCACTGACCACGCTGGCGCCGGTGCTGCAGGACTGCGATGAGGTGCTGACCGGGGTTACCAAGGGCTGGCTGCGCAACGACCTGGCGCTGGCGCAGCTTCGCTCGGGCGACGCAGCCGCCTGCCGCCAGACCCTGGCCCCGCTGGCCGAGGAAGCCGGCAAGACGGATCAGGAACTGCGCGAGGCCTATCCACCCACCGATGCCGATGTGGTGCTGCCCATGCTCAAGGCCGCGCGCACCAATCTGCGCTTGTGCAGTTGAGGCGGTGCCATCGCCATGAAAGATCCCGCATCGCCCAACGCAGGAGTCTCCGGGCATTTCCGGCGTGAGGCGAAGTGGATGCTGTGGGTGCTTGGCGTGCTGCCCTTGGCGCTTGCCTTGCTGGCAGCGTGGCTGGCGCCACTGATCCTGAACCATGTGGAGAAAGACAAATGCCTGAAAGCTGGAGCACAGATCTCCAGGCAAACCGGCAGGTGCGAACGCCCTGAACAGGCGCCCCCGAAGGAGTGAATTGCGGGCTATCCCGTTGCCAGCCTGGCGCACGACGATGCCCTGTGCTTGGGCGTGGGGTCCATGCTGTAGCGGATCGGCGGCGGCCCAGGCGTCTTGCCCTATCCTTGTGCGCTTTCATTCCAACTGAGCAGCGCCCTTGAACAGGGCTTGACCCCTTGCCACCCATGACCGATATCCGCCCCGCCCACTTTCCCGAAGACCTCGACGCCGTGGTCCGCATCTTCCGGGAATACGTGGCCAGCCCCACCGTGAGCCTGGACTTCCAGGACTTCGAGACCGAGTTCGCCGCCCTGCCCGGCAAGTACGCCGCACCCGAGGGTTGCGTGCTGCTGGCCTGGAAAGACGGCCAGCCCGTGGGCTGCGCCGCCCTGCGCCAGGTGGATGCGCAGACAGGCGAAATGAAGCGCGTCTACGTGCGCCCCACGGTACGCGGCGAGAACCTGGGGCGGCGACTGGTGGAAGGCATCCTGGACGCTGCGCGCCACGCAGGCTACAGCCGCATCTGCCTGGACGTGCTGCCCGAGTTCCAGGCTGCGCAGCGGCTGTATGAGTCCCTGGGTTTTGCGGATGCAGAGCCGGTGAGCTTCAATCCCGTGCCGGGCACGCGTTATCTCGGACTGGATCTTTGAGGCATGCACCCTCCGGCAGGCGGCCTTCAGCGCCTGCACGGCTTCCGATGCGCTGACACCCGTTCCCTGAGTCCTCGTCTGCAAGCATTCAGCACGGTGAGACCGTAGCCCATACCCCGGTCCAACAGCCTGCCCGCAAGCGCAGCGGCGGTACGGACCACCTCTCCCCGCATCCTTCATCCGCAAATGCCCGTGGCCGAGCCGGGCAGCCTGCGCTTGTGCCCCATGAATACCGCCCATGGCGAATGGCGCTGCCTGGGACCGAACGCTCATTGGCAGCATCTCTATTCACCTGGCATTTCAAACCTGATTTTAGGAATTGTCCTAAGGATAATTCTGAAAATGATCTGTGGGCGACTTATTTGATTGACCTCGTGCAGGCCATGAAATCAAATGAGGACTCTTCGCACAGCAAACATCAGAAACCCGCCTGGACACTGACAGCGGATTATTCGCCTGCTTGCAACCACTCATTTCCGTCAAATTGCCTTTATTGATCAAGGCGCATTGGCTGGAATCCTCGATTCCGCTTCGGATTCAGCGTCTCCATACACCATGCCAGCCTCCATTGCCGCCACCTTCTATCAGACCGGCTATGCCGACATGCTTGCTCGCCAAATGGAGCAAAAACAGATCGATGCCATTGTGCTCACGCCACAGGAATATGCAGACATACTGAGCGACAAGGCGCGCAACAATCCTCGCCTGGCGGCCACGCTGCATGCCATGCTGGCCCACAGTGCGCTTGGTCGATACTGGACACACACCGCCAGCCCGAATGCAGGCAAACCCTGGGTCGCTCCCGCCTCCCTGATGGTCAGCGACGCGTACCTGATCACCAAAACGCTGATTGCATTGGGCTTGGCCGGTGCCCGCTCCTATATCAAGACAACCGCCACAGGCACCTATATCATCATCACGGGCTACGCGGGACTTCGCCGCCAGCTGCTGCAAGGCACGCGATTCCTTGCCGCCAATCCACGCATGGTCCAGATGGGCCTGGGTATTCGCGGTCTGCAGAATGTGGCCAAGGGCGGGTTTCTTCTGAGCCTGGTGGTGGGCACCGGGATAGAGACACTGGACTTCATCTTCAATGACGAGAAGACCATGCATGATCTTGTGGGTGGGATTGGAGTGGAGGCGGTCAAGGCGGGATTGGCGACGATGGTGGGCCTTGGCTTGGGAATAAAGCTTGCAACGGCAACGTCCCTTGCAATTCTTCCTTTGGCTGCTGTGGCAGTGGCAGTACTTGTCACAGGAATCATCTTGAATCAAATAGACGATGATTTAAAAATCAAACAACGTGTGATCAATATGCTGCGCATTTCCACCAGCAGCATACCTCAAGGCATATATCGGATAAATATCGACAAACTCAATTTTGATAATCAGAAACCTTATCAGCAGATAGAGTATAAATTTAACAACTGTTCCACAGAAATTTTCAAAAATGAATTTATGTGCCGCACAAATCGTAAAAACTAATCAAGAAAATGTTGGACGCAAAAAGAATAAGGAAAACCTTGATATGGGGTATTCCATTAAATGTTTTCATTTTTATTCTTTGCATTTGGTACATTAAGCATGCAATATTTAATGATATCAAAGATCTCATTGAACTATCAGCATCAATAAGAATAACACCCGGAGCACCAGTCGTAGCATATTTCCCCGTAATATTGGCAGTCGGTCTAATTTCCTCATTATCTAAGGCAATACCATGCAAAACATCAATTTTAAAGGTAACCGAACGCAGCTTTAACGCAACCATGCTGGCAGGATTAATGATCATGGCTTCTTGCCTTGCCCTCATAACTCCCTTGCAATACTATGCAATGCCCAAACTTGGCTATACACGCTGCAATATCCTGGAAGGGCACCCCACCATATATTTCACGGACTGGGTCAAAAACCCAGAATGGTGCGTTCGCGGAAAAACCAGGAAATGGGTCAAAGAGCAGGCCAGGCTCTCCGGCAAACTTGAAAATCCCTGAAATAAAAAAAAACGCAGACCACATGGTCCGCGCTTTTTGCATCCTACGGCAGCCGTGCTGCCAACTCCCTCAGAACGCCTCTTCACTCATCTCTGCGCAGGTCATGTCGCGCTCACGCACGACCTTGAGCCATGCGCCTATCCGGGGCAGTTCATAACGGAAGAAGTAGCGCATGGCGGCCATGCGGCCAGCGTTGGCAGGTTCGGCCAGGGCGGCGTCCTTGGCGAGTACGGCCAGGGACACGTCCAGCCAGGTCCAGGCCAATACCGTGTGGCCGAAGGCCTGCATGTACGGCACGGCATTGGCCAGGGCCTGTTGCGGGTCGTCGGTGGCCCATGCGGCCTTGGTGGTGGCGCCGACTTCCTGCAGAGCCTTGGCCAGTTCATTGGCATGGCCGGCCAGCTCGGGCTGGGCCATGGCGCGCTGGATGGTGTCGTTGATGCGCGTGGCCAGCAGCTGCAGGCCCTTGCCGCCTTCCATGAGCACCTTGCGGCCCAGCAGGTCCATGGCCTGTATGCCGTGCGTGCCTTCATGGATCATGTTCAGGCGGTTGTCGCGCCAGTATTGCTCCACGGGGAAGTCGCGCGTGTAGCCGTAGCCGCCATGGATCTGTATGGCCAGGGAGTTGGCCTCCAGGCAGAACTCGCTAGGCCAGCTTTTGGAGATGGGGGTCAGCACTTCCAGCAGCAGCCGGGCCTCGGCCACGGATTCGGGCGTGCCGGTGTGCTGCTCATCGACCAGGCGTGCGCAGAACAGGTTCAGCGCCAGCGCGCCTTCGCAATAGGACTTTTGCGCCAGCAGCATGCGCTTGACGTCGGCATGCTCGATGATGCGCGACTGGGGGCGCGTGGCATCCTTGCCGGCTGCACCCGGCGCCCCCTTGATCGGCCGGCCCTGCGGGCGGTTCTGCGCATAGTCCAGGCTGGCGTGGTAGCCGGCCAGGCCCAGCATGGTGGCGGCCATGCCGATGGAGATGCGGGCCTCGTTCATCATGTGGAACATGCATTTGAGGCCCTCGCCGGGCTTGCCGACCAGGTAGCCCACGGCCCCGGCACCGCCGCGCACGGGAAAGCGCCCTTCCCCGAAGTTCAGCAGCGTGTTGGTGGTCCCGCGCCAGCCCAGCTTGTGGTTGAGGCCGGCCAGGGCCACGTCGTTGCGCTCGCCGGTGAGTTGTCCTTCGGTGTCCACGAGCTTCTTGGGCACGATGAACAGCGAGATGCCCCGCACGCCGGGCACGGGCTTGCCATCGGGACCGGGGATCTTGGCCAGCACCAGGTGGACGATGTTCTCGGTCAGCTCATGGTCGCCCGCGCTGATCCACATCTTGTTGCCCTTGAGGCGGTAGCGCGGGCCCAGCGCATCGCTCTCGAAGTCGGCGCCATCGGGCTCGGCACGGGTGGCAATGTCGCTCAGTGACGAGCCGGCCTGGGGTTCGGACAGGCACATGGTGCCGGCCCAGCGGCCATTGAATTCATTGGTGGCAAAGACCTGCTTTTGCATGTCCGTGCCGTGGGCCATGATGGCATTGGCATTGCCCGAGGTCAGCATGTTGGAGCCGATGCTGATGGAGGCCGCCGCGAAGAAGCTGTTGGCTGCCGCCTCCACCGTATAGGGCAGTTGCATGCCACCGATGTCGTAGTCCTGGGCGGCGCTGAGCATGCCCGAGTCTGCATAGGCCTGGCGCGCATCGTGGGTGCACTGGGGCAGGATGACTTTCTCGCCGTCGAACTGCGGCTCCTGCGTGTCCACGGTGCGGTTGAAGGGGGCGTATTTCTCGCGGGCGATGCGCTCGCAGGTGTCGAGCACGGCATCGAAGGTGTCGCGCGAATGGTCGGCAAAGCGCTCGCGCTCGCCCAGCGCATCGGCGCGCAGCCATTCATAGAGCAGGAAATCGATGGTGGAACGCAGGCGCATGATGATGTCCGGAATCAAAAAAGAAGCCGCAGGCGCCGCCAGAGGGAGCGCGTGCGGCCAACAGGAGTAACGGGAACAGGCGGTGGCGGCCGCAGCCGCCACCTGCACTTACAGCACTTCGAACACGCCGGCGGCACCCATGCCGCCGCCGATGCACATGGTCACGCAGACACGCTTGGCACCGCGGCGCTTGCCTTCGATCAGGGCATGGCCCGTCAGGCGCTGGCCCGATACGCCATAGGGATGGCCCAGGGCAATGGCGCCGCCGTTGACGTTGAGGCGATCGTTGGGAATGCCCAGCTTGTCGCGGCAGTACAGCACCTGCACGGCAAAGGCTTCATTGAGCTCCCACAGGTCGATGTCCTGCACCGTCAGGCCCAGCTTCTTGAGCACCTTGGGCACGGCGAAGACGGGGCCGATACCCATTTCGTCAGGCTCGCAGCCGGCCACGGCAAAGCCCAGGAAGCGGCCAAGAGGCTTGAGGTTGTTGCGCGAGGCATAGTCCTCGCTCACCACCACGCAGGCGCCTGCGCCATCGGAGAACTGGCTGGCATTGCCGGCCGAGATCACGCCGCCGGGCAGCGCGGGGCGGATGCCCGAGATGCCTTCCTTGGTCGTGCCTTCGCGCACGCCCTCGTCCTTGCTGCAGGTCACTTCCTTGGTGATCAGGCCGCGCACCTTGTCGGCCACGCCCATGGTCACGGTGATGGGCGCGATCTCGGCGTCCAGCAGGCCGGCGGCCTGGGCCGCGCAGGCCTTTTGCTGGCTGGCGGCGCCGTATTCGTCCATGGCGTCACGGCCGATGCCGTAGCGCTTGGCGACCTGTTCGGCGGTCTGCAGCATGCTCCAGTAGATCTCGGGCTTTTGCTTGGCCAGGGCCAGGTCCTGGATCATGTGCAGGTTCATTTCCTGCTGCACGCAGGAGATGGATTCCACGCCGCCGGCCACATAGACATCGCCCTCGCCTGCGATGATGCGCTGCGATGCGGTGGCAATGGTCTGCAGGCCCGAGGAGCAGAAGCGGTTGATGGTCATGCCCGATGCGGTGATGGGCAGGCCGGCCTTGAGCGCGATCTGGCGCGCAATGTTCATGCCGGTGGCGCCTTCGGGGTTGGCGCAGCCCATGATCACGTCGTCGACGGCGGCAGGGTCGACGCCTGCGCGCTGCACGGCGTGCTGCACGGCATGGCCGCCCAGCGTGGCGCCATGGGTCATGTTGAAGGAGCCCTTCCAGCTTTTGGCCAGGGGCGTGCGGGCGGTGGAAACGATCACGGCGGATGTCATGGATATTCCTTGTATGGCGGGTTTGCGGTGGTTCGCAAAAAGTTCGTGCGCCGCACGTCTCAGCTGAATTGCTTGCCTTCGGCCGCCAGCTTCGCCAGCAACGGGGCCGGCTGCCAGAAATCGGCGTCGTCGTTGGGGTTTTTGGCAAAGCGGTTCATGGCCTGGACCACGTTGAACAGCCCGACCTCACCCGCGTAGTGCATGGGGCCGCCGCGCCAGATGGGGAAGCCATAGCCGGTCAGGTAGACCATGTCGATATCGCCCGACTTGCCGGCGATGCCGTCTTCCAGGATGTGGGCGCCTTCGTTGACCAGGGCGAAGACCAGGCGCTGGACGATTTCCTCATCGGAGATCTTGCGCGGGGTGATGCCCAGCTCCTTGCGGTGGGACTCGATCATCTGGTTGACCAGCTCGGACGGGATGGCGTCGCGCTTGCCCGCCTGGTAGTCGTACCAGCCCGCGCCGGTCTTCTGGCCGAAGCGGCCCAGCTCGCACAGCTTGTCGGCCGTGCGGCTGTACTTCATGTCGGCGCGCTCGACGGCGCGGCGCTTGCGGATGGCCCAGCCGATGTCGTTGCCGGCCAGGTCGCCCATGCGGAACGGGCCCATGGCGAAACCGAACTTCTCGATGGCCTTGTCCACCTGGGCGGGCGTGGCGCCTTCGTCCAGCAGGAAGCCGGCCTGGCGCGAGTACTGCTCGATCATGCGGTTGCCGATGAAGCCATCGCACACGCCCGAGACCACGGCGGTCTTCTTGATCTTCTTGGCCAGCTTCATCACGGTGGCCAGCACGTCCTTGGCGGTGTGCTTGCCGCGCACCACTTCCAGCAGCTTCATCACGTTGGCGGGGCTGAAGAAGTGCATGCCCACCACGTCCTGCGGGCGCTTGGTGAAGGCGGCGATCTTGTCCACGTCCAGCGTGGAGGTGTTGGAGGCCAGGATGGCGCCAGGCTTGGCAACCTCGTCCAGTTGCTTGAACACGGTCTCCTTGACGCCCAGCTCCTCGAACACCGCCTCGATGATGAGGTCGGCATTCTTGAGCGCGTCATACGACAGCGTGGTGCTCAGCAGCGCCATGCGCTGGTCGTACTTTTCCTGGGTGAGCTTGCCCTTCTTGACCTGGGCTTCGTAGTTCTTGCGGATGGTGGCCACGCCACGGTCCAGCGCTTCTTGCTTGGTCTCCAGAATGGTCACGGGAATGCCCGCGTTCAGGAAGTTCATGGAGATGCCGCCGCCCATGGTGCCGGCACCGATGACGCCCACGGTCTTGATGTCGCGCACAGCCGTGTCCGAAGGCACGTCGGCGATCTTGGAGGCCGCGCGCTCGGCCATGAACAGGTGGCGCAGCGCGCGCGACTCGGGCGACCACATCAGTTGCATGAAGGCATCGCGCTCCAGGGCCATGCCCTCGTCGAACTTCTTGCGCGCGGCGTTCTCCACCGTGTCCACGCAGCGGGCCGGGGCCGGGTAGTTCTTGGCCATGCCCTTGACCATGTTGCGCGCGAACTGGAAGTAGGCGTCGCCCTGGGGGTGCTTGCAGGGCAGGTCGCGCACGCGCGGCAGCGGACGCTTGTCGGCCACTTCCAGCGCAAAGGCCTTGGCCTCGTCCAGCAGGGACTCGGGCGAAGCGGCCATCTTGTCGAACAGCTTCTGGCCGGGGATGGAGGCCAGCAGCTCGCTCTTGACGGGTTCGCCGCTGACGATCATGTTCAGCGCGGTCTCCACGCCCAGCACGCGCGGCAGGCGCTGCGTGCCGCCTGCACCGGGCAGCAGGCCCAGCTTGACTTCCGGCAGGGCCACCAGGGTGCCGGGAGCGGCCACGCGGTAGTTGCAGCCCAGCGCCAGCTCCAGCCCGCCGCCCATGCAGACGGTATGGATGGCGGCCACCACGGGCTTGCTGCCCTGGTCCAGCGAGTTGATCAGCGAGACCAGGTGCGGCTCGCGATACGCCTCTTCCTTGCCGAACTCGTTGATGTCAGCGCCGCCCGAAAAAGCCTTGCCGGCGCCCGTGATGACGATGGCCTTGACGGCCGGGTCGGCGTACGCCTTGTCCAGCCCCTCGACGATGCCCCGCCGCGTGGATAGTCCCAGGCCGTTGACCGGCGGATTGTTCAAGGTGATGACGGCGATGGCACCGTCCACTTTGTATTCAGCAGTCATGCTGTTGTCCCCTATGCGATAGAAAAAGAACGATCGTGCGTTTTTGATTGTAGGGAGTTCTTCCGCCTTTGCCATCCACCCTTGTCTCGGGCGGGACAAATTGTGTCGAGACGCCGAATAGGCACCTGTTCACCACGGTCTGACTCACTTCAGAAATTCCGTGTGCAGGCCTAGGCCGCCACGGCCAGCGGAGGTACGTCAAGCTTGATTTGCTGCCCCTCCAACATGGCATACCCTATTGACAGATAGTGGTTGCACAACTCCGGTTCGCCAACCAAAGACTGCTCCGCATCTTCTGGCCGAAACAGCAACAGATGACGCACATACAGCAGGTCGGCCTCGGACTCGATGGCGAAACGGATGAAATCCGGAAACTCGTGGATATTGTTGCGCTTCAGTGTCCAGGACAATCCAAGCCGTGGCCGGCGAAGCAGATCAGATCCGCGGCGCAGCGTTTGGTAATAGTCCAGATTTTTCTTGAATGTAGGCAAATCGGCGCCTGTGCGATTGGCGGCAAAAACCTCGTCCGTGATCCCGTCTATGGAAAAGGTGAGCGTATCCACCAAGCGAATCTTTCGTTCGTCAAACCGCTGCTTCACAAATGTCCCATTGGTTACGCAGGTGACCAGCACGTTGTATGCCTCGCACAGCTCGAACAAACGATTCCACAGGGGCATGGACACCATGCTCGGCTCGCCCCGGCCCACCAGGTTGATCAACGTCAGATAGGGGAAAACTTCATGTGCCAGAGACTCCAGCACATCTTGCGAAAAAGCCGGGCGCCGATTGTTCATGCGGTGCTCATTCTCATCTCCATGGCTGCTGCAATGCGAGCAGTGAAGATTGCATGCGGCAGTCAGTTCGAGACTCAGGGACTCTGGCAGATGCGGCACCTGTGCCAGCTGGCGAGACTCACTGTGCACCACCTGGGCGCGAACCCATTCCTTCAACCCCAGCAGATAGGCCTGCCTTGACAGTTCGTCTCCATCCTCAGGAACAAGTGCAGCTGAAACCACATCGAATTCTCCGTGCCCCTGAACAAAGGCTTCCAGCCGCAACTTTACCCAGCCCGCCTCACGCGCTTCATCGGGAATCAATACGCGTATTCGCTCCACCTGGTGGACGTTTTGCAATCGAAAGCAAATGGCACGCTCTTCGCTGTAACGTCCCAGAATGCCGGTTGAAAAATACAGCTTGCTGAAATCATATCGATTGACGGGAGCCTTTTTTATGCGCAACGCCAATTCTATGTATAAATCCTCTTTTTTGACACGGAACAATCCTAGATTCTTCAGCTGGGGTTGGATTTTATTCATTTTTATTTCTCTCCCCCTGCTCCTTTATGAAATCCCAGGCAATCGGTTGATATTCAACCTTCTTGGCCAGCGAAGCTTGTGTTCTTTCCCCTCCAAAGTTCGCCCAGATATTTCTCTGTTCGGCATATCTGATTTCACGGAACCAGCATTTCCTGCATTGCTCCCATTCTTTTTCCGTATTGAGCGTGCCGCGCACCGACTGCATTCGCTCGTTGTTCCATAGCGAAGAAAAATTGACATCCTTCTTCAGATGGCCCACATTTTCAGCGTACATGTTCGCACAAGTCACGACCTCTCCATCGGCCATGATGACCGCTGTCCGGTGTATGAATATGCATTCAGCCGGTTCCGCCGTTGATCTGTCCACTGCAACCGCCTTGGCTTCATCGTGCAGCTTTTTCAAGTCTTCAATTGAAAGCATGATGTCGATTTTTTAAAGTTGAACTGATAGACATGGGGATGTCATTTCAGAAAATCCATCATAAGCCATCAATTGAAGACCCGGCGCAAGGCGATTTTCTTAAACCTCCAGCCACTCCTTGCGCACCTTCTGATCGGCGCGCAGCCCGTCGGGCGTGCCGTCGAAGACGATGCGCCCATGGCCCATGACCAGGGCGCGGTCCGAGATGCTCATGGCAATGGTGAGCTTTTGCTCGATCAGCAGCACGGACACGCCGCGCTGCTTGATCTTCTGCAGGTACTCACCCACCAGCTCGACGATCTTGGGAGCCAGGCCCTCGGTGGGCTCGTCGATGATGATCAGGTCCGGGTCGCCCATCAGCGTGCGGCACAGGGTCAGCATCTGCTGCTCGCCGCCCGACATCACGCCGGCCTCGGTGTGCTGACGCTCCTTCAGGCGCGGGAACATGGCGTACATGTCGTCGAAGCCCCAGCGGCTGTCCCGGCCCTTGCCCTTCTGTCCCAGCAGCAGGTTCTGGTGCACGGTGAGGTTGGGGAACACGTCGCGGCTCTCGGGCACGTAGCCCACGCCCAGGTGGGCGATCTCGTAGGCCTTGCGGCCGGTCAGGCTCTGGCCCTTCCAGTCCAGCGAGCCCTCCCAGTGCACCAGGCCCATGATGGCCTTGGCCGTGGTGGAGCGGCCCGAGCCGTTGCGCCCCAGCAGCGCGACGATTTCGCCGGGCTGCACCGAGAAGTCCACGCCATGCAGCACATGGCTTTTGCCGTAATAGGCATGCAGGTTGTTGATGTTCAGCATCCGCGCTTCCTCAATGTGCACCAGCTTGTTGATCGGCGACTGAAGATCCGAGATAGGCCTCCTGCACGCGTGGATTGGCACGCACGGCCTCGGGCGTGTCGTAGGCGATGACTTCGCCGTAGACCACGACGGCGATCTTGTCGGCCAGGCCGAAGACCACGCCCATGTCGTGCTCCACGGTCAGCAGGGTCTTGCCTTCGGTGACCTTCTTGATCAGCTGGATGAAATGGGCCGTTTCGCTGTTGCTCATGCCGGCCGTGGGTTCGTCCAGCAGGATGACGCCGGCGCCGCCGCCGATGGTGATGCCGATCTCCAGCGCGCGCTGTTCGGCATAGGTCAGGTTCACCGCCAGCGTGTCGCGCTTTCTGTGCAGGCCGATCATCTCCATCAGCTCATCGGCGCGGGCGTTGGCGTCGCGCAGCTTGGACAGGAAGCGCCAGCAGCTGTAGCGGTAGCCCAGGCTCCACAGCACGCTGCAGCGCAGGTTCTCGAACACGCTGAGCTTGGGAAAGATGTTGGTGATCTGAAAGCTGCGCGACAGCCCCATGCGGTTGATTTCGTAGGGCTTCTTGCCGTCGATGCGCTGGCCGTTGAGCAGCACCTGGCCGCTGGTGGGCTCGAAGCGGCCACTGATCAGGTTGAACAGCGTGCTCTTGCCCGCGCCGTTGGGGCCGATGATGGCCACGCGCTCGCCGGGCTTCACGGCCAGCTGGGCGCCACGGATGATCTCGGCCTTGCCGAAGCGCTTGTACAGGTCGCGCAGCTCCAGCGCATAGGTGGCCTCGCCAGCCGCGGCGGCGGCCGCGTTGCCCGGACGTTCGATTGCAATGCTGGACATGGTTCAACCCTCCCCGCGCTTGATGGCTTCTTCGATTTCTTCCTGGATGCGCTCCCAGCGGCGCAGGCACCAGCGCCTGGCCACTTCCAGCAGGCCCAGGCCCACCACGAAGATGGCAACGGCCACGGTCCAGGTCGATGCCGAGCTGGTATCGAGCTGCACGCCCATGAACGAGACCTGGGGACCCAGGGCCGCATTGAGCTGCAGGTGGTAGATCATCTCGACGATGGCCGCGCCGCCCACGATCATGACCAGGGCGCTGGCCGTGATGGCCAGGTAGGGCTGGGCCAGCCGGCGCCACTTGCCGAAGCGCGCCACGCGCAGGTTCATCATGATCAGGCTGGCAACGCCGCCGGGTGCGTACATCACCATCAGCAGGAACACCAGGCCCAGGTACAGCAGCCAGGCCTTGGTCAGCTCCGACAGCAGCACCGAGGCCAGCACCAGCAGCACGGCGCCGATGATGGGCCCGAAGAAGAAGGTGGCGCCGCCCAGGAAGGTGAACAGCAGGTACGAGCCCGAGCGCATGACGCTCACGCTGTCCATGGCCGTGATGATCTCGAAGTTGATGGCTGCAAGCCCCCCGCCAACGCCTGCGAAGAAGCCCGCGATGATGAAGGAGAAGTAGCGCACGCGCTGCGTGTTGTAGCCCACGAACTCCACGCGCTCGGGGTTGTCGCGCACGGCGTTGAGCATGCGGCCCAGAGGCGTGCCCGTGAAGGCGAACATGGCGGCCGTGCAGATGAAGCAGTAGGCGGCGATCAGGTAGTACACCTCCATGCCCGAGCCGAAGGTCAGCCCGAAGAAGGGCTTGCCATAGACGCGGTCGGTGGTGATGCCGCCCTCGCCCCCGAAGAACTCGGGGAACATCAGTGCCATGGACGCCACCAGCTCGCCGATACCCATGGTGATCATGGCGAAGGTGGTGCCCGACTTCTTGGTGGTCACATAGCCCAGCAGGGCCGCGAAGAACATGCCGCCCAGGCCGCCGATGATGGGAATCAGCACCAGCGGAATGCCCCAGTCGCCGGAGCTGGCCCGGTTCATCGCATGGATGGCGATGAACGAGCCCAGCCCCGTGTAGACCGCATGGCCGAAGCTCAGCATGCCGCCCTGCCCCAGCAGGATGTTGTAGGACAGGCAGATGATGATGAGATAGCCGATCTGGCTGAGCATGGTCAGCGCCAGGCTGCTGGTGAACACCAGCGGCGCGACGATCAGCGCCAGGGCGAAGGCGCCCCAGATCAGGATGCGGCCGATGTTGAGCGGCTGGAAGCTGTAGTGGCGCCCTGCGCCCGCAGCCCCCGAAGCGCCCGGAACGCCTTTTGCGGCAGTGGATGTCATGGTCGTTTTGGTGATCGAGGACATGGTGTCAATCTCCCCGCGTGCCCAGGAGGCCCTTGGGCCGGAAGATGAGGATCAGCACCAGGAACAGGTAGGGCAGGATGGGCGCGACCTGGGAGATGGTGAGCTTGAGCAGCGGCCAGCCAAAGGTCTGCTCGCCGACCGGGCTGCCCAGCGAGGTCAGCAGGCTGGCCAGCGACCAGTCGATGGCCACGGCAAAGGTCTGCACGACGCCGATCAGCAGCGAGGCCACGAAGGCACCCGCCAGCGAGCCCATGCCGCCGACCACCACCACCACGAAGATGATGGAGCCGACCGACATGGCCATGGCCGGCTCGGTCACATAGGTGTTGCCGCCGATGACGCCGGCCAGCCCCGCCAGCGCGCAGCCGCCGCCGAACACCATCATGAACACGCGCGGCACGTTGTGGCCCAGCGCCTCCACCATCTCGGGATTCTTGAGCGCGGCCTGGATGACCAGGCCGATGCGCGTGCGCGTCAGCAGCAGCCAGACGGCCACCAGCATCAGCAGCGCCAGCAGCATCACGAAGGAGCGCGAGCGCGGGAACTGCGTGCCGTACAGCGTGAACAGCGGGCCCTGCAGCGCGGGCGGCAGGCCGTAGGGCACGGTGCCGCGGCCCCAGACCAGCTGCACCACCTCGAGGATGAGATAGGACAGGCCGAAGGTCACGAGCAGTTCGGGCACATGGCCGTACTTGTGCACGCGGCGCAGGCTGTAGCGCTCGAACATGGCGCCCAGCGCGCCCACCAGCAGGGGCGCGACGAACAGCGCGCCCCAGAAGCCGATGATGCCGCTGAGCGTGTAGCCGAAGTACGCGCCCAGCATGTAGAAGCTGGTGTGGGCGAAGTTGAGCACGCCCATCATGCTGAAGATCAGCGTCAGCCCCGAGCTGAGCATGAACAGCAGCAGTCCATAGCTCACGCCGTTGAGCAGCGATATGGTGAAGAACTCAAGCGTCATCGAAAGGCCTTGGTCTCGGTGCGTTGGGGACAGGGAGCGGTGCGGGCCGCTCTCAGGACGGGCGCTTCATCTGGCAGGAGGTGGGCGTGCTGGCCACGTAGGGCTCGTAGTACTTCACCGGAGCGAAGGTGTAGCCCGTGTTCTCTGCGTCATACGGGTTCTTGCCGCCGGCCTTTTCCCAGCGCGTGATGTACAGGCCCTGCTGCAGCTGGTGGTCGGTCTTGCGCATCTCCACTTCGCCGTTGAAGCTCTTGAGCTTCATGCCCTCCAGCGCGGCCGCCACCTTCACGGGGTCGGTGCCGCCGGTCTTGACGAAGGCCGCATCCAGCAGCGCGAACACGTGGTAGATCGAGCTTTGCGTGAGGTCGTCGTTCATCTTCTTCTTGAACTCGGCCATCAGCGGCTGGATGGGGCCGCCCATGTTGTAGTGGCCATAGCCCACGGTGTAGACCTTGCCGTCGGAGGCCGCGCCCATGGCCGTGGGCGAGCCCGAGCCGAAGGCGTAGTAGGTATAGAACTTGACGTTGTTCAGGCCCGCGTCATTGGCGGCCTTGAGCAGCAGCGACAGGTCCGATCCCCAGTTGCCCGTGATCACCGTGTCGGCGCCCGATTGCTTGATCTTGGCGATGTAGGGCGCGAAGTCGCGCACCTGGGCCAGCGGCGCGAAATCGTCGCCCACCACCTGCACGTCGGGCCGCTTGGCCTTGAGCATTTCCTTGGCGTACTTGGAGACCTGCTGGCCGTGCGAGTAGTTCTGGTTGATCAGGTAGACCTTCTTGACCTCCGGCACGTCCTTCATATAGGTCGTCAGCGCTTCCATCTTCATGGAGGTGTCCGCATCCAGGCGGAAGTGCCAGTAGCTGCACTTGCTGTTGGTGAGGTCCGGGTCCACCGCCGCGTAGTTGAGGTAGACGACTTCCTTGCCCTTGTTGCGTGCGTTGTGCTTTTCCAGCGCATCCATGATGGCCAGGGCCGGGCCCGAGCCGTTGCCCTGCACCACGTAGCGTGCGCCTTGGTCCATGGCCGAACGCAGCACGGCCGTGGTCTCCTGCGGGCTGAGCTTGTTGTCCAGCGGGATGATCTCGAACTTCACGCCCGAGGCATTTTTCCTGTTGAACTCCTCGGCCATCAGCTGGAAGGTCTTGAGCTGATTCGTGCCCACGGCGGCCATCAGACCCGACAGAGGATCGATCCAGCCGATCTTCACCGTCTCGCCCTTTTGCGCCCAGGCGCCCGATGCACAGGCCAGCATGGCCGAGGCGGCCACCGAATGCACGATCCACTTCATTTTTCTGTCTCCTTTTTCCGGTTGATTCGGATATCTGTATTGGCGCCAGACTAACGCCTGAATGACAATTTCCCTCTGGGGAATGCCTTAGAAACTATCGCGCATGCGACTTGGCTGCGGCCCTGGACACATTGGCGACAGATCGCCATCGATCAGGCCAGAAAACCGTGTTTTGCCTGATTTCAGGCAAAAAAAGGGGCGCCTCGCGCCCCTTTGCGAAGTTCAATGGCCAGTTATGCCGTCATGAGGGTCGCTTCATCTCACAAGATGTCGGCGTGCTGGCCACATAGGGCTCGTAGTACTTCACGGGAACGAAGGTGTAGCCGGTGTTCTCCGAGTCCATCGGATACTTGCCGCCGGCCTTTTCCCAGCGCGCGATGAACAGGCCCTGCTGCAGCTGGTGGTCGCTCTTGCGCATCTCCACTTCGCCGTTGAGGCTGTTGAACTTCATGCCTTCCATGGTGGCAGCCACCTTGGCCGGGTCCGTGGTCTTGGCGCGCAGGAAGGCCTGGTCCAGCATGGTCAGGCCCGAGTACAGCGAGCCCGTGTACATGTCGTCGTTGAACTTGGCCTTGTAGCCCTTGGTGATGCGGTCCAGCGGGCCGGGCAGGTTCATGTGGCCGTAGCCCACCATGTAGACCTTGTCGGCCGCAGCCGCGCCCATGGCCGTGGGCGCGCCGGTGGCGATGGCGTAGTAGGTGTAGAACTTGACGTTGTTCAGGCCTGCATCGCTGGCGGCCTTGATCAGCAGCGCCAGGTCCGAGCCCCAGTTGCCCGTGATCACCGAGTCGGCACCCGATTGCTTGATCTTGGCGATGTAGGGTGCGAAGTCGCGCACCTGGGCCAGCGGCGAGAAATCGTCGCCCACGATCTCCACATCGGGGCGCTTGCGCTTGAGCATCTCCTTGGCGTATTTGGAGACCTGCTGGCCGTGCGAGTAGTTCTGGTTGATCAGGTAGACCTTCTTGACCTCGGGCACGTCCTTCATGTAGGTGGTCAAGGCCTCCATCTTCATGGAGGTGTCCGCATCCAGGCGGAAGTGCCAGTAGCTGCACTTGCTGTTGGTCAGGTCCGGGTCCACGGCCGCATAGTTCAGGTAGACGACTTCCTTGCCCTTGTTGCGCGCGTTGTGCTTTTCCAGCGCATCCATGATGGCCAGGGCCGGGCCCGAGCCATTGCCCTGGAAGACGTAGCGCACGCCCTGGTCCATGGCCGAGCGCAGGGCCGCGGTGGTTTCCTGCGGGCTGAGCTTGTTGTCGATGCCGATGATTTCGAACTTCACGCCCGAGGCCGTGCCCTTGTTGAGCTCCTCGGCGATGTACTGCAGGCTCTTGAGCTGGTTGGACCCCAGCGCGGCCATGAGGCCGGACAGCGGGTCGATCCACGCAACCTTCACCGTCTCGCCCTTCTGGGCCATGGCGCCCGTGGCGCAAGCCAGGGCCAGGGATGCCGTCAATGCCTTGATCGCAAACTTCATGAAGCGTCTCCTCTTGTGGTGGTTTCTGGGCGAGGCCCAGGGTAATGGCCCCTGTGCCCTGCCCTGATCGGTGATTGCCCCTAGCGGCTATCGCCGACGAGACTCGGACCGGCCGCCCCGGCCAGGACATGCCCCCGCATGCCCTGGCCCGGTGGCCGCCCGCAACGGCTCAAAGCCCCGGCAGCCGGTAGCCGGCCAGCTGCTCGCGCAGCCGGGTCTTGAGCATTTTTCCGGTGGCGCCCAGCGGAATGGCATCGACGAAGACCACGTCGTCGGGGATCTGCCACTTGGCGGTCTTGCCCTCGTAGAACTTGAGCAGTTCCTCGCGCGTGACCTCGGCGCCGGGCTTCTTCGCCACGGCGACGATGGGGCGCTCGTCCCACTTGGGATGCGGCATGCCTATGCAGGCGGCCATGGCCACGGCAGGATGGGCCATGGCGATGTTCTCGATGTCGATGGAGCTGATCCACTCGCCGCCGGACTTGATCACGTCCTTGCTGCGGTCGGTGATCTGCATGAAGCCGTCCGGGTCGATGGTGGCCACGTCGCCCGTGGGGAACCAGCCGCGGCCCTGCGCATCCTTGACCAGCGGGCTCTCGCCCTTGAAGTAGCTGTCCACGATCCAGGGGCCGCGCACCAGCAGATCGCCATAGCTCTTGCCGTCCCAGGGCTGGTCGGTGCCGTCGCTGTCGACGATGCGCATGTCCACGCCGTAGATGGCGCGGCCCTGCTTTTGCAGGATCTTCATCTGCTCGTCCTTGGGCAGCTGCAGCTGCTTGTTCTTGAGCGTGCACAGCGTGCCCAGCGGGCTCATCTCGGTCATGCCCCAGGCATGCAGCACCTCCACGCCGAATTCGTCCTGGAAGGCCGTGATCATGGCCGGCGGGCAGGCGGAGCCGCCGATCACCGTGCGCTTGAGCGTGGAAAACCGCAGGCCGCCCGGCCTGATGTGGCCCAGCAGCATCTGCCAGACCGTGGGCACGCCGGCCGCGTAGGTCACGCCTTCGGCCTCGATCAGCTCGTACAGCGACTTGCCGTCCAGCGCGGGGCCCGGGAACACCAGCTTGCAGCCCGTGAGCGCGGCCGAGTAGGGAATGCCCCAGGCGTTGACGTGGAACATGGGCACGACGGGCAGCACCGAGTCGCGCGCCGATATGCACATCACATCGGGCAGCGCGGCCGCGTAGGCGTGCAGCGTGGTGGAGCGGTGGCTGTAGAGCACCGCCTTGGGATTGCCCGTGGTGCCGCTGGTGTAGCACATGCTGGAGGCCGTGTTCTCGTCGAATTCGGGCCACTGGTACTGGTCGGGCTGGCCGCCAATCCAGTCCTCGTAGCTGACCAGGCCCGGAATGCCGCTGTCGGCGGACAGGCGGTCCGCGTCGCACAGCGCCACCCACTGGCGCACCGTGGGGCACTTGGCATGCACGGCCTGGATGATGGGCAGGAAGGTCAGGTCAAAGCACATGACGCGGTCTTCCGCGTGGTTGATGATCCACGCCACCTGGTCGGGGTGCAGGCGCGGGTTGACCGTGTGCAGCACGCGGCCCGAGCCGCTGACGCCGAAGTACATCTCCATGTGGCGATAGCCGTTCCAGGCCAGCGAGGCCACGCGGTCGCCGGGCTGCAGGCCCAGGCCGTCCAGCGTGTTCGCCAGCTGGCGCGAACGCCGTGCCAGGTCGCGGTACGTATAGCGATGGATATCGCCCTCCACCCTGCGCGAGACGATCTCCGCATCGCCATGGTGGCGGTCGGCGAAGTCGATCAGCGACGAGATCAACAGTGGTTGGCTTTGCATCAGACCCAGCATCTATAGGCTCCTAAGGTGATTGAACTTCGTGAACGTCGTGAACTGCGGACCGCGGATTCGCGCAAGGCCAAGGCCCTGGTGCGCGATGCCGCTGCCCGCATGGAGGGTGGCTCAGGCCGGCGCCCTGGGTCCGATCCCGGCAGGGACAGGCGCATCGTTTTTCCGGCATGGTTGACGCATTGTCTTGTCGCAACTCGGCAGCGTCTTCGCATGCTCGTATGGGATATACCCTAGGACGATGCTGGAGGCATGCGCCGCGTCATGCCACAGCGTGTTCGTGGACGGCGTCTTGTCGTTGCCGAAGATCCAGTATCCGGTCTGCGATGGCGAATCCACTGTCACGCGAATGCTTGAACCGGCGCGGAACACATGCGCGAATTTCTGGATCTCCACCCGCATCAACTGGGGCTGGCCGGCAACCAGTGGCACATCCTTGTCCCGTGTGTAGGCACCCCAGGGACGCAGCGCCGTGGATCGGCTCTCATCGAGCGCACGCTTGGACGCACGCAGCCAGCCGCGCTGCACGAACATCTCCTGCCCGTCCGGCCGCACCTCGGACACGGTGACCTGGATGTCGGTATTGGCGGCCGTGGCGCTGAGCCACAGGTCGGCCGAGCCTTCGCCATAGAAGCTCAGGTCCTGCGGCAGGGCCGCCGTGGTGAAGACCAGTTGGCCATCCTTTTCCGACGCGGGCACGGCGGGCCAGCCTTCGGCCGCCGGGTTGTTCACCTGCGGACTCAGGGCCGGATAGCGGTAGCTGGACGAAGCCGTGCCTGAGGCGGGTGCGCTGTCGCCCAGCGCCTGGCCCGGCTGCATCCACAGGCGCAGGGGCTTGACCTGGACAGGCAGCCGGTCAAACCGTGCCTCGCCCGTGGGCATGAGCTTGGCGCCGCCATTGAGGGCCTTGGCGTCCGTGGTCTGCATCTCCTGCAGCAGGCGCACGCGCGGCTCCTTGTCGAAGCCGTTGTCCTCGCCCTTGACGAAGCGCGCCAGGAAGCGCTTCAGCGTCTGGTCGATATGGTCCGAGGTGATGTTCGTGTGGTGGTCGCCGTTGGAGCTGACCAGCCACATCCTGTCGGGCGCAATGGTGTCCTCGTAGTAGCCCGAGCGCGGGCCGATCTGCTCGTCCTGCCAGGACTGCGTGCCCAGCGTGGGGATATTGATCTTGCCGCTTTGCAGCATGGCGCTGCGCTCCAGGTACAGGCCATCGGCATAGGGGTTGTCCAGCCACTTGATGAGGTCCAGCTCGGGCCGCTTGATCTTCTCGATGTTGTCGGCCACGGTCTTGGCGCATTCCGTGTCGCCACCGTTCTTCACGGCCAGGTCGGCGGCCGTGCGCCAGATGCGCGGGAAGCCGTTCCACCACTGCGCCGGAAAGCCGATGTTGGCAATGCCGCCCGGATAGCCCACGTCCCGGTAGGGATCGCCCACATTCTTGCTGGGCGTGATCGCCAGCAGCCCCTTGGGCCGGTGCGCAGCCACCCACAGCTGGTTGTAGCCCGAGTACGAGTAGCCGATCATGCCGATGCGGCCATTCGACCAGGCCTGCCGCCCGGCCCACTCGATGGCAAAGGCCCCAGCCGCACCTACGCTGGCGTCAAACACCTTGTCATCCCCCGTGGAGCAGCCAGTGCCCGGCACGTTCAGCCCCATGACCGCATAGCCTTCCTTGGTCCAGGGACTGCTGATGTTGGGGTACGAGCCCGAGATATAGCCGTCGTACTCGACCAGCAGCGGGAACGGGCCCTGCCCCTCGGGCAGCAGCAGCGAGTAGCGCATCCTGCTGCCGTCCGGCAGGGTGATGTAGCCCGATTGCTGGCCCGGCCCCATGGGCGCGGGCATGCCCGACGATCCCCCTCCGCAGGCGGCCAGGCCCACGGCGGCGGCCGCAATGGCCCCCGCCAGCGGCCAGCGCCAGGCATGTGTGAAAACGGTCTTGACTGTCATGGGTACTTGTCTCCTTCGTTGTTGTTGGCTGTCTCTTGGGGCTTGCCGCGGCAAGCCCCTGCTCGCTCATCTACTCGCTCACCTGCCCGCACAACGGCTCTCTCACTGCAGCCGGATACTGGTCGCGCCCGGCTCGGCGTCGAAGATCAGGCTGGACGGCCAGGGCTTCCAGGCCTGGCCCAGGGCCGCGTTCTGCGGATTGCCCGTCTGCATGAAGGCCTTGAGGCTGGCCATCATGGCGTTCGACAGCGCAAGCCGGCCCGGGGCATTCGCCGTGCTGTTGGTCACGCGGGAGAACACGGACGGCCCGAAGTTGCCGAAGAGAAAGGGCAGATCGAACGCATGGGCCGCACCGTAGACCGTGTTCCAGGGCGCGGGCTGGCGCGCCCAGTCGAAGCGATAGCTCCAGACCTCGGCCTGGCGCGTGCGCAGCGTGTTGAGCAACTGGTCGCGGCTGGGATCGGCGAACAGATGGGTCAGCTGCGCCATGCGGGCGTTGTAGCCGGTGACCGGCGTATCGACGGGCAGGTAGGCGGCATCGATGATGTCGGCCAGGCCCGGCGCGTTGGGCGACTGCGCATCGAAGGACTGCATCATGCGAAAGCGCGCCGTATCATCGATCCTGAAGCCCGGCTTGCCGCCCAGCACCGCCAGCAGGGGTGCGAACAGCTTGCCCTCCTCGGCCGTGTAGCCGGCCATCACGGGCATGCGGTTGTATTGGCCCGCAGCCAGCGCGGCCATGGGATCGGTGGGCAGCAGCAGGCCGTCGGGAATCGGTCCCGCGCCCGTCAGGCCCTTGGCCACCAGGGTCTGCAGCAGCACGCGCGCATCCTTGCCGCGCAGGTAGGCCGCAATCTGCGCCGGTGTCCAGCCGGCAGCCACCGTGGCCGCAGCCGCCACATCGGCAGCCAGCCCATCGGCCACCATCAGATGGGCCAGCAGCAGCGCGGACTGGGTGGCGTAGGCCGAAGCCGGCTTGAGCGTGGCCAGCACGCCGGCCGGCAGATTGGATGGAAGCGACAGCCCGCCGCTGATGGGCACCAGCCTGTGGAACAGGCCGCGCGCCGATTCGGCCGCCAGCAGCGCCAGCACATTGGTGGCCCCCGCCGACTGGCCCATGAGCGTGACATTGCCCGGATCGCCGCCAAAGCCCGCGATATTGCGCTGCACAAAGCGCAGCGCCTGCAGGTTGTCCAGCAGCGCGAAGTTGCCCGTGGCCGGCGCGCCGGCCTGCATCTGCGGCATGTGCATGTAGCCCAGGATGTCCAGCCGGTAGTTGGCCGTCACCACCACGGCATTGGCGGCGCGTGCCAGGGCCGCGCCGTCATACAGCGGATCGGCCGTATAGCCCGAGATGGCGCTGCCGCCGTGGATGAACACCAGCACCGGCAGCTTCTCGGCACCGCTGGCCGGGCGCCAGATGTTGAGCGTCAGGCAGTCCTCGCTGCCCACGGGCTGGCCCAGGGTGGAGGCGATGGTGTCGTCGAAGCGGTTGTTGGCTCCCGGGCCGTACATGCGCCCGATCTGCAGGCAGGCATTGCCGAACTGGCGCGCCTCGCGCACGCCCTCCCAGGCCTTGGGCTCGGCCGGTGGCTGCCAGCGCAGCGCGCCCACGGGCGCCTGGGCAAAGGGCACGCCCTTCCAGTAATAGGTGCCCGTGGCGGCGCCGTCGTCCACGCCGCGCAAGGGGCCGTAGGCCGTCTCGCGCAATTCGGGACCTCCGCCGCCCGAGCCGCCGCAGGCCGCGAGCCACAAAGCCATTGAAGCCACGGCCAGGCGTATGCCGCCAGCCATCCACCGCTGTCCTGTGCGCATGCTTGTCTCCTGAATGGTTTTTGGGGTTTCCCGTATGGGCCGCGCCGGGCCCATGGGTCACACTGCGCAGTCGTTCGCCGCGCTGCAAAAATTCTAGGAACAGCGCGGCAAAACGCCGCTATCGCAACCACGCCAAAACAGTGACTTCAGAACGCAAACAGCGCCCCGAATGGCCCAGGAAAACCCGGTCATGACAACGCAGCGCAGCAGCTCCGCCGCCTGGGTGCGCGGCATCCTGGACATGATGGCCACCGAAGGGCTGGCCCCGCAAAGCCTGTGCGCCGCAGCCGATATCGACCTTGCCGCACTGCAGCATTCGCAGACCCGTACCGATGTGGACCGAGTGAGCCGGCTCTGGGAGCTGGCCGTGGCCCAGTCCGCCAATCCCACGCTGGGGCTGGACCGGCAACTGGCCGCGCGCCACGGCAACATCGATCTGGTCGGCTACTCGCTGGCTTCGGGCCCGCACCTGCTGGCCGGCTTCCGCGACCTGGAACGCCACATGGCCGTGATCTCGGACGCAACGTCCTTCACGCTGGAGCGCGATGCGCGCGGCTACTGGCTGTCCATACATCACATCGGCGCCACAAGGCCCGTGCCGCGCCAGCGCGTGGAGTTCGCCGTGCTCACGCTGCTGGTGCTGTGCAACTGGCTGACGCGGCGCGATGTCCGGCCGCTGGCCGTGGAATTCATGGCCGAGGCGCCCGCCCCCTCTCACGAGGCCGCCTACCGCGCGGCCTTCGGCCTGCTGCCGCGCTTCGGCGAGGACGCGAACCGCTTCCTGCTGTCCGAGGCCGACCTGCTCGCCCCCATTCCCACGCACAACCCCGAACTGCTGGCACTGCACGAAAAGCTGGTCGAAACCGAACTCGACCACCTGGGCCAGGCCGGCGTGGGCGCGCGCGTGCGCCATGAGATCGCGCGCCTGCTGCCCCAGGGCGAGCCGCGCCGCGAAGACGTGGCCAGCCTGCTGGGCCTGACCGACCGCACCTTGCAGCGCCGCCTGCAGGCCGAAGACACCAGCTACCAGCAACTGCTGGACGAAACCCGGCGCGAGCTGGCCCTGCAGTACCTGGGCGAGCCGCGCCGCAGCCTGGCCGAGGTGGCCGACCTGCTGGGCTTTGTGGACCAGAGCAACCTCTTTCGCGCCTGCCGCCGCTGGTTCGGCATGCCGCCGGGCCAGTACCGGCAGCAACTGCGCGCGTGAATGCATGGGGTGAATGCGCGCATGAACCTTGCGCCCCACGGGGCATAGGCGCTGGGGGACAATTCCCGCATGAACCTGCATGCTGCCGCCGAAGGCCAGGCTCCGGCGACCTCCCCACGCCCTCCCATCTCCTGGCAAGACGGCTTCGCCGCCCTGGGCCCGGACTTCTTCACCCATCTGCGCCCCACGCCGCTGCCCGAGCCGCACTGGATTGCCACCAGCACCGGCACCGCCGAGCTGCTGGGCCTGGACCCGCAGTGGCTGGCCTCCGATGAGGCCCTGCAGGCGCTCACCGGCAATGCCGTGCTGCCCGGCAGCCATCCGCTGGCCAGCGTCTACAGCGGCCACCAGTTCGGCGTCTGGGCCGGCCAGCTTGGCGACGGCCGTGCCATCTTGCTGGGTGAGACCGCCTCGGGCCAGGAAATCCAGCTCAAGGGCGCGGGCCGCACGCCCTACTCGCGCATGGGCGACGGGCGCGCCGTGCTGCGTTCGTCCATCCGCGAGTTCCTGTGCAGCGAGGCCATGCACGCCCTGGGCATTCCCACCACGCGCGCGCTGAGCCTCACCGGATCGCCCGCCCCCATTCGCCGCGAAGAGATCGAGACCGCTGCCGTGGTGGCGCGCGTGGCGCCCAGCTTCATACGCTTCGGCCACTTCGAGCACTTTGCGGCGCGCGACCAGATAGCGCCTTTGCGCCAACTGGCCGACTACGTGATCGACCGCTACTACCCCGAATGCCGCACGGCCGAGGCACTGGCCGGCAACGCCTACGCCAACTTCCTGCAGGCCGTGAGCGAGCGCACGGCGCGGCTGCTGGCGCACTGGCAGGCCGTGGGCTTTTGCCATGGCGTGATGAACACCGACAACATGAGCATCCTGGGCCTGACCATCGACTACGGGCCCTTCCAGTTCCTCGATGCCTTCAACCCCGGCCACATCTGCAACCACAGCGACACCCAGGGCCGCTACGCCTTCAACCGCCAGCCCCAGGTGGCCTACTGGAACCTGTACTGCCTGGGCCAGGCCCTGCTGCCGCTGATCGGCGAAGAGGAACTGACCATTGCGGCGCTGGAGTCATACAAGCAGGTGTTTCCGCAGGCCTATGGCGCCCTCATGCTGCGCAAGCTGGGCCTGCCCGAAGATGCTCCAGGCACGCCGCCCGCCGAGGGGCGCTTTGCCGCCCTGGTGAACCCGCTGCTGCAGCTCATGGCCGACAACGCGGTGGACTACACCATCTTCTTCAGCCGCCTGACCGATGCGGTGGTTGCAGGTGCCGGTGCCGGCACGGACCTCGACCTCGAGCCCGTGCGCGACCTGGTGCTGGACCGCGAGGCCTTCGACCGCTGGGCAGCCCTGTACGCACGGCATCTGGCAGGCACGGATGCCGCGGCGGCCGCCGCTTTGATGCAAGAATCGAATCCGCGCTTCGTGCTGCGCAACCACCTGGGCGAGATGACCATCCGCGCCGCAAAGGCCGGTGACTTCGCTCCCGTGCGCCAATTGCTGGCCGTGCTGCAGACTCCGTTCGACCCCCACGCCGAGCATGCCGAATGGGCAGGCTTCCCGCCCGATTGGGCTTCCTCCATCGAGATCAGCTGTTCATCATGAGCTTTCCCATCCACAAGACCGAACAGGAATGGCAGGCCGAGCTGCAGGCCAAGGGCGCCGAACCTGCCGCCTTCCAGGTGACACGCCATGCAGCCACCGAGCGCCCGTTCACCGGCCGCTATGAACAGTTCTGGGCCGATGGCAGCTACCACTGCATCTGCTGCGGCAGCAAGCTGTTCGACTCCGACACCAAGTTCGATGCCGGCTGCGGCTGGCCCAGCTTCGACCGCGCCATCCCCGGCGCCATCACCGAAATCGTGGACCGCAGCCACGGCATGGTGCGCACCGAAACCGTCTGCAGCCAGTGCGGCGCACACCTGGGGCATGTGTTCCCCGATGGCCCGTCCGACACAGGGCTGCGCTACTGCATGAATTCCGCATCGCTGGAATTCGAGCCGCCCAAGGCCTAGGCTCCAGGCCCGCAAAAACCCCAGGCCACGCGGCCCTGCACCGATGCCGGGCCGCGCCGGCTGCGCCACAATGCGCCTGCCAAGCTCAGGCCCATGCCTGACTCCAAGCCCATCGAAACCTTCCAATGAAGTTACTGATCGACTTTTTCCCCATCATCCTGTTCTTCGTCGCCTTCAAGGTCTGGGGCATCTACACGGCAACGGCCGTGGCCATCGTCGCCACCATTGCCCAGATCGCCTATCTGCGCGTGCGCCACGGCAAGGTCGAGCCCATGCAATGGGTAAGCCTGGGCGTGATCGTGCTGTTCGGCGGCGCCACCTTGCTGGCCCACAACGACACCTTCATCAAGTGGAAGCCCACCGTGCTGTACTGGCTCATGGGCAGCGCCCTGTTGATAGGCCAGCTGGTGTTCCGCAAGAACCTGCTGCGCTCGGTCATGGGCGCACAGCTGCAACTGCCCGACAACGCATGGCGCACGCTGAACTGGAGCTGGGCGGGGTTCTTCGCGGTCATGGGCGCGCTCAACCTGGTCATCGCCTACCGCTTCGACACCGACACCTGGGTCAACTTCAAGCTGTTCGGCGGCATGGGGCTGATGCTGGTCTTCGTGATCGGCCAGGCCATCTACATGAGCCGCTTCATGCAGGAAGACAAGGGCGAGGCAGCAGCCGCCACGCCCGACGCCCTGCCCCCGCCTGGCGTGCAGCAGGACAAGCAGCCATGAGCGCGCCCGCCCATCCGCTGCCCATCACCGCCGAAGCCATGCAGGCCGTGCTGCGCGAGCGCCTCGCCCCCGATCACCTGGAAGTGATCGACGAGAGCCACCAGCACGCCGGCCATGTGGGCGCCAACGGCACCGGCTTCGGCACGCATTTCCGCGTGCGCATTGCGTCACCTTTGTTTCAAGGCAAGCCACGCGTGGCACGCCATCGCCTTGTGTATGATGCGCTGCAAGAATTCATTGACCAGGGCGCACACGCCATCGCCATCGAGGTTCTTTGAACTTTTACAGGCTCCGACGATTCGGAGCCTGTTGCGTATCCGCGCTATAGAATCAATTTTTCCTTCATATCTGGAATTCGCATGAAAAAACAGCTTCTGACCAGCCTGGTGACTGCCGCCGTGCTGAGCACCGCGGCCCTGTCCGCCTCGGCCCAGAACATCGCCGTCGTCAACGGCAAGGCTGTGCCCAAGGCACGCGCCGAAGCGCTCAAGCAACAGATCGAGCAAAGCGGCCGCCCCGTGACGCCCGAGCTGGAAGGGCAGATCAAGGAAGAAGTCATCGCCCGCGAGATCTTCATGCAGGAAGCCAACAAGCGCAGCCTGGCCAACAGCGAAGCCTACAAGCAGCAGATGGAACTGGCCCGCCAGACCATCCTGATCCGCGCGCTGTTCGAGGACTTCCAGAAGAAGAACCCCGTGACCGACGCCGAAGCCAAGGCCGAGTACGACAAGGCCGTCGCTGCCAACAGCGGCAAGGAATACAAGGCCAGCCACATCCTGGTCGAGTCGGAAGACCGCGCCAAGGCCATCATTGCCGAGATCAAGGCCGGCAAGAAGTTTGAAGACATCGCCAAGAAGGAGTCCAAGGACCCCGGATCCGGCGCCCGTGGCGGTGACCTCGATTGGGCCAACCCCGGCAACTACGTGCCCGAGTTCTCCGAAGCCCTGATCAAGCTCGAAAAGGGTGGCATGACCCAGGAGCCGGTCAAGACCCAGTTCGGCTACCACATCATCCGCCTGGACGACGCACGTCAGGCCGAACTGCCCAAGTTCGAGGAAGTCAAGCCCCAGATCGTGCAGCAGCTGCAACAGCAAAAGCTGGCGCAATTCCAGGAATCGCTGCGCGAAAAGGCCAAGATCCAGTAAGATGCGTACGAGTCGGCGGTTTTTGCCGCCGGCCTGACCATCACCAGCCCGCCTTGTGCGGGCTCTTTTTTTGTCCGACGACTCCATCAAAAACAAAAGCTGCCCTGTGGGGGCAGCTTGCACGCATTGTTACCTGCGGCCGACACGCTGAGCGTCGGGCCCCGGCAATCCGGCACTTCAGAACTGATAGGTTGCCGTTACCCTGGCCGTACGGCCTTCGCCGTATTCAACGGCCGAGGAGCGCGACTGCTCGCCCAGGCGCTGGCGCACGCCGGCCACATAGGCCTTGTTGCCGATGTTTTCGAGATTGAGCCTGAGCTTCCATTGCCGGTTGAGTTCATAGCCGACCATGGCGCTGTGCACCCAATAGGCAGAGAGTTTCCCATCGCCTGCCGAGGTGACATTGCGCATGCCCACGAAGCGCACCCCATAGCCCACCGTCCAGCCTTGGGGCAATGCATAGGTGGTCCACAGGTTCAGCGAATGGCGCGGCGTATTGCCCAGCGCCTGGCCCACACGCGCAGGCTCGTTCAATGACTTGAGGGTCTTGCTGGCCATGAAGGTGTAGTTGGCGAAGACATCCCATTGCGGCGTCACCTTGCCTGCGGCACCGAGCTCCAGCCCGCGCACGCGCTGCTCTCCGGCCAGCAGATAGCTGCCATCGGCCATCTGCTCGCGGGCATTGGTCTTGTCCACCTGGAACAGGGCGCCGGTCAGCGCCAGCTGGCGGTCCAGCACATCCCACTTGGTTCCCAGTTCCAGGCTGGTGTTCTTCTCGGGTGCCAGCGAGGCCGTGGCCGCATCCAGGCCCGAGCCCGTGGAGACCAGGAATTCGGCGGAAGGATTGAAGGCCGTGCCGTAGGCCAGGTAGATGCGGCCGTTGTCGGCGGGCTTGAAGCTCAGGGCCGTGCGGCCGCTGAGCCGGCCGTCGGAGCTGTCCACCGCGGTGCGCACGCCAGCGGCCGTTGTGGCGTTGGAGCGCCCGTCGATCCAGTCATAGCGCAGGCCCAGGTTCAGATCCCAGCGCGGACCCAGCGCAATGGAGTCGGTGGCATACAGCGCGCGGGTGTCCAGGCTGGTTTCGTTCCTTCCGCTGTTTTGCAAGTCCGTGGTGCCCGTCCAGTATCCGGGCGGACGGGCCAGCGGATAGCCGCCGGCCGGGAACTGCCGGTTGATGTTGTAGGAAGAGGTGGTGCGGTCATAGGTCTCGCGCGCGATCTCGAAGCCCGTGATCAGCGTATGCCCCAGCACGCCTGTGTCGAAGCGCTGTGTCAGGTTGGTCTGGTTGATCCACAGGGTGGTGGCCGCATCGCGGCCATAGGCCTGGGGCCCTGCGGGCCGGTAGTAGCCAGGCTGCATGCCCCGGAGATCGACATGCGAGGCAGAGATCACGGTATCGCGGCTCAGCCGCGAGTAGCGCGAGAGGTTCTGCAGCTTGGCGCCCGAGGCGAAGTCATGCTCGATCTTCGCGGTCAGGGCATCCTGGCTGATCTTTTCCCGGTCAAGGTTGCGCCAGCCGAAGTAGGCATTGCGCGAGACGCCATCGAGCATCTTGCCGCGAAAGGCCGGCACGCCAAAGTCGGGAAGATTGTCATCGTTCTGGTGGAAGAAGCTGAGAGTCACGCGCGTGGGCGAATTCAATCCCAGAGCCAGCGAGGGCGCCACACCCCAGCGCCGCTTGAAGATGGTGTCGCGCCCGGCCACGTCGCTGTCATGGCCCATGAGGTTCAGGCGCATGGCGGCCTTGCCGCCAGCCAGCACCCGGTTGGTGTCGAGCGTGAGGCGCCGGTAGCTGGCCGTGCCCAGGCCTGCGTCGGCCTCGGTGAAGTCATGGGCCTTGGGCTGCTTGCTGATCATGTTGATGCTGCCGCCCGAGGTGCCTGCCCCGCCAAAGACCGAGTTCGGGCCCTTGATGACTTCGACAGACTCCGTGTTGAAGAGGTCGCTGCGGTTGTTCTGCCCACTGTCGCGCAGCCCGTCGATCTGCAGGTTGGCGTTGGCGCTGAAGCCGCGGATGTTGATGCTGTCGCCAGAGCCTGCACCGCCCTCGCCCGCATTGAAGGTGATGCCCGACACATTGGACAGCGCCTGCTGCAGGCTCAGGGCGTTCTGTTCCTGGAGCACCTGCCCCGGTACCACCGTAATGGTCTGGGGCACGTCCAGCAGCGGCTTGGCGTACTTGACCGATTCGGATGCCTCGGTGCGCGAGCCGGTGGTACGCGGTCCCGAAACGGTGACCGGCGCCAGCTGGACCTGACGATCCTCAGGGGGCACATCCTGCGCGTATGCGGGTGTGACCAGCGCCGCAGCGAAGACCGAATAAAGGCATGACTGGGGGCCGGAGACGAAAGGTCGGGAACGGCAATCTGAAGTGCGCATGGCAAGGGCCTTTGTTGAAAATGGAAATCATTTGCAACAAGACCTTTCCATAGCAATCAGATTCGTCTGATTCTGGTGTTCAGACCTCGATTTCAGGCGTTTTCGCTTGCGTCGATCAGCGCGCTCCCGCCTCCTGCAGCAGCCGCTCCACCTCATGCTGGCTGCGCTGGCGGGCGTGGGCCAGGGCCGTGACGCCGTCCTTGTCGGGCAGGCTGAGGTCCGCCTTCGCCGTGATCAGCTGGCGCACGATGTCCTGGTAGCGCGGGCCACCATCGCCCAGCAAAACGGCTTCGAGCAGGCAGGTCCAGCCCAGCCGGTTCACATGGTCGGCCCGCACACCGGCAGCCAGCAAGGCCTGCACGGTATCGACGTGGCCGCGCTCGCAGGCGGGGATCAGCGCCGTGCCGCCATAGCGGTTGACGCTTTGCAGGTCGGCACCATAGGACAGTGTCATGCGCAGGATTTCCAGCCGGCCCAGGGCACCGGCCAGCAGATAGGCGCTGTCCTGCAGGTCGTTCTTGAGATTGGGATTGGCCCCGTGGACCAGCAAGGAGCGCGCGACCTCGACATGGTTGCCGCGCACGGCCAGCAGCAGCGGCGTGTTGCCCTGCGGATCACGCACATCCACCGGCGCGCCGCGCTTGAGCCAGTCGCGCACCTGCAGCGCTTCGCCCGCCTGGGCGGCCGCCAGCAGCGCGGGGCCGAATTCGGGGCGGTTCACCACACCCTCCTGCGCCTTGGCCGCGTCGCGGCCCTCGGCGGCTGCGGCAACGGCCTGGGCCTCCTGCGCCTGGACATCCGCCAGTCCTGCCGCAAGGCAGGCCGTCAGAATCGCCGCGTGCCGGCCCTGCGCGCCGGATCGGGAAACAGCATGGTGCATACAAGCCCTCCTGGAAAACACTGTGGTGCGGCAAGCGTACGGCAAGCCCGGGCGATTGCAGGCGAACCCGGGGTACCGCCCGTCAGTTTCATTCAGGAACTATAGCGGCATCGCCTGATCCCACGCGCTTTCCCTGGGCTCGGCCCGCGCTGGAAAGTCTCCGCGCGCCAGCCGACCTCGAACGAAAGGAGACCCGTTCCCGTGCCTTGCAATCAACGCCGTGCCGCCCGCTGGCTGGCCGCAGCCGCCCTCGCCGTCCTCACCACCACCCTGGCCCCGGCCGTCGCCCATGCGCGCGAGTTCGTCAGCGTCAAGGGCACCAGCGTCAATGTGCGGCAGCAGCCCACCACGCGCTCGGCCACGCTGTGGGAACTGGGCAAGGGCTATCCGCTGCAGGTGGTGCAGCGCAAGGGCCAGTGGCTGCGCGTCAGGGACAACGAGAGCACGCTGGGCTGGGTGCATGCGCCGCTGACCGGCAAGACCCCGCACATGGTGGTGACCGGGCGCACCGCCAACCTGCGCGCCGGCCCGGGCCAGAACCATCGCGTGGTGGGCAAGCTGGCTGAAATGGAAGTGGTGCGCACGCTCAGGAAACAGGGCTCCTGGGCCCAGGTCCAGCGCGACAACGGCCAAAAGGGCTGGGTGGCGCGCAGCCTGACCTGGGGCTGGTGAACCAGGCGCTGCGCCGAACGTTCAGCCGTTGACCACGACCTGCGCGCGCGGCGCATAGCCGTGGTTCAGCGGGCCATGGCCGGCGCCCGTGAACACATCGGCGCCGGCCGCAATCGCGCCCAGGATGTAATCGCGCGCCTGGGCCACGGCCGCCTCCAGCGGCAGGCCCAGCGCCAGGTGCGAGGCAATCGCCGAAGACAGCGTGCAGCCCGTGCCGTGCCCGTTGTGCGTGGCAATGCGCTGCGACTGCAGGCGCAGCCGCTGGCCGTTGCCATGGGCCAGCAGGTCCACCACCAGATGGCCCGACAAGTGCCCGCCCTTGAGCAAGGCGGCCGGCGCGCCCAGCGCCAGGAGTTCCTGCACGGCGCCGTCCAGTGCGTCTATGCCCTCAATGGAGTGGCCCAGCAGCAGCGCCGCCTCGTCCAGATTGGGCGTGACCACGGTGGCCAGGGGGAACAGTTCGCGCACCAGCACGGAGGCGGTTTCCGGCGCGATCAGCCGGTCGCCGCTGGTGGCCACCATCACGGGGTCCAGCACCACGTTGCGCAGCTGGTGGCGGCGGATGGCATCGGCCACCACCTGCACCACCTCGGGCGTGGCCAGCATGCCGATCTTGACGGCGTCGGCGCCGATATCCTCGACCACCGCATCGATCTGGCCGCGCAGTATGTCCACGGGAATGCCGTGGATGCCGCTGACGCCCAGCGTGTTCTGCACGGTGATGGCCGTGATGGCCGTCATGCCGTAGCAGCCCAGTGCGCTGCAGGTCTTGAGGTCGGCCTGTATGCCGGCGCCGCCGCCGCTGTCGGAGCCCGCGATGATGAGCACGCGGGCATAGCGCTTGCGCGCGGCGGGAGCCGGTTCGGGGGATGCGGCGGTCGAAGGGGAGTGGTCGGCAGTCATGGGCGAAAATTATCACCCATGCGCATGGTCAATACCGGCAGCTGCGGGATGTGCTGTAATGCCTGCTGACGGACGAAACAGGGGTGTCCCGTCGGTGAAACAGGGCCTGGCCCGCCTCACCGATGCGTGACTGAGAAACACCCTGGGGCCCCGGGGCGACCAGCCCCCTGCCGCACAAGCCTGCACCACAGGCACCTTGCCGCGCAGCGCCCCTGCACCCGATCCAGGTCATGCTGGCGTGGGGAGTTTCAATCAATCGGGGTGGTACGCCGCGTTTTGTCCAGCACATGCCCTGTGCGCGGACAGCCGGCCGGCAGTCCCACGGGCATGGGCGCACTTGACCACCAGATGCACATGTCCGTTCTACAAGCTTCTTCCCGCATCGCCATTCTGGGCGGCGGCCTCATGGGCCGGCTGCTGGCATTGGCGCTGGCCCGTCGCGGCCACGGCATTGCCGTATACGACGCCCACGGCCCCGAAGGCGATGGCGCCGCGGCCCGCGTGGCAGCCGCCATGCTCGCGCCCCTGGCCGAATCGGCCATCACCGAGCCCGGCGTGGTGCGCATGGGCCAGCACGGCCTGACGCGCTGGCCCGAACTGCTGGCCCAGCTCGATGCGCCCGTGTTCTTCCAGCAAAACGGCACCCTCATCCTCTGGCACCGCCAGGACGCGGGCGATGCCCAGCGCTTCTTCGGCCTGCTGGAGAAAAACCGCCGCATCAACCCCAGCCTTCCCGCGCTGCAGCCGCTGGCCGACCAGGCCCTGCACGACTGCGAGCCCGCGCTTGAGCGGCGCTTTGCCCAGGCCATGTACCTGCAGGGCGAAGGCCAGCTGGACAACCGCCAGCTGCTGGCCGCGCTCCACGCCACGCTGACCCGCCTGGGCGTGGAGCAGCACTGGAACCAGCCGCGCGAACTGGCCGACTTCCAACCCGGCACGCCGGGCCAGCCCGACTGGGTGCTGGACTGCCGGGGTCTGGGCGCACGCGGCCAGTGGCCCGCGCTGCGCGGCGTGCGCGGCGAGGTGGTGCGCATCCACGCGCCCGAGGTCACGCTGCAGCGGCCCACGCGCCTGATCCATCCGCGCTACCCGATCTACATTGCACCCAAGGAGGACCACCTCTTCGTCATCGGCGCCACCGAGATTGAGTCCGACGACATGTCGCCGGCCAGCGTGCGCTCCACGCTGGAGCTGCTCAGTGCCGCCTACACCGTGCATCCGGGTTTTGCCGAGGGCCGCATCGTCGAGATCGCCACCCAGTGCCGCCCCACCCTGCCCGACAATCTGCCGGCCGTGCGCTGGAGCGCGCCGCGCGTGATGGAGGTCAACGGCCTGTACCGCCATGGCTTCATGATCGCGCCGGCCATGCTGGACGTGGTGCTGGAGCTGCTCGACAGCGGTGATTCCGAACTGGCCCGCCGCTTCGATGTCGCCGTCGAGAATGCGCCATCGCAGCACAAGGCAGCCGCCTGAACGGCACGCACGGCACTTTCACGCACAACAGACCGGACATGCATGCAGGGTCGCCAGGCCCGGCCCTGCCTAAGATCGAACAAGCCCCCGTACCCGCCTTTCGTTTCCCCCCAGCCGCCATGAACATCACCATCAACCAGCAAGCGACCGAACTGAGCGACGGAGCCACCGTGGCCGACGCGCTGGCCCAGCTTGCGCCGCGCCCGCCCTTTGCCGTGGCCATCAACACCGTCTTCGTACCCAAGGCCCGCTATGCCGAGCAGGCGCTGAACGACGGCGACCGCCTCGAAGTGATCTCGCCGGTGACCGGCGGCTGATGCCCCATCCGACTCTCCCATTGCCTCACGCCATGACGACTTCCGCCCCTTCCTCCGACGACAGCCTGGTCCTGTACGGCCAGCGCTTTGACAGCCGCCTGCTGCTGGGCACCTCCCGCTACCCCTCGCCCGCCGTGCTCGAAGCTGCCGTGCAGCGCGCCCGCCCGGCCATGGTCACGGCCTCGCTGCGCCGCCAGGGCAGCAATGCCGCCGAGACCGGCGCCAGCTTCTGGGAACTGCTCAGAAAGCTCAACGTGCCCGTGCTGCCCAACACCGCCGGCTGCATGACCGTGCAGGAAGCCGTGACCACGGCCCAGATGGCGCGCGAAGTCTTCGAGACGCCCTGGATCAAGCTGGAGCTGATCGGCGACGACTACACCCTGCAGCCCGACACGCTGAACCTGGTCGAGGCCGCCTCCATCCTCATCAAGGACGGCTTCCAGGTCCTGCCCTACACCACCGAGGACCTGGTGCTGTGCCAGCGCCTGGTGGATGTGGGCTGCCAGGCCGTCATGCCCTGGGCGGCGCCCATCGGCACGGGCCGCGGCCCCGTCAACCCCTACGCCATGCAGACGCTGCGCGAGCGCCTGAAGGTGCCGCTGATCGTGGATGCGGGCCTGGGTCGGCCCTCGCATGCCTGCCAGGTCATGGAATGGGGCTATGACGCCGTGCTGCTGAACACGGCCGTGGCCCTGTCCGAAGATCCCGTCGCCATGGCCGGCGCCTTTGCCGATGCCGTGAATGCCGGCCACGCCGCCCACCGCGCCGGCGCCATGGCCGAGCAATCGGCCGCCCAGCCCAGCACGCCCGTGCTGGGCACGCCGTTCTGGCACCACGGCTGAGGAGACCGGCCATGAGCAACGACTCGATCCAATCCTGGGCAGACGCCATCGTGCGCCTGCACGGCGCCACCTTCGCCCCTGAAGGCTCCGCCCTGCCCTCCCAGCCCGTGCCGCAGGCACAGCGCCAGGAGCCGGCCTATCTTGCGGCGCTGCAGGCCTGCAGCGCGCTGGGCTTCATCGCCATCGACGCCGAGACGCTGGCCTGCGCCTGGCAGGCGCAGACGCTGCGCAGGGGCCGCTTCGAGGCCACGCTATGGCCCGACGATCCGCGCGACTTCGGCCTGGAGGGCGCCGATCCCGCACTGGCCTTCCCGGACTGCCCAAGGTCCCTGGGCCTGTACGGCGTGCTGCCCGATGCGCAATGGGTGGGCCGCATGGCCCGCGCCGGTGTGCCCACCGTGCAATTGCGCTTCAAGTCCGAGGACCGCGACGCCATCGCCCGCGAAGTGCGCGCCGCCGTGGCCGCCGTCGAAGGCACGGGCGCCCTGCTCTTCATCAACGACCACTGGCGCGAGGCCATCGATGCCGGCGCCTATGGCGTGCATGTGGGCCAGGAAGACCTGGATGCGCTGGCCGGCGCCGACCTGCAGGCCATCCACGCCTCGGGCCTGCGCCTGGGCGTGAGCACGCATGGCTATGCCGAAATGGTGCGCGCCCATGCGGTGCAGCCCAGCTACATCGCGCTGGGCGCCGTCTTCCCCACAACGCTCAAGAAAATGGCCACGGCTCCGCAGGGCCTGGCGCGCCTGGGCGCCTATGTGCGGCTGATGCAGCGCTATCCGCTGGTGGCCATAGGCGGCATCTCGGCCGACCAGTTCCCGGCCGTGCGCGCCACGGGCGTGGGCTCGGTGGCCGTGGTGCGGGCACTGGTCAATGCCGAGGATCCTGAAGCGGCGGCGCAGCAGTTGCTCGCCAGCATGCACGCTGCCGACTGAGTTCTTGCTGGGCACCCCAACAAAAAAGGGAGCAGATGCTCCCTTTTTTGTGCACTGCCTCAGCCCTTGGGCGGATCCTTGTCGTCTGCCTGCGGCGACGGAGCCTGTGGTGAGCTACGAAAGGCCGGATCGGTTTCGCGCGACAGCAGCATGTCCACCGAGCGGCTCAGCGGCTCGTCCAGGCCACGGTGCTCACGCACGGTGTCGGGCGGCTCCAGCTCCCACTTGTCCAGCGCCAAGTCCATGTCCAGCGGCGCCTTGAGATTGTGGCTGCTGAAACCCACGGCACCCGAACCGGGCATCGACAGCGTCACGGGCGGAAAACGCGAGGGCACATCGACATGCGGCAGCTCGTTCTCGCCCAGGTCCGTGAGGTCTATGTCCAGCAGCGGTGCCGACTCATCGTGGATGAAGGAAGGCGCCTCGCCCAGGGGCACGGCGCGCACCTGGCCTGCGGGCAGCTGGCCGGCCTGATCCAGATCGAAGTTCAGGGGCTGCAGCTCGAAGTGCAGCGGTGCGGACAACGAGTCCGGTGCGCTGCTCGCAGGCTTGTCGCCGCCACCGACTGCACCCGTGGACAGGGGCAGCGTGTCCATGGGGGTGAACTCCAGGCCTGGCTCCAGCGGCGTCAAGGAGGCAGGCTGCGGCTGTGCAGGTTCTATCGGCGGCCGCAGCTCTGCCATCCAGTCCACGCCCGTGGCCGCGGATGCAGGAGCCTGCGCCGGCATGGTTTCTGCAGCCGCTGTGAAGGCAGCCGCGCCGGCCGTGGCTGCGCCGGCTGCGGCCGTGCCCGTGACCATGCGCGGCGTGGTGCGCTCGCGCGGGCCAGGTTCGCCGCGTGTTCCGGCAGGTGAGGTGCGCGCAATGGACAGCAGCAGCAGCAGGTCGTCGAAGGCGGCCAGGTCGAAAGGGGCCGGCGCATCGGGGTCGGGTGCGCCGTCCTGCTTGAACAGGTAGTGCGCCAGGCAAGTTTCGACTTCGTCCACGGGCCACAGGGCCTCGATGCGTGCCAGTTGCTCGGGATAGCCCTGCAGCAGGCTGCTGCCCTTGTCGGTAAAGCCCGGCATGGCCGGCACACGGGCGTTGAAATGCCTGGCAAAACGCGCGCGCAGCTGGTCGAAATCGTCGCGGCGGCTCAGCGTGTAGTACAGGTGCAGCAGCTCCAGATAGGCCAGCGGCGAGGAATCCTCATGCGTGTCGATATGCGAGCGCAGCAGCTCGATGGCCTGCTGGTGCTCGCCCACCGAGATGAAGAATTCCGCCTGTTGCTGCACGTCGAACAGTTCGCCGGGCTGCACCATGCGCCTGGCCTTGATGGCCTCGGGCGCAGACGTGCGCACAGGTGCCGGGGCCTGCGGCGCAGGCTCGGTTTCCAGCTCGGCATGCACGGACACAGGCACGGGAATGGTGGCCGGGCCGAAGTCGCCAGGGTCCACATCCTCATGCAGCTCATAGGTCACGCCGGGGCGCATCTGGGCGCCGCGCTGCACATAGGGCGAAGCCAGGGTATCCGGTCCCCGGCGGTCGTCCTGCTGCGGTGCCGCAGGCCGGTGCTCACGCAGGCTGGGGGCCATGGGCCGCGTGGGCCTATGGGGATCCAGGGAATGCGGCAGGGTGTGGATCTCGTCATCGCGCACATGCGGCGGGGTCGACGGCACGGGGTCCTGCGACGAACGCTCCACCGATTCCCGCCAGGCGTTCTGCTCGCGCGAGAACAGCGAAGCACCCGAGCGCATGCGCCAGGCCATCCAGCCGATCACGGCCACGGCGGCAATCAGGGCCAGCAGCAGCGCATTGAACAGCCAGGACGAGCCGCCGGACTCCTGGCGCATTGCGTCCAGCTCGGCCCGCAGCTGGGCCAGTTGCCCACGGTCCACGCCGTCGCGCTTCTTGAAGGCCGCCATCTCGGCCTCCAGCGCCTGCACGCGCTTGTTGGCCTCGGCCAGCTGCTCGCTGCCGGCATCGAACATGGGAGCCGCAGATGCGGCGCCGCCTTCGGGTGTTCCGGGTGTTCCGGGTGTTCCGGGTGTTCCGGCTGCTCCAGCGGCGCCCGGGGTGCCGCCCGTTCCCAGCCACTCCTCCACCGGCTCCATGCGCAGGCGCGGTTCGATGCGCAGGCCCGCCTGCAGCTGTCCGGCCTGGGCCTGGGCGGTCACGCCCACGGGAGGCTTGGACTTTTCGGCAGCGGCCTTGGGTTTCGGCTTGGGCTTTGGTTTGGGCTGGGGCTGCGCCTCCTTGGGAGCGGACGCCGTGGCAGGCCGGGCATCCGACCGGGCACTGCGGGCAGCGGCCGCGCGGGAGGGTGTCGAAGAAGATTCAGAAGCGGTGCCAGCCACACCGGCTGCACCAGCGCCAGCGCCAGCGCCGGCTGCTGCCAGTTCACGCACATTGATGGGCTGGTTGCCTGTGGCGTCCACCGAATCTGGCAGCTGCGCCAGCAGCGTATAGCTGCGGCTGATGCCGCCACCTTCGCAGCCCGCCCACAGCTTGAGCGTCACGATGGGCTCGTCCACCGTATAGCGGGCCTGCACCCGCACGGCCTTGCCCGACGAGGTCGGGCTGACACTGACGCGCGAGGATTCGATGGGCCTGTCACCGGCCAGCAGCTCGGCGCGCACACAGGAGCTGCCGGCGTCGTTTCCGCTATCGGGCTGCAAGCCCACCACCAGGTCGAACGGAGCGCCCAGCACCACGTTGCCCCGAGGACTGCCCAACGACAATGCGGACGCGTTCCAGGCCATGGAGGACAGGGCGACGCCGAGAATGGTGCTACAAATTCTCACATCAGCCTTTCTTTGAACGCTTGCATTTTTGCATAGACACCTGTAGGACACCTCCTCTATGTATATGATCCAAAACAACATTTCTCCTATCAGAAACGTCGGATTGATAGGCGCAGGCATCATGGGGCAAGGCATTGCCCAGTTGGCCGCTCAGGCAGGCGCCAGGGTGCTGTTGCAGGATGCCCGTCCCGGTGCTGCCGCACAAGCGCAACAACAGCTGCTGGCGCTGTGGGACACGCTGCAGAAGAAACAAAAAATAACAAGTGAGCAGGCCGCAGATTGCAAGGCCCGGCTGACGGTGGTGGACGGTCTCGATGCCTTCAGGAACTGCGACCTGGTGATAGAGGCCATCGTCGAGCGCATGGATGCCAAGCAGGCGCTGCTGCGCGAGCTGGAGGCCATCGTTGCGCCCGGGACCCTCATCGCCAGCAATACCTCGGCGCTGTCCATCACCACGCTGGCCACGGCGCTCAAGCACCCGCAGCGCTTTGCCGGCTTTCACTTCTTCAACCCGGCCCCGCTGATGAAGGTGGTGGAGATCGTGCGCGGCCTGGCCACGGACGAGGCCACCTGCGCCACGCTGGCACAGTTCGCGCGCAGCTTCGGCCACACGCCCGTGCGCGCGCAGGACACGCCGGGTTTCCTGGTCAACCACCTGGGCCGAGGCTATGTGACCGAGGCGCTGCGCATCGTGCAGGAAGGCATTGCCGACTTCGCCACCATCGACCGCATCCTGCGCGAGCAGGTGGGATTCAAGCTCGGCCCGTTCGAGCTGATGGATCTCACCGGCCTGGATGTCACCCATGCCGTGATGGAGCACATCTACCACCAGTACTACCAGGAGCCGCGCTACCGCCCCAGCCCCATTGCCGCGCAGCGCGTGGCGGCCGGCCTGCTGGGCCGCAAGACCGGCCAGGGCTTTTACCGCTATGCAGAAGGCCGCGCCGAGCAGCCTGCCGAGCCTGCCGTGCCGCAGGTGCAGACGCTGCCACCGGTCTGGGTGTCCGCACGCGCGGCCCGGCGCAACGAGATCTACCAGTTGCTCAAGAGCCTGGGCGCGCGCATTGAAACCGCGCAGGCACCGACCGAGCAGGCCCTGATCCTGGTGGCGCCGCTGGGCCTGGACGTGACCACGGTGGCTGCCGTGGAGCGGCTGGACTGCACGCGCACCATGGGCATCGACATGCTGATCGCCGACGCCGACACGCGCCGCCGCGTGCTGGCCACCACGCCGGCCACGCGCACCGACATGCGCGATGCCGCACATGCGCTCTTTGCCAGCGACGGCAAGGCCGTGAGCGTGATCCGAGACAGCGGCGGCTTTGTCACCCAGCGCGTGGTGGGCTCCATCGTCAACATCGCCAGCGACATCTGCCAGCAGGGCATCGGCAGCCCGGCCGACCTGGAAAAGGCCGTGACCCTGGGCCTGGGCTATCCCATGGGCCCGCTGGCCATGGGCGACCGCTGGGGCCCCACCAACATGCTGGAGGTCCTGTTCAACCTGCAGACCGTGTATGGCGACCCGCGCTACCGCCCCAGCCCCTGGCTGCGCCGCCGTGGCGCGCTGGGGCTGAGCCTCACGCACGAGGAGCCATAAGCCCTGCAAAGCCGGCGACCCGATGCAAGACGGGTCGCCTTTTTTTCGCCGCCCTGCCCCGTTTTCGGCAGGCCCAGACACCGAAGTGACAGGCCCGCCGGCGGCATGCTGCGCCGCGGCGGTCCCACACGCGACAATGTGACCGTCATCAGTCACGCAAAAGACAGGCCATGGACGACCCGATTCTTACCATCGAAGAACGTGAAGCGATCAATTCCGGTCGCTGGTTTTCATCACTTTCTCCATCGCTTCGGCACGACATTCTTCGATGCGCTTACGTCAAACGGTTCAAAGATGGCACGCTCATCTGCGCACGCGGAGAACCGCCCGAGGAATGGATCGCCTGCGCCCGGGGTGCGGTGCGCGTGAGCTCGACCTCGATCACGGGCAAGCAGATCACGCTGGACTACGTGGAGCCGGGCATCTGGTTCGGCGACGTGGCCATCCTGGATGGGGACAAGCGCACGCACGATGCCTATGCGCACGGCGAGACCACGCTGCTGTGCGTGTCCAAGACCGACTTCAAGAAAATCCTGTCCATGCATGTGGAGTTCTCGGAAGCCATGCTGCGCCTGCATGCACGGCGCATCCGCCAGCTCTACGGCCTGGTCGAGGACCTCAACACCCTGCCGCTGCGCGCGCGCCTGGCCAAGCAGCTGCTGCACCTGGTGCGCAGCTACGGCGTGACCAGCCTGTCGGATGGCAGCGAGATCCGCATCGGCCTGCACCTGGCGCAGGAGGAACTGGCCCAGTTGCTGGGCGCCTCGCGCCAGCGCGTGAACCAGGAACTCAAGGCCATGGAGCGCGAGAACGCCATCCGCATCGAGCCGGGTGGCCTGGTGGTCTGCGACCGCGACACGCTGCTGCGCATCGCCGCGCCCGACGCCTGAACCTGCGCGGCCCCCACCGCGCCGCGTACACACAACCCTTTCCTTCACCGACCGGACGTTCGCGCCGGCCGGTGCCTTGCCGCGCCCGTGCCGCGCGGCCGCACCCCTTTCTAGAACCGGTTTCCGAACCGATCACAGGACTGACTGCCCCATGAGCACTTTCGACCATTTCGTAGGCACGCGCCCCGTCTCCGACCAGCACGCATTCGACGTGCCCGCGCTCACCGCCTGGATGCAGGGCCATGTGCAGGGCTTTGCCGGCCCGCTGCAGGTGGAGATGTTCAAGGGCGGCCAGTCCAACCCCACCTACAAGCTGATCACGCCCGGCCGCAGCTACGTGATGCGCTCCAAGCCCGGCCCCGTGGCCAAGCTGCTGCCCTCGGCCCATGCCATCGAGCGCGAGTTCCGCGTGATGAAGGGCCTGGCCGGCACCGACGTGCCCGTGCCCCACATGTATGCGCTGTGCGAGGACGAGTCCATCATCGGCCGCGCCTTCTACATCATGGAGTGCATGGAAGGCCGCGTGCTCTGGGACCAGTCCCTGCCCGGCATGGAGCCGGCCCAGCGCGCCGCCATCTACGACGAGATGAACCGCGTGATCTCGGCCCTGCACACCGTGGACTTCGCGGCCCAGGGCCTGGCCGACTACGGCAAGAGCGGCAACTACTTCGAGCGCCAGATCGGCCGCTGGAGCAAGCAGTACGTGGCCTCGGTCACCCAGCCCATCCCCGAGATGGACCAGCTCATGCAGTGGCTGCCCGCCCACATGCCGGCCAGCGCGCTGGATGCCTCGCGCGTGTCCATCGTGCACGGCGACTTCCGCCTGGACAACCTCATGTTCCACCCCACCGAGCCGCGCGTCATCGCCGTGCTGGACTGGGAGCTGTCCACCCTGGGCCACCCGCTGGCCGACTTCAGCTACCACTGCATGAGCTGGCACATCCCCGCCACGCTGGGCCGGGGCATCGCAGGCAAGGACCTGGCTGCCCTGGGCATTCCCGGCGAAGAGGAATACATCCGCCGCTACTGCGAGCGCACGGGCCTCAAGGACGTGGACACGCTGCGCGCCGACTGGAACTTCTACATGGCCTACAACATGTTCCGCATCGCGGCCATCCTGCAAGGCATCGCCAAGCGCGTGGAGGCCGGCACGGCCTCCAGCGCCCAGGCCAAGGCCTCGGGCGACACGGCCCGGCCCATGGCCGAGCTGGCCTGGTCCTTTGCCCAGCGCAGCTGAGCCATCCAGACCGCCCCATCACTCACCGATCACCCCGTTTCCACCACAAGCGACAAGCCAAGAGAAGGAGCGCATCCATGGACTTTGAATATTCGCCCAAGACCAAGGACCTGCAGGAACGCCTGCTGAAGTTCATGGACGAGCACATCTATCCCGGCGAAAAGGACTATGCCGCCGAGATGGAAGCCAACACCGCCGCAGGCAAGCGCTGGACGCCGCTGCAGACCATCGAGAAGCTCAAGGTCAAGGCCCGGGAGCAAGGCTTGTGGAACCTCTTTCTGCCCGTGGACAGCGCCGAGGCCGCTGGCTACAAGGGCGGCGGCCTGACCAACCAGGAATACGCGCCGCTGGCCGAGATCATGGGCCGCGTGCCATGGTCCAGCGAGGTGTTCAACTGCTCTGCGCCCGACACCGGCAACATGGAGACCATTGCGCGCTACGGCAGCACCGAACTCAAGGAGCGCTGGCTCAAGCCGCTGCTGGAGGGCAAGATCCGCTCGGCCTTCGCCATGACCGAGCCCGAGGTGGCCTCCTCCGACGCCACCAACATCTGCACGCGCATCGAGCGCCAGGGCGACGAGTACGTGATCAACGGCCACAAGTGGTGGATCTCGGGTGCCGGCGATCCGCGCTGCCAGGTCTTCATCACCATGGGCAAGACCGACCCCGATGCGCCCAAGCACTCGCAGCAAAGCATGATCATCGTGCCCGGCGACGCGCCCGGCATCCGCATCGTGCGTCCGCTCAACGTCATGGGCTATGACGATGCGCCGCACGGCCACATGGAGATGTACTTCGAGAACGTGCGCGTGCCCGCTGGCAACATCCTGCTGGGCGAGGGCCGTGGCTTCGAGATCGCCCAGGGCCGCCTTGGCCCCGGCCGCATCCACCACTGCATGCGCCTGATCGGCCTGGCCGAGCGCGCGCTGGAGCTGATGTGCAAGCGCGCCAGCTCGCGCATCGCCTTCGGCAAGAGCGTGGCCCAGCAGACCGTGACGCAGGAACGCATCGCCGAGGCGCGCTGCCGCATCGACATGGCGCGCCTGCTCACGCTCAAGGCCGCCTGGCTGATGGACATCGCCGGCAACAAGGTGGCACGCAGCGAGATCGCCATGATCAAGGTCGTGGCCCCCAGCATGGCCTGCCAGGTCATCGACTGGGCCATGCAGGTGCACGGCGGCGGCGGCATGAGCGACGACTTCCCGCTGGCCAGCGCCTACGCCCACGCGCGCACGCTGCGCTTTGCCGACGGCCCGGACGAAGTGCACCGCAACGCCATCGCCAAGTGGGAGCTGGGCAAGTACGGCGCCTACGGCAAGGATGCCGGCGTGCCCATCACGCGCGGCAGCTGAGCAGGCTTCAAGCCTGAGGCTTCAGGCCGCACACCCGGCAGGATCGGGTGGCGGCCCTGGCCCTTCCCTCTCAGCCAGGTGGCAATGCCTCCTGGCTTTTTTGTGCCTGTCTTTCCGGCATTTCAATGCCCATGGCAGGCGCCTCCCATCCCCCGCCCAGCGCACGGAACAGCGCCACGCGCGCCTGCAGCTGCAGCAGGCGCTGCAGCACGGCATCGTCCTGGGCCGCGTACAGCGTGGTCTGGGCCTGCAACAGGGACAGCAGGCTTTCCGCCCCGGCCTTGTAGCGCAGCTCGGCCAGCGACACGGCCTGGCGGGCCTGGGCCAGCACCTCGGCCTGGGCCTCGGCCTGGGCCTTGAGGCCGTGGACGGCGTTGAGCGCCAGGTCCACATCGCCATAGGCGGCGACGATGGACTTGTAATAGCCGACCAGCAGCTCCTCGCGCCGGGCCTGGGCGCCATCGCGCTCGGCTGCCAGACGGCCGCCGTCGAAGATGGGGCCGGCCAGTCCGGCCAGCAGCGAATACACGGGCTCGCGCAGCCAGTCGCTGGCGCGCACAGCGCTGGTGCCTGCACTGCCCGTGAGGGTCAGCCGGGGCCACAGTGCAGCACGCGCAGCCTGCAGGTTGGCGCTGGCGGCGGCCAGCTGCGCTTCCGCATTGGCAATGTCGGGCCGGCGCTGCAGCAGCTGCGTGGGCAGGCCTGCGCCGATCTCGGGCAGCTGCAGGGCCTGCAGCGAATCCGTGGCCAGCGCGGGGCGGTGGGCCTGGCCCAGCAGCACGGCCAGCGTGGCATCGGCATCCTCGCCCTGGCGGCGCAGCGTGGCCAGGGCCTGGCGCTGGCTGGCCACCAGGCCGCGCTGCTGGGCCAGCTCCAGCTGGGTGGCGGCACCTGCGCGCGCGCGGGACTCCACCAGGCCCAGCAGCCGCTCGGCATTGGCCACATTGCGCGCCGCAATGGCCTGGCGCTCACGCAGCGCCACGGCCTGCAGCCAGCCATGGGCCACCTGGGCGGTGACCGTGAGGCGCACCGTGTCCTGGTCGAACCGGCTGGCCTGCCAGGCCGCCGCCGCCGCATCGCGCGTGGCGCGGTTGCGGCCCCAGAAGTCCACCTCATACGAGGCCGTCAGCGCAGCGCCGTAGACGCTGGCCTGCCCGCCCGCCACCTGTGCATGGTTCATGCGCTGGGCGCGCAGCTCGCCGCTGAGCGACGGCAGCAGCGCCGCGCCTGCCTGGCGCGTGGCCGCCTCGGCCTGGCGCACGCGGGCCATGGCGGCAGCCATGTCCAGGCTCTGGTCCTGGGCGGCCTGCACCATGCCGCCCAGCTCCGCACTGCCAAAGGCCTGCCACCACTGCGGTGAAACAGAGGCAGAAAGGACTTCGCCCTGCTGCTTCCACGAAGCGGCCAGCGCAGGCGCCTCCCGGTCCGGCATCGTCTGCTGCGCGGCGCAACCGCCCAGCGCAGCCAGGGCCAGGGCGATGCAGCCCAGGCGCGCATTTCCCAGCGTCTTGTCGTTCATGTCTTTCATCTCACTCTCACGCCAGCGCGCGCACCGGGTCCAGCCGCGCCGCCGTCTTGGCAGGCATGTAGCCGAACACCAGGCCCGTCACCACGGCGCAGGCAAAGGCGCCCAGCATGGCGCGCACCGAAAACACCACGGGCACGCCCGCCACGATGAGCACCACGCCCACGGCCAGCCCGGCCAGCAGGCCCACCGTGCCGCCCACGAAGGTGACCAGGCTGGCCTCGGTCAGGAACTGGCGCAGGATGTCGCGCTGGCGCGCGCCCGTGGCCATGCGGATGCCTATCTCGCGCGTGCGCTCGCGCACCGTCATCAGCATCACGTTCATCACGCCGATGCCGCCCACCACCAGGGAGACGGCGGCAATCAGGCCCAGCATCACCGCCATGCTCTGGCGCGTGGCCGCCTCGGCCTGGATGCGCGCGGCCGCATTGCCGATGCCGAAGTCCTCGCGCCCGCCGTGGCGGGCCAGCAGCAGCTTGCGCATGGCCTCCTCCGCCTCGTGCACCACGTCGGAGGACATGGCCTCGATCACCACATAGTCGGGCTGGGTCTGCGACTGGTAGACGCGCGCCCGGCCCGAGCGGTAGGGAATGAAGACCATGTCGTCATAGTTCTGCGCGCCCGAGTCCGCGCCGCGCTCGCTCATCACGCCGATGACCTCGAAGGCCGACGTGCCGATGATCAGCTGGCGGCCCAGCGGGTTGGGCGTGTCGGGGAAGAAGTGCTGGTGCGCCTTGTGGCCCAGGACCACCAAGGGCGCCAGGTCGCGGTCCTCGGCCTCGGTGTAGTAGCGGCCCTGGGCCACCTTCCAGTGGTGCACCAGTGGCATCTCCTCGCTGGCCGCGAACACGTAGATCTGCTTGTCGGCCTTGCCGTAGCGCACGGTGATGGGGTCGCCGATGACGGGCATGACGCGCCGTATCTCGGGCAGTTCGCGCACGGCGGCCAGGTCTTCCTCGGTCATCTGCCCGGCCGGCCCGCCCGTGGCCGGCGGCTTGCTACCCATGTAGAGGATGGCCGTGCCCATGGTCCCCATCTGCTCGACCACCTTGCGCCGCGCGCCCTCGCCAATGGCCAGCATCACGATGACCGAGGCCACGCCGATGACGATGCCCAGCAAGGTCAGGCTGGTGCGCACGCGGTTCATGCGCATGCCGCGCCAGGCGCTGCGCGCGGCCTCGAACAGTTCCGCCAGCCAGGGCGCGCCGGCGCTGCCGCGCTGCGGCGTGAGCGGCAGGGCAGCGGCGCCCGCATTCACCCCATTTGCGGCATCGTCGCGCTGGCTGTCGCTGGTGATGCGGCCGTCGCTGATCTCGATCACGCGGCGCGCCTGGGCGGCCACAGTGCGGTCGTGGGTGATGAGGATGATGGTGTGGCCCGCATCGGCCAGCTCGCGCAGCAGGGCCATGACTTCGGCGCCGCTGTGCGAGTCCAGCGCGCCCGTGGGTTCGTCGGCCAGGATGATCTGGCCGCCGTTCATCAGCGCGCGCGCAATCGACACGCGCTGCTGCTGCCCGCCCGACAGCTGGTTGGGCCGGTTGCCCAGACGCGAGCCCAGGCCCAGGCGCTCCAGCAGCGCACGGGCGCGCCGCACGCGCTCCTCCTTGGGCAGGCCCGCGTAGATGGCGGGCATTTCCACGTTCTCGCTGGCGCTTTCGCTGGCTATCAGGTGGTAGCCCTGGAAGACGAAGCCGAAGGCCTCGCGCCGCAGCCAGGCCAGCGCGTCCGAGTCCAGCGTGGCCACGTCCTGGCCCTGGAAGTGGTAGCTGCCCTCGCTGGGCCGGTCCAGGCAGCCCAGGATGTTCATCAGCGTGGACTTGCCCGAACCCGAGCTGCCCACCACGGCCACGAACTCGCCCGCGCGTATCTCCAGGTCGATGCCGTGCAGCACGGTGACGGCGGGCTGGCCGCTGTCGCCGCCGCCGTAGTGCTTAGTGATGCCGCGCAGCTCTATCAGCGGTGCGGTCAGCGGCGCGCCGGCCTGCATGCCCTGCGCCATCACCATTGCAGCCACCGCGGGCCACGGTCCAGAGGCGTCTCGCCGACGATGACGCGCTCGCCTTCCTGCAGGCCCTCCAGCACCTCGGCCTGGTGGCGGCTGCGCACGCCCAGGCGCACGGTGCGCTGCTCGGGCTGGCCCTTGGCGTCCAGCACGCGCACGGTCTGCGTGCTGCCTGCCTTCTCGGCGTTCTCTGCCTTTTCCGCCTTGTCAGTCGTTCCCGCCTTGTCGGCCACGGCCATCAGCGGCACGGTCAGCGCCTGCGCGGCCTGCCCGGTGACGAAGACCACCTGGGCCGTCATCTGGGGCATGAGTTCGGCGTCCTCGTTGTCCACGTCGAACAGCACGGTATAGGCCACGGCCTTGGTGGCGGGCGCAGGCGCCTGGCCCGCATTGCCGCCGGCCGGCGCCTGGCTGGTAGAGGGCGAAGGCAGCACCTGGCGCACCTTGCTGGACCAGCGCCGGGGCCTGGCCTGGTCGGCGCCGCCCAGCGTGGTGAAGTACACCGGCATGTCGTCGCGCACGCGGCGCACGTCGGCCTCGGACACTTCGGTCCACACCGTCATGGCCGACAGGTCGGCAATGCGCAGGATGTTGGGCGTCTGGTAGGTGGCGTTCAGCGTCTGGCCCTCGCGCGCCTCCACCGACACCACGGTGCCCGCCATGGGCGCGTAGATGCGCGTATAGCCCAGGCGCGCCTCGTCGGCCTTGAGCGTGGCCTGGGTCTGGTCGATCTGGGCCTTCAGATGCTCCATGCGGGCACCGGCGGCGGCCAGGTTGGCTTCTGCGGTCTGCAGGTCTTCCTCGCGCGTGGCCCCGTCGCGGGCCAGCTGGCGCTGGCGCGTGAGCTGCTGCTCGGCCAGCTTGCGCAGCGCCTGCTGCTCGGCCAGCTGTGCGCGCAGGCCGGCCAGCGAGGCGCGCCCCGCATCCACCGTGGCGCGCTGCACGCTGGGGTCGATCTCCACCAGCAGCGCGCCCTTCTCCACCTGGGCGCCGGGCTCCACGCGCAGCCGGGTGACCTGGCCCGACACCTGGGCGCCCACGTCCACATAGCGGCGTGGCTGCAGCGTGCCGATGGCCGTGACGGTGGACTCGATATCGGTGCGCGCCACGGTCTCGGTCTGGTAGGCCACGGCAGGCCGGCTGGACCACCAGGCGGCCGCGCCCCCGGCCGCCGCCAACAGGACCACCGCCACGGCGATGGCTTTCCAGCGTTGCTGCGTGCGCGTCATGCTTGCCTCCCGATCACACACACCCCGAACTGGAACGAAAGCAGGAAACTCATCTGAAAAACCCCGTAGTACCGAAACTGAAAACAATCCACGCCAAATCCGCCACGGCAAGCACGCCAGCCAACCAGGCCAGCCGCGCCGCCCAGCGCGCATGGGCGCTGATCAGGGCCACGGCCATCAGCGCGCCGGCGGACACAAAGCCCAGCCAGGCTACCGTGCCCACCGTGCCGCCCCAGCCCGAGACAACGGGCACAAGGGCCAGCGCCAGCAGCGCCGTGCCCAGGCCGCGCAACTGCGGGCCGCGGCGGGCCGGCAGCTCGCGCGCGCCGGTCAATTGTTCGTAGTGGCGGTCCATGGCAAAGGCCAGGGCCGCCATGCCTGCAAAGGCCAGGGCCAGTGCGGCCAGGGATGCGTGCAACGTGCTCATGCCTGCACCTCCGAGGGGCCTGCCACGGCGGCCTGCCCCTTGGCCATCTTTGCCTTGGCGGCGGCACCTGCGCCGCGCCGCGCCAGCCAGCGCCAGGCCCAGGCGGCCGCCAGCCCCGTGGCCAGGCAGAACAGCTCCACCCCGGCGCTTTCCCAGTCGCCCTCCAGCATGTGGGCCGACAACGGCTCGCCCACGGTGATCCAGTTGAGCAGCGGCAGCAGCAGGCACAGCATGGCCAGCAGGCCCATCTGCTGGCGCCAGGCCGTGGCCGGCGCGCAGGCCAGCGCATGGATCAGCGCCAGGCCCCACAGCCCGAAGAACACGGCCAGCTCCCAGTCATCGCGGTGCGCCAGGCCCACGGGCACCAGGCGGTTGGCCCACAGGTAGCCGATGCAGCCCAGGCCCAGCCCGGCGATGGCCGCCACGTTCAGGCCCTCGATCAGCCGGTACACGCGCGCCGTGGCGCTGCCGAACTCGCCCTGGTGGCGGCTGCGGCGCTTGACCATGAAGAGGATGGCGCCCGTGGCCATCATGGCCGCGCCCGCCAGGCCGCACAGGAAGTACAGCCACTTCATGGCCAGCCCGCCGAACTTGACCATGTGCAGCCCGCCCATGACCGCCTGGGCCAGCGAGGGGGTGCCGCCGTCGGCGCCGCCGGGCAGGCGTACCTGCAGCACCTCGCCCGTGGCGGCCGAGAACATCGCCATGCCCGAATTGGGGCTCAGGCGCTGATGCGCACGGTCATCGCTGTTCCAGCCGTAGACGCCGATGCGTGCCGATGCATCGCCGGGATGGTTGACGACCACCGCGCGCACCGCCTGGCCCATCAGCTCCTGGCCGCGCCGCACAAAGGGCTCCAGATCGGGCACCGCCAGGGGCTTGCCGGACAGCGCGGGCGGTCCGGCCTCGTTCATGTCGGCGATGAAGGCCGTGCGGGCGGCCTGGTCCGTGCCATAGACCGTCCAGACGCCAACGGGCATGAAGCTCAGGCTGGAGATGGCGATGCCGGTATAGGCAATCATGAACTGGAAGGGCAGCGTCAGCACCGCCACGGCGTTGTGCGCGTCCAGCCAGCTGCGCTGGCCCTTGCGTGCGCGAAAGGTGAAGAAGTCCTTGAAGATGCGCTTGTGCGTGATCACGCCGCTGACCAGGGCCACCAGCATGGCCATGGCGGCAATGCCGATCACCCACAGCCCCACCTGCCCTGCATGCAGTTCATAGTGGAAGTCCACGAAATGATTGCCGCCCATGGTGGCGCGCGCGGCACCGTGGCCGTGGCCGGCCCCCATTTCCTCGCCCGTGGCGGTGTCCAGCTCGGCATCGGCGTACTGGCGGTTGGCGTCGAACCAGTAGACACGCAGGTCGCCGCCGCCCTTGTCGTCGGATGGCCAGATCTCCCACATCTGCGCGCCCTGGTGGTGCTTTTGCATGTAGGCCGCGCCCCAGGCCAGGCGCTGGCCCAGGTCCGCACCCTGCCCGGCCGGCGCGGCGGCGCGCGCTGCCGCCTCGGCCGCCTCCTCGGCATGGTGCTCGGGCGTCATCCAGTGCGTGATGGCTTCCTGGAACACGGCCAGCGAACCCGTGAGGAACACCGCGAACAGCAGCCACGAAAACCACAGCCCGCACCAAGTATGCAGCCAGGCCTGGGCCTGGCGGAAGCCGCCCGTGGCAGCGCCGCTGCCGGGGACCTTGCTGATCTGCGCCTTGGCCATCTCAAACGCCCCCGCCATTGCGCGCCAGCAGCAGCGCGGCGCCGCCCATCAGGGCCGCAGGCACCAGCAACCCCAGCCAGACCCGGCCCACCGAAACCGGCGAGAACGCCCAGATCACCGCCAGCGCGTGCAGCGCAAAGCTCCACTGCATGCCGGCGATCACGGCATCGACACGCGCGCCGGGCAGCGCAGCGGCCAGGAAGGCCGCCAGCGCGCTGGCCAGCGCATAGCCGCCGAAGACGGCGGCCAGCAGGCGGGACAGGACAAGCAGGCCCGGATGGACGGGCCTGTCGGCCTGGGTGATATCTGCAGGATCAGCGGGTTGGGATTGGGGCATGTAATGGGTATTCGGATAAGCACAGGAACGCACGAATGCGTGCAAACAAGGGGCCAAAACGGATGCCGTGATGCGGCGGCCTTCAAGGCCCTCCTCATACATGACAAACGAGATCGAAAAAAAGGCCAGCCGCAATGGTTTTCGCCATTGCGGCCAGTGGCCTGGGTCAGACTGGGGCGGGCCCTCCTGGACCCCGCCCCGGCCCTCAGAAGGTGCCGCGCAGCGTCAGCACCGCATTGCGCGGCTTTCCATAGAAATTGCCGCCGCTCGCATAGCCCACGGTCTGGTAGTACGTCTTGTCAAAGATATTGTTGAGATTCAGGGAAACCGTCCAGCGCGGATCGATCCGGTACTGCACCATCGCATTGATGACGGAATAGCCGCCCTGGGTGAAGTTGTAGCGGCCGACTTCATTCCAGTCGGCGTCATACAGCGTATCGCGCACATGGTGCTTGCTCTGGATATGGGCGCTGCCGCCAATCTTCCAGCGCGACAGCTCGCCCGGCAGCACATAGGCCGTGGACAGCTTGAGCAGATGGCGCGGCGTGATGCTGCTGTAGGGCGCATCCTCGGTCTTGTCGCGCGTGGTGGTGTAGGTGTAGCCGGCCGCGATCTGCCAGCCGGGGCGCAGCTCGCCGCCGATCTCGGCGTCAAAGCCGCGGCTGGTCACCTTGCCCTGCGGCAGAAAGCAGCAATTGCCCGACCATTCCTCGTGATTGCTCGGATAGCGCGTATCCGTCACCGCCGTGCCCGTGCGTACCACGTTGAAAAGGCTGAATGTGGCATTGAGCCGGCCATCGGCCAATTCGCCCTTGAAACCGGCCTCATAGCTCTTGCCCTTGACCGGGTCCAGCGAATTGCCCGGAGGAGGCCCCGACTTGGACAGCGCCTGCGGCTTGAGAATCGAGGAATAGCTCAGATACGCCGACCATTGGTTGTTCAGGTCATAGATCACCCCGCCATACGGCGTGAACTTGGCCGGCTCGGAAAAGCGGCTGCCCGATGCCAATTCCCACTGGCCCGCCGCATTCAGCGACTCATAGACCTGGTTGAAGCGGTACTTGGCATAGCGCGCGCCCACGATCACATGCAGGCGGTCCGTCGGATGCAGGCGCAATACGCCATAGCCGCCCGACTGGTCCTGGCCCCAGGGGTTGTAGCGGCGCGAGATCTCGCCGGCCGGCGCGGGGCGCCAGGCGCCGGGGTTGTAGACATCGATGGGCTCCACGCCCGTGGCATCGGTGGAATAGCCCACGTTCCAGAAGCTCTCCACCTTCTGCCGGTCCATGCCCAGCAGGATTTCGTGCGTGCGCCCGCCCAGGTCGAAGCTGCCGGCCAGGCTGGCGTCCAGCACGGTCTGCCGGTTCTCGTACAGGTAGTGGCCGCCGCCGTTCCAGTTCACGCCCAGGCCGGTTGCGGGGTCCAGCGCGCCGTAGCCGAACACCGTGGAGCCGTCATAGCTGGACTTGCTGCGGGTCAGGTTGAGCTTGCCCTTCCAGCGTGCGGAAAAACGGTGCTCCAGCGCGCCGAACAGCTCGCTGTTGTCCTTGCGGCCCGTGGCCCAGGGCTGGGTGAAGCTGGTGTGGCGCGGCAGGCCGATATCGCTGCCGTCGCTGTAGCGCGGCACGTCGCCGCCGCCATCGCCGCGCGTGCGGATCTTGCTGCGGCTCATGCCCACGGTCAGCAGGGTGTCGGGCGTCAGGTCCGCCTCGACCACGCCGTAGAACTGGGGAGCGCGCGTGTGCTTGATGTCCACGAACTGGTCCGTGTCCTGGTAGGACAGCACGGCCCGGCCGCGCACCCGGCCGTCCAGCGCCAGCGGCCCCGTGGCATCCACCATGGTCTGGTAGTTGTTCCAGCTGCCGATGGACTGCTGCACCACCAAGCGCGGCTCGGCCAGCGGCTTCTTGCGCACGATGTTGATGATGCCGCCCGGGTCGCCCACGCCGCCCAGCAGGCCCGAGGCACCGCGCATCACCTCCACGCGGTCGTAGAAGTCCATGCTCTGGTTGACGCTGTAGGTGTACTGGGCGATGTTCAGCGGCGCGCCGCCGTCGATCTGCATGCTGTCGATCTGGAAGCCGCGCGAATAGAAATAGGTGGAGTCGAAATTGATCTGGCTGGTGGTGATGCCGGGCGTGGCGGCCAGCGCGTCGCGGATGTCGGTCATGCGGCGGTCGTCGAGCTGCTGGCGCGTGATCACCGACACCGATTGCGGGATCTCGCGGAACGACTGGTCCGTCTTGGAGGCGATGCTGGTCACCCGGCTGGTGTACGAGCCCGTGCCCTCGGTCGTGCCGTCGATGGCCCGGCGCGCGCTCACCCGCACTTCGGCCAGCGTCTTTTCGATGGCGGCGACGGGCTGCACGGTCAGCGTGCCCTCTTGCACATGGCCCTGCAGGCCGCTGCCGGCAAGCAAATCATCCAGCGCCTGGCGCAGCGGCAGCTCGCCCCGTACGGCCGGCGCCTGCCGCTGGGCGGCCAGCGAGGGCGTGAACACCAGCTGCAGCCCGGCCTGCCGCGCGAACTGGTCCAGCGCGCTGGCCAGCGGCTGCGCCGCTATGTCGAAGCGCAGCGTCTGTGCGGCCGGCTGGGCCAGCGCCGCCTGCAGCGGCAGGGCCAGGCCCAGGCAGAGCACGGCATGGGCCAGCGGATGGAGGGCGGCGCGGCAGGCGCCCGAAGAAGGGAAAAGCGGATGCATGGAAATCGTCCTTGGCAGTGATGGAAGGGACCCACAGGGATCACTGCCATGACGACTGGCCAGGAAAACTCCTGAAAAATAATGTGCGCCCCGCTGCCGTGCGCATGCAGTTGCTCTTGCCACCGTCACGCCTCAGCCCGCCGTGGCCACCAGCAGGCCGCCATCGGCCTGCCTGCGCACCTGCACCGGCAGCGCATGGGGCAGCGCCCGCACCCAGGCATGGGCCTTGGCGATGCGCACGCGCCCGCTCAGGGGCAGGCGCGCGGCCTCCGGCGTGGCCTGCAGGTCGAACGGCGCATAGCGTGACAGCCGCGCCAGGGCCTCGCCCAGCGTGGCATCGGCAAACACCAGCTCGCCATGCCGCCAGGAGGCCGCCTGCCCCGCATCGCCCCGGGTCTGCGTGGCCACCGTGCCTTCCATGCGCAGGCCCTGCCCTGCAGACAATTCATAGAAGCGCCCGCCATCCGCATCCGATTGCACGCGCACACGCCCCGACTCCACCTGCACCGTGACTCGCTCCTGCCCCTGGACGCCCGTGGCCAGTTCCACGCCGAAGCGCGTGCCCAGCACGGTGACGCGCACGCCGCCGGCCTGCACGGTGAAGGGCCGGTCCTCGTCCCGCTCCACCTCGAAGAAGGCTGCGCCCTGCGTCAGCTGCACCACGCGCCGCGTGGCGAAATACTCCACCTGCGCGCTGCTGAGCGCGTCCAGCAGCAGGCTGGAGCCATCGGGCAGGCCATGGCGCACCTGCTGGCCGCGCAGGCTGGACCAGCCGGCCTGCCACTGCACATGCGTGTCGCGGTAGTGCCGCCATTGCTGCCAGCCCAGGCTGCCGCCCAGGCCGAAACCGGCCACGCCCAGCAGCGCGGCCAGGCTGCGCCGCCGACCTGCATGTCGTGCAACAGCGCTGCCGGGCCGCGTACCGCGCCAGCGGTGCAGCGCATCCTCTATGCAGGCACTGGCCTGGATCAGGTCGCGCTCCACGGTGTTGAGGCTGACGCCCAGGCGCTCGGCAATCTCGGGCTGGCGCTCGCCCTGCACGCGGTGGGCGATGAAGGCGGCGCGGCAGCGCTCGGGCAGGCTGCGCAAGGCGGACTCCAGCACGGCCAGCGCCTGGCGGTACATGACGGAGTCGGCCACATCGGGCGCATGGCTGGGCGCCAGTTGTTCATGGACTGCCGCCTCGCCCAGGTAGCGGGCATGGCGCTGGCGGCGGCGGTGCGCATCCAGCGCCATGTGCTGGGCCATCACGGCCAGATAGGCCGTGGCGTCGCGTGGCATCTGGGCCGGATTCGCGGCCCCGGCCAGGTCTGCGGCCTCGGCCGGGGCGCTGCGCGCGTGTTCCGCCAGCCGCAGCCAGGTGTCGTGCACCAGGTCGCCCGCCTCCTCGCGGCTGCCCGTGCTGCGCGTGGCGGCACGCACCAGGTCGGCATAGGCCCGGTCAAAGCCGGAAAGCAGAGCGCGGGTGAAGGAGGCGGACAAATCCATGGGGCTGGATCATAACCGCGCAAAGAAGAATCATTCTCAATAAACGCAATGCATGCCAGGCTCTTTCAGCGGTCCCGGGGCCATCCCTGAAAGGGCGCGATCGCAAGGTGCAACGGGCCGCCAAGCGACTTTGCGCACGCCGCACGCGCTATCATCCGCACCAGCCCCCTGTCACGGGGCCGGTGCTTCAAAACACCCATTAGCAAGCGGTGCTGCCTCCCCGAAAGCGAGGCCTTGTCACGTCTGGATTCCGGGCTGTGGACGCTCGTCCACGCCCCTGCGGTTTCGGGCGGGATGGGGCTACCCGTAAGGGCGTCCGCACACCTTGCTGTGTGTTTTGAACATCCCGTCCACCTGTTTCGTGCTTCAAAACGCGGAGTCGGTGGCTTCAGTCTCAGTAAGGAGCACGGAAACATGACTGCCGTTTCTCTGGCACTCGCCTGCGCGCCCTCTTTTGGCGCCGCCCTTTCCACACGGAGGGCCCAGGCATGAACCCCGCCCAGCCCACCCCCGCCACGGACAGCCACAGCACCCGGCAGCTGTCCAATGCCCTCACCCAGGTGGACCATCTCGTGCAGCAAGGCTGTGCAGAGATCTCCTCCATCGCCCAGCTCGCCCTGGCATGGCTGGAGACGCCCAAGGGCCATCGCCACATGGATGTGGTGGCCCGCGCCCTGCAAAGCATCCGCGACAGCGCCGAGACGCTGGCCGACTACGCCGGCACCGAGGCCCAGGCCATGGGCTGCGGATTCGAAGACGCGGCCGAGATGCGCCGCGCTGAAGCGGCCGAGGCAGCCGCCAAAGCCATGGCGCAACTGCTCGACTGCCGCACCCAAGAGCCGGTGCGCCCGCAGGGCTGAGGCATGGCCATGGACAAGGACACCCTCAGGACACAGCCACCCAGCCTGCACCAGTTGACCAGCGCCATCACCGAGATCCACAGCAGCGTGCAGGAAAACTGCACCGAGATCTCGGCCCTGGCGCAACTGGCCCTGGCGGCAGTGCATGCACCGCAGGAGCACCACAGCCAGCAGGCCCTGGCCCATGCACTGCGCGCCATCCGCGACAGCGCCGACCTGCTGGCCGGCCATGTGAAGGTGGAGACCCGGCGCGTGGTGTGATCCCCCGCAAGGCCGCTGGCTGCACAACGGCGGCCCGAACGCCTGCGCCGCCGTCCTCAGAAGCTGCCGCGCAGCGTGAGCATGGCGTGGCGCGGTGCGCCATACAGGTTGTTGCTGAACGTTGTGCCCAGGGTCTGGTAGTAGGTCTTGTCGAGCAGGTTGTTGATGTTCAGCGTGACCGTCCAGCGCGGGTCGATGCGGTACTGCACCATGGCATTCCACAGCGCGTAGCCGCCCTGCGTGAAGTCAAAGGGCACGGAGGTGCCCGCGGCAGACAGCGCCGTGCCGCTGACGTAGTGCGTGCTCTGGATCTGGGCGCTGCCGCCCACTTTCCAGCGCGACAGCTCGCCCGGCAGCGTATAGGCCGTGGACAGCTTGAACAGGTGGCGCGGCGTGATGCTGCTGTAGGTCTTTTCGGTGCTGCGGTCGCGGGTGTTGTTGAAGGTGTAGCCCGCTGCCAGCTGCCAGCCGGGCTGCAGCTCGCCGCCCAGCTCCATGTCGAAGCCCCGGCTGGTGACCTTGCCCTGTGCCAGGTAGCAGCAGTTGCCGCTCCAGCGGCTGTTGCTGGTCTCGTAGCGCGGGTCCACCACGGCCGTGCCCGTGCGCTCCACATTGAAGAGGCTGAAGGTGGCGTTCAGCCGCCCGTCCATCAGCTCTCCCTTGAGGCCGGCCTCGTAGCTGGCGCCCTTGACCGGCGGCAGCGAGGTGCCCGGCGCCGGGCCGGCCATGCTCAGCGCCTGCGGCTTGAAGATGGACGAATAGCTGGCATAGGCCGACCACTGGCTGTTCAGGTCATAGATCACCCCGCCATAGGGCGTGATCTTGGTGGGTTCCTTGAACGGCGTGTTCGACCAGGGCGTGCGGTTGCCCTGCGCATCCAGGTTCCAGATCGACTGCTGGAAGTCGTAGCGGCTGGCGCGCGCACCCAGGATGAGGTGCAGCCTGTCCGTGGGATGCAGGCGCAGCACGCCATAGCCGCCCATCTGCTTTTGGCCCCAGGGGCCGTAGCGGGTGTTGAAGTAGGTTTCCGTGGGCGGCGTCCAGATGCTGGGGGCAAACGGATTGCTGGCCACGGTGCCGCTGCCCGTGAAATTGGCGCTTTGCCAGAAGCTTTCCACGCGCTGCCAGTCCGCGCCCAGCAGCAATTCATGCGTGCGGCCCATGAGCTGGAAGGGTCCGCCCAGGCTCAGGTCCACCACCTCCTGCGTATTGCCGGACTGGATGTGGCCGCCGCGCCAGACCGCACCCGCCAGGGTCTGCGGGTTGATGGCGCCGCCCATGTAGACCCAGAAGCGGTCCAGCTCGGTCTCCACGCGCGAGACGTTGAGCTTGGCCTTCCAGCGGTTGTCGAACTTGTGCTCGAGCTGGGCGAACAGCTCCTTGGTCTCGTAGTCGTAATAGGCCCAGGGCTGGGTGAAGTTGGTGTGGCGCGGCAGGCCCAGGCTGCTGCCGTCGGCAAAGCGCGGCAGGCCGGCATAGTCGCCGTTCTCATGGGTCTTTCCGTAGCTGCCGCCCACGGTCAGCAGGGTGTCTGGCGTGAGGTCCGCCTCCAGCACGCCGTAGAGCGAGGGCTTTTCGCTGCTGCGCAGGTCGATGTAGGAGTCGCCCTTGTGGTAGGACAGCACGGCGCGGCCGCGCACGCGGCCGTCGTCGGCCAGCGGCGCGCTGGCATCGAGCTCCACGCCGCGCCGGCTCCAGGAGCCGGCCGACAGCGCGGCCTTGAACTGCCGCTGGGCCAGCGGCTTCTTGCGCACCAGGTTGATGATGCCGCCCGGATCGCCCACGCCGCCCAGCAGGCCCGAGGCGCCGCGCATGACTTCGACGCGGTCGTAGAAGGCCATGTCCTGCTGCGGCGAATAGGTGTAGGCGCCCAAAGCCAGCGGCGCGCCGCCGTCGATCTGCATGCTGGTGATCTGAAAGCCCCGCGAATAGAAGTCGCCCACGGTATTGGCCACGACCACGCCGGGCGTGAGCTTGAGGGCCTCGGTCACATCGGTCACGCGCTGGTCGTCGAGCTGTTCGCGTGTGACCACCGATACCGACTGCGCAATCTCGCGGAACGACTGGTCCGTCTTGGAGGCAATGCTGGTCACGCGGCTGGTGTAGGAGCCCGTGCCTTCGGTCGTGCCGTCACCGGCGCGGCGCGCGGCCACGCGCACCTCGGCCAGCGACACCGCGCGCGGGGCAACGTCTGGCGCCCGGGCATCGGGCACGGCGCGCTGGCGCAGCACATAGCCGCCTTGCGGCTGCACCGCCGCCTCCAGCCCCGTGCCCTGCAGCAGCGCAGCCAGGCCGGCCTGCGCGGTGTGGCTGCCCTGCAGCCCCGGGCTGCGCAGGCCCTGGACCTGGTCCTGGGTGAAGGACAGCAGCAAACCCGAGTCGCGCCCGAATCGGTTGAGCGCGTCCTCCAGCGTGCCCGCCGGAATCTGGTAGCTGCGTGTGGGTGCTGTGGCGGCCGTGGTGTTGACGGACGGCGAAGGCGCTTGCGCCCACAGGTTGCTGCCCAGCCCCGCGCAGGCCAAAGCCAGCAACAGGCCACGGGACGGGACGACGGAGGGGCGCAAGGCGCAGGGAAAGCGCCGGGGCGCTGCGGGATATGCCATGGTGTGCGAAGGACTGGGCCTGGAAGGAAAAGACAAACGGATGGATGAACGAATCGATGGGCGGGCCCGGCATGGCAAGCCCCCCCTCTTCCTCCATGTCCCGCGAGTTCTCGAAACAGACCACCCCGGGCGCAGATTTCTTCAAAAAAACTGCGCAGCCCCCTTCAAGCCCCTGCCGATTTCTTGCCCACCACCACCTCGCGCCGGCCCCACCAGCGCGTCATGGAGCGCAGCTCCAGTCCCGGCAGCGCACCGATCACGGCCAGCACGCGCGGCACATCGGCCAGCGGATAGGTGCCTGAGATGCGCAGGTCGGCCACTTCGGGCTCGCAGGCCAGGGCCGCATCGCTGTATGGCTGCAGCGCCTCCAGCATCCGGGCCAGCGGCATGCCGCGCGCCACCAGCATGCCCTCGGTCCAGGCGGTGCTGTCCTCATGCACGGCGGTGGCTGGCGAGACGCCATCGGCCCGCAGTGTGGCCTGCTCGCCCGCCTTGAGCACCAGCACACCCTGGCCGGCCAGCCGGGGCGTCAGGCGCACGGCACCCTCGAACACACCCACCTGGAAATCACCATCCGCGAGCGCACGCACGGAAAACCGCGTCCCCAGGGCCAGCGCCTCGCCCGCAGTGGTCTGCACGGCAAAGGGCCGGGCGGGCTGCTCGGTGTCCTTGGCCGTGGTGACCAGCACCTCGCCCTGCAGCAGGCGCAGGCGGCGGTGCCGCCGGCTGTATTCGATGTCCAGCGCGCTGGCGCCGTTGAGCACGATCTGCGTGCCGTCCGGCAACGCCATCTGCCGACGCTCGCCCCGCGCCGTGCGTGCATCGGCCACCCAGCCCTGCCAGGGCAGGCGCTGCTCCAGCTGCCAGGCAATGCCGGCACCAAAGGCCGCAACGGCCAGGGACCGGATCACGCGCCGGCGAGCGGAACCGCGCGGGGCCAGCGCAGCCCGGGCTATCGGTGATTGCGGCGGCGCCACCAGCCCAGCCAGCCGCTGGTTGACGGCAGTGATGCGCTGCCAGGCCTGCTCGTGCAGCGGATCGGCCGCGCGCCAGGCCTGCCAGGCTTGCCATTCGCGGGCCAACTCATCGGACAGCTGGCCATCCTGGTGCTTCAGCCACCACTCGATGGCGCTGCGCGCTACCTCGGGCGGCAGGCCGGCTCCCGGCGCCGTCATGCATCCACCGCGAAATAGCAGTGCATGCCGGCCTGCACCAGGTAGCGCTTGACGGTGGTCAGCGACAGGCCCAGCTCGCGCGCAATGTCGGCCTGCTTCATGCCGTCCAGCTGGGCCATCAGAAAGGCCCGCCGCACGGGAGCAGGCAGGCCGTCGAGCATGCGGTCGATCTCGTCCAGCGCCTCCAGCAGCAGCGCGCGCTCCTCGGGCGAGATGGCAAAGGACTGCGGCGCCTGGGCCAGCGCCTCCAGATACGCGCGCTCCAGTTGCTGGCGCCGATAGTGGTTGGCCAGCACGCGCTGCGCCACCGTGGTCAGGAAGGCGCGCGGCTCACGCGCCTGCACAGGCTCGTCGCGCGCCAGCAGGCGCACAAAGGTGTCGTGCGCCAGATCGGCCGCCTGGTGCACATCACCCAGCTTCTTGCGCAGCCAGCCCTGCAGCCAGCCGTGGTGGTCGGTGTAGAGCGTGGCGACTTCGCGGTGAAGGGAGGTTTCGGCGGCAGGCATGGCGCGGGAGGAGGAATGCGTGGGCGGCTGGCCCGAAATATGAGATCAATTCTCATTTGCATTCTAACGGTTGGCCTGCGCTGTTGCCCCCGCCGCCCTCTCCACTCAGAACTTGTAGTTCAGCACCGCCATGGCCTGGCGCGGCGTGCCGAACTGGCCCTGGCCGTCGATGTTGACGTAGTACTTCTTGTTGAAGAGGTTGTTCAGGTTCAGCTGCAGCGAGAGCCTGGGGCTGAAGGCATAGCGCGCCATGAGGCTGGCGGTGGCGAAGGATTTCTGCTCGAAGACCAGGTCATTGCCCGCAACGAAGACGCTGGCGCGGGTGCGGCTTTGCCATTGCAGGCCGCCGCCCACGGTGAGCTGATTCCATCCACCGGGCAGGCGGTAGGAAGTGAACAGCTGGGCCTGGGTCTTGGGCGCCCAGGCGTTGATGGACAGGCCCTGGGCGTCACGCGCGACGGTGTGGGCAATGCCGGCCGACAGGTTCCAGCCCGTGGCCAGCTCGCCCGAGACCTGGGCCTCGAAGCCCTTGCTGGTCACGCCCTTGGCGCCGTAGTAGGCGAAGTCGGTGGTGCCGGGCACGACCTGGCCTTCGTCCAGCTGGGCCACGTTGTCCTGCTGGATGCGGAAGACGGACAGCGAGCTGTTGAGCCTGCCGTCCAGGTGCTCGCCCTTGATGCCGATCTCGAAGCTCTTGCCCGCCACGGGGTCCAGGTAGCTGCCGCCGCGGTCGCGGTAGTTCTGGGGCTGGAAGATGTCGGTGTAGCTGGCATAGGCCGAGAAGCCTTCGCTCAGGTCCAGCACCAGGCCTGCGTAGGGGATGAAGACGTTGTGGTCGCGCACCTCGCTGAGGCTGCGCACCTTCCAGCTGCTCTGGCGCCCGCCCACGATGAGCTTGACCGGATCGGCCAGCGACAGGCGCAGCGCGCCGTACAGCGCGTCCTGGCGCGTGTGGTCCAGGCTGCTGGTGGTCAGCGGCCCCCAGGTGGGCTCGGCATAGGAGCCGTCCCACTGGTAGTAGTTGCCCACGTCCTGCAGGGGGCTGGTGCGCGCATGGCCGGCCTTGTGCTCGCGGGCACGGCTGCTGCTCAGGCCCACCACGGCCTCATGGCGGCGCCCGCCCAGTTCCCAGCCGCCCGTCACCTGCAGGTCGGCGCTGTTTTGCTGGAAGCTGTATTCGGAGTAGTTGGGCAAGGCGGCCATGCCCAGGCCGGTGGTGATGTCGGGCTGGCGCATGAGGTACAGCAGCTTGGCGTCGTAGGCGCTGTCGCGGTGCACGAAGTTGGCCTTGAGCTTCCAGTCGTTGCCGAAACGGTGCTGCAGGTTGGCGAAGATGTTTTTGTTGGTGCTGTTCCAGCGCGTCCAGTTCGCGGCCGTGGTCTTGGAGGTGCTCCAGTCGGCCGGCATGCCGTTCGTGAAGACCAGCGGCAGGCCGCCCCAGGTCGAGCCGGTGGGCCGGTTGGACTGGTAGTCGGCGCCCACGCTGAGCGTGGTGTCGGGCGTGAGGTCGGCGTCGATCACGCCGTAGAAGACCTGCTTGCGCGCGTGGTAGAGATCCACATGGGAGTCGCGCTCTTCGGCCATGCCGGCGACGCGTGCGCGGATGCGGCCGTCCTGCGTCAGCGGCATGGACAGGTCCACCGTGCCGCGATGGTGGTTCCACGAGCCCACGCTGGCCGAGGCCGAGCCCGTGAACACCTTGCTGTTGGCGTGCTTGCGCACCATGTTGATGGAGGCCGACGGATTGCCCGCGCCCGTGAGCAGACCCGTGGCGCCGCGCACCACTTCGACGCGGTCATAGATGGTGGTATCGGTGCCCGAGTCACCGTAGAACGACAGGCCGATGGAGGTGGGCACGCCGTCGTACTGCAGGTTGTCCACGTAGAAGCCGCGCGAGTAGAAGTCCGAGCGGTCGCTGTCCGAGCTGACGACATGGATGCCGGTGACGCTGCGCATGGCGTCATTGAGCGAGAGCAGGCCCTGGTCCTCGATCTGCTGGCGCGTGAGCACGCTGACGGACTGCGGCGTGTCGCGCAGCGACAGGCTCAGGCCCGTGGCGGCCGCCGTGGCCGGCGTGGTGTAGGAGCCCGAGCCTTCGGTGGTGGGGCTGGCCTGGGCCGAGGCCGTGACCAGCACGGTCCTGAGTGTCTGGGAGGACGGCGCGCCTGCCGCACCCGCAGCACCCGCCGCGCCGGAGGTGGCAGGCACCACGGGCATCTCGCGCAGGGTGTAGCCGCCACCGGCCGAGCGCACGGCCGCCAGCGGCGTGCCCAGTAAGGCGCGGTCCAGCGCCTGCTCCACGGTGAAGCGCCCGCTCACGCCGCCGCTGCGCAGCCCTTCGGTGACGGCCGAGCCGAAGGTGACCAGCACGCCGGCCTCGCGGCCGAGCTGGTTGAGCACGCTTTCCAGCGGGCCGGCTGCAATGCTGTACTGGCGTTGCTGCGAAGCACCGGCAGCCGGCTGCGCCCAGGCCTGTGCCGGAGCCAGGGCGCCCGCGGCGGCCAGCCCTGCCAGCGTGCCCGCGCACAGCACCTGCAGCGCCAGCGCCACCGGACGTAACGCCGGGGCCGCCGGGGATGGGCGGAGGGTGGGGGCGGCAGCCTGCCGCATGGAGTTCTGGCGCATGGTCTGAGGGCGCATGGAAAGGCCTTGTTGCAATGGTTGTAGAGAAGCGTTGGCGCACGCTGCGGTGCGCTCCTGTCTCTGTTGACAGCCATCGCCGGCAAATCAGCTCAAATTTTTTTCAGGAAAGTGCGAAGGCCTTCATGCAGGCCGTGCCGCTCATGCCTTGCCCGCCCCGGCAGGCCGCACCATCACCCAGTAGCGCGAGAAGGAGTGGATTTCCACGGGCAGCGAGGAAGTCAGCGCGGCCAGCACGCGGTCGGTGTCGGCCAGCGGATAGGCGCCGGAGACGTGCAGGCCGGCCACGGCCGGGTCGCAGCCCAGGCGCCCGCGCCGGTAGCGGCCCAGCTCGGCCAGGAAATCCTCCAGCCGCATGCGCGAGGCCACCAGCATGCCTTCGGCCCAGGCGCTGGCCGCCGTGTCCAGCACGCCGGAGTGCACGGCCTGCTGGGCCGTGAACGTGCCCTGCTCTCCTGCATCGATGCGCTGCGCGGCATGCGGGGCATGCGCGGGCCGCAGTTGCACGGCGCCTTGCAGCACGCCCACTTCAACGGCGGACTCGCGCTCGCGCACCGTGAAGCGCGTGCCCAGGGCCTGAACGGCGCCCATGGCGGTCTGCACGATGAAGGGACGGTGCAGGCTGTCCGGCGCGGTCTGCACGAGGATTTCGCCGCGCACCAGCTCCAGCACGCGCTCGGCTGCGCCGTAGCGCAGATTGAGGGCGCTGCCGGTGTTGAGCACCACGCTGCCGCCGTCGGGCAGCGGCAGCCGGCGCTGCTCGCCCACGGCAGCCACCTGGTCGGCCGTCCAGCCGCGCCAGGCCTGCGAGCGCACGACGGCTGCGGAGCCTGCGCCCGAGACCAGCAGCACGGCCAGCGCCTGCACCGCACGGCGCCTGCCGGCCGAGCCGGGTGCGGCCAATGCGGCCCGCGCCAGCGGCATGGGGATGCCGGCCATCTGGCTGCCCATGGATTCGATGCGCTGCCAGGCGGCCTCATGCTCGGGGCTGGCCGCACGCCAGCGCCGCAGGCCATCGTGCTGCCGGGCCTGGGCCTTGCCGGAGTTCAGTTGCAGCCACCATTGCACGGCCTGGCGGGCCACTTCGGCAGAAATGGGGGAAGAAGCGGAAGGGAACGCCTGCATGCCGCCTACTCCGGGAAGAAGCAGCGCATGGCCGCCTTGGCCAGATGCCGCTTGACGGTGGAGACGGAAATCCCCAGCTCGGCAGCGATCTCGCCATGGCCAAGCCCTTCGAGCTGGGCCAGCAGGAAGGCCTGCTTGGCCAGCGCGGGCAGGCGGCCCAGGCGGCGGTCTATCTCCACCAGGGTCTCCAGCACCATGAGCCGGACCTCGGGCGGCGGCGCCACGGGCTCGGGCATGGCGGCCAGGGCATCGAGATAGGCCTGCTCGATGGCGCGGCGCCGCACCTGGTTGATCAGCAGGTTGCGCGCAATGGTGGTCAGGTAGGCGCGCGGCTCCTGGAGCTGGTCCAGGCCCTTGGCGCCCAGCACCTTGAGGAAGGTGCTCTGCGCCAGATCGGCCGCGTCGAAGGCATTGCCCACCTTCTTGCGCAGCCAGCCCTGCAGCCAGCCGTGGTGGGCCAGGTACAGGGCTGTGATTTCTCGGTACTGGGGGGCGGAGGCGGATGGCATGGCAGGTCCCGATTCCCTTGGGGGCGGGGCCCACAATCAAACAAGAATCATTCTTATTCGATTGTATCCATGCCAACCTGTCTCTGTTTCAGAAGCGGTAGCGCGCCGTCAGCAGCACATTGCGCGGCGCCCCGAAATGGTTGTTGTCCTGGGTGCTGCCAATGGCCTGGTAGTAGTGCTTGTCCGTGAGGTTGTTGACGTTCAGCCGTATATCCAGCTGCCGGCTGAATTGGTAGCTCGCCATGAGGTCCACCAGCGTATAGCCCCCCTGGCGCACGCCGTAGCCGGCCGAGCGGGTCTCGCTGCGCGTGCGCACGGATCCGCCCAGGGACCAGCGCTGCCAGGCGCCCGGCAGCTGGTAGCGGGCCGACAGCTTGAGCAGGTGGCGCGGGGTCTGGGTGTCATAGGGCGTGCCGGCCTTGGCGACGTCCGAGTCGCGGACATGCTGCGCCCTGTTGTAGGTGTAGCCGGCCATCAGCTGCAGGGAGGGCGTGACGGCACCCGCCAGCTCGAACTCCACCCCCCTGCTACGCACCTCTCCGGTCTGCGCATAGCAGGACGCCACATTGGGACTGCACTGCGATTGCGGCAGTTGCAGCGGCAGATTCTTCTGGTTGATCTGAAACAGCGCCGCGCTGGCCTGCAGCCGGCCCTGGGCGTACTCGCCCTTGATGCCAAGCTCGAGGTTGCGTCCCGTCACCGGGTCCAGCAGCGCGCCTCTGGCGCCCTGGTTGCTCTGGGGCTGGAACACGCTGGTCCAGCTGGCATAGGCGGAATGCCGGCTGTCCAGCGCATAGACCAGGCCTGCATAGGGCGTGATGCGGTCATGGACCCGGTACCTGCTGGAATCGCTCCATTCCCCCGAGCGCGTGAGCATGTCGTAGGAGTAGGAATCCACGCGCGCGCCCAGCAGCGCGGTCAGGGGCTGCGCGACGCTCAACCGCAGTGTTCCGTAGGCACCCAGCTGCCGCTGGTGACCGCGCCGCGACCACAGGGTGTTGATGGCCGGCCGGGCAACGGAGCCCGGGTCCCAGGTCATGGGGTCCACGATCTGCTGGTAGTCCGACGGCCACCCGCCAGGCCCGTCGTCGTCGCTGTTTTGCCTCACGCTGGCGCCGAAGACCATTTCATGGGTACGGCCCAACCATTGCCAGGGCCCCTGCGCGAAGGCGTCGAGACTGTATTGGGTCTTCTTGTAGGCATAGGCTCCCACGCCCTGGCCGAAGTCGGCGGAATCTTCCAGCGGATACAGGTAGGTCCCCAGCATGTCCATCTTCGCCTGCAGCACGCGTGCGGTCAGTTGGGTCTTCCAGCCGTTGCCCAGGCCATGCTCCAGTTCAGCGAAGAGGCTGGCGTTTTCCTTGTTCCAGTAGGCCCAGTCAGGCGTCACGCGCGCCGATCTCGGCAGCGGGTAGAAGCTGCCGTCACGCCGCGTGGGCAGGCCGTTCCAGTCGGCGCCGGGGTTGTCTTCCCTGTTGTAGTAGCCGCCCAGGCTCAGCCGCGTGCGCGGGGCGATATCGGCCTCCAGCGTGCCGTAGACCAGTTGGCGCTCATGGCGGTACGCCCGCTTGAAGGTGTCCGTATCCTGCAGGGCCACCACGGCGCGGCCTCGCAGCGTACCGGCCGCATTGAGCGGGCCGGACGCGTCGATTTCGCCGCGCAGGTTGTTCCAGGAGCCCAGGCTGCCCGTCAGCGAGACCTGAGGGGCATCCGTGGGGCGCTTGCGCACGAGGTTGATGGTGCCGGACGGATTGCCCGTGCCCGTCATCAGTCCGGCAGCGCCGCGCAGCACCTCCACGCGGTCGTACATGGCCATGGTGGCCAGGCCCTGCGTGTCGTAGTCGAAGGCCAGCGGCACGCCATCGGCCAGGAAAGAGTTGACCTCGAAACCCCGCAGGAAGAACTGCGTGCGTTCTCCGCCTCCGATCTGGCGTGTGCTCAGGCCCGTGGCATCCAGGGCAACCTCCTCCAGCGACTGAAAACCGCGGTCATCGATCTGCTCGCGCGTGATCACGCTCAGCGATTGCGGGGTCTCGCGCTGCGACAGGCCCAGCCGTGTCGCCGTGCTGCTGGGTCCGGTGGCCGCATAGCTGCCCGATCCTTGCGTCACGGCGCTGCGCTCGGCCTGCGCCGTGACCAGCACCTCGCCAAGCGCGGTGGCGCCTGCCGCCTGGACGGCCTGGGTCGCCTGCCTGCGCAGCGTGTAGCTGCCATCGCTGCGCGCCACCATGTCCAGCCCGCTGCCGGCCAGCAGGCGCTGCAGCGCCTGCTGCGGCGCGTAGTGGCCGGACAGGGCCGGGCTGGTGAGCCCTTCGGTCAGCGCAGGATCGAAGGACAGCGAAATGCCCGCCGCCGTGGCCACGCCGGCCAGCGTGCGGCCCAGCGGCCCAGGCGCGATCTGGTAGGTCTGGGCTGCGGGGGCCGGTTCGGCCGCCTGCACGGCGCCTGCAGCCAATGCCATGCCCAGCAGGGCCAGGCGGGCGGCATGCGCCAGGGGATGGAAGACAGGATGCGGCATGGGTACGGCAGGCATGGAAATCGGTCCTTGGAGGCGGTGAAGAAAGAAGCTCTTTCCCCGTTGCCAGCCGAGATCCGAAAAAGTGCCACCCTGCCTCGATTTTTCTAGTTCCTGGCGACCACGGTGATCCAGTAGCCGCGCATGCGTGTCTGCACGTCGACGGGATAGGTGGAGGCCAGCATGGTCAGCGTCCGGTCCGTATCGCCCAGCGGGAAGGAGCCGGACACGCGCAGCGCGCGCACCTCGGGCGCGCACTGCAGCAGGCCGGGCCGGTAGCGCGACAGTTCGGCGCAGAACGCGGCCAGCGGCATGGCGTCAGCCATCAGCATGCCGTGGGTCCAGGCCGTGGCCTCGGGCTGCAGGGGCTGGGGCGAGGTCACCTCCCCCGCTCGCAATACCGTTTGCTGACCGGCTTGAACGACCAGCGCCGGGCTGGCGGCGCCACGCAGCGTGACTTCCACGGCGCCCTCGGTCACGGCCAGGCGCACGGGGCCGCCGTCCGCCCTGCCCCCTTCTTGCCGCACGGTGAAGCGGGTGCCCAGCGCGCGCAGCCGGCCATGGGCGGTGTCCACGACAAAGGGGCGGTGCGGTGTGGCGGTATCTGCCGCCGTTTCTATGGAAACCGCGCCCTGGCGCAGGGTGAGCAGGCGCAGTGCGCCATCAAACCGGATGTCCACCGCACTGGCCGTGTCCAGCAGGAGGCGGCTGCCATCGGCAAGATGCTCGGTGCGGCGCTCGCCGGTGGCGGTGCGCAGGTCGGCGCCCCAGCCGCGCTGGTCCGCCGCACTCCATACCAGCCAGCCTGCAGGCGCCACGGCCAGCAGCGCGGCCAGCCGGGCCACGGTGGCGCGGCGCTGGGCGCGGTGGCTTCGGGGCCGGTCCAGTGCCGGCATGGCCAGCGCTGCAGGCAGGCCGCCCAACTTGCCCAGCAGCCGCTCGGCGCGCTCCCAGGCCAGGGCATGCTGGGGGTCGGCCTGGCGCCAGCGTTCGCAGGCGGCGCGGTCGGCGTCGGTGGCGCCGCTGTCGTGCAGGCGCATCAGCCATTCGGCGGCCTCGTCGAGCACGCGCGCTTGCAGGGGCGTCTCCATCACGCCATTGCCACCAGGCATTGGCGAAACGCCTGGGCCATGTAACGCTTGACGCTGGTGAGCGAGACCTCCAGCTGCTGCGCGATGTCCTCGTACTTCATGCCGTCCAGCTGGGACAGCAAAAACGTGCGCCGCACGATGGGCGGCAGCGCGTCCAGCATGGCGTCTATCTCGTGCAGGGTCTCCAGCACCAGGGCGCGCTGCTCGGGCGAAGGCGCCACAGGCTCGGGCAGTGCGGCCAGGGCTTCGAGGTAGGCCCGCTCCAGCGCCTGGCGCTTGTACCAGTTGACGAGCACGCCCTTGGCCACCGTGATCAGGTAGGCACGCGGCTCCTGCACACCGGCCAGGTCGCGCACGCCCAGGATGCGCACGAAGGTGTCCTGCGCCAGGTCCGCCGCATCCGCCCCGTGGCCCAGCCTGCGGCGCAGCCAGCCCTGCAGCCAGCCATGGTGGGCGGCGTACAGGGAGGCGGCTTCTCGGTGCTGGGGGGTGGAGGCGGATGGCATGGCAGGTCCCGATTCCCTTGAGGGCGAGGCCCGCAATCAAACAAGAATCATTCTTATTCGATTGTATCCATGCCAGGAAGCGTGCGACCGCGCTTTCGACCGGCCTGATGCCGCAAGGCCTACCAGATGTACCCGAACCGAACCACCATGTTGCGCGCTTCGCCGTAGTTGCAGGCATTGGCGGAAAAGCACGACGCCGTGTGGTACTTGTCGAACAGGTTCTTGACCGTCAGGCTCACGCTGGCCCCGCGCCAGTCACTGCGCATTTTTCCCAGGTCATAGCGCAGCGAGGCATCCACCAGGGTGAACGAGGGGACGCGGAAGCTGTTGTCCGCATCGCCCCAGCTCCAGCCGATGTAGCGCGCCCCCAAGCCCGCCCCCAGCCCCAGCAGGTCGCCCCCAAAGGCATAGTCCACCCAGGCCGACGCCATCTTGCGGGGCACTTCGTAAGGCGACTTTCCCTGCACGTTGCCGCCCCACTGGTCTGGCTGGGCCCGGGTCACCTTGACGGGGTTGTAGGTCAGCGCGGCCAGGAGCTTGAGGCCTCGCGTGGGCTGGACTGCCGCCTCGAACTCGATGCCGCGAGAACGCACTTCGCCCTGCTGTATGGAATAGCGGACGTTCTCGGGGTCGGTGGTGAGTACGTTCTGCCGGCGCAGCTCGAAGGCGGCCAGCGTGAAGCTGCTGCGCTCGTCGGGCGAGTACTTGACGCCGACCTCGACCTGTTTGCCGGTTTCCGGATCAAAGGGCCGGTCGTTGCGGTCAGCGCCCATCAAAGGGACAAACGACTCGCTGTAGCTGACATAGGGCGCCACGCCGTTGTCTGCAAGATAGGTCAGGCCGACACGGCCGGTGAAGGATTTGGGCTTGCGCACGCTGGTGGACACGGGGTCGGCCAGGCGGCTGGTCTGCTCCAGGCGGCTCCAGTCGTGGCGTCCGCCCAGGGCCAGCACCCAGCGGTCCTTGCGGATGCGGTCCTGCACGTAGAGGCCCACCTGCTGGGCGCGCTCATCGCGCAGCGCATCGGGCTGCAGCAGCGAGATGTCGATGAAGCTGCCATAGACGGGCCGGTAGATGTCCAGCTGCGGACCGTCGGCGATATAGGAGTCGAAACTGGAGCGGCTGCGGTTGTAGTCCAGCCCCACGATGAGTTCATGCTGCAGGCCAGCCGCCGCGAATTGGCCCGACAGGCTGGTGTCCACGGTGTAGACGCCGCCCTTGCCATCGCGCGAATCGATCTCCCGGTTGGTGACGGAGCCGTCGATCAGCGGCCCGTAGCGGAACATGTACTGCTCGTGGTTGCGCGCGTGCAGGTAGCGGAAGTTCTGCCGCAGCGTCCAGCCGTTGTCGAATTGATGGCGTGCGTCGTAGCCCAGCGATGCGACCTCGGTCTCTTCGCGGTCGAAGCCCGGCTCCCCCAGGAAGCGGTTCAGGGGCAGCCGGCCATTGGGGTTGCGCCCGTTGAGCGCATCCCACTGCACGTTGGTGGACATCATGGCGTGGTTCTTCTGGTAGAAGCCGCGCAGCGTGACGCTGGTGCGCGCGTCCGGCGCCCAGGTCAGGCTGGGCGCCAGGTAGACGCGGTCATCACGCATGAAGTCAATCTGCTGGTCGGCCGCCCTGGCCAGCCCCACCAGGCGGTAGCTCACCGTGCCATCGTCACCCACCGGCCCTCCGAGGTCGAAGGCCGCCTGCCGGCGAGCATGGCTGCCCACGGACAACTCCATGCCGCGCACCGCATCGGCCGAAGGCCGCTTGGACACGAAGTTCACGATGCCGCCCGGCGAGTTCTGCCCATACAGCACCGAGGCCGGCCCCTTGAGGACCTCCATGCGCTCGGCCCCGTAAGGCTCCATGCCAAAAAAGCCCAGCGTACCCAGCGGCATGAGGCGCAGCCCGTCCAGGTAGAAATTGCCCGAGAACTGGCTGAAGCCGCGCACCGACAGACTGTCGTCCGCAGGATTTGCCCCGCCCGTATTGGTGCGCACGCCGGCCGTGTACTGCACGGCGTCGTTGAGCGTGCGCACGCCCTGGTCGTCCATGCGGTCGCGCGTGATGACGGACACCGATTGCGCCACCTCCAGAATCGAGGCATCGGTCTTGGTGGCCGTGCTGGCCCGGCGCGCCACATACCCGCTGGTGCTGCCCCAGGGGCTTTCTGCCGGGGCCGCGGCGGTCACCCTGACCTCACCCAGCACGGTCGATGCCTGGGTGGCCTCGGGCACCGCACGCAGCACAAAACCGCCCTCCCCCGCCGCCTGCGCCTGCAGGTCGGTGCCGGCCAGCAGCCGGTCCAGCGCCTCGCGCACCGTGAGGCGGCCCTGCACGCCCTGGGTGCGCCGGCCCTGCACCAGGGCGGGCGGCGCGCTGATACTCACGCCTGCGTCAGCGGCAAACGCCGTGAGCGCGGCGGCCAGCGGGCCTGCCGGCACCTGGAACGGACGCTGCACCGCGCTGGCGGCCGCCGCACCGGCCTGGGCCAGCGCAGCGCGCGGCAAGGCGGCGCCTGCCACCAGGCCCGCTGCCATGAGCACGGCAAGGCCTGTCCGGGACAGTGGAAAGAGCAAGGGGGAGGGAGTGCGCGCCACGCTGCGCATGCCGGGCCGGAGAGCCATGGTCTGTTTTTCCTTCGGAAGTCGTTCGATGAAATCGGTTGCCATCGAACAGGACACGGCCTGCCGCAGAAAGGGGCCAGATTCCGAAAGAAATTTCAAGCCGGTGGTGTGCCGCGCGCCGCCACCGTCACCCAGTAGCGCGTGCGGTAGTGGACCTGCACGGGCAGCAGGTGCACGAGGTTGGCGAGCACGGCGTCCGTGCCGGTATCGGCATCGCCCAGTTGAAAGGCGCCGGTGACGCGCAAATCCGCCACAGACGGATCGCAGTGCAACCAGCCGGAGCGGTAGCGCGACAGCTCGGCCACAAAGTCGGCCAACCGCATGTTGTCTGCGGCCAGCAGGCCGCGCGCCCATTGGGCGGCGCCGGCGTCCGCAGGCTCGGCACGGCCCATGCCCATGGCGTCAAACCACAGTTGCTGGCCTGCCTGCAGCTGCTGCGCGGCGCCGCCACGGGTGGTGATCTGCACGGCGCCCTGCAGCACGGCCACCTCGCTGCGCTCCCCTGCACTGCGCACGACAAAGCGCGTGCCTATGGCGCGCACCCTGCCCTGCCCTGTGGTGACCACGAAGGGCCGGGGTGGGGTCTGCGGGTCGGGCGCGGTTTCGATGAAGACGGCGCCCTCGTTCAGATGGACGCGGCGCAGCTGATCGTCAAACCGCACATCCATGGCACTGGCCGTATCGAGCACCAGACGGCTGCCATCGTCCAGCGTCCATTCGCGGCGCTCGCCCGTGGCCGTCGCATGGGTGGAGGTCCACTGCATCCAGGGCGCGGCGCGCCAGGCCAGCCAGCCCACGGGGGCCGCCGTGATCAGCAGGGCCAGCGCGCGCACGGTGTCGCGGCGGCCCATGGCGCCCAGACGGCGCTGCTTGCGGCCCAGGGCCGGTGCCCCCAGTGCGGGCGGCAGGCTGCCCGCACGCTGGCTCACGGCCAGGGCGCGCAGCCAGGCCTGTTCGTGGACATCGGCACGGGTGCGCCAAGCCTCGAAGGCGCGGTGGTCGGCCTCGCTGGCCTCGCCCGAGTGCAGCAGCACAAACCATTCGGCGGCCTGCAAGGCGATTTCGCGCGACAGCGGCGCTGCGGCCCGGGAGTCCACGGCGTTCATGCCGACAGCAGAATGCACTCGGCCATGGCCTGGGCCATGTAGCGCTTGACCGAACGCAGGCCCATGCCCAGTTGCTCGGCAATGGCCGCATAGGTCAGCCCCTCGACCTGGGACAGGATGAAGACCGCGCGCACCTTGGGCGGCAGGCCGTCGAGCATGGCATCGACCTCCTGCAGTGCCTGCAGGATGAGCAATTGCTGCTCGGGCGACGGCGCCTGCGGCGCTGGCAGTGCGGCCAGGGCCTGCAGCCAGGCCTGCTCCAGCGACTGGCGGCGCAGGTGGTTGATCAGCAGGCGCCGCGCCACCGTGGCCAGGTAGGCGCGTGGCTCGCGCAGGGCGGGCAAGTCGCCCGCAGGCGCGGTGAGCAGGCGGATGAAGGTGTCCTGCGCCAGGTCGGCCGCGTCGCAGGCATTGCCAAGTCTGCGGCGCAGCCAGCCCTGCAGCCAGCCATGGTGGCCGGCATAGAGGGCGGAGATTTCGCGGTGCAAGGGGCTGGAGACCGCGTTGGAGGTGGCGCTGGAGACTGGGGCGGATGGCATGGTAGGACCCGATGGCTTGAAGGCGGAATGCGCCATCAAACAAGAATCATTCTCAAATCATTGTAACCAGCGGCAGCACTTGCCTAAGAGTGCCATCAGGCGGACCATCCAAGGGCGAACAGAGGGAGCACGTGCGATCAGGTGTGGCTGGACATCCAGCTGCTGCGCCGGATCGGTATCATTTGGAAACAATCATCATCAGCTCAGCATCCATCAGGAGAGCGAACCATGTTCGAAACGCGGGTAGCAGGCACGGCAGGGCAGCAGGCGCTGTGGAGCACGCTGGACAAGGCCATGGCGCTGGCGGAGTTCACGCCCGAAGGCCGGCTGATGCGCGCCAACGCCAATTACGAAGCCATTCTTGGCTACCCCACCGCGGGCGCCGAGGGCCTGCTGCACAGTGACCTGTGCACCCAGGCACATGCCGATCCCGACGCCTACGCCCGGTGGCGCCAGCGCTGGGGCGCGGGCGAGACGATTTCGCGCGTGGGCGAACACCGGCGCCGCGACGGCAGCACCTGCTGGCTGGAGGCCACCTATGCCCCCGTGCTGGATACCCAGGGCGCGCTCAGCCATGTGCTGTGCATTGCCACCGACATCACGGCCCGGGTGCAGGCCGACCGCAGACGGCAGGAGCATTTGCGGCGCCTGTCCCTGGTGGCCGATGCCACCGATGCGGCCGTGGTGATCGCCGACGGCAACTGGACCATCTCCTATGTCAACGCAGGCTTCACCCGCATGTTCGGCTGGAGCAGCGAAGAGGTCGTGGGCCGTGCGCCCATCGCCCTGCTGGTGCCCCATGCCTCGCCCGAATTCACGGCCGCCTACCGCGCCGAACTGGACGCAGGCAAGCCGGTGTACCGCGAGGAGATCCTCGTCGGCAAGGACGGCGAGCGGTATTGGGTCAGCGCCCAGGCCAATCCCGTCATGGGCCCCGACGGCCGCCTCCACACCACGGTGACCGTGATCACCGACATCACCGAGGCCAAGATGCACGAGGTGCTGCAGCGGCGCGCGCTGGAGGCCATGGCCCGCGACCAGCCGCTGACCGAGGTGCTGGACCTGGTGTGCCGCGAGGTCGAGCGCATTGCGCCCGACATTGCGGTGTCGGTGCTGGAAGTCGATGACCAGAACCGCCTGCATCCGCTGGCCGCGCCCAGCCTGCCGGCCTCCTATTCGGCGGCGCTGGACGGCGTGCCCATCGGCCCCAATGTCGGCTCCTGCGGCGCGGCGGCCTTCCACAACCGGCCCGTGCTGGTGGGCGACATCGCCACCGATCCGTTGTGGGCCGACTTCAAGCACCTCATCCTGCCGCTGGGGTATACGGCCTGCTGGTCCACGCCCATCTGCGGGCTGCAGGGCGGCGTGGCCGGCACCTTTGCCTTCTACTACCGCCATTTCGACCGGCCCGGCCCCGATCCCTTCCACCAGCGGCTGGTGGAGGCCTGCACCGACCTGTGCGCGCTGGCGCTGGAGCGCGAGCAGGCACGCCGCCGCATCCGGCAGCTGGCCTTCTACGACGGGCTGACCACCCTGCCCAACCGCAGCCTGCTGCTGGCCCAGGCCGAGCAGGCGCTGTCCGTGGCTTCGCACGAGGGCCACGAGCTGGCCGTGGTCTTCATTGACCTGGACCGTTTCAAGCAGGTCAACGACTCGCTGGGCCACCCGGCCGGCGACAGGCTGCTGTGCAGCGTGGCCCAGCGCATCCAGGCGGAGCTGCGCACGGGCGACATTGCCGGGCGCCTGTCGGGCGACGAGTTCGTCATCGTGCTGCCACACTGCGGCGGTGCGCAGGCGGCCGAGGTGATAGAGCGGCTGCAGTCGGCACTTGGCGAGCCCTGCATGATCGACGACGTGTCCCTGGCCAGCACGGCCAGTTGCGGCATTGCCGTGTTTCCCGCCGACGGGCGCGACATGGAGACGCTGCTGCACCGCGCCGACATGGCCATGTACCAGGCCAAATCGGGCGGGCGCGGGCTCTACAGCTTCTTCAGCCCCGAGATGAACCGCCTGGCCCAGGAACGCCTGGTGCTGGAGACGGCGCTGCGCGACGCCCTGCGCAGCGGCGGCCTGCGACTGCACTACCAGCCCCAGCTCGACCTGAAGGACGGGCGCCTCTACGGCGTGGAGGCCCTGGCGCGCTGGAGCCATGCGGAATTCGGCGAGATCTCGCCCGCACGCTTCATTCCGCTGGCCGAGGAATGCGGCCTGATCGGCGAGCTGGGCACCTGGGCACTGCGCGAGGCCTGCCGCCAGCTGGGCGAGTGGCGCAGCCGGGGCATTGACGTGCCGGCCATGTCGGTCAACCTCTCGCCCACGAGCTTTCACAACCTGGACCTGCCGCGCATGATTGCCGACACGCTGGAGCACAACGCGCTCAAGCCGCAGGACCTCACGCTGGAGATCACCGAAAGCCTGCTGCTGGACACCAACCCGGGCACCATGCGCACGCTGCAGGCCGTGCATTCCCAGGGCGTGCGCCTGTCCATGGACGACTTCGGCACGGGCTACTCCAGCCTCAGCTACCTGCGCCGCCTGCCCGTCAGCGAGCTCAAGCTGGACCGCAGCTTCGTGGCCGACCTGGAAAACGACGAAGCCGCCCAGGCCCTGAGCAACGCCATCCTTGGCATAGGCCGCAGCCTGCACCTGACCGTGGTGGCCGAGGGAGTGGAGACGGCGGCGCAGAACACCATCCTGCGCGAACAGGGCTATCCGGTCGCGCAGGGCTATCTGTTCTCGCGCCCGCTGCCGGCAGCGGATCTGGAGCGGTGGCTGCAGGCATCGAGCCTGCAAGCCGGCGTGGCGACGGACATGTGAGCGAACGTGTGAACGGGCATGTGAGCGGACCAGGCCATGCGCGCGGAGACCTTGGCCGACAAAAGTAACAATCCGCAATAAATATTCGGACTGGACCTATTTTTCCCTAAGCCTCGCCGGCAAGTGACCGATAACTGCGGCATGGCGGGGCCGAGTGTCGGTCCCGCTGATCGCCACCGATCGCCACCGCATCCCCTCGATTCGCAGCCACCGCCGCTCACCCGCTTTCGCTTCTCGCCGTACGGCACTCCCCACCATGATGTTTTTCCGCAATCTGAAGCTGGCCCACAAGCTGCTGGCCTCTTTCATCGCCCTGCTGCTGCTGACCGCCGGCCTGGGCCTGTTCTCCGTGGTCCAGCTGGACCGTGTCAACCGCACGGCCACCGACCTGGCGCACCACTGGATGCCCGCCGAGCGCGTGATCATGGAGATGCGCTACCAGCTGCAGCGCTACCGCTCGCAGACCATGCAGCATGTGCTGGCCACCTCGATGGATGAAATGGCCATCTACGACAAGAGCATGCCGGCGCTGTGGTCCGAGCTGCTCAAGAACCAGCAGGCCTTCGAGCGCTATGCCAACACCGCGCGTGAGCGCGAGCTGATGGCCGGCATCAAGGACGACCTGGGCCAGTACGCGCAGCACACGGCAAAGATCGTGGACCTGTCCCACGCCCTGCGCACCGACGAGGCGTCCGAGGTGCTGCGCGGCGATTCGGTCAAGACCAGCCGTGCCATCAACACCAAGCTGGACGAACTGCTCAAGATCAACGCCCAGGGCATCGAGGACGCCAACCAGGCAGGCGACGACATCTTCACCGCCGCGCGCTGGTGGGTGATCGCCCTGCTGGCGGGGGCCGTCCTCTTCGGCCTGGGCATGGCGCTGCTGATCGCCCGCAGCGTGGCACGCCCCCTGCAGCAGGCCGTGAGCCTGGCACAGGCCGTGGCCGCCGGCGACCTGGGCAGCCGCATCGAGGTGCATGGCAAGGATGAAACCGGCCAGCTGCTGCAGGCCCTGCAGCACATGAACGAGAGCCTGCAGCGCATCGTCGGCCAGGTGCGCCAGGGCACGGACTCCATCGCCACGGCCAGCGGCCAGATCGCCTCGGGCAACCAGGACCTGTCGGCCCGCACCGAGGAGCAGGCCAGCTCGCTGGAGCAGACCGCCGCCTCCATGGAGGAGCTGACCTCCACAGTCAAGCAAAACGGCGCCAACGCCCAGCAGGCCAACCAGCTGGCCGCCGCCGCCTCCCAGGTCGCCGTGCGCGGCGGCTCGGCCGTGGCCCAGGTGGTGCAGACCATGTCCGCCATCAACGATGCCTCGCGCAAGATCGTGGACATCATCGGCGTCATCGACTCCATCGCCTTCCAGACCAATATCCTCGCGCTGAATGCGGCCGTGGAAGCGGCCCGCGCCGGTGACCAGGGACGCGGCTTTGCCGTCGTCGCCTCGGAAGTGCGCACCCTGGCCCAGCGCTCGGCCGCCGCCGCCAAGGAGATCAAGCAGCTCATCGACGACTCGGTGGGCAAGGTCGAGGAAGGCAGCGCCCAGGTCGACTCGGCCGGCAAGACCATGGAAGAGATCGTGGCCAGCGTGCGCCGCGTGACCGACATCATGGGCGAGATCTCGGCCGCCAGCCATGAGCAGACGGCCGGTATCGAGCAGGTCAACCAGGCCGTCACGCAGATGGACCAGATGACCCAGCAGAACGCCGCACTGGTGGAGGAATCGGCGGCGGCCACCGGCGCCCTGCAGGCCCAGGCCAAGGCGCTGGCCGAAGTGGTCAGCGTGTTCAAGCTCTCGCCGTCCACCGGCATGCTGGGCAACAGCCGTGGCGTCAACCACGCCGCCGCCGTGGCAGCGCCCCGCCACGCGCCGACGGCGCCCCGTCCGCATCTGGCGCCTTCCGCGCCCAAACGCGCGGTGCCCGCACGTGCTTCGGCCACCCTGCCTTCTGCAACCGGTGCAACCGGTGCTCCCCCTGCTCCGGCAGGCGCCGCGCGCCCGGCCCAGCCAGCACAGCCGGCCCGGCCCGCCGTGACGGCATCGGCCAAAGCCAAGGCCAAGGCGGCCAGCACGGCTTCCGACGACGATTGGGAAACCTTCTGAACCAGGTTTTCGCCCGCCCCGCCGGGGGCGGACATGCCTGCCAAGGCCCGACCAGCTCCTGCTGGCCGGGCCTTTTTTCCGGGAGGTCTGCAGCCAGATCACGCCAGGGTCCACGCTGCAACCTGCGCATTGCCATGGCCAAGCCCTTCAAATCTGCCATGATCGGCCGCTGCAAGCCCTTGTTTTGAAAGCCATCGTCACACGGCAGCGCGCCTCCAGACCCGCGCGGCGGACGCTTGCCCCGGCACGATGCCCCAGCATGAGAAAATCGGCGATTCGGCCAAGAACACATTCATCAGAAGAACGGAACACATCATGGAAGCAGAACGCATCAACCTCATCGGCAACACCCTCGAAGATCTGTCGCAGCGTGCGGCAGATCTACGGAGGTATCTTTGACTACGATGCAAAGTACGAACGACTGCGCACGGTAAATGCCTCGCTGGAAGATCCCAGCGTCTGGAACGACCCCAAGAAGGCCCAGGAACTGGGCAAGGAAAAGAAGCTGCTCGACGGCGTCGTGCTGACGCTGCAAAAGCTGACCACCGAGCTGGCCGACAACGCCGAGCTGTTCGAGATGAGCAAGGAAGAAGGCGATGAGACCGGCCTGCTCACCATCGAGGGCGAGACCGCCAAGCTGCAGCCGCTGATCGAGGAGCTGGAGTTCCGCCGCATGTTCGGCAAGGAAGCCGATCCGCTGAACTGCTTCGTGGACATCCAGGCCGGCGCCGGCGGCACCGAGGCCTGCGACTGGGCCGGCATGCTGCTGCGCCAGTACCTGAAGTACGCCGAGCGCAAGGGCTTCAAGGCCACGGTCGAGGAAGAGACGCCGGGCGACATCGCCGGCATCAAGAGCGCGACCATCCACATCGAGGGCGAGTACGCCTACGGCCTGCTGCGCACCGAAACCGGCGTGCACCGCCTGGTGCGCAAGTCGCCCTTCGACAGCTCGGGCGGCCGCCACACCAGCTTTGCCTCGCTGTTCGTCTACCCCGAGATCGACGACTCGATCCAGATCGAGATCAACCCCTCGGACGTGCGCACCGACACCTACCGCGCATCGGGCGCGGGCGGCCAGCACATCAACAAGACCGACTCGGCCGTGCGCCTGACACACATGCCCACCGGCATCGTCGTGCAATGCCAGGACGGCCGCAGCCAGCACAGCAACCGCGACGTGGCTTGGCAGCGCCTGCGCTCCAAGCTCTATGAGCACGAGATGCAAAAGCGCATGGTGGAGCAGCAAAAGCTGGAGGACACCAAGACCGATGTGGGCTGGGGCCACCAGATCCGCTCGTACGTGCTGGACAACAGCCGCATCAAGGATTTGCGCACCAACGTCGAAATCTCGGCCACCCAGAAGGTGCTGGACGGCGACCTCGACGCTTTCATCGAAGCCTCGCTCAAGCAAGGCCTCTGATTTCAAGCCCCTGGGCGGCACCGGCCGCACAGGGGCTTGGACTCTGTCCCCTGATATTGGCATAGGAAGGAATCTGTATGCTGCAACTGCGTGACGGGCAGGCCCCTGCCACCGCCATCCACCGCGCCGACTACCAGGCTCCTGCCTGGTGGATCGACACCGTGGACCTGACCTTCGATCTCGATCCGGCCAAGACCCGCGTGCTCAACAAGATGCGCGTGCGCCGCAACACCGAGGTGCCGGCGCAGCCGCTGCGCCTGGACGGTGATGAACTGAACCTTGCGCGCGTGCTGGTCAACGGCGGCGGCACCTCGTTCAAGATGGACGGCGACCAGCTCGTGCTGGAGAACCTGCCCGAGGGCGGCGACCCCGTCGATCTGGAAATCTTCACCACCTGCGCGCCCGCCAAGAACACCAAGCTCATGGGCCTGTATGTGAGCCAGGGCACGTTCTTCACCCAGTGCGAGGCCGAGGGTTTCCGCCGCATCACCTATTTCCTGGACCGTCCCGATGTGATGGCCATGTATACCGTGACGCTGCGCGCCGACAAGACCGCGTACCCGGTGCTGCTGTCCAACGGCAACCTGGTCGAGCAAGGCGCGCTGGAAGACGGCCGCCACTTCGCCAAGTGGGCCGACCCGCATAGAAAGCCCTGCTACCTGTTCGCCCTGGTGGCCGGCAATCTGGTTGCGCGCGAGCAAAAGATCAAGAGCCGCGCAGGCCGCGACCACCTGCTGCAGGTCTTCGTGCGCCCGGGTGATCTGGAGAAGACCGAGCACGCCATGAACTCCCTCATGGCCAGCGTGGCCTGGGACGAGGCCCGCTTCGGCCTGTCCCTGGACCTGGACCGCTTCATGATCGTCGCCACCAGCGACTTCAACATGGGCGCCATGGAGAACAAGGGGCTGAACGTCTTCAATACCAAGTACGTCCTGGCCAGCCAGTCCACGGCCACCGACACCGACTACGCCAACATCGAGTCCGTCGTCGGCCACGAGTACTTCCACAACTGGACCGGCAACCGCGTCACCTGCCGCGACTGGTTCCAGCTGTCGCTCAAGGAAGGCCTGACCGTCTTCCGCGACCAGGAATTCAGCATGGACATGGCGGGCAGCCCCTCGGCGCGCGCCGTCAAGCGCATCGAGGACGTGCGCGTGCTGCGCACCGCCCAGTTCCCCGAAGATGCGGGCCCCATGGCCCACCCGGTGCGGCCCGACAGCTACATCGAGATCAACAACTTCTACACCGTCACCATCTACGAAAAGGGTGCCGAGGTCGTGCGCATGCAGCACAACCTGGTGGGCCGAGAAGGCTTTGCCAAGGGCATGAAGCTGTACTTCGAGCGCCATGACGGCCACGCCGTCACCTGCGACGACTTCGCCCAGGCCATGGCCGACGCCAACCCTGGCAGCGAGCTGGCCCAGCGCCTGGACCAGTTCAAGCGCTGGTACAGCCAGGCGGGCACGCCCCAGCTGCACGCCGAAGGCAGCTACGACGCCGCCGCACGCACCTACACGCTGACGCTGAGCCAAAGCTGCGCGCCCACGCCGGGCCAGGCCGAGAAGCTGCCCTTCGTCATCCCCGTGCAGATGGGCCTGCTGGGCCAGGACGGCCGCGCGCTGACCCTGCGCCTGCAGGGCGAGGACCAGGCCGCAGCGGGCGACAGCCGCCTGCTGGTGCTGTCCGAGCCCAGCCACAGCTTCGTCTTCACCGACGTGGACCAGGAGCCCGTGCCCTCGCTGCTGCGCGGCTTCAGCGCCCCCGTGGTGCTGCAGCACAGCGACAGCGATGCCGCTTTGCTGACCCTGCTGGCCCATGACAGCGACGCCTTCAACCGCTGGGAAGCCGGCCAGCGCCTGGGCATGCGCATCGCGCTGCAGGCCATTGGCGACACCTCCATCACGGCAGATGCCAGCGGCCAGATCACGGCCGCCCTGCTGCCGGCCTCGTTCATCGAGGCCATGCGCGGCGTGCTGCGCCATCCCCAGCTGGATGCGGCCTTCAAGGAGCTGATGCTGGCCCTGCCCGGCGAAAGCTACATGGCCGAGCAGCTGGCCGTGGTCGATCCTCAGCGCGTGCACGCCGTGCGCGAAGCCATGCGCCAGCAACTGGCGACCGAGCTGCAGGCCGACTGGCAGCAGGCATGGCAAGAGCACAGCGACACCGGCGCCTACCGCCCCGACCCCGTCAGCTCCGGCCGCCGTGCGCTGGCAGGCCTGGCCCTGTCCATGCTGTGCCTGGCCGCACGCGCCTCGGGCGACAGCGTCTGGCCCGGCAAGGCGCTGCAGCGCTTCAAGGACGCGGGCAACATGACCGACCGCATGAGCGCCCTGACGGCCCTGGTGCAAAGCGGCCACCCGCTGGCAGCCCAGGCCCTGGCACGCTTTCACAAGCTGTTCCAGCACGATGCGCTGGTCCTGGACAAGTGGTTCGCGCTGCAGGGCGGCGCCTGCGACCGTGGCGGCAACGTGCTGCCGGCCGTCAAGCAGCTGATGAAGCACCCCGACTTCCAGATCAAGAACCCCAACCGCGCGCGCAGCCTGATCTTCAGCTACTGCAGCGCCAACCCCGGCGCCTTCCACCGCGCCGATGCGGCGGGCTATGTGTTCTGGAGCGAGCGCGTCATCGAGCTGGACGCCATCAACCCCCAGGTCGCTGCCCGCCTGGCGCGCGCCCTGGACCGCTGGAGCAAGCTGGCCGAGCCCTACCGCACGGCCGCACGCGAGGCCGTCGCCCGCGTGGCGGCCCGTGCCGAACTCAGCAACGACGTGCGTGAAGTCGTCACCCGCGCCCTCGCGGATTGACCCAAGGCGCGGCCCAGGCCGCGCCTCCCGGATTTTTAGGAGTTGAACCCATGAAGAAAAACGTCAGCCTGACCCGCTACCTGGTCGAGCAGCAACGCGTGGACGGCCTCATCCCCGGCCAGCTGCGCCTGCTGCTGGAAGTCGTGGCCCGCGCCTGCAAGCGCATCAGCCAATCCGTCAACAAGGGCGCCATCGGCGACGTGCTGGGCACGGCCGGCAGCGAGAACGTGCAGGGCGAAGTCCAGAAGAAGCTGGACATCATCGCCAACGAGGTGCTGATCGAGGCCAACGAATGGGGCGGCCACCTGGCAGCCATGGCCTCCGAGGAAATGGAAGGCATCTACCTGGTGCCCAACCGCTACCCGCACGGCGAATACCTGCTGATGTTCGACCCGCTGGACGGCTCGTCCAACATCGACGTCAACGTCTCCATCGGCACCATCTTCAGCGTGCTCAAGAAGCCCGAAGGCCACCCCGGCGTGACCGAGCAGGACTTCATGCAGCCCGGCACCCAGCAGGTCGCGGCCGGCTACTGCATCTACGGCCCCCAGACCACCCTGGTGCTGACCGTGGGCGACGGCGTCTCCATGTTCACGCTGGACCGCGAGCAAGGCTCCTTCGTGCTGGTGCAGGAAAACATCCGCATCCCCGAAGACACCAAGGAATTCGCCATCAACATGTCCAACATGCGCCACTGGGACACCCCCGTCAAGCGCTACGTGGACGAATGCCTGGCCGGCGTGGAAGGCCCGCGCGGCAAGGACTTCAACATGCGCTGGATCGCCTCCATGGTGGCCGACGTGCACCGCATCATGACCCGCGGCGGCATCTTCATGTACCCCTGGGACCGCCGCGAGCCCAACAAGCCCGGCAAGCTGCGCCTGATGTACGAAGCCAACCCCATGTCCTGGCTCATAGAGCAGGCCGGCGGCGCCGCCACCAACGGCAAGCAGCGCATCCTCGACATCCAGCCCACGCAGCTGCACGAACGTGTGAGCGTCATCCTCGGCTCGAAGAACGAAGTCGAAAAAGTGACGCAATACCATTCCGAGGCATGAATTTGCCGTTATAATTTTTGTCTGTCGCCGGTGTAGCTCAGTTGGTAGAGCAGCTCATTCGTAATGAGAAGGTCGAGGGTTCGATTCCTTTCTCCGGCACCAAACAAGAAGCCCCTGGTTCGCAAGAGCCAGGGGCTTTTTTCATGCTGCCGCGGGAAATCTCCCCTGCCTCCTGCCGGTAGGAGCGCTGCCAGCCCTCTGTCGCGCAACGGCTCGCAGGCAGGGCCGGCCTCTGCCATGGCCTCGGGTCGCAGCCGGGACCCGTCATTTGCCGCCTGCGCCGCCTGCAGCCCGTTCGGGCGACATACACGCAGCGGTCCTGCTTCCAACCTCCATTACACGTGACCTGCCGGCGCCGGACGGAAAAAGGGCTGCGGGCCCGTGCACGCGCAGGAACGCTCGGCAGCCGATATGAACTTGATGCCGGCAACGGAGCGTCCCATACAAATACCTATTTCCAGTGATATACCACTTTCCGTGCGTCTCCTATGATCGCGGCTTCCTCTCATTTCAGCGATATTCATTGGAGCAAGTGGTATTAATGAAAATGAAAAACCATTTCAACCAGAATCTCACTTGCGAGAATAGTCGATAAACGTTTTCAGGAAAAGCTATTGAAAACACCTTCTTGAGACAAATAAATAGCCAACAACCGTCGCCAATGGCTATTGACACTCCCCACTCCCCTGACAGGACGCTACGACACGTATTTCCCAGGGGAGACGGATGCGTTCGCATTGCGAAGAAGCGAATGGTGCCGTCAGTAATTTTTCTTGAAATTTCTTAACAATTCGTAGATATTCGCCCTGTCCGATTGACCCGTCTTTCGTTTCCCCGCTTTCCCACCCAAGCCATGCCATTTTCCGGCCATACCCCACCGCCCGACGTACATGCACAACCGTTCTGCATTACAAGGCAAGATAGGGAAAATCTGCACGGACACAGGGCATGCGCCATATGGCTCACCGGTCTTTCCGGATCTGGTAAATCGACAATCGCGAATGCGCTGCAGGCCCGCCTGCATGCCGCCGGCAGACGCACCTATGTGCTTGATGGCGACAACATCCGCCAGGGCCTGAACCGCGACCTGGGTTTCTCCAACGAAGACCGTGCAGAGAACATCCGCAGGGTTTCAGAGGTCGCACGGCTGTTCGTGGATGCGGGAACCATCGTGATCGCCGCCTTCATCTCCCCTTTCCGGGCCGAGCGCGATGCTGCACGGGCCTTGTTCGACAAGGGCGACTTCTTCGAGATCTTCGTGGATGTCCCCCTGTCCGTCGCCGAGCAGCGCGACCCCAAGGGCCTGTACAGGAAAGCGCGCCGCGGCGAGCTGCGCCAGTTCACCGGCATCGACTCTCCTTATGAGGCGCCCCCTGCTCCGGACCTGGCCTTGGCCACGCACCAGCTCAGCATCGCTGCCTGCGTCTCGCGCATACAGGCGCTGCTGCAGATGGAGCAGGCGGCCGAGCCAGGCCCGGCAGCATGTGGCGTGGTGCCGCTAGTGGACTCACCCCTGCCGCTGGCCAAGGCACTGCAATGAATGCCAGGGCCATCCCGTCTTGCACACCTGCCGACGCATGCGCCGGCGCACCCCTGTTTGCCCGGCTGGAGGCCGAGGTACGGCTGCAGGGGCTGCGGGACGAGGTCGATGCGCTGCTGTCCTCACACTGGTGTGACCATGTGAACCACCGCGGCTACGAAGGGGCATGGCGCGTGGTGCCGCTGCGCTGCCAGCGCCAGCATGTGACGGCCCACCCTCTTCTTCAGAGTTTCTCCATCGAGGCGCCTGACGAAGAATGGGACGACCTGCCCTCGCTGCAGCACAGCCCGGCGATGCGCGAGGTGCTGGGCCAGTTGCAATGCCCGCTGCGCTCCGTGCGCCTGATGCAACTGAAGGCCGGCTCATCCATCAAGCCGCATCGCGACCATGGCTTGAGCCTGGAGCATGGCCAGGCGCGACTGCACGTGCCCGTCTACACACACCCCGATGTGCGGTTCATCGTGGAAGGCCTGGAGATCCCCATGGCCCCAGGAGAGCTCTGGTACTTCAACGCCGACGCCACGCATGAAGTGCTGAACCAGAGCACGCAGGACCGCACCCATCTGGTCATCGACTGCATTGCCAACGCCTGGCTGGCCGACCGCATCGGCAAGGGGCAGGCCCATGCATGAGCTGCAGGCAGCCTTTGCAGAACTGATTGCAAGCCCCCAGCAACAGGCCTTGCTCCAGCAGGCCAGGAGCGTGGAGTCGCTGTTGACCCAGTTGCGCCGGCTGTGGTGTCTTCCCGCCTGGAACGATGCCCAGCTCATGCAGGCGCTGGAGCAGGTGAACCAGGCGGCCGCCGTGCCGGCCGCCGCATTGGTGGCCGGCGGCTGGCTGCCCCACAGGTACGAGGCACGCACGCGCAGCATCCAGTGGTGCCTGCCGGACGGGCCCGCCACCGAACCCTTCCATGACGAATACATCGGCCGCTGCCTCCAGCGCCAGCCGCTGAACCAGTTTCTGCGACCGCGCACGCCGCTGGCCACCCTGGCACGGTTGGGCACAGACCTGGGACCGAAACGCCCGGTGCGCCGGCCCGCTGGTTTCATCTTCCATCTCTCGCGCTGTGGCTCTACCCTGGTCTCGGGCTGCCTGTCGGAACTGGACAGCACGATGGTGCTGTCGGAGCCACCGGTGCTCACCGAGCTTCTGCTGGACCCCACGCTCCGCGCCGAGGAAAAGCGCCAGGCCATCAGCGGCCTGCTGGCCGTGATCGGCACCACCGTACCCGGTCGCCAGGACCTGGTCATCAAGTGGAATGCATGGGACCTTCTGCAATGGGAGCTGCTGCGCGACCTGTACCCGCAGGTCCCCTGCCTGCTGCTGGTGCGCGATCCCGTCGAGATCCTGGCCTCCCACCACCGGCAATGCGGCCGGCACATGTCGGGCGATCCGTCGCTGGCGCGGCTGGCCCCGGTCTTCGATCTCCAGTCGGACCGACAGCCGTTCGTCTCCGTGCTGGACCACCGCATCCGGGTGCTGCAGACATTGATGCAGCGCATGCGCGAGCTGCACGACGGGCATGGCCTGCCCGTGCTGGACTACGGCCGTCTCGGCCCCGAGACCCTGGAACGGATCGCCCACGGCTTCGGGCTCGCCAGCAGCAACGCCGCCCTTGCCCGCATGGCGGCGCGCCTGCGCCAGCATGCGAAGGCGCTGGACCAGCGGTTCGTACCCGACGGCTGTAGCAAGGCGGCCGTGTTCGACGCCCGTGACCGTCATCTCATCGAAAGCCGGCTGGCCGAGCCCTATGCGCACCTGCTGCGACGGGCCGGCTCCTTCGATAGCCTGGAGGTCCTGCATGCTACTTGAAGCATTGCGCCCGCGGGGCCTGAGCGCACGGCCCGCGCAACCCGAGGACCAGGGCCTGCTGCGGGATCTGTTCCTTTGCGCACGCCCGCACCTCCAATCGCTGCCGCTGCCGCAGGCCGCGCTGGCGGCACTGATAGACCAGCAATACGGCTTCCAGCAGGCAGGCCACCAGCGCCGTTTTCCCCACGCCAGCCACCTCGTCGTCCAGGCCGGCGACACACCCATTGGCGCCTTGACACTGCATGACAGCGCGGCAGACCTGCACATCGTGGACATCGTGCTGGCACTGGCCGCGCGCGGCCAGGGACATGGCACGGCGCTGCTGCGCTGGGTACAAGGCAGTGCCGCCGTGCTGGGCCGCCGGGTGACGCTCAGTGTCGATGCCACCAACCTGGCTGCGCAGCGGCTCTACCTGCGCCTGGGCTTCTCCACCTTGAGTGCGGATGCCATCCAGTTCGACATGCAATGGCAGGCACCGCAGCAGGCCGGCCATGCGCGCACCCCACCCTCCATGACCTCCCCAGAAAGGCAACACACCCCATGACGACACCGTATCTCGGAGAAATCCGCCTGTTCGCCTGGAACAGGATTCCCAAGGGCTGGATGGCTTGCTCAGGGCAGACCCTGGGCATCACCCAGAACCAGGCCCTCTTCAGCCTGCTGGGCGTCACGTACGGTGGCGATGGCGTCACCACCTTCAAGTTGCCAGACCTGCGTGGCCGGGTCTCCATGCACTGGTCCAGCACCGACAGTCCCGCCGTTGCGCTGGGCACAAGCGCAGGCAGCGAACACGTCACCCTGACGGTCTCCAACCTGCCCGGGCACACCCACATGCTGGCAGCCAGCACGGGCGGCGGCGACTCGGCCACCTTCACAGACAACTACATGGCCACGGCCATGGTCACTTCAACGCCACCGGCGGCCACGAATTTCTACGCACCGCCCGGCAATCTGGTGGCCCTGGATCCGGGCTCGGTCTCGCCCACCGGCGGCAACCTGCCCCACGAGAACTGCCAACCCTCCCTGGTGCTTAACCCCTGCATCGCGGTACAGGGCGTCTACCCCTCGCGCAACTGAAGGCCATACAAGAGAGCAAGACCATGGACAACTTTGTCGGTGAAATACGTCTTTTCGGGGGCAATTTCGCACCCGCAGGCTGGGCGCTGTGCAATGGCGCCATCCTGAGCATCAGTCAATACGACACCTTGTTCGCGCTGATTGGCACCACCTACGGGGGCGACGGCCAGAACACCTTCGCCCTGCCCGACCTGCGTGCCCGCATACCCGTGGGCCAGGGGCAGGGCCCGGGCCTGACCAACCGGGTGATGGGCGAGCAATTCGGCGTCGCGGAGGTGACGCTGCTCCAGAACAATATGCCCGCCCATACCCACGACCTGCGTGCCAGCACCTCGGCCGCCACGGCCTCGCAGCCGGCGCCGGACCTGGTTCCTGCGCAAAACGGCACCGACAATTTCTATCTGCCCAAGCCCGGCAGCGGCGCCCTCCCCCAGAGCATGAAGCCGAACAGCGTGACCCTGTCCGGCTCCACCCTGCCGCACAGCAACATCATGCGCAGCACGGCAGTCAACTACATCATCGCGCTCTACGGCGTTTTCCCAAGCAGCAACTGAAGGCCAGGCACATGGACTACTACCTCGGAGAAATCCGCCAATTCGCCTTTTACTTTGCCCCGCGTGGCTGGGCACTGTGCAACGGCCAACTGATGCCCATCCAGCGGTATTCGGCGCTGTTCGCCCTGCTGGGTACCTACTATGGCGGCGATGGCAAGACTACCTTTGGCCTGCCCAACCTGCAGGGCGGCGTGCCCTTGGGGATGGATCCCAACGCCAACTGGCCCATAGGTACCCAAGCGGGATCGGACTCCGTGACGCTGATACAGGGCGAAATGCCCATGCACAACCATGCGGTGATCGGCCTGAACAATGCGGGAACCAAGGCATCCCCGGAAACCGGCTGCTATCTGGGCTTCGACGCGCGCGGCGGCTCCGGCGTGGTCCGCTACATGCAGGCCAATGTGGCGGCCCCTTCAACCACCCTGGCGCCCAACACACTGGGTCCCAGCGGCGGCTCCACGGCCCACGAAAACCGGCAACCGTTTCTCGCGCTGAGCTACTGCATCGCGATCTCGGACGGGATTTTCCCGCCACGCAATTGAGTACGGCCGGCGCCATGCCCCGCACACTGCACTTCATCTCCGGCCTGCCGCGCTCGGGCTCCACTCTGCTCGCGGGCATCCTGCGTCAGAACCCCCGCATGCATGCCGCGATGAGCAGTCCCGTGGCGGGGCTGCTCAACAGTGTCCTGGAGCAGATGGGCGCCGGCAGCGAGTCCTACCCCTTCTTCAACGAGGCCCGGCGCAAGACCATGTGCCGGGCCTTGATCGACGCCTACTACGCCGACATCCCGCAGCCGGTGATCTTCGACACCAACCGCCAGTGGACGGCACGCCTGCACCAGCTGGCCGAACTGGTGGAGGGTTTCAAGGTGGTCTGCTGCGTGCGCAATCCCGCCTGGGTCATGGACAGCTTCGAGCTCATCCATCGCAAGAACCCCTTCGACTACAGCCGCATGTTCAACGCCGCCAGCCGGCAGACGGTGTATTCGCGCTGCGAGACCATGATGTCCGCGGCCGGCGCGGTGGGTGGCGCCTGGACGGCGCTCAAGGAAGCCTACTACGGCCCCTTGTCCAAGCGCCTGCTGCTGGTGGACTATGACCTGCTCACGCAGCATCCCGGGCGCACGCTGGAACTCATTTACCGCTTCCTCGGCGAACCCGCCTTCGCACACGATTTCGACAATGTCGAGTACTCCGAGAACGAGTTCGACCTGAACCTTGGCGTCAAGGGCCTGCACGACGTCCAAAGGAAAGTGGCCTTCAAGGCACGCCGCAGCATTCTTCCTCCCGACCTGTTCGCCAAGTACCAGGACATGGATTTCTGGCAGGACCAGGCGGGAACCGAGGCAGGCATCATCGCCCCGCGCAGGGCAGACACCCAGAAACGACCCATACCGGAGGAGACCCCATGAACCGTGCCCTGCTCAGCGGCCTTTCCTCGCTGCTGTTTCCCTTTGCCGCCCATGCGGCGGCCACACCGGCCGGCGGATACCTGATGCGTGGCGGCTACCAGCCGGGGCGCCATGCGCGCCTGCAGCTCGATGCCTCCAGCCGCGCCTTCGACAGGCCCCGCCATGCAAAGCCCCATCGCCCCCCGGCGGCCACGGATGCGGCAGGCCTGGACATCGTTCATCCTGCGGCCATCTCCGAACTGGTGGTGATCGACGGGTCGGTGGCCGACAAGGCCACCCTGTACCGCGGGCTCAGGCCCGGCGTGGCGGCCGTGGAGATCGATCCATCGCAGCCCGGCCTCCCTCAGCTGGCCGCCGCCCTGAGCAACTACCGCGACCTGGCCGCGGTCCATGTGGTCTCGCACGCCTGGGATGGCGAACTGCAGCTGGGCAGCAGCCGTGTCACCTCCGACAGCGTCCTGCAGCAGCCGTCGGCGCTGGCCGCGTTACGCCAGGCAGTGCGCGCAGGCGGCGACCTGCTGTTCTACGGCTGCGATCTGGCGGCCGGCGACAAGGGGGCTGCCCTGCTGGACATCGTCCATCGGCAGACGGGGCTCGATGTCGCTGCCTCCAGCAATCCGACCGGCAGCCCAGCCCTGGGAGCGGACTGGACCCTGGAGATCCAGCGCGGCCAGATCGACACACCGGTGGCTTTCTCGGACAAGGCCAGGGCGGACTTCTCCGAGGTGCTGGTCGCAGCCGATGGAACCCGGAATTTCGCAGGATGGTCGGGAGCACTGTCGCCACAACTGAGTACCACCGACTTCCGCCTGACCGCAGGGAACGGCGACGGATCCACTCCCAACGTCGGAATCTATTTAGGAGGGATCTCCTACATGCTGACCAATGCGGCAAACGACAACCGCAACCACTACCTGTATGTCAAAGCCGATGGAACCAATACCACCGGCTTTGAGTTGACGGGACTGAACGCCGGTGAGTACACCCTGGGCGAGTTCACCAACCTGCGCGTCGTCGGCATGGTCCGCGGCGGAGGAACGATCCAGTCGGGCACCGTCAACTCGGTCGGCACCAGCGGGGAGGCGTTCGCGTTCGGTCCTGCGCAACTGGCGAACTTCGCCGGGGTGAAGCTGCAGGGCTTCAAGCTGTACTTTGACTGCGACGGTTTCTGCGCTGCCAACGAGACGGCCTTCCTGGAGTTCAGAAACTTCACCATCGCCAACGCCATCGACACACCCCTGGCGCCCATGGTGACCGATGCACGCATCTCGATCTCGGGCGCATCCGGCACCGGTGGCGCCTACAAGATCAATGACACCGTCACCGCCAGCTGGAACAACAGCGTCGGCGGCGACAACAACAGCGGCGTCACCGGCGTCACGGTGAATTTCAGCCAGTTCGGCGGGCCTTCGGGGGTCACAGCCACCAATTCCGGAGGCGTCTGGACAGCAACCTACACCATCGTCGCCGGCTCGATCGACGCCACCAACCGCAACGTCAGCGTCACGGCCACCAATGCCGGCGGCAGCACGACCACGTCCGATACCACCAATGCCACGGTAGACACCATTGCCCCTGTCGTCACCCCTGGCAACATCGCCCTGTCGGGAGCGTCCGGCGTGGGCGGCGCCTTCAAGGCCGGTGACACCGTGATCGCCCAGTGGAACAACACTGCTGCGGGCGACAACAACACTGACACCATCAGTGCGGTGTCCATCAACCTGTCCGCCTTCAACGGCCCGGTGGCCATACCGGCCATCAACGCCGCCGGGATCTGGACAGCCACCCACCCGCTGCCGGCTGGGGTTGCAGGAAACAACCTCAATGCGAGCATCAGCGCCGTGGACAACGCCGGCAACATCACCACCACGGCAAGCACCGCCAACGCCACCGTGGACACCCTGGTCCCCGCCGTCAGCAGCATCGCCGTCAGCGGCTCGCCAGCCCCGGGCGATGCCAGCGTGGCGTTCACGGCAACCTTCAATAAGCCAGTCACCAACATCTCCACCGACGACTTCACCCTGATCGGCACGGGCACGGCCTCAGGCACCATATCCAGTGTCTCGGCCAGCACGGGCAGCTCCGTCAACGTCAACGTTTCGGGCATCACGGGCACCGGCACCATCAAGATCAACCTGAACGGCAGCACCAACATCGCCGACAGCGTGGGCAACGGGCCGCCTGCGTCCTTCAACAGCGGCGGGACTCACACGGTCGCCGTTCCGGTGGCCCCTGGTGCTCCCACGGGTGCCACGGCCACGGCCGGCAATGCCCAGGCCTCCATCACATTCGCTGCCCCGGCCAGCAACGGCGGTTCGGCCATTTCCACCTATACCGCCGTGGCCAGCGGGGGCGGAGGACAGACTGGCTCTTGCCCAGGACCGGCGGCCTGCACCATCACCGTGCCCGGCCTGACCAATGGCATCAGCTACAGCTTCAACGTCTCGGCCACCAACTCGGCAGGACTGACCGGCCCTGCGGCCACGTCCAACAACGTTACTCCCCAGGGCACGCAGACCATCAGCTTTGCCCCTGCGGCCAGCTACAACTTCGGCACCACACCCACGCTGACAGCCACATCCAGCGCAGGCGCCAGCTATCCGGTGAGCTTCACATCGTCCACCACGGGCGTGTGCACCATCACGCCAACGGGCTCGCTGACCTTCGTGACGGCTGGCAGCTGCTCCATCAACGCGGACCAGGCCGGCGATGCGGCCACCAGCGCCGCACCCCAGGTCTCGCAGACCTTCAACGTCAACGCCGTCGCACCGGGAGCGCCCACCATCGGCACGGCAACAGCCGGCAATGCCCAGGCCACGGTGAGCTTCACCGCACCCACCTCCACCGGGGGAGCCGCCGTCACCTACACCGCCACATCCAGCCCGGGCAGCTTCACGGCGACGGGCAGCAGCCCGATTACCGTGCCCGGCCTGATCAATGGCACGGCCTACACCTTCTCGGTGACAGCCGCCAACTCTGCGGGGCCAGGCTCTCCCTCGGCTGCATCCAACGCCGTGACGCCCAGGGCCTCGCAGACCATCAGCTTCACGCCCGCTGCCAGCTACAACTTCGGCACCACGCCCACGCTGACGGCCACCTCCAGCGCAGGCGCCAGCTATCCGGTGAGCTTCACGTCGACCACCACGGGCGTGTGCACCATCACGTCAACAGGTACGCTGACCTTCGTGACCGCCGGCAACTGCACCATTGCAGCCGACCAGGCCGGCGACGCGGCCACCAGCGCCGCACCCCAGGTCGCGCAGAGTTTCACCGTGAATGCCGTCGCACCGGGAGCGCCCACCATCGGCACTGCAACAGCCGGCAATGCCCAGGCCACGGTGAGCTTCACCGCACCCGCCTCCACCGGGGGAGCCGCCGTCACCTACACCGCCACATCCAGCCCGGGCAGCTTCACGGCGACGGGCAGCAGCCCGATCACAGTGCCCGGCCTGATCAATGGCACGGCCTACACCTTCTCGGTGACGGCCGCCAACTCTGCGGGGCCAGGCTCTCCCTCGGCTGCATCCAACGCTGTGACGCCCAGGGCCTCGCAGACCATCAGCTTCACGCCCGCTGCCAGCTACAACTTCGGCACCACACCCACGCTGACAGCCACCTCCAGCGCAGGCGCCAGCTATCCGGTGAGCTTCACATCGTCCACCCCGGGCGTGTGCACCATCACGCCAACGGGCTCGCTGACCTTCGTGACCGCAGGCAACTGCACCATTGCAGCCGACCAGGCCGGCGATGCTGCCATCAGCGCCGCACCTCAGGTCACGCAGAGCTTTGCCGTGAACGCCATCGCGCCTGATATCCCCGTCATCGGCACCGTCACTGCCGCAGACGCCCAGGCCACGGTGAACTTCACGGCCTCCGCGGGCAGCGGCGGTGCGCCCATTTCCGGCTACACCGTGACCGCCACGCCAGTGGCGGTACCCGGTGCCCCCTCCGTGACAACGCAGACGGGCACCACATCGCCCATCGTCGTGACGGGTCTGACAAATGGATTTGTCTATAACTTCACCGTCAAGGCCACCAACGGCGCACAGACCAGCGCGGACTCCGCAGCGATACAAGCCACGCCGCGCAAGCTGGAGCTGGTGGGCGCGCCAGGCAGCGTGCCCGGCATGGCCGGCACGCCGACAGCGACGCTGTCCGGCGGCGGTGCCACCTGCACGCTGCAGGCCACCGGCGGCTTCGGCCCTGCAGCGTCCACACCGCCAGGCCTGCAGGCGCCCAACGGCCAATTCTCCTTCACGGCCGAGCAATGCACGGGCGCCGTGACGATGACCCTGGTCTACCCCAGCCCGCTGCCCGTGGGCGTGCAGTTCCGCAAGCCCGACGGAGCAGGAGGCTGGTTCGACCCCACAAATGCAGCCACCTCGCTGAACGTGGTCCTGAACGCTGCCCGCACCACGGTCAGCTACACCATCACCGACAACGGTCTGGGCGATACCAACCCGGCCACGGGCTCCGTCAGCGATCCGTTCGTTCCCGTGGTGGCTGCCGTGGCACCCGGAGGCGCGCAGGCCATTCCCTCGCTGGGTGGATGGGCGCTCGCAATGCTGTCCGGGCTGCTGGGAGGCCTGGCCCTGCGCAGCAGGAAGGTGTTCACGGCCCGGCGCTGACACGCGGGCCGCCCGGGAGCACGGCAGGCCCTGGCTCGCAAGAGCCAGGGCCTTTTGCATGAAGGGCCCAGGCCGCCTTCGGCGCATGTGCGGCGACGGCCGTTCGCAGAGCCCGTATCGCCTGGGACTGCGGCAAGACGCCAACCCTGTGAGCCACGCCTGCTGCGCAAGGCTTTTCTTAATCGCGCCCAGCGCATTCGGCCCGCCACACCGCCAGGGCCGACAGCGCAGCGCTGGCTCCCGCCAGCAAGATGGATGGCGTATAGCCACCCCAGATATCGAACAGCCAGCCCGCCAGGCTGCCCCCGGCCATGGCCGAGATACCGACCGCCACATACAGCGCCCCCAAAATGGCGCCCAGGTTCCGCGTGCCGAACCAGGTGGCGGCCACGGCGGGATACAGCGCGATGCACCCGCCGTTGGCCGCGCCGAACACCAGCGCGAAACCGGCCAGGGCCATGAAGCCCCGCGCCATGGACCACAGCCCGCACAGCACGGCCAGGGACACGGTGAGCACCAGCAGAAAGCGCAGCGCCCCCATCCTGTCGCCCAGCCGGCCCAGCGCGAGGCGCCCCAGCACATTGCCCACGCCGATCAGCCCGATCAGCCCATTGGCCTGCGCGGCAGACAACCCCTGCTGGCGTGCCAGCGGGTTGATGTGGATGAGGGCCAGGAACAGGCCGATGGAGCCCAGAAAGATGGCCGCGAAATACCACCAGAAACGGGCCTGCCGCGCCGCCTGGGCCAGGTCCATGCCCGGAGCGGACTGCCCGGCGGCAGGGACACCCGAAGGCGGCACGCCATCGGGATGCAGCCCCAGCTCCTCAGGCCGGCCGCGCAGGACGGCTGCCGCCGCCAGGCCGGCCAGTGCGATGGCTGCGGCATAGACCTGCATGGTCAGCTGCCAGGACAGGTGCTCCATGAGTGCACCCGCCACCAAGGGGCCGAGCAGCGTGCCCAGCCCGGTGCCCGCCAGCGCGATGCCGGAGGCAGAACTGCGCCGCAGCACGAACCAGCGCGCAATGGTGGAGACGGCAGGCACATACACCAGGCCCACGCCCAGGCCGACCAGAATGCAGAAGGCGCCCAGGAACAGCACCAGCGATGAGGACAGCAGGCTGCTGGCCATAAAGCCCAGCGCCAGCAGCACGATGCCGGCCGAGGTGACGGTGCGTACCGAGGTCCTGTCGCTCCAGGCCCCCGAGAACACGCCCACGCCGTAGTAGATCAGGGCCGTCAGGGAAAAGATGGAGGCCGTGGAAAAGCTGCTGGCACCGAACTGGGCCTGGATGCTGGCGAAAAATGCCCCGAACGAATAGGCCGCGCCAAAGATCAGCGCCAGCAGCACATGCACGGCGCCCACGATGTACCAGCCCCGGAAAAGCCTGCCTCGCCTCAATTGCATCTCCTTGGTATGGGATGACTTTAGTTGTCTATACATGCTTAGACATTAGGTATCAACCCCAGGAATACAGAGCAAAGAGCGAAATTGCAAGGACGGCGCACCTGCAAGGCCGGCAGCATTCCATCGCCGGTGTATGGGAGACAAGGCGCAGTTGTTCAGAGGGACGGCCGCAAGGGTGCATGGGCTGGGGCGAGGCGGGTCACCAAACCGTCGCCTGTGGCAATCCATGCCTCGTTGCGCCCAGCCGCTGCGCATCTAAGATCGCCACGAAGAATCGTTTTCTTCCTGCATCCGTTCACGGGCTGCACTCTCTCCATGCGCAGATCCTCTCGCCGACAGCTTCCCTCGCCCGCCCGCACGGTACCGGGCACCGTGCCCGGCGTTTTGCAGCGCTTGGCTTTCTGGAGCCTCATTGCAATCTTGGCGTGCGCCACAGGCACCATTTCCGTGGCACATCCGGCTGCCACGGCACTCACCGTCACTGCCTTGGTCAGTTGCGGAGCATGGTCGAACAACCGCGAGAAAACCAGACTGCAGGCGCTTGCCGCTGCCCGCAACGGCGAGTCGATCTGCGGCTTTGCCCGTTCCTTTGATTTGCGCAGCACAGATCCTTTGGTGGTCCGCGCTGTGTATGCACGGCTTCAGTCTGAAGCGGCACCGCAGCCCACCGCATTTCACTGACGACAGTGCCTTGCTCAAAGCACGGCACAGACCGCTGCAACGCCCTCAGGAAATCACATTCCGGATGAACCGCGTCACGCCTTCGTGCAGGTTCACGTAGGCGTAGTCCTGGGCGCTGCCGTAGATGGCGTAGTCGCCGGCCTCGATGGTCATGGGGCCTTCGCTCAGGTCCACCAGCAGGCGGCCTTCGACCACGACGATCATTTCGTGCCAGCCTTCCGGGTCGGGTTGGGCCTGGTAGCGTTCGCCGGGCCCAAGGGACCAGGACCACAGCTGAGCCTCGCGCGTGGCGGGCACGCTGCCCAGCAGCATGGCCTGGCTTTCGGGCCGGGTGCCGCGCCAGGCCATGGCATCCATGCGCAGGCGCTGCGCGGCCGGGTCGCTGACGATTTCTATGAAGCTGGCGCCCAGCGCATCGGCCAGCCGATCCAGGCTGGACAGGCTGATGTTGGTGTCGCCGCCTTCCAGCTGCACGACCATGCGCCGGCTCAGGCCTGCTGCCTCGGCCAGGGCCGCCTGGCTCAGTCCTGCACGCTGGCGCAGGCGGCGCAGGTTTTCACTGACGAAAGCCAGGACATCGGAGCGCTCGCCAGCGCTGTGCAATATATTTCTCATATGATCTGCGCAATATGTTGCACACGTCATCTTCTCACAGTTCGCGCCCGCCGCTGCTCAGCCGGCAGGAGCTGGCCCTCATTGCCGTCACCATGGTCTGGGGCGGCACCTTTCTCGTGGTCCACCTGGCCATGCAGCACAGCGGGCCGCTGTTCTTTGTGGGCCTGCGCTTTGTCACGGCGGGTTTGATCGGGCTGCTGGTGTTTCGCAAGGCCATGGCCGGGCTCACGCGCACCGAGCTGGTGGCAGGCATCGCCATCGGCGCCAGCATCTTCCTGGGCTATGGCCTGCAGACTTTCGGGCTGCAGACCATCAGCAGCAGCAAGTCGGCGTTTCTGACGGCGCTGTATGTGCCGCTGGTGCCTCTTGTGCAATGGCTGGTGATGGGCAAGCCGCCGCGATTGATGAGCTGGATAGGCATCGGCCTGGCCTTCACGGGACTCATGCTGGTGGCGGGACCGGAGTCCGGCGGCATGGAGTTGAACGTGGGCGAGATGGCAACCATGCTGAGCACGCTGGCCATTGCGGCCGAGGTGCTGCTGATCGGGCATTTCGCGGGCAAGGTCGATGCGCGGCGCGTGACCACGGTGCAGTTGCTGGCGGCCGGCGTCATGGCGCTGCTGGCCATGCCGGTGACGGGCGAATCCGTGCCCGATTTCTCCTGGGTCTGGCTGTCCGCCGCGGTGGCCATGGCCTGCGCCAGCATCTTGATCCAGCTGACCATGAACTGGGCCCAGAAGTCCCTGTCGCCCACGCGTGCGACCGTGATCTATGCCAGCGAGCCGGTCTGGGCCGGCATCGTGGGACGCATGGCCGGCGACCGGCTGCCGGGGCTGGCAATTCTGGGGGCCGCGCTGATCGTGGGCGGGGTGCTGGTCAGCGAGCTGCGCCTGGGCAGGCAAACACCCAAGCCGTAACTCCCCCCGGATGCGGCCCCCTGCGTGCTGGGCCGCACCTGTCCAACCCTGAGGCAAGGCCGCAGGCGAATTGCTGCGCAGGACCAATAGCGGGGGCATGCCAGGCGCCTCGAAAACCCGGCCAGGACACTTCTCAGAAGCTCTTGAAAAACGGTATTTTCATAATCAATCAGAAACATCCGAGATCAAATAAGCTATTCCTAGGATAAATCCATTTCCTCAATAATCCTAGGACAACTCTGAAAATCCGATTTTCATCAAAAATATCATTACAAAACGCAATCAACCCTTTAGATTCCGCTTTTGAAAACAGGCAAGCCATTCATCGGCTTGATGGTCATTCAATTCAGGAACTCATGAAAGGGCGATGGCATGCAAAAGCGTGGCACGGGGAATCGACGGAAATTGGCCGGCTTTACGGCAGCAATGGCAGCCAGCTGCACAATCGTTTTGGGAACAGGTGGCACCGCATGGGCCGCCTCGGCAGGGGAAGGTCGCGGCTATGCGCTGGAAGTGAAGGCCGGCGTTCCATTGGTAGGCCTCGGGCTGGATATCCCGCTGGTAGATACCGGACTGCAGAGTGCGCCGCCGGCGTTCAATGTCTCCGGGAAAATGCTTGCTGCAGACATCGGGGGCGCCACCGACAGCTTGATTTCATTGAAGGCGGGTGTGCTCTCGGCAAGCACCGGGAGCTCGCTGGCGCAAAACCGCGTCGAAACAACCGCAGGCATCAGTGACATCAACCTGTCCATCGCTGGCGTCGTGGCCATCAAGGCTGATGTGCTGCAGTCCCAAGTGCATGCAACCTGCGTCAATGGCGCCGTCCAGCCCACCGGGGCCGCGACCATCGCGAACCTGAGCATCTCCGTGCTCGGTATCCCTGTCCCAATTCCACTGAATCCATCCCCCAATACCGGACTGAATACCGGAATCCTGGAAATCGTTTTCAATGAGCAAACTCCCGTGGATGGGGGAATGGAAGTCAATGCCCTGCGCATTGGCGCGAAAATACCCACCCTCGCCGACGTCAACCTCGTCTTGGGCCATTCGCAAGCCTCGCTTGCCGACTGCACCGCAGCGCAAGGAGATACCACGCCACCTGCGGTAGACATCACCACGTCCCCGGTGATCAATGCAGACAACCAGGAGGCCTACATCGTCGCAGGCAGTTGCACCGCGGACGATGGCAATGTGAAGGTGACCATCGGCACGGCCCCGAAGTTCGTGACCATGACGACGGACTGCAATGCAGCCGGAGCCTGGACGACACCCGCTGCCAATGTGGCCAGCCTGCCCCTGGGTCCGGTGGACATCACCGCCACCCAGACCGATGCGGCCGGCAACACCGGCACGCGAAGTGTCATCACCACCAAGACCACGGCCGCAGCCACGGACACGACGGCACCCGTGGTCGCGGTGGTCAACGCAGCCGCGATCAATGCCGGCAATGAGCACGGCTACACCGTCTCGGGCACCTGCACGGCCGGCGATGGCGATGTCAGGGTGCGCATCGGCACGGCGCCCAACTCCGTGGAAGCCATCGCAGCCTGCGGCAGCAATGGCCAATGGACCACTGCCGCCACCGACCTGGGCGGGCTGCCTGCGGGCACGGTGCCCATCCAGGCAAGCCAGACCGATGCGGCTGGCAATACAGGGACCGCCAATGTCTCCGTCACCAAGGCAGACACCACGCTGCCTGTGGTCACAGTGGGCACCCCGCCTCCGATCAATGCCGGCAACCAGGGCGCCTACATCCTCTCTGGCACCTGCACAGTCGGCGCAGGCAGCGTTACGGTGACCATAGGCACGGCGCCCAACGCGGTGGTGGCCACTGCGCCCTGCGACAGCAATGGCGATTGGACCACCCCCGCCACCGACGTGAGCGCACTGCCTGCGGGCACGGTGGGCATCCATGTGGCTCAGACCAATGCCGCCGGCAATTCGGGCACGGCCGATGCCACGGTCACCAAGGTCGATACCACGCCGCCCACCACGCCCTCGGTCACGGTGGTGAATCCTCCCCCGATAGACGCGGGCAACCAGGGCGGCTACATCCTCTCTGGCACCTGCACGGCCGGCGGCGGCAGCGTGACGGTGACCATCGGCACGGCACCCAAGGCCGTGGTGGTGACCGTGCCCTGCGATGGCAATGGTCACTGGACCACTCCTGCCACAGACGTGAGCGGCCTGCCCAAGGGATCGGTGACCATCACGGTCACCCAGACCCAGGCGACGGGCGATGTCGACTCAAGCACTGCGACCACCACCAAGACCACGCCTGGCGCGGACGATGTCCCAGGCAGCGACTCCGTCGCAGCCATCCCCGTGGGAGGGGCCTGGGCCTCCCTGCTCCTGCTGGGCGCGGCGGCGCTGGGACTGCGCCGCCGTGGCAGGCAGCCGGGTCCGCAGCGCTCCGGGCGGCACCACGATTGACGGAGTTGCCACCATCAAAGGCGCCACGGCCGTGGCGCCTTTTTGCGTTGGGCCTGCGCAAGGCATGGGGCGGCCTTGATGCGGCCTTGATGGCGTTGTGCGCAAACACAATCCGCCCTTGAGGCAGCCGTGCCTAGAGTCAAGGCCTCACAACAAATGGCTTCCCGATGAAGCCGCGCCGCCATGAGACCTGTCGCCATCCTCCAGCACGAATCCGCCCAGGGCCCCGGCGTTCTGCGTGAACACCTGGAGCAGCAGTGCATTCCCTACCGACTGTTGCAGCCCGCCCTCGATGGCACAGCCCCTGTGCACGCCGCCGACTACAGCGGCATCGTGGTGCTGGGCAGCAACCACAGCGTGAACGAGGGCCTGCCGTGGATGGAGGATGAACAGGCCCTGCTGGCCGATGCGCTGCGCAGCGACATCCCCGTGCTCGGCCACTGCTTTGGCGCACAGATGCTGGCGCGTGCCATGGGCGCCAGGGTCTGGCGCAACCCCTGCCCCAACATTGGCTGGAGCCGCATCTGGGTGACGGCCGCCGCCCAGCAGGTCATGGACCTGCCGCGCGAGGCGACGATCTTCCATTGGCACTACGACACCTTCGAGATCCCGCGCGGCGCCGTGCGCACCATGTACGGCAGCCACTGCCTGAACAAGGGCTTTCGCCACGGCCGGCACTGGGCCTTCCAGGGCCACATGGAAGTGACCGCCGCCAGCGTGGCCGCCTGGTGCACCGAAGGCCATGACGAGCTGCTGCGCGCACGCGGCCCCGCGGCGCAGACCGAGAGCGAGATCCTGCGCCACCTGGACCTGCGCATTCCCGTGCTGAACGCCCTGGCCCACCGGACCTACCGGGCCTGGACGGCACAGTTGCAGCGGCCGGTGGTCGTGAACCTGGGCGTGGCCAGCCGATAGCCCTCCCCGAAGCGGACGCCCCGGTGAATACCCGGGGAGCGCTTGACGTGGCGTTTGCACGCAGGGAAACTTTCGATACGAAATAAAAAACTTTCGAATCGAAAGAATCCATGCAAGACCAAGGCAACAGTTCACTCAAGCGCAGGCTGCAGATCGTGGAGCTGGCGCGCAAGACCGACGAGGTGCGGGTGGAGGCGCTGAGCGTGCTCTTCGGCGTCTCCACCGTCACCATCCGCAACGACCTGCACTACCTTGAGCAGCAAGGCTATGTGGTGCGCGCCTTCGGCAAGGCGCGCTACAACCCGGCCCTGCTCAAGACGGCCGCCGAGCTGCCCGGCGCCCCTGCCGCCGCGCAAGGCCCGGCGCAGGCCCAGGTGGCCCAGGGCGCGCTGGGCTGGATCGAGGACGATGCCTCGGTCTTCCTGGGCAGCGGCCGCATCACCCACCGCGTGCTGCCGTTGCTGGCCAGCCGCCAGGGCATTGCGCTGACGCTGCACGACCTGGCCATGGTGGCGACGGCGCGGCAGTTTCTCGATTGCGCCATCCACGTCACGGGCGGTGCGCTGGCCGGCGACGAGCCCGGCCTCATCGGCCCCGGGGCGGAAGCGGGTCTGCGGACCCGGCCGCTGGACATCTGCCTGTTCGAGATCTGCGGCATCGACGACCGCAACCGCCTGCTGTGCCGCGACCCAGGCGCGGCTCGCCTGTATTCGGCAGCCGTAGAGCACAGCACCAAGGCCGTGGCGCTGGCCCTGGACCTGGACAGCACCACGGGCGGGCATCCGGTCTGCGACATCGCCCAGATCGACGGCCTGTGCGCCCACCAGGACATGGAGCCGGGCGCCTTCGATCTGCTGGCGCACCACCGGCTGCAGGCCACCCGCAAGGCCGAGGGCCGCATCGAATTCGCCAGAACCTGAGCTTTCCACAACGACAGAGGGAGGGAGACAGCCATGGACCGCAACACGTTTCTCCGGCGCATGCTGGCCGGCGCATTCACATTCGGCCTGCCGGCCAGCCCGGCGCTTGCACAGCCGGGCCCCGGCCCCAACCCTGCCCGCACCCTCGGCGTGTCCCTGCTCACGCAGCAGCACCCGTTCTACCTGGAGCTGGCCCAGGCCATGCAGCAGGAAGCCGCGCGGCAGGGGCTGAAGCTGGACCTGAGCATTGCCAACCAGGACCTGGGCAAGCAGATCTCCGATGTGGAGGACTTCGTCAGCAAGAAGGTCGATGCCATCATCCTGTCTCCCGTCGATTCCCGGGGCGTGAAGGCCGCCGTGCTCAAGGCTGCCGCCGCCCGCATTCCCGTGATCACCGTGGACATTGCGGCCAGCGGGGTCGAGGTCGCATCGCACGTGGCCACCGACAACCGCGCCGGCGGCGTGCTGGCCGGCCAGCTCATGGGCCGCGCCACGGGCGGCAAGGGCCAGATCGGCGTGCTGCACTACCCGTCCATACAGTCCGTGGTCGATCGCGTGGAGGGTTTCAAAGCCGCCATCGCCACCTTCCCCGGCATGAAGATCGTCTCCGTGCAGCCGGGCATCACGCGGGCCGAGGCCCTGGCCGCCTCGCAGAACATGCTGCAGGCCCACCCCGATCTCGCGGGCATCTTCGGATTTGGCGACGACGCAGCCCTGGCTGCACTGGCCAGCGTCAAGGGCGCAAGAAAGCTGGAGCAGGTCAAGATCGTCGGCTTTGACGGCATGGCCGAGGCGCGCGCGGCCGTGGACCGGGAGCCGGCCTTCGTGGGCGTGATCCGCCAGTACCCCGACCAGCTGGGACTGCAAGCCGTGGCCATTGCCGCGCAGCTGCTGCAGGGCAAGCCGGTGGAAAAATTCCACCCCGTGCTGCCCGGCCTGTACACGGCTGCCGCCAGGTAAATGGACCTGCGGAGCCCGCCATGCCAGGCCCCACTGCACACAGCCACCCAGGCCGTGCCATGCTCGACGCCGTTGCGCAGCCCCCCATGCTCGAGGCCCGGGCGCTGGCCAAATCCTTCGGCGCCGTGCAGGCGCTCAAAAGCGTGTCCTTCCGCCTGCACGCAGGCACGGTGCACACGCTGCTGGGCGAGAACGGGGCCGGCAAATCCACCCTGCTCAAAATCCTGGCCGGCGTGCACCGGCCCGATGGCGGCCAACTGCTGATCGAGGGCACCGGCACCGAGCTGGCCAGCCCCGCCGATGCGCAGCGCCACGGCATCGCCATCGTTCACCAGGAGCTGAGCCTGGCGCCCAACCTCAGCGTGGCAGACAACCTGTTTGCCGCGCGGCTCCCGCAGCGGGCCGGCTGCGTGGACCGCCGCGCACTGCGCCGCGACGCCGCCGCGCTGCTGGCCCGACTGGGCATGGACCTGGACCCCAACGCGCAGGTGGCCGAACTGTCCCTGGCCCAGCGCCAGCTGGTGGAGATCGCCAAGGCGCTGTGCCAGCCCTCGCGCATCGTCATCATGGACGAGCCCACCTCCTCGCTCAGCGACAGCGAGGCGCAGATTCTCTTCAACCTCATCGCCCGCCTCAAGGCCGAGGGGCGCGCCATCATCTACGTCTCGCACCGCATGGACGAGATCATGCGCATCTCCGACGAGATCACCGTCATGCGCGATGGCAGCTCCATCTGCACCCTGGCGCGGGACGAGACCGACATCGGGGCGCTGATCGCGCTCATGGTGGGACGCCAGATGCAGGACATCTATCCGCCGCGCGGCCCCACCCCTGACCGCAGCACGCGCGCCCTGCTCCAGGTGCGCGGCCTGGGCCTGGCCGGGCGCTTCGAAGGCATTGACTTCGAGGTCCATGCGGGCGAGATCGTGGGCTTCTTCGGGCTGGTGGGCTCGGGCCGGTCCGATGTCATGGATGCGCTGTTCGGCATGCACCGCTGCACGGGCAGCATCCTCATGCACGGCCGGCCGCTGCGCCTGCGCTCGCCGGCCGACGCCATCGGCCAGGGCATGGCCTTCGTGACCGAGAACCGCAAGGAGCAAGGCCTGGTGCTGGACCAGTCCGTGCAGCACAACATCTGCATGGTGCAGGTGCACAGCGGGCGCGGCGGCGCACTGCTCACCGACGAGGCGGCCGAGCAATCGCTGGCCCGCGCCTGCGTGCAGCGGCTGAAGATACGCGTTGCCGGCCTGCACCAGCCCGTGCGCCAGCTGTCGGGCGGCAACCAGCAAAAGATCGTGTTCGCCAAATGGCTGGCCATGCGCCCCCGGCTGCTGGTGCTGGACGAGCCCACGCGCGGCATCGACGTGGGCGCGAAGTTCGAGATCTATGCCCTGATCCGCGAGCTGGCAGCAGCCGGCACGGCCGTCATCCTGGTGTCGTCGGAACTGCCCGAGGCACTGGCCATGAGCGACCGGCTGCTGGTCATGCGCAACAAGCGCCTCGTCCAGAGCCTGGACACCCTCCATCTGCGCCAGGAGACCGTGATGGCGCACGCCACCGGAGCAGGACTGCCATGACCCCTTCCGAACTGAGCATCACCGCGTCTGGCTCCTCCAAAGCCTCCGACGCTGCCGACGCCGCCGAAGGCATCCCGGACAGTCAGGAAACATGGCGAGACGGCTTGCGAGCTGGCTGGCGATCGCTGCGGCGCCACGCCGGCACCCTCATGGGCCTGGCCGCCCTGGTGCTGCTGTTCTCCCTGCTGTCGCCGGCCTTTCTGACGGCCGGCAACCTGCGCAACGTGCTGCTGCAGGTGTCCATCATCGCCATCGTGGCCTTCGGCATGACCTATGTGCTGCTGCTGGGCGAGATCGATCTCTCGGTGGGATCGGTGGTCGCCCTGGCAGGCAGCGTGGCCGGCCTGATGCTGGGCCAGGGCCTGGCGCCCGCCCTGGTGCTGCCCGCCGTGCTGCTGTGCGGCCTGCTGCTGGGCGCGCTCAACGGCTCGCTGTCGGCGCTGCTGCATCTGCCGTCCTTCATCGTGACGGTGGCGACCATGGGCATCTTCCGGGGGCTGGCCTATATCGTCTCGGGCGGCATGCCGGCGCCGGTGGACAACGAGGCCTTTCTGTGGATCGGCAACGGCGAATGGCTGGGCATGCCCGTGCCCATCTGGATCCTGGCCGCACTGCTGGCCGCCAACCACTTCGTGCTTGCCCGTACCGTCTTTGGCCGCAAGACCTATCTGGCAGGCGGCAATGCCGAGGCGGCCACCTATGCGGGCATACGGGTGGGGCGGCTCAAGATCGCCATCTTCATGCTGTCGGGGCTGATGGCGGCCGTGGGCGGCCTGCTGCTCACCTCCCGCCTGTACTCGGCCCAGCCCAACGCGGCCATGGGCTGGGAGCTGGACGCCATTGCCGCCGCCGTGCTGGGCGGCACGCGCCTGGCCGGAGGCCACGGCAGCGTTGCGGGAACCTTGATAGGGGCGCTGATGATCGGCGTCATCAACAACGGCATGAACCTGATGAGCGTGCCCTACTTCTATCAGCTCATCGTCAAGGGCAGCGTGATTCTGGTGGCCGTGTGCATCGATGTGCACAGCAGGCGCAGGCGCTGACGCATGGGCCGGCGGTGCAGCGAAGGGCGCACGGGGTTTGATTCCAAAGGGAGGGAGAGCATGCAATCCATCATGACCATGGGCGAGATCCTCGTCGAAATCATGGCCGAGCGAAAAGGCCAGAGCTTTCGCGCGCCGGGTCCTCTGACCGGGCCCTATGCCAGCGGGGCGCCCGCCATCTTCATCGACCAGGTGGCCCGGCTGGGGCATCCGGCAGCCATCATCGGCTGCGTGGGCGATGATGATTTTGGCTGGCTCAACATCGACCGCCTGCGCCGCGACGGCGTGGACACCAGCGCCATCGCCGTGTGCAAGGGCGCCGTCACGGGCAGCGCCTTCGTCACCTACCGCGACAGCGGCGAGCGCGACTTCATCTTCAACATCACCAACAGCGCCTCGGCACAGCTGCAGCCCGAGCAGGTCAACCAGGCCGTGCTCAAGGACTGCGCGCACTTCCATGTCATGGGCTCGTCGCTGTTCTCGTTTCGCATCATCGATGCCATGAAGAAGGCCATCGAGATCGTCAAGGCCCAGGGCGGCACCGTGTCCTTCGATCCGAACGTGCGCAAGGAGATGCTGCGCATCCCCGAAATGCGCGAAGCCCTGGCCTACATCCTGGAGTTCACCGACATCTTCCTGCCCAGCGGCCACGAGGTCACCCAGCTGGCCCGCTCGGCCGACGAGGCCGGCGCCATCGCCGAGATCTTTGCGCGCGGCGTGCGCGAAATCGTGGTCAAGCGCGGCGCCGACGGCTGCAGCTACTTCAGTGCCGACGAGCGCATCGACCTCGACGCCCTCCCCGTGGACGTGGCCGACCCCACGGGCGCGGGCGACTGCTTCGGCGCCACCTTCATCGCCTGCCGGCGCATGGGCAAGACCGCGCTGCAATCGCTGCGCTACGCCAATGCGGCCGGCGCGCTGGCCGTCTCCAGCAAGGGGCCGATGGAGGGGACATCCGGCTTTGCGGGGCTCGACGCACTGCTGGCACAACAGCCGCAGCACCTGCGGCATGCGGTGATGGAGGGCTGAAATCATGCCCGCCCATCTCACCCACCTCACCGACCCCACCCACCCCACCCACCCCACCCATCTCACCCACTTCACCCGCCTGGCGCAGTCACGCTCCGGGCAAACGCCAGCAGCCGCAGGCGATGCGCGCGAAACAGGCAGCGCACTCGGCATCTACTCCATCTGCTCGGCCCATCCCCTGGTCATCGAGGCCGCCATGCACCAGGCGCTGGACGACGGCACGCCGCTGCTGGTGGAGGCCACCGCCAACCAGGTCAACCAGTTCGGCGGCTACACCGGCATGCAGCCCGCCGACTTCAGCCGCTTCGTGCTGGCCATCGCCCACCGCGTCGGCCTGCCGCCCGACCGCGTGCTGCTGGGCGGCGACCACCTGGGCCCCACGGCGTGGACGCACCTGCCTGCCGCCGAGGCCATGGAACTGGCGCAGGACCTGGTACACGCCTATGCGGCGGCCGGCTTCGTGAAGCTGCACCTGGACGCCAGCATGGCCTGCGCAGACGACCCCCAGGCGCTGGACGACGAAACCGTGGCCCGCCGCGCTGCCCTGCTCTGCCAGGCGGCCGAGCGCGGCAGCACCTGCCCGGCGCCCGGCCCCGTCTACGTGATCGGCACCGAAGTGCCCGTGCCCGGCGGCGCCGCGCATGCGCTGGAGCATGTGCAAGTCACTGCCCGCGCCGACGCCCAGCGCACGCTGCAGGTGCACCGTGAAGTCTTCGCGCAACAGGGGCTGGCCCCCGTCTGGCCGCGCATCATTGCCATGGTGGTCCAGCCCGGCGTGGAGTTCGATCACACGCGCGTGGTGGACTACGCGCCCGGCGAAGCGGCCGACCTCAAGCAGTTGCTGCGCCAGCACCCGCAACTGGTCTTCGAGGCCCACTCCACCGACTACCAGCGGCCCGAGGCCCTGCGCCAGCTGGTGCAGGACGGCTTTGCCATCCTCAAGGTCGGCCCCGGCGCCACCTTTGCGCTGCGCGAGGTGCTGTTCGCGCTGGCCTCCATCGAAGAGCAGCTCATCGACGCGCACCAGCGCTCCCACCTGCCCGCCGTGCTGGAGTCCGCCATGCTGGGCCGCCCCGCCAGCTGGGAGCGCTACTACCGCGGCGAGCAGTCCGATCCCGGCGCCCAAAGGCTGCTGCGCATCTACAGCTACAGCGACCGCATCCGCTACTACTGGGCCGACCCCACGGTGAACGCCGCCGTGGCCCGGCTGCTGGACAACCTGTCCGCCTGCGCCCTGCCCGAGAACATGCTCAGCCAGTTCCTCCCCGCCCAATACCAGGCCGTGCGCGCCGGGCGGCTGGCACCCTCGCCCCACGCGCTGGTGCTGGACCGCGTGCGCGAGGCGATCAGGCCGTATGCGGCGGCTTGTGGCCACAGCCTCACAGCTGCCCCGCCTCCCCCCTGATCAAATCCCACACGCTTTGCGCCACCGGCGACAGTTCGCGCTGGCGGCGGCGCACCAGCATGATGTCGCGCTGCACGCGCGGCAGCAGGGGGCGGCTGGCGAGGGCGTCGGGGGTGGTGGCGCCACTCGCGGGAGTTCGCCATGCCTGCGGCACGGCCAGTTCCGGCACCACGCTCAGGCCCAGGCCCGCCTGGAGCATGCAGAAGATGGTGGTGGTGTGGCCGACTTCCTGGACCACGGCGGCCTCGGCGTCGTGGGCCTGCAGCGCGGCGTCGATCAGGCGGCGGCTGCCCGAGGCGTGGTCCAGCAGTACCAGCGGCTGGCCGGCCAGGTCGCTCCAGGCCACCTGGCGCTTGCGGGCCAGCCGGTGCGTGGCCGGGCAGACCAGGCAAAAGGGCTCGCTGAGTATGGTTTCGCAGTGCAGGTCGTCGCGGCCTTGCGGGTCAATGACCACGCCGAAGTCCACCTCGCCGCTGCGCACGCTTTGCAGCACATCGCTCTGGATGCGGTCCAGCAGCAGCAGCTCGATGCCCGGCGCCTGCTCGCGGCAGCGCGCAATGCAGCGCGGCATCAGGTGGGCCGACAGCGTGGGGCTGCTGGCCACGCGCACCTTGCCCAGGCGCTGGGTGGCCAGGCCGCTGACTTCGAGCAGGCATTCATCCAGCGCGTCCAGCACGCGCGTGGCATGGCCTTGCAGCAGGCGGCCGGCGTCGGTCAGCTCCACCTCGCGCGTGGTGCGGTGCAAAAGCTGCACGCCCAGGGCCTGCTCCAGCTCGGTGACATTGCGGCTGACGGCGGGCTGGGTGAGCGCCATCAGCTCGCCGGCACGGCTGAAGTTGCGGCTTTCCGCCACGGCCAGGAAGGCGCGCAGCTGGCGCAGGCTGATATTCATACGGAAAAATTATAAAACCATCAGATAAATCCATTTCTCTTTTCAATGGCCGTGGCGTCCAATCGGGGCCTTGCAGCCTGGCTGCACGAACCGATAGTTAGTTGGAGAGAGTTTTCCCATGGCACGCCCCCGCTTCGCCCCTGACAATTTCACGCTGATGCTGCTGTCCACCGTGGCACTGGCCAGCTTCCTGCCCGCCTCGGGCACCGTCTCGCAATGGCTGGAGGTGGCGACCACGCTCATGGTCAGCCTGCTGTTCTTCCTGCACGGCGCCAAGCTCTCGCGCGAGGCCATCTTTGCCGGCATAGGCCACTGGCGCCTGCACCTGACCATCTTTGCCGCCACCTTCGTGCTCTTTCCCCTGCTGGGCTGGGCGCTGCGCCCCGTGCTGGAGCCGCTGGTCACGCCCGAGATGTACATGGGCGTGCTCTTCCTGTGCACGCTGCCGGCCACGGTGCAATCGGCCATCGCCTTCACGGCCATGGCGCGCGGCAACATGCCCGCTGCCGTGTGCAGCGCATCGGCCTCCACGCTGATGGGCATCGTGATCACGCCCATCCTGGTCAGCATGCTGCTGCACAAGAGCGCCGAAGGGGGCGACGCGCTGCAGGCCATCGGCAAGATCGCGCTGCAGCTGCTGCTGCCCTTTGTGCTGGGCCATCTGCTGCGGCCCGTGATCGGCGGCTTCATCTCGCGCCATGCCAAGCGCGTGAAGTTCGTGGACCAGGGCTCCATCCTGCTGGTGGTGTACACGGCCTTCAGCGCCGCCGTCATCAGCGGCCTGTGGCAGCAAACGCCCCTGCCTGCGCTGCTGGGCCTGCTGCTGCTGTCGTCCATCCTGCTGGCACTGGTGCTGGTCATCACGTCGTGGACGGCGCGCCGCCTGGGCTTTTCCAAGGAGGACGAGATCACCCTGGTGTTCTGCGGTTCCAAGAAGAGCCTGGTCAGCGGCGTGCCCATGGCCAAGGTGCTGTTCGAGTCCAGCGCCGTGGGCGCCATCGTGCTGCCGCTGATGGTCTTCCACCAACTGCAGCTCATGGTCTGCGCCGTGCTGGCCCAGCGCTATGCACGCCGGCCCATGCACCCCGAGGCGATCGAGGATGGCGCCGTGCCCGCCAGCGCTGCGCCGGCCGCCAAGGCCGAAACGGCGCCGGCCAAATAAGGCGCGGGCGCGCTCCCATCACAAAAAAGCCTGGCTCTCGCGCCAGGCTTTTTTGCATCTCAGCCCTTCAGGGCCAGGTTGTTGAGCTTGTCCAGGCGCTCGGGCCAGCTACCCTGCTGCGCCGACTGCAGCAAGATGCGCGTCCAGGCGATCCAGGCGTCCCACTGCACGCGCTTGTCCCAGGCATTGCCCCAGCCGCTGAAGCACTGCAGCGCGCTGGTGGCTGCGCGCGCGGCGTCGTCGGCGCGGCCGGCAGACAGGTAGAGCTGGGCCAGCACCATCTGCGGCTCGCCCACCCAGGGGTTCAGGCGCACGGCGCTTTCCAGCACGGCCGTGGCGGCGTCCAGGTCCACCAGCGGCTGGTCCAGCTGGATCACCGACCAGTACAGCGACACGGCAGCGGCCTCGTCGCCGGGCGACAGCTGCCGGCTGCAATGGTCGAACACCGGCGGCAGCGGCAGCTGGGCGCGCAGCGCCGGGTGCTGCAGCGCACGGCCCAGGTCGCTGATCTGGCTGAGCATGCGGCTGGCAGGCCGCATGGGACCGGGCCACAGCGAGGCCGCCCAGTGCACGCCCTGCTGCCGCTGGTTCTGCACCTGCGGAAACTGCGAATAGATGTCTTCCTGCCAGCTGAACCACTGCTCCATGGCATCGGCCATGCTCACGATGGTGAAGGCCGCCACCTCATAGGCGCTCAGGCGCTGGCTGCGGCCGGCGGATTCCAGCGCCATGGAGCCGTCTTCGGCCAGGTCGCCGGCCAGTATCTTCTGCATGAACTGCGTGCGGCTCATGGTGCAAAACAGGTAGACCAGGTGCTCGGCGCCCTCGCCCACCAGTTCGCGCAGGCGGCCACGCTCGCTGCCCGCATCGAACTTGACCAGGTCCACGAAGGCGTTGCCGTAGACGCTGTGCAGCAGGCCCAGCAGGCGCACGTCGCGCGGCTGGCGCCACAGCGCCAGCGAACGCGCCACGCCCGCCAGGTGGTGGCGGAAGGTGCCGGCCTTGTGCCAGTCCTGGCCCACGCCGCGCGCCAGCACCACGGGAAGCACAGGAGCGAGGTCGGCATCCTTGGCCAGCCATTCCTCGTCGAGCAGGTCCTGGGCGCGCGTGAACAGCGCCTCGTCAAGTGTTTGGAACAGTGTCGGGACAGGCAGGCTCATGCAGGCACCTCCATGGCAGCGGCGGGCCGCTGGGTATATTGCGCCACCCACCCCGCCGTATCGGCGAACAGGCGCAGCGCCTTGATGCGCCGCGTGGCGGTCAGCGTGAAGCGGTGCTCCACGCCGGCCGGTATGCGCAGGTAGTCGCCGGGCTGCACGCGCAGCACGCGCTCTTGGCCGTGGGCATCAAAAAATCCGAACAGGCCTTCGCCTTCGAGGATGTAGCGCACCTCGTCATCGGCATGGGTGTGGGGCTTGTCGAAGCGCTCCAGCGCCTCGTCCAGGCCCGGCGTGCCTGGGTGCAGCACGACCAGGTCCATGCTGTGGTAGCCATGGGCCACGCATTCGTCGACCACCAGCATGCCCACGGCCTGGACCACGGTGGCCTTGCCGCCATCGTCCAGCTGGGCCTGCGCCAGCAGCGCGGCCAGGCCGGGCTCGGGCGCCAGCGGGCGGCGCTGCCATTGCACGCCGATGGCGGCCACGAAGTCCGCGTCGGAAACCCGGTGGGATGCGAGGGCGCCCATGGTCTTACCAGGCCGCCGTGTAGGCGCCCTTGAACTGCGTGTCGATGAACTGGCGCACCTCGGGCGACTGGTAGGCCTTGACGAAGGCCTGCAGGCCCGCGTCCTTTTCATGGCCGGCGCGCGTGGCGATCAGCACGGTGACATACGGCGTGTCCGTGGCTTCCAGCGCCAGCGAATCCTTTTGCGGCGACAGGCCTGCGGCTACGGCATAGCTGCTGTTGACGGCGGCGGCGTCCAGGTCATCCAGCGAGCGCGCCAGCTGGGCGGCCTCCAACTCGACGAACCTCAGCTTCTTCGGATTGGCCGTGATGTCCAGCACCGAGGCACGCGCGCCCGCGCCGGTCTTCAGTTCGATCAGCTTTTGCGCGGCCAGCACCATCAGCGCACGCGAGCCGTTGGTGGGGTCGTTGGGGATGCCCACGCGCGCACCGCTCTTGAGATCGGCCAGGCTTTTGATCTTCTTGGAGTACACGCCCATCTGCTGGTTGACCGCACGGGCCACGGGCACGAGCTTGTAGCCGCGGTCCTTGTTCTGGGCGTCCATGAAGGGCTGGTGCTGGTAGATGTTGGCATCCAGCTCGCCCTGGGACAGGGCGGCGTTGGGCTGGATGAAGTCGCCGAACTCGACCAGCTTCACCTTCAGGCCGTTCTTCTCGGCCACCTTCCTGGCCACCTCGGCGATCTGGGCATGCGGGCCCGAGGTCACGCCGATGGTGACCGAGCCGTCGGCCGCATGGGCCGGCAGCGCGGCCATTCCCGCCAGGGGCAGGACGGCAGCCAGGGCCAGTGACTGGAGCAAGGCGCGTTTTTTCATGGAATCCCTCTTTTGGAAAATCTCGCGGCTCCTTGCCGCTGCTGCCACTGCGGCCGTTGGATCAGCGGTGGCTCAACCTGCGCACCGCCCAGTCGCCCAGGCTCTGGATGGCCTGCACGAAGAAGATCAGGATGATGACCACGGCCAGCATCACGTCGGGCAAAAAGCGCTGGTAGCCGTAGCGGATGCCCAGGTCGCCCAGGCCGCCGCCGCCAATGGCGCCGGCCATGGCCGAGTAGCCGGTCAGGCTCACGAAGCTGATGGTCAGGCCCGCCACGATGCCGGGCAGCGCCTCGGGCAGCAGGATCTTCCAGACGATCTGGCCCGTGGTGGCGCCCATGGACTGGGCCGCTTCCACCAGGCCGTTGTCCACCTCGCGCAGCGCGGTCTCCACCAGGCGCGCCACGAAAGGCGCTGCCGCAATGGTCAGCGGCACCACGGCTGCCCAGGTGCCGATGGACGAGCCCGTGATCAGACGCGTCAGCGGGATGATGGCCACCAGCAGGATGATGAAGGGGGTGGAGCGCAGGGCATTGACGATCCAGCCCACGATCTTGTTGGCCGGGCCGTTCTGCAGCACGCCGCCGTGGTCGGTCAGGCGCAGGAACACGCCCAGGGGAATGCCGATCAGGCCACCCACCAGGCCCGAGACGCCGACCATGATGATGGTCTCCCACAGCGAGCTGACGAACAGCTCCAGCATCATTTCCGAAAAATTCTCAAACATCGCTCAATCCCTGGTGGAAACGATCTGCACCTGCACGCCGGTGGCGCGCAGATGGTCCACGGCGGCATCGATCTTTGCCGCGTCGCCGCTGGCGAAGACAGCCAGCGAGCCGAAGGTCTGCTCCTGGATCTCGTCGATCTGGCCATGCAGGATGGACAGGTCCAGCCCCAGCTCGCGGATCAGGTGCGACAGGATGGGCTGGTAGGCGCTCTCGCCCGCATACGACAGGCGCAGCAGCCGGCCTTGCTGGCCCGGCGCCAGCTGGGCGGCCAGCGCGTTCACGCGCACGGCCACCGACTCGGGCAGTTGCTGGGGAACGATCTCGTCGATGAGGCTGCGCGTGATGGCCTGCTGCGGGCGCGTGAACACGTCGATCACGGGGCCCAGCTCGGCAATCTCGCCGCCGTCGATCACGGCCACGCGGTCGGCGATCTGCTTGATCACCTGCATCTGGTGCGTGATCAGCACCACGGTCAGGCCCAGCTCTCGGTTGACCTTGCGCAGCAGGTCCAGGATGGAGCGCGTGGTCTCGGGGTCCAGGGCCGAGGTGGCCTCGTCCGACAGCAGCACCTTGGGGTGGCTGGCCAGCGCGCGCGCAATGCCCACGCGCTGCTTTTGCCCGCCCGAGATCTGCGCCGGATAGCGGTCGCGCAGCGCGCTCAGGCCCACCAGGTCCAGCAGCGGGTCCACGCGCTTCTTGATGTCGTCGGCCGACATGCCCGCCATCTCCAGCGGCAGCGCGGCGTTGTCGAACACCGTGCGCGAGGACAGCAGGTTGAAATGCTGGAACACCATGCCGATGTCGCGGCGCGCCGTGCGCAGCTCGGCATCGCTGAGCTGCATCAGGTCACGGCCGCCCACCAGCACCTGGCCCGAGGTCGGGCGGTTGAGCAGGTTCAGGCAGCGCACCAGCGAGCTTTTGCCCGCGCCGCTGCGGCCGATGATGCCGAACACCTCGCCCGACTCGATCTGCAGGTTGATGCCCCGCAAGGCATGGACGGGCCCGGTGGGGCCCTTGTAGGTCAGGGAAAGATCCCGAATCTCGATCATGAAAAAACGCCGCGGCGCAGGACGGCCTGGGGACGCCGCTGCGCATTGTTGGGAAGTGGGAGCAAATATAGGTTGCGCGTATAAAAACGCAAACTATAAAAAAATAAAGTAATAAGAAGCTCCGGTTATACCCAGGACTTCACTACTTTCTGCACAACCCTCAACTATGCCTGAATGTGGACACGCCCTTGCCCTGCCGGGCTATGCGCGGCGCCACGGAGCACTGCGGCAAGGCCCTTCTTGCGCCGGCGTCTGATTGACAGTGCGGCCGGCACGCTGCCGTCGCGGCCTGGCGGCCCTGGCCCGCTCCTGCTTTTGACGATGGCAAGCACCCGCCGCTGCCGCCGCGCTGACGCCAGAAGCAGCCTTTGCTGACAGGCCGCGCGGCATGCACCCTCCTACAGTGGGCTCAACCCCACAGGAGAAGAGCGCCATGCGCCCAGAACAACACTCCGGCGCCGGCAGCCAGGCCGGCACGGCTCCCTTGTCGCGGCGCGGCTTTCTGCAGGCCGCCAGCATCGCAGGCGTCAGCGTCTGGGTGACGCCGCTGGCCAGCCAGGCCTATGCAGCCCTCTTTGAAGACCGCGTCCTGGGCAGCGTGGCCCGCGAGCCGGCCACGCAGTTGCCGCGCATGCGGCTCGATGGCCGCTCCAAGGTCATGGGCGCCAAGGTCTTCGCCCGCGACATCCGCGCCCGCGACATGCCGCACTGGCCCCAGCAGCAATCCCATGCCTTCATCGTGCGCACCACGCTGGCCGACCGGCTGTTCGACGGCATGGACCTGTCTTCCCTGGACGGCGAACTGGCGCCCGACCGCGTGGTCACCGCCGAAGACCTGGCGCGCGACGGCTTGGCCTTTCCCGAGTTCTATGGCGAGGACATGCTGCTGCCCGCAGGCAAGACCCCCGCATACCTGGGCCAGGCCGTGGCCATCCTCATCTACCACGACTTCGCGCGCTTTCGCTTTGCCAAGGAAAGGCTGCAGGCCACGGCCGGCGTCATCCGCTACGGCCGCATCACGGGCGCGCTGGACCGTCCGCCCTGGGGCGTGTTCCGCTATGTGCGCCAGGGCGGCGCCACGGCCTTTGACGACGACGTGTTCTCCAGCCTGCGCGATGCCCCACTGTTCCCCGCCGAACGCAAGCCGCTGGTCTGGCCGCAGATCTCCAAGGCCGACGCGGTCACGGCACGCGGCCTGCGCGCGGCCGAGCAGATTGCCCAGGAGCTGGCCACGCCGCCCGCCGACTGGCTGGTGCTGCAGCGCCACTACGCCACGCAGTCGGTGGACACGGCCGCGCTGGAGCCCGACAACGCCAACTGCTGGTATGACGCGGCCACGCAAAGCCTGCACATGGTGCTGGCCACGCAATCGCCGCACGAGGTGGCCGAATGGGCAGCGCAGATGGTGCAGGCCAGCAGGTTCCCGCTCAAGAACCTTTTCGTGCACCCGTGCTACACGGTGGGCTACGGCTCCAAGGACCACGCGCCCATGCCCTACTACGGCCTGGTCTGCGCGCTGTATGCGGACGGCAAGCCCGTGCGCCTGGCCAATGACCGGTTCGAGCAGTTCCAGTCCTCGCTCAAGCGCCATGCCTTCGAGATCGACTACACCATGGCCATCGACAGGAAGACCGGCCTCTTCCAGAGCCTGGTGGCCAGCATGACGGCCAATGGCGGCGGCCGGGCCAACTTCTCGCCCTCGGTCGCCATGGTCGGCGGCACGGCGGCGCAGTCCATCTACTACTTTCCCAAGAACGACATCACCGCCGTGGCTCTTGCCAGCCGCGCGCTGGACGCGGGCTCGGCACGCGGCTACGGCACGCTGCAGAGCATGGCGGCCACCGAGATGATGGTGGACGAAATCGCCGAACTGCTGCAGATCGACCCCATCGAGCTGCGGCTGCGCAACGTGCTGACCTCGGGCGCCAAGAACACCCAGGGCGCCATTGCCGCCGGCGCCCTGCGCGCCGACGAGGTGCTGGAGCGCGCCCGCCGTCACCCGCTGTGGACCGAGCGCGCCAAGCGCAAGACCGCCTACGAGGCCAGCCACCCGGGCCAGCGCTACGGCGTGGGCTTTGCCTGCGTGCAAAAGGACTTCGGCACGGGCGGCGAGGCGGCCTTCGCCCGCATCGAGATATCGCCCCAGGGTCGCGTGCTGCTGCACCACTCGGGCACCGAGATCGGCACGGGCATGGGCACCTCGCAGGCCCAGCTGTGCGTGCAGTGGTTCGGCAAGCCCGCCGACGAGCTGCAGACCGCCTGCCTGGACTGGCCGGAGCTGCCGCTCAAGGCCGAGGGTGACAACTACACCATGCCCCAGGCCGACCAGGACCGCTTCGCCACCCGGCCGCTGTGGACGCCGGTCTACGCCTCGCCGGCCAGCGCTAGCAACTCGGCCTACTACTACAGCCACGCCACCAGCGAGACGGCGCGCGTAATCTTCGAGCACGGCCTGTGGCCGGCCGCCGTCGCCATCTGGAGCCAGGGCACGGGCGGCGGCCAGAAGGCGCCCTACGTGGTGCGCCGCGAGGACGCGCGCTGGGTCAACGGCATGCTCACGGCCAACGGCATGCAGCCGCTGTCCCTGCAGGCCCTGGCCCAGAAGGCCCATACCATGCAGCTGGTCACGGGCGCCGTGGGCCATACCTTCAACCGCTGGCAATGGGCCGAGGCCGACTTCGACATCCTGGGCACCAGCGCGCGCCGGCCGCTGGACGCGCTGGCCGTGCGCCTGGGCAGCGCGCCCGATGCTGCCGCCGTCACGCCGGCCCCTGACACCAGCGAAACGCCGCAGGCGGCCACGCCCGTCGAAGCCTCTGTCACCGCGCGGCGCAGCGCCGCCGGCTACCGCATGATTGCGCGGCGCAACCTGTTCTATCCGCCCATGCAGCGCAACAACGCGGGCGTCACCTACTACAGCGCCAATGCGGCCCTGGTCGAGCTGGCGGTGGACACGGGCACGGGCGCGGTCGAGCTGCTGGCCCACCACTCCATCATGGAGTGCGGGCGGCCCATCGTGCCCGAGCTGGTGCACGGCCAGCTCGAAGGCGGCATTGCCATGGGCATAGGCCATGCGCTGTACGAAACCATGCCGCTGTACGAGGGCGGCCCCGGCGACGGCAACTGGAACTTCCACCGCTACCACCTGCCGCGCGGCAGCGAGGTGGCGGTCTGGAAGCAGACGGCCGAGCTGCTGGCACCGCTGTCGGACACCGACCCACCCAAGGGCATTGCCGAGGTGGTGATGATTCCCATCGTCGCCGCCATCGTCAACGGACTGCACCACGCCGTTGGCAAGCGCTTCCACGACCTGCCCGTGACCCCGCAAAAGATCAGGGAGGCACTCGCACCATGAGCCTTGTCCCGCGCCCCTTGTCGCTGACCGTCAACGGCCAGACCGTTGGCCCCATGGACGTGCCCGAAGGCACGCCCATGATCGACTTCCTGCACGAATACCTGAACCTCACCGGCTCGCGCCTGGGCTGCGGCATCGGCGAATGCCGGGCCTGCACCGTCATCGTGGACGGTCCCGAGGGCAGCCGCGAGATGCGCACCTGCATCACCGGCGCCCACTACTTCCAGGGCCGCAAGGTCCGCACCATCGAAGGCATTGCCGACCCGGCCGGCGCGGACACCGCGCCCCCGCCCCCGCCAGGCGCCTCGGGCCAGCCGCGCAAGGTCATCGCCATCAGCCCCGTGCAGCAAAAGTACCTGGAGCATTTCAGCTTCCAGTGCGGCTACTGCACGCCGGGCTTCGTCATCGCGGCCACGGTGCTGGTCGAGCGCCTGGCCAAGGCACCCATCCGCGCGGCCGATGTGGAGCAGGTCGTGGGCGAGGCGCTGCAGCCCCACCTGTGCCGCTGCACCGGCTATGTGCGCTACTACGCGGCCGTGAAGGACCTGGTCCTGAACACGCCCGGGCTGACCTTGAAAGGATGAGCGCCATGTCCGCCGCCGACCCCAGCGCAGCCGCCCCCGCCCCCGCCCCCGCCGCCGCCACCGGCGCCACCGCCGCGCCACCCGCAGACTACAGCGGTGCCCGCCCCCCGCCGCCGCGCAGGCCCAGGCGCCGCTGGCGCGGGCTGCTGCTCGTCCTCCTGCTGCTGGCCGTGCTGTTTGCCATTGCCGCCGTCTGGGGCAACCGGCCCCATGTGCCGCAGCGCGAGCCGCAGGCCGTGCACCGCAGCCCCCAGCAGCTGGCCCAGGGCCTGTACCTGGCGCGCGCCGCCGACTGCATGGCCTGCCATGACGGGGTGGGTGGCATAGGTGGCGCCCGGGAAGGCCAGCCCTTTGCGGGCGGCAAGCCCCTGCCCACGCCCTTCGGCACCCTCTACGGCACCAACATCACCCCCGACCCCGACCACGGCATAGGCCGCTGGACGGCCGAGGAATTCCACGCCGCCGTCACGCGCGGCACGGCGCCGGGCGGGCGCCAGCTCTACCCGGCCATGCCCTATGCCTCCTACCACCTGATGAGCCGCGAAGACTCTGACCTGATCTACGGCTACCTGATGAACATCCGGCCCGTGGCCCAGCCCAACACCAAGCCCGCCCTGCCCTTCCCCTTCAACCTGCGCGTGCTCATGTTCGGCTGGAAGACGCTGTTCCTGTCCAGCGCGCCCCTGCCCGTGGGCTCGCAGGGCCAGAGCCCGGCCTGGCTGCGCGGGCAGTACCTGGGCAATGTCATGGGCCACTGCGCCGAATGCCACACGCCGCGCGGCATGTTCGGCCAGATGCAGAAGGACCGCTGGCTGCAGGGCGGCACGCTGTCGCTGTTCACGGCCCCCGGCATCACCGCCGAAGCCCTGGCCGCACGCGGCTGGACGCGCGAGGGCATGGCCCAGTTCCTGCAGACGGGCTTCTCGGCCCACGGCAGCGCCTTCGATGAAATGCACGAGGTCATCGCCAACAGCACCCGGTACCTCACGGCCGAGGACATGACGGCGCTGTCCACCTTCCTGCTGGGCGACAACCCGCCCGCGCCCCAGCCCCTGCCGGCCGCCGCGCCCCAGGATTCCGGCACCGGCAACAGCTCGGGCAATGGCGCGGTCAACGGCGCGGGCACGCTGGACGCGGGCCGGGGCCACTACATGGCGCTGTGCGCCAGCTGCCACGGCAGCGAGGGCCTGGGCCGCAGCCTCACCATGCCCCCGCTCAAGGGCAACAGCACCGTGCGCCAGGCCGACGCCCGCAACCTGGTGCTGGCCATCCTCGTCGGCCTGCCCAAGCACCCGGCCACCCAGCAGGGCCCAACGCCCCTGCCCGGCATGCCCGGCTTCATGCAGGAGTTGACCGATGGCGAAGTCGCCGCCCTGGCCAACTACACCCGCACGGCCCTGGGCGGCCAGCCTGCCGATGTGACAGCCGCCCAGGTGGCCGACCTGCGCAGTGCAGCGGGCAAGGCGGGACACAGGCCAGCGCCCTGAAACCCCGGCCTGCTCTGCAGGCCCTAGCCCGCATGCCCGCGCCTGCGTCGTGACGGTTGCGGGGTTGCAGTCCTGCCGAAGGGCAGGACTGTTTCGTCAACTGGCTGTGATCACAGCCCGAAACCCCGCCCATTGTTTCCACCACGGAACCAACCGCGTTCCACCACCCTCCTTTGCCAGCCGCCCCTGTCTCCCTAGAGTGAAAGCAAAAGGAGACAAGCATGTTCGAAGCCAATCTATTCCAGGGCCAGCGCGTCCTGATCACCGGGGGCGGCACGGGGCTGGGCCTGGCCATGGCGGCCAAGCTGGCGGAACTGGGTGCCGAGCTGCACCTGTGCGGCCGGCGGCATTCCGTGGTGCAGCAGGCCTGCGAGATGCTGAACAACGACACGGGCGCGCAGGCCTTTGCGCATGAACTCGACATTCGCCAGCCCGAGGCCGTGCACACCGTCATCGACCGCATCTGGGCCGAACACGGCCCGCTGACGAGCCTGGTCAACAACGCGGCCGGCAACTTCGTCAGCCGCACCGAGGACCTGAGCATCAACGGCTTCCATGCCATCTCGGACATCGTCTTTCGGGGCACCTTCTACGTCACCCAGGCCGTGGGCCGCCGCTGGATCGCCGAAGGGCTGCCGGGCTCGGTGCTGTCCATCGTCGTCACCTGGGTGGACACGGGTTCGCCCTTCGTCGTGCCCTCGGCCATGTCCAAGGCCGGGCTGGACGCCATGACCAAATCGCTGGCCGTGGAATGGGGTCCCAAGCGCATACGTTTCAACGCGATTGCGCCGGGCGTGATTCCCACCCAGGGCGCCAGCCAGCGCCTGCGCCCCAGGATCGACGGCAACGAGGACTCGGCCGACCGCCGCCGCCTGGACAACCCCACGCGCCGCCTGGGCACGGGCGAGGACATCGGCAACATGGCCGCCTTCATCCTGGCCCCGGGCAACACCTGGCTCAACGGCCAGACCATCACGCTGGACGGCGGCGACGCCCTGGCCAACGGCGCCTACTTCACCGAATACCAGGCCTGGGACGATGCCGACTGGGCGCGCGCCCGGCAGATGGCCAAGGCCGCCAACCAGCCCAACGTCAACGATGGGGAGCAGGAGGCCACGCCCACATGAGCAACGCCGCCACGCCCCATTCCACCCTGGTCTTCGAACAGCGCACGCTGACCGGCGCCGCCCAGCAGCAGCGCGGCCGCCAGCTGGCCCAGGGCCTGCGCAGCCTGGGCCTGGCCGAAGGCGACGTGCTGGCCGTCTTCCTGCGCAACGGCATCGAATACGCCGACGTGGTCCATGCCTGCCGCATTGCGGGCATCTACTACTGCCCCGTCAACTGGCATTTCACGGCCACGGAGATCGACTACATCCTGGCCGACAGCGGCGCCCGCGCCCTCATCACCAGCCAGGACCTGCTCGACGGCCTCAAGGGCGAACTCTATGCGGACCTGCCCCGGCGCGTCGCCCACGCACGCGAGCCGGAGCTGGACTACGAAACCTGGCTGGCCGCCCAGGCACCCTACGACGGCCCGCTGGTCGCGCCGCGCGGCCACATGGCCTATACATCGGGCACCACGGGCCGCCCCAAGGGCGTGCTGCGCAAGGCGTTTCCCGTGGAAGAACTGCCCCGGCGCCTGGCCGTGAACCAGGCGCTGATCGCCACCGCCTACGGCCTGCAGCCCGGCGCGCGCACCCTGCTGACCGCGCCCATCTACCACAGCGCGCCCAGCCTGTACTTCCAGAACGCGCTCATGCTCAGCGAGCTGGTGGTGCTGGAGCAGCGCTTCGACCCCGAGCGCTTCCTGCAGCTGGTGCAGGAGCACCGCATCGACACGGCCTACATGGTGCCCATCATGTACGTGCGCCTGCTCAGGCTGCCGCGCGAAGTGCGCGAGCGCTACGACATCTCCTCGCTGCGCTTCATCGCCTCCACCGGCTCGCCCTGCGCGCCCGAGGTCAAGAAGGCCATGATCGAGTGGATGGGGCCCATCATCAACGAGACCTATGCCTCCAGCGAATCGGGCCTGGTCACCTTCATCGGCTCGGCCGACGCCCTCACCCACCCGGGCAGCGCGGGCCTGCCGCTGCAGGACGCCGAGGTCCGCATCCTCGACAGGCAGGGCCAGGCCCTGCCCACGGGCGAGGTGGGCCTGATCTACGTGCGCCAGCCCGCCTATGCCGACTTCACCTACAAGGGCAACGAAGAGGCCCGCCGCAAGATGGACCAGGGCGGCCTGATCACCCTGGGCGACATGGGCTACCTGGACGAAGAAGGCTTTCTCTACGTCTGCGACCGCGACTCGGACATGGTGATCTCCGGCGGCGTGAACATCTACCCGGCCGAGATAGAGAACGAGCTGCTCAGGCACCCCGGCATAGCAGACTGCGCCGTCATCGGCGTGCCCGATGCCGAGTACGGCGAACGGCTGCTGGCCCTGGTCGAGCCCGGCCAGTCAGGCACACTGCCCGAGGCGGAACTGAAAGAATGGCTGCGCGGCCGGCTGGCGGCCTACAAGCTGCCGCGCAGCTTCGTCTTCCAGCGCCTGCCCCGCGACGACAACGGAAAGATCGCCAAAAGAAAGCTGCGCGACGCCCACTGGGGCGCGACGCAGCGCAAGATCTGAACCCGCCAACACCGAAAGAGAAGGAGACAACGCATGAACAAGGCCATTGCATTGCTGCTTGCCGCTGCGGCCACCGCAGCCGCAGCCCCCGGGTTCGCCCAGTCCGACTACCCCAGCAAGCCCATCAAGCTCATCGCCCCGTATGCGCCGGGCGGCTCGGTCGATGTGCTGGCCCGCACCCTGGCCACGCACCTGTCCACCGAGCTCAAGCAGTCCGTGGTCGTGGAGAACCGGCCGGGTGCCAACACCATGATTGCCGCCTCGGCCGTGGCGCGCTCGCCGGCCGACGGCTACACCCTGCTGCTGGCCAGCAATGCCAGCATGGTGCTCAACCCCCTGCTCTACAAAAAGCTGAGCTACAACCCCGATCGGGAGCTGAAACTCACCAACATCCTGGCCGAGGCCCCGCTGGTGCTGGTCACCAACAGCCAGACCGGCATCAAAAACGTGGCCGACCTCAAGGCCTACTCCAAGGCCCACGCGGGCAAGCTCAACTACAGCTCGGTCGGCCTGGGCAACCCGCTGCAGCTGACCACCGAGCTGATCAAGTCGCGCCTGGACGTGGCCGCCACCCACATTCCCTTCAACGGCAGCGCGCCGGCCCTGACCGCCCTCATGGCCAACGACACCCAGCTCATGGTGGACGTGGCCGGCACCTCCCTGCCCCACATCAAGGCCGGCAAGCTGGTGGCCATTGCCACCACCGGGCCGGAGCGCTCGCAGTTCCTGCCGCAGACGCCCACCATTGCCGAATCGGGCGTGCCGGGCTTCAGGGCCTCCACCTGGTTCGGCATTGCCGTGCCCGCAGGCACGCCGGCCGACGCGCGCAACACCCTGCAGGCCGCCGTCAACAAGGTCATGCTCAACCCCGAGTTCGCCAGTGCCCTGGGCAACCAGACCCTGGCCGCCAGAAAGCCCCAGACCCAGGCCCAGCTCGACGACTTCCTGGCCGCTGACGGCCAGATGTGGCGCAAGGTGATCGCGGACAACGCGATTGCGCTGGAGAACTGAAGACCGAAAAGGTGATGAACTAAGGGCCTAAGGGCCTAAGGGCCGGACACCTCGGCCTGCTCCACGAAGCGCAGCAGGCTGGCCCTGAGGAACTCGGTCATCACCTTGACGGCATGCGAGGGCCGACGGTCCTCGGCCGTGATGATGTACAGCCTGTCGCCCAGGCCGGACACCGTCCAGTCCGGGCACACGCGCTGCACGGCGCCCGATCGCAGCTCGTCCATCACCATGTAGTTGGGCAAGGTGGCCACGCCGCTGCCCCGGAGCATGGACTGCTTGAGGAAGGGGAAATGCTCGCTGGTGATGCAGGGCTCGCACTTGAGCGCAATCTCCTGCTGCCCCTTTTTCACCGAGACGGCATAGGTCTTGCCGTCGCCGGGCGGCGTCAACAGCACGCCGTGGGGAATCTCGGCGGGGTCGTGGAACGGCCGCGCCTTGGCATAGGCGCTGCTGGCATACAGGCCAAAGCCCACCGGCCCCAGGTCGCGCGCCACCAGGTGCTCCTGCACGTCGCGCGCCACGCGCACGGCCACATCCACCTGGGCGCTCATGGGATCGCTCACCCGGTTGGAGAACAGCACGCGGATGCGCACCTGCGGGTGCCGCTTCTGGAAGGCCAGCAGCATGTCGGCCAGGTACAGCTCGCCCAGGCCCGTGGGAATGCTCAGCCGCACCGAGCCCGTCACCACATGCTGCAGCGCGTCGATGGCGCCCTGCGCCGCCTCCACCTCCTGGATGATGCTGCGCCCATGCTCGTACAGCACCTCGCCCGCCGCCGTCAGCAAAAAGCTGCGCGTCGTGCGGTGCAGCAGGGTCACGCCCAGCGCCGTCTCCAGCGCCTTGAGCTCCTTGCTCACCTTGGAGCGCGTGATGTCGCGCTTGCGCGCCGCAGCGCTGAGGCTGCGGGCGTCCACGATCTCTACGAAATTGCGGATGAGGTTGATGTCCATGGCTTGAGAGCGGCAGGTCAGGCGGTCCGCCTTGTTCGCGGCCTTGTTCGCGGCCTTGTGCGCGGCCGCAGGCAACGCGCCCGGACCGCCACCCCCGGACTATGGCACCGTCACGACGCCTGGCCCCGCCACCCGTGGGCGCCGGGACACAGGGCTTTCCCCGGTGCCCGCCGCATCAGTCCAGGCTGATCTGCGACGAAGAGGCCACCTGCTTCCAGGTCGTCACATCCTTGAGGATCACCGCGCCGAACTGCTCCGGCGTATTGGCCACCACCGTGCCGCCCAGCTCCGCCAGGCGCTGGCGCAGTTGCGGATCGGCCAGGGCCTGCACGCTGGCCTTGTGCAGCTTGTCGCGGATGTCCTTGGGCAGGCCCTTGGGCGCCAGCAGGCCGTTCCAGGCCTGCACGGCGTAGCCGGGCACGCCGGACTCGGCAAAGGTCGGCACATCGGGCAGCTCGCTGCTGCGCTGGGCCGTGGCCACGGCCAGCGGGCGGATCTTGCCGGACTTGATGTGCGGCAGCGAAGCCGGCAGCGGCTCCCACAGCATGGACACCTGGCCGCCGATCAGATCGGTAAAGGCCGGGCCCGCGCCACGGTAGGGCACATGCATGATCTGCACGCCCGCCTTGGCCTTGAACAGCTCCATGGCCAGATGACCCAGACCGCCCGCGCCCGAGGACGCATACGACAGATGGCCCGGCTGCGCCTTGGCCAGCGCGATCAACTCCTTCAGATTGGCCGCCTTGACCGAGGGATGCACGCTGAGCACGCCCGGCACCGTGATCACCTGGGTGATGGGCGTGAAATCCTTCACCGCGTCATAGGGCAGCTTGGTGTAGACGGCCGGATTCGTGCCGTGCGTGCTGGACGTGGCGCCCAGCAGCGTATAGCCGTCCGGCTTGGCATCGGCCACGAAGCGCGTGCCCAGCGAGCCACCGGCCCCGGCCTTGTTCTCCACGATCACCGAGGCGCCCAGCACCTTGCCCAGCTGCTGCGCGAACAGGCGGTTCACCACATCGGCCGTGCCGCCGGGCGGAAACGGCACGATCAGGCGGATGGGCTCGGCCGTGGGCCAGCCGGCATCGGCCGCCAGGGCCGACTGCGCGGGCGCCAGGGCGCCCAGGGCCAGGGCCGCCGTGGTTGCAGACAGGCTGCGGATCATGAAATTGCGGCGTTGCATGAGATTTTTCTCCTCGTTGAAATTCTTCGGGACCAGCACTCTCCAGTCACCGGCCCAGGCGCTCCAGCCAGGCCAGCACCCGGCCCAGCACCTCGTCGCCATTGGTGTCCAGCATGCAGAAATGCGAATTGCCGGTGATGCCTGCGGCCGGCAGGTCCAGCACCTCGGCACGGCCGCCCAGGCGGCGCAGCAGCTGCCAATACACATCGGTCTGCGCGCGGTACTTCTGCCACTGCGGGCTGTGCGCGAAATGGTCGCCCCACACCGCCAGGTGCGGGATGGCCGAGGCAGGCGCGAAGGCATCCGCCCCCTCCTGCCCCTGTTGCCCCTGCTGCCCTTCTTGCACCACCGGCATGCCCGTAGGCTCCACGCCCACCACGGCGCGCACCAGGTGCGGCTTGCGGATGGCCGCATGCGCGGCAAAGCCACCGCCCTGGCTGTGGCCCATCACCACGCAAGGGCCGAATTGCTCCAGCAAGGCGTCATAGGCCGCCATGGCCATGGCCTCATGCCCCAGCCAGCGCGGCACCATCTGCCGCACCAGGGCACCAAAATTCTCATGCGGAAACCGCTGGCCAACGAAGGGCTCGCCCACACCGTCTCCCGAAGGCGCGCCATGGCCTATGCGAAACAGCTGCCACGCCTCCTCGGCACTGCGGAACACGGGCGCCTCGGCATAGATCTCGGGGAACATCGCCCAGCCCGCGCGGCCGCGCTCCACGGCATCACAGACCACCACGTCATGGCCCGCCTCCAGCAGGCGCCACAGCCAGCCCTGGCGCCCATCGGGCGTGGACTCCCACTGCGCCCCGGTCATGCCACCGCCATGCCACAGCAGCACCGGCAGGGGGCTGCGCGGATGCGCCAGCCGGTACTCCATGGCGTACATCTGGCCTACGGCATAGCTGCCATTCATGTCCAGCGGCCGCTCGCCGCCGTTGCGCACCACTTCCCTGTGCTGGATCGGCAGATCCCGCACCGTGCGCTGCGCACCGCCAATGAAATGGCTTTGCATCTTCCTGAGGCAAACTTCAGGCATAACAGGGCTTCTCTCGCATGCCGCCATGCTAGGCATGCCCCGCCTTGGTGCTGTGCCGATTGCGGCGGGGCTGTGCCGGATCAGCACAGCCCTGCGCCCACCCTACCCATGCACGAACTCAACCTCAAACTGCTGCAGGACCTGCAGGCCCTGGCCGACACCGGCAGCCTCTACAAGGCCGCCGAGCGCCGCCACATCACCCACCCTGCCTTTGGCCGCCGCATCCGCGCGCTGGAGGAATGGGCGGGCACGCCCCTGGTCGAGCGCGGCCACCAGTCCACCACGCTCACGGCCGCCGGCAAGACGCTGCTGGCCTCGGCCCATGAAGTGCTGGGCATCCTGGAGCAGACCCACGGCCTGCTGCAGCGCCCGCACCGCACGCGCGATGAAACCATCACCATCGCGGCCGGCCGCACGCTGTCGCACACCGTCCTGCCGGGCATCATCACCGCCCTCAACCAGGCCATGCCCCAGCTGTGCTGGAAAGTGGTCACCACCAGCCTGGACTACGGCGTGGAAATGCTTCTGCAGGGCAAGGTGGACCTGCTCATGTGCCATGCCCAGCCTGCCATCGAAGGCAGCCTGCAGGGCCACCACCTGGCCTGGCTGCCCGTGGGCCAGGACACGCTGATCCCCGTCAGCATCCCCCTGGTCCCGCAACTGCCCAAATACGCCCTGCCCGCCCACGGCGGCGGCCCGCTGGTGCCCTACCTGGACTACGCGCAAAGCATGTCCCTGGGCAAGATCCTGCGCAGCCACCTGCACGAGCTGTGCGACACCACGCGCCTGCGCACCGTCTACGAGGCCGACCTCGCCGACTCCCTGCACGCCATGGTCCACCAGGGCCTGGGCCTGGCTTGGCTGCCGCTCACCCTGGTCAAGACCGACCTGACCGAAGGCCGCCTGGCCCGCGCGGCCGGGCCCGACAAGGACGTGCCCATCAACGTGCGGCTCTACCGCCGGCCTGCGGCGCAGAGCAAGCCGCTCACGCGCAGGGTGTGGGCGGGGTTGGAGAATCTTTATGGGAGGAGTCAGAAGTCGTGAGCACTCAGTCTGACCCGTAGCGTTCGACCTTCACGTTACTCAGCGTCTGCGAATTTAGAGCTGCAGAACTCATCCACCATCGCCTTGAACATCGGGCTTTGGCCAGTCTCTGCGGCCACCAGCGTACTGGCAGCATTCGAATAGAAAGCGCGATAGCCGGAATAGGCACCGGCTTCATTCTTGCCATCAATTTTTCCGCACAGCGTGGGCTGTTCATCCACGTTGCTGATAAACAAGTCCTTGAAGCGTGCAGACTGGGGATTCTGGAGCTTCTTGGATGTACTGATCTTCGCGTTTGCCACGAAGCTCTTCCAATTGCCACCGGCGATCTGGCCCACTGCCTGTTCATTGGATTGGCGCTTTTCCTGCGAGGATTTCAAATCAGCCTTTGAGAACTTGCGCCCCATCACGCTGGCCTCTTCCACCTCCGCACTGGTCTTGCCCACGGAGCACACCAGCTTTGCACCCTTGTAATTGAACTCAAGATTGATACGATCGTCCTGTGCAAACGTTCGCATCTTGTCGTCCACGGGCGAAGCGGCATCGGGGAATGTCTTGAGGCACGCCTTTATCGCACTGTCGCGATTGGCCACAGGTGCGGCGGCAACGCCCAATGCCATCTGCGCAACGGCCATTGCAATGATCAGCTTCTTCATGTGTTCCGCTCCCTTATTCAATTGATTCATTCATGCCCGACTTGGGCGCGGGCATCTTATCAGTTGCATTTGAATCATTCGCGCAATGGACGTTGCGGATTCCCACTTCGGATTGCATCCCTTCATCACCTTGCCAAACAGCTGCTTCTCAAAGCCTGCATTCGGCCTCGCAGACACACCGAATCGCTGCCCCGCCCTCCGCACCCTGCGGCATCAGGCAAGCCACATTGCAGAGATGGAAGCTGCCCAGGACTTTCCCCTTGGCCCCGCTGCAGCCTTGAACTAGCATGGCCTGCACCGCCCCGGCCGGGGCGGATCTTCCTTGGGCATCGATGAGCTTTCCCGTTCAGATTCCGATCCGAGTCCCCTGCCCTCCGGGCGCCTGCATCTGCGAGCACGACGCCCTGCTCGCCGACTCCATGGCCGACCAGCGCATCCTGCGGCTCACCAGGGAAGAGGAAAAACGCCTGCTGCAGCGGCTCGAACAGATCACCAGCCTGCAGGACCTGCGCCATGTGGAGCAGCGCATGCATGAGCAGCTCGGCATCCGCGTGCGCATCGAGCCCGGCGCCAGCGAAGTGCGCACCGTGCGCGGCATACAGATCGAGGTCTTGCCGATGCGCGGGCTGTGCAGCAAGACTCGGCAGGCAATTCCTGCGGCGATTCGGCGGGGGATGGAGAGGACGCCTGAGGTGGCGTTTGAGTTGTTGGATGAGGGGGGATTATTTTGTATCCAATTAATATGAAAATATCAAATAAAATGAAACCTATATTTCATTTAATGAATACTAAATTTACACAATGAAAAGATGGCAATTTATATGCGAGAAGTTCATTTATAAACCGGTATAGTTGGGCCACATAGAGCTGGAGTCGCATACCTTCCCCGATACGCTTTTTTTGCGGGCGAAGAACATTTCATCAAATACAACTGAGCAACTTCGCTTCCAACCGGCAATTCAACGACCCAAGGCGAAAGATTAACAAGCTCTAGCGTAATATGGCCTTCAAAGCCAGGCTCCACCTGCCCATCATTACAAGTCGCCTGTACAAAAAGGCGAGCCAATGTTCCTTTGGTTTGAACTATTCCAAAGTATTCCAGCGGAATTTTATAAATATGTTTACTACAAGCAATTACTTGCGAGCCGGGATTTAGTGTTAAATTTTGTTTCGCAGTTTCTCTCTCGGAGAAAATATTTACTGGCAGTGGATGAGATCCATAAACAACGTGCTCATTAGTTGATTTTGGAACAAAGTAATTTTCTCCCAATTGAATCTTTAATGAAAAATCGTCAATTAAATTTTTTTCACAAATAGAATACTGAATCGAAAGCTGCTCAAGCCCATTTTCAATAACAATCATTTCCCCACCCTCTTTTCAGAAGTTTCCACACGAACTTGATTTTCAGAAAGATTTAATTTCTCCCTCATACCATCGAGCATCGGACCATAATAGAAAATATACATCAATAATGCCAAAACCCAAGGACTAACGATAGCAACCAACCAACCAATCCAAACAATCTTATTATCACCAAACCATTTAATTATCGGATAGAATCGCGATTTTCTTACATCCGATATACTTGAATTCCTATTAATTATGTCGCCGGCAATTGTAGCCTCAGTTGAGAAAAATATAATTGATCCTAACTTTCTACCTTTTTTCAATGTTAGTCTTTTATTCGTTGTATTAAAAAGCCGGAGTTTTAATTTCCCATGAAATGCAGGCTCTACTTTTGCTGATGCGATAAGAACGCCTTGAGATAAGAAAAGACTCCCTGTGGGTAATACTATCCCATATTTATTAAACGGAACCCTAACTTCCTCAGCAACCTCAACAACAATAGAAGCCCTTCCTCCTATTGATATTGACTCATCAATCTTCATTAAGCCCATGCTGTCGCTTGAATAATTTTCATTCCAACCATCGCCTAACGAAAGCTCAATAGAGAAATTCTCTATATTTTCATCGGCAGCAGTTGTATATATAAAACTACTACTAGAAGACGAGTAGCTTTGAAAATCCACCGCAGATTTCGTCACTCTTTCTTTTATTTGTACAACGCTCATTTATATTTGCCCCTCATCTTTTGGTTGAGATATACGCCCGCCTTGCCATTGGCCACGATACCCCAACACAGCTCCTTGCGTAGAATGGAAAACCACATGAGCAAAGCGCGCCCCCCTTTCAATCTCAAAATCCTCACTGTATTTATTAATCAAAGAAAAAGTCATTGGCCCAACATAACCAGGAGGCAAGACACTGGAAGAAAATAAAACTCCACTACGAAAAAGCGTACTTCTCGGATAAAAGAGTGCAGCCATGTCATTAGGCAGATCAAACTCCTCAATGGTAGAGACAAGATAGATTTTCCCTGGCTTTAGTAGATAGCACCCATTATCCTGCAAATCAACATCATTTATGCCAGGGGTTCGACGGGTTTCACACTTTAGGCTGCCACCGGGGCCATCCAGTACGGAGACCTTTGAAAGCCTAAGATCAAAACCTACGCCTTCAGGACTCTCTCTCTCCCGTTCGGATAGGAATTTTATTACCCTACCACTATTAATACTATCAAGAAGCGCATGCGGAGTGAAAATCATAATATTTCTCCAGATCCAAATAAAATTCAAAAGCAGAATTATACATAAATTATCAAACCAAAGATAAATTCATCACAAATAACTAATAAAAAGTTTTTTAATTAAAATGAAAATCGAATAAATTATAGAATGCACATAACTAAATAAATACCGCGACGTCGAAAATAAAACAAAATTCAATTGCCAGCAGATATCCAAGCATGCTCCCAAGAAAAAAACTGTAGAGCTCATCACATAAGTTTGCAGAATATCGTTTCGAATCAGACGAATACACAGTATTTCTAAAAGTCAAAATTATTAATGAAAATTCATAACTCTAATTAATTTCAAAATATTTTTAAAAATCAATCAATGAATTGATTAAATAAATTAAAATATATTTATATGTGCAGTATAAATCAACTAACAGTCAGCAACTCTATAAATTCAAATTATCAACCAGCTAATATATTTAATACCCGCTTTCTTAAATCGCCACTCGAACTACCATATCTAAACAAAAGCTCCGCAATCTCATCATCAGTATCCGAATAGAAAAATGCCATCGGAACCTTGAGCACCTCGGCCAACTTGCGCACCGTCAACAGGTCCGGTTTGTGCTTTCCCAGCTCATAGCGGTTGATCCGCGCACTCGCTACGAACTGGTCGATACCTGCTTCAATCCCCAGTGCCTTTTGCGAAAGGTCTGCAGCCAAACGTGCTTGCTTGAGCCTCGCGCCCCATTGTTCATCTGCATCTGACATCTCGCGCTTCCCAAAAAGCTACGAGAATCGTAGTTATGCTGTATTCTCGATACTACGAGTTGCGTAGTTTTTCAGCCGATCGCCACGAATCGCTACGAAATGTCCCGCCCGCAACACGGCACATCGCGTCGAAGCAGGAGCAGCAACCCATGAAGCACATCCCCCCATCCCCTCCCCCCGAAAACACCCAGACCCAGAAGCTCGCAACAGCACTGCATGAAATGGACCGCTTCGTGCAGCAAGGCTGTGCCGAGGTTTCCGCCTTGGCCCAGCTGGCGCTGGCATGGCTGGAGATCCCGGAGGGCCATCAGCGGCTGGACGTGGTGGCGCAGGCGCTGGTGACCATTCGCAACAGCGCTGAATCGCTCGCGGAGTTCGCAGGCAGTGAAGCCCGGGTGATGAACTGCGAGTACGAGGACCAGGCGGAGGTGCGCCGCAGCGAGGCGGCCAAGGTGGCTGCCGAAGAGGCCGGGCATGTGTACACCGTGGCGGGGCCTGGGGTGGCGCGCGGCGTCAGGTAGTCCCGGAGGTACTGGGGCTGCGCCCCGTTGCACCCTGCACGGGCCGTCTATCCCTTGCGCGTGCGAAACAGCAGCCACAGCAGATACACCCCGCCCAGCAGCCCCGTTACCAGCCCGATGGGCAGATGCAGGCGCACGGGTGCCCACTGGCTGAGCATGTCGGCCGCCAGCAGCAGAACGGCGCCCATGGCTGCCGCCGTGAACAGGGGCACGTCGGGCGACAGGCCCAGGCGCCTGGCCACCTGGGGCGCGGCCAGCGCGATGAAGGCGATGGGCCCCGCCGCTGCGGTGGCGATGGCGGTCAGGGCCACGGCAGCCATCACCATGGTGAGCCGCGTGCGCGGCACGTTGACGCCGAGCTGGGTGGCGGCATCGTCGCCCAGCTCCAGCAGGTTGATGCGCCGGGCGCACCACAGCACGACGGGCACGATGGCGATGAAGCCCAGCGCGGCGGGTATGACATGCGCCCATGTCCGCGCGCTGAGCGAGCCGGCCAGCCAGCGCTGCGCAGCGACGGCCCGGTCCAGGTCCCCCATGACCAGCAAGATGGTGTTCAGGCCCGAGAGCGTGGCCCCCACGCCTATGCCCACCAGCACCAGCCGGTAGCCGCCGGCCGCACGCCGCCCTCCGGACAGCGCAAGCACGACCGCCGCCGTGGCCATGCCCGACAGCACGGCGGCCAGCGATGTCCACAGCGGCCCGGCGTCACCCAGCACGATGAGCGCAATCGCCCCGCTGGCCGCGCCGGTGGTGAAGCCGATCACGTCCGGCGAGCCCAGCGCGTTGCGGGAGATGGACTGGAAGATGGCGCCCGCCATGCCAAGCGACGCGCCCACGAAGACGGCCGTGAGGACACGCGGCAGCCGCACCCGCTGCACGACGCGCTCTGCTGCGGGGTTGGAGCCCGTGCCCAGCAGGCTGTCGAGCACTTCGGCGGGGCTGAGGGACAGGGTTCCCGTGCCCAGCAGCAGCACACCCAGCACCAGGGCCAGCACGACCAGCGCCATGCCCACGGCCAGCGGCCTGGGCCGCCAGAGAAACGAACAGGCTCCCCAGCGCACAACGGATGTGTTCACGGAGCTCTTCATAGCCTGCTCAACCGGTATCTGCACGCCACCCAGACAAAGAACGGCCCGCCGATCAGGCAGGCGACGATGCCCGCAGCCACTTCGGCAGGTGCCGCGACGACACGGCCCAGCACATCGGCACCCAGCAGCAGTACCGCCGCGTAGAGCGCGGACAGCGGCAGTATCCAGCGGTAGTCCGGCCCGCACGAGAGGCGTGCAAGATGCGGCGCCACCAGGCCGACGAAGGCGATGGGCCCCACGGCCGCCGTGGCCGCCCCGGCCAGCAGCATGACCGCAAGGCAGGCCAGTTGCGCGGTGGCGCGCACATTGACGCCCAGCGCCAGGCCCACGTCATGCCCCAGCGCCATGGCGTTGAGCTGGCCGACGATGGCCCAGGCCGCCGCCAGCCCCGCCGCCACGGCGGCCGCCAGCACGGCAGCGCTGGCATAGCCGCTGCCCTCCAGGGAGCCGGCCGCCCAGTGGCGAAAGCCGTCGAAGACTTCCGGGGGGGCGTTGAGCAGGATGATGCCGGCGCTGGAGGTGAGCATGACCGACAGGCCGGCCCCGGCCAGGACCAGGCGCACCGGGTGCGCGCCCGCGCCCCGGGACTGGCCGAACGCGAAGACGGCAGCGCCCGCCAACCCCGCGCCGGCAAAGGCGCACCAGACGTACTGGAGCACGGACGTCAGGCCGAAGGCCGTCATGCCGATGAGCACGGCCAGCGCCGCACCCGCGTTGACGCCCAGCAGGCCCGGCTCCGCCAGGGGATTGCGGGTGACGGCCTGCATGAGCGCGCCGGCCACGCCCAGCGCCATGCCGGCCAGGATGGCCACCACGGTGCGGGGCATGCGCAGCAGGCTGACGATCAGGTGCTGGTCATCACGCAGGTCCGGAGCCCGCAGCGCGCCGAGGATGTCGGCCAGCGCAATGTCGCGCGAGCCGACGGTGATGCCGAGCACGGCGATGATGGCCAGCGCCAGCAGCCCGCCTGCAAGGCCCAGCCAACGCCTGCAGTGCAGGGGAGCGCGCGGAGCACGCGAGGCAGGCCGCGCCGCCGCGCCTTGGAGCCGTGCACGCATGGCTCAGCGGAAATGGCTTGCCACGGCGTCGACCATCTGCTGCCCCGAGTAGTAGTCGATGCGAAACGAGGTCGGGCCCAGCGGATAGACGCGCCGCCCGGCAACGGCGGGCAGGTTGGCCAGCAGCGGATCGTCCAGGAAGGCCTGCACATCGCCCTGCGAGGCGCCGAGCAGGAAGACGGAGTCGCCGGTGATGGCGGCCGAGAGATTCTCGCGGGAGATGAATTCGAAGTCCGAGGCGCGTGTGACCTGGGCGGCCAGCGCGGGCGGCAGGCCCTCCACCTTGAAGCCCAGTGCGGCCAGCAGCCGCGCATGGGGGCTGGCTGCGCGGCCTATGGAGTAGCTGCCGGCCAGGTTGTAGGCGACGATGCTGACGGGCTGGGCCGGGGGCGTGATGGAGGCGGCGGTCTGCGCCACATGGGCATCGAAGCGGGCAATGGCTGCGGCGGCCTGCTTCGCATGGCCCGTGATGCGGCCCAGCTCGGTGGCGATGTCCTGCCAGGACTGGCTGGAGTAGTCGACCACGACCATGGGCACGCCCTGCGCCTGCAGTTCGGTGCGGTGCTGGGCCACGCTGTCGGCCCCGGTGGCGGAGGCCACCAGCAGGTCGGGGCTGGCGCCGATGGCGGCCTCGATGTCGAATTGCAGGTTGCGGTAGAGCACCTGCACGCCGCGCTTGTCGGCAACCGCGGCCCATTGCGAGAAAAAGCCCTTGTCGTCGGTCATGCGGCTGGGCGTGGTCGCGGCGGTCGCGACGACCGGCGCATCGATGGCCAGCAGGATGCCGGTCACGCTGGGCGAGGTGGAGACGATGCGCCGGGGCAGCGGTGCATGGTCTGCGTGTGCTGCAGCCGGCGTACCCGATGCATGCGACGCATGCGATGTATCCGACGTATGCGGTGCGGCGCCCGCCACGGGAACGGCGGCGCGTGGAAACCATGCGAAACAGGCCAGCACGGCCAGTGCGGCGGCCGCACCCAGGGCGGCAAGTTTGAGTCTGTTCATCTCGATCCGAAGCGACGGGGCCGGGCGCCAGGGCGGCGTCTTCAGCTTATTCCGTATTGTAGAATTCATTCCACATTGCAAACACTGAAGGACCTATCGATTGTGGGAAATGACCGGCCATGACGCAGCGCCTGAGTGCTGATGCGGTGACGCTGCGCTACGGCGAGCGCACGATTTCGCAGGGCCTGTCCCTTGCCATTCCCGATGGTTCCTTCACCGTCATCGTGGGGCCGAATGCCTGCGGCAAGTCCACCTTGCTGCGCGCGCTGTCGCGGCTGCTGGTGCCGGTGGCCGGGCAGGTCATCCTGGATGGCCGGCACATCTCGCAATTTCCCGCCAAGGAAGTGGCACGGCGCCTGGGCCTGCTGCCGCAAAGCGCGGTGGCGCCCGATGGCATCACGGTGGCGGACCTGGTGGCGCGGGGGCGCTACCCCCATCAATCCTTCCTGAGGCAGTGGACGGACGCGGATGAGCAGGCCGTGGCCGAGGCCATGCAGGCCACCGATGTGGCAGCACTGTCAGACCGCCTGCTGGACGAGCTGTCAGGCGGCCAGCGCCAGCGGGTGTGGATTGCGATGGTGCTGGCGCAGCAGACGCCGATCCTGTTGCTGGACGAGCCCACGACGTTCCTGGACATCGCCCACCAGATCGAGCTGATGGAGCTGCTGGCGGATCTCAACGACGCCGGCCGCACGGTGGTTGCGGTGCTGCACGACCTCAACCAGGCCTGCCGCTATGCCTCGCACCTGATCGCCATGCGCGACGGGCGCATTGCCGCGCAGGGCGCGCCCGGGGCGATCTTCACGGAGCAGTTGGTGCAGGAAGTGTTCGGCCTGCCGGCCGTGATCATTGCGGACCCCGTGTCGGGGACGCCGCTGGTGGTGCCCAGGGGGCGCAGGGCCGTGAATGCCATGGAGCGCGCCGCAGGGAACTGAGGCGCCCGGGCATCTCTCCCGGCGCGGCTTTCAAGGCGAATCTGCGCTGAAGGCCCGCCCGCCCGTGGACTGGTTGATCAGGCTGGCCTCGCGGAACAGTGCGACCCGGTCTTCTGGCGACTTGAGCTGGCCCAGGTCCGAGACGGTGGTGACCGCGCAGACGATTTCATGCTGCGCATCGAACACCGGCGCCGCCTGGCCCGTGACGTTGGACAGCAGGTGGCTGGTCATCTCGGACCAGCAGCGCTCGCGCACTTCGTCGAGCACGGCCTTGGCTGGCGGCTTGCCACGGAAATGGGCGGGCTGCTGGCGCCGTGCGGCGTCGATGGTGGCCTTGGGCAGGAAGGCCTGGAACACCAGGCCGCAGGCGGTGTTGTCTATGGGCAGGATGTCGCCCAGCGCCAGCGGGTTGATCGAGAAGTAGGCGCTGCGGTACCAGCGCACCAGGGTGGGCCCCCGGTCGGTCCAGATGGCCACGCCGCCGCTGAGCGCATGGCTGTGCGTCAGCGCCTTCATGCGCTGCGCCGCAATCTCCACCGCATCCACACGCTTGAGCGCGCCAATGCCGATGCTCAGCGCCGCGCTGCCCAGGTCGTAAAGGCCGCTGGCGGGGTCCTGCTTGGCCAGGCCTTCCTTGACGAGGCTTTGCAGGTAGCGGTGGGCCGTGGAGCCCCCCGTTCCCGTTCGCCGGGCCACCTCGCCCAGCGCCAGCTCGCTTTCGGCATTGGCCAGGACCATGAGAAACCGGGTGGCGATGGAGACGGACTGGATGGTGCCGGAGCGCTTCTCACCGGCTGTCGTCTGAGGTGTTGTTGTTTTCAAGGGCTGGGCTTTCTTGCCTGTACCAGGCGCATCGCAGGTGGGGGCGCAGGCGCCGCCAGTGTCGATGATACCGGCTCTGCCGAAGGCTCTGCACAGGTGCGCACACACCATTTCGCTGCTGTTTTTTTCTTCCGCATGTGGGAATGCATTCCCTACTGTGGAATTTCAATGCATGATGGCGACCTTTGAAAAATACGAATCATTCTCATCAAAGGAAGATGCTGTGAAGCTGTGTTTCCATCGCAGGCTCCCGTCCCGGGCGGGCGCCATCGCACTCTCTACCCTGATGGCGCCGGCCGGCGCCTTTGCACAGGGCGCATCGGGTTCCGGGGGGGAATCCAACGCGCTTGAAGCGGTCGTGGTCAGCGGAGAAAAGGTCAGGCGCGAACTCAAGGACACGGCCTCCTCCGTGTCGGTCAAGGCCGGCAAGGACCTGGCCCGGCAGGAGTCCGGCAATGCCTCGGTCCACGAGGTGCTGCACGACGTGCCCAACGTGGTCTACACCGACACGGTGGGCGCGCCCATCATCCGCGGGCAGGACACGCAGGGCCCCAACAACGGCCAGAACGTCTTCTGGGGCGGCACGGTGCCGCGCGCCACCATCAACCTGGATGGGCACTACCTCAACTACAACGAGATGTTCTTCGGCGCGACCTCGGTCTGGGATGTGGAAAGCATCGAGGTGTTCCGCGGCCCGCAGACCACCTCGCAGGGCGCCAATGCCATTGCGGGCGCCATCGTCGTGAACACCAAGGACCCCAGCTTCAAGCGCGAAGGGGCCTACCAGCTGGAGGCGGGCGACTACCAATCGCGGCGTGCGTCCATCGCCGTCTCCGGCCCCGTGGGCGAGGAGCTGGCCGCGCGGCTGGCCGTGGACTACTCGGGGCGCGATACCTTCATCGACTACACCAATCCGCAGTTCCAGCGGGGCCAGGCCGATCAGGATTTCCGCGCGCTGAACGCACGCATGAAGTTCCTGTGGCTGCCCAGCCGCATTCCCGGCCTGGAGGCCAAGTTCACCTATTCCCACAACGACAGCAACCGCCCCAGCCAGGAGGCGGCGTCCGCTCCGTTCAGCGCGCTGGAGCACTGGACCACGACCATGCCCAGTTGGAAGCAGAAGACCGACACCGGCATCCTCGACCTCAGCTACGAGCTGGGCAACGGCGTGCGGCTGGTCAACCAGTCCCAGTATTCGCGCTCGTCCGTGCAGCGCTACACGGGCATTCCCGGCGAGGGCGATGCCGATATCCGCCAGAACAATGTCTCCAATGAGTTCCGCGCCCTGGTGGGCAGCGACAAGGACCGCCTGAGCGGCTTCGGCGGCGTCTACTACGCGCGCACCGGCACGGACGAAAGCCTGCTGCTGCGCGGCCTGTCCGCCTTCGACGACACGAAGAAGAACCTGGGCGTCTTCGGCGAGCTGAACTGGCGCCTGGCCGACCGCTGGACCCTGACCAGCGGCCTGCGCTACCAGCAGGACGAGGTGGTGCGCACCGGCACTTCGGTGCTGGCACCCACCGCCCTCGACTACACGAAAACCTTCTCGGCACTGCTGCCCAAGCTGTCCCTGGCCTATGCCGCCACACCGCGCTGGACCGTGGGCGCGCTGGTCAGCCGGGGCTACAACCCGGGCGGCGTGTCGCTGAACCTCACCAGCCGGCAATGGGCCTATTTCAAGAAGGAGTCGATCTGGAACTACGAGCTGTTCAGCCGCGCCAGCCTGCTCGATGACCGGCTGATGCTCAACACCAACCTGTTCTACATGGACATGCGGGATGCGCAGTACAACATCCCCGTGGTCATCTCCCCGGGCGTGGCCCAGTCCTACACCATCAACGCGGAGAAGGCCCATGCCTACGGCTTCGAGCTGGGCGCCGACTACCGCGCGCTGGAAAACCTGCGGATCAAGGCCGGCGTGGGCGTGCTGCGCACCCGCATCGAGGAGATGGGCAGCAACCCCGGCTACGAGCACAACCGCTTCGCCCGCTCGCCCGGCTACAACCTGAGCCTGGGCGTGAGCTGGGACGCCAGCCCCCGGTTCAATGTCTCCGGCCAGGTGCGCCACCTGGACGGCTACTACTCCGATACCGCCAACACCCGCGCCTATGCGGTCGGCTCCAACACCATCGCCGACCTGCGCATGACCTATGCCTACAGCGCGCGCGTGCAGCTGTACGGCTATATCAAGAACGTCTTCGACAGGCGCGCACCGACGTACCTGCAGCAAAACCGCGGCATCGGCGGCATCGAGGCCAGCATGACCGCGCCGCGCATGATCGGCGTGGGCGTGCGCGGAACGTTCTGAGATGGGAATGACAGCAGACATGACAACCCGCAAACCCCTGCACATCGGCCTTTCGCTGGCCCCCACCTGGCTGAGCGGCGACGCCTGGCGGCGGCCCGGCAGCCATATCGAAGGGCTGTACTCCAGCGACTTCGCCCTGGACCTGGCCCGGCGCGCCGAGGCTGCGCACCTGGACTTCGTCTTCCGCCCGGACGTGAGCTTTCTGCCCATGGAGGCGCTGGAGACGGGCGCAGGCTTCGCCAGCCTGGACCCCACGGTGCTGATGGCCGCGCTGGCGCGCGAGACCTCGCGCATCGGCCTGGTGTCCACGGTATCGACCACGTTTTTCCCGCCCTATGCGGTGGCGCGCCAGCTGCAGTCGCTGCACTGGATCAGCAACGGCCGCGCCGGGTGGAACATCGTCACGGCCCTGCAGGGCCACGAGAACTTCGGGCTGCAGGCCATGCCCGATGCCGATGAACGCTATGCGCGGGCCGCAGAGTTCACCGACGTGGTGCGCCGGCTGTGGGCCAGCTTCCCCAACGAGGCCTTGAAGATCGACCGGGACAGCGGCCGCTACGCCGACGCCTCGCTGGTCCACCCCATAGACCACGAGGGACCGCACCTGAAGGTGCGCGGCCCGCTGAACCTGCCGGAGTTCGGCGGCCCGCGCATTCCGCTGGTGCAGGCGGGCGCGTCCAGCACAGGGCGCGACTTTGCCGCATCGGTGGCAGACATTGTTTTCGCGCCCACGCCGGACCTGGACGCGGCGCTGGAGCTGCGCCGGGACCTGTCTCAGCGCGCCCAGCGCCATGGCCGCCGGGCACAGGATGTGCGCCTGCTGCCCGGCCTGAGCCTGTACCTGGCCGACACCCGCGAGCAGGCCCGGGAGATGTTCCAGCAGACGCACGGCCGGATGGACAGGGGCCGCAAGCTGGCATCGATCAAGGCCATGGTCGGCCTGGACCTGACGGATTGGCCCGCAGACCGGCCGATCACCGCGGCCGACCTTCCGCCGCCCGTGGCAACCCCGTCCAGCCGCACGCATGCGGGCCTGCTCAGGCGCCTGATGGAGCGCGAGTCATTGCGCATCGATGAGCTTCTGCTGCGGCCGGAAATCCTGTCCGCCGCGCACTGGCAGGTGGTCGGCACGGTGGACGATGCCGTGGCGCAGATCACCGAGTGGAGCGCCGCCGGCGCCATCGACGGCTTTCTGGCCGCGCCCGGCGGCTCCGTCGATTCCCTACATTACGTGCTGGAGCAGCTGGTGCCGCGCCTGGTGGAGGCCGGCCTGTTCCGCTCCCGCTACACGGGCACCACGTTCATGGAGCACCTCGACGAGTCGAGGTAGGGGTTGCGCCCTGCCCTCGCCTGGCCTTCACTGCGCCCGCGTGTCGGAACCGCCATCGGGCTCGAACGCAAAGCCCACACCATAGACGGAGCGAATCCACTCATGGCGGTCGTCCGCCGCCTTGAGCTTTTTGCGCAGGTTCTTGATGTGGCTGTCGATGGCGCGTTCGTTCACGTCCAGCGTGTCGGCGCAGGCCAGCTCCAGCAGCTGCGCGCGGGAGTACAGGCGGCCGGGCTGGCGCATCAGGGCCTGCAGCAAGGTCAGCTCCCGCTTGGTCAGCGGCAGCACGCTGCCGTTGAGCATGGCGCGGCCCTGCTCGGGCAGCAGCGTCAGGCGTTGCTGGGCAGGGCCGGGGCCGGCACTGCGGCGCAGCACGGCCTTGACGCGGGCCACGACTTCGCGCGGGGCGAAGGGTTTGCAGATGTAGTCGTCCGCACCCAGCTCCAGGCCCAGCAGGCGGTCCATTTCCTCGACACGCGCGGTGAGCAGGATGACGGGACTGGCGCTGTGGGGGCGGAACTGGCGCAGGATGTCCAGGCCGTCCAGCCCCGGCAGCATGATGTCCAGCACGGTAAGGTCGGGCGGGGAGCGCAGCATGCGGTCCAGCGCCTCGCGCCCGTGGCGGATGTGCTCGACTTCGTAGCCTGCATGGCGCAGGTAGTCGATGACGATGGCGGCCATGTCGGTCTCGTCTTCGACCAGGAGGATGCGGGCAGGCTTCATGGCGCGGGATTTTCCAGCAAGGGCAGCCACAGCGTGATGCGCAGGCCGCCCAGCGGCGAGGCAGCCGCCTCGATGCTGCCGCCATGGGCCTGGACGATGGTGCGGCAGATGGCCAGCCCCAGGCCGGAGCCGCCCAGGCCGTCGCCGTCGCGCACGCGGGAGGCGTCCACGCGATAGAGGCGGTCGAACAGGCGCGGCAGGTGCGGGCTGGCCACGCCGGGAGCCGTGTCGTCCCAGCTCAGCTGCAGCATGCTGCGGTCCTGCATCTGGACGATTTCGGCGGACACCTGCAGCCGCCCGCCCGCAGCCGTGTAGCGCAGGCTGTTTTCCAGCAGGTTGGCAAACACCTGGTGCAGCCGGTGCGGATCGCCCTGCACCAGCGGCGGCGGAACGCGCGCGGCCAGCTGGTCCACGGTGGAGCGGTCCAGGCCGATGCCCACCTGCTCAAAGCCGGGCCGTGCGCCGTCCAGCGCCTCGCCCAGCAGGGTCAGCACATGCACGGGCACATGGCCCGAGCCGTGCAGGGCCTGCGGGTCGTCCAGGCTCACGCGCAGGTCGCTGACCAGCCGTATCAGCCGCATGATCTGCCGGTGCAGGCGCAGCGCCATTCGGTCGTCCATGGGCAGCACGCCGTCCTGCACGGCCTCGACCTCGGCGCGCATGGTGGACAGGGGCGTGCGCAGCTCATGCGCAACGTCGGCCAGCCAGCGCTGGCGCGAGGCTTCCATGGTGGCCAGCTGCACGGCCATGTCGTTGAAGGTTTCCGCAAGGCGGGCCAGCTCCGCATCGCCCTTGATGGCCACGCGCGTGTCCAGCCGCCCGGCCGCAATGCCGCGCAGGCCGTCGACAAAGGCGGTCAGCGGCTCCAGCCAGCGCCGCGTGAGCCAGGCCGACAGCAGCAGCGCCAACAGCAGGCCGGCCAGCCCGGTCCAGGCCACAAAACCCATCTGCTGCGCGAGGAAGGCGCGGTCCAGGTCGCGCTGCATGCCCTGCCCGGTCTGCACGGGGGACAGCACGATCTCGCCAATGGCCTGCCCGTTGGCGGCGCGCAGAACGCGGTGCGCCGCACCTGGCTGCGGCGCCATGCCGGAGATGAGCTGGCCCTGGGCATCCAGCAGTCCCACGCGCGCCCACGGGCCGCCGAACGGGCGGTCTGGCGGCGGGCCAGGGCGGTCTGTACGGTCGGAGCGCTCTGAGCGATCGGCAGGCTCTCCGCCTTCCGGCCCAGGTGGCGGTGGAAACCCCGGGCCCGGCCCCGGACCGTGGCTTCCCTCAAAGCCAGGCCTCGGCTCCGGCATGGGCATGGGCATGGGTGGCCGTGGCCCGGGCTCGCCCGCAGGAAAGCCCCGGCCCATGCCTGCGCCCGGGCGCACCATGTCGCGCCAGAAACCGGGGTTGGCGCGCGCCGCATCCCAGCCGCCATTTTGCTCATGGTGCTGGACCAGCCGCTCGGCCAGCCCGTCCATGCCGGTCAGCTCCACCTCGGCCATGTACGGGCCCAGGCCCCGCTGCAGCCCCAGGCGTGAGAACGCGAGAAACACCAGCAGCAGGACCACCAGCAGCACGGCCAGGGCGAAGAAGGCCTTGTGCTGCAGCTTCAGGCGCGGGAGGCGGAGGCTCATTCAGTTGCTGCGTCAGACGGCAATGCCGATGGAAATCGTGGCGGTGTGGCCATTGGTGGTGTCTCCGGTGAAGGTGGGCGTCTGCCAGGCGATCTGCTCGCTGGTGTTGTCGCCGAAGACATTGTCCGATGTCACGCTGACCCGCGACAGGTTGGAGACGCTGGCGCTGTAGCCGCTGACACCGGCATAGACGGCGCTGGCCACGTCCTTGGGCATGGCCATCTGCGAGGTCAGCAGCTTGTTGGTGTAGCTGCCGGCCGTGTTGAGGCTGCGGAACACCTCGAAGTGCATGTGCGGCCAACGCCCGTCATAGCAGCCCGGGAAGATGGTCACAAAGGTGCATTCGCCATTGCTGTCGGTCGCCTGCACGCCGCGCAGGAAGTTCTGGTTGAGCAGGTCGGTGGAGTACAGCGAATACTCGCCCTCGCGGGTGCAATGCCACAGGTAGATGGCATAGCCTTCCAGCGGGCTGCAGTTGGTGCTGACGTTGACCAGGGTGATCCTGAGCGTCAGCGGCAGGCCCGCAGCCGTGCCGTTCATGCCGCCAAAGCTGCTGCGCAGGTCGCTGCGCACCACGCCGCTTTGCGACAGCACATTGACCAGGCTGCCGCGCGAGCCGTTGGAGCCGTCGGCGGGGTAAGGGCCTTCGGTTTCCGTGGGATCGACCATGCAGGTGGTGGTCGTGGTTCCCGTACCTGTGCCTGTGCCCGTGTCGGTGCCCGTTCCTGTCCCGGTTCCGGTGCCCGTGCCGGTTCCTGTCGAATCACTGGAATCACCACCGCCGCCACAGGCGGACAGAAGCGCCACGGCGCCGCCAGAGGCCATCAGGCCCAGCATGCGGCGCCGGTCGAACAAGCGGCGCGCCATGACTTGCAGATCGTGCTGAAGGCCCAGGTCATGGGCAAGATCATGGGCATCGTGAGAGTGGTTCATGGGGATGGCTTTTCATGAGGGCCTGTGCGCAGGCCCGTGGGGTTGCAGACAGCCCGGCGGCGTGGCCCGCCGGGCCACGCGATCACTGCTGCGGATGGGGCGGCGGCCCGCCTGCGCCGGGCCCGCCGGCCGGCATGGCCACCAGTTGCCCGTTCAGGCTGCGGCAGGTGCCGGCCAGCGTCTTGCCATCGGGCATGGTCAGCGTCACGCTGTCGCCCTCGGCCTTGCCCTGGCAGGCCGTATAGGCCTCGGGCGGCGGCGACGGCGGATTGCCGTGTCCCCCGTGGCCCTGCGCATGGCTGCAGGCCGCCGCGAAGGCCGCCATAGCCAGCACCAGGGCCGGGCGAACGCGTGAAGCGTTGGTTTGCGAGAAATCAATCATGGTCTTTTCCTGGAGTTGCCAAGGAATTCTTGCGACCAATCTGGGGGGAAATTGGGAGAAGTGGGGACGAGCTGGTACAAGCTCACAGAGCGAGTGAGTCAACAAGCGCTGCATCGCACAACAGAACCATGAAATCAACAAGATTCCTGCTGCTGGCCGCCCTGCTCGGCACACCCGCTCTTGCTGCAGATCTGACCGTGATCGAAATGCATGCGGCAAGCGGCAATGATCGCCCGTACAGCCTGGATGGCCAGCGGGTCAGTCCGGCTCAGTTGAGAAACACACTCTCCAAGAAGCTGACCGCTGCCCCCGATGCCAAAAGCACGGTACGCATTGCCGTGCTGGTCGATCCTGATGTGAAGGTCGGCGCCCTCTCCGAGCTTCGCGGCCTGGTGATGAAAGTGGGATTCGGCATGCCGCGCTATTTCATGACGACGCGGGTGAATGACAAGCTCTCCGAGATCCAGGTGAACTACAGCCCAGTCTTCCCGAGAAGCGGGCTGGAGGCGGTGATGTCGTCCGGCCAACCGGCTGCAGATCCGTCGCTCACAACGCCAGTGCCACCCCGCTGAGCCGCGCCAGCGCCAGCAACTCATTGATCAGCGCAGACGACAGAGGGATGCCTTCGGCGCGGCGCTGGAGCTCGCATTCATGCTGGCGCAGTCCGGGATAGCGGCCTTGGGTGCCCTGGGCCGCGAGCAGGCCGGTGATCCAGTTGGCCATGTAGTTGTCAAATCCCTGGGGTGACGGTGCGGCCAGGGCTGGGTTGATGACCAGCAGAAAGGCGCAGGCGTTGGCGGCGGAACCTTCCGCCGATCCGGGTACAGCGGGCTGGAACAGGCCGCCGCCCAGCGCGCCCGCCAGGCATTCGACCACCATGGCAAGGCCCAGGCCCTTGTGGCCGGCCATGGGCTGCATGGCGCCCTGCAGTGCGGCGTGGGGATCGGTGGTGGGATGGCCGTGTGCGTCCAGCGCCCAATGCGGCGGGATTTGCGCATGGCCGTCGCGGGCGGCAGCCATGACGGCGCCGCGTGCGACCGCACTCAGGGCCATGTCGAAGACCAGTGGCGGCTGTCCGGCCACGGGCGCGGCGAAGGCGATGGGGTTGTTGCCCAGCGCAGGCCGCGTGGCACCGGGCATGGCCATGATGGACGGCGTGCGCTGGCACAGCAGGGCCATGCAGCCCTGTTCCACGGCGGGCAGCAGCAGCACGCCCAGGGCGCCGAGGTGGCCGCAGGCCTCGATGTGGCAGGCCACCACGGCCTGGCTTGCGGCCCTGTCCAGGCAGGCTTGCAGCGCCAGCTCCAGCACGGGCTGGCCCAGGGCATGGTCGCCATGGCAGCGCAGCAGGCCGTTGCGCTCCTGCAGGCTGGGCTTGGCCCGTGTATGAATGGTGCCTTCGCGGATGCGCTGCACATAGGGCGGCAGTCTTGCCACGCCATGCGTGTCCACGCCGCGCAGGCTGGTGCGCACCAGTGCCTGGGCGGTGGCCTGCGCGTGGCATGCGCTCACATCAAAGGCCTGGAGCACGCCAGCAGCCCAGGCTTGCAGCGCTGCGGCGGGCATGCGCACGGCGTCGGTCAGCGGGTTCAGGGAATCAGTCAATGCGCTGCAGCTCCTGGCGAAAGGACATTGCACGCTCCACGTAGCTCGCGGCGCTTTGCAGCAGGCCCGCGACTTCTTCGTCACTGAGCGTACGCACCAGCTTGGCGGGGGCGCCAAGAATCAGCGAGCGCGGAGGGAACTGCTTGCCTTCGGTGACGATGGCGCCGGCACCCACCAGGCTGTGCGCGCCGATGACGGCACCGTTGAGCACCACGGCCTGTATGCCGATGAGCGAGCCCTCCCCCACACTGCAGCCATGCAGCGTGGCCTGGTGGCCCACGGTGACATGGGCAGCCAGGGTGAGCGCGAAGCCGGGATCGGCATGCAGCACGGCGCCTTCCTGCACGTTGCTGCCCTCGCCTATGCGCACGGGTTCGTTGTCGCCGCGCGCCACGGCGCCGGGCCAGAGGCTGGCGCCCTCGCCCAGTGTGACGTCGCCGATGAGCGTGGCCTCGGCCGCCACATAGGCGGATGCGGGCAGCTGCGGTGCCTTGTTCCGATAACGATAGAGGGCCATGCGCTTACTCCAACGTGACATTGGCTTTTTTGACCAGGCGCGCAAAGCGTTCCTGCTCGGAGCGCAGGAACTGGGCTGCCGCCTCGGGGCTGTTGAGCACGGTGTATTCGTCGCGCCGTGCAAAGCCGGCCTTGACCTCGGGGTCGGCAAAGGCGGTGGCGATGCCGTCGTGCAGGCGGCGCACCTGGGCGGGCGGCATGCCCTTGGGGCCTATGGCGGCCACCCAGCCGGCGATGTCCACGCCGGGAAAGCCCTGCTCTGCCACGGTGGGCACATCGGGCAGCGATGCCACGCGCTCGCGGCCCATGATGCCGATGGCACGCAGCGCGCCGGATTTGAGGTGCGCCTGCGCCGTGCCCACGGCGATCACGCCGAAGTCCACCTGCCCGCTGAGCAGGTCCACCACCATCTGGCCCACGCCCTTGTAGGGAATGTGGCGTGCCGTGGTGCCGGCCGCGTCCAGAAAGACTTCGGCCGCGAGGTGGAAGATGGTGCCGTTGCCGGACGAGGCGTAGTTGAGGTCGCCGGGCCGCGCCTTCATGAGCGCCTGCAGTTCGCGCGCATTGCGCGCCGCCACCTTGGGGTGCACGACCAGCACGAAGGGCGAGCCGCCGACGATGGACAGCGGCGTGATGTCGGCCAGGCTGTCGTAGGGCAGCTTCTTGAAGACGCTGGGGTTGACGGCGTGGTTGTTGGAGATGAAGGCGATGGTGTTGCCATCGGCCGGCGCCTTGACCAGCATCTGCGTTCCCGTGATGCCGCCCGCGCCCGGCAGGTTCTCTATGACCACGGGCTGGCCGCCCAGCGAGCGCACCAGCGCGGTCTGGGCCGAGCGCACGATGGTGTCGGCGCCCGAGCCTGCCCCCACGGGCAGGATGACGCGCAGCGGCGTGCCATTTTGGGCGCGCACGCCCAGGGCAGCGGCCCCCAGCGATGCGCCGGCCAGGGCCAGCAGGGTGCGGCGGCGGGTGGGATGGGACGAGTGCATGGGGTTGTCTCCTTTTTGTGTTGTCTCATGCGCGCCGGGGTGTTTTGTCTGCGGCCTTCGGCGCCCGGGGATGGCTGTCAGGTCCGTGATGCAAGGGCTCCGAGGATTTCTTCGGTGTGCTCGCCAATCCCGGCCAGCGGCATGCGCACGCCGGGACGGTGGCCGTTCATGAGCAGGGGCAGCAGCACCACGTCGGTCTGGCCGCCGTCTTCGGTCTGCATGGAAGCCAGGCCGCCGCTTTGGCGCAGGTGCGGGTCGTCCACCAGTTGCTCGGGCCGAGTGATGGGCGCGTAGGGAATGCCTGCGGCCTCCAGCTGCGGCGCGAGCCGGGCCGATTCATGGCCGGCCAGGATGGAGCCCAGCTCGGCCAGCAGTTGAGGGCGCACGGCCACACGGGCGGCGTTGTCGGCGTATTCGGGGCGCTGCAGCAGGTCGGCGCGGTCCAGCACGCGGCACAGGGTGGCGAACTGCTTGTCGCTGACGGCGCCGATGAACAGCTGCTCGCCACCGGCCAGGGTGAACACGTCGTAGACGCTCCAGGCCGATACGCGCGAGGGCATGGGCGGCGGTGCCTCTCCCGTCATCAGGTACTGCTGCATGTGCTGGGATGACAGGAAGACGCAGTTCTCGAACAGCGCGCTTTGCACCTCCTGGCCGCGCCCGGTGCGCTCACGCTCGCGCAGGGCGGCGAGCACGCCGATGGCGCCGAACATGCCGCCCATGATGTCGTTGACGCTGGTGCCCGCGCGCAGCGGCCGGCCCACGGGTCCGGTCATGTACGACAGGCCGCCCATCATCTGCACCACCTCGTCCAGCGCCAGGCGCTTCTCGTAGGGGCCGGGCAGAAAGCCCTTGTGGCTGACGTAGATGAGACCGGGCGCGCGCTGCGACAGCGTGGCGTAGTCCAGGCCCAGGGACTGCATGAGGCCGGGGCGGAAGTTCTCCAGCACCACATCGCTGCCAGCGGCCAGCTCGGCAGCGGTGGCGCGGCCCGCTTCGGTGGTGATGTCCAGCACCACGCTTTTCTTGTTGCGGTTGAAGCTGCGGAAAAAGCCGATGCCCAGGCCAGGCAGCGTGCGCGTTTTGTCGCCGCCCGGTGGCTCGACCTTGATGACTTCGGCGCCCAGGTCGGCCAGGATCATGCCGCAGGTGGGGCCCATGACCATGTGGGTGAATTCGATGACGCGGATGCCGGACAGCGGCAGCAGGGGTTCGGTGGCCATACAGGTGTGCTCGTGGGAAGGTAAGGGGTTCATGCAGCGGCGGGGGCTGCGTCGGCGGTGACGCTGCGCGGCAAGCCCGCGCGCCACAGCGCGCCATGCAGGCTTTCGCCGTCCAGCCAGGCGGCCACCTTGGCGCGCAGGCGCAGCAGGGCCTCGATGTCCAGGCCCGTGTCGATGTCCATGGTGTCCAGCATGAAGGCCAGGTCTTCGGTGGAGGCATTGCCGCTGGCGCCGGGCGCATGGGGGCAGCCACCGATGCCGGCCAGCGTGGCGTCAAAGCGCGTGACGCCGGTCTGCAGGGCCGCATGCACATTGGCCAGCGCCAGGCCGCGCGTGTCGTGGAAGTGGCCGCACCAAAAGCGTTCGCCCGCAATGCGCCGCGCCTGCTCGAACAGCGATTGCACCTGGCCCGGCCCGCCATGGCCCACGGTGTCGGCCATGCTGACGCGGTCTGCCCCCGCGTCCAGCAGGGCCTGCATGCAGCGCAGCACCTCGGCCGGCTCCACCCTGCCCTGCAGCGTGCAGCCGAAGGCCGTGCCAATGCCGCCTTCGATCAGCATCTTCGAACCTGCGGCATCGCGTGCGGCACGCATGCGGGCCACCTCGGCCACGACCTCATCGGGCGTCTTGCGCAGGTTGGCCAGGCTGTGGGCATGGCTGGCCGACAGCGGCACCAGCATCAGCTCGGCCCCGCTGGCAAGGGCGCTTTCGGCACCGCGCAGATTGGGCACCAGCACGGAGACGAACAGGCCCGGCAGCGTTCGGGCATAGGCCACCAGCTCGGCCGTGTCGGCCAGTTGGGGCAGCAGGCGCGCAGGGACGAAGGAGCCGACTTCGATCTCGCGCTGGCCGGCAGCGTAGGAGTCGCGTATCCATTCCTTCTTGCGCTCGGTGGACAGCACGGTCTGGATGCTTTGCAGGCCATCGCGCAGGCCGACCTCGCGGATGACGGCGGACTGCGGGGCACGGATGGGTTCTGGCATGGGAAGGTTCGCGTGGGGTGGTTTGTCTTGAATGGCACTTTAGACATTCCCACCAGCGTGCAGAAGCGATAATTTTTCGCCTTAGAGTTTCCCAAATGGAAATCCATAACCGCCATGAAAGACCTGGACCTGACCACCCTGCGGCTCTTTGTCGCCGCCTGCGACCTGGGCAATATTGCCCGCGCGGGCGAGCAGCAGCACATCGGCTCATCGGCCATCAGCAAGCGCATGGCACTGCTGGAAGAGAAGGTGCAGGCCCCGCTGCTGGAGCGCCACCGCCGCGGCGTGGTGCCCACGGCAGCCGGGCTGATGCTGCTGGAGCATGCACGCGCCATGCTGGCCAGCGCCGACCGCGCGGCCCGCGACATGGCGGCCTACCAGCATGGCGTGAAGGGACAGGTGCGGATACTGGCCTCGGTCTCGTCGATTGCCGAGTCGCTGCCCGATGACATCGCGGCCTTTCTGCAAAAGCCCGAGCACGCGCAGATCCGCGTGGATATCGAGGAGCTGACCAGCAGCGAAATCATCCGATCCATCCGCGAAGGCCTGGCCCTGGTGGGCGTGTGCTGGAACGCGGCCGATCTGGAGGGCCTGCAGACCCTGCCCTACCGCTGCGACACCCTGGCCGTGGCCGTGCCGGCCGGCCACCCGCTGGCCTTGCGCGACAGCTGCAGCTTCAGCGAAACGCTGGATTGCGAGCATGTGGGCCTGCCCGCCTCCACGGCCGTCTACACCATGCTGGCGCGGGCGGCGGCCATCATCGGCCGGCCCATCAACTACCGCGCCGTGGTCAGCTCCTTCGACGCCACGATCCGCTGCGTGCGCGCCGGCCTGGGCGTGGCCATCATGCCCAGGGAGATCCTGGGCATGGCGGGCTCCGGTCAGGGTGTGCAGGGTGTGCAGGGTGTGCAGGGTGTGCAGGGTGTGCAGGGTGTGCACATGGTGCCGCTCACCGATGCCTGGGCGCGGCGGCAGTTCGCCATCTGCTTCAGGGACGGCAGCCGGCTATCGCCTGCGGCGCGCACGCTGGTGGACTATCTGGCCGGGTGCGCGCAGGCGGGCTGAGCCGGCCTTGGGAGTTATCACGATTAATTGAAGTTTGCGTGATACATCCGCTACAGGGTCCCTCCAACAATGGGACCCATGAACACCGCCCTCATCACCCCCCAACCGGCACAGCCCCAGGATGGTCAGCGCATCCACCCGCTGTGGCTGCGCCTCACGCATTGGCTCAATGCGCTGGCCGTGGTCATCCTGGTGACCAGCGGCTGGCGCATCTACAACGCGGCGCCGTTGTTTGATTTCAGCTTTCCGGGCTCGATCACGCTGGGCGGCTGGCTGGGCGGGGCGCTGCAATGGCATTTCGCGGCCATGTGGCTGCTTGTGTTCAACGGATTGCTGTACCTGCTGCTCAACATCGCCAGCGGCCGGTGGTTGCGCAAGTTCTTTCCCGTCAGCGTGCAGGGCGTGCGCCAGGACCTGGTGGCCGCCCTCAAGGGCCGGCTCTCGCACGCCGACCCGGCCCGCTACAACCATGTGCAAAAGCTGGCCTACCTGTTCGTGGTGCTGGACCTGGTGGTGATCGTGCTGTCGGGCCTGGTGCTGTGGAAGTCGGTGCAGTTTCCGCTGCTGCGCGAGTTGCTGGGCGGCTATGAATCCGCACGGCGCGTGCACTTCTTCGGCATGGCTGCGCTGGTCGCCTTTGTGGTCGTGCACCTGGCAATGGTCGCCCTGGTGCCCCGGACCTTCCTGACCATGATCCACGGCCGTGCGCCCAAGTCCCCATGAAAATCTTCAAAGCCCCTTCCCTGCCCGGCGTCGATGGCGAGGCCGTGGTGCACGAGGCACGCTCGCTGATCGCCCGCAAGCTGGACCAGCCCGCACGCCGCGCCTTTTTGCAACGCTCGCTGACGCTGGGCGGCCTGTCCCTGCTCACGGGCTGCAGCATCAGCGATGACAGCCACGTCGAGGCCGCGCTCAGCCAGGTATCGCGCTTCAACGACCGCGTGCAAGGCCTGCTCTTCAGCCCCACGCGGCTGGCGCCCACCTATTCCGCAGCCGAGATCACGCGCCCCTTCCCCTTCAATGCCTACTACGGCGAGGACGAGGTGCGCGAGGTGGACGAGGCCAGCTGGCGCCTGGAGGTGACCGGCATGGTCGCCGACCGCCATGCCTGGACCCTGGCCGAGCTGCGCGCCATGCCGCAGGACGAACAGATCACGCGCCACATCTGCGTGGAAGGCTGGAGCGCCATAGGCCGCTGGGGCGGCGTGCGCTTTGCCGATTTCCTGCGCCACATAGGCGCCGACACCAGTGCCAAGTACGTCGGCTTCAAGTGCGTTGACGACTACTTCACCAGCATCGACATGGCCACGGCCCTGCATCCGCAGACGCTGATGGCATTGACTTACGACGGGCAGCCCCTGCCGCCCAAATATGGCTTTCCGATGAAGCTGCGCATGCCCACCAAGCTGGGCTACAAGAACCCGAAGCACATCCAGGCCATGTTCGTCACCAACACCTACTCCGGCGGCTACTGGGAAGACCAGGGCTACAACTGGTTCGGAGGCAGCTGAGCGGCCTTCCAAGCCGCTGGGCCGCCAACGAAGGTGCGAGGCCGGGCCCATCCAAAGCCGGCCGATTTGCAATCCCGCAAACCGCTAATCCAAAGGAAGACTCAAATGACCAAGCTCACCACCACCCTGCTCGCCACCTGCCTCGCCCTGGCCGGCGCCACCACGGCATTCGCTGCGGATGAGATGGCGAAGGACGGCATGTCCAACGGAGCCATGTCCAAGGATTCGATGTCCAAGGATGGAATGAAGAAGGACTCCATGGCCAAGGACGGCATGAAGAAAGACTCCATGTCCAAGGACGGGATGAAGAAGGACTCGATGTCTAAGGACGGCATGCACAAGGATGGCATGCACAAGGACGGCATGTCCAAGGATGGAATGAAGAAGGATTCCATGGGCAAGGACGCCATGTCCAAATAAGCAGACGGACTCGCCTGATCCGTCTGGTGCCCTCCAGGCGGTCGGGCCATCGGGGCTGCTTGGAAAGCTGACTGGGGCTGCCGATCAGGCGACCAGGCACAGAGCCCGGTCCTGCCTGCGCCCCGAGTGCCCGCTCTGCAACAGAAGCGGGCCGGCGGGCTTCAGCGGCGCTGCGGAGGACGCGGGCCCGGTGCGCCGGAGCGTTGCTCGATGTGGCGGAACGTGAGGCGACCCTTGTTCAGGTCATAGGGCGACATTTCAAGCGTCACCTTGTCGCCGGCCAGCACGCGGATGCGGTGCTTGCGCATTTTTCCGCCGGTATAGGCGATGAGCTGGTGGCCGTTTTCCAGCGTTACGCGGAAGCGGGAATCAGGCAGCACTTCGTCTACCCGGCCTTGCATTTCGATCAGTTCTTCTTTAGCCAATGGGACTCCTGTGAGTACATGTTGAAAGGGTTGCGTCGCCGCAAGTTGCTGGTGCAGCACCATGCTGCGGCCTTGGGCCAGCGCAGGATGACCGCTGCACGCAGGCAGCGGAGCATCGAAAAAGGGAAAAAGAGGACCCTGCAGGTGGCAGGGAGAGTGCGGACCCGGGAGGTGGGTTGGATTCGCGTGGTGCTCGCCGTTGAGAGTGACAGTTGCGGACCTCGTCACAGACTTTGTGACAGTGGGCGGCTAACGGCAGCCCGGAGACCGCGAAGGTGTCAGACGGGCACTGAGGAGGCGAACAACAAGGACAGCACCTCCATCAGTATAGGTGAATTGCCGGCCGCGCGTTGAAGCGGCGCCGGGTACCGCACCTGTACGGGGCGGCATTTTCCCTGTCGCGACTGGGGCAATTCGCAGTCGAACCGGAAGTAGTGCCCTCTCTTGGTGGCTGCCGCGGCATCGAAGCGGCCGCCGGCGGCCCGCCTCATGCCTTTCACTCATGCCTTTCACCTATCCCAGCTTGGGCAGCAGATTGAACAGCAGCACCATCAGCAGGCCCACAAAGGACACGATGGACTGGACCACGGTAATGGTCTTGGTGGCCTCGCCCATGCTCATGCCGAACGACTCCTTCACCATCCAGAAGCCCGCGTGGTTGGCATAGTTGAAGAACAGCGAGCCGCAGCCGATGGCCAGCGCCAGCAGCGGCACGTTCAGCGAAGGATCGGAGGCCGCCAGCGGCGCCAGCAGGCCCGCCGCGCCGACGATGCCCACGGTGGCCGAGCCGGTGGACACCGACAGCAGCATGGCGATCATCCAGCCCAGCACCAGCGGAGGCAGGGCGAACTGCTGGGTCATGTGGACGATGGCATCGCCCACCTTGGCGCTGGTCAGGATCTGCTGGAAGGCTCCGCCGCCCGCAATGATGAGCATGATGCCGGCGATGGGCTTGAGGCTCTGGCCCAGCGCGTCGCGCAGCTTCTCGGCATCGGCGCCGCGCAGATAGCCCAGGGTGATGGAGGCAAACACCACGCCCAGCAGCATGGCCACCAGCGGATTGCCCAGGAAGGCCGCCGCATGCAGCAGGCCCGAATCCTTGGGCAGAAGCACCTCGGCCAGCGCATGCACCAGCATCAGCAGCGCGGGCAGCAAGGCGCACAGCACACCCATGCCGATGCTGGGCGCACTGCCCTCCCCGCCTTCCTTCTTGCCTGATGTGAACTGCTCCAGCAGGGCTGCATCGGGGCGCGTGCTCATGCGCGGCGTGATGAAGGCGCCGTACAGCGGGCCACCCAGCACCATGGCGGGGATCACGGCCAGAAAGCCGTACAGCATGGTCGGGCCGACCGTGGTGTGCAGCGTGGCAATGGCGGTGAGCGGGCCAGGGTGCGGCGGCACCATGCCGTGCATGGCGGCCAGCGCGGCGATCACGGGCACGCCCACATAGACATAGGCCGATCCCTTGAAGCGCTCATTGCTTTCCAGCTTGCGCGCCACGCTGAAGATCAGCGGCAGCATGACCACCAGCCCCACCTCGAAGAACATGGGAATGCCGATCACGAAGGCCACCAGGGTCATCGCCCAGGGAATCATGCGCTCGGACGTGCGCTGCAGGATGGCACTGGCCAGCCGCTCCGTGGTGCCGGAGTCCGCCAGGATCTTGCCCAGCATGGCGCCCAGGGCAATCACCACGCCCACCGCGCCCAGCGTCTTGCCGGCCCCGTTGGTGAGGTTCTTGACGATCTCGCCCGGCGCCATGCCCGTGGCAAAGCCCACGCCGATGGAAACCACCAGCAGCGCCAGCAGGGGATGAAGACGGATGCGCGAGACGATCAGCGCGACGAGGACCAGCACGCTGGCCAGCGCGATGAGCAGCAGTTGGGTATCGAATGAAGACATAGGAGGCTTGGAGTTGTGATTCTTGGCGTTGGACCCCGCCTGCGCGCTTGCGGCATGCAGCATGCCGCAAGCGGTGGGCGGTTTCCAATCGCTACAAATCGTATGCCTGGGCCTGTCGGCGGGTTGTAGGTTTCAGGCTTGTTCACAGAGTTCGCGCTGGCGCCGGTCCACAATCGTGCCTGCCGGGCAAGCCCGGTGCTGCCATCCCGGAACCCATGCGCATACACCATCCCCCCGTACCGGAGCTGCCCGGAATCTCCCTTCGCCAGATCGAACGCTCGGACATCGGCGCCTGGTACGCCTACCTGAGGCTGCCCGCCGTCACCGAGCACACCAGTTGGAACCTCGCCTCAGGCGACGACCTGCTGCCGCTGTTCGATGCGTTCGAGTCCCCGTCCGCCGACTCCCAGCGCCGCCTGGCCGTCGTCGATGCCCGCAGTGGTCGGATGGTGGGCAGCATCGGCTTTCACACCATCTCCGGCGTGAACCGCACCGCTGAAATCGCCTACGACCTCGCCCCGGAGTACTGGGGACGCGGCATAGCCAAGGCCCTGTGCGCGACAGTGACCCAATGGGCCTTTCAGGAATACGGCTTCATCCGCATCCAGGCCGCGGTGCTGGAGTCGAACCAGGCCTCGGCCAAGGTCGTGCAGGCCTGCGGGTACCGGCATGAGGGGCTGCTGCGTTCGTTCAGGCTGGTTCGCGGAATGCCCAGGGACTATGCGCTCTATGCGCGGCTTGCGGCAGACGAATGAGCGGGCGATAAGCCCAGGCATCCCCATGCACTCCTGCAGCGATCCTCACGCAAACCGCACTCTGGACCTCATCCCCAACCACCCTGTCCAGCCCGAGTTCCAGCGCCTGGTGGACGATGCGCGCGCAGCCATCGCCAGCGACCTTGGCGAGGCGCTGGACAGCCTCTACCTGTATGGCAGCGTGGCGCGCGGCTGCGCAAGGGCGGGCATCTCGGACCTGGACCTGACGATCGTGCTGGCCCGCCCCCTCTCCGGGCAGGAGAGGGCCCGGTTGGAACAATCGCGCCAGGACCTGCAACTACGTCACAAAGAAGTCTTGAAGATCGATTTCGACCTGGGCACTCGGCAAGAGGTGCTGGACCCGGCCCATCTCTACAGCTGGGGCTACTGGCTCAAGCATGAGTGCCGCTGCATCCATGGAGAAGACCTGGCGCAGCAGTTTGAGGCGTTCGAGCCGTCCAGGGCGATTGCACAGGCCGTCAATGGCGACTACGTGCAGGTGCTGAACGACTACCTGCAGCGCATTGTTGCAACCCGGGACGACATGGAGGCCCTGCGTCTGCAACGCGAAGCCGCACGCAAGCTGATCCGGGCCACCAATGTGCTGCGCCCCTGCTCAGGCGGCTTCTGGCCGCGCACGCTGGAGGAGTTCGCCGATTGCTTTGCGCAGCTCCATCCGGAAATGGCGCAGTCCGTGGCTTTCTTTCTGGCGCAGTCAAGGACGCCCGAGGCACCCAGAGCTCGTTTCAACGCAGAGCTTTCGGCCTTCATCAGCTGGATTCGGCGCCAGCGAGCTGCATCTACGGCAGTCTAGGTACGGGGCAACGCCAGGGCCTCAAGCCGCCAAACGCCTGGCTGCCACAAAACCTTCACTCCTCCGTCACCGCACCGTCACGCGCAGCGGGTGCAATGTAAACGTTTTCAAGAAATCGTTTACATCCATGAGCATCACCGAGGTTGCACGCCGCGCGGGCCTGTCCGTCGCCACTGTTTCGCGGGTTTTCAATTCGCCGGAGGTGGTCAATGCGCAAACGCGCAGCACGGTGCTGCGTGTGGCGCAGGAAGTGGGCTATGTGGCCAATGCCAGCGCCCGCACGCTGCGCACGCGCAGCAGCAAGGTGCTGGGCGTGGTGCTGCCCACGCTCACCAATCCAGTGTTTGCCGAGTGCCTGCAGGGCATTGCCTCGCAGGCGGCGCTGCGCGGCTATGCGATTTCGCCCTGCACCACCGAATACGACCACGCCGGTGAAGACGCGGCCACCACGCGGCTGCTGGCCAGCGGGGTGGATGCGCTGGTGCTGGTGGTCTCCAACCCTGGCGATTCGGCGGCGCTGGCGCGTGTGCGCCAGGCCGGCAAGCCCTATGTGTTGGCCTATCACCACACCCATGAGCATGCCTGCGTGGGCGTGGACAACACGGGCGCCGTCAGGGAGCTGGTGCTGCGCCTGACTGCGGCAGGCCACAGCCGCATCGGCATGGTCACGGGCCAGTTGCAGGCGTCCGACCGCGCCCAGCAGCGCTGCCGTGGCTATGCGCTGGGCATGCAGGCCGCAGGCCTGTCGCCGCTGCCGGTCTGGGAGGTGCCCTTTGCCGCCACCGCCGTGCAGATGCTGCAGCAGCACCTGAGCGAGCAGGCCCCGCCCACGGCCATTGTCTGCAGCAACGATCTGCTGGCGATACGCACCATCCGCGCGGCATCGCTGGCCGGGTTCCGCGTGCCTGCGGACCTGAGCGTGGTCGGCTTTGACGGGATTGCCATGGCCGGCGATCTCACGCCTTCGCTGGCCTCGATTTCCCAGCCCAACCACGAGATCGGCTCGGCCTGCGTGCGCCTGCTGTGCGATGCGCTGGCGGACAAGAAAAACCTGGCCGCGCAAGACAGCCTGTGCCTGCCGCATGGCTGGCGCAGCGGCGAGTCCTGCCGGCTCTGAAACCAACAACAGCGGCCCGCTCAAGCCAAGGCCGCGCCCTTCCCTTCCCCACGCTCCCCCACCTCTTCGAGTACGCACCATGAAACTGACTGCCCTCCCCTTCAAGCTCTCCTTCAAGCCCTCCTTCAAGCGCCTGGCCCTGCTGGCCGCCACCACCGCCGTCTGCGGCACGGCGCTGGCCCAGAGCGCCATCTGCTACAACTGCCCGCCCGAATGGGCTGACTGGGGCACGCAGATCAAGGCCATCAAGGCCGATACCGGCATCACCGTGCCGCCCGACAACAAGAACTCCGGCCAGTCGCTGGCCCAGCTGGTGGCCGAGAAGGCCAGCCCCGTGGCCGACGTGACCTACCTGGGCGTGACCTTCGCCATCCAGGCGCAGAAAGACGGCGTGGTCGCCGCCTACAAGCCCGCCAACTGGGACCAGATTCCCGCCGGCCTCAAGGACCCCAAGGGCGAGTGGGTGACCATCCACTCGGGCACGCTGGGCTTCATGGTCAACAAGGCGGCACTGGGCGGCAAGCCCGTGCCGCAGTCCTGGGCAGACCTGCTCAAGCCCGAATACAAGGGCCTGGTGGGCTACCTGGACCCGGCCTCGGCCTTCGTGGGCTATGTGGGCGCCGTGGCGGTGAACCAGGCCATGGGCGGCACGCTGGACAACTTCCAGCCCGCCATCGACTACTTCAAGAAGCTGCAGAAGAACGAGCCCATTGTGCCCAAGCAGACCTCGTATGCGCGCCTGCTGTCGGGCGAGATCGGCATCCTGCTGGACTACGACTTCAACGCCTACCGCGCCCGCTACAAGGACAAGGCCGACGTGGACTTCGTGATCCCCAAGGAAGGCACCGTGGTCATGCCCTATGTGATGAGCCTGGTGAACAAGGCGCCGCACACGGACAACGGCAAGAAGGTGCTGGACTATGTGCTGTCCGACAAGGGCCAGTCCATCTGGGCCAACGCCTACCTGCGCCCCGTGCGCGACGTGGCCCTGCCCAAGGAGGTGGCCGGCCATTTCCTGCCCGCCAGCGAGTACGCACGCGCCACCTCGGTGGACTACCAGAAGATGGCCGATGTGCAAAAGGGCTTCTCCACGCGCTACCTGCGTGAAGTGCGTTGAGCCAGGCGGACTGCATCGTGGGCATTTCCTCCCAAGCGCCAGGCGACTGGCGCGCCCGCGCGCTGCTGCTGGCCTGCAGCGCGCCGGCCGTGGCCTTCTTCGCGGCGTTCTGGCTGCTGCCGGCCGGCCTGCTGCTGGCGCTGCCGGCGCGTGAAGGCTGGCGCACCTACTTCGCCACGCTGACCGACGCGCTGTACCTGCAAAGCATGCTGCAGACGCTGGCCCTGTCACTGGCCGTGACCCTGGCCACGCTGCTGATCGGCGCGGTGATGGGCATTGCGCTGGCGCGCCACCGCTTCACGGGGCGCGGCCTGCTGCTGTCGCTGCTGACGCTGCCGCTGTCGTTTCCGGGCGTGATCATCGGCTTTTTCATCATCCTGCTGGGCGGGCGCCAGGGCGCGCTGGCCGACCTGTCGGTGGCCCTGGGCGGCGAGCGGATCACCTTCGCCTACGGGCTGCTGGGCCTGTTCCTGGGCTACCTGTACTTCTCGCTGCCGCGCGCCATTGCCTCCTACACGGCAGCGGCCGAGGCGCTGGACCCGCACCTGGAGGAGGCCGCGCGCTCGCTGGGCGGCAATGGCTGGCGCGTGGCGCGCGATGTGTGGTGGCCGCAGCTGCTGCCCACCACGCTGGCCTGCGGTGCCATCGTGTTCGCCACGTCGGTCGGCGCCTTCGGCACGGCCTTCACCCTGTCGAGCAAGTTCGAGGTGCTGCCCATCACCATCTACAACGAGTTCACCAACTACGCCAACTTCGCCCTGGCCGCCAGCCTGTCGATCAGCCTGGGGCTGATCACCTGGCTGGTGCTGTGGCTGTCGCGGCGCTGGGCGGGTCCGGCCGCCACAGGAGTCTGACCATGCGGACCACACAAAAAAATAGCCCCCACGCTACCCTTGCAGCGCAAGGTCCGCTGCCCCCCGAAGGGGCCGCTTTTTGCCTTGGGGCGGCCCGGCGGCCAAAAATGCCGCCGCTGATGTGGCTGGTGACGGCCACCGTCACCGTGTTCATGCTGGCGCCCATGCTGCTGTCGGTGCTGGCCGGGCTGGTGCAGAACTACGGCCAGGGCCTGGCCAGTGGCTTGACCACGCGCTGGCTGGCCGAGGTCTGGGCCGGCTACGGCAATACCGTGCTGATGTCGCTGCTGCTGGCCTGCGCCTGCGTGGCCATGACCTTGGTGCTGGGCGTGCCCTGCGCCTATGCGCTGGCGCGCAGCCGCTCGCCCTGGGCCGGCCATTTCGAGGAGCTGCTGACCCTGCCCGTGGCCATTCCGGGCCTGGCCAGCGCCCTGGCCCTGCTGCTGGCCTATGGCAGCGTGGCCGCCTTCCGCCAGAGCTTTGCCTTCATCCTGGTGGGCCATGTGGTGTTCACCCTGCCCTTCATGGTGCGCATGGTGGGCTCGGCGCTGCGCCGCCAGGAGCTGGTGGCGCTGGAGGAGGCTGCGCGCAGCCTGGGCGCCTCGTTCGCGCAGCGCTTCCTGGGCGTGCTGGTGCCTGCCGTGCTGCCCGCCATCGTGGCCGCCTGCCTGATGGTGTTCACCCTGTCCATGGGCGAGTTCAACCTGACCTGGATGCTGCACACGCCGCTGACGCGCACCCTGCCCGTGGGCCTGGCCGACAGCTATGCGTCCATGCGCATCGAGGTGGGCTCGGCCTACACCCTCATCTTCCTCATCGTCATCCTGCCCGTGATGTGGCTGCTGCAGGCGCTGGGGCATTTCATCGAGAAGCATTATGGAAAGTAACAGCGTCGCCATCGACATCCGGCAATGCGCCAAGACCTATGCCGACGGCACGCGCGGCCTGCAGGCCACCGACCTGCGCGTGGAGCCCGGCGAGGTGCTGGCCCTGCTTGGCCCCTCGGGCTGCGGCAAGACCACGCTGCTGCGCATCATCGCGGGGCTGGAAACGCCGGATGCGGGCAGCCGCATCGCCTTCGGCGACACCGACGTCACCCGCGTGCCCATAGAAAAGCGCCAGGTCGGCATGGTGTTCCAGCACTACGCGCTGTTCCCGCAGATGAGCGTGCAGGCCAACATTGGCTACGGCCTGCGCATACGCGGCGTGTCCGAGCAGGAGCAGCGCCGCGTGGTGGGCGAACTGGTGGACCTGGTGCGCCTGAACGGCCTGGAGCACAAGCGCCCGGCCGAACTGTCCGGCGGCCAGCGCCAGCGCGTGGCCCTGGCCCGCGCCGTGGCATCGCGCCCGCGCGTGCTGCTGCTGGATGAGCCGCTGACCGCGCTGGACGCCAAGCTCAAGGAAACCCTGCGCGACGAGCTGGCCCAATTGCTGCGCCAGCTGCGCATCACTGCCGTCCACGTCACGCACGACCAGCAGGAGGCCATGGCCATTGCCGACCGCATGGCCGTGATGCAGGCAGGCCGCATCCTGCAGGTGGGCGACGGTGAGAGCCTGTACCGCCGACCGGCCCATCCCTTTGTCGCCACCTTCCTGGGGCGCGTGAACCAGGTCGAACGTAGCGAAGACGATGCGCGCAGCAACCGGCTGGCGCTGGCCGGCATGGAGCTGGCCTGCCCGGCCGAATGCACGGGCGCGGCCCGGCTGCTGCTGCGCCCTGAAGACATCGAGGTCTGCGCCGCCGGCACGCCGGGCGCCGTGCCCGCATCGGTGGCGCGCCGCGTCTTCCTGGGCGACCGCCTGCAGCTCACGCTGGAGCTGGCGGGCCACACGCCGCTGATGGCCGACGTGGCCCGCGACCACGCCGCGCAATCGGGCGACCGCGTGGCCTTGCGCATCGCCCCCCACCAATGGATGCCCAACCATGCCAACGCCTGAAACCCTGCGCCCCTCCATGACCACCTTCCTGGCCCAGCTCACCGACCTGCATATCCGCGAACCCGGCCGCCTGACCTACCGCCGCATCGATACCGCCCGGTACCTGGAAAGCAGCGTGCAAAGCGTGCTCGCCCTGCCCCAGCCACCGCATGCCCTGGTGATCACGGGCGACCTGACCGACTTCGGCCGGCCCGCCGAATACGCCCACCTGCGCAGCCTGCTGGCGCCGCTGGGCAAGCTTCCCATCTACCTGCTGCCCGGCAACCACGATGACCGCGACGCGCTGCGCACCGCCTTTCCAGAGCACACCTGGCTGCGCAGCGAAGGCTTCATCCAGTACGCCGTGGACATTGGCGATCTGCGGCTGATCGCGCTGGACACCGTGGTGCCCGGCCACAGCGAGGGCGCGCTGTGCGAGGAGCGCCTGCAATGGCTGGAGCTGCAACTCACCGCCAGCGAAGGCCGGCCCGTGGTGATCGCCATGCACCACCCGCCCTTCGAGACCCTGATAGGCCACATGGACAAGATCGGCCTGCTGCAGGGTGCGCAGGCACTCGAAGACCTGGTGCGCCGCCACCCCAACGTGCAGCGCGTCATCTGCGGCCACCTGCACCGCAGCATCCAGGTCGCCTTCGGCGGCACGGTGGCCATGACCTCGCCCGCGCCCGCCCACCAGGTCTGCCTGGACCTGGCGCCCGACGCCGCATCGGCCTGGACGCTGGAGCCGCCGGGCTTCATGCTGCACGCCCTGCCGCCCGGTGGCCGACTGGTCAGCCATGCCGTGGCCAGCGGGCAATTCGACGGGCCGCATCCGTTCTGGGATGCGGACGGGCGGTTGATCGACTGAGCCCGGGCCGGCGCGCCCTGGCCGCGTCAGCGGCCCGCGCCGACCCGCTGGCGCCGCCCCAGCCCCATCCATCCGATGGCTGCAGCCAGCAGGCTGAGGACAACAAGGGCTGTGTGCTGCAGCGTCGGCACGGGGGTCACCTGGCCACCGCCGGGGGGAGCCGCCACCGTATTGATGGACGCGGAAGCCATGCACGGCACCGTTCCCACGACCTGCCCTGCTTGCATGCACTGCACCGACGGGTCCCCGGCATCCACCGTGGCCACATTGGTAATGGTTGCGGGTGCCGGGTTGGACACGCTGGCCATCACGGTGAAAACCAGCGAGTCTCCTGCCGCGAACACGGGCACCGTGACCGCCAGCGATCCGGAGCCTGACGCCACGGGACATGGCGTGCCGGCGCCGGGCGTACAGGTCCAGGAGGCGCGCTCCAGGCCGGCAGGCAGGCTGTCGGCAATCTGCGCCTGGGTGGCGGCCACGGTCCCCGTATTCCTGACGGTGATGGTGTAGCGCACCTCCTGCCCCGCCTGCACCTGGCCTGCGGGCGAGATGCTGTGGGTCAACGACAGGGCAGGATGCACGGCCTCCCTGTGCCAGGACATGACGTTCTGGTTTTGCACGGGCGCCCCGGTCCACGCAACGGACACGCCGTTGCCCGGTATCTCGTAGGTCCCCAAACAGGTGTCGCTTTCCCCCGAATAACTGACCTGCTGGGATGTTTCCGAGAACAAGGAAGCGCACATCGCGTTGTTCATGGCACCCACCTGTTCCGTGGCCATTTCAAACCGGCTCAGCATATCCACATCATTGGTAGATCCACCCGGGCCAATTTGATTGATGGAGCGGTGCGGATTGTTTCCCGTCAGCCAGCGTTGAAGGTGGATTCTGTTTCTCACGATATTGGACCCACTGTCCGTGGAAACCCTGAATATGAATGCGCGCACATCCGGATCGGAACTGCTGTAGGTGTTCAATCCGTCCGAGAAACTATAGGAAGTCACCAGCGCCCTTATTTCGCTCTCGTCCAGATTGGGCTGCAAGGGTGCGGCCGTTTCAAACCAGCCGGCCAGGCGGGCGGTCCTCGGAAAATCCTGGCATGAGCCGTGAGGCCCCAGGGGACAAGCCGTGCGATCCTGGAAATCCGAGTAGGAGGTTCTCATCTCCCCGTAGTAACGGGTCACTTGCGCGCTGGCGGGGGGGCAGGCCGAGAGTGCTGCGCCGGCCATCAAGGCAGCCATGAGGGCGTGATTTTTCATAGAACTCCCAGTAATAGATAGATTTGCGCTATCAAGGTATCACTGGTATTGAAATTTAAAAATCACCAATCCCCTACAGCCACCATCCAATGACAAATATTTGCAATCCCGCCATTGGAATTGAACTCCAAGTTGTCGTCCTGCCTACTTTTCAACGGAGAACGCCGATGAATGCGGAACTGCATAACAACCCATCTACCGCCCAATCTCTTTTTTGATTGGAATGCACAATACCCAATTTGAATCGAATCTATTGTGACAAACGTTTCAAACAGTAAATGACAATGATGAATGGCGGTAGATGCGAACCTGGAACGCCGAGGACGGCGCCCTCACCGATCCACAGGCAGCGCCAGCGTCTCCTTGACCTCTTCCATCACCACATAGCTGTGCGACTCGGCCGGCACGGGCAGTTTCTTGAGGATGTCGCCCAGCAGGCGGCGGTACTCGCGCATGCCGCCCAGGCGGGCCTTGACCAGGTAGTCGAAGCTGCCCGAGACCAGGAAGCACTCCAGCACGTCGGGAACGTGCAGCAGTTCTTGGCGCACCTTGTCGAAGACCTCGCCCGACTTGGACGAGAGCTTGATCTCCACGAACACCAGCAGCGTCTTGCCCAGCGCCTCGGGCGAGAGATGGGCGTGGTAGCCCGTGATCACGCCATCGCGCTCCAGGCGGCGCACGCGCTCCGAGCAGGGCGTGGCCGAGAGGCTGACCTGCTCGGCCAGTTCGGTCATGGAGATGCGGCCGTCCCGCTGCAGGATGTCGAGGATCTTGCGGTCGGTGCGGTCGAGCACGCGGTTTTCACTTTTGGCGGCCATGGCGGCGATTCCCGGGGCTTATCAATCACTGGAGAGTAGCAATATTTCAGTGGTTTCCACTGCCTCATCGTCAATAGACTTTGATTTCATCTTGTTGACCTGGCGGTGAATCGTATGAAAGTCCTTGTTCTTGGCGGCGGTGTCATCGGCGTGACCAGTGCGTACTACCTGGCGCGGGCCGGTGCCGAGGTCACGGTGCTGGACCGGCAGGATGCGCCCGCGTCCGAAACGAGCTTTGCCAACGCAGGCCAGGTCTCGCCCGGCTACTCCACGCCCTGGGCGGCGCCCGGCATTCCGCTCAAGGCCCTGAAGTGGATGCTGCAGGAACACGCGCCGCTGGCCGTGCGCCTGGACGGCAGCCTGTTCCAGCTGCGCTGGATGGCGCAGATGCTGCGCAACTGCTCTGCCCAGCGCTACGCCGTCAACAAGGAACGCATGATGCGCGTGGCCGAGTACAGCCGCAGCTGCCTGCAGCAGTTGCGCGCCGACACCGGCATCGCCTACGAGCAGCGCAAGGGCGGCACCTTGCAACTGTTCCGCACCCAGGCCCAGCTGGACGCCGTGGGGCGCGATGTGGCCGTGCTGCGCGAATGCGCCGTGCCCTTCGAGCTGCTGGACCGCGACCAGCTGGCCCAGGTGGAGCCCGCCCTGGCCCAGGCGCGCGACCGGCTGACCGGCGGCCTGCGCCTGCCCAAGGACGAGACAGGCGACTGCCACCGCTTCACCAACGAGCTGGCCCGCATCGCCACCGGCCTGGGCGTGGAGTTTCGCTTCAACCAGAACGTGGATGGCCTGGTGGTCGAAGGCGGCCGCATTGCCGGCGTGCGCGTCAATGGCGAACTGCTGACCGCCGACCGCTATGTGATGGCCTTCGGCAGCTACTCGCGCCAGGCGCTGGAGCCGCTGGGGCTGGACCTGCCCGTCTACCCCGTCAAGGGCTATTCGCTCACCGTGCCGCTGGGCAACCCGGCGCTGGCGCCGCAGTCCACCGTGCTGGACGAGACCTACAAGATTGCCGTCACCCGCTTTGACGACCGCATCCGCGTGGGCGGCATGGCCGAGCTGGGCGGGTTCGATCTGCGCCTGGACCCGCGCCGCCGCGCCACGCTGGAGCTGGTGGTCAACGACCTGTTCCCGGGCGGCGATGTGGCGCGCGCCAGCTTCTGGACCGGGCTGCGGCCCATGACGCCGGACGGCACGCCCATCATCGGCGCCACGCGCTATGCCAACCTGTTCCTGAACACCGGCCACGGCACGCTGGGCTGGACCATGGCCTGCGGCTCGGGCCGGCTGATCGCCGACCTGATCACCGGCCGCAGCCCGGAAATCAGCACCGACGGCCTGGCCCTGGACCGCTACACGCACCGGCCGGCCCGGCCCCTGGGAGGCAGCTCCACCCCCGTCTCCGCCTGAGCGCAAGACACCTTGAACACTTGAGGCGGCCTGCCCCGGCCCTGCTGAACGGACCGCTACCCCAGCGTCAGGTCCCGCAGCGCGGACATCAGCGGCGACCAATGGGCCTTGGGGTGGCTGATGAGAAGCCAGCTGCGGCGCGTGCGCAGCTCGGGGATGGGCAGGGACTGCAGGCGCTCGGGATTGCTGCGCAGCACATGGCTGGGCACGTAGCACAGCAGGTCGGTCTGGCCCACGATGTCGATGGTGGCCTCGGTGTTGTGCTGGATCTCCAGGGCCACGGTGGGCGCGCCCAGGCCTTGGGCCGCGAAGGCCTCGTCCACCACCTTGCGCACGGCGGCGCCCGGTGCCGGCAAGGCCCAGGAGTAGCCCTGCAAATGCCCGAACCTCAGGCCCTGCTCCAGCGCCAGCTGGAACAGCGGGTGGCGCGGCCGTGCGGCGGCCCATAGCTCGTCCTCGCCGATGACCACCTGGGCGCAGCGCGTGGCATGGCCCGGGTAGGACGGCACCACGGCCAGGTCCAGGCTGCCGTCGAGCAGCGCGCGCTCCAGGTCGTCGGACTTGCCCACGGTCAGCCGCACGCGCAGGCCGGGGCGGCGGCGCAGCAGCTCGGCCACGGCCCGGGTGGCGCGGCTTTCCGAGGTGGCCTGCGTGAAGCCCAGGCGGATCAGGCCCACATGCTGGGCCTGGATGTCGCTGGCGGCGCGCATCGTCTCCTCATGCCGCAAGACCAGTTGACGCGCGGGCTCCATGAACAGCTGGCCGCTGCTGGTCAGCGCCACGCCATGCGTTCCGCGCGTGAACAGGGCCGCTCCCACGCCCTGCTCCACGCGGCGCACGATCTTGGAGACGGCCGGCTGGGTCAGTTGCAGGGCAGCGGCCGCACGCCCGAAATGGCCATGCTCGGCCACGGCCAGAAAGCAGGCCAGCTCGTTATAGGCAAATCCCGTCATGCCATTCCTTGTCAACGAAGAAAAACGAGAAAGCTTGCTACCTTGCCGAGCAAAGCCATTCCAGATGTGCATCGATTTTCGCTGGTTTGGTTATCACCAAGACAGGGCTTGTGGCTAGAGTTTTGGCATGGAAACTTTTTGAGCCACATCATGAACCCACCAAACATCGTGCTCATCGTCGCGGACAACCTGGGCTGGGGCGAGCTGGGCTGCTACGGCGGCGGTGCGCTGCGCGGCGCGCCCACTCCGCGCATCGACCAGCTGGCCTCCGAGGGGCTGCTGCTACAGAACTTCAACGTGGAAAGCGACTGCGTGCCCACGCGCTCGGCCCTGATGACGGGACGCCACCCCATCCGCACGGGTGCCCTGCAATCGGTGCCGGCCGGGCTGCCACAGGGCCTGACGCGCGGCGAGACCACGCTGGCGCAGCTGCTGTCGGCCCAGGGATATGCCACGGCGCATTTCGGCAAATGGCATCTGGGGGACATTCCGGGCCGTTATCCCTCGGACCGGGGTTTCGACGAGTGGTATGGCATTCCCCGCACCACGGACGAAAGCCAGTTCACCGCGACCACGGGCTACGACCCCCTGGTGGCGCCCCTGCCCCACATCATGGAAGGCCGCGCGGGCGCGCCCTCGGACGATGTCAAGGTCTATGACCTGGAATCGCGGCGCAACATCGATGCCGAGCTGGTGGAGCGCTCGCTGGACTTCATGCGCCGCAACCACGCCCAGGACCGCCGCTTCTTCCTGTACCTGCCCCTGGTGCACCTGCACTTTCCCACGCTGCCGCATGCGGATTTCGCGGGCCGCACCGGCCAGGGCGACTTTGCCGACTCCATGGTGGAGATGGACCACCGCGTGGGCCAGATCTCGGACGAGATCGACCGGCTCGGCCTGCGCGAGGACACCCTGTTCATCTTCTGCAGCGACAACGGCCCCGAGTTCCGCCAGCCCTACCGCGGCACGGCCGGCCCCTGGCGCGGCACCTACCACACGGCCATGGAGGGCAGCCTGCGCGTGCCCTTCATCGCACGCTGGCCGGGCCGCATCCAGGCCGGGCGCACCAGCAATGAAATCATGCACGTGACCGACATCTTCTCCACCCTGGCGGCGGTGGCGGGTGCCGTCGTGCCGCAGGACCGGCCCATCGACGGCCTGGACCAGACGGCCTTCCTGCTGGGCGAGCCCCGGTCCGCACGCGAGGGCTTTCTCTTCTACATCAAGGACCAGCTGCGGGCCGCGAAGTGGCGCGACTGGAAGCTGCATTTCTACTGGGAGCCCGAGGTCAACGAGAGCAAGGGCAAGCTGGAGTCCCCCTACCTGTTCAACATCGTGCGCGATCCCAAGGAGGAGCATGACGTGCTGATCTTCAACACCTGGGTGCTCAACCCCATGCTGACCATGGTCCAGCGCTTCAACGAAAGCTGCAAGGCACACCCCAACACCGCGCCCGGCGCCCCCGACCAATGACCTGCGCACCCCTACCCGCCCCGCAGGCCAGCGGCCGCCTGCCGACCACCCGCCGCCATGCACTGCGCCCCCTGGCCGCCGCAGCCCTGCTGGCCCTTGCACTGCCCACGGCCCGCGCGGCCGAGCCGGCGGCGCACGCGCCGCAGGGCAAGCCCATCACCTGGATCGTGGGCTTTGCGCCCGGTGGCAGCCTGGACGTGCTGACCCGCCATGTGGCCCGGCAACTGGAGGCCAGGGCCGGTGTCAGCGTGGTGGTGGAGAACCGGCCGGGCGCCTCGGGCGCGATCAGCCTGCAGGCGGCGGCCAAGGCACCTGCAGATGGCCTGACCCTGGTCTCCGTTCCCGGACCGCAGCTGTCCGGCCCGCGCCAGCCCGAGGTGGGCCGCGAGCTGACCGCCGTGGCCGTGATGGCCCGGGGCGCCATGGTGCTGGTGGGCCCTGCCCCGGGTGCGGCCGGCAGCCTGGGCGAACTGGTAGCCGCCATGAAAGCCAAACCGGGCCAGTGGAGCTACGCCAGTTCGGGCACGGGCACCTCCCAGCATCTGGCCGGCGAACTGCTCAACGCCCTGGCGGCCACCAGCATGGTGCATGTGCCGTACAAGGGTGGCGGCCAGGCCGTGACCGATGTGGTGGGCGGGCAGATCCCCCTGGCCATGCTGGGCGTGACGCCCGTGCTGCCGCACATCCAGTCGGGCCGGCTGAAGGCCTATGCCGTGACCAGCGCCACGCGCATAGACAGCCTGCCTGATGTACCGACCATGCGCGAGGCCGGCGTGCCCGGCTACGAGGCCACCCAGTGGTATGCCGTGGCCGTGCCCTCCGGCACGCCCCCCGAGCGGCTGGCCCAGCTCAACCAGTGGATCAACCAGGCCATACAGTCGCCCGAGCTGCGCCCCACGCTGCAGGCCGCCGGGGCCGTGGCCACGCCCATGTCCCTGCCCGAGATCCAGCGCTTCATGTCCCAGGACAACGCCAAGTGGAAGAAGCTGGCTGCAGACCGGCGCCTGGCGCTGGACTGACCCCACAGCGCCGGGCCGGGCCACGCCAGGCCGGGCCGCCAGCCCCTTTCAATGCGCCGAGAACCCCAGCAGGTACTCGTAGCTGAGGCTGGTGGTGCGCGCGTCGCCTGCCACGGGCAGGCGCACGATGGCCAGCAGCTGGTTCATGCCGGCACGCGGTATGACGGTCACCAGGCCGTCGGCATCGGTTGCCAGTGGCGGGCCGCTTTCTCCCAGCGACACGCGCACGCCGGCCTGGGGCTGGCCGTTCAGCAGCACCTGGAATTGCTGGGGCTCGCCCGCGTGGGGCGAGCGGCGGGTCCGGGCGACGATCTCCAGGGTCTGGCCCAGCTTCTCGCGGGTGACCGGGCCCCATTCGAGGATGGTCTTGTGGAACTTGAGCGCATGCACGCCGCTGGTGGCACCGGGGTTCTCGGTCATGGGTTTTTCAACCATCGGCCCCTCGCCCACGCGGCTGAAAAATCCGTTGTCGAAATGCGCGGCCAGCAGCGCGGCCTTGCGCGCCGGCGTGGCGCGGGCGCCGCCGGGCACGGGCTGCACGGCCACGTCGATGCGGCGGCCGCGCGCGTCATAGGCCTCAACGCTCTTGAGCTTGCCGGCCGCAAAGTTCTCCAGCTTGCCTTCATGGCCGCCGAATTGCACGGTGTAGGCGCCGTCGGCATCGGGCTCCAGCCAGACGTTGTGGGCCTGGGCCAGCGGTGCGCAGGCCAGCAGGACCACGAATGCGGCGGTTGCAACGGATGCGAAACAGGGGTTGGATTTCATTTTTTCCTCCTCAAAACTGTGTCTGCACGCCGACCTTGAGCGTGCGTGGCGCGCCGGGCGCGAACAGCGGCACGCCGCGGATGACCGAGGCCGACGTGGCATAGGCCTTGTCCCCCAGGTTGGAGACCACGGCGTAGATGCGGCTGCGCGCCGAAGGCAGGCGCCAGCTCAGGCCCAGGTCCCAGGTGGCGTAGCCGCCGTAGAACACGCTGTTGTCGGCAGTGACCGCATAGCGGCCCACGCGGCGCCAGGTGAGCGTGCCCTCCCACTGCGCCAGCGGGCGCCAGGCCAGGCCCACGGTGGCGGTCTGCCGGGGCACGCCGGCCACCTCATTGCCGACCAGGGCCGGGTTGCCGTTTTCGGTCACGCGCGAATGGGCGCTGCCCCAGGCCAGTTGCAGGTCCAGGTTCTTGCGCACCGCCCACAGCGCGCTGGCCTCCACGCCCGTGCGGCGCGTGGCGCCGAAGTTCTCGTACACGCCAGGCGCCACGTTGCGGATCTCGCCCGAGGACTGCAGCCGATAGGCCGCCACATCCAGCACCAGGCCCGGCATGGGCTTGATCTGCGCGCCCACTTCGGTCTGCCGAAAGATGTTGGGATCGAGCTGCGCGGCGCCCAGCGCGTACTTGGCGAAATCGCTGGCCAGCGCAAAGCCCTCGGACCAGCTGGCGCGCAGCAGCACGCCCGGCGCCACCTGCGAGCGCAGGCCCAGCTTGGGGCTGGCATGCGAGGTGCGCGCCAGCGGGCCGCAGGGGTCACTGCCCGTCTCGGGGCCGTTGGGACGGCAGCCGCCCGTGAAGCGATCCCAGCGCAGGCCGGCGGACAGCTGCAGCAGGCGGTGAACGGGCGCATCCACCTCGGCAAAGGCCGAAAGGGTGTTGAGCCTGGAATTGCGGTCGTCAATGGCTGCGCCCGTGCGCTCGCGCCATTGCAGGCCGTCGTAGAAGTGGTAGTCGGTGGACTCGCGCACGGCCTCCAGCCCGGCCACCCAGTTGAGCGGGGTCAGCGCCGTGACATGGCGGCCATTGAGGCTGGTGCCGGCGCCGTAGACGGCGCGGTCATAGCTTTCCTCGCGCTGGCGCCACTGCAGCGCATCAATGGGTCGGCTGAACCAGCGCGTGAAGCTCTGCTGCGTAGTGTAGGCATGGCCCAGCCAGGTCAGCCGGGGCGAAAGCGCGTACTGCACATCGGCCCGAAGCGTTGCGAAGTTCTTGCGCGTGCCATCGTTCATGGCGCGCGGGTCCATGCCTTGCGGATCGCGCGCGAACTGCCCCGCCGTCAGGTACGACGGCGAATCGCCCTCACCATGGTGCAGCCGCGCCGACAGCGCCACCTCCAGCTGCGGCGTGAGCCGCTTGCTCCAGCGCATGGATGCCGTGCTCCGCTGCATTTGCGACTGCGCGCGGAAACCGTCCGTGCGGTAGTGCTGGGCCGCAAGGTTCAGGAACTCGCCATCGCCCGGCTTCAGCCCCAGCGCCGCCTGAGCGTCCAGCGTGCCGTGCGAGGCCAGGCTCACGTCGGCCTCGCGGTAGGGGGTGTAGTCGCCCTGCTTGCGCGTTTCTATCGCCATCAGCCCCGCGCGGTTGAAGTTGCCGTACAGCGCGGACACGGGACCCTTGTAGATGCTGATGCGCTCCATCTCCAGCGGCACGATCACGCCCAGGTCCACATAGCCGTCGGCATGCGACATGGCCTCGTTCAGGGGAATGCCGTCCAGCACCACACCCACGTCGCCGCCGTGCCCGCCGCCGCCGAAGCCGCGCATGACGATGGCGTCACCCACGCCGGACAGCTGGTAGTTCTGCACATTCATGCCCGGCACCTGGCGCAGCAGCTCCTGCGGATGGCTGGCATGGGCGTTGGCGATGTCCTCGGCCTCGATCACCGTGGTGGTGTAGGCGGCCGAGGCACCACGCGCGGTCTGGCCCTTGACCTCGACGGGCTGCAGGCTGGCCGCGGCATCCGTCGCCTGCTGTGCACCAGCCTGGGGAATGGCGGCCAGGCCCAGCAGGCCGGCCGCCGCAATCTGGTGCAAGGCGCAGGGCCGAGAAGGAAATTTCAGAGGATGTGTCATGCAGGTCCAGGAGTTGTATGAAGAAAAAAGCAAACTTCATACCGACCTGCGTGACAGAGGCTGGGCAAGGCGCCCGCCCTGGCTTCAATCAGTCGCCGTGGGCGTGTGAATGGGGATGTGTATGTGTATGCGGATGGGAATGGGGATCGGGTTGCGCGTGCCCATGCCCGCCAGGCTCCCCCCGGCGCGCCATCACCACGTTGAGCAGGCCATGGTGCACGCCGCGCTCGGCCGTGATGGTGTCGGCAAACCGCCGCACGGCGCTGGCCGGGCCGCGCAGCATCACCGTCTCTATGCACTGCTCATGGTCCAGGTGCACGTGGGTGGTGGCCATGTGCAGCTCATGGTGGTCGTGCTGCAGGCTGGCCAGGCGCTCGGACAGGTCGCGCTCGTGGTGGTTGTAGACATAGGACAGGTTGGCCACGCACAGGCCGTCGGCGTCCTCGCGCTCGCGCACCTGGGCCAGGTGGGCGCGCAGCACGTCGCGGATGGCCTCGGAGCGGTTGTCGTAGCCGCGCGCGGCGATCCATGCGTCGAAATCACGGGCCAGGTCGTCGTCGATGGAGATGGTGAAGCGTTCCATGGGCAGCAGAAGTGGGGAAACAGGTGGCGGGAACAAAAAAGGTCGGCATCACGCAGGATGTGCCCGGCCATTGTCCGGCCATCCAGGCCGGTGCCCTGCATGCAACACCCGCGCCAATCACTGTCGGCGCAGGCTGGCAATAGCGACAAACCACCACGGTCATGCTTTGTTCACATTCGCGCAATATCCGGTTACCCTGATCGAGGTTGCGCGGTGCGCACCGTCGATCGCTGAAAGGGGCGCGGCATGCAGTATTCATTCGATCAGCTTCTGGACATGCTGCTGTCCCTGCTGGAGGCTGCGCCCGCCTGTTCCTCGCGCGAACAGTCCTTCGAGCAGCTTCGCACGCTGTGGCTTCAGACCCACAGCTATTTCGCGGCCCCCGAGACCGAGCTGCGCCGCATCAGTACACGCCGGCTGGAAGACTTTCACGGCTGGAAGGACCTGGACAAGGACCCCTGCTACCTGGACCACGATCCCGGCAACGGCAGCGCCCTGCGCATCTACCTGCACCGCGATGGCGGCATGGTGATACAGCGCCTGCAGGGCGATGGCCGGCAGATCCTGTTCTCGCGCCTGGGCGTGCAGTTGCAGCCTGCTAGCTGAGCCTGCGCCCGGCCTGCGGGGCCAGTTGCTCCGGGGAAGACACGGCCCGGCCCTTGCGCTCCAGCAGCCACAGCACGGCCAGCGCCGTGACCACCGCCAGCCCCGCCAGCAGCAGCAACAGATCGTGGAAGGCCGCGCCGTACGCCTGCGCAAGCAAGCCGTCCTGCCCCGGCAGCGCCTGGGCGGCGCGCGCCAGATCGGCCTGGGCCAGCTGCCCGGCCATCTCGCGCCGCAGGCCTGCATCGGGCGACAGCCCGCCAAGCCGCCCCTCCACCAGCACCGCCAGCACGCCGCCCGCCACGGCCAGGGCCACGCCGTCCGCCGAGATGCGCACGGTGTTGAAGATGCCCGTGGCCATGCCCACGCGGTCTGGCGCCACGGTGCTCACGGCCAGCCCGTCCATCAGGCCCCAGGGCAGGCCAATGCCGGTGCCTATCAGCAGCAAGGGCAGCGCCAACGCCGGACCGGCGTCCTGCCCGAAGGCAGCCGCCAGCCACCACAGGCCCGCCGCGGCCAGCAGCAGACCGGCCGCCGACAGCCGGCCCGGGCTGATCCAGCGCGACAACAGGCCCACCAGCAGGGCCGCCAGCAGCGGCACCACCAGCAAGGGCGCCGCCAGCCAGCCCATCATGCGGCCCGCCGCCAGCGGGCTGAGGCCCTCCACGCCAATGAAGCGTCCGGGCAGCATGACCACCAGAGAGATGAACAGAAACGCCGGCGACGCCGCCAGCAGCTGCACGCCCAGAAAGCGCGGCTGCGAGAACAGCGACAGATCCAGCAACGGACGGGCCACGCGCCGCTGCACCGCCACGAAGACCACGAACAGCACGGCGGACAGCGCCAGCGGCCCCAGCACCTCGGCATGGAGCCAGCCGCGCTCGGGCACCATCAGCACGCCGTAGGTGAAGCCGCCCAGGGCCAGGGTGAACAGGGCTGCGCCCAGCCAGTCGGGCCGGTCGGCAGACACGGCTTCATCGCGCCGCGCGCTGACCATCACCATGGGCAGGCCCAACAGCGCCACCAGCCCCGTCCCATGGAACACCCAGCGCCAGCCCAGGCTGTCCACCATCAGGCCCGACGCCCAGGGGCCGAAGGCCAGGCCCAGGCCAAAGGTCGTGCCCAGCAGGCTGAAAGCCCGCATACGCGCCGCGCCCTCGAACAGCGGCGCCAGCGAGGACATGGCCGCCGCAAAGGCCACCGCCCCGCCCAGCCCCTGCAGCAGGCGCAGCCCATCGGCCCAGCGCAGATCGGTTGCCAGGCCCACGCCAAAGCTCAGCAGGCCGAACCAGGCCAGCCCCAGCAGCCACAGGCGGCGCCGGCCATGGATGTCGGTCAGGCTGCCGGCCACCATCATGGCGCTGCCGTAGCTCAGGATGTAGGCATTCATGATCCAGCCCAGCTGGGAGGGCGTGCCGCCCAGCTCGGCATGGATGGAAGGCAGGGCCACGGCCGGGCCCGTGAAGCTCAGGGGAATCAGCAGCCCCGTCAGGCAGACGGCCAGCAGTTGCAGCCATTTGAGGGGGCTGCCGAGAGAGAGGGAAGACATGGTTTGTGCGCCATTTCAAGAAACGACCGCCAGCGTAGGCCCGTCTTCATCTGAGACAATCCATCTTCATTTCCGAACACTTGAGACACCTTAGTCTCAAATCATCTTCTTCACACACCTCTTCACACAGCACATGGAAATAGACAGCCTGGGCAGCATCGGCCTCTTTGTGCGCGTGGCCGAGCGGCTGGGCTTCTCTGCCGTGGCGCGCGAGCTGGGGCTATCGCCCTCGGCCGTGGGCAAGGCCGTGGCGCGGCTGGAGGAGCGCCTGGGCGTGCGCCTGTTCAACCGCAGCACGCGCACGCTGGCACTGACGGCCGAGGGCGAACGCTTTCTGGAGCGCTGCCGGCGCATCCTTTGCGAGGTCGAGGCCGCGCAGCAGGAACTGCGCCATGCGGGCGAGCGGCCCCAGGGCCGGCTCAAGGTCAGCCTGCCACGCCACTGCGGTTTGTTCGAGCAGGCGCTCTCGGACTTCCTGCTGGAGTACCCCGAGGTCGAACTGGACCTGAATTTCTCGGACCATCTGGTCGATGTGATCGGCGACGGCTTTGACGTGGCCATACGCGCCGCGCCGCTGCAGGACTCGGGCCTCAAGCACCGGCGGCTGGGCGGCTTCCGGCGCGTGCTGGTGGGCTCGCCCGCCTATTTCCAGCGCCATGGCAGGCCAGCGCAACCTGCCGACCTGGTCCGCCACCAATGCCTGCACTACCGCTATCCGGCCACCGGCCGGCTGGAGCGCTGGCCCTTGGGAAATGACGACGACACCGCCCCGCCCGCGCTGCCCTCCAGCGTGGTCTGCAACAGCGTGGAGATGCGCATCTTCCTGGCGCTGCGCGGCCAGGGCATTGCCTGCCTGCCGGACTTCACCGTGGCCCGCCAGCTGGAGCAGGGCCTGCTGCAGACCGTGCTCGACCCGTTCACCGCCAACGCCCAGGGCACGGTCTGGATGGTCTGGCCCCCGGGCCGCGACCTCTCGCCCAAGGTCAGGGCCTTTCTCGAATTCATGGCGCACAGGCTGTTTGCCTGAACCGGGTCAGCGCATCCGCTCAGCCCCTCAGTTGCGAGACGGCCCAGGCCGCGATGAACAGGCCCAGGCCGAACACCGTGTGCGCCATCAGGCTGCGCAGCCGCGCCACGGCGGGCTTGGGTGTCTTGCGGGCAAACAGCCCCGCCCCCATGCACGGCTGCAGCGCCAGAAAGGGTGCGGCCACGGTGAACACGCCCCAGGCCAGGGCCGGCCACAGCGTGGGCGCCCGGGCCCAGCCCTCACCCGCCAGGGCCAGCAGGGCTGCCGCAAAGGCGATGCCGATCGCATAGTGCGCCACCCAGCCCAGGGCCTTCTCACCCGCCACCGGCGCGGACCGGCCGATGCCGGCATGCACCAGCCGGCCGCGCGGCAGATGGCCCAGCCAGCGGCCCACCATGGCGTAGTCCAGCGAAGGCACGCCCCACAGACGCTGCAGCAGCAGCGCCCACACATCCATCACCAAGGTCGCGCCTGCGCCCGTCAGCACGGCGCGCAGCAGGAATTCCGGCACATCCAGCATGTCTTTCCACTCTCTTGCAGGGTTGCAGCGGCCTCCTTGGATGCCACCGCATGCACAATGAACAATACATTCAATTAATTGATTGAATGTTTGCGTGATGCTAGGCTATCCCCCATGAATCCGTCAAGCAGCCCTGTACCGATCGAGGCCTTCCCCGACCTGGCCGACCTGGCGCGCACCCTGGGCCATGCCCACCGCCTCACCTTGCTGAGCCATGCGGCCGAAGGCGAGCAGCCCGTGGAGCGCCTGGCCGAGCTGTGCGGGCTGTCCGTGGCCAACACCTCCCAGCACCTGCAGCACCTCAAGCGCGCGGGCATGGTGCTCACACGGCGCGAGGGCAAGCATGTGCTGTACCGGCTGGGCGACGGGCCCATCACCGGCATCGTCGATGCGCTGCACGACTATCTGCAATTCCGCCACGCCGAGATCCGCGCCGTGGTCTCCGACAGCCTGCGCCAGCGTGACCGCCTGCAAGCCGTTGCGCTGGACGAGCTGCTGCAGCGCATGCAGATGGACGACACCATCGTGCTGGACGTGCGTCCGCCAGCGGAATTCGCCCAGGGCCACCTGCCCGGGGCCGTCAACATTCCCCTGGAAGCGCTGGAAGGCGAGCTGGACGCGCTGCCGCCCGACAAGGACATCGTGGCCTATTGCGGTGGCCAGTACTGCGTGCTCTCGGCCAATGCCGTCACGGCGCTGCGCGCCAGCGGCCGGGAGGCGCGGCGCTTCGAGGCAGGCTTCACCGGCTGGCAGCAGGCTGGACTGCGCGTGGAGGCCGGCGCCTAGCGCAGCAGCCGCGCCAGCCCCTGCTCGAACCGGCCATGCAAGGCCTGCGCGCCCTCGCCCGACAGGGCCAGCGCCAGCGCATGGCCATGCGTGTAGTCGATCAGCAGGTCCAGCAGCACGGCGGCATCACCCTCGTTTTCGCCGGGCTCGCACTGCTGCACCTCGCCGCGCAGCCGCTGCGTGAAGGCGGCCAGCGAATCGGTGAACAGGGCCGGGTCGCCCAGAATGCAGACCGTCAACGCCGGATGGCGGCGCACACGCTCCATGTAGCCCGCCAGCAGCGCCTGCACACGCTGCACGGGTGCAAGCCCGGGCGAAGGTTCGGCCAGCGGCAGGCCATGCACGCGCTCCACCAGGCTGCGCATCAATTCCTGCTGGTCACCCACATGGTGGATCACCGACATGGGCGTAATGCCCAGCTGCCGCGCCAGCGGCCGCAGGCCAAAGCCCTGCGCGCCCACGGCCTCCAGCAAGACCAGCCCGGCGTCCAGCACCTGATCGCGGCTGAGCGAGCGCCCGGCCGAGGGGCGCCCGCGCCGTGCAGCCTGTGCAGTCGATACAGCCGGCTCACTCATCGCCGCCACCGTTGCGCACCATGACCCGGCCGCCCGCCTCCACCCGGTAGCGCGTGCTCACCATGCCACTGGGATAGGCCTGGGAAGCCAGGCACGTCAACCGCAGATCGCAGCCAATATCGCCAAACAGCGGGCGCCCCGCGCCGATCAGCACGGGCACGCGGGTGATGGTCATCTCGCCCACCTCACCCGCCGCCAGAAACGCGCGGATCACGGCGCCGCCGTCGATATAGGCGCTGCTCCAGCCCTCGGCCCGCAGCTCGGCCACCAGTTGGGCAGGCTGGGCGGACGTGATGCGCAACTTGCCGCGCAGGTGGGCAGGCACGTCGCCCGCGCCCAGCGTGCGGCTCATCACCACCACGGGCTTGTCGAACGGCCAGGACTCGAAGCCCAGCACGCTTTCATAGGTGGAGCGGCCCATGACGATGCCGTCCACCGTCTTCATGAAGGCCGCGTAGCCGTAGTCCTCGCCGCCATCGCCCCCGGCCGGCAGCCAGTCCAGCGAACCATCGGGCCGGGCGATGAAGCCATCGACCGAAGTGGCGATGAAGACCTTGCCGAACGCATTGCCGAACGCATTGCCGTGTGCTTTTGCGGGTGTCCTGTCGGGTGCCATGGCAGTCTCTCCATCCAATTAAACATACACCGTATGATAATTAATCTGCGGCACCCTGGCTACCGATGCCCGTGCTCAGGCATAGGCCAGGATGTCGTCCAGCGGCCTGCGCGCCTTCTGGGGGCGTGGTGTGCCTGCCGCGTGGCCCACGGCGACCAGCATCACGGGCAGTTCGTGGGCCTGCAGGCCAAAGCCCGCTGCCAGCAGTTCCGCATCAAATCCCACCATGGGGCAGCTGGCCAGCCCAAGGCCCTGGGCAGACAGCATCAGCGTCATGGCCGCCAGCGAGGCCGAGCGCACGGCCTCGTCGCGCTGCAGTTGCAGGTTGTCCGCGTGCGCTGCCTCGGCTTGGGCTACCCAGCCATCGGCCGTGCGCTGGCTCATCACGCCGCTGTCCACGCTGGGCTGCAAAAACTCCGCCAGCCGCGCATGCGCGGCCAGCGTGCCGCAGACGATGAAGACGGCAGAGGCGTCCTCCACCTTCTGCTGCCCATAGGCGGCGGCCTTCAGCCGCGCCTTGGCCTCGGGTGTGCGCACGGCAATGAAGCGCCAGTTCTGCAGGTTGTAGGCCGACGGGGACAGCGAGGCCTGGGCCACCAGCGCGGCCAGGGTTTCGTCGGCCAACGGGCTGCCCGGCTCGAAACGGTCTGCGGAAATGCGCGATGCGATGGCCTGCCCGATGGGCATGGAGGAAAGTTCGGAAGAAGTCATGTGAAACGCTCGGTGGGAAAAAGAGAAAGAACTCAGTGAAAAAACTCAGGCGCCGCGCGAAGCAGACCACTGCACCGCCAGCACGCTGGCCAGCACCACCAGCAGGCCCAGGAAGGACATGCCCGTCATGGACTGCGACAGCAGCGCCCAGCCCAGGACCACGGCAGTGAGCGGGCTCAGCAGGCCCAGCGAAGACACGGCCACCGAAGGCAGGCGCCCGATGCCGCGAAACCACAGCACATAGGCCAGCAGCGCGCCGGCAAGACACAGGTAGGCATAGGCACCCAGCTGGGTGAGCGACAGCGCGGGCAGCGGCGCATCCACCCACCAGGCCAGCGGCAGCAGCATCAGCCCGCCAAACAGCAGTTGCCAGCCCGTCAGCGCCAGCACCGGCAAGTCCACGCGCCAGCGCCGCGTGAGCCAGGTGCCGGCCGCCATGCACACCGCACCCGCCAATGCCGCCGCCATGCCCACGGGCTCGAACACCGTCTGCGGCGACAACAGCAGCACTGCCATGCCCGCAATCCCGGCCACGGCAGCCCACAGCGTCAGCCGCGCGGGGACACGCCCGTCCACCCCCCAGGCCAGCGCCATTACCAGCAGGGGCTGCACGGCACCCAGCACGGCCGCCAGCCCGCCCGGCAGCCGGTAGGCCGCCACGAACAACAGCGCCTGGAACACGCCGATGTTCAGCGCGCCCAGCACCAGCAGCCGCCACCAGCCCGAGCCCACGGGCAGCCGCCGCGTGAACAGCACCAGCAGCAACCCGGCCGGCAGCACGCGGATCAGCGCAGCCGTGAACGGACGGTCTGGCGGCAGCAGTTCGGAAGTGACGATGTAGGTGGAGCCCCAGATGGCGGGCGCCAGCGCGGTCAGCAGGATGTCGCGCCAGGACATGGCGGGGCTGGCCGAGGGTGAGGCGGAAGAGGATGGCGAGGAGGACATGGCATTTATCTTTAATTCAAGACAAATCCATTATGCACGACTTATCTTAAAATCAAGACAAATGCCGAAACCCACCCTCCCCCGCCTGCCCGACCGGGTAGACACCATCCTCGAACAATGGGCGCGCGAACGCCCCGACCTGGACGCCAGCCCCATGGGCCCCATAGGCCGCATCAAGCGCTGCGCCGCCCTGCTGGAGCAGCGGCTGGAAGAGTGCTTTGCCCGCTTCGGCATGACCATGTGGGAATTCGACGTGCTGGCCACGCTGCGCCGCTCGGGCGCGCCCTTCTGCCTCACGCCCACGGCCCTGTTTTCCACGCTCATGGTCACCTCGGGCACCATGACCCATCGCATGAAAAGCCTGGAGACGCGCGGCCTGGTGCAGCGCCTGCCCAACCCGCAGGACGCGCGCAGCATGCTGGTGCAGCTCACCGACCAGGGGCTGGAGCTGATAGACCGCGCTGTGGAAGCGCACCTGGACAACGAGCGCGCCATGCTGGCGCCCATGCCCGTTGCCGAACTGGCCGCGCTGGACCAGCGGCTGTCCCAGCTGCTGCGCGTGCTGGAGGGCGGGCCTGACGAGGGCGCCCGCCCTGCCCCCTGAACTGGCGTATATCCAGGTCGTTGGGACTGGCGACGGTCGTGGTGCTCACGCCCTTCGTCATGACCCGGGAACGCTTTTGGCAAAAGATGTGCTTCCCTTGAAGCACATCGCAGGCACCCAGCCGCTTCTCGATACGCCATGGCAGGAATTGCTTACCCGCATGTCTCAAGACCTGCGCAACAGCCCGCATCCTGGACTCGGCTGGGCAATGCCAGAAAATCCTGATCACGCAAGCGCGATCCACAGAAGACCATTGGCTTTCCCACAATCTGCTGCAAAAACCTTGGCGTCGAATTTTGTAGCCAGATGTAATGATTTCGCCAGAGATTTCCACTAAGATGTCCATTCCAACGGTGAAATGGCGATAACAGATTCTCAAACGACTTTGATACTCCCTCAACGCACCACACCATCTTGATAATGGTTTACTAATCTCCCGCCTTGGATACAAAAAGCTGCCACAGGCTGAATGCGCGCGATTTTCAATCGTCCAATGTTCAGGCTTTTTCCGGCTGATCCTTTACCGCACAATTTTCACACGAATGGCATGACGTCAGTTTACTCAGGCGGTAAACAGGCGGTTTAGCCAGTTATTCAATCTTTCAAACGGCACTGTGCAAAGCAGTCTCGCCGAGGCTTCGGCGTGGAATGGCCCTATGGCATCGGCACATAAAAAATGGGAGACATACCATGGATAGATCGGAAATAGCTTTGGCAAATAGCGAATGCCATCTCGATGCTGCGCATCCAATAGCAGATGAAGTCATCGCGTCTGCGCTCACCGCGCGCGAAATCGATGTACTCGAAGCGATGGCCAAGGGCCTCGGCTGCAGGGACATTGCGCACACGCTGGGCATCAGCGAACACACGGTACGCAAGCACCGCAGCAATATGTGCACGCGGCTGGGCCTGCGCAATGCCGTAGAACTCGTCACGCATGCCAGGCGGCACGGCTGGTTGAGCGCTGCCCGCTCACCGCTCCCTCTGTCTCCCCGCGAGCAGGAAGTGATGGTGCACGTGCTGGCGGGCCAGACCAGCAAGGAGATCGCACGTTCGCTTTACCTCAGCGACTTGACCGTGCGCAAGCATCGCGAAAACATTCTGCGCAAACTGGGCCTGACAAGCACCGCCCAGTTGCAGACATTTGCGCCAACGGCAACTCGCAATGGCGGCAGCATCTGATATCCAGGCCAGCGTGCATCGCCTGCCCGTACTCACCGAATACGACATTGGAAGTATTCCATCCTCCTGATGCAATTGGGCATGATGAGTCCAACGAATACTTATGACGGCTTCAGCAGGCGCCAGTGCATTCCAGGTTTGCGCGGTTGATATGGAATATCCGCGCGAGCCTTGAAAGGCTGCAAAGGCTCATATCCCTTCACCTCTTCGCCTCTACGGTCAGCGTCCGTCGAGGCATCTTCCCGGCGCCCACGTGTCGGATTCCTGCACGCAACTCAAAGGAGTATCCCGCCATGAACCACTCTTCGCGGTCACCGCCTGAGATTTCTCCCGGGCGCCCCATGCCTTAGGCCCAATACCGGGCAATCATTCTCATTGGCAAAGAAAAGCGTTCATGACTTCAAACCTCATGTCGCTCCCTATTCATTCAATTTCAGGAATTGCACGCCATGTCAGATCAAGCCATGTTCAGCCAGTTGTACAACGCCCTTGTCGATAATCTCGGCACCCCGAATTTCCAGTTGCTTGGCACCCCCAAGGACTTCAGCTGGGGCACGGCTCCGACCGGGCAATGGGACGCGGCGGCCTATCAGGTCGTCAGCGGCATGCCGCAGTGGTCTGCGATCGGTCAGTACGGCAGCCTCGATGCAACGCTCTTCGACGCCGTTCGCCAGATCTTCGGTCACGTGACATTCAAGGTCAGCCCCGAGCAGCAGGCCGATCAGACAGCGCTGGCCAACCTGTGCGTCCAGAAAAGCAATGCGATCGTCAAGGCCAACAGCGACATGAACCAGGTCTACCTGAGTGCAAAGCAGAACGGCGGCTTGATATTCGCGGCCCGCTACCCTGACATCAGCACGTGGATCAACAACGCGCCGGAGGCTGCTGCCTACATTACGACCATCCAGGCGGCCACCAACGCCTACAACCAGGCGGTCAAGATGAAGATGGAGCTGGAGCGGGCCAGCATGCCCAGCGATCTGCAGCGCGCCATCGACATGATGCAGACGCCGTCGGGCGACCCCGCCACGAACAACGCACCGGCAGGCTGGACCAAGGTGCCGGATGGCGCGGGCATCCTGCGCTGGCAGCCGGACTTCCACATCGACACGAACGGCGCGGACTGGCGCGCATCGCTCAGCAATGGCAGCGCAGGCGCGTTCTCGATCGCGATGAAATCTTCGCAGTCGAGCAGCGACTTCAAGTCCTCGTTTGCCAAGGGCTCGACCAGCGCCGGCAACTTCTTCTGGAGCGTCAACGCATCGGGCGGCTGGAGCAAGTCCGACCTGTTCAACCAGGACTCGAGCTCGGCCGTGAAGATCAGCTGCGAGTCCTCCACGCGCGTGAAGGTGAATCCGGGCGACTGGTACCCGGGCGGCTTCATGAGCGAACTGGCCAAGGCACAGCAGGGGCCGAATGGCCAGGGCTACACCATCGTCGCTCCGTGGGTGGCAAACGGCGGCCCGGGATCGAGCTCCCTGTTCGGCCCGAACGGCATCGTCGCGGCACGGGTGTCCGAGCTGCTGGTCGTCTACAAGCCTTCGTTCGAGATCACGATGAGCGCCAACACCTATCAGCAGAACAAGCAGGCCTTCGAGGCCAGCGCGGGTGTGCGCATCGGACCCTTCACCTTCGGTGGCACGGGCGGTCACCAGTCCGAGTACACCAAGAGCACCGCACAGGCCAATACCTTCAAGGGCAGCAGCACCTCGGTGAACCCGCAAATCATCGGCGTGATCGTCGACTTCCCGGGCATCCATTGACCTGAAGACCAGTGGGTGGGCGGGACTGGCGGGTCCCGCCCACCCCGCCCACCCCCGTCAACCGGAGACAGCGTTCATGAACGTGATCCATCAGTTCCTCGGCGGCCTGGCTGATCTGGTGCCTCCGCCCCCAAGGGCTCCAAGCGTATCGAGCGGGCCGAAAACCGGCATGGTGTTCAAGCGCTCGGCATCCATTTCGGCGCCGCTGGTGCGGGGGCAGATGCTGATGCCGGTGACCGCGTGGAACTGGCCGGATCCAGTGACCGGCACCATGGCCGACGCGCAGTTTCTCTTTGCAGATACGGTGCCCCAGTCCGCTGCCAATGGCGCGCTGTACCAAGCGTCGGGGCGCAGCTTTTCGCAGGGATACAAGACCTTTCTGCAGGTACTCGAAGCCTGCAAATTTCCCTATCAGTCGATGCTTGCAAGTGCCATGCAGAAGATGGCAACGCCTGCGGGCGAACCTGCATACTCGCCCACTCCGGTGGGATGGACCAAGGTGTACGAGACCGGCTACCTCCAGTGGAAACCAATCTGGACACTGCCCAAGAGTTCGTCGGAGTGGAGCGCAGCAGTGGCTGTCGGCACGATCGCAAACCCCGGCACCTTGCGCTTGAATCTCAACGACACATCCGGCGCAGGGCCGCAGGCTCCGGCCTCCCTGCAGGCCCTGGACGCTTCCGGCCGCGTCCTTGCGCTACCCGCCGCTTCGCTGGAGACGGTCACGATCACCTCTGAATGCTGGGACCAAGTGCCGATCTACCCCGGCAGCTGGTACGACGCCTCGATGGTGGCGCTGGGTCGCGGCCTGGTGCCGGATGCAGGCGTATTCTTCGGTCCTGGCGGACTGATGGCGTGCCGTGTGTCAACTTTCTACGTCGCGTTGAAGCCCCGCTTCGACTTCACTGCCGCAGCGCCTATCCCCGCATCGCTGCGCCAGACGCTGGATGAGGCTGACACCGTGCAGGCCATGGGTGTGACGGTTCAGCGCGCACGCGGAGACGGACAGCCAAACCAGGCCTTGCGCCTCGTGAACACGGACCCTGCCCCCGTCATCGTGGCCGTGAGCCTCGAAACCTTGGCGTGATTCGTCACGTCCACCGCCATATCCACCGTCACGTCCACCGTCACCCCAGCCCCCGCCTACCAGCGGTAGGTGGCCGTGGCCACTGCCTGCCGCAGCTCGCCGTAGCGGCAGCTGCCTGCGCTGCAGTTGCTCAGATAGGCCTTGTTGCCCAGGTTGCGCAGGTTCAGCGCCAGGCTCCAGCGCTGCAGGTCGTAGGCGACCAGGGCATCCACCACCGTGTACGAAGGCAGCGGGGCCGCTGCCGACTCCTGGTAGCCGCGGTTGGAGCCCATGTAGCGCGCTCCAATCCCCACCCGCAGGCCGATTGCAAAGCGGTAGTCGGCCCATACCGACAGCTGGTTGCGCGACACCGCCTGCATCTGCTTGCCAACCTCCGAAGGCGTGCTGCTGGCCGTGACGATGGCCTTGGGCGTATAGGTATAGGCAGCGATCACGTTCAGGTTCTTCAGCGGTTGGAACGCGGCCTCCAGCTCCAGCCCGCGCACCGCAATCTCGCCGGTCTGCCGGGGCAGGAACTCCGGCGTGTAGGTGATGTAGTTCCTGCGGCGCAGATCGAAGATGGCGGCGCTGTAGCGGCCTTTTCCATCTGTCGGCACATAGCGCACGCCGGCCTCGTACTGGCGCCCGGTTTCGGGCTTGAGCGGCGTATTGGTCTCCGGGTCCATGGTCACCGTGGGCGAGAACGACTCGGAATAGCTCACATAGGGCGCCCAACCGCTGGGGTGCAGATAGACCAGTCCCGCGCGGCTGGTGAACTTGTGGTCGTTGATGCGCGTGCGGCTGCCGTCGATATGGCTGCTCACCGTGGCCGAGGCGCTGTCGTACCGGCCCCCCACCGTGGCCACCCAGTCGTTCCACTTGATCTGGTCCTGCAGGTAGATGCCCGTCTGTGTCAGCCGCGTGCGGGCGTCGAACCAGGGATCACCGGGCACCACATCGTTCGTATACACCGGCGCATAGCCGTCGATGCCCGACACCGTGCCCGCGTTGTAGGTGCGCTGGTCATTGCGCGAGCCCTGGTAGTCCAGCCCCGCCAGAAACGTGTGCTGCCAATCGCCCAGCCGCAGCTTGGCCTGGGCCTGGTTGTCTATGGTCAGCAGCCGCGCCCGCTCCTTGCTGCCGAACGGAAAGCGGTTGAGCCGCCGGAAATTGGCCGGGTCCAGCGGATCGGCAGGGTTGACGATGGCGAAATCGCTCTGGTTGTAGACCTGCTGGTAGTCCACCTTGATGGCGCCGTAGCGCGCGTTCTGGCGCAGCGTCCAGGTGTCGTTCAGGCGGTGCTCGAACAGATAGCCCAGCATCCACTGGTCCTGATTGAAATGGTCGAATCCCGGCTCGCCCACATAGGTGCCCGGCGAGAACTTGCCGTTGGGATTGGGCAGCAGCGTGCCCACCTCGGGAAAGCTGCCGTAGGAGCTGCCATCGCGTATGCGCAGATAGTGCGCCAGCACGGTCAGCGAGGTATCGGTGGAGGGCTTCCACGTCAGCGAAGGCGCCAGGTACACCCGGTCATTGGGCAGGCCGCTGGCCTGCAGCTCGGCATCGCGCACCATGCCGGTCACGCGGTACTGCAGCGTGCCCTGCGCATCCAGCGCCCCCGCAAAATCCCCGCCCACCTGGCGCCGCCCATGATTACCCACCTGCACCTGCAGCTCACGCAGCGGCTCGCCCGTGGGCCGCTTGCTGACCACGTTGACCATGCCGCCCGGCCCCGTCTGCCCATACAGCACCGAGGATGGGCCGCGCAGCACCTCGATGCGCTCCGTGCCGTAGTTCTCCGTCTGCCACACGGCCCAGCCGTTGTTGTTGCGCAGCGGCAGGCCGTCCAGGTAGTAGCCGGGCGTCTGCGCATCAAAGCCGCGGATGATGGTCCAGTCAAAGCGCGAATCCGCACCCCAGGGCGACACATTGATGCCCGGCGTATAGGCCAGCGCATCCTTGAGCCGCAGCGCCCCGCTGGCGTTGATGAAATCCGAAGTCACCACCGAGATCGACTGCGGCGTCTCCTCCAGCGGCGTATCGGTCTTGGTGGCTGTGGCGCTGCGCCGCGCCACATAGCCGGGCACCGGCCCCGTGGCCGTCTCGGCATCCACCGCCCCGCTCACCGTCACCGTGGGCAGGCGCGGAATCTCCCTGGCTGCCGGAGACACTGCCTCAGGCGCGGGCTGCGGTGCGGCCCGCAGCACATAGCCGCCGGGCGTCCTGGCCAGCGCATAGCCGCTGCCACGCAGCAGTACGCCAAAGCCTTCTTCCACGCCATGGCGGCCCTGCAGCCCGGGGGAGCGCAGGCCGCGCAACTGATTGGCATCGATGGCAATGGCCACGCCCGCCTGCAGCGCAAAGCGGTTGAGCGCATCGGCCAGCGGGCCGGCAGGTACGTCATAGGCAATGGGCTGCGCGGGGGCCTGCGCGACCGCGGCCCCCGTTCCCGTGGCAGCCAGCGCCGCCACCGCAGCGGCGATGGCGATCCTGGCGAACCGCCCGGGCAGCGACGGGGGGCGGCTGCGGCCTGCGTTGATCGGCAATGGCATGGCAGAGGATTCCTTCCTTGGTTCGTTGGTGTCTTCCAGGGCTTGACGCACGAACTGCGGAAAGGCGAACCGGATCGGCAAAAGAATTTTGAAATCGTCCCCTCAGGACCCGGGCGCATCCACCAGCACCAGCCACGGTGTCAACGTGCGAATGCGCAGCTCGGGAAAACTGCTCATCAGCAGCTGCAGCGCGCGGTCCGTATCGTCAAGCGGCAGCACGGCGCTCACGCGCAGGTGGTGGATCTGTGCGCTGTCGTAGCGGATATGGCCGGGCCGGTGGCGGGCCAGCGCATCCAGCACCTCGGCCAGGGGCTGGTCGCTCACCACCAGCTGGTGCTGGCGCCAGGCATCCGCCAGGCCCCGGGCGTCCATGGCCTGCACGGGCCCCAGGCCGTGGTCCGTGATGCGTACACGCTGGCCGGCATCCACCGTGGCGGATTCCTGGCCGCCCGCAGCGGCCTGCGCCGCCACGCGCGACTCCAGCACGCTCAACACCGTGGCATCGGCCTGCCGGTCCACCACAAAGCGCGTGCCCAGCGCACGCAGGCTGCCCTGTGCCGTCTCCACCACAAAGGGGCGCGATGCATCACGGGCCACATCGACCAGAATCTCGCCCTGCACCAGCTCCACCGTGCGGCGCCGCTCGTCATAACGCAGGTTCACCGCGCTGCCACTGGCCAGGGTGATGCGCGTGCCATCCGCCAGCGCCCGGGTCTGCCACTGGCCTGTGGCCGTGCGCAGGTCCGCCATCAGATAGCCCGGGGGCCAGGCCTGCAATACCACCCAGGCCGGCAAGGCCAGCACGGCAGCCAGCATCAGGGCCGCACCGGCACGCCGCGTGCGCCGAGCCCGGCGTGTCTGCCCATCCTGCATTCTTCCAGCGCTGCCCGACGCATCCAGCGCCGCACGGGCTGGACGGCTGCCGGCCGGGCCGCTGCGCGCAGCCTGCAGGCGGTCCAGAAACTGCTCCATGTCCAGGGCGGCGGCCGCATGGCGCGGGTCGGCACGCTTCCATGCTTCAAAGCCCGCGCGGGCCGTGGCGCATTCGGCCTCGTCATCGCCCGTCAGCGCCACAAGCCACTGCGCCGCCTGCTCGGCAAGGGCATCGTCATCCGGCCCTGTGCCGGGCATGCGCTCCGCTCTACCGGACATGCTCGGCCACGGCAGGGCAATGGGCGCGGCAGTGCAGCAGCGCCTGCACCAGGTACTTCTGCACCATGCGCGTGGAAACACCCAGGCCCTGTGCAATCTCGGCCTGCGGCTGCTCGTCCAGGTAGTGGCGCAGAAACGCCTCGCGCGGGCGCTCGGCCAGCCCCTCCAGCGCAGCGCCAATCTGCTCCAGCGCCTGCACCGCCATCAGGATTTCTTCGGGCGCCGGATAGCCGGGCAGGCTTTGCGCCACCAGCGCCAGCTCATCCAGATAGGCCTGCGCCATGGCCTGGCGCCGCGCCCGGTCCACCAGCAGCCGCCTGGCCGTGGTCGTCAGGTAGGCGCGTGGCTCCGCCATGCCCAGCAACGCATCGCGCGACGCCAGGATGCGCACAAACGTGTCATGCGCCACATCGGCCGCATCAAACGCATTGCCCACCCTGCGCCGCAGCCAGCCGCGCAACCAGCCATGGTGGTCGGCATAAAGGGCAGCCATGCGTTGCTGCAGCGCGGATTCGGTGGAAGACACGGTTTCTTCTGTGCTGCGCCCGGGGCAAGGCGGCAGCTGCAGCGGCGGAATTGAGAATGAAACGCATTCTATCGAGACAGAACGCATGCGTATCAGTCTGCGGCGTGCCCACAACGGGCGCGGTGGCAGGCATGGACTGCGGGCAACGGTGCGGCGGATACGGCCAAGCCAGTCCAGGGCACCGCCATGTGCCCTGCCCCGCCCTATCGCAGACCTTCCGCCTGCAGTGACTGGCGCACGGCAGGCCGCTCCCGCATCCGCGCGTACCAGGCTGCAAGATGCTCCAGGCCATCAAAGCGAATGCCCGTCTTGTAGACCGACTCCAGCCACGGCGCCTGCCCCCACTGCGTGAGCGCGTACAGATAGGCATCGGCCACGGTGAAGCCATCGCCCATCAGGTAGCGCTTGCCGGCCAGTTGCGCGTTCACCCAGGCATACCGCTGCTCCAGCTTGGGCTTGGCCGTCTCCACGCCGTATTTTCCCGCCAGCACGGCATACAGCAGCGGGATGAAGCCCTTGTGGATCTCCGAGTTCAGAAAGGCCAGCCACTCCAGCAGCCGATAGCGCTCCAGGCTGCCCTGGACTGGCGCCAGAAGCGACGCAGGCCGCAGGTCCGCCAGGTACTGCAGAACGGCGGGCCCTTCCCGCAGCAGGCTGCCGTCGTCCAACTCCAGCAAGGGGACATAGCCGAACGGGCTGAGCGCACGGAAGTCCCTGCCGTCTTCCGTCTGGTGGGTCTTGTGGTCCACCCGGACCAGTTGGAAATCAAGCCCCAGCTCGTTCAGGACAATGTGCGGCGCCAGCGAACAGGCGCCCGGCAGGTAATACAGCTTCATGGAATTTCTCTGGTGATGGAACAAGGGGCCTGCGCGTTCAGGCACAGCCCCTGGCCAATGTCATGCACCAGGGAACAATCTGGAAGAAGGCAATAAAACTGCCCATAGGTTAAAAAAATATACCTGCCGCCTGCCTATGATGAATGTGCTATGAAATCCAACATCTCCGGCTGCTCCGTGGAAGAAGCCATGCGCCTGCTGGGCGGCCGCTGGAGGCTGCTCATCGCCTCCTACCTCATCGACGGCCCCCGGCGATTCAACGACCTGCGCCGCGACATGCCCGGCATTTCCCAACGCTCCCTCACCCTGGACCTTCGCGCGCTGGAAGAAGCGGGCCTGGTCAAGCGCACGGTCTACCCCACGGCACCGATCAAGGTGGAGTACGAATTGACCCAGGATGGGGAGCGGCTCAAGCCGGTGGTGGGGGTGATGAAGGAGTTTGGGTTGTGGGTGAAGGGGAAGGCGCCGGCCTGACGAGAACTGCACCGGCTGGTTGTCTGCATCCGCCCCCCTGCTGACAGGCAGGCCCCATCGCCGCATGCACGGTGATTTCCAGAACAACGACCATGACGAACAAGCCTTCCGAGCAGGCATCCCGCGCCGAGTACGCGCGACGGATCAATCGCGTGCTCAACTACATCGACGCCCACCTGGATCAGCCTTTGGATGGTGCGCATCTGGCCGACATCGCCAATTTCTCGCGCTTCCACTTTCACCGAATTTTCGCGGCATGGATGGGAGAAACGCTGGGCAGCTATGCGCAGCGCCGACGGCTCGAGAAGGCGGCATTCCGGCTGTCCTGCGGCAGCAAGGAAACCGTGCTTGAAACCGCGCTGGCCACCGGCTTCCAATCGGGCGAAGCATTTGCGCGCGCCTTCAAGCTCAAGTTTGGCTGCACGCCATCGGCCTGGCGCTCCACCACGCTTGAGCGGCTGAAGACCCAGGCGGCCGCCATCGGGCAGCCGCCAGGCAGCCAGGAGAGCAATCCTGATCAGGTCTTCGGCAATCTCCATCAGGAAGACCCGCGCGCGTTCGGCGAACCTCAGGGCTCTTGTCACCTGAAGGAAGAAATCGCCATGGACGTCCGCATCATTGATCTACCCAAAGCACATGTCGCCTATCAACGCTTGATCGGCTCCTATGGGCCAGCCATAGGCCAATTCTGGAGAGGCACCATTGCGCCGTGGATGCATTCCAATGGCCTCAGCGATCAAACGTGCTACGGCATAGGCTATGACGACCCCTCTCTCACGCCCGCCAACAAATGCCGCTATGACGCCTGCGTGGAAGTCCCCGCGCATTTCGTCGCCAGCGGCCAGGTGGACACCCAAACCCTGCCGGGCGGCCGTTACGCCGTGGCAAGGTTCAAAGGAAAACCCGAGGGCTTGGCCAACGCCTGGATGTGGCTGACGCGCGAATGGATGCCGTCCAGCGGCATGCAATGTGACGACCGGCCTTGCTTTGAGATGTTTTCTGCGGTCACCGCCATGGATGCCGAGACCGGGGAGTTCTGCTGCGATATCTGCATTCCGGTGCGGGCGCTGTAAAGCGACTCAAGCCGGTTGAGGTTTGACGAATGTGTTGGGTTGGCCGGTTGAATCCACTACCCGCTGCAGGCGTTCGACCTTTGCCGTCAGGTGTCGGCTTTGCAGCGAAAGCGGTCCTCAAGTCACGTCGTCGCGAATGACTGCAAGCTCGCGCGCTGCAGTCATCCCCAATGCTTGTCATTGGTCAATGACTACGTATGACGAATTGACTGCGCTCTTTCAAGCGGCGTGATATCACTATGAAGCCTGTCACCGTCATCCCGAGCAAGACGTGATGAGTTCCATGGCACCGGAACCTACGAGGATGCGCGTCTCCACCTCAGAAAGCAGTCCCGCTACGGTGATTTCTTACAACGCCCATCAGCTCTCCAGAGCGTCTGTGGAGGCGTCGGCCGCGAGTCCATCGGCATCGCCGTTAGCGCTCTTCGGAATGTAGGGGGGAATCACTCCAAGCTTTTGCAGTTTTTTAAGCCGCGCCACGATGCCTTCTGTTTCCCGACGAATATCGAACATCCGCTTGTAGATGGAAACGGTGTGGTCTACCTCAAGCTGCGTGCGTGCTTCGATGGCACTTAACCTGCCAGTCTCGTAATCATCCCAGACAGATGTGCCCGAGGCCACGTTGGCGGGCTCAGCCAAGTATTTGTTGTACAGCATGGCCTTGCTCTTGGGATAGGAGAAGTAGCGCATCTTCGATGAGAACTGGCAGTAGGTGGCGGTCGAAAGATCAATCTGCCGGCAGCCGCAGAGATAGTCGTAAATTCGCGTCGGAAGGTCTACGAGCGACATGTTCATCTTCGCAAGGAGTGCAGGCACGTCGCTGTGCGAAATGCCGATACCGCATAGGATCAAGGACCCTCGATCACCTCGCTCCAATCCCTTCCATTCACATTTCAGCAGGGCAAGAATCTCTTCAAGAACTCGCTTTTCTGAGCCTGCAGTCCACTCCCAGATCTGAACTGGCGGCCTCAGATCATTCGTCATGGGGAGATACGTCTGAAACGTTCCGCCCAAAATTTTGTGCCCGGGCAAGTACGGCGAAAACTTCATGCTTGAAGGCGCCTTGCGGGTACGGTCCTCAACCGGAACGTAGTACTCTAGATCGAAGAAAACGACCTTTGTGCTTTCGGGGAAATGGCGCAGCATAGACTACCTAGGCAACCCTATCAAATAGACAGAAATAAAAAAATAGGCGTGGGGCGAAGTCTCTAATTTCATAGGTCGTATCACGTCACCATCATTTGATGCGATGCCAAGGCCCGCCAGCTAGTCAGTAACCGTCTTTCGTGGTTTGAGAGCCAACGTACGCTTCTGGTCCCAGAGGGGCCTCATACGTCATGAGCTGCAATTTTAGAAACACCGCAAAGCGGTCGCTGGCATGCCCTTGTCCACAGGCGCCAATCCCCCATTGCTGCCGCTCATGCCCGCATCGTCAGCTTTCGATCACAGCAGCATGGCGGTAATCCGATTACCAAGACCGCCAGCGCCTCGCTATCGTGGTGCATAGCTTAGAGCAGTACGTACTACAATGGGGCCGCGAAATTAAAATAGACATTATCACCACCATGCAGTTGGCGATAATGTCCTAGATGGGAATTAATCTTCCGCTGCTCATGTATGAATCACACGCCGCCATCTATTGGCGCCGATCGCAACTTGTGACCAGGGCATGCCTCACTTCTTTTTTGGCACTGCAGGCTTCAGAGCAGGATTATTTCCAGGAGTCTCCTTGTTATCACGGCGACGTTGGTCAGGCTTGCCCGTCGATTTTGCAATCGGTTTTGGTCCCGGCTTAAGGTTCATGAGGAATCTCCTTTAAATGGGTGTTGCGCATAGTAGCTGTTACTTTCCTTCACTGCAACTCCGCAAAGAACTTTGCCAAATTTTTGTTGGCGCACATCCAACAAAGACCGATCAGCCCAATGCCTTCCGTGGGTGTTCTTTTTGAGAAAAAATTATCATCTTTCGCTACCTCACCGATCGGACTATTTGGCGACGTGCGTACCAACAGCATCTCGCCTCCAGCCGATGCTCTGAAGTGCAGTCAGGATCGCGGTTGTTGCTGCACCACTAGGGATACCCCTATTCAACTTTGGAGAAGTGTATTTACCCTTTGCAGAAACACTGGCATCAAAAATCAGGGAGTAATCCTCCCTGGCGTTCCCGGCATTAAAGCCAAACCACTTGACAGGAGAAGACATGAGCAAGCCCGTAATTTCAGTCACAACTGCAGATGTAAAAATTCTCAAATCCAATCCACCTCAATACGTCATCGAAGTTGCCGGATCAGTATCCACATCCGGATGGACAAATGCTCGACTTGAACCAAGGTACTACATCAATTTCCCAGAAGATGGGATACAGGATCTTGATTTCGTTGCAGACCCTCCAAAAGGCATGGCACTCATGGTTATCACACCAATCATCGCTATCCCAATGGAATGGAATGATCCGCCAGTGTACGTAAAGGGCATCCGCATCCACGCTCAGTCCAACGAAATTACAACAATGTTCTAAACCGCAGATGCAAAAGACTGCCCATACGCCTCTGGGCATCTTCATTGGCGGGTACTTGGTGGTCACACATTCCGCATCAGCGCGACCACATCGGACGCGTGCAGCCCAACAGCGCGGCCAGCAACCGCAACGTGCGGCAGTGGATCTCACCGAGAATGGCTCGACTGTCACAAGCTGACCCGGCGCAGACGTTTTTCCATTACCTAACGGCTCCCACGCAGCGATTGCCGTCTTTCACATCGCTGAACTCAGCGCCTAGAAGAGGTCATTCAACCTTCAGGGTGAGGCGACACCGATTGTTTAGGCGGAGCAGCAAGATCTCGGGTGAACTCGAATGGCCTAAGGCGCTGACGAGGCCGTCGTCGAGCTCGGTGGTTGCTGGTCATTTTTGACACCGCGGGTGCTGGTCTGCTAAATGGATCGCCAGAGTTGCCGTTGATAGACGATGTCATACTTGCTTGAGGTCAGACCACCAGTTGCTGCAGGAAGTCCGTGAGCGCCTTTCCAGGATCGTCTTCCTCGGAGACGATCATCTCGATGCCCCAATGGCTCAGCACTTCTTTGGCCACTGGGTTGGGGCGATTCGTGAAGATGTAAGACTTTGGTCTGGCGGTTGCCAAGCTGGAGCCGCCCCACATCTCGGTGAGCCGATAAAACAAGAGCCGGATGTTGATGTCGTTCAAGCTGTAGCCGATGAAGAGCACCGAGCTACCGAGCACGTCGGCACGCAGCTTGATGTCCAGCGGCGTATCGAAGTCCAAACGCTTGAAATAGCTGGTTTCGTCGAGAACAATAGAGTCTTCCAAATCAAAGTCGCCATGCAGCTTGATGATCTGGCGGCGCCCTTCTGTGAGCCTCACGAGGTCGGCAACGCTCTTGATCTTGTCGTACTCCACATCGAAGGCGTCATGGGCGCTCTCCAACCAGCGGTCGTAGTTGGTGGTGTAGATTTTGGGGAAGTTGCCTTGGGCAATCAGACGGTGGATGTCAGACTTGGTGATGTCTGTGTTGGTGTTGTGCCACGCGCGGTCCATCCAGCTGCGCAATGCCCCCAAGCCGCCCATTTTCTTTTTGTAGAACTCCGCGAGCGCAAGTGGAGTGCCATAGGTGGCGAAGATCTTCGGATCGTAGCCCAGTTCTTCGGCAATGCGTCCAATCAGCGCGTTCCAGTCCGGCAGCCCGAGGTTCGCCGACACACCGGCGCCGACGAACAGCATCAGTCTGCCATTGCTGTGCGCTTCAAGCAGTTCGTCTTTCATTTCGCGCCTTTCGGTGTCTTGAGGTGATCCGCAAACTTATCCAGCGCGATGCGGCGCATGGAAATCTCGTCCTTGGCCGGCCCCATCTCAGCGAATGTCTGGTTGAAACCGTTGGGTATGAAGACGCAGTCCCACTGGAAATCGGTGGGGCCAGAGGGAATCGTTGGTACCGTCCCTTCAATGGCACCTTCGAACAGGTGCATCTTGTGCCCGTCGCAGTACCCGAGCACGGTCCTGGCAGTGACCTTGGCGTCACCCAGCCCTGCCACGAGGCTGGCGAAGCGTTCTGCTTTCAACTGATCCCAGAAGATCTGGGTCAAGCCTGCGGGCAGTCCGTTGAGGCCACTCAAGTACAGGCCCGTGTGTTCGACGAATAGCGGGCGTCCGATAGACCCAAAGGCCTTGATTAACTTGTCCTTGACCAAGGCGTGGACGTCTTCGGTCTGCAGCTCCTGGATCTTCTGCGGGACCGCTATGATGTCGACGCCCACGGGGGCGAGGATGCGCTTGACCTCGGCAATCTTGTGCGAGTTGCCAGACATGAATCGAATCTTCAAATCAGTCTCTCCATGAACGAATAGCGTTTGGCGATCTCGTATTGCTGCTGCATGTCGCATATCGACAGGCCTTCGGCCATCGCTGCGGCATGGTCATCTGCTAAACCATGCTGGTGGATCGCCGGGTTGTCCGAGCAGATGACGAAGGGCACACCGTGGTGCCGGAACTCTTGAAGCGGGTGGGTTTCGTCGCGAGGCACGGCGCCCGTGAGCCGGTTGCTGATCGGGCAGACCTCAACGCAAATGCGCCGCTCGGCCAACAACTCCAGCAAGCGGGGGTCTTTGCCGGCCGCGGTCCCATGGCCAATGCGATCAGCATCAAACAGGTCGACAGCGGATCGCACGTTCTCTGCACGCCCAGTCTCGCCAGCATGGATCGTGATGCCAAGGCCGAAGCGATCCTTGGCATCACGGAACATGGACGGCAGCTCTGTGGGGTATGACATCTCCTCGTCACCCGCCAAGTCGAGCCCCACCACCTCCTTCGGCCGACCGAGATCCTCGAAGGCCTGCAGGAGCGTGGCGAGACCAACGGCGCTGTAGTCCCCGCGGGTCACGGTGAGAATTAGGCCGCGGCGGATGCCATTGTGGCGCGCTGCTTCACCGGTTGACTCGATGAGGCGCTCTAGCGCCTCAGCCGGCGAACATCCCTGTAGCATTGCCAGATACAACAAGCTGCTGCGCAATTCGACGAAGCTCACCTGGTTCTCAGCCAAGATGCCGAACACCGAGAGGGTCAGACGATCAAGGTTTGCGCGCTTATTTGGGAAAAGGCGCAGGATCTGCCACGGCGTCAGGTACTCGGCCAGTGAACGGCAAGGCGTCAGCCGGACCAGGTCTCGCTGGAGGTCGAAGCCTTGAGGCAGCGAGGTCCCCTCATCGGCGAGTATTTCACGGATCGTCGAGGTGGGAATGGCACCGTTCATATGCACGTGAAGCTCCCCGCGCTTCAGTGCGTGTAATGCCGCTTCCTCTTTGCATTCGACCTCAGTGATGTCGGCTTCGCCCAACATCCATGGCAAATCAAGTTGTCGTTGATTCAATTACCATCCCTGAATTTAGTTCTTGAGCCCGAGGCTCTTTTTGATGAACGCTAGCGTTTGTCGGACCCTCTCAGAACTCCGGGCCTCCAGCTCCGTTATCAGGAGTGGGCTCGGTAGCACCTTCAGGCAAAAGGTCGGTCCGCTTTCCGAGGTACATCGGCTTCGACGGCCCACGGTAATTCGGAAGCCAACGCTTGTCCTGCTTCTCGGTCGGATGGTCGTACTCAGTGGAAGAGAAGATAAGTTGTGCATCATTCGCCTCACACATTTTCTCGAGCTCTGTGAGGTACCTTGCCAAGTCAGCTGTGTGGAGTTCGTCCTGCTTCGGCGTGTCAAGAATCAGGAAGCGGAACGGACGAGTCTTGTCGGCGAGATAGGCCTCTAACAGTGCTGCGTGAATGGCAAGGACTAGCCGGCTCGTGGTGCTGCTGGTACCGCCGCTGCCAATGGTCTCAAGTGTTTCTCCCCCGAAGGTGAATCGAAGATTCAAGTCGATGTCTACGTTTCTTGATACGCTGGTGGTGTCCAGCATATCCATCCATTTCACAGTCAGCTCGCGCAGTTTCCGTCGAAGGTCATTGAACGGGTGGTCAGCCTTTCCGGTGTTCGTGAGCCCTTCGATACGGTCCTGAATGCGATCTCGTTCTTGCTCCAGTTTGAACAGTTTCGAGCGCTCGTCCTTCAAGCCCGAGATGCGTGCCAGCTCACCTTGAATGCCAACAAGTTGCTTGGTCAAGGTCTGTACAGCTGTCACCAGTTGGTCGACGCCAGAGGCGCTCGGCGACGCCAAGTTGTCGACGAGCGTCTGGCGCTCCTCTCCCAACTCCTCAAGCCTCTCCTCCAACTGTTCAACACGAATCTCGGCGCGCTGACTGTTCCGTACAAGGTCCTTGATTTGATCCTTCAAATACAGCAGATTCTTTCCGTACGACTCGGCGCTTCCGAGGAATAACCCGCAATTCGGAGTGCGGCAAATTTCCTGAAACGACTTGAAGATGCCGAGAGCCTCTTCGTTCAGGGCGAGAGTCTGGACTTCGCCATCAATCTCCGCACGGATAGTCTCGATGCTTGCAACCCGATTCTGCAGTTCGAAGAGCTCCAACTGGCGTGCCCGGATTTGTACGTCCTTCTGACGCAGCAGTTCCGCCAGTGTCGAACTCGCGGTACCCTTAGCATCCACGGATGCACGAAGTCCGTCGAGCTGCTGAGTCAGATTCTCAGAACTCCGTTGCAGTGCCGCCTGATTTACATCGCTGTCGTCAACGCCGCGGCTTTGATATTCAAACACGCGCTGCGCAGCGACAATTTTTCGGGTCTGTGCCTCCAAAGCACTCTTCTCGTCAATAAGCGACTTCTTGATTTCAAACGAGTGCTTGGGATTCAGGCCGAACGCGAACCGCACCATCTCCGCGAATTGATCCGTGATGAACGAGCTGGGAGCCCGATAGGCAGTCGAGTACCCGTGGCCCTGGATCAAGTAGAAAAGCGGCAGCAGGGTCGCGATGTAGGGCTTCGTTTCTTCCCCTTGGGTCGACACCAGCCGCGGTGGCTTAAGTCCAAGCAGTTGGAAAAACTCGGCAGAGAAGGATGCCTGAGAATGGTGCTCAGTTTGCCCACCCTCAAAGTCAATCACAGCATAGAAGAGTTCGTTCTTCACTTCAAGGGAACGCCTGATCTTGAGCGGTTTCCCATCCACTTCGGCATGCAAGACAACGGCGTTGCACTTCTCAAGGATTTCAGCCCTGAAGTTGTTTGGAAACCCCAGCGCGGAAGCAAGCATACGCACGATTGGCGACTTACCGCTGCCGTTCGCCGCAAAGAGCATTGTGGTTCGGTGCCCAAACTCCAGGAGTGGGCTTTCCCAACCTCCGGCGCCTAGTGGCTCGACCTGCAGTGATTTCAGCCTCAATTTACATCTCCCCTGACTCGAGCTTCATCCCTGATGTACTGGTAGCTGAGTTCAATTGTTCTCATGGAGTGGGCCAGAAAGCTTTCCCCCACCAAGGCACCGCTGTAGACCTTCTTGCCTAAGTCTGTGGCAGAAATTTCGCGCGTCCCTTTGTCGATGGTGATCTGACCGGTTGACTCGAGAAACGTCAATGCCTTGATGGTCCTAACGCGCAGATTCGCGGACCAACCAATGTCCTGCGATGACCCCTTGAAGCCGGCTACGGTCCGCTCAAGGCACTCTCCAACCAACTGGCCAATCTCGGGTAGCTCCGGCTTTGATCGACCCTTCGAGATTGCCAAGATGGTCATTGCAAGCAAGGGCAGCTGGAACAGAGCTTCGTTATCGAGCGTATGCATCGGCGAACGGCCTTCGCCAGACAGTTTCAACTTGAGGCCAAGGCGCCTGGCTTCGTTGAAGAACTCGGTAGAGCTCATCGCGTTGCCCTCCTGACGATGGCAGCGCAGAAGCCCCCAAACATAAGGTCCGTGTCCAGCGCTGTAAACTTCTTGCCGATGGACGAATCCAAAACCTCTTGGATGAAGTTCTCAAGGTCCGCCAAGACGCCACCGCTAAGGAGCCACACCTTGCACTTCTTGTCAATTTCGTCGAGCAAGAGGTTGAGAGTGAAATCTGGGAATGTGTGCCGCGCGTTTCTGAGCCATACGTCCCAGGAAACCTTCTCTCGCGAGGCTGCCTCGATCATGGACTCAGTGGCGCCAACTTCCTTCAGCTGCCGCTGAAGAACTGACGCGGCCTTGATGGCTGCGGGGTCTCCCCCTTGCAGCAGCGTCTGGTATACCTGAGTGGAGATGCTCAGAACCTGAAGCAGGTCCTCAAGACCTACTCCTACCGCCAAGTCGATGTCTGTCTTAGATAGCCCGCTGATCGGAGTACAAGACTTCTCCTCAACAAGCGTCACCAAACTTCTGGCAATCCGCTCAACCTCGTGCCGATGCAGCTCGATCTCGGAATGCCTCCAAATTGCGTTATGCGCGGCAATGCCAAAGGCTTCGAGGGTATCGCCGATGTACTGCACGCCTGGCAGCAACGTAAGCTTCTTTCGAGCTGCATCCAACTGCTCAGGCGATAGAGCTTGGTCAGGTGAAACGATTGCCGCGAACTTCTCAATGAGCTGACGCGTGTACTTCTTGCTGGATGCGCCCGCAGCGAGTTCTTCGACGAGGTCATGCACTTCGTCTTTGAAGTGAACGTTGCTGAGGACAGTGACCTCTCGGCATTGATCGCCAAACTCAATCGTGTGCACGAACAGCTTGCCAGCGATACTGTTTCGAATCGCATGTAGCTTTTCGGCCGTGTCAAGCTCGCCCTTCTTCTTCAAAGCAAAGACCCCATCAATGTCCCATTGCTGGTTGGCCTTGCCTTTGGTCTTGACCTGAAAGAAGTGGTACTCGACAACGCCCGCAACGGTTCTGCGCACGACGAAATCGTCGTGGTAGTCGCAGTAGACGCGGTCGACTTCCTTGCCGCTCAGAATTTCGAGCGCCGCGAATGCAGCAGCTTGAAACTGCATCCGAAACCGCACCACGGTATCTCGACCAACAGTTTCGCGCGGCGCCTTCTCATGGATGATGTCCATGGCTTTTGTTTTACTCCCCCAAGATCGCTTATGTACGTTTTGTATCACATTTTTGCATAAGCGCCAGCTTACCCTATCACTCATCCAAAGGGGAATACGACATGGGGCGGCACTGGCCCAATCAGGCATTGAGGCGAGGCGTGGGCAGGGGCTGAGCGTGATGGGCAGGTGCATGCTGTATAAATATACAGCATTCTTTGCAGGATTCTAACCAAAACATTGCAGACTTCAGTTAATTGAGCCTAGCTTCACCAGAAGCGTCGGCCAAGAGCAATGCCCTTAAGGCTTCGCACCCCGGGGGCGAGGGACTGTGTGATGGGGGAGAGCTTGTCAAAGCACTGAACAAGCTGAGAAAAGAGGGGCCGCTGCCAAGAAGTGGGCGGACTTGTGAGTCTTGCGGGGCTGCACCTGGTGGGTTATGGCTGGCCCGACCGATATCGGAAGAGGGTTGCCGGGCAGAATCGAAGTTGGAAGACCGATGTGGGACGAACCGGTGAAAGAGAAGACAGCAAAACGGCAATCAGATCTCAGGCAGATTGGCTGTCTACACGTTTGATTGAAAAGTTGAGGTACGACAAACCTGACATTGGTGAAATTCGGCTATCAGCCTGAAGCCGTCGTTCAAACGTCTGCGGTGGCCTACTGCTGACACACAGGCCTTAAACAACTGATCTGCGAAGAAAGCAAAACAGGTGACGTTGCCCTCGCAATTCACTGCAAAGCCCCTCATTCAACACGTCCCTGCCCCCTTCATCCAGCACGCCTACGTAACCGCTTTGGGCACCTCCCGCACGCCCCCACCTGCTACGATCCCCCCCGGTGCTCAACACACCTTCATAGGCGGAAGTCACTCCCGAAAGTCAGTGGCATTTCGCCCATACGCTTTGTCTTGCCCTGCAACCCAGGGCAAGTCTTGTTTATGGCCGGGCTGCCCGCCGCTGCATAAAGCCATTGCGGCAAAGACAGACGGGCAACCCTATGACCGTGTTGACATAGGAGGCCATTCATGGCTTTGCGATCCCCCTCCCGTGCCGTCCCCGCAGACGACATCACCCCCCAAACCCTCCACTTCGGCGACATCCCGATCCGCACGTTCTCCAAGAACGGCGTGATCTGGTTCCTGGCCAAGGATGTGTTCACCGCCCTGGGAATCTCCCGCCACAAGCTGACCACCGGCAAGCTCGCTGACGACCAGCGCTGCACCGTCCGCCTTGCCAGCGAGCCCGGCCGCAAGCCCAGGCGCGAAGCCTTGGCGGCCGTCAACGCGGACGGCTTGCATGCACTGATCCAGGCCAGCCCCTCACCTGAAGCCAAGCGCTTCAGGCGCTGGGTGCAGCGCAAGGTGCTGGGCGCCAAGGATGCCCCGGCCAAAGACAGCAAACCCAAGTACAAGACCAAGCCCAGGCGCGATGCCAGGCACCCGCCCCAGAGCCTGATCCCGGGGCCTGCGCCCAAGGTCTTGCGCCGCATCCGCACCTGCGATGACCTGTCTTTCACACAGCGCAATGCGAAAGGGGAGCGCATTCAGTGGTTTGTGCCGCCGCGCATGAACAGCGGGCATGAGCACTACGGGATTGGAGAGATCTGGTTCAGCGAGGTGGTGGAGCTGGCGCGCCACAACCCCAGGCATGCCTATGACGCCATGCGGTTTGCGGGGCCGGAGATGGCGCGGTACTGGAACCATGGGCACCCTGACGGCTTCTTTGACCGCATGGCGCGTTGGGCGCTGGGGGCCATTCTTGCCAATGCGCAGGAGCCCGCGCTGCCGTTCGAGCTGCCCTGCCTGGGCTTTGCGCCGCTGGAGGGCATGGAGGCCATGCTGGCGACTGCGGCTGTGCCCCGGCCGTTGCCAGCCCATGTGCAGGAGGCCATCGACAGGCAGGCCTGGCAGGAGGCGGCCGAGTGCCAGCGGCATTACTACGAGCGCCGCCGCCGTGACCTGATGGCGCGGCACGACTGACGCGGGCGTCAAATGCCACTCCTTTACCCCAGGAGTGGCCAGCGGCTGGCCGGGAAGTATTCCGGCGCCTTGATTCCGCAGTGGGTGAAGCCTGGTATTGCGAAGTGACCAGGGCAGGCCAGAGCACCCCGCAAAGGCTGTGGATGAGCGATGTGCCCGGCTTCATTGACCGCCGCGACTATTTCAAGACCGCCGAGATCAGCGGCAACAGCTACATCGCCAAGAGCCGCCTGGGCCGGGTGGTCTTCGAGACTCCGCTGGCGTAGCGCCAAACTGCCCTCGCCATTTCCTGTGCTGGGGGGCGCTCAGGGCAAATCGATCTTCAGCCCGCGCGCGGTCTGCACGGCCACGTGGTGCGCATCCTTCAGGGCCCGGGCCAGCTCTGGATCGGTCTCGTCGAACTCCTTGACCGCAACGCTGCCGATGGTGATCTGGTGCAGCCTGGAGCGATCCAGGCCCCGGTCCAGCAGGACCGCACGCACGTATTGCAGCTGTTGCGCCAGGTGCTGGAAGACATCGTGCCCTGGCAGGGCCAGGGCACGTTGGGCCACCAGCGCCAGGGCGCGGTCGATGTATTCAAGGGGCGTCAATGGGATTCAACCGGTTCATGGAGTGGCTGCAGAGCATGCCAGAGCGCCGCGGGCCCGAGAGGGCAGGCCGCTGGAACCAGGGCACCAGGGGCTCCAGGCTCCCCTGGCCTCACCCGGTGGCTCTCAGAAACTGTCCCAGTCGTCATCGGCCGTGGAGGCCATGGCGACGGGCTTGGCGGCGGCCGTTTTTGCCGGGGCCGCCGGGGCTGCGGGCTTGGCTGCGGCAGCGCTGGGCGCCAGCACCGGGGCACGGCGGATTGCGTCGCTGGTGGTTGGCGCGGCGCTCGCTGCGCGGGCCGCAGTCTGCAGCGGCGCACCATTGCCGCCCGGCAGCCTGAAGACCGAGACCACGCGCACCAGTTGATCGGACTGGTGGCGCAGGCCTGCAGCGGCGCCGGCCATTTCCTCGACCAGGGCGGCGTTCTTCTGCGTGGTCTGGTCGATGTGGGTGATGGCCTCGGCCACCTGGGCGACGCCGCTGTTTTGCTCGGCGCTGGCGTGGCTGATGTCCGAGATGAGCTGGGTGACCTTGCGGATTTCCTCCATGGCCTGTTCCATGGTTTCCCCGGCAAACGCGGCCTCCTGGTTGCCGGTGTGGATTTCGGCCACGCTGTGGCTGATGAGCTGCTTGATTTCCTTGGCGGCCTCGGCGCTGCGGCCCGCCAGGGCGCGCACTTCCTCGGCCACCACGGCAAAGCCCCGGCCATGCTCGCCCGCGCGGGCCGCTTCCACGGCGGCGTTGAGGGCGAGGATGTTGGTCTGGAAGGCGATGGAGTCAATGACGCCGATGATGTCGGCAATCTTCTTGCTGCTGGCGTCTATGCCCTGCATGGTCTGCACGACCTTGCGCACGGCCTGCCCGCCTTCGGTGACGACGCGCTGGGCCTCGCGCGTGATGCGGTCGGCCGATTGCGCGTGGTCTGCGTTGTGGGCCACGGTGGAGCCCAGTTCCTCCATGGCGGCGGCGGTCTGCTCCAGCGCGCTGGCTTCGCTTTCGGTGCGGGCGGCCAGGTCCTGGTTGCCCTGGGCGATTTCCGCGCTGGCCAGGGCCACGCTGTGGGCCTGTTCGTTCACGCTGCCAACCACGCGCGTCAGGCCCGTGCTGGTGGTGTTCATGGCTTCCAGCAGGTGGCCGATTTCATCCTGGCGGTCGCTGGCGATGCGCACGGTCAGGTCGCCATCGGCAATGGCGTAGGCCATGTGGCTGGCCTGCTTCAAGGGGCGCACGATCATGCGGCGGATGAGCCAGAACCATGCCGCCGACAGCAGCAGCACGGCGCCCAGGCCCATGAGGGCGAACTGCAGGACCAGGCTGCGGGTCTCGGACACGGCTTCGTCCACGTAGGCGCTGGTGGCAATGACCCAGTTCCAGGGTGCGTATTGGCTGAAGACGACCAGCTTGTCGCGGGCCTGGGTTTCGCCCGGATTGGTCCAGGGATAGGCCATGCTGCCCTGCTTGCGGTCCAGCATGTCGCGGATGAAGAAGCGGCCATCGCCGTCCTTGGAATCGCTCATGTTCTGGCCTTCCAGGGCGGGATGCACGACCAGTTGGCCGCGCTGGGGGCCGTCTTCGGCATTGAGCACGTAGTAGTAGCCGGTCTGGCCCACCTTGAGCGCGCGGATGGAGTCCTTGAAGTGCTCCAGCAGTTGCGAGAAGTCCTGGCCCACGAAGGCGATGCCCACGGTGGCGCCGGAAGCGTCCTTGAGCGGGCGGTATTGCGTCATGTACTGGCGGCCGAACAGGTGGGCCAGGCCCATGTAGCTTTGGCCGGCCTGGATGGCGGCATAGGCGGGATGGGCGCGGTCCAGCCGGCTGCCCAGCACGGCCGCGCTCTGGTCGCCTTTCTCGTTTTTGAGCGTGGTGGCAATGCGCACGAAGTCGCCCTGCCCCTGGGCCGCAAACACGGTGGCCACGGCGCCGGTGCTGCGCGTGAAGGCCTGCAGGTGCGCATCGTTGCCGTTGAGCGGCTGGCCGTCCAGGCTCAGCACGGGTTCGCCGCCGCTGGTGTCCAGGCTGAGCGTTCCCTGCAGGCTGCGCGCCAGGCTGTCGGCCAGGAACTGGGTGCGCTGGCGCAGCTCCTTGTCGGTGGACTCGACGAAGTTGTGCAGCATCTGGACACCCTGCTGCATCTCGTTGTGCATTTTTTTCTGCAGGGACTTGCTCACATCCCAGGCAATGCCCAGCACCAGCAGCGCCAGGATGGCGGCGACCCAGACAAAATTGGTGAGTGACAGCTTTGCGCCCAATCCTTGGCGGCGCCAGAAACGTTGACCGATGTGCATTGATGCATCTCCTGTGCGGCGTTGTGCGCCGCTGTTGTGCGCGCACAGGCGGGGAATGCCTGCGTGCCAAGCCATGCTGACCAAAGTCAAGCCCTGGTGATTCATGGGCCGAAGCGTATCGACGCTGCCGCATGCGGGATTTGAGATGGGTCAAGGAAGTAACCAAGTGTTGCAACGACAGCGTCCGGCCCATCGCGCCCGGCTTCGGCTGGGTGCGTCGACAATTCCGGTTCCACCGCTTTGTCTGCCGTGTCCCATGTCCAATGCCCGCCTCCCCTCCTTCCGGTTCCTGATCGGCTTCGAGGCCGCAGCCCGCCTGGGCAATTACTCGCGCGCGGCAGAGGAGCTGTGCATTTCCCAATCCGCCGTGAGCCACCAGATTGCGCAGCTGGAGCAGCAGTTGGGCCAGCCGCTGTTCCGCCGCAAGGGGCGCGGCGTGGAGCTGACGGTGGCGGGTCGGCTGCTGCTGGACAGCGTGGGCAAGTCGCTGGACCAGATCCGCCACGGGCTCAGCCGCATAGAGACCTACATGGACGACAGCCTGGTCACCATCGTCTGCCCCGCCCCCGTGGCCAGCGGCTGGCTGCAGCCGCGCCTGGACGGCCTGCTGCAGCGCCACCCCCAGCTGTGCCCCATCGTCTCCACCGACGAGACGGCGCGCTACATCGACGAGCTGGATGTGGACATCGCCATTACCCGCGAGCCGCTGAGGCAGACCGATGTGCTGCAGGTGCCTCTGCTGGCCGACGAGCTGGTGGCCGTGCGCGCGCCCGGGCCGCACACAGGCGCCGGCCTGCTGTGCCTGGAGGAAGACCTGACCAGCGACCGCACCGGCCCCTTCATCCGCCAGCACCTGGGCCGGCTGCGCAAGACCGCCATCTACGACGACGCACGCCTGCTGCTGGACGCGGCGCTGCGCGGGCGTGGCTGCGCCGTGGTATCGCGCCTGCTGGCGGACGAGGCACTGGGCACGGGCCGGTTGCAGTTGGTGGAAGGCATTCCACCCTTTGCGCTGGGCCGCCTGTGGATGTCGCGCATCGAGGGCGAGCCGCGCATGGCGCTGGTGCGCGAGGTGTTTGACTACCTTGTGGAGCAGGCGGTGCCGCTGGCCGAAGCATGAGCTGGGTTGATTGATTACGGCAAAAGATATCAATTTTCAGAATGAATACGGGCTCGGACAATCGCAGCATTCCTCCAAGCACCTGCTGAAGACACCATGCCTTACGCCTTTTCCCGCCGCTGCCTGCTGAACTGCCTGGGCCTGTCGCCCGTGGCGGCCCTGGCCGGCACCGCCGCCGCCCGCTCCACGGCAGCCCGTGCCGAAGGCAGCCGCCAGGACCCGGACAGCCTGGCGACCTGGCACATGCCCGACGAGGGCGACCCGCACCAGTCCACCTGGATGTCCTTCGGCCCCAGCGAGAAGGTCTGGGGCCGCCGCCTGCTGGAGCCCGCACGCGATCACCTGGCCGGCATTGCGCGCGCCATTGCCGCCTTCGAGCCCGTGAACATGCTGGTGCGCGAGTGCGACTACGACCTGGCCGCGCGCCTGTGCGGCAACCGCGTCAAGCTGCATGTGCAGCCCGTGGATGACCTCTGGATGCGCGACACCGGGCCGGTCTTCGTGCGCAAGCTGGGCAGCGGCACTGGCAGCAGCAAGGGCGAACTGGCGGGCGTGGATTTCAACTTCAACGGCTGGGGCGACAAGCAGGCGCATGACAACGATGCCGAGGTGGCGGGCTTTGTCACCGAAGCCGCCAACGTGCGCCACCTGGAGACCGCGCTGGTGCTGGAGGGCGGCGGCATCGAGGTGGACGGCCAGGGCACGGCCCTCATCACCGAAAGCTGCGTGCTCAACCCCAACCGCAATCCGGGCCTGTCGAAAAGCGCCTGCGAGGCCGAACTCAAGCGCCTGCTGGGCCTGCGCAAGATCATCTGGCTGCCCGGCATTGCGGGCCGCGACATCACGGACGGTCACACCGACTTCTATGCGCGCTTTGCCTCGCCCGGCGTGGCGGTGGCGGGCCTGGACGACGACCCGGACTCCTACGACTACGCCGTCACGCGGCGCCATCTGGACATACTGCGCCAGGCCACCGATGCGCGCGGGCAAAAGCTCAGCGTGCAGGTGCTCAAGGGCCCCTCGTCGGTGCGCAGCAAGCTGGAGTCCAGGGAGTTCGCCGCCGGCTACATCAATTTCTATGTGTGCAACGGCGCCGTGATCGCCCCGCAGTTTGGCGATGCCCGCGCGGACGCCAACGCCCGCTCCCTGCTGCGCGAGCTGTTTCCCCGCCGCGAGGTGGTGCAGCTGGACATCGATGCGATTGCCGCCGGGGGTGGCGGCATCCACTGCACGACGCAGCAGCAGCCGCTTTGATGCGCGCCGTGCGGCAATAAGAATCGTCTTAACCTTGGTTGCGCATGGCCGGGCAAGACTGGAGAGCGGTATATCGATCCGTTTTTTCCAGAAATGCAGCCAAAGAGAACGTCCCAGAAACTGTGCGACCCGTGCTACGAATTGCTGAGCAATACAAGCCTGTCAACGCCCCACCCCGGACTGAGGTTCCGCTTTTATTCACTGGAGCAGGACGCCAATTTCGTGAACTATTGCTGCGTGCATTGCCAGGCGCCCCTGGCGATGAAGACAAGCCGGCGCGGGGCACTTCTGGGGTTTCGCCTGATGCCGTCCGAACCGCACTATCGCCTGGGTGAGGGGGACGCCGAGGACGGCAGCCAGGCGCAAGGCCAGGGGCTAAAAGGGTGACCGGCTTGTGCAGCCCGCAGGCCGGTCAATCGAAAAGATGGTGCTCGGCGCAGAAGGCCGCCAGGTCCTGGTTGCTGTCCACGTTCAGCTTGCGCATGGCGGAGTTCTTCTGGAGGCTGACGGTCTTGACGCTGCGCCGCAGGCGTGCGGCGATTTCGGTGATGGACTCACCATTGGCGAAATGCCTGAGGACTTCGAACTCGCGCGGCGAGAGGCTGTTGGCGCGCTCGGCCAGGAAAACGGACCGCTCCTGCCTGGGCGTGTCGGCCTGGAATGAGGGCGAATAGTAGCGGGCATTGAGGCGGACACACTGCAGCGCCGCCATGATCTGGGTGAGCGGCTCTTCCTTGAGCAGCACACCGGCGACGCCGGCGTCATACAGGGCCGAGATGATCATGGGGTTGGAGACGGTCGTCAGCACCAGCACCTTGATGTCCGGGAAGTGGCGTATCAGATAGTCCACGTAGCGCAGGCCATCGCCATAGACATCGTCGCCCGGCATGGAGTAGTCGGTCAGAACCACGTCCAGCGGGTTCGATCTGGCGTATTGCATCAAGGACGATGGCGTGCTGAACGTGGCCACGACCTGGAGATTGGGGTCCTGCTCCAGGAAGTCCTTGACGCCAAGCAGGACCACGGCGTGGTCGTCCACGACAGCAATGCGCAGTTTCAGTTTCATGGGATCGCAAGCAAAGGGTTAGGGCTGGGGCAATTGCGCCATCATGGCGCGAAGGTCGGCCAAGAGGTCGTCCAGCAGGACTGACAGCGCGGCCTGCAGGCCGGGCTCCCGGGTGCCGTTCGGGAGCTGGTCCTCCAGCGACTGGGTGCGCGCGGCAAGCTCCTGCATCCTGGCCAGCAGCAAGGCGCCGCGCATGCGATGCAGCGCCTGCGCGGCCAGGTCGGGCCGGCGCTCCTCCAGGCCACGGGCCAGCATTGCGATGTCGTCGTTCATGCACTGCACGAAGACCTGCCGGTGCGTCTGCAGTACGTTGGGCTCCGACAGGGCCGCAGGCTGCGGGGTATCCCCCACCGGGGTATCGGCCTGGGCAGGCGCCGGACGGAGCCGCTTTTTCGGCGCGAACTTCTCCAGGGTGCGGACCAGCGTGCGCAACTGGATGGGCTTGACCAGCCAGGCATTCATGCCGGCATTCAGGCAGCGGTTTTCCTCGTCCAGCATGGCATTGGCGGTCACGCCGACGATGGGGCAGGCAACGCCCTCCGCACGCAGCCGCTCCGCCAGTTCGTAGCCGTTGAGGTAGGGCATGTTCACGTCCGTCAGCACCAGATCGTGCGGGCGGATGTCCCACAGCGCCAGCGCCTCCTCCCCGTCGTCGGCGACCGTGACTTCGCACCCCAGGCTCTCGAGCTGGCCGCGCAGCGTCACCTGGTTGACGGGATTGTCCTCGGCGACCAGCACGCGCAGGTCGAACAGGGGCAGATCGGAGCCGGAGCCGGCCGAGCGCTGTGCGCCGCCGAGCACTTGCGCAATGCCCAAGCCGATGCTCAGAACGTTGTGCCCGTCAATGCCCCGGTTTTCCGGCGAGGAAAGGTTCAGGTGCGGCCCCGTCCATCCGGGCGCGGGGCTGTCCGCCGGCAACAGGACGTCCAGCAGCAGTTCATCCTTGTCCGCGGCCACCGGAGCGGCGCCCGCCGCGCGGGCCTGGCCGCCCCAGCGCTGCAGCCAGGCACAGATGTTGTCCGTCAGCTCGGGGGGGGGAGTGCGCACCGCGATGCGGGCACCCTTGAGCTCGGGCGCCTCCTCCTCCTCCTGCGCGACGGTCTCCAGCCCCAGCTCGAACCAGAACCGGCTGCCCAGGCCGGGCTCGCTCCAGACCTCGATGGAGCTGGACATCATCCGGGCCAGGCTCCAGCAGATGGACAGGCCCAGGCCCGCTCCACGGGCGGTGCGGCTGCTGTTCTTGACCAGATAAAAGGGCGTGAAAAGCTCGCCATGCAGGGGTTTTTCTATGCCCACGCCCGTGTCGCAGACCTCGAACACCAGCCGGACGTGGGAGGCCGTGCCCGGCACGCTGCGCAGGCGGATGATCACATGGCCGGCCTCCGTGAACTTGATGGCATTGCTGATGAGATTGCCCAGAATCTGGCGGATGCGCACCGCATCGCCCAGCACCGACTCGGGCACCTGCGCGTCCACGCAGGAAAACAGCAGCAGGCCGTTTTGCTGCGCCATGGCGGCATAGGAGCTGGTGCAGTTTTGCACCAGCTCCCGGGGATTGAACGGGGCCTTTTCCAGTTGCAACTGGCCCGCCTCGATCTTGCTGGTGTCCAGGATGTCGCTGATGATCTGCAGCAAGATGGACGAGGAGGCCTCGATACGGTCCACATACTTGCGCTGCAGCTGCGTGAGCTCGGTCAGGCCTAGCAGTTCCAGCGTGCCCAGCGCGCCATACAGCGGCGTGCGGATCTCGTGGCTCATGGTCGCCAGAAAGGTGGACTTGGCCTCGTTGGCCTCGTCCGCCGCGATTCTTGCCCGCTCCAGATTGCTCTCGATTTCTGCGCGCGCACTGACGTCGGCAAACACGCACAGCGTCACATCCTGGCCCAGGTAGCGGGTGGGCGCGTAGGCCACGTAAAGCGTTCGGCCCTGCGCGGTGACCAGCTGCTCCATGGTTCCTGCGGCCCTGGCGTTGACAATTTCATCCAGCGCCGCCCTGTTTTCCGGCGAGCCGGGGCGCAGGTAGCCATCGGCCGAGTGCAGCCACTCCTGCACCAGCGAGTTGCTGAAGATGATCTTTCCACTGCCGTAGGCCACAAGGCAGACAGCCACGGGGGCGGTTTCGATCAGCGTCCTGTTGAATTGATTGCTCTCGACGATGACCCGCTGCGCTTCCTGGGCAGGCGCAATCACCTTGCGGTTGAACCAGCGGGTATAGGCGATACCGGCCAGCAGGCTCAGCAGCAGGGCCAGCACCAGGCCGGCAGAGGGCGCGAACAGCCGGCCCTGGAAAAAGGTGGCGTAGTCCACCTGGTAGTAGCCGGTCCACCGGCCGGAGGCATCCTCGGTCTTGAGGATCAGGCCATTGCGCGTGTACCGCATCCCCGCCTCGTCCACCTGCGGCACCGGGCCGGTGCCCATGAGCACGCCGAAATCCCGGTGCTCCAGCCAGAAAAGATGCCTGGGCAGCGTATGGATGGATCTTTCTATGGCGCTGATGCGCTGGCGGCTGAAAAGGATGGCGGCGTAGATCGGGCTTGTGGCGGCTTCGTCGCCGGCATCGATATGGCTTGAAAAGCCGGCTGCGACCATGCCGATCATCTTTTCCGGGAACTGGGGCGACCGGAACCAGACGATCTCCTGCGCCGGCGCCGTGGAGCCGGCGCCCGGCCGGGCATCGGCGGCCCTGGCCCGCAGATGCGCCTTGACGGCCGCAATCGTGCTGTCGAACATTTCCTGCGTGACGCTCTCGTTGCCTATGGGCACGTCGATGGCCGGCACGCCGATGCTGATCGCCCCGTCCTCCTTGGTGAAGAAGGCAGCGGCTGCAGGGAAGTAGGAGCCTGCCCAGAAGGAGGAATAGCCTGCGGCCAGGGAGCTGCCCAGCGAGAAAAGCCGGTCCGGGAGCGTGTCGCAGGCCGCGCGCGCAGAGCATTGCAGTGAAAAGGGAATGCCACCGATGGCCTCGCGGCCACGGAACATGCGGTAGTCCGCCTGCGCAGGAGCGGGCACGTCGACGATGGTGGCTACTCTCTGGTCCGGCAGCGCTTTCCAGGACTCGTTGCGGCCCTTGAGCCGCCGAAGAAAGATCTCCTGTTCCTGCAGCGAGCCGACGATGGCGGAGAAGTTCAAGGCCAGGCGGCCCTGCTCCTGCTCGAAGATCCTCTCAGAGCCCCACAGCAGCACGGCGATGAGGAAGATCGCAAGGGGAAGCACTCCAAACAGTACCCGGTTCTGCCAGCGTGTGGTGCGTGTGATCTTGCTGAACGGGGAGTCGGGCATGGACGCCTTGCGTGCTTGGGTCAGGTGGGGTTGCCTTGGTGTCGGGGTTCGGATGCCAGCATAAGGGCAAATTCGTTGGCGGGCACCGCGGCGGACAGCAGATATCCCTGCACGCAATCGCAACCGATGCTGCGCAGCAACTCCAGGTCCTGGGTGGTCTCCACCCCTTCCGCCGTCACCGTCAGGCCCAGTTGCCGCCCCAGCTGCACCGACGACGTCAAGGCCGCAGTGCGCACCTCGTCACCCGCGGCGCCGGCCACGAAGGCCCGGTCGATCTTCAATTCGGTGAAGGGCGTGGAGATGAGGCTGTACATCGAGCTGTAACCCCGCCCGTAGTCATCCTGGGCCAGGCCGAAGCCTTTGAGCCGCAGGCGGCTCGCGCACATGTAGTAGTTGGCGGGTATGCCGACGGCCTGGTCCTCCAGCAGCTCGAACGTGATGTTCTCCGCAGCGATGCCGCACCGGGCCGCCATGTCGTGCAACTCATCCGGCAGGCCGATATCGTCCAGCAGCGGTATCGGCAGGTTGACGGACACAGGCACGACATGTCCGGCACTGCGCCAGGCCAGGTGCGCCGACATGGCGTCTTCCATCATCCGCACCAGCAAGGCATGGTCCAGGCCATGGAACCGGATGGCGGACATGAACGAGCCCGGCATCATGAATCCGAACTGCCGATCGTTCCAGCGCGCCAGCGCTTCCACACCGACGGTGTGGCCCGTGAGCAGGGATTTCTTGGGCTGGAACCAGGCCTGTATGGTTTTCTCCTCCAGCGCCTGGATCAGGTGTGCCTTGGCGAAAATCGGCCGTTCCTTGATGCCTGGAGCGCTTTTCCTCTCGTAGGCACGCAAGGACCTGAGTTGGCTGGCCAGGACCTGGACATGGTCCGCACCGAACGGCTTTTGAAACATCCCGACGACGGAAAAACCGGACTCCTTGGCCATGAGACTGACACTGTTCATCAACCGGCGCGAGCAGGAGCTGGATATGACGAGCATGGGATGCAGGCCACGCTGGCTCAGTTCATTGATGAACTGCAGGCCGTCCATGTCGGGCATTTTCAGGTCGGTGATGACGAGGTGGAATCCGCCATCGCGCAGCATTTGCAGTGCATCGCGTGCGTTGCAGGCAATGTGCGTGTCCACGATTCCCGCCTCCATGAGCAGGCTGCGCGTGTGCTCGCAGCACAGGGCGTGGTCGTCAAGAATGAGTACTTTGAATGTCGACAGCATGGGATCAGGTCCTGCATTGCTTGATGTGGTTCAGGGTGGTGCGCAGCACCGCCAACGTGAATGGCTTGCACAGCAGGCTGTCGAAGCCGGCCGGCAGTCCGTCGCCCTGCCCTTGCGCCTGCGTTTGCGTCTGCCCCTGCGGCTGCGCGTTGGCCGTCAGCCCGACGATCGGGCGGCCGTAGCCACGCTTTCTGAGCGCACGCGCCAGGGCCAGGCCGTCCAGCAGCGGCATGTGCAGGTCGGTGAGAACGGCGTCGAATTCGAGCAGGCCGGGCATGGACAGCGCATCCTGCCCATTGCTGGCCTGCTGGACCTCGCAGCCCAGCACCTGCAGTTGCTCTCGCAGGATGATTCTGTTGATGGGGTTGTCCTCGACGATGAGCACGCTCAGCCCCATCGGCTCGTGGACCTGGGGAACGGCGGCGTACAGGTCAGGGCGCGCGCCCGGCGCAATGCCCTGCTGGGCCATGCCCAGCGCCTGGCCCACGGCCAGCACGCCAGGCATGCTGGTTTCCCACACACGGGCCTGCAGGGTTTCGCGGGGGACCTCGCCCGGCGCCAGCGCCACAACGCATTTGCCCGTCCATTGCGGACGGCGCACCGACCGTGGCCAGGCTTGCACCAGCACCGCCTGTTCATTGGAGCCCTGCACCTGCTCCCGGTAGGGCTGGGCCATGGCGCCCCAATGCCGAAGCCAGGCGCACAGGTTGTGCACGACTTCCGGAATGGCGCCATCCACGTAGACGGTGTGCGGCAACAGGCTGGGCACTGCCTCATAGCCTGCCGCGCTCTCGCGCGGCAGGCGCAGCTCGAATGACACGCAGGTCCCCAGTCCCGGCTGGCTGGCGGCCGTCAGCCGCCCGCCCATCTCCTGGCTGAGGCGCAGGCAGATGGACAGACCCAGGCCCGCGCCCTGGACCTGCTGCTGCGTGGCCGCATGGGCACGGAAGTACGGGTCGAACAGGAAGGGCTGCTGCTCCGGCTCGATGCCGATGCCCGTGTCCTGAACCTGGAACCGCAGGTCGGTGCCTTCCTCGCTCTCTCCCATGACCTGCAGGCGGATGGCCACATGGCCGGAGAACGTGAACTTGATGGCATTGCCCACCAGGTTGTCCAGGATCTGCCGCAGCCGCAAGGCATCGCCCACCAGCAGGGGCGGCGTTTTCACATCGGAGACGGCATACAGCTGCAGCCCCTTTTGCTCGGCACGCGACAGCAGGCCCGCGGCCACGCTGTCGAGCAGTTCGGTGGCCGAGAACGCATGGGCCTCCAGTTGCAGCCGGCCCGCCTCGATGGCCGACAGGTCCAGGCTGTCGTTGACGATGCGCAGCAAGGAGGCCGACGCCTGCTGCATGGCCCCCAGGTAGCGGGTCTGTTCGGAAGGAGCCCTGGACAGCGCCAGCAGCTCCAGCGTTCCCAGGATGCCAAAGAGCGGCGTCCGTATTTCATGGCTCATGGTGGCCAGAAATTGCGTCTTGGCCTGGCTTGCCGATTCGGCGCGCAGCTTGGCATCGACCAGCGCTGCCTGCGCCTGCCTGAGCGCCGTCACATCGCTGACCAGGCAAAAAACCACCGGCTCGCCGGCGTGGGTCGTGGGCGTGGTGCGGACCTCCACCAGTCGACCGTCTCCCAGCACCAGCTCGCGCCGGCCCTGCTGCGCGCCCGCGGCAACGGCATGCTCGAACCACGAAGAATCACTGCACACCCACTGCCGCGCCAGTCCGTTGGACAGCAGCAGGCTGCGATCGCTGCACCGCACCAGCGCCAGGCCCACGGGGGCCGTGTCCAGCAGCTTTCGGCAGAGCGCATCACCGGCGGCGCAGGTGCCTGCCCGGCTCCAGGCCGAAGCCGGCACGCCGCGGCGCAGCCGGCGCACGCACCATGCAAGTGCAGCCATGAAGGCAAGTCCCAGCGACACGGACCACAGCAGCAGCCAGACATGGGCCCTGACCAGCTGCCGCGCGGGCTCCCAGCGGCCTGCAAGCCATCCGGCGTTGTTCGCGGATTTGCGCAGCAACAGGGATTCGGGAAGCGCCCGGCCTGCCTGCATCAGTGAATGGAGCGGCCCGGGCTGGCCCTGCGGTGCGCTGGCGCGCCACGGCCAGGCATAACCGGCTTGCGTGTGGATGGCTGCGTGCGTGGCCCCCACCGCAGCGTCCAGCAGCAGGAAACATCGGTCCATGAAAAACAACTGAATGTCTCGCACGGGCACATGACCGAGGCTGCGCGACGGCGTCGCCGGGGCGGCGGCGTCCCTGCCGCCGTGACCGGCACAGGCCAGCATGGCCATGATCGCCAGTGCAAATGCCATCAAGTCACGCCGTGCCAGGGACAGGCCCAGCCTGTGATGTGTCGATCTGGAAGAAAACAAGAGAGCTTGAAACTGGCGCATTGCCGAATCTTAGGAATCAGAAGGCGAATTTGGACTAAGAATTTTCTTAATGCTGAAACCTCTTGCACGCCGCCTCTCCAAAGAGCGATTTCAAGCATCGATCCGCCATCGGAAAATCGTCAGATTTCTTTGAAGATGCCATTATTCCTGTCACTTTAAGAAAATTCTTAAACCAATATTCCGATGCCCTGGAGATCATTGCCGGATTGATTCATCGACAAAGGCTGCTCCGTTTCTGACCACCCCTGTGATATTGAACACAGACGTCGCGCATGCAGAATGCCAGCGCTATTTCACGTCCTGTATTGCGCAATATCCAGAATGCGTTTCGGCGGCCCATTTCAGGGGAAGTAAAAATGGCAATGAGGATATACAGGCAACGATTCACTACCAGGCCGGCAAGCAGGCCGCTGCGCCTGCTCGCCCTGGCGTTGCTCTTGCAAGGCTGTGTCGCCACGGCCCATGCATGGACCGTCGTGGTGGACAGCGCCGCCGACGCAAGCGGCCCGTGCGCCAGCACCGGCCTGGGACCCTGCTCCCTGCGCGACGCCATCACCTACGCCAACGCCAACCGCAACAAAGGGGGCGACAACCGCATCGAGTTCAGCATCGGTGCGGGGGGAGAGCAGACCATCGTCACCCAAAGCAACTGGAATGGCAGCCTCATGCAGCCCATTGCACCGGCCACATCACTGACGGTGGACGCCAGCACGCAACCCGGCTATGAGGACCACTTGCCACGCCGCCCCCTGATCACGCTGCAGGCAGGCAGCTCCGAGTTCGGTATAGGGCTTGAGCTGGCAGGCGCCATCACGGTGCGCGGTCTGGCGATAGGCGGCTTCAGCACGGCCCTGACGGTGACAGGCGACGGCAACACCGTGCTGGGCTGCCACATAGGCGTTGACGCATCGGGAACGGTTGCCATGGGCAATCGCAGCAACATTATTGTCAACTCCGGCAACCGCAACCGCATCGGCAATCTGGATATTGGCGGGCGAAATGTCATTTCCGCGGCGGAAAATTCCGGAGTATGGCTTTCCTGGCCGGGCGTCGGTACGGAAAACATCATTCAGGGAAATTACATAGGCACCGATATCACCGGCAATGTGGCGCTGGGAAACCAGGGAAACGGCATCAGCGTGGCATCCGGATTTACCGGCACGCTGATCGACAGCAACCTCGTCTCCGGCAACGTCAGGGAAACCGGTGGTTCCTCCGGTATTTCCATTTCCGGCTCGCACACGCTGGTGACCCGCAACCGTGTCGGGACCAATGCAGCCGGCACGGCCATGATTGCCAACAATGGGCCAGGCATTGCCGTATTCTTTTCGCCGGAAGGCGGACATCGCATTGGCACAGGCCCTGAAGACGGCAACCTGGTTGCCGGAAACAAGGAAACGGCCATTGAATTGAATGGAAACTACGCCGCACGCAACTCGAATACCCTGATTGCCGGGAATATCGTGGGAACCAGCCTGGATGCCAGCACCATGCTGCCCAATCAATGGGGCATCGTCATCAAGGATTCGGACGAGGTGACCGTGCGCGGAAACATCGTCGGTGGCAGCAAGGCGTCCGGCATACAGTTCCAGGGCGCCGGCAAGAACAACCTCGTGCAGGGCAACTACGTGGGCGTCAGTCCCCAGGGAACCGCCCTGCCCAATGGGGAAGGCGTTTCCTTTTTCCAGAAGGCCCATGACACCCTGGTCGGCGGTGACGACGCGGCACATGCCAACGTGATTGCGCACAACAGGCTGTTCGGCGTGGGATTGCGGGGGGACGAAGTCAAGGGCGTCTCCATGCTCGGCAATGCCATCTACGGCAACACCGAGGGAGGCATCGCACGAACCAGCCTGGCCAACGGAGATCCTGCCGAGCCGGTGCTGCTCACGGTGACGCCCGACGGCCTGTCCGGCACGCTGGACAGCGTCGCCAACGAGAGCATGCGCATCGAGTATTTCTCGACGCCCAGGCTGCCCGACGGGCTGGTGGAGCGCGCCGCCGGCAAGGTTCTGCTGGGCTCGCAGACCGTTACCACCGATGCCTCCGGCCATGCGCCCTTGGCGTTCAAGGGCGCCATGCCCCCGGGCGACCAGGCCGCTGTCACGGCGACCGCCACCCGGATTTCCACCGGCGACACCTCGCGCTTTTCCAACGCGATGGCGGCCAACGCCGCCCCCGTGGCGCTGCCGCAAGCCGTCACGACGCCGCAGGATACGGCGCTGTCCATCACCCTGGCTGGCACGGACTTCGAGTCGGACCCGCTGCGCTTCGAGATCACCACCGGCCCCGCCCATGGCGGCATCAGCGGCTTCGATCCCCAGACGGGCACGCTGGTCTACACGCCGGCGGCCGGCTACTCCGGGCCCGATACCTTCGCATTCACGGTATCCGACGGGCACCAGAGCGCTGCCGCACCGGCGGCCGTGTCCATCGAGGTGGTCGCTGCCGATCCTCCCGACCCGGGCCCGGGCACCGATCCCGACCCCGGTCCGGGCACGGACCCAGGGCCCGGTCCCGGCCCCGGAAATGTCCAGGCCGTTCCCGGCCTGGGCCAGGGCGGCATGCTGGCGCTGCTGTGCGGCATGGCCTATCTGGCCAGCCGCAGGATGAGGAAAAGGCAGGCCTGAGCCTGCGGCGGGCGCAGTGGTCCCCGCGCAAACGTCAGGCCGGCAGCCAGCGCAGCCAGCTCGGCCGCCAGGTCAGGGTGAAGGCAATGGCCAGGGCGGCAGCGGCCAGCGTCATGATCCAGACCAGGGAGGCCATGGAGGCATGGTCCACCGCCAGGCACAGTCCCAGCGAGGCGGCCAGGCCTGAGACGCCCAGCCAGCGCAGCAGCCTGACCTTGCCATCGGGCTGGGGCATGTCGCCGTGCACCTGCTCCCAGTGCACGTCCTTGGCCAGCGCAAACCAGCCCATGCCGGCCAGCGATGCTGCAAAGGCGGCGGCCAGCAGCAGTGCGTCCATCAGTCCCTCAGACATGGGCCACCTCCGCGGCACGCGAGGGCATGGCGGGCACGGCGCGCGTCTTGAGCTTGCGCGCCACCACCACGGCCAGCACGGCACTGGCCAGCATGAACAGGTCCACGCCGGCCACGGGCCAGTAGCCCGCGCCCAGGGTCTTGAACAGATGGTCGCCCGTGGTCAGCCAGTTCAGCAGCACGGCCGTGACGGCCATGCCGGCCACGGCCCAGCACTGCTCGCGCCAGGCAGGATTGGGCAGGCCCCGGGCCACGGGGGCGCTGCGCACAAAGGCATGCGCCATGGCCAGCAGCCAGACGGCCCAGAAGAAATAGCGCTCCATGTCGCCCCGGCCCGGCCAGCCCTGGGGCATGGCCTCGGGCAGCAGGCGGTTGGAAATCAGCATGCCCAGGGCGGCCACCAGCATGCCGGTGACGGTGGTGACGGCCAGGGCATCGACCACGCGCGCGCCCTGCACGCCCTGCTTGGCGTGCTGCTTCTTGCGCTTTTCCACGAAGAAGACAAAGCCGGTGGCAATGCAGGCGCAGCCGGCCAGGCCACCGAGCACGTACAGCCAGCGCAGCAGCCAGTGGCGGAAGTGCTGCAGGTGCAGGCCGGTGAGGAAGGTGTTGAGGCTGTCCACGGCCGTGCGCGGCGGATCTTCGCGCAGCAGCGCGCCCGTGCTGGCCTTGAAGTGGATGCCCTCGCCCGTGAGCGCGATGCGGTCGGTGCCTGCGCGGTAGACGCTGACGTAGCCGTTGGCATCGCCCACATGGGTGACGGACAGGAAACCCACGTCGCCGGCCATGCCCTTGGCGGCCCAGCGGCGCTGCGCCTCGGCCACCATGGCGTCCACCGAGGCCACGGGCGCGGCCACGCCGGCGCGGTCGTGCGGCAGGCCGGTTTCCTCGGCCTCCATTTTTTCGTGCAGCTCGTGCAGCGGCTCCAACTGGGTGTGGGTGATGGGGAAGTAGATGCCCGCAAAGATCACCAGCCCCGTGAAGGCGAAGAAGAAGTGGAAGGGCAGCGCCACCACGCCCGTCATGTTGTGCAGGTCCAGCACGCTGCGCTGGGTGGCCTTCTTCGGACGGAAGGTGAACAGCTCGCGGAAGATCTTGCGGTGCATGACCACGCCGCTGACCAGTGCCACCAGCATGATGAGAGCGGCAAAGCCCACGATCCAGTAGCCAAGGCCCATCCAGTTGAGCGTCAGGCTGTAGTGCAGCGGGTAGAAGAACTGGCTGCCGATCTTGAGGTGGTCGTCCGGCAGGGACTCGCCATTGCGCGGGTCGATGGTGCGCATGGCCCAGATCAGGGTCTCGGGCTTCTTGGCGTTGGCCACCTCGTAGCCGGCGAACAGGCCCAGCACCGGGTCGCGGTGGGTGGTGTAGGCGCCCCAGCGCTGGGGCGTGTCGAAGCGCTCGGGCAGCGGGCCGTTGACCTCGCCGCGCATGGCCTCGCGCGCCTGGGCGTTGGGCTGCATGGACTCGAAGACCGGCTTGAGGATCTGGTCGTACGAGGGCATGGGCGTGGGCTCGAAGCGCGAGGCCGGAATGGCCCAGCGGTCGATCTCGCGGTCGAACACCGACAGCGCGCCAAAGAAGAACGCGGCCATGAGCACGAAGCCGAGCACCAGCCCGAACCAGGTGTGCAGCCAGGCCATGGAAAGGCGGAAATTCTGGAACATGGGAAGCGATCTCCAGTTCAGGGCAGCAGCATCTGCTGGAGCAGCGATGCGCAGCCGGTCATGACAATGCCGCCACCGGCCAGCACGGCCCAGACGCGCGGGAGGCTCTGCGCCGCAAAGGCCCAGAGAAACACCGTCAGAAACACCAGGAAGCCGAGGATGTAGCCCAGATGCTCGGCATCGTGGAACTCCATTCCGGCGGCAAACATCAGCACCACGCCCAGGGCGATGAAGCCCCAGGTGAAGGCATAGCCGCCGAAGATGGCAGCTGCAATGCGAACCAAAATAGTTTTCATTTACACAGAAAAATACAGTTGTGCACCAAGTTCTCGGGGCGCATTATCCCCGAGGGTTGTTAAAACCTGTAATCGGCTGTGGTCTGTGGCGCCTGTCTTCTGTGCGTGGCGTCTCTAGGCAGCCTGGCCTGCCGCCTGCGCCTTGGCCTGCGGCGCCGAAGGCTTGAGCGTGGGCGGCGCGAACTGGAAGGTGTGGGCGCTGGCGCCCGGCCAGTAGAGCTTGAACACGCTGTGCTGCTTGTCCAGCGGCCCCAGCAGCGCGCCGGGCTCCACGCGCAGGACCAGGTTGGCCAGCTGCCGCACCTCGGTGTCGGAGATGCGCCGCACGATGTGGTGGGACGTGATGTCGCAAGGGTGCTCCAGGCCCGCAGCCTGCACCAGTTCCTGCAGCGCATGCAGGGTCTTGTCATGAAAGTTGGCCACGCGCGTGGCCTTGTCGGGCACGACCAGGGCCTTCTGGCGCGCCGCGTCCTGCGTGGCCACGCCCGTGGGGCAGTGGCCGGTGTGGCAGTTCTGCGCCTGGATGCAGCCCAGGGCCATCATGAAGCCGCGCCCGGCGTTGCACCAGTCGGCGCCCAGCGCCATCATGCGCGCGATGTCGAAGGCCGTGATCACCTTGCCGGCCGCGCCCATCTTGATGCGGTGGCGCAGGCCCACGCCGATCAGCGTGTTGTGCACCAGCAGCAGCCCTTCCTGCAGCGGCACGCCCACGTGGTCGGTGAACTCCACCGGCGCCGCGCCCGTGCCGCCCTCGGCGCCATCGACCACGATGAAGTCCGGCGTGATGTCCGTCTCCTGCATGGCCTTGACGATGGCGAACCACTCCCAGGGGTGGCCCACACAGAACTTGAAGCCCGTGGGCTTGCCGCCCGACTTCTCGCGCAGGCGGGCGATGAAATGCATCATCTCCACCGGTGTCTTGAAGGCACTGTGGCTGGACGGGCTGATGCAGTCCACGCCCACGGGCACGCCGCGCGCGGCGGCGATCTCAGGCGTGACCTTGGCGCCCAGCAGCATGCCGCCGTGGCCGGGCTTGGCGCCCTGGCTGAGCTTGATCTCGATGAGCTTGACCTGCGGGTCGGTGGCGTTGGCGATGAATTTTTCTTCGTTGAAGCTGCCATCGTCGTTGCGGCAGCCGAAGTAGCCCGAGGCCACCTCCCAGATCAGGTCGCCGCCGTGCACGCGGTGGTGCTGGCTGATGGAGCCCTCGCCCGTGTCGTGCGCAAAGCCGCCCATCTTCGCGCCCTTGTTCAGCGCCAGGATGGCATTGGCCGACAGCGCGCCGAAGCTCATGGCCGAGATATTGAAGATGCTGGCGCTGTAGGGCTGGGTGCAGGGCGAGGCGCCTTCATCGGCGCAGCCGATGGTGATGCGGAAATCATGCGAGGCCAGCTTGGTGGGCTGCATGGAATGGTTCACCCATTCATAGCCCTGGGCCGTGACATTGAGCTGCGTGCCCAACGGGCGGCTGTCCGGGTCGCCCTTGGCGCGCTGGTACACCAGGGAGCGCTGGGCGCGCGAGAACGGCAGCGCCTCATGGTCGGACTCGATGAAGTACTGGCGCATCTCGGGCCGGATGAACTCCAGCAGGAACCGCAGGTGGCCGATGATGGGGTAGTTGCGCAGCACCGAATGGCGCACCTGGGTCATGTCGCGCACGCCCAGCAGCGCCAGCGCGGCGCACACGCCAAAGCCCAGCCACCACCACACCCCTCCCCACACCAGCGCCGCCACCAGCAGCCCCGCGCTGCCGACCAGGCTCAGGCAGAACGTGGTGTAGCGCAGCGGCACCCATGCGGGCAGGCGATGAACCGGGGAGGCAGACGTTGACATGGCGTGGGTCCTTGGGGGCGTGTTGACGATCTTGTGCATGCCGCGCCGTCGAGGGCGCGCTGTGCACAAGGGTAACCCACGATCCGCGTCAGCCCTGGCGCGGCCGGGCGCCGGCGCCCGTTGCCTGCGCGGCGGCAGGCAGCACGAACCGGAAGCTCGCCCCCTGCCCCGGCTGGTCCACCAGTTCGATGCGGCAGCCGTGCAGCTCCAGCATGCGGTGGACGATGCGCAGGCCCAGTCCGCCGCCGCGGCGGGCGCCGCCCACGGTGAAGGGCCGCTCGAACAGGCCTTCGCGCAGATCGGCCGAGATGCCGGGGCCGGTGTCGGCCACGGTGACTTCGACCGCGTTGCCCGCTGCCGCCAGCACCACCTGGATGCTGCCGCCGCCGGGCGTGTGGCGCAGCGCGTTGTCCAGCAGGTTGCCCAGCACGCGCTCGATCATGCCCAGGTCGGCCTGGACGACGGGCAGGCGGGGCGGGAAGTCGGCCCGCAGCGCCACCTGACGCGCCTCGGCACGCAGCTCGAATTTCTGGAACACGTCCTGCACCAGATCGGGCATGGAAAACGGCTCCGGCTCGGGCTGGACAAAGCCGTATTCCAGGCGCGCCAGCTCGAACAGGCTTTGCGCCAGCTCGCCCACCTTCTGGCTCTGGGCCAGGGCAATGCCCAGGTAGCGGCGGCGCTCGGTGGCGTCGAGCACGGCGTCCTTGAGCAGCAGCGTTTCCAGGTAGCCGTGCAGGGACGACAGCGGCGTGCGCAGGTCGTGCGAGACGTTGGCGATGAGTTCGCGCCGCTCCTGGTCCTGGCGCGTGAGCGCCCGCCACTGCTCGCCGATGCGCGCCACCATGCGGCGGTAGGCCGAGTCCAGCACGGCGATCTCGTCACGGCTGTCCTGTGCGGCGCCGGGCTGGGGGGCCGGCAGGTCCGGGGGCGCGCCATGGATGTCGAAGCCGGCCACCTCTTCGGTGAGCCGGCGCAGCGGCCGCGTGATCAGCGCAAAGGCCACCAGGCCCGCCACCAGGCACAGCAGCGCCACCATGCCGATGGACCACAGCGCCGTGCTGAGCACCGAGTTGGCCGAGCCCTGCGCCACCAGCTGGTCATGCGCCTCGCCCTGCAGCACCACGTAGATGAAGCCCACGTCCTTGCCGTTGACGCGCAGCGGCGCCGCGCTGAAGACCTTGCGGCCTTCGACGCTGCGCGGGTCGTCGCCCAGGATGGGCAGGGTGCCGCCTTCCAGCAGCCGGTGCACGGGCGCCAGGTCCACGCGCTCGCGGCGCACGCGGCCGTCGGGGGCGGCATGGCCGGCAATGCGGCCGTCGGCGTCCAGCAGGTAGACCTCCACGCTGGGGTTGACCAGCATGAGCTGGTTGAAGAAGCTGCGCACGGCGCCGGGCATGAGGCCGTTGGCGTCGGTCAGCTGGGCATCGCGCGCAATGCTTTCGGCCACGTCGCGCGACAGGCCCTGCACCACTTCCAGCTCGTGCATGCGGCTGGCGCGCAACTGCATCCAGGCCGAGGTGCCGCTGCACACCAGCAGCAGCACGGCAAAGACCAGGGACAGGCGCTGGGTCAGTGTCAGGCGCAGCTTCATGTCAGGCGCCCTCCCCCGCCTCGGCGAACTTGTAGCCGCGCCCCCAGACGGTGAGGATGCGCGCGGGCTGGGCAGGGTCGGCCTCGATCTTGGCGCGCAGGCGGTTGATGTGGGTGTTGACGGTGTGCTCGTAGCCTTCGTGCTGGTAGCCCCAGACGGCGTTGAGCAGGTCCATGCGCGAGAACACCTTGCCGGGCTGGCGCGCAAAGAAGTACAGCAGATCGAACTCGCGCGGGGTCAGGTCCAGCCGGGCACCATGAAGCCGGGCATCGCGCGCCACGGGGTCCATGGCCAGGCCGGCGATGGTCAGGCTGCCGGACTCCAGCCGGGCATTCTGGGCCAGCGCCTCCACGCGGCGCAGCAGCGCCTTGACGCGCGCCACCAGTTCCAGCACGGAAAACGGCTTGGCCAGGTAGTCGTCGGCGCCGATCTCCAGGCCCAGGATGCGCTGCACCTCGCTGGAGCGCGCGCTGATGATGATGATGGGCGTGTAGCGCGCCATGGCGCGGGCGCGGCGGCAGATCTCCAGGCCGTCCACGCCGGGCAGCATGATGTCCAGCACCAGCGCGTCCCAGCCGCCGCGCTCCAGTTGGCGCAGGCCGTCGTCGCCACGCGCGCAGTGCATGACTTCCAGGCCTTCGTCGCGCAGGTGCAGCGTGAGCAGGTCGGCGATATGGGCGTCGTCCTCGACGAGAAGTACGCGGCGCGTGGCGGTCATCGGATGCGGTTTCCTGGAAGTGGCGGGAGTGGCTGCCATTGTGCGCAATACCGGGGCCGGGAGTTATCACGAATCTTTGAACTCTGCGTGAAGACTTCGGGAGGCCGCCGCCCTAACCTGACTGGCATCGCATCGTTTTCAGACGCAAAGAACCTTCAGGAGCACACCATGACCACCAGACGCCATCTTCTGTGGACTGCAGGCGCCGGCACCACCGCCGTGCTGGCGGCCAGCCTGTTCCCGCGCCGCGCACCGGCCGCCGCCTCCAGCGAAATCTTCGAGGTGAGCTACAGCGACGCCGAGTGGCGTGCCCGGCTCACGCCCGAGCAGTACCAGATCCTGCGCAAGGAAGGCACGGAGCGCGCCGGCACCAGCCCCCTGAACAAGGAGCACCGCGCCGGCACCTTTGCCTGCGCGGGCTGCGCGCTGCCGCTGTTCTCGTCCAAGACCAAGTTCGACAGCGGCACGGGCTGGCCCAGCTTCTGGCAGCCGCTGGACAAGGCCGTGGCCACGCGCCAGGACCGCACCTACGGCATGCTGCGCACCGAGGTGCATTGCCGCCGCTGCGGCGGCCACCTGGGCCATGTCTTCGACGACGGTCCCAAGCCCACGGGCCTGCGCTACTGCATGAACGGGCTGTCGCTGACGTTCACGCCCCAGCCAGCCTGAACCCGGGAGCCACGCCATGCTGCTGATCGTCCTGGCCTATCTGGGCGGGGTGCTGACCATCGTCAGCCCCTGCATCCTGCCGGTGCTGCCCTTCGTCTTTGCACGCGCCGACCAGCCCTTCGCCAAAAGCGGCCTGCCGCTGCTGGCGGGCATGGCGCTGACCTTCGCCCTGGTGGCCTCGCTGGCGGCCGTGGGCGGCGGCTGGGTGGTGGCCGCCAATGAGTACGGCCGCTGGCTGGCCCTGGGCCTGGTCGCCGTGTTTGCGCTGACCCTGCTGTGGCCCGGCCTGTCCGAGCGGCTGACGCGGCCGCTGGTGGCGGCGGGCTCGCGCCTGTCCGAGCGTGCCCAGGGCACGGACGGCGGCGCCCGCCCCGGCGCCTCGCTGCTGCTGGGCGTGGCCACGGGCCTGCTGTGGGCGCCCTGCGCGGGCCCCATCCTGGGCCTGATCCTCACGGGCGCCGCACTGCAGGGCGCCAACACCACCTCCAGCCTGCTGCTGCTGGCCTATGCGGCCGGTGCGGCCACCTCCATGGCGGCGGCCCTGCTGCTGGGCGGCAAGGTGTTTGCGGCGCTCAAGCGCATGCTGGGCGCGGGCGAATGGGTGCGGCGCGGGCTGGGCGCAGCCATGCTGGCCGGTGTGGGCGCGATTGCGCTGGGGCTGGACACGGGCGTGCTGGCGCAAGTGTCCACGGCCTCCACCGGCGGCCTGGAGCAAAGGCTGGTGGACCGCCTCATCGGCAGGCCCGAGGGCGGCGCCATGGCCATGCAGGCCGGTCCCGCAATGATGGCCGCCGTGGACAGGGGCTCCGGCGCTGGCCCGGCCATGATGGCCGCAGGCGGCGCCATGCGCATGGCCGGCGGCCCGTCCCGCGCCGCCCTGCCGGACGAAGGGCTGGCCCCTGCGCTGGACGGCGCCACCGACTGGCTCAACTCCACCCCGCTGACGGCCGAACAACTGCGCGGCAAGGTGGTGCTGGTGGATTTCTGGACCTATTCCTGCATCAACTGCCTGCGCACCCTGCCCTATGTGAAGGCCTGGGCCGAGAAGTACCGCGACCAGGGCCTGGTGGTGGTGGGCGTGCATGCGCCGGAGTTCGCCTTCGAGCGCAAGCTGTCCAACGTGGAAAAGGCCATCAAGGACCTGGGCATCAGCTACCCCGTGGCCGTGGACAACGGCTACAAGATCTGGCGCGCCTTCAACAACCAGTACTGGCCGGCGCATTACTTCATCGATGCCCAGGGCCGCATCCGGCACCACCACTTTGGCGAGGGCGGCTATGCCGAGTCCGAGCGCGTGATCCAGCAACTGCTGCAGGAAGCCGGATCGAAGCAGGTGGACCAGGGCCTGATCGACGTGCAGGCCAAGGGCGTGCAGCAGGCAGCCGACATGGCAGCCGTGCGCTCGCACGAGACCTACCTGGGCTATGAGCGCGCCGAGCAATTTGCCGCCACGCCTGCCGCCGTGCACAACCAGGCCACCGCCTATGCCACGCCCGAGCGCCTGCCGCTGAACGCCTGGGGCCTGAGCGGCCAATGGACGGTGGGCCCCGAAAGCGCCACGCTGGACGGCGCCACCGGCCGCATCACCTACCGCTTCCAGGCACGCGACCTGCACCTGGTGCTGGGCCCCGGCAGCGATGGCAAGCCCGTGCGCTTCAAGGTGCTGATCGACGGCAAGGCGCCCGGCGCCTCGCGCGGCATGGACGTGGCCGCCGACGGCAGCGGCAGCGTGACCGAGCAGCGCCTGTACCAGCTGGTGCGCCAGGACGGCGGCGCAGCCGAACGCACCTTCAGCATCGAGTTCCTGGACCCCGGCATCTCCGCCTATGCCTTCACCTTTGGCTGATCCCTGGCCACTTCACTTTCACCGGAGAGACACCATGACCAACGATTCCACCCTCGCCACCGCACCCCGCCGCCGCGGCCTTCTCCAACTGCTGACCGGCAGCGCCGTGCTGCTGGGCGGCGCCCTGCTGTGGCAGGGCAGCAACCTGCAGGCGGCCGAGCAGGCCGTGCGCATTCCACCACCCGCGCAGGATGCGCCCGCCACGGGCCAGGGGCCGCAGAAAGCCATCTTTGCGGGCGGCTGCTTCTGGGGCGTGCAAGGCGTGTTCCAGCATGTCAAGGGCGTGCAGCGCGCCGTCTCTGGCTACAGCGGCGGCACGGCGGCCCAGGCCTCGTATTCGGCGGTGAGCAGCGGACGCACCGGGCATGCGGAGTCGGTCGAGGTCACCTATGACCCGGCCCAGGTCAGCTACGGGCAGCTGCTGCAGATCTACTTTTCCGTGGCCCATGACCCGACCCAGCTCAACCGCCAGGGGCCGGACACGGGCACGCAGTACCGCTCGGCCATATTCGCCACCGACGCCGCCCAGCTCAAGACCGCCCAGGCCTACGTGGCCCAGCTGGACGCGGCCAAGGTCTTCGGCAAGCCCATCGTGACCCGGCTGGAGGACAAGCCCAGCTTCTTCCCGGCCGAGAACTACCACCAGGACTTCATGACCGAGAACCCGCGCCATCCCTACATCGTCATCAACGACCTGCCCAAGGTGGAGCAGCTCAAGCAGCTGTTCCCGGGCAGCTACCGCGCCGAGCCGGTGCTGGTCAAGCAGGCCGCCCGGCAGATGTAGCGTCTGCGCAGCACGGGTGCGGTGCGGGTGCGGTCCAGGTGCCTGCAGGCGTCGGCGGCGGCTGCCGTATGAGACATTTGCGGCATGCCTCCCAGTTCGCTTGATGCACCCGCTGCACCCCTCCCGCCCACCCGCGCCGAAGCCCTGCGCTACTGGCTGAAGCTGGGCTGCATCAGCTTTGGCGGGCCGGCCGGGCAGATCGCCATCATGCATGAGGACCTGGTGGAGCGGCGGCGCTGGATCTCGGAGGGGCGCTTCCTGCATGCGCTCAACTACTGCATGCTGCTGCCCGGCCCCGAGGCGCAGCAGCTGGCCACCTACATCGGCTGGCTGCTGCACCGCACCTGGGGCGGCATCGTGGCCGGCGGGCTGTTCGTGCTGCCTTCGCTGCTGCTGCTCATCGCCCTGTCCTGGATCTATGTGGCCTTCGGCCATGTGCCGGCCATTGCCGGCATCTTCTATGGCATCAAGCCGGCCGTGACGGCGCTGGTGGTGCATGCGGCCTGGCGCGTGGGCTCGCGCACCTTGCGCAACGGCTGGCTGTGGGGCATTGCCGCGGCGGCCTTCGTGGCCATCTTCGCGTTGAAGCTGCCGTTTCCGCTGATCGTGCTGGCGGCCGGCGCACTGGGCTACCTGGGGGGCAGGCTGGCGCCGCGCCACTTCTCCCCTGCGGGCGGGCACGGCCCGCGCGGGGGCAGCCACGGCCCGGCCGTCATCGACGATGACACGCCCACACCGGCCCATGCACGGTTCCGCTGGCGCTTTTTCAGCCAGGTGCTGGCGGCCAGCCTGGGGCTGTGGGCGCTGTCGCTGGGCCTGCTGGCCGCCACCTTCGGCTGGCAGGGCGCGCTCACCCAGATGGGCTGGTTCTTCACCAAGGCGGCGCTGCTGACCTTTGGCGGCGCCTACGCCGTGCTGCCCTACCTCTACCAGGGCGCGGTGGACCACTACCACTGGCTCACGGCCACGCAGATGATGGACGGGCTGGCCCTGGGCGAGACCACGCCGGGGCCGCTGATCATGGTGGTGTCCTTCGTGGGCTTCCTGGGCGGCTGGAGCACGCAGGTGTTCGGCCCCGATGCGCTGCTGCCTGCCGGCGCCGCCGCCGCCCTGGTCGTGACCTTCTTCACCTTTTTGCCGTCCTTTGCCTTCATCCTGCTGGGCGGCCCCTTCATCGAGTCCACCCATGGCAGGCTGGGCTTCACCGCGCCGCTGACGGGCATCACGGCCGCCGTGGTGGGCGTCATCGCCAACCTGGCGGTGTTCTTTGCCTGGCATGTGCTGTGGCCGCAGGGCTGGGCGGGTCCCTTCGACTGGCCATCCGCACTGCTGGGCCTGGCTGCGGCGGCCGCGCTGCTGCGCTGGAAGGTGGGCGTGATCCCCGTGGTGGTCGGCGCGGGGCTGGCCGGCCTGGCGATCACGCTGGCGCGCCAGGTTGGATAGGAAAGGCTGCGGCATGGTATCGACCACGGATGGGCATTTCAGCTGGCTGCGCTGCCGCACCGCAGGCGTGGAGGCCGTGGCAGCAGACACGGCGAGGCACTTTGGGCGGCACGCCCACGAGCAGTACGGGATCGGCCTGATCGAGCGTGGCGCGCAGAAATCCGCCAGCGGGCGAGGTCTGTACGAGGCCGGGGCTGGCGACCTCATCATGGTCAACCCCGGCGAGTTGCATGACGGCATGCCCCTGGGCGATGGCGGTCGCGCCTGGCGCATGCTTTACCTGGAGCCCTCGGTCGTGGCCGGGCTCATGGCGGACATGGATGGCGCAGGGCCAGCGACCAGCTTCGAGTTCCGCCAGCCCGCCGTGCGCGACCCGCGCCTGGCCGCGTGTTTTCAGGCTCTGTACCGCAGGATGACCGGCAGCGGCGAGGCAACGGACGCCCTGGACCTGGACGAAGCCCTGCTGCAACTGCTGGGCGGCATGCTGCAGCGCCCTGCCCCGGCGCCCCGCGCACCGGCCCCCATCACACTGGCCCGCGCCCGGATGGACGACGATCCCGGTGCACCGCTGACCCTGGGCGCCCTGGCCCACGAGGCGGGCCTGAGCCGCTACCAGTTCCTGCGTGCCTTTGCGCGCGCCACGGGAATGACGCCCCATGCCTATCTGCTGCAGCGGCGCCTGCACCAGGCGCGCAGGCTCATCGCCAGCGGCATGCCGCTGGCCGAGGCCGCCGCGCACAGCGGCTTTGCCGACCAGAGCCATATGACGCGCCTGTTCGTGCGCAGCTTCGGCATGGCGCCCGGCTTCTACGCCAGGGCAGCCAAGGCCTGCGCTGCGTGACGCGCTGCAATTTCCTTCAAGACCACGCAAACCGGCCTGGCGAGGATGGAGATCACCTCCCCTCTCCACTCACAAGGCCTGATCTTGCAGTTCTCCTACTCACCCTCCATCCCCCGCGACTTTCCTGAACTGGCCTCGCAGACCTTGCTGCTGCGCGGCCTGTCGCCCGACGTGCCCGTACACGCCGTGATCGCCCCCTTCATGGCACAGGCCAGGCAGAACCTGGCCTGCACCCCGGAAAGCGAGATGCCATCCATTCAGGCCTGGCGGCGCGGCTTTGCCAGGATGGGCCTCAAGCCCACGCAATACCGCTGCGCCCCCGAGGCCCTGCTGCGCCGCTTGCGCAAGGAAGGAGATCTGCCGGGCCTGCATCCGCTGGTGGACCTGTGCAATGCGGCCTCGGTGGCCTTTGCCATTCCCGTGGCCGTCTTCGACCTGGACCGCATCAGCGGCTGCCTGCAGGTGCGCCCCGCAACCGGCAGCGAGGTCTACGAGACCTTCTCGGGCGAGATCGAATATCCCGAGCCCGGCGAAATCATCTTCGCCGACACCGCTGGCCGCGCCCACGCCCGGCGCTGGTGCAACCGCCAAAGCGGCCACTCGGCAGTGCGCGAATCCACAGTCAACGCGCTGATCGTGACCGAAGCGCTGCACGCCACGGGCAAGGCGGATACGCGGCAGCTGGTGGAAGCATTGCAGTCGGCGGCCGGGCGGCTGTGGCCCGAGGCCGTTTCACACCGAAGCAACCCCTCGCAGGCCGCCCAGGCCTGAGGCGACCGGGGCCGTTGGCGCCCCGGCGTGAAAGGGGCTAACACGCTGCGCGGACTTCCCGCAAGCAAGACCGCACGCGTATCGCACCGCCCTGCACATCGACTCGCAGATCTCTTCAAGAAATGCTTTGTTGCTATCAAAATGATACCAATACGTTGCATGCTACATACAAATGAAAAGAAAAAGCAATCATTCTCATTGTCATTCTAGAATCCGCACCCGCCATGACAGGCTGCGCCGCTGGCCCCAGGCCGGCAGCAGCGCCGACGCACCCAGAGCACGCCCCACGGCACAGGTTTCCCAGCTCTCGACCATTGACCATGCTTATCCAAAAACTCTCGCGCACGGCAGTTGCGCATGCCGCCCTGCTTGCCCTGTGCGGCGCAGCCCACGCCCAGGCCCAGCCTGAAAATGTTCCCGAGGCCACGCTCGCCCCGGTCACCGTGAACGCAGGCACCGAGAAGGAAAATCCCACCGGCCCTGTGGTGGGCTTCACCGCCAAGCGCGCCATCTCGGCCACCAAGACCGACACGCCGCTGATAGAGACGCCCCAGGCCATCAGCGTGGTCACGCGCGACCAGTTCGAGGCGCAGGGCGTGCAGACGCTGCGCCAGACCACGGCCTACAGCGCGGGCGTGGTGTCCAACTACTTTGACAGCCGGGTGGACAGCTTCTCGGCACGCGGCTGCAGCGTGAGCCAGTACCAGGACGGGCTGCTGCGCACCTACGGCACCTACAACACCAGCCGCCCCGACCCCTACACGCTGGAGCGCGTGGAATTCCTGCGCGGCCCCTCTTCCGTGCTCTACGGCCAGGGCAGCGTGGGCGGCGTGCTCAATCTGACCAGCAAGCGCCCGCAGGCCGAGGCGCTGCGCGAGGTTCAGGTGCAGATGGGCAGCTACGGGCGCAAGCAGATCGCCACCGACCTGACCGGCGCCGTCACCGAAGACGGCCAGTGGCTGTACCGCCTGGTGGCCGTGGGCCGGGAAAGCGGCACCCAGGTGGACCATGTGAACGACGACCGCCTGGTGATCGCGCCCAGCCTGACGTGGAGGCCCAGCGCCGACACCTCGCTGACGCTGCAGGCGCTCTACCAGAAGGACAAGAGCGGCTCGCTGATCGGCTTCTTCCCCTGGCAGGGCACACGCCTGCCCAGCCCCTACGGCCAGATTCCCACCAGCACCTTCATCGGCGAGCCTGGCTGGGACTCGTTCGACACAGAGAACAAATCCTGGGGCTACCTGTTCAGCCACCGCCTGAACGCGGACTGGACCGTGCGCCAGAACCTGCGCCGCACCATCAGCGACGTGGACTACCGCTCCATCTACACGAGCTTCACCGCCATCCCCGGCCAGGGCCGCCCTGCGCGCCCGGTCTTCAACCCCGACAACCGCAGCGTCTACCGCGATGCCTCCTGGCAGGTCAACGGCGGGCGCATGCTGGTGATCGACACGCAGCTCGAAGGCCGGCTGCGCTGGGGCACGGCCGAGCACACCGTGCTGGCCGGCATGGATGCACAGCGCAACAGCACCAGCCAGTCCACCTGGCGCGGCCTGACCGCGCCGTTTGACGTCTACAACCCCGTCTACGGCAATTTCACGCCGCCCACGGCCTCGCAACTGGTGCGCCAGCCGGGCGTGTCGCAAAAGCAATTGGGCTTCTACGCCCAGGACCAGATCAAGTGGGGCCGCTGGACCGCCACCCTCGGCCTGCGCCACGACAGCGCGCAGACGGACACCGAAGGCCGGCCCGCCTCCGCCGTGGACGAGAAGGCCTGGACCAAGCGCGCAGGCGCCACCTACCAGATGGACGGAGGCTGGGCGCCCTACCTGGGCTACTCCGAGTCCTTCCAGCCGCTGGGCGGCGTGGATGTCTACGGCACGCCCTACAAGGCCCAGCGCGGCGAGCAATGGGAAGCCGGCGTGAAGTGGCAGCCACCGGGCCAGGGCCTGTCGGCCTTTGCCGCCGTCTACACGCTGCGCGAGAAGAACCGCAAGACCACAGACCCCGCCAACCCGCTCAACAGCCTGCAGATCGGCGAGGTCAAGGTCAACGGCTTCGAGGCCGAGCTCACCGCCAGCCTGGCCCGCCACTGGGACGCCACCCTGGCCTATGCGTACACCGACGCCGTCATCTCGCGCAGCAATGGCGGCGACCAGGGCCAGCGCGTGACCAGCGTGCCGCGCCACACGGCATCGGCCTGGCTGACCCACCGCTTTGCCAGCGAAGGGCGCGGCGGCTGGAGCCTGGGCGCCGGCGTGCGCTACACGGGTTCGCAGTGGACGGGCACCAGCCTGGTGGACACGCCTTCGGCCACCCTGCTGGATGCCATGGTGTCCTATGACGCCGGCCCATGGCGCCTGGCCTTCAATGTGGTCAACCTGACCGACAAGGTGCAGATCACGCAGTGCCTGGCACGCGGCGACTGCTTCTACGGCCAGCGGCGCACCTTTGCGGTGACGGGAACGCACCGCTTCTGAGGACCGCCGCCGTGCGCCTTTCACAGCGCAGGCAGCTCAGGCAGGCAGCTGCCTGAAGCTCCTTCGGTCCGCCGTGCTGCCAAACGATGCGCAGCCCGACAGCACGGCGGGCGAAGGCGCGGTGGTCGACAGCGCCTCGCTGCACAGCCGGGGCAGCTGGCTGTGCTCGTCTTCCAGGGCCTGTGTCTGGATCATGGGGGCCATGGCCACCACGTTGCCGAAGATGGTGGCAAAGGCCACGTCGGCCGCGTCACGGCCCGTGCCAAAGCGCATGAAGCCCATGGGGATGGCCGTGCCCGATGCATCGAACAGGTACCACCTGTCGCCCAGGTAGGCTTCCACGTAGGCATGGAAATCGGGCGGGCCCAGTGCAGGATCGGCGCCGTAGTCCGTGCCGGTGGCGATGCGGGCGGGAATGTTCAGCGCACGGCACAGGGCGATCATCAGGTGCGTGAAATCGCGGCACACGCCCACCTGCTCCACCAGGGTATCGACGGCCGAGGTGGACGAGTTGCTGGTGGCCGAAGCGAAGGTCACCAGCTCCTGCACCCACTGCTGTATGGCCAGCACGCGCGAATAGCCGGGCGCCAGTTGGCCGAAATTGCGGAAGGCCAGCTGCATCAGCCGGTCGGACTGGCAGTAGCGGCTGGGGTAGATGTACGGCAGCACCTCCAGCGGGATGCAGCGCACCGGAACCTCGCCCAGCGCCGCCGGATCCTCGCGGTGGTGCGCGATGCAGACGGTGGCCGTGTAAGTCAGGTGCAGGGGGCCTGGGTTGGCATGCAGGCGCATGAAGCGGGTGGAGGTGGCAGGCTCGGTGGCAATGTCGGGCTCCACGGGCTGGCTGAGCACCAGACGCTCGTTCTCCACCGTCTGGTGCGATGTGTGGGCCGCATGGATGTTGAACACGAAATCGGCCCCGGCCGGATCGCGGATGTCATAAGCAAGATCCACCTGGATCTGCAGCCGGATCGCTGCGTTGGCCATTGTTTGTCCCTGGTTGGTGTGTCTGATCGCCACCATGGTGCGGGCAGCCACGCCCGCAGGCCGTAGGCCCCTGCTGAAAAGCCTGTAGTGCTTGGCAGGGACAGCGCGTGCGCCGGGCAGGAGGCCCGCCTGGGGTGCAAACTCGGCTAACATCGGCGCCGCCCCGCATGGCGCAATGCCTGTGGCGGGGGCATCCACCAGCCAGGAACAGCCAAGGAGACCGCTAGATGGCGGAGATCATCGAGATATCGCGGGCGGCGCTGCACGAGCAGGTGGCGGACCGTTTGCGGTCCATGCTCATCGAGGGGCGCATCGCCCCGGGAGCCAAGCTCAACGAGCGCGAGCTGTGCGAGCAGCTGGGCGTCTCGCGCACGCCGCTGCGCGAGGCCATCAAGCTGCTGGCCGCCGAAGGCCTGGCCGACCTGCTGCCCAACCGCGGCGCCATCGCCGTCAAGCTGAGCGAGGCCGATGTCATGCACGCCTTCGAGGTGCTGGCCGGCATCGAGGGCCTGTCGGGCGAACTGGCCGCGCAGCGCATCACCGACCAGGAATTCGCCGAAATCCGCGCCCTGCACTACGAGATGATGGCCAGCGTGGCGCGCGCCGACGTGTCTGCCTACTACCGGCTCAACGCCGCCATCCACGCGGCGCTGAACAGCGCCGCCAAGAACCCCGTGCTGACGGAGACCTTCCAGCGCATCAACAACCGCGTGCAGTCGCTGCGCTTTCGCACCAACCTGGACACGGCCAAGTGGAAGCAGGCCGTCAAGGAGCACGAGGCCATGATCGAGGCCCTGGGCGCACGCGACGCCACGGCCCTGCGCGAGCTGCTGGTCACCCACCTGCACCACAAGCGCGATGCCGTGCTGGCCATGCTGCGTGCCGAGGCCCTGCAGCCGCGCAAGTCGCGCTGAAGCCAAGGGCCGCTACCGCTGCGGCGCGGCCCCCAGCGCCGCAACGCCGGCCCGCGCCACCTCCGCATCCTCTGCCGGCTTCACCCCGCTGACGCCCACGGCGCCCAGGCAGTGGCCCTCCCTGGTGATGGGCACGCCGCCTTCCAGCAGGCCCTGCAGCGCGGGCACGCTCAGGTAGGCGGTACGGCCACCATTGATCATTTCCTCATAGAGCCGGCTTTCCTTGCGGCCCAGTGCTGCGGCGTGGGCCTTGGCCGGCGCGATGTGGGCCGAGGCCGGTGCCGCACCGTCCAGGCGCTGCAGCCACAGCAGGTGGCCGCCGTCATCGGCGATGGCGATGCTGACGGCCCAGCCGCGCGCCGTGGCATGCGCCTCGGCGGCCTGGGCGATGGCCTTGATGTCCTGGAGGTCCAGGCAGGGCTTGTGCTTCATGGGAGTGCCTTGTCTTGTGCGGGAGGGAGGATGGTAGTCAGCGGGCGTCCAGCAGGCTTTCCAGCAGCCGCGCCACATGCACGGCTTCGCGCGCCGCGCCGTCGGCGATCTGGTGGCGGCAGCTGGTGCCGTCGGCCACGACGATGGCCTCGGGGCGCTGGCGTATGGCCGGCAGCAGGGCCGCCTCGGCCATGTCCATGGAGACCTGGTGGTGGCTGGCCTCGTAGCCGAAGCTGCCGGCCATGCCGCAGCAGGAGCTTTCGATGAGCTCGGGCTGGGCGCCGGGAATCAGCCGCAGCACGTCGAGGATGGGGCTGACGGCGCCAAAGGCCTTCTGATGGCAATGGCCGTGCACGAGGATGGGCGCCCCGGCGGCGCGCAGCGGCAGCGCAAAGCGGCCGGCCTTCACTTCACGGGCAATGAATTCCTCGAACAGCAGGGCCTGGGCGGCCACCGCCTGCGCAGGCTCGCCCAGGCCCATGACCAGGGCTTCGTCGCGCAGGGTCAGCAGGCAGGAGGGCTCCAGGCCGACGATGGGGATGCCGGCCCGGGCCAGGGGCGCCAGGGCGTTGATCAGCGCACCGGCGCTGGCCTTGGCCTGCTCGACCATGCCGGTGGCCAGGTAGGTGCGGCCGCAGCAGTGGTGGCCGCCGCCCTCTTTGGCGGACTTGCTGGCGGTGTGCAGCGCATATCCGGCCGCCTGCAGCACGCGCGCGGCGGCCAGGGCGTTTTCGCTCTCGAAGGTGCCGTTGAAGGTGTCCACGAAGAGCACGGCCACGCGCTCGCCGGCCGCCGCGCGGGCCAGGGCCTGGTCGCGGTCAAGAAAGGTATGTGCTTCGGGCGCGCGCCAGAAGGTGTCGCTGCGCCAGGCCGGCAGCGAGCGCCTGGCGGACAGGCCCAGCAATTTTTCGCCCAGGCGGCGCAGCACGGGCAGGCGGTTGCGCAGGTTCAGCAGCCAGGGCATGCGGCTGGCCGTGGCCGCGTAGCGCGGCAGATGGGCGACCAGCCGGTCCTTGAGCGTGTGGCCATGGCGGGCCTTGTAGTGGGCCAGGAATTCCACCTTCATGCGGGCCATGTCCACTCCCGTGGGGCAGTCGCGCCTGCAGCCCTTGCAGCCCACGCACAGGTCCATGGTGTCGTGCATGGCCTCGCTGGTGAAGGCGTCCGGCCCCAGCTGGCCCGAGATGGCCAGGCGCAGGGTGTTGGCGCGGCCGCGCGTCAGGTGCTGCTCGTCGCGCGTGACGCGGTAGCTGGGGCACATGGTGCCGGCGTCGAACTTGCGGCAGTGGCCGTTGTTGTTGCACATCTCCACGGCCTTGGCAAAGCCGCCGGTGACGTCGCCGCCCGTGCCGGGCGCCGTGGTGACTTCGGTGACCGGGTCGGCCTGCACGTTCCAGGCCGACCAGTCGAGCACGGGCGTGATGGGAATGCGCCGGTAGGGCCGGGGGGTGTCGGCGGGCGCGAAGCGGAACAGCCGGCCATCGTCCATCCTGGGCGTATCGATGATCTTGCCGGGGTTGAAGAGGCTGTCCGGGTCGAAATGCTGCTTGATGGCGCGCAGGGCCTCGGTGATGGCGGGCCCGAACTGCCAGGCAATCCACTCGCCGCGGCACAGCCCGTCGCCGTGCTCGCCGCTGAAGGCGCCCTTGTATTTGCGCACCAGTTCGGCCGCTTCCTCGGCAATGGCGCGCATGCGCGCCGCGCCGTCGGTGCGCATGTCCAGGATGGGCCGCACATGCAGCGTGCCCACGGAGGCATGGGCGTACCAGGTGCCCCGGCTGCCATGGCGCGCGAACACTTCGGTGAGCGCATCGGTGTACTCGGCCAGGTGCTGCAGCGGCACGGCGCAGTCCTCGATGAAGCTCACGGGCTTGCCGTCGCCCTTGAGGCTCATCATGATGTTCAGCCCCGCCTTGCGCACTTCCCAGAGGTTTTTCTGGGCCGCTTCCTCGGGCATTTCCACCACGCTGCCGGGCAGGCCCAGCTCGCCCATCAGCTCCACCAGTTGACGCAGCCGCGCCAGCAGCGCGGCACGGTCGTCGCCGGCGAATTCCACCAGCAAGATGGCAGCCGGGCGGCCGATGAGGGCGGTCTCTATGGTGGGCTTGAAGGCCGGGTTGGCCAGGCCCAGCTCGATCATGGTGCGGTCCACCAGCTCCACGGCCGTGGGGCCCAGCTTCACGATGTGCTGGGCCGAGTCCATGGCCGCGTGGAAGGTGGGGAAGTTGACCACCCCCAGCACCTTGGCACGTGGCAGCGCGCTGAGCTGCAGGGTGAGCGAGCGCGTGTAGGCCAGCGTGCCCTCGGCGCCTATCAGCAGATGGGCCAGGTTGACGCTGCCGTCGGCCGTGTAGGGCCGCTCGCTCTGGTTGTCGAAGATGTCGAGGTTGTAGCCCGCCACGCGGCGCATGACCTTGGGCCAGTGCGCGTGGATTTCCGCCCGGTGCTGTTGCGCCAGCCCGTGCACGAATTGCGCAATGCGCGCCGCGCGGCCCGTGGCCTGGGCGACGGGGCCGAAGTCCAGCAGCTCGCCATCGGCCATCCAGGCGCGGGCGCCGCGCACGTTGTGGACCATGTTGCCGTAGGCAATGGAGCGTGAGCCGCAGGAGTTGTTGCCCGCCATGCCGCCCAGCGTGGCCTGGGCGCTGGTCGATACGTCCACCGGATACCACAGGCCGAGCTTCTTGAGCCGGGCGTTGAGGTGGTCCAGCACCAGGCCGGGCTCGACCTCGGCCGTGCCTGCATCAGGGTCCACCGAGAGGATGTTGCGCAAATGCTTGCTGTTGTCGATGACCAGGGCCGCGCCCGTGGTCTGCCCGCACTGGCTGGTGCCGCCGCCACGCGGCAGCACGGGCACCCTTAGCTCGCGGGCGATCTGCAGGGCCGTGGCGATGTCTTCTTCGCAGGTGGGCACGAAGACGCCCACGGGCATGATCTGGTAGATGGAGGCGTCGGTGGCATAGCGCCCGCGCGAGGCGGCGTCGAACAGGACCTGGCCGCGCGTGTCCGAGCGCAGGCGGCGCGCCAGCGCCTGGCAGACATCGTTAGGCGGCAGCACGGTGCCGGGGGCGGGCACGGTGTCGTCGGGGGAAGCGGCAAGGCGGTGCGTGGATTCCATCAGCATGGCGGCTCTCATTCGTTCATGGTTCGTGGGTAGATCTGGCCTGCCTTGAGCAGGGCGATGACGGTGTCGCGCTTGTGCTCCAGGTGGGCGACCAGCACCTGGCGCAGCGCGGCGGCATCGCGTGCCTGCAGCGCCTCCAGCATGCGTTCGTGCTCCTGGACGGCACGCTTCCACTTGGCCGCGTCCTGGTTGGTGCGAAAGCGCAGCGACTGCACGCGGGCGTTGATGCGGCCATAGGTCTCGGCCAGCACGGGGTTGGCGGCGGCGCGGTTGATGGCCGAGTGGATCAGCGCATTGAGCCGGTAGTAGCCGGACAGGTCCTGGCGCGCATGGCTGGCCAGCATCTCGAAGTGCAGGGCCCGCACCTCGGCCAGTTGCTGCTCGCTGATGCGCTGCGCGGCCAGTTCGCCCGACATGCCCTCCAGCCCCGCCAGCACCTCGAAGGTCTGCAGCACATCGGCCTCGCCCAGGCGCACGGCCACGGCGCCGCGGTTGGGCACCAGGTCCACCAGCCCTTCGGAGGCCAGCAGCTTGATGGCCTCGCGCAACGGCGTGCGCGAGACGCGCAGCTGCTCGCACAGCGCGCGCTCGTTGAGCTTGGCACCGGGCGGTATGCGCCCCTCCACCAGCCAGGTGCGCAGCCGCGCCGCCACCTGGTCATGCAGGGCAAGCCGCGAAATCTCGATGATCTCCGCCATGGATTCTCCTGGTCGAATGAATTTTGCATTCATTTTTACGCAAGCATTTCTCAAGTCATTTATGGTTATCACCAAGGCATTTATGAATTTTGAATGCAAAAATTCGCAAACACCCTCCCCCGCAGACCGACCTGGCATTTCCTTGAAAAGGACGCACCATGCTCACGCTCGACAACCATCCCACGGGCCGCCACTTCCTCCAGATCCCCGGCCCCAGCCCGGTTCCCGACCGCATCCTGCGGGCCATGAGCCTGCCCACCATCGACCACCGGGGGCCGGAGTTCGGCCAGCTCGGCCTGAAGGTGCTGGCCGGCATCCAGCAGGTCTTCAAGACCCGGCATCCGGTGGTGATCTACCCGGCCTCCGGCACGGGCGCCTGGGAGGCGGCCCTGATCAACACGCTCAGCCCTGGCGACCATGTGCTGATGTTCGAGACCGGCCACTTCGCCTCGCTGTGGCAGAAGATGGCCACGCGCCTGGGCCTGTCCACCGAGTTCCTGTCCTATGGCGGCTCCGATGAGCACCTGCCCCAGGCGCCGGGCTGGCGCCATGGCGTGCAGGCCGGGCTGATCGAGGCACGGCTGCGCAAGGACACGGAGCGCCGGATCCGCGCCGTGTGCGTGGTGCACAACGAGACCTCCACGGGCGTGACCTCGGACATCGCCGCCGTGCGCCGGGCCATCGATGCGGCGGGCCACCCGGCCCTGCTGCTGGTGGACACCATCTCGGGCCTGGCCAGCGCCGACTACCGCCACGATGAATGGGGCGTGGACGTGACCATCAGCGGCTCGCAAAAGGGCCTGATGCTGCCGCCCGGCATCAGCTTCAACGCGCTGTCGCCACGCGCGCTGGAGGCCGCCAAAAGCGCGAAGCTGCCCAAGTCGTTCTGGGCCTGGGACGAGATCGTGGAGATGAACCAGACCGGCTACTGGCCCTACACGCCCAACACCAACCTGCTGTACGCCCTGTCCGAATCGCTGGACATGCTGCTGGCCGAAGGGCTGGACACGGTGTTTGCGCGCCACCAGCGCTGGGCGGCCGGCGTGCGCGCCGCCGTCCAGGCCTGGGGCCTGCCCATCCAGTGCGCCGATCCGCAGTTCTACTCGCCCGTGCTCACCGGCGTGATCACGCCCGAAGGCGTGGATGCCGACGCCCTGCGCCGCCTGATCCACACGCGCTTCGACCTGTCGCTGGGCGCGGGCCTGGGCAAGCTCAAGGGCCGCATGTTCCGCATGGGCCACCTGGGCGACAGCAACGACCTCACGCTGCTGGCCATGGTGGCGGGCGTGGAGATGGGCCTGAAGCTGTCCGGCATCCGGCTGGCCAGCAGCGGCTTGCAGGCGTCCATGGACTACTTCGCTGCCCACGCCGCAGCCGGGGCGCTGCGCAAGGCCGCCTGAACCCATCGGCCCCGCGCCGAAAACCCTTGGCAGAGCCGGAGCACATGGCTCGCCCCCTTGATCGTGGATTGCACCAATACCAGGAAATAACAGGAGACAAGAGACATGACATCGCCCCGCAACCGCCTGGCGGCAACTGCCGTCGCCACCCTCGCCGCCACCGCCGCCATCACCCTCGCCCCTGCCGCCTGGGCGCAATGGAAGCCCGCCAAGTCCGTCGAACTCGTCGTGCCGTTCTCGGCCGGTGGCGCCTCGGACCAGATGGCGCGCGTGATCCAGGCCATCGTCACCAAACACAAGCTGATCGAGCAGCCCGTGGTCATCCTCAACAAGGCCGGCGCCTCCGGCGCCGAGGGCATTCTGGACGTCAAGGCCTCGGCGCGCGACCCGCACAAGCTGCTGGTGGCCTCCACGGCCATCTTCACCCTGCCCATGGCCACGGCCCTGCCCTTCCAGTGGCGCGACCTGAATCCCGTGGCCATGATTGCCCAGGACCAGTTCGTGCTCTGGGTCAATGCCGAGACCGGCTACCAGACGCCCGCCGACTACCTGGCCGCAGCGCGGCAGGCCGGCGGCAAGTTCAAGATGGGCGGCACCAGTTCCAAGCGCGAGGACCAGATCATCACCGCCAACATGGAACAGGCCGCCGGCGTGAAGTTCACCTACATCCCCTACAAGGGCGGCGGCGAGGCCAGCACGCAGCTGGTGGGCAAGCACATCGACTCCAACGTCAACAACCCCAGCGAGTCCATGGCGCAGTGGCGCGCGGGCCAGGTGCGGGCGCTGTGCGTGTTCGACACGCAGCGCATCGAGTACACGGCCAAGGTCACGGGCAGCCAGGCGCTGTCGGACATCCCCACCTGCAGGGAGCAGGGACTGGATGTGCAATACACCATGCTGCGCGGCTTCTTCCTGCCGCCCGGCACCACGCCCGAGCAGGCGCAGTTCTATGCGGGCGTGATGCACAAGGTGGTGGCCACGCCCGAGTGGAAGGAGTACCTGGAGAAAAACGCGCTCAAGCCCGAGTACATGACGGGGCAGGCCTTCGTGGACTTCCTGGCCAAGGACGAGACGCGCCACCTCGACATCATGAAGAAGGCCGGTTTCCTGTCGGCCAGCGTGGCCGCCGCCGCCAAGTGAGGAGCCGCGCCATGGACACCGCCATCCACCTTGCCCCGCCCTCCTCCAATGCAGCGGCAGCAGCAGCCCCGGCCCAGCCCTCCAGCGCGGCCACCGAATCCATCCCCGCCACCGAAGCCCAGGCCCCCGGCCTGTCCCGCCGCCATGTGGAGTACGGCGTGGCCGCCGTGCTGCTGGCGCTGGCCGTGCTCGTGGTCTGGGACAACCAGCGCATTGGCGCGGGCTGGAGCGACACCGGCCCGCAGGCCGGCTACTTCCCGCTGCGCGTGGGCGCCGTGCTGGGCATCTGCGCCATCGCCGTCTTCGTGCAGGCGCTGCGCAACCGCAGCCAGGAGCAGTTCGCCAGCTGGCTGCAGCTCAAGCGCGTGGCCCAGGTGCTGCTGCCGCTGACGGCCTACATCGCCGTGATCGCGCCGCTGGGCATCTACGCGGCCTCGGTGCTGTTCATCACGGGCTTCATGGTGTTTGCGGGCCGCTATCCCTGGTGGAAGGCCGTGGCGCTGTCGGGCTTCACCAGCGTGCTGCTGTTCTACGTCTTCGAGATCCAGTTCAAGGTACCCCTGCCCAAGGGTCCGCTTGAAGCCTGGCTCGGCTATTGACCCCTGTCGCCGCCACGGAGCAACACCATGGACGAACTCCAATACCTTGCGCACGGCTTCGCGGCCGTCACCACCTGGCAGAACACGGGGCTGATGCTCACGGGCATCCTGCTGGGCATCGTGGTCGGCGTGCTGCCGGGCCTGGGTGGCCCCAACGGCGTGGCCATCCTGCTGCCGCTGACCTTCGGCATGTCGCCCACCTCGGCCATCATCCTGCTGTCTTGCATCTACTGGGGGGCGCTGTTCGGCGGCGCCATCACCTCGGTGCTGTTCAACATCCCGGGCGAGGCCTGGTCGGTGGCCACCACCTTCGACGGCTATCCCATGGCCCAGCAGGGCCACGCGGGGGCGGCGCTGACCACGGCCTTCACGGGCTCGTTCATCGGCGCCATCTCGGGCGTGATGCTGATCACCTTCCTGGCGCCGGTCGTGGCCTCGTTCGCGCTGCAGTTCGGGCCGCCGGAGTTCTTTGCGGTCTTCTTCCTGACGTTCTGCTCCTTCATCGGCATGGGCAAGGAGCCCAAGGCCAAGATCGTGGCCGCCATGGCCGTGGGCCTGCTGCTGGCGGCCGTGGGCATGGACACCATCTCAGGCGACCTGCGCATGACCTTCGGCTCCACCGAGCTGCTGCGCGGCTTTGATTTCCTGGTGGTGGTGATCGGCCTGTTCGGCATCAGCGAGATCCTGATGACCATCGAGGAAGGCCTGGCCTTCAAGGGCAAGAAGGCCTCCATTGACCTCAAGGTGGTGTTCAGGACCTGGGCCCAGCTGCCGCGCTACTGGCTGACCATGCTGCGCTCGGCCCTGGTGGGCTGCTGGATGGGCGTGACGCCGGGCGGCGCCGTGGCGGCCAGCTTCATGGGCTACGGGCTTGCCAAGAAGTTCTCGCGCAACCCCGACAGCTTCGGCAAGGGCAACCCCGAAGGCGTGCTCGCCCCCGAGACCGCCGCCCACGCGGCCGGCACCTCGGCCCTGCTGCCGATGCTGGCCCTGGGCATTCCGGGCTCGGCCACGGCGGCCGTGCTGCTGGGCGGGCTGATGATCTGGGGGCTGCAGCCCGGCCCGCTGCTGTTCACCGAGCAAAAGGACTTCGTCTGGGGACTGATCGCCAGCATGTACCTGGGCAACATCGCCGGCCTGGTCATCGTCATGGCCACCGTGCCGCTGTTCGCGGCCATCCTGCGCGTGCCGTTTTCCATCGTCGCGCCCATGATCCTCATGGTCTGCGCCATCGGCGCCTTCACCGTCCACGGCAATGCCACCGACATCTGGCTCATGCTGGTCTTCGGCGTGGTCGGCTACGTGTTCAAGAAGCTCGACTATCCGCTGGCGCCCATGGTCCTGGCCATCGTGTTGGGCGACCGCATGGAAGACGCCTTCCGCCAGAGCATGCTCTCCAGCCAGGGCGAGCTGGGCATCTTCTGGCACAACGGCCTGTCGGGCACCATCACCACGCTGGCCCTGCTGATGCTGGTGTGGCCGCTGCTGGGCAAGTTGCGGGCGGTGGCGTTCGGGGCCGGAACAAAAGCTGTTGAGGCCTGAGGGCGCGGACTACTGGAGAGGGACTTCGCAATGCCCTGCATGCGGCAGTGCTTGCGACATCCATCTCCACGGCAACCTAATGATCCATAAGGAAAAAAACCGGATGTTCCGGCTTCCTTTGCGAGATTAGTTGCGAGGTTGACAGCAAAGCTTCCAGGCCGCAACCCTTCGTTTCCTGAGTTCGTCTCACCCATGCTTTCGCTTCGGCCTGGAGTTTGGGGTTCGCGGCACTTTCATTACCCCAATAGGTCAGCAATTACCGCATTTCGCACAGGCAGATGGCCCTCGCTCCCTAATCCCTGTACCGCTTCTTGCGAAACGCCAGCCAGGCGGCGATGACGGTGAAGGCGATCACGATGGACACCACGATCCAGAAGCCGTGCTCGTGCTCTGCCAGCGGTATGCCGCCCACGTTCATGCCGAACAGGCCGGCCAGGATGTTGATGGGCAGGGCCAGCACGGTGACCACGGTCAGCACGAAGAGGCTGTTGCTGTTGTCCTCGTTCACGGCGGCGGCCACTTCTTCCTGCAGCAGCTTGATGCGGTCCTGCAGGGTCTGCATGTCGCGCAGCATGAGCGAGAACTCCTCGCTGGCGGCGGCCAGGCCGCGGCGGTCGTCCTCGCCCATCCAGGCGGGGGGCTGCTGCAGCAGGCGGAACAGCGCGGCGGGCTCGGGCGCCAGCAGGCGCTGCAGGCGCACCAGCAGCCGGCGCAGCCGGCCCAGGTGGGCGCGCGGATGGTGGTAGCGCTGCGCGATGATGGCGTCCTCGATGTCGTCCACGCGCGCCGTGGTCTCGCGCACCACCTTGACCAGCACGTCGGCCTGGGTGCGCATCAGGTGTTCCAGCAGCTCGGCCGTGCTGGCGGGGCTGTCGCCCTGGCGCACGCCGGCACGCAGCGCATCGACCGAGCGCAGCGGCTGGGTGCGCGCGGTGACGACCAGGCGCTCGTCCAGGCAGATCCACAGCGTGGCGATGTCGGCCGACTCGAAGTTGAACTCGAAATTCACATCGTTGAGCACGGCGACCAGGGAGTCATCGGAGCGCTCGATGCGCGTGGAGGCCAGGCCCTCGCGCAGCGTGGTGTAGAAGACTTCGGGCAGCGCGGCGTGGCGCTGCAGCCAGCGCAGGGACTGGGTATTGGCCAGGTTGAAGTGCAGCCACAGGAAGTCGCGCCGGCCGGGCTCGGTAAGCGGACGCTCTCCACCCAGCCACTGCGCGGCCGACTGTGCCGTCATGGCCTCCACACGCCGCTGCGTGTCGCAGAAAAACCGCCAGCCGCAGATCAGGCCTGCGTCTTCATTGGCCTGGGCCAGGGGGGAGGCTGCGTCAGTCATGGATGGGTGGGGCACCTGCGGGGAGTGGCCTGCGCGGGCCGGACAAGTGCGGGATTCTTGGCCGCCTCCATGACAGAGGTGTGACAACTGTCACGGAGTCGTCATCCGATGTGCCTGCCCCCCAGTCGGGGGTGCGGGGCAGGCCTCAACACATCACGACGTTCTCCAGCGTGAACGACAACGGCGTGGACCCGGCGCCCGCACCGCCGCCTCGCATCACGATGTCGGCGCGCGAGATGCCCAGCAGGGAGATCTCGGTGTTGATGTCGCTCAGGATGGCCGAGTTCATGACCTGGCCCTGCTCGATCTGCGAGACCACGCCGATCCAGATGGTGGGCTTGAATTCGAACACGGCCTTTTGCTGGGGGGCAATCGCGGTCTTGACGGCCAGCAGCCGGCCGTCCTTGTAGCAACTGGCATTGATAGCGCCCCGGGGCAGCGAGTTGAGCACCTGCACTTCGTTGGAGCTTGCGCCATAGCCTGCGGGCGCCAGGCGATCGCCGCTGCTGCTCAGGGACAGCTGGAACTGCTGGCCGAACTGCGCCTCCAGCTGGGGCGTGTGGTTGCCATAGCTGTCGCTGGCACCGACCTGCAGGCCCAGCGGGAAGGTGAACGGGTGGTTGTCGCCCTGGCCGCAGTACTTGATGACCCGCCATGCCACGGCCAGTTCCTCGAAATCGCTGGCCACGTTTTTCTGGAAGATGACGATCTGCGAGTTGTTTGCGTCGTTCGATTGATTGACGAAGTTGAGTTGAACGCCCATGCATCTCTCCTGATGGATCAAAAAAGCGCTGCGGCGCTTTCTGCTGCCCCGCCGTGCGGGCGCAAGCGCACTGTAGGGAACAACGATCCTTCAGAAAATTACGCCTGATTACATCCCGCCCCCTCCACCGGGAACGGCCCAGACCCGCCCGCCGCCTACGGCAAAGCACTGGTGGCTCGGCCCGGGCGGCACCCATGGCCTCGTTGCTTTGCAGGGGTAGAGGATGCGAACAATCGCGGCGTCACATCGACATGGGGCGAATGCCGTAGGTGAACTTGATGATGTAGTTCACATACACGTTCAGGGGCCGCGTCTCGGCCGGGCTTGCCGCCACCGGGGCGGGCGTGCCGTCGCGGGTGTTCTCTTGCATAGGCGAGGAGGACTGCCGAGACCCCACGCCATTGTCCAGGCCCTGTCCACCAGGCGGCCGGGTGCGGCTTGCCTCATCGGGGTCATTGTTCGTACCGGCGCTCACGCCGCGCAGGAAGCAGCCCCGGTAGTCGGGAATGCGGAACGTTCCATCCGCGCCGCCGTACACATAGCCCAGAACAGCAAACAGCTGGGGGTACTGGGCGCAGGCCAGCTCCCTGCCATCGCACAACATCCAGGCCGAAGCCTCCAGGACGCTTGTGTGGTCCTGCGCGCCACCAGCCCCGGAGGTATCAAGGGTGCCAGCATAGGCCGTGACCGAACCGACCGGCACATCTCCCAGGCCGGGGATGGAAAACGAATGACCGGGCATAGTGGGAAGAGTCATCATGGAGCACATCCTTCATCGACAAACAGGGGGAGGAAGCTTCGCCCCGCGCTGGCGGCAATCGACCGAACGGGGCACCGCAGACCGGATGTGGTCTGCCATCAGCGCATCACGATGTTCTCGAGAAGGAATGAGAACGGCCTGGAATCAGGTCCGGGGCCTCCGCCAGTCATCACGATGTCGGCGCTGGCAATGCCCATCAGGGATATTTCGGTGTTGATGTTGGAAAGAGTGGCCGAGCCCATCACCTCGCCCTGCACGGCCTGCGAGGCAATGCCGATCCAGAGCGTGGGCTTGAACGCGAAGACGGCCCTTTGCTGGGGAGCAATCGAGTTCTTGACCGCCAGCAGCTTGCCATCCTTGTAGCAACTGGCATTGATGGCCCCCCTGGGCAGCGCATTGAGCAACTGCACTTCCCTGGAACTGGTGCCACGGCCAGCAGGCACCAGGCGATCTCCCGAGGCCGTCAGAGTCATATGGAACAGTTCGCCATCTTGCGCATTCAGTTGCGGCGTGTAGTTGCCGTAGCTGTCGCTGGCAGCGATCTGCATGGAGAGGGGAAATGAGAAAGGATGGTTATCGCCTTGTCCGCAGTTTCTGATGACCCGCCACGCCACGGCCAGCTCCTCGAAATCGCTGGCAACGTTCTTCTGGAAGATGACGATCTGCGAGTTGTTCGTGTCGTTCGATTGGTTGATGAAGTTGAGTTGAACGCCCATGCACCTCTCCTGTTGGATCAAAGGCGAGTCGGGTGGCACCTGCTATCCCGCCGCGTCTGTTGCAGGAGCCACTGTAGGGAACAACGGTTTTGCGGCAAATTACGTTTGATTACATTCTGTCTGCTTGGCCGGGAACGGCCCAGACCCGCCCGCCGCCCACGGCAAAGCGCTGGTGGCCAGGACCGGGCGGCAGGCTGGCCATGCCGGTGAAAAGGCCGAAGGCCGGCAGCAGGGTGAAGCCGGCATGGACGGCAAAGCACGGCAGGCGCAGCGCATCTCGCCCCGGGCCGCGCAGCACGACAGCGGGGTGGACATGGCCGGCCAGCACATGGCAGGCAGGAGCCTCCTGCGGGTAATGGCAGCCCGCGAATGGCCCCAGGCGCCAGGGTTCGTCCACCACGCCGATGCCCAGCGCGGACGGCGGGTCGCCCGCATGGCTGTCGTGGTTGCCACGCACCAGCACCACCTCCAGCGCCGCGTGGCGGCGTCGCCAGTCGGCCAGGGCGGCCAGCACGGACGGCGTGCGGGCCTGCGCGGCATGCAGGAAGTCGCCCAGAACGACCAGCCGGCGCACCGGCAGGCCCTGCAGCAGCGCCGACAGCCGGTCCAGGTTGCCCTGGGTGGTGCCGGCCGGCACGGGAATGCCGCGCGCGCGGAAGGTGGCGGCCTTGCCCAGGTGCAGGTCGGCAATGAACAGCGTGCCCTGGGCGGGCCACCACAGGGCGTGCTGGGCCAGCAGGTGGACGGGCTCGCCCGCCAGGAGGATGCCCAGGCTGCCGGCCAGGGCGTCGGGGGAGACAGGACTTGGCAACGGTGCGTGGCCTTTCATCAGCGGTGCAATGGTTCTACAGCAGCGGCAAGGGCCGCGAGGGCTTGCGCACGCGGCGCGGGCGGCGGCTGGCGGCATCGGCCTCGGGGCCGTCGGTGGCCTGCAGCGAGAAATCCAGCGTACGGCGCACGGCGGCCGTGTCCTCGTCCACGGCGGGGGGCTGGTCTGCCTTGGGCTTTTTCCGTGGACGCAGCGGTGGATCGGGCGGGACCAGGTCCTGCGTGCGCGGCTCGCTGGCTGCACCGCCGGCGTCTGCCGCCTCGTGCAGCTGGGCCAGCATGCGCGCGATGCGGTCGGCCAGGTGCTCGTTGGTGAGCTTTTCGCGAAAGCGCTCCACCATCAGCGGAAAGGCAAACGGGCTGGGCCGGCGCAGCGCGCTCACTACCAGCTGCTGCGCCTGCATGCGGCGCAGCGCGGCCAGCAGCTGGGCCACATCCAGCTCCTGGCTCAGGACTTCCTCATCGGCCTGGCGCAGCAGCAGGTTCATATCGTCGTACTTGCGAAAGACCTCGAAGAAGAGCTGGGCCGAGGCCTGCAGCTGGCGCGCGCTGCGGCGCTCGCCCGGGTGACTCTGGAAGATCAGGCCGGACACCCGCGCTATCTCGCGGAAGCGCCGCCTTGCCATCTCGGTGGCGTTGAGGCTGGCCAGCACTTCGTGCAGCAGGGCGTGGCGGGCGTCATCGCCCGCCAGGTGGACATCCTCGGCGGCCTGGTCCCAGTGGCGGTCGGCATTGGCGGTATTGCGCATGGCGCCCGCCTCCGTGGCAGAGACACGTCCGGGCGCCGCCACGGCCTGCACCGGCTCGGCGCGCAGCAGTTCGGGCAGCATGGCGGCCCAGTCGCGCTCGGTGGCGCTCAGCAGCTCCAGCCCGTAGTCGTTGACGGCGATGGAGAAGGTGCCCGTCTCGCCCTGCGCGGCGCGCCAGGCCAGCAGGCTGGCCAGCCCCGTATGGGCATGGCGGCCCGCAAACGGGTAGAGGAACAAATGCCAGCCTTCGCGCGTGCGCAGGGTTTCGGCCAGCAGCGTGCCGGGCGTGGGCAGGGCCGACCAGCGCTGCTGCACCTCCAGCAGGGGGCTCACGCAGCGCAGCTCGGGCGAGTGGTAGTCGCCCGCTGCCGCCAGCGCCAATTGCTGCACCACGAAGTCGGCCAACACGGTGGACAGCGGCATGCGCGCGCCCGCCCAGCGCGGCACGGTGGGCCGCGTTCTGGCGGCGCGGCGCACGTAGGCGGTCATGTCCTCGATGCGCACCAGCTCCAGCACCTGGCCCGCGAAGACAAAGGCATCGCCGGGCGACAGGCGCGACAGAAAGCTCTCTTCCATGCTGCCCAGCCGCGCGCCGTGCAGGATCTGCACGCTCATGCTGGCATCGCTGACGATGGTGCCGATGTTGGCGCGGTGCCTGCGCGCCAGCCGCGCGTCGGGCATGCGCCAGATGCCCTCCCCGTCGGGCCGCACGCGCTGGTAGTCGGGATAGGCGGCCAGCGAGGGGCCGCCCCGGTGCACGAAGTCCAGGCACCACTGCCAGACCGCAGGCGCCAGCCCGGCGTAGGCGACGGTGCGGCGCACTTCGGCATACAGCTCATCGGGCACGAAGCCGCCGCCCAGGGCCACGGTGGCCAGGTGCTGCACCAGCACGTCCACGGGCTGGCGGGGGCTGGCGCGCATTTCCACCTGCTGCGCGCGCACGGCGGCGCGGGCGGCGGCGGCCTCCACCAGTTCCAGGCTGTGCGTGGGCACCAGGGTGATGCGCGAGGGCCGGCCCGGCGCATGGCCCGAGCGGCCCGCGCGCTGCAGCAGCCGCGCAATGCCCTTGGCCGAGCCGATCTGCAGCACGCGCTCCACGGGCAGGAAGTCCACGCCCAGGTCCAGGCTGCTGGTGCAGACCACGGCCTTGAGCGTGCCGGCCTTGAGCCCGGCCTCCACCCATTCGCGCACACCCCGGTCCAGAGAGCCATGGTGTATGGCCAGCAGGCCGGCCCAGTCGGGCCGGGCCTCCAGCAGCGCCTTGTACCAGAGCTCCGCCTGCGAGCGCACATTCACAAAGACCAGGGTGGAGCCTGCCGTGGCCTCCAGCTCGCGCACCACGGCCGGCAGCATGGCCAACCCCAGGTGGCCGGCCCAGGAAAAGCGCTCGGGCCGGTCGGGCAGCAAGGTGTCCACCACCAGGCGCTTGTCCACCTGGCCCTGGACCAATACGCCGGGCCGCGGCTGGCCATGGTCGTCCAGGCCCAGCAGGGTCTGCATGGCTTCGTCCAGATTGCCCAGCGTGGCCGACATGCCCCAGACGCTCAGTTGCGGGCTCCAGCCGCGCAGCCGCGCCAGGGCCAGCTGCAGTTGCACGCCGCGCTTGTTGCCCAGCAGCTCGTGCCATTCATCGGCCACCACCAGGCGCACGGAGCCCAGCAGCTCGCGCGCATCGGCCCGCGCCAGCAGCAGGGACAGGCTCTCGGGCGTGGTGACCAGCACGGTGGGCAGCTGGCGCGACTGCGCGCTGCGCTCGGCGCTTCCCGTATCGCCCGTGCGTGCGCCCACGGTCCAGCGCGTCAGCGCGGGATGGCCCTGGGCCAGCGCCTGCAAGGGCGTCTGCAGCGCCTTGAGCGTGTCGGCCGCCAGGGCGCGCATGGGCGTGATCCAGAGCACGGTCAGCGGCGCGGCGGCGGGTTTTCTTCTGCTGGATGGGGCTTGGGCAGGGGCCTGGGCAGGCGCCTTGGAGGCCTGCGCAAAGGCCTGCAAGGCGCCCAGCCAGACCGCATAGGTCTTGCCTGCGCCCGTGGTGGCATGCAGCAGGCCGCTGTGGCCCTGGGCCAGCGCCTTCCACACGGCGCGCTGGAAGGCAAAGGGCTTCCAGCCCCGTGCGGCAAGCCAAGCGGTGGCGAGGGGGTGGGCGGAACGGGTGGCCATGGCGCGGTGCGTCAAGGGTGGGGTCACGGGTCGGTCAAGGGTTGATCAAGGGTCTGAGTGCGGCAGCAGGGCGGCCAGCGTGTCGATGGAGTCGGCCTCCTGCACAGGCTTGTCCTCGCGCCAGCGCAGCATGCGCGGAAAGCGCACGGCAATGCCGCTCTTGTGGCGTGCGCTGCGCGCAATGCCCTCGAAGCCCAGTTCGAACACCAGGGTGGGCCGCACGCTGCGCACGGGGCCGAAGCTCTCCACCGTGGTCTTGCGGATGACGGCGTCCACGCGCGCCATTTCTGCATCGGTCAGGCCCGAATAGGCCTTGGCGAAGGGCACGAGGGCGCGGCCCTCAGTGCCGGGCGGCGCGTTCCAGACGGCAAAGGTGTAGTCGCTGTAGAGGCTGGCGCGACGGCCATGGCCGCGCTGCGCATAGATGAGCACGGCATCCACGCTCAGCGGATCGATCTTCCACTTCCACCACACGCCGCTGTCCTTGGTGCGGCCCACGCCGTAGGCGGCATCGCGGGCCTTGAGCATCATGCCCTCCACACCCAGGGAACGGGCCTGCTCGCGAAGTTCGGCCAGGGCCTGCCAGTTGTCACCTGCCAGCACGGGGCTGGGCAGCAGCGCCGGGTGCGCCACCAGGGCCACCAGCCGCTCCAGCCTTGCGCGCCGTTCATGCTGGGGCAGCGCGCGCAGGTCCTGGCCGCCCTCCTCCAGCAAGTCATAGGCCAGCAGCACCACGGGCAGCTCGCGCAGCAGCTTGGGGCCCAGGGTCTTGCGGCCTATGCGCTTTTGCAGGTCGGCAAAGGGGCGCACATGGGCGGGCGCCTCGCCCTGCTGCGCGGCCCAGACGACGATCTCGCCGTCGATCACGGTGCCCGCAGGCAAGGCATCGCCCATGGCCTGCAGCTCGGGGAAGCGCTCGCTCACCAGTTCCTCGCCGCGCGACCAGATCCAGGTGCCCAGCGCGTCACCGCTGCCGCGCCGCACGATCTGGGCGCGTATGCCGTCCCATTTCCACTCCACCACCCATTGGGACGGCGGGCCGAGCACGGCGTCGAACTGCTCCAGCGGCAACTGCAGCGGATGGGCCAGGAAGAAGGGATAGGGGTGGCCGCGTGCTTCGCCCGAATGCGCGTCATCGCCCTCTTCCTCTCCCGCCACCAGCCGCAGGTAGTCGGCCGCCCTGGGCCGCGCGCCGATGTGGGTGTAGCCCATGAGCCGCTGGGCGATGCGCTTGGCATCCACCCCGCTGACGGCCGCCAGCGCCTGCGTGACCTGCAGCCGCGACACGCCGACCCGGAAGGCGCCGGTGATCAGCTTGAAGTAGACCAGCCGCTCATCGGCCGCCAGCCGCGCCCATTGCATGCGCAGCGTGTCCGCCAGCGCCTCGGGCGCCATGCCGCGCAGCGGCAGCAGGTGGTCCGTGACCCAGGTGGCCAGGCCCAGGTCGTGCGCGTCACCGGGTGGCGGCAGCAGCAGCGCAATGGTTTCGGCCAGGTCGCCCACGGCCTCGTAGCTTTCGTCGAACAGCCATTCGGGCAGGCCGGCCGCCTCGCGCGCCAGCTCCTTCAAGACCTTGGTGGGCACCAGCTGGCGCGGCTTTCCACCGGCCAGGAAATAGACGGCCCAGGCCGCATCGGCAGGCGCGGCGGCGCGCAGATAGGCCTGCAGCGCGGCCTGCTTGTCGCGGCTGGCGGTGCTGGCATCCAGCGCGCGGTAGAGGGCGGCGAAATCCTTCATGGCGCGGGCGCCTCATCCGGTGCAGCCTGGACGGCGGCAGCCTCGTCCTCATCACCGTATTCGGTCTGGAAGGCTTGCGCATCCAGGCCCTGCTCGCGCAGCCAGCGCACCAGCACCGCCACGCTGCCATGCGTGACGAAGACACGCTCGGCGCCCGTGGCGCCTATGGCGTACTGCAGGCCGGGCCAGTCGGCATGGTCGGACATGACAAAGCCCCGGTCCACGCCACGGCGCCGGCGCGTGCCGCGCAGCTGCATCCAGCCGCTGGCAAAGGCATCGGCATGGCCGGGAAACCGGCGCATCCACGGCGTGCCCTGCGCCGAAGGCGGCGCCAGCACCAGGGCGGTCTTGAGCAGCTGTGCATCCACGCCAGGGTCGGTCACGCGCAGCGTGGGCGGCAGGTCCACGCCCGCTGCGCGGTACACGGCATTGAGCGGCTCCACCGCGCCGTGCACGACGATGGGGCCGATGCGGCGGTCCACCCCGTGCAGGATGCGCTGGGCCTTGCCGAAGGCGTAGCACAGCAGCACCGAGGGCCGGCCCTGGGCGGCGTTGGCCTGCCACCAGGCGTTGATGTCGGCCATGAGCTCGGGCTGGCGGGGCCAGCGGTAGATGGGCAGGCCGAAGGTGGATTCGGTGATGAAAGTGTCGCAGCGCACGGGCTCGAAGGGGGTGCAGGTGCCATCGGCCTCGGTCTTGTAGTCGCCCGAGGCCACCCAGACCTGGCCGCCATGCTCCAGCCGCACCTGGGCCGATCCGAGCACATGGCCGGCCGGGTGCAGGGAGATGCGCACGCCATGGTGTTCCACGGCTTCGCCATACGGCAGGGTCTGCAGCGTGATGTCCGCCCCCAGCCGTGCGCGCAGCACGCCCTCGCTGTCGTCATGGGCCAGGTAATGGGCGTGGCCGGCGCGCGCGTGGTCGGAGTGGCCATGCGTGATCACGGCCCGGTCCACGGGCCGCCAGGGGTCGATGTAGAAGTCGCCGGCCGCGCAGTACAGGCCTTCGGGGCGGGCCACGATCAGGTCGGCGGGCATGCGGAAACGGGGAAAGCAGTGATCATGTCCCCATGCTAGTGGGGCGGTCGCCGCGCGCACGCTGGCCCGGAGCGCGGCAGGCTGTCAGCCTGCACCTACCCGCTCAACGAATGACCGCAACCGGTCCGCAGGGCCGGTCAAATCGGGGAAGATAGCGCCCTCTCAACCCACACACATCCACACGCCTTCATGAACAACTCCGTCGTACGCATGTCCAATCTCTTCCTGCAGCTGGGCCTGGATGCCAGTGACCAGGCCATTGCCGATTTCATCCGCGCGCACCAGCTGGCCGCCGATGTGGATGTGGTGGAGGCGCCCTACTGGAGCGATGCGCAGCGCCAGTTCCTGGCCGAGCAGCTCAAGGCCGATGCGTCGTGGTCCATCGTCGTGGACCAGCTCAGCGAGTCGCTGCACGAAGACGCGGTCAGGCAGCGCGCTGCCCGATAGCACGGGCAGTCAGGCCGCCAGCGGCTCGGGCACCGTGATGTCCACGCTGTGGCGGCCGTCCACGCTGGTGGCCACGGTGCCGGTCACGGTGACGCGGCGCACCACGCGGTGGGCATCGCCGTAGTCGTTGATGGCGTAGTGCTGCGTGGCGCGGTTGTCCCAGATGGCCACGTCGCCCTGCGCCCACTGCCAGCGCACGGTGTTCTCCAGCCGGATGATGCGTTCGTTGAACAGCTGCAGCAGCGCCGTCGATTCACTGGCGCGCAGGCCCTTGATGCGCTTGGCGAAGTGGCCCAGCAGCAGCGCCTTCTCTCCGGTCTCGGGGTGCACATGCACCAGCGGCTGCTCCGACTCGATGGTCTTGCGCGTGAACACCTTGCGGTAGCTGGCGCGGCCTGCGGTCTCGGTCTGGCTGGCCGCGTTCTGGCGGAAGTTCTCGGCATAGTCGTAGTCGTTGCCATGCACGGCCCACAGCTGCTCGGCCAGTTGCCTGAGCGGCTCGGGCAGGCCCTCATAGGCGGCCACGGTATTGGCCCAGACGGTGTCGCCGCCATGGCCGGGCAGCGTGACGGCGCGCAGCACGCAGACCTTGGGAAAGGCCGCCTTGAAGGTGACGTCGGTATGCCAGGAATCGGCGCGGCCGCCATGCTGGGAATTGAGCTCCAGAAAGGCCGTGCCGTCCGGGGCGGGCACGGTGGGGTGCGATTCGATCTCGCCGAACAGCCGCCCGAAGGCCTGGTGCGATGCATCCGTCAGATGGTGCTGGCCCCGGAAGAACAGCACGCGGTGGCGCAGCAGGGCCGCATGGATCTGCGTGAACTGTTCGGCCGCCAGCTCGCCCGACAGCCTGGCGCCGTGGACCACGGCGCCTATGCGGCCGGACAGGGGCTGGATCTGCAGCGGCTGTTGCCGGTCCTGCTCCAGGTCTTGGGCCACGGTGCTCAGGTGGCTGGCGTCGGTGACAGCGTTCACGGCGTCTCTCCTCAGTGCTTGCATGGGTGGAAGCCCCATGCTAGGAACCGCCCTGCCACGCCACAACGAAGCTTTTGGCGCATGGTTATGCGCAAGAGAAGAAGTGCATGCCAACCAGGGCCGTGCGCGTCACAAAACTGCAACAAGGAAAACGTAACATTCCTTAACAATTTTGCGATGTGCCTTCCATGGATGAGTCCCGCGCCTACCTGAGCGATTCCAGGCCACGTTTCCGCCCACCCAGCGCTGCGGACCTGTGTACCCCCGTTCCCTGCATGACCGCCGACGAGACCAACGAGAAGGTGCTCGAGGTCTTCACGCGTCACCGGGACCTGATCAGCCTGCCCGTGGTGGAGGGCAACCGCCCCATCGGCCTGATCAACCGCAGCATCTTCCTGTCCCAGTTCAGCAAGCCGTTTCGCATGGAGCTGTACGGCAAGAAGAGCTGCATCGCCTTCATGGACAAGGAGCCGCTGGTGGTCGATGCCTCCACCGACATAGACACCCTGACCGTGAAGACCGTGGAGTACGGCGAAAAGGCGCTGACCGATGGCTTCATCATCACGCGCGACGGCCTGTTCGCGGGCGTGGGCAACGGTCTGCAGCTGATGCGCGCGGTGGCGGACATGCAGGTGGCGCGCAACCGCCAGATCATGCACAGCATCGAATACGCCAGCGTGATCCAGCAGTCGCTGCTGCGCAGCTCGCGCGAGGCCCTGGCCCGCGCCTGCCCCGGCGCCGACCTGGTCTGGGAGCCGCGCGATGTGGTCGGCGGCGACTTCTACCAGTTCAGCCAGGACGGCGATGGCTGGTTTGCCACCGTGGCCGATTGCACGGGCCATGGCGTGCCCGGCGCCTTCATGACGCTGATCGCCACCAGCAGCCTGAGCCAGGCCATCAAGGAGCACGGCCCGCGCGACCCGGCCGCGCTGCTGGGCCAGGTGAACCGCAGCGTCAAGCAGATGCTGGGCCAGCTCGACGGCAAGGATGGCACGCCCGGCTCCGACGACGGGCTGGACGCGGCCTGCTTCTGGTTCGAGCCCGCGCACCGGCGCCTGCGCTTTGCGGGCGCGCGCCTTGCGCTGTTCGTGCTGCGCCCCGGCGCCGAGGCGGTGGAGGTGCTCGATGGCCAGCGCAAGGGCGTGGGCTATGTGGACAGCGAGTTCGACTTCGCCTGGAACAACATCGACCTGGAGCTGCCCGCCGCCACCCTGGTCTTCATCACCACCGACGGCCTGATCGATCAGGTCGGCGGCCCGCGCGGCATTACCTTCGGCAAGAAGCGCGTGCGCGAGCTGCTGCTGGAGCAGGCCGGCCGCACGCCCGCCGAGATCAACCGCGCCCTGCTGGACGCCCTGCAGGCCTGGCAGGGCGAGCACCACCGCCGCGACGACCTGACCTTTTTCTGCTTCAGAACCTGAATGCCTCCCATGCCCTCCGCACAGATCGCCGACAAGTACGGCAGCTTCTTCCACCTGGCGCGCCAGCACCAGGTGATCTTCTACTACGTGGGCTACTTCTCGCAGAACATCGTCGCGGCCATGGCCGAGGCCGTGCGGCTGCAGCTGGAAGTGGCCGGCGTGCCGGGCCCCACGCGGCGCAAGCTGTTCTCGTCCTTTGTCGAGATGGCGCAGAACATCATCCATTACTCGGCCGATGCCCTGACCCCGCCCCACCAGGACGATGGCGAGCTGCGCCACGGCGCGGTCTGCATCCGCCGCGAGGACGACGGCAGCTTCGTGCTGCTGTGCGCCAACCCCATCGAGCCGGGCATGGGCGAGGCACTGCGCGCCAAGCTCGACGCCCTGCGCAGCATGACGCTGGACGAGATCAAGAAGGCCTGCCGCCAGTCGCTGCGCGATGACGCGCCCGAAGGCAGCAAGGGCGCGGGCATGGGTTTCCTGACCCTGGCCCGCGATGCGCGCGAGCCGCTGCAGTTCGACTTCGATCCCGCCCAGACCGTGGACGGCCGGCCCGTCTTCTACCTGAAAGCCACGCTCTGAGCCGTCGCTCCGGCACCAGGCCTGGACAGGCCCGGCCCGCAGGCACGGACAACGCACCGAGATCACGCATGGACAACCTCTACATCGCACCGACTCCCAGTTCCCCGGAAGTGGACTTCCAGTTCGACACGCACACGCTGCACCTGCGTGGCGAGTCCTATCCCGAGAACGCCGCCGCCTTCTACGGCGGCATCCTGGCCCGCCTCAAGGACTACCTGGCCCAGCCGCAGCCGGCGCAGCAGCAGGCGCGCATCGAGGTGCACATCGCGCTGGCCTACTTCAACAGCTCCAGCACCAAGATGCTGTTCAACCTGATCGAGGCACTGAGCGGCGCCGCCGAGGCCGGCCGCCCCGTGGCCCTGCACTGGTACCACGACGAGGAAGACGACACCATCTGCGAGTTTGGCGAGGAGCTGCGCGACGACTTTCCCGCCATCGCCTTCACCGGCCACCCCGTGAAGGCGGCGTGATGGACACCGTGGCCGCTCCCGCGGACCTCTTCGATGCCGAGCACCAGGCCCTTTTGGCGGCCCGCGCCGCCCACGACCGGGGCGAAGAGGCCGGCGCCCAGGCCTGCCACCAGGCCCTGGGCGTGCTGCTGACCGCCTATGAGCGCCTGCTGCGCGAAACGCGCCGGCTGGTGCGCCGCAGCGACCGGGCCGAGCTGGAGATGACCCAGCTCAACCAGCGCCTGCAGGAGCTGGCCGGCGAGCTGGAATACCGCGCCACGCACGACCCGCTGACCGGCGTGCTCAACCGCGCGGCCATCATCGAGCGCGTGAACCGCCACTTCACCCAGCAGGGGCTGGCCCTGATCGTGCTGGACATAGACCACTTCAAGCGCGTGAACGACAGCTTCGGCCACCCCGTGGGCGACAGCGTGATCCTGGGCGTGGTGCGCTGCCTCAAGGCCGCCGTGCCGGCCACGGCCCACATCGGCCGCGTGGGCGGCGAGGAATTCACCGTGCTACTGCCCCAGCACGACAGCGACGGCGCCGTGTGCGTGGCCGAGCAGGTGCGCGCCGCCATCGAGGCCCATCCCTTCGGCCTGCCCGACGCCAGCTGCATCACGGCCAGCTTCGGCGTGAGCTGGCGCCCGAGCGGCGGCCGCTTCGACGACGCCTACAGCCTGGCCGACGAGGCGCTGTACGCCGCCAAGCGCAGCGGGCGCAACCAGGTCGTGCGCGCGGCAGACCATGCCACGGCCTGAGCGGCGCGGACACGGACAGGGCTGAGGCATGAGTTTCGTGATGCGCGCACGGGCGCCCAGGGCGCCCGCCCCTGCTTCCGCCCTCCTGCAGCCGGCTCTGCAGCCGCCCCCGCCATCGCCCGTGCCCGGGCCTGAATGGCGGGTGCTGATCGTGGACAGCGACCCCGACGTACACGCCGCCTTCCGCCTGGCGCTGGAAGGCCACACCCTGTTCGGCCGGCCGCTGGTGTTCCTCTACGCCCGCTCCGGCACGCAGGCGCGCAACCTGCTGCGCAGCGAGCAGGACCTGGCCGTGGTGGTGCTCGACGCCGTGACCGACGGCACGGGTGCCGGGCTGGACCTGGTGGACTTCATCCGCTACACGGCCGGCCTGCGCAACAGCCGCATCGTGCTGCGCACCGGCCGCCCGGGCCAGGCGCCCGATCTGGAAACCCTGCTGCGCTACGACATCAACGACTGCCGCACCAAGACCGAACTCACGCCCGACCGGCTGCTGGCCATCGTGGTGACCGCCGTGCGCTCCTACGAGCAGCTGTGCGCCATCGAGGCCAACCGCCGCAGCCTGGAGCTGATGGTGCGCTCCAGCGCCTCGCTGCTGGAGGAAACCAATCTGCACGCCTTCGCGCGGGGCGTGATCACCCAGCTGGCCACCTTGCTGGGCGTGGCCAGCGAAGGCCTGGTCTGCTCGGAGGGCACGCACCCGGCCGAGCCCTACCGCGTGCTCGCGGCCACGGGACCGTTCGCACGGCTCATCGACCAGCCCATCGCCACCGTGCTGGCCTCACGCGGGCTGCGCCTGCTGCGCCAGGCGCTGCAGGCGCGGCGCAACATCTACGGCGTGCAGCGCGGCGTGGCGCTGTACATCGGCCGGGGCGACGAGCAGGACATGGCCGTCTTCATCGATGCGCCGGCCTCGCACAGCGCACTGGACCGCCAGCTGCTCGAAGTCTTCTGCGCCAACCTGCGCACGCTGCTGCACAACCGCGGCCTGCTGGAGCGCCTGCACCAGTCCGCCTACTTCGACCCCCTGGTCTGCCTGCCCAACCGCGCCCACTTCGTGGAAAAAGTGGACGAATGCGTGTGGCGCGGCACGCGGGACCATGTGCTGGCCCTGGTGGACATCGACGACTTCAGCGCCACCAACGACGTGATGGGCCACCGCTTTGGCGACCGCCTGCTCGAAGCCATGGCCCGCCGCCTGGCCAGCGCGCTGCCCGCAGGCGTGCTGCTGGCGCGCGTGGGATCGGACACCTTCGGCATCCTGGGCCCCACCGACGAGGTGGCCCTGGCCCAGTTGCTGGACTGCGCCCGCCAGCCCCTGGCCGTGGACGGCGTGCCGCACAAGGTCTCGCTGACCTGCGGCTACGTGTACCTGCCCCATGAGCGCCAGGCCGGCACCGACCTGGTCAAGGACGCCACCATTGCCCTCAAGCGCGCCAAGCGCGATCACCGCGGCCAGCTGCTGGAGTACTCCGAGCAGATGGGCATGGAGGCGCGCGACCGCGCCCTGCTGCTGTCCGACCTGCGCGCCGCCACCGACGGCGCCCAGCTTTTCCTGGTCTACCAGCCCCAGGTGGACCTGGAAACCCATGCCCTGGTCGGCCTGGAGGCCCTGCTGCGCTGGCGCCGGCAGGACGGCAGCTTCGTGCCGCCCGACCGCTTCATCCCCGTGGCCGAGCATTCGGGCCTCATCGTGCCGCTGGGCCAATGGGTGCTGGCCACGGCCTGCCGCACCATGCGCGAACTGCTGGACGCCGGCCGCGCCCCCCGGCGCATGGCCGTCAATGTCTCCACCGTGCAGTTGCAGGACCCGGGCTTTCTGCAGACCGTGAGCAACGCCCTGGCAGAGCACGGCCTGCAGGGTGCGCAGCTGGAGCTGGAGATCACCGAATCCGTCGCGGTCCTGCCCACCCAGCTGCTGCAAACCACGCTCAGCGCCCTGCGCTCCCTGGGCGTGACCATTGCCATCGACGACTTCGGCACCGGCTACTCCTCGCTGAGCTACCTGGAGCGCCTGCCGCTGGACCGCATCAAGATCGACCGCAGCTTCGTGCGCCAGCTTGGCGAATCACAGGAGGCGCGCATCGCCGAAATGATCGCCCAGCTGGGCCGCAAGCTCGGCCTGCAGGTCCTGGCCGAAGGCATAGAGGACGCCAGCGCCTGGCAGGCCCTTCGCGCCATGGGCTGCCAGGAGGGACAGGGCTATCACATTGCCCGGCCCATGGACAAGGAGCAGTTGCTGGGCTGGCTGCACCGGCGCACTGGCGCACCGGAGTGAATGGCGCGCCGGAGTGAAGGGGCCCTGTCGCCCATTCACGGCAGATGGGACGCTATCACCTCGGCCAGCAGGCCGAAGCTGTGGCGGATCTCCTGCTCCGTCACGGCACCGTAGCCCAGCACCAGGCCCCGGGCCGGATCGGGCCTGAGCGAGTACAGGGACAGCGGCCGCGTGAGCACGCCCAGCTTGCGTGCCTGCCGCGCAATGGCGTCATCGTCCGAGCCGGGCGGCAGGCCCAGCACCAGGTGCAGCCCCGCGTCTCCGCCCTGCACGGTTACCGCCGTGCCCAGGCGCTGGCCTATCTCGTCGATGAGCACGCGCCGGCGCTCGCCGTAGACCTGGCGCATGCGGCGGATGTGGTTGACGTAGTGGCCCTGCCGCATGAACTGCGCCAGCACGATCTGCTGCATGATCTGCCCCTCCCGGAACAGCTCGCTCAGCGCGCGCGCAAAGCTGTCGGCCAGGTCGCTGGGCAGCACGAGGTAGGCCAGACGCAGCGAGGGGAACATGGTCTTGGAGAAGGTGCCCAGGTAGATCACGCGGCCATGCTCGTCCAGGCCCTGCAGCGCCGGCAGCGGGCGCGAGGTGAAGCGGAACTCGCTGTCGTAGTCGTCCTCGACGATCCAGACCCGCTGGGCCACCGCGTAGTCCAGCAGCTGGCGCCTTCGGCCATGGCCCATGAGCACGCCGCTGGGGTACTGGTGCGAGGGCGAGATGAACATCAGCCGCGGCGGTGTCTTCAGTTGCTGCGGCGTGGGCGCCAGGCCCTCGCCGTCCAGCGCGATGGGCTGCAGTTGCAGGCCGGCCATGCGGAACACGCTGCGTGCGCCCCAGTAGCCGGGGTCCTCCAGCCAGACGGTGTCGCCTGGATCGGCCAGCAGCTGGGAAATCAGGTGCAGCGCCTGCTGGGCGCCGCTGGTCACCAGGATCTGGTCCGCGCTGCAGGCCACGCCACGCGTGCCCTGCAAGTGCTCGGCAATGGCTTCGCGCAGCGCGGGGTGGCCCGCGCCCGTGGCATAGCTCAGTTGCAGCGGGTTGTGATCGCGCCAGGCCTGGGCGTGCAGGCGGCTCCATAGCGCGGCCGGAAACTGGCGCAGCTCGGGCACTCCCGGCGCGAAGGCGCCCCACTGCAGGTGGCTGGCCCGCGCCCCGCCCACGATGGCGCTGCCGCGCCGCGACAGCGGCGTGCCACGGCGGCGCGGCAACGGCGGCTGGCTCACGAAGGCCGGCGCCACCTCGGCCACATAGGTGCCCCGCCCCACGCCGGCCTGCACCAGGCCCTCCAGCGCCAGTTGCTCATAGACCTGGACGATGGTGTTGCGCGCAATGCCCAGCGTCTGCGCCAGCTCGCGGCTGGTGGGCAGCCGCGAGCCCGCCGGCAGGGCCTTGCGCAGGATGCCTTCCTTGACGATGCGGTAGAGCTGGCGGTGGTTGTACTCGGCATCGCTACGTTGGAAATGCCGATTGACAAAGTCCGGCAGCGTGGCACTTCCAACGCGGGAAATTGGTTCTCTCTTGTTCACGGTATTTGGTTCTTTTGTTGGGATCAATGTGAACATAGACTCGCCCCCATGTATAGCTATCGAAGGCGTGAAAGCCGAATATTTTTTCAATGATCCGCCTCCAGACTCTTCAAAGACCTGTGCCCACCGCCGGGTTCCATTCGCCCCTCAGTCAGCCTATGTCCTTGAAGTTGAAAGCTTTTCGTTGCGGCACCCTGCCGGCCCGGCAAGCCGCCTGCCAGGAGGTGCAGCCATGAGCACGGCCACCACCTTCGGCATTGCCGGCGTCCAGATGGAGGTTTGCGCCTTCGACAGCAACCTGGAGCGCATGGCCGGCTACCTGCGCCACATCCGCTCGCGTTTTCCCTGGGTCCGCATGGTGCTGTTCTCCGAGCTGGCGGCGCTGGGCCCCAAGCACGACAAGGCCGAGCCGCTGCCCGGCCCCACCGAGGACCGGCTGTGCGGGCTGGCCCGGGAAACCGGCCTGTGGCTGATTCCCGGCTCGCTGTTCGAGAGCGTGGCCGGCCCCGATGGCACGGTGGTCTACAACACCACGCCCGTCATCAACCCGCTGGGCGAGGTCGTCACGCGTTTTCGCAAGCTCTTCCCCTTCAGGCCCTATGAGCGCGATGTGGCCGGCGGCACCGGCTTTTGCGTGTTCGACGTGCCTGGCGCGGGCCGTTTCGGCGTGTCCATCTGCTACGACATGTGGTTTCCGGAGACCACGCGCACGCTGGTGGCCATGGGCGCCGAGGTGATCCTGCACCCCACCATGACGGACACCATCGACCGCGATGTGGAGCTGTGCATCGCGCGCGCCTCGGCCGTCACCAACCAGGTCTATTTCTTCGATGTGAACGGCGTGGGCGACGGCGGCGTGGGCCGCTCCATCATCGTGGACCCCTCGGGCTACGTGCTCCACCAGGCCGACAGCGGTGCCCAGATCATGCCCATCGAGGTCGACTTCGCCCGGCTGCGGCACGAGCGCGAACACGGCCTGCGCAGCAACCTGGGCCAGCCGCTCAAGAGCTTCCGCGACCGCGACTGCGATTTCACCGTCTACCGCAAGGACGGCACCGACTTCCCCTACCTGCACAGCCTGGGAGCACTGGACAAGCCCCAATGACCTGACACGCCCCTTTTCCCAGCGATCGACATCACGAGCACCACAAAGCCGCAAGCCACCGGGCGATGCGGCAAAAAACCAGGAGACAACGATGACATCCCGCCCCCCGACCGAAACGCGCGCCCGTGCCTCCCTCAGCCGCCACCGCAGCGTCTGGGAAATGCGTGCCGATGGCTGGATCAGCCTGGTGGACGATCTCAGCCGGCTGGCCATCCTGGCGCCCGAGCACCCCGAGCGTGCCAGCCGCCTGGCCCATGTGCAGACCATCATCGACGCGCTGGCCCCGGTCGAAAGCTACTGGGCCTTTCCCGGGGGCCGGGTCTTCGGCGAGCTGTGCCAGTGGATAGAGCGCGAGGAGCTGGCGCGCGCCCACCAGGCGGCGCGGCGCATCCATCGCGTGCTGGCCGCGCGCACCTACCGCCATGACGCCAACACGCTGGACAACGACAACGAGTTGCCCTCGCAGATAGAGACCGACAGCGAGCGCCAGGCACAGCTGACGCGGCCTTACTTCGAGGTGCTGATCGTCGATGAGATGTCGGCCAGCGAGGAAGACGCGCTGCGCCGCCGCGTGCAGCGCAAGCGCAGCGCCGACGATGATTTCGTGTTCGACATCGTGGTGGTGCCCAGCTTCGAGGATGCGCTGATCGCCACCCTGGTCAACTTCAACCTGCAGGCCGTGGTGATACGCCATGGCTTTCCATTCCGCTCGGTCAACAGGAACGGCATGCTGCGCCGCTTCCTGGAAGGCATGGACGACAACAGCGAGGCCATGCCCGAGTTCGAGCGCGGCCCGCTGCTGGGCCGCCAGATCGCGCAACTGCGCCCCGAGCTGGACCTGTACCTGGTCACCGATGTCAGCGTCGAGGAGATCGCCGCGCGCGTGGGCGAGGTCTTCAAGCGCATCTTCTTCGGCGAGGAAGACCACATCGAGCTGTACAGCGCCATCATGAAAGGCGTGGGCGAGCGCCACAGAACGCCCTTCTTCCACGCGCTGCGCGACTACGCCAAGCAGCCCACGGGCGTGTTCCACGCGCTGCCGCTGGCGCGCGGCAAGTCCATCATGAACAGCAACTGGATCGGGGACCTGGCCCAGTTCTACGGCATGAACCTGTTCATGGCCGAGACCTCGGCCACCTCGGGCGGGCTGGACTCGCTGCTGGACCCTGTGGGCCCGCTCAAGCTGGCCCAGGAGTACGCGGCCCGTGCCTTCGGTGCCAGGCGCACCTACTTCGCCACCAATGGCACCTCCACCTGCAACAAGATCGTGGTGCAGGCCCTGGTGCGGCCCGACGACATCGTGCTGGTGGACCGCAACTGCCACAAGTCCCACCACTACGGCCTGGTGCTGGCCGGCGCCCAGGTGGCCTACCTGGACTCCTATCCGCTGGACCAGTACTCCATGTACGGCGCCGTGCCGCTGCGCCACATCAAGGAAACCCTGCTGGGCTTTCGGCGCGCGGGCACGCTGGAGCGCGTGCGCATGGTGCTGCTGACCAACTGCACCTTCGACGGCATCGTCTACGACGTGGAGCGCGTGATGACGGAATGCCTGGCCATCAAGCCCGACCTGGTCTTCCTCTGGGACGAGGCCTGGTTCGCCTTCGCGCGCTGCCATCCCATCTACCGCCCGCGCACGGCCATGGCCAGCGCCGCCAAGCTGTGCGAGACCTTCAAGGACCCGGCCTACGCCAGGCGCCACGCCGAGTTCGCCGCCAGCATCGACTGGGAGGACGACCAGCAGTTGCTGGAGACCCGCCTGATCCCCGACCCCGCCAAGGCCCGCATCCGGGTCTACGCCACGCATTCCACGCACAAGACGCTGACGGCGCTGCGCCAGGGCTCGATGATCCATATCTGGGACCAGGACTTCAAGGACAAGGCCGAGGAGTCCTTCCACGAGGCGTACATGACGCACACCTCGACCTCGCCCAACTACCAGATCCTCGCCTCGCTGGACGTGGGCCGCCGCCAGGTGGAACTGGAGGGCTACGAGCTGATCCAGCGCCAGCTGGAGCTGGCCATGAGCCTGCGTGAGCAGGTGCTGCACCACCCCCTGCTCAGGCGCTACTTCCGCTTCCTGCGCATCGGCGACCTGGTGCCGCTGGCCTACCGCGAGTCGGGCGTGGACAACTACTACAACGACGAGACGGGCTGGGACAACCTGGAGGTGGCATGGCGCAGCGACGAGTTCGTGCTCGACCCCAGCCGCGCCACCCTGGTCATCGGCACCACGGGCATGGACGGCGACACCTTCAAAAACAAGGAGTTGATGGACAGGTACGGCATCCAGATCAACAAGACCTCGCGCAACACCGTGCTGTTCATGACCAACATCGGCAGCACGCGCTCGGCCATCGCCTACCTGATCGAGGTGCTGATCAAGATTGCCCGCGACGTGGACGCCCGCGTGGCCGACCTGAGCGCTATCGAGCGGCGCATCCATGAAAGGCGCGTGCGCTCGCTCACGCTGGAGCAGCCGCCGCTGCCCAATTTCTCGAGCTTCCACTTCGCCTTCCGGGGCCGCAGCGTCGAAGGCCGCGCAGGCACGCGCGACGGCGACATCCGCAGCGCCTTCTTCCTCTCGTACGACGACACCAACTGCGAATACATCGACATGGCCGAGGCCGCGCGCGCCATCGCCGAGGGGCGCGAGCTGGTGTCCGCGCTCTTCGTCATCCCCTACCCGCCGGGCTTTCCCATCCTCGTGCCCGGGCAGGTGATCAGCGCCGAGATCCTGCAGTTCATGGCCGCGCTCGATGTGCGCGAGATCCACGGCTTCCGGCCCGAGCTGGGCTTTCGCATCTTCAGCCGGGCCGCGCTGGACCGCGCCGCCCAGGCCACGGCCGCGCGCGCCGCGCTGGCGCTGTCGGGCCGCGCGGCGCAGCCGCAGGCGGGCGACGAAGGCCTGGGCCTGGTCCGACCCGAGCCCGAACCTGAACTGATCACGCTTTCCCCCACCCCGAAGAAGACCACGACGAGGAGCAAGAAGTGAACAACAAAGTCAAAAGCGTTGCCGACCTGCTGCTGATGTTCCACCGCAACGAGCGGCCCATCTACTTCATCAGCGCCACCAACTTCAACCTGCTGGGCATGGACCGCTGGGTCAACCGCTTCCGCTACATCAACTACATCGACTGCTTCGACGGCCGCCACCCCAACGCCTTCGTGCCGCAGGAGCTGCCGCACGAGCCCTTCGAGTCCATCGAGGACATCAACAACTACCTGCTGCAGCACAAGGACGTGGTGGACCTGATCGAGCGGCGCGGCGGCAAGCCGGTCGCCACCTTCCTGATGTTCGACGAGAAGACCGAGGCCCTGGCCCGGGAGCTGGGCATGGAGGTCTGGTTTCCGCCAGCCGCGCTGCGCCAGCGCTGCGACAACAAGATGGAGACCGTGCGCATAGGCAACAAGGCCGGCGTGTACTCGGTGCCCAACGCCCTGGAGAAGGTGGACAGCTACGAGCACCTGATGCAGATCGCCGAGCGCCACGGCCTGGGCAAGGACCTGGTGGTGCAGTCGGCCTTCGGCGACTCGGGCCACACCACCTTCTTCATCGCCTCGCGCGAAGACTTCGACAAGCACAAGGACGAGATCGTCAACGACCCCGAGGTCAAGATCATGAAGCGCATCAACTGCCGCGGCGCCACGCTGGAGGCCTGCGCCACCCAGTCGGGCACCCTGGTCGGGCCGCTGCTGACCGAGGTGGTGGGCGCGCGCGAACTCACGCCCTACAAGGGCGGCTGGTGCGGCAACGAGGTGTTCCCGGGCGCCTTCTCCGAGGAGGTGCGCGCCAGGGCGCGCGACATGGCCGAGCGCTTCGGCAACCAGCTGCTGGCCGAGGGCTACCGCGGCTACTTCGACCTGGACTTCCTGATCGACACCGACACCGGCGAGGTCTACCTGGGCGAGCTGAACCCGCGCATCTGCGGCGCCAGCCCCATGACCAACCATGCCGCCTTCGCCTACGCCGATGCGCCGCTGTTCCTGTTCCACCTGCTCGAATTCTCGGGCGTGCCGTTCGACCTGAACGTCAAGGAGATCAACGAGCGCTGGGCCCAGCCGCATTTCATCGATTCCTGGTCTCAGGTGGTGCTCAAGTTCAACGAGGACCGCATCGACCAGGTCACGCATGCTCCGGCCACCGGCATCTACCGCATGGGCGAGGACGGCAGCGTCGCCTACCAGCGCTTCGACTACAACCGCAAGGCCATAGACACCGAGCGCGAGGCCTTCTTCCTGCGCATCACCGGCCCCGGCGACTACCGCTACGAGGGCGCCGACCTGGGCATCCTGATCACGCGCGGCCGCTCGATGGACGACAACTTCAAGCTCAACATCCGGGCGCGCGACTGGATACGCGGCATCAAGAACTACTACGCGGGCAAGCCCATCCTGGCCACCCAGCCCGGCGCAGCGCCGGCGCCGGGCTCGTTCAAGATCCTCTGAAGGCCTCCCATGCCCCTGCCTACCCGCATCCGCTTCCAGGCCATCGCCGAAGACCTGCCCGGCCGGAAATGGCAGGCCCTGTGCGAGCAGGCCTGGCCCTACTACCGGGCCTGGTTCCTGCGCCAGGGCGCGGTGGCGCGCGCCGGCTTCCTGGAGTGCCGCCGCGCCCTGCGCCAGCACATGCCGGAGCTGGTGCCCACCTGGGAGCGGCTGGTGGAACTGGCCGGCGGCGGCGACATCGAGGCGCGCTTCCTGTCGCTGTGGTGCCCGCCGCCCTACATCACCGGCTGCTCCCAGGCGGTCTGGCTGGATACGGCCGGCCAGCAGGAACCCATGCTGCTGCGCAACTACGACTTCGCGCCCGCGCTGCTGGAGGGCCACTGGCTGGCCACGCGCTGGAGCGGGCAGCGCGTGGCCGCCATGGGCGACTGCCTGTGGGGCGCGCTGGACGGCATGAACGAGTCGGGCCTGGCCGCCTCGCTGTCCTTTGGCGGCCGCACGGCCCATGGCGACGGCTTCGGCATTCCGTTGGTGCTGCGCTATGTGCTGGAGATCGCGCAGGACACCGCATCGGCCGTGGCCATCCTGCAGCGCGTGCCCGTGCACATGTGCTACAGCGTCACGCTGCTGGACGCCCGGGGCGAATGGGCCACGGTGTTCCTGAACCCCGACCGCCCCGTGGAAGTGACCCGGCGCCGGGCCGTGACCAACTTCCAGCACACGGTGGAATGGCCCGAGCATGCACGCGCCACCAGCGCCTGCGAGCGGCTGGCCGCCCTGCAGCAGCAGATCGATGCCGGCATGCCGGCCCGTGACGCCCAGGCCGCGCTGCTGCGCGAGCCCCTGTACCAGCCCGCCTGGCGGCGCGGCTACGGCACGCTGTACACGGCGGCCTACGCCCCTCGGTCGGGACGGCTCGAACTGTCCTGGCCCGGCCAGGCCTGGCCGCAGACCCTGATGGCCTTCGAGGAGGGCCACCGGGAGATCGCCTACCTGAGCCAGGGCCCCTGAGCGCCCCGCCCAGCATCCCGCGCCTGCATTCAGCGCTTGCATCCGACGCCCGGGACAAGGTGCCACGCACTGCCGTCCAGGCATTCCCCACAGGTTCCGAAGGAGACATGGAAATGACAAGAAGACTTCCGCCCGCCATCTGGATTCTGGTTGCCATGGTGCTGGGCATCGTGATCGGCTACATGGTGTTCATCAACTTCCCCGACAAGAAGGCGGCCGCGCAGATCGCGGGCTACATCTCCATCATGTCGGACGTGTTCCTGCGGCTGATCAAGATGCTGATCGGCCCGCTGGTGTTCTCCACGCTGGTGGTGGGCATTGCACACATGGGCGACGCGGCCTCGGTGGGCCGGGTGTTCCTCAAGGCCATGGGCTGGTTCGTCACCGCCTCGCTGGTGTCGCTGGTCATGGGCCTGGTCCTGGCCAACCTGCTGCAGCCGGGCCACAACCTGGGGCTGCCGCTGCCGGACATCGGCGCTTCGGCCAACCTCGCCACCGCCAAGTTCACGCTCAAGGACTTCGTCAGCCACCTGGTGCCCAAGTCCTTTGCCGAGGCCATGGCCAACAACGAGATCCTGCAGATCGTGGTGTTCTCCATGTTCTTCGGCGTGGCCCTGGCCGCACTCGGTGAAAAGGGCAGGACGCTGGTGGCCGCCATCGACGAGCTGTCCCACGTCATGCTCAAGATCACCGGCTATGTGATGAAGCTCGCGCCGCTGGCCGTGCTGGCGGCCATGGCGGCCACCGTGTCGGTCAACGGCCTGGAGATCCTGCTGAAGTTTGCCGTTTTCATGGGGGACTTCTACCTGGGCCTGTTTCTGCTGTGGGGCGTGCTGGTGATCGCCGGTTTCCTGTTCCTGGGCCCGCGCATCTTCAGGCTGCTGGTGCTGATCAAGGAGGCCTTCATGCTCTCGTTCGCCACCGCCAGTTCCGAGGCCGCCTACCCCAAGATCCTGGACGCGCTGGACCGCTTCGGCGTCAAGCGCAAGATCTCCAGCTTCGTGATGCCCATGGGCTACTCGTTCAACCTCGACGGCTCCATGATGTACTGCACCTTCGCCGTGCTGTTCATCGCCCAGGCCTACGACATCCACCTGTCGCTGGGCACGCAGATCACCATGCTGCTGATCCTGATGCTGACCTCCAAGGGCATGGCCGGCGTGCCGCGCGCCTCGCTGGTGGTGATCGCCGCCACGCTCAACCAGTTCAACATCCCCGAGGCCGGCCTGCTGCTCATCCTGGGCGTGGACACCTTCCTGGACATGGGCCGCTCGGCCACCAACGCCGTGGGCAACTCCATCGCCACCGCCGTCGTCGCCAAGTGGGAGGGCGACCTGCTGCCCGAGACCGAAGCCGCCGCCAACGCCGCACGGCTGGATTCGGAGGCCAGGGCCACGCTGGCCCATCCCGCCTCCCCGGCCCATTCCTGACAACCCGCACAAGGAACACGCCATGAAACCCGAACCCAGATCACGGCCCGGGCAGCCATGGGCGCTGCGGGGGCCGGCGCGGGCGGCAGCGGCAGCGGGCGTGGCGGCCCTTGCGCTGCTGGCCGCCACGGCCGGCGCCCAGGAAGCCGACACGCCAGAGCGCACCGCCGCCAGCCGCGCGCCCGCCACGCTCAGCGGCACGCTGGCCAAGGTGCGCGCCAGCGGCTCCATTGCGCTGGGCTACCGCCAGGCCTCGGTGCCGTTTTCCTACCTGAACGCGCGCAACGAGCCCATCGGCTACTCCATCGAGCTGTGCAAGGCGCTGGTGACCAGCATCGAGGATGCGGTCAACAGGAGCCTGGCCATCCGCTGGGTGCCCGTCACGGCCGACAACCGCGTGGACGCGGTGGCCAGTGGCCAGGTGGACCTGGAATGCGGCTCCACCACCAGCAACCTGGAGCGCCAAAAGCGCGTGGCCTTCTCGCCCATCATGTTCGTGGCCGGCACCAAGGTCATGGTCCGGCAGGACACGCAGATCCGCTCCTTGCGCGACCTGGCCAGCAAGAAGGTGGCGGTGACGGCCGGCACCACCAATGAAAAAGCCATGCGCGACCTGGACCGGAAATTTCACCTGGGCATGCAGCTGCAGGTGGTGCCCGACCATTCCCAGGGCTTTGCCCAGGTGGCCGGCGGCCAGTCCGACGCCTTCGCCACCGACGACGTGCTGCTGTACGGCCTGATCGCGGAGAACGCCGGCAAGGCGGATGGCAACGGCGGCACGGGCGCGAGCCCGGGCGCCAGGTTCCAGGTGGTGGGCGACTACCTCTCCTACGACCCCTACGCCATCATGTTCCGCAAGGACGACCCCCAACTGGCCCAGGTGGTGAAAACCAGCTTCCAGGCGCTGGCCGAGGACGGCGAGATCGAGCGCCAGTACAGGCGCTGGTTCCTGCGCCGCCTGCCTTCGGGCACCAGCCTGGACCTGCCGATGAGCGCCCAGTTGCAGACCCTCATCGAGACCCTGGCCGCCCAACCCCGTTGAGGCGGTTGCTGCCTGCACCCATTGCGCGCCGGATGGCGCCTCGCCCGGCCTTGCTCTGCGCAAGGCACGCAGCACGCGGGCCGCACCCCCTTTGCAACAGCAAATACAAGGAGACAGGAAATGAGTCAGCAACTCGAAGGTGGGCTGAAGCCGCGGCACCTCACCATGCTATCCATTGCGGGGGTGATCGGCGGTGCGCTGTTCGTCGGCTCCGGCAAGGTGATTGCCAGTGCCGGCCCCGCAGCCATCCTGGCGTACATGGGCGGAGGCATCCTGGTGGTGCTGGTCATGCGCATGCTGGGCGAGATGGCCGTGGCGCAGCCTGACAGCGGCTCGTTCTCCACCTACGCAGACCGCGCCATCGGGCGCTGGGCCGGGTTCACGATCGGCTGGCTGTACTGGTGCTTCTGGACACTGCTGATGGGCTGGGAGGCCTATGTGGCCGGGGCCATCCTCAACGCCTGGATGCCGGCCGTTCCCATCTGGGGCTACATGCTGGTGGTGGTCTTCGGCCTGATGGCCGTCAACTTCCTGCCGGTGCACAACTATGGCGAGTTCGAGTTCTGGTTCGCTCTGATCAAGGTCGTGGCCATTGTGCTGTTCATCGCCATCGGAGCACTGGCCATCGCCAGGCTCTGGCCTGCGGGCGATGTCGCAGGCATGGCGCACCTGACCAGCAAGGGCTTCATGCCCAACGGCCCCGGCGCCGTGGTGGTGGCGCTGCTGGGCGCGATGTTCGCCTTCATCGGGGCCGAGATCGTCACCGTGGCGGCGGCCGAATCCCAGGACCCGGGCAAGGAAATCGTGCGGACCACCCGGTCCGTGGTCTGGCGCATTTCGCTGTTCTACGTGGGCTCCATCTTCATCGTGGTCTGCCTGATTCCGTACGACACCCCGGGCCTGATCCTCTCCACCGAAGGCACCTACGCCGTCGCGCTCAAGCACCTGGGCATTCCCTTCGCCGGCCAGATCGTCAACTTCGTGGTGCTGACTTCCGTGTGCAGTTGCTTCAATTCGGCGCTCTACACCTCCAGCCGCATGCTGTTCTCGCTGGCGCGCCGCGGCGACGCCCCCAAAATGTTCACGACCCTGGGCCGCAGCACCAGCGCGCCCTACATGGCCGTCATCGCCTCCAGCGCCCTGGCCCTGCTGACGGTCGCCCTCACCGCCACCGGCCAGATGGACGTGTTCGATGTGCTCATGGCCGCGACCGGCTCCATCGCGCTGCTGGTGTACCTGTGCATCGCCGTGTCGCAGTTGCACATGCGCCGCAAGCTCGAAGCCAGCGGCACGCCCATCCGCCTGAAGATGTGGTGCTTCCCGGCGCTGACCTACGCCACCATCTTCTTCATCGTCGCCTCCATGGTGGTCATGGTGGCCGAGGGCACCTACCGCAAGGAAGTGCTCTACACCAGCGTGCTGGGCGGTGCATTGGTCGCCCTGGGCATGCTGGCGCAAAAGCTCCACTGGGGCCGCCCGAAACCCGGCCGCGTGGAGCAGGAGCAGGCCGTTCAGGAAGGCCTGGGTCCGTTGATCGTCAAGTCCGAATAAATGGAGACACAAGCATGAGCACCGATCCATCCGTCCGCATCGAACACGACCTGCTGGGGGACCGCGAGGTTCCCGCCGACGCCTACTACGGCGTGCACACCCTGCGCGCCCGGGAGAACTTCGGCATCACCGGCACGCCCATCTCCATCTACCCCGAACTGATCCGCGCCCTGGCCAGCATCAAGCAGGCGGCGGCCATGACCAACCATGAGCTGGGCCTGCTGGACCAGCGGCGCTGCGATGCCATCGTGCGCGCCTGCCAGGAGGTGCAGGGCGGACGGCTGCACGAGCAGTTCGTGGTGGATGTGATCCAGGGCGGTGCCGGCACCTCGACCAACATGAACGCCAACGAGGTCATCGCCAACCGCGCGCTGGAGCTGCTGGGCCACCACAAGGGCGAGTACCAGTACCTGCATCCCAACGAGCAGGTGAACATCGGCCAGAGCACCAACGACGTCTACCCCACCGCGCTCAAGATCGCCACCTGGTTCGGCATCCACGGGCTGATCGACGCCATGGACACGCTGCGCGTGGCCTTCGCGCAAAAGGCCGAGGAGTTCCAGGATGTGCTGAAAATGGGCCGCACCCAGCTGCAGGATGCCGTGCCCATGACACTGGGCCAGGAATTCAGCACATATGCCGTGATGATCGAAGAGGACCAGGCGCGGCTGCGCGAGGCCGTGCTGCTGATCTGCGAGATCAACATGGGCGCCACCGCCATAGGCACGGGCATCACCGCCCATCCCGACTACGCGCCCCTGGTGCTCAAGCACCTGCAGGAGATCACCGGCATTGCGCTGCAGACCGCGCCCAACCTGATCGAGGCCACCCAGGACTGCGGCTCTTTCGTCCAACTGTCGGGCGTGCTCAAGCGCGTGGCCGTCAAGCTGTCCAAGACCTGCAACGACCTGCGGCTGCTGTCCAGCGGCCCGCGGGCGGGACTGGGCGAGATCAACCTGCCGGCCATGCAGGCGGGATCGAGCATCATGCCGGGCAAGGTCAACCCCGTGATCCCCGAGGTGGTGAACCAGATCGCCTTCGAGGTCATCGGCAACGACATCACCGTCAGCTTTGCGGCCGAGGCCGGGCAGCTGCAGCTCAATGCCTTCGAGCCCATCATCGCCCACAGCATCTTCAAAAGCGTGAGCCACCTGCGCAACGGCTGCCTGACGCTGGCCGAGCGCTGCGTGCAGGGCATCACCGCCAACCGCGAACACCTGCGCGCGGCGGTGGAGAACTCCATCGGCATCGTGACCGCGCTCAACCCCTACATCGGCTACGCCAACGCCACTTCCGTGGCCCAGCAAGCCCATGCCAGCGGCGGGAGCGTCTACGACATCGTGCTGGCCCGGGGCCTGCTGAGCAAAACGCAGCTGGACACCATCCTGCGGCCCGAGATCCTCACGCGGCCCTCGGCACTGAAACTCGGATGACCGGTCTGCCCTACCTGCACACCGCAGGAAAGCCATGCCGCCTGGCCGCCCACACCACGGCCAGCGATGCGCCCAGCAGCGCCAGCAGCACGGGCGTGAAGGCGCCCACACCCATGCGCGCCAGCAGCAGGCCGCCCACGATGCCGCCGCCGGCAATCGCCATGTTCCAGGCCGTGACCAGCATGGACTGCGCCACGTCGGCGGCCTCGCCCGCCGTGTGGGCAATGGCGGTCTGCAGCAGCGTGGCGGCGCCGCCAAAGGCCAGGCCCCAGACGGCCACCGCCGCATACACCAGGGCCGGCGCATCTGCGGCCACGCCCAGCATCAGCGTGGACAGTGCAAACAGCGCAATGCTGGCCAGCGTGAGCGCACGCAGGTGGCGGTCGATCAGCACGCCGGTGATCCAGATGCCCAGCACGGAGGTGGCGCCGAACACCAGCAGCACCAGGTCCGTGCGCGCGGCCATGCCCGCCTCCGCCAGGAAGGGCGCGATGTAGGTGTAGAGAATGTTGTGCGCCAGCACGAAGGCCAGCACCACGAACAGCACGGGGCGCACGCCCGCCAGGGTGAACACGCGCCGCAGCGGCAGGTGGCGGCCTGCCGCCTGCCCTGCAAAGTCGGGCAGGCGGGCGCGCACCCAGACCATGAGCGCCAGCGCCAGCACGCTCATGAGGCCGAAGCACAGCCGCCAGCCCACCCACTGGCCCAGCACGGTGCCGGCCGGCACGCCCAGCGACAGCGCCAGCGGCGTGCCCACCATGGCAATGGCGATGGCGCGGCCCTTGAGATGGCCGGGCACCATGCGCGCCGCGTAGCCGGCCAGCAGCGCCCAAAGCAGCCCGGCCGAGACCCCCGCCAGAAAGCGCGCCACCAGGGTCAGCGCAAAGTGCGTGGACAAGGCCGTGACCGTGTTGGCGACGACAAAGCCCGCGATCGCCGCCAGCAGCAGGGGGCGGCGGCGCATGCCCTGCGTGGCGGCCGTCAGCGGTATGGCGGCCACCAGGGAACCTATGGCGTAGAGGGTGACGGTCTGGCCCACCCAGGCCTCGGTCACGGCCAGGCCCTGGGCCATCTGCGGCAGCAGGCCGGCCGGCAGCGCCTCGGTCAATATGGTGATGAAGGCCGCCATGGCCAGCGCCAGCAGGGAGGCAACGGGCAGGCGGTCCTGGCGTGTCCCGTTCATTGCGGCTCTCCCGAAGCCCCTTGGACCTCACAAACCGCGTAGACCGCGTCGCGCAAATCGTTGACGAAGCGCCCCGACATGCCCTCGTACAAGGTGTTGGTGAAGGCCACGACGCTGAGCTCCTGCGCCCGGTCCACGAACCAGGAATGCCCGTAGGCCCCGCCCCAGCGCCAGGTGCCCACCGACTCCGGCGATGCCGCCTGCGCCGCATCGCGCAGCACGGAAAAGCCCAGGCCAAAGCCGAAGCCCGGCGCATTGGGCAGGGCCAGCCCGCCGGTCTGGTCCCGCGCCATCTCGGCGACCAGGGCGTCGGGCAGCAGGGTGTTGCTGCCCTGGCGCAGGGCTTCCAGCAGCCGCAGGAAATCGCCTGCCGTCCCCGCCATGCCGGCGCCGCCGGAGGCAAAAGCCTGGGCGTCAAAGATGCGCGAAGGGCTGAAGGCAATGCCGATGCTCCCCTCGAAGGGCGACACGGTCTCGCCCTCGGCCAGCGGATGGGGCTGCGGCACATCGCTGACATAGGCCGTGGCCACGCGCTGCGCGGCCAGCGCATCGGTGACGGCAAAGCCGGTATCGGTCATGCCCAGCGGCCCGGTCACCAGCTCGCGCACGGCCTGGTCCAGCGGCCTGCCGTGCACCTGTTCAATGAGGGCGCCCAGCACATCGGTGGCCAGCGAGTAGCCCCAGGCCGTGCCCGGCGCGTACAGCAGCGGCACGCTGGCGATGCGCTCCAGGTTCTCTGCCAGGCCGATGCCCTGGCGGTCCATGCCGTCCGATACGCCCGCGCGCGCATAGGGGCCTTGTGCATCGGCCTCGAAGAAGCGGTAGCCCAGCCCCGCCGTGTGGCTGAGAAGCTGCCGCACGGTGATGCGGGCGGGCCGGCCATCGGCCAGCCGGGGGCGGAACCGGGGCAGCCAGCGCTCCACCCCCTCGTCCAGCGCCAGCAGTCCCCGCGCCACCAGCACCAGCGCGGCAGCCGAGACGATGGGCTTGCTGGCCGAGGCCAGGCGGAACACCGCATCCACGGCCATGGGCAGCCCGCGCTCGCGGTCGGCCCAGCCTGCGGCCTGGCGGTGGACCAGCGCGCCGCCACGCGCCACCAGCACCACGGCGCCGACCAGGCGCTGCGCCTCAAGCGCCTGCCGGACCACGGCCTGGATGCGGTCGGACAGGGGCGAGTTCAACGGGGCTGCAGGCAGCGCAACGGGCGCCGCAGGTGCTGAAGGCGCTGCAGAAAGGGCAATCGTCATGGGAATTCCCGGGATCAAATGAACAGGGTTCCGACGATAGAAAGACCGCGATTAAAGAAAAAGTGGGGTAGATTTCCGGTTTGCGCGGAACTGGATGTCCGCAATGAAGGAGCGGCGTTTGGACAGCCTCAACGGGTTCGTGGTGTTCGTGCAGGTCGCCGAGACCCGCAGTTTCGTGGCGGCCGGCCGGCTGCTGGGCATCTCGGCATCGGCCATCGGCAAGAGCGTGGCGCGGCTGGAGGACCGGCTGGGCGTGCGCCTGTTCCACCGCAGCACGCGCAGCATCACGCTGACGGCCGAGGGCGCGCTGTTCCTGGAGCGCAGCCGCCGCATCCTGGCCGAGATCGAGGCCGCGCAGCTGGAGCTGTCGCAGGCCAGCACCGCGCCGCGTGGCCGGCTGCGGGTCAGCCTGCCCCTGGTCAGTTCTCTGGTGCTGCCGGTGCTGGGCGAGTTCATGCGCGCCTATCCCGAGATCGAGCTGGACCTGGACTTCACCGACCAGCTCGTCGATGTGATCGAGGAAGGCTTCGATGCCGTGGTGCGCACGGGCGCGCCCGCCGACTCACGCCTGTCCGCGCGCCGGCTGGGCGACTTCCGCTACCTGCTGGTGGCCTCGCCCGGCTACCTGGCGCAGCGCGGCACGCCCCGGGTGCCCGAGGATCTGCTGCAGCACAGCTGCCTGCACTACCGCTACCCCCACAGCGGCAAGCTGGAGCCCTGGGTGCTGCGGCGCGCAGCGGGCGCGCCCGAGCTGCAACTGCCCACCTCCATGATCTGCAACAACATCGAAACCCGGCTGTGCTTTGCGCTGCAGGGCCTGGGCATCGCCTACCTGCCGGAGTTCTCCATCCGCGAGCCGCTGGCCGACGGCCGGCTGCAACCCGTGCTGGCGGACTGCATGGAGCACACCAATGTCTTCCATGTGCTGTGGCCCGCCAGCAAGCATCCCTCGCCCAAGCTGCGGGCGCTGGTGGACTTCCTGTGCGCGCGGGTGTTTCCGCAGGCGCAGCCCGGGCAGGCCCAGGACGCTGCCAGGACCGCGGCGCCCAAGACACCCAAGACACCCCAGACATCCGGGACGCGCAGATAGGCTGCCCGCCGGCTGCTGCAGCCTGCAGGCCCTGCCTTGCCTTGCCTTGCCTTGCTGACTATCGCGCGGGCCCCCATCTGAGTTAGCATGCTTATAGAGCGACGTATTCACAGAGTCATATCGGTTGCTCTGGCCCACAGGCAGGCAGGACCTGCGTCTCGAGCGCTGTGGCGTGCGGGGCGCTGTATCGGTGGGCCATTGCGGTTGACAGCTGGCGTTGCAGATCTCTTTTCTTGTCTCGCTGCGTTGCATGTCTTCTCGTTCCACCGCTATCCATCGTCCCGCCCTTTCCTCGCGCTCGCACGCAAGAACATCATTGGCCATCATCGTGGGCGTCTGCTTCATGGTGCTGGCAGCGGGGCTGTACTGGGCCGCGTTGCTGACCAGCCACCAGTACATGCAGCGCTACACACGGGATCAGGCATGGCTGCGCGTCTCGCAGATGTCCCAGGCGGTTTCCGCGCAGGCCGGGACCATGCTGTCGGGCCTGAACTATTCCCTGCGTGACCTGGCCCGGGACTACGAGTCGGGTGACTCGCAGGCGTTCGGGCGGGCCGTCGCCAGCGTCCAGGAGGCCTATCCGCCCGGCACCATCGTCCAGGTGGCCGTGGCCGATGCGAACGGCCAGGTGGTGTATTCGAGCCTGGCAGCCTCGGAGCCGCCTGTGCAGAGCGTGTCCATTCTCGACCGCGAACATTTCCAGGCGCATCTGAAGGGCCTGACGCAGGGAACCTTCATTGGCCGTCCGGTGCAGGGACGGGTTTCCGGGCAATGGGGTATCCAGCTGAGCCGCGCCCTGCACCACCGAGGCGCGTTTGCGGGCGTGCTGGTGGTGTCGCTGTCGCCGCAGTACCTGTCGCGGCAGCTGCAGGCCATCTTCGACAGCCCGCGCGACGTGATCTTGCTGCTGCGCGAGGACGGCACCTATCTTGCACGCTCGCAGAACCAGGATCGGGTGCTCGGGCGCCAGCTGCCCGCGAAGCGGGTGGCGCTGTTTGCCCCCGATGTCACGCATGGCACCTACGAGGCGCTGGCGAGCACCGACGGAATACAGCGCATGTATGCCTGGAGCCGCGTCAGCGGCTTTCCGATCCTGGTGAGCACGGGGCTGGACCACGAGGCCGTGTTCGGCCCGCTCAACGAGACCATACGGCAGAGCCTGTGGCGCAACGGGATTGGCACGCTGCTGATTTTTCTGGGCGGGATGCTGACGGCCTGGCTGGCGTTCCAGCGCTGGCGGGAGGAGGACCAGCGGGTCCAGTCCGAAGAGCGCTTTCATCTCCTGTCCGAGGAAGTGCCGGGCGGCCTGTTCCAGTACAGCTGGGACCCTGCCGGCCACTACGCCCTGTCGTTTGCCAACCCCGGCTTTTATGCCATGCACTGCATCGATGCGGATACGGCAGGCACTGCCTTGCAGGACCTGGCACAGCGGGTTCATCCGGAAGATATCTCGGCGCTCCGGCAGTCCATCGACGAAGCGATGCGCAGCCATGGGGACTGGGCCTGCAAGTACCGCGTACAGTCCGCCGATGGCTCCGTGCGCTGGCTGCAGGGCCATGCACGCCCGCAACGCACCGAAGACGCAACCGTGCTCTGGCATGGCTACATCCTCGATGTCACCCAGGACGAAGGCCTGCGCAAGGCGCTTCACGAGAGCGAGGAGCGTCTGCGGCTGACCATCGGCGCCGTGCGTGACGGACTTTGGCAGTGGGACCGCGAACAGGACCAGGTGCTGTGGGATGCCCGCTGCTACCAGATGCTGGGCATGCCGGATCAGGCACTCGGTTCGTTCACCGTGGCCGGCTTCATGCATCTGCTGCACCCACTGGACCAGCCTCGCGTCCAGGAACGGCTCAGGCGCCACCTCGAACACGGCGACCCATTCCGTGTCGAGATGCGCATAAGGCAGGCCGATGGCTCCTGGCGATGGATCGAATCGCGCGGGGAGGTCACCCTGCGCGATGCCGACAACAAGGCACTGCGCATGCTGGGAATGCACACCGATATCCAGGAACGGGTGGAGCAGACCCACATGGTGAGCGCCCTGCTGGAGCGCGGAAGCGCCCTGGTGCTTGTCGCCAGCCATCGCCGCAGCATCGTCTACGCCAATGCCCGGGCAGCCGAGTGCTTCGGCCTTGCGGCGGGCGCGCTCGAGCCGCAGTGCTCATTCCAGCAGCTGCATCCGTCCAGCGACAGTTTCGACAGCTTCGCATCGCTGTACGAGCGCCTGAGCCTGAAGGGCACGGTGCGTACCGAGTGGGCACTGAAGGTCAAGGGCGGCCACATGCGCTGGTTCGACATGCAGGGCGCACTGCTGGACCCCGAAGACCCCCAGGGCAACGTGATCTGGACACTGTTCGACGTAGATGCCCGCCATCAGGCAGAAAGCGCCTTGCACGAGGTACAGCAGCGGCTGGAGGCCATCATCGAGAAATTTCCGGCGGGCATCCTGGTGACCGACGATGCGGGGCAGTGCATCAGGGCAAGCAACGCAATGCTGGTGGACCTGTTCGAGCTGCCGCTGTCCGCCGCGTGCCTTGTGGGGAAAAGCCTGCAGACATTGCTGTCCTATTTGCCCCCGGCCATGGCAACGGCCTTGCAACCTGCACCGCAACCGGGGGCAGGCGCCCTGTCGCAACGAACGATCTTTGCCCTGTCCAACGGCCGCCATATAGAAACGGAGCTGCTGCCGCTTCGCAGGCAGGAGCGGCTGCTTGGCTACTGCTGGGTATTCCACGACGTGACAGACTACAAGAGGCGCGAAACGCAGCTCGAAGCCCTGGCATTGACCGATGCGCTCACGGGTGCCAGCAACCGGCGGGCCTTCATCACGCGCATGGAGTCGGAGCTGGAGCACCTGCGCCTGGGACTGAGCCATCCGTCGGCACTGATCATGCTGGATATCGACCATTTCAAGCGCGTCAACGACAGCTTCGGCCATGGCGTGGGCGACGAGGTGCTCAGGCATCTGGTGATCGCGGTGTCCAAGCAGCTGCGCCAGGGCGACATGCTGGGCCGCCTGGGCGGCGAGGAATTCGCCGTCTTGCTGACGGACGTGGACGCCCCGACCGCACTGCGGCGCGCGGAGAACCTGCGTGAGGCCGTGGCGGCGCTGGCCGTGTCCGTACAGGGCCAGGACAGCCCGATCCGCTTCACCGTGAGCCTGGGCGTATGCCTCATGGACGAGGGCGAGGCATCGGTCGAGCGCTGCCTGGAGCGGGCCGACGCCGCCATGTACTTCTCCAAGCGCAATGGCCGCAACCGCACGACCTGCTGGACGCCCGATACCCCCGTGATTTCGGACGCCAAGTGAGCGCGATGCCAGTGCCGCAACACGCCCGTGCGCCCGGGCAAGGCGATGTGTCAGCTACCCGGCCGCCTCATTCATCGCCGGGCACTCCGTAGCTGGGCGCGGCCGTGGGATCGATGGCGCGCGTCTGGTAGTCCTGCATCTGCGGCGCGTAGGCGGCCCAGAGGCCTTGCAGCGCGCCGATGGGATCGTGCTCGGACCAGTCCACGCGCAGGTCCGCCATGGGCCAGCTGTGCTCTCCCGCCACCTTGAGCGCGGCCGAATGCACGGGCCCGGCCTCGCCGCCCGCGGCCATGGCGGCCTGCATGGCGGCCAGCAGGCGCTCGGCCAGCGGCAGCGCCGCGCTGCGCTCGAAGGCCGGCACCATGGCCTCGATGGTGCGCTCGCTGGCCAGCAGGTTGCCAGCCGCCACGCACTGCCGCCCCACGGCGCTGGTGAAGATGCCCAGCGCCTGGCTGCCGCTGAAGACGCCGGTGCGGCCCTGCGCGTCCACCACGGTGACCTGGCGGTACTGGGGCCAGCTGCCGTCGTCCAGCGCCTGGCGCAGCGCGGCCTGGGGGTCGGCGCCCTGCTCCAGCAGGTCCAGCACGCGCGGGCCCAGGGCGGGCAGCGTGATGTTCTGCGTGGACACCACGCCCACGCCCGCGCGCACCCAGGGGCAGCGCGCGCCCACCGCAATGCTGGACGAGCTGATGGCCACGCCCAGCTGCCCGGTGCGCTCGCAGCGCCCCACAATCGAAAAAGTCATGGTTTCTTCCTCCTGCCGATGCGGCTGTACCAGGTGCTTGCTGTGGTCTACGTTCAGGCGCTGGCCGGCGGCTGCCAGTCATCGGGGATGACCGCGATCACGTCGATCTCCATCAGCCACTGCGGCTGCCCCAGGGCCGAGATGCACAGCCCCGTGGAGATGGGAAACACGCCCTTGAGCCACTTGCCCACTTCCCGGTAGACGGGCTCGCGGTAGCGCGGGTCGATGATGTAGGTGGTGGTCTTGACGATGTGCGACAGGTCGCTGCCCGCTTCCTCCAGCAGCTGCTTGACGTTCTTCATCGCCTGCTCGGCCTGCTTTTGCGGATCGCCCAGGCCGACCAGATTGCCCTCGAAATCGGTGCCGATCTGGCCTCGCACATAGACGGTGTTGCCGGCGCGCACGGCCTGGCACAGGTCGTTGTCCAGCGACTGGTTGGGATAGGTGTCCTTGGTGTTGAACATGCGGATACGGGTATGGGTGGGCATGGTCTGGCTCCTGCAGGGGGTGGATGGGAAGGTGTCTCAGAGCGCGCTACCTGCTACCTGCTGCGGGCAGCGGGCAGCGGCGTCGTAGTCGCTGTAGCGGCGCTGCTTGGCGATGTGGTCGGCCACGAACTTGGCGTCATGCCACACGCCCCAGATGAAGGACGAGCCGCGGCGCGACAGCCAGGGCAGGCCCAGGAAGTAGATGCCCGGCTCATGGCCCACGCCGCGGTGGTGGCGCGGCTTGCCGCCGGGCTCGAAGCTGTCCACCTGCAGCCAGCTGAAGTCCACCCTGTAGCCCGTGGCCCAGATGATGGAGGTGATGCCTGCGGCGGCCAGGTCGAGTTCGCGCAGGGGCTGGCGCACGCACTCGGGATCGGGCAGGCGCCTGCGCGCCTCGGGCTCCTCGGGCAGGTCCAGGCCGTTGCGGCGGATGTAGTCGTCGGCCGCATCCAGCATGGCCAGGTAGTTGGCGTCGCCGTTGGCGATGTTCTCGGCCAGGTCGTCCCTGAAGCGCACCCGGCCATCGGCGAAGGACTCGGTCAGCCCCACCAGGGTGATGCCCTGGTGGCCCAGCGCACGAAAGTCCACGGTGTGGCCGCCGCGCGCGCCGCTGACGGCAATGGTCACATGCTCGCGGCCGGGCTTGGCAATGGCCGCATCCCATTCGCCCAGCACGCCCAGCCACCAGCAGAAATCACGGCCGCGGTAGGCGCGCGGCGGCCGGTCATGGGCGCCCACCGACAGGAACACCTTGCGGCCCGCGCGCTGCAGTTCATCGGCAATCTGCACACCCGAGGAGCCTGCGCCCACCACCAGCACGGCGCCTTCGGGCAGCTGCGCGGGGCGGTGGTAGTGCGCGGAATGGATCTGCAGCAGGCCGCCATCGGCGGGCGCAGCCGGCGCTATCGGCGGGATCACCGGCACCTGGAACGGCCCCGTGGCCGCGATCACGTTGCGGGCTTCGATCACGCCCTCGGACGTTTCCACCGTGAAGCCCGGCCGGCCCTGGTTGCGCGTGACCCGCCTGACCTCCACGCCGGTGCGCACGGGCGCCTTGATCTGGCGGACATAGTCCTCGAAGTAGTCGGCCACCTCGTCCTTGCCGGGAAAGCCGTCGCGGTCGCCTTTGAACTCCAGGCCCGGAAAGCGGTCATGCCAGGCCGGCCCGTTGGCCACCAGCGAGTCCCAGCGCCCCGTGCGCCAGGCCTGGGCGATGCGCTGGCGCTCCAGCACCAGGTGCTCTACGCCAAGCTGGCTCAGGTGTTCGCTGGCCGCAATGCCGGCCTGCCCGGCGCCGACCACGAGCGTGTTGATGGTTTGAATGTCAGCTGTCATGGTGTGGGTCTCTCAGGAAAAAAAGGCGCAGGCCGTCCCGCATCGGCGCGGTGCCGACTGCCTTGGTGTGGTCCGCAACAAAAAAGGGAAGGAGGTGAAGGCCGCCCGTGCGGCGCTACAGGTACAGGTGCTTCACCACGTCGTTGGCCAGCAGCTCGCTGGCCGTGCCCGAGGCCACCAACTGGCCCTTGAGCAGCAGATAGCCGGTGTGGGCGATGGACAGCGCCGCCTCGGCGTTCTGCTCGATGAGCAGCACGGTGATGCCTTGGCTGTGGATGCGCTGCACCGTCTCGAAGTACTCCTCGATGAGCTTGGGCGACAGGCCCAGCGTGGGCTCGTCCATCACCACCAGGCGCGGGTCGCCCATGAGCACGCGGCCCAGCGCCACCATGGCCTGCTCGCCGCCGGACAGGGTTCCGGCCGCCTGCGACAGGCGCTCGCCCACCCGGGGGAACAGGGCCACCACGCGCTCCAGCGCCTGGGCAAAGCCCTGCTGCGGGCGCAGCGCGTCGTGGCCGATCTTCAGGTTCTCCTGTACGGTCAGCTCGGCAAACAGGCGCCGGCCTTCGGGCACGAAGCCCACGCCCAGGCCGGCCAGGTCCTCGGTGCGCATGCGCGCCAGCGGCTGGCCCATGACGCGGATGGCGCCGTGGTGCACGGGCAGCAGGCCCGCAATCGCCTTGAAGGTAGTGGTCTTGCCCGCGCCGTTGGGGCCCAGCAGGCAGACGATGCTGTGCTCGGGCACCTGCAGCGAGACCTGGTTGAGCATGTTCACCACGCCATAGCGCGTGCTGATGGAGTCCAGTTCAAGCATGGCTGGCCTTTCTGCCCAGATAGGCTTCCTGCACGCGCGGCAGCCGGCGCACCGCCTCGAAGCTGTCGTCGCCGATCTTGCGTCCGTAGTCCAGCACCATCACGCGGTGCGGCAAGGTGGCGATGAGCCGCATGTCGTGCTCGATGATGATGAAGCCCAGCGCCGGATTGCCTTCGCGCAGGCGCTGGATGTCGGCGATCAGCGCATCGGTGTCGCGGTCGTCCATGCCGCTGGAGGGCTCGTCCAGCAGCACGATGCGGGGCTCGGCGGCCAGGGCGCGCGCAATCTCCAGGCGGCGGCGGTCGGCCTGCGGCAGGCTGCTGGCCAGCACGTTGCGGCGCTGGTGCAGGTCGCTGGACACGCTTTGCAGCAGCGCGCAGGCGCGCTCGGCGCAGCGCTTCATCTCGGCGCGCGAGACGGCCGGGCGCAGCAGCGCGGTGAGCACGCCGCAGCGGGTGCGCGCGTGCATGCCGATGATCACGTTGTCCAGCACGCTCAGCGAGCCGAACAGCCGGCTGGTCTGGAAGGTGCGCGCAATGCCGGCGTCCGCGATGTCGTGCGCGGCCATGCCCTTGAGCGAGCGGCCTTGCAGCAGCACCTCGCCCTCGGTGGGCTGGTAGATGCCGGTCAGCAGGTTCAGCAAGGTGGACTTGCCCGCGCCGTTGGGCCCGATGATGCCCAGCACCTCGCCCGCCGCCAGGTGGATGTCCACGCCCTGCACCGCCGTCAGGCCGCCGAAGCGCATGGTCAGGCCACGCCCCTCCAGGACCAGCGGGCCTGCGGGCGCGGCATGGTGGGTGGGATGGGAATCAATGCTCATGGTTGCGCACCCGTTGGGGGAAGATGCCGCGCGGGCGGATGATGAGGAAGGCGATCACCACCAGGCCGTAGAACAGGATGCGGTAGTCGGAAAACGCCCGCAGCTTCTCCGGCAGCATGGTCAGCAGGAAGGCGCCGACGATCACGCCCAGCGTGTTGTCCATGCCGCCTGCGATCACCAGCGTCATGATGGTCACCGACACCAGGAAGGTGAAGTTGTCCGGCGAGATGAAGCTCACATAGAACGCATACACCGTGCCCGCGAAGCCCGCCAGGAAGGCGTCCACCGCAAAGGCCTTGACCTTGAACCAGGTGACGTTGATGCCGCAGGCGCGCGCGGCGATCTCGTCGTCGCGCAGGGCATTCCAGGCCAGTCCCACGCGCGAGCTGTGCAGGCGCTGCGCCGAGACGATGGCCAGCCCCAGCAGGGCGACGGCCACGTAGTAGAAGTTGGCCTGGCCCGGCAGGCTGTGGCCCCACAGCGTGATGGGGTCGTTGAACGAATGCCCGAACAATGTGGGCGAAGGAATGCCCACCAGGCCGTTGGCGCCGCCCGTCCACTCCAGGTTCATCAGCAGCTGGTGCACGACGATGCCGAAGGCGATCGTCACCAGCGCCTGGTAGCTGTCGCGGGTGCGCATGGACGGCAGGCCCAGCAAAAAGCCGAAGACCGTGGCCACGGCGGCGGCCACCAGCAGGCAGATCCAGAAGCTCACGCCGAAGTGGATGGCCAGCAGGGCCGACGCATAGGCGCCGATGCCGTAGGACGCGCCGGTGGCGAAGTTCGGTATGTTGGCGCTGCCCAGCTGGAAGTTCAGCGCCAGCGCGAGCACCGCGTACAGGCAGGCGATGATCATCAGGTGCATGGCGTAGCTGTCACCGCCCAGCACCCACGGAAACACCAGGGCCAGCACCACGCCCGTGCCCACCGCCAGCGGCCTGCACTGGCCGAAGGCGGCCACGATGCGGTCTTCCACCAGCGGGCGCTTTTGCACCGCGACCAGGGCCACGGCAAAGCAGGCCAGCAGCGCCAGCACCGTGATCCAGCTTTCGGCCAGCAGGAATTGGCGCAGCAGCACGGCGCCCGCCAGGGCCACGCCCAGCACGATGGCGGCAGAGCCCGCACTCCGTGGTGCCGCCTGCGGCGGCGCCTGTATCGTCGTTGTCTGCATCACACCTTCTCCATTTTCTGAACGCCGAACAGGCCGGCGGGGCGAAAGATCAGCACCAGGATCACCAGCGCGAACACGAACACCAGGCGGTACGAGGTGCCGTTGGGCACATAGCCCTGCACGATGGTCTCGATGGCCGCAATCAGCAGGCTGCCGACAATGGCGCCCCCCAGCCGCCCCAGGCCGCCGACCACCGCGGCGGAAAAGCCGATCAGGCCCGCCTGCACGCCGAAGTCAAAGCGCACCACGCCCGCATAGCTGGCCAGGAAGATGCCGCCCACCGCGCCGGTGGCCGAGGCAATGAAGAAGGTGTTGCGGAACACCGGCCCCGGCGCAATGGAGAACAGCCGCGCGGTTTCGCGGTCCTGCGACACGGCGCGTATGCGCATGCCCATGGGCGTGTGGTGCAGCACATAGAGCAGCACGCCCACCAGCGCCACCGCCACCAGCACCGAGACCACGCTGATCAGGGGCAGCGGCCCGAACGGGGTGGGAACGGCCCCCTGCGCAATCGCCGGGAACGCGTGCGGATTGCTGCCCTGCGGGTACAGGTGGCGGATCAGCTCGCGGATCACGATGCCCAGCGCCACCGTGGCCACCAGCGGCATCATGGCCGGCGCATTGCGAAAGCGGCTGATCACCAGCCGGTCCAGGGCAACGCCCAGCCCTCCCACCGCCGCAATGGCCACCAGGCAGGCCAGGCCCAGCACCAGCCAGGGGGCCGAGCCGCCCAGCGCGGCAGCCAGGGCCTGCACGGCCGCCAGGGCGATGAAGGGGGCGACCATGGCCACGTCGCCATGGGAAAAGTGAATCACCTGCAGCACGCCAAACAACAGGCTGAAACCCAGGGCAAGCAGGCTGTAGATGCAGCCCAGGGTCAGCCAGTTGATGAGTTGCTGGAACAGCGCGTCATGCATCGATAGGGTTCCTCTTGTGTCGGGTTCGGCCGGTTTGGCGGGGCTTCGCTTGTCTCCATGTCACGCAGCCATTGAAGCAAGAAACCGCGCAAAACCTGCGTCGCTTTTGCCGAGGCGCTGCTTCGGAAAACGCGATCCAGTCCCGGGCAGGTGCGGCGATACATTGATCCGGCGGCGTTGCCAGACAGCGCCGGCCAGCCCGCCATGCACCGTGGCGCCCCGCCGCCCCGGCCTCCCCGGGCCGCCATGGCTGCCCCTCGTCTTCACCTGAACAGGACCGACCGACCATGCAAGCCCCTACGACATCCACCGCCCTCCTGCCATCGCGCCGGCGCCTTGCCGCATCCGCCCTGGCGCTGGCCGCCACCACGCTGGCCTGCGGCGCGGCCTGGTCCCAGTCCACCGTGAAGCTGGGCTTCATCGGCCCCGTCAGCGGCGGCAACGCACAGCAGGGCCTGGGCGCGAAGAACGGCTTCCTGCTGGCCATCGACCAGTGGAATGCCACGGCCGGCGTGCCGTTCAAGGTGGAGGGCGTGGTGCTGGACGATGCCTCCGACCCGCAGACCGGCGTGTCCGCCGCGCTCAAGCTGGTCAACGACCGCGACGTGGTGGGCGCCATCGGCCACTGGAACAGCCCCGTGGCCCTGGCCACGCTGCCGGTGTTCAACCGCGTGCAGATGCCCTTCATCGTCTGGGGCGCCATCGGCCCCAAGATCACCGACCAGAACTTCGCCAACACCACGCGCGTGACGCCCACCCTGGTCAACGAGAACAAGCCCCTGGCCGCCTGGGCCGCCACGGGCCTGGGCGCAAGAAAGATCGCCATCATTGCCGACACCAGCGACTACGGGCGCGCCAACCTGGCCTCGTTCGGCAGCTTCTACAAGGCAGAAAAAGGCAGCGTGGTGGCCGAGGAAAGCTACCCCGTGGGCACCACGGATTTCCGCTCCATCCTCACCAAGATCAAGAGCCTGAACCCCGACGCGGTCTACTTCGGCGGCGTGATCACCGAGGCCGGCATCGTGCGCAAGCAGATGGCCGAGCTGGGCATGAAGCAGCCCATGCTGGGCATCAGCGGCATCTTCGACCCCCAGCTCATCCAGATCGCCGGCCCGGCCGCGGACGGCACCATCGTCGGCACGCCCAAATCGCAGACCAACCCCCGGCTGGACGCCATGAGCCGCGCCTATGCCGCCAAGGGCTATGCCGACTCCGAGAGCCCGTACACCAAGTACGCCTACGACGCCACCGGCATCCTTTTGCAATCGCTCAAGACGGCAGGCACCAAGGACCGGCAGGCCGTGGCCAAGGCCATCCGCGCCATACGTTACGACGGCGTGACCGGTACCGTGACCTTCGACGCCAACGGCCAGACGCAGGTGCCCGTGGAGCTGCAGCTGCACGAGGTCAAAGACGGCAAGTGGGCCAGCCGCTGATGATCAGGACAGGCAGCCAGTACCGCGACTCCATCCGTGATGGCCGGCGGGTCTGGATGAACGGCGAGCGCGTCAAGGACGTGACCACTCACCCCATGTTCAAGCCGCTGGTGGACATCCGCGCGCGCATGTACGACCTGCAGCACGAGGCCGCGCTGCGCGACGCGCTCACCTACGACGAAGGCGACGGCGAGCGCCACCCCATCGCCCACAAGCTGCCGCTGACGCGCCAGGACTGGTGGGACAAGCGCCGCGCCACCGACCTGCTGCTGGAGGACATGGGCGGCGTGGTCATGCGCGTGGGCGACGAGAGCGTGGGCGAGATGTGGTCGCTGTTCGATGGCCAGGACGTGCTCAACGAGCTGGACCCGCGCTTTTCCGCCAACATCCGCACCCACATCCGCCGCGTGGTGCGTGGCGACCTGTTCCACGTATCGGCCAACACCGACCCCAAGGGCGACCGCTCGCGCCTGCCGCAGGACCAGGACCCCGACGTGCTGCTGCATGTGGTCAAGGAGACCGATGCAGGCGTCATCGTGCGCGGCGCCAAGTACGAGACCGCCGCCGCCTATGCCAACCAGGCCTTCACCAAGCCGGGGCTGGCGCACTGGGGCGACGCTGCGCAGTCCGAATACGCCATAGGCTTCATCTGCGACCTGGGCGCGCCCGGCCTGCGCTTCATCTGCCGCCCGGGCCTGGCCGCCCGCGCATCGGCCCAGGACCACCCGCTGAGCCATCGCTTCGACGAAGTGGACGCCATCGTGGTCTTCGACGACGTGCTGGTTCCCTGGGAGAACGTGCTGTTCTACCGCCACACCCGGGCCGCCCATTTCCTGCGCGAGACGCTGCACCGCTACTCGGCCTTCACCTTCCTGCAGCGCAGCCTCAAGCTGGCCGACATGCTGATAGGCACGGCCCTGCACAACGCGCGCCAGACCGGCGTGGAGAAGCTGCAGGCCGTGCAGGACAGGCTGGCCGGCCTGGCCTGCTACCGCGAAGGCATCAACGCCCACCTCACGGCCGCCATCGCGCTGGCCGAGCGCAGCCCGGCCGGGCTGATGATGCCCAACCAGTCGCTGCTGTTCACCGGAAGGTCGCTGGCCACCGGCCAGCTGCACCACATGATGAACACCGTGCGCGAGCTGTGCGGCGGCCAGGTCTGCCTGACGCCGGACCACGCCAGCTTCGAGAACGAGGAAACCGGCCCCTGGTTGCGCAAGTTCTACACCCTCGGCCCGCAATGGCAGGCCGACGACCGCCGCAGGCTGCTGGCCTATGCGCGCGACCTGCTCGACTCGGACCACGCCGGCCACCGGCTCAGCTTCCAGCTGTTTGCGCAATGCCCGCCCTACGCCCAGACGGCGGCCGTGTACCGGCATTTCAAATGGGATGCGCCGCTGGACTTTGTCGGCAAGTCCGCCGGCCTGACGGACCGCGTGAAGGCCACGCAGGCGCCGGCCCAGGGCGACGGTGCGGTGGCGCAATGGTTTCGCAATCACAACGCCAGCGACTGAAGGCTGCCGGGGCCCGACCGCCGCACAATGCAGGCGCCTTGCGGGAAGGGCCTCTTGCAGCGCAGTCCGCCGCTTGGTCAACTACGCGGCAGGTCACCCTGGCCGCCCTCCCCCTCTCCACCTCTTGCACACCGTGCTGACACGACTGACCTTCAGACAATTGGAATACTGCGTGGCAGCGGGCGAATTCGGCAGCATTGCCGAGGCCGCCAACCGCATCCACGTCTCACCGTCGTCCATCTCCTCCGCCATCACCCAGGTGGAGGCGGAGCTGCAGGTGCCGCTGTTCGTGCGCCACCATGCGCAAGGCCTGTCCGTCACGCCCGCAGGCGCCGAAGTCCTGCGGGAAATCCGCGGCCTGCTCGACCAGGCCATGGCCTTGTACGACGTGGCCAGCAGCGCGCAAAGCCAGGTGCGCGGCCCCGTGCGCGTGGGCTGCTTCACCACGCTGGCGGCCATGGTCGCCCCCGAGCTGTGCCAGGGATTCGCGCGCGCCCACCCCAAGGCCACGGTCACCCAGATCGAGGACCACCAGGAAGGCCTGATCCACAAGCTGCGCACCGCGCAGATCGATGTCGCCATCACCTACGACCTGCTGGTGGCCGAATCGGACATCTGCTTCGAGCCCCTGGCCCAGCTGCCGCCCATGGTCATCGTCAGCGAACTCAACCCGCTGGCCAACCACCGCTCCACCACGCTGGAGGCGCTGGCCCAACTGCCCATGGTCCTGCTGGACCTGCCCCTGAGCCGTGAATACTTCATGTCGCTGTTCCGCGAAGCCGGCGTCTCGCCCCTGATCGCGGCTCGCAGCGCCAGCCCCGACGTGGTGCGCTCCCTGGTCGCCAACGACGTGGGCTACTCCCTGGTCAACGTGCGCCCGCGCAACTCCCATGCGCTGGACGGCAAGAAGATCGTCAACCTGCACCTGAACGGCAACCACCGCCCCATGAAGCTGGGCCTGGCCTGGGCCCGCGAACAAAAGCCCCGCCACGTGGTGGAAGCCTTCATGCACCGCTGCCGCAGCTTCATCTCCAATGAATACATTCCGGGGATGACGGCGCCTGGGCGCGGGGAGGCGAACTGAGCGGCGCGCAGACCGAATCAGGGAGCCCGTCAGGCCGTGCTCTTGCGCACCTCGTAATGCAGCACCGCCATGCCCTCGCCGATCTGCCGAACCGACAGCAGGCGCAGCACCGGATGCAGCACCCGGCGCGGGAACAGCGGCTTGCCCCGGCCCAGCGTGGCCGAGCCCACGCTCAGGATCATCTCGTCCAGCAGGCCCGCGTCATAAAACTGGCCTGCCAGGTCCCCGCCCCCCATGATCCAGAGGTTGCGCCCACCGGCCGCAGCCTGCATCTGCGCATGCACGGCACGCACATCACCGCTGACAAACCGGATGTCCGCACCTGCAATGCCAGGCAGCGTGCGGCTGGAAAACACCCAGGCAGGCTGCGTATAGGGCCACGCCGCCCCGGTCTCCTGCGCCACCGTATCCGCGTGGCGCAGCATCCATTCGTAGGTGGCCGACCCCATGGCCAGCGCGCCCACGCCGGCAATGAACTCCGGGTAGCCCGTGGCCTGCATGTCGCCCAGCGGGAAAAGCCAGTCCAGGGAGTCGTCCTCGGTGGCCAGGAATCCGTCGATTGAGGTGGCGGCGAAGTATTGGGTCTTCATGGGGGAGATGGTAGCCAGGCAGGCGCGGCACGGCCATCCGCCCGCGTGTTGTGCAGGCCGCGCCTGGACCCCATCGTCAAATTTCTTTTGAAGCCGCCTTCAGTCCTGCGGGTCTTTTTCAATTGAAACACCCAGGTCAACATCGCTCCATGCCCAGACGACTTGCGAACCGGACTTCCGCCACCGCCCCAACACCTGTACAGCTTCGCCAAAGAACCGAATGACCACCGCCTTCACGCACCTGTTTAGCCCCCTGCAGCTCGGCCCGCTCAGCCTGCCCAACCGCATGGTGATGGCCCCCATGACGCGCAGCCGCACCAGCCAGCCAGGCGACGTGCCCAATGCATTGATGGCCACCTACTACGCACAACGCGCCAGCGCCGGCCTGATCGTCTCGGAAGCCACCCAGATCTCCCGCCAGGGCCAAGGCTACAGCTTCACCCCCGGCATCTATTCAGAGGCGCAGGTGGACGGTTGGCGCCGCGTCACGGACGCGGTGCACGCCGCCGGCGGGCGCATGGTGCTGCAGCTGTGGCACGTTGGCCGCATGTCGCACGCCAGCTTTCACGCCGATGGCCTGCCGGTCGCGCCTTCGGCGCTGTCGCCCGAAGCGCAGGTCTGGGTGGTCGGCGACGACGGTGTCGGCCGCATGGTCGACTGCCCCGTACCGCGCGCACTGAGCGCACAGGACATCCAGGACGTGATCGGCGACTTCCGCAGGGGCGCGGCCAATGCGATGCGTGCCGGTTTCGATGGCGTGGAAATCCACGGCGGCAACGGCTACCTGATCGATCAGTTCCTGCGCACCACCTCCAACCACCGCACCGACGCCTACGGCGGCGGCATCGCCCAGCGCACGCGCTTCGCCGAAGAGGTCACGGCCGCCGTGGCGAGCGAGGTCGGGGCCGAGCGCACCGGCATCCGCCTGGCGCCCTTCATCACACAGCGCAACATGAACTGCCCGCAGATCATTGAGACCATCCTGCATCTGGCCAGCAGGCTCGACGAGATCGGCCTGGCCTACATCCACCTGTCCGAAGCCGATTGGGACGATGCGCCCGAGATTCCGCAGGACTTCCGCCACGCGCTGCGCCATGCCTACCAGGGCAAGGTGATCGTTGCGGGCAAGTACGACGCGGAGCGCGCCCAAGCCATCCTGCACGAGGGCCTGGCAGACCTCGTCGCCTTCGGCCGCCCCTTCATTGCCAACCCGGACCTGCCGGCGCGCTACGCCGCCCAGGCGCCGCTGGCCGCATTCGATCCGAAGGCCCTGTTTGGCGGCGACGCGCGCGGCTACTCGGACTACGCAGCCCTCGCCACTGCCTGAAGCCCTCCTTGCTCCCCCTTCTTCCTCTCCCTTCTAACCTTTGAAAGCACGACCATGAAAGCCGTTGGATACCAGAAACCCCAGGCCATCAGCCAACCCGAATCGCTGATCGACATCACCCTGCCCGATCCCGTGGCCACCGGCCGCGACCTGCTGGTCGAAGTCAGGGCCGTGTCCGTCAATCCGGTGGACACCAAGGTGCGCGCCAGCGGCGCGCCCGCCGAGGGGCAAACGCACAAGGTGCTGGGCTGGGATGCCAGCGGCATCGTCAAGGCCGTGGGCCCCGAAGTCACGCTGTTCAAGCCGGGCGACCGCGTCTGGTACGCAGGCTCCATTGCGCGCCCTGGCACGAACAGCGAACTGCACCTGGTGGACGAGCGCATCGTGGGCCACGCGCCCAAGTCGCTGGACTTTGCACAGGCTGCGGCCCTGCCCCTGACCGCCATCACCGCGTGGGAGATGCTGTTCGACCGCCTGGGCATCGCGCCGGGCAAGCACCCCAGCCACAAGACGCTGCTCATCATTGGCGCCTCCGGCGGCGTGGGCTCCATCCTCACGCAGCTGGCCACGCGGCTGACCAGCCTTACCGTCATCGGCACCGCATCGCGGCCCGAGACGCAGGCCTGGGTCAAGGAGCTCGGCGCCCACCACGTGATCGATCACAGCCAGCCGATTGCCGACGAACTCAAGCGCATCGGCTTTCCCACGGTGGACCACATCGTGAGCCTCACGCAGACCGACCTGCACTTCGCACAGATCGTCGAGGCGATCGCGCCCCAGGGAAAATTCGGCCTGATCGACGATCCCGCGTCGCTGGACATCACCAAGCTCAAGCGCAAGTCGGTGTCGGTGCACTGGGAATTGATGTTCACCCGCGCCCTGTTCGGCACCGACGACATGATCGGCCAGCACCGCCTGCTCAACGAGGTTGCCGCACTGGTCGATGCCGGCCTGATCCGCACCACGCTGGCCGAGCGCTTCGGCAGCATCAATGCCGACAACCTCAAGCGCGCCCATGCCCTGATCGAGTCGGGCAAGGCGCGCGGCAAGGTGGTGCTGGAGAACTGGGGCTGAGCCATGAAGACAGAGACCATTTTCAACCTGGCCATCCTCGAGGCGAAGGCCGGCCAGCAAGACCAGCTGCGCGACGCCCTGCGCGCTCTGGTGCCCTTCACCCGGCAAGAGGCCGGATGCCTGGACTACACGCTGTTCGAGCTGGCGGACAAACCCGGCACCTTCTACATGCGGGAGTCATTCAGGGACCAGGCAGCGCTGGATGCGCACTTCCGCATGCCGTACTTCAAGGCGTTCGAGAAACGCTTCGACGAACTGCTGGCACGCCCCCTGCAACTGGTGGGCCTGAAGGAAGTGCCCTGACAGGCGGAACGGACCCGGCCGACGACTAGCGCGCGGCTGCAACGCGCCGCCCCCACGCTGGCGGCAGCGTGGGAGTTGCCGCCGACAGCTCGTCCCATACGTACTGGGCGGCAAAGCCGTGGTGACGGCTGCGTGAGCGCACCAGGCAGGCTTGCCGGCCCAGATTTCTTTCGGCCAACGGGACTGCGTCCTGCACATCCAGGCTCATTGCCGCGGCACCGTTGAGCAGCGCAACCATGCCGTTTTCACGGGCGGCATGCACCAGGTCCTCCAGCGTATCGGACTCCAGATGCACGCCCGGCTTCAGCCCCTGCGCCGCAAAGGCGTTGTCGAGCTGGCGCCGCATTGCGTATTCGCTTGGCAGCAAGGCCAGGGGGTGGTTCGCGACCTCGCTGAGCTCCAGCAGGCGTCGCCGCCGGCGGGGCTTCAATCCCACGGCCACCACGGGCTCGTCGAAGCAGGCCAGGATCTCCAGATCGGCATGCGGCTCCGGATCGAAGCTGACGGCGAGATCGAAATCGCCACGCAACACGCCCTCCACCAAGGCCTGTGCGGTGCGCCTGCGCAGTGCGATCGCCAGCTGCGGCCACTGCGCCTGGGCCCTGCGCACGACGGGCAGTACCCAGCATCCCGCGTAGGACTGCACCAGGCCGATGCGCACCAGGCCCGCCACGGTGCTCGCACGCGCCTGCACGTCGCGCAGCGCCGCCTGCAGCTCACTGAGGCAGGCCGACACCCGGCGGTCGAGCTCGTGTCCGGAGGCCGTGGCAACGGCGCGCCCGCTCGCACGGTCGAACAGATGCACGTCCAGGGTCGATTCCAGCAAGGCGATCTGCTCCGACAGCGCCGCCTGCGAGATCGAGGCATCGCGCGATGCCGCACTGAAGCTGTGCGCCCGCATCGCCGACACGAAGTAGCGCAACTGGCGCAATGAGACGAGATCGAGGGGGTCGCGGCTGCGTGCGGACATGGCCATCGGATTATCCGATAGGCGCGGCCAGAAAATGCGAATTGCGAAGAAACAAGGGCCTGCCGACACTACGGCCACGAGACAACTCTGGTCACGAGAGCACCAATGAAACGACGCAACTTCCTTCAGTACGCCAGCACGGCGACGGCCATTTCAGCCTTGGGCGCAAGCCCCTCGGCGCGCGCACAGGCATTCCCTTCCAAGCCCATCCGCATCATCTGCCCCTATCCGGCAGGTGCGACCACCGATGCCGTCTCCCGCCTGATGGCGAATGCCTTGCAGACGGACAGCGGCAGCACGGTGATCGTCGACAACCGCAGCGGTGCGGGCGGCAACATCGGCACGGAGGCGGCGGCACGCGCCGAGGCCGACGGCTACACGCTGCTGCTGGGCGCACTCGGCCCCATGGCCGCGAACCCGGCGCTGTACTCCAGGCTCAACTTCGATCCGGCCAAGGACTTCACACCGCTGGCATTGGCCGCCTCGGTGCCGTTGATCTGGGCCGTGCATCCCTCCTTCCCGGCGGCCACGGCCAAGGAGGCGCTCGAATGGCTGCGCAAGAACCCGGGCAAGTTCTCCTACGCATCCGCCGGCAACGGCACGCCGCAGCACCTGGCGGGAGAACTCGTCAAGCGCCAGACCGGCACCTCGATCCTGCACATTCCCTACCGCGGCTCCGCGCCTGCACTCAACGACGTGCTGGGCGGCACGGTGCAGATGGTGTTCGAAGCCACGCCGGCCATCCTGCAGCATGTGCAAAGCGGGCGCCTCAAGGCGCTGGCGGTGACGTCCGCCAGGCGCATTCCCGCGCTGCCCGGCGTGCCCACGCTCAAGGAATCGGGCGTGGACGCCGAGATCAGCGGCTGGTACGGCTTCCTCGCGCCCGCTGCGACCCCGGCCGACCGCAAGGCCTGGCTGGTCAAGCACATGGGCGCGGCGCTGGCGACCAAGGCCACGCAGGACAGGCTGGCCGAACTCGGCTCGGTGCCCATCGACAACTCGCCCCAGGCATTCGCACGCCTGCTGGACAGCGAGCGGGCACGCTGGCAGACGCTGATCCGCGAAGTCGGCATCAAGCTCGACTGAAGGCGCCGCCCCATGCCGCACATCGCCATCGAGGTATCGCCATCCTTGCTCCCGTCGATCCAGTGGGAGCCGGTCCTGCACGCCATGCACCTTGCGCTGGCCGAGCGCGGATGGGCACGGCTCGCGGACCTGAAGTCGCGCGTGGCCCCCATCGCCGTCGGACTGTGCGGCGAGGACCCCCACGCGCAGCAACTGATCGCCACCCTGACGCTGACCAACCCGCGCCCGCCGCAGATGTGCTCGGCCATGGCCGAGGTCGTATTCGAGCATCTCTCGCGCGCGATCGGTGCGATCGGCCCGATCGACGCGCACCCGGAGTCAGCGGCGTGGGTGCAGTGCTGCGTGTTCCTGCAGGAGCACCCGAAGTCGCACTACTTCAAGCGGCAATGGAACGCTCCGCCGCCCGTTCCCTCAACTCCATGACAACGGGAAAAGCGCCATGTGTTGCGGCTGGCGGCTGGCCGCTGGCCGCTGATCGCGCGCTGCCGGCTCAGGCCGCCAGGCCTGCGGCCAGTTGCCGCACGGTCCGGGCACTGGCGCCCTTGCCGGTGATGGCCACCGCCGGAGGGTTGGCCAGCATGCGCTCGAAGACCTTGCGCACTTCCTCGGCCCCGATGCCATCGATCAACGCCAGCGTCTCGGCCACGGACGTCACGCTGCCATGGGCAAAGAGGTCCTCGACAGCCCGCTCCATGGTGGCGTAGGTCCGCTCGCCCGCGCGCACCCGCGAGACCGCCAGCTGGTTCTTGGCCCGTTCCAGATGCACGGGGTCGATGTCGGCCGCCTGGGCGCGCAGCAGGCCGCCTGTCGCGGCCACCAGCGCTTCGAGCTTGTCCGGCGTCGTGACGGCATGCACGATGAAGTTGGCCCAGACGTCACCGCCCTCCATCGCCGCATAGGCCGTATAGGCCAGTCCGAGCCGTTCACGCACGGTATCGACCAGGGGCGACGACATCCCCTCCCCCAGCAGATGGGCCGCCAGCGAGGCCACGAGACGCGCACGCTGCGGGTGCTCGCCCTGCAACTGCTCGAACACCAGCGGATAGGCCAGGTTCACGAACACCTGGGACACCTGCGTGAAGCGTTGCGCCAGGGCCTGCCCCACATACTTTGCGGGCTGAGGGGGCAACGCCACAGCGGGATCGGCCGACGCAGGCATGCCGGCGAACAGCTGCGCCGCCTGCTCCATCCAAGCCGGCACATCGAAGTTTCCGGCCGCGACGACGACGGTCTTTTCTCCCACGTAATGGGTTTGCACATGGCGCACCAGATCCTGCCGGGTGAAGCCTTCGATGTTGGCCACCGTGCCGATCACCGGCATGCCCATGGGGTCGTCGCCCCAGATGGCGCGGTCCAGCAGATCGCCGGCGCTGTCCTCCGGGTCCTCTTCGTACTCGATGGCCTCCTGCCGGATCACCTGCAGCTCCCTTTGCAGTTCTTGCTCGGGAAACACGCTGTTCAGCACGATGTCCGCAATCATTCCCAGCAAGGCCTGCGCATGCCAGCCCAGGCCGGTCATGAAATAGCCGGTGATGTCCTTCCCGGTGAAGGCGTTGACCTCCGCGCCCAGCCGCTCCGCATCCAGGTTGATCTCCTGCACGGAACGCGTGTGCGTGCCCTTGAACGCCATGTGTTCCAGCACATGGCTGATCCCGTTGCTGGTGGAGGTCTCGTCGCGGGAGCCCACGCGCAGGAACACACCCACGCTGACGCTCTGCAAATGCGGCATGGGCAGCGCCAGCAGCCGCACTCCGTTCGCAAGAGTGCGCAAGGCCACAGCAGGCCGCTCCAGTTCGGTTGCCGCCAGGGGCTTTTCTTGAATCATGGGCTATTGTCGTCGCGCTCCAGAGGATGCGCAGGGCAGGCCTGTTTCATGCCCCTGTACTTAACGCTGCGGGAGGCTCGGGCCCGGCCGCCCTGCTCATTCGATGACGGGCCAAAGCTCCCTCTCCTTAGGGAACGTTGCGCTGTCAGTGTCGCGCTGTTGATTTCGGCCATGCAGGAGAGGTCATTAGTCCCGTCCCTGCGATGGATGCGTCGCGGAACCGGCATCGTGCACCCGCCTGCATCAAAAGCGAGGCTGACGCCATGGCTTGCTCTCACGACTGCTGGTAGCTGCCGAACAGAAAATGGAAGCAGAGGACCGATGTCCAGGTGACCCGGCCGATCGGTTCGCCACTCACTCCTCGATTGCGCCACCGATCGAGCGCAGATACTGGCGGAATGTCATGTTCTCGTCAGCTTTTCTTGCGGCGAGGAAATCATCGAAGCGAGCCTGCTTTCTGAAACTCGTGCCGAGTTGCATGCGCGCCGCCTGACTGCGCTCGGTGTCCCGAATCACAGTTGCCAGTTCCGCCACCTTTTGGGCCTGGCTCAGGGGCATGAAAATCACCCCATCATCGTCACCAAGCACGAAGTCGTCGGAGGTGAGCACATGTTCGCCACACTTGGCAGAAATGAGCGCGTCGGCCTCCTGTGAGTCCAAACGCTGCGGCCCCGCGGGCAAGGTGCCCAAGCTGAAAATGGGCAGTCTGATGGTGCGCAACTCCGATGAGTCGCGGTGCAAGCCCCAAATGACGATGCCCCGCAGGCCAGCCAGGGCCGTCTCCAGAGTGACGAGGTCACCAACGCAGGCCTCGTCCAGACGCCCACCATTGTCGACCACCAAGACATCACCAGGCGTGGCCCGGTCGATCGCTTCGAGAAAGACGTCGACGCTGCCATAGTGCCGCGCAGGACGTACCCGGCCCACGATGTGGGAGTCATTCCACAAGGGACGAACTCCGGCAGGTGCACAACGAACCGCGATACCCAAACGCATGCATGCGTCCGCTACGTGCGGCGTCGTGAGGTCGAGGTAGGTACGTTGAAGTTTCACGGAGTCCATGTCATTTCTCCTGGGACAAAGAGGTGTCGCGCAGATCGCGCAGCAAATGGTTGTTGCGGTTCGTCATCGCAATCGAGTAGCGCCAGCCTCGCCCAATGCGGGTGGGACGCAACCTGGCGAGGGGCTCGATGGGTGCGTCGTAGATCGTCAATGCCGCGTCGCCCTGCCAGACCGGGCTGGCCTGCACGTTCTCGGCCTGGAGCCGTACGAGTTCGTAGACAGCCGGTCTATCGTGCTGGCCCTCGAACATCGATGGGAAGTGCCGCAGCGCCACGATGGGCCGGCTGCCGAACGTCACAGCGGAACTGTCGGCAAGGGCTGACAACTTCACGTGACCTTCGGCGAGGCGCCGGTCCTTGACGGCCACTGTGCCGGCAAAGGTGGCGCCGGCCTCCAGTTTGGGCGAGGCAATCGAGGGCATACCCATGGACCGTGTGATCCATACCGAGCCGATCTTCTTCGGATAGCCGAGCGCCCAGCCGCGCGCCAGCGACGTGTCCTGATCGACCACGATGTAGGGGCAATACTGCATGAGCTTGCCCTCGTACTGGACGCTCGCCAACACGATGCATTCGCGGTATTGCGCCCGGATCGGGTCGAGCAGCTCGCCGCCGGTGTCAGTGCAGGCCTGCCAATCGACGAAGGAGACCGTCACCAGGCCCGCCTCGTCTGGATGCAAGCTCAAGCCAGGCGGCAGTAGTGCCTCGATGGCGACCGGGTCGACCCAGGTCTCGATCGTGATGAAGTCGGCCGCATAGTGCCACGGTGGACTGGGGGCGATGCTTGCCTGCCCGTCATGGGAGAAAGGCCCCATGAAGCCTTGCGAAGCCGCGAATCGTGTCATATAGGTTTCCTGCTTTCGGCTTGGAAAAAGGCGGGATGGAACTCCCGCAGGATTTGTGGCTTATGACAGCCGCTCCAACCAGCCGTGAGGATCTGGAGCGCGTCCGAATTGAAGGTCTGTCAGGGCAGCTTTCAGACGCTGTGTGACGAGGCCCGGAACGCGGTCAGACACGTTCGAAGATGGCGGCGATGCCCTGCCCTCCGCCGATGCACAGCGTCACCAGCGCATAGCGTCCACCAATGCGGTGCAACTCAGCGATCGCCTTCGTCGTGATGATTGCGCCCGTCGCGCCGACGGGGTGGCCCAGAGAGATGCCGGAGCCATTCGGATTCACCTTGTCCGGATCGAGGCCAAGCTCCTGAATCACCGCGCAGGCCTGTGCCGCAAACGCCTCGTTCGACTCGATCACATCCAGGTCCTGGACTTTCAGGCCCGTGCGCGCCAGCACCTTGCGCGTAGCCGGGATGGGGCCGATACCCATATAGGCAGGCTCCACACCCGCATGGGCATAGCCCACCAAGCGGGCCAGCGGCTTGAGGCCCAGCGCATTCACACTTCCGCCCTCCGCCAGCACCACGGCTGCCGCGCCATCGTTGATACCCGACGCGTTGCCGGCAGTGACCAGACCGTCCTTCTTGAAGGCCGGCTTCATCGCGGAAAGGGATTCGAGCGTGGTGTCGCCCCGCACGTGCTCATCGGTATCGAACAGCACGATGCCCTTGCGTGTCTTCACTTCCACTGGAACGATCTGTTCCTTGAAGCGGCCCGTCGCGATGGCCATTGCCGCGCGTTGCTGGCTGAGAACCGCCAGTCCATCCTGCTGCTTGCGCGAGATCTTGAATCGCTCCGCCACGTTTTCCGCAGTAATGCCCATGTGGATCTTGTCCCAGGGGTCATGCAGGATGCCGAGCATGTAGTCGACCAGCGTCGCATCACCCATGCGGGCACCATAGCGTGCCGAAGTGTCGATGTATGGCCCTCGGCTCATCGACTCCGAGCCCCCTCCGATGGCGATCTCGCAGTCGCCCTGCGCAATAGCCTGCGCCGCCGAGACAATGGCCTGGAGCCCAGAGCCGCACAGCCGATTGACGTTGAATGCCGGGGTCTCTATCGGAACACCCGCATCGATGGCGGCGACGCGACTGAGGTACGCATCCTTCGGATCGGTGGGGATCACATTCCCGATGACGACATGCCCAATGGCGTCAGGTGCAACGCCGCTGCGCACCAATGCGGCCTTCACCGCAGTGGTTGCCAGTTGGGTGTTTGGCACGTCCTTCAGCGCACCGCCAAAGGTACCGATGGCTGTACGAGCGGTGGCGACAACAAAGATTTCGCGAGCATTCATGAAAGGCCTGGAAGAAGCTGAGGAAGCGGTGGGCTTGCGCCGATGCATGGACACGGCATGGCAGTCGATGACAGGTACTTTAGGAACTTCATCCGCTAGTGGACAGTGGCTAAATTGACTATTTCCATGCGTATTCCGTCACCCTAAAACCACCAGCAGTGAGCGCCGACCTCCGACTTTGGAGTCCAGAAAGAACAAGAGCGCCTTGAACTCTTCCAAGGCGCTCGGATCGAGAAGCACCTCAATCGCAAATCATGCGGATGCCGCGTCTTTGAGACGAAGCTCTTCCTTCATCATCTCCCGCATCACGAACTTCTGAATCTTTCCGGTGACTGTCATCGGAAAGCTCTCGACGAAGCGTATGTATCGAGGAATCTTGTAGTGCGCGATCTGCCCTTTGCAAAACGCCCGCAACCCATCTTCAGTGAGCGTGGCACCGTCGCGAAGAATCGCCCATGCGCACAGTTCCTCGCCGTATTTCTGGTCCGGCACTCCAATCACCTGCACGTCCTGGATAGCAGGATGGCGATAGAGGAACTCTTCGACCTCCCGCGGATAGACGTTCTCGCCGCCTCGAATCACCAGATCCTTGATGCGGCCCGCGATGTTGACGTAGCCGTCCTCATCAATCGTGGCGAGATCCCCTGAGTGCATCCAGCCTTCTGCATCGATGGCCTCGGAGGTCTTTGCGGCGTCCTTCCAATATCCACGCATCACGGAATAGCCGCGCGTGCAAAGCTCGCCCACGGCCCCCACAGGAAGAATCTCCCCGGACTCCGGAGATATGACTTTCAATTCCAGGTGGGGCAGCACTTTTCCGATGGTGGAAACACGTTTCTCCAAGGGGGTATCCGTGGTGCTTTGGCAGCTTGCCGGACTGGTTTCAGTCATGCCGTAGGCAATCGTCACCTCGCCCATATGCATCTCGTTTACGACGCGCTTCATCACTTCAATGGGACAGGGCGAGCCAGCCATCACCCCTGTGCGCAGCGTCGAGAGGTCAAACTCCTTGAAGCGCGGGTGGTCGAGCTCGGCAATGAACATGGTTGGCACACCATGAAGCGCCGTGCACCGCTCGTCTTGCACGGCCCGCAGCACCGACACGGCCTCGAACGCATCGTTCGGGTACACGATGGTCGTGCCATGCGTCAGAGCAGCGAGGTTGCCGACCACCATTCCGAAGCAGTGGTACAGCGGCACCGGAATGCACAGACGGTCATCCGGGGACAGCCGCATGGCTTCGCCAATGAAGAACCCGTTGTTCAGTACGTTTCGGTGGGTCAGGGTCGCGCCCTTGGGAGAACCCGTGGTGCCACTCGTGAACTGAATGTTGATGGCATCGGTGTTCCGCAGTCGCGCACCGAGGGAGTGGACAGCTTGATCGGCCGGATCGCCCGTCGCGAGCAGATCCGAGAAGCGCATGAAACCAGGAACCGTGTCGTTTCCGATCTGGATGACGGTTTTCAGTGACGGCAGTTTGGCGGACTCAAGGCGTCCGGGCACCGCACCGCTCACCTCCGGTGCGATGCTTCTGATCATCTCCAGATAGTCGGTCGTCTTGAAGCTCGGCATCACGATCAACGCCTTGCATTCGACCTTGGCCAGCGCGTACTCCAGCTCCGCCACCCGATACGCCGGATTGATGTTGACGAGAATGACCCCGGCTTTGGCCGTCGCGAACTGGGTGACGAGCCATTCGACATTGTTGTGCGACCAGATCCCGATCCTGTCGCCGGGTTTGAGCCCCGCCCGAAGCAAAGCGCTCGCCATCCGATCGACTTCGCGCTGCAGCTCGAGGTACGTGTAGCGGATGCCTTGGTGACAAGAGACCACCGCCTCTTTGTCCGGGAACCTCTCGATCATCGCGTCGAAGAAAGCGCCGATCGTCTCCTCGATCAGTGGTGTGTCGGTCGCTCCGCGCGAATAGCTCATCTCTAACTTGGTCATCGATTCAGCCTCCAAAAATTCATTCCCCCAAGCTCCACGCGCTTGGGAGCCGTGCGTAGCGCCACCGTGACCCGCCGCAATGAATAGATGCCTTCGTGTGATTGCGCCTGACCGCCCTTTGCAATAGCGCGGCAATGCCTTGGTGAAGTCTTGACTCGCTCGCTCGATGTCCGAGCTCATCAACGGTTCATGAAGCACGTGCGCGGACTGCGACGCCCTCCACGTCCACAAGTTTTTGAATTTCGATGTGATACATACGGTCCACTCCACCGACAGGTGAAACGCTGACAAAGGTCTTGGCGCAGATATACGTTCTGAAATCCATGGCAAAGCGACCTCCTCCCTCAGTGAAGGGGCGGAGGTAAAACGATCTGCCAGATGAGATGCGCGTTGAAGATGCGACGCGCTGCGCGTCGCACTATTTGCGCTTGTGCATGATCTCGAGCCGACGGCGATCCTGGGCCTGTCGGTTGCCAGGGTCGCTCATGCCGTTCGGCAGCAAGGCATCGAGAGCAACAGTACGCTCGTCGATCTGCTTGTTCGTCGCATCCTGCAGCGCCTTTTTGGACATCGCGTAGGCGACGTTGCAGTCGGGAGTGATGCAGCGTGCATAGCTTATGGCCGTGGACAGCAGTTGGTCCGGCTCCACCACTTCATGAAAGAACCCCAGGCGCTCGGCCTCTTCCAGACCGTACAACTCGCCACGCAAGGTGGTCAGCGCCCCCACCTTGTCGCCCAGGGCGTACTTGATGATCTCCACGTAGGCGGCAGGCATGGGAATGCCGATAGGCACTTCGTTGAGACCGAATTTCGCGGTCTTGCGGGCCGCAACGCGGAAATCACAATCGAGGGCAGTGATCAAGCCACCTGCGATGGCATGGCCGTTGATGGCCGCCACCGTGGGCCGCGGGTATCGGAAGATGCGCAGATTGGTTTCGCGGTAGGCCTTGTACCAATCGCGGATCTTGTCGTGGCTGCCGCTTCCGAAGATCTCGAAGCTGTACTGGAAGTCGATACCAGCCGAGAAAGCATCGCCCTGCCCCGTCAGGACGACCGGCAGCTCACTGAACTCTCGCTCGAGGCGATCGAATGCTGCGTGCAGGTCGGCGAAGAACTGATCGTTCTGGACGTTGACCTTGTTGGTGTTCATGCGCACGACGGCGCATTCATCAATGACTTCGATATCCCATGCCATGTGAGTCTCCTTCAGTTGTTAAACGAAATAGCGGCCGGCGGAATCAAGCTTGCAGGTTGAACGCACGACGCGCATTCCCAGCAAGGAATCGGGGGAGTACATCGTCTCCGAGTTCAAGCGCCTGAATGTCCTTCAGGCATTGCGCCGGGGTCAGCATCGGATAGTTGGTGCCGAAAAGCACCTTGTGCTTTCCGGGACCGCGCATGTAAGCCACCAGTTCCTGAGGAAACCGGGAAGCCTTGTAGGCCGAGGTGTCGACGTACACGTTCGGGTGCTTCATCATGAGCGAGATCATCTCGCTCACCCAGGGGAATCCGATGTGCCCACCGACGATGCGCAGTTCAGGGAACTCGTGCGCAACGTTGTCCAAATAGGGGATCGGCCGCCCTGGCTCCGAAGGCCGCATCGGCCCGGCATGGCCCACCTGCAGACAGAAGGTGACACCGAGTTCGACGCATTCGGCATAGAGGGGGTAGTACCTGCGATCATCAGGAGGAATCCCCCACAGCCAGGGCAGGACACGCAGCCCTTTAAAACCGAACTGCTTGACGCATCGGCGCAGCTCCCTCACCGCGTCCATCGGCCTGTTGATGTCGACGGACGCAATTCCGGCCACATATCCGGGATTCGCCTTGACCGCTGCAGCCACTTCGTCGTTCGTGATCATTGGCCCGGCCGGCCCCCACCACGCGCTTGCAATAGTCCTCGTGACACCCTGCTCGCGGAATGTCTTGAGCGCCTCGTCGTGCGAGATGTCAGGGTTGTCCTGCGCCAACGTCCGCCAAGCCGTGGGCCAACGGCGCAGCGAATCGAACATGGGGTCGAGCAAGTACGCCTTGTTCGGAAGCTGCATCCAGGCGTCAATGATTTCGGTCATCTCACTACTCCTGGGTCACGTGGATGAAGTCCGCGCCACCTTGGGCCGGAACTGGTCGTCGAAATCATTCAGGCTGGGCATCGACAATACCGGCCGGCTGTCGATGTTCTCCACGGCGTGGAAAAGCTTCATGAGCATGCCAGTACGCTCCGTGTTGTCCACATACGGTACGTGGTACGCGAAGAACGGCTCATGGACGGAGTAGCCCACATACCCCAACGTGCCTTGCAGCAGATGCTTGAGCATGTCCTTCAGGTCGCCATGGATCGAGCCGGGGCCGAACATGTAGTCCCGCCCGCCCAGCGACGCCACAACCATCGCGCGCTTGCCGCGCATGCCGCCTTGGTCGTAGACCCGCATTCCACCGTAAAAGACACCGGACAGGAACACCCGGTCGATCCAACCCTTGAGTTGGGCCGGTACTGAGTACCAGAAGATGGGGAACACCAGCACGAGCAGATCGGCATTGCGCACGGCCTCGACCTCGGCGGCAATCTGTGGATCGATGGTCTGGTTTTGCCAGGCATGACGCTGCTCCAGTGGATAGACCAGGTAGTCCTCGCGTGACCGGGTTCCGAAATCATCTGCACTGGCCACAGCGTTGAAGCCGATTGCCTGCAGATCGGTCATGCTCGTCTGCCAACCATCTTTTTCCAGGGCCTCCTTGGTCATGTCGCGCATGGCTGCGACGAACGAGTTCGGTTCAGGGTGCGCGTAAACGATGTGTGCGCGTTTCATTGCGTGCTCTCCATTGCCTTTCGACGGCGACCGACGGCCGCGTTGATTTCGATCACCTCTTCGTCAATGCGCTGGTGATACTCGCTGCTGGGATGCAGCCAGTCCTTGATGCGACGAACAATCGTTGGATCCTTCGCGGCGAGAAACTTTGCACGCTCCCAGGCCCGTGCACCAACCTCTGCCGCCGGCGGGGCTTCTGCAACAAGTCCCCACTCGCATGCCTCGGCGCCCGTGAACTTCTCGCCACCGAGGAGCAGGCGCCTGGCCCGCGGCAGGCCGACAGCCCGCTGCAGCAAAAGCGTGCTGGCCGCCTCCGGGACAATGCCCAGGTCGACGAAGGGAAGCCGTAAAACCGTGTCGGCACTCGTTACCACCCAATCGGCATGCAGCAGCCAGGTCACACCGATCCCCGTGGCGGAGCCTTGCACCGCGATCACGACAGGTTTTCTCACATCGGCGATGGCGTGCAGGAAGGTAGGTACGGCATCCTGCGGCTTCTGAGGCCACTCCTCGAAAGCCTTCAAGTCATGCCCGGCGCAGAACACGTCGCCCGCCCCAGTCACCAGGATGCTGCGCACGTCGTCTCTTTCGTCGGCGGCCTTCAGGGCCTCGGCGATCGTCGCGAACATGGGCATGGTGAGCGCGTTTCGCTTTTCAGGCCGGGCGATACAGAGATGCCATACCCCGTCTTGCACACTGCACTGGATGGATTCAGTGTTTTGCGTCCTCACGATGAGGCTCCTTGCAAGCGGTGCTCATGGGTCATCGGCGGTGCGCCCTTGCCGGTAATCTCGCCCAGCAAGGCACGCTGGCGTTCACGCGCCTCCCCGATGGCTTTCAATTTCACGTGCCCAAACCCACGGATCTGCTCAGGAATACGTGCCAGTTCCAGACACTTCTTCGGATGGGTTGCGATGAAAGGCAGCGTGGCCTGGATACCTTTCTTGTATTCGTCGATAAGCGCGCGCTCTGTCCTGCGCTCGTGCGTGTAGCCGAACGGATCGAACAGCGTGCCCCGCAAGAACTTCAGCTTCGCAAGGACTGTGAAGGCCGACGCCATCCAGCCGCCGTACAGTTGCTTGCGCGGCAAACCGTCCGAGCCGCGACGGGCGAACAGTGGCGGCGCCAGGGAGAACCCAACTTTGTATTCGCCATCGAACTGGCTTTCGATCAGCTTGCGCAGCTCCGCAGACGAATGCAGACGCGCCACCTCATACTCGTCCTTGTAGGCCATCAGCTTGAAGAGGTTCTTGGCGACGGCCTGTTCGTAGCCGTCGGGCATTGCAGCACCGGACGAACCTACCTTGCGCAGAAAGCCTTCGTACTGCTGGGCATAGCTGCTGCCCTGGTAGGCCACAAGCCGGTCGCGGCGGTCTTGCACCAGCTGAGGCACATTTTCTTTGCCGACTCTGGGGAGCCATTGCACGACCGCAGCGGGCTTCGCCACCAGCCGCTGTGGCGACACCACATACTGCCGCCCGATCTTGAACGCGCGCAGGTTGGCCTCCACCGCCTGTCCATTCAGCTCGATCGCGCGGCGCAGCGCATCGTGCGACAGCGGCACCTGCCCCGCCTGCCAGGCCGCGCCCAGCAAGATCATGTTGGCATAGACGCTATCTCCGCAGTAGCGCACCGCGATGTCATGGGCCGGGATCTTGGCCAGGTTCTTCTCTGCGCACGCCTGTTCGATGGTGGCCCACAGCGCCTCGTTTGGCATGCTGAAGTCACGGTTGCGCTGAAAGTCGGAAGTGGGCGATACATTGGTGTTCACCATGGCGCGGCAATTTGGCTTCAGCCGGCTGACGGAGTCCGGATGAGCGCTCACCACCAGATCGCCCCCAATAAGTGCATCGGCGGTGGCGTCCGGTATGCGGGGTGCATGGATGTCCTCGGCTGATGTCGCGATGCGTACATGACTCCACACCGCGCCGCCCTTCTGCGCAAGGCCGGCCATGTCCATCACCGAGCAATGCAGGCCCTGCAAATGCGCGGCCATGCCCAGGATGTTGCCGATCGTCAGCACACCCGTGCCACCAATGCCATTGACAAGCACGGCGTAGCTGCTGTGCAGCGCTGGCAGTTGGGGATGGGATGGCTCGGGCCAGGCGGCTGGATCGCCTTCGGCGCCGGCAGCGGAAGCGACCGGTTTCTTGCGCAATGCCCCGCCCTCCACGGCCACGAAGCTCGGGCAAAAGCCATCGGCGCAGGAATAGTCCTTGTTGCATGAGGACTGGTTGATCTGGCGTTTTCGGCCCAGTGGTGTCTCCAGCGGCTCGATGGAAACACAGTTGCTCTTGACGGTGCAATCCCCGCAGCCTTCGCACACTTCCGGATTGATGACGTAGCGGACCGGAGGATCCGGGTATTTGTTGCGCTTGCGTCGGCGGCGCTTTTCAGCGGCGCAGGTTTGGTCGTAGACCAGGGCGGTCACGAAGGGCAGTTCGCGCAACTCGCGCTGGACGGCGTCCAGATCGCGCCGATGATGGAAGGTCGTGCCAGGCGCAAACGCTGTTTCGTGCCCCTTGTATTTCTCGACATCGTCGCTGACGACCACGATGCGTGACACGCCTTCGGCATGCAGCAGTTGCGTCAGCATCGGTGCCGTGAGCGGTCCGTCGTGCGGCTGCCCGCCCGTGAGCGCCGTAGCGTCGTTGAACAGGACCTTGAACGTCATCGGCGTCTTGGCCGCCACGGCCTGACGGATGGAGAGCGAACCCGAATGGAAGAACGTGCCATCGCCCATGTTGGCGAACATGTGCGGCCGCTTGGAGAAACGGCTTTGTCCCACCCAGGGAGCCCCCTCGCCGCCCATGTGCGTATAGCTCTCGGTGCGGCGATCCATCCAGTTGGCCATGTAGTGGCAGCCGATTCCGGCCGTGGCGCGCGAACCCTCCGGAACCTTGGTAGAGCTGTTGTGCGGACAGCCGGAACAGAAGTATGGCGTGCGCATGAGGGGCGCCAGGAGCTTGCCCTTTTCTGGCGTCGAGGGGAGCGCCTGGCAGGCGTCCATGCCTGCGGCATGCAGCCGCGCCTGCAGCGCCGCCGCGATGTCCGCGGGCCCGAGTTCGGCATCTCCGCGCAAAAGGCGCTGTTCATATGGAATCTCGAATTCCGCGCATTGGAGGCCGCCACTGGACTTGCCCACGACCTGGGGCGCTTTCTCGCCGCTTGCGGCAAGCGGGTAGAGGATGTCCTTGACCTGCTGCTCGATCAGGGCCCTCTTCTCCTCCACCACGAAGATCTCGTCGAGGCCCTGCGCAAACTCGCGGATGATCTGCGGCTCCAGCGGCCAAACCATGCCCAGCTTCAACAGGGCTATACCCCTCGCGTCCATATCCTGCTCGCCGATACCGAGCAGCCCCAGCGCTTCGCGCACGTCGTTGTAGGGCTTGCCGCCCGCAATGATGCCGATGCGGGAACCTGCGCCCTTGGCCACGATGCGGTTCAACGCGTTCGCACGACAGTAGGACAGCGCCAGAGGCAGCTTGGTGCGCACGATCCGCGGCTCCTGCGTCGCCCACACGTCGGGCCAGCGGATGTGGACGTCTTCCGTCGCCTTGAAATCCTCGGGTGGCCGACATTCGACCCGGAACGGATCAACGTCTGCGATCGATGTGGTCTCGACGATATCGCCCACGCACTTGAGCCCCACCCACAGGCCCGACGCGCGGCTCATTGCCCAGCCATGAATCCCGTAGTCGAGGTATTCCTGCACGTTGCTCGGGTACAGGATGGGGATGAACGACGCGACCAGCAACTGTTCGCTCTGGTGCGCGAACGAGGACGACTTGGCCGTATGGTCATCGGCCGCCAGCACGAGGGCTCCGCCATGCGCAGAAGTTCCAGCCGCGTTGGCATGCTTGAGGGCGTCCGCGCTTCTGTCGACACCAGGCCCCTTGCCGTACCACATGGCGAACACGCCATCGACCGTGGCCTCCTCCGGGTGCTGCATCAACTGCTGGGTTCCCCAGCAGGCGGTTGCGGCCAGGTCTTCGTTGAGGCCCGGGATGAACTCGATCTGCCGTTCCTTGAGGAGTTTCTGAATACCCCAGAGGGTCTGATCAAGACCCGACAATGGCGACCCGCGATAACCGCTGACAAATCCGCCGGTGTTCAATCCTGCCGCGCGGTCGCGTGCACTCTGGTTGAGCAGCAACCGGACCAGCGCCTGCGAACCGCTGATGTAGGCAGGGCCACGGTCCAGCTGGTAGCGGTCCTCGAGCTTCGCGGGACGCAGCAGTGCGCCCGGTGCCGGCGCGACCTCAGACATGCCGCACCTCCCCATGTTGGGCGCAGTTGAAGAGAACGGCACTGGGATGTGCCTCGCACGAGGGAGTTGCACGCGGTGACAGACTCATGGGGACTTCCTTGTATTTGTTGCTCGGTCGGATACCGACCCTCCAATTAACTGTCACGTCGCCCCATTCGTACATTGGCGAAAGTGACTTTATCCATGCCAAATTCGCCACATACCTCGGGCTGCGCACGCTGGAGTCACTCAAAATGACAGCCCAAACACGAAATAGGCGATGCCGGCCACGGCTGTCATCGCGATGAGTGGGACAGCCACCAACGCGTACCCGCGATAAAAGTCGTGCACTTGACCCGCGGGGACGACAACGAATCCCGGGCAGCTCCCCAACACGGAAACTTGGTCGCCGTCTTCACAGGCGGGATGGGGCTGTCTGTCAGCGACCTGGCGAGAGTTCGCATTCATCCGGCTCTGCGAGGCTTGAGCGCAGGTAGGAACGTTGCCGCGCAATGACACCGGGGGTATGCCGCTCATCTCCGTGCTCCTTCTTGCTGTCGCTGGGCTAGAGGCCAGCAAGACTCATTAGGCAGACTGCAGGTCTTGGTGTAAATTGTCGAAACTGACATGTTCTATGCCGTTTTCGACCAATGCCACGTGCTGCCATCCTCACCTTCGACGGTTGCTATGCCTCCAGCGTGGCCGGGTTTGCCGACATCCTTCAAATCGCGAACTCCCATCTGAAACTCGAAGGCGCGCCAGCGTCCGCGCTGTTCGACTGGAGATTCGTTTCGCCATCGGGCGAGACCGCGATTGCCAGCAATGGCCTAGCCTTACCAACCCACAAGGTGGGACCACGAGAACGCTATGACCTGGTCTTCGTTCCTAGCTTCCACTACGGCGGACATCGCCAGTTTGATCAGTTCCTCAGTCGGCATGCCGATGCATGCACCTGGATGACGGCGCAATGGCAGTCAGGAGCATGGGTGGCAGCGAACTGCACGGGCACATTCATCCTGGCCCAGACCGGTTTGTTGGATGAACGCACCGCAACAACCACATGGTGGCTAGAGCGGCAGTTCAGGGAGAAATTTCCCCGCGTCGACCTGCAACTGCGACCGGTGCTCACCGAAATGGATCGACTGATCTGTGCAGGTGCATCGGCGTCGTATCTGCTTCAGACCATACGGGTCATCGAGCGCTTTGCGGGGCCTGTCATCGCGTCACAGTGTGCGAAGGCGATGCTGATCGATGTGAGCCAAACCAGCCAGATTCCCTACCTTCCGTTGTTGGCGCAAAAGAGTCACTCCGATGCGCTGGTGCATCGCGCCCAGCGGTGGCTTCAGAGCAAGATGACCCAGGATTTGAAGATCACGGAACTTGCCGATGCGCTCGCGGTCAGCGACAGAACCCTCATCAGGCGCTTTCGCAGTGTGCTGGACCAAACACCGTTGGCCTATCTTCAAGATCTCCGGCTGGAAGCTGCGCGTGCGCTGCTTGAGACCAGTTCGCACAGTGTCGAAGAAGTGGCAAGCCAGGTCGGGTACAGCGACACCAGTTCCTTTTCCAGACTCTTCCGTCAACGCATCGGGATGAGCCCGGGCGCCTACCGCGGCCGCTTCCAGGTGGATGTGTCAGTCTAATAAGAGAAGATGCGGAGACACGATGGAACAGAGAACCGTCCAGACATCCGCATACCAGCCGGCGCCGTCGTCCGCTCTGACCGAATTCCTCAGCCAGTGGCCATGGTTTTGCATGCTGCCCGAGGAGCTGCGGGCCATGACATTGCAGACCTCCATCGAGAAAAAGGTCGAGGCCGACGAATTCATCGCGCGGTCCGGCCAGCCCAGCGCATACTGGTACGGCGTGATGCGCGGCCACCTGCAGATGTACATCGCCGGGCCCGAAGGAGACGAGACGACGCTGTACTACCTCCGGGAAGGAGAATGGTGCGGCGACGGGTCCTTGTTGAAAAAGGAGTTGATGCAGTACGACCTGCGATCGCTGACCTCCGCACAACTCTGCCTTGTTCCTGCGAACACGTTCAACGTTCTGCGCAGTTCGTCTCATGAGTTCAGCAACTTTCTTTGCGATGTCATGAACGCCCGCATGGGCGAGTTCGTAGGGATGCTCGTGGCATCGCGCCTACTGGGGCCCGAGATGCGGGTTGCGAAGGCACTCCTGATGCTCGCCAAGAACGGACGCGAAGACGCGCTCAGGCTGTCGATCAATCAACACAAGCTGGCATTGATTTGCGGACTCTCACGCCAGCGGGTGAATATGGCTCTTGCCTCGTTCAAGCAGGGTGGAATTGTCCGTACCGAAGGCACCAAAGGCTATTTGATCGTCCACACACAACGCCTGCGCAACTACATCCGGATTTGACAGCGCAGCCACTCGTCGACAACGTACGGCTGCAGACCGAGACCGAGACCGTGCCCTGCACCACTCAGCCGAGAAAGGCTTCCACCTGTTTCCGATCGGGCATGGCTCGTGCGAGATTTCGCAGACACGTACGCAAGCCTTCTTCAATGACTGGATGCCAGAAGGGATGTCCGAGCATCTCGTGCACTGCGTCACAACGCTGGGTGGACCAGGCCATCACGACCTCAGGATCGCAGACTCAAGCAGATCCATGCGGTCTCCGCCCCAGAACATCTCACCCCTGTAGATGAAAGTCGGAGCGCCAAACACGCCTAGCCTCTCGGCATGTTCGAGCGTCCCTGCCAGCGCTGCCTCAGCTTCTCTTTGCAGGAACCCGTTCCACTCCGAAGATGACAGCCCCGCGCTGACCAGAGCCGCCTCCACCTCCGCGGGCGACTCCAGGTCGAACTCGCGCCGCCAGAACGCTGCGAGCAGCGGGTCACAGAATTCCCAAAGCCGATTCCTGGCCTTGGCAAAAAGGATGGCCTGGCTCGCGAGCGTCGGATTCCAGAGCTTCGTCGTGGACCGCACCGTCAACCCCTGCAGCTTTGCGAGCCTTCGGCAATCCATGTACAGGTACTTCAGCTTCGCGACATCACGGCTCGATCGCTGCTCGACTTCCCCGCCGTACGCGGACTGGAAATCCGTCACGTAAGGCCACCAATCGAAGGTGACGCCACTGCGCTGAGAGAGTGCGCGGGCCGGGCCGAGCGCGAGGTAAGAATAGGGGCTTCGCAGATCGAAGAACGCTTCCACCCGGTCAATGCCGATCGACATGGTCAGCGGTTCTTCTGGAAAAGATTGAGCTTTGCTTCGTCGGACTTCGTCACGTCCACCCATTCGTTTCTCAGGAGATCCAGGCCGCGGCCGACGCCAGGACGGCTGCGCACCCGGCCATACCAATCCTGCACACGAGGGAACTCGTCCAGCGGGACACCGGTCATCTTGTGAATCCGGATCCAGGCGAAGCTGGCCATGTCGGCAATCGAGTACTCACCGCAGATGAACTCGCGACCACCAAGACGGTCATCCAGAACTTTCAAGAGACGTCTTGTTTCCGTCTGGTAGCGTGTGATGGCATAAGGCACCTTTTCGGACGCATAGCGAAAGAAGTGCTGGGCCTGGCCCATCATCGGGCCGATCCCGCCGACCTGCCAAAACAGCCACTGAAGTACTTCGCTGCGCTGGCGCGGCTCGGTGGGGAGAAAGCGTTTCTCCTTCTCCGCCAGGTAGACCATGATGGCTCCGGTCTCGAAGACCGTGAACGGCCCGCCGCCGTCGGCCGGCGCATGGTCCACGATCGCCGGGATTTTCCCGTTCGGATTGATCGCGCGATAGGCGTCTGTGTGCTGGTCGCCTGCAGTGATGTTGATCGGAATGACCCGATAGGGAATCTCCAGTTCCTCGACGAGGATCTGCACTTTGTGCCCGTTCGGTGCCGCCCAGCTGTATAGATCGATCATCCTGCCTCCTTACGTGAAAAGCTCATCCACTCAAAGTTTGTGGATACCCAGCCCAGTTCCATCGCAGGTTAGCAGTGGTGACTGAAGCGTGATGTCTTTGCAACGACAGATCGGCTCCGGGGTGCCGGACGTATTCAGTCCACAAGGTTGATGTAGACCGGCAAGCTGAATTCGCCTTGCCAACTAGTCCTGCTGATGAAGTGACCTATTCATCTCTGCCTTTCAAGACGGACCTATGCCTTTTCCAAGTGGTCTACCAGCCCTTGCTCTACCAGGAAGCCAGCGCGTTTGTGCAGGGCTTCCTTGACCTCGCTGCCAAAGCTGAGGTCGCCCAATCCCCTGCCCCACCGATCAACTGCTGGTCCAGCCAGATCACGCCGATCGCGGGGCCTGCCGCTCGATGGGTAGATGCGATTTCAGTTCAACAGCCACGCCGCTCAGGCGCTGCGCGTCGTAGCGGCGCCCCTGCTCGGGCAGGTCGCCGGGTACCTTCCATAGCCCTTCGGCCACGCGGCCCATGATCGTGCGGCCATCATCACCGGGCTCGAACACCGCCGGCTCGCGCGACTCGCCGTGCATCGCCGCGCATCGCCCGCTGCATCGTGCGGATGATGTCGCCGCGCTCGCCCAAGGCCCGCAAGGTCTTCTCGTCGTCGGAATGGATGGCCCAGGTGCCAGGCCCCATCTCGTAGGCCAAGCCCAGGCGCTGCAAGTGCTACAGGCGGCCGAATTGCGCAGCGCGGTGTCGGTATGCATCGAGGTTTTTCCTCCTGTTCATGACGGCTTTTACCGTCAGGGGTCAGGAGACCTGCTGATGCCTGGAAAGCTGCATGAAACAAGCTTTCCAGAGGCGTGATCTACCGTCAAAGACCGATTTGGTCTCGATAGTCAACAAGGAGGTCTTAGTCCGGCCTCCGGTTTCTACCGTCACCTCTACCATCAATCCGTTTCGCTGGCCAGCGATAGCTGCCGATAGCTTCCGCGACGCATTACCTTTTAAATCAATACGTTACGGCGGATTTTCGATAAGTAGCGATAGTCCCCGAAGGACCTGATTTCACTCCACCACCATCATCAACTCGAACGTTGCGACGCGCTCGGCGATCAAGGGTTCTCGGTCACAGCTTCGCAGCACCCGTTCAACCTGCCGTGCGTGGCCCTCGCACGCCTGCGGATCGCATAGCACCAGGGGGAATTGCAGCAGTTCGTTCAGTGAGATTCGCTTGAACCTGAGAAGGTGATGCCGCGCCGGTACGGCCACCATCAACGGATCACTCCACACCGCTTCGGCGGCGATGCCTTCGCCCACTTCATCTGACTGCGCAAAGCCAACATCGTAAAGATCGTCCTGCAAACCCTTGATCTGCTGCGCCAGCGGCACCTGGAACAGACGAATTTCAACCTCAGGCTCCTCTTGTCTGCACATCGCCAGCAAGGCAGGAAGGCGTGACGGCGTGATGCCATCGGACAGGACGATGCGCAATTGACCATGAAACCCATTGGTCGCGGCCTTCACGCTGTCGCGAGCTTGCTCCAAAGCCGCGAAAACTCGCTCTACGTGAACTTGAAACAGCTTGCCCGCCCGGGTTAGCCGGGTGCTGCGGCTGGTACGGACGAATAGCTAAACATCCAACTTTTCTTCCAGTTCCTTGATCGCCCACGACAAAGGTGACTGCTCCATGTGCAGCTTTTCTGCGGCATGGCCGAAGTGAAGTTCTTTGGCAACCGCTCTGAAGCAGCGCAGGTGTCGAAGCTCCATGTCTCTGTCGTCTCCTGGTTGATCTACATCAGTACCTCTTCATGCGTCAAAGTACGAACCGAGTCGCAAATTGACAACCAGTTTCCCACAAAGTAAACTGGTTGTCAAATTTGGAGAATCCATGAATCCGACCAAGGCAGATAAGTTGACCAGCATCGCGTTATCCGTTTTCAAGTTGAACGGACAGCTCATCGAGTGGGGCAATCATTTTTCGCAGCCGCACGGGCTGACCAGTGCGCGCTGGCAGGTGTTGGGTGCCATCTCTCTTGCCCCGCAAGCTCCGAATATTCCGCAGATCGCCGCGACGATGGGCGTCACTCGTCAGGGTGTCTTAAAGCAAATCAATCTGCTCGTCGATGAAGGCTTGGTTGAGCCACTGCCCAACCCGATGCACAAGCGTTCGCCCTTGTACGCCCTGACTGAAAAAGGGCAGACGACCTACCAATCGCTGCTTGGACGATGGCAGAAGCACGTGCAGAAGATGGCGGCGGGGTTCAGCGCTACTGATCTCGATGCCGCAGTTCGCGTTCTGTCCGCCATGTCACAGGTACATGGCTCCGGAACGGAAGATTGATTCTTCATCGCCTATCAACGACAGGAGTTAGTCATGCCTCACAAATAGCCGTTAGACGAAAAGTTTCCCATCCAGCGTCAGCTGGAGATCGACGCCAGTCCAGTCGTTCTGGTGAACGTGTTCACCCTCGATGCGGCCGATGAGGCCGTGTTCTTGCAGGTGTGGAAAGACGATGCAGCGTTCATGAAGCGTCAGCCGGGCTTCATTTCCACCCAGCTTCATCGCGCCATCGGCGAAAGCCCGACATACCTGAACTATGCAGTCTGGGAATCCACCGAGGCGTTCCGAGCCGCGTTCACGCACCCCGAGTTCATCTCCAAGCTCTCGGCCTATCCATCGTCCGCTGCCGCGTCACCGCATCTGTTCCAGAAGGTCGGAATCGCAGGCATTTGCACTCCCTGACGCGAGTTCACTACAGGAGAAGACCATGCAACTCTTATTCAGAATCCTGGCGGTTACGGGATCGGCCATGTTCGCAGGCGTCATGCTTGCCATCGGCGTGATCCTCGGCGACTACTGGAAAAGTTTGCCACCCGCTGAGTTCCTCGAATGGTTTGCGCAGCATGCCGAACTGGTCATGCGTGCAATCCCGTTGGTCGTCATACCGACCTTGATTGGTCTGGCAGGCGCTCTTTGGTACGACTGGAAGCAACCTGCCCCGCGTGGGCTGTGGCTTGCATCTGCTGCCTGCATTGTCGCCGTGCTCGCCTTCACGATGGGCTATTTCGTCCCGAGCAACACGGCTTTCGCTGGCAAGGCCATTGCGCTCGACCAAGTGCCCGCCAAGCTCGATGCTTGGCTGCTGCTGCACAACATCCGCATTGCTCTCGCGCTGGCCGCATCGGTGCTGGGCGTTGTGGCCGTCAATCGCTGAGGAAAAGCACTATGCCCAGAATCATTCACCCGCTTGCCGGCCTGGTCGCCATCCTCACGATAGCGACGTTCTGGCTCTCGACAGCCATTTCCGAACTGTTTGCTTCCCAGGCCACGGTGATCGCAGTCAAGACGGCGATCCCCTGGGGCTTTCTCCTGCTGGTGCCGGCCTTGGCCGCGACTGGCGGCTCTGGCTTCTTCCTGTCGAAAGGGCAACGGCAGGGGTTGGTCGGCGTCAAGCTCAAGCGCATGCCCTTCATCGGTGCGAATGGTCTGCTGGTGCTGATACCGGCGGCATTCTTCCTCGCATCCAAGGCAAAGGCGGGAGAGTTCGATACGGCGTTCTATGTGGTGCAGGCAATCGAACTGGCCGCTGGCGCATTGAATATCACCCTGCTTGGTCTGAGCATGCGCGATGGGATGGCCCTTACGCAATGGCGGCGCAAGAGTTTCCTGCGACCTGCTGCCACTTACTCGGCCCGCCTCGCTGGTAAGGAAGAAATCACCAAAGGCACGCTGGCGATTCGCGTCAGCAAGCCCGAAGGCTTCGAGTTCGCAGCGGGGCAAGCCGTGTACGTAGCCATCCCCGATCTGAAACAGGCGGCCGCCAAGGGAAAGATCAGAACATTCTCCATCGCCAGCGCCCCGCAAGATTCGGAGCTGGAGATTGCGACCCGGCAGACCGATAGCAGCTTCAAGCGATACCTGGCCGATGCTCCCGCTGGCACCGGCGTCCAGCTTGAAGGCCCCTATGGCGACCTGGTGCTGCACGAGGATGCATCGCGCCCTGCGGTCTTTCTTGCGGGCGGGATCGGCATCACACCCTTTCGCAGCATGGTCCTGGACGCCACGAACCGCGCATTGCCGCATCGCCTGTTCCTGTTCTACAGCAACCGAGGGCTCGAGGACGCGGCATTCCTAGCCGAATTGCGACAACTCGAAGGCAAGAACCCACGGTTCAAGCTCATCGCAGTATTCACCGAAGGCAGTGCCACTCCGCAGGAGGGCGCTATGGAGCGCGGCCACATCAACGCAGCAATGCTTTCCAGGCATGTGGGCGACATGACCGCTCCCGTCTATTACGTCGCAGGGCCGGCGGCAATGGTGTCTGCGATGGAAGGACTGCTCAAGGATGCTGGCGTGAAGCCAGCGGACGTGCGCGCCGAGAAGTTTCCTGGCTATTGAAACTGCGGGTGTGTAGCAAGATATATCCGCATTGAAAAGATCAAACGATGAAATTACGCAACCTGACCTTCCACTCGTTTTTGACTGCTGGCCTGATGATTGGTTTGATGCCTGTCGTGAGTGCAGCCGACCCTGTGGATGAACGCATTGAGGGCTTCAAGGAAAGCAAACGTGGCGTTGCCAGAATCGAAGACGCCATCCGGAAGGGCGATGCGCTGACGGTTGCCGATCAGGCACGTGTGCTTGCGATGTTCGCAGAGAAGATCCCGAGCAACGCTTCCAGCCGCCGGACGTGGGCGGCGACAACCTCCTGCGGGTCGCGTCCGAGCGTGGCCCGGCCCTGCTCGATGGCAAGGTGATGATCGGTGCGGTACAGGCCATCGCTTGCCAGTGTGGCGATGCTCTTGTCGGCGGCGCGCACCTCGGCGGAACCGCGTACCTCCACCAGCGCGCCGGTGGGGTAGTTGGCTAGCTCGTCACGTGCGTTCAGGGCGACGTAGTGGGCCTTGCCGTCCACGCCGTCGATGACCAGATAGCCCCGGTCGTGCAGCTCGTCAGCCAGCCCCTTCGCGGCCACGCGGCCGATGACGGTACGGCCATACTTACCCGGCTCGAACACCGCCAGTTCGCGCGGCAGACCACATGCGGATTGCGCCCCTTCATCCGCTGCTTCGGAATGGTCCAGGTCGCGTTCGCGAAATCAACCTCGTCCCAGGTGGCCTCGATCAGCTCGCTCTTGCGCACCAGCGTCAGCAGGATCAAGCGCAGCGCCAGACGGATGGTTGGATACGTGGCCACCAACTCCATCTGCCGCGACATCAAACGGATCTCCAACGGCGACAAGGCACGGTCCTTGGGTACGAAGGTCGCAATTGAGGCCGCGCCCGCGTCGGCCGCGGGGTTGTCCACCTTCTCCCCATGCAGGATGGCGAAGGCATAGACCTGCTTCACGATGTCGCGGACATGCACCGCGGTGGCCGGGGCGCCCCACCCCTTCACCTTGCCGCACAAGGCGCGCAAGTCATCGGCGGTGATTTCGTTGAGCAGGCGGTTCTGGAACGCCGGCAGGATGTCCCGATCAACGATGCTCTTGCGCATCGCTCGCGTGCTGTCGGCCATCCGGGCGCCGGCCAGCCATTGGGCTGTCATGTCGCCAAAGTTCTTGGCGGCGGTCAGGCGGCGCTTCTCGCGCTGTTTCTCGTACGCCGGAGACTTGCCCTGGGCGACGGCCTTCTTCGCGTCCAGCAGCTTTTCACGGGCCATCGCCAGCGAAATCCCCGCCGGTCCGTAGCGGCCAATGGTCAGGGTCTCGCGGCGCCCGTTTATACGGTAATCGAAGCGGAAGGTGACGGTACCGGTGGGCGATACCGTCCCGTACATCCCATCCCGGTCAGAATCCTTATAAGTCAATGACTTACGCTTCAAATTGCGCAGCGCGGTGTCGGTATGCATCGAGGTTTTTCCTCCTGTTCATGACGGCTTTTACCGTCAGGAGTCAGGAGACCTGCTGATGCCTGGAAAGCTGCATGAAACAAGCTTTCCAGAGGCGTGATCTACCGTCAAAGACCGATTTGGTCTCGATAGTCAACAAGGAGGTCTTAATCCGGCCTCCGGTTTCTACCGTCACCTCTACCGTCAATCCGTTTCGCTGCCCGGCGGTAGCTGCCGATAGCTTCCGCGACGCATTTCCTTTGAAATCAATACGTTACGTCGGATTTTCGATATGTAGCGATAGTCCCCAAAGGACCTGATTTCACTCCCACTCGATCGTCGCCGGCGGCTTGGTCGAAACGTCGTAGGTCACCCGGTTGATCCCGCGCACTTCGTTGATGATCCGGCCAGACACCTTCTTGAGCAGGCCGTACGGCAGCTCGGCCCAGTCGGCGGTCATGAAGTCGCTGGTCTGCACGGCGCGCAGGGCCACGACGTAGTCGTAGGTGCGGCCGTCGCCCATGACGCCCACGCTCTTGACGGGCAGGAAGACGGTGAAGGCCTGGCTGGTGAGGTCGTACCAGTTCTTGCCGGTGGCTTCGTCGGTCCAGTTGCGCAGTTCCTCGATGAAGATGGCGTCGGCGCGGCGCAGCAGGTCGGCGTATTCCTTCTTGACTTCACCCAGGATGCGCACGCCCAGGCCCGGGCCCGGGAAGGGGTGACGGTAGACCATTTCGCGCGGCAGGCCCAGGGCCACGCCGAGTTCGCGCACTTCGTCCTTGAACAGGTCGCGCAGGGGTTCGAGCAGCTTCAGGCCGAGCTGCTCGGGCAGGCCGCCGACGTTGTGGTGGCTCTTGATGGTGACGGCCTTCTTGCTCTTGGCACCGCCCGACTCGATGACGTCGGGGTAGATGGTGCCCTGGGCCAGGAAGGTGGCGCCCTTGTGGCCACCGTCGCCGGCCTTGAGCTTGGCGGCCTCGGCCTTGAAGACGTCCACGAACAGGCCGCCGATGATCTTGCGCTTGGCCTCGGGTTCGCTGACGCCAGCCAGCTTGCCCAGGAACAGATCGCTGGCGTCCACGCGGATGACCTTGGCGTGCAGCTTGCCTTCGAACATTTCCATGACCATGTCGCCTTCGTTCAGGCGCAGCAGGCCGTGGTCCACGAAGACGCAGGTCAGCTGGTCGCCGATGGCGCGGTGGATCAGGGCCGCGGCCACGGACGAATCCACGCCGCCCGACAGGCCGAGGATGACTTCCTCGTCACCCACCTGCTCGCGGATCTTGGCGACGGCTTCCTCGATGTAGTCGCCCATGATCCAGTCGGCATTCGCCGCGCAGATCTCGCGCACGAAGCGGTTGAGCAGGGCCGCGCCCTGCACGGTGTGCGTGACTTCGGGGTGGAACTGGACGGCGTAGAAGCGGCGCGCCTCGTCGGCCATGCCGGCGATGGGGCAGGACGGCGTGGAGGCCATGACCTTGAAGCCCGGGGGCAGCTCGGTGACCTTGTCGCCGTGGCTCATCCAGACCTTGAGCATGCCGTGGCCTTCGGCCGTGGCGAAGTCCTCGATGCCCTTGAGCAGTTCTGTGTGGCCATGGGCGCGCACTTCGGCGTAGCCGAATTCGCGGGTGTGCGAGCCTTCGACCTTGCCGCCCAGCTGGGTGGCCATGGTCTGCATGCCGTAGCAGATGCCCAGCACGGGAATGCCCAGCTCGAACACGGCGTCGGGGGCGCGGTCGTCCACTTCGTAGACGCTGGCGTGGCTGCCCGACAGGATCACGCCCTTGAGGCGGCCGTCGGCGGCGAATTCGCGCACCCAGTCACTGCTCACGTCGCAGGGGTGGACTTCGCAGTAGACATGGGCTTCGCGCACGCGGCGGGCGATCAGCTGGGTGACTTGGGAGCCGAAGTCAAGAATGAGGATCTTGTCGTGTTGCATGGTCATCTCAGGCAAAGGTGATGGGAGGGGATCAGAAATCTTCAGGGGCCAGCAGCGCCAGCCCGCGCTTGCGGGCGGCGGCGGCCTGGGCCGCGTCAAAGGTGGCCAGCGGCAGGCGCAGCGACTGCGCGAGCCACAGGTAGGCCGCGTCATAGACCGGCAGGCGGGTGTCCAGCGCCACGTCGAGCACGGCCTTGTGCTGGGCGGGCGCCAGCTCGTGCAGCTCCACGCGGTGGCGGATGGCCTCGAGCACGCCCCACAGGCCTTCGACCGAGCTGTGCGGAATGCGGCCGCCGTGCACGCCCGAGGCGATCAGGTTGCCGCATTCCCACTGCCAGAGGTTGGGCGCCTGCGGGTCCACTTCATGGCGGCGGATGCGGGTGTACAGGCGCTGGGTGTGCACGCTGGCGGCATCGGGCAGCAGCCAGGCGGCGGTGACGGAGGCATCGAGCACGAAGGAGGTCATGCCTGGCTCCGGCCTGCGTGGCGCAGTCGGGTGGTGGAGTCCGGCGCCTGTGCCGACTGGGCCGGCTGGGCTGGCCGCACCGTGGCCTGCAGCGCCTGCATCTGCTCCAGCTCGCGGGCGATCTGCTCGTCGGTGATCACGGGGCGGCGGCGCACCGGCAACATGCGCACCACTTCCTTGCCGTGGCGGGTGATGCGCACTTCCTCGCCCTGCTCGACAAGTTCGATCAGGGCGGAGAAACGGGTCTTGGCTTCGTAGATACCGACAGATTGCATGGCGGGGCTGAAAACAAAAACAGGCCTGGTGTCCGGCCTGGCCCGAATTCTATCATTCTGGCCAGAATTTCCAAAAATTCAGACCAGAACCATGCGGATATTCGCGGGCCTTGCCTCGAGGGGCTGTCGGTGAACGCCACTCAGCGCTGTTCGCGCACGAAGCCGACAAACCGCGCCAGCGCGGGCGACATGGCTCCGGCCGGCCAGGCCAGGCTGGTCTCGCAGACCGGCAGAGCAACGGCCTTGCTGCCTGCACGGGTGCTGGCGAAAACCGCCTCGCGGTAGACCACGCCAGGTCTGCAGAACTGCATCACGCTGGCGGGCACCCAGGCCAGGCCGATGCCGCCCCAGACCAGGTTCACGATGGTCTGCATCTGTATCGCCTGCTGCGCAATGCGCGGCACATGTCCGTGCCGTCGGTACAGATCCGTCACCGCGTCATGGAGCGAGGGCATGATGCGGCGCGGAAAGATCACCAGCGGCTGCTCCAGCACTTCGTCGAGCATCAGCCGGTCCGCGCCGGCAAGCGCATGCTGCTGAGGCAGGGCCAGCACCATGGCTTCCCGTCCCACGGCCAGGCGCTCCAGGCCGGCCGGCGCATGCCCGGGGGCATGCAGCATCAGCCCGGCATCGATCTGCCCGCGCTCGAATGCCTCCATCTGCACATCGCTGGTGGCCTCGACCAGCTCCAGCGCCACACCGGGCGTTCCTGCAACGAAGTCCCGCACCCACAGCGGCAGCCGGGTGAAGCCGATGGTGGAGACAAAGGCCAGCCGCACGCGCCCCACTTCTCCCGCTGCCGCAGCCCGCGCAATCCCGGGCAGCGCTGCCGCCCGTCCCAGCAGTTCACGCACCTGCGGCACAAGCGCCTCGCCGGCGGGCGTCAGCGCGACGTGGCGGCTCGAGCGCTCGAACAGCGCCACGTCCAGGCTGCGCTCCAGCTGGGCGATGGCCTGGGTGAGCGGCGGCTGCGTCATGTGCAGGCGCGATGCGGCGCGGCCGAAGTGCAGCTCGTCCGCCACGGCCAGGAATTGCCGCCAGACGCGCAGATCAATGGGGGGCTCATTCATATGTGCAGCATATCAATCATGCCGATGAATAGGATTGGATCAGATGAATCAGTCGGCCCATACTCATCCAACCCCCACAACGAGAGACATGCCATGACCCCGCCGAACCAGATCAACCGCCGAAGCTCCCACATCACCGAAGGCAAGGCGCGCGCAGCCAACCGCTCCATGTTCTACGGCATGGGCTACAAGGAAGAGGATTTCAAGAAGCCCATGGTCGGCGTGGCCAACGGCCACAGCACGATCACGCCGTGCAACTCCGGCCTGCAAAGGCTGGCGGACGCGGCCATCGCAGGCATCGAGGAAGCCGGCGGCAACGCGCAGGTGTTCGGCACGCCGACCATCTCGGACGGCATGTCCATGGGCACGGAAGGCATGAAGTACTCGCTGGTCAGCCGCGAGGTGATCGCCGACTGCATAGAGACCTGCGTGGGCGGCCAGTGGATGGACGGCGTGCTGGTGGTCGGCGGCTGCGACAAGAACATGCCCGGCGGCATGATGGGCATGCTGCGCGCCAATGTGCCGGCCATCTATGTCTACGGCGGCACCATCCTGCCCGGCAGGTGGAAAGGCCGGGACCTGAACATCGTCAGCGTGTTCGAGGCCGTTGGCGAGAACGCCGCGGGAAAGATCAGCGACCAGGAGCTCAAGGACATCGAGCAGCACGCCATTCCCGGCACGGGCTCGTGCGGCGGCATGTACACCGCCAACACCATGTCCAGCGCGTTCGAGGCGCTGGGCATGAGCCTGCCCTACTCCTCCACCATGGCCAACCCCCATGATGAAAAGGAAAACTCGGCCAAGGAATCCGCCAGGGTGCTGATCGAGGCCATCAAGATGGACCTCAAGCCGCGCGACATCGTGACCCGCAAGTCCATCGAAAACGCGGTCTCGGTGATCATGGCGACCGGAGGCTCCACCAATGCCGTGCTGCACTTTCTTGCGATCGCCCATGCGGCCGGCGTGCCCTGGTCCATCGACGACTTCGAGCGCATCCGCCAGCGGGTGCCGGTGCTGTGCGATCTCAAGCCCAGCGGCAGATACCTGGCGGTGGACCTGCACCAGGCGGGCGGCATCCCGCAGGTCATGAAGATCCTGCTGAATGCGGGCCTGCTGCACGGCGACTGCATCACCATCTCGGGCCAGACCGTCGCGCAGACCCTAGCCGGCGTGCCTGACGAACCGCCCAACCCCCAGGTCATCCGCCCCCTCTCGGACGCGCTCTATCCGCAGGGCCACCTGGCCATTCTCAAGGGCAACCTGAGCCCGGAAGGTGCGGTGGCCAAGATCACGGGCCTGAAGAACCCGGTCATCACCGGCCCAGCACGCGTGTTCGACGATGAGCAATCGGCACTGGCGGCCATCCTCGACGGAAGGATCCAGGCCGGCGACGTGATGGTGCTGCGCTACCTGGGCCCCAAGGGCGGCCCCGGCATGCCGGAAATGCTGGCCCCCACGGGCGCCCTGATCGGCGCCGGCCTGGGCGAGAGTGTGGGCCTGATCACCGATGGCCGCTTCTCCGGCGGCACCTGGGGCATGGTGGTCGGCCACGTGGCGCCGGAAGCGGCCGTGGGCGGCACCATCGCGCTGGTGCACGAGGGCGACTCGATCACCATCGACGCGCACGCATTGCAGCTGCAGCTGAACGTGCCCGAAGACGTGCTCGCCCAGCGCCGCGCGGCATGGAAGGCCCCCGCGCCCCGCTACACGCGGGGCGTGCAGGCCAAGTTCGCATTCAACGCATCGAGCGCCAGCTCGGGCGCGGTGCTGGACAACTTCGCCATCTGAGCTTCGTCATCTAGGCGCACAAAAAAAGAGGTCCGGGCAGTGGCTGCCCGGACCTCTTTTCCATCTCGCGCCAAGGCGCTGGATCTGGATCAGTCGGCGCGGTAGTTGGGCGCTTCCTTGGTGATCTGCACGTCATGCACGTGCGATTCACGGATGCCTGCGGCGGTGATCTCCACGAACTCGGCCGTGTTGTTCATCTCTTCGATGGTGGCGCAGCCGCAGTAGCCCATGGCAGCGCGCACGCCGCCGGCCATCTGGTAGACGATGGAGACCATGGAGCCCTTGTAGGGCACGCGGCCTTCGATGCCTTCGGGCACGAGCTTGTCAGCGTTGGGATTGCCGGTGCTCGATTCCTGGAAGTAGCGGTCGGCCGAGCCCTGCTGCATGGCGCCGATGGAGCCCATGCCGCGATAGCTCTTGTACGAACGGCCCTGGTACAGGATGACTTCGCCCGGAGCCTCTTCGGTGCCGGCGAACATGCCGCCCATCATGATGGTCGAGGCGCCAGCGGCCAGGGCCTTGGCGATGTCGCCCGAGAAGCGGATGCCACCGTCGGCGATCAGCGGCACGCCCGTGCCCTGCAGGGCCTGGGCCACGCTGTCGATGGCCATGATCTGGGGCACGCCCACACCGGCGACGATGCGCGTGGTGCAGATGGAGCCAGGGCCGATGCCGACCTTGACGGCGTCGGCGCCTGCCTCGGCCAGTGCCAGCGCAGCGGCGCCGGTCGCAATGTTGCCGCCGATGACATCGACCTGCGGGTAGTTCTGCTTGACCCAGCGCACGCGGTCGATCACGCCCTTGCTGTGGCCGTGGGCCGTGTCCACCACCAGCGCATCGACGCCGGCCTTGACCAGCAGCTCCACGCGCTGCTCGGTGCCCTCGCCCACGCCCACGGCAGCGGCCACGCGCAGGCGGCCTGCGCTGTCACGCGCTGCATTGGGGAAGGTGGTCTGCTTGGTGATGTCCTTGACGGTGATCAGGCCCTTGAGTTCAAAGGCGTCGTTCACGACCAGGATGCGCTCGAGCTTGTGCTTGTTGAGCAGGGCCTTGGCTTCCACGGGCGTGGTGCCGTCCTTCTCGTTGACGGTGATCAGGCGCTCGCGCGGCGTCATGATCTGGCTGACCTTGACGTCGTAGCGGGTCTCGAAGCGCAGGTCGCGGCTGGTGACGATGCCGACCACCTTGCCGCCGTCGCACACGGGAAAGCCGGAGATGCCGAGGTTCTCGGACAGCTGCAGCACCTGCAGCACGGTGTGCTCGGGGGTGATGACCACGGGGTCGTGCACCACGCCGGATTCGTGGCGCTTGACCTTGGACACTTCGGCAGCCTGTTGCTCTGCCGTCATGTTCTTGTGGATGACGCCGATACCGCCCTCTTGCGCGATGGCAATGGCCAGACGCGCTTCGGTCACGGTGTCCATGGCGGCGGACACAAGGGGGATGTTCAGGGAGATGTTGCGCGAAAAGCGCGTCTTGAGCGAGGTGTCCTTGGGCAGGACCTGGGAGAAAGCGGGGACCAGGAGGACGTCGTCGAAGGTCAGGGCTTTACCGAGAAGGCGCATGTGAGAGCTCCAAAAGAAGGATTGTACCCGTGCGCCGGATCACAATGTATGCTGTAGGCCATTGTTCCCCGCTATCGCTGCCCGCCATCATTTCCTGCTATTGCTACCTGCAACCGGCCCGATCACCCCAATCACCATGCATGCCACCAAGCTTGTTTTGCTAGCCGCGCTTGCCGCCTGTTCGCTATCCGCAGCCGCCCAGTGGCAATGGGTCGACGCCACAGGCCGCAAGGTCTTCAGCGACCGCGCGCCACCCCCTGACATTCCGGCCAAGAACATCCTGCGCCAGCCTGGCGGCAGCGCGCCCGCTCCAGCAGCGGCGGCGCCATCCACTGCACCGGCGGCTACAGATGCGGCCACGCAGCCCGCTGCAGATGCAACGGCACAGGCAGCGCCTGCCGCCGCCGCCAAGGACGCCAAGGACGCCAAGCCCGCAGGCACCGACAAGGCCCTGGAAGAGCAAAAGCGCAAGGCCGAGGCCCAGGAGGCCGCCAAGGCCAAGGCAGAAAAGGACCGCATTGCCAAGGATCGCCAGGAAAACTGTGCGCGGGCAAAACAGGCCAAGACGGCACTGTCATCGGGCGGCCTGCTGGCACACACCAATGCCCAGGGCGAACGCGGCTTCATGGACGAAGCCACGCGCAACAGCGAACTCAAGCGCGCCGACGCCACCATCGCCTCGGACTGCGGCCCGGTGCGCTGAGCGCCTCCCTCCTTCAGTAACCGGCCTTGGCCCCGGGCCTTTGGCGCTGGAACAGGCCCGTGGCGCGGGCTCCCTGGCGCGCAAAGCGCTCGCGGCGCGCCACCTTGGGGTCCACGGTCAAGGGCCGGTACAGCTCCACGCGATCGCCGTCGCGCAAACCTTGCGTCAATGGTGCGCTGCGGCCCCAAAGGCCAGCGGGCCCCTCCTGTGCAAAGCCCAGCGCCTGCCAGCCACCAGCGGCCTCGACTGCGTCGGCAATCGAGGCACCGGCCGGCAATTGCAGGGCCAGTTCAACGACTTCACCGGCACGCGGGCTGCATGCCAGCGTGATGCACAGAAACGGCCGGGGTTCAGCCATAGACCTGCTCGGCGCGCTTGACGAAGGCATCCACCATGGAGCCCGCGATGCGGTCGAACACCGGGCCGACCACGGCGGCCAGCGCCATGTTGTCAAAGCCATAGTCCAGTTGCAGCTCCACGCGGCAGGCACGCTGCGTGCCGTCGCCCACGGGGCGGAACATCCAGTTGCCCTCCAGCCGCGAGAACGGCCCCTTGATCAGGCGGATGCTGACCTGGCGCCCGCCATCGTCGAGCACGCTGTGCGTGTTGCGCGTGACGAAGGACTTGCGCATGCCGCCGAATGCAATGCCCACCTCGGCCGTCATGCCCTGCTCGTCCTGCTCCAGCACCCTGGCCTGGTCGCACCAGGGGAGGAAGTCGGCATAGTGGGCCACGTCCGTCACCAGGGCAAACATTTCTTGGGGGCTGTACCAGATCAGGACGGACTTGTTGACTTTTTTCATGAATGGGGCGGGCTGCACGGCATGCAAAACACCGGCTGCGCGGTCATGGCGCATACGGCTGTCACAATGACGGCAAGGCGAAACTAAAATCCCGCACGGAGGCGAGACGGCAATCCAGTATTGTATGGAGAGCTTTCATCTCCAGGTTTTCGCCGCATCTATTACTCCATGGCCAAGAAACCTGAAACACAGTCGCGCATCGCCGACAACAAAAAAGCCGCGTTCAACTACTTCTTCGAGGAACGCTTCGAGGCCGGCATCGTGCTGCACGGCTGGGAAGTGAAGGCACTGCGCAGCGGCAAGGTGCAGCTGACCGACGGCTACGTCATCGTCAAGGACGGCGAGCTGTTCCTGCTCGGCTGCCAGATCAACCCGCTCAAGACCGCCTCCACCCACGTCAATCCCGACGCGGCGCGCATCAAGAAGCTGCTGCTCAAGAAGGACGACATCCTGCGCCTGATCGGCAAGGTCGAGCAAAAGGGCTTCACGCTGGTGCCCATCAACCTTCACTGGAAGAACGGCTTCGTCAAGTGCGACATCGCCCTTGCCAAGGGCAAGGCCGAGCACGACAAGCGCGACGTGATCAAGGACCGCGAAGGCAAGCGCGAGGTCGAGCGCGCCATGAAGAGCTTCAACCGTTGAAGGGCATCCGCAGCTTTTTTTGCACTGCTGCGGAATAAACCGGCACGGCCCAGTGTTCATTGCAGTGTCCGGCCGCAATTTCGCGCGCCGGCAAGCACCGGAGACAGCGATGAAGAAGCTCGGCATGAAACTTGGTACCTGTGCCTTCACGGCAGCCCTGACATTGACCCTGGCAGGCTGCTATTCCGCGCCTGCGGCCAACGCCTCTGGCCAGACCCCGCCCAGCGCGGTCAGCGTGCAAAACGGCATGCTGGTCGGCGCCAACGGCATGACGCTCTACACCTTCGACAAGGACACGGCCGGCAGCGGCAAGTCCGTCTGCAACGGCCCCTGCGCGACCAACTGGCCGCCGCTGATGGGCAAGCAGGCGCCGTCCGGCGGCAACTACAGCGTGATCCAGCGCGACGATGGCAGCAGCCAGATCGCCTACAAGGGCAAGCCGCTGTACTACTGGGTGAAGGACGGCAAGGCCGGTGACACCACGGGCGACGGCGTCATGGGCGTCTGGCATACCGCACGCCCCTGATTCCAGCCGCATCCGCCTTCGGACCTGCCCATGGACCGCAGCCAGATCCTGGAGCACCTGCCCGGCCTGCGCCGCTATGCGCGGCTGCTGGCAGGCGATGCCTGGGCCGCCGACGACCTGGTGCAGGACACGCTGGAGCGTGCCTGCCGCAAATGGCTGCTGTGGCGCCCCGACGGCGATCTGCGTGCTTGGCTGTTCACGCTGATGCACAACCTCTACCTGAACCAGCGGCGCTCTGCCGCGCGCGGGCAGTGGCTGGACATAGACAGCCTGTCCGAGACCCTGGCCGCACCCGAGGACAGCAGCGACGCGGCCCTGGACCTGGAGCGCTGCCTGCAGCGCCTGCCCGCCGAGCAGCGGGCCGTGCTGCTGCTGGTCAGCGTGGAGGACATGAGCTACGCCGACACGGCGCGCGTGCTGCAGCTGCCCCTGGGCACCGTGATGTCGCGCCTGTCGCGCGCACGGTCCCGGCTGCGCGAATTGATGGAGGCCCCATCGGCCCCATCAGCCACTTCGGCCTCCTCTGCAGCGCCTGCACAGTCAGCACCGACTGCCAAGGCCGCAACACCCCAAGCCGCAGCCCCCGCGCTGCGCCGGCTCAAATGAAGAGGCCGCCATGACCGCATCCGCCCCCACCCCTCTTTCATCTTCCTCGCCCTTGCCCCCGCCCATTTCCGACGAGCAGTTGCACGCCCTGGTCGATGGCCGTCTGCCCGTGCAGCAGGCGCAGGCACTGCGCGACCAGCTGGACGAAGACAGTGCCGCGCGCGTGGAGCAATGGCAACGCCAGCGCCAGTTGCTGCGCGCCCTGCATGCCGCCCGGGATGAACCCGGCATGCCCGACGAAATGCGCGCCGCTGCCGAACAGTTGCAGGGCCTGCACCAGCGCCAGCAGCAGTGGTGGCGCTGGGGTGGCATGGCCGCGGGCTGGATGCTGGCCTTCGGCCTGGGCTGGCTGGTGCATGGGCAGCAGGCGGTGCCCGCCGCCGCGCCATCCACGGCGGCCACGCTGGCTGCCGCCACCCCGGCCCGCTTCGCCCACCAGGCGGCCGTCGCACACGCGGTCTACCAGCCCGAGCAACGCCACCCGGTCGAGGTGGAGGCCGCGCAGCAGGCCCATCTGCTGCAGTGGCTGTCCAAGCGCCTGGGCCGGCCGCTGAAGCTGCCGGCACTCACGGACCTGGGCTATGAGCTGGTGGGCGGCCGATTGCTGCCCGGCGACAGCGGCGCACGCGCCCAGTTCATGTACCAGGACGCGGCGGGCGAGCGCATCACGCTCTACCTGGGCGCGCTGGAGGACCCGGCCACGCGCGGCGAGACCGCCTTTCACTTCAGCAGCGACGGCCCCGTGCCCAGCTTCTACTGGGTGGACCAGGGCTTTGGCTATGCGCTCAGCGGCGCCCTGCCGCGCAACCGCCTGCTGCAGCTGGCCACGGCCGTGCACCAGCAGCTTTGAAGCCTGGGGCCACGGCTACCAGGGCAGCGGCGCCGCCTCGCCGTTGCCATGCTCGCCGTAGTACAGCGAGGGCAGGAAGCGCGACAGGTAGGTGAACTCCGTGTAGCAATGGCGCAGCAGGCCCAGGCCCAGCGCGTCAGGCAGCTCGGCCGCCGGGTCGGCGCAGGACTGGCCCAGCAAAAAGCGGCTGCGCAGCACGCAGCCAAAAGGCGTGTCACGCGCCAGGTGCACCATCTGCCCGTCCATGGGGTCCCCCCTGGCGTCCAGCTGCACATGCTCGCCGAAGCCGATACGCGCATACACGGCGGCCGATGCGCGTTTTTCGGCAAAGGCCAGCTCCAGCTGCGCAGGGTCGAACAGCTCGCGCGGATCGTGGAACTTGAGCCTGGCCGCCACGGGCGGAATATCGGCCAGGGACTCCACGGCCTCGATGGACGCGCCGATGTAGCTCTCGCCCTTCTTCCATTGCGCATCCCAGCCGCGATGCGCGATGTGGTCGTGCGGATGCCACCACTTGATGTGCTGCGTGGTCTCGAAGAACTTGAACCACCAGTCCAGCATGCGGCCGCTGCAGCCATGCAGGTCGGTGCGGCAGGCCACCACCAGGCAGCCGCTGGGCAGGCGCTGGATTCCCGTCTCCAGCCGCAGCGGCGTGATGTGCAGCAGCTCGTCGATGCGGGAAATGTCGGGCTCGAAGGCATGGGAGTTCATGGGTGTTTTCCGTTCCTGGGTTGATGAGGAAAAGCCATCTTATATTAAAGAAACGAACAACGTTTCCAAAAAATCGGATAATCCCTGCCGGGTAACAAAATGCTGCACAACCAGGCACGACCCTGCACAACACCGAACGGAACGACAAGAAATCCAATGGAATCCGAAATCACTCCTGCGGCCCCCAGGCCGCGCGGGCGGCCGGCCCGGCCCGAGCACGAGGCCAACGACGCCGCCCTGGCCGCCGCCACCTGGCTCTTGCTCAACGAAGGCTATGCCGCCACCACCATGGAAGCCGTGGCCAGGCGCGCGGGGCTGGCCAAGAAGACGCTCTACCGCTTTGCAGCCAACCGCGAGGATCTGGTGGCCCTGGTGGTGCGCGGCTGGACCGACGGTTTCCGCCCTGCCCTGTCGGCCGATGCGCAATCGGCCGCAGAGGTGGCGCCAGCGCTGGCCGAGATCCTGCGCGTGATTGCCGCGCGCGTGCTGTCGGCCGAGGCGGTGGGAATGTTCCGCCTGCTCACCACCGACTTTCCCGCCAAGCCCGAGTTGCTGGAGGTCTACCAGCGCAACGGCATAGAGCGCGGCCGCGGCATGCTGGTGGACTGGCTGCGGCGCCAGTGCGGCAAGGGGTTGCTGCGGGCCGAACAGCCCGAAGTCGTCTGCGACCTGCTGCTGTCCATGGCCATTGCCGAGCCGCTGCGGCAGATGGCCCTGGGCCTGACGCCGCCCGTGCCCGAATGGGATCCGGGCCCGCGCATTGACGACGCGGTACGGCTGCTGGCAGGCCATTCCTGCCGCATGGAGCCTGCGGATCGTTGAATGAAAAAAGGCCACCCGGCATGGCGCCGGATGGCCTTTTGGAAGCCTGAACGCTGAACGCTCTGCGCCGCGATCAGTCCAGCGCCGCCAGCGGATGCGAATGCGCAGGCCAGGGGCTGTCGAAGAAGGCACGCCATTGCGCCTCCTGCACGTCTTCGATGCGCGCGGGGTTCCAGCGCGGGTGGTGGTCCTTGTCCACGGCCAGTGCGCGTATGCCTTCGATGGTCTCGCTCTGGCCCGGGCGCAGGTAGAAGCAGTGGCGCACCATGTCGCGCTCCATGCGCAGGTCCTGGGCCAGCGTCATGCCGCGCGCGCGGCGAATCTGTTCCAGCACCACGTGCAGCATCAGCGGCGAGCGCTTGCGCAGCGTGGCTGCCGTGTGCTGCGCCCACTCGCCATCTGCCGCTTCCAGCGCCTGCACCATGGCAGCCACTGTGGGCAGGGCAAACACGCGGTCGATCTCGGCGCGGGGCTGGGCCGCCGGCTTGGCCGGGGCCGTGAACTTCGACTTCACCAGGGCCTCGATGGCCGCTGCATCGGCAAAGCTGCCGGCGGCCAGCGCGTCCCACAGCGCAGGCTGCTGGTCCGATGGCAGGTAGCCATCGGCCAGGCCGAAGTCCAGCGCATCGGCCGCGCCGATCACATCGCCCGTCAGCGCCAGCCACTCACCCGCGTGACCCGGGCAGCGCGAGAGGAAGTAGCCGCCACCCACATCGGGGAACAGGCCGATGGCCGTCTCGGGCATGGCCATCTTGGTGCGTTCGGTGACGATGCGCAGCGTGCCGCCCTGGCTGATGCCCATGCCGCCGCCCATGACGATGCCGTCCATGAAGGCGATGTAGGGCTTGCCAAAGGTGTGGATCAGGTGGTTGAGCGCGTACTCCTCGGTGAAGAAGTCCTCCAGTTGCGGATTGCCCGTGCTGCCCGCGCCATGCAGGAAGCGGATGTCCCCGCCCGCGCAGAAGGCGCCGAAGACCCCTTCCTTGCCCATGCCTCGGATGGCCACGGCCAGCACCTGCTCATCCTTTTGCCAGGCCAGCAGGGTGGCCAGCAGATCGCGCACCATGCCCAGCGACAGCGCATTCAGCGCCTTGGCCCGGTTCAAGGTGATCATGCCCATGCGGCCCCGCACTTCGCTGAGGACTTCGCCGGCAGCTCCCGTCATATCTTGCTCCTTGTTGCTATGCATGCCCTGCCCCGGCAGCCCGGGGCAATGAGCCGCAACCATAGCTGAAAAACCGCGCCCGCCCCTGACAAACAGGTGCCAATATGCGCAACTGCGCGACAGGTGCCGCAACGCCCCGCACTCAGTCCAGAGAGACGCCCGTGCTCTTGACCACGCCGGCCCAGCGCTTGATCTCGCTGCGGATGTAGGCGCCGTATTCCTCGGGCGTGGAGCCCAGGCCTTCGGCGCCTTGCAGCTGCAGCTTCTCGACCACGCCCGGGTCCTTGAGCGCGCGCATCAGCTCCTGGTTGAGCCGCTGGATGATGGCGGCCGGCGTTTTGGCCGGCACCATCACGCCCTGCCAGGCCCCGGCCTCGAAGCCGGACATGCCGCTTTCGGCCAGCGTGGGTGCATCGGGGAAGTTGGGCAGGCGCTTGGAGGAACTCACGGCCAGCAGCTTGAGCCGCCCCTCCTTGATGAAGGGTGCGACCGAGTTGATGGTGTCGGTCATGAAGTCGATCTGCCCGGCCACCAGATCCACGTCGGCCGGCGCGCTACCCTTGTAGGGCACGTGGCTGGCCTCGATCTGGTAGTGCTGCACGACCTGGAAGGCCGCCAGGTGGGTGACGTTGCCGTTGCCGGCCGAGCCATAGGACAGCTGGCCGGTCTTGTCCCTGGCATGGCGCACGAACTCCTGCACGTTCTTCACCGGCAGCTTGGTGTTGACCACCAGGCCCAGCGGCACCACGGCCGTCAGCGCCACGGGCATCAGGTCCTTGCCCACGTCGTAGCTCATCTTCTTGTACAGCGACGGGCTCAGCGCAATGGACGAGGTGTTGTAGAGCACGGTATAGCCATCGGGCGCGGCCTTGGCCACCAGGGCATTGCCGATGTTGCCATTGGCTCCGGGCCGGTTGTCCACGATCACGGTCTGGCCCAGTTGCTGGCCGACCTGCTGGGCCAGCACGCGCGCCACCAGGTCGGTGGGCCCGCCCGGCGGGAAGGGCACGACCATCGTGATGGGCTTGCTGGGCCAGGGCTGCTGCGCCAGCGCGGCGCCGGGCAGCGCCGCCCCCACTGCCACCGCCGCAGCCGCCGCAGCCGCAGCCGCCGCAATAGGGGCCGCCAGGGTGACCAGCGCCATGCGGCGCCCTCTTTTGCGGGCCGCCTTGTCGATCTGCTTGTCCATGCTTTTGTCTCCTGATGTCGTTATGGGAATGCTTGTGGCCGCCTAGCTGCGCCCGGCCAGCAGGCGCACTGCCGTGTATTCCATGACCTTCTGGTGGCCCTGGTTGAAGACCTCGATGCGCGAGGTGACGACGGCGCGGTTGCCTTTGGAGGTGGGCTTGATGGCGGTGACTTCGACCAGCGCCTCGATGGTGTCGCCCACCAGCACGGGGCCGAGGATCTGCTGGTGCAGCTCCAGCATGGCCAGGCCCGTGCCCTGGATCATGCTTTGCAGGATGAAGCCTTCGATCAGCGCATAGGTCATGGCGCCCGGCACGGGGCGGCCGGCAATGGCGCCGCCGTCGTAGCCCTCCTCGATGAAGATGGCCTCCAGCATGCCCGTGGCATTGATGAAGGCGACCAGGTCGGACTCGGTCACGGTGCGGCGGAAGGTGCGCAGCTGCTGGCCAACCTGCAGGTCCTGCCAGAAAAAGCCCTGGCCCATGCGGGGCACGGCGTTCCAGGCGGCGCCAGGGTGGGGCTGCGGGGTGTTCACTGTCATCTCATGTCTCCTGTTGCGTGATCTGCAGGCCGGCGATGCGCTCGGCGCTCCAGCCCGCCTGGGCCAGCAGCGCCGCCGTGTGCTCGCCCAGGCGCGGTGGCATGCCCATGGGGGCCTGCCGGCCATCCATGCGCACGGAGGAGCGAGGCAGGTGCACGGTGCCCATGGCGGGGTCCTGCAGCGGCACGAAGAACTCCGTGGCCTGCAGGTGTGGATCGGCGGGCAGATCGTCCATGCGCGTCACCGGGGCGGCGGGAATCTCCAGGCGCTGGCAGGTATCGAGCCAGTGCTGGGTGCCGTGCAGCGCCACATGCTCGCCAGCGGTCTCCAGCAGCTCGGCAATGTGGGCCGTGCGGCTGGCCTGGCTGGCAAAGCGCGCATCCAGGGCCAGCTGCGGCTGGCCCACGGCGGCGAAGAAGCGCTGCCAGTGCGCATCGGTGTACGGCATCATGCAGACGTGGCCGTCCAGCGTTCGGTAGGGCTTGCGCCAGGGCGCCATCACGCGCGGGTAGCCTGCGCCGCTGAGCGCGGGGCTGAAGTGCATGCCGTAGAAATGCTCGACCAGGTTGAAGCCCACCATGGTCTCGTACATGGGCACTTCCACAAAGCAGCCATGGCCGCTGCGCTCGCGCTGGAACAGCGCCGCCAGTACGGCATGCGCGGCCACCAGGGCGCAGGTCTTGTCGGCCGCAATGGTGGGCAGGTAGCGCGCCTCGCCCGTCTGGCGTTCCATCAGGTCGGCCAGGCCGCTCATGCCCTGGATGACGTCGTCATAGGCGGGCATGCCTGCATAGGGGCCGTCTTCGCCAAAGCCATGCAGGCCTGCATAGACCAGGCGCGGATAGCGCTCGCGCAGCGTTGCGGGGTCCAGGCCCAGTGGGGCCAGCTTTTGCGGACGCATGCTGTGCATGAACACATCGGCCGTGGCCAGCAGCGCATGCAGGGCCTGGCGCGACTCTTCCCGCTTGAGGTCCAGCACCACGCTCTTCTTGCTGCGGTTGGTGCCCATGAACATGGCCGCCATGCCGGGCTCCACGGCCGGGCCGGTATGGCGCGTGGAGTCGCCGGCCGGCGGCTCGATCTTGATGACTTCGGCGCCATAGTCGGCCAGCACCTGGCTGGCCAGCGGCCCGAACACCACGCTGGACAGATCCAGCACCCGAATCCCTGTCAACGCAGCCTGCACTGTGGTCTCCATGTTGCTTCAGGGAGCCAGTATTTGATATCTTCAAAGCTGCGTCTAAGACTTAATTCAGCATCTCTGATACACGGTAGATATCAATGGACCTGCGCCAACTGCGTCACTTCGTCACCCTGGCCCGCACGCTCAACTACCGGCAGGCGGCCGAGCAGCTGCACATGTCGCAGCCGCCGCTGTCCCAATCCATCCGCCGGCTCGAAGACAGCCTGGGCGTGCAGCTGTTCCAGCGCGACCGCCGGGGCACGGCGCTGACCGAGGCAGGCCTGGCGGCCCTGGAAAGTGCCGAGCTGGCCCTGCACCATGCGCGCCAGATGCAGGAGGTCTCGCGCGCCACGGCCGGCGGCGAGCGCGGGCGGCTGCACATAGGCTTCATAGGATCGGCCACGTTCTCGTTGATTCCGCGGCTGGTGCAGGCCTTTCGCAGCGAATATCCGCTGATCGACCTGGTGCTGACCGAATCGACCACGCGCGAGATCTGCGCGCAGGTGGCCAGCGGCGATTTCGATGCCGGCCTGCTGCGCTACCCGGTGACGCAGGCCACCGACCTGTCCATCACACCCGTGGAAAAGGACGAGCTGGTGGCCGTGCTGCCCGAAGGCAACCCGCTGCTGCAGCGGCCCGCCTTGCGGCTGCGGGACCTGGCGGACCAGCCCTTCATCAACTACCGCCCCAGCGAGGTGCCCGGCCTGCACGCGCTGGTGGTGCTGGCCTGCCAGAACGCGGGCTTCATGCCCCAGGTCAAGCAGCATGCCGTGCAGGCGCAGACCCTGGTCAGCCTGGTGGGTGCGGGCCTGGGCGTGGCGCTGGTGCCAGCGGTGGTGGCCAAGGGCAGCACGCCGGGGGTGGTGTTCCGCGCGCTGGCAGATACCGAGAACCTGCCCTCCATCGGCCTGGCCCTGGCGCTCAATCCGCAGCAAAGCGCAGCGGCCGGGCAGCGCCTGCGCGAGTTGCTGCTGCAGCTGCAGTAGCAAGCAGTTGCAAGCAGTAGCAGCAGCAGTTCCTTTGCCGTGGCGCCCGCACGCCTGAACGGCGCACCACAAAAGACAAAGGCCGCAGATGCGGCCTTTGACAGTCAGGGCGGTGAAGCCATGCGGCTTGCGTGCGCCCTTGGCGCAACAGCGCTTATGCGCCGCGCGAAGCGCGCTTGCGCTCGTTCTCGGACAGGTGGCGCTTGCGAACGCGGATGCTCTTGGGGGTGATTTCCACCAGCTCGTCGTCCTCGATGAATTCCACCGCGTATTCCAGCGACAGGTCGATCGGGGGCGTGATCTTGATGGCATCTTCCTTGCCGGACACGCGGAAGTTGGTCAGCTGCTTGGTACGCGTGGCGTTGACCACCAGGTCGTTGTCACGGCTGTGGATGCCGATGATCATGCCTTCGTACACGGGATCGTTGGCCTTGACGAACATGCGGCCACGGTCATCCAGCTTGCCCAGGGCGTAGGTGAAGATTTCGCCTTCGTCCATGGAGATCAGCACACCGTTCTTGCGGCCGCCGATTTCGCCCTTGTGCGGCTCGTAGCTGTCGAAGATGTTGGAGATCAGGCCGGAACCACGGGTCAGGTTCAGGAATTCGTTGGTGAAGCCGATCAGGCCACGCGCAGGAATGCGGTACTCCAGGCGCACGCGGCCGCGGCCATCGGGTTCCATGTTGACCAGCTCGCCCTTGCGCTCGCCCAGGGCCTGCATCACGCCACCCTGGTGGCCTTCTTCGATGTCGGCCGTCACCAGCTCGATAGGCTCGTGGCGCACGCCGTCCACGTCGCGGTAGACCACGCGGGGCTTGGACACGGCCAGCTCGTAGCCTTCACGGCGCATTTCTTCCAGCAGGATGGTCAGGTGCAGTTCGCCGCGGCCCGACACTTCGAAGATGCCGTCTTCGTCGGTTTCCTTGACGCGCAGGGCCACGTTGGAACGCAGTTCCTTTTGCAGGCGGTCCCAGATCTGGCGGCTGGTCACGAACTTGCCTTCACGACCTGCCAGCGGCGAGGTGTTGACGCAGAAGTTCATGGTCAGCGTGGGCTCGTCGATCTTGAGCATCGGCAGCGGCTGGGGGTTCAGCGGGTCGGTCAGCGTGACGCCCATGCCCAGGTCGGCAATGCCGTTGACCAGCACGATGTCGCTGGGACCGGCTTCGGTCACTTGCACGCGGTCAATGCCCTGGAACTTCAGAACCTGGTTGATGCGGCCCTTGTAGCTCTTGCCGTCAGGACCTTCCATGACCAGCACGTCGGTCGAAGGCTTGAGCGTGCCGGAGGTGATGCGGCCCACGCCGATACGGCCCACGAAGGTGGAGTAGTCCAGCGCCGAGATCTGCATTTGCAGCGGAGCGGCAGGATCGCCCTTGACGGCGGGAACGTGCTTCAGGATGGTGTCGAACAGGGCCGACATGTCGGGGCCCCACTGTTCGCCAGGAGCGCCTTCTTCCAGCGAGGTCCAGCCGTTGATGCCCGAGGCGTACACCACGGGGAAGTCCAGCTGCTCGTCGGTGGCACCCAGCTTGTCGAACAGGTCGAAGGCGGCGTTGACCACGTAGTCGGGACGCGCACCGGGCTTGTCCACCTTGTTGACCACGAGGATGGGCTTCAGGCCCAGGGCCAGTGCCTTCTTGGTCACGAAGCGCGTCTGGGGCATGGGGCCTTCCTGCGCGTCGATCAGCAGCACCACGCCGTCCACCATGGACAGGGCACGCTCCACTTCACCGCCGAAGTCCGCGTGGCCGGGTGTGTCGAGGATGTTGATGTGCGTCTCGTTCCAGCTCACGGCGCAGTTCTTGGCCAGGATGGTGATGCCACGCTCGCGTTCGATGGCGTTGTTGTCCATCACCGTGTCCACGACTTTCTCGTGTTCGGCGAAGGTTCCGGATTGGCGCAGCAGCTGATCCACCATGGTGGTTTTGCCGTGGTCCACGTGGGCGATGATCGCGATATTGCGGATTTGTTTGCTCATAGTGTTTTCCCATTGCCGCTGCGTCATGGGCGCGGCGTGTCTTCCAAAATCTGTTGAATTTCCAGTGAACTGAGCAGGCGCCCGGGGATGAGTTCCCCACGCACCACGCGCCCCACTCCCAGCAGAGCCTGGGGGTTCTCGCCATACACAGCCACCGCCTCGGCATCGGCCCAAGCGCCCTTGCGGGGCAGGCCCGTGAGAAAACGGGCCGCATCTTGCTCGCCCAGCGTGACAGCCGTGTGGCTGGCCAGCAGGGCGTCGACAGGCTGCAACTGCTGCAGACGCTCGCCCTCGCCCATGGCGGCCAGCGCCTCCAGCGAGATACAGCGCTCGACACCCAGCCCCCCGGTGTCGATACGGCGCAGCGCGCGCAGGTGCGCGCCGCAGCCCAGGGCCTCGCCCACGTCCTCGGCCAGCGTGCGGATGTAGGTGCCCTTGCTGCAGGTCACCAGCATCCGGATCGCAGGCAGGCCTTCGCTGTCTTGCGTCAGCGAAAGCTCCAGTGCGTGGATTGTCACTTCGCGCGCCGGGCGCTCGACTTCGATGCCGGCACGCGCATATTCATAGAGAGCCTTGCCGTCCTTCTTGAGGGCGCTGTACATGGGTGGCACCTGGCGGATCGCACCCGTGAACTGCGCCTGCACGGCGGCCAATCGCTCGGCCGTGAGGGCGGCGAGGTCAACGGCGCGCTCGCGCAGCACCTCGCCCTCGGCATCGGCCGTGGTCGTGGTCTGGCCCAGGCGCGCAATCGCCTCGTAGGTCTTGGCAGCTTCAAGCTGCAACTGGCTGAACTTGGTCGCCGCACCGAAGCACAGCGGCAGCACGCCGGTGGCCAACGGGTCCAGCGTGCCGGTGTGTCCGGCCTTTTCGGCGCGCAGCAACCACTTGACCTTTTGCAAGGCGTCGTTGCTGGACAGCTCCAGCGGTTTGTCGAGTAGCAACACCCCATGCACAGGGCGCCGCTGCACCCTTGTGCGTGGCGCGTTCATGGGGCTACTCTTCCTTTCCGCGCGAAGAAACGGCCTTGGCGATCAAGGCGTTCATGTCGGCCGCACGCTCGGAGGTGCGGTCGTAGATGAAGTGCAGCGTGGGCACTGTGTGGATATGCAGGCGCTTGAACAGGCCATTGCGCAGGAAGCCTGCGGCCTGGTTCAACGCTTCCTGCGTCGCCTGTGGATCGCCCACGAGCAGGCTGAAGTAGACCTTGGCGTGGGCATAGTCCGGAGTCACCTCCACGCTTTGCAGCGTGACCATGCCCACGCGCGGGTCCTTCAACTCGCGCGCGATCAGCTCTGCCAGATCACGCTGGATCTGGTCAGAGACTTTGAAGCTGCGATTCGGCGCAGCGGACTTGCGTGTTGCCATGGCGAATTACAGCGAGCGCGCGATTTCCTTGATCTCGAACACTTCGAGCACGTCGCCTTCGCGAATGTCGTTGTAGTTCTTGAGCTTGATACCGCACTCGAAGCCTTCCTTGACTTCCTTGACGTCGTCCTTCAGGCGCTTGAGCGATTCGATCTCGCCCGTGTAGATGACCACGTTCTCGCGCAGCAGGCGGAAATGCGCATTGCGCGTGACCTGGCCTTGCGTGATGTACGAGCCGGCCACGGTGCCGATCTTCGAAGCCACGAACACGGTGCGGATCTCGGCCATGCCGATGATCTCTTCCTTGCGCTCGGGAGCCAGCATGCCGGACATGGCTGCCTTCACCTCTTCGACTGCGTCGTAGATGATGTTGTAGTAGCGCAGGTCCACATCGTTGCTCTCGGCCGTCTTGCGAGCCTGGGCATCGGCCCGGACGTTGAAGCCGATGATGATGGCCTTGGAGGCCAGCGCCAGGTTCACGTCGGACTCGCTGATGCCGCCCACGCCCGAGTAGACCAGCTGAACGCGGATCTCGTCGGTCGAGAGCTTGAGCAGCGATGTGCCCAGCGCTTCCTGCGAACCCTGCATGTCGGCCTTGATGATGATGGGTAGGGTCTGGACCTCGCCTGCACCCATTTCGGCAAACATGTTCTCGAGCTTGGCAGCCTGCTGGCGGGCCAGCTTGGTGTGGCGGAACTTGCCGGCGCGGTAGGTCGCGATTTCGCGGGCACGACGCTCGTCCTGCAGCACCATGAAGTCGTCGCCGGCCTGGGGCACGTCGGACAGACCCTGGATTTCCACCGGGATGGAGGGGCCGGCAGACTTGGTCTGCTTGCCGTCTTCGTCCAGCATGGCGCGCACGCGGCCGTAGGTCTGGCCTGCCAGCACCACGTCGCCCACCTTCAGCGTACCGGACTGCACCAGCACCGTGGCCACAGGGCCGCGGCCCTTGTCCAGCTGGGCTTCGATGACCAGGCCCTTGGCAGCGGCTTCCACGGGAGCGGTCAGCTCCAGCACTTCGGCCTGCAGCAGAACCTGCTCCAGCAGCTCGTCGATGCCCTGGCCGGTCTTGGAGGACACGGCGATGAACGGGGACTCGCCGCCGTACTCTTCAGGCACCACCTGCTCGGCCACCAGGCCTTGCTTGACGCGGTCGAGGTTGGCATCGGGCTTGTCGGCCTTGGTGATGGCAACCACGATGGGCACACCAGCCGCCTTCGCGTGCTTGATGGCTTCCTTGGTCTGGGGCATCACGCCGTCGTCGGCCGCACACACCAGGATGACGATGTCGGTGGCCTGGGCACCACGGGCACGCATGGCCGTGAAGGCCTCGTGGCCCGGGGTATCCAGGAAGGTGACGATGCCGCGGGGCGTCGTCACATGGTAGGCACCGATGTGCTGGGTAATGCCACCGGCTTCGCCCGACGCAACCTTGGTGCGGCGGATGTAGTCCAGCAGCGAGGTCTTGCCGTGGTCCACGTGGCCCATGACGGTGACCACGGGAGCACGCGACTCCTGGGCAGCTTCCTGCTGGGACACTTCCTCGGCCGTGAAGGCTTCGGGATCGTCCAGCGCAGCGACCTTGGCCGTGTGGCCCATTTCCTCGACCACGATCATGGCCGTGTCCTGGTCCAGAGGCTGGTTGATGGTGACCATCTGGCCCATCTTCATCAGCACCTTGATCAGCTCGGACGCCTTGACCGACATCTTGTGCGCCAGCTCGGCCACGGTGATGGTCTCGGGCACGTGCACTTCGATGGCGCGGAATTCCGCTGCCGCGCTCTGGTGCTGACCGTCATGACGGTCATTGCCACGACGGCCGCCACGCGGGCCGCCGCGCCAGTTGGAACGGCCACCGACGCCACCGGAGCTGTCGCCACGGGTCTTGATTTCCTTCTTCTTGCCATCGCCAGCCCAGCTCGACGAGAGCTTGGCGGACTTGACTTCCTTGCCGGCACCGGCAGGCGCACCCGCACGCGCACCGGCTCCACCGGCGGTCGTGCCAGCGGGCTTGTGCAGCGTGGTCTTCTTGGCATCGCCGGCAGCGGGCGCTGCAGGCTTGGCCACGGGCTTGGGCTCTTCAGGCTTCTTGGCCACGAGCACCTTCTTGGGCGCAGCCATCATGGCGCGAATGGCTTCGGCCTCGGCCAGCGCCTTGCGGCGGCGGTCTTCCAGGTCCTTGGCGCGTTCGGCTTCCTCGGCCGCGCGGGCCTTGGATTCTTCCTCGGCCTTGACGCGAGCCGCAACCTGGGCTTCGGCGCGCGCAGCCTGGCCTGCAGCCTGCTCACGCGAAGCTTCCTGCTTCGCGCGGTTGGCCTCGAGGATCTTTGCGGCTTCTGCAGCCGCATAGGCGCTTGCGCGCTCTTCGGCTTCTCGTTCGCGTTGTTGAACTAGTTCGCGCTCTTCGCGCTCACGGCGTTGCTGTGCCAATTCTTCCTCCTCGCGGCCGATCATTTCGGCCTGGCGACGTGCTTCCCCTTCGCGGCGCACCAGATCCTGGGACTCGCGCTCCGATGCCGCGCGCTGCTCCTGGGCAGCGGCAACGACAGCGGGATCGGAGGCGCCCTCGGCGACCTCGTCACGCTTGACGAAGGTGCGCTTCTTGCGCACTTCCACCTGGATGGTGCGGGCGCGGCCCGACGAATCGGCCTGCTTGATCTCGCTTGTGGACCGTTTGGTCAGCGTGATCTTCTTGGCGCCACTTCCGTGGCTGGCCTGCAGATGGCTGAGCAGTTGCTGCTTGTCGCCGTCGGTCAACGCATCCGATGCGTTGTCCTTGGCGACGCCTGCAGCCTTGAGCTGCTGCAGCAACGTGTCAGGGGTCTTGTTGAGCTCTCTTGCAAACTCGGCAACCGTATTACTGGACATATATGCTCTGAACCTCCCTGACCTTACTCTTGCCCTTCGGTGAACCAGTGTTCACGCGCCTTCATGATCAAAGCCTTCGCTTCTTCCTCGGTCTGCCCGGTCAGCTCGGTCAACTCGTCGATGGCCAGATCGGCCAGATCGTCTCGGGTGTGCACATCGGCCTCGGCCAGCTTGTCCACGATCTCCGGAGTCATTCCCTCGAGCGTCAGCAGATCCTGCGACACTTTGCCCACGTTTTCCTCGTGCGCGATTTCCTGCGTCAGCAGTGCATCTTTCGCCCGGGTGCGCAACTCGTTCACCGTCTCTTCGTCGAACGCCTCGATTTCGAGCATTTCCTGCAGCGGCACATAGGCCACTTCTTCCAGGGTCTCGAAACCTTCCTCGATGAGGATGTTGGCGATTTCCTCGTCCACATCGAGCTTTTCCATGAACAGCTGGCGCGCAACAGCGGACTCGTCCGCCTGCTTTTGCGCAGACTCAGCCGCGTCCATGATGTTGATCTTCCAGCCGGTGAGCTCGGAAGCCAGGCGAACATTCTGACCGCCACGGCCGATGGCGATGGCGAGGTTTTCCTCGTCAACCACCACGTCCATGGCATGCTTTTCCTCGTCCACAACGATGGACGACACATTGGCCGGAGCCAGCGCGCCGATCACGAACTGTGCAGGGTCTTCGGACCACAGCACGATGTCCACGCGCTCGCCAGCCAGTTCATTGGTGACGGCGTTGACACGGGTGCCTCGCACGCCGACGCAGGTGCCGATGGGATCGACACGCTTGTCATGGCTGAGCACGGCGATCTTGGCGCGGCTGCCGGAATCGCGAGCGCAGCTCTTGATCTCCAGCAGGCCCTGCTCGATCTCGGGCACTTCGTTGCGGAACAACTCGACCATGAACTCGGGCGCCGAGCGCGACAGGATGATGGGCGCGCCGCGCAGCGTGGCGTCCACTTCCATGATCATGGCCCGCACGCGGTCGCCGTTGCGCAGGTTTTCCTTGGGGATCATCTCGTTGCGGCGCAGGCGTCCTTCGACACGGCCGGCCTCGACGATGATGTCGCCCTTGTCCATGCGCTTGACGGTGCCCGTGAAGATCCGGTCGCCGCGCGACAGGAACTCGTTGAGCAGCATTTCGCGCTCGGCGTCACGGATCTTCTGCAGGATGACCTGCTTGGCCGCCATGGCGCCGATGCGGCCGATGGGAACCGACTCGATCTCTTCCTCGATGTACTCGCCTTCGGAGATACCGGGGACGCGGTCCTGTGCGTCCATCAGCATTTCTTCGGCATCGGGGTTTTGCAGGCCCGCATCATCGGGCACTACCAGCCAGCGGCGGAAGGTGTCGTAGTTACCGCTATCGCGATCGATGGCCACGCGGATGTCCACCTCACCTTGGTACAGCTTCTTGGTGGCCTGGGCCAGGGCCGATTCCACTGCACCGAACACCAGATCGCGCTCCACGTTCTTTTCGCGCGAAATGGCTTCTACCAACATCAACAATTCGCGATTCATGCGACGACTCTCCTATTTCAATCACACAGGAAGGGGATGGCAGTGCCCTTCCTGCCCCAATGATTCGACGTACCCTGCCTGCTCCGATCAGACCGGCTTGGCAGAACGCCCCTTGAAATCCACGATGGGAGCCAGACGCGCCTCGCGCAGCTCCTCCAGAGTGAAGCCCAGCGCCTGCAGGGGCGCGGGAACACGCTTTTTGCTGACCTTCTGGCCAGGCTTGACGGGTGGCTCGTCGCTCCAGACGATCTGCCAGCCACCATCTTCGGCACGCTCCAGCGTGCCGCGGAATTTCTTGCGATTGGCGCTGACCTGCCCTTCAGCGGCGGCGCCGATGGGCTCCTTGAGGGTCAGGTCGATGACTTCACCGACAAAGCGGGTGAAGTCCTGCTCGTGCCGCAGGGGGCGGTCGATACCAGGGGAGGAGACCTCAAGGCGCGTGTAATCTGCGCCATCAACCTCAAGCGCGAACTGCAGCTGGCGCGTGATCTTCTCGCAGTCCTCGACTGTCACGAACTGCTCCGGCACCACCGGCTCACCCTCCACCGGGGGCTGCCAAGGCAAATCAATTGTGACGCGCAACAGCCCGCCCGCCGAGCGTTCTATTTCCACCAGGTCATAGCCCAGACCTGTCACGGTTTGTTCAACGATTTGCTGTAGTGCCACGTGTATTTAAATTCAGTCCTGCAAACACAAAAGACCCGGAACGCCCCTGAAACATTGGCAGCAGCCATGTCCCAACAGCGCCGAGCCCCATGGCAATCCCGAAGGTCGCCCGAAGATCGCCCAAAAAAAAGGGCGGTTGGTACCCGCCCGTTTGGTCGTGAATATGCCATTGTATCCGCAAACGACCTTCAGGCCAAGCCCGCCCCGCACAAAAGCGGGGACAGGACGGGGTGCTCAGGCCCGCCCGCGCACCCTTGGCCCGGCGTCAGGCGCCAACGCGCTCCAGCGCCTGCGCCGACTGGAGCCGCCGCAAGAGGGCCTGCGCCTCGGCGGGGTCGGCAGGGGCCGCGCCCGGGTCCTGGGCCAATGACTGCAGCATGCGCGCCACAACCCCCGCCTGGGGCAGCACCGGCCCCAGAAAACGTGCACGCTCGCCATCGGCCACCAGCAGCGAGGGGAAGGTTTCGATGTCCAGGTCTCCGGCCACGTCCTCGCGGTCCTCGACATCAAGCCAGACAAAGCGCATCTGCGGGAACTGGCTTGCCAGTTCCGCAAACGTGCTTCGGTATTGGTTGCAAACGCCGCACCATTGCGCGCACAGGCAAACCACCCACCAGGGGCGGGTGGCGTCGCTGTCGTCCGGCAGCTTGCCGGCCATTGAATCCATGAAAGCCTCTCAGAAACCACGCCCTTCCCGGGCGCGATAAACCTCCATGTTACCGATTTCCGCCGCCTTGTTGCCCCAGGCGTTGCGCACATAGCTGGCCACGGCGGCCACCTGTGCATCGGACAGCACATGACCGAAAGGCGGCATGCCGTGCGGCTGCGGCTGCTGCCGGGTGGAGGGTGGGTAGCCCCCCTCCAGCAACACCAGCAACAGGTTGCGCGGCTCGGCCAGGGTCACGGAGGCATTGCCCGCAAGCGCGGGAAACGCGCCCGGCGTTCCCTGGCCCTCGGCACCGTGGCAAACCGCGCATTGCCGCTCGTAGATGGCCCGCCCCAAGGCCATTTGCCCGGATGGCACGGGCGCGGCAGCAGGCCTGCTCCTGGGCGGGCCTGCTTCCGCGCCCTGCTCCTGCAGGTAGGAAGCGAGGGCCTGCAGATCCTGCGGCTGCCAGTGCTGTGTGCTGCGCGCCACGACTTCGGCCATGGGGCCCAGCGCCGATCCCGAAGGACCCGAGCCCGTCTGCAGCAACTGCACCCAGGCGGACTCCTGGCCTGCGCGCACGCCAGCTTCTCCCGGATCAAGCAGCGATGGCGCATACCAGGCCTGCCCTGCCACAAAGCCACCGGACATGGCCTGGGACGAGGCACCCATGCCGTTGCGCGGTGCATGGCAGGCCGCGCAGTGCCCCAGGCCCTGGGCAAGATAGGCACCGCGATTCCAGGCAACCGCCTTCTGCGGCCGGTCCTGCCAATCCTGCGGGGTGAAGAACAGCGCGCGCCAGACAGCCAGCGAGCCCTGCCAGCCATAGGGAAAGTCCAGCGCATGCCGGGGCACCTGCGCGCGCACGGCAGGCAGGCTTTGCAGATAGGCAAACAATGCGTCCGAGTCGGCGCGCGTCACATGGGTGTAGCTGTCATATGGAAAGGCCGGATACAGCAGGCGCCCTTCCCGTGACCGCCCGTTATGCATTGCACGCCAGAAGTCCTGGGCCGTCCACAGCCCCAGGCCACTTTCCTTGTCAGGCGTGAGATTGCTGGTGTAGAGCGTGCCGAACGAGGTGGGCAGGCCCCGCCCGCCCGCATACTCGGCGCCGCCAGCCGCCGTATGGCAGCCTGCGCAGTTGCCCACGCGGGCCAGGTAGGCACCGCGCTCTATCAAGGCAGTTGGCGTTTCGCGCGCGCCTGACCAGCCGCCATGACCGTAGGCGTGCACGCCCTGCTCGCCCCGCAGGTTGAGCCAGACCAGGAGCGCGCCCAGCAGGGCGATGATCAGCAACGCCAGCCCTGCCACCCTGGCCAGCCGTCGCCCATGTGTGTTCCCGCTTGCCGCGTTTTCTGCCAGGGTATTCATTGCTTGCCCTCCTGGCCAGCAATGGCGGCCACGGCGCCGCAGCGCAGCGGCATGGGCAGGGCCAGGGCTTCATGTCCGCCCGGCGCCGCCAGTGCGGGGCGCGATGACAGCCAGGCCGTGACGGCCACGACCTCCTGCGCCGTCAGCGCCTTGGCCACCTGGTCCATGCAGTCGGGCGCTGCCGCCTTGCGCTGGCCGGAGCGCCAGGCACCGATCTGGCTGTTCAGATAGTCGCGCGACAGGCCCAGCAGGCCCGGAATATCGTCACCCGCACCCATGAGCCGCTCACCATGGCAGGCAGCGCAGGCGGGCAGGCCGCGCTGCGCGTCGCCCCGCAAGGCCAGTTGCTCGCCACGGGCGAGTTCAGCGGGCGGCAGTTGCGCCGGCACGGGCGGGGCATAGGGAAGCTCCAGGCCTGCGAAGTGCGTGGCGATCTGGCGCAGATAGTCGTCCGACATGAATTCGATCAGCCGGTTCATGGCGGGATAGCTGCGGCGCCCTTGCTGGAAGTTCTTGAGCTGGCGGTACAGATAGCCTGCGGGCTTGCCCGCAATGCGCGGAAAGTAGCCGCTGGGGGTGGCCCGGCCCTCGGGACCATGGCAGGCCGTGCAGGCCAGCACCCTGGAGGCCATGGAGCCCACATCGGGCAGCGGGGCGCTGACCACGGCCGGCGGCAGGTCTGCCATGGGCACGCCCGGTGCTGGCTGCATGGTCTGCGCGGTCTGCGCCATCACCCCGCAGGTTCCACACGCGCCGGCCACCAGCCATGCGCCCAGCACGGCCCTCCATCCCCTGGAGCCTGGACGCCCCCGCCCAGCCCGCCACCGACTGCCATGTGCCATGTCCGACGCCTCCTGTTCCGTCCTGCCGACGCGCGAATGTAATGAACCCGTCACAAGATGCCAGTCAAGCAGGAAAAGGCCCATCGGTTGAGACCCTGCCATGACCGGGCTATGCTGCTTTCGGGTTTGTCCAGAACATCGCCCGCAAGGGCCGGAGGACGGAAATTCATGGATTACAAGGACTACTACCGCATCCTGGCCGTGGACAGGCAGGCCAGTGCCGATGACATCAAGAAGGCCTACCGCAAGCTGGCGCGCAAGTACCACCCCGATGTCAGCAAGGAGGCGGACGCCTCCGAGCGCATGGCCGAAGTCAACGAAGCCAATGCCGTGCTGTCGGACCCCGAAAAGCGCGCAGCCTATGACGCCCTGGCCGATGCGCCGCGCCGCAGCGGGCCCGGCGCCGGCGGCTTCCAGCCACCGCCCGGCTGGGAAGGGCAGGACTTTCACTTTCGCAGCAGCGACGGCGCCATGCCGGAGGGCGACGCGGACTTCAGCGAGTTCTTCTCACAGATGTTCGGCCAGGGCGCGCGTGCCCGCCATGCGGGCGGAGGCGGCCAGCATCGCTCCCCGCCTGACCTGCGCGGGCAGGACCAGCACGCCAGCATCGAGCTGGACCTGCTGGACAGCTACCAGGGCGCGCAGCGCAGCCTGCACCTGCGCACCACGGTGCTGGATGAGGACGGACACCCCGTGGCGCGCGACAAGGAATTGCAGGTCAGCATTCCCAAGGGCGTGCGCGAAGGCCAGATGATCCGCCTGGCCGGCCAGGGCGGCCCGGGCCTGGGCAACGGCCCGGCAGGCGATCTGCTGCTGGAAGTGCACCTGCGCCACGACCCGCGCTGGTGGGCCGAGGGCAAGGATGTCTACCAGCCCGTGTCCCTGGCCCCGTGGGAAGCCGCACTGGGCGGCCCGGTCCGCGTGGCCACCATTGCCGGTGAATTCGAGGTCAGCGTGCCCGCAGGCAGCCGCGCTGGCCGCAAGCTGCGCATCAAGGGCAAGGGCTTGCCCGCCGCCACGCCGGGCGACCTGTACCTGGTGCTGGGCATCGCCCTGCCCGAGCCCCAGACCGACGCCCAGCGCCAGGCCTATGCGGCACTGGCCCAGGCCTTTCCCTCGTTCGATGCCCGCCAGCACGCAGCGGGCCAAGGAGCCACGCGATGAGCACGCCGCTGTACCCCTTCTACGAGCCCGCAGAACTGCTGGGCGAAGGCGCTCTGGACCTGCAGGATCTGGCCCGCCACTGCCAGCGCAACACCGCCTGGGTGGTGGAGCGTGTGCAGACTGGCGTGCTGTACTGCGAAAACGAGCCGTCCGGCGAAGCGGCCGCGCCGCAGGCACAGTGGCGCTTCAGCAGCCAGACCCTGGTGCGCGCGCGCCGCATAGCCCATCTGGAGCACAGCTTCGATGCCGACCCTCAGCTGGCTGCGCTGACGGCGGACCTGATCGAGGAAGTGCAGATGCTGCGCCGCAAGCTCCAGGCACTGCAGCATTGAGAACGCCGCCTCAAAAGCAAAAGCCCTCGAAAGAGGGCTTTTGCTTTCAGAACGCGGCCGCAGCAGGCGCGCATGCGGCCCGCCGTGCTCAGCGGTGACGCTTGCCGGGGTTCTTCTTGGTGTGGGTGTGGGCGCCACGGGCGCGGCTCACGCGCTGGCCACGGCCGGGCGTCGGCAGGGTGACGCCGTTGGGCAGGGGAGGCTGGGGAGTGAACTTGCGGTCGGCTTCGGTAACGATCTTGTTGCCCATGGCATTTCCTTCTTCAAAAAAATGAGAACGCGCAATTAGGCCATAGACCTGCATGACCGCGCACAAAAAAACACATGGCCTGCTCTGGCATAGGGAAAGTTCCAGCGTTGCGCGGCCCGCACAGCACCGGTGCAGGCAGCGCCGGCCTACACTGCGGCCCGGTTTTCTGTCCTAAAGTAGGAGCACGCTGCCAAGCGCGCAAGACCCTGGCATGCACGTCTGCCTGAACACGGAGTTCCGCACCATGTCACCCCGCCACCCCAATACAGAGTCAACCACCCCATCCACTTCCCGCCCCGCCTGGGTGCTGCCCACGGCCGGCCTCGCGGGGCTTGCCGTAGGCGCCGCCGCAGCAGCGTTGCTGTGGAAGGGCCTGCGCAACCCGCCCATCCCCCCTACCGTGGAGCCGGTGCGCGGCTGGGACATCCAGCGCTACATGGGCCGCTGGTATGAAGTGGCCCGCATCGACCACAGTTTCGAAAAAGGCCTGGAGCGCACCCAGGCCGAGTACACACAGCTTCCCGACGGCACGGTGCACGTGCTGAACCGGGGCTACGACGCCCGCCACCGGCGCTGGAAATCCTCCGAGGGCAAGGCCCGCACGGTGCACGGCCCGGACGTTGCGGCGCTCAAGGTCTCGTTCTTCGGCCCGTTCTACGGCGGCTACAACGTGGTGGCTCTTGATGCAGAGTACCGCTGGGCCATGGTGGTGGGATCGGACCTGCGCTATTTCTGGATTCTTTCGCGCACGCCCGAACTGGCCGAGGGCGTGGCGGCACGCCTGCTGGCACAGGCCCGGCTGCTGGGCGTGCCCGTGGACAAGGTCCAGTGGATCCTGCAGGACGGAGTCAATCCCACGGGCAGCTGGTAGCGCGGACCGGCAACTGCCTCAGAACCCCTCGGGCATGCCGTCGCCCGAGAAGCCGGCGGCCTCCACCAGCCGCTGCGTGTACGCCTGGCGCGGCGCGCCCAGCACCTGGGCGACGGGGCCGGATTCGACGATGGCGCCATCCTTCATGACCACCACGTCATGGGCCATGGCGCGGATCACGTCCACGTCATGCGTGATCAGCAGATAGGCCAGGCCCCGCTCGCGCTGCAGCCGCTGCAGCAGGCCCAGCACCTGCTGCTGAATGGTCACATCCAGCGCGCTGGTGGGCTCGTCGAGCACCAGCACCTCGGGCTCCAGCACCAGGGCGCGTGCAATGGCGATGCGCTGGCGCTGGCCTCCCGAGAATTCGTGGGGATAGCGGTCAAGCAGGCCGGGAAACTGTTCCTGCGTCAGGCCCACGGCCGACAGCATCTCCACGATGCGGTCGCGTTGCTGCGGCGCCGTCAGCAACGGCGCATGCACGCGCAGGCCTTCGCCAACGATCTGCTCCAGCGTCAGCCGGGGCGACAGCGATGAATACGGGTCCTGGAACACCACCTGCACCTTGCGCCGCAGCGCACGGTTGGCGGGCGAGTTGCGCGTGGCTGGCTGCTGCCAGGCATTGCCTGCAATGCGCAGCCGGCCTTCATGGGGCAGCAGCCCCAGCACGGCCTGGGCCAGCGTGGATTTGCCCGATCCCGATTCACCGACCACACCCACGGTGCGCCCGGGCAAAAGCGCCAGGTCTGCGGACTGCACGGCGACGAAGCGCCCCTGGCCGAACCATCCGCGCATGCCTGCCAGCGGCACCGGATAGCTGACCTTGAGGCCCTGTGCCTGCACCAGCGGCTCGCCAGCCGTGGCCTCGGCGCCTGCCTCCACCTCGATCAGGTCGCGGCGCGGCACGCTGGCCAGCAGCTTGCGCGTATAGGCATGGCGCGGAGCCGCCATGACCGCCGACACCCCGCCCTGCTCCACCAGTTGCCCGCGCTCCATCACCGCCACGCGGTCGGCAAAGCGCCGCACCAGGTGCAGGTCGTGCGTGATCATCAGCACGGCCATGCCGGTCTGGCGCTGCAGGTCATCGAGCAACTGCAGGATCTGGCCGCGCAGCGTGACATCGAGTGCCGTCGTCGGCTCGTCGGCCAGGAGCAGGCGCGGGCTGCTGGCCAGCGCCATGGCGATCATGGCGCGCTGGCGCTGCCCGCCACTGAGCTGGTGGGGAAAGGCGCGGGCGCGGCGCACAGGCTCGGCAATGCCGGTGGTCGCCAGCAATTCGGTGGCCTGGACCAGGGATTGCGCTCGCGTCAGCCCCTGCTTGAGGCGAAGCACCTCGCCCACCTGCTCGCCCACGGTCATCAGCGGGTTGAGCGCCGTCATGGGCTCCTGGAAAATCATGGCCACGTCGCCGCCGCGCACGGCGCGCATCTCGCGCTCGGGCAGGCGCAGCAGGTCGCGGCCGTCGAACAGGGCTTGGCCGCCCAGCTGAGCGTCTCCAGCCAGCCGCAGCAGCGACAGCGCGGTGATGGTCTTGCCCGAGCCGGACTCGCCCACCAGCGCCAGCTTCTCGCCTGCCGCCAGGTCGAAGCTCACGCCGTGCACCACATCCTTGCTGCCGAAGCGCACGCGCAGGTTGCGCACGGACAGCAATGTCCGGCCACGGCCCGGGGGCGAAGGTAGCTCCATTGCCGGCTGCTCTGCGTTCATGCGGCGTCCTTTGCATCGACACCGGGGGCGGCATCGCTGGCTGCGGCCTTGCGCGGGTCCAGCGCATCGCGCAGCGCATCGCCCATGAAGGTCAGCAGCAGCAGCGTCACCACCAGCACGGCAAAGGTGGACAGCGAGATCCACCAGGCATCGATGCTGTTCTTGCCCTGGTTCAGCAGCTCACCCAGGCTGGGGGTGTCAGGCGGCACGCCCAGCCCCAGGAAGTCCAGCGAGGTCAGGGCCAGGATGGCCGCACTCATGCGAAACGGCAAAAAGGTCACCACGGGCGTCATGCTGTTGGGCAGCAGATGGCGCCAGATCAGCGCGCCATTGCCCACGCCCAGCGCCCGAGCCGACTTCACATAGTCCAGCTGGCGGTTGCGCAGGAACTCGGCACGCACGTAGTCCGACAGGCCCATCCAGCCGAACAGCGACAGCAGCACCAGCAGCAGCGAGACGCTGGGCGCCAGCACCGCGCTGAAGATGATCAGCAGATACAGCTCGGGCATGGAGCCCCAGATCTCGATGAAGCGCTGGAATGCCAGATCCGTCCTGCCGCCGAAAAAACCCTGGACGGCCCCCGTCACCACGCCCAGCACCACGCCTGACGCCGTCAGCGCCAGCGCAAACAGCACGCTGACGCGAAACCCGTAGATCAGCTGGGCCAGCAGATCGCGCCCCCGGTCATCGGTACCCAGCAGGTTGTCGCGCGAGGGCGGCGCCGGATTGGGCGAGGTCGCGAAGTAGTTCAGCGCCTGTGGCCCATAGGGATTGAGTGTATACAGCGCCCAGTTGTCGCCCTGGCTCAGGCGGTCGCGGATAAAGGGGTCCAGGTAGTCGGTGGCCGTCTCGAAGTCGCCGCCGAAAGTCTTCTCGGAATAATCGTTCCACAGCGGCCAGTAGGTCTGGCCCTCATAGCGCACCACCAGGGGCCGGTCGTTGCTGATCAGCTCGGCGCCCAGGCTCAGCACCACCATCACGCAAAAAGCGACCAGGCTCCAATACCCCAGCCGATTGCGCCTGAACCGCATCCATGCCCGCCGAGCCGGCGACACTGCCACCACAGCCAGCGGTACAGGCGCTGCCCCGGGCAGCCCTGCGCCTGGAGCGGCAAGGGAGTGCATCTCAGTTTCCATGTTGCTGCATCACAGTGGCGCGACCGCCCAAAGTCAGGGATACCAGGCAAGGGCCTGCGCCAGCCGCCAATGGCCCGAACGCTCCCCCCGCAAAGCAGGAGGGGGAAGCGGCGCAGCCGTTCAGGGGGTGCTCAATCAAACCGTACACGCGGATCCACCCACACATAACAAAGGTCACTGACCAGCTTGGTCACCAGGCCGATCAGCGTGAACAGATACAGCGTGCCCAGCACCACGGGATAGTCGCGCCGAATCACGCTGTCATAGCTGAGCAGGCCCAGGCCGTCCAGCGAGAACAGTGTCTCTATCAGCAGCGAGCCCGTGAAGAAGGCCCCGATGAAGGCGGCCGGAAATCCGGTGACGATGGGGATCAGCGCGTTGCGCAGCACATGGCGGTAGAGCACCTGCCGCTCGGACAGGCCCTTGGCACGCGCAGTCAGCACGTACTGCTTGCGGATCTCTTCCAGGAAGGCATTCTTGGTCAGCATGGCCGTGATGGCGAAGCTGCCCGCCACCATGGCCGTCACCGGCAGCGCGATATGCCAGAGATAGTCCACGATGCGCGCGCCCCAGGACAACTCGTCCCAGTTGGAGGAAGTCAGCCCGCGCAGCGGAAACCACTGCAACTGGCCGCCAAAGATCACCAACAGCGCCACGCCCAGCACGAAACCCGGAATCGCATAGCCGACCAGGATCAGCAGCGTGGTGGCGAAGTCGAACCGCGAGCCGGCCCGCACGGCCTTGGCAATGCCCAGCGGCACGGCAACGAGGTAGCTGATGAAAAAGGTCCACAGTCCCAGGCTGGCCGAGACCGGCAGCTTCTCCTTGATCAGTTGCCAGACATCCTTGTTCTGAAAGAAACTGCGCCCCAGGTCGAACCGCGCGAACTGCCCGAGCATCTGGAAGAAGCGCTCATGGGCCGGCTTGTCAAAGCCGTAGAGGGCCTTGATCTGCTCTATGCGCTGGGGGTCCACCCCCTGGTTGCCACGGTAGGCCAGGCCACCGCCTTCGCCGCCACGGCCCACGCTGGCCTTGGCCTCGGCCAGATACTGCTCGACCGGACCACCGGGCACGAACTGCACGACCACGAAGGTCAGCAGCAGTACGCCCAGCAGGGTCGGCACCATCAGCAGCAAGCGTTTGAATATGTAGGCCCACATAAGAAGTCTTGCATTATGTCCATTGCGGGGAGGGGCCCCGGCCGGGGGACGCCCTCATCATGCAACGGATCGCAACGACACAGCCGCAACGCCGGCTCATGGAGGCGGCGCGGTCAGCACCGGCATGCGGGCCCACCAGGTGTCCATGGCCCAGCTCTCGCCCTTCGCATAGGCCGGAACCACGGCCGGTCGCACCAGGCGCCAGGAGTCGTAGACCATGCGGTGCGTGCCCGCGCTCCACTGCGGAATCAGGTAGTGGCCGTGCGTGATGATGCGTTCGAGTGCGTGGCAGGCAGGCAACAGTTGCGCCTCTGTCTTGGCCTCGGTCATGCGGCGGATCATGGCGTCGACCGCCGGGTTCTTCACGCCGGGGAAATTGCCGGAACCCTCGGTTGCCGCCGCCTGGCTGCCGAACAGGTCGGCGAACTCCTGGCCCGGATTGTTCGTGCCCTGGTAGGCGATGGAGATGATGTCGTAGTCGAACTTCTCCACGCGCTGCTGGTACAGCGCAAAGTCCGCCGAGCGAAAGCGCAGCCGGATGCCCAGCTTTTCCAGATTGCGTATCCAGGGCGAGACCTGGCGAATGCCCGACTCGCTGCTGTCCAGGTACTCCAGCTCCATGGCCTGGCCCCGCGCGTTGCGCAGCACGCCATCCTGAATGGTCCAGCCGGCATCGGCCAGCAGTTGCCGCGCCTGGCGCAGATTTCCGCGCAACGAGCTGTCGCCATCGGTGCGCGGCGGCTCGGCCATGGGGCCGAAGGCCTCCGGCGGAATGCTCTTGCGCAAGGGCTCCATCAGCGCCAGCTCCTCTGGCGAGGGCTCGCCATGGGTCTCGCAGGCCGTGTTGCCGAACAGCCCGCGCACGCGCTGGTAGGAACCGTAGAACATCTGCCGGTTCATCCACTCGTAGTCCATGGCCAGGCCCAGGGCGCGGCGCACCCGGACGTCCTGCAGCACAGGCCGGCGCACGTTGAGCACATAGCTCTGGAATCCCGATGGCAGCTTGTTGCTGAACTCGCCCTTGACCAGCTCGCCCCGGTCGAAACGCTTGCCGTACAGGCGCCGCGCCCAGTCACCGGCGCTGTAAAAGCGCATGAGGTCGAACTCCCCGGCCTTCAGCGCCTCCAGCCTCGCCGTGTTGTCGCGGTAGATCTTGACGGAGATGCGATCGAAATTGGCCGTGCCAACGCGCACAGGCAGATCGCGGCCCCAGTAGTCCGGGTCACGCACATAGGTGATGTCCTTGCCGAATCGCACGGGACCTATCTTGTAGGGCCCGCTGCCGATGGGCGTGTCCGTCACCACCTGGTCGAAGGGCTTGGCCTTGCCGTTTTCCACACCCCAGTCGCGGCTGAACACTGGAATGGCTCCCACGGTCAGCGGCAATTCCCGGTTCGGCTGCTTGAAGCGAAAGCGCACGGTGCGTTCGTCCAGCACATCGACGCCCGCCACATCGAAGAACAGCGTTCTGTAGCCGGGCAGTGCATGCGGGCCCACCAGCGTGTCATAGCTGAACTTGACATCGGCGGCCAGCACGGGCTTTCCGTTGTGAAAGCGTGCCTGGGGCCGCAACCGGAATGTGGCGGACAGGCCGTCGGCCGCGGCCTGCACGTCTTCGGCCAGCAATCCGTAGCCGGTGGCGGTCTCGTCCAGCGAGGGCCACAGCAGAGTGTCGAACATCAGCTCCGCCAGATAGGCGGGCGACGACCCCTTGATGGTGAACGGGTTGTATTTGTCAAAGGTGGAGATGCGCAGATTGCTCACCAGGCGCAGCTCGCCGCCCTTGGGGGCCTTGGCGTTGACATAGTCGAAATGGCTGAAGCCCTCGGCATAGCGGGGCTCGCCCCACAGGGCATAGGCATGCGAGCCCCAGGCCGGCACACACGCCGAGGCCAGCAGCAGCGAAGAAATCATCCAATGGCGCATGCGACAATTCTGCACCACGCAGCCAGCCCTTCCGCTGGCAAACGCTGACGCGGGCCCCGGCCGTCGCCGCCAGCTGGTGCGCACTTCCACTCACTTTCTCTGGAGAACAACAATGGGCTTTCTCGCCGGTAAAAAACTGCTGATCACGGGCGTTCTGTCCAACCGCTCCATCGCCTACGGCATCGCCAAGGCCTGCCATGCACAGGGCGCGGAGCTGGCCTTCAGCTATGTGGGCGAGCGCTTCAAGGACCGCATCACCGAGTTCGCCGCCGAATTCGACTCCAAGCTGATCTTTGACTGCGACGTGGCAGACGATGCCCAGATCGACAAGCTGTTCGCCGACCTGGGCGCGACCTGGGGCAAGTTCGACGGCTTCGTGCACAGCATCGGCTTTGCGCCGCGCGAGGCCATCGCCGGCAACTTCCTGGACGGCCTGTCGCGCGAAGGCTTCAAGATCGCGCACGACATCAGCGCCTACAGCTTCCCCGCGATGGCCAAGGCGGCCCTGCCCTACCTCAACGACAAGTCCTCGCTGCTGACGCTGTCGTACCTGGGCGCCCTGCGCTCCATCCCCAACTACAACACCATGGGCCTGGCCAAGGCGTCGCTGGAAGCCTCGGTGCGCTACCTGGCCGAGGCCGTGGGCCGCACGGCAGACGGCCGCGCCATTCGCGCCAACGGCATCTCGGCGGGTCCCATCAAGACCCTGGCCGCCTCGGGCATCAAGGACTTCGGCAAGCTGCTGGGCCGCGTGGCAGATGCATCGCCGCTGCGCCGCAACGTGACCATCGAGGACGTGGGCAATGTGGCCGCCTTCCTGCTGTCGGACCTCGCCTCGGGCGTGACGGCCGAGATCACCTACGTGGACGGCGGCTTCAGCCAGACCGCAGGCCTGTCGGCCGACCAGGTCTAAGTCACCGCCAGACTGCGACCCGCCCCGCAGGCATTGCCGCCTGCGGGGCTTTTTTTCGCCTGGAATCCAGGCATCCGCATCCTGCCGATGCGCGAAAGGGAATACACATCGGATTGCATACGGTCATTTTTGTTTTGAATGAGAATGATTCTCATGAATAATACAATTCTCAGATCAATATCAAAGAACCTCTGAAAACCTCGGAGCCAGCAGATATGCAAGCAACCTCTGACCTCAGTCTGCCCTCTCCCGTCCCGGCACCCTCCGAAGCATCCTTGAATCAATGGGAACAGCTGGCGCGCCGCGCCCATGGGCATTTCCATGCAGGCCAGATCGAAAGCGCGCTCGCCATGCAGATGAAGGCCCTGCACGTGGCGCAGCGCCTCATCGCCGGCCCGCTGCTGGCGGAACACGCCGATCACTGCATGGCCGCCTGGGTGGTCTCCCACCACAACCTTGCCGAGTTGCTGGCATTGCGCCAGCAGCCCGCACTGGCCATCGAATACCTGTGCGAGGCGCACCAGGGCCTGCTGGCCCTGGGTGATGCGCGCCACCATGCGGCCGCCGTGTGCAGCGCCGCCTGGCGCCATATGCGAGAAACCCATTCAGCCCTGCTGCAGTGGCAGCGCCAGCACGGCAGCCAGCCCCGCATCGATGCGGCGCTTCAGGCCTCGGCCCGCGTCTTCGACTGCACAGCCACCGCCCTGCCACCCCGGCTGGCGCATTGATTGCAGCCGCACAGACATCGCAACGCACCGATTTTTTCCCCGTAGTCCCTGAAAGAAACCACATGAGCAACTACACCCTGCCTCCCCTGAACTACGCCTACGACGCGCTGGAGCCCCATATCGATGCGCAGACCATGGAGATCCACTACAACAAGCACCATCAGGCCTACGTGAACAACCTGAATGCCGCGCTCAAGGACACGCCGCACGGCAGCCAGCCCGTGGAGCAGCTGATCGCCGACCTGTCCCTGCTGCCCGAAGGCGTTCGCGGCGCCGTGCGCAACAACGGCGGCGGGCACGCCAACCACAGCCTGTTCTGGACCGTGATGGCCCCCGTGGACCAGGGCGGCGGCGGTGCTCCCTCGGGCGAACTGGCACAGGCCATTGACCGTGAACTGGGCGGCTTCGATGCCTTCAAGGCCGCCTTCACCCAGGCCGCGCTCACGCGCTTTGGCAGCGGCTGGGCCTGGCTGGTGGTGGGCAAGGACGGCAAGCTGGCCGTGGAAAGCAGCGGCAACCAGGACAGCCCGCTGATGGCCGGCATCGGCTCCGGCGCCACCCCCATCCTGGGCCTGGACGTGTGGGAACACGCCTACTACCTCAAGTACCAGAACCGCCGCCCTGAATACATCGCGGCGTTCTACAACGTAGTCAACTGGGCCGAAGTGGCCCGCCGCTACGCCGCCGCACGCGGCTGAACGGTCCGCAACGCCAACCTCTGACCTCGACCAGCATGGATCTGCCACAACGCTTCCGCTCCAAGACCAGCGTACGGTCCAACATCCGCCTGTGGATAGGCCTGGCCATCATGATGGCCGGCGCCTGGGCGCTCACCAGCCAGTTCTGGGCCTACGCCCAGAACCATCCGGTGGTCTTCCAGGCCCTGGCCGGAGGCTCGGCCGCCGCGCTGGCGACCGCACTGGGCACCGTGCCCGTGATGCTGTCCCAGCGCCTGTCCGAACGCACGCAGGACACCCTGTTCGGCTTTGGCGCCGGGGTCATGCTGGCCGCCTGCGCCTTCTCGCTGATCCTGCCGGGACTGGAGGCCGTGCGCACCCAGGAACTGTTCGGTGGCGGCAGCTGGGCGGCTGGCGGGGTCATAGGTTCGGCCATCCTGATGGGCGGTGCCGCCCTCATGCTCATGGACAGGCTCCTGCCCCATGAGCACTTCATCAAGGGCCGCGAAGGCCTGGACCCTCAAGGCGCGCGCAAGCTGCAGCGCACCTGGCTGTTCGTCTTCGCCATCACCCTGCACAACCTGCCCGAAGGCCTGGCCATCGGCGTGGGCTATGCGGGCAACGACGGATTGCGCGCCAATGCGCTGGCCACGGGCATTGCCATACAGGATGTGCCCGAAGGCCTGGTGGTGGCCGTGGCCCTGCTGGCTGCAGGCTACAAGCGCAGCTTTGCCGTGTTGCTGGGCATGGCCTCCGGCCTGGTGGAGCCCGTGGGCGCCGTGCTGGGGGCAGCCATCGTGAGCGGCTCGGCAGCCATGCTGCCCTGGGGACTGGGCTTTGCAGCGGGCGCCATGCTGTTCGTGATCAGCCACGAAATCATTCCCGAGTCGCACCGCAAGGGCCATGAAGCCTTTGCCACGGGCGGCCTCATGCTGGGCTTCGTGCTGATGATGGTGCTGGACACGGCCCTGGGCTGAGCCAGCGCACCGCGCACGCCTGGCTCAGGGCAGCAAAAGCCCCAGTTCCCGCGCCGCCGCCAGCACATGGCGGGCGTGGCGCTCTTCATAGCGGTGGGCTGGCATGGTCAGTGTCAGCGCCGCTGCCAATTCCCCATCGCGCTTGAACACGGGGGCAGAAATCCCGGCGATCTCGCGGTGCCTGTCTCCCACCATGGCGCAGTAGCCATCGGCGCGCACACGGGCCAGCTGCGTGCGGCTGCCGCCGCGCGATGCGGCATACAGCTCGGTGTCGAAAGCCGACAGCACGCGCCCGCCTGCGCCCTGGCCCAGCGGCAGCAGATCGCCCGTGCGTGCGTGGTCGCGCACGGGATGGGGCGAATCCACGCGGTACAGGCACAGCCGGTCCTGACCCTGGCGCACGTGGTAGGCCGCACTTTCGCCCGTGGCCTGCACCAGGGTGCGCAGCACCGGCATGACCACGCTGTCCAGCGAGAAATGCCGGGCATAGACGGTGTTCAGCCGCGCCACGGCCGGGCCCACGGCGTAGCGGCCGTCATCCATGCGCAGCACCCAGCCGCCATGCTCCAGCGAGGCCAGCAGCCGCAGCACGGTGCTCTTGTACAGGCGCGTGCGCTCCGACAACTGGGCCAGCGTCAGCCCGTCGTCGCCGTCGCGAAACGCTGCCAGCAGGCTCAAGGCCCTGTCCACGGCCGCCACGCCGCCCGGCGCGGCGTTCTCGTCGGCCACCGATTCCGTCACTGATTTGCGAGGCATAAAAAGGCACCCAAGGGAAAACCCCAGGCACGCAGGCTTGACGATGGCGCGTGCAGCAGGGAATATTTCAATAGAGAGAATATAGTTCTATCTATTAGAACCATACAGAACCCCGATGTCAACAGGTGAATCCGCCACCATCGACACCCACCACCGGATGCAACTGCCCATGTCCTCCCACCGTTTTGACGTACTCATCAGCGAAGTCGGCCCGCGCGATGGCCTGCAGTCCGTGGCCTCCACCATGTCCACGGCGCACAAGCTGGCCTGGATCGCCGCGCTGGCCCATGCAGGCCTGCAGGAGATCGAAGTCGGCTCCTTCGTCTCGCCCAAGCTGCTGCCGCAGATGGCCGACGCGGCCGAGGTGGTCGCCCAGGCCATCACCCTGCCGGGCGTCACCGTGATGGCCCTGGCCCCCAATCTGCGCGGCGCCGAGGCCGCGCTGCGCGCCGGCGCCCACAAGGTCACGCTGCCCGTCTCGGCCAGCCCCGCGCACTCCATGGCCAATGTGCGCAAGACGCCCATGCAGATGGTGGACGAGGTGCGGGCGATTGCCGCGCTGCGCGACGAGATCGCGCCGCAGGCCCTGATCGAGGCGGGCATCTCCACGGCCTTCGGCTGCACGCTGCAAGGGCTGGTGCCCGAGGACGAAGTGATTGCACTGGCCCTGGCCTGCGTGGCGGCGGGCGCCGATGAATCGGGCCTGTCCGACACCACGGGCATGGCCAACCCGGCCCAGGTGCGGCGCCTGTTCACACGGCTGCGCGCCGAGCTGGGCGAACATGCAGGCGCGGCCCACATGCACAATACGCGCGGCCTGGGCCTGGCCAACTGCCTGGCCGCCTACGAGGCCGGCGTGCGCACCTTCGATGCCTCGCTGGCCGGCCTGGGCGGCTGCCCCTATGCGCCCGGAGCCTCGGGCAACGTGGTCACCGAAGACCTGGTCTTCATGTTCGAGGCCATGGGCATCCGCACCGGCGTGGACATCGATCGCCTGATCGCCGCCCGCCAGCCGCTGGCCGCAGGCCTGCCCGGTGAGGAGCTGCACGGCATGACGCCGCTGGCCGGACTGCCCAAGGGCTTTGTGCCCCACCACTACACGCAAGCCTGAACGGCAGCGCCCACCCACCCATTCACCCACTGTTTCCCATGAGCCAAGATTCCCCCACCGGCACCCCTGACAGCGCCGCAGGCCAGACCGCGCCCCTGCCCTATGCGGGCATTCGCGTCATCGAGTTCACCCACATGGTCATGGGCCCGTCCTGCGGCATGATGCTGGCCGACCTGGGCGCCGAAGTCATCAAGATCGAGCCCGTGGGCCACGGCCGCGACGGCGATGCCACGCGCAAGCTGCTGGGCTCGGGCTCGGGCTTTTTCCCGCTGTTCAACCGCAACAAGAAAAGCCTGACGCTGGACCTGCAGACCGAGGAAGGCAAGCAGGCCGCGCTGCGCCTGATCGCCACGGCCGACGTGGTCTGCGAGAACTTCAAGCCCGGCACCATGCGCAAGCTGGGCCTGGACTACGACAGCCTCAAGGACCGCTTCGAGCGTCTCATCTACGTGAGCCACAAGGGCTTTCTGCCCGGCCCCTACGAGCACCGCACGGCGCTGGACGAAGTGGTGCAGATGATGGGCGGTCTGGCCTACATGACGGGCCGCCCCGGCGACCCGCTGCGCGCAGGCGCCAGCGTCAACGACATCATGGGCGGCATGTTCGGCGCCATGGGCGCGATGGCCGCCCTGGCCCAGCGCGAGAAGACCGGGCGCGGCCAGGAAGTGCAAAGCGCGCTGTTCGAGAACAACATCTTCCTGGTCGCCCAGCACATGATGCAGTTCGCCGTCACCGGCAAGCCGGCCGCGCCCATGCCGGCACGCATCTCGGCCTGGGCCATCTATGACGTGTTCGAAGTCCGGGACGGCGAGCAGATCTTCCTGGCCGTGGTCAGCGATGGCGCCTGGCGCCTGTTCTGCGACGCCTTCGGCCTGGGCGAGCTGCGCGACGATCCGCGCCTTGGCAGCAACAACGACCGCGTGCTGGCGCGCAGCTGGCTGATGCCGCTGCTGCGCGAGAAGATGGCCCCGCACAGCGCCGCCCACATTGCGGAGATCTTCGAGAAGAACGGCCTGCCCTTCGCGCCCATCGCACGCCCGCAGGACCTGCTGGAAGACCCGCACCTGAACGCCACGGGCGCGCTGGCCCCCATCACCCTGCCCGATGGCCGCGAGACCAAGACCGTGCTGCTGCCCTTCACGCTGGACGGCAAGCGCCTGGATGTGCGCCTGTCGCCGCCGCGCCTGGGCGAGCACAGCCTGGAGATCCTCACCGCCCTGGGCTACAGCGGCGAGCAGGCCCTGGCCCTGGCCCGGGGCGACGCCACCGACAGCCACGCCAAGGCTTCCCACTGAAGCCAGGCTGAGCCACTGAAGGCGCCGCCGTCCACCCGGCGCGCGGCGCCCCTGCAACCTTGCACCCCATCCACCCCACACCGGACGACGCTTGCCGCGCGCCCGGCGGGGAGGCCTTTTCCCAAAAATTCCCGGAGACAACACCATGCCCGCCATCCACCGCAACCCGGCCGCCCAAAACCGGACACAGGCACTGACACAGACCCAGGCCCGCCCTTGTTCCGCCCCGCGCCGCCAGTTGCTGCTGTGCGCCCTGCCCGCATTGGCTGCCGCCCTGCTCCCGCTGGCGGCCCAGGCCCAGCCTGACCACTGGCCCTCACGCGCCGTGCGCATGGTCGTGCCCTACACGCCGGGCGGCGGCACGGACGCGGTCGCGCGCCAGATCAGCGAGCGCGTGGGCACGCTGAACAAATGGGCCGTGGTCGTGGACAACAAGCCCGGCGCGGGCGGCAACATCGGCCTGGATGCAGTGGCAAAGTCCGCGCCGGATGGCTATACCTTTGGCATGGGCCAGACCGCCAACCTCGCCATCAACCCCGCGCTGCTGCCCAGCATGCCCTTCAACCCGCGCACCGACCTGATCCCCGTGGCCCTGGTCGCTGCCCAGCCCACGGTGCTGGTCGTGCCGCAGGACTCGCCATGGAAGTCGGTGCAGGACCTGGTCAAGGCCGCCAAGGCCGACCCGGGCGGCATCCGCCAGGGACTGGCATCGACGGGCACGGTAGGCCACCTGGCCGGCGAGATGCTGGCCTTCAAGGCCGGCATCCAGGTGCTCAACGTGCCCTACAAGGGCGCAGCGCCGGCCGTGACCGACCTGCTGGGCAAGCAGACGCACTACATGTTCGGCACGCCCCAGGCCGTCTATCCGCTGCTCAAGGGCGGCAAGCTGCGCGCCCTGGCCGTGACCTCGGCCAAGCGCCTGCCCATCCTGCCCGAGGTGCCCACCGTGGCCGAGTCGGGCTATGCAGGCTTCGAGGCCGTGGACTGGAAGCTCATCGTCGCGCCCAAGGGCACGCCGGCTGCCATCGTGCAGAAGATGAACACCGCCGTGAACGCGGCCCTGCAGCAGCCCGCCGTGCAGCAGCAACTGCAGGCCGAGGGCAGCACGGCCCTGGGCGGCAGCATCCAGGATGCGGCCCAATACCTGCTCAAGGAACAGACGGACTGGGCCGCGCTGATCCGCGACGCAAAGATACGCCTGGAGTGACCCCGGAATAACAACGCCGCAGCGGCGCAATGAAAAAGGCGCGGAGCCCCTTTCGGGACCCGCGCCTTTTTGATGGGCCGTCAGCCGGCCCGGCGATCAGATCGTGCGGCCGAAGGGACCATCGTCCCCCACCTGCACCATCTTGCGACCGCGTGCAGGCTTGGCTGCCGTGCCGACTTCAGGCGCGGCCGGCTGCGCCTTGCGCGCTGCGGGGCGCTTGGCAGGCGCCTTGACCGCGGCGGCCTTGGCAACCTTGGCGGCCGGCTTGGCTGCCGGTTTCGCGGCTGCCTTGGCAACTGTCTTGGCGGCTGCCTTGGCCGCAGGCTTGGCTGCAGTCTTCACGGCCTTCTTCGCAGCAGGCTTGCCACCTGCCGGCGTCTTGCGGGCCGGCGCGGTCCCGGCCACGCAGTCGGCGTAGTAGCGCACTTCGCCATCTTCGCTTTGCAGTTCCACCAGGCCGTGGATGTCGGTCTCGAAGCCCGGGCACTCCTTGGCGAACTCGCGCGCAAACAGCAGGTAGTCCACGATCTTGCGGTTGAACACTTCGCCGGGAATCAGCAGCGGAATGCCGGGCGGGTACGGCGTGACCAGGCCCACGGTGATGCGGCCTTCCAGGTGGTCGATCTCCACGCGCTCGGTCTTGCGCTGCGCGATGTGGGCGTAGGCATCGGTGGGCTTCATGGCGGGCTGCAGGTCCGACAGGTACATCTCGGTCGTCAGGCGGGCGATGTCGTACTTGGCGTACAGCTGGTGCACGTGCTGGCACAGGTCGCGCAGGCCCATGCGCTCGTAGCGGCGGTGCTGTTGGCAGAACTCGGGCAGGATGCGCGCCAGCGGCTGGTTGCGGTCGTAGTCGTCCTTGAACTGCTGCAGCGCCGTCAGCATGGTGTTCCAGCGGCCCTTGGTGATGCCGATGGTGAACATGATGAAGAACGAGTACAGGCCCGTCTTCTCCACCACCACGCCATGCTCGGCCAGGTACTTGGTCACGATGGAGGCGGGGATGCCCGTGTCCGAGAAATCGCCGTCCAGGTCCAGGCCCGGCGTCACGATGGTGGACTTGATCGGGTCCAGCATGTTGAAGCCGTCGGCCAGCTCGCCGAAGCCGTGCCAGTTGTCGAACTCCTTGCCGTTCTTGGCCTTGGAGCGCTTGGGTGCCGCGTCATGGCCGCGGATGATCCAGTCCTGGGCCGAGCCCACGCCTTCATCGGCCAGCTTCTCGGGACCCCAGACCTCGAACCACCAGTCGTCGTCGCCGAACTCGTCCTCCACCTTGCGCATGGCGCGGCGGAAGTCCAGCGCCTCCAGAATGGACTCCTCCACCAGGGCTGTTCCGCCGGGCGGCTCCATCATCGCGGCGGCCACGTCGCAGCTGGCGATGATGCTGTACTGCGGGCTGGTCGAGGTGTGCATCAGGTACGCCTCGTTGAACAGGTGGTGGTCCAGCTTTTCGGTCTGGCTGTCCTGCACCAGCACATGCGAGGCCTGGCTGATGCCGGCCAGCAGCTTGTGGATGGACTGCGTGGCATACACCACCGAGTGCTTGGGGCGCGCGCGCTTCTTGCCCATGGCGTGGTAGCTGCCATAGAACGGGTGGAAGGCAGCGTGCGGCAGCCAGGCCTCATCGAAGTGCAGGTTGGCCACATAGCCGTCCAGCATGCTCTTGATGGTCTCGGTGTTGTAGAGCACGCCGTCGTAGGTGGACTGCGTCAGCGTCAGCACGCGGGGCTTGACCGTCTTGGCATCCACGCCCTTGAGCAGCGGATTGGCCGCGATCTTGGCCTGGATGGACTCCACCGAGAACTCGCTTTGCGGGATCGGGCCGATGATGCCGAAGTGGTTGCGCGTGGGCTTGAGGAACACCGGAATCGCACCCGTCATGATGATGGAGTGCAGGATGGACTTGTGGCAGTTGCGGTCCACCACCACCACGTCGCCGGGCGCCACGGCGTGGTGCCAGACGATCTTGTTCGACGTGGACGTGCCGTTGGTCACGAAGTAGCAATGGTCGGCATTGAAGATGCGGGCGGCATTGCGCTCGCTCTCGCCGATGGCGCCGTTGTGGTCCAGCAGCTGGCCCAGCTCCTCCACCGCGTTGCACACGTCGGCGCGCAGCATGTTCTCGCCGTAGAACTGGTGGTACATCTGGCCCACGGGGCTTTTCAGGAAGGCCACGCCGCCCGAGTGTCCGGGGCAGTGCCAGCTGTAGGAGCCGTCTTCCGCATAGTCCAGCAGCGCCTTGAAGAACGGCGGCTGCACGCCTTCCAGGTAGCTCTTGGCTTCGCGGATGATGTGCTTGGCCACGAACTCCGGCGTGTCCTCGAACATGTGGATGAAGCCGTGCAGCTCGCGCAGGATGTCGTTGGGCAGGTGGCGGCTGGTCTTGGTCTCGCCGTAGATGTAGATCGGCACATCGGCGTTCTTGCGGCGCACTTCGCCGATGAAGCTGCGCAGGCTGTGGATCACGGGATCGGTTCCGCCATCGCCCAGCGAGAACTCCTCGTCATCGATGGACAGAATGAAGGCACTGGCCCGGCTTTGCTGCTGCGCGAATTGCGACAGGTCGCCGTAGCTGGTCACGCCCAGCACCTCGAAACCTTCTTCCTCGATGGCCTGGGCCAGGGCGCGGATGCCCAGGCCCGAGGTGTTCTCGGAGCGGTAGTCCTCGTCGATGATGACGATGGGAAAGCGAAACTTCATGGGGGCAGCCTCCGTAACCTGAGCGGGCCAAAAAACGAAACAGGCGCGAAGTGTAAGGAATATCCTTATTGCGCCTTTGAAGCGTGCGGATTTTCACCCAGAATGTGCTGCACTAAACACAAGCAACTGTCACAAAGGGAGTCTCACGCATGGAATATTCCACCATCTGGTGGCTAGTCGCCGGCGCCTTGGTCATCGCCGAGCTGCTGACCGGCAGCTTCTATCTGCTGATGCTGGCGCTGGGCGCCATCGTCGGCGCGCTGTGCGCGCATGCGGGCCTGGCGCCCATTGCACAGATCATCATCGCCGCCGCGCTGGGCAGCGCCTTCGTGCTGGCCTGCTATCTGGTGCGCCGCCGCCAGCCCAGCCGCCAGCCGGCATCGAGCAACCGCGATGTCAACCTCGACATAGGCGAGTCCGTCATGGTCGAGCAATGGAATTCCGACGGCACGGCCCAGGTCCGCTACCGTGGCGCCCAATGGACCGTGATCGGCCGCCCGGGCAACCTGCCCTCGGCCGGCATGCACCGCGTGGCCGAGGTCGTCGGCAACCGGCTGCTCGTGGACAAGCTCTGAGCCACCGCTGCACCTCTTGCGCACACCTGGGGATGCAGTCCTCGCGCCCCTTCGCCTCACCCTCTTGTTTCACTGAATGCCCTCCGGGCTTGGAGACACCATGGAAATCGCCATCGTCATCGCCGTCATCGCGGCCATCTTCATCGCACGATCCGTCAAGGTCGTGCCCCAGCAGCACGCCTGGGTCAAGGAACGCCTTGGCAAGTACGCCGGCACGCTCACGCCGGGCCTGAACTTCCTCGTGCCCTTCGTGGACCGCGTGGCCTACAAGCACAGCCTCAAGGAAATCCCGCTGGATGTGCCCAGCCAGGTCTGCATCACGCGCGACAACACCCAGCTGCAGGTGGACGGCATCCTCTACTTCCAGGTCACCGATCCCATGCGCGCCAGCTACGGCTCGTCCAACTACATCATGGCCGTCACCCAGCTGGCCCAGACCTCGCTGCGCAGCGTGATCGGCAAGCTCGAGCTGGACAAGACCTTCGAGGAGCGCGACATGATCAATGCCCAGGTGGTCTCCGCCATCGACGAGGCCGCGCTGAACTGGGGCGTGAAGGTGCTGCGCTATGAAATCAAGGACCTGACGCCGCCGGCCGAAATCCTGCGCTCCATGCAGGCCCAGATCACGGCCGAACGCGAAAAGCGCGCCCTGATCGCCGCCTCCGAAGGCCGCCGCCAGGAACAGATCAACATCGCCACCGGCGAGCGCGAAGCCTTCATCGCACGCTCCGAAGGCGAGAAGCAGGCCGTCATCAACAAGGCCCAGGGCGAGGCCGAATCCATCAAGGCCGTGGCCGACGCCACCGCCCAGGCCATCGAACGCGTGGCCAACGCCATCCGCCAGCCCGGCGGCGAACAGGCCGTGCAGCTCAAGGTGGCCGAAAAGGCCGTCGAGGCCTACAGCCAGGTGGCATCGGACGCCACCACCACCTTGATCGTTCCCAGCAACATGACCGAGGTATCGAGCCTGATCACCTCGGCCATGAAGATGATCCAGACCGGGCAGCGCACCAGCTGAGATCTGCCGGAACCCCACCAAGAACGGGCCATCGCGGCCCGTTTTTCATTGCGCGCCGGTCTGCTGCACCAGTGCCATGGCGAAGCGCCCATGGCCCACGGACCAGTCCGAGTAGTCGTTCTCATGCATGAAGATGAACACATCGGCCGGCTCAACCCCGGCCCCCTCGTGCAGGTTGCGCGCAATGGCCGCATACAAGGCCTTCTTCATCGCATCGCTGCGTCCGCGCCGCATGGTGATCTCGACCACCACCACCGCATCCGAACGCGCCACCCCGTTGAAACTGCGGCTGAACGCGAACTGCCCGGGAGCGTACGGGTGCACCATGTTGAACAGCTCGTCCTCGGGCATGCCAATGCCTTGCACCAGCGCCTGGTGGATGCCCTGCACGACGGCATCGCGCTGGGAAGTGGAGGTGGACTGGGGCAGATAGGTGTGGACGAAGGGCATGGTGCTATGTGCTTTGGGATCGAATGGAGAGGGAGAGTCCGGCCAGAATCCACTCAGGAATTGCCGGCCGAAGCGGCAAATCTATCCACCGGCCCATTGCCTGAAAAGCGATGATTCGGCCGGTTCTATGTACCTGGAACTCACATAGCCTCCACCCGCCTGTGACCCGACTCGTGACCCGACTCGTGACCCGACTCATGACCCCACCCATGACCCGCCGCCTGCCCCCGCTGGCCGCCCTGCGCGCCTTTGAAGCTGCCGCACGCCTGGGCCGCATGACGGCGGCGGCAGACGAGCTGTGCGTCTCGCCCGGCGCCGTCAGCCGCCAGGTACGGCAGCTGGAGCAGCACCTGGGCCTGGCGCTGTTCGCGGGCACCAAGGCCCGCCCCACGCTCACCGCAGCGGCGCGCACCCTGCAGCCCGCGCTCACCCAGGCCTTCGAGCAGATCCAGGAGGCGGTGCGCAGCCTGGGCGACGCCGACGAAGGCCCGCTGGACGTGGCCTGCTTCAGCACCTTCACCGTCAAATGGCTGATCCCCCGGCTGTTCGACTTCCACGCGCACCACCCCGGCATCGAGGTGCGCCTGCGCACCACGGACACCGGCACCGACGCTGCACGCGAAGGCTGCGACCTGCTCATCACGGCCATCCCCACCGACCGCGACAGCAGCGGCAACAGCGGCCAGGCCATTGCAGACGACGAGATGGCCCTGCCGCTTTTCGACGAATACCTGGGCCCCGTGATGTCCCCCGCAATGGCCGGGCCTGTCGCGCGGCCCCAGGACCTGGCCAGCCTCCCCTTGCTGCACACGCGCGGCCGGCGCGATGCCTGGGACCTGTGGGCCGCCTCCATGGACATGGCCTCGCCCGCAGCGGCCGGCCCCGTCTACGAGCACTACTACTTCACGCTGGAAGCGGCGCTGCGCGGCCTGGGTGCAGCCGTTGCTCCCTGGCACCTGGTGATGGACGACGTGCAGGCCGGCCGCCTGCTGGCACCCTTCGGCTTCACGGCCTCCGGCTACCGCTACCTGGCACTGCGCCGCAGCACCGCCGCGCCTGCCCGGCTCGACACCCTGTGCACGTGGCTGCAGGCGCAGGTGCGGGCCATGCCGCAAGTGCAGAACTTCCAGCAGAACACAACGACTCCCCGCAAGATTTGAACTATGCCAACCACGCCAAATTCCGAGGAGTTTGTGACCATCGCCAGGCAGAACCCCATCAACGCCGCACTCCTGCAGCGCCTGCCGGCCCTGGGCCTGAATCAATGCCACCTGACGGCAGGCTGCCTGTTCCAGGCCTGGTGGAATCAACACTCAGGCCGCCCTGCAGGCTGGGGCGTGAAGGACTACGACATCTTCTACTTCGACGACAACGACCTGTCGTGGGAAGCCGAAGACGCCGTAATCCGCAAGGCCGAGCAGTTGCTGGCAGACCTGGGCGCCCGCATCGAAATACGCAACCAGGCGCGCGTGCACCTGTGGTATCCACAGCGCTTCAACGCGCCCTATCCCCAACTGCGTAGCGCCCGCGATGGCATGGACCGTTACCTGATCGCCTGCACCTGCGTTGGCATCGATGTGACCAGCGGGGAGCTGTATGCGCCCGATGGACTGGCAGACCTCGCGGCAGGCCGGCTGCGCATCAACCCCAGGTTCGCACAACCGGCCATGTTCGAGGCCAAAGCGCGAAACTACCAAGAGCGCTGGCCTTGGCTCACCGTGGCGAATTGATGGCACACCATGGAGTTTGTCCAGGACGTGCAAAACCAGTGCTAGAATCGCGGTCTTCGGAGAGGTGGATGAGCGGTTTAAGTCGCACGCCTGGAAAGCGTGTGTGGGCTAATCCCCACCGCGGGTTCGAATCCCGCCCTCTCCGCCAAAATGATCTAAGCCCTTGATTGATTCAATCAAGGGCTTTTTTCTTTGCGCAGCGTGTGACCGCACGACAGGCATCAGGCGAACCCGCTCCTGATCGCAGCGGGTTCGATTCAGGCCTGCCGCCCGGGCTACCTGAGCCGTGGCTGCACGATGATCTTCACCGCCGATTCGTTGTTGTGAATCAGCGTGTCAAAGCCCTGCGCCACCAGGTCATCGAGCTGGATGCGCTGGGTGATGAAGGGCTCGAGGTTGATCTTGCCCTCCTCGACCAGCTTGATGGTTTCCTGGTGGTCGTTGCAGTAGGCAATGGTGCCGCGCACGTCCAGCTCCTTCATGACCACGCTGTGCACGTTGATGGTGGCCGGATGGCTCCAGATGGACACGATCACCACCACGCCCGTGGCCTTCGTCACCGCCACCAGCGTGTCCAGCACCTTGTTCACGCTGGAGCACTCGAACGACACATCCACGCCCTTGCCGCCGGTGAGCTTCATCACCTCGGCCACCACATCCACTTCGGAGGGGTCGAGGATGTGATCGGCCACGGCCGATTCACGCGCCTTCTGCTTGCGCTTGGCGCTCAGTTCGGTGATGACCACCGTCAGGCCCTTGGCCTTCAGGATGGCGGACAGCAGCAGGCCGATGGGGCCTGCGCCGCCGACCAGCGCCACATCACCCGCCTTCGCGCCGCTGCGGGTGTAGGCATGGTGGCCCACGGACAGCGGCTCGATCAGCGCGGCCTGGTCCAGTGGAATGGCATTGGAGATCGGGTGCACCCAGCGGCGCTTGACCGCAATCCGCTCGGACAGCCCGCCGCCGCGCCCGCCCAGGCCGATGAAATTCATGTCCTTGGACAGGTGGTAGTGGTCGCCCGGCCCCGTGGGCACGTCGTCGGCCACGATGTAGGGCTCCACCACGACGTGCTGGCCGACCTTGATATCGTCGACGCCCGCGCCCACGGCGTACACCACGCCGGAGAACTCGTGCCCCATGGTGATGGGTGCGGACTCGCCCGAGATGGGATGCGGATGGCCGCAGGGCGGAATGAAGATCGGCCCTTCCATGAACTCATGCAAATCCGTGCCGCAGATGCCGCACCAGGCCACCTCGATGCCCACGGTGCCGGGCTCCACCACGGGTTCGGGTATGTCTTCGATGCGGATGTCGCCCCGGTCGTAGAAACGCGCTGCTTTCATGATTGAACTTTCTGTTTTTGCAAGGCTGGGTTGGCAGGCGGCACAGCCGCCCCATGGCGATTATTCGGCCTTACCGCAGGTGATGAACTTGCTGCAGGTCATAGACACGCACTGGCAGGCCTTCCTGCCGCGCCTTGAGCTGCAGCGCCAGGTACAGCGAGTAGTGGCGCGACTGGTGCAGGTTGCCGCCGTGGAACCACAGCGCCTCTTGCTGCGTGGGCTTCCACATGTTGCGCTGCTCACCCTCCCACGGTCCCGGGTCCTTGGTGGTGTCCGAGCCCAGGCCCCAGACCTTGCCCACCTTGTCTGCCACCTCCTGGCTGATCAGGTCGGCCACCCAGCCGTTCATGGAGCCATAGCCGGTCGCGTAGACCACCAGGTCCGCCGGCAGCTCGGTGCCATCGGCCAGCACCACCGCGTTTTCCGACAGGTGGCTGATCTGTTTGCCCGCCTGCAGCTTGATGCTGCCGTCGATCACCAGATCGCAGGCCCCCACGTCGATGTAGTAGCCCGAGGCGCGGCGCAGGTACTTCATGAAAAGGCCGGAGTCGTCATCACCGAAGTCCAGCATGAAGCCGGTCGCCTCCAGCTGGCGGTAGAACTGAGCGTCGCGCTCGCGGATGCGGTCGTACACCGGCACCTGGAAGTCGGCCATGATGCGGTAGGGCAGCGAGGCGAAGATCAGGTCCGCCTTCCTGGTCGTCACGCCGCTGGCCACGGCGCGCTCCGAATACAGGTCGCCCAGGCCGATGTCCATCAGCGAATCGGAGCGCACGATGTGCGTGGACGAGCGCTGCACCATGGTCACATCGGCGCCGTGCTCCCACAGGGCCGCGCAGATGTCATGCGCTGAATTGTTGGCGCCGATCACCACCACCTTCTTGCCCGCGTAGGCGTCCGGTCCATGGTGCTGGGACGAGTGCTGCTGCTCGCCCTTGAAGACGTCCTGGCCCTTGATCTTGGGCACATTCGCCTTGCCCGACATGCCGGTGGCGAACACCACATGCTTGGGGCGCAGCACCTGCGTCTCGCCGTTGCGCTCCACGGTCACTTCCCATTCCTGCCTGTCCTCAACGAAGCGGGCGTTCAGGCAATCGGTGGAGGGCCAGTAGTTGACCTCCATCACCTTGGTGTACATCTCCAGCCAGTCGCCGATCTTGTCCTTGGGCGCGAACACCGGCCAGTTGTCCGGGAACGGCATGTACGGCAGGTGGTCGTACCAGACCGGGTCGTGCAGGCACAGCGACTTATAGCGGTTGCGCCACTGGTCGCCAGGGCGCGCCTGGCGGTCGATGACGATGTGCGATACCCCCAGCTGGCGCAGCCGCGCGCCCAGCGCAATGCCGCCCTGGCCGCCGCCGATGACGAGCACGAAAGGCTGCTTGTCGCGGCCCAGCTCCTGGGCCTCCTGCTGGCGGCGCTCCAGCCAGGTCTGGCGGCCACGCCGGATGCCGTGCTCGGCCCCCATCGGGCGGCGCGTGCCCATGGGTTCCTCATGGCCCTTGAGCTCCTGGGCGGCCGTCAGCAGCGTCCAGATGCGTCCGTCCCTGATGCGGACATGGCCGCCGCCGCGCGCATGGCGCGTGTCGATCACGATCCAGGCGGACACCACGCCATCGGCCTCCTCCACCGTCTCGCGCTCGTCCAGCGAAAAGCGCACGGGCGCCGCGGCGTCCAGCTGCGCAGCCAGCATGTCGGCGATCTGGCTGCGCCCTTCCATGGTCTTGATGTTCCAGGTCAGCAGCACCAGGTCGCGCCAATAGCATTCATCGGCGAACAGGCGGCTGGCGGCCGCGAAGTCGCGGTCTCCCAGGGCATGGTTGAGCTGGTCAAGCAGCGCCTTGGCGCGGGCGTTGGGCGTCGTATCGGTCATGGTTGTCTCCTTGATGCGGTCATGCCCGCTGGTTTTTCTTCGGGCAGGCGCTCTTACGCAATCACCATGCCAGGCAGGCCCGGCGGCAGGATGCGCCAGGCAAATCAAGGGGTTGCCTGCACGCCTCCGGTACAAACCCTGGGCCTTGCAACCCGCTGCCCGGCGTTGCCGCCCGCGACAGGTGGGGCAGCCCTGCGACACCTGTCGCACCAGGCGTGCTGCAGCGCAGCAGGGGCAGTGGGTAAGTCTTGATTGGCGCTGCACCGTGCAGGGCACAGAATCGTCTGCGGCACGTTCAAAGCCCGCATCGACTCCACGCCATGCCCCTGCAGTCCTACGCCTCGCACATCCAGGAAATCGAAGCCTTCGGCCTGGGCTACTCCAACCGCGGCCAAGAGCGCGACCGCGCCGTGCTGCGCAGCTGGCGCCGCTGCATCGATTCCCACCGGCTTGACCCGGCGCATACCAGCGAAGCCCACATCGTGACCGACGGCCAGCTGCGCGCGCACCGCGAGGAGTCCGAGCCGCTGATCCACATCGCCCGCCATGCGCTGGAGCGGCTGTACCAGCAGCTCAAGGGCCTGGACTACGTGCTGCTGCTGGCGGACCGGCACGGCGTGGCCGTGGACTTCCTCGGGCACGAGGCCGACGCTGGCGACCTGCGCCGCGCAGGCCTGTACCTGGGCGCGCAATGGCGCGAGGACCACTCGGGCACCTCGGCCGTGGGCGCCTGCCTGGAAACGGGCGAGGCGCTGACCGTGCACCAGAGCGACCATTTCGACTTCACCCACACCGGCCTGTCCTGCACGGCCGCGCCCATCTACGACATGCACGGCGAACTCGCGGCGGTGCTGGACCTGTCGCAGCTGCGCTCACCCGCCGAGCGGGCCAGCCAGAACCTGGCGCTCAACCTCGTCGTGGCCGCCGCGCGGCGCGTGGAGCAGGCCAACCTGATGGCGCAGTCCGGCCAGGACTGGGTGGTGCGCCTGGCACAGTCACCCGATTTCCTCGACGTCGATCCCGACGCCTCCATCAGCGTGGACGCACGGGGCCGCATCCGCGCCATGACCCACGCAGGCGCCCGCCTGCTGGTGGCCGCCGCGCAGCTGGACTGGCGCCAGCGCCACAAGCTCATCGGCCAGCCGCTGGAGCGCTTCTTCGATGTGGACCTGCGCCACCTGCCCGAGCTGCGCCGCCATCGCCCGGCGCAGGAGCGCATCATCCGCGCCCGCGACGGCAGCATCCTCTTCGCCCATGCCATGGAGCCGCAGCGCCCGACACGCCGCCTGCGCGCGCAGTCAATGCCGGCGGCGCAGCCCCCGCTGCCGGCAGCGCTGCAGGCGCTGGACACGGGCGATGCCAAGCTGCAGACGCTGCTGCGCAAGGCCGCACGGCTCGCGCCGCAAACGCTGCCCATCCTGGTACAGGGGGAGACCGGCGCAGGCAAGGAATACCTGGCCCGCGCGCTGCATGCCAGCAGCGGCCGCAGCGGCGCCTTCGTCGCCATCAACTGCGCGGCCATTCCCGAGGCACTGCTGGAAAGCGAGCTGTTCGGCTACCTGCCCGGCACCTGGACCGGCGGCGCCAGCAAGGGCCGCGAGGGCCTGATCGCCGCGGCGCACGAAGGCACGCTGTTCCTCGACGAGATCGGCGATATGCCACTGGCCCTGCAAGCCAAGCTGCTGCGTGTCCTGTCCGAATCCGAAATCACCCCGCTGGGCGCCCGCGCGCCACGGGCCGTGTCCGTTCGCGTCATCTCGGCCTCACATCGGCCGCTGGCCGAATTGGTGCGGCGCGGCAGCTTCCGCGAAGACCTGCTTTACCGCCTCAATGCCGCCGAGCTGCAACTGCCCTCGCTGCGCCAGCGCAGCGACCTGCAGGCGATTGCCGACCAGATGCTGGCCACGCTGGGCAGCCATCTGCACCTGGGCGACGCGGCCCGCGCGTTGCTGGCCGCGCACGCCTGGCCCGGCAACCTGCGCGAGCTGCACAACGCGCTGCGCTACGCCGCAGCCCTGTGCGGGAACGATGGCGACGGCAGCATCGAGCCCGACCACCTGCCCGACGCGCTGCACGGCACCACGCCCTGCACCGCCGCCCTGGCCAGCAACACCAGCGAGCCCGCCGCACAGGCGCTGGAGCAACTGCTTGCCCAATGCCAGGGCAACGTCTCCGAGGCGGCGCGCCAGCTCGGTGTCAGCCGCTCCACCATCCACCGCCGCATCCAGCAGCTGCAGCTGGGCGTGCGGCATGCCCAATGGCGCGGGCCATAGGGCCGAGCGGCAACCGGCAACCGGCAATCCCGAAGCATCGCTGACACGGTGTTACAGGAGCTGCGGCGTTCACCAGTAGATTGGCGCGTTTCGTCCATTGCAGCCCCAAAAAAAGATGAAACCCAAGATCAACTTCATTGAACGCGAGCGCCTGTTCCGGCGGGAACTGAAACGGCGAAAGGTCAGGTTCCTGCCCATGCAGGTATTGCGCCGGCTGTTCGAGAAGGCAGGTGTCTGAGCCCTCCCCCACGGCTGCAACAACTGGAGCAGGTCTGGCTGCGCATGCAGCCTGGTCAAACCCGCCGCATTCAGCGCTACACCGCCCGGCTCGCTGCCCATGGGTCATGCAATGAATACGGCCGGGTGACTTGGCATGTATGGGCAGCTTTGGCTTTGGATTGCCCGAGAAAACCAGATCAAGATGACTGCCATCAACACTGCGCTCACGTTGGCGTGGATGCTTTCCTTGATCGTCATACCCGTTCTTGTTTTTCTAAAAACAAGGGTGCCGCGGAGTACCTCCGCACAGCAAGTCATCAGTGATTACGACGCGCAATTGGCGTCGATTGAAGCCCACCTGCAGGCCAATCGCGCCATTGTCTCCACCCTGCCATCTTGATGTGATGGCTTGCGAAAACGCTTCGCAGGCCATCTCCATGGGGGCTCACGCCCTCACCAACTGATGCAGCAACTGGCTCAGATCCTCCTGCGAATAAGGCTTGGCCAGCCGCGTCATTCCAGGCGGCAGCGCCGGGATGTCTGCAAAGCCGCTGGCCAGGATGAAATTCAAGCCTGGATACCGCTGCGCAATGTGTTCGGCCAGCTCGACGCCGTTCATGCCGGGCATGGCGTAGTCGGAGATGACCACGTCAAAGCGTGCCTGGCGCGCCAGCAGGTCGATGGCCTCCTGCCCGGCGCCGAGGGCCGTGACACGGTGGCCCAGGTCCTCCAGCAGGGCCGAGGCGTTGGCCAGCACCAGCGGGTCGTCGTCCACCAGCAGCACGTCCATGGGTCCCACGTCCTGCGTGCGCTGGGCGCCCAGGTGGCAGGCCGTGCTCTCGTCCTTGGAGATGGGCATCCACATCTCCACCGTGGTGCCGTTGCCCGGTGTGCTGTGCAGCACGAGCTTGCCGCCGGATTGGGCCACCAGCCCGTCCACCATGGCCAGGCCCAGGCCGGTGCCCTTGCCCACGCCCTTGGTGGTGAAGAAGGGCTCGACCACGCGGGACAGCGTCTGCTCGTCCATGCCCTCGCCGGTGTCCTCCACGCGCACGCAGACATAAGAGCCTGCGGCAAGGCCTGCAAGCTGGCGCGGCAGCATCGTTTCCACGGCCGCCGCGATCTTGATGACGCCGCCGCCCGGCATGGCGTCGCGCGAGTTGGCGACGAGGTTGAGCATGCTGCTCTCGAACTGGCTGGGGTCGGTGAGGATGCGCGGCAGGTTGGCGGCCAGGGCCATCTTGAGAAAGATATGCGGGCCGGCCGCCTGCTGCAGCAGGCCTTGCAGGCCCGACAGCAGCACCGCCACGTCCACGGCCTCCGTCTTCAATTCCTGCTGCCGCGCAAAGGCCATCATGCGCTGGGTCAGCGAGGCGCCACGCTGGGCGCCGCGCGTGGCGGTCTCCACCAGCGCGCGCAGCCGCTCGTCGGGCGGCATGCGCTTGCGCAGCAGCTCCAGGCTGCTGAGCACGGCCATCAGCAGGTTGTTGAAGTCATGGGCCACGCCGCCCGTGAAGCGGCCGATGGCCTCCATCTTCAAGGCCTGGCGCAGCTGGGATTCGGCGGCCTTGCGCTCGGTCACATCGCGGGTGACCTTGGCAAAGCCGATCAGCCGGCCGTCATCGTAGATGGCATCGATGACCACCGAGGCCCAAAAGCGCGAGCCATCCTTGCGCACGCGCAGGCCTTCGGCCTCCATGCGGCCCGTGCTGACCGCCGTGCGCAGCCCCGCCTGGGGCAGCCCGGCCTGCTGGTCTTCGGGCGTGTAAAAGCGCGAGAAATGGGTGTTGAGGACCTCCTCCTCCTCATAGCCCTTGATGCGCTTGGCGCCCAGGTTCCAGCTCACGATGCGGCCTTCGGGGTCGAGCATGTAGATCGCATAGTCGGTCACGCTTTGCACCAGCAAGGCAAAGCTGCGCTCTGCGCTGGAAAGCGGGCTGGACAGGGGCGGGGGCGCGGCCGGCGGCGCGGACGGCGGCGCTGCAGGCGGGTGCGCATCGGCCTCGCGCACGCACAGCAGCAACGCCGGGCTGCCGTCCGGCAGCCGTATGCGCGATGTGCTCGAAGCCACGGGCCGCTCGCGCCCTGAACAGGTCAGCAGCGGCCAGCAGCTGGACTGCCTAGGCTGTGCGGCCTGGGCAGGAGGCTCCCATTGGCGGCTTGCCCAGCCTGAACGCGCAGCCTGGGCGACGAAACGCTCTTCGAAAACGCTGCCCTCCAGCGCATCTCCGGAGTGGTCCAGCAGGCTGCGGGCCTGGCGGTTGCAGTGGGCCAGACGGCCGTCGAGCCCAACGACAAAGACGGCGTCGGGAAACGCATCCAGAACGGCGTGGCCCGGGTCAAGGGGCAAGAGAGCGTCGGAGCCTGGAGAGGCCGACGCCAGACCATTCGAGGTCAGCATGTGAGCGACTCCGTAGGCAAATGGGTTGAATGCGCCGCGAAAATTGTAAGCAGCACGGATTCATCGCAAGCGGTTGCATCACAGGATCAGGGACGCGCTTCCGGTTCGTGCTCGGAAGCCACCGGGGCAGGCGCGGCGTCCAGGTCGGGCTCGGAATGCAAGGCCTCGCTGAGCTGGTCCACCACCAGCGCCCAGGTCGCATCGGCATGCCACTGCTGCGAGAACAGGGCGCGTTGTGCATCGGTCCAGAACGGAGCGTCCACCAGCAGCGTGTTTTTCTCCAGGCGGTGCGAAAGAATGAACTGACGGATGCCCTCCGGGCTGGAATCCAGTCCCAGCTGATCGAAGAGGTTGGTCATGGTGGGTTCGGCTGTGATCATGGTGTGTCCTTCTTGGGTGTTGGCGGGGGTTGGTCCAAGGCTAGAAGCTCGGCCGGCTGCCCCATGTCGGACACCGAAGCAAGCTACCGTCGGAAGCCCTTCTGCGCTTGGGCCGCAGTGCCCGCGCACAGCACAGCCCTGCTCCTACAAGGCGGCACCAGCGCACTGGCGCACCATGCAGCCACCTCATCACAGGACACCTGTTCCATGAAAAAACTGCTGCTTGCCACCGCCATTTCCCTTGCCTTCGCCGCAGGCCTGTCGACCGCCCACGCCCAGGTGGGCAAGGCCGCCTCCGAGGCCACCGACGCCGCAGACCACAAGGTGAAGGAAAAGCAGGCCGACGCCAAGGCCAAGGACAGCGGGCCGGTCGGCAAGGCCGTTAACAACGTCAAGTCGGACTACCACAAGAAGCGCTCCAAGCAGTCGGCAGACAACGCCAAGGAATCGCTGAAGAAGGCGACCGAGTAAACGGCACGGCCCGGATGGACAAAGGCCCACTTGCGTGGGCCTTTGTCTTTTGGAGAGGCCGGCGCTGCCGGCGCGGCCTCAGAAGCTGTGCCGCAGCGTCACCATCACATTGCGCGGCGCACCGGGCAGGTTCAGGTTGGGGCTGGTGCCGTGGGCCGAGACGATGTAGCGGCGGTCGAACAGGTTGCGCAGGTTCAGCTGCACCGTGGTGGCACGGCCGATGCGGTACTGGGCCATGGCATCCACCACCGTGTAGGCGGGCAGCGTGACGGTGTTGCCGGGGTTGGCAAAGCGGTCGCCCACGTAGTTGAGGCCGCCGCCCACGGTCCAGGCATCGCCCAGGCGCTGGGTCAGCCAGACAGACAGGGAGTTCCTGGGCGTGATGGTGGCGCGCTTGCCCTGCACGGGCTGGCCGGCGTCCACGGTGGTGGATTCGGTGACCACGGCATCCAGGTAGGCGTAGCTGAAGGTGGCCTGGGTGCCGGGGCGCAGTTCGCCGGACAGCGACAGCTCCAGGCCGCGCGTGCGCTGCGTGCCGATGGGGATCAGCTGGGTGGGCTGGGCCGGGTTGGTGGTCTTGATGTCGGTGCGCTCCAGCTGGAACAGCGATGCCGTCGCCATGGCCTTGCCGTCCATCAGGTCCCATTTGCCGCCCACTTCATAGTTGGTGGTGCTTTCCGGCTTGATGGCGGCATTGGTGGCCGACAGCGCAAACATCTCGGCCGAAGGCTGGTAGGAGCGGCTGACCGACAGGTAATAGGACTGCACGGCATCGGGCTGCCACACCAGGCCGGCGCGCGGGCTCCAGGTGGAGTCCGTGCGGCTGAAGTCGCTCTGGCCGGCCAGGCGGTTGTCGGTTTCCTGGCCGAAGCGGTCATAGCGCAGGCCCACCAGCAGCTTCCACTGCGGCGACAGCGTGACCTGGTCCTGCAGGTACAGGGCCCGCGTGAGGTAGCGGTTGAGCGTGCTGCCGCTCAGGGTGCCGCCGCCGTTGAGCGGGGCCACGGGCAGCACGGGGTTCCAGAGGTTCACATTGGCCAGGGTGCCGCCGCTGTAGGACAGCGCATCCTTGTTCTGCTGGCCTAGCTCCAGGCCGTAGAGCACTTCATGCTGCACGCTGCCGGTGCTGAAATTCTGGATCAGCTCGGTCTGGTTGAAGATGCCGTGCTCGTTGCGGTCCACGCCCGAGCGGGTCAGCGCCACGGTGCCGGCCGCCTCGTTGGTGGTGCCGGCCGGCAAGGTGTTCTGGCGGTCCAGCTCGTAGTGGTAGTAGCGCAGCGCGTTGCGCACGCGCAGCGTGTCCGAGAAGCGGTGGTTGAAGGTGGCGGTGAAGGAGCCCACGGTGGATTCGGAGGTGTCCGCATCGCGCGCATTGGCCGAGCCGTAGTAGGTGCCGGGCGCCACATCCACGGGGCGGCCGCGATAGGCGGGAATGCCGAAGTCGGTGACGCGCTTGTCGCGCAGCAGCTCGGCCTGCAGCGTCAGCGAGGTGTTGCCGTCCGGCTTCCACATGACGGATGGGGCGATGGTCTCGCGCTTGAGGAACTGCTGGCTGCGGTAGCTGTTGGCGTCTTCGGCGGCGCCGGTGACGCGCCAGGACCAGTCGCTGCCCTCGGGCGCGCGGCCCACGTCGAATTCGGCACGCTTGTCGGCCCAGCTTCCCACGCTGACGGCCACGTCGGAGACATTGACGCCCGGCTTCTTGGTCACGCGGTTGACCAGGCCGCCCGAGGAACCCCGGCCATAGAGCACGGCGGCCGGGCCCTTGACGACTTCCACGCGCTCGATGTTGGAGAGGTCGCGGAAATACAGCGCGTCGTCGCGGAAGCCATCCACGAACTGGTCGCCGATGCTGGTGAAGCCGCGGATGCTGACCTGGTCGCGCTGGCCGTCGCCGTGCGACAGGCCGATGCCGGCCACGTTGCGCAGCGTGTCCTGCAGCGAGGTGGCGGCCTGGTCGCGCATGACCTGCTGGGGGATCACATTGATGGTCTGGGGCACGTCGCGCAGCGGCGCCTCGGTCTTGGTGCCGCTGGCGGCCGAGGGGGCGTAGTAGGCCGTGTCCTCCGCGCGCGAGGCCAGCACGCGCACTTCTGCCATGACGGCGCCTGCCGCGCCGGAGCTGGCAGCCGGGCCGCCGCTGCGCTCCACGGTGAAGGTGCGCTCATCCTGCGCACGCACCTGCAGGCCGCTGCCGGCCAGCAGGCGCTGCAGGGCCTCGCGCACTTCCAGCGTGCCGCGCAGCGCGGGCGCCTGCAGGCCCTGGGCCACATCGGTGAGGAAGATGATCTGGGCGCCGCTTTGGCGCGCCAGCGCGTTCAGCGACTGGGCCAGCGGCTGGGCAGGCAGGTCCACGGCCAGGGGCTGGGCATGGGCCAGGCCGGCAATGCACAGTGCGGCGGCCAGGGCCGCGATGCGAAGGCGCGGCAGGCCGGTGACGGTAGGGGAAGGGTTCATGGCGACATCTCTCCTGAGGCGTTGGGTACGGAATACGGGATACGGCGGCGGCGGCAGGCCCCTCCAGGGCCTGTTCGGCCCCGGGCGCGATGCCGGTCTGCCTGTAAGCCGCTGCAGCGCGCAGGTTTGTACACATGGCCAAGGAAAATTTCTGGATCAGGCCAGCGGCTGCAGGGACAACTGCCGGGCGGTCTACCTGCGCCTACCTGCGCCTACCTGTGGCGCGTGGAGATCAGCACGCGGCCGTCGTCCTCATGCCGCACCTGCACGGGCGCAAGGCGAGGCAGCAGGTCCAGCAGCTGGTCGATGCGGTCCAGGTCGAACTGCCCCGAGATGCGCAGCTGCGCCGCATGCCGGTCGACCAGCACGATGGGTGCGCTGCGGTAGCGCTGCATCTGCGCCACGGCCTCGGACAGCGGCGTGCCGTCCAGCACCAGGCGGCCCTCCCGCCAGGCCAGGGCGGCCAGGGCAGCGGCGCCGTCGCCCGCCTCTGCCGGCACGAGCTGCGGCAGCGGCCGGCCGGCGCGCGTGCGCAGTTGCTGGCCGGTGGACAGCTCCACGGGTGCGCCGCCACCGTCCATGGAATGCACGCGCACCCTGCCCTGCAGCACGGTGATGTCGGCGCCATCCTCATGGCGGTGCACGCCGAACACGGTGCCGATGTCCTGCACCACCACGCCACCGGCCTGCACGGTGAAGGGCCGCTGCAGCCAGGGCACCCAGCCGTGCCAGAAGGCATGGGATACCTCGAAGGACGCCTCCCCCTGGTCCAGCACCAGGCGGCGCGAGCGCAGGTGCTGCGCCACTTGCACGCGCGAGCCGGTGTTCAGCCGCACCTCGCTGCCATCGGCCAGTTGCCAGCTCTGGCGCTGGCCCACGGCCGTCGCCAGGGTCTGGCGCTGCAGCGCGGGGTCGGCCCAGAGCAGCAGCGCCAGCGCCGCCAGGGCCGCAGCCGTGCCTGCGCGCAGCGCCCTGCGCTGGCGCAGCTTCTGGCGCTGGGCGGCGGCCTGCTCGATTTCCTCGGGCGTGGGCAGGTGCCGGCGCAGCATGTCGGCAAAGGGGGCCAGGGCGTCATCGACGGGCAGATGGGCGCTGCGCCCCGAAGACTGCGCAGAAGCACCCTGGCGCACGCTGCGCGTGCCGCCTGTGCTGCGCGTGATCTCAGGCGGCATGGTCGGCCGTGAGCACGGGCTGCACATCGCGCAGTGCACGCGCCAGATGGCGGGCCACCATGCCGCGCGAGATGCCCATGCGCTGTGCGGCCTCTTCCTGCGGCATGCCGTAGAGCTTGGTGAGGATGAAGGCCTCGCGGCTGGCCTGGGGCAGTTGCTCTATCGCCACCAGCAGCGCGCGCTGGCGCTGGGCGGCGGCCACGGCCAGCTCGGGCGGGGACAGCGGCATGGCTGCGGCGGGGGCAAGGCGCTCTTCCAGCTCGGCGCCATCGAAGGGCGTTTCAGGCCGGCGCGCCTGGGCCCGGTGGCGGTCTATGGCCAGGTCGCGCGCCAGATGCCGCAGAAAGGCCAGCGGGTTGGCAATGCCCTGGGGAACGGGCCGCTCCATCAACCGCAGGCACAGCTCGTTGACGATTTCGCGGGGCTGGCATTCATCGCCGAAGCGGTGGCGCAGGAAACCGACCAGTTCGTCATAGTGCTGCACCAGCTGGGCCAGCAGGGGCTCGGCGGGCGGTTGTAGCGTGGAGGGGGACGGCATGGAGGAAAAGCCAATCGCGAAGAAGATCGCAAATGATTCTTATTATCCTATGCAGTTGCCATGCTTACCGTTGGCAAACCGGGCGGTGACGCGCCGCCGCAACAGCGGCGGGCGAACGGCTCAGGGCAGCGGCGCGCGCATTCCGGTGAGTCCCGGCATGACCTCCCGCATGGCCGCGATGAAGGCGCGCAGGCGCGCCGGCTGGTGGCGCGCCGGCGGATACACCAGGTGCACGGGCAGCGGCGCGGCCTGCCAGTCCGGGGCCAGGTGCACCAGGCGGCCCGCCTCCAGATCGTCGCGCACGATCCAGGCCGAGGCCAGGGCCGCACCCAGCCCGCCCAGGGCGGCGTTGCGCAGCGCATAAAGGCTGTCGGTGCTGAGCCGGGGCTCGAACTGCAGGCGCCAGGATTTGCACACCCGCTCATCGCCCACGCGGTGCAGTTCCAGCTCGCGCTGGTAGAAAGTGCGCAGCGCAATCCAGGGCAGCCCCTGCAGCTCGCGCGGGTGCTGGGGCACGCTGCCCTGCCCCAGCAAGGCAGGCGCGGCCACGGCAATGCGCGGCACCTCGGCCACGCGCAGCGCGACCACCGATGGATCGACCACGGCGCCCACCTGCACGGCGCAATCGATGCCCTCGGCAATGAAGTCCGGCTGGCGGTCATGCAGCAGCCACTCGACCTTGACGGCCGGATGGCGGCCCAGGAACTGCAGCAGCGGCGCCATGAGCTGGTCCTGACCGAAGGCGTGGGGCGCGACTACGCGCAGCAGGCCGCGCGGCGTGTCCTGGGCGCCGCGCAGGTCGGACTCCAGCGCCCGCCATGTATCGAGCAGTTCGCGCGCATGGGCCAGGCAGCGCTCTCCGTCGTCGGTCAGCGCCATGGCGTGGGTGGAGCGCCGCAGCAGGCGCAGGCCCAGCGCGCGCTCCAGCGTCTGCAGGCGCCGGCTGACCGTGGGCTGGGTGGTGGACATCTGCTGCGCGGCGGCCGAGAGGCTGCCGCTTTCGACGATGCGCACAAAGGTCTGCAGCAGTTCGATGCGGTCTGCGCCCGAAGGCAGGGAGAGGTCGTCGATGGTCATACGCCAAGCGTATATCGATTCTGCGGACGCAGCCACTACCGTGGGTTGCTGCATCGCACCACACTACGGCCATCGTTTCTCAAACACGCCGTATCGGCGGATCAACATGTCTTGCATTCAATCTACGCATAACCAAGCGGCCACCAGCGAAAAGGCATCCGGCGTGCCCCGGTCGCTGGTGCTGCTGATGGCGACCACGGCGGGCGTGGGCGTGGCCTCGCTCTACTACAGCCAGCCCATGCTGGGCGTGCTCGGCCCCGACCTGGGCGCGGGCGAGCGCGCCGTGGGCTTTGTGCCCACGCTGACCCAGCTGGGCTATGCGCTGGGCATTTTGCTGCTGGCACCTCTGGGCGACCGCATGGACCGCCGGCGCATCATCCTGGCCAAGACCGCCGCGCTGATGCTGGCCCTGCTGGCCAGCGGCCTGGCCCCGGGCCTGGCGCCGCTGCTGGCCGCCAGCCTGGCCGTGGGCCTGGCTGCCACCCTGGCGCAGGATGTGGTGCCGGCCGCCGCCACGCTGGCGCCCGAGCAACAGCGTGGCAAGGTGGTGGGCACGGTGATGACGGGGCTGCTGCTGGGCATTTTGCTGTCGCGCGTGGTCAGCGGGCTGCTGGCCGAGCATGGCGGCTGGCGCAGCGTCTACCTGATGGCCGCCGCTGCCATGGCACTGCTGGGGGTGGCCCTGTGGCGCGGGCTGCCCAGTTTCAGGCCCACCACGCAACTGGGCTATGGCGCGCTGCTGGGCTCCATGGTGCAGCTGTGGCGCGGCCAGCCCGCGCTGCGCCGTGCGGCCCTGGCCCAGGGCCTGCTGTCGGTGGCCTTCAGTGCCTTCTGGTCCACGCTGGCCGTCATGCTGCACCAGCAGTTCCACATGGACAGCGCCGCAGCCGGCGCCCTGGGCCTGGCGGGCGCCGCCGGTGCGCTGGCCGCGCCGCTGGCAGGCCGGCTGGCCGACCGCAGCGGCCCGCAGCGCGTGACCTGCCTGGGTGCGGGCCTGGCCCTGGCGTCGTTTGCCTTGCTGGCACTGTCGCCCTGGCTGCCAGCCGGCGCACAGCTGCCGCTGCTGGTGGCCAGCGCCATCGGTTTCGACTTCGGCATCCAGGCCACGCTGGTGGCGCACCAGACCCTGGTGTATGGCCTGGACCCCGCTGCACGCAGCCGGCTCAATGCGCTGCTGTTCACGGGCGTGTTCATCGGCATGGCCTCGGGCTCGGCGCTGGGCGCACTGGCCCTGGCGCAGTGGGGCTGGAGCGGCGTGGTGGCCCTGGCCTGCGCGGCATCGGCGGCGGCATTGGCCGTGCGGCTGGCGGGCCGCAACCGCTGAACTTCCGCGGGCTGCCGGCAGGCTTATGCCCCGCCCTGCAGCCGTGCCGCGCGCTGAGCCAGCCGCTGCTGCTCCGAGGCGCGCAGGGCAGCGATCTGCGCCAGGATCTGCTGCTGCTTTTCCATCAGGCGCTGCGTGTGCACGCCGTGCGCATCCCCCGCCAGGCCCTGGGCGATGCAGGCCAGCGCGCGCGCCGGGTCGCCGCGCTGCTGCCAGGTGTAGGCCAGGTTGAGCTGGGTGCGCGCATCGCGCGGGTCTATGCCTTCGGCCTGCAGGTAGGCCTCATGCGCGGCCGCGAACTGCTCCTGGCAGAACAGGCAGTCGCCCAGCACATTCCACAGCCAGGTACTGAGCCAGGGATTGAGGTCCAGCGCGCTGCGCGCCAGCTCGATGCCGGCGGCAAAGTCCCGCAGCTGCAGGCCCACGAATTCCGCCACCTCGCCCAGCAGCCGCCAGTCACGCGGGCTGCGGGTGATGGCCTGGCGGTAGCTTTCCAGGGCGGCGTCCTGGCGGCCCGACTCCAGGTGCGCGCGGGCCTCCTGGGCCGGGGCCTCGAAGAACTGCTGCGCGTCGGCGCTGAAGCGGTTGAGAAAGGCGCCCGCCGTGCGCTCGCATCCCTCGCCGATCAGCAGCCGCGCATGGATGGCCCTTTGCGCATCGCCCGAAGGCGCCAGCACCTGCCAGCCCTCGCGCCCGAACAATTGCGCCAGCAGCGGAAAGTTCAGGCCGATGGCGCTGGTACGGCCAAAGCGCTGGGAGGCGCCCGATTGGGCCGCCGCCTCGGGCGTGCAGGCGCCGTAGTCGTTGATGAGCACCAGCCCCTTGGGCGCCAGCCGCTGCTGCAGCGTCTGCAGCGCGCCAAAGGCGCCGTGGTTGACCAGCAGGCGCGGTGCCGCCTCGCTGACGGACAAGGCGGCATCCACCCAGGGCGACAGCGCTGCCTGGTCGCAGTCGAAGAAGCCCACCTCCTGCTCGAACAGGCCCACCAGGGGCAGCAGGCGCGCACGCTGGGCCGCATCCGCATGGTCCACCAGGGCACGGATCTCGCCCGGCGACAGCGCGGTGTACTGGCGCACGAGCTGGGCGTCATCGGTGAGGCGGGTGCGTATGCGCAATTCCTGCACCGGCCCGTCGCCCTGCCGCCGCACGACGGTGGCAGGCAGCACGTCCAGCACGTAGTTGCAGAACACGGCGTGCAGCGGCGGCAGGGGCACCGTGCTGCCGTCCGGCAGCTGCACGGCCTCGGGCCGCATGGCGTCGCAGCAGCCGGCCACGACCTGGCCGCCGAACTCGGCAAACAGGGCGCGCTCCTGCCATTGCGCGACCGTGCGGGAAGAGCCGTCGGTGACGTAGTAGACCAGCCGCTGGTCGAAATCACGCCCTTCCTGCTGGCACAGGTGCCGGAAGGCCTGCAGGAACATGCGCGCAAACAGGCCGCAGCCGGCGCCCAATTCCAGCACGGCAATGGCGCCTTGCGGCGCGGTGTCCGCGCAGTGGTGGAACAGCAGGGCCGCAGCATCTTCCGAGAGGCGGCCGCTGTTGTTGACCACGTAGGGCACTTCGTTCTCGGCAAAGGTCAGCAGGCCGGCCTGCGCCCAGTGCAGGTGGCCCAGCTCCCACTCGATGCTTTCGGTGATGGGGCGAAAGTCCTGCAGCAGCTGCGAGGCAACGCGCACGCCCGAAAGAACGTCCTGCGGGGCGCGGATGGCAGGCCGCCCGCCCGGCGCTGCGTCAGCGTCCATGGCGGGAAGGGCCGCCGAAAGGGACGCGGACAGGGACACAGGCAGGGGCAGCGAAAGGGACAGTGGCGCGCGCAGGGCGGCCTCGCCCGTCGAAGGGTCGATTCTCAAGATGCTCTCTCCGGAAGGTGCGATGGGAGTGACGCCTGCCTGCACGGCAGGCGTCCGGCCAGGCTCAGGGCACGGGCGCCCACTTGGACCAGTTCAGGTCGGCCTGCTCGAAATCGGCCTTGAGCATGCGGCGCATGGCGTCCACCTCGTCCTGGGTGATCTGCGCTTCCTTGACCTGCTTGCCGGTGGCCGCCGTGCGGGCCTTGGCAAGATCGGCCTTGGTCACGGAGGCTGTTCCGGCCCAGATGGACTTGGCGGACCCCACATTCACCCAATGCTTGCCCTGGGACTGCAGGTCGGCCTGGTAGGCGGATTTCCAGCCCATGTTGTTCTGCGACACGGCGTTGAGCAGCTTGGCCAGCGAGCGCTGGTTGCTCACCCCCTGCTGGGCGAATGCCTGCAGGTGAACGCGCTCGAACTTCAACGGCAGCAGGCCCTGCTTGGCCGCCAGGCTGTCGCGCTCATTCCACCAGCGCGATGCATCGGCGGACTTGACGGCCTCCAGCTGGTTGAGCCAGTCGGCGTCGGTGACGATGCTGCCGTCGCCCTTGACCCACTGGAAGCGCTTGAAGCCGATGTCGGCCGCGCGGCCGAAGTTGTGGTTGCTCTCGCCCGGGCCGGCCTTGGTCTGGGTCTCGGCGGCCTGCTGGGCAAAGGTGCGCCGGCGCCCCGTGGGCGTGATCCACAGCGCGATCTTGTGCGTGTCATACATCTGCTGCACCAGACTGGCCAGCTTGGCGCGGAAGGTGGGCTCGTACTCCGCATCGTTGGCAATGGCGGCCTTGCTGGTGGCCACGTCCTGGGCCTTGGCCTCCAGGTACACCGTCTTGGAGTTCTGCGCGGCGCGCATGCCCTGGTGCGAGGCCGGCAGCATGCCGCTGAGCTTGGCCACCGTGGCCCCTCCGGCTGCCGCCAGGCCCAGCGCCTCCTTGGCCCCCCCGGCCTGCGGCTGGCCCGGCGCGGCCTTGGCGGCGGCCAGCTTGTGGTCGTTCTGGAAACGCTCCAGCGCGGCGCGCGTCTGCGCGCCGTAGCTGCCGTCGTAGTCCACGCCCAGATACGGCGCGTTCTTGGCGTCCTTGACCACGCGCAGCATGGCCTGCAGCAGGGCCACGTCATGCACCTGGTTGCTGCCGCCCTCGCCTACGCTGTCCTTGATGTCAGGCATGCTTCTCCCCTCGTTGTGGTTGTCGATATGGCCCGCAGCAACGGCTCAGCGGGCGGGCTCGGGTTTGTCGCCGGGTTTGTTGCCGGTTTTTTTGCCGGGCTTCAGGCCGGCATCCGGCAGCAGGTGCACCAATGGCACGGTGCGCGGCTGCAGGCTGGCCGAGCAGGCACGCAGCCGCAGCGATTCGGCATGTGCCTGCGCCATGTCCGCCGCCACCTGCACCAGGGCGTGATGGGGTGCGGCGCCTGCGGGGCGTGTGCGCACGACGGAATAGGCGCCCAGGCATTCGGCCTGCTGCGCGCGTGCGGCACGCGCTGCCGCCACGCTGGCATAGCGCGCCGCCACCACGGCCTGCACGGCGGCCGGTGGTGCCGAGGCCTGCTCGGCAAACGCCTGCCGGCCCTTGTTCCAGCGCAGGCTGCGGGTCTCGATCTGGTCGGGCGCATCGTCCTGCGGTGATGCATAGCGCACCAGCAGCACCGGAATCCGGCCCGTGGGCGCCAGCACCCAGCTTTGGTAGTTGCCCTGGGGCTCGTCGTACTGCCAGGCCAGGTGCGGGCCCTGGGCGGTGGCGACATACAGCGCATGGCGGCGCTTGGGATGCTCAAAGCCCCCCATCTGCGTGACCAGCAGCGCACGCGAGCCGCCCTGCACGCCGGGCAGGCGCAAGCTGCGCACGGCAGCGGTGACGGTGTCTTCTTCCTCGCCAGTCGTCCACACGCGCTCGAGGTGCTGGAGCCCTGCTGCCGCAGACAGCGGATCGCCCACGCCGTACAGCGGATCGGGCTGCGCCAATTGCGCCGGCCCCCTGGACGCCGGCCAGGACAGCGCCGCTGGCTGGCCCTGCTGCACACCGGCACGCACCAGCCTCAACTCAAAGGGACAAGGCGCCGCCGTGCAGGCAGGCAGCGACAACTCATAGGCAGGCGCCCCCTTGGCCGTGCCGGACGGCAGGCTTTCCAGCACCTGCCGCTGCGGCCCGGCAGCGAGCGCCGCCCCGGCACCCAGCACCGCCGCAAGGCTCAAGGCCAGTGCCCGCCATGGCAGCGCCCCGCCACAGTAAAAATCGGAGCGCATTGAATGGTGAGCCATGGTGATAGCGGGTTTCTATGATTGGCCTGGGCTGTCGATACGCCGCAATACAGGAGGAATCTGCCGCAATGGGCTTGAAACAGGCATTTCAAGGCCCGGCGCCGCAGGCATTGTCTACAAGCTGGCATGCGGCGTCTGTTGCAAAATGCATCCGGCGCTTGAGAATTGCATTCAACATTTGCAATTCATCCAGGATGCATTCTGGAACCGTTCAAACCAGATAAATTTCATTTGCACAAAAATCAACAACATCAATGACTTACATGAAATTCACCCCAATTTCACAAAGCAAAGAAAATACCTTCTTGTATACATGACAGCTCCCAACATCTGCCTCCATCGAATGCACGGGCTGAGGAAAACCTGAATCAATGCGGATACGCCATGGTTTGCCAACTGCAAATAGCGCGCACCGAGGATTCCCTTGATGGACCCGCATCAAAAGTCCGCCGGATTTCACGATACTGCAACCATTCACCATCCCAAATGGCTTGCGGCTGGACGACCGGGGCGGCCTCGCCGGTTGTACCTGCAAGGTGCAGCGGGGCACACCCGCATCGCCGCCGGTTCCAGCTTCTTACCGTGACCGCCCGAAATCACTGCTACAATCGCTGGCTTCGGAGAGGTGGATGAGCGGTTTAAGTCGCACGCCTGGAAAGCGTGTGTGGGCTAATCCCCACCGCGGGTTCGAATCCCGCCCTCTCCGCCATACACCCAGCAAAACGGGCCCCTACACGGGGCCCGTTTTCGTTTCCGGGCCGGCTTGTGGCAAGGTTCATGCCCAGGTTTGCGCCCGCCGCGCCCGCCCCTGCCTCGGCCCCGCGCACCGGCCGCACATCAGGGAAAGCGACAGCACGGACACCCCCTCCAAGCCTTGCGCAGACGCGCCCCAGGGCTTGCAATAGGCAGCAGCTGGCAGCAATAGGCAAGCGTCTGACAAGCACATCCTTGTTTCGGTGATGTACTAGCTGCAACAAAGCCCCCAGGCGCGCAGCTTTGTGCAACAGCACCCCTGGCGCGAACGTGCATCCAGCCCCATGGCGCGCATGGCTTGCGGCGCTTGAGATTCGACGGAGGTTCCCCAATGGAAAGCAAGGTCATCAAGCTCCCTCAAGTCCTCTTAACTTCCGTCAATTTCCCTCAATTGACGATAGTTTTCAATCGAATCGGAGCAATCGATCGAAAATTCCAAAAACCCGCCGTATATTCCACACCGCTTTGCAGCCTGCCCGGCCCGTCTTCGGGCTGAGACGGGTCCTGCCCCCTGCCGGGTACAGCGCAGCACAAGAATGCACAAGCGAAGAGCACAGGAAAACGCAAAAGGGGTTGGCATGAAGATTCTTTCGTTTTTCGGGACCCGTCCCGAGGCCATCAAGATGGCGCCACTGGTCACGGCCCTGTCGCAGACGCGGGGCATCGAGAGCGTGGTGTGCGTCACCGGCCAGCACCGGCAGATGCTGGACCAGGTGATGGATCTGTTCGGCCTGCAGGCGCAGCACGATCTCGCCGTCATGCAACCCAACCAGACGCTCAACGGCCTGTTCTCCCGCGTGGTGGCAGGTGCCGATGGCGTGCTGGAGCAGGAAAAGCCCGACTACGTGCTGGTGCACGGCGACACCAGTACGGCCACGGCCTGCGCGCTGGCGGCGTTTCACCGCCGCATTCCGGTGGGCCACGTGGAAGCCGGCCTGCGCACCGGCGATCTGGCCCAGCCCTTTCCCGAAGAGATGAACCGCCGCGTGGTCGATGTGGTCAGCCAGTGGATGTTTGCGCCCACGCCCACGTCGCGCGCCAACCTGCTGGGCGAGAACCTGCAGGGCCGCATCGCCGTGACGGGCAACACCGTCATCGATGCGCTGGCCACGCTGTGCGACCGGCTCGATGCCCAGCCCGAGCTGGCCCGTGCCATTGCCCAGCGCCATCCCTGGGTGGATGCGCAGCGCCCGCTGCTGCTGGTCACGGGACACCGGCGCGAGAATTTCGGCGAAGGCTTCCAGAACATCTGCGCTGCGCTGGCCGAGCTGGCGCAGCGCCATCCGGACCTGCTCATCGTCTACCCCGTGCACTTCAACCCTGCCGTGCGCGAAGTGGTCATGCGCACGCTGGGCGGCATGGACAACATCCGCCTCATCGATCCGCTGGACTATGTGGACTTCGTCTGGTTCATGCAGCGCGCCCACATCATCCTGACCGACTCCGGCGGCGTGCAGGAAGAGGCGCCCTACCTGGGCAAGCCCGTGCTGGTGATGCGCGACGTGACCGAGCGGCCCGAGGCCGTATCGGCCGGCACCGTGCTGCTGGTGGGCACGCAGCGCGCGCGCATCGTGGCCGAGGTCGACCGGCTGCTGGCCGACGAGGGGCACCACGCCTCGTTTGCGCGCCGCATCAATCCCTATGGCGATGGCCAGGCCTCGCAGCGCATCGTGCGTGCCCTGCTGGGACAGCCCTTCGACGAGTTTGCCGCCGGACACACGGGCGGCGCGGCCGTCCCGGGCATCGCGGCCGCCGTGACCAAGGGCATGGCGCCGGCCTGAACCACGCACGCACCCCCCCCGCATCACGTCCACGAAGCGCATTACGAATCGAGCACCGAAGTGAGAAAAGAGGCCCCCATGCAACCGACCATCCGCCAATCGCTTTCCCGCACCGGGGCCCGCTGGGCGCTGGGTTCGCTGCTGGGCCTGGGTGCCCTGTTCGCGCAGACGGCCTCGGCCTCGGCGCTGGGTGACGCCATACGCCAGCTGGGCGCCAGCGACGGGCTGCAGCGCAGCGTCACGCTCAAGGAGCTGGGTATCGTCGATCCCGTGGTGCTGGCCGGCACGGCCACCCAGGACTTCTACCTGCCCGTGCCGCGCGGCCTGCCGCTGGGCGATGCCAGCATTGCCTTCGACAGCCGCTACCTCAAGGGCGAGCCCGGCGTCTCGACCGTGGTGATCTCGCTCAACGGCACGCCCGCCGTGTCGCAGACCGTGCCCGACGGTGACGGCACGCTGCAGCGCACGCTGCCCGTCGCCCAGCAGGCCCGCGCCAGCGATTTCGTGCGGCTGGGCGTGAACTGGCGCAGCCGCAACGGCCAGGTGCGATGCGATGACAACCATTCCCTGGCCAACTCCCTGACCATCTCGCCGCAGACACGGCTGAGCTACCGCGTGGACCCACGCGATGTGCGCAGCATCGAAGATGTCTGGAACACCCTGCCCGTGCGCACCACCGTGCTGGTGGCCGGCCGGCAGCTGGAGCAGGCCTCGTTCGACAGTGCCTGGCGCATTGGCGCCAGCCTGCAGCGCAACAACAGGCGCATGACGGTGAACGCATTGCCCGCCGTGGGGGAGACGCTGGACCTGCGCGGCCTGGAGGTTCCCGCCGCCCTGGCCGGCGTGCCAGCCTTTGCCGCACTGCGCGGCGCCGAGCCCCAGCACAAGCTGGCCAGTGACGCCGAACTGGGCGCGCTGCTCATGCTGGGGGCCGCCCAGGTCAGCGGAGACATCGTGGTGGCCGACAAGGCACTGCAGCAGCGCCTGACCGCCGCCTTCGCGGCCCTGCAGGCCCAGTTGGCGGCCGACCCCGACGCGGGCCAGGCCCTGCAGCAATGGCGCGCCCGGCGCGCACCGCTGGCCAACGAGGCGCTGGCCTCGCAGCAGTTGCGCGCCCTGCCCATGGGCCGCCAGATGGTGCTGGCCGTGGCCGCCGACGCGGGTGCGCGCGTGGCCGGCCTGCAGGAGGCCGCCCTGCAGCGCCTGCTGGTCAGCGACAACGTGACCGTGGCCGCGGCCCAGCCCCCGCAGTGGGACGAGGCCAAGGGCATACGCCTGTCCAGCCTGGGCGGCAGTCCCGACAGCTTCGACGTGCTGTCGCGCGGCGACTGGACGATGAACTTCCCGCTGAGCGCCGTGGCCTCGCAGGGCCAGATGCCGGGCGAGATCACGCTGTACGTGGCCGCCGCCCCCGGCGCCTCGGCCACGCGCCCCGTGGCCACGCTGTTCTGGAACGGCATGCTGCTGTCGGCCCGCCAGCTGGAGGCCAACGGCCAGCCCGAACGCCTGCGCGCCCGTGTGCCCGGCTATGCACTGGGCATCAACAACACCTTGCGGGTGTCCGTGCAGCGCCAGCCCTACTCGGCCGACTGCAACGAGATTCCCCAGCCCTACCCCGCCAGCGTGCTGCCGGCCATCAGCTACGTGACGCCCGGCAAGGCCGAGGCCAACGGCAGCTTCATCGGCCTGCTGCCGCTGCTGGGCGCCAAGTCGCAGTTCCTGGTGCCCGCCAGCTATCTGTCGGCGGCACCGGCCGCGCTGGAGCGCATGGCCAACCTGGCGGCCGCCAGCGGCCTGTCGGCTTCGCAGGCCGAGCTGGTCGTGGCCCAGGCCGATGCAACGGCCAAGCCCTCCATGCCCTTTGTCGCCATGGAAGTGGCCGTGGACGGCGCCAAGCCCCTGGTGACGGTGACGGACCGGCAGCAGCTGCGCATCCGCGGCAAGTCGGCGGACTGGCTGGACATCAAGGGACTCAAGCAACTGTCCTCGGCCGAAGTGGTCACGGCAGGCGGCCAGCAGGGCGTGCTGTGGCATGCCATCGGCGAGTGGACGGGCGGCCTGGGCGAGCCCTTCCTGCTCAATCGCGGCAACATCGCCGTGATCGGTGGCGACGGCCCGCTGGCCTGGGTGGACAGCAGCAATCCCGAAACCGGCATTCCGTCGGGTCCGCGCGAAAGCGCCTTCCACGAATGGCGCAACTTCCTGTCCTGGAGCGTGCCGGGCATCGCCATCGCGCTGTTCGTGGTGCTGCTGCTGGTGGTGCTGGCCTGGGCGGTGGCGCGCAGCAAGCAGTCCAAGCACTGAGCCCGGCCCGGGCAACGATGACGACGGCATGAGGCGATCGCCATGATCTCTTCCCTCTACTGGCCCTACCTGGTGGCCGACTACTACCACGCGCTGGAGATCGTCAGCGCCGTGGTGGCCGTCGTCATCCTGCTGTCCAGCATCGACGACCTGTTCATCGACGCCTGGTACTGGGTGCGCGAGGCCTGGCGCGCGCTGACCGTCAAGCGCCGCTACCAGCCGCTCAAGGCACAGCAGTTGCAGGAGGTCGAGGAAAAGCCGCTGGCCATCATGGTGCCGGCCTGGCTGGAGTACGACGTGATCGCGCCCATGCTCGAGAGCATGGTGGGCACGCTGGACTACAAGAACTACATGATCTTCGTGGGCACCTACCGCAACGACGAGCGCACCAAGAACGAGGTCGAGCGCATGCGCCGGCGCTACCGCCAGCTGGTCCGCGTGGAGGTGCCCCATGACGGCCCCACCTGCAAGGCCGACTGCCTCAACTGGATCGTGCAGGCCATCTTCCAGCAGAACACGCTGCAGCCAGAGCCCTTTGCCGGCGTGATCCTGCACGACAGCGAGGACGTGCTGCACCCGCTGGAGCTCAAGTACTACAACTACCTGCTGCCGCGCATGGACTTCATCCAGCTGCCCGTGACCTCGCTGGAGCGCGAGTGGTACGAGCTGGTGGCCGGCACCTACATGGACGAATTCGCCGAATGGCACACCAAGGACCTGGTGGTGCGCGAGAGCATGTCGCACATGGTGCCCTCGGCCGGCGTGGGCACCTGCTTTTCGCGCAAGGCGATGGAGGAGCTGGCGGCCGAGACCCACAACCAGCCTTTCAACACCGACACGCTGACCGAGGACTACGACATCGGCGCGCGGCTGGCACGCCGGGGCATGAAGCAGATCTTCGGCAAGTTCCCCGTGGACTACGTGATACGGCGCAAGCCGCTGTTCGGCCTGGGCAAGGAAAAGGTGTCCACGCTGACCATGCCGCTGGGCATCCGCGAGTTCTTTCCCAACACCTTCAAGACCGCCTACCGGCAAAAGGCGCGCTGGACACTGGGCATCGGCCTGCAGGGCTGGAGCCAGGTCGGCTGGGCCGGGCCGCTGTCCACCAAGTACCTGCTGTTCCGGGACCGCAAGGGGCTGGTGACCTCCTTCGTGGCCATCCTGGCCTATCTGCTGCTGCTGAACTTCCTGCTCTTCCTGCTGGCCGATCACATGGGCTGGTGGACGGTGTACTACCCGTCCCTGTTCGCTCCCAACGGCTGGCTGGTGACGCTGATGAGCGTCAACGTCATCGCCCTGCTGCTGCGCGTGGTGCAGCGCGCATGGTTCGTCTCGCGCCTGTACGGCTGGGAGCACGCCATGCTGTCCATTCCGCGCATGGTGATCGGCAACTTCATCAATGCCATGGCAGCGGCGCGCGCCTGGAAGCTGTTCATCGTCCACCTGGTCACGGGCAAGCGCCTGGCCTGGGACAAGACCATGCACGACTTCCCGTCCACCGACCAGTTGAGCCACCAGCGCCAGCGCCTGGGCGAGCTGCTGCTGTCATGGCAGGCCATCGACGAAACCCGGCTGGCCACCGCGCTGGAGATACAGCAGCGCGAACGCCGTCCGCTGGGCGCCATCCTCATGGAGCAGGGCTGGCTCGACGAGGCCACGCTGCGCGAGGCCATCAGCTTCCAGCAGGGGGAGCCCACCGACCCCACGGTGCATCCCGACATTCCCGCACAAGGCATTCCAAGCACCCCAAGGGCCGGCATATGAAGCATCTCGCTCCCCTCGTTCGCCCTCTCACGCTGGCCGCGCTGCTGGGCGCCGGCTGGAACACGCCGCCGGCCTGGCCGCAGGCCGTGGCGGCCGTCAAGGCGGAGGCGCCGCTCAGGGGCCGCGCGTGGCAACTGGCCAACCAGGCCTATGCCCACTACCAGGCCGGCCGCTTTGCACGGGCCGCGACCGCCGCCGCATCGGCCGTACAGCTGCGCCCCGACCTGCTGCGCCTGCGCATGCTGCTGATCTACTCGCTGCAAAAGCAGGGCAAGAACGAGGAAGCGCTCAAGGCCATCGCCTCGGCCCGCGCCGCCGGGCTGGACGAGGCCACGCTGCAGCAGGCCGAAACCAATGTGCGGGCCGCAGCGGCAGGCGGGGCGGCGGGCGGGCCTGCGGGGGCCACGGCTTCCGAGGCCTACAACAAGGCCTTTCCCATCGCCACGCAGGCCTACACCGACTACAACGCCAAGAACTACGCGGACAGCGCGCGCAGGGCCGAGCAGGCCTTTCGCCTGGACCCCAGCCAGGGCCAGTGGGCGCTGCTGTGGATAGGCGCGCTGGAGGCGCAGGAGCAACTGGGCGCCGCCATCGAGGCCGCAGATGCCGCCCTGGCCCTGGACCCTCCCAACAAAAGCGACCTGGTGGCCAAGCGCCAGACCCTGCGCCGCAGCCAGGCCGTGCTGCCGGCGCAAAAGGCCTACCAGGCGCTGATCGCCAACAACCCGGCGCAGGCTGTGCCCTTTGCGCGCGAAGCAGTGGCGCTGGCGCCGGGAACGGCATCGCACCGCCTGCTGCTGATCACCTCGCTGCTGCTGGCCGAGCAATTGCCCGATGCGGAAAAAGCCGCAGACGAGGCGCTGGCGCAGGACAACGAAGACACAGCGGCGCTGGGCATGCGCGGCTACATCCGCCAGCGCCAGGGCAAGACCGCACAGGCCAACGAGGACTTCGATGCCGTGCTCAAGCAGGACTGGCTGGACGAAAAGCAGTCCGCCAACCTGCGCCTGATCGCGGCCGACGCGGCCCTGGCCGCTGGCGACGCGGCACGCGCCCGCGCGCTGCTGGCGCCCATGCCGGCACAGGATGAATCCGTGGCCCGCCGCCTCAAGCAAGCCGATGACCTGCGCCCCGGCCGCGACACGCCCATGGTGGCCGATACGCGCGGCGCCTCGCAGACCCTGGCCATGGCCGACTATCCGCCGCCCCTGCAGGACTGCCGCGACACGCCCTATGGCACGGTCTGCGAGCTGCAGCCTTCCGATGCCCAGGGCACGGGCGGCCCCAGCGCCCAGGCCTATGCGGCCTACGCGCGCCAGGACTACAAGGCCGCCATCGACCATGCGCGCACGGCCGTGGAGCAGGACCCTGACAACCCGCAACTGCAAAAGCTGCTGACCACCACGCTGGCCGCAGGCGACCGCGACCAGCAGGGCCAGGCCCTGCTGCGGCTGGACAAGTCCCTGTCCCTCACCCCCAACGACCCCCAGCTGCTGATGCAGCGCGGCTACCTGTACTCGCGCCAGGAAGAGCCGGCCAAGGCGCTGCAGGACTTTCGCGCGGCGCGCGCCACGGGCGAGGCGCCAGCGGGCGCCATGCTGGACGAAGGCTATGCGCTGGCCGGCACCGGCGACAACCGGGGCGCCGTGCGCACCTTCAAGGAAGCCATCGACCTGGACGACGCCGGCACCGCCAAGCTCACGCCCGGCCAGCGCGAGAACGCACGCAGCGCCGTCTCCGGCTACGCACGCGAGTGGGGCGCCATCGTCTCCATGGGCTACCGGGGTGCGCGGCCTGCGGGGCGTGCATTCTCGGACGGCATCCTCACCCAGGCCGGCGACGCCGTCTTCGGCACGGCCGAGGCCTACTGGCGCCCGTCCAACTTCCTGAACTCGTCCACCCGCATCTTCGATGTCTACGGGCGGCTGGGCAGCACCTTGCACGACGGCGGCGGCACCACGCTGGGCCAAAGCGCCATCGACCCCTGCACGGGCCTGCCCATCAATGTGCAGGCGGGCGACAACCGCGGCATCTCTGGCCTGCCCACCACCACGGGCTCGCTGGGCATGCGCTTCACGCCGTCCACCAAGTACGCGCTGACCTTCGGCATAGAGCGCCAGTTCAACATCGGCTCCGCCACGCGCTCGGGCTTCATCACGCCTGAATCGCCCCAGCTGCGCTGCCTGATGAGCGGGCGCGATCCGCTCAACCCCACGGGCCCGACACTGGGCAATCCCATCTCGGCCAAGTACAGCGCGGGCGCGGGTCAGGGCGGCTGGCTGGCCTATGTCACCCATGGTTTCTACGAGGGCACGGGCCGGCGCACGGACCGCTCCAGCTGGTTCACCATGGAAGGCTACAGCCAGGCCGGCTATGCCAACCAGAGCATGGCCTCGCGCTTCACGCTGACCGACCAGACCAACGGCGCCCTGGTGGGCGACGGCTCGGGCCGCTACAAGCGCGAGCAATGGTTCTTCTCCACCGAGGCCCGCATCGGGCGCAGCTTCCGGGCCGACGGCATCAACCAGGGCCTGGTGATCTTCCCGTTCGGCGTGGTCGCGGCCGACTGGATCAAGCAGAGGAACCGCGTCGAGGTGCGCTCCCTGCAGGCAGCCCCGGGCGCCACGCCCACCGCAGCCCAGTTGGCCGCCCAGCAGGGGCAGACGCTGGCACTGCAAGGCAATGGCAGCAGCTGGTCCGCCAGCGCCGGCGTGGGCGTCAGCCTGCGCCAATGGTTCCGCGAAAGCCACTACAGCACGGCCCAGTCCTATCTGGACTGGTCCATGCAGTACCGCTTCAACATCGGCGGCGGCCAGGCCGACCGCGCCAAGGGCCTTTTCATGACGCTGACGCTGTCCTATTGAAAGCCCTGCCCCGCCGCCGCCACCACCACACAGACAAGAGAAAAGGAGAAAGCTCCCATGGATTCGACCAAGCAAGCACCCCGCCCCGCCCTGCACGGACTGCGCTCGGGCATGGCGCGCGCCGCACGCGGACTGGCTGGCTGCGCCCTGGTGCTGGGCGCGCTGGCAGCGCAGGGGACGGCACAGGCCCAGGCACAGGACAGCTCCTCCATCGTTCTCAGGGGCAAGGATGGCTGGCTGTTTCCGGGCTGGGGCAGCCTGACCCAGGTGGACCGCGCCGGCATCACGGAATCCACGCGGCTGATCACCGAGGCGCGCAACCTGCTGGCCGCGCGCGGCGTGAAGCTGCAGGTGCTGCTGCTGCCCGACAAGGTGCGCTTCTATGCCGACAAGATGCCCGACGGCAAGGCCATGAGCGCCGATGTCCAGGGCCGCTACAAGCAGGTGCTGCAGGCGCTGCAGGCTGCCGGCATTCCCAGCTTTGACGACGAGGCCGTGCTGCGCACCGTGCGCGACAGCGGCAAGGACGTGTTCTACCGCACCGACCAGCACTGGACCCAGGCGGCAGCCGACGCCACGGCCGAGGCCACCGCCCGCATGGTCCAGGGCGAGGTGCCCCAGCTGGCCGGCAGCGCCGGCAGCGGCCTGGCCCTGGGCGACACCGTCACCGAGCGCCGCTATGGCGACCTGGCCGAGCTGTTTCTGACCGCCGAGGAGCGCAAGCAGATCGGCCGCGAGGTCTACACCGTGCGCCGCCAGGCTCCGGCCAAGGGCCTGCTCGACGATGAGCCCGCCCCCGTCCATGTCACCGGCCACAGCATGGTCCAGCCCTACTTCGGCTTTCCGCAAAAGCTCTCCAACCTGCTGGACCGCCCGGTCTCGCTGAACTGGAAGCCCGGCAACGTGGGCCAGTGGACCATGCTGCTGGAGTACCTGGAGTCGCCGGCCTTCAAGTCCCACAAGCCCCAGGTGCTGGTGTGGCAGATGTTCGAGCCCACCTACAGCTACGGCCCCAACGCGGCCGGCCAGTGGGACAACGCCTCGCTCATGCCCAACGCCACCTGGCTGGAGCGGCTGCGGGCCGCGCTCAAGGGCTGACACCGTGGACCCCACCGCGCAAGAACTGCAAACCGACAAAGGACACCGGCGCAACGCCTGGATCTGGGGCGCCCTGCTGCTGTCGGGCCTGGCCTGGGGCGGCTGGACGCTGGCCAGCGGGGGACCGAAGGCCGGCGAGCTGCAACTGGCCGCCTGGCTGGATGGCCGCGCGGGCGCGGCGCTGAACAAGGGCCTGCGCCTGCCTGCGCAGTCCTCGCTGGAAACCGGCCAGGCCGCGCTGCGCTACCGCCTGCTGGGCGACACGGGAGCTCAGGTGGCCCTGGGCTGCCCGCAATGGATGTTCTACCGCGACGGCCTGCGGCCCCAGCCCGGCACGGGCGCCGCGCCCTTCGAGGCGCGCCAGCGCCTGCTGCGCCACTGGACCCGGCAGTTGCATGACAAAGGCATTGCCACCCTGGTGGTGGCCGTGCCCGACAAGTCGCGCATCGAGGCCGCCCATCTGTGCGGCCTGCCCGTGGCACCCGTGATGCTCCAGCGCCTGGACCTGTGGCAGCAGCGCCTGCAGGCCGACGGCATTGCCTTCGCCGATCTGCGCCCCGCCCTGCGCCCTGCCCTGCAGACACAGGAGCAGGCGCAACCCGTTTTCTTTCGCACCGACGTGCACATGAATGCCGAGGGCGCGCGCGCCGCCGCCCTGGCCGTGGCCCAGGCCGCGCTGCCGCTGCTGGGCGGGCAGCGCGGCGCCCAGGCCTTCGAGGAATCCGCGCCCGGGCCGCTGCAGCCGCTGCCCGGCGACCTGCTGGCCCTGGCCGGCCTGGCCGATGCCCCGGCCGGCTGGCGCCCACGGCGCGACCAGGTGCGCCCGCAGACCATTGCCCCCGTGCGCGGCGGCGGCCTGCTGGACGAGACGCCGCCCGTGCAGGTGCTGCTGGCCGGCAGCTCCAACGGGCTGCGCAGCAATTTCGCGCCGCAGCTCGGCCGCGCGCTGGGCCAGGAAGTCTGGAACCTCAGCATGGACGGCGGCCAGTTCAGCGGCGCCATGGTGGCCGCGCTCAAGCGCCGCGCCTCCTGGCCGGCCAGCCTGCGGCTGGTGATCTGGGAGTTCTCGGAAAACACCTTGTCCCTGCCCCTGACGGACGATGAAAAAGCGGCGCTCAAGGAGATGGACGCCGCCTCCCCGCCTGCGTGACCCCGCCCGCTACATGCTGTTCAATTCCTATCTTTTCCTGCTGCTGTTCCTGCCCATCGCGCTGGCGGGCCACTACCTGGCCGGGGCCATCAGCCTGCGGCTGGCCGCGTTCTGGCTGTGCCTGACGTCCTTTGTCTTCTACGGCTGGTGGAACCCGCAGTTCGTCGCCCTGCTGGCGCTGTCCATCGCCTTCAACTACGTGGTGAGCCTGCTGATCCTGCGCTTTGCGGGCCGCGCGCGGCTGCAGGGGCTGGTCACCGCCCTGGGCGTGGGCGCCGACCTTGCGGCACTGTTCCACTACAAGTACTTCGCCACGCTGTTCAACTTCCTGGGCGAATGGGGGCTGACGCAGGGCGGCATGCACGAGCTCATCCTGCCCCTGGGCATCTCGTTCTTCACCTTCACCCAGATCGGCTACCTGCTGGACTGCCGCTCGGGCATCGTCAAGGAACGCAGCCTGCTCAGCTACGTGCTGTTCGTGACCTTCTTCCCGCACCTGATCGCGGGGCCCATCCTGCACCACAAGGAAATGATGCCGCAGTTCGCGCAGCCGGATAACTACCGGTTCCGCGCGGACAACCTGTCCATCGGCGGCACGCTGTTCGTGATCGGCCTGGCCAAGAAGGTGCTGCTGGCCGACGAGATCGCGCCCTATGCAGACGCGGGATTCGCCGCGCCCGGCGAGCTGCAGTTCTGGGCCGCCTGGGGCGCCAGCCTCAGCTACGCGCTGCAGCTGTACTTCGACTTCTCGGGCTATTCGGACATGGCGCTGGGCCTGGCGCGCATGTTCGGCATCCGTTTCCCGCTGAACTTCAACTCGCCCTACAAGGCCGGCAGCATCATCGACTTCTGGGCACGCTGGCACATGACGCTGACGCGCTACCTCACCGCCTACCTGTACTACCCCGTGGCCATGGCCATCTCGCGCGCACGCGAAAAGCGCGGCCTGTCCGTGGGCTCCAGCGCCGCGCGCACGCCCGGCGGCTTTGCGGCCACCATCGTCGTGCCCACGCTGTTCACCATGGGGTTGGCGGGCATCTGGCACGGAGCGGGCCTGCAGTACGTGATCTTCGGCCTGCTGCATGCCTTCTACCTGTCGGTCAACCATGCCTGGCGCATCTTCGTGGTCAGCCGCAAGCCGGCCGCCGCACGCAAGTCGGGCCGGGGCGTGCAGGCGCTGTGCGTTGTCATCACCTTCATTGCCGTGCTCATCGCCCAGACCTTCTTCCGCGCCCACGGCGTGGGCGACGCCATGCTGCTGCTCAAGGGCATGGCCGGCCTGCGCGGCGTGGAGGCGCTGGAATCGCTGTCGCACCTGCAGGGCCTGGCCGTGGGCGACGCGCTGCGGCTGGCCATAGGCCACCACATGCAGCTGGCCCTGGTCCTGCTGCTGCTGGCCATTGCCTGGTTCACGCCCAATGCCCACCAGATCCTGGGCCGCTTCTCGCCCGCCATGTTCAAGGTGCAGGAAGCGCCCCGCGCCTGGATGCGCTGGCGCCCCAGCGCGGGCTGGACGGCCGTGACCCTGGTCCTGCTCTTCCTGTGCCTGGTCAACCTGCACAAGGAAACCCGCTTCCTGTATTTCCAGTTCTGAAACACCTGTTGGAGAGAAACCATGTCCCTGAATGACATCGAAACCAAGATTGCCCAGATCATCGGCGCCATCATCCTGACCTCGGTCGAGCCCGATACGCTGCTGCTCGAATCGGGCCTGGTGGACTCGCTGTCCGCCGTGGACGTGGCACTGGCCATCGAAAAGGAATTCGGCGTCAAGATACCGCCATCGGAGATCGACCTGCACCTGGAATCCGTGCACACGCTGGCGCAGTACGTGGCCGAGCAGCGCAAGGCCTGATGCAGCGCCTGCACGCCGCCGCCCTGTCCCTTTGTCCCTGCGCAACAAGGAGCCCGCATGCGATTCAGTTTTGACCGCTTCGACTTCACCGAGCCCGGCGCCGACACCGCGCGGCCCGCCGTGATCGATGCCGCCGGCACGCTGGACTGGCAGCAACTGGCCCAGGCCGTGGCGCAATGGGAGCAGCAGGCGCTGGCGCGCGGCGCGCGGCGCGACGAGCCGCTGCTGATCACGGGGCACAAGGAGACCGCGTTCCTCGTGGCCATCCTCGGCTGCCTGCGCCTGGGCGTGCCCTTCGTGCCGGTGGACGTGATCAACCCGCCCGAGCGCATGGCGCGCATCGCCACGCTGGTGCAGGCCGGCCTGCACTACGACGCGCAGGCCCGCAGCTTCCTGGACACCGGCATCGCCGCGCAGCCGCTGCAGGAAAAATCGCTGGCCTACATCATGTTCACCTCGGGCAGCACGGGCGATCCCAAGGGCGTGCAGATCGGGCGCGAGAGCCTGGGCCTGTTCGCCGGCTGGATACGCGACTGCCTGGCCCTGGGCGAGGCGCCGGTCTTCATGGACCAGATGCTGTTCAGCTTCGACTTTTCGCTGTTCAACTGGATGGGCGCCCTGGTCACGGGCGGCGCCTGCGTGCTGTGCGCGCGCGAGACCATTGCCGACCGCCAGGCCTTTGCCGCCTACCTGGCGGGCACCCATGTGAATGTCTGGGCGTCCACGCCCTCCTTCGTGCGCCAGCAGCTGCTGGATGCCGACTTCGACCAGCAGCACCTGCCCGACCTGCGCGTCTTCGTCTTCGGCGCCGAATCGCTCACGCCCACCGTGGCCGAGGCGCTGTGGAGCCGCTTTCCCCAGGCGCGCATCATCAACTCCTACGGCCCCACCGAGGCCACCTGCTCCACCACCTGGGTGGAGATCGACCCCGCGCTGCGCCAGCGCGCGCCGCTGCCCTTTCCCATCGGCCGGGCCAAGCCCTATGCCGATGTGTTCCTGGACGAAGGCGAGATCTGCGTGGCCGGCGACCACGTGATGCGCGGCTACCTGAACCGCCCCGACCTGCACGCCACACGCATGTTCATGCGCAACGGCAAGCGCGGCTACCGCACGGGCGACCTGGGCGAGATCGACGGCGACGGCCTGGTCACCTTCCACGGCCGGCGCGACGACCAGATCAAGATGCACGGCTACCGCATCGAGCTGGCCGAGGTCGATGCCGTGCTGGCCACCCTGCCCGGCGTGCGCGCAGGCGCGGCGGTGGCGCTGAAGCGGCCCGATGGCTTCATCGTGCGCATGATCGGCTTCGTGGACCTGGACCGCAGCGGCCCGCCCGGCATGCAGCCCCTGCCCGAAGACCTGGCCGGGTGGCGCGAACTGCTGGCCCAGCGCGTGCCGCCCTACATGATTCCGTCGGAACTGCTGGCCTGCCACGGCTTCCCGCTGACGCAGACTGACAAGGCCGACCGCAAGCAACTGGAGCGCATGTACCTTGATGCACGCATGCGCCCCGCCAAGGAAACCAAGGACCCGCAGGCATGACCTCCGTTTTTTCCCCCGTGATGCGTACCGTCGCGCTCGCCCTGGCCGGCCTGGCCGGGCTCTCCTGCCTGCCCGCCGCGCATGCCGAAGGCACGCTGGCCCAGCTCTATGCGGCGCGCCCGCCCGCAGGCTCGTCCTTCGTGCGCGTGGTCCACCCCGACGCGGGCAGCCTGCGCGTGAAGATCGGCGACGGCCCCGAGCAGACGCTGTCCGGCAGCAAGCCGGCCAGCAGCTACGCCATCGTCAAGGGCGACACGCCCTTCGCCATTCAGCTGGACGGCAAGAGTGCCGGCAGCATGAAGGTGGCGCCGGGCAGCTTCACCACCCTGCTGCCACAGCGCCAGGGCAAGAACGCGGCCGCGCGCTTCACGTCCATCGACGACTCCGGCGGCAGCCAGGACGCGCTCAAGGCCGAGCTGCGCTTCTACAACCTGATCGACGATTGCACCGTAGGCGGGCTCAAGATCGCCGGGACGGGCACGCCGCTGTTCACGGGCGTGGCGCCCGCCAGGTCGGCCAGCCGCTCCATCAACCCGGTCAGTGCCCAGCTCGCCGCCACCTGCGCCACTGCGGCCAGCGCGCCGCTGGCGCTGCCCCAGCTGCAGCCGGGCGACCACTACAGCCTGTTCATGACAGGTACGGCCGCAGCCCCCGTGCTGCGCGGCCAGGCCAGCGCCACCGACACCTATCGTCCCTGACCCAGCCCAAGGAGACCGACACAGACATGCGCACCCGCTCCGTATTGCGTGAAGACCACCTGCTGTTCAAGGAACAGGTGGACCGATTCGTGGCCACCGAGATCCTGCCCCACATCAATGACTGGGAGGCCGAGGGCATCACGCCGCGCGCCCTGTGGCGCAAGGCCGGCGACAGCGGCCTGCTGAACTGCGACCTGCCTCCGCCCTACGGCCAGGGCGGCGACTTCGGCCACGCGGCCGTGGTCATCGAGGCGCTGGCGCGCGCCAACTGCCTGGGCATCGGCTTTTCCATCCATTCCGACATGGTGGCCCCCTATCTCTGGAACTTCGGCACGCAGGTGCAGAAGGACCGCTGGCTGCCGCGCATGGCCACGGGCGAGCTGATCGGCGCCATCGCCCTGACCGAGCCCGGCGCGGGCAGCGACCTCAAGGCCGTGCGCACGCGCGCCCGCCGCAAGAGCGAGAGTGAGGGCGGCGGCTACGTGCTCAACGGACAGAAAACCTTCATCACCAACGGCGTCAACGCCGGCCTGATGGTGGTGCTGGCCAGCACCGAGCCCGACCTGGGCGCGCGCGGCCTGTCGCTGTTCGTGGTGGAAGAAGGCATGAAGGGTCTGGGCAAGGGACCGGCACTGCGCAAGATAGGCCAGCACAGCCAGGACACCTGCGAGCTGTTCTTCGACGAACTGCACCTGCCGGCCGACCACCTGCTGGGCCGCGAGAACGCCGCCTTCGAGCATGTGACGCAGGAGCTGGCGCAGGAGCGGCTGGCGATCGCGCTGCGCGCGGCAGCCTCCACCGAAGGCATGCTGGACGAGGCCGCCGAGTTCGTGCGCAACCGCAAGGTCTTCGGGCGCCGCGTGCTCGACTACCAGAACACCCGCTTCAAGTTCGCCGACGCGCTGGCCAAGACCACCATGCTGCGCGTCTTCCTGGACGACTGCCTGGCCCAGCACATGGAAGGCTCACTGGACTCCGTCACCGCCGCCATGGCCAAGCTCAACGCCACCGAGCTGCAGGGCCAGGTGCTGGACGAACTGCTGCAACTGCACGGCGGCTACGGCTACATGGCCGAATACGGCATTGGCCGCGCCTGGGCCGATGCACGGGCGCTGCGGATCTTCGGGGGCAGCAGCGAAATCCTCAGAGAGATCATCGGCAAGCGCTTCTGACCCGGCAGCCACCGCGCTCAGCGGGCGGCGGCCTTCCACTCGCGCAGCAGTTGCCGGGCCTCCGGCGTGTCGTTCAGCACCCAGGGGTCGATGGCGAAGGCGACGACGCGCTGGGCGCCGTAGTCGCGGGCCACGTCCCACTGGCGGCGCACGCGCTCGAAGCTGGCCGTGCGCGCCTGGAAGTCCGAGCCATCGGGCCGCGTGGGCGGCAGTTGCTCGAACAGTTCCACGATGAGGTCGAACGGCGCCCTGCGCTCCAGCAGCATCTGCTGCAGCGGTGCCAACGCCTCGTAGTTGCGCAGTCCCGCCACACCCACGCCGTCCTGCACCATGGGGCGCAGGGACACGCGGTCCAGCAGGATGCTCCACAGCGTGGGCAGGCTGCCCAGCGTCTGCAGCTGGCTGAAATAGGTGGAGATGCCGGGCACCTGGCCGGACGTGGCCGCTGCCGCCTGCGCCAGTGGCTGCAGTGCGCTCACCAGCAGCTCGACGCGCTCGGGCGCGGCCCAGTGGTATTGCTCCAGCTCGTAGGGGATGTACCAGCCGCGAAACGCCGCATGGCGCGGCCAGGTGCTGGCGTACATATGGCTGGCGCCCTGCTCGGCAATATGCGCCAGGTAGGGCGCAGGGCCTGCGACGTTGGAAAGGCTGATCTGCTTCCACCAGCGCTCGTCATAGGGCAGGCCCAGGTGCACGCCCATGCCCAGTTCGGTGCAGATGTCCAGCAGGTCGGCGATCTGCGCGTCGGCCAGCATCCAGCTGTCCGCCTCGGTATCGCCTTGCAGGCCGCTCCATTGCACGAACAGCTCCCGGCAGCCCAGCGCCTGGGTGGCGGCCAGGCGCTGGCGCCATTGATCGCGCGGCATCTCCAGATGGCTGCGCCACGGCTGCAGAAAACTGCCCGACACGGGCGCCGAGGCCGCGCAACCGACCAGCGAGGCACAGGCGGCGGCCGCGCCGGCGCCGAGGAATTCGCGTCTGGACAAATGCATGGTGGGAACGGCCGCAAGGCTGCGTGAAGCGAAGCACCAAGAATACAGCCAAGCGGCGCGGCAGCCGCCCCGCAAGAGCCGGCCCACCCGGACTTGACCCGGCCGGGCCGAGGGTTGATGCGCGGCGAAAGCGGCTTCAGAACGAGTGCACGATGCCCGTGTAGACGCCCTGCTGGCCCGAACCAGGCAGCGGCTTGCCGCTGTTGGCCTCCACCGAGAACGAGGCTGTGCCCCCGTTGGAGAGGGTGCCGACCGTGCCATACAGCATGGTGCGCCGGGAAAGATGGTAGTTGGCCCCCAGGCTCACCAGGCTGGCGCCGCCGCCACTGCGGTTGGCGCGGTAGGCCCCGCCCACCAGCACCAGGGCCGGCGTGGCCTGGTAGTTGGCGCCCATCCAGTAGGTCTGCTGCCTGCGGGCGCCTGCCGGGTTGTCGGCGTCGGCCACCGTCAGCGCACCTGACCGGATCTGGCTGTAGCCCGTGAACAGCTTGAGGCCGCCCACGCGGTAGGTTGCGCCCACCGTATACAGGCGCGATGCCGTGTAGAGCGAACTGAACGCGCCGTTGCCGTCACGGATTTCCTCGTAGAAGGCCTTGAGCACCAGCGGCCCCTGCTCATAGCCCACGCTGGCGGCGGCCTGGCGCCCGGCCCGGGAACGGCGCGCCTCTCCGTTCAGCCCCAGCTGGGTGCGAAACGAGAGCCCACCCCAGGCCGGCGACTGATAGCTGATGGCATTGGGGCGCGAACCCCAGGTCCGGTTGCCCTGCAGCGTGCCCGCGCCCATGGCCTGCAGGCCCATGGGGTCCAGCGCCCAGACCTCGCCGTCCGGAATGCCCATGGCCCGGCCCAGCAGCAGCGTGCCGTACGTCTGGCTTCGCAGGCCGACCACCGCATAGCGGCTGAAGAAGCTGTCGCCCACCATGCCATCGTCGGCGGAGAACTGGCTTTCGAGATGGAAGACGGCGCTCAGGCCGCCACCCAGGTCCTCGGCCCCGCGCAGCCCCCACCAGGTCGCGCCCCATTGCCCGGCGTGCCGGAGTTGATCGGAAGACCGGCCCGGCCCTTCGGCAATGCGGTTCATATAGTCGACACCGCTGACGATGCGCCCATACAGCGTGACGCTGCCTTGCGCCGTGGCCAGACTGGCTGCGCCGGCCAGCGCCGCAGCGCACAGGCAAGGCACGGTGGCCCGGGCCGCAGGGCCCCGCAGGGCGTGGTGGATTGCAGATGTCATGACGGTGTCCTCCCTTGGTTTTCATGCCTCGATGCCGGATGGCCTCAGGCGCCCAGCCGGTCCACGAGCGCGCGCAGCGTCTCGTAGCCCTTTTTCGCGTATGTGTAGCCGGGCGCGATGGCCGGGTCCTGCTCGGCCTCGACCACAAGCCAGCCCTGGTAGCCGGCATCCTTGAGCGTGCGCAGCACCGCCTCGAAGTCGAGCGCGCCGTCGCCCGGCACCGTGAAGATGCCGTTGACCACGCCCTGCAGAAAGCTCCAGTCGCCCTGGCGTGCCTGGGCAATCACCTGGGGACGCACATCCTTGCAATGCACATGCGCCACGCGCGCCACATGTTTTTTCAGCAGCGCCGCCGGATCGGCCGCCCCGCCGTAGTAGGCATGGCCGGTATCGAACAGCAGGAAGACCTTGCGCGGATCGGTCAGCGCCATCAGGCGGTCCACATCCTGCGGGGATTCCACATGGGCGCCCATGTGGTGGTGATAGGCCAGCCGGATGCCGTAGCACTCCAGCAGGTGCGCGCCAAAGGCATCCAGCCGCCACGCATAGCGCTGCCAGGCCGCATCGTCGGCAAAGCGCGGGCGCCGGGACACAGGCGTGCCGATCTGCCCCTGGACCGTGCCCGCGCATTCGCCATAGACCACCACGTCGACGCCGTTGTGGCGCAGCCTGTCCATGTGGGGCTTGCAGCGCTCGGCCTCGGCGGCAATCGCCTGTGCATCGCTGCCCGCATCGGCCTGCGCCAGAAAGCCCGAGTACCAGCCGGAGACGCAGGCCAGCCCGTACGCGTCAAGCCTGGCCTTGAGCGCGGGGCCGGTTTTCGGAAACTTGTTGCCCAGCTCGAAGCCCGCGTAGCCGATCTCGGCGCCCTCCTTCAGTGCCGTGTCCAGCGGCGTATCGCCCCCCAGCGAAGGGAGGTCGTCGTTCATCCAGGACAGGGGATTGATACCGATGCGTACGTTCCAGGTCATGCGAGTCCTCCTTGGGGCAGATGGGCAGATGGGCAGAAGTCGGACGGGGCGACGGTGGCGCGGCATCAGCGCCGCTGGCCTGCCTTGTGGTGCAGGTACTCGCGCCGCGCGCCCTGGACCTCGGGACGGCCCGAGACTTCGGGCACGGCAACCTCCCACCAGGCGCCGCCGTCGGCCGTGGTGCGGTGGTGGGTGGTGTCTATCACCAGCACCTGGCTGCGGCGGGACGCCCGCGCACGCAGCATTTCGCGGCGCAGTTCCTGCACGCCGCCCACGTGGACGGCCTCGGCCCCCATGGCGGCGGCGTGGCGGGCGAAATCGATGGACGAGCGCTCGCCCCCTTCGGGCACGCAGTCATCGAGCATGTTGTTGAAGCTGGCGCCGCCGCAGCGCACCTGCAGCCGCTCTATGCAGCCGTAGCCACGGTTGTCCAGCACCACGACGATGATCTTTCGGCCCAGCAGCACCGAGGTGGCCAGCTCGGCGTTGAGCATCATGTAGGAGCCATCGCCCACGAGCACGATGACCTCGCGCTCGGGCCGCGCCAGCTTCACGCCCAGGCCGCCCGCGATCTCGTAGCCCATGCAGGAATAGGCATAGTCCACGTGGTAATTGCCCGGCAGGCCGCTGCGCCACAGCTTGTGCAACTCGGCCGGCAGCGTGCCGGCCGCGCAGACCACGATGTCGCTGCAGGCGCTGTCCAGCCCGGCGTCGGCGGCCGATTCGCGCACGGCGCCTATCACCTCGGCGTCATAGGGCAGCTCGCCCTTGGGCACGTGCAAAGTCAGCGCCGCCACGCGCTCTGCCCAGGCTGCGGCCCGGGCGCGGCTGTCGGCCGTCCACTGCGGATCGGCGCGCCAGCCGGCCAATCCCGCGCCAAGCTGGGCCAGGCCGACACGCGCATCGGCCACCAGCGGCTGGCCGCGTTTCCTGGCGGCATCCAGGGGCTGCACGTTCAGGCCCAGCACCCTGGCATGGCCGTACAGCGCATGCGAGCCGCTGGTGAAATCCTGCTGCCGCGTGCCGACGGCCAGCAGCACATCGCACTGCCGGGCCGCGTGATTGGCGGCGGGCGAGCCCGTGACGCCCATGGCGCCCAGGTTGAGCGGATGGTCCCAGGCCAGGCTGCCCTTGCCGGCCTGCGACTCGGCCACCGGCACGCCATGCGTTTCGGCAAACACGCGCAAGGCCTCCCAGGCCTGGCTGTACAGCACGCCGCCGCCGGCCACGATCAACGGTCTCTTCGCGGCAGCCAGCAGGGCGACGGCCTGCTCCAGCTCGGCAGCATCGGCCGGCTGGCGGCGCAGGCGGATCAGCGGCGGGTGGAAGAAATCCATGGGCCAGTCGAAGGCCTGGGTCTGCACATCCTGCGGCAGCGCAAGGCAGACGGGGCCGCACTGGGCCGGGTCGGTCATGACCTGGATGGCACGCGGCAAGGCCACCAGCAATTGCTCGGGCTGCATGATGCGGTCGAAGTAGCGCGTGACCGGGCGCAAACAGTCATTGGCGCTCAGATCGCCCTGCTCGAAGCTCTCCACCTGCTGCAGAACGGGATCGGGCAGGCGCGAGGCAAAGATGTCCCCGGGCAGCAGCAACAGCGGCAGCCGCGCCACATGCGCCAACGCGGCCGGGGTCACCAGGTTGGTGGCGCCGGGCCCGATGCTCGAGGTCACGGCCATCATGCGCTGGCGAAAGTGCGCCTTGGCAAAGGCCACGGCCGCATGGGCCATGCCCTGCTCGCTGTGTGCGCGCAGCGTGGGCAGCCGCTGCCGTTCGGCATGCAGGGCCTCGCCCAGCCCGGCCACGTTGCCATGTCCGAAGATGGCGAACACCCCCCCGCAATAGGGCTGGACGGCCGTGCCGCCATCGGGCTGCATGACCTCGGCCTGCAGGGCGGCCAGGTAGCGGACCAGCGCCTGGCTGACGGTCAATCTCACGGTGCCGGTCACGGTGCCTGTCATCTCTTGTCTTGCCTTTCCATGGCCATTGCTCAGGGGCTGTCCGCAGGCAGTGCTTGGCCAGCGTCCAGAACATGGAAAAAGATTAAAACTATTAGAAATTTTTTTCCTTAGGTGTATTCACTTAGAAATTAATTTCCAAAAATTAAAGGGACAGAACTACATTTCTCCTCAGGGTCCGGGGCAATCCGGTGTTTGGCGAGTCAAGGCGGGATGTGAACGCGCCCCGCTGCCGCTCAAGGACAAGGAGACGAGGGATGAGGAAAAACCACCTGCTGGCGGCCATTGCCGCCGCCTTTCTGGCAGCACTGCCCGTGCATTCCCAGGCTCAGACGCAGAAGCAGACCCAGGCGCTGACACAGGCGCAAGCCCACGCGCAGCCCCTCAGGATCGGCGTGGCGATGGCGCTCTTCGACGACACCGGCCTGACCATCCTGCGCAACGGCATCGTGGACGCGGCCAAAAAACATGGGGCCGAGCTGCAGATCGAGGACGCCAGCAACGATGTGGGCAAGCAGCTGAGCCAGATCCAGAACATGATTGCCCAGCGGGCCGACGCCATCATCGTCAACCCGGTGGACACCGACGCCACGCCCAGAATCACCCGCATGGTGAGCGACGCCGGGATCGCGCTGGTCTACGTGAACCGCCAGCCCGTCGATTTCGACAAGCTGCCCGCAGGCACCGCCGTGGTGGCCTCCGACGAAAAACTCTCGGGCACGCTGCAGGCCCGCCAGGTCTGCAAGCTGCTGGAGGGCCGCGGCAACATCCTGGTGCTGATGGGGGAGCTCTCCAACGAATCGGCGCGCACCCGCACCCGCGACATCGAGGAAGTGGCGGCCACGCCCGAATGCGCGGACATGAAGATCCTCGACAAGCGCGAGGGCAAGTGGAGCCGCACGCAGGGCCAGGACATCACCATGAACTGGCTGAGCTCGGGCATGAAGTTCGACGCCATCCTCGCCAACAACGACGAGATGGCGATTGGCGCCATCAACGCGCTGAAGGCGGCCCGCAAGTGGAGGCCCGACACCATCGTGGCCGGCATAGACGCCACGCCCGACGGGCTGTCGTCCATGAAGAACGGCGACCTCAAGGTCTCCGTCTTCCAGAACCTGGCCGGACAGGGCGCCAAGGCGGTCGATGCCGCCCTGCGCCTGGCCGGCAAACAGCCCGTGGAGCGCTTCGTGAACGTGCCCTTCGAGCTGGTGACGCCCGAGAACATGGGCCAGTACGCCAGGCCCTGAGCCATGTCCGCATCCCCTGTGCACGGGCCGGACCGCGGCCCACCCGCGCCAGCCGCACCGCGCGCGCAACACGCGCCCCATGCCTGCAGCGATCTGCTGGAGGTGCGTGGGGTGGGCAAGTCGTTTCCGGGCGTCGTGGCGCTGGCCGATGTGCAGCTGCGCCTGCGCAGCGGCAGCGTGCATGCGCTGATGGGCGAGAACGGCGCCGGCAAATCCACCCTGATGAAGATCATTGCCGGCGTGCATGCGCCCGACACCGGCGAGATCCGCCTCAGGGGCCGGCCCGTCACGCTGCGCAGCCCGCTGGATGCGCTCAGGCAAGGCATTGCGATGATCCACCAGGAGCTGAACCTCATGCCCAGCATGACGGTGGCCGAGAACATCTGGATAGGCCGCGAACCCGTCAACCGCTTGGGCCTGGTCGACCACCGCCAGCTGCGCCAGCGCACCCAGGCCCTGTTCGAGCGGCTGGCCATCGACATGGACCCCGACTCCGAGGTGCGCACGCTGAGCGTGGCCAGCCGCCAGATGGTGGAGATCGCCAAGGCCGTGTCCTTCGACTCCGAGGTGCTGATCATGGACGAGCCCACCTCCGCGCTCACCGACCGGGAGGTGGAGCACCTGTTTCGCATCATCGGCCACCTGCGCGGCCAGGGCAAAGGCATCGTCTACATCACGCACAAGATGAACGAGCTGTTCGAGATCGCCGACGAGTTCTCGGTGTTCCGCGACGGCAGGTACATAGGCACGCATGCATCGGCCGATGTCACGCGCGACGACATCATCCGCATGATGGTCGGGCGCGAGATCACCCGGATGTTCCCCAAGCAGGACGTGGCCCTGGGCGATGTGGTGCTGTCGGTGGACGGGCTGGGCGTCGAGGGCGTGTTCCATGGCCTGCGCTTCGAGCTGCGCGCCGGGGAGATCCTGGGCGTGGCCGGCCTGGTGGGATCCGGGCGCTCCAATCTTGCCGAGGCGCTGTTCGGCGTCGTGCCCGCCACCTGCGGCGAGATCCGCATCGGCGGCGAGCCGGTGCGCATCACCTCGCCTGCCCAGGCCATGCGGCTGGGCATGGCCTTTCTCACCGAGGACCGCAAGGACACGGGCTGCTTCATGGGCCTGGACCTGCTGGCCAACATGGAGGTGGCGCTGCTGCACGAGCGCCATGTGCGCTGGGGTCTGGTCGCGCATGCCGCCGTGGCGCGCGAATGCGAGGACATGGCCCGCACGCTGCAGGTCCGGTCCCCCGGGCTGCACGAGGACATCCGCAACCTGTCGGGCGGCAACCAGCAAAAGGTGCTGATCGGCCGCTGGCTGCTGACGCGCCCGCGCATCCTCATCCTGGACGAGCCGACGCGCGGCATCGACGTGGGCGCCAAGGCCGAGATCCATCGCCTCGTGGGCGCGCTCGCGGCCCAGGGAACTGCCGTGCTGATGGTCTCCTCGGAAATGCCCGAGGTGCTGGGCATGAGCGACCGCATCCTGGTCATGCATGAGGGGCGCATGACCGGCATCGTCGAGCGCAGGGACGCCGACCAGGTGCGGATCATGGAACTGGCCTCCCGCTGAGCCCCGATACGCAACGGAGACACGCAAGATGAGCAATTCCCAGACGGTTTCGCAAGCCCAAACGCAAACGCAAACCCAAGCGCAGGCCCGGCCCGCCCGAAAGCAGCGCGCCCGGTGGCCGCCGGAGCTCAGCATCTTCCTCGTGCTGCTGGGCATCGCCCTGTTCTTCGAGGCGGCAGGCTGGCTCACCGTGGGCCAGAGCTTTCTGCTCAACGCCGAGCGGCTGCAGATCATCGTGCTGCAAATGGCGGTGGTCGGCATCATCGCCGTGGGCGTCAACCTGGTCATCATCACCAGCGGCATCGACCTGTCCTCAGGCTCCGTGGTGGCCGCCGCCGCCGTGGTGTCGGCCAGCCTGGCGCAGGTATCGGACTTTCCGCGCGCGGTGTTCCCCCAACTCACCGATCTGCCCGTGGTCTGGCCCGTGCTGGCCGGCATGTGCGTGGGCCTGATGGTCGGGCTGAACAATGGCTCGCTGATCGCCTTCACCGGCATCCCGCCCTTCATCGCCACGCTGGGCACCATGGTTGCGGCACGCGGCTTTGCCAAGTGGTTCACCAACGGCACGCCCGTCTCCATGCTGACGGACGAGTTCGCCGCGCTGGGCTCCGGCGCCCATCCGGTGCTCATCTTCCTGGTGCTTGCCGCCGTCTTCCACACCGTGCTGCGCCATACGCGCTTTGGCAAGTTCACCTACGCCATCGGCGCCAACCGCCAGGCTGCCGTGGTCTCGGGCATCAACGTGCGCCGGCATCTGGTCTGGGTCTACATGATTGCCGGCGTGCTCAGCGGCATCGCCGGCACGGTGACGGCGGCGCGGGCCATCTCCGGTCAGTCCGGCATGGGCGTCATGTACGAGCTCGATGCGATCGCCGCCGTCGTGATCGGCGGCACCTCGCTGGCGGGCGGCGTGGGCCGCATCACCGGCACGGTGATCGGCGTGCTGATCCTGGGCGTCATGACCTCGGGCTTCACCTTCATCCGCATCGACGCCTACTACCAGGAGATGGTCAAGGGCGCCATCATCGTCGCGGCCGTGGTCGCAGACCAGTACCGCAACAAGAAGGCGCGGCGCTGACGGCGCGCCCTGCAGGGAGGCATCATGAAAATCGCCCTCGATCCCTACCTGGCGGGCGAAGACCTGTTCTTTCCCGAGCAGACCGGGCTGGTGCATGTCTCGGGCGTCGAGGACCGCCAGCTGGAGAGCGGTCAGATGCGTGACGGCCATCGCGTGCTGGTCGGCGAAGGCGACCGCCTGGGCAACATCGCCCAGTTGCGCGCCCTGCTCGATCGCGGCTGCGGCGCCCCGGTCTCGTTCGAGCCGTTCGCGGAAGGGATCACGCAAGCGGCCGACAGCGAGGCTTTGCTGCGGCAAAGCATGGACTTCATCCGCCATTCATTGCTTTGACGAGGAGAGGACGACATGACATTGCAGATCGGAGTGATTGGCTGCGGGGCCATAGGCCAGGACCATGTCCGCAGGATGTACCAGACGCTGTCGGGCGCCCGGGTAGTGGCGGTGACGGACATCGATGCGCAGCAGGTGCGTGAGGTGATGGCCCGGCACGGCCCGGACATCGAGGCCTTTGACAGCGGCCCGGCGCTGATTGCCGCGCCGCAGGTGCAGGCGGTACTGGTCACGTCCTGGGGACCCACGCACGAGGAGCTGGTGCTGGCGGCCATCGCCCAGGGCAAGCCGGTGTTCTGCGAAAAACCGCTGGCAGTCACCGCTGACGGCTGCCTGCGCATCGTGCAGGCGGAGATGGCCCATGGGCAGCGGCTGGTGCAGGTCGGCTTCATGCGCCCCTACGACGCAGGCTACCGGGCATTGCGGCAGGTCATCGCCAGCGGCCAGATCGGTGCGCCGCTGATGGTGCACTGCGCGCACCGCAATCCCTGCGTGGCCGACGGCTACACCACCGGCATGGCCATCACCGATACGCTGATCCATGAGCTTGATGTGCTGCGCTGGCTGCTGGACGACGAATACGCCAGTGCCCAGGTGGTGTACCCGAAGAGAACGCGCCACGCCCTGCCCCATCTGGCCGACCCGCAGATCGTTTTGCTGGAGACCGTGGGCGGCATCCGCATCGATGTGGAGGTGTTCGTCAACTGCCGCTATGGCTACGACATCCAGTGCGAAGTGGTGGGCGAGACAGGCATTGCGCGCCTGCCCGACCCCGCAGCCGTCCCCCTGAAAAGCGCGGCCATGTACTCCATACCCATACTCACCGACTGGAAGCAGCGCTTCATGGCCGCCTATGACATGGAGCTGCAGGCCTTCATCGACGGCGTGCGCGGCCAGCGGCTGACGGGTCCCTCGGCCTGGGACGGCCATGCCGCCGCCGTGGCCGCCGATGCCTGCGTGCTGGCCCAGTCCTCCGGCGCCGTAGAGCGCATGGCGGCGGCGCCCCGGCCCGCGTTCTACCAAAGCTGAAGGTGAACACCATGATCGACGCAACACCCATGCCCGGCCACCCGATTGCCTGGGCCATGGTCGGCGGGGGACAGGACAGCCAGATCGGCCCGGTGCACCGATCGGCGGCGCAGCGCGACCACGGCTTGCAGCTGGTGGCTGGGGCCTTCGACATCGACCCGGTGCGCGGCCGGCAGTTCGGCGAGCGGCTGGGCCTGGATGCGCAGCGCTGCTATGCCGACTACCGCGCCATGTTCGAGGCCGAGGCGCGCCGCCCGGACGGCATCCGCGCCGTGTCCATCGCCACGCCCAACAACACCCATTTCGAGATCTGCAGGGCCGCGCTGCTGGCGGGGCTGCACGTGGTCTGCGAAAAGCCGCTGTGCTTCACCACGGCCGAAGCTCTGCAGCTGCTGGAGCTGTCGCGTGCCAGCAGGCGGATCGTGGGCGTGGCCTACGGCTACGCGGGCCACCAGCTCATGGAGCAGGCGCGCGAGATGGTCGCGCAGGGCGAGCTGGGCGAGATCCGCATCGTGCAGATGCAGTTCTCGCACGGCTTTCACAGCGAGGCGGTGGAAGCCCCCAGCCCGGCCGCGCGCTGGCGCATGGACCCGGCCCATGCCGGCCCCAGCTATGTGCTGGGCGACCTCGGCACGCATCCGCTGTACCTCTCGCAGCTGGTGCTGCCCGGGCTGGAGATAGAGCGGCTGATGTGCTCGCGGCAGAGCTTCGTCGGCAGCCGCGCCCCGCTGGAGGACAACGCCCTCGCCCTCATGCAGTACCGGGGCGGCGCCATGGGCTATCTGTGGGCCTGCGCGGTCAACAGCGGCTCCATGCATGGGCAAAGGCTGCGTGTCATCGGCTCGAAGGCCAGCCTGGAATGGTGGGACGAGCATCCCAACCAGCTGCGCCACGAAATCCAGGGCCGGCCGGCCCAGGTGCTCGATCGCGGCATGGACTACCTGCATCCCGCTGCACGACAGGAAGACCGCATCGGCGCCGGCCATGCCGAGGGCCTGTTCGAGGCCTGGGCCAACCTCTACCGCCGCTTCGCCCTGGCCATGCATGCCACGGACCGGGGCGACAGCCTGGCCCTGGGCAAGATCCGCTATCCGGACATCCAGGCGGGCGTCGAGGGAGTGCGCTGGGTGGAGAACTGCGTGCGTTCGGCCGACGCAGGCGGGGTGTGGATCGACTATCGCTGAGAGCGATGCGGGGCGCATCGCAAGCGAATGCGGCGGCCAAGGCCGCCGCATCGAGCAGGAGATGGGTTGGTGCCCGGGGCCTGCGGACTCAGGCCTTGACGGCTGCGGCCTCGGCGGGCAGGGCCTGCACAGGCTCTCCATCCAGGGCGGCATTGAGCTTGCTGTAGTCCAGCTCGTTTTCCCAGCGCGAGACCACCACGGTGGCCACGGCGTTGCCCATGAAGTTGGTCAGCGAGCGGCACTCGCTCATGAAGCGGTCCACGCCCAGGATCAGGGCCATGCCGGCCACGGGCACTTCGGGCACCACGGCCAGCGTGGCGGCCAGGGTGATGAAGCCCGCGCCGGTCACGCCGGCAGCGCCCTTGGAGCTGAGCATGGCCACCAGCAGCAGCGCGATCTCATGGCCCAGGGTCAGGTGGGTGTTGGTGGCCTGGGCGATGAACAGCGCGGCCAGCGTCATGTAGATGTTGGTGCCGTCCAGGTTGAAGGAGTAGCCCGTGGGCACGACCAGGCCGACGACGGACTTGCCGCAGCCGGCGCGCTCCATCTTCTGCATCAGCGAAGGCAGGGCCGATTCCGAGGACGAGGTGCCCAGCACCAGCAGCAGTTCCGCCTTCAGGTAGCGCGCCAGCTTGAGCACCGAGAAGCCGCACAGCCGCGCCACGAAGCCCAGCACCACGACCACGAAGAGCAGCGAGGTGATGTAGAACGAGCCCACCAGCCAGGCCAGGTTCACCAGCGAGCCCAGGCCGAACTTGCCGATGGTGAAGGCGATGGCGCCAAAGGCTCCCAGCGGCGCGGCCTTCATCAGGATGCCGACCAGCTTGAACACGGGGGCCGTCAGCGCCTCCAGGAAGTTGAGCACGGGCTTGCCCGCATCACCGACCATGGCCAGCGAGATGCCGAACAGCACGGCCACGAACAGCACCTGCAGGATGTTGTCGCCCACGAAGGGGCTGACCAGCGTCTTGGGGATGATGTCCATGGCAAAGCCGGTGAGCGTCAGCTCATGCGACTTGGCCACATAGCCCTTGACGGCGGCCTGGTCCAGGTCGGCCGGGTTGATGTTCATGCCCGCGCCCGGCTGCACCACGTGCGCCACCACCATGCCGACCACCAGGGCCAGCGTGGAGAAGAACAGAAAGTAGGCCATGGCCTTGAGGAACACGCGGCCCACGGTGCGCAGGTGCGTCATGCCCGCAATGCCGGTGACGATGGTCAGGAAGATCACCGGCGCGATGATCATCTTCACCAGCTTGATGAAGGCATCGCCCAGCGGCTTGAACTGCTCGGCGTACTGGGGCTCGAAGTGGCCGAGCAGCACGCCTGCCACGATGGCGACCACCACCTGGAAATACAGCTGGCGGTAGAAAGGCAGCCGCTCGGGGCTGGCGGCGTGGGTGGGGACGGCATGCATGGTGCGGCTCCGGCGGGACTGTGTGGGGGTGGGCGCACCACCAAGGTGCGGCGAGGTCCAGTTTGTACCGCTGGCGTGCTCCGGCGCCGATAACCTATTGGTATTAGGCGCAGGTGCTCTCCCAGGGAGAATGCACGCAAAATCAGGGTAATCCCCAACCCCCTCCCGCCCCTGGAAGGCACCAAGCTGGCGCCCAATCGGGTCCAGACCACCATGCCCCAACCCGTTCGACGCCCTTCACGCCGCTCCTTCTGGACCCTGCTGCTGCTGTTCGGCGGCATGCTCGCCTGCATGCTGCTGGCCGGGGAACTGGTCTACCACCGCGCCCTGCGCGGCGAGGCCGAAAGCGTGCAGCGCCAGCTCAGCCTCTACGCCCAGGCCCTGGGCCAGCGCATAGACCGCTACCGCACCCTGCCCGAGGTGCTGGCGCTGGACGCGCAGCTGCGCGCCGCCCTCACCCACCCGCTGTCTCCCGCCGAGGTTGATGCCCTGAACCGCAAGCTGGAGCAGGCCAACGGCGCCAGCCAGTCGTCCACGCTGACCCTGATCGACCGCCACGGCACGGCCCTGGCCGCCAGCAACTGGCGCGAGACGCGCAGCAACGTGGGCGTGGACTACAGCTTCAGGCCCTATGTACAGCAGGCGCTGTCGCGCGGCAGCGGACGCTTCTACGGCATCGGCCTGACCACGGGCCTGCCGGGCTACTTCCTGTCGCAGGCCATCCTGGACGAACAGAACGCCGTCGCGGGCCTGGTGGTGATCAAGATCGCGCTGCTGGAGCTGGAGCGCGAATGGCTGCAGACGCCCGACGTGGTCATGGCCTCGGACGAGCACGGCGTGGTCTTCCTGGCCAGCCAGCCCGACTGGCGCTACCGCCTGCTGTCACCCCTGAGCCCCGCCGACGAGGCGGACCTGGCCGCCACGCGCCAGTACATCGACCAGGAACTGCACCCCATGCGCTACCGCGTGCGCCAGGGCCTGGAGCAAGGCAGCCGCCTGGTGCAGATGCAGGAGCCCGCCCTGCCCGGCACCACGCTGTGGCAGACCCTGCCCCTGCCCGGCAGCGACTGGCAGTTGCACCTGCTGCACGACACGCAGGCCAGCACCGTGGCCAGCCGCTGGGCGGCGGCGGCCGCCGCGGGCGGCTGGCTGGCCCTGGGCCTGCTGGTGCTGTTCGTGCGCCAGCGCAGGCGGCTGGCCGCGCTGCGCCTGCGCAGCCGCCTGGAGCTGGAGACCGTGCTGCGCCAGCATGCCCAGGAGCTGCGCACGGCCCAGGACGGCATCGTCCAGGCCGCGCGCCAGGCCGACACGGGCCTGAGCCGCAGCCTGGAGCACCTGCCCCAGGGCGTGGTGGTGATCGATGCCGACCTCAACCTGGTGGCCTGGAACTCGCGCTACGTGGAGCTGTTCCGGTTTCCCTCCGAACTGCTGCGCACGGGCCAGCCCATAGAGAACCTGTTCCGCTACAACGCCCGGCGCGGCCTGCTGGGGCCCGGCCCCATCGAGGAGGCCATCCACCGGCGGCTGCAGCATCTGCGCAGCGGCAGCCCGCACCTGCGCGAAAGCACCAAGGACGACGGCACGGTGCTGGAGATCCGCGGCAACCCGCTGCCCGATGGCGGCTTCGTCACCAGCTACGCCGACATCACCAGCTACAAGAACGCCGCGCGCGAGCTTCGCTCGCTGGCCGATGCGCTGGAGCAGCGCATTGCCGAGCGCACGCGCGACCTGGCCGAAGCCAAGCGCGAGGCCGAGCAGGCCAACCGCTACAAGACCCGCTTCGTGGCCGCCGCCGTGCACGACCTGCTGCAGCCGCTGAACGCCGCGCGCATGTTCAGCTCCCTGCTGCGCAGCCATCTGCATGACGACGCGGGCCGCCATGTGGCCGACAGCATCGACGGCGCCCTGGCCGCGCAGGACGCCATCCTGGGCAGCCTGCTGGACATCTCGCGCATGGAATCGGGCCAGCTGGAGGTGCGCGTGCGCGACTTCGCGCTGGGCCCGCTGCTGCAGGTCATGCGCCACAACTTCGGCATCCTGGCCGAAAGCCGGGGCCTGCGCCTGAGCGCCGTGGACACGCGCTGCGTGGTGCGCAGCGACGAGGCGCTGCTGCGCCGCATCCTGCAGAACTTCCTGTCCAACGCAATACGCTACACGCGCCAGGGCCGCATCGTCATCGGCTGCCGGCGCCAGGGCCAGCAGCTGCGCATCGAGGTGCACGACCAGGGACCGGGCATTCCCGAAAGCCTGCAGCACGAGATCTTCGAGGAATTCCGCCGCCTGGACGAAGGCCATGGCGACGACCGTGGCGCCGGGCTGGGCCTGGCCATCGTCGAGCGCCTGGGCCGCCTGCTGGGCCACGAGATCGGCCTGCGCTCGCACCTGGGCCGGGGCAGCGTGTTCTGGGTCTGCGTGCCGCTGGGCGATCCCGCAGCCGTGCCGCAGATCGCCGCGGCCACGCATTCCGGCGAGGCAGGCCAGGACGCACCGCTGCAGGGCATGAGCGCCTGGTACGTGGAAGACGATGCCCAGTCCTGCACCGCCATGCGCGCCCTGCTGCAGCGCTGGGGCTGCAACGTGCCGCTGGCCGGTGGCCCGGCCGAGGCGCTGGCGCTGGCCGCGCCCGGCGAAGCGCCGCAGCTGGTGCTGCTCGATGTGCGCCTGGGCCAGTTGCACGGCCCCGATGTCTACGCGCAGCTGTGCCAGCGCTGGGGCCAGTCGCCGCCCGTGATCCTGGTCACGGCCGAGCGCGACGGCATGGTGCGCCGCCAGGCGGCCGAGCGCGGCTGGGGCTTTCTGGCCAAGCCCGTGCGCCCGCCCGCGCTACGCGCGCTCATGAGCCAGATGCTGCTGCGCCACCGATAGACGTGGCACGGCAGGGCCTGGCGTTCAGACCGTGCCGTCGTTCTCCAGGCTCTTGACCAGCACGGCCGCCTGCGTGCGGCTGTAGCACTCCAGCTTCTTGAGAATGGCCGTCACATGCACCTTGACGGTGTTCTCGGCCAGCCCCAGTTCGTGGGCGATCTGTTTGTTGAGCAGGCCATCGGCCAGGCAAAGCAGCACGCGGAACTGCTGGGGCGTGAGCTGGGCCAGCCGCGCGGCCAGCGCGGCGTCGGCCTCGGAGCGCTCGGCGGCCATGGGCGGGAACCAGCTGCCGCCGTCCAGCACCTCCTGCAGGGCCGTGCCTATGGCCTCGGCCGGCGCCGATTTCGGAATGAAGCCCGCGGCACCGAACTGCTGCGCACGGCGGATCACGCGCGGATGGTCGTTGGACGAAATCACCACCACCGGAACATCGGGGTACTCGCCGCGCACATGCAGCAGCGCCGAAAAGCCGCGCGCCCCCGGCATGGCCAGGTCCAGCAGCACCAGCTCGATCTCGGGGTGCTGCTGCAGCGCCGCGCCCAGCGTGGCGGCGCTTGCGGCCTCCAGCACGGCGAACTGCGGCAGGGCCTCGCGCAGCACATGGATCACCGCGGCGCGGAACAGCGGGTGGTCATCGGCAACGAGCAGGGTGGATTCGGACATGGGCGCGAGTCTGACACGTCTGGAAGCACATGCCCGGCTCATGGGGCCCATGCCTGGCCCATGGCCGGGTTGCAAGCTGGCACGCTGTTTGCAATCAGTTGCAGCCAAAGGCCTGGCAACAGGCACAAATCCACCGCCCAACCGACGAACAAGGAGCCCTGAATTGACCTTTGAGCCCTCTTGCAACGACCTGCTGCACAGCCCTGGTGCCCCGGCCCCATCCCAGTGCACGGCAGTGTTCAAGTTGCGAGAGTGCAAAACACAAATTAAGTTTCGTCATAACTGTGTCAAAGACACCACTTTATGGCCGGTGCAATGGCTGGGATGCGTTGTAATACGCGGCTTAGCCAGTCAAGACCGCCTTGCACGCAGGCCGCAAAGACGTGCCGACGCCAGCCCGCCCCTGATGCGAAAACGCCACTGTCCCAGGTTTGCCACGTAGCCCAGCCCGGGCGATTGGTTCATCGTCTGCCCCGGTCACAGCACTGGCCACCCGTTTCCACTCTCCAACAATGAAAGACTCCTCAACATGAAACGTTCCTTCATCGCACTGGCCGCTGCACTGGCCTGCGCCGGCGCTGCACACGCCCAAAGCTCGGTCCAGCTGACTGGCCTGGTGGACGCCTATGCCGGCTCCATGCGCATGGCTGGCGACGCCAGCGGCAAGGGTGTCGTGGGTTCGGGCGGCATGACCACCTCCTGGTGGGGCATGAAGGGTCAGGAAGACCTGGGCGGCGGCCTGAAGGTCGATTTCCAGCTGACGGCCTTCATGCGTGTGGACACCGGCAGCCCCGGCCGTTTCGATGGTGACCCGTACTTCTCGCGCGATGCCAACGTCGGCCTGTCCGGCGGCTTCGGCACGGTGCGCCTGGGCCGCGGCATGGCGCCCAACTTCCTGCCCACCATCCTGACCAACCCCTTCGGCGACTCCTTCACCATCTCCCCGCTGGTGCTGCACGCCAACGTGGGCACGACAGCCTGGGGCTCGGCCAACCTGACCACGCCGTCCGACACCGGCTGGAGCAACCAGGTCGTCTACACCACGCCCAAGTTCGGCGGCCTGCAGGCCAACGTCCACTACCAGTTCGGTGAAAAGGGCGGCGATTCCGGCAAGAAGAACATCGGCGTGAACGCCATGTACTTCGGCGGCCCCCTGAGTCTGGTGGCCTTCTACGAGCGCGCCCAGATCAGCAACCCCGTGAGCCTGGCCGTGATGCCCACCAAGACCGACTGGATGCTGGGCGGCACCTACAACTTCGAAGTGGCCAAGCTGTACGCAACCTACGGCCAGGCCAAGGTCAAGGATCTGGACCGCAAGAACAGCACCTACTCGCTGGGCCTGGACGTGCCCGTGACCAGCGCCGGCACCATCAAGGCAGCCCTGGCCCGCACCAAGGCCGAAATCGGCGCCGTGGACTCCACGCGCACCACGGCCAGCCTGGGCTACGACCACTACCTGTCCAAGCGCACCGATGTGTACACCGTGCTGATGCACGACCGCATCACGGACCTGAAGTCGGGCACCAGCCTGATCGCTGGTATCCGCCACCGTTTCTAAGGCGACGCCTGGCCTGCCAGCACGGGCCAGGGACTTACGTCCCGAACTTTCAGCGAGGCTCTGCCTCGCTTTTTTTTCGGCCTCTTGAAAGTCGATAGAAATTTTCTCTCAGTACTTTTTTACAAACGTCAAGAGAGAAAGCGATTGTCCGACAGCCGCGCTGCGCAATCCGGTGTGCAATGGAGTCCAGGCCCAGCCCAATGCTCTGCCTGCGCTTCCAGACAGGAGGTCCACCATGCGCAGACCCAGCCCCTTCGGACGTCATCCCTTCATCGCCTTCACCGCCACGGTCGTGCTTGCCGTAGCCGCCAGCGTTGCCACCTTCTGGCTGGACAGCGCCGCCCCGGCCGCAGACACCTTGCTGCAAAAAGACCCGGGCGCCCTGCTGTCGTCGATGTAAGCCCTGCAAACGCCTGCAAATGCCTGCCCAGCGCCATCCCTTTCGGACTGGCGCTGTTTTCATTTGCCGGCCGATGTGCCCCCACCGCTGGCCGTCTTCTCCAGCAGCGACAGCCTGCGCCTGACGGCCTGGGCCTTGTCCACCTCGCCCGCCTGATCATGGGCCCTGGCCTGCAGCAGCAGCCAGGCCATCACCGCCCGGCGCCAGCCCTGGGCCGAGGCGGTTTCGGCACCCAGCTCCAGCAACTGCGGCTGTGCCGCACCCGCCCGCAAGGCCGCGCCAGCCGCCACCAGCCGGGACAGCGGCTCCTTGATGGCGCTCACGGCGGCCAGCGCCGACGCAGACCCGCCCAGCAGCGCCTGTGCCACGGGGCGCTGTAATTCTGGCAATAGCGCAATGTCTTCGGGCCGGGGCCTGCCTTGCAGATACCGCGCATAGGCTGCCTCCGTCGGCGCCGCGTCAAGCGCCAGCGCCTGGTAGCCGGGGCAGTCGTCCCATTCCAGACTGGCCACCTGGGCCGCGCAGCGCATCAGCTCCAGACGTGCGGCCAGGTCGGTGCGGCCCGTAGCGGCCACCTCGGCGCGGGCCTTGTCCCATTCCATGGCCTGCACGCGCTGGCGGCCTTCCAGGTAGGCGGTGGATGCGCGTTGCGAAGCCGATTCGGCATTCAGCGCCCAGTCCGGTGCGGGCGGGCGGCTGCTGCAGCCGGCCAGCACCAGGGTCAGCACGGCGCCGGCGACGGCATGGCGCGCCAGGAGGGTTGCGGCAGAAAGTTTCTTGGCGGCAGCACTCATGGCAGCTTCAACTCCGGTTGATGGGCAAACGGCCACTTGCGCTGCAGGTCGGCCAGCACGCCTTCGAGGCGGCGCAGGTTGCCCTCCACCTCGGCGCGCAGGGCGCCCAGGTCGGCCGTGGCCTCGCGCGCATTGGAGCCCACGGCCTGGGCCTCGGCCAGCACGGCGTCCACCTTGCCCAGCGTGCGGCGCGTATCGGCCAGCAGGCCGTTGAGCTGCACCACGGTGGAACGCACCTCGGGCATGACGCCGCCGGCGTCGAACACCTGGCTGTCGGCCCGCGCCACCATGCGCTCCATGCGGGCCAGCGTGGCGTTGGCGCGGTCCAGCAGGGCCGTGACCTTGCGCGCCTCCTGCTCGCTGCCCATGACCACGCCCAGCACGCCGCCCGGCCCCTGGGCCCGGCCGGCCAGGCCGCGCAGTTCGGTCAGCGACCCGCCCAGGGCCGAGTCCGGCGCGGTGAGCTGGGCGATGTTGCCCAGCACTTCCTTGGCCGTGGACATGATCTGCGGCAGCTCGGCCGTGGCATCGCCGCGCAGCACGGGGCGCACGGCCTCGTCGGGCAGCGGCGGATCGCTGAGGATGCCGCTGTAGGCCTTGATGGTGGTGCCGCCCACCAGCCCCTTGACCAGGGTGAAGACGCTGGACTCGCGCAGCCAGTGCGCGTCCTTGCGCGGCACGTCGATGAGGATGCGCACATTGCCGTCCTCGGCCAGTTCGATGCGGCGCACGCGCCCGATCGGAAAGCCCGAGAAGGTCATGTCCATGCCCACGCTCACGCCCTCGGAGTCGTCGGCCGTGAGCACCAGGCGCTGCGTGGCGTCGAACACGCCGCGCGAGTACAGCAGGTACAGGGCCGATCCAAGAATCAGCACCAGCGTGAACAGCAGCAGGCCCGCGGCCTTGGCGCGCAGGTGCGCCACGGGCTTGAGGGCCTCGATTTCCTCGCCGTCCCAGGGGTCTGGCGGCGTGCGCCGCGTATCGGTCATGGCATTCCTTGTTCTGGCACGGGCCTTGCCGTGCATGTGGGGTTCGTGGAGTTCAGTGGGCGTGCTCAGTAATAGTTGCCCATGAGCGAGATCACCTCGATCACCAGCAGCACGGCAAACATGCGCGCAAAGCCGCCCAGCGCCGCGCCGCCCAGCCGGTGGCGCCGCAGCGGCGCATACAGGCCCGAGGCCATGGGCATGATGGCCACGGTGAGGCTGAAGAACCAGGTCTTGAGCACGAAGACCAGGGTCACGGCCGGCGTGAAGATCTGGCCGAAGATGCGCGTGTAGCCGGGCAGGCCCGCGAGCGTGAAGCCATAGACGCTCAGGTAGACGGTGACCAGGGCCACCACGCAGCTGAGCACGGCCAGCGTGACCGAGGCAAACACGCCACCGGCCGCGCGCGGCACCAGGGCCATGCGCAGCGGGTCGGAGCCGCGCTCCTGCCAGGCCTGGAGCTGGCCCCGCGCGCGCAGCTGCGCAATCAGCGTGCCATTGGGAATGGTGCAGCGCATGGCCACGAACAGCGCGGCCGTCAGCGGGATCAGCTCGATCACCAGCACGCGCACCACCATCTCCAGCGCATAGCGCGACAGCCCATAGCTCAGCGCCGTGACGATGACAATGCGCGTGATCACCGCACACAACAGCGCCGCAAGCGCCGTGAATCCCAGCAGGATGGGGCCGGTCTGCACATAGATCTGGTGCGCCATGGCACGCCGTGCACCGCGCCGGTAGCTGGAAGGGGACATGGCCAACACCAGCAGCACAGCGCCCAGGTAGACGCTGCGCCACCAGGCCAGCGCATGGTCGCGCAGCGCCGCCCAGATGCGGTCGGGAAGGGACAGGGCTGCGTGGCTGAGGCTCATCGGGCGATGATAGCGAGCCGTACCGGGACGGTCCGTCGGACGCCGGCGCAAGACAGGCGGCTGCGGACGGCGCTACACATGGCGCTTGGCGCCGGAGCTGCCCAGGGCGGGTGCCAGCGGTTCGTCGGCCTGGGCGTGCAGGGCCTCGATCAGATGGCAGTAGCTGTCCGACCCGTCGCACTGGCTGCGCAGCTGCATCAGCTCATGCTCCAGCGCGCGCAGCTCGGCCAGGCGCTCGCGCACATGGCCCAGGTGCGCATCCAGGGTTTCGTTGGCGGCCACGCAGTCGGCCTTGCTGGCGCCGTCCAGCGCCAGCAGGGTGCGGACCTCGTCCAGCGACATGTCCATGGCGCGGCACAGGCGGATGAAGCGCAGCCGGTGCACATCGCTGTCGCTGTACAGCCGGTACTGGTTGTCCTCGCGCACGCCTGCACTGAGCAGCCTTTCCTTCTCGTAGTAGCGGATGTTGGCGGCGGCCACGCCGGAACGCTTGGCCGCCTCGCCGATGCGCCAGCGCGCAGATTCATGCTGTGACATGCTTGACCTTGAAGTGACTTCACCGTTTCCAATGCTCGCATGAACTCCAATCGCCTGCCAAGCCCTCAGGGCAACGAGGCCCTGAAAGCCTCCCCTGCCCTTTCCAAGCCCGCCTCGACTTCGCCGTCTTCCGCCTGCGGCACCGATTGCTGCGCGCCCTTCACCATCACCCAGCCCACGCCGGCCCGCAAGAAGCCGCAAGGCCACTCGCATGCGCATGGCGAGGGCCATGGCCACGATCACGCCCATGACCATGACCACGGTCACGACGAGAGCGACCCCCATGCCGGCCACGACCACAGCGTGCTGCCCGGCTGGCCGCGCATCACGGCCGCGCTGATTGCAGCCGTGCTGGCCGAAGCCGCCCACTGGTTCAGCGGCTCCCAGGGCGGCGTGCCGGCCCTGCAATACGGCGGCATGGCCGTGGCCGTGCTGGCCATTGCCCTGTCGGGCCTGGGCGTCTACAAGGCCGGCATCCGCGACGTGCTGCGCCTGAAGCTGGGCATCCATGCGCTGATGGCCATTGCCGTCACGGGTGCCTTCGCCATCGGCCAGTGGCCCGAGGCCGCCATGGTCATGGCCCTGTACGCCGCGGCAGAGCGCATCGAGGACCAGGCCATGGACCGCGCGCGCAATGCCATCCGCAGCCTGCTGCAGATGGCGCCCGAGACGGCCGACGTGCTCCAGCCCGACGGCAGCGTGCAGCGCGTGGCCGCCGCCGACGTGGCGCTGGACGCCACCGTGCGCGTGGCCCCCGGCGCGCGCGTGCCGCTGGACGGCGTGGTCCTGCGAGGCCAAAGCTCGGTCAACCAGGCGCCCATCACCGGAGAAAGCGCCCTGGCCGACAAGGCCCCGGGCGACGAGCTCTATGCCGGCAGCATCAACCAGGATGGCGAGCTGCAGATGCGCGTCACCTCGGCGGCCAATGACAGCCTGATCGCGCGCATCGTCCACGCCGTGGAGCAGGCCCAGGCCTCCAAGGCGCCCACCCAGCGCTTCGTCGACCGCTTTGCCGCCGTCTACACGCCCATCGTGCTGGTGCTGGCCATTGCGCTGGCGGTACTGGCGCCGCTGGTCATGGACTGGAGCTGGCATGACGCGGCCTACCAGGCGCTGGCCCTGCTGGTCATCTCCTGCCCCTGCGCCCTGGTGCTGTCCACTCCCGTCACCGTGGTCAGCGCACTCACGGCGGCTGCACGCCGCGGCCTGCTGATCAAGGGCGGCCAGGCGCTGGAATCGGCGCGCAAGCTGCGCGCCATTGCCCTGGACAAGACCGGCACGCTGACCACGGGCAGCCCCAGGCTGGTCGAATGGAAATCCTGGAGCGAAGAAGACGTGGCCCAGGATTCCAGCCAGCCCGCCGCATATGCCCTGGCCCTGGCCGGCCGCTCGGACCATCCGGTCTCGCGCGCCATTGCTTCCGGCCTCCAGGCCGATGCCGCCGTGGCCGCCGATGCCGCACGGGCCTCGGTCAGCAAGCTGCTGGCCCTGCCCGGCCGTGGCGTACAGGCCGAGATCGACGGCCAGCTCTGGACCCTGGCCAACCTGCGCTGGGTGCAGGAGCAAGGCTGGGACAGCGCCGCGCTGCGCGCCGGCCTGGCCATGCACGAAGCCCAGGGCCGCACCGTGACCCTGCTGGCCGACAGCAGCGGCGTGCGGGCCCTGTTCGCCGTGGCCGACCCGCTGCGGCCCCAGGCCCGCGAGGCCGTGGCGCGCCTGCAGGCGCTGGGCGTGCAGCCCGTGGTGCTCAGCGGCGACAACACGGCCACCGTGCGCTCCATCGCTGCCGAAGCCGGCATCCAGGATGCGCGCGGCGGCCTGCTGCCCCAGGACAAGCTCGACGCACTGGCCGAGCTGCAGCGCACCCGCGGCCCCACCGCCATGACGGGCGACGGCATCAACGACGCACCGGCACTGGCCCAGGCCGACATCGGCTTTGCCATGGGCGGCATGCACAGCACGGGCATGGCCATGGAAACCGCCGACGTGGTGCTGATGAACGACGACCTGCGCCGCCTGCCCGAGGTGGTGGAACTGTCGCGCAGCGCCCACGCCGTGCTCTGGCAGAACATCGCCCTGTCGCTGGGCGTCAAGCTGGTGTTCTTCGCACTGGCACTGGCCGGCAACGCCAGCATGTGGCTGGCCGTGCTCGCCGACATGGGTGTGAGCCTGCTGGTGGTCGCCAACGGCCTGCGGCTGCGCCGCTGGGGCAGCGACAGGGAGGCGGCATGACCGACGCCCAGCGCCGCGCCGCCTTCACCCACCTGCTGCACAGCTTCCGTTCAAGCCAGGACCAGGCGCCCGCACAGCGCTGGCTGCTGCTGGAGGCCAGCCATGTGCTGGGCCAGCAGCTGCTGGGCCTGCACTGGCGGTCCCACTGCTGGATGCTGCGCCATGCGCTGCAACTGCGCGATGGCGGGGAGGTGGCCGGCCAGTTGCTGCGCCTGGCCCTGGTGCCTGCAGGCCACCTGCTGGACCGGCTGCCGCGCGGCAACACCGGCCGCGCCACGGTGCCTGCCACCCTGCCCATGGACATGCCGCCCGCCGTATCGGCCCTGATCGCCGAGGCCCTGCGCGCCACGCGCCGCCCGCCCGGGCGAAGGGCCCGCACCTGAGGAACTTCGCAGCACCGTCCGGTATCATCCATGCCTATGCGCCGCCCCCTGTCCATTGTCCTGGTCTTGCTGCTGGTCCTTCGTGGCCTGCTGGGCGACGCCATGGCCATGGGGGCTGCGCCGGTCATGTCGGCCCTGGCGCCGGCTGCCGCATCTGCGCCAGTGTTGGATCCGGCGTCGGCACTCCACCACCACGCGCCCGAAATCGCGCGGGAAGTCGCGCTGGAAATCACGCAATCGCCGGACAGCCCCGAGCAGCATCATGCGGCGCACGTCGCAGATCACGGCCCAGATCACGCATCACACGCCGAGCACAGTGCAGGCTGCGCTCCCCAGGCCGGTGGCCCTGCGGGCGGCAGCTGCGGCGAACATGAACATGGGCCCAGCTGCACCCTGTGCGGCATCTGCCATTCGGCCCTTTTCACTCCTGGCCAGATCGGTTCGGACGGCGCAGCGCCGTCCGCCGCACTGCGCCCCCAAGGCAGCGCCCGCTTTGCCAGCGCGGCCAAGCTGCAGGCCATCAAGCCACCCATTTCCTGAAGCCTGACGCCCGAAGTGCGTCCGCGCCATCCCTGCCGCCCCTTCATGGGCAGCCCGCTTGCGGGCATGGCGGGGCGTCTGGCCGCGGATGCGTTGTCCGTTTCGCATTCAGGAGAACACCATGCGCCGTGCGCATTTTCTCGTCCCCCTTATCCAATTCGGGCTGGCGGCCCTTGCCGCATCCAGCCCCGCTGCCTGGGCCCAAGCCCATGACGGCAGCCTCCCCCCGGCCTCCTCCTCGGCAGGCCTGACCGGCGCCATCGATCCGGCTGCGGCCAGCCTGCCGCTGCGCCATGCCGCGCTGCCGGCCAGTGGCGCCGTGGAAACCGAGCTGACCGACTGGCGCCAGGCCAATGCGGCCGTGGCCGAGTTTCCCAACGGCCATATGGACATCCTGCGCTGGGAAGCCGCACAGGGCGGCCGATCCACGCCTGCGCCGTCCCCGCACGGCTCTCACATGCAGCACGGAGGCCGGCCATGAAGCGCACCCTCTTCGCCCCCACCCGGCTGGTCGGCGCCATGGCTGCCGTGCTGGTCCTGGCCGGCTGCGCCAGCATCTCGCCCGACGGCCTGCGCGGCGCGGTCCAATCCCATACCGCCAGCCGCCTGCCGGACGGCGCCCAGCTGCCGCCAACCGATCTGCAGGCCCGCGACACGGCGCAGCAGCGCATCGACGAGTGGCTGCGCCAGCCGCTGGACATGGACCAGTCCGTGCGCATCGCACTGCTCAACAACCCCGGCCTGCAGGCGCGCCTGGCGCAACTGGGCGTGCAGGATGCCGAACGTGTGCAGGCCCTGACCCTGCCCAACCCCACTCTGGCCCTGGGCCGCATGGTCAACAGCGACGAGCGCGAGATCGAACGCCAGCTGAGCTTTGGCCTGGTCAGCCTGATCACCCTGCCCTGGCGCAGCCGCTGGCAGGGCATGCAGATGGAACAGGCCACGCTGACCGCCGCGCAGGATGTGCTGCGGCTGGCCGCCGACACGCGCCGCGCCTGGCTGCGCGCCGTGGCCGCACGCCAGCAGCTGGCGTCCAGCGAGCGCATGCACGAAGCGGCCGAGGCCGGTGCCGAGCTGGCGCGGCGCATGGCCCGCGTGGGCAACTTCAGCCGGCTGCAGCAGGCACGCGAGCTCAGCATCCAGCAGGACACCGCAGCCCAGCTGGCGCGTGCGCGCCTGGCCGCCACGGCCGAGCATGAGCAACTGGCCCGTCTGATGGGCCTGTGGGGACGGCGCATCGATTTCAAGCTGCCCGACCAGTTGCCCGCCATCCCGCAGGCCGCCACGCAGTTGCGCTCCGGGGACGATGCCGAAGCCACCGCGCTGCGCGAGCGCCTGGACCTGCGCGCCCTGCGCCGCGACCTGGACCAGTTGGCCGAGCGCCGTGGCTGGGCACGCCTGGGCGCCATGTTCGGCGACATCGGCCTGGGCTACAACCGCAACACCGCCACGGACCGGGCCACCGGCCACAGCGATGTGACACGCGGCTGGGAGATCGACCTGCCCCTGCCGCTGTTCGACTGGGGTGGCGCCGCCAGCGGCCGCGCGCGCGCCGAGGTCCAGCGCAGCGCGGCCCAGCTGCAGCAAGGCGCCATCCAGGCGCGGGCCGAGGCGCGCAGCAGCTGGATGCGCTACCGCACGGCCTGGGACCTGGCCCACCAGCAGCAGGCCGAGGTGCTGCCGCTGCGCCGCTTCATCCAGGACGAAACCATGCTCCGCTACAACGGCATGTTCGTCAGCGTCTGGGAGTTGCTGGCCGAGGCCCGCAACAGCGCCCAGGCCGTGGCCACCGCCACCGACGCCCAGCGCGACTTCTGGCTGGCCGACACCGACCTGCAGCTGGCTCTGGCCGGAACCTCGCCAGGCACGGTCGAGGCCGCATCCAGCGCCGCCGCACCCACTCCCACGAACACAGCGAGCCACTGACATGAACCGCCGCAACTTCTTCACCGGCGCGGCCGTGGCCGCCGTCTCCGGCGCCGCCGTCAGCCGCGTGGCCCTGGCCGCCCTGCCCGAGGCAGCGACCCAGTCCTCGGCCGAAACCGCCGCCCCGCTGGCACCGCCCAACGGCCGCCCCTACCGCCCCGTGGTCACGCTCAACGGCTGGACCACGCCCTGGCGCATGAACGCAGGCGTCAAGGAATTCCACCTGGTGGCCGAGCCCGTGGTGCGCGAGGTGGCACCGGGCTTCTTCGTCAACATGTGGGGCTACAACGGCCAGAGCCCGGGACCGACCATCGAGGTGGTGGAAGGCGACAAGGTCCGCATCTTCGTGACCAACCGCCTGCCCGAGCACACCACCGTGCACTGGCACGGCCAGCGCCTGCCCAACGGCATGGACGGCGTGGGCGGCGTGACCCAGCCGCACATCCCGCCCGGCAAGACCTTCGTCTACGAGTTCACGGCGCGCCGTCCCGGCACCTTCATGTACCACCCGCATGCCGACGAGATGGTGCAGATGGCCATGGGCATGATGGGGCTGTGGATCACGCATCCGAAGGCGGCCCACCCGCAGATCGCCGAGGTCCAGCGCGACTACGCCTTCCTGCTGTCGGCCTACGACGTGGAGCCCGGCTCCATGACGCCGCGCGTGGCCGAGATGACGGACTTCAACATCTGGACCTTCAACAGCCGGGTGTTCCCCGCCATCAGCCCCGTCGTCGCCAGGCGCGGCGACCGGGTGCGCCTGCGCGTGGGCAACCTGACCATGACCAACCACCCCATCCACCTGCACGGCCACGAATTCGAGGTCACGGGCACCGACGGCGGCCCCGTGCCCCGGTCCGCGCGCTGGCCCGAGGTGACCACCGACGTGGCCGTGGGCCAGATGCGCCAGGTGGAGTTCATCGCCGACGAGCTGGGCGACTGGGCCCTGCACTGCCATAAGAGCCACCACACCATGGGCGCCATGGGGCATGACACGCCGACCATGATCGGCGTGGACCACCGGGGCCTGGTCGGCAAGATCCAGAAGATCGTGCCCGACTACATGGTCATGGGCGAGCGCGGCATGGGCGACATGGCCTCCATGGAAATGCCCCTGCCCGACAACACCTTCCCGATGATGACGGGCACGGGCCCCTTCGGCCCCATCGAGATGGGCGGCATGTTCACCACCCTCAAGGTGCGCGAGCAGCTGGGCGCCAACGACTACGGCGACCCGGGCTGGTTCACCCACCCCAAGGGCAGCGTGGCCTATGAATGGAAGGGGCCGGCGGCCGAGGCCTCCGCACCGCGCCAGACCACGCCCGGCCAGTCCCCCGGCGCACCCAGCGTGCGCAAGCCCGGTGCGGGCCATGAGCACCACTGATGCCATCCAAGGAGCACCTCATGAACACCTTTGCCCTCCTCCTCGCCACCGCACTGCTTGCCGGCCCCGCTGCCGTCTTCGCCCATGGCAGCGAAACCCACGATGACGCTCCCAAGGCCGCCGCGGTCAAGGAGCAAAAGCCCTGGGGCATTGCCGGCGATGCCTCGGCCGCCCGGCGCACCATCACCCTGGACATGAGCGACAACATGCGCTTCACGCCAGAGCGCATCAGCGTCAAGCGCGGCGAGACGGTGCGCCTGCGCGTGGCCAACAAGGGCCAGGTCATGCACGAGATCGTGCTGGGCACGCCGGCCTCGCTGGACGAGCACGCGCAGATGATGCTCAAGTTCCCCACCATGGAGCACGGCGAGCCCTACATGGCCCATGTCTCGCCCGGCAAATCCGGCGACCTGGTCTGGAATTTCAACCGCGAAGGCAGCTTCGACTTTGCCTGCCTCATCCCCGGCCACTACCAGGCCGGCATGCGCGGAACCATCACGGTGACGCAATGAGCGCGCCACTTCTTCCCCCCCTTCAGGAGTACCCCATGAAACATGAACGCATGGCATCCGCCCACCCGCGCCGCAGTGCGCTGCGCCGCATGGCCCTGGCCTGCACGGCATTCGCCGCCCCTTCGCTGTGGGCGGCCGCACCCGCGGCGCCCAAAGAAGCACCCAGCACCCGCATCCCCGTCGAGGTCTGGAAGGACCCCAACTGCGGCTGCTGCCAGGACTGGGTGGTGCACATGGAGCAAAACGGCTTTGCCGTCACCGTGCACGACACCGGCAACAGCGCCGTGCGCGCCAAGCTGGGCATTCCGGCGCGCCTGGGCTCCTGCCACACGGCCCTGGTCGAAGGCTATGCGCTCGAAGGCCATGTGCCTGCGGCCGACGTGCACAAGCTGCTCAAGCAAAAGCCCAAGGCGCTGGGAATTGCCGTGCCCGGCATGCCCGTGGGCAGCCCCGGCATGGACGGCCCCGAGTACGGCGGCCGCAAGGACCCCTACGAGGTGCTGCTGATCACCAAGAACCTCATGAACAGCGACGTTTCCACCCGCACCTTCACCAGCTACCGCTGAACCCCGGAGCACACCATGCACAACACAGCCCTACTTGTTTCCCGTACGTCCCGTACCGCACTTGCCGTGCGCCTGGCCCTTGCCGCCGCGCTGATCCCGGCCTGGGCCGGTGCCCAGGCCACGGCCCACGACCATGCGGCGCATGGCGCGCAATCTGCAGAAACCGCACCCGCCGCCGCCAGCCAGGACCTCAGCGAAGGCGAGGTCACGCGCTGGGATGCTCGCACCAGCAAGGTCACGCTGCGCCACGGCGAACTCAAGAACCTGGGCATGCCGCCCATGACCATGGTCTTCCAGCTGCGCGTGGCTGCACCCGAGCCCGCCCTCAAGGCCGGCGACAAGGTGCGCTTTCGCGCCGAGCAGGACCAGGGCGCCTTCGTGGTCACGCAGCTGGAAGTGCTGCGCTGAAGACCGGGTGCAGGGCTGCCGTTTCGGCTAAGGTGAAGGCCTGTCCATCACCGAGCAGAGCAGCGCATGCCAAGCACCGACTCAGACCCCGGCTCCATCACCCGCGTACAGGGCATCGAGGTAGGCCACCACACCGATGCCCGCCGGCCCACGGGCTGCACCGTCGTGCTGGCGCGCAGCGGTGCCGTGGGGGGCTGCGATGTGCGTGGCGCCGCCCCCGGCACGCGCGAGACCGACCTGCTGCACCCCTCCAACCTGGTGCAGCAGGTGCATGCCGTCATGCTCTCGGGCGGCAGCGCATGGGGGCTGGACGCGGCCAGCGGCGCCATGCGCTGGCTCGATGAGCAGGGCATAGGGCTGGATGTGGGCGTGGGCCGCGTGCCCATCGTGCCGGCCGCCGTGCTGTTCGACCTGGCGGTGGGCGACAGCCGCATCCGCCCGGGTGCCGATGCCGGCCATGCGGCCTGCCAGGCCGCCAGCACCGCGCGGCCTGCCGAGGGCAATGTGGGCGCCGGCATGGGCGCCTGCGTGGGCAAGGTCTTCGGCATGGATCGCGCCATGAAGGGTGGCATTGGCACGGCCTCGCTGACCGTGCACGGCGTCACCGTGGGCGCGCTGATCGCCTGCAATGCCGTGGGCGATGTGGTCGACCCCCACAGCGGCGCGCTGCTGGCCGGCGCGCGCAGCCCCGATGGCCGCCAGCTGCACGACACCTGCCGTGCCCTGCTGCGCGGCGAAGAGCCCCGGCCGCTGCTGGCAGGCACCAACACCACCATCGGCGTGATTGCCACCGATGCACGCATCACCAAGGTCCAGGCCCAGCGCCTGGCCGTGGTGTCCCATGACGGCCTGGCACGCGCCATACGCCCCGTGCACACCATGAGCGATGGCGACACGCTGTTCGCCCTGGGCACGGGCCTGGCCGAGCACTCGCTGGGCATGCTGACCCTGTCCGCCATGGCCGCCGAGGCCGTGGCCCTGGCCACGGTGCGCGCCGTGCTGGCCGCCCAGTCGCTGACCACGGCCGAAGGGCTGGAGCTGCCCTGCGCCAGGGAGCTGGCCGCCTGCCGGCCCTGACCGGGTTCAGGCCTGCAGCGCAACCGCCCAGGCGTCGTAGCCGTAGACGCCATCGGCATTGCCACCGGCGCGCAGCCAGTTGTTGCCGCGCGAGCCGATCTGGATCTCGCTGGTGCGCTGCATGCGCATGGCCTGGTAGCGCGCCAGGACCTCGGGCACCTGCTGCGGACCCGGGGCGGCATCCAGGTTGCGGGCCAGCACCACGGCGTCTTCGATGGCCATGCCTGCGCCCTGGGCCATGAAGGGCATCATCGGGTGGCAGGCATCGCCCAGCAGCGTGATGCGGTCCTGCGACCAGGCCGGCAGGGGATCGCGCTCGTACAGCGCGGTCTTGAGCACGCCATCGCAGGCGTCGAGCAGCGCCCGGGCATCGGGATGGAAATCGGCGTAGAAGCCGCGCAACTCCTCGACGCTGCCGGGCGTGGTCCACGATTCCTCGTGCCAGGAATCCTGGGCCGTGGTGGCGAAGATGAAGGTGTCGCGCCCCTGGTTCAGCGGAAAGGTCACGATCTGGCTTTGCGGCGTGGCGCCCCACCATTTGGTGAAGGCCTGGATGTCGGGCACATGGCGCACGCGTTCGGTGGGCACCACCGCGCGGAAGGCCACCACACCCGTGAAGCGCGGGCTCTCGGCGCCGAACAGGGCCGCGCGCACCACGGAGTGGATGCCGTCCGCGCCAATGAGTGCGTCCAGTCCGGCCACTACGCTGCCATCGGTGAAGGCGATGTCCACGCCTTGCCCCGTCTGCGTGATCTGGCTGGCACGCTTGCCCAACTGCACCTGGTCCAGCGGAAAGGCATCGGCCAGCGCGGCCAGCAGATCGGCGCGGTGGATGGTCAACTGCGGGGCGCCGTACTTGCGCTCGGCCTCGTCACCCATGGTCAGGCGCGAGGTTTCCTCGCCCGTGTCCCAGTTGCGGCTGATGCGGTGCGTGGGCCGTGCGGCGCTGGCGCGCACGGCGGCGGCAATGTCGGCGCCCAGGCCATCGAGGGCGCGCACGGCATTGGGCGTGAGGTTGATGTCCGCGCCCACGCGCAGGAACTGCCGGCTTTGCTCGAACACCAATACTTCATGCCCTGCCTGGTGCAGCGCATTGGCTGCCGCCAGTCCGCCAATGCCTGCTCCGACGATGCCTATCCTCAAACGCGCCATGATTCCTGTCTCCTGCTGGTGGGGTCTATTCGGTGATGCGCCCCGTGATCCGGAGCGCACCGATGCAGGACATTGTCTTTTTGACAGGCCTCGGGCCTCAACCTCCGCAAGGCCCGAATTGGGCACGATTCGTCCCCATCGACGCCGGCGCAGGTGCGGCAGGCGCCTCAGTCCACGCGCCGCAGTTGCCCTTGCGCCAGCAGCTTGTCGCGCATGCGGCGCGTCATGGACTGGGTGCTGCCATCGGTGGCCGTGAACAGGAACAGCGTCTGCTGCGGGCTGACCCAGGTCAGCTGGGTGCGGATGCACTGCCGGGCGTTGGACAGTTCCACCCAGGTGCCCAGCGCCCAGTCTTCGGACACCACGGGAACCACCGGCGGCGCTGGCTCCAGGGGCAGCGCAGGCTCGGCAGGCATCGGGGCGGCTTCGCCAACGGCCAACGCAGCCTGCCCCGCAAGCCCAGCAAGGGCCTGCGGCGCTTGTGCAGCCGGGGTGGCCGGCAGCTCATCCTGCAGCGCCTCGGGCAGTTCCAGGTCCTGCTCGGTCAGCGCGCCGATATCGTCCACCATCGGCTGCCGCACATCAAGCGGCACCGGCAGGGAGGCCGCCACGCCAAACAAAGACTGCGGCAGACGGCCCGCCAGGGAGCCGGGCGTTGTCTGGCCAAGCGTTGCCGCACCAGTGGAGGAAGACAGGGACGCCAGCACCGAGTCCGACCCGTAGATGGTCGGCGGTACGGAGTCCAGATAAATGTCCACGCTCTCTATGGGCTGGCGGACCACACCGGCATCCAGCGCATCCTGGTGCAGGCCGGCCAGGCGCGCGGCAAAGGCCTGGATTTCCTCTTCCGTACGCCCCACGCTGCGCAGGCCGGCGCGCAGCCGGGCCTGCAGCCGGGGTGCCAGCGCCACCAGGCGGTCGGTATCGCGGCCCGCATGTGCCGACACGCTCCACAGCAGGCTGGGCACCAGGGCCAGATAGCCGCCGGGATCCCGGGCCTCGCTGCCGTCCACGGGTTCCTGAACGCTGGCGATCACTTCGGCCCAGGGTCCCGTGGCGAATTCCAGAATGTCATCGGGCACGCCCTGGGCGCTGGGCAGGCGCCGGATGGCGGCTGCAATCTGCTCGGCCCTGGGCATGGCGGTTTCGGGCCAGCGCGGGTCCACGCCCCGCCTTTCCACATGCCTGAGCGCAGCCGAGACAGGCCCGGTCACCGTGCCGCCTTCCGGCACTTCGCCAGGGCCCACGGGCTGCATGCCGCTGCCGCCCCAACCGTCGCGCAGTTGCTGCAGCACCGTGGCAAAGGCCGACGCATCGGCACGCTGCAGGGCCGCCAGCCGCATGGCGGCGGAATCGGCCACCTGCAGGAATTGACCGTAGCCCGGCGCGGATTCACTGTCGAACCACAGGCTGCGTGCCGTCAGCTCATCCAGCAGCTGGCGCGCGGGGTGGCTGCGGTCTTCAAAAAAGCGCGCGTCCTGGACCACCAGCTGCTGCAGCAGCGGCTCCAGACGGCCCACGGTGCGCTGCACGGAAGGCAGCAGGCGCGTGTCGGCCGCCATGAAACGCATCATGCGCTGCAGGGTGTGCAGCGCGGCGCCGTCGTCGGCGCGCACGCCGGGTGCGGGCTCCTGCTGCTCGGGCGGCTGCAGCGCCTGCATCAGTTGCTCCAGCTGGGCCGAGTGGTGCTGCACGGACTCCAGCGCCATGCAGCTCAGCGAAGTCCAGCCTTCGGGCAGTGCCGCCAGCACGGTGGGTGCCGTCTCGCTGCCCTGCCAGGCGGTGGTCTGCAGGCGGCTTGCGCCGTCCATGGCCGGCGCAAACTGCCCGGGCACGGAATAGGCGGATGTGTGGGCCAGCGCCAACATGGAAGAAGGCGCCGCAGCGGGCGCCTCGCGGTGCGAATCCATCCAGCGTGGATCGGACAGCAGGGCCGCCACCAGGCGCCGCGTCAGCTCATCTTCCTGGGCCTGCTGGCCAAAGGAGCCATAGGCGCGGCTCTGGGCCACGGCATCGCCATAGTGGGAAGGTGCCCGCCAGCGGCTTTGCCCCGGCAGGTCGGAATGGCGGCGTCCCGCCTCGGGCGATGGGGCCTGTGCCGGCGCCAGGCCATAGGCCGCAGGCTGCACCCCCTTGTCACGCAGGGATTGGGCGATATGGCCGTACTCGGACACCAGCAGCGCACCCAGGTGCTCGCGCATGAAGCCCAGCCAGCAGGCGGCGGAGCCGGGGTCCACCCCGGTGTCGTCGATCACGCGCTGCAGCGCCTGCACATAGCTGTGGGGCCGCAGCGGATTGCGTTCGGGCTGGACACGGTCCAGGCCCTGGACGGCGCTGACCAGGGCATCGAGCTCGGCCAGCGCGATCTCCACCTGCGGCGCCACATGCTGCAGCAGGCGCTGGTGGGCCAGCTGCGACTGCAGCACGGAGTCGTCCAGGAGGGAGAGGGAGGCGAAATCGGTGGTGCCGGGCACACCGGACGCACCAGGCATGCCAGGCACAGGGGGCCAGGCCGCAGCGCCGCCGGATTGACCAAAGCATTCCAACAGCGCCCGCCCATAGCCCTTGAGCATGGGCGCCCGGTGGCGGGCCAGCAGCTCCAGCGCCTCGGGGATTTCAGCGCGGCGCGGCAGGCCGGAGCCCGGCTGGTCGGCCTGCTCCATGGCATGCGCCGTGCGCTGCAGCAGCCGCAGGATCAGCGCCTCCGAGCCGCGAACAGCCTGCACCAGGCAGGCTTGCAACGCGGCAACAGAAACGGGTGGAGGATTCATGGCCCGAAGAATACAGGCTCCAGCCCGTGCCGGAGGCGCTTTGAGGCTTGCCTTTGATGCTTACTTCAGTGCCTTGTAGCGCATGCGCTTGGGCTTGGCACCCTCCTCGCCCAGGCGCTTCTTCTTGTCGGCTTCGTACTCCTGGTAGTTGCCGTCGAAGTACACCCATTGCGAATCGCCTTCGGCGGCCAGGATGTGCGTGGCGATACGGTCGAGGAACCAGCGATCGTGGGAGATCACCAGCACCGTGCCCGCGTACTCCAGCAGCGCATCTTCCAGCGCGCGCAGGGTTTCCACGTCCAGGTCGTTGGAGGGTTCGTCCAGCAGCAGCACGTTGCCGCCCTGGATCAGCGTCTTGGCCAGGTGCAGGCGGCCGCGCTCGCCACCGGAGAGGTTGCCGACCTTCTTTTGCTGGTCCTGGCCGTTGAAGTTGAAGCGGCCTGCATAGGCGCGCGACGCCATCTGGAACTTGCCGACGTTGATGATGTCCAGCCCGCCCGAGATGTCTTCCCACACCGTCTTGTCGTTGGCCAGCGCGTCACGCGTCTGCTCCACATAGGCCATCTTGACCGTCTGGCCCACGATGACTTCGCCGGAGTCGGCCTGCTCGCGCCCCGCGATCAGCTTGAACAGCGTGGACTTGCCGGCACCGTTGGGGCCGATGATGCCGACGATGGCGCCAGCGGGGATGTTCATGGTCAGGTTGTCGATGAGCACGCGGTCGCCAAAGCTCTTGGTGACGTTGTTGAACTCGATGACCTGGGTGCCCAGGCGCTCGGCCACAGGAATGAAGATTTCCTGGGTTTCGTTGCGCTTTTGGTATTCGAAATCGCTCAGTTCCTCGAAGCGCGCGATACGGGCCTTGGACTTGGTCTGGCGGCCCTTGGCATTCTGGCGAACCCACTCCAGTTCCTTCTTCAGGGCCTTGGCACGGGCTTCCTCGCCCTTTTGCTCGGACTCCAGGCGGCTTTGCTTCTGGAACAGCCATTCGGAGTAGTTGCCCTTGTAGGGAATGCCGTGGCCACGGTCCAGTTCCAGAATCCACTCGGCAGCGTTGTCCAGGAAGTAGCGATCGTGGGTGATGGCCACCACGGTGCCGGTGAAGCGGTGCAGGAATTGCTCCAGCCATTCCACGGACTCGGCGTCCAAGTGGTTGGTGGGTTCGTCAAGCAGCAGCATGTCGGGCTTGGACAGCAGCAGCTTGCACAGGGCCACGCGGCGCTTTTCGCCACCGGACAGCTTGCCGATCACGGCATCCCAGGCCGGCAGGCGCAGGGCGTCGGCAGCGATCTCCAGCTGGTGCTCGGAGTCGGTGCCGGCAGCGGCGATCTTGGCTTCGAGCTCGCCTTGCTCGGCGGCCAGCGCGTCGAAGTCGGCGTCGGGCTCGGCATAGGCGGCATAGATTTCATCGAGGCGCGAACGGGCCGCGTTGACTTCGGCCATGGCCTCTTCCACGGCCTGGCGCACGGTGTGCTCCGCATTGAGCTGCGGCTCCTGCGGCAGGTAGCCGATGGACAGGCCCTGCATGGGCAGCGCCTCGCCTTCGAATTCCTTGTCCACCCCAGCCATGATCTTGAGCAGCGAGGACTTGCCCGAGCCGTTCAGACCCAGCACGCCGATCTTGGCGCCCGGGAAAAAGCTGAGAGAGATGTCCTTCAAGATCTGCCGCTTGGGCGGCACGGTCTTGGTGAGGTGGTTCATCGAGAAAACGTATTGAGCCATTCTGGTCCGAGTACTTGAATCGTTGATTTCTGCAAAAACCGGGCAACAAATCGGTTGCACGCCAGCCGTGATTATCCGCGCATGCGACAATACCCTGCGTCACGGGTTCCAGTTGCCCGTGACATCAGCATTCCAGCTGGGGACGATGGACGCTGTTTTCCAGGCTCCCGACATTGAACTACATCCGCCTACGACTGGTCCGGCAACCGCCCTGGTTGCCTCGACAGGCAGATACCCAGCGCCCCGGACGGGCGCATCTTTGATCACATGACATTTGAAGAACTGAATCTGGCTCCCGCCATTCTGAAGGCCGTGCTTGAGGAGGGTTACGAGAACCCGACTCCCATCCAGGCACAGGCCATCCCTGCGGTGCTCGCCGGCCACGACCTGCTGGCAGGTGCCCAGACCGGCACCGGCAAGACCGCTGCCTTCACCCTGCCCATGCTGCACCGCCTCTCGCAAGGCCAGGTGCCGCGCAACAAGTTCGGCGGCAAGGGCATCCGCGCCCTGGTGCTGACGCCCACGCGTGAACTCGCCGCACAGGTCGAGGAATCGGTGCGCAGCTACGCCAAGTACCTGGACATCAACTCCACCGTCATCTTCGGCGGCGTGGGCATGAAGCCCCAGATCGACCGCATCAAGAAGGGCGTGGACATCCTGGTCGCCACGCCGGGCCGCCTGCTGGATCTGCAGCAGCAAGGCTTCATGGACCTGTCCACCGTCGAAGTCCTGGTGCTCGACGAGGCCGACCGCATGCTGGACATGGGCTTCATCCATGACGTCAAGAAGGTGCTGGCCCTGGTGCCCAAGGACAAGCAAAGCCTGCTGTTCTCGGCCACCTTCAGCGACGAGATCCGCGACCTGGCCAACGGCCTGCTGCGCAACCCGCAGTCCATCCAGGTCACGCCCAGCAACACCACCGTGCAGCGCATCACCCAGGTGATCCACCCCGTGGGCCGCGGCAAGAAAAAGCAGGTGCTGCTGCACATCATCAACGAGAACAACTGGAGCCAGGTTCTGGTCTTCACGCGCACCAAGTTCGGCGCCAACAACGTTGCCGAATTCCTGACCAAGAACAACATCAGCGCCATGGCGCTGCACGGCAACAAGAGCCAGAGCGCCCGCACCCAGGCCCTGGCCGGCTTCAAGACCGGCGAGCTGCGCGCCCTGGTCGCCACCGACATCGCTGCACGCGGCATCGATATCGACGAGCTGCCGCACGTCGTGAACTACGAGATCCCCAACGTGTCCGAGGACTACGTGCACCGCATCGGCCGCACGGGTCGTGCCGGTCGCGAAGGCCACGCCGTCAGCCTGGTCTGCATGGACGAAGAAGGCTTCATGATGGACATCGAGCGCTTCACCAAGCAGGAAATCCCTGTGCAGGTGCTCGAAGGCTTCGGCCCTGAAGAGGACGAAGTGGCCGAACCCATCGCCATGGGCCGCCAGACCATCTGGGGCGGTGCGGGCAAGCCGCCCAGCCGTGACGTCATGCAGGCCGCCGCCAAGGCTGCGCGCCAGGAAATGATGGACCGCATCCGCACCACCAAGGCCACCCAGCCCGACCGTGGCGGCCGCGCAGGTGGCCGTGGCCAGGCTCCCAAGGCCGGCTCGGATGAAGGCCGCTCCGAAGGCAACGCCGGCGGCCAGGGCCGTGGCCGCAACCACGCCGGTGCAAGCGCCAACAACAAGCCGCGCCGCGATCGCTTCGATGGTCCGGGCAATGGCTCTGGCGCCGCCCACCGTCCCAAGGCAGCCCCCCAGAACGCCCCCAGGCGCGGCCCGCGCCCTGACGGCGAAGGCGGCGGCGGTGTCCGTCGCTTCGATGACCAACCCCCGCGCGCTGATGCCCATCTGGGCACGCAGCTGGGCCATGCACGCAGCAGCGGCCCCCGTGGCAGCGCAGGTGGCGGCCAGCCCGATCCGATGCGCACCAGCGTGGACACCATGGCCGAACGCGGCCGCCGTGGCGGCTTCAACCGCGGCGGCAATGGTGGCGGCGGCGGTGGTGGCGGCTTCGGCGGCGGTGGCCGTGGCGGCCCCTCGCGCGGCGGCTACGGTCGCTGACCTGCACCACGGCTCCTTGGCATGCCCTGCGGCAAGCCGAGGAATCCGCCAGCAAAAAAGGGCTGCATCTCTCCGGGGCTGCAGCCCTTTTCACATGGCGCAGATTGCGCATTCAGCCGACAGCGCGCCGCAAGCCTGCATGGCTATCATCCCGATAGCATTGCGGCCTGCGGCGATTGAAGGCCGCGCCCTTTTCCCGGATTTCAAAGACTCCCCCGACTGGTTCCTCAAGGCCACGCCATGACACTGCAGACCCCACACGCCACCCCCTCCAGCCAGCGCCCCGATTCGGAGCTGCCTCAGGACAGGTTGCGGTGGTCGGCCCTGGCGTGCGCAGCCCTGCTTTCCGCCTGCGCCAGCACCCCGCTGCCGCCATGGCCCACCTCCAAGCCCCAGGCGCCCGCCCCCGCCCGGCCGGCCCCGGCCACCCCGGTGGTGCCCCAGGCGACCACGCAGCCCATCGCGCCGGCCAACAACCTGGTCCCCCTGCCCTACAACGCGGCCGTGGCTGCGCGCTTTCCCGATCCAGCCACCCGCTACGACACACCGGGCCTGGCGCCGCAGCGCAACCAGTTCACCACGGCCAGCGAACTGTCTTCCTGGCTGAACAGCCAGGCCAGCAAATCCCTGGGCCGCGACACGCGCCTGGGTATCGTGCAGCCCGGCAGCTCGCAGCGCGGCAGCCCCATCCAGGCCCTGGTGGCCACGCGCGCACCCGGCATTCAGCCGTCGGCGCTCTATGACAGCCGCCGCCCCACGGTCATGCTCGTGGCCGGCCAGCACGGCGACGAACCTGCGGGCACGGAGGCCTTGCTCATCATCGCCCGCGAGCTCGCGCCCGGCGGCCTGCTGGAGCCGCTGCTGCAGCAGATCAACGTGATCCTCGTGCCGCGCGCCAACCCCGACGCCGTGGAAGCCGGCACGCGCAATGCAGCCGATGGCACCGACATCGCCCATGACCACCTGCTCCTGAACACGCCGGAGGCCAAGGCCCTGGCCACGCTGGCGCGCGACTACCGCCCCGTCGCCGTGGTGGACCTGCAGGAATTCCCCGCCGCCAGCATCTTCCTGCAGAAGTACCAGGCCATACAGCGCTACGACGCTCTGCTGCAGTACTCGGCCACGGCCAACCAGAATGAATTCGTGACCAAGGCTGCGCGCGAGTGGTACACGGCGCCGCTGCGCACCGCGCTGTCGCAGGCCGGCCTGAGCAGCGACTGGTACTACACCACCAGCCAGGATCTGCAGGACAAGTCCATCTCCATGGGCAGCCTCGCGCCCGATTCGCTGCGCAACGTCAGCGGGCTCAAGAACTCGGTGGGCTACCTGGTCAGCAGCCGCGGCTCGGACCTGGGCCGCGCCCACATCCAGCGGCGCGTGCACACCCTGGTCACCGCGTCCACACGCATGCTGCATTCCAGCGCCGAGCGTGCCAAGGACCTCACCCAGGTGCAGGCCTTCGTGGCGCGCGAGACCGCCTCCCTTGCCTGCCACCAGCAACTGGCCGTACTGGCCGAGCAGACCCCCGAGCAGCGCACCCTCACCATGATCCAGCCCGACACGGGCGCCGACCAGCAGGTGCGCGTGGACTGGAACGCTTCGCTGCAGCCACGCACCACGCTGTCGCGCCCGCGCTCCTGCGGCTATTGGCTGTCCGCCAGCGCCCAGCCCGCCGTGGACAGGCTGCGCCTGCTGGGCCTGCAGGTGCTCAAGGTGGCCGAGCCCGGCCAGCTGCTGGCCGACTCGTACAACGAAGCCCGCTCGGCCACGCCCGCCAGCGGCGCCTATGCGCTCACGCGCGGCGCCGTCGAAGCGCCCGTGGGCAGCTACTACCTGACGATGAACCAGCCCATGGCCAATCTTGCCGCTGCGGCGCTGGAGCCCGACACGCCCTACAGCTACCTTGCACGCGGCCTGGTGCCCACGATGACCGACATGGCGCGCGTGATGGCGCCTCCTTCGGTGGTTTTCGAGGAAGAAGACGACGCCGAATGACGGCAAGGGCGCCGGGGCACGCCGCCAAGCCCTGAGCGCCCACCCATTGCGGGTATGATCCGCGCTGGCCCGTCAGCGGCCATACCTGCCCGTAGCTCAACCGGATAGAGCAATTGCCTTCTAAGCAATAGGTCGGGGGTTCGAGTCCCTCCGGGCAGGCCATCCTGGCATCCCAAGAAATCCCAATACGTCCAAAGAAGTCCAAGGGCCCGCGCTGGCCTCGGGCTTCAGGTACACCTAGCTTTCGATGTCGCCCAACGGCGCCCCGGTGGAGCGATACACGCGTGACGTGATGCCATCCGGAGTGGGTTCGACGTGCCTGACTACGTGCCTGACTAACGGCAAGCACCGGGACATTGCCGCGCTCTACGGGCAGGATCGATGGCGCACAAGAGCTGTCTCCTGGCGTCCGCTCGGCGCAGATGTAACACGACGGCCGCGTGATCGCACGGTCCCGATTGATTGAAAATCTGGTCGCTCTGGAAAAGCAGCTTCCGGAGGTGGAAGGCATCAAGGCACCCGGCCGGATCATTCATCTGTCAGCGATGAAGATGGAGCTCCGGGTGGTAGCCAGTCGGCTTCCCGGCAGCTCAGTCTTCGTCCAGCGCCTCAAACCGCTCTGCCAGGAAATCCAGCAGCGCCCGCACGGCCGGCAGCAGCCCGCGCCGTGAGGCGAACACCGCATGGATGATCTCGCGCCGTGGCGCCCAGCCCGGGATGACGTGGACCAGTTCACCGCGCGCGATCTGCTCGCGCACCATCATCGAGGGCAGTTGCACCACGCCCACCCCCGCCAAGGCCGCCGCGCGCAGCGCCAGCATGCCGCGCGTGACCAGGCGCGGCCGGTGGCGGATGGCCGCCTGCGTGCCGTCCGGGCCGATCAGGTGCCACACATGCTCATGCTGCGGCAGGCCCAGGTCCATGCTCGGCAGGCCTGCCAGGTCGGCGGGCACCTGGGGGATGCCGCCTGTCAACAGCTGCGGGCAGGCCACCAGGCATTGCCCGCGCTCGGCGAGCATGCGCATCACCAGGTCGCTGTCCTCCAGCGGCGGCGGGCGCACGCGGATGGCAACGTCGATTCCTTCGCCCACCACGTCCACGCGGCGGTTGGTTTCCTCGAGGTGGATCTCCACGCGCGGGTACGCGGCCATGAAGGCCGCCAGCATGTCGGCGATGCGCGCATCAAGCAGCGCCACCGGGCAGGTCATGCGCACGATGCCGCGCGGCTCGGCGTGGGTCAGCGCGATGGCCTCGTCGGCGGCGTCGGCCTCCACCAGCATCGCCTTGCAGTGGCCGTAGTAGGTCTGGCCGGTCTCGGTGACGGCAAATCGCCGCGTGGAGCGCTGGATCAGGCGCGTGCCGAGACGCTCCTCCAGCTGCGCGATGCGCCGGCTCAGCTTGGATTTGGGCATCCCCAGCGCGCGGCCCGCGGGCGCAAAGCCGCCGTGGTCCACCACCTGCACGTAGTAGTAGAGGTCGTTCAGGTCTTTCATTGCACACCGCCTTCATCGTTCCTCAGATAGGACTCTGATGGCAAATATTAACGACTACCGCGTTCATCGTTCAAATCCTATTCTCTATCCATCAGCCAAGACCTTTGTCTGGGCGACCCAAGGAGATTCACCATGACCAAGCCCTACGTCCGCCTGGACAAGGACAACGCCGCCGTGCTGCTGGTAGACCACCAGACCGGCCTGCTATCCCTTGTACGCGACATCGACCCGGACAAGTTCAAGAACAACGTGCTGGCGCTGGCCGACATCGCCAGCTATTTCAAGCTGCCCACCATCCTGACGACCAGCTTCGAGAACGGCCCCAACGGACCGCTGGTGCCGGAGCTCAAGAGCCAGTTTCCCCAGGCGCCCTACATCGCCCGGCCCGGCAACATCAACGCCTGGGACAACGAGGACTTCGTCAAGGCCGTGAAGGCCACGGGCAAGAAGCAACTCATCATCGCCGGCGTGGTGACCGAGGTGTGCGTGGCCTTCCCCGCACTGTCGGCCATCGAGGAAGGCTTCGACGTCTTCGTGATCACTGACGCCTCCGGCACCTTCAACTCCATCACCCGCGATGCGGCGTGGAATCGCATGTCGCAGGCCGGCGTGCAACTGATGAGCTGGTTCGGCGCTGCCTGCGAACTGCACCGCGACTGGCGCAACGACGTGCAGGGGCTGGGCACTCTGTTTTCCAACCACATCCCCGACTACCGCAACCTGATCACGAGCCACGCCATGCTCACCCAGGGCAATTGAGGAGAAGACCGTGAGCACACCCCAAACCATCGCCAACTTCAACAGCGCCCGCCCGGTCATCGATCCCGACAATGTGGCGATGCTGCTGATCGACCATCAAAGCGGCCTGTTCCAGACCATCAAGGACATGCCCTTCACCGAGGTGCGTGCCAATGCCACCACACTCGCCAAGGTAGCGACACTGGCGAAGATCCCGGTCATCACCACCGCATCGGTGCCGCAGGGTCCGAACGGCCCCTTGATCCCCGAGATCCACCAGTACGCCCCGCATGCCCGGTACGTTGCGCGCAAGGGCGAGATCAACGCCTGGGACAACCCGGAGTTCGTCGCTGCCGTCAAGGCCACCGGGCGCAGGCAGCTCATCATCGCGGGGACGATCACCAGCGTTTGCATGGCCTTCCCCAGCATCGCCGCGGTGCACGAGGGCTACCAGGTCTTCGCGGTGATCGACGCCTCGGGGACCTACTCGAAAATGGCGCAGGAGATCACGCTGGCGCGCATCGTGCAGGCTGGTGTCGTGCCTATGGACACGGCCGCGGTGTGTTCGGAGGTGCAAAAGACCTGGAACCGTGAGGACGCGTTGCAGTGGGCGCAGGCCTACAGCGCAGTCTTCCCGCCTTACCAGTTGCTGATCGAAAGCTACTCCAAGGCGCAGGAAGTGGCCAGGAACGGTGAGCAGCTGGATTCGCAACGCACCTGACTGCGGTAGCACGGCACGGGTACGAGGCCGCTTGCCCAGGGTGTCGGCGGCCATGGTGGAATTTGTGGATGAGGCGCAGGACTGAGGCCCCGGCCCCGGTGGCGCTCAGCGCCAGCAGTCTCCCACCGTTCCCAAGGGCGAGATGCCCTTCACGCCCAGGGCGTTCAGGGTGTAGTCGCCGCAGCGCCTGTCCGATGCCTGGCGGCCGGTGCGCGTGGCCTTGAGCGTGTAGCCGCCATCATTGGCGGCCGTGGCCATCGTCAGGGTGTAGTGGCCGTTCTCGGACTTGTCTCCCCACGGCAGTCTGAGGTTGGCGACGGAGCTTGTGTAGCCGCCGTTCTGCGCCCGCCAGCGCTCCTGCCGGGCGGCGGCTTCGCCGAGCAGGCTCTGCGCCTCCACGCGCCGAGATCGCAGCACGTATTCCTGGTAGGAGGGGTAGGCGATCGCCGAAAGGATGGCGACCACCGCCACCGTGATCATCAGCTCGATCAGCGTGAATCCATGTAGCTTGCTGCGCACGCATTTCTCCTCGGGGGCCCGCAGGGCCAGCCAGACGGCCGGGGCCGGCAGGCCCCTGTGTGTAGTGGATGGGTGTGTAGTGGATGGGATGGCGGTCACGGGTTCGCTGGCTGGCGGCGCCAGCTCTGTCGCCCCCGGTCCACTCCGCTGTTGATATCGTCGCCCCCGGTCTTGACTGGGTCTCCCGCCCCGCTTGGCTTTCCGCTGGAGTCGAAGATCTTCGCGCCGCTGATGGTGGGCCTGCCCGGCCCCACCTCGCGGCCGTTGACCTGCTGGCCTGCCAGGTTGTCGGAGGCGTTGAAGATGCCGTCGCCGTTCACATCGAAGGCGACATAGTCGGTCTTGCCCCCGGTGTCGGGATCGATGGCGTAGATCGTGCTGGCCAGGCCCGCGGAGCAGGGGTCGCCCAGCGGCGGCCGGATGGAGGTGAACACCAGTCCCCGCCCGTACAGGCTCATGTCGTAGACCAGTCTTTCTCCGTCGCGCGGCAGATCGACGTACCAGCCCCAGCTGTGCACATTGGAGTCGGCGGTGCTGGTGGCGTCCTTGTACCAGGTGACCGGGTTGGCCGACAGGGCAAACTTGCCCGGAAAGCCGCTCACCTGGGTGAACTGCTGGGCCTGCAGATCCCCGCGCCCCTTGCCGGCGGTAGGCAGCGGCTGCGGCGCAGCCGTGGCGGGTGTGCCGTAGCGATCCCAGACGCCGAACACCGATTGCCGGCGCATGTCCAGCTTGTCGTCATCCGTCATGAAGCGGCCCGTGCCGAAGGCCACCACATCGCCCTTGCCGCTGGAGTGCCGCACCACGTAGGGTGCGGTGGTGATGGACAGCCGCTTGCCACCGCTGCGTTCGGACTCGCGTGCCACAAAGAACAGTTGCGCATTCCATGAGCCGCTGGCACCACTGGCCAGGTCCACGCGCCATACATTGCCCGCAAGATCACCGGCATAGGCCAGGTCCACCTTGCCATCGCCGTTGTTGTCCACCACGGCGGCGCGCGACAGGCCGTTTTTCGGCGCAGGCAGCGCGTTCAGCTCCGCGGCCGTCATGCCTGCCGCGAAATCAAAGCGCCGGATGACCTCGCCACTGGAGACATCCAGCACAAACAGGCTGGACTCGCCGGAGGCGCTGTTCGACGCCTGGTAGCCATTGGACAGGAATACCACCCACCTGCCCTTGGACCGGCCGGCATCGTTGAGCCGCGCAACGACAGGCGCGGGCATCGAGTAACCCATGCGGTCGTCCTGTTCAACCCCGAACTCCCACAGCAACCGGGGGGAGGTGGGATCCGTGACGTCCAGCGCGAAGACCTGCCTCCCGCCCGCGCCCAGGCTGCCGACCAGCACCCTGTGCCAGGCGTTGCCGAAGTAGACATCGGAGACCACGGGCGTCCCGTCCACGAAGTAGCGGTGGGGAGCGCCGCCCGCGCCATACCGGGACGCCAGGACATTGAGCGAATCCTTCACGCCCGATGGAATGAAGGCGAACTCCTCCTTGCCCGATGCCGCGTCGAAGGCGTGAAGCATGCCGTCGTTGGCGCCCACATACAGCATCTCCTTGGTCGCCTGTTTGGCGGCAAAGGCGGCATAGGTGGTGCTGCCCTCCAGCTTGTCCGCGGCGGAGGCGCGGTACAGGCCGCCCTTGACCCGCACCAGCGAGGAATTGACGATATCGCCCAGCACATTGGGCTTTCCGCTGTCCAGGGGCTTGCGCACGCGCAAGTCATCGCGCACCTCGCCGCGCAGGAACTCGATGCGCTTTTTTGCCTGGCCATCGGCGGAGTTCGTGGCCGGGTCCGTGTTGAGCACGGCCAGCCAGGACGCATCGGAGCGCTGCCCGCTGAGACTGGAGTACGTGAAAGGGCTCAGCGACACGGCACTGCCGGTCCTGCTGGGGTAGTAGATCTTGCGGTCATCGGCGGACCGCTCCGACAGGAGTTCCGCCGCGCTCCACACCAGCGTTCTGTCGCTGGTGGTGAGCTTCTCGCGGATGACATCGCCGCTCCAGTACTGGACCTCGAACGTGGTCCGGTACAGGTCGGCGCCTTCGCCCAGTGTCGCCGTGGGCATGTCCACGCTGACCGCCGTCACGGAACTGATGCTCTGCAGGATGTCGTTGAACGCCTTGGTCAATTGGTCCTTGAGCGTGCCGGCATTGGTCACCAGAAAATAGTTGTCCGGATCTCCCGTGATCTTGGAGGGGTCGCGGTCCGGCACACCGTACTTGGCGGCATACCACAGCGGTCCCTTCAGGAAGCTGCCCGCGTCGGTCGCATTGCCGGGAGTGAAGCTGCGGGTGGCCGTGAGCCCCAGGTTCGAGCATTCAGTGCGCTGCTGGGCCGAGATGCTGCCCCGGCAGTAGCCCGGATCGCGATTGGGGGGCGTGTTGTAGGCGTAGTAGGCCGAGGCCGTGTCCTTGTCACGCACCTCCAGGTACATGCCGTCCTTGGTGGTGCCCGAGATCACATAGCCCATGTGCTGTCCCAGGCCGCCAGCGGCGTATTCGGACACCATGTCGATCTTCACCTTGCCATCGGCCTGCAGCGCGACCGTGTAGCGCGCGATGGCGTCCATGTCATGGTCGGCGCCCTGCTCCACGTCCTCGTAGTTGATGCGGAACTCCGCGTAGGGCCGCCCGCCATTGACCGAGGCATCGATGTCCGCCTTGCCCGTGTTGGCAATGTTGACCACGTAGTAGTCGACGATCTGGTTGGTCGGCGTGAAGACCGCATTGTTCACGGTGCTGCCGCCGGCACTGCCGGAGACGGTCTTGGCAAACGGCGCAATGGTCACAAAGCGTTTGCCGCCGATCGGAAAGCGTATTTCCGGCAGCGGTGACGCAATGGCCACGGAGTAGGTCCTCAGCGCATTCTTGCCCTGGCTGTTGCCGAAGATGGCATTCCTGGCGCCGAAACGGGCCACACCGGCGGCATAGTAGGTGCCTTCCTTGCTGGGCTCCTCGGGAGACAGGCCGCGCGCCCAGGACAGGTCTGCAATGGTCTTGACCGAAGGAGCCTGGTCGGCATTGGCCGACGTTGACTGGCCGATGAAGAAGTTCTTCCCGTCTATGCGCTCGGCCGAGCCGATGGCCGCCACCTCGTCAGAGACATTGAAGCCATTGAGGGCGCTGGCGCCGACGCTCGCGTAGCGGCTGCCGGGCAGCTTGCCGTCGTAGGAGGGATTGATGTCGCTGAGCACCGTCATGACGGGACGGGAGCAGTACTGGTAGCCGCCCCCGCCTTCGGCCTTGGCCTTGTAGGGCGTTTCCCAGGCGGGCTTGGACAGGCCCAGGGACGCATCCTTGGAGGAGCCGCCGGCGTAGTCATAGATGCCGAGGGCCTGGGACGCGCCGCCGAAATAGCGCATGGTCTCGAACATCATCTCGCTGATGGGATTGCCCCACATGGCGCACTTCGAAGGCTTGTCCAGCGAACTGATGGGTCCGGACGTGATCCAGCCGCATTCCACGTATTTGCCGCCGGTGTAGCCGATCAGGCGCTGGCGGTCTATGTTGGCGACCACGCCATTGACACCCGTCCTGAACTGGCCCGTCTGAGGGTCGACTTCCTCTGCGAAATTGCTGATATTGCGGCGCAGCACGCCGCCGGCGATGTTTTTCTCGTACGAGCCTGTGAGCAGGCCGAAGTACATCTTCCCGTTCTCTCCGAAGTCGTGCAGCAGCCCCGTGGGCTTGTAGATGGTCTTGCCGCCGTTGGGATAGGCCTTGCAGCTGGCCTCGAGCAACTGGACATTGCTGCTGGAGCAGGCCTCCACAAGCAGGTTGTAGTCGGTGATCCTGCTGGTGCCTCGCGCGCACGAATTGCCGCCTGCACAGTTGCTCTGCCCTGCAAAGCCCTCCTGGGACACCCAATCCCAGATCTGGAACGAGGAGTCATTGAGCACGCGCAACTGGGTGATGACGCCAGCGGCCTCCCCCAGCGTGGTGACGGCAAACAGATGGCGCGTACCGGACGCCGGCTGGCGCAGCGGCGCATAGTCCGAAATGCTGTAGACCCCGAGATCCCGCGCAGGGTCATAGGCCTTGCCCCAACTGTGCGCATCCCTGGGAATGTAGGCGGTCTGCAAAACGGTGCGCGAAGCCGTGTCCTCCGCACGCATGCCGCCATAGAGCACGCGGCGTATGGCGTCCATGCGCGATGTGCCCAGATAGTTCAGGAAGTCGCCACTCCAATTGTTCGAGCACTTTTTCCTGTTGCTTCCGGTCGCTGCCTGCGAGGGCACGAAAACACCCTTGGAATAGCTGTAGCAGACGTTGTTGTTGAAGTAGCCGTAGTAGTCGATCTGGTCCGGCTTGTACCCGACATCGATCACACCGTCGCCGTTGAGGTCGGAGGCATCGTTGTAGGCCTCGTAGTACAGCTTGTGGTCACGCCCCATCACCAGCATGTTCAAGGGCGCCAACGCCTGGTTCACGAACAGCGGCATCTGGGACAGCACGGTGTCCGCACGCCCCTGGGCATGCGCCGGCGTACTGGCCAGTGCCAGTGCGCACGTCCACAGCGCCAGGGCCGGCCACGCGCGTGCCCGGCCCTGGCGCGCCCTCGGGCCATGCATGGTTTTCCAACTTGCAATGCGAGCCATTGAAGCTCCCTCCCCCTGCTTACTTTATGAACATGTTGACGCTGGACCGCAGGCACAGCGCATCCGCTCCGCAGGCCTGGGCCTGCGACTTTTCCGTGGCCTGGGCATTGACCTCATAGAAGTCCGTGCAGCCGGTGGCGGGTGCATCCAGCGCGGACGTCGCACTACCCGACTTGGGACAGGCGGTCGTGATGTATCGGGGATACCAGTACCCATCGGGCTTCTGAAACCCGGCCGCCTTGGCCTTGGTCGTCCGAAAATCCGTGCCGAGCCCGATGGAGTCCGTACGCACGTCGGACACCGAGCAGGGAATGCCGCTGCCCTCGGCCACCGGAGTGCCGGCGCCATTGCAGGGCTTGAGCGCGACGGCATGCTCCAGCAGCTTGCGCTCGCCTTCTCGCAGCGTGCCATCCGCGGTTTCATACAGCCGCTGGCTATCCACCATGTTGGCGGCGATGCGCGCCTCCAGCGTGGCCACGCGCATGCCGACCACCGCCAGCAACAACACCAGCAGCAGCATGATCATGGACACCAGCAAGGCATTGCCGCGCTGGCGCCCGTGCAGGACACAGGACATGCAGCGGCGGCTCCGGGCTCCGATCAGCGCGGTCATGGCATCAGATTCCTCAGGGTGAGCGTGCCGGTGGCCAGTTGCAGCAGGGAGCCGGCATTCGCATCGCATCGGGCCGCGGCGCCGCCCAGTTGCGCCCAACGCTCGCAGACGGTGGAGGCCATGCCCTGCGTCACCTTGCCGGAGCTTTCCAGCAAGAGGGCAAGGCGCAGGGAACGGATGGCTTCCTGCTGCCCGGGCAACGTGGCCGCGAAGGCATCGACCCTGCGTATCGCGCCGGGCGCTGTCTGCCGATCGATGCCGAACTCGAAATGCACCGCCCGCACGCCATCGGCGAGCGGCACAACCTCCTGCGCTGCCCGGCAGACCAGCACACCACTTTCGACGGTGTATTTCTCCGCGAACATGCCGGTCGCCGGCGCCGGAGCGTCATAGGGGCCGGCGGCTCCCAGGTTCGCGGGCGTGCCCGCACAATCGGTTTCCGCAGCGTCCCGGGGCTGGAAGCGAAGGCAGATGCTCTGCGCGTCAGCCGCGTAGAGCGCCTGCCCCTGGGCGAACTGGCAACCGTTGGGATGGGGCGAGGAATCGGCAGGAAATGCGTCGAACATCGCCTGCGAAGGGTCTCTTCTGTAGCCTGCCTTGGAGAACTCGGAGTCCAGCACGGCCAGCGCCAACCGGCTGTTGCCGAGGTTCTCGCTCTGCCCCACGCGAAAACCGAAGCTCGACAGCCCCTGCATGTAGATGGTGGTGGCAATCAGCACGAGGAACAGGCCGATGGCCAGCGCCACCAGAATCTCCACCAGGGACAGGCCCGCCTGGGACGGCATGCGCATGCGGCACGCCCATGCGCCCGGCCCGCGCTCAAAGCCGCGACCGCAGCGTGAATGTGCAAAATTCATTGTCGCTTCCATCCAGACATTGGCCTTTCTTGACCGGCCAGGCCACCGTCACGGACACCAGGCCATCGGCATCGGCGCTCACGGCGAAGGAGCTGTCGATGCGGTCCGCGGTGAGATCGGGCACCAGCTTGCGGGCCCGGTCGCCCCAGCAGGCCAGGCGCTGCTCCCGCGGCTGCGGCAAAGGCTGGCAGGCCGCAGGGGCCGCGGGCATCGCGGCCCCCTGCAGCTTCTGATAGCCGGCCAGTTCCTCCACGGGCGCACCCTTCGCGTCCAGGACCGTGGCCGTATCCCCCCGCAGGGTCTCCAGCAGTTCGGAAGCCAGCATGGATGCCATCTGGCGCCGCTCGGTATCCACGGTGTATTCAATGGCACGCACATGGATGCGCACGGCGCCCAGCAGCCCCACGGCCACCAGCAGCACGGCGACGAGTACCTCGATAAGGCCTGCGCCGCGTTGCCTGCGAGAAGAAAAAGGAATGGACATGTTGCAGACCCGTTGCACGCGCATCAGCAACTGCCGCCGGCAGGCAGCCGCTGCTGGCGCACAAGCCCGGCGCGAGTCACTCTCAGGCAGTGCATGCGCGTGGCATGGCGAGCCGTGACGGTCAGCGTGTACAGCGTGCTGGCGCCGGAGAACTGCTTGGCGGTCCCCGTGGTTTCGAACAGGACGCCCTGGGAAGAATCACCGGAGGGCGACACGGTCACGGCATCAGGCACCCGGGCCTCGCGCACCAGTTGCCCCCCCGACTTGGCGGACCATGTCTGCCCCGTGCCCACGAAGCTGCTTTCCACCCGTTTGTAGACCGCTTCGGAGCGAGCCAGCTGCAGCAACGACTGCAACTCGAGCGCAGCCGAGCTGACGCGCTGGTTGGCTATTTGGACGATGAAGGAAGGAGCGGCCAGAGCGGCCAGAATCGCGACCAGCGCCACCACAACCATCATCTCGATGAGGGTGAAGCCACGGGGCCGTTGCCACCTGCCGCCTGGACAGCCGTTGCGCGTGTAACCGGGATTTTTCATGCAAGCGTGCTTCTCGTTGGCGGGGGACCATGCGACAGGCCTGCAAGCCCTGCGCCATTGCTCTTGATTGATGTTTGCAATCGTAATTCAATAGCAATGCAAAACACCTATTGACACAGGTCATGGGACAAATATAGGACTTGTCTTATAAAAACCTGCGCAGAGCGCAACACCCCATCCAGCAAGCCCGGCCGCCGTCCGCGCACGCAAGCTCGGCGGAACGGCCCGCGCAACGGGCATGGCCACGGTGGCGGTACGGCAGACCGCGAATTCAGGCAGGCAGGCCCCGCATCAAGCGCCTGAAAATCCACGGCAGCATGAGCGGCCGCAATCCAGCCGCAGCGCGTTTGGCCATGCGAATATCCCGCCTGCTTCCAGCCCGAGGAAGAAAAAGTTTTCGCCCAAAGCAAAAATCCCCAGTGCATTTCTGCACTGGGGATTTTCTTGTTTGGGGTGGCTGATGGGGCTCGAACCCACGACAACAGGAATCACAATCCTGGACTCTACCAACTGAGCTACAGCCACCGTTGAAGCATTCGATTATATGCCAAAAACCAGCAGGCAAATGCTTTGGAACAGGCTTGCGTGACGCATCGGGGGATGCGGGCAACGGGCAGGATGCCGCCATCCTCCATGCAGCCGCAGCCGGCAGGGACCTTGCCGGGCGCACCTGGAGCTTCCAGGGACAAGCAGTCCCCCCTGCCGCCCAAAGCAAAAATCCCCAGAGCATTTCTGCTCTGGGGATTTTTTTATTTGGGGTGGCTGATGGGGCTCGAACCCACGACAACAGGAATCACAATCCTGGACTCTACCAACTGAGCTACAGCCACCGTAGAAGAACGCTATTCTATTCCAAAAAACTGCTTGATTTCTGAAATTTCTGTTTTGCTAGAAATTTCTCTCATCAGGGGCGCGGGACCTTGATCTGCACCTTGAGCTGTTTCTTGAGAAGCTCGTAGTATGCCATAGCTTCTGCGACCGCAGAGCTTCGCAGGAAGTCCTGCTTCTGCGCGGCAGCAGCCTGTGCATCATCGGCCGGGCGCTCGACGATACGGTTGATCTTGACCACGGCATAGCCTTGGGCACCCATGTCGACACCCGTCCAGGCAGGCAGCTGAGCGGTTGGTGCGCGCAGGGCGGCATCCACCACTTCGCGCGACAGGCCTTCGGGCTGGTCACGGCTGATCACCTTGGCGGCAGGCAGTTGCGCCGCATCAGGCTTGGCCTTCCATGCTGCAAGCTTGGCCTCGCCATCGGCCTTGGCCAGTTCGGCGGACTTTTGCGCCACGTACAGGGTGCGCAGCTTGTCGCCCACCTCGGCCATGGGCAGCGTGCGGGCAGGCGTGTACTCCACCACGCGGCCGGCCACCAGTTGGCTGGAACCCAGCTCCACCGCATCGGTGTTGCGTTTGTTGTTCAGCGAATCGCTGGAGAACAGCGCTTCCAGGAAGCGGGGGTTGGCCAGGGGGCCCTTGACGTTGGGGCCGGGCTGGCGCGTCACATGGTCTGCCTTTTGCACGGTGAGCTTGAACTTCTCGGCCACGGGCTGCAGGCTGTCCGACTGCTCGTAGACCGCGTTGGAGAAGCCTTCCGCCAGTTCGGCGAACTTGCGCTGGGCCTGCTGCTGCTTGAGTTCGGCTTCCAGCTTGGGACGCATCTGCTCGAAGCTCGGCGCCTTGGGCTTCTTGATGTCCACCAGCGAGATGATGTGGTAGCCGAAGTCGCTGTGCACCACGTCGCTGATGTCGCCCACCTTCATGCCGAAGGCTGCGTCCTCGAAGGGCTTGACCATGGCACCGCGGCCGAAGTAGCCCAGATCGCCACCCGATGCAGCGGAGCCACCGTCCTGCGAATTGGCCTTGGCCAGTTCGGCGAAGCGCTTGGGGTCCTTGCGCAGCTCGGCCAGCAGTTCTTCGGCCTTGGCCTTGGCTTTTTCCTGCTCGGCGGCAGGCGCATCCTTGCTTGCATTGATCAGGATGTGGCTGGCACGGCGCTCTTCGGGGCCGGCCAGGCGCTCGGCGTTCTGGTTGTAGTAGGAACGCACATCGTCTTCGCTCAGCGTGATGCCGGCCTCGATGCTGGGAACGTCCAGCAGCAGGTATTCCACCTTGGCCTGCTCCGATTGCTGGAACTGGCTGGTGTGGGCATCGTAGTAGGCCTTGAGGTCTGCCTCGGTGGGCTGGACCTTGCTGGCGTAGGCGCTGGCTTCAAAGCGTGCCACCTGCACTTCGCGGCGCTGGTACAGCGCATCGATGGCTTGCTTGACCTGGGTGTCGGTCGCAAAGGCCGTACCCGTCACGCCACCCATCACCTGGTTCATGGACAGCTCGCGGCGCAGGTTGGCCTCGAAGCCTTCGGGCGTCAGGCCCTGCGATCCGACCAGGGCGCGGTAGGCCTCGGCATCCATCGAGCCGTCAGGCTTCTTGAGCGCGGCAATCGCGGGGATCTCCTGCAGCGTGCGCACCAGTTGCGCATCGGACGCTGCCAGGTGCATCTTCTGCACGGCAGCGGCCAGCACCTGGTCACGCACCATCTTCTCCAGCGTGGCGTAGCGCGCCTGCGGAGAGTCCAGCAGCTTGGGGTCGATGTTGGGGTTCTCGGCGCGCAGGCGATCACTCTCCATGCGGTGCGCGTTCTCCCAGTCGGCCTGCTTGATCTCATGACCATCGACACGTGCGACGATGACGCTGGACTCTGTGAAGTAGTTCTGGTTCACACCCACGAAGATGAACGAGGGAATGATCAGCAAGAACAACAAGATCATCACGAACTTGGAATGCTTGCGGATGGATTCGAACATGGTCTGTCGTCTTTCAATGGCAGAAATAGAAAAGGCGAACTTTCGTTCGCCTTTTGTTCTTGGTGGGTGCTGACGGGGTCGAACCGCCGACCTACGCCTTGTAAGGGCGCCGCTCTACCAACTGAGCTAAGCACCCCACCTTGACTGGTGTCAGTTCAGGGCATCTTTCAATGCCTTGCCCGGACGGAACTTTGGAACCTTGGCGGCCTTGATCTTGATGGTTTCGCCGGTGCGGGGGTTGCGGCCCGTACGAGCAGCGCGCTTACCAACGGCGAATGTGCCAAAACCAACGAGCGACACTGTACCACCCTTTTTGAGGGTTTTCTTCACAGCCTCAATCGTGGAATCCAGTGCACGAGCAGCCGCAGCCTTGGAGATGTCGGCGTTGTTAGCGATGTGCTCAATCAGTTCGGTTTTATTCACAAGATGCCTCTGGAGAAATAAGTGAATGGGATGTCTCTGCGGCCACCAACTTGGCTCGGCCAGAAACCCGGCGCGACGGATACGGAATCTGGCTTGCCGTTCGACGCCTGCCTCGGGGCAGACATCGGTGAATTAAAGCCATCGACCTTCCAGGTGTCAATGCACGCTGCGCATCGCAGCGACAGGGGACGATTCTATGCGGTTTTGGCGCCAGCTTTGGCTTTGCGGCCGGTTTTTTGCGCCCGGCGCAGGCTAGCGGCTTCACGAATTGACAAGGGTTGACAATGGACTTGTCCGCTGCAGGCCTTGCCAGTGCTGCAATGCGCCTCACCGCTTCGCATCCACGACGCCGCAGCGGCTGCCCTGCCTGATTCAAATGCTTCCAAAAAAGTAGCAACGCCAGACAGTTTGACGTGTCTGGCGCAGGATCCCGGGAACGGCCGGAAAGGACCTCAGTGCGTGACCCGCGCGCGGATCTCGGGCAGAGCTTTTTGCAGGTAGTACACCATCGACCAGACGGTGAGCACCGCCGCCACCCAGATCAGCACCTGGCCCCAGACGCCGGTGTCGATCATGCCGAACACACGGCCGTCGTACAGCAGGAAGGGAATGGCCACCATCTGCGCCGTGGTCTTGAGCTTGCCGAGCATGTGGACGGCCACGCTCTTGCCCGCGCCCAGGTGCGCCATCCACTCGCGCAGGGCCGAGATGGCGATCTCGCGGCCGATGATGATCAGGGCCACGAACACATCGGTGCGCTGCAGGTGCACCAGCACCAGCAGCGACGCGCAGACCAGGAACTTGTCGGCCACCGGATCGAGGAAGGCGCCGAAGGCCGATGTCTGGTTGAGCTTGCGCGCCAGGTAGCCGTCGAGCCAGTCGGTGGCCGCGAAGACGATGAACATGACCGTGGCGACCAGGTTGCGGGTCGCCACATCGAACGGCGCGTAGAACACCCCGACGATCAGCGGAATCGCGACGATCCGCGTACAGGTCATCAAGGTGGGGATTGTGAGAAACATGGCCGCCATTGTGTCACGTACCTTGGTGTTTGAGGTTCTGTTTCAAGGCCCGCGGTGCAGCCTGCGGGACGGTCATTTCAATGCAATGCACGGTAGATATCTTCAGCCAGCGCGGCCGAGATGCCGTCCACGCTGCACAGGTCCTCGACGGTGGCTTCGGACACGCCGCGCACGCCGCCAAAGCGCTGCAGCAGGCGCGCGCGCTTCTTGGGGCCCACGCCCGGAATCTCCTCGAGCTTGCCGCCGCCCACCCGCACCTTGGCACGCGCCGCGCGCATGCCGGTGATGGCGAAGCGGTGGGCCTCGTCGCGGATCTGGGCCACCAGCATCAGCGCGGCCGAGTCGTAGCCCAGGTAGATCTTCTCGCGCCCGTCGGCAAAGACCAGCTCCTCCAGTCCGACCTTGCGCCCCTCGCCCTTTTCCACGCCCACGATGCGCGAGACATCGAGGCCCAGCTGCTCGAAGACTTCGCGCGCCATGCTGACCTGGCCCTTGCCGCCGTCGACCAGCACCAGGTCCGGCAGTTGCGGCTGCTTGCCCGTGAGCTCGGCACCACCCGCCTCTCTTTGCGCTTCGGCCACGCGGCTGTAGCGGCGCGTCAGCACCTGGCGCATGGCGGCGTAGTCGTCGCCGCCCGTGATGCCTTCGATGTTGAAACGCCGGTATTCGCTGCTTTGCATCTTGTGGTGATGGAAGACCACGCAGGAAGCCTGCGTGGCCTCGCCCGCCGTGTGCGAGATGTCGAAGCATTCGATGGTGAGTTCATCGAGGTTCTCGCAGGCCAGGTCCAGCGCCTCGACCAGTGCGCGCGTGCGCGCCTGCTGCGAGCCTTCTTCGGCCAGCAGGCGGGCCATCTGGATGTCGGCGTTCTTTTGCGCCATCTCCAGCCAGATGCGCCGCTGCTCGCGCGGTTGCTGCACGGCGGTGATGCGCACGCCGCCTTGCTCGCTCAGCAGCGCCAGCAGTTTCTTGTCCACCGGGTGGCTGACGATGAGCACGGGCGGCACGGCCACGCCGGTGTAGTGCTGGGCGATGAAGGCCTCCAGCACGATCTCCTCGACCGGGCGCGCGGATTCGGCAAGATTGGCCTCTTCCTCGCCGGCGTAGACCGAGGCGGCATCGCCCAGGTTGGCGGGAAAGTACGGCCGGTCGCCCAGGTGGCGGCCGCCGCGCACCATGGCCAGGTTCACGCAGGCGCGGCCGCCCTGCACTTTCACGGCGAGGATGTCCACGTCGCGGTCGTCGGCGGTTTCTATGACCTGCTGGTGCAGCACGCGCGACAGCGCCGTCATCTGGTTGCGTACCTCGGCGGCCTGCTCGTACTCCATGCGCCCGGCGTGCTCCATCATGCGGGCCTCGAGCTGGCGCAGCAGTTCCTGGGTTTCGCCGCGCAGCATGGCCTCGGCATTGCGCACGTCCAGCGCATAGGCTTCGGGCGAGATCAGATCCACGCAAGGGCCGCTGCAGCGCTTGATCTGGTAGAGCAGGCAGGGGCGCGAGCGGTTGGCAAAGACCGTGTCCTCGCAGGTGCGCAGCCGGAAGACCTTCTGCAGCAACTGGATGCTTTCCTTGACGGCCCAGGCGTTGGGATAGGGACCGAAGTAGCGGTGGCGCTTGTCCACGGCACCACGGTAGTAGGCCATGCGCGCGAAGCGCTGGTGGGCAGGCTCGCCAGCCTGGCCGTCGCGCGCGGCCACGCCGGTGATCTTCAGGTAGGGATAGCTCTTGTCGTCCCTAAACAGGATGTTGTACTTGGGGTGCTGCGTCTTGATGAGGTTGTTTTCGAGCAGCAGGGCCTCGGCCTCGGAGCGCACCACCGTGGTCTCCATGCGGGCGATCTTGCCCACCATGTGGCCTATGCGCGTGCCGCCATGGTTCTTGGTGAAGTAGCTGGAGACCCGGCGCTTGAGGTTGATGGCCTTGCCCACGTACAGCAGCGTGCCTGCCGCGTCGAAATAGCGGTAGACGCCGGGCAGGCCCGGCAACGCTGCCACCTGGGCCAGCAGTTCATCGGAATGGGGTTCGGACATGCGCCTATTGTGGCCGCTGCCCGGGCCCGCCGCAGCGGGCCTGCGGGCCCTCGGGCTCTTACTCGGCCTCGATCTTCGAGGACTTGACCACCTGGGCCCAGTTGGACCACTCGGTCTTGACCATGGCGCCCAGCTGCTGCGGGTTCATGTAGTCCGCCGTGGCGCCCTGCTCCTGTGCCTTTTGCTTGAAGGCCGGGTTCTCCACCACCTTCTTGAGGTCGGCCGTGAGCTTGTCGATCACGGGCTTGGGCGTGGCGGCGGGCGCAAACACGGCAAACCAGGAGGTGGCGTTGACGCCCGCATAGCCGGCCTCGGCCGTGGTGGGCGCATCAGGCAGGCTGGGCAGGCGCTGGGTACCGGTGACGGCCAGCACGCGCAGCTTGCCGCTTTGCACATGGGGCATGAAGGGCGGCGCCGTGCCGAAGGTCAGGTCCACCTGGCCGCCCAGCAGGTCCTGCAGCGCGGGGCCGGTGCCCTTGTAGGGGACGTGGACCATCTTGATGCCGGCCTGCTGCTCCAGCATGGCGCCCGTCACGTGCTGCAGCGAGCCATTGCCCGATGAGGCGTAGTTCAGCTTGCCGGGGTTGGCCTTGGCATAGGCCACGAGTTCGGCCAGCGTCTTCACGGGCAGCTCGGACCGCACCACGATGATCTGCGGCGCCGACAGCACATTGGCCACGGGCTGGAAGTCGCCCTGCTCCCAGATGCGGGCCTTGGTCAGGTGGGGCGAGATGACGTGGTAGCCGGAGTACTGCATGAGCAGGGTGTAGCCATCGGCCTCGGCACGCTTGACCAGGCTGGCTGCGATGGAGCCGTTGCCGCCGCCCTTGTTGTCCACCACCACCGACTGGCCGATGACGGGCGCCAGCGCCTGGGCCGCCATGCGCGCCGCCAGGTCGGTGGTGCCACCGGCTGCGGCCGGCACGATCATGGTGATGGTCTTGGCGGGGTAGCCGCCCTGGGCCAGCGCGGCTGTGCCGCCCAGGCCCAGCCCTGCGATGGCCATGGCCACGGCTGCGATCTGTCTGCGTTGAATCTTCTTCATCTTTGTCTCCTTGGTTTGCTCGGTTCTTGTGAATGAGAATGAGAATGCGCGCCGGCCTCAGCCCTTGGCCAAGGCCCGTTCGCGGATGGCTGCAAAGTCGGCTGGTGGCTGGTGCAGGTCCAGCCGCGCACCGGCCTTGGCGATCTGGCTGGCCGTGTCATGGCCGATCAGCGCGGGCAGGCTGCGCGCGGCCGCGACGATCTGCGCCAGGTCCACGCCGGTGTCGTAGCCCATGAGCTGCAGCGCGTGGACGATGTCCTCGGTGCAGGCATTGCCCGATGCGCCGGGCGCGTAGGGGCAGCCGCCCAGGCCGCCGATGGAGGCATCGAAGCGGTCGCCACCCGCCTCGATGGAGGCCAGCACATTGCCCAGGGCCATGCCGCGTGTGTTGTGGAAGTGCAGGGTCAGTCCCAGCTGCGGCCAGCGCTGCCGGAAGGCGGCCACCATGGCACGCACCTGGGTCGGGAAGGCCATGCCCGTGGTGTCGCACAGCGTGATGCCCTGCACGCCCAGGTCGGCAAAGCGCTGCACCCACTCGAAGACTTCCTGCTGCGGCACATCGCCCTCCATGGGGCAGCCAAAGCAGCACGACAGCGAGACGTTGACCGGCACGCCCGCCTGCTGCGCCGTGGCCACGACCTGGGCCAGCGCCGCGAACGACTGGCTGCGCTGCATGCGCAGGTTGCACAGGTTGTGGGTTTCGCTGACCGACATGACCAGGTTGAGCTCGTCCGTGCGCGCCTCGATGGCGCGCTCGGCGCCGCGGGCATTGGGCACCAGGGCCGTGTAGACCGTGCCGGGGCGGCGCTCTATCTCACGCATCACGATTTCGCCATCGCGCAGCGCGGGAATGGCCGTGGGCGAGACAAAGGCCGTGACCTCGATCTTGGACAGGCCGGCCTGCGACAGCGCATTGACCAGGGCGATCTTGTCCTCGGTGGGGACAAAGGCCTGCTCCATCTGCAGCCCGTCGCGCGTGCCGACCTCGTTGAAGAAAACGCGGCGGCCCGCGCCCTGCCAGACATCCGTGGGGTGGACGGCATTCATTGGATCACTCCCTTGCTGCGCAGCAGCGCAATCTGTTGGGCCGTGAGGCCGGCCTCGGCCAGCACGGCATCGGTGTCATCGCCCACATGGGGCGCACTGCTGCGCACCGTGCCGGGCGTGAGCGAGAGCTTGGGGACGATGCCCGGCACCTCGATGTCGTCGCCGTCGCGCGTGTGCTGGCTGAGGATCATGTCGCGGGCGCGGTAATGCGGGTCCTCGGCAATGTCCTTGGCCGTGTAGACCTTGCCGGCCGGCACGCGCGCGGCGGCCAGTTGGTCCATCACGGCCTGCACGCTCTGCGAGCGCGTCCAGCCGCCAATGACGGCGTCGATCTCGGCGATGCGCGCCACGCGGCCCGCGTTGTCGGCCAGTTGCGGATCGTCGGCCAGGTCCTGGCGGCCGATGGTGGCCATCAGGCGCTTGAAGATGGAGTCGCCATTGCCGGCCACCAGCACCCACCCGTCCAGGCAGGGATAGGCATTGGACGGCGCAATGCCCGGCAGCGCGCTGCCCGCCGCCTCGCGCACGGCACCAAAGGCGCTGTATTCGGGCAGCAGGCTTTCCATGACGTTGAACACGGCCTCGTGCAGGGCCACGTCGATGACCTGGCCGGCACCGCCGTTCACCTTGCGGTGGTACAGGGCCATCATCACGCCGATCACGCCATGCAGCGCGGCCAGCGTGTCGCCAATCGAGACGCCCACGCGCACCGGCACGCGGCCCGGCTCGGCCGTCAGGTGGCGCAGGCCGCCCATGGCCTCGCCGATCACGCCAAAGCCCGGCAGGTCGCGGTAGGGGCCGGTCTGGCCGTAGCCCGAGATGCGCAGGATGACCAGGCCGGGGTTGAGCGCATGGAGCTCTTCGGGCGACATGCCCCAGCCTTCCAGCGTGCCGGGGCGGAAGTTCTCGACCAGCACATCGGCCTCAGCGATCAGGCGCCGCGCGATGTCCTGGCCCTCCTGCTGGCGCAGGTCCAGCGCCACCGAGCGCTTGTTGCGCGACTGCACCTGCCACCAGACCGAGGTGCCGTTCTTGATCAGGCGCCAGTTGCGCAGCGGATCGCCCGCGCCCGGCGCCTCGATCTTGACCACGTCGGCGCCGAACTCGCCCAGCGTCTTGCCGCAGAACGGCCCTGCGATCAATTGCCCCATCTCGACCACGCGCACGCCATTGAGCGCGCCGGGTGTGGGTGCCTGCCTTGTCTGTTGTGTCATGGGTTAGCGCTTCCTCTTTGTCTCCTGCGGCCAGCCTCCGATGGCATTGCCGCGGCGCTGATCTTGCCGCCGTCCGCGCGCGCTGCAAAACGCTCAAGCGCGACGCTGCCATCGCAAACCGGCATGGCAGAACCCAGCCGGGCGGGGCCGGGAGATAATCGCCACCCCATGAAACTCGACCCGATTTCGCTGCGCCTGTTCGTGGCCGTGATGGAGGAAAGCGCCATCGCCCGCGCCGCCGCACGCGAACACATCGCCCCCTCGGCCGCCAGCCGGCGGCTGGCCGAGCTGGAGAGCCAGCTGCAGGTGGAGCTGTTCACCCGCAGCAACCGCGGCAGCGTGCCCACGGCCGCAGCCTATGCACTGCTGAACATGGCGCGCGGCGTGCTCAACGACCTGGACGGCATCGGCGAGCAGATGCGCGAGTACGGCAGCGGCCTGCGCGGCCATGTGCGCGTGATGGCCAACATCTCGGCCATCACCCAGTTCCTGCCCTCCCAGCTGCAGCGCTTCCTGGACCAGCATCCGCATGTGGACGTGCGCCTGCAGGAGCGGGTGAGCAGCGACATCGCGCGCGCCGTGGCGGACAACGAGGCCGACATCGGCATCCTCAACCAGGGCAGCTATGGAGAGAAGATCCGCCTGCGCCCGTACCGGCGCGACCGCCTCATCGTCATCGTGCCCCAGGGCCATGCGCTGGTACGGCGGCGCTCGCTGCGGCTGGCCCAGGTGCTGGACCATGACCTGGTGGGCATGCACGCCGGCAGCGCGCTCAACCACCAGATCACGCGCGCCGCGGCCGACCTGGGCCTGCAGCCCCGGCTGCGAATGAAGGTGACGGGCTATGACGCGCTGTGCCTGATGGTGGCCTCGGGCCTGGGCGTCGGCATCCTGCCCGAAGGCAGCGCACGCCTGTACCTGGGCGCCCTGCCGCTGCGCTGCATTGCGCTGGACGAGCCCTGGGCCGAGCGCCAGCTGATGCTGTGCGTGCGCTCGCAAGAGGCACTGCCGCCAGTGGCCCAGTTGCTGGTCGAACACCTGTGCGAACCCTGATCCCCATGCTTGCCTTCAAACCCATCCCCCCGGCCCCTCTGCCAGAGCAGGCCGTTGCACGGACCTGGGACATCTTCTGCCAAGTCATAGACAACTTTGGCGACATCGGCGTGTGCTGGCGCGCGGCGGCCGACCTGGCCTCACGCGGCCAGCGCGTGCGGCTGTGGATGGACGACGCCAGCGCCCTGGCCTGGATGGCTCCCCGGCCGCACCCGGCCGGGCTCAGCGTGCACGGCTGGCCCACGCAGGCGCAGGACGTACCGCAGTCCATGGGTGATGTGGTCATCGAGGCCTTCGGCTGCGAGATCCCGCCGCCCTTTTTGGCGGCCATCGCGCGCCGGGCACCGCTGTGGATCAACCTCGAATACCTGTCGGCAGAGGACTATGTGGAGCGCTGCCACCGCCTGCCCTCGCCGCTGATGTCGGGGCCGGCGGCGGGGTTGACGCGCTGGTTCTTCTACCCGGGCTTCACGGCCGCCACGGGCGGCCTGCTGCGCGAGCCGGACCTGGCCGCGCGCCAGGCAGCTTTTGCTTCCGAGGGCCGGCAGGCCTGGCGCACACGCCACGGCATAGGCACCGGCGATTGCGCCATCTCGCTGTTCTGCTACGAGCCCCCTGCCCTGCCGCAATGGCTGGCCCAACTGCATGCAGCGCCCCCTGCGCCGCAGGCCACGCATTTGCTGGTGACCCCGGGGCGCGCAGCCGCCGCCGTGCAACAGGCCATGGCCAGCGTGCCCGCCACGGAACAAGGCGCGGTGACCCGGCATGCGCTGCAGCCCTGCCCTCAACCTCAGTTCGATGAAATGCTCTGGGCCTGCGACCTGAACCTGGTGCGTGGCGAGGATTCGCTGGTACGCGCACTGTGGGCGGGCCAGCCGCTGGTCTGGCACATCTATCCCCAGCACGACGACGCCCATCACGACAAGCTCGACGCCTTTCTTGACTGGCTGCAGGCACCAGCCAGCCTGCGCGCCTTCCACCATGCCTGGAACGGCATGGCACCGGCAAGCACCCTGCCCGCAATCACGCCCGCGCTGCTGCAGCAATGGCAGGAATGCGTGCAGGCGGCACGCTCGCGGCTGCTGCAACAGACCCCATTGATTGAGCAGCTACAAGCTTTCGTGACCGAAAAAAGCTAGAATGCACGTTTTGCCTCCCTGGAGGCGCCGCTGCGGGCGACCGCCAGCCGGCCGCCATCGACCAACCAGGGTTGCACCCGCCGCGGAACTGCGGCAGGCGCACCGTCCCAGCGACTTCGCTTGCCTGCCCTGTTGAGCGGCTCAACCTCAGCCAAGCAAGCTATGAAAATCGCTCAAGAAATCCGCGCCGGCAACGTGATCATGCACGGCAAGGACCCGATGATCGTCCTGAAGACCGAATACGCTCGCGGTGGCCGCGGCGCCGCCACCGTCCGCATGAAGCTCAAGTCCCTGCTGGGCAACATGGGCACCGAAGTCGTCTTCAAGGCCGACGACAAGATCGACAACGTGATCCTGGACAAGAAGGAGTGCACCTACTCCTACTTCGCCGATCCGATGTACGTGTGGATGGATGCCGACTTCAACCAGTACGAAGTGGAAGCCACCAACATGGGTGACGCCATCAACTACCTGGAAGACGGCATGGAAGCCGAAGTCGTGTTCTACGACGGCAAGGCCATCTCCTGCGAACTGCCCACTTCCGTGGAACGCGAAATCACCTGGACCGAACCCGCCGTCAAGGGCGACACATCGGGCAAGGTGCTCAAGCCTGCCAAGATTGCCACCGGCTTCGAAGTGCCCGTGCCCCTGTTCGTGAGCCAGGGCGACAAGATCGAAATCGACACCCGCACGGGCGAGTACCGCAAGCGCGTCTAAACAACGCCTGCAGTTCCCTCTGCGAAGCCCCTGGCAGTCTCTGCCAGGGGCTTTTTCTTTGGGCGCGCGGTATCCACGCAGATATTTACCCGGATTTAATTGACTTGCCAATTTTACCCGGCTAATATCTGCCGCATGACTACTGACTCTTGCATGGCGGGCGCCGAGCCCGCACCCAGCTACACCATCTTCCAGGGCCATGGCCGTCTGCTCCAGGGGGACAGGCCTGCCGTCCTGCAGTTCCTGCAAAGCCATGAACAACAGGCGCAGGGCAGTGGATCGGCACCGCCGTTGTGGGTTTTCGACGACCACAGCGGCATGCGGCTGGACCTGGACTGGCGCAGCGAACTGGCCGCATCGCCCGCACCCGGTCAAGCCGCCGCCCCGCGCAGCGTGGGCCGCCCCAAGCTGGGCGTGGTGGCACGCGAAGTCACCTTGCTGCCACGGCACTGGGAATGGCTGAACCGCCAGCCCGGCGGCGCCTCCAGCGCACTGCGCAGGCTGGTGGACGAGGCGCGCGGCAAGCACGCCGCACAGGATGCCGTGCGCGCCGCCACCGAAGCCGTCTACCGCTTCATGAGCGAGATGGCGGGTGACCTGCCCCATTTCGAGGACGCCAGCCGCGCCCTGTTTGCACGCCAGGCCGAAGCCTTTGCACAGCACACCGCCACCTGGCCCGAGGATGTGCGAAGCTATCTGCAGCAACTGGGCGGCCCCGTGTGGGCGGACTCACCTGCGGCGCCAGCCCAGGACTGAAGACCTGACCCGGCCCGACCTCACTGCTTTTCTCGTCGCATTACCAGACACAACATGACGAAACCAACCGAACCCCTGCCCCAGGCCGCCGCGCCTGCCGCATCCAGCCACGGCGGGCCGCCCATTGCCGGCAGCCAGCCGTTGTGGCGCACCTTTCTGGTGTTCCTGGGCCCCATGGTGCTGGCCAACATCCTGCAATCGCTGTCGGGCACCATCAACAGCGTCTTCATCGGCCAGATGCTGGGCGTGCAGGCGCTGGCCGCCGTCGCGGCCTTTTTTCCGGTGATGTTCCTCTTCATCGCCTTCGTGATCGGCCTGGGCGCGGGCTCCTCGGTGCTGATCGGCCAGGCCTACGGCGCGCGCATGCATGACAAGCTGCGCGCGATTGCGGGCACGGCCATGTGCATAGGACTGCTGTTCGGCGCCATCGTGGCCCTGTTCGGCGGGCTGTTCACCGAGCCGCTGATGCGATTGCTGGGCACGCCGCCCGACATCATGGAGCAGGCCACGCTGTACTCGCGCATCGTGCTGCTGGGCATGCCGGGGCTGTTCGTGTTCCTGCTGGCCACCTCGCTGCTGCGCGGCGTGGGCGACACGGTCTCGCCCATGCTGGCCCTGCTGATCTCCACAGGCACGGGCCTGGCCTGCACCCCGGCGCTGATCGCGGGCTGGGCCGGCCTGCCGCGCCTGGGCGTGGCCAGCGCGGGCGTGTCCATGATCCTGGGCTTCACCCTGGCGCTGGCCTGGCTGGGCTGGCGGCTGCGCCGCATCGGCAGCCCGCTGGCGCCCAATGCCGCGCTGTGGAAGGCCATGCGCATTGACCGGACCCTGCTCAAGAGCATCCTGCGCGTGGGCATTCCCACGGGCGTGCAGATGATTGCCTCGTCCATGGCCGGGCTGGTCGTCGTGTCGCTGGTCAACGGCTTCGGCTCCAGCGCCACGGCAGCCTATGGCGCGGTCAACCAGATCAACTCGTTTGCGCAGTTCCCCGTGATCTCGGTCGCCATCACGGCCTCCATCCTCGGAGCCCAGGCCATCGGCGCGGGCCGCAGCGAGCGCCTGGGAGCCATCACGGCCACGGCCATCCGCATGAACCTGGCATTGGGCGCCGCCCTGGCCCTGATCGGCAGCCTGTTCGCACGGCCGCTGCTGGGCATGTTCATCACCGACGAGCAGGTGCTGGTGCTGGCCATCGAGCTGCTGTACATCGTGCTGTGGAGCGGCCTGCTGCTGGGCTGCTTCATCGCCCTGTCGTCCATCATGCGTGCCAGCGGCGATGTGGTCATTCCCACGGCCATCACCATCACGGTGCTCGCCGTGCTGGAGCTGCCCATGGCCTGGTGGCTGAGCCGCAGCTTCGGGCTGATGGGGATCTGGATGGCGCTTCCGCTGTCCTACACCCTGACGCTGTGCCTTCAGACCGCCTACTACAAGCTGGTCTGGAAGAAGCGCCCCATCCGCCGCATGGTGTAAGGCGTGCGCCATGCAAAACAGGCTTCCCGAGGGAAGCCTGTTTTTTTGGGGAGGGCAAGGCGTCAGGCGTTCAGGTCCAGCACCACGCGCCCTTCGATCTTGCCTTCATGCATGCGCGCGAAGATGTCGTTGATGTTCTCCAGCCGGTCTGTGGACACGGTGGCCTTGACCTTGCCCATGGCCGCGAAGTCCAGAGACTCCTGCAGGTCCAGCCGCGTGCCCACGATGGAGCCGCGCACCGTCACGCCGCTGAGCACCATGTTGAAGATGGGCAGCGGAAAGCTGCCGGGCGGCAGGCCGTTGAGCGACACCGTGCCGCCGCGCCGCACCATGCCCAGCGCCTGCTCGAAGGCCTTGGGCGATACCGCCGTCACCAGGGCGCCGTGTGCGCCGCCAATCTCCTTTTTCAGGTAGGCCGCAGGGTCCGTGGTCATGGCGTTGACCGTGACCTGTGCGCCCAGGCGCCTGGCCAGCGCCAGCTTGTCGTCATCCACATCCACCGCCGCCACGTTCAGGCCCATGGCCTTGGCGTACTGCACGGCCATGTGGCCCAGGCCGCCGATGCCCGAGATCACCACCCAGTTGCCGGGCTTGGTGTCCGTGACCTTCAGGCCCTTGTAGACGGTGACGCCCGCGCACAGCACGGGTGCGATCTCGATGAGGTCCACGCTGCCCGGCAGCAGGCCCACGAAATTGGCATCGGCCAGCGCGTACTGCGCAAAGCCGCCGTTGACGGAGTAGCCGGTGTTCTTTTGCTGCTCGCACAGCGTCTCCCAGCCACCCAGGCAATGCTCGCAATGGCCGCAGGCCGTGTACAGCCAGGGAATGCCGACGCGGTCGCCCTCCTTCACATGGGTGACGCCTGCACCCACGGCGGCCACATAGCCCACGCCTTCATGGCCTGGGATGAAAGGCGGATTGGGCTTGACGGGCCAGTCGCCCTGCGCCGCATGCAAATCGGTATGGCAGACGCCGCAGGCCTCGATCTTCACCAGCACATGGCCGGGATCGGGCCTGGGCACCTGGACTTCCTCGATGGTGAGCGGCTTGCCAAACTCCCGCACCACGGCGGCCTTCATGGTCCTGTTCATTCGCGCCATCCTTTCTTTGCGTCAAAGTAGGTACAGCATTTCAGCGAAGCGACCTGAACGCCTTGATCAAAATCAGGCCTTGGACCATCAAGGACAAAAAAAGCGGGCAAGGAAAACCTTGCCCGCTTTTCAGGGATGCGAACGCAGGCCTTACACGGGCTGGCCCACCAGGTCGTGGCCCTGCGTGCCCACGATGCGCGCCTTCACGAAGTCGCCCACCTTGTAGGTCTTGCTGGCCTTCTCGGGCGGCAGCAGGTGCACCAGGCCGTCGATCTCGGGCGCATCGGCATAGCTGCGGCCCACGCCACCCTTCTTGCCCAGGCCCACGGACTTGTCCACCAGCACCTGCATGGTCTGGCCCACGCGCTTTTGCAGGCGCGCAGTGGAAACCTCTTCGGCCACGGCCATGAAGCGCGCACGGCGCTCCTCACGCACTTCCAGGGGCAGCATGCCGGGAATCTCGTTGGCGGCAGCGCCTTCGACCGGGCTGTAGGCAAAGCAGCCAGCGCGGTCGATCTGCGCCTCGCGCAGGAACTGCAGCAGGTGCTCGAACTCCTGCTCGGTCTCGCCGGGGAAGCCCGCGATGAAGGTGGAGCGGATCACCAGATCCGGGCAGATCTCGCGCCAGCGCTGCAGGCGCTCCAGGTTCCTCTCGCCGTTGGCGGGGCGCTTCATGCGCTTCAAGACATCGGGATGGCTGTGCTGGAAAGGCACGTCCAGATAGGGCAGCACGCGGCCCGTGGCCATGAACGGAATGATCTCGTCCACGCTGGGGTACGGGTAGACATAGTGCAGGCGCACCCAGGCGCCATAGGGCTCGGCGATCTCGGCCAGCGTCTGCACCAGTTCGAGCATGCGCGTCTTGACCGGCTTGCCGTCCCAGAAGCCCGTGCGGTACTTCACATCCACGCCATAGGCCGAGGTGTCCTGGCTGATCACCAGCAGCTCCTTGACGCCGCCCTCGAACAGCGCACGCGCCTCCTTGAGCACATCGCCCACGGGACGCGAAACCAGGTCGCCGCGCATGGAGGGAATGATGCAGAAGGTGCAGCGGTGGTTGCAGCCCTCGGAAATCTTCAGGTAGGCGTAGTGCCTGGGCGTGAGCTTGATGCCCGCCTCGCCAAAGGCGCCCGGCACCAGGTCGATGAAGGGATCGTGCGGCTTGGGCAGATGGGTGTGGACGGCGTTCATCACCTCCTGCGTGGCGTGCGGCCCGGTCACGGCCAGCACGCTGGGATGCACTTCCTGGATCAGGTTGCCGCCGTCCTTGCCCGCCTTGGCGCCCAGGCAGCCCGTGACGATGACCTTGCCGTTCTCGGCCAGCGCCTCGCCAATGGTGTCCAGGCTTTCGCGCACGGCGTCATCGATGAAGCCGCAGGTATTGACGATCACCAGGTCAGCGCCCTCGAAGGTCTTGGAGGTCTGGTAGCCCTCGGCGCTGAGCTGGGTAAGGATGAGTTCGGAGTCCGTGAGTGCCTTGGGGCACCCAAGAGACACGAAGCCCACGCGCGGAGCGGCCGCGCCTGCAGGGGTTGTCATGGTTGTTGCGTCGCTCGTGGGGGTCATAGGGGCGATATTGTCCCAGTTCTGCGAGAACTTGGTAAACCGCCCCTGAACTTATCCCTGCAAGCTCAGCTATTGCGCTTGATCCCGAGCGCACCCAGCATCTGCTCGGTCTGCTTTTGCATCTGGTCCTGCATCTGGGTGAACATGTTCTGCGACTGCTCCATGTAGCTGCTCATCATGTTCTGCATGGCGGGCGGCTGCATGCGCATGAACTGGCTCCAGGCCTCGGGCGAGGTGCCCTGGGCCTGCTCGGCCAGCTTGTTCTGGAAGTCGGTGAACATCTGCACGTTCTTTTCCAGGTAGGAGCCCATGTAGCCCTGCATGGCATGGCCGTAGAAACGGATGATGTTGGCCAGCACGGTCTCGGAGAACATGGGCGCGCCGCCGGCCTCTTCTTCCAGAATGATCTGCAGCAGGATGCTGCGCGTGAGGTCTTCGCCGCTCTTGGCGTCCTTGACCACCACGGGCTCGTTGCTCATTACCAGCTGCTTGACTTCCGTCAGCGTGATGTAGGAGGACGTGTTGGTGTCGTAGAGACGGCGGTTGGGGTATTTCTTGATCACGCGCTGGGCGCTGGGGGCGGCGGCTGTTGTCGTCTCTTGCATTGCAATGCTTCTCCTCTTGTACGTGCTTGTACGGGCAATTGATCTATTGCACTGCAACAGATTCTAGGCAGCGCACACAGCACCTGGCGCAGCAGTAACCCTGATGGTGATCAACGCATGCGACAGAGCGAATGGCTGCCTTGCCGCCGTCCGGGCAAAAAAAATCCCGCTTGAAGCGGGATTTTCTGCAGCCCCTGGTGAGACTGCTTTGTTTGGTAGGCGCGATTGGACTCGAACCAACGACCCCCACCATGTCAAGGTGGTGCTCTAACCAGCTGAGCTACGCGCCTGTCGTTTGTTGAAGCCGCAAGTATAGCAGTGCAAAACAGGGCTTCCGGGCAAGTTGCGCAGTTTTTCCGATCACAGCACCCTGGCGCGTTCCAGCATGGCGTGCATCAGCACATTGCAGCCTGCGGTGATGTCGGCCGGCGTGGCGTCCTCGATCTCGTTGTGGCTGATGCCGTCCTTGCAGGGGATGAATACCATGCCGGCCGGCGCCAGCCGCGCCATGTAGACCGCATCATGCCCGGCGCCCGAGACGACGGGCATGTGCGAGTAGCCCAGGGCCTTGGCGGCGCGCGCCACCGCATCCACGCAGTCGGCATGGAAGGGTTGGGCGGGGTAGCTGGACACCAGGTTGATCGCTATGGGCAGGCCCGTTTCCCGGCTGATGCGATCGGCCACGGCGCGGATGTCGGCGTCCATGGCTTCGCAGTCGGCATCGGTGGCGTTGCGCAGGTCGATGCTGAATTTGACCTGGCCCGGGATCACGTTGCGGCTATTGGGATGGACCTGCACCATGCCCACGGTACCGCGCCCGTGGGGCGGATGGCGGTGGGCGCAGGCCACCACTTCCTGCATCAGTTGCGCGGCGGCCTGCAGCGCATCCTTGCGCAATGCCATGGGCGTGGGGCCGGCATGGGCTTCCATGCCCGTGACCACGCAGTCGTACCAGCGGATGCCCAGCACGCCGGTGACCACGCCAATGGTCCTGGCGTTGTCCTCCAGCACCGGGCCCTGTTCGATGTGGGATTCGAAGTAGGCGCCGATCGGGTGGTCGCCAGGCTCCTGGCTGCCCACATAGCCGATGCGCTCGAGCTCGCCCTTGACGGTCTTGCCTTCGGAGTCGGTGGCCGCATAGGCATGCTCCAGCGTGAAGGCCTTGGCGAACACGCCCGAGCCCATCATCACCGGCACGAAGCGCGAGCCTTCCTCGTTCGTCCAGAACGCCACCTCGATGGGCGCTTCGGTCTCGATGCCGTGGTCGTTGAGCGTGCGCACCACCTCCAGCCCCGCCAGCACGCCGTAGTTGCCGTCGAACTTGCCGCCCGTGGGCTGGGTGTCGATGTGGCTGCCCGTCATGATGGGCGGCAGGCTGTTGTCGCGCCCGGGCCGGCGCATGAAGCCGTTGCCGATCTTGTCGATGGTCACCGTCATTCCCGCCTCGCGCGCCCAGCGGGTCACCAGATCACGGCCCTGGCGGTCCAGGTCGGTCAGCGTCAGGCGGCAGACGCCGCCCTTGGGCGTGGCGCCGATCTGCGCCAGCTCCATGAGTGAATCCCACAGCCGGCTTCCGTTGACGCGCAGCTGCGCGATGTCCTGCTTCACTTGGGTATCTGTATCCATTGCGGTCTCCTTGTCATGCGGGCTTCAGCGCGCCACGGCCGTGGGCTGCAGCGTGGCGGCGCGGCGCTGCACCGCGTCGAAGTTGGGGCCGAAGGCCGGGCGCTTGATATAGCGCCCCTTGCCCATCTCGGCACGCAGATCGCCCTGCGCATAGGCCACCACGCCCTGGCTGATGGTGTGGCTGGGCATGCCTTGCACGGTGCGCCCCTCGAAGATGTTGTAGTCGCCCTTGGAATGCTGGGTCTTGACCGACAGGGTGTGGGTGGCGGCAGGGTCCCAGACGACCAGATCGGCATCGGCCCCCACGCCGACCAGGCCCTTGCGCGGATAGATGTTGAACAGCCGGGCGGTGTTGGCCGAGGTGATGGCCACGAATTCGCTGGGCGTCAGCCGGCCGGTGTTCACGCCCGCATCCCAGATCACGGCCAGGCGCTCTTCCACGCCGCCGGTGCCGTTGGGGATCTTGGCGAAGTTGTCCCGGCCCATGGCTTTCTGCGCGGCGCAGAAGGTGCAATGGTCGGTGGCCGTGGTGTGCAGCTGGCCCGACTGCAGGCCCTGCCACAAGGCCTCCTGGTGGCCCTTGGCGCGGAAGGGCGGGCTCATCACGTGGGCCGCAGCCTTCGCGAAGTCGGGGTCGCGGTACACGCTTTCGTCGATCACCAGATGGCCGGCCAGCACTTCGCCATACACGCGCTGGCCACGCGCACGGGCCGCGGCAATGGCCTGCGCCGCCTCGGTGCAGCTGACGTGCACCACGTAGATGGGCACGCCCAGCACGCCGGCGATGGCGATGGCGCGGTTGGCCGCCTCGGCCTCCACCATGGGCGGGCGGGCCAGCGGATGGCCCTCGGGCCCGGTGATGCCCATCTTGGCCACTTCCTGCTGAAGAAGGTAGACCAGCTCGCCGTTCTCGGCATGCACTGTGGGCATGGCGCCCAGCTCCAGCGCGCGCTTGAAGCTGTTCACCAGGGTTTCGTCGTCGCACATGATGGCGTTCTTGTAGGCCATGAAGTGCTTGAAGCTGTTGATGCCCTCCTCGCGCACCAGCGTGCCCATGTCGGCATGGACGCTGTCGCTCCACCAGGTGACGGCCACGTGGAAGGAGTAGTCGGCCGCAGCCTTCTCGGCCCAGCCGCGCCATTTGCGGTAGGCGTCCAGCAGCGGCTCCTGCGGATCGGGAATGACGAAATCGATGATGCTGGTGGTGCCACCGGCCAGCGCCGCCGCCGTGCCGGTGTAGAAGTCATCGGCCGTGACCGTGCCCATGAAGGGCAGTTGCATGTGGGTGTGCGGATCGATGCCGCCGGGCATGACGAACTGCCCCGAGGCATCGATCACCTGCGCCCCGGCCGGCACCAGGGCCGCCACATCCGGCCCCACGGCCGCAATCGCCCCATCGACACACAGCACATCGGCCTTCTCCTGCCGGTCTGCATTCACCACCGTGCCGCCACGCACCCATACCGAACCCTGTGATTGACCCATAGCGTCATGCCTCCTGTTGGTTGGTCCGGCCTATGCCTTGCTCAGCGCGGGTGCGCCCTTGGTCACCTGGCCTGCCATGCCGATGCGGTAGACCACGCCAGCAATGAACAGGCCGATGAACCATGCGTAGTCATAGGCATGCTTGAAGAAATCACCCACGTTCGGGAATGCAGCGGGGAACGCCGCGTGCAGGAAGCCGGGCAGGTTGGGCGCAACGCCCAGGGCGAAGGCCGCCACGGCCACCCAGTTCCAGCCGTTGGAGTAGCGGTAGACGCCCTCTTCCCTGTACAGGTCTTCCACCACCAGCTGCTTTTTGCGCACCAGGAAATAGTCCACCATCAGAATGCCCGCGATCGGCCCCAGCAGGGCCGAGTAGCCGATCAGCCAAGTGAAGATGTAGCCCTCGGTCGATTCCAGGATCTTCCAGGGCATCATCACGATGGCAATGGCCACCGTCATGTAGCCACCCACGCGGTAGCTGATCTTCTTGGGCGCCAGGGCGGAGAAGTCATAGGCCGGCCCGACCAGGTTTGCCGCCAGGTTCACGCTCACGGTGTCGATCAGCAGCACGATCAGCGCGATCAGCACGGCCGCCCCCGTCATGCGGCTGGCGACATCCACGGGGTCCCACAGGGCCTTGCCGTAGATCACCACGGTGCCCGATGTCACCACCACCGCCAGCATGGCCAGCAGCCCCATGGGCACCGGCAGGCCGATGGCCTGGCCCACGACCTGGTCCTTCTGCGACTTGGCAAAGCGCGTGAAGTCCGGAATGTTCAGCGCCAGCGTGGCCCAGAAGCCCACCATGGCCGTCAGCGACGGCCAGAACACCGACATGAACTGGCCCGCCTTGGGGCCACCCGGCGCGTACTGCGAAGGCTGCTCCATGATGGGGCCGAAGCCGCCGGCCTTCTGGTAGACCCATCCCAGCAGCACGAAGCAGATCAGGATCTTGAGCGGCGCAGTCCAGGTCTCCAGCTTGCGGATGGACTCTATGCCATGCACCACGAAGTAGAACTGGATCGCCCAGAACACCAGAAAGCACACCAGCTGCCCCACATTGATGCCCAGGCCCGCGATCTTCTCGCCTTCCAGCGGATGGCCCAGCAGCACGCCCAGCAGGGTGTAGATCATCATGCCGCCGAACCAAGTCTGGATGCCGTACCAGCCACAGGCCACCAGGGCCCGCAGCAGGGCGGGCAGCTTGGCCCCGTGGGTGCCGAATGAGGCTCGGGCCAGCACAGCGAAGGGAATGCCGTACCTGGCCCCGGCATGGCCGATGAGCAGCATGGGAATCAGCACGATGAGATTGCCCAGGAACACCGTCATCACCGCCTGCGACCACGACATTCCGTTCGTGATCATGCTAGCGGCCAGGGTGTATGCCGGAATGCACATCACCATCCCTATCCACAAGGCGGCGAAGTGGTACCAGGTCCAGGTGCGCTGGCTAGGCAGCGTGGGTGCGAGGTCGTGGTTCCACAGGCTGCCTGCGGACTCACCGGAATGCGGGGCATGCGACATTGCGAAGCTCCTTCTCGAAGAGAGAAATCACCAATCCATTGCTGATCCAGGGTCTGACCTTTTCCATCAAGCGCATTTCGTGCCAGGTCGGCCCGGATGCGGGCCGTGCGCCGACCTGCCGCAATGCCCCTCTAGCCCTGCGCCGTCACGGCCTGGCGCATGGGGTTGTTCGGATGCGTGGTCCAGTTCGCATACTCCCCGGTGACCGTCTGGCCGGTGCGGGGGTCCACCTCGCCCGGCTGCAGGCTGCGCATGGTGATGCACTCGGGCACGGGGCAGATGGACACGCACAGGTTGCAGCCCACGCATTCGGTGTCATCCACCTCGAAGCGGCGCACACCGCCCTCCTTGCTGAAGGTGATGGCCTGGTGGGAGGTGTCCTCGCAGGCCACGTGGCAGCGCCCGCACTGGATGCAGCTGTCCTGGTTGATGACGGCCTTGTCGATGTGGTTGAGGTTGAGGTCCTTCCAGTCCCTGACCGTGGGCACGGCCCGGCCCTGAAAGTCCTCGATGCGCGCAAAGCCGTGCGCGTCCATGTAGTTGGACAGCCCGTCGCACATGTCCTGCACGATGCGAAAGCCGTAGACCATGGCCGCCGTGCACACCTGGACATTGCCGCATCCCAGCGCAATGTATTCGGCCGCGTCCTTCCAGGTGGTGATGCCGCCGATCCCCGAGATGGGCAGGCCCGCCGTCTGCGGGTCGCGCGCGATCTCGGCCACCATGTTCTGGGCGATGGGTTTCACGGCCGGGCCGCAGTAGCCGCCGTGCGAGCCCTGGCCGTCGGTGCTGGGGTGCATGACCAGGGTGTCCAGGTTCACGCCCATCAGCGAGTTGATGGTGTTGATCAGGGACACCGCATCCGCGCCGCCGGCCTTGGCCGCCCGCGCGGGAAAGCGCACGTCAGTGATGTTGGGCGTGAGCTTCACGATCACGGGCAGCCGGCTGTACTGCTTGCACCACTGCGTGACCATCTGGATGTACTCGGGCACCTGGCCCACGGCCGCCCCCATGCCGCGCTCGCTCATGCCGTGCGGGCAGCCGAAGTTCAGTTCCAGCCCGTCGGCGCCGGTGTCCTCCACCATGGGCAGGATGCGCTTCCAGCTTTCCTCCACGCAGGGCACCATCAGCGAGGCGATCAGAGCGCGGTCAGGCCAGGCCTTCTTCACGCGGGTCATCTCCTCCAGGTTGGTGCGCAGCGGGCGGTCGGTGATCAGCTCGATGTTGTTCAGGCCCATCACGCGCCGGTCCTGCGCCATGAGGGTGGAGTAGCGCGGCCCGTTCACGTTGACCACATGCGGGTCCTCGCCCAGCGTCTTCCACACCACGCCGCCCCAGCCGGCCTCGAATGCGCGGGTGACGTTGATCTCCTTGTCCGTGGGCGGTGCCGAGGCCAGCCAGAACGGATTGGGGCTGGAAATGCCCAGAAAGCGGCTGCTGATGTCTGCCATGTCAATGCTCCTTGAAAAGCGCGGGCACAGCCGCTCAAACCCCGGCCGCCACGGCGCTGGTCAGCGCCTGGTGCATGGCTCGCGCGGCGACCTTGCCGTGCTCCACCGCCTGCACGGTCAGGTCCTGGCCACCGGCGCGGCAGTCGCCGCCGGCCCACACGCGCGGCACGCTGGTTCGGCCTTCGTCGTCGGTGTCGATGCGGCCGTCACGCAAGGCAATGGCCGCGCCCGCCGGCGTGCCGACATAGGTCTGGCCAATGGCCTTGAGCACCATGTCGGCCGGCACGTCGAACACCTCCTGCGTCACCTGCAGCCTGTCGCCCTCCATGCGGGTGCTGGCCATGCGCACGCCGCAGACCTTGCCGTCCTGCACCAGGATCTCCTGGGGCGCAGCCCACAGCCGCAGGTTGACGCCATGGGTCTGCGCCCATTCCTGCTCCACCCAGGAGGCGGACAGCGCATCCTTGCCCCGGCGGTAGAACATGGTGACCTCGTCGGCGCCCAGCAGCCGGGCCTGCACGGATGCATCCACCGCCGTCATGCCACCGCCGATCACCACCACGCGCCGGCCCACCGGCACCGTGGATTTGTCGGCCGCCTGGCGGATGTCGGCAATGAAGTCCACCGCATTGCGCAAGCCCTCGGCTTGCGGCTCGGCCGCGCCCAGCGCATTGACGCCCGCCAGGCCCAGGCCGAGGAACACGGCGTCATGCGCCGCCAGCAGCGAATCCAGCGTGAAATCTCGCCCCAGCCGCTGGTTGTTGCGCGGCGTGATACCGCCCACGGACAGCAGCCAGTCGATCTCCTTCTGCGCAAAATCGCCCGGGGTCTTGTAGCTGGCCAGGCCGTATTCATTGAGCCCGCCCAGCTTGGGCCGGGCGTCGAACAGCACCACCTCGTGGCCCTGCAGCGCCAGCTGATGGGCGCAGGTCAGGCCGGCAGGCCCTGCCCCGACCACGGCCACCTTGCGACCCGTGGCGGCGGCACGCTGGAACAGCGGTGCACCATCGGAGGCCATGAAGGCATCGGTCGCATAGCGTTGCAGTGCACCAATTTCGACCGGCTTGTCTTCCTGGGTGTTGCGCACGCAGGCCTGCTCGCACAGCTGCTCCGTGGGACAGACGCGGGAACACATGCCGCCCAGCGGGTTGGCCGTCAGGATTTCTCGCGCCGCGCCACGGACGTTGTCCTGGGCAATGCGGGCGATGAAGGCCGGCACATCGATGCTGGTGGGGCAGGCCGTGGTGCACGGCGCGTCATAGCAGTAGTAGCAGCGCTCGGCCTCGATCAAGGCCTGGGAACGGTTCAGCGCGGGATGGGCGTCGGAGAAATTGGCCGCGTAATCGGCCAGGTTCAGGCGGCCGGCGGCAATGCCGCAGGCGCGTTGCGCGGGGCTATCCATGGTGCATCCTCCAGAGTCAGGATTGAGGGCGTGAAAGGGGCCGCGGCATGCAGGTGCACGCCGGGCCATCTCGGACAACGCAAGGCGGGCCGCAGGAAGGACTCCTGAACGGCCCCGGATCCAACAACACAGTCTTCGGAGGTTTCATCGTGGTCCTCGCATGTGTAAGTGACGCCTCTTGTCGGGCGCACTGGGGGTGGAACGGAATTTACGCGGGTGAAAAAATTTACCAATCAGTAAAATCACCCAGAAAGTCGTCAGCAAGAAAGATGCCAGACAATCGCACCAAAATGGCGCCACTTATCCCGACTTACCATCTGCGCAATGGCAACCCTTTCTGACAATGCGCCCCCTTCCCTGGCGCGATCGGCCACGCGCAAACCCACGGCTGCACGCCTGCGCAAGGAACTGAACATCCTGCAGACGGCCGAGCTTCACTTTGCGCAATACGGCTTCGAAGGCGCATCGCTGGAACTGATCGCGCACGACGCCGGCCTGAGCCGCCACAACCTGCTGTACTACTTCGCCAGCAAGGAAGAGCTGTACCTGCGCGTGCTGGGCGACGTGCTGACGCAGTGGCTCGCCGGCATGTCCGACCTGCTGCGCGGCGACGACCCTGCGGAGGCCTTGCGCATCTACATCCGGGCCAAGCTGCAGTCCTCGCGCGAGCGGCCCCATGGCTCCCGTGTCTTCACGCGCGAGGTGATGGCCGGCGCGCCCCGCTTCGGACAGGCCATAGCGAGCCAGGTGGGCCCGGCGCTGGCGGCAGACGTGCAGGCCTTCGAGCGCTGGGTGGCGCAGGGCAAGATTGCCCGCGTGGATTTCACCCACCTGATGTTCATCCTCTGGTCCGTGACCCAGGCCTATGCCGATCAGCAGGCCCAGTTCGCGCTGCTGCTGGGCCGGCCGGAACTGACCGCCGACGACTACGACACGGCGGCCGATCTGATCTACCGGCTGGTAATCCGTGGCCTGCAGCCGGATACCGCGGCTCTCGCACAATGAGCGCATGAATCACAGCATCCGCCTGAGACCCCTGGAGCGCGAAGATCTGCGCTCCGTGCATCTGCTCAACAACAATGCCGCCATCATGCGCTACTGGTTCGAGGAGCCCTACGAGACCTTCGACGAGCTTTCCGCGCTCTATGACGCCCACGTGCACGACCAGACCGAGCGCCGCTTCATCGTCGAGCACCAGGGCGATCGCGCCGGTCTCGTCGAGCTGGTGGAGATCGACCTGATCCACCGGCGCGCCGAATTCCAGATCATCATCGCCCCCGAGCAGCAAGGCCAGGGCATCGCAGCCCAGGCAACGCGGCTGGCGCTGGACTATGGCTTCAAGACGCTCAACCTGCATAAGATCTTTCTCCATGTGGACCAGGAGAACGAGAAGGCCATCCACATCTACGCGCGCATAGGCTTCGTGCAGGAAGGCGTGCTGATCGACGAGTTCTTCGCCAACGGCCAGTACCGCAACGCCATCCGCATGTACCTGCTGCAAAACGACTACCTGCAGGCACAGGCCGGCATCGGCACCTGAGCGCGGACCTTCATCCTTTCGGCGACCTCTTCCTGGCAGCCGCCTCGTTGAGGGCGGCTGCCTCGCGCACCAAGTCCTTGAACGCTTGCGCATCGATCTCCTCACCCTCGCGGATATCGATGGCACGGCGCACCTTGCCTTCAAGGCTGGCGTTGAACAGGTGCTGCGGGTCGGCCAGCGATGCGCCTTTGGGAAAGGTGAGCTTCACGGCCGATTGGTAGGCCTCGCCCGTGCACAGAATGCCGCTGCACGACCAGACCGGCACCGACCATTTCCACTCTTCCACCGCGTCCGGAAGCGCTTGCACGATGAGCCGGCGCACATGCGCCAGCACCTCGCCGCGCCAGCCGCCCAGCTCGGCAATGCGCTGGTTGATCAATACGCTGGCCGACGCGGCCGCCTCGGGCGAAACTGTCTTGATCATCCATGTCTCCCAAAGTGATGCATGTTCGATCACAAGACAGGCCAAGGCAAGACCACAGGGGAACGCACAAACAAAAAAGCCTTCTGAGTGATCAGAAGGCTTTTTGCATTCCATCTGGCAATGGAAAATTGGTAGGCGCGATTGGACTCGAACCAACGACCCCCACCATGTCAAGGTGGTGCTCTAACCAGCTGAGCTACGCGCCTGTGTTTGTTCGAGAAAGCGATTCTAGCACGGCTTTTTCAGCGTCCAGGCAAAAATGCCTGAACATGCTCAACGCCGCCGCGCCGAACGTACGCCCGCCACGGCGGCCACGATGCCCAGCACCTTGCTCAGGCGGCCCGAATCGGCCACCTCCACGGTGAAGGTCATCCAGGCCGTTCCCTTGACGGACTGGGTCTGCACGCCAATGACATTGGTCTTTTCGCGCGCAAAGACTTCCGAGATATCGCGCAGCAGGCCCTGCCGGTCGGCCGCCTCCACGGACACATCGACCGGGTAGACGGCCGAGGCCACGGTGGCCGCCTTGGGCTGGCCCCAGGCCACGTCGATCACGCGCTCGGAATTGCGAGCAGCCATCTCGCGGAAGTTGGAGCAGTCGGAGCGGTGCACGCTCACGCCCTTGCCGCGCGTGACGAAGCCCCGGATGTCGTCCGGCGGCGCAGGCTTGCAGCACTTGGCCAGCTGGGTCATCAGCGAGTCCACGCCAACCACTAGCACGCCGCCCTTGGGCGAGTCCGTGCCGCGCGCCTTGCGCACGAGGGTGAATTCCTCGGGTTCTTCCTCCACCTCGGCGGGCCGAAGCACGGTCTCGATATTGCGCAGCGAGTACTCGTCCTTGCCGACGACCTCGAACAGCGCATCTGCCGACTTGAAGCCCAGCTGCACCGCCAGCTCCTCCAGCTTGACGGCGGTCTTGCCCTCACGCTGCAGCAGCTTCTCGACAGCCTCCCGGCCGCGCGCGACGGTCTCGTGCGTGGCCTGGGCATTGAACCAGGCGCGCACCTTGGCCTTGGCACGGTTGCTGGTCAGATAGCCCAGGTCGGCATTGAGCCAGTCGCGCGAGGGGCGGCCTTCCTTGACCGTGGTGATCTCCACGGTCTGGCCGTTTTGCAGCGGCGTGTTCAGGGGCACCATGGCGCCGTCCACCCGCGCGCCACGGCAGCGGTGGCCCAGGCTGGTGTGCACGGAGTAGGCAAAGTCCACGGGCGTTGCGCCCTGCGGCAGCTCGATGACGGCCGCGTCGGGGGTGAGCACGTAGATGCGGTCCTCGAACAGGCCGCGATGGTGCGCGCCCGCCAGGTCGCTGCCCCAGGCCAGCAGCTGGCGCAGCACGGCGATCTTGGCGTCGTACTCGCTGCTGGCGGTGACGCCCGCGTATCCCTTGGTGCCCGCCTCCTTGTAGGCCCAGTGGGCGGCCACGCCGTGCTCGGCATGGTCGTGCATGGCCTGGGTGCGGATCTGGATCTCGATGGCACGGCCCGTCTCGTCGCGCACCACGGTGTGCAGCGACTGGTAGCCGTTGGGCTTGGGCTTGGCGATGTAGTCGTCGAATTCCGCCTCGATGGGCGTGAACTGCTCATGCACCCAGGACAGGGTGGCGTAGCAGTCCTTGATCGTGGGCACGACGACACGCATGGCGCGGATGTCGAAGACCTGGTCGAAGTTCAGCGACTTGCCGCGCATCTTCTTGACGATGCTGTAGATGTGCTTGGGCCGGCCCTGCACCGTGGCGCTGATGCTGTGCGCGCGCAGGTCGGCCTCCAGCCGCGCCCGCATCTGCTCCATGTAGGCTTCGCGCTCCACGCGCTTTTCATCGAGCAGGCGGGCCACTTCGCGGTAGGTCTCGGGCTCCAGGAAACGCAGGGACAGATCCTCCAGCTCCCACTTGATCTGCCAGATGCCCAGGCGGTTGGCCAGCGGCGCGAACACCGTCAGCGCCTCGCGCGCAATGCCGGGAGAGACCGGGCGCTTGCTGGCCGCGTAGTAGCGCAGCGTCTGCAGGCGCGAGGCCAGCCGCAGCAGCACGACACGCAGATCGCGCGAGAAGCCCAGCAGCATCTTGCGCACGTTCTCGGTCTGCGTGGCCTCATCGTCCAGATACTGGCCGCCCAGCTCGGCGCCGCGCGCCTGCTGCTGCACGCGCATGAGCTTGTTGGTTTCCACGGCCAGGGTGGCGAAATTCTCGCCAAAAGCCTTGGCGATCACTTCCTGCGGACGATTCAGGTGCACACTGGCATGCACCAGATAGATCGCCGCCTGCATCGTTTCGGATCCACCGATGGTCTTGAGGATGGCGGCCACCGCATCGGCATGGGCCATCGTGTTCTCGCCGGACTCCATGGTCTCGGTGGCGATCAGCGGCTCGGCAAAGCTGCGCGCGCGGGCCAGCGCGTTGACCTGTTCGGGCAGGGTCTGCGACGTGGCCGTGATCAGGTGCGGCAGAACCGCCGGCACCTGGCCCGGCGCGGCTGCGGCGGGCGAAGGCGCCTGCACGGCGGCCTCGCTGCTGGCGGTCTTCATTCGTCACTCTCCCTGGCCTGCTCGGCAAGATTCATGGTGCTTGGCAAGCGCTCTTCTCCCCATAAGAACCGGCACAGCAAGGCCACCTGCCCTGCTGCGACGAAGGTGGGCGCATGCCCCACCCCTTCAAATTCCACGCAATGCGCCTTCGGGCCGCGCTGCGCCATGGCCTGCGCCGTGGCCGCAGTCAGCAGATCGGACTGCGCACCACGAACTAGCAAGACGCGTGCCTTGATCTGGTCATACAGCTGCCACAGCAGCGCTTCGCCGGCCTGGGCCATCTCGGGCGTCATCTGCTGCAGGGACACTGCAATCTGAGGGTCATAGTGCAAGACAAGGCCGCCATCGGCGGCCGGCCGCATCATAGGTCGCGTCAATCGCAACCATTGCCCTTCGCTATGTGGGCCGAAGCCTTCGGAAATCAAGAGCAGCGCATGGGCTGCCTGTTCAAGATTTTCAAAATGCACGCCCTTGCCCAGGTACTGACCTATGCGCTCCAGGGCAGACCACTCGATGACAGGCCCCACATCGTTGAGCACCAGCCTGCGGATGGGCGCCGGCAGCGGCAGGCCCGGCTGGCCCGCAAGCGCCATGCCGATCAGCCCGCCCATGCTGGTGCCCACCCAATCTAATTGTTCGACAGGCGCCTGCGCATGCACCTGGGCCAGCAAGGCCAGCATGTCGGCTGCGTAAAGAGGCACCTGGTAGGCGGCCGGATCCTGCAGCCAGTCGCTTTCGCCACGCCCGACCACGTCGGGGCAGATCACGCGGGCGCGTTCGCTGAGGCGCTCGGCCAGCACGTCGAAGTCACGCCCCTGGCGCGACAGGCCGTGCACACAGACCACGACATGGGGATGGTTCGGATCGCCGGTGCGATTCCATTCCCAATAGGCCATGCGGTGCGACGCATTCTCTTGAGCAGCCGGGCTGGCAGTACGGCTCCAGGGTGAGGCACGCCCGGCAACTGCCGGGCAGGATACGTAGTTCAGCGTAGGATGATTCATGGAAACGCATTCGCGGAGCCGGCGCCGATAATGGCTGTGTTGCATCGTACATTCATTCGGAGACTCTCTATGTTGAAAGGCAAGACCGCCCTCGTGACCGGTTCGACCAGCGGAATCGGCCTCGGGATCGCGAAGGCGCTGGCCCGCCAGGGCGCCAATATCGTGCTCAATGGTTTCGGCGATGTGGACGGCCCCCGTGCCGAAGTGCTGGCCGCAGGCCAGGCCGCCGGCGCCCAGGTCGCCTACCACGGTGCCGACATGAGCCGCGTGGCAGACATCGAGGACATGGTCCAGTACAGCGTGCGCAATTTCGGCCAGATCGACATCCTCGTGAACAATGCCGGCATCCAGCACGTGGCGCGCGTGGAAGACTTCCCGCCCGAGCGCTGGGATTCCATCATCGCCATCAACCTGTCCAGCGCCTTCCACACCTCGCGCCTGGTCCTGCCCATGATGCAGGCGGCCGATGGCGGCAAGGGCTGGGGCCGCATCATCAACGTGGCTTCGGTGCACGGCCTCGTGGGCTCGGCGCAGAAGTCCGCCTATGTGGCGGCCAAGCACGGCATTGTCGGGCTGACCAAGGTCACGGCCCTGGAGAACGCCACCTCCGGCATCACCTGCAATGCCATCTGCCCCGGCTGGGTGCTGACGCCGCTGGTGCAAAAGCAGGTGGACGCCAAGGCCGAGCAGCACGGCATCAGCAATGAAGAAGCCAAGAAGCTGCTGCTGGGCGAAAAGGAACCCTCGATGCAGTTCACCACGCCCGAGGAGCTTGGCGAGCTGGCCGTGTTCTTCTGCTCGCCCGCTGCCGCCAACGTGCGCGGCGTGGCCTGGAACATGGATGGCGGCTGGGCTGCGCAGTAATCGCGGCCAGACAGGACCACTGCCAAAAAAGGAGCGCCACGGCGCTCCTTTTTTCATGGATGGGTCACCCGGTCAGTACATCTGCACCGAGCCCGACACGTGGACCATCACCTGCGCCTTGCCCGCTTCCACGGACACGGCATCCATTTCCGCGCCGGCGGCCTTGGCGGACATGGCCATCATGCGCGGACGCGGCATGGGCACCGAGGTATCGCTGCTGCTCACGTTGACCTCGCGCAGGCTGTAGTTGGCAAAGCCGAAGCTCTTGGACAGCGTGGTGGCACGCTGCTTGAACTGTTCGATGGCCTTGGCCTGGGCCTCGCCCTCGACCTTTTCACGGGCCTCGCGCGACAGGCCGAAGCCCACTTGCGACAGCGTCATGTCCTGCACCTGGGCCGCCGTCTGCGTGATGCGTGCGAAGTCGCGGCCCTGCAGAAGAATCTCGGCGCGGCCCTGCCAGCCTTCCACCTTGTTGTCCTTGCCATAGCGCGGATAGATGCCGAAGCTGCCGGTGCTCACATCCATCTGGCCCGACTGGGCGCTGCGCTTGGTCACTGCCATGGCGGCCTCGACCACTTTTTGCAGTTGGGACTGGACCGTGGCGGCATCACGCCCTTCGCGCGTGGCCGACAAGGTGGCGGTCAGCAGGTCCTGCACCACATCTACCGAGCCTTCTGCAGACAACTGCACCACATTGGCCGGCTGTGCCTGCGCCGAGGCGGCGTTCTGCGCCCAGGCACCGCTGGCACAGGCCAGCGCAGTGGCCGCGACCACGGACTTGACCCAGGGGCGGGACAGCTGTTTGGAAAGCTTGCTCATGCGTTCACCCTTTGAAATGAAAGGTAGTTCAGGGATACAACTGCATGCCGCCCTTTCGCTACGGCATGCCGCCAGATGGTGACAGGTGTGGAGCCGTTCAGGCCTATTCGCCCCGTCATTCACAACATTATTGCAACGATAAATGCATCAACGCGGCAAACCCATAGTTAAATATTCTAAAGACACATTTTCCGTTCTAAATTTAAACGCAACATCTGTAACACACGGCAAAAGTTCGGGGTTTTGACCAGACTTTTCAGCGCAAGCTGGTAACAATGGCGGCTGTTACAAATGACCGACCGAGGATGAACATGGCCACTACGACCAACCGCACCGACAAGATCCTGGTGGTGGATGACGATGCGCGCATCCGCGACCTGCTGCGCCGCTACCTGACGCAGGAAGGCTTCGAGATCATGATTGCCGAAGATGGCAAGGCGCTGAACCGCATCCTGCTGCGCGAAACAGTGGACCTGATCGTGCTTGACCTGATGATGCCCGGCGAGGATGGCCTGTCCATCTGCCGCCGCCTGCGCTCGGCCAATGACCGCACGCCCATCATCATGCTGACCGCCAAGGGCGAGGATGTGGACCGCATCGTGGGCCTGGAAGTGGGCGCCGACGACTACCTGGGCAAGCCCTTCAACCCCCGCGAACTGCTGGCCCGCATCCATGCCGTGCTGCGCCGCCGCCCGCCGCAGGAAGCGCCGGGCGCGCCTTCCGGCGACAACGAGGTGGTGAGCTTCGGCCCCTTCACCTTCGACCTGGGCACGCGCGTGCTGCAAAAGAACGGCGAGGAACTGCCGCTGACCACGGGCGAATTCGCCATGCTCAAGGCCCTGGTGCGCCACCCGCGCCAGCCGCTGTCGCGCGAGAAGCTGGCCCTGCTGGCGCGCGGCCGAGAGTTCGAGCCCTTCGACCGCAGCCTGGACGTGCAGGTCTCGCGCCTGCGCAAGCTGATCGAGGAAGATGCCGCCGCACCGCGCTATATCCAGACGGTCTGGGGTGTGGGCTACGTGTTCGTACCCGATGGCGCGAACTGAAATGCATCACCCCCTGAGGCGCTGCGCGCCTTCCCCCTCTCTCGCTCCGCGGGAGGGGGACGACGCCCTCGCCGCGAGGCGGCTCTTGCTCGGCGTCCCTGGGTTGGGGCCGTAACGTTTTATGTGCCGTTGACAATGCGCAGCGCCAAAACCTCACCCTGTCGACCGAGACAACCGGTAACGCAGGCTGGCCGGCACAGGCGTAATCTCGCAGCCGGCCCCTAGAATGACGAACCGCATTCCATGAGTTCCTTCACCGTCCCGCCCCACGACGCCACCAGCCCTGCGCCGCTCGACTACGAGCGGCGCATGACTGCGCGCTCTCCGCTGGGACTCAATCTTTTCTGGCGCACCTTCTGCCTGCTGGCCCTGCTGCTGGTGGGCAGCATCCTGGCGTGGCTGCAGACGCTGCGCGCCTTCGAGTTCGAGCCGCGCACGCTGCACACCGCCCAGCAGATCGCCTCGCTGGTCAACCTCAGCCGCGCGGCACTGGTGCATTCGGATGCCATCAACCGTGTCTCGCTGATCAAGACCATGGCCGACCAGGAAGGCGTGCGCATTCTGCCGCGCGAGCCTGGCGACAGCTTCGAGCTGCTGGACCAGAGCACGCTGGGCAAGCGCCTGACCGAGGAGCTCACGCGCCGCCTGGGCTACGGCACCATCGTGGCGCGCAGCGTCAATGGCGAACCGGGGCTGTGGGTGGGCTTCACCATCAATGGCGACCGCACATGGCTGCTGATGGACCGCTCGCGCTTCACGCCGGCCAGCGGGCGCACCTGGCTGATCTGGCTGATCACGGCCGGCCTGCTGTCCCTGGCGGGCGCGGCAGCCATCGCGCGCCTGATCAACCGGCCGCTCAAGCAGTTGAGCTATGCGGCCAACCGCGTGCGAGATGGCGACTTCGACGCCAGCCAGCTCGACGAGGAAGCCGTCACCAGCGAGATCCGCGAGGTCAATATCGGCTTCAACCGCATGGCGCAGAAACTGGCCCAGCTGGAGCAGGACCGCGCGGTGATGCTGGCTGGCATCTCCCACGACCTGCGCACGCCGCTGGCCCGCCTGCGGCTGGAGACCGAGATGAGCGTGGTGGACGACGTGGCGCGCGAGCACATGGTGGCCGACATCGTGCAGCTTGACGCCACCATCGACAAATTCCTGGACTACGCCCGCCCCGACCATGTGACCCTCAACCCGGTCAACCTGCATGCCGTGGTGTCTTCCTGCGTCTATGCGGTGCAGGACCACCGCGAGCTGCAGATCAGCATGGCCGTGCCCGAAGGCGTCTATGTGCTGGCCGACGAGGTGGAACTGGCGCGCGTGATCTCCAACCTGTTCGAGAACGCACGCCGCTACGGCAAGACGCCCGAGACCGAAACCACGCATGTGGACGTGACGGCATCGGAGCGCGAAAGCTGGGTCGTGATCCGCATCCGCGACCATGGCCGTGGCGTGCCGCCCGAGCAGCTGGCCAGCCTGACCCAGCCCTTCTTCCGCGGCGACTCCGCGCGCACGGCCGCAGCGGGCGCGGGCCTGGGCCTGTCCATCGTGGACAAAACGGTGCAGCGCATGGGCGGCGTGTTTGCGCTGTCCAACTCCTCCACGGGCGGGCTGGTTGCCCATGTGCAGTTGCAACGTGCCTCGGGCGTGGCCAAGGGTGCCGAGCCCGAGCAGCGTCTGCAGCGCCCGCAGATCAAGCGCCAGCTGCCTCCGCGTGCGCAGGACGGCGCCCTGGACGGAGAAGACTGAGTACGCAGCGCGCGTTCGTCAGATACGTTCGGCAGATACAAAGGCCCCGGCGATCATTGACCGATCGCCGGGGCCTTTTGCCATGGGGACGGCACCCCGCTGGTCAGGCGCGGAACAGCAAGGCGGCGGCGCGCGCCTCCATGGCCTGTTGCTGGCCCACGGGCCCGAGCTTCTCGGCCGTCTTGGCCTTGACGTTGACCTGGTCCAGCGCCAGGCCCAGCGCCGTGGCGATGCGCTCGCGCATGGCAGGAATGTGCGGCGCCAGCTTGGGAGCCTGGGCAATGATGGTGCTGTCGATGTTGCCAATCTCCAGGCCCGTGGCGCGCACGCGCCGCGCAGCTTCCACCAGCAGCACCAGCGAATCGGCGCCACGGAATTCGGGGTCGGTGTCGGGGAAATGCCGGCCGATGTCGCCCAGCGCCGCGCCGCCCAGCAGCGCGTCGGTGATGGCGTGCAGCAGCACGTCGGCATCGGAGTGGCCCAGCAGCCCCAGTTCATGCGGCACCTCGATGCCGCCCAGGATCAGCTTGCGCCCGGGCACCAGGGCATGCACGTCCCAGCCCTCGCCAATACGAAAATTCATGTGAAACATTCCAGGTTCAGAAAAACGGATTGCCCGACGCCTGCGGCTGGTCGCGCTTGCCCCGGTAGCGTTCCAGCGTCGCGCCATGCGCGCGCTGCGACAGCACGGCGGCAGCCAGCGCAAAGTCGTCGGGATAGGTGACCTTGAAGTTCTGCGCACCGCCGGGCACCAGGCGCGGGCGCTGGCCCACGGCCTCCATGGCGCTGGCCTCGTCGGTCATGGCCGATCCCGCGTGCTCCAGGGCGTCGAGCAGCGGCGCGATGCGAAACATCTGCGGCGTCTGCGCCAGCCATTTGTCGCTGCGGTCCACCGTGCCCGCCACGCGCACGCCCCCAGGCCCGGTCACGGCCGTCTTGAGCGTGTCGGGCAGCTTGTGCGCCAGCAGGCCGCCCACGGCATCGTGCTCGCAGGCGTCGATCAGGGCATCGATCAGTTCGGGCGTCACCAGGCAGCGCGCGGCGTCGTGCACCAGCACCCAGTCGTGCGCGCTCGCACCGCGCGCCAGCAGCTCCTTCAGGCCGTTGGTCACGGATTCGGCCCGCGTGGCGCCGCCGCAAGCCGCCGTGGAGTAGCGCGTGGGCGACGGGCCCGGCAGGCCCTGGCGCCAGAAATCATCGCCAGGCGCGATCACCACCAGGGTGTGGTGCACGCGCGCTGTGCCCGCAAAGGCGGCCAGCGTGTGCGCCACCATGGGCGCACCGGCCACCAGGTGGTATTGCTTGGGCAGTTCAGGCGCAGGCGCATCGGGTGCGATGGCGCGCGAACCCGTGCCCGCGCAGGGGATCAAGGCCCACAGGCGGGCCGGCTCCAGGGATGCGGGCGCAGCCGCCGCAAGCAGATCTGTCATGGTGGCGCATTGTAGTGACGGCCATGCGCCACCATGGACATGCGGGCATGCCTGCATGGCCGCCATGCGTGCTGGCTAAAATGATTCGATACCCCTCTGCGCGTGCCGAGGGGTTTTGTCGTTACTTCGCCCAGGCGCTGCGGCGCCCACGTCCAAGCACCATGGAACTGCCCAAGCTCACTCCCGGAAAACGCTTCACCCTGCCCCGCCCCGTGGGCAGCGCCGACGCCCTGCTGCTGGCCCGCCTGGGCGAGCGCGAGAAGGCTGCTGGCCGGGTGACGGCCATCGTCACGGCCGACGCCTCGGATGCCCAGCGGCTGATCGACGAGATGGCCTTCTTCGCCCCGGGCCTGCGCTGCGCGCTGTTCCCCGACTGGGAGACCCTGCCCTACGACAGCTTCTCTCCCCACCAGGACCTGATCAGCGAGCGCCTGGCCACGCTGTGGCGCATCAACCAGCGCGACAAGGAGCATGGTGCCGACGTGGTGCTGGTGCCCGCCACCACGGCGCTGTACCGGCTGGCGCCGCCCTCCTTCCTGGCCGGCTACACCTTCGAGTTCAAGAGCGGCCAGAAGCTGGACGAGGCCAAACTCAAGTCCCAGCTGACGCTGGCCGGCTACCAGCATGTCTCCCAGGTGGTCAGCCACGGCGAGTACGCGGTGCGCGGCGGCCTGATCGACCTGTTTCCCATGGGCTCGCTGCAGCCCTACCGCGTGGATCTGTTCGACGACGAGATCGACTCCATCCGCACCTTCGACCCCGACACCCAGCGCAGCCTCTACCCCGTGCCCGAGGTGCGCCTGCTGCCCGGCCGCGAGTTCCCCATGGACGAGGACGCGCGCGCCAAGTTCCGCCAGCGCTGGCGCGAGCTGCTGGAGGGCGACCCCACGCGCAGCCGCATCTACAAGGACATGGGCCAGGGCATTGCCACGGCCGGCATCGAGTACTACCTGCCGCTGTTCTTCGACGAAACGGCCACCGTGTTCGACTACCTGGGCGCCGATGCCACCGTGGTGATGCATGGCGACCTGGAGCCGGCCTTCCAGCGCTTTTGGCAGGACACCAAGGAGCGCTTCCGCCTGGTGCAGGGCGACCCCGAGCGCCCGGCCCTGCCGCCCGAGGTGCTGTTCCTGTCCGCCGACCAGTTCTACACGCGCGCCAAGGAGCACGCCCAGCTCGCGCTGCGCCCCGGCACCGAGGACGTGGCCGACAGCGCCATCTTCCAGAAGCTGGAGGACCTGTCCGTGGTGCGCGGCGCGGAAGACCCGCTGGCGCGCCTGCAAAGGCACATTGCCAGCAGCGCCCACCGCATCCTGCTGCTGGCCGAGTCCGATGGCCGGCGCGAAAGCCTGCTGGACTTCTTCCGCGCCTCGGGCGTGAACCCGCCGGTCTTCGACTCGCTGGCCGAGTTCCAGGGCGATGCGGGCGAGAAGGTGGGCATTGCCACTGCCGGGCTGATGAACGGCTTTGCCTGGGTGGAGGAAGGCCTGGACTTCGTCACCGAGACGGAGCTGTTCGCCACCAGCCCCACGGGCCGCAGGCGCCGCCGCCAGGAGCAGGTCAGCGATGTGGAGGCGCTGATCAAGGACCTGTCCGAACTCAAGGTGGGCGACCCCGTGGTGCATTCGGACCACGGCATCGGCCGCTACCAGGGCCTGGTCAACATGGACATGGGCCAGAAGAACCCTGACGGCACGCCGGCCGTGCAGGAGTTCCTGCACCTGGAGTACGCGGGCAACGCCGTGCTCTACGTGCCTGTCAGCCAGTTGCAGCTGATCAGCCGCTACACGGGCGTCTCGCCGGAGGACGCGCCGCTGCACAAGCTCGGCGGCACGCAGTGGGAAAAGGCCAAGCGCAAGGCGGCCGAGCAGGTGCGCGACTCGGCAGCCGAGCTGCTGAACATCTATGCGCGCCGCGCCGCACGCCAGGGCCATGCCTTCCGCTACTCGCCCCAGGACTACGAGCAATTCGCCAACGACTTCGGCTTCGAGGAAACGGCGGACCAGCGCGCTGCCATCCACGCCGTGATCCAGGACATGATCAGCCCCCAGCCCATGGACCGCCTGGTCTGCGGCGACGTGGGCTTCGGCAAGACCGAGGTGGCGCTGCGCGCGGCCTTCGTGGCCATCACGGGCGGCAAGCAGGTGGCCTTCCTCGCGCCCACCACGCTGCTGGCCGAGCAGCATTACCAGACCCTGGTGGACCGCTTCTCCAAGTGGCCGATCAAGGTGGCCGAAGTCTCGCGCTTTCGCTCGGGCAAGGAGATCACGGCGGCCGTCAAGGGCATTGCCGATGGCTCGGTGGACATCGTCGTGGGCACGCACAAGCTGCTGTCGGAGTCCACGCAGTTCAAGAACCTGGGCCTGCTGATCATCGACGAGGAGCACCGCTTCGGCGTGCGCCACAAGGAAGCCATGAAGGCCATGCGCGCCGAGGTGGACGTGCTCACGCTGACGGCCACGCCCATCCCGCGCACCATGGGCATGGCGCTGGAAGGCCTGCGCGACCTGTCCGTCATCGCCACCGCACCCCAGCGGCGCCTGGCCATCAAGACCTTTGTGCGCAACGAGGGCACGGGCGTGATCCGCGAGGCCGTGCTGCGCGAGCTCAAGCGCGGCGGCCAGTGCTACTTCCTGCACAACGAGGTCGAGACCATCGAGAACCGCAAGCAAAAGCTCGAGGAAATCCTGCCCGAGGCACGCATTGCCGTGGCCCACGGCCAGATGCCCGAGCGCGAGCTCGAACGCGTGATGCGCGACTTCGTGGCCCAGCGCTACAACATATTGCTGTGCTCGACCATCATCGAGACCGGCATCGACGTGCCCAGCTCCAACACCATCCTCATCAGCCGCGCCGACAAGTTCGGCCTGGCCCAGCTGCACCAGCTGCGCGGCCGCGTGGGCCGCAGCCACCACCAGGCCTATGCCTACCTGATGGTGCCCGACCTGGACAGCCTGACCAAGCAGGCGCAGCAGCGGCTGGAGGCCATCCAGCAGATGGAGGAACTGGGCTCGGGCTTCTACCTGGCCATGCACGACCTGGAGATCCGCGGCGCCGGCGAGGTGCTGGGCGAGAACCAGAGCGGCAACATGATGGAGGTGGGCTTCCAGCTCTACAACGAGATGCTGTCCGAGGCCGTGCGCAGCCTCAAGGCCGGCAAGGAGCCCGACCTGCTCAGCCCGCTGTCGGCCTCCACCGACATCAACCTGCACGCGCCGGCCCTGCTGCCCAACGACTACTGCGGCGACGTGCACCTGCGCCTGTCCTTCTACAAGAAACTGGCCACGGCCCGCACCAGCGACCAGATCGACACCCTGCTCGAAGAAATCGTGGACCGCTTCGGCAAGCTGCCGCCCCAGGCGCAGACGCTGATCGACGTGCACCGCCTGCGCGTGCTGTCCCAGCCCTACGGCGTGGTCAAGGTGGATGCGGCGCCCGGCGTCATCAACATCACCTTCAAGCCCCAGCCGCCCGTGGACCCGATGGCCATCATCCACCTCATCCAGAAGAACAAGCACATCAAGCTGGCCGGCAACGAGAAGCTGCGCATCGAGCGTGCCCTGGACAACCCCAAGGACCGTGCCCAGATGGTGCGCGACGTGCTGCGCAGCCTGGGCCAGCCGCTGGTGGAAGCGAAGGCGGCCCAGCCCGCATAGAACGCGTCGTTCCAGCCATGTTCCTCGAAGCGAGCATCGCCCTGCTGGCCCTGGCCACCGCGCTGTGGCTGCGCCCCTGGCGCATGCTGGCCGGCCGCCCGGGTCCGGGCGGCCGGCAGGACCGCATGGCCTCGCCCCTGGTCACGCCGCTGCTGGGCGTGCTCGTGCTGCTGCCCTGGATCTGGGCCCTGCCCACGCTGCACCGCATGCCGCTGCAATTGCAGTGGTCCTCGGCGCCGCTGGTGGTGCTCATGCTGGGCTGGCCGCTGTCCGTGCCGCTGCTGCTCATCGTGGGCGGGCTGGCCGCCCTGCTGTCGCCGGCCCTGGGCTGGGGCGATGCGCTGGGCATCGCGGTCTGGCAGGGTATCGTGCCTGCCACGCTGGCCATGCTCTGGGGCGCGGCACTGCGGCGCTGGCTGCCGCACCAGATCTTTGTCTACATCCTCGCGCGCGGCTTTGCGGGCACGGTGCTGTGCGTCTTCATCTCGGCCCTGCTGGCCCAGGCGGCGGGCCACGCCCTGCCCGGCGTCAACGAGGATCTGTCGCGCATCGCGCGCTGGCTCATGGCCTGGGGCGATGCCGTGGTCACCGGCATGGTCACCGCCATCTTCGTGGTGTTTCGCCCCCAATGGCTGGCCACCTGGTCGGACGCCATCTACCTGCGCCAGCCGCCCGCAGCCTGACGGCAGGCTCGCCACTGGATATGATCTGCGCCTGTTTCCCGCCAGCCCGGCGGCCCGTCCCCTTTTTGCTGCCCCACCCATGACCGATGTCACCGAATTCGCGCCCGGACTGCAGATCCGCGGCATCCAGCCGCCACTGAAGCTGGCCGACTACAAGCTCATCGCGTTCGACATGGACTCGACGCTGATCACCATCGAGTGCATCGACGAAATCGCCGACGCCACCGGCAAGAAGGCCGAGGTCTCGGCCATCACCGAAGCCACCATGCGCGGCGAGATCACCGACTTCAAGGACAGCCTGCGCCAGCGCGTGGGCAAGCTCGTCGGCGTGACCGAGGCCGACATGGCCCGCGTGCTGGCCGAGCGCCTGAAGCTCTCCCCGGGCGCCGAAACACTGGTGCGCGCAGCCCAGTCTGCGGGCCTGAAGGTGCTGCTGGTCTCGGGCGGCTTCACCTACTTTGCCGAACATGTGCGCGGCATGCTGGGCATCGACTTCGTACGTGCCAACGTGCTGGAGATGCGTGACGGCGCGCTGACCGGCGGCCTGATCGAGCAGCCCTGGGGCGACATCTGCGACGGCGCCGAAAAGCGCCGCACCCTGCTGGAAGTCGCCTCGCTGCTGGGCATTCGCCCCGACCAGTGCATCGCCGTGGGCGACGGCAGCAACGACATTCCCATGATGCAGGTCGCAGGCCTGTCCGTGGCCTACCACGCCAAGCCGCGCGTGCGCAACGAAGCCAAGGTCTCCATCACCGAAGGCGGCCTGGACCGCCTCCTGGAAGTCCTGCGCTGAAAACGGGCGGCAGGGCGGGCGCAGGCCGCTGCGCCGCTCCGCAATCAATAGCTGAGAATGTTCTGTGGGCTTGCTTTTCCGGCAAGCCCCAGTCTTTTCTACAATGCTCCACGCAGCCCCATAGGCCACCGCCCCAGCGCCGGGTGGCCCACCTACAACAGCAGGCTGCACGCCGGCGCATCCGCGCGCCGGTGCTTGGAATCCCCTCCCCCATCCCCATGTGATACACAAGGCCACAGGCCTGCCCGCATATGGGCAGCCTGTGGCGCGCCGACCGGCGCGGGCCCGCCTGCGCCGACCGTGTACATGACCACCATGATTGGAAAAAACTCCGTGAAGACTTCGTTCCGCGCCACTGCCTCCGTGATCGCCCTGGCCATTGCATCGCTGACCGTGCCCACGCTGGCCCAGGCCAAGCGCATGGGCAGCGGCGGCAAGTCCGTGCGCCCGGCGTCGATCGGCAAGGCCCCCGCTCAGCCCGCAGCGCCTGCGGCGCCCACCGCCAGCAAGGCGGCGACTCCGTCCACCCCCGCCGCACCGGCCGCACCTGCAGCCCCGACCGCTGGGGCAGCCCCCGCTGCTGCACCTGCGGCCGGAGCCGCCCCCGCTGCTGCTGCACCTGGCGCGGCTGCCGCTCCCGCAGCACGCGGCTCCGGCATGATGGGCACGCTGGGCGCCGCTGCCGTGGGCGCCGTTGCAGGCTCCATGGCCGGCAATGCGCTGGCTGGCGCCATGACCCCTGAAAAGGATGCGGCCGCCAAGGAAGCCGAAGCCAAGGCCAAGGCCGCTGAAACCGAGGCAGCCGAACTGCAGCGCAAGGCCGACGAAGCCAAGGCCAAGGCAGAAGCCGCCCGCGCTGCCGCCAAGTAAGCCGCCTGCGTTTTTCCCCGAAAAGGCCGCGCCCGTCGCGGCCTTTTACTTTATAGGGCGGCCGCTTCAGCGCGGCCCGGCGCGCAGCGGCTGCAGCAGGTGCGACAGGCCGTTGTGGTCCAGCTCCTGCATCAGCGCCAGCAACTGGCCCAGCTCTCCCTTGGGGAAGCCTTCGCGTGCGAACCAGTTCAGATAGTTGCCGGGCAGGTCGGCGATCAGCCGGCCCTTGTACTTGCCATAGGGCATTTGCACCTGCACCAGCTTTTGCAGCATTTCGGAGTCCATGGCGGCGATGGTACGCGCTGCGGCATCGCAAGAATCTGCATAAAAAGCCACAGCCTTATAACCAAATAGCAAAATTGTTCATTGCGGCCGCTGGCGCCGCACTAGACTATGCGCCTGCCTGCCGTACCGCCCGATACAGAACCACTCCACCGGGCCTGCGGCGTTTTTGCAACCCGTTGAAGAAAGTCCTCCGGTCATGTTGAAGAAAGCCCTCTCCGCAATCGCGATTGCCACGCTGGCCCTGACGGCCCAGGCCGCCGACGTGCTCAAGGTCGGCGCCACCGCTGTGCCCCATGCAGAAATCCTCAACCATGTGAAGCCGGCCCTCAAGGCCCAGGGCATCGACCTGCAGATCAAGGAATTCAGCGACTACGTGCAGCCCAATGCGGCCGTCGAGGACAAGCAGCTGGACGTGAACTTCTTCCAGCACCAGCCCTACCTGGACAGCTACAACAAGGACCGCAAGACCTCGCTGGTGGCCGTGCCCAATGGCAAGGTCCACGTGGAGCCCTTCGGCGGTTACTCGCAGAAGATCAAGAACGTGAAGGATCTGAAGGACGGCGCCACCATCGCCATCCCCAACGACCCCTCCAACGGCGGCCGCGCCCTGATCCTGCTGGCCAAGCAGGGCCTGATCGAGCTCAAGGACCCCAAGAGCCTGACCCCCACGCCGCTGGACGTGGCCAAGAACCCCAAGAAGCTCAAGTTCAAGGAGCTCGAAGCCCCGCTGCTGCCGCGCGCACTGGCTGACGTGGACCTGGCCCTGATCAACACCAACTACGCCATCGAGGCCAAGCTCAATCCCACCAAGGATGCGCTGTTCATCGAAGGCTCCGATTCGCCCTACACCAACATCGTGGTCTCGCGCCAGGACCGTGCCAACGATCCCAACATCGCCAAGCTGATGAACGCGCTGCACACGCCCGACGTGAAGAAGTTCATCCTCGAGAAGTACAAGGGCGCTGTCGTTCCTGCGTTCTGAGGCGCAGGAAATGCAGCCGCTCGGCTGCATCCTGTCCCCGCAAAAAAAGCGCTGCCTCGGCAGCGCTTTTTTCATTTCCCTTCCCTGGTATCTGGTATCGCCACTCAACCTGCAGGCGTCACCTCGGCCGGCGCCTTGGCCGCCGCAGCGGGCCGCGTGATGGCGCTGCCCATGGCCGCGCCCATGATGCAGGCGATGGCCAGCCACTGGGTCCCCACCAGGTGCTCATGCAGCAGCAGCATGCCCATGAGGGCGGCAATCGCAGGCTCCGTGGCCAGGGCGATGCCGAAGGTGGCCGGAGGCAGGCGGCGCAGGGCCATCATCTCCAGCGTATAGGGCAAGGCGCTGGAGATGGCCGCCACCACCAGGCCGAAGGCCAGGATGGACGGCTGCAGCAGCTTGGCCCCCGCCTCGGCCACACCGAAGGGCACCACCACCATGGCGGCGAACACCAGGCCCAGCGACACGGCCTGGCCGCTGGGAATGCTGCCCAGGCGCTGCCCCAGCAGGATGTACAGCGCCCAGCAGATGGCAGCGCCCACGGCGCAGGCAATGCCCACGGGCTCCAGCACCAATCCGCCCGCGCCGGCGCCCCCTATCGGCAAAATCAGGGCCAGCCCCGCCACGGCCAGCGCCAGCCAGACAAAGTCCACCGGCCGGCGCGAGTGGTAGATGGCCACGGCCAGCGGACCGGAGAATTCGATGGCCACGGCCAGGCCAAAGGGAATGGTGCGCAGCGCCATGTAGAACAGCAGGTTCATGGCGCCCAGCGCCACGCCGAAACGCAGCAGCGCCCAGGCCTGGGGGCGGGCCAGCGTCCAGCGCCAGGGCCGCCAGATGGCCACCAGAATCAGCGCGGCAAAGCCCACGCGCAATGCCGAAGTGCCCTGGGCGCCCAGCACCGGAAAAAGCTGCTTGGCCAGTGAAGTGCCCACGCCCAGTGCCGTGACCGAGCCCAGCACGGCCAGCAGGGGCCAGGCGCGGTTCCATGTGGTGTTTGTTGTCATGGCACGTACGATATTGCAGGCCAGCGATGCAAAAGGCTCGTTTTGGGGCCTCTTCGCGCAATATTCGCTCTTTCCGACCGCTCCGCATCCGTTTTCTGCCCCTCCCCCATGCCCGCCATCGCACTCGATACTTTTGACCGCGCCATCCTCGACGTGCTCCAGCGCGACAACCTCACGCCGCAGCGCCTCATTGCCGAGCGGGTCCACCTTTCGGCACCGGCCGTGCAGCGGCGCATACGGCGCCTGCAGGAGCTGGGCGTGATCACGGCCAACGTGGCCGTGGTCGATCCCGTGCGCACGGGGCGTCCGCTCACCGTGCTCATCAACGTTCAGCTGGCCAACGAGCGCCCGGACCTGTCCCTGGCCTTTCGCGCGCGCGTGGCGCGCGAGCCCGCCGTGCAGCAGTGCTACTACGTGACCGGGGAAGCCGACTATTCATTGATCGTCACGGCTGCCGATATGCAGGAGTACCAGGCGCTGGCGGCGCGGCTGTTCTCCGGAGACGACAACATCCGGCGCTACACCACCTCGATCGCTCTGGAACGCATCAAGACCGGGCTGCAGTTGCCGATGGCAGAACACAAGCCCGACAATGAAACAAGTTGACACAACCTAGACATACACCAGGAGACTGCTTTGAGCGCACCTTCACCGGACAGCATGGCCCGCCTCGTCGCCACACGCACCCTCGACAAGTACGAGCGTGACTACTATCCCAAGCGCGAGCGCATCACCATTTCCTTCCGGGGCGACCTGGCCGAGCAATACAACTACGACAAGATCCAGCCCTTGTCCGAGGCCCAGCGCCATGGCCACAAGGTCGTCATCGAGGCGACCAGCCAGAAGACCGGCGCCACGGGCCACTACTGCATCGAATGCAACAGCTGGAACCTCATCGAGGCCGTGGGCACCTGGGCGCCCGGCGAGCAAGCCCCGGCCGCAGACTGATCTGCGCCGTCAGCCAACTGCCGGTGCCAACGCGCTGCCAGCCACCCACCAGGCCAGCGCCAGCATCATCACGCCCGTGAGGCCATCGAGAACGCGCCAGGCCTGCGGCTTCTCGAACAGGCGCTTCATGCGGCGGCCCGCAAAGGCCAGCGCCACGAACCACGACAGGCTGGCCGATGCGGCGCCCACCACATAGACCCACTTGAGCACGCCTTCCTGGCGCGCGCCGATGGAGCCCATGAGCAGCACCGTGTCCAGATAGACATGGGGGTTGAACAGGGTGATCACGGCCAGCGTGGAGACCACGCCCAGCAGGCCACGCGGGGCCAGTTGCCCGCCCGATGCCGCCAGTTGCGCATCGGGCGCCATGGCCATGCGCCACAGCGCGATCAGTCCATAGGCCAGCAGGAACAGGGCGCCGCCCAGCGTCAGGTAGCGGGCCAGGTCGGGGTTGTCGCCCAGCAGCCGGGCCATGCCCGCCACGCCCAGGCCGATGAGCACCACGTCGCTCACCACGCACCAGGCCACGCAGGCGCGCACATGCTGGCCTTGCACGGCCTGGCGCAGCACATAGAGGTTCTGGGCGCCGATGGAGACGATGAGAGACAGGCAGACCGTGAAGCCCGCCAGCCAGGAAGAAGAAACATTTGCAGTCCACATGGCCGGGATTGTCTGGCCGGCAAATGGTTAAGTAAAATTACATTTACTCAACCAAATGAAGAATATCTAAATGCTCGACTACGCTGGACTCGAAGCCCTGGCGGCCGTGGTGCGCGAAGGCAGCTTCGAGCGCGCGGCGCGCAAGCTGCATGTCACGCCCTCGGCCGTTTCCCAGCGCATCAAGCTGCTGGAGGAGCGTGTGGGCCAGGTGCTGGTACTGCGCGGCCAGCCCTGCTCTGGCACCGATGCGGGCCGCAGGCTGTGCCTGCACCTGGAGCAGGTGGCCCTGCTCGAAAACGATCTGCGCCGCAAGAACCCGGAGCTGGTCCCCGAGGGCCAGACCGCACTGCCCACGCTCAAGCTGGCCGTCAATGCCGACTCGCTGTCCACCTGGTTCATGGATGCCATGTCCGCCTTCACGCGCGACGGCAACGAGCTGCTGGACATCAGCATCGACGACCAGGACCACACGGCCAAGCGCATCCGCGAGGGCGAGGTGCTGGCCGCCGTCACGGCCACTTCCTCGGCCATTCCCGGCTGCAATACCTGGCCGCTGGGCCGCATGCGCTACGTGGCGGCCGCCAGCCCCGACTTCATCCGCCGCTACCTGAAGGACGGCATCACGCCCGAGGCCATGGCGCGCACGCCCATGATGAGCTACGGCCGCAAGGACAGCCTGCAGGACCAGTGGCTGCAGCGCCTGGGCGCGGAGGGACGGCGCAACACGCCGCGCCACTTTCTTCCCTCCAACCAGGGCTATACGAGGGCCTGCGAGCTGGGCATGGGCTGGGGCATGCACCCGCCGCTGATGATCGGCGCGCAACTGGCCGAAGGCAGCCTGGTGGAGCTGCTGCCCGGCAACGACCTGGACATTCCCATGTACTGGGCCCATGCGCGCAATGCGCAGGCCAGCCTGCAGCGGCTGACCGACTGCGTGATCCAGGCGGCAGCCGCCTGTCTTGACCCGATGGAGTGAGGGGGGCATCGACGCCCCCCTCTTTCCCCTCGCCCACTCCGTCGAATCCACCTCCCCGGCCAATGCGTTTTTGCCAATCCGGGATCATCGCAACACCGGAAACAAACAGGTCTTCCATTCATTGAAGCCGCTGAAATACCGGCGTCAGCAGATAATCCCGCGCACGCCCGGAAAATGCAAACAGGAACAGTCCTAGAAATAAAATAGGAGCATTCCCATAAGGCGGATACAAGCGTCCCGGGGGCAAAAAGAAGGACTTAGATTTTCTGAAAAGCCTTGACATCATTTGCCGGGAGCCTAGAGAATTCGCAGGCCTCAAGGCAATTTCATAAAGCTGCCACTCTTTTTGAAAATCACGTAGGCAATAGACGCGCCTCGAAATAATTGCCATATCCAGGAAATCGGCATCTCCGGCAATGCCTCCATTGCCGGATATTCAGGATTCGCCTATGAACACCACAGGAATACACAGGGACGAATACACGGGACAGGCAATGCAGGAGTACTCCTTCGCTTTTCATTTGCGCATTCCATTCATTGCGCATGCGGCATGCCAGCGGCGCCGCGAAGCCGGCGGCATGCCTGCGCCGCCCGCAGGGCGCCACCAGGGCTTCACCCTGGTGGAGATCATGGTGACCCTGGCCGTGATGGTCATCCTGCTGGCCATTGCCGCCCCCAACATGAACGACATGGTGCAGGCCAGCCAGCAGGAGTCCGCACTGATGCGCCTGTCCGCGGCCCTGCGCATGGCCCAGCACGAGGCGGGACGACGCAACCAGCGCATCACCATCTGCCCTGCCAGCGCGGGCCGCAAGGCCTGCAGCGACACCACCATCGGCAGCGGTCCCTATCAGGGGCTCCAGGATTGGTCCGGCGAGCTGATCGCCTTCAGCGACGGCAGCACCCCCCGCGTGATCGACGAGGACGACCAGGTCCTCAGGGTGTTTCCCAGCGTGCGCAGCGTGGATCTCTTCGCCTGGTATCCGACGGGCGGCCAGGGCATGAAATCGGCGGGCCACGCCGTACACGCGCTTCCGGACGGGCAGATCTGCTGGCCCACGGCCCGCCAGGGCGCACCGGGCGCCGAGCAGGTCCACCGCGTGGCCTACCCCTGCAACCCCGACGTGACCTTCACGGCCTGCCCGAGTCGCGCCCGGCACCTGCCCGCCCGCCATATCGCCATGTATGCCGGTGGCCTGCAGGACCTGGCACCGCGCGACCCGCTGCCCCGCGCCTCTGGCAGCAGCAAGCCGCCAGCCATAGGCTGCGCCGCCAGCCTCTGAACACAAGCGAGGACTTCGCATGGACAGGAAGGATCCACACCCCGCTCCCACCCCCGCCGCAGCTGCGGCATCGCAGGCAGGCTTCACGCTGGTGGAGGTCATGGTCACCCTGGTGGTCATTTCCGCCGGCCTGCTGGGCACCCTCAAGGGGCTCTATCAGAACCTGGGCGACCTCAATGCCTCCTACCAGCGCACGGCGGCCGTGCAAAAGGCCGCCGAGATGGTGGAACGCCTGCGCGCCAACCGCCGGGGCGCACTGGCAGGCGACTTCGACGGCGGTGGCGGCACCGCGCCCAGATCCTGCAGCGACCCTGGCGAAGGCGGCGACGACAAGGCCCATGCCCAGTACCGGCTGTGCCTGTGGCAAAGGGACCTGGGCAACGCCCTGGCCCAGGGCCAGGGCAGCGTCAAGACTGCCGAAGGCAAGACCCTCATCACCGTGACCTGGAGCCATCCCCGCAGCGGGGATGGAAACCCCGAAGAACACAGCATCGAGGTCATCCCATGAGAGATCGGCTGGCATCCCGTGGCCCGCAGCAAGGCCCGCAACAGGGCCTGACCCTGGTGGAACTCATGGTGGCGGTGGTCATCGCCCTGTTTCTCCTGGCCGCCTTGGCGGGACTGTATGTGAACGCAAGAGGCCTGCTGCGCCATGAAAATGCACTGGCGCGCATGCAAAGCGATGCACGCCTGAGCTTTGGCGTGATGGGCCAAGCGGTGCGCAATGCGGGCTTCACGGGCTGCAGCACGGCCCTGACCAAGGTTCCCCCCTTCATCGCCGAGCCCGAAAGGCTCGGGCCCCACTGGAACCTGCTGGACCCCATAGGCATCCGGCGCGGACAGGCACAGGATGCCTGGACCAGTTTCGCGGAAGATGTCCCTGCCCAGGCCAGCGCCCGGTCGGACGTGCTCAGGACCGCGGGCACGGGCACGCACAAGAGCAGCCAGCAACTGAGCGACAACGATGTGGTCGTCGCGACCGATTGCTCGCAGACCTACATTTCCCGCCGAGTGCTCCTGGATACCTGCATCCAGCCCCCGCCCGGATCGGGAATTTCCGGCTTCTCTCCGGACCGTGGCGCCTGCGGCCTGACGCCGCTCAAGCGCGATGCACGCGTGCTGCCCGCAGTCAATGACCTGTTCTTCATCGGGCGGCTCAGCGAGGGCACCGGGCAGCAGGGCGCCACCGGCCTCATCCACTGCTCCAGCAGCCAGATCGATCCCATGCCCGGGCAAGGCAAAGCCAACGACCTGAGCTGCCGCATGCTGGCCGAAGGGGCCATGGATCTCAAGATCGAGTCCATACACGGCCAGCCCTCGGCCGCCGTGCAGCAAGAGGCGCCGGGCAACAGCGTATGGAACAACACCGGCTCCGGCCTGGCCGGCAGAGCGACGACGCCGGGCCCGACTCCGCCACCACCGCCTCCTGCCGTGCGCGCCGTGGAAGTGCGCCTTCTCATGGCCTCCGCGCCTGGCATGGGTGCGCTGCTGCACGCACCCCAGAGCTACACCTTCTATCGCGACAGCAACGGCGCCCCCCGGCGCACCACCGCCGCCGACCGGCGGCTGTACCGTGAATTCAGCGCGGTCTTCACGCTGCGAAACCGGGTGGAATGAGCATGGCAAGGACACGGACACAAACACGGACACAGGGCGGCCTGGCGCTCATCACCACCATGATCATCATGATGGCCCTGGTGATGCTGTCGCTGGCCGCCATGAACATGGGCCTGCTGCAGGGCCGGTCCACGGGCAACCGCAACGACTGGCACATCGCCTTCCAGGCCGCCGAGGCCGCGCTGCGCGACGGGGAGCAGGACATCACCACCCGCAACCCGGCCCTGGAGGCCTTTGACGATGCCTGCACAGCGGGCCTGTGCCTGCCCAGGGAAGACGGCAGCTCGTGGTCCGAGGCGCTCATTGCCCAGGACACGCTGGGCGTGGCGCTGGGCACGCGCACCGGGCAGACCTCCCCCGGCCCCCAGGGAGCACCGACACCGCGCTACCTCATCGAGCGGCTGGAGACCCCTGCGCAAAGCGTGGTGGTGCAGGGCTATGGCGCCGACCAGGGCCGCCCTCCCGTCTTTCGCGTGACGGCCATCGGCATGGGAGCGGCCCGGCGCGCCGATGGCAGTCCGGCCTCGCGGGTGGTGCTGCAAAGCATGTACATCAATTGAAGGAAAGACCATGCGCAAACTCCCTCTGCAAAAGCCCTGCCCTCCCCTCTTTCCGGCGGCAGTGGCGATGCTGCTGCTTGCCTGCATGGCCGCCCCCCGCGCGCAGCAGCCTACGGCACCGGTGCGCCCCGTGCCCCTGAACATCTCACAGGCGCCCCTGATGGCCACGCAGAACGCCACGCCCAACGTGCTGCTCATCATGGACAACTCCAACAGCATGGACGAGGCCCCGAACGGCTCCGCCGTCGGCAGCGACAGCACTGACAGCAAGTCCGAGATCGCCCGCGCCGCTGCCCGCACCATCATCGAACGCTACCAGGGGCGCATGAACTTGGGCCTGATGGCCTACCAGCAGGAAGACGTCGTCCCGCGCAGCCTGAGCAACTCGCTATACGACGTCAGCTACGACCCCAACCACTTCGACCCGCAATGGAGGGGCACGCGCGCCAGCCCCACCCGCAAGCGCTTCAGGTTTCCCAACCCCAGCGACAAAGGGCGTTTCATCTACTACAACGTGGCCTTGCCGTTCTATGGTGGCGGCAACACCTCCAGCCACTGCTTTTCCGCCACGGCCAACGCCGGGCCCACGCCCGCCAATCCCGACGGCTTCCGCACCAACGAGACCGTCGATGGCCCCTGGGACGTCTATTCATGCTTCAGCGGCAAGACAGGCACTACCAACGCCACCAACACCACCGGCAATGCGGGATACAACAACTTCCGGGGCCGGGCAATGTTCAACCCCACCGACTCCGACTATGCCCAGGGCATCTACGACTTCGGCAGGCAGATGTTCGACACTCCCATAGGACAGGCCTGGTTCAGCGAAAGCTTTCCGGGCCGCGGCTTCCTGCACCAGCCCATCCGGCCGCTGGACGTCGCCCACAGGGCCGCTCTGGAACGCAAGCTCGCCACCTCGCAGTTTCTGCTTAACGCGCCCCGTGATCCCGCCCGGCCCCTGCAGAACGCGGGCAACACACCGCTTGAGGGGACGCTGCTGACGGCGCTGGACTACTTCCAGGGCGAGGAACTTTGGCGCAATGCCGCAGAAGGCTATGTGCCCGCCTGCTATCCGCTGCCCCAGTCCTGCGGCCGCAACTTTGTGGTGCTGCTCACCGATGGCCTGCCCTCGACCCGGCCCAACGGCAGAATCATCCAGGACATGGCGGCCGGCCTGCGCCAGACGGCAGAGGCCGCGCGGCGCCTCAGGCAAGAGGCCAACGTGGAGACCTTCGTAATCGGATTCGCCCTGCCCTTCGGCACCAATCCCGAGCAATTGAACGAGGTGGCCGCCGCCGGGGGCACGGAGCGCGCCTTCGCGGCCAACGACCCCGCGACCCTCGATACCGCCCTGCAGGCGATCTTCGCCGACATCGCCGCCCGCTCCTCCAGCGTGGCCGCCGTGGCGGCCAACTCCACCAACGTGTCCAGCAGCACCAGGATCTACCAGGCACGCTTCGATCCCCGCGACTGGAGCGGCACGCTGTCAGCGCACAGCATCACAGGCACTGCGGTGGCCGAACAGGCGCAGTGGGAGGCACGCATTCCTGCGACACGCCGCATCCTCAGCTACCGGCCCGACACGCGCCAAGGCGTGGCCTTTGCCTGGGATGAATTGAACCCCGAGCAGCAAAGGCAGATCGGAGCGCCCGACGTGCTGGCCTACCTGCGGGGCAGCCAGGCGCAGGAAGCGCCCCGTGGACCCCTGCGCAGGCGCACCAGCCTGCTGGGCGACATCGTCAACTCGGCCCCGGTGTATGTGGGCGCGCCCGAGATGCCCTACACCGAGGCCTCCTACCGCGAATTCCGCAAGGCACGGGCCGATCGCCGCAAGATGGTCTACGTGGGAGCCAACGACGGCATGCTGCATGCTTTCGACGCGGATACGGGGCAGGAGCTCTTTGCCTATGTCCCCTCGACCGTGATCCCCCACCTGCGCCAGCTGTCCGATCCGAACTACCGCCACCGCTTCTACGTGGACGGCTCGCCCATGGTGGCCGATGCCTTCATCGGCGGCCGGTGGCGGACCATCCTCGTGGGGGGTCTGGGCGCAGGCGGCCAGGGCGTGTACGCGCTGGACATCACCGATCCCGATGCGATCAGCGAAGCCGCCGCCAAGGACGTCGTGCTGTGGGAGTTCGGCGACCGCGACCGGCGTGCACCGGGCAGCAACCGACCGGCCGGTTTCGATATGGACATGGGCTTCAGCTTCGCGCAGCCTTCCATCGCCAGGACCCGGGCAGGCTGGATGGCCCTGTTCGGCAACGGCTACAACAATGTGGAAGCGGACGGCGCGGCCAGCACCAGCGGCAATGCCGTGCTGTACGCCGTCAACCTGGAGACCGGCGCGCTGCACAGGAAATGGGACACTCGCCGAGGCGTGCAAGACAGCACTCGCAGATGGCCCAATGGCCTGAGCACGCCGGCTGCCGTGGACCTGGATGACGACGGGCTGGTGGACCGCGTCTATGCGGGAGACCTGCAGGGCAACATGTGGCGCTTCGACCTCATGGCCGCGAGCGGGGACGGGGACGGGATCGTTCCGTCGGTCAACGGCACTCCTGCACCGATGACCACCCCCTGGGGCGGCAGCTTCCACGGGCAGCCCATCACCACGCGGCCCGAGGCCAAGATCAGCCACGGCACGCTGCAATCGCACGTGCAGCTGCTGTACGGCACGGGCAAGAGCTTCGAGGTCGGCGACCATGACGCTGCGGCCCCGGCCTCCGCATCCCAGTACTTCTTCAGCCTGCTGGACGAAGGCACCGGGGGTTCCTCCGCAAGCCACAGCGTGCTGAAGGTCACCAGTGTCGACGCCGGCGCCGCCAACGGCGATGGCCGCACCACGCAGATGTCCCTGCGGCTGATCTCCGACGGCCGCCCCGGCAACAGGAACTGGATCATGCCCCTGGCCGACGCGGGCGAGCGCTTGATCACCCATCCCATGCTGCGCCGCGACCGCATCATCTTCACCACGGCCGTGCCCAGCACGCAGATGTGTACGGCAGGCGGCCATAGCTGGCTGATGGAACTCTCCCTGGACGGCCAGGGCGCGGAGAAGTATGCCGACGGCCTGTTCGACATCAACGGCGACGGTACGGTGGACGGCAGCGACCGCTACGGCGACAACGACCGCGCCACCGGGGGCGCGCGGCTGGAGGGCATCAGCTCGCAGCCCGCCATCCTGAACAACGGCAAGCAGGAAACCAAGGTCATGAACAGCACCGCAGGCCTGCAGTCGCTGGCCGAAAGCAAGGGGCCGCTGAGCAACAGGCGCATTTCCTGGCGCGAGGACACCCCGGCCGACATCCATCCGCTGGGCCTGGACTGACCATGGGCATGCAGAACAACCCGTTGCCGACGCCCGGCCGCCGCCGGGCGGCACGCGGCTTCACCCTGATCGAGCTGATGGTGGTGGTGGCCGTGATCGGCATCCTGTCGGCCATCGCCTATCCAAGCTATGCCGAATACCTGCGCAAGTCCCGCCGCACCGATGGCAGGCGCGCCTTGCTGGAGGCCGCAGGCGCCATGGAGAAGTACTTTTCCGCCAACCTGACCTACGAGGGTGCGACGCTGGGGGGCACCGGCGTCTATGCCAGCCGATCTCCCGACGGTTTCTACGAACTGTCGCTGAGCCCTGACCCCACCGCATCGAGCTACACCCTCATTGCCTCGCCGCTGCGAAGCCAGCTCAGCGACAAATGCCATACCTTCACCTACGACCACCTGGGCGTAGGCGGCGTCAGCAATGGCACCCTGCCTGCGCGCGATTGCTGGTAGCAGCCGCGCAGCGTGGCCCGGCAGCCGCGCTCAGGGTTCGCTGCCCGGCCCAGGGCTCGGGGCCGGCGCCCCGGGCCCGGCAGGCTCGGGCCGCTGTATGGTGCGCACAGCCGCGCGCACGCGGGTCAGGGTGTGGAAGTCCAGCAGGCTGGTGGCCATGATGGTTTCCCAGAGAAAGCAGGCCAGGGCCGAGAGAAACATCAGCACGCCGAACAGAAAGCCCAGCACCGCATAGCCATGGCCGTTGATGCCGTAGGCCTCGCCCAGGAACAGCAGGGCAATGGTCAGGCCGATGCAAAAGCCGCAGACGGTCAGCAGCCCTATGCAGACATTGGCCAGCCGGCCGCGCTTGCGCAGAAAGTGCAGTTCCGTGAGGCTGCGCGCGATGAAGTCCTCTTCCTGCGGGTTGCGCAGCAGTTCTTCCAGCTTGCGCGCGCGGTCGATGATGCGGGCCAGCCGCCCGGCCACGGCGCCGATCATGCCGGCCACGGCCGTCAGGAAGAACACCGGCGCCAGCGCCAGCTGGATGCTGTGGGTGACGGTATCGGCGTCTAGCGACCAATTGATCATGCGGTCCTCTGCGTGCTTTCTGTTGTCTGGTGCGGCCATGCTGCCGTGTTTTCGCGCGGACAGTATTGTGGCCGCAAGCGGGGCCGGCAAGAGGCCATGTCGCCAGCTTTTGGCATTCAGCGGGCCGGTGGCGCTGGCAGCATCTGCCGGCACAGCGACAGCATCTCGGTCAGCAGGGCGGGCGTCTGGTCGCGCCGGCAGACCACGCCCAGGGGCGCCAACCTGCCCGTCAGCCGCACATCGAGCCGGCACACGCGCGCATGGGTCTGCAGGCCCGGCGCAATGCTCAGTGGCACCAGGGCCACGGCGCCGGGCTGGCTCAACAGGCCTTCCAGTATCGGCAGGGAAACGGTGGAGACGGGAAACCAGGGCGCATCGGGCAGCGCCTGGAGCACCTCGGCCTCGAAAATCCCGCGCACGGCGATGTTGGCCGTGGGCAGCACCCAGCGCGCGCCGGTCAAGGCCTGCAGCGGCACGTCACGGCGCCCGGCCAGTGCATGCGAGCGTGCGGCCACCACCACGGCCGTGTCGGCCAGCAGCGGCTCGAAGACGAAGGGGCCGGGCAGCAGCGCCGGCTCGCGGCAGAACACCGCGTCCAGCCCGCCGCCCAGCAGCTGGGACAGCAGCCGGGTGCTGGCGTCTTCGTGCACATCGACATGCACCTCGGGGTGCTCGGCATAGAACCGCGCCAGCAGGGGCGAAAGAATGGCCAGGGCTGCCGCCGGAATGGCGCCCAGGCGCAGCGCGGCCGCGGCGCCCCGGCGAATGGCGGCCAGCGATTCCGCCACTTCCTCCAGTGCGGCCAGCACGCCGCGCACCGTGTCCACCAGGGTCTGGCCGGCCAGCGTGGGGCGTATGCCGCGCGCATGGCGCTCGAAAAGGCGGATGTCCAGCACGCGCTCCATCTCGGCCAGCGCCTGGGTGGCGGCCGACTGGCTCATGTGCAGCGTGGCGGCGGCCTGCACCACCGAGCCGCATTGCTGCAGCGCCACCAGCAGCTGCAGCTGGCGCAGGCGCACATGCTTGGTCAGGCGCGAATACAGCAGCCGCCCCTGGGGCGTGGCAGCATCGTCCAGGCCGTCGCGGTCATCGAAGTCATTGCTCATGGGAGTCTCAGTGTTTTCCCCAGGCAGGCCCTGGCGCGCCACTGGCGGCGCAGGGCAAGCTATCGGAACGGCTTATAGCTTGGCACAAATACCGTGGCCCACGCGGGCGGCAGGATTTCTATAGTCGCCTGCATCGGGAGCCGGCGCGGCCCAGGCCTGCGGCTCCTTCACCGTTGATGGAACCCATGCCATGCAAGCCAAACCCCTCTTTCAACTGCCGCGGCGCACCCTGCTCTCGCTGGGCACGTCCGGTCTTGCCGCCGTGTTGTGCGGCCTCACCCTGGCCCACACGGCCTCCACGGCCCATGCGGCCGACGCCTATCCGAACAAGCCGGTCAAGCTCATCGTGCCGTTTGCGGCAGGCGGCTCCACCGACATCGTTGCGCGCGTGATCGCAGAGGGCCTGCGCAGCACGCTGGGCCAGCCCGTGGTGGTGGACAACAAGGCCGGCGCTGGCGGCCTGATCGGCACCGAAAGCATTGCCCAGGCCGCGCCTGACGGCTACACCATCGGCATGGCCACGGTGAGCACGGCCACCATCAATCCCTCGCTGTACACGCGCGCCGCCAAGCTGGAAGGCAGGCTTTTGCCCGTGGCCAATCTGGTGACCATGCCGTCGGTCTACATGGTCCACCCCAAGATGGGCGTCAAGGATTTCCCGGGCTTTCTGGCCAAGCTGCGCGCCCAGCCCGGCGCCTACAGCGCGGGCGTGCCGGGCCTGGGCACGCTGGGCCATCTGATGGTGGCGTCCTTCAACGAGACCATGAAGACCCAGGTGCAGATCGTGCCCTACCGCGGCAACGGGCCGGCGCTCAACGATGCGCTGGCCGGCATGGTGCAGGTGATGACCGACCAGCTGCCTTCGGCCATGCCCCAGATCAAGGGCGGCAAGCTCATCCCCGTGGCGCTGTCGGGCGACAGCCGCTCGCCCGACCTGCCCGATGTGCCCACCTTCAAGGAGCTGGGCTACGCGCAGCTCAACGAACTGGGCATCAGCTGGTTCGGGCTGGTCGTGCCGGCCGGCACGCCACCGGCCATCGTCCGGCAGTTGCAGGATGCGTCGGTGAAGGCCGTGCGCCTGCCCGAGGTGCAAAAGCACCTGAAGCTGCTGGGCGCCTCGGTCACCGAGATGGACCAGAGCCGCTTCCCGGCCCAGATCGCCAGCGAACTGCAGCGCAACAAGGCGCTGCTGGACAAGGCAGGGGTGAAGCCGGAATGAGCGCAGTCGAGCATCTCCAGGACTTCTTCCAGCAGCAGTCCCCGCGCATGGCGGCCCTGGCCGACAGCATCTGGTCCCTGGCCGAGCTGCGCTATGCCGAAACCGCTTCTGCCCGGCTGCACATCGATGCGCTGGAGCAGGCCGGGTTTCGCATCACGCGTGGCGTGGCCGGCATTCCCACGGCCTTCCTGGCCGAATGGGGCGACGAGGGCCCGGTGCTGGCCTTCCTGGGCGAGTACGACGCGCTGTCGGGCCTGAACCAGCAAAGCGGCGCCCTGGTCTGCACGCCCTCCACCGACAGCCCGGGCCTGGCGGGCCACGGCTGCGGCCACCATCTGCTGGGCACCTCGGCGCATTTCGCGGCCGTTGCGCTGCAGGAGCACCTGCGCCGCAGCGGCGCCAAGGCACGCGTGCGCTACTACGGCTGCCCGGCCGAGGAAGGCGGATCGGGCAAGACCTTCATGGCGCGCGCCGGGGTCTTCGACGATGTGGACGCGGCGCTGACCTGGCACCCGGCCAGCTTCACCGGCGTGTTCAGCCAGAGCACGCTGGCCAACATCCAGGCGAAATTCATCTTCCACGGCAAGGCCGCGCATGCCGCGCATTCCCCGCACCTGGGCCGCAGCGCGCTCGACGCCGTGGAGCTGATGAACGTGGGCGTGAACTACCTGCGCGAGCACATGCCCACTGATGCGCGGGTGCACTACGCCATCACCGACTCGGGCGGCCTGTCGCCCAACGTGGTCCAGGCGCGCGCCGAGGTGCTGTACCTGGTGCGGGCCGCGCGCAACCACGAGGCAGCAGCGCTGTATGAGCGCGTGCAGAACGTGGCACGCGGCGCCGCGCTGATGACGGACTGCCGGCTGGATATCGTCTTTGACAAGGCCTGCTCCAACCTGCTGCAGAACCGCACGCTGAACCAGGTGATGTATGCGCAGATGCAGGCCCTGGGACCGCTGCGCGTGGACCCCGGCCTGCATCGCCTGGCCGGAGACTTCCAGGTCACGCTGGACAGCAACGACGTGGACCAGGTCAGCCGCCCGCTGGCCAGCGTGCTGCGCGGCAAGGTGCCGGCCGTGTTCGAAGGCCTGGCGCCCTACGATCCTGCCGTGGAGGACACCCTGTTCGGCTCCACCGACGTGGCCGATGTGAGCTGGATCACGCCCACCGTCCAGGCCTGGGTGGCCTGCTACGCCTTCGGCACGCCGCTGCACTCCTGGCAGATGGTCTCGCAAGGCCAGTCCGGCCTGGCCCACGCCGGCATGGTGCGCGCCGCCCAGGTGCTGGCGGCCACGGCCATCGCCTTGCTGGAGCAGCCCGAACGCATTGCCCAGGCCAAGGCGGAGCTGCTTGAGCGCCGCGGCGGCCGACCCTATGCGTGCCCGATTCCTGCGGAGGTGCCCTTGCCGTTCATGCGGGGGTGATGGGCTTGGCTCGCCCTGGATGATCGACTCCTACCCCATGCCCAGTTCCCGGGCTTGCCCGGGCTCGCCGGGGCTTGCCCCTTTGCGCTGCCGCAAACCCACCCCGCCGCCGCGTTGACCCATCACAAGCCCTCCGCGCCAGGCCACGGCGATAGTTGGATCGGGACCCCACCGATACCAACAAACCACAGGAGGACTTGTGAAGCTGATGATTGATCTTTTTTCCACCGACTACGGCCTGATGAGCCTGGGCGCCATCGTCTTCATGCTGATCATGGCGGGCTTTTTCCTGCGCCTGTTCCTGGGCAAGATGAAGCACGTGGCCAACAAGCCGCTTGAATGAAGAAATGCCCAGGCAGGGGCTGGCCTGGGCATTCGCACGCAGCAGCCCTGCGCACTCAATAGTGCGGGGGCAGCTCGTCGCGCAGATTGGTCGCGCCGCCGGCGGGTCCGCCTTCGGGCACCCGGCGGCGCAGGTCACGCAGCTCGTCAAGCAGCCGGTCGATCTGCTGCTGCTGGCGGTAGATGGTCAGGTTCAGCTGCTCCAGCAGGTCTTCGGTGTAGCTGGCCTTGATCTCCAGCTCCATCACGCGCGCCTTCAGGGCATCGGCGTCTGCGTGCCCGCCGCCATGTTCTGCGTCGTCAGCCACGCTCATGCCTTGAGCGCCTGGGCCAGGCGGGCGATGCCTTCGCGGATCTTGTCCTCGTCAGCCGTGGCGAACGAGAGGCGGAAGCTGGTGGCATCGGGGTTTTGCGCAAAGAACGGCGCACCCGGCACAAAGGCCACGCCCTGGGCAATGGCCCGCTTGGCCAGCTCACCGGCATCGGCCAGCGCGCCGCCCTTGCCGGTCAGGCGCACCCACAGGAACAGGCCGCCCTGGGGCTGCAGGAATTCCACGGCATCGCCGAGGTGCTCGCGCAGCGCATCGCCCATGGCCTTGGCGCGGCGCGCGTAGACCTCGCGCACATGGGCCAGCGTGGCGGGCATGGCGCCGGACTTCAGGTACTGCGCGGCCGTGGCCTGGGCAAAGGTGCTGGTGTGGGCATCGCTGAACTGCTTGCACATCACGGCGCGGCCCAGCAGCTCGGCCGGGGCCACCAGCCAGCCAATGCGCAGGCCGGGGCTGAGCACCTTGCTCAGCGAGCCGCAGTGCGCCAGCCAGTCGCGGCTGCCGGGCACCTGGCTGGACAGCGCCAGCAGGCTGGGCGGAGGCGCTTCGCCAAAATACAGGTCGCCGTAGGGATCGTCTTCCACCACCAGGGTCTGGTACTTGACGGCAAGCTCCAGCACCTTCTTGCGGCGCTCCAGGCTCAGCATGGCGCCGCTGGGGTTGCCGAAGGTGGGGATCAGGTAGACCAGCTTGGGGCGGTGCTCGGCAATGAGCTTTTCCAGCGCATCGACCTGGGCGCCTTCGGCGTCGATGGGCGCACTGATGACTTCGGCACCGTACAGGCGGAAGCACTGGATGGTGGCCAGGAAGGTCGGGCCTTCCACGATGACCTTGTCGCCGGGGTTGATCATGGTCTTGCCCAGCAGGTCCAGCGCCTGCTGGCTGCCCGTGGTCACCACCAGTTGCTCGGGGGCCAGCTCGCGCACGCCCTTGCCGGCCATGAAGGCGGCGATCTGCTCGCGCAGCGGCTGGTAGCCCTCGGTCGCACCGTACTGCAGCGCGGCGCCCGGCTCCTGCTGCAGCGCAGCCTGGGAGGCGGCGCTGATGCCGGCCACGTCGAACATGGCGCTGTCCGGGAAACCACCCGCAAAGCTGATGATGCCGGGCTTGCCCAGCAGCTTGAACAGCTCGCGGATGGCGGAGGTTTCTACGTTGTTCAGACGGTCGGCGAATTGCATGGGCAGGAGTCTCTTTGTCGGTGCAATGAAAAGGCGAAGCCTGCATTGTCGCCAATCCTGCCGCAGCTTTCCTGCACGATTAGAAGCCCCCTGAGTCGATTCGCGCCTTCCCCCTCTCTCCCGGAAGGCAGCTGCGTTCAATCCACCTTGATGTCGGCTCTGGCGGCCACGGCGCGCATTTGCGGCAGTTCGCGTTCTATGCGTTCCTGCAGCGCACTGGCCGGACCCCATGCGGGCGACAGGCCGATGTCCACCAGCTTCTTCTTCATGGCCGGCTCGGCCATGGCGTCGGCCAGCGCCTTTTCCAGCTTCTTCTGGATGGTTGCGGGCAGGCCGGCCGGGGCGAGGAAGGCAAACCAGGTGTCCATGGCAAAGCCCGGGTAGCCGCTTTCGGCCACGGTGGGCACCTGGGGCAGCAGGGCCAGGCGCTGCGGGCCCAGCGCTGCGATGGGACGGATCTTGCCGGCCTTGATCAGCGGCGTGGTGGCCACCACCGTGTCCACGGCCACCTGCACCTGGCCGCCCATCAGCGCGGTGAGGCTGGGCGAGCTGCCATTGAAGGGCACATGCACCATGCGCATGCCCGTGGCGGTCTTGAGCATTTCGCCGCCGAAGTGCACCGAGGATCCCGTGCCGAAGGAGCCGTAGGACAGCTTGTCGGGGTCGGCCTTGGCCAGGGCCACGAGTTCGGGCAGCGTGCGTGCAGGCGTTTCGTTATGGGCCACCAGCACCAGGCCCATGTCGGCCACCAGCCCCAGCGGCGTGAAGCTGCGCAGCGGGTCATAGGGCAGCGGGTTGCGGATGGCGGGGTTGAGCGTCAGCGTGGTGCTGGCGCCCAGCAGCAGCGTGTAGCCGTCGGGCGGCGCCTTGGCCACCAGCGCGCCCGCCACCACCGTGCCTGCACCGGGGCGGTTTTCCACGACCACGGGCTGGCCCAGCCGTTCACCCAGCGAAGTGGCCAGCAGCCGGCCCAGGATGTCGGTGGCGCCGCCCGGCGCAAACGGCACGACCAGCTTGATCGGACGATCCGGGTAGGACTGGGGCTGGGCTTTGGCTGCGGGCAGCGCAAGTGCCGTGGCACCGGCCATCAGACACGACAGAAAACGGGAACGGGACAAGGCCATGGCGCGGATCTCCTGGGGGACGAGGGAACGGGAACCTGGGAAAACTCGATGCAGCGGTTTCAGTCGAGCAGCGGGCTGCGCACGCGCGAGAAGCCGCCGGCCTGGTCATAGGCATGGCCGATCTGCAGCACGGCCAGATCGGCCTGTGCCGGGCCGATGATCTGCAGCCCGGCAGGCAGCCCCTGCGGCCCGAAACCTGCGGGCGCGGCCAGTGCCGGCAAGCCGGCCATGGTGGCGGGCACCACGGTCTGCATCCAGCGGTGGTAGGTGTCCATCTCGCGGCCACCCACGGCATGCGGCCAGTCCAGCGCCGCATCGAACGGGAAGACCTGGGCGGAGGGCAGCACCAGAAAGTCGTAGCTGTCGAACAGGCGGCGCAGGGTTTCGTACCAGGCCGAGCGCACACGCGCCGCGTCATAGACCGCCATGGCCGGCAGCGCCAGGCCGCGCTCGATTTCCCAGAGGGCCTCGGGCTTGAGCAGGGCATGCGTGACCGGGTCGCGATACAGGGCGGCGTTGGCCCCGGCCACGCTGAAGCTGCGCAGGTCGATCCAGGCGCGCCACAGGCGCTCGAAGTCAAAGACCGGCACGGCCTCTTCCACCGTGCAGCCGATGGTCTTGAAATGCCGCAGCGCCGCGCGGCAGGTCTCCAGCAGGCCGGGCTCGGTGGGCAGGTGCCCGCCCAGGTCCCCCAGCCAGCCGATGCGCAGGCCCTTGCAGTCGCGCGCCAGGTGGGCGGTCCAGTCCTTGGGCGGCTCGCTGCGGCGGGTCAGCGGCAGGCGTGCATCAAAGCCTGCCTGCACGGACAGCAGCAGGGCCAGGTCGGGAATGTCCCGCGCCATGGGGCCGGCCACGCTGAACTGCTGGAAGAACACCTCTTCCGAAGGGCCATGCGGCACGCAGCCCACCGAGGTGCGCAATCCATAGACATGGTTGAAGGCGGCCGGCGTGCGCAGCGAGCCCATCATGTCCGAGCCATCGGCCACGGGCAGCATGCGCAGCGCCACGGCCACGCCGGCTCCGCCGCTGCTGCCGCCAGCCGAGCGCGAGGGATCGAAGGCATTGCGCGTGGTCCCGTAGACCGGGTTGTAGGTATGGCCGCCCAGGCCGAACTCGGGCGAATTGCTGCGCGCCACAAACAGCGCACCGCCTGCGCGCATGCGCTCGAACACCACGCAATCGGTCTGCGAGACCTGGCCCGCGAAGATGGGCGATCCCTTGGTCGTCACCATGCCGGCCGCCGGCATGATGTCCTTGGGTGCCTGGGGAAAGCCGTGCAGCGGCCCCAGGCTCTGGCCGCGCGCCAGCAGCGTGTCCAGCTCGCGGGAGCGGCCGCGCAGCCAGTCGCGGTCCAGCGGAGACACCAGCGCGTTGACCACGGGGTTGAGGCGGTCGATCTGCGCGCAATAGGCATCCAGCACCTCCACGCAGGACAGATCGCGGCCCTGGATGGCCTTTGACAGCGCGACGGCCGACATCTCCACGACGCCACCACCCCCGGTGGCCAGATCCGGCTGCTGCGTTGCGGTGCTTGCGTTTGGCTCCATGGATTTCCTCGTTTTTGTGACAGAACGAAGTCAGCATAAGCAGGCGAAATTATTTCGACAATCGCCTTTTTCTTGGCTTATCGTTGCGTTTTTCGCAAACCATGAGCAGGCCACCATGCTTTCCAACCGCCTACAGGACACGGCCCTGCGCTACTTTCTCGAAGTGGTGCGCAGCGGCTCGGTCAGCGAAGCCGCCACGCGGCTCAATGTCTCGCCCTCGGCCGTGAGCCGCCAGGTCGCCGGACTGGAAGAGATGCTGGGCGTGCCGCTGTTCGAGCGCCGCCCGCGCGGCATGGCGCCCAGTCCGGCAGGCGAGCTGCTGGCCGCCCACGCGCGCCGCGGTGCGCTGGAGGCCGACCGTGTGGTCTCCGACATCGAGGCCCTGCAGGGCCTGCGCCGGGGCGTGGTGCGCGTGTGCAGCTCGGGCGGCTTTGCCATCGAGTTCCTGCCACGTGCCATGGCGCTTTTCCGCGAACAGTACCCGGGCATGCAGTTCCACCTGCGCGTGGAGGCGCCTGCCGCCGTGACCCAGGCCGTGCTGGGCGGCGAGGCCGATGTGGGCCTGACCTACAGCCGCGCGGCGGCACGTGACATCGAGGTCTGGCACCGCCAGGTCTCGCCCGTGGTCGCCATCATGCGGCCCGACCATGCGCTGGCCCGGCATGCCAGCATCACCCTGGCCCAGATGCATCCCCATGCCATTGCCCTGCCCGAGGACGCCAACACCGCGCGCCAGCTGTTCGACATCGCCTGCAGCCACCGCCGCCTGGTGTTCGAGCCCGCCCTGGTCAGCGGCCAGTTCGAGACCCTGGTGCACTTCGTGCTGCACGGCGGCGGCCTGTCGCTGGGCGGTGAGGTCACCATGCGCGAGCGCGTGCGCCGAGGCGAGCTGCATGCGGCGCCCATCCGCGAGCGCGGCATGAATGCGCGCGCCATCGAGCTGCAGACGCTGTCCGGACGCACCCTGTCCAAGGGCGTGCGGGCCTTTGTGGAGCACCTGCGGGAACTGCTGCCGCCTGGGTAGGAGGAAGAGGAGAGGGGAACGAAGGAAGAAGAAGAAGAAGAAGAAGAAGGGGAACGGGTCTCAAGCGCAGCGGCAGGCGCTCAGGCCGGCCCGCCTTCCAGCTGGCGCTGCGCCCAATGCCACTGCGCCCGGCGTGTGGCCTGCCGCAGCCGCTGTGCCAGCGTCTGGCGCTCAGGCAGGCCGGGCAGGTACTCGGCCATCTGCACGCCGCGCAGTCCCAGCTCCAGCAGCTCGATCTGCTCGGAGCTGTTGCCCGTGCACAGCACCATGCCCATCGGCGTGTTCTCGCCCTGCTCATGCTCATGCCGGTCCAGCCAGCGCAGGTATTGCTCCATCTGCTCCTTGTCCTCGGCCGTGAATTCGCCCACCTTCAGCTCCACCGCCACCAGCCGCCGCAGCTTGCGGTTGTAGAACAGCAGATCAAGGTGGAAGTCCTGCTCATCCATATGCATGTGCATTTGCCGCGCCACCAGGGTGAAGCCCGTGCCCGACCGCAGCAGGAAGGCCTCCATCTCGCGGATGATGGCGGCCTGCAGGTCGCCCTCCTGCCAGGCATCGTGCAGCCCCAGAAAGTCGAAGATGTAGGGATCGCGCATGAACAGCGTCGGCGACATGCGCTCGGTGCTGCGCGGCGTGACCGGCTCCTGCGCGATCAGCGCCTCGGCATCGCAGGGCAGCGCCAGGCGTTCATAGAGCTGGGAGTCGATGCGGCTGCGCAGCGTGCGTGCGCTCCAGCGCTCGAGGCTCGCCATGCTGGCGTAGTACTCGCGCTGCACTGGGTCCTTGATCGCAATCAGCACGATGAAATGCGCCCAGCTCAATTTCCGGGTCGGCGAGACGACCAGGGGCTGGTCGGGAAACGCGGTGGAGAACTGCGTCATGCGCCACAGGTTCTTCTCCGAGAAGCTGCTGCCATAGTCCTGGACCAGATGACCGGCCAGCACCGGCAGGACCTCATCGCTGCAGCCTGCCTGCCGCACCTCGGATTCATGGCCATGGATGTGCTGGCCGATGTGCCAGTACAGCAGGGTGAGTTCACTGTTGACGTTGGCTGCCACGCGAAGCCGCGCGGCCTCGATCAGGTCCCGCACATTGCCCAGCAGGGCCTGTGACGATGCGAGCGCGGGAGAAACGGATATCTTGCGAGTGGCCATGTGGTCGCCCCCCTCCTGGTGGCGTGATGTCTGGATGTCTGGTGTCGGCGAAATCGATCCGGCCGACTATTGCGATGCGGCCTTGGCCAGTCAACGCCACATCTGCATAACCAGACGATCTGACCCTGGCAGACATGAAAAATCAGAACATTCCTAGAGCCTGTTACGCACTTTCAAATACCCGCGCTTGCATGACAATGCACGCCACATCGATGGATACGCGCCCCCACAATGAAAACCACCAGCATCGAACCCTTCTTCGCCACGCTCAAGGCCGCCAATCCCTCGCCCCAGACCGAGCTGGAATACACCAATGTGTTCGAGCTGCTGTCTGCCGTGCTGCTCTCGGCCCAGGCCACGGACGTGGGCGTGAACAAGGCCACGCGCAAGCTGTTTCCCGTGGCCAATACGCCCCAGGCCATCCTGGACCTGGGACTTGAAGGGCTGGAGGGCTACATCAAGACCATCGGCCTGTACCGCAGCAAGGCCAAACACCTGATGCAGACCTGCCAGATCCTGGTCGAGCGCCACGGCGGCCAGGTGCCGCGCACGCGCGAGGAGCTGGAAGCCCTGCCCGGCGTGGGCCGCAAGACCGCCAACGTGGTGCTCAACGTGGCCTTTGGCGAGCCCACCATGGCCGTGGACACGCACATCTTCCGCGTGGGCAACCGCACGGGCCTGGCGCCGGGCAAGACGCCGCTGGCCGTGGAGATGCAGTTGATGAAGCGCGTGCCCCCGGCCTATGCCGTGGACTCGCACCACTGGCTCATCCTGCTGGGCCGCTACGTCTGCCAGGCCCGCAAGCCACGCTGCTGGGAATGCGTGGTGGCGCCGTACTGCGACTACTCGCCCAAGACGCCTGCCCCGGCTGCGGGCAAGCGCTGAGCCTCAATCGGCCTTGAAGCCCGTGGCCGCCACGGCCTTGCCCCAGGTGACCGTATCGGCGCGCATGATGCGGGCGAGTTCGTCGCCCGTGGTGCCCGTCACGCGGAAGCCGGCTTCTTCCAGCCGGCTGCGGCTGTCGGGCTGCTGCAGGGCGCGCACGATGTCGGCCTGCAGCCTGGCCACGATCTCGGGCGGCGTCTTGGCGGGCGCGACCACGCCGAACCAGGAATTGAACTCCAGCGACGGATAGCCCTGCTCCCGGATGGTGGGCAGCTCGGGCATGGACTGGGTGCGCGTGGCGCCCGTGCTGCCCAGGGCCGTGAGCTTGCCGGCCTTGACCTGGGGCGCGGCCAGGGCCGCCGTGGCGAAGACGGCCTGCACGTCGCCGCTGAACAGGCCGCCCAGGGCATCGTTGGTGTTCTTGTAGTGCACGGGCTCGGGCTTGAGCTGCACGGCATTGCCGAACATGAAGGCGCCGAAATGGCCGGGCGTGCCGGCGCCGAAGGTGGCGATGAACAGCTCCTTGCGCTGGCGCGCCCAGGCCACGAAATCGGGCACATTGCGGGCCGGCACTTTCTGCGGATTGACCAGCAGCACGAAGTCGGAGGTGACGACCTGGCTGACGGGCACGAAGTCCTTTTGCGGGTCGTAGGGCAGGCGCTGGTAGGTGTTGGGGGCAATGCTGAGCTGGCCGGTCTCGCCCAGCATCAGCGTGTAGCCGTCAGGCACGGCCCGTGCCGCCTCGCTGGCGGCGATGAGGCCGCCAGCGCCCGGCTTGTTGTCCACGACCACGCCCAGGTTGCCCCATTGCTCGGAGAGTTTCTGCGCGAGCAGGCGCGCCACGATGTCCGGCCCCGTTCCCGCAGGAAAGCCGACGAGCAGGCGCACGGGCTTGCTCGGGAAGGCCGGCTGGGCGCCGACCACGGTCCAGGGAGCCAGCCCGGTGGCCAGTACGGCGGCAAGTGCGCAGGCCACGGCGGTGCGGCGCGACTTCGATGCCTGGTTTTTCATGTGTCTTGTCTCCTGCATTGTGGGTATCGAGAGGGGGAAAGGAGCGGCTCAGAGCAGTTCGTGAAAGCGCATCTGCACGCGGTCGGGATGGCGCGCGCCGGTGCCGAAGAACAGGCGCTCGTTGATCCAGGCCAGCGCACGGCTGGCCGTCTCCATGCGGGGCGCGCAGCGGAAATAGATGTGCGCGGGGTCCACGGGCTCGCCGCGCGCCAGCTTTGCCATGAGCGCCGGGTCGCCGCTGCGCAGCGCCTGGTTGCAGACATAGATCAGGTCGCCGGCATCGGTCTCCAGCACATAGCGCGCATCGAGCTCGGCCAGCCCGCCGTGCACGATGCGCTGGAAGTCCGCGCCTCCGGGCAGCACGCGCGCGCTCCAGCCGTCGCCCCGGGCCGTGCCGCCCAGGATGGGGATCAGTCGGCGCCCGCCGTGCGCGGTGGCACCGACCTCCTGCGGCGGGCCCACCTGCACGCTCAGGTCGGCGAAGAAGCGAAAGCGCGGATCGGGCAAGGCCGCAAGCTGCGGCACGTCATCTGGCATGGTTCTGGGGCTCCGGTGGATGGAATCGGGACCTAGCATAAGCACCATTGCCCGGGCCGGCCGTCATCCCGGAAGATGACAACGCCCTGCCCGCCCCTGCCTTCCCTTGAGACACTGGACTGCCCCCTCCGACACCCCTGACGCCAGCGCCCTGGGCGCCCATGCGTCCGGCCATGCGTCCGGCCACGCGCCCAGCCACGCCATCGGCCACATGGTCGCCAGCCTGGGCGAGCCCGGCTTCGCCCGGCAGGTGCTGGAGGCCATGAACCCGCTGCTGCCCGCCGCCTCCTGGTCGGTCTACCGCACGGGCCCGCGCAGCCGGCCGCAGCTGTTCCTGTCGGCCAGCAGCGAGGCGCGCGACACCACGCGCGACTGCTGGTGGGCCTATCTCTCGGGTCCTTATCTGCGCGACAGCACCTGGAACCACGGCGACGCCGGCCCGGCACGCAGCACGGCGCTGTGCCACATCACGGCCCAGGAGGTGGAAGGCGAGCACCGCGCCCTGGTCTACGACGCGCACGGCATGGCCGAGCGCGTGTCCATCGTCGAGCACCAGGACGACGGCGGTGTGTTTGCCGTCAATTTCTACCGCCACCAGCACCAGAGTGCACTGGGCGATGCGCAGATCGACTGCTTCGGGAACATGGCGCCCGTGCTGCTGGCCCTGGCGCACAAGCACATCGCGCTGACGCAGGCGCCGGCGCAGCCCGCCGTGGTAACGGCCTTGGCCTCGGCCCCGGCCACCCCACCCAGCCAGTCCCGGCAGCGGCAGACACTGCCGGCCCTGCGCATGCGCCTGCTGCAGGCACAGCCCGACCTGACGCCGCGCGAACTCGATGTCTGCGCCCGGCTGCTGCAGGGCATGACGCATGAGGGCATTGCCTGCGACCTGTGCCTGAGCCTGCCCACCGTCAAGACCTACCGCAACCGCGCCTTCGCGCGGCTGGGCATCCACTTTCGCAGCGAGCTGTTCGCGCTGGCCATGGAGCCGCAGGGCTGAGGCCTTGCGTCAATCCAGCGATGCGCCGGACGCCTTGACGATGCGCGCCCACTTGGCGATGTCCTCGCGCAGCAGGGCCGCCATCTGGGCGGGCGGCACGGGCCTGTCCGCCGGCCCGGCCAGCTCCACGCCCGAGGCTTCGAGCTTGCCGCGCAGATCGCCGGCCGCCAGCGCGCGGGCCATGCCGTCCTGCAACTGCGCCAGCACCGGCGCGGGCACGCCTTCAGGCGCAAACAGCCCCACCCACAGCGTGCCGTTGTAGCCGGGCACGGTCTCGCCAATGGTGGGCACATCGGGCAGCAGCGGCGAGCGCGCCGCGCCGCTCACGGCCAGCGCACGCAGCCGACCGGCCTGGATATGGGGCAGCGTTGATGGCAGGCTGCCGAACAGCAGCGGCACCTGCCCGCCCAGCACATCGTTGAGCGCGGGCGCCACGCCCTTGTAGGGCACATGCTGCAGCTGGATGCCCGCCATGCTGTTGAGCATCTCGCCCAGCAGATGGTTGAGCGTGCCGTTGCCGGCCGAGGCATAGCGGAACTCGTCGGGCCGGCCCCGGGCCATGGCGATCAGCTCGGGCACGGATTTGGCCGCAAAGCCGGGATGGGCCAGCAGCACATTGGGCACGGAGCCAATCAGGCCGATGGGCCGGAAGTCCTTCACCGGATCAAAGCCCGGCTTGCGGTACAGCGCGGGGTTGATGGCCTGGCTGCTGCTGATGGTCATCAGCAGGGTATGCCCGTCGCGCGGCGCCTTGGCCACGGCCTGGGTGCCGATGTTGCCGCCCGCGCCGGGCCGGTTCTCGACCACCACGCTGGCGCCCAGCACCTCGGCCAGCTTCTGGCTCACCAGCCGGCCCACGATGTCGTTGGTGCCGCCCGGCGCCTGCGGGACGATCATCACGATGGGCCGCGCGGGCCAGGCCTGGGCATGGCCCAGCAGGGGCAAGGCGAGTGCAGTTGCCAGCAGGCTTCGGCGGCGCAAAAGGCTCGACGGCAGGGGAAAGGAAGAATCCGGCATGGTCATGTCTCCGTTTGTTCTTGTCGCAAGCCCGCATGGTTGCCCGTGCCGGGCCGGCGCACAATCGCGCATTTCCTGACCCGGCCTTCGGAATTGACAAAGCCTTGACCCCGCCCATGCCCTCTTCGCCCTTCATGCCCCTCATGCATTTCGACCTGACGGACCTGCGCCTGTTCGTGCATGCCGCCGAACTGGGCAGCCTCACGCGCGCCTCGCAAAGACAGCACCTGTCCCTGGCCGCAGCCAGCCTGCGCATCAAGGCGCTGGAGGAGCAGGCGGGCATGCCCCTGCTGTACCGGGAGGCGCGCGGCGTGCGGCCCACGCCGGCCGGCGAAGCCTTCCTGCACCACGCGCGCGGCATGCTGCTGCAGTCCGAGCAGTTGCGCCACGACCTGCAGGAGTACGGCGCCGGCCTGCGCGGCCATGTGCGGGTGTTTGCCAACACCACGGCTGTGACCGATTTCCTGCCCGAGATCCTGCCCGCCTTTCTTGCCGACCACCCGCGCGTGAATGTGGACCTGCAGGAGCGGCCCAACGCCGAGATCGCGCGCGGCGTGCTCGACGGCCGGGCCGACCTGGGCATCGTGGCCGGCCAGGTGGATACGCTGGGCCTGCAGACCATCCACTTCAGCACCGACCGGCTGGTGCTGGCCACGCCGCGCGGCCACCGCTTTGCGCGGCGCAAGCGCATTGCGTTTGCCGAGACGCTGGACGAGGACGCCATCGGCATGCAGCAGGGCAGCACGCTGCAGACATTTCTGGCAGGTGTGACCGAGCGCCTGGGCAAGCCCATGAAGCTGCGCATACAGCTGTCCAGCTTCGACGCCATGTGCCGCATGATCGGCGCCGGCGTGGGCATAGGCATCGTTCCCGAGAGCGCCGCGCGGCGCAACCGCGAAAGCATGGGGCTGGCGCTGATCGATCTGACCGACGCATGGAGCGTGCGCGAACGCCGCATCCTCGTGCGCGACCAGGGCCGGCTGCCGCGCCATGCGCAGGCCCTGATCGAGGTGCTGCAGGCCTACTACGCCGCGCCTGCCGTCTCCTGAGCCTGCGGCGCACCCTGCTCCATCAGGCTGGACAGCGAAAGGACCTGTCCGCCGCCTGCATCGAAGTTGCCCGGCTCCAGCCAGCGCTGGTAGGCCGCGCGCAGCGCCGGCCATTCGCTGTCGATGATGGAGAACCAGGCCGTGTCGCGGCTGCGGCCCTTGTAGACCACGGCCTGGCGGAACACCCCCTCGAACTGGAAGCCCAGGCGCGCCGCCGCGGCACGCGACGGCGCATTCAGGCTGTCGCACTTCCACTCGTAGCGGCGGTAGCCCAGCTCGTCGAAGGCGCGCTGCATCAGCAGGAACTGCGCCTCGGTGGCCGCACGCGTGCGCTTGAGCTGGCGCGAGTAGCAGACAAAGCCCACCTCCACCACGCCGCTGGCCGTGTCCACGCGCATCAGCGCCAGCGAGCCGATGGCACGGCCCGTGGCCAGGTCGATGACGGCGTGGTGCATCGGGTCATCGCTGGCCTGGGCGGCCTCGGCAAAGCGCAGATAGGCCTGGGCATCCGCGAAGGGGCCTACCGACATGTATGTCCAGTCGCTGGCGTCCGGCGCCTGGCTGAAGGCATCGAACAGATCGGCTGCATGGCGCGCGGCGGACAGCGGCTCCAGCCGGCAGTAGCGGCCTTGCATGGGCGTGCGCGGCGGGCGCTGGCGTGGGGTCCAGTTGGGAAGGTCGTGGCCTACGGGTTGGGAGTGGGCATTGAGTGCGGGGGGCATGGGAGATTCCTGGTCAGGTCATTTGGCAGGGCCACGATAGCGCTGGCGTGGCATCATTGAAAGCGCCATATCCCCCTTATTTCATAGTGCCACGCCACCCATTGCATGCACGCCTCCGACCTGCTGACCAGTCCCTTGCAATCCGGCCCTGGAGCGGCTCCCCGCCAGCGCCAACTGATCCAGCGCCTGAAGCAGGCCATCCTGGCGGGCCGCCTGCCGGCCGGCGACCGCCTGCCGGCCTCGCGCGCGCTGTCGGAGGATCTGGGGGTCTCGCGCAACACCGTGCTCATCGCCTACGAGCAACTGGCGGCCGAAGGCTATGTGGTCGCCGACCGGCAGGGCACGCGCGTGGCGGCTGTATCCACCCATTCCACGGCAGCCGCCGAGGCGGCCGCCGCGCCCCCCTGCGCACCCCGCACGGCCCGGCGCCTGGACCGCATCGTGCCCACGCGCCATGCCATCGACCGCAGCCTGCCCCTGACGCCGGGCACGCCCGCGCTGGACAGGTTTCCCCTGCCCGCCTGGCGCCGTTCGCAGGACCGCGCATTGCGCCTTCCCGCCAACGCCACGCTGGACTATGGCGATCCTGCAGGCGAGCCTGCACTGCGCCAGGCCATTGCGCAGCACCTGCGCATCTCGCGCGGCGTGCGCTGCGATGCCTCGCGCATCATCGTCACCGAAGGCGCCCAGGGTGCGCTGGACCTGTGCGTGCAACTGCTCACCAACCCGGGCGACCATGCCTGGCTGGAGGAGCCCGGCTACCGGGGCGCCAAGTCGGCCTTTGCGGGGGGAGACCTGTGCGTCAGCACACTGCGCGTGGATGCGGATGGCGCAGCCATCGCGCCCGGCCTGTGGGACAGCCATCCTCCACGGCTGATCCAGATCACGCCGTCGCACCAATATCCCACGGGCGCCGTGCTGTCGGTGGCGCGCCGGCTGGACCTGCTGGAGCGCGCGCGCCGTGCCGGCGCCTGGATCATCGAGGACGACTACGACAGCGAATTCCGCCACCAGGGCACGCCCATCGCCGCCATGCAGGGCCAGGTGCCGGATGCACCCGTGCTCTACGTGGGCACCTTCAGCAAGACCATGTTCCCAGCACTGCGCCTGGGCTTTGTAGTGCTGCCGCAGGCCCTGGCAACCAGCGCGGCATCCGCCGTGCAGGAGATGCTGCGCGGCGGCCACCGCCTGGAGCAGCTGGCCATGGCGGACTTCATGGAAAGCGGCCAGTTCTCGCGCCACCTGGGCCGCATGCGGCGCCTGTACCGCGAGCGCCAGGCGGCCCTGCGCGAGGCGCTGGCCACGCAACTGGGCATGGAGCATGAGGTGCTGGGCGGCCACGGCGGCCTGCATTTGACCGTGCGGCTGCCGCCGGACCTGTCCGACCGTGCCATCGTGGCGCAGGCGCGGCGCGCCGGCATGAACCCGGGCGCCCTCTCGTCCTTCGCTCTGGCACCGCTGCCCCAGGACAACGGCCTGGTGATCGGCTATGGCAACACCGATGCCGCGCGCTTCGGCGCGCTGGTCAGGCGGCTGGGCAAGCTGGCGGCAGCTGCGTTACCGCGCTAGCCGCGCCGCGGCTCCAGCGGCTATGCCTCCTCCGAGCGCGTGCTCACCCCTGCCTGCGCAAAGCTGGCCATCTCTCCCAGCATGGCGCAGGCCGACACCAGCAGCGGCCAGGCCAGGGCCGCGCCCGAGCCTTCGCCCAGGCGCAGTTGCCAGTCCAGCAGCGGCTCGGCACCCAGGTGGGCCAGCATGCGCACATGGCCGGGCTCGCCCGAGCGGTGCGAGAAAACGCAGCGTTCCAGCACGGCCGGCTGCAGCCGGCTGGCCACCAGCACGGCGGCCGTGGTGATGAAGCCATCGACCACGATGACACGGCGCTCGGCAGCGGCCTGCAGCACTGCGCCTACCATGGTGGCAACCTCGAAGCCGCCCATGGCCGCCAGGGCGTCCAGCGGTTCCGTGGCCTGGGCGTGCAGTTGCAGCACCTCCTGCAGCACCCCGATCTTGCGGGCCAGCCCGGCCGCATCCAGGCCGGTGCCCGCACCCGTGACCTCGGCCAGCGGTTCGCCGCACAGCCGCGCCAGCAGCAAGGATGCGCTGGAGGTATTGCCGATGCCCATCTCGCCCAGCAGCAGCGCATTGCCCGGCAACTGGCGCACCAGGGCCGCGCCGTTGCGCAGGGCCATGGCGCATTCGGTGGCCGTCATGGCAGGGCCCTGGCTGCAGTCGCGCGTGCCGTAGCCCAGCTTGCGGCGCCACAGGCGCGGCTGGCCGGGCTGGGGAAGCTTGTCGTCGGGATCCTGCTCGCGCGCGGGAAAGTCGCGTGCCACGCCGCAGTCCACCACGTTCAGCGCCAGCCCATGCTGGCGTGCCAGCACGCTGACAGCGGCGCCGCCGGCCATGAAGTTCTCGACCATCTGCCAGGTCACATCCACCGGATAGGCCGACACGCCGCGCGCAGCCAGCCCATGGTCGGCCGCAAACACCAGCATCTGCGGCTGCTGCAGCACCGGCCTGTCCTGACCCAGGATGCAGGCAATGCGCAGCGCCAGCTGCTCCAGCCGCCCCAGTGCGCCCAGCGGCTTGGTCTTGTGGTCTATGGCGTGCTGCACGCGCTGGGTGAAGGCGGCATCGGCCAGCGAGGCGATGGCGGGAACAGCGGCCATACCGGCAATGGCGGCATTGGCGGCATTGGCGGCATTGGCGGCATTGGCGCCATCGTGCGAGTGTTCTGTGGGTACAGCGGAATGCGGGGTGGGCGTTGACATGGCGAAGCGGCCTTGGCCCGGGGCGGGCGTGGCGGGCGGATTGCAAAGGCGCAAGTATGGCGCGCCGCGCAACTCCGGCAGAACCATCGGTCTCTTTCCTGCCGCCATGGACGGTCTGGGCGTCGATTGCCGCAGCAGGCCGTACAGGCCGCACCGTTCTGAGACAATCGCTGCCACACGTGTCTCCCCAGCCCCCCACTACCTCCATGACGGTTTCCTTCTCGGCCATCCAGCCCGGTCTCAAGCTTGCGGACCAGGTTGCCCGGCAGCTGGAGGCGCGCATCCGCGCCGGCAATCTGCAGCCGGGGCAGAAGCTGCCGACCGAGGCCGAACTCGTGCAGCAGCTGGAGGTCAGCCGCACCGTGGTGCGCGAGGCGGTGTCCCAGCTCAAGTCGCGCAACCTGGTGGAATCGCGCCAGGGCAGCGGCGTGTTCGTGAAGGCGGCAGGCATAGAGCCACTGGACTTCGAAGGCCTGCCGGCGGCTGGCAGGAATGCGCTGATACAGATCACCGAGGTGCGCCGCGCGCTGGAAGCCGAGGTGGCCGAACTCGCGGCGCGGCGGCGCAGCGAAGAGGACATGCAGCGTATCCACGATGCGGAGAGCGCCCTGGCCGAGGCCGTGCGGCTGGGCCGTGATGGCGTGGAGGAGGACATGGCGTTTCACCGCGCCATTGCCCAGGCTTCGGGCAACCCGTTCCTGATCAGCACGCTGGACTACCTGTCTCAGTTCCTGCGCGGCGCCATGCGCATCACGCGCGCCAACGAGGCGCGACGCGAGGACTTCGGCAAGGCCGTGGAACGCGAGCACCACAGCATCGTGCTGGCCATCGAGGCCGGCGACCCCAAGGCTGCGCGCAAGGCCGCCGCCACGCACATGGGCAACGCCATAGACCGCATCCACCGCGCCGACGCCAGCTTCTGGGAGCAGGACGGCGAACGCCTGGCCCGCGACATCCTGGCCGCCAAGCCCTGAACCTCCGAAACCACCCCTTGGCGCATGGCCAAGGGTTTTCACCTTGTTTGGGTTTTTGCGCAAAATTTGTATGATGACCTGATGACAATATCAGTCACACCTCTTTTTGCACCCCGCACACCTGGCCTTTGCCTGGGCGTTCACCCATGAGCGACGAATCCCGCATCCGCGAGCAGATCTGCGCCACCGGCGCCAGCCTCTACCAGCGCGGCTACACCGTCGGCGCGGCCGGCAACATCAGCGCGCGCCTGCATGACGGCTGGCTGATCACCCCCACCGACGCCTGCCTGGGCCGGCTCGACCCGGCCGAGCTGTCCAAGGTCGATGCCGGCGGGCAGTGGGTCAGCGGAGCCAAGCCCTCCAAGACCCTGGTCCTGCATCGAGGCATCTACGCCAATGACGGCGAGGCGCGTGCCGTCATCCACACGCATTCCACGCATCTCGTGGCGCTGACGCTGTCCGGCGTCTGGCGCGAGGACGAGGTGCTGCCGCCCATCACCCCCTACCAGGTCATGAAGGTGGGCCGCATCCCGCTGATCCGCTACCGCCGGCCCGGCGATCCGCAGGCCGCCGCCGAGGTGGCCGCGCTGGCCGGCCAGGTGCGCGGCGCCTTGTTCGAGCGCCTGGGCCCCGTGGTCTGGGAACGCTCGGTGGAGCAGGCCAGCCATGTGCTGGAAGAGCTGGAGGAAACCGCAAGGCTCTGGCTCATGACCCATCCCCGGCCGCAGCCCCTGGACGCGGCCGCCATCGACGAGCTGCGCACCACCTTCGGGGCGCGCTACTGATTTGCACCGCGGCGCCCACGGCCGCATTCCACCACCCAGCCCATCCACAGCCGCGCAGCCGCCAGGCGGCGCATCAAGCGGCGAACCCAAGGGAGACTTGAAATGACGACAACGGATATCGCATCCGGCCAGGCCGGGGCCCACCCTGCCCAGGCCGACTCTCCGGAGACGGCACGCGCCTACGCCAAGGTGTTCTGGCGCCTCGTGCCGTTCCTGATGCTGTGCTATGTGATCGCCTACCTCGATCGCGTGAACGTGGGCTTTGCCAAGCTGCAGATGTCCCAGGACCTGGGCTTCAGCGAGACCGTGTTCGGCCTGGGCGCAGGCGTGTTCTTCATCGGCTACTTCCTCTTCGAGGTGCCCAGCAACCTGCTCATGCACCGCCTGGGCGCGCGCGTCTGGATCGCCCGCATCATGATCACCTGGGGCATTCTGTCGGCCATGTTCATGTATGTGGAAACGCCCACGGGCTTCTACATCCTGCGCTTTCTGCTGGGCCTGGCCGAGGCGGGCTTCTACCCCGGCGTGATCCTGTACCTGACCTACTGGTACCCGGCCCACCGGCGCGCCAAGATCGTAGCGCTGTTCATGTCGGCCATCCCCGTGGCCGGCATCTTCGGCAACCCGCTGTCGGGCTGGATCATGCAGGCCTTCCACGGCGACCATGGCCTGCACGGCTGGCAGTGGATGTTCCTGATCGAGGCCATCCCGGCCCTGGTGATCGGCGTGGTGACCATCTTCTATCTGGACAACGGCATCTCCAGCGCCAAGTGGCTGACGGCCTCCGAAAAGCAGCTGCTGGCGCGCGAGATCGAGCTGGACCAGCAGCACTCAGGCGCCCAGAAGCATTCGCTCAAGGCCGTTTTCGCCGACCGCCGCGTCTGGTGGATGTGCCTGATCTACTTCGCCTTTGTCGCCGGCCAGTACGGCCTGACCTTCTGGATGCCCACGCTGATCAAGTCCACGGGCGTCACGGGCGCGCTGAACATCGGCCTGCTAAGTGCCATCCCCTTCCTGTGCGCCATCGTGGTGATGAACCTCATGGGCCACAGCGCCGACAAGCGCCGCGAGCGCCGCTGGCACCTGATCGTGCCCGCGCTGATGGGCGCCGTGGGCTTTGCGATGACGGCCTTCTTCGCCGACAACACCGTTCTTTCCCTGATCTTCCTGTCGCTGGCCGCAGCCGGCGTGCTGACCTGCGCGCCGCTGTTCTGGTCGCTGCCCACCGCATTCCTGTCGGGCACGGCGGCGGCGGCGGGCATTGCCATCGTCAACTCGGTCGGCAACCTCGCGGGCTTCGCCAGCCCTTACATGATCGGCTACCTCAAGGACCTGACCCAGTCCACGCAGGCCGGCATGTTCGTGCTGGCGGGGGTGCTCGTGGTGGGCGCCATCGCGGTCTGGCTCACCCCCGCAAAGATGGTCAACCGCTGACCGGCCCTTCTTCCCATCCTTCAAGCTCCAAGCCCCAAGACACATGAAAGTACTGATCACCGGCGGCGCCGGATTCCTGGGCCAGCGCCTGGCCCGCAAGCTGCTCGAACAGGGCGCGCTGACGCTGGCCGGCACCCGCTGGCCCATCCACCAGATCGACCTGCTCGACGTGGTGGTCACCCACGCCATTGACGACACGCGCGTGCGCTCCCTGGTGGGCGACATTGCCGACCCGCAGGTGCTGCGCGGCGCCATAGACCAGGACACGGCCGTGATCTTCCATCTGGCCGCTGTGGTCAGCGGCCAGGCCGAGGCCGACTTCGACCTGGGCATGCGCATCAACCTCGATGCCTCGCGCGCCCTGCTGGAGACCTGCCGCGCCGTGGGCCACATGCCGCGCGTGGTCTTCACCAGCTCGGTGGCCGTCTACGGGGGCGACCTGCCCGACACCGTGCTGGACGGCACGGCCCTGAACCCGCAGTCCTCCTACGGCACGCAAAAAGCCATTGCCGAGCTGCTGCTGGCCGACTACACGCGGCGCGGCTTTGTCGACGGCCGCGTGCTGCGCCTGCCCACGATCAGCGTGCGCCCGGGCCGGCCCAATGCCGCCGCCTCGTCGTTTGCCAGCGGCATCATCCGCGAGCCCCTCAACGGCGAGGCGGCCAACTGCCCCGTGGGTGCCACCACGCGCCTGTGGCTGCTGTCGCCACGTCGCGCCGTCGAGGCCCTGGTCGCAGGCTGCGAACTCGATGCCAGCGCCGTCGCCGACCGCCGCCCCATCAACCTGCCCGGCGTGTCCGTCAGCGCGGGCGACATGGTGCGCGCGCTGCGCGAAGTGGCTGGCGACGAAGTGGCCAACCGCGTGAGCTGGCAGCCCGACGACAAGGTCGAGCGCATCGTCGGCAGCTGGCCCGGCCGCTGGGATACCGCGCGCGCCAACCAGCTGGGCCTGCGCGGCGACGAGGACTTTGCGGCCATCGTGCGCGCCTACATCGCCGATGACCTGACACCGGCCAAGCCATGAGCAACGGCACCTCCACACCACAGCCCGCAGCACGCGCCGTCGGCGTGATCGGCCTGGGCGCCATGGGCGCCGGCATGGCGCAAAGCCTGCGCCGCGCCGGCCACCACGTGCATGTCCATGACATCCGCCCCGAGGCCGCAGCCGCCTTCGCCGCCGAAGGTGGCACGGCCTGCGCCACGCTGGCCGACATGGCCGCCGCTTGCCGCATCATCGTCAGCGTGGTGGTCAACGCCCAGCAGACCGAGGCCGTGCTGTTCGGCGAAGGCGGCATCGCCCCCGCGCTGCAGCCCGGCTCCGTCTTCGTCATGTGCTCCACCGTGGACCCCAACTGGTCCGTGGCGCTGGAGGCCAGGCTGCAGGCGCAGGGCGTGCACTACATCGACGCGCCCATCTCGGGCGGCGCGGCCAAGGCCGCGTCGGGCCAGATGACCATGATGACGGCCGCCCGCCCCGAGGCCTATGCCGCCTGCGAAGGCGTGCTCGATGCCATGGCCGCCAAGGTCTACCGCCTGGGCCACAGCGCGGGCGCGGGCAGCAAGGTCAAGATCATCAACCAGCTGCTGGCCGGCGTGCACATCGCGGCAGCGGCCGAGGCCATGGCCCTGGGCCTGCGCGAAGGCGTCGATGCCGCCGCGCTCTACGAGGTCATCACCCACAGCGCCGGCAACAGCTGGATGTTCGAGAACCGCATGGCCCACGTGCTGGCCGGCGACTACACCCCGCTGTCGGCCGTGGACATCTTCGTCAAGGACCTGGGCCTGGTGCTGGACACCGCGCGCCACAGCAAATTCCCGCTGCCCCTGGCCTCCACGGCCCACCAGATGTTCATGCAAGCATCCACCGCCGGGCATGGCCGCGAGGACGACAGCGCCGTCATCAAGATCTTCCCGGGCATCACCCTGCCCCAGGCTCCATCGGAATCCCCATGACCCTTCTTCTGGGCTGCATAGCCGACGACTTCACGGGCGCCACCGATCTGGCGAACAACCTGGTGCGCGCAGGCATGCGCGTGGTGCAAAGCATTGGCGTGCCTGCCGGCCCGGTGGACGAGGGCGTGGACGCCGTCGTGGTCGCGCTCAAGTCGCGCACCATCGCGCCGGCCGATGCCATTGCGCAATCGCTGCAGGCCCTCGAATGGCTGCAGGCCCAGGGCGCCAATGGCCGCGCGCCGCAGATCTACTTCAAGTACTGCTCCACCTTCGACAGCACGCCGCAGGGCAACATCGGCCCCGTGACCGATGCGCTGATGGACGCGCTGGGCTGCGAATTCACCATTGCCACGCCGGCCTTTCCCGACAACCAGCGCACCGTCTTCAAGGGCCACCTGTTCGTGGGCGATGTGCTGCTCAGCGACAGCGGCATGCGCAACCACCCGCTCACGCCCATGACCGATGCCAACCTGGTGCGCGTGCTGCAGGCGCAGACAGGGCGCAAGGTGGGGCTGATCGACCATGTGGCCGTCGCGCAGGGCGAGGCCGCCATCCGCGCGCGCATCGCCGCACTCCAGGCCGAGGGCGTGGGCATGGCCGTGGTCGATGCCGTCTCCAACGACGACCTGCTGCGCCTGGGCCCGGCCCTGGCCGGCATGCCGCTTGTCACGGCGGGCTCGGGCGTGGCCATCGGCCTGCCCGCGAACTTCGGCATCCAGCCCACGGCCCAGGCCGCTGCCCTGCCAACCGCCACCGGCCTGCAGGCGGTCGTCTCGGGCAGTTGCTCGGTGGCCACCAATGCCCAAGTTGCGCACTTCATCGCCTCGGGGCGCCCTGCCCTGGCGCTGAAGCCGCTGCGCATCGCCGCCGGCGAGGACGAAGCCGGCATGGCCCTGGCCTGGGCCCGCCAGCACATCGCCAGCGGCCCGGTGCTGATCTACTCCACCGCAGAATCCGCGGCCGTCAAGGCCGTGCAGGGCCGCCTGGGCGTGGAGCAGGCCGGCGCCCTGGTCGAACAGACCATCGCCGCCATCGCCCGGGGGCTGGTCGAGATGGGCGTGCGCCAGCTCGTCGTGGCCGGTGGCGAAACCTCGGGCGCCTGCGTGCAGGCGCTGGGCATCGAGCAGATGCGCATAGGGCCGCAGATCGACCCTGGCGTGCCCTGGTGCCATGCCGCCTCGCCCCTGGCGCCGCAGGGCCTGCACCTCACGCTCAAGTCCGGCAACTTCGGCACCACGGACTTCTTCACCAAGGCCTTCGGCGCGCTGGCAAGCGCCTGATGCCACACTCAGCCTCCGTTTTCAGGAAAGCCTTCATGCCCCGTTTCGCCGCCAACCTGTCCATGCTCTACAACGATCTGGACTTTCTTGACCGCTTCGAGGCCGCCGCGCGCGACGGCTTCCAGGCCGTCGAATACCTGTTCCCCTACGACTTCGCGCCCGAGCAACTGGCCCGGCGACTGCAGGACCACGGCCTGCAGCAAGTGCTGTTCAACGCCCCGCCCGGCGACTGGAACGCGGGCGAGCGCGGCCTGGCCTGCATCCCCGGGCGGGAAGCGGAATTTGCCCAGGGCATGGAACGCGCCGTGGCCTACGCCCGGGCCCTGGGCTGCCCGCGCATCCACGTCATGGCCGGGCTCAAGCCTGCAGGCGCCAGCGATGACATCCTGCGCGCAACCTACATCGCCAACGTGCGCCATGCCGCACGGCTGGCCGCGCCCCACGGCATCGCCATCCTGCTGGAGCCCATCAATGGCCGCGACATGCCCGGCTTCTTCCTGAGCCGCCAGGACCAGGCCCATGCGCTGCTGGCCGACATCGCAGAGCCCAATGTCCAGGTCCAGATGGACCTCTACCACTGCCAGATCGTCGAAGGCGACCTCGCCATGAAGATCCGCCAGTACCTGCCCACGGGCCGCGTGGGGCATGTGCAGATCGCAGGCGTGCCCGAACGCCACGAACCCGACGTCGGCGAGGTCAACTACCCCTACCTGTTCCGTCTGCTGGACCAACTGGGCTACGACGGCTGGATAGGCTGCGAATACCGCCCCGCGCGCGGCGCGGCGGCACACGCTACCAGCGAGGGGCTGGGGTGGATGAAGGAGTGGCTGTAGCTGTAGCGTCTGCGGCGGCAGCGCGTCATACGCCGAGCACGGGAGGATGGGGCGGATAGCTGTCCTGCGTATCCGCCGCCTGCGTTCAGGAATATTCCAGATCGCTGTGCTTGCCGACCACCAGCCGGCCGGCCGACAGCGACATCATCAGCAGCGCAATCGCCTCATGCATGATCAGCGTGTGCGTGTTGCCGGTCTCCACCATCTTGCTGCGCAGCGATTCGCGCACCTGCAGGGAGCCGGTCACGTCGATGATGATGTCCACCGCCGCGTCCACCAGCTCCATGAACCGGGTGGTGACCGGCACGCCGCGCGCGCGTGCCAGTGCGATGCCGGGCTGGTTCAAATCCAGGTCGGCCACCCCAAGCAACTGCACGAAGGGCGCGTCCAGCAACTGCTGCAGCAAGGGAGTGCCGGTCTGCCCCGCACCAATGACCACGATCCGGAAGGCTTGCATGGGTTGAATCCTTTTTTCCATGTTGGAAGTACGGTCCCATCATAGAAATGCCTTTGGCAGTGCATATCGCTGCGCAGCGGATGGAATGGGTTTGTATGACCCAGGTCAAATCCGGTGTCCAGGTCCAGATGGACCTCTACCACTGCCAGATCGTCGAAGGCGACCTCGCCATGAAGATCCGCCAGTACCTGCCCACGGGCCGCGTGGGGCATGTGCAGATCGCAGGCGTGCCCGAACGCCACGAACCCGACGTCGGCGAGGTCAACTACCCCTACCTGTTCCGTCTGCTGGACCAACTGGGCTACGACGGCTGGATAGGCTGCGAATACCGCCCCGCGCGCGGTGCGGCGGCGCACGCTACCAGCAAGGGGCTGGGTTGGATGAAGGATTGGCTGTAGGCCACGTTCCCCGCCCTCAACGCAACCACCTGCGCAGCGTGCGTCTGGTCGTGGACCTGAAACCGGCGACATCCAGCAACGCATGGACTACGACGCCTGGAGCCGCGTGGCCCACGACAGCAACCTGGGTTGACTCCAAACCAGTGGTGGCTTGGAACTGCGGTTAGGTGCACGGCCACGGTCCATTTCGCGCTCGAATTTTTAGACTATGAGCCGTCCTTGCCAGCAATGGAAATTGTTCAGATACAATCCCAAATCCATATGTAACACATCGTAAAACAAGGGAAGCTATGAAAATAATTCACAGATACGGCCGGCGGATCCTGTTTGCCCTGTTCGTTGCCACCGCCTTGGCAGGCTGCGGCACTCCCACAGGCCTTACGATTGACTACGCACCAAGCTCTACCAAGACCGCTCAAGGCAGTCTTGCTGTCGGCGAGTTTACATATTCAGCTGTAGACCCAAAGACATCCAAGCCCATGCCTCCGGATGTGATACGTAACACAGCTATGGGTGAAATAAAACTGGATCGCGACGTATCGAAATTTATCCGAGATGCTGTTTTTGTTGAACTCCGTTTTGTTGGCATAAATACCAGTTCGGGCGGGAAAGTACTGACCGGAGACATTCAAGATTTCTTCATTGATGACCTAGGCTACAGCATCGATTGGACTTACAAAGTCAATTACACCGTAAAAGAAGAAACCTCAGGAAATATCGTATATGCAGCAGTCAAAAACATTCAACGCAAGACCAATAAATTTGGTAATGCTCTTGGCGTGCTGAAGGAAAATATCAAAATGAGTGTCGAAGAGCTGATTGAAGATCCTGATTTTTTGAAATCAATCAAATGATCAACCATCCGACAGAAGTCGGCTCGAAAATACACCACGCCAATCCGATCTTCAAGCATTTCATTTGAAGCTCGCTCATAAAAAAACCCGCCGGCTTCGTGGCCCGGCGGGTTTTCTCAGGAGAACAACAGCAGGTGCTGTTATTGCCTTACCGGAACTTGTTCCGTGTACTCGCGCAGCACACCGCCGCCTTCGACGGAGCCGCTGACCTGGCCGTCCTTGACACGCTCCACGCAGGAGCGGCGGTCGCCTTCGTTCTTGAAGACATCGCAGCGGGCCACGGCATTGCGCTGGAAGTGGTCGCCCGACTGGACGCCGCCTCGGCGCGATTGCTCCTGGACGGCTGCAGCCTCGTGCTGTGCCGGGTCGCGGCGGTCATAGCCGCGCTTGGCGGGCCCCTTGGGCTCGGCGTGCTTCTTGTGGTGGTGATGGGGCTTTGCCTTTTCCGCAGCGGGCGGCGGGGGCGGCATGCCATCGGGGCCAGGGGCGGGCTGGGCAGTGGCCAGTCCGGCCATGCCAAGCACGGCGGCGCCAATACACAGCTGCAGGGGACGAATCCATGGGTTTTTCATAGCTTCACTCCATTCCTCGTGAAAAAAGTCAAGGCCCAAGCATGCGTGTTTTCCAGCTCCCCATTTATCGGTACAGCACGGCTGCGCATGCAGGCCATGGCCTACAGCTTGCCGTGCCCCCTGCAAGCGGCCCCTGACCTGGGTCAAGCCTGGTGCGCAAACCAGCGCTTCACACCGTCGGCCATGCGTGCGAAGACGCTGTCCAGCGTGGGCACCTCGGCGCCCCACAGGGCGCGGAGCACCTCGGCGTTCTCGAACAGGCCGTGCCAGTAGCAGCCGGCGATGCGGCCATCGGGGCTGTGCCACAGCAGGCCGGGCACGGGCTCGGCCACGGCACTGCCAGCGGCCACCATGTCGGGGCGCACGCTGGTCTGGCCGTGGTGGATTTCATAGACCTGCGCCTGCACGCCAGACAGCGGCGCCAGCGCACCCGGCAGCGGCGGCAGTTGCACGCTGGCGGGCAGCACGGTCTTGTCGGGCGCGAACAGGGTCGTCAGCGGCAGAAGGCCCAGGCCGGCGGCGTTGCCGTCCACGCCATGCAGGTCGATCAGCGCCTCGCCCAGCATCTGCAGGCCGCCGCAGATGCCCAGCACCTGCCGGCCTGCCGCAGCGTGTGCAGCAACGGCGGCATCCAGGCCCTGGGCGCGCATCCAGGCCAGATCGGCAGCCGTGGCCTTGGAGCCGGGCAGGATGATCCAGTCGGCGCCTGCCAGCTGGGCCGGCGTGCGCGCCCAGACCACGCGCAGGCCCGGCACCTGCAGCAGGGGCTGGAATTCGTCGAGGTTGCTGATGCGCGGGTAGGCAATGATGGCGATGGTGGTGTGCACGGCGCGCCCCGCCCCTCCTCCAGAGCCACGGTCGTCAAAGACGCCATCCTCCTCCGGCAGGCCATGCTGGAACTGCATGGGGATGGTGGCCACGGTGGGCACGCCGGTGCGCTCCTGCAGCATCTGCGGGGCGGGCGCCAGCAGGCTGGCGTCGCCCCGGAACTTGTTGAGCACAAAGCCGCGGATCAGCGCCTGTTCTTCCGGCGGCAGCAGCGCCCAGGTGCCGTAGAGGTGGGCAAAGGCGCCGCCCCGGTCTATGTCGGACACCAGCAGGCAATGCGCGCCGCAGTGGCGCGCCACGCGCATGTTGACGACGTCGCTGGCATGCAGGTTGATTTCTGCGGGGGAGCCGGCGCCTTCGATGACGACCACATCGTTGTCGGCGCGCAGGCTGTCCAGCGCCTCGGCGATCTGCGGCCAGACGCGGGCGCTGCGGCCGCGCCAGGGCAAGGCCGACAGCTCCTCGCTGACCCGGCCCAGCAGCACGACCTGGCTGCGCATGTCGGCCTCGGGCTTGAGCAGCAGCGGGTTCATGCGTACATCGGGCGCGCAGCCTGCGGCCAGGGCCTGCAGGTACTGTGCCGTGCCGATCTCACCCCAGGCACCGCCCGGCGCGGAGACCACGCGCGCGTTGTTGCTCATGTTCTGCGCCTTGAAGGGCGCCACCTTGTAGCCTTGCGCGCGGTACCAGGCGCACAGCGCGGTGGCGACCCAGCTCTTGCCGGCACCGCTGCTGGTGCCCAGCACCATCACGCACAGCGCGGGGCGCTGGCCGGGCCTGGGCAGGGGCAGATTCACGGCAGCGGGTTCATTCGATTGCATGGTGTTTCTCCATTGGCTGCCAGGCAGCCAGCAAGGCGTTCTGGGATGCGGGCGCCAGCACGCCCATGCGCACGCAGCCGGGCAGGCCGAAGCTGTCGCAGTCGCGCAGCTTGATGCCCTGCGCGCGCAGTTGGGCCAGACGCGCCTGCATGGCGTCGCCCTGCTGGGCTTGCGGCCAGCGCGCCACAAAGTAATTGGCCTGCGAGCCGGGCAGTACCTGCCAGCCCAGGCGCTGCACCAGATCGAGCTGCTGTGCCTTCCAATCGCGCAGCCGTTGCAGGCTTTGCGCCAGCCATTGCCGGGTGGCCGGTGCGGTCCAGGCCGTGAGCATGGCCTCGCCATGGGCGCCCACGGGCCAGGATGGTGACAGGGCGCGCAAGGCATCGATCTCGTCGTGCGGCACGGCTTCGGGCGCAATGGCGTAGGCCGCGCGCACGCCGGTCATGCCCAGGGCCTTGTTGGGGGTCCACATCTGCCAGGCATCGCGCACCTGGGAGGGCACGGCGGGTTCCATGCCCGGCTCCAGTCTGAGGGGGGCATAGGCGCAGTCGATCACGCGCCAGGTGCCGGGCGGTGCAGGCTCGCTCCACAGGGGCCAGACATCCTCGGGCCGGCCCAGCGGGCTCGATGGCGCGCAGGCCCAGTGCAGGCCGGGGCCGGCCTCGGTGATGCCGTCGCGCGCGGCCAGGAGCAGGCGCCACACCTGCGCCGCGTGGGCGTAGTCGCCGTAATGGTGGGCCGGCAGGCTGGCGACGGCCGCGCCTTCGCGCGCTGCATGCATGGTGATGCGGTGGATGAAGTCGCTGGCGCTGGCCGCAATGACAATGCGCTCGGCCGGCACACCATGAAAATCCGCCAGCCGTGCGCGCAACGCCGTGTAGTGCGGGTCCGGGTACTGGGCCGCGTGGGCCTGGGACAGCGCATCCAGCGCTTGCGGGCAAGGTCCGCAGGCATTGCGGTTGGTGGAGAAATCGTGCGCGGGCACGCCCAACGCATCCGTGCCACCGTGGGTGACTGGGATCGGTTTCATGGTGTCTTTCCTGCCATCGCCCATCCAAGGACCAGGGCGGCGGCCAGCCCTGCAGCCACCAGCATGGCGACCACGCGGCCCGCATGCGCCACGGCCTGCTGCAGCTCGGCCGCCTGCGGCACGCGGCCTGCGGGGTTGAGCACGTAGACGCCGGGCTTGCCCAGGCGCACGCCCAGCAGCCTTGCCATGGCGCCCATGGGCCAGCCGCCGTTGGGCGACGGGGTGACGCGTGCATCCTGGCGCAGCGCACCCCAGCCCGGCCGCCGGCCAGCGGCCAGGCCGGACAAGGCCAGCAGCAAGGCGGTCAGGCGCGCCGGTATCCAGTTGAGCAGGTCATCGGCACGCGCCGTCCATTTGCCGGCCCATTGCCAGTGGCGCCGGTCATCGCCCTGCCCGCGCCAGCCCGGGTAGCCCCACATGGCATCGGCCGTGTTGGCAAAGCGGTAGAGGGCCGCGCCCGGCAGGCCGGCCACGGCAAACCAGAACAGCGGCGCCAGCACCGAGTCGCTGAGGTTCTCGGCCAGGGTTTCGATGGCGCTTTCGCGCACCTGGCCTGCATCCAGCTGCGCTGTGTCGCGACTGACCAGCCAGGTCAGCCGCTCACGGCCTGCGGGCAGGGATTGCTGCAGTGCGGCTTCCACGGCCAGCACCTCGTCGCGCAGCATGCGCCAGGACAAAAGCGGCTTGAGCAGCACGCCCAGCACCAGGGCGGCCAGCCACCAGGGCATGGGCGGCAGCAGCCACTGGATGAACGCGTAGATGGCGAAGAACAGCAGCGCCAGCAGGCACCAGCCGACGGCGCCCAGCGCAAAGCGTGGCCAGTCGCGCACATGTTCTTCGCGGGGGGCAATTCTTCGCCCAACCGCAGCCAGCAGCCGGCCCATGGCGACCACGGGGTGCATCCACACGGGCGGCTCGCCCCAGAGCCGGTCGATCAGCAGGGCCACGGGAACAGCCAGCGCGGCGGCCAGGGCGTGGCGCGCCCAGGGCTCGGACACAGGCTGCGACAGCGCCTGCCAGCACCACCACAGCGGGCTGAGCGCGGCGCCCAGCAATTGCCAGGAAGGGCTGTCGCTCATGCCTGTGGCTGCGGGCCGGCGGCGCGCTGGCCCCAGAAGTCGTCGTAGAGCATGTCCTGCAGCGGTGCGCGGCTGGCCCACTTTTGCTGCTGCAGCATGGGCTCGGCATAGTAGGCCGACACGGGGCCCAGGCACAGCACGGCCAGCGGCCGGCTGCCCACGGGCATTTGCAGCAGCGCGGCCAGCACCTCGGGATCGAACAGCGAGACCCAGCCCAGCCCCAGCCCCTCGGCACGCGCGGCCAGCCACATGTTCTGGATGGCGCAGGCGGCCGAGGCCACGTCCATCTCGGGCAGGGTGCGCCGACCGAAGACATGGGCCTCGCGCCCTGGCGGCATGGCCACGACCAGTACTTCGGCCGCATCCAGCACGCCCTGGACCTTGAGCTGCATGAAGTCTTCCTCGCGCTCGCCCAGCGCACGCGCAGTCTGCAGGCGTTCCTGCTCGATCACGGCATGGATCTCCTGGCGCAACTGCGCATCGCGCACGCGGATGAAGCGCCAGGGCTGCATGAAGCCGACGCTGGGCGCATGGTGGGCGGCGCGCAGCAGGCGCAGCAGCACCTCGGGCGCGACCTCGCCACCGCAGAAGTGGCGCATGTCGCGCCGCTCATGGATGGCTCGGTAGACGGCTGCCCGCTCGGCCTCGGCAAAGGGTTGGGCGGGAATGGTCTCTGGCGCCCGGGATTGCGTTTCGCTGCTCATGCCGCCATTGTCCGCCGCAGGCCGGGCCTGCGGTCGGCATCAGTCCTCAATACCACGCTGGGCGGGAATGCCGGCCTGGAAGGCGTGCTTGACCAGTTCCATGCGCGTGACGGTATCGGCCACGGCAATGATTTCCTCGGGGCAGCGGCGGCCCGTGAGCATGACGTGCACATGGCGCGGGCGGTCGGCAAGGGCCTGCAGCACAGGCTCCAGCGGCAGCCAGCCATAGATCAGCGGATAGGTGATTTCGTCGAGCACGACCAGGAAGTGATCACCCGAGAGGATGGCGGTGCGCGCACGCTCCCAGCCCTCGCGCGCGATCTGGGCCGACCGCTCATGGTCCTGGCTCTTCCAGCTGAAGCCGTCGCCCAGTCCCTCGATGGGCATGCCCAGCTGCTCGAACATGCGGTGCTCGCCAAAGCGCGCGGTGGGCACCTTCATGAACTGGAAGATCTTGACGGACTTGCCCCGGCCATGCGCGCGCAGGGCCAGGCCGAAGGCCGCCGTGCTCTTGCCCTTGCCGTCGCCGGTGTTCACCAGCACCAGGCCACGGCGTTCGCCTTCGGGCTTTTCATAGGGCTTTTCCGTCGGGGCCTGTTCGATCTGCATGGGTCTGTCGTCCTCAAAAGTTGCACGCGCTGCGGCGGGCATGCGCCGCAGCGGAGCGCCACTTTAACCGAGGCGGGCGCCCAGCCGGCGCTGCAGGGCACGCACGGCGCTGTCCACCGTGGTGAGCACGGGCAGGCCCGTGGCGGCCTCGCAGGCGGCGCGGGCACGCGCCATGCTGAACTGGGCCAGCGCAATGCGCGTGCAGCCACGCGCAGCCAGGGCCCTGGCCTGCTCGACCACCAGGCGGTCATGCGTGGCGATGTCGCCCCGGTTGAGCGCGTCCATGGCGCCATCGGCCAGGGCGGGCACGAGTTCGATGCCGGCCGGAAACTCCGGCGGCATGGACTGCAGCGTGGGCGCGAAGCTGGAGATCAAACCCAAGGCACCCTGCTGGCCCTGCACGGCCTCTTCGATCATGGCCTCGTTGGGCTTGAGCACGGGCAGCGGCGCATGGCGCGCGGCCACGGCCTCGATGCACGGGCCAAAGGCCGAGCAGGTGAACAAGATCCCCTGCGCGCCCGTGTCCACAGCGTACTGCGCCAGGCGCTGGAAACGCTCGTGCATGGCGGCGTCCAGCCCGCGCCCGTTGCGCGCCAGGTCGGCCGAGAGGCTGTCGTCCAGCAGGTTCATGCGAACCGCCTCGGGCCAGTCGCGCGCAAAGGCTTCGTTGATGGGAGCGACGGAGTGGCTGAGGGCGTGGATGAGGGCGATGCGGGTCATGGATTGGGGGAGTCTGAAATGGAACGGAATTATTGGGGCGCCAGCCGGGTGAACTGGGAGCGCGGCAGCAGGCGCTTGAAATCGGCATCGAAGCTGACCACATGCTCGCCCTGGTGGATGGCGGCGGCAGCCAGCCAAGCGTCCGGCACGTCATTGGCGGCAAGCGCCTTGTCGGCGCACAGTTGCCTCAACGCCGGCCATTCGGCACCCAGCACGGCCTGCTCAACGCCGGGCGAGGCCAGCAACGCGTCGATGAAGCGCAAAGCCTCGGCCATGGGCGTCGGGTTGACGAAGATCTTCGGATGCGTGACCAGGCGCAGAAAGCTCGCCACCACCATGGGCTGCAATTTCAGCAGCACGCCCTGGCTGGCATCGGCCATGGCCTGCTCCAGCCAGTCGCGGGCCACCGAATGATGGGGGTGGTCGCTGCGCGATGCCGCCACCAGCAGGTTGACATCGGGCGTCATGGTTGATCCTGCTGATCGGCGGCATCCAGCAGCGCGCGGTTGCTCAGTGCGTCCAGCCCCGGTGCCAGTCCGCCCTTGCCGTGGTAGACGGGAAGGCGCACGCGCCGGGCAGGCGCCTGGGCCTTGCGCAAGCGCAATTGCAGGCCCTCCTCTATCAGGCGCGTCAGGCTGGTGTGCTGCTGTGCCGCATAGGTCTTTGCTTCGGTCAGCAATGCATCGTTGAGGTCAAGCGTGGTCTTCATGGCGGCCCCCGGAGCAGGAATTTCGTACAGATTTCTCGCGCAGATCCTTTGCAAAGATCTTTCGTACAGATTTCTGTATGTTAGAAAAATTCCGCTCGCAGGGCAACCAGGCGGGCCTGCGCCCTTCAGATGCCCTTGAACGAGGGATGGGCGAAGGCATCACGCCCCTCACCACGCGGTCCACGATGGCCATAACCTCGTCCCCGATACGCCCTCAGCGATTCAGGTGTTCCCTGCAGCCTTTCGCGCCGATGACGATGCTGGTCAGAGATTCATTGGCGTGTGTCATGGGCTCTGCACCCAGAGTGCCGATCTGCAGGATGACGTTGCGCCGCATTCCAGAGCCGGTATTCATGCCTCCGCCATGAAGCACCTTCGGGTGGATCGCCACGATCTGGCCTGGGTCACACTGCACCGTGACGGTGTTGGCCGGATCGGGAGTGGGCCAGTTGCCATTCACCTTTTGCTGCTGCGCCTCCTGGTCGGAGATGCGATGAGTGCCCGCATCGAAGCAGGTGGCACCGCTCTCCACCGACATGCCATCCAGGCAGATCATCAGACGGACAAAGCTGGAATCCCTGGTGCAGAAATACCCATTGGGATAATCGCGGTGCCAGGAGATCGACCGTCCGAATCCGGGATTCTTGATGGTCACGTTCATGAAATGGACCACTGCCTCGTCCACGCCAAGAAGCGTCGTTGCCGCCGAGACAAGCGCGGCATCGTGAAGTGTCTCTGCGAAGACTTCATCAAAGCGGGCGGGATCTCCAACAATGAAGATCGAGTTTCCGGTAAGGGCACCATCCAAGCCGGCGCGCTTGCTGGCCGACAGATCTTTCTCATACACCAACAGCTCGTCCAACGCCGGATCCAGTGTTCTGGCCTGCGCATGGCGCTGGATGGCTTCAACAGATGCCACCAAGCTGTCGAGAAGGCCCTTCTCCATGGGTCTTGGCCAGATGACAAATCCCTGCTGCTCAAACATCTCCAGTGCATCGGCAAGCATCGAAAAATTCCTCCACCTCTTTTTCCGTGAAGCGCTATTTCACCCTGTTGGGGCAGAAAAAGAGATGTATCGCTGTCTGAAAATTCAGCATGCCAAGGCCGAAGCCGCCATTTGCGCCACAGCCATCGCAGCGCCAGGATCGTCACCGTCTTCCATGCTCCAGACGGCAGACAGCCCCGACCAGGCCAGCACCCATTGCAACAGGCGCCTTTGCTCTATACCCGAGACTTCGGCAATGGTGGCCATGCGGCGCGCAAAGCGTCCCGGCGCCAGCGCGCTGGCGGGGTCGGGATTGCTCAGGATGTTGGCGTAGTCAAAGCCGCGCTCGCCGTGCAGGCCCTTGGGGTCGATGGCCAGCCAGCCCAGGGGGCCGAAGTCCAGCACATTGCCGTGGTGAAGGTCGCCATGCAGCACGGCCACGTCGCGCGGTGCGGCCAGCAGCTCGCGCGCCGTGGTGGCGCACAGGCCGAGCAGGCTGGCGGTTCCATGGCCTTGTGCAAGCAATGCATGGAACCACTGCGTCAGCGGCACCAGGGGTGGCAACGCCTTGGCGCGCGGCAGGTGCAGGCGCTTGGCAGCGGTGCACAGGATGCGCGTGGCCTCCTCATCGCGCGCGCCACGGGCCATCTCCACCAGCGATTCGGGTCCTGTGGCGCGCAGCATCAGCAAGGCCGGCCCTTCATGGGCCAGCACGGGCGCGGCACCATCGCCATTCCACCAGGCCATCAGGCGGGCGCCGGCCACCTCTTCGGGCTCCAGCGCAATCTTGAGCATGGCGGGCGTGCCGCCCTGGCGCACGGGCAGCAACACACCGCGCGGCGTGGACAGGGGCTGGCCATCGATGGTCAGAGCCCAGCGGCTCAGATACGGCGCATGGAGAGACATTTTTTTCTGGCGGGCGATCAGGCAGCCTCAGCTTGCCCCCGCAGCCGTGGCAGGGCCAGCCACTGCCCGTCGATGGCGCGGATGCGCAGCCGGTGCTCGAACACGGCCTCCAGCGCCGCATGCGTGACCGCGTCGGCGCAGGCACCCTGGTGCACCACTTGCCCCTTGTCGAGAATGACCAGTTCCTGAGCCTGCAAGGCCATCGATATCTCATGCAGCACGCTGACCACGGTGCAGCCCTGGGCGACCAGGGCCTGCACGCATTCGAGCCAGTCGGCCTGGTGCGGCGGGTCAAGGTTGGCCAGGGGTTCGTCCATCAGCAGCACGCGGGCCTGCACGGCCAGGGCGCGCGCCAGCAGCACGCGCTGGCGCTCCCCGCCCGAGAGACTGCCCACGCTGCGCATGCGCCAGTCCCAGCCCTGGGTCTGGCGCAGGGCCTGCTCCACGGCGGCATGGTCTGCCTGGCTGGGCGCAGCCAGCCAGCCCTGGTGCGGCAGGCGGCCCAGCATGACCACGTCATGGACCCGCATGTCACCGGCCACGGGCTGGTTCTGGCCCAGCCAGGCGAGCGAGCAGGCCCGTTCGCGCGCACTCCATTGCCGCAGCGGGCGGCCCAGGAGCTCCACTTCGCCTTGCACGCCAGCGCCGGACTCCATGCCTGCCAGGGCGCGCAGCAGCGTGGATTTCCCGGCGCCGTTGGGGCCGACGATGGCGGTCCAGCGGCCGGCGGGCAGGGCCAGGTTCAGGCCGCTGAGGACCTGTCGATCGCCCAGGCGAACCTTCAGGGCGCGCGCTTGCAGGGCGGGGGCCAGTGCCGTCATGCGCCCTCCCCGCCGCGCAGGGCGTGGCGGCGGTGCATGAGCCACAGCAGGTAGCTGCCGCCCAGCAAGGCCGTGAGCGCGCCCACGGGCAGCTCCTGCGGGGCGATGAGCCAGCGCGCCAGCAGGTCGGCTGCCAGCAGCAGCACGGCGCCCATGCCCGCGCTGAGCACCAGCAGCCAGCGGTGCATGGACCGCACCATGGAGCGCACCAGATGCGGCGCGGCCAGGCCGACGAAGGCGATGAGCCCGGTCTGCGCCACGGCCGTGCCCGTGGCCAGGGCCAGCAGCAAGATGAGCACCATGCGCAGCGGCGCCAGCGGCAGGCCCAGGCTGTGGGCCGTGGCCTCGCCCAGGGACAGGCCGTCGAGCACGCGGCCCAGGCACCAGGCGCCCAGGGTGGTGGCCAGCAGCACGGCCAGCATCAGCGCGCAGGCGCCCCAGCCGATGAAGGAGGTGCTGCCCAGCATGAAGGCCTGCATGGCCTGCATGATGTCCGGGTTCATCAGCAGCACCAGCGATGCGGCCGCGCCCAGAACCACCCCCACCACCACACCGGCCAGCAGCAGGCGCATGGTGTTGTGCACGCCCTGGGCCAGCACCAGGGTCAGCAGCACGGCCAGGGCCGCGCCCGCAAAGGCCGCGCCCGTGACACCCAGACGTGCCAGGCCCGCCAGTGCGAAGGGCGAGGCGCCCAGCGCCGCCATGCTCAATGCAACGCCCAGCGAGGCGCCCGAGGCACTGCCCAGCAGATAGGGATCAGCCAGCGGATTGCGGAACACGCCCTGGGCGATGGCCCCGGCCAGCCCCAGCAGGCCGCCGGCCAGCCATGCGCCCGCCGTGCGGGGCAGCCGGATCTCGGTGACGATCTGCCAGGACAGCGGATCGCTGCGCGCCGCCCACACGCTTTCCCAGCCCGTGCTGCCCACGCCCGCGCCCAGCAGCATGAGCAGGGCACTCACGACCAGCAGGGCCAGTGCCATCCAGGGCGCAGCCAGGCCGCTGTGGTGCCTGCGGGCCTGCCTCACCGTGCGGCCCCGTTGAGGCAGCGCGCCATCAGCGCAGCGCCCTCGGCCATGCGCGGGCCGGCGCGCACCAGCACGTCCAGCTCGGCCGGCACAAAGCGGCAGACGCGCCCGGCCTGCATGGCACGCATGCGGCCCCAGCCCGGATAGGGCTCGCCCGATGTGCCCAGGCTGCGGTCGCCACCCAGGATGAAGTCCGGATCGGCGCGCACCACGAATTCAGGGTTGATGCGCGGGAACGGCCCCAGCTGCGCACCCACGATGTTGCGCATGCCCAGGCGCGCCAGGGTCTCGCCGATGAACGAAGACTCGCCCGCGGCAAAAGGGCCGCGGTTGACCTCGAAATACACGGTCTGCCCGCGCAGCGCGGGGGCCATGCTGCGCTCCACCTCCTGCATGCGCGCCTCGATGGCGGACCAGACACGGTCGGCGCCCTGCGCGGGCGGCAGGTCCAGCAACTGGCCCACGGTGCGCAGCACGGCCTGCGCATCGGCATGGGTGCGCGGCTCCAGCGCCACCACCTTGAGGCCCAATGCCTGCAGCCGCGCCACCGAGCGCGATGCCATGGACACCAGCACCAGATCGGGCTTGAGCGCGACGATGGCCTCGATATTGGGATCCATGCCGCCGCCCACCACAGGCAGGGTCTTCACATGGGCCGGCCAGTTCGAATAGCGGTCCACGCCGACCAGGCGCTGGCAGCCGCCCAGCTCGCACACGGTCTCGGTCAGCGAGGGCAGCAGGCTGACGATGCGCTGCGGCGGCTGTGGCAGCTCCACCGGAACGCCCCGCCCGTCCGTGACCCGGATGGCAGCCTGCGCCGCAGACAGCGCCAGTGCCAACGCCAGGCCCCACAGGGCGAGACGCCATGGCCTCACGGCTGCGGGCCCTTGAGCGCCAGCGGCAGGCCGGCGCACATCAGCGTGACGGTTTCACAGCTTTGCGCCGCACGCTGGTTGAGCACACCCAGCGCATCCACAAAGGCCCTCACCTGCGATCCCAGCGGGATCACGCCCAGGCCGATCTCGTTGCCGACCAGGATCACCGGGCCGGGCGCAGCTTGCAAGGCGGCCAGAAAGGCCGTGCATTGGCCCTCCCATCCGCGCGCCAGTTCCTCGGAAGGCTGGGCCGGCATCATCCAGTTGGTCAGCCACAGCGTCAGGCAGTCCACCACCAGCAGGCGCTGCGGCGTGCTGTGCCGCGCAAGCATGGCGGCCAGGTCCAGCGGCTCCTCAAGCGTGGCCATGCCGGGCACGCGCTCGGCGCGGTCGCGCCGGTGGCGGGCGATGCGCTCGCGCATTTCGTCGTCCCAGGGCTGGCCGGTGGCGATCAGCGCGGCCTCGCGGTCCAGGGCGCCATCGAGCCAGGCGCGGGCCAGCAATTCGGCACGGCGCGACTTGCCGCTTTTCTGGCCGCCCAGAATGAGTTGGCTGCGCGCAAGCGAATAGGTGGAGATCTGGTCGGTCATGACGCCTGGCCTGCGGGAATGTCAGCGCCCAGCAGCGCCGCCACGGCGCGCGGCTGCGAGGCAAACCAGGCATGGAAATAGCTGGCGTGCACGCTGCCCTGGCGGTACAGCGCCTCGCCCCGGTCGGGCTGAGGGGCTTGGCCGGGGCGGCTGCTGCGCCCGGCCTCGGCCATGGACGTGTCCAGCCGGCTGTAGTGGAAGGTATGGCCGCGCAACAGGCCCCAGGGCGTGGGCAGTTGCTGCATGCCCAGGCCGGCCAGGCGCGGCTGCATGCGCGCATGGCCGGGCAACAGGCCCCAGAGGTCCGTGGTCCGGCCCGCAGTGTCGGTCAGTCGTTCGCACAGCGCGAGCATACCGCCGCACTCGGCCCAGACCGGCCGGCCGGCTGCCACGTGGGCGGCAATGTCACCGCGCAGCGCGGCATGGGCGGCCAGCGCGTCCAGGTGCAGCTCCGGATAGCCGCCGGGCAGCCACAGCGAATCGCAATCCGGCAGGCGCTCTGCGGCCAGGGGCGAGAAGAAGGCAATCCGCGCACCCATGGAACGCAGGCAGTCGAGGTTGGCCTGGTAGATGAAGCTGAAGGCCGCATCACGCGCCACCGCCACGGTGCGGCCCGCCAGCCAGGGCTGCACGGCTTCGGCAGGTTCCGGGCACGGTTCAAAGTCCACGGACCAGTCCTGCCAGCTGGCGCCCTGCCCGGCTTCGGCCTGCCAGGGCAACTGGCCCAGCGGCGTGGCCAGCAGAGCATCGGCGGCCACGTCCAGGCGCTGCAGGGCATCGTCCAGCTCATGCGCGGCGACCAGGCCCAGGTGCCGCTCGGGCAGCAGCGAGGTGGCGCCTGCACCCTGCACCCGCGCCAGCGCGCCCAGCCACAACGAAGGCTCGCGCAGGCCGGCACGCAGCAGATCGGCATGGTGGGCGCTGCCCACGCGGTTGGCCAGCAGGCCGGCCCAGCGCAGGCCGGGCCGGTAGTGCTGCAGGCCATGGGCCAGCGCGCCAAAGGTGCCGGCCATGCCCGAGGCGTCGATCACGGCCAGCACCGGCAGGCCCAGCCGCTCGGCCACATCGGCAGCGCAGGGCGTGCCGTCGAACAGGCCCATGACGCCTTCCACCAGGATGAGGTCGGCCTCGCAGGCGGCGGCGTGCAGGCGCGCACGCATGTCGGCCTCGCCCGTCATCCACAGATCGACGCTGTGCACGGGCGCGCCGCTGGCCAGCTCGTGCCAGTGCGGGTCCAGGAAGTCAGGGCCGCACTTGAACACGCGCACGCGGCGCCCCTGGCGCGCATGCAGCCGCGCCAGCGCAGCCGTCAGCGTGGTCTTGCCCTGGCCCGAGGCCGTGGAAGTGATCAGCAGCGCCGGGCAGCGTGCCCCGCCCCGGCCAAGGTCAATATTCATGTATTTGTTTGCTCCGTGCGACGCTGCCTTGAACCGGCCGCTCCGCCAACGCGGCGCATTGTAGTGCGCACCCCCGCCGTATCCGCACCCGACCCGCACCGCGCCCGCAACCAATGCTTACGCATTACACCCCGCCGAAGCAGACGTGTCCTACACATGGCGCTACGATTTTGTGAGACAGTCTGCCGCCTGCGCTCGAATACCTGAGCACGGCGCTGACGTCAAGCCTTCTAAGCCTCCCTGCTATCAGGTTTCCTCGGATACTTCCACGGAATGCGCTCACTTCGTTCGCACGTCCTACAATCTCAGCGTCTATGACCTCCCAGACTTCCCTCGACCACATTGCAGAGCGCGTGGAGCGCCTGCTGGTTCGCCACGAGGAACTGCAACGCACGAATGCGCTACTCGCCGAACAGGTGGCGGCCCTGACCCAGGAGCGTGATTCACTGCGCTCGCGGCTCAACGCCGCCCGGGCCCGCGTCGATGCCCTGATCGAGCGCCTGCCCTCCAACCAGGGGGCTTGACCCCCTTCGCAACCGCCGACGCCCGAACGCCCATGAAGCAGATCGAAGTGCAAATCCTGCAGCAAAGCTATGTGCTGACCTGCCCCGATGGCCAGGAAGAGCGTCTGCTCGAGGCCGTGCGCCGTGTGGACACGGCCATGACCCGGATCCGCGACAGCGGCAAGGTCCGCTCGCGCGAGCGCGTGGCCGTGCTGTCCGCGCTGAACATGGCCTTCGACGTGCTGGACCGCGAAGCGCAGGAAAGCGCCATGGCCACGGCCCAGGCCGAAATGCAGTCCCTGCATGACGAGGTCACTTCGCAGCATGCCGCCCAGTCCCTGCCGCCCGAGCCCAGCCCCGAGGAACTGGCCGAGCGCCAGCGCCAGCAGGCCCTTGCCGAGCAGCTGGTTCTGCGCCTGGACCAGGCCCTGGAAAGCGATGCTCGGCTGCTCTGAGCCGCTGCACTCCCCGTCTATGCAACGGCCTCTTCGGAGGCCGTTTTTCATGGCATCGGCCATGTCAATGGAAAGTCCATGCCGTTCAAAGAACTTGATTGCGGGCCTGCTCAATCGCCGTAGAATGGAGGCGTCTGCAAACCCGCCGGGCTTTATAGTTCCTTGGACCAATGCTCTATGAGCCCGGGCTTGGTACATTGCCATTCGAGCGTGATCGTCTCGCGTTAGATGAACCCAACGTCTGGCTGCCCTTGCCCCCCTGAACCCCGGTTCAGGATGACGGCCCGGTGGTCTTTGCAGACACCTGATTCCAACCCGGCGCACCTCCACGGTGCGCCGGGTTTTTTGTTGCCCGCCCCTCCCCGCCCATCCACTACCGACCTTCTGCCGCATGCCTGACCTGCTGTTTCTCGAACTGGCCCTGCTGGGCCTGTGCTCCGGCTTCCTGGCCGGCCTGCTGGGAGTGGGCGGAGGCATGGTGCTCGTGCCGTTTCTGACCTACTTTCTCGACAAGCGCGGGGTCGGCCCGGATCTATCCGTGAAGATGGCGATCGCCACGGCCATGGCCACCATCGTGTTCACCTCGATCTCCAGCCTGCGCGCCCACCACGGTCGTGGCGCCGTGCGCTGGGACATCGTGCGCAGCCTGGCGCCGGGCATCATCACGGGCGGCCTGCTCGCCAGCCTGGGCGTTTTCGCGCTGCTGCGCGGCAAGTACCTGGCACTGTTCTTTGGCGTGTTCATCGGCTACATGGCGCTGCGCATGCTGCGCAGCAACAGCCAGCCCACGGCCACGCGCGCCCTGCCGGGGCCGCTGGGGCTGTACGGCGCGGGTACGGGCCTGGGCTTCATCTCGGGGCTGGTGGGTGCGGGCGGGGCCTTCATCAGCGTGCCCTTCATGATGCGCTGCTCGGTGCCCATGCACATGGCCGTGGGCACCAGCGCGGCACTGGGGTTTCCGATTGCCGTGGTGAATGCGGCGGGCCTGATCTTCACCGGCGCGGGCGACGCGGGGCGCCCCGAATACTCGCTGGGCTACCTGTGGCTGCCGGCCCTGCTGGCCCTGGCCTGCTGCAGCGTGCTGACGGCACCGCTGGGGGCACGGGCCGCGCACCGGCTGCCCGTGGGCCAGCTCAAGCGCATCTTTGCCACGCTGCTGTTCGGCCTGGCGGCCTACATGCTCTGGAAGGGCTTGAGCGCAGGCAGCTGAGCGCTCGCGGCCTGGGCCATTCTCTGCCGGTAGGCGATGGCGCCAATGCCGGCGCGCTGCGCCTGCAGGCATTCGCCGAACTGCTCGCGCGGCAGGCCCGGGGCACACAGAAAGCCCTGGAAGTAGTGGCCCTGCATGCGGTGGATGGCCGTCAGCTGCTCGTGCGTTTCCACGCCCTCGGCCACGATCTCCACGCCCAGCGCCAGACCCAGGCTGATGATGGCGCCGACGATGGCCTGGTCGCCCTCGTCGCTGGGCAGGCCGCGCACGAAGCTCTGGTCGATCTTGATCTTGGAGATGGGCAGCTTCTTCAGGTAGGCCAGGTTGGAGTAGCCGGTGCCGAAGTCGTCAATCACCATGCCCACGCCCAGGTCGGCGATCTGGCATACGCGCAGCGCCATGTCCTGGGCGTCCTGCAGCAAGATGCTTTCCGTCAGCTCCAGCTCCAGCAGCTGGGGTGTCAGGCCGTAGCTGCGCAGCAGCTCGGTCACCCGCTCGACAAAGCCTGACTGGCGGAACTCCAGCGCCGACACGTTGACCGAGACCTTGATGGGCATGCCCTGCTGCTGCCAGCGTGCAGCCTCCTGCACGGCCTGCTCCATGACCCATGCGCCCAGCGTGACGATGTAGCCCGACTCCTCGGCCAGAGGGATGAAGACACCCGGCGAGACCACGCCGAATTCGGGATCGGTCCAACGCAGCAGCGCCTCGGCGGCGACGATGCGGTCGCTGTCTATGTGCACCTGGGGCTGGAAGTAGACCGCCATGCGGCCATGCTCCAGCGCCTGGCGCATGGCGTGCTCCAGCTTCATGCGCGACAGCAGGCCGGCGCTCATCTGCGGCTGGTAGAAGCTGAAATGGCCCCGGCCCCGTTCCTTGACGCGGTACATGGCGGTGTCGGCCTGGCGGATCAGCTCATCCAGCGTGAGGCCATCGGCCGGGTACTGGGCCACGCCGATGCTGCACTGCACGGAGAAACCCAGGCCGTCGAGCAGGAAGGGGCGCTCCATCTCCTGCAGGATGCGCTTGGCCACCGACGCGGCCAGCTCGGCGTTGCAGCCCTGCAGATAGAGCACGAACTCGTCGCCACCCAGGCGGCACAGGATGTCCACGGGCCGCATGCAGTCGCTCAGACGCTGCGCGACCAGCTTGAGCACGCGGTCGCCGAACTGGTGGCCCAGCGAGTCGTTGATGATCTTGAAGCGGTCCAGGTCGATGAACAGGATGCTGAACACCGTGCCGCCTGCGCGCGCGGCCTCGATGGCTGCATCCACGCGCTCCGTCAGGTTCAGGCGGTTGGGCAGGCCGGTGAGCGCGTCGCTGTAGGCCAGCTGTTCAATGCGCTGCTGGGCCACGCGCTGCTGCGTGAGGTCGCGCATGAAGCCGATGCTCTGCACCACGTCGCCCTGCGCATTGCGCAGCGGCACCCAGGACAGGCGCACGGCGCAGCGCGCGCCGCCGGCCTGGCGCAGCCACAGGTCGCCCTCCCAGAAGCCGCCCTGGTGCCACTGGATGCGCGCCAGGTCGCCCAGGGTGTCGGCCTGGCCTTCGGAGGCCTCGAACAGCGACTCCACCGTGCGCCCCTGCACGGGCATGCCGCCCAGCAGGCGTTCGCAGGCCGGGTTGGTGCGGGCCACATCCATGTAGCCGTCGGCAATGAAGATGCCGTCCAGGCTGGACTCGAAGACGCGCGCGGCCAGCTCCAGGCCCGCCTGGGTCTGGGCCTCGGCCGTGATGTCGCGAAAGGAAAAGATCCGCCCCATGGGCAGGCCCCGGCGCAGCTGGGGCACGGCGCGTCGCTCCAGGATGCGTCCGTCGCGCAGGTCCAGCACGTCGGCCGCCTCCATCAGGGGCTGGGCCGACAGCAGCTTCAACTGGCGCGCATAGGATTCGGCATCGCGCACCTGGCTGGCCAGGTGGTCGAGGATGGCCACGTCGTTGCGGCGCACCAGCAGCGCCTCGGGAATGCCCCAGAGCGTGGCAAAGCGGTGGTTGAAGGCGCGGATGCGGCCATCGGGATCGCAGACCAGGATGGCGTCGGCCGCGGACTCCAGCGTGGCGCGCAGCTCGCCCAGCAGGCTTTCGAACTCGGCCTCGTGCAAGGCCTGCTCGCGCCGGTCCAGCATGCTGACCAGCAGCACCTCGCCATCGAGCGCGCGCACGCGCATCTCCACGGGCGCCAGCTGGCCATCGGCGCGGCGCACCTCGGCAATGAACTGGGCTCCGGCCTGCCAGTTGAAGGGATCGCTCCAGAAAGCCTGCTGCTGCGGCGTGGCGGCCAGCACCTGCACGGGCAGGCCCGGGGCCGCATCGGCCTCATAGCCGGTGACGGATTCGCTGGCGGCGTTGGCGCGCAGCACCTTCAGGGTGCGCGCATCGATCAGCCACAGGGCCTCCTGCAGTGCATCCAGCAGGCGGGGCCAGGCGCGGTTGAGCGCTTGCTTGTTCAAGACGCCACCTTCGGTGGATCCAACTCCACCGCCCGTTCAAAGTAATAGCAGACACGCCGGCGCGGCGACAGGTAGTCCAGCGCATCGCGCGGCAGCTGCGCGGGCGCCACTCCCCGGCGTATGCCCAGCTCGGGAAACAGCTCCAGCGCCAGCACGGGCGCCTGCGCGGCCGGCACGCCGGCATCGTGCACCATCACCGAGGGCTTGAGCGGGCGTGATGCATTCACGGACATGACCATGGCATGGCGCCCGTCGGTCAGTTCCACCACCGAGCCCGGGGGGAACACACCCATCATGCGGATGAAGCCATTGAGCACGGGCGCGGCGAACTTGTCGCGCAGCCGGCTGAACAGCATGGACAGGGCCTCGTGCGGCGTATGCGGCGTCTGTGCATCGCCGGGGTTGCACAGGCGGTCGTAGCTGTTGACCAGGGCCAGGATCTGGCCCGTGAGTTCCATGTCTTCGGCCACCAGGCTCAGCGGGAACCCCGTGCCGTCGGCCCATTCATGGTGCTGGGCGATGGCCGTGGTGACCTGGGCCGACAGGCCCATGCGCATGGCAATGGCCACGGATTCGCCCACATGGCGCTCGTAGCGCTCGCGCAGGGCGTCGGGCACGGAAGGCTCCAGGGCCAGGCCGTGCATGCCTTCGACACCGGCCACGGGCTTGCCCGCGTCATGCAGCAGCGCCGCCAGACCCAGGTCGCGCAGCAGCGATTCCTGCAGGCCCAGGGCCCGGCCCAGAAGCAGGCTGAGCACGGTCACGTTGACGGCATGCACGCTCTGGCTGCTGCCCACGCCATCGGACAGCAGGTGAATGGCCACGTCCTGCGGGCCCGCCAGTTCGGCCAGGCAGCCATCGACCAGGGCCTCGGTGGGCATGCGCGCCTGCTCGGGCGCGCTGGCGATGGTGGTCTCTATGGCCACATAGCCGCGCTCCACCTTCTGAAAGCGCGCATTGCAGTCCTCCAGCCGGCCGCGCCAGTCGGGCACGGACAGCAGCAGCGGTGCTGGCACAGGTTCGGTGGGTGCAGGCTCGGGGGCCACCACGACGGGCGGCAGCTCCTGCGGCGGCGGGGTGCGCACCTCGGCGGGCCAGGTGTCGCTTTTGTGCGGGACACAGCGCACCACCTCCAGGCCCAGGGATTTCAGGGTCTGGATCTGTGCGCTGGAGGTGATCTTGAAGCTGCTGACCGGAAAGGGATGGTTCAGCCACCCAACATCGAGCTGGACAAACATGCCCGGACGGAGGTCTCGGATATCGATGAGGACGGAATGGTTCACGCGCGGCAACGGCCCCGAGGCTGAAGGAATCGGCAATATGTAAGCCGATGATTCGGGCATTATCTCCAGTTCTGAGGGACTCGCAGCCAATCCGCGACCCCAGGTGCCAAGTCTGACCTCAGCTGTTGCTCAACGGCACCAGAGGCTGGGCTTGTAGATCAGGTCCATCCACAGCGCCCAGACGGCCACGCCCACCAGCATCAGGCCGGCCAGGCGCGTGCCCCATTCGGCGCGCAGGCCGTTCAGGCGCTGCCGGCCCAGCCGCCACAGCCAGGGGCCGGCCACCAGCCACAGGCCGCTGCCCACGCCAAAGGCCGCCATGGCCAGCGCGCCCTGCAACGGGCCGCCGCTGAGCGCGGCGACCAGCACGGCCGAATACAGCAGTCCGCAAGGCATGAGCGCCCAGGCATAGCCTGCCGCCAGCGTGCCGCCCGGCGCCGACACCCAGGGCTGCACGCGCCGCCAGGCAGCGCGGCCGGCAGACTCCAGCCAGGCGGGCTGGCGGGCCTGCACCATCATGGCCAGGCCCCAGGCCATCACGGCGACATGGGTCAGTGTCCAGAACGGCTGCAGCGCCGTGGTCTGGCTGGTGAGCCAGGACAGGCTCTCCATGGCCAGGGCCGAGGCAGCGCCCAGGCTGGCATAGCCGGCCAGACGGCCGCCGTGGAACAGCGCCGTGCGCAGCCACAGCCGGCTTTGCAATCCATGCACGGCCACCACCTGCGAGCCGCCGCCCTGCCCCGCCCCGCCCGTGACCACGCCGCAGGGCGCAGCGCACATGGCAAGGCAATGGGGCCCGCCGACGAGCCCCATGATCAAAGCGGTCCAGAGCAGCGACAACAGCATGGGGCCTAGATGATCCTCGAAAACCGCGCCCGGTTCTTGTCCGCCTGCAGATATCGGTCAAACAGCATGGCCACGCCGCGCACGAAGTACCAGCCCATGGGCGTGACCTGGAAGCCCTCGTCGCTGATCTGCACCAGGCCCTTGACCTGCAGGTCCTCCAGGGCGGCCATCTCGGGCGCGAAGTACTCGCGAAAGCCCAGCAGCCAGGCCTGCTCCATGGGCTCGAACAGCACGGCGCCCTGGCACATGATGGCCATGATGACGGCGCGGCGCACCAGGTCGTCGCGCGACAGCGCCAGTCCCCGCACCACGGGCAGGTGGCTGGCGTCGATGGCGTCGTAGTACTCCTCCAGCGTCTTGGCGTTCTGGCTGTAGCTGGCGCCCACCTTGCCGATGGCCGACACGCCCAGCGCAATCAGGTCGCAGTCGGGCTGGGTGCTGTAGCCCTGGAAGTTGCGGTGCAGCCGGCCCTGGCGCTTGGCCACGGCCAGCGAGTCCTCGGGCAGGGCGAAGTGGTCCATGCCCACGTAGACATAGCCACCGTCCATGAACGCGGCGATGGAACGCGACAGCATGGCCAGCTTGTCGGCCCCCTGGGGCAGATCCTCGGCCGCAATGCGCCGCTGCGGCTTGAAGCGCTCGGGCAGGTGGGCATAGGCATAGAGCGCGATGCGGTCGGGCCGCAGCGCGTTGACCTGGGCCAGCGTGCGCTCGAAGGATTCGGGCGTCTGCTTGGGCAGGCCGTAGATCAGGTCCACGTTGATGGAGGCAAAGCCCATCTGCCGCGCGGCCGCCACCAGCTCGAACACCTGCTCTGCCGGCTGCACGCGGTGCACGGCGATCTGCACCTGCTCGTCAAAGTCCTGCACGCCGAAGCTCAGGCGGTTGAAGCCCAGCTCCTTGAGCACGGCCAGGCGCTCGACGCTGACGGTGCGCGGATCGACCTCGATGGAGTACTCGCCACCCGGCTCCAGCTTGAAATGCTCGCGCAACAGGCCCATCAGCGTGCGCAGCTCGTCGTCGGAGAAGAAGGTGGGCGTGCCGCCGCCCAGGTGCAGCTGGCTGACGGTCTGGCCCTTGCCGCAATGGGCCGTGTGCAAGGCCATCTCGCGCGCCAGGTAGTCCAGGTAGACGGCGGCGCGATCGTGGTGGCGCGTCACGATCTTGTTGCAGGCGCAGTAGTAGCAAAGCGACTCGCAAAAAGGCACGTGCACATACAGCGACAAAGGCGTGGCACGCGCTGCGGTACTCGATTTGCGTTGTTGCAGCGCCAGGATATAGTCCTCTGCACCAAAGGCCTCGACAAAGCGGTCGGCGGTAGGGAACGAGGTGTATCGGGGCCCCGGTACGTCAAAGCGACGCAGCAGCTCTGGGGTGACAGCGGTCATGGGTTTTTTCCTCTAATACCTCGACTGTGCCGCAGCACATCGGTCATGTCCTTGACTCATATCAAGAGTTGTTTGAGGGACTGCTGCGACAATTTGATCCAACTCATCGCAATCCACGAGGTCACCGCCGGCACGCTGTGTGCCGCTGATGTTTATCACTCCATGAACCTTCAGACCATCAAAGCCTCCTGCTCCAACTGCAACCTGCGCGAACTGTGCATGCCCATGGGCCTGGATGCCGAGCAGATGCAGCGCATCGACGACATCGTGGCCACGCGCCGCAAGGTCAAGCGCGGAGGCCTGCTGTTTCGCAACGGCGAGACATTCACCTCGCTGTACGCCATACGCACCGGCTTCTTCAAGACCTGCGTGGCCACCGAGGACGGACGCGACCAGGTCACAGGCTTTCAGATGGCCGGCGAGATCATCGGCCTGGACGGCATCGTCAACGACCACCACACCTGCGATGCCGTCGCGCTGGAAGACGCCGAAGTCTGCGTCATGCCCTTCGACAAGCTGGAAGACCTGTCGCGCGAGGTCACGGCCCTGCAAAACCATGTGCACAAGGTCATGAGCCGCGAGATCGTGCGCGAGCACGGCGTGATGCTGCTGCTGGGCAGCATGCGCGCCGAGGAGCGCCTGGCCGCCTTCGTGCTCAACCTGGTGCAGCGCCTGCATGCGCGGGGCTTTTCCAAGTCCGAACTGGTGCTGCGCATGACGCGCGAGGAAATCGGCAGCTACCTGGGCCTGAAGCTGGAGACGGTGAGCCGCACCTTCTCCAAGTTCGCGGACGACAACATCATCGAGGTGCGCCAGCGCCATCTGCGCATCCTGGACACGGAGGCGCTCAAGCGCATCGTCAACAGCCAGCAGTGCCAGTGAGGCTGCAAGGGCGGCAAGCATTCATCCGCCAATGAACAAGGCCCGCGACAGCGGGCCTTGTTCATTGCGGCGGGCTCTCGCTCAGTCCCGCCCCAGCCCCTGCATGGCCAGGTCCGGGTCGGGCTCGGAGGCCACGCCGTCATTGAGATCGCGGGCCGAGCGACCCAGCATGGTGGTCATCAGGCTGGAGAGCATGGTCACGCCCCAGAAGGCGAAGAAGGCCAGCGTGTAGATGCCCTGGCGCGACCAGCCCAGGTCGCCGAGCCAATGCAGCTCCAGCGGGTCCACAAAGGCAAAAACCAGCATCTCCATCACGGCGGCTGCCAGAAAGGCAGGCCAGGCAATCCACATCCAGCGTTGGGCCAACATCAGCGATCTCCTTGTGCTGTCGAGGGGTCGCCTTCATTGTGCGCCGCGCCAACGCATGGCGCCAAGCCCCGTAGCGCCCTGCACGCCTGTAGGAAACCCTCACCCGTCGCGCATGCCGGAGATGCGATCCGCCATGCAAAAAGGCCGCGACTGCGGCCTCTTGCAGGGGTGCACGGCGATCAGCGGTCCGTGGGGTGATCATGCGCGGGCGTGGCCGCATGGTTGCGGCCGGTGACGGCGGGCGCCATGCTCTTGGGCACTTCGCGCACGCCATCGGCACGCTCGTTGATCGTGATGCCGTTGCGGTAGTAGTCGGGGTCGATCACGGGATCGGCGCCGTTGATGGCGATGATGGCCGTGATCACGGCAGCGACCACCACGGCCGCCGGGCCGGCCACCACCAGCCAGACATGGCCGAACTTCCACCAGGGCTTGCCGGCGTCGGGGTGCGAGGGAGCCTGCGCGGGCGCGGACACTGCGGGACTGGAAGACATGGGAAACCTCTTTCTTTCAGGCGGCAGGCGCGGACCGTGCCGCGCCTGCCAGGAACATCACCGGGGCACCAGGAAGACGGCCTTTTCGGACGCGCGTCCCGCGCCTGAATGCACGGCATCGATATCGAAGAATACGGTGTGCGAGCCCGGCTCGGCCGAACCGTAGGGAATCTGCAGGCGCGCCGCAATGCCGCGCGTCTCGGCCGGGCCGACCTCGACTTCCTGCTCGGACGCCAGCTCCAGCCCATCGAGGCCGTGGGCGCTGATGCGGTAGCGCTGGGCCTGCTCGGTGGCATTCATGATCTGCAGGCGGTAGACATTCTCCAGCTTGCCGCCCGCCACGATGCGCGACAGCGAGGCGCGGTCGCGGATCACGTCCACCTTGACCGACTGGCGCAGCGCCAGGCTCACGATCATGGCCACGCTCAAGCCGATCAGCACGGCCGAGTAGATCAGCACGCGCGGACGGAAGATGCGGCGCAGCACCTGGGCACGCCGCCACAGGCCGGCCATGGCGTTCTGCGTGGTCAGGCGGATCAGGCCGCGCGGGTACTCCATCTTGTCCATGATGGAATTGCAGGCGTCTATGCACAGGCCGCAGCCAATGCATTCGTATTGCAGACCGTTGCGGATGTCGATGCCCACGGGGCAGACCTGCACGCACATCTTGCAGTCGATGCAGTCGCCCAGGCCCTGGGCCTTGTAGTCCACCTTCTTGGTGCGCGGCGCACGCGGCTCGCCCCGGCCCGTGTCGTAGCTGACGATCATGGTGTCCCGGTCGAACATGGCGCTCTGAAAGCGCGCATAGGGGCACATGTACTTGCAGACCTGCTCGCGCATGTAGCCCGCGTTGCCATAGGTGGCAAAGCCGTAGAACAGCACCCAGAACATCTGCCAGCTGCCCTGCAGCGCCAGCAGCTCGCCGCCCAGCTCGCGGATGGGCACGAAGTAGCCCACGAAGGTGAAGCCGGTCCACAGCGCAATGGCGATCCACAGCAACTGCTTGAGCGACTTCTTCCAGGCCTTCTCGAAGGTCCAGCCGTTCTTGTCCAGCCGCATGCGCGCGCTGCGGTCGCCTTCGACCTTGCGCTCCACCCACATGAAGATCTCGGTGTAGACCGTCTGCGGGCACGAGAAGCCGCACCACAGGCGCCCGGCCACGGCCGTGAACAGGAACAATGCCAGCGCCGAGATGATCAGCAGGCCCGCCAGGTAGATGAAGTCCTGCGGGTACAGCACCAGCCCGAAGAGATAGAAGCGCCGCGTTCCGAGGTCGAACAGCACCATCTGGCGCTGGCCCCACTCCAGCCAGGGCAGGCCGTAGAAAACCAGTTGGGTGAGAAACACCAGGGCCCATCGCCAGCGTGCGAAGACACCGCTGATGGAGCGCGGGTAGACCTTCTTTTCCGACTCGAACATCGACACCAGCTCGCCCGGATCAGGCGTGGCCGGCGTGATCGGAATGACTTTGCGGGGAGGCCTCCCGGTGTCATCCCCGCTCTCGGGCTTCATGGTGGGTTCCTTTGTTTTTTTGAAATATCTGAAAACTCAAAACGCAAAAAGGCGGCGCCGCAGCGCCGCCCCCGTGCTTACTGACGGACTGCGCCGTCTTTGTGCGACATGCCCCAGACATAGGAAGCAAGCACCGCGATCTGCGCCTCGGTCAGCTTGTCCTTCTGGGCAGGCATCTCGTTGTGCTTGCCGTTGTTGATCATGGCCGTGATGGCGGCCTCGCCCCAGCCGTGCAGCCAGATGTCATCGGTCAGGTTGGGCGCGCCCAGGGCCTGGTTGCCCTTGCCGTCCATGCCGTGGCAGGCAGCGCAGGCCGTGAACTTGGACTTGCCCAGCGAGGCCTTGAGCGAGTCGTGCGGGCTGCCCGACAGGCTCAGCACATAGTGCGAGAGGTTGCGCACATCGTCGGGCGTGCCGACGGCAGCGGCCATGGGCGGCATGATGCCGATGCGGCCACCCGTGATGGTTTCCCTGATCTTCTCGGGCGTGCCGCCATGCAGCCAGTCGCCATCGGTCAGGTTGGGGAAGCTCTTGCCGCCGCGTGCGTCCGAGCCGTGGCACTGTGCGCAGTTGTTCATGAACAGGCGCTCGCCGATGGCCATGGCCTGGGGGTCCTTGGCCATGTCTTCGGTGCTCATGCTCGTGAACTTGGCGTACAGCGGCTCCAGGTCCGCGCGGGCCTTGGCCATCTCGTTTTCATAGGCGCCCAGCTGCGTCCAGCCCAGCTTGCCCGCGAACGAGCCCAGGCCCGGATAGGCCGCCAGGTAGGCGAAGCCGAACACCGAGGTGATGATGAACAGCCACATCCACCACTTGGGCATGGGGTTGTTCAGCTCGCGCAGGTCCTCGTCCCAGACGTGGCCCGTGGTGTTGTCGGCCGAGGGGACCACCTTCTTGCGTGCGGTGAGATACAGCAGCAGCAGGCAGCCGATGATGCCGCCCAGCGTGATCGCCGTGACATAGATCGACCAGAAGTTGTTTACGAAATCGCTCATGGGAAGTTCTCGTTCTGGTGGAGGGACTCAGTCTTGCTCGAACGGCAGCTGGGCGGCCTCGTCGAAACGGGCCTGGTTGCGGCGGGCGAACGCCCACCACCAGATGCCGATGAAGCAGGCCAGCGAGGCCAGCGTGGCCACGATGCGCATGGTGGTGATGTCCATGTCGCTCTCCTTTACTTGACCGAACGGCCCAGGACCTGCAGGTAGGCGATGACGGCGTCCATTTCCGTCTTGCCCTTGACCTGCTCGGCAGCGCCGCTGATTTCCTCGTCGCTGTAGGGCACGCCCACCTTGCGCAGCGCGCTCATGTGCTGGGCGACCACGGTGTCATCCACCTTGTTCTTTTCCAGCCAGGTGTAGGCAGGCATGTTGGACTCGGGCACCACGTCGCGCGGGTTGTTCAGGTGGATGCGATGCCATTCGTCGCTGTACTTGCCGCCCACGCGGTGCAGGTCGGGACCCGTGCGCTTGGAACCCCACTGGAAGGGGTGGTCATAGACGAACTCGCCAGCCACCGAGTAGTGGCCGTAGCGCATGGTCTCGGCGCGGAAGGGACGGATCATCTGCGAGTGGCAGTTGTAGCAGCCCTCGCGCAGATAGACGTCGCGGCCCATCAGCTGCAGCGGCGTGTAGGGCTTGAGGCCCGCCACCGCTTCCGTGGTCGACTTCTGGAAGAACAGCGGAACGATTTCCACCATGCCGCCGACGGCGACCACCAGCAGGGTCAGCACGATCAGCAGGAAATTGTTGGTTTCCACCTTCTCGTGGGAAAAGCTCTTGGGAGCGCTATTGTTGTGATCGGACATGAGTAATGCTCCTAGACGCTCAGGCGTGGGCCACGACGGCAGGCACGGCCACCTTCACCGAACGGCCCGAGATCGCGGTCTTCCAGGTGTTCCACAGCATGACCAGCATGCCGCCCAGGTACAGCAGGCCACCGGCCACGCGGATCACGTAGAACGGATAGCTGGCCTTGACGCTTTCGACGAAGGTGTAGGTCAGCGTGCCATCGGGATTGACGGCGCGCCACATCAGGCCCTGCATCACACCGGCGATCCACATCGCGGCGATGTACAGCACGATGCCGATGGTGGCCATCCAGAAGTGCAGTTCGATGGCGCCCACCGAGTGCATCTTGGTCTTGCCGAACAGGCGCGGGATCAGGTAGTACAGCGAGCCCATGGTGATCAGGCCCACCCAGCCCAGGGCACCCGAGTGAACGTGGCCCACGGTCCAGTCCGTGTAGTGCGACAGCGCGTTGACGGTCTTGATGGACATCATCGGACCTTCGAACGTGGACATGCCGTAGAACGACAGCGACACGATCAGGAAGCGCAGGATGGGGTCGTCGCGCAGCTTGTGCCATGCGCCCGACAGCGTCATCACGCCGTTGATCATGCCGCCCCAGCTGGGAGCCAGCAGGATCAGCGAGAACACCATGCCCACGGACTGCGTCCAGTCGGGCAGCGCGGTGTAGTGCAGGTGGTGAGGACCCGCCCACATGTAGGTGAAGATCAGCGCCCAGAAGTGGACGATGGACAGGCGGTAGCTGTAGACCGGACGGCCAGCCTGCTTGGGGATGAAGTAATACATCATGCCCAGGAAGCCCGCGGTCAGGAAGAAGCCCACGGCGTTATGGCCGTACCACCACTGCACCATCGCGTCCTGCACGCCGGCGTAGGCCGAGTAGCTCTTCATCCAGCCGGCCGGAATGGCTGCGCTGTTGACGATGTGCAGCAGTGCCACGGCGATGATGAAGGCGCCGAAGAACCAGTTGGCCACGTAGATGTGACGGACCTTGCGGATGCCGATGGTTCCGAAGAACACGATGGCATACGAAACCCAGGTCACAGCGATCAGCAGGTCGATCGGCCACTCCAGCTCGGCGTACTCCTTGCCCTGGGTGTAGCCCAGCGGCAGGCTGATGGCGGCGGCGAGAATGACGATCTGCCAGCCCCAGAACGTCAGGCTGGCCAGCTTGGGCATGAACAGCCGCGTCTGGCAGGTGCGCTGCACCACGTAGTAGCTGGTTGCGAACAGCGCCGATCCGCCAAAGGCAAAGATCACGGCGTTCGTGTGCAGCGGACGCAGGCGTCCGTAGCTCAGCCATGGAATGCCGAAGTTGAGTTCCGGCCAGGCCAGCTGCGAGGCGATCAACACCCCGACAGCCATGCCTACCACCCCCCAGACGACGGCCATGATAGAGAACTGCCTTACGACGGAATCGTCGTAATAGACAGCGTTTTTATTTGAACTATCCATCGTGCACCCCTTAGATTGCTATCAAAGTGTTACGTTCTTCGCTCCCGGGCGTGTTGACCCACGTCAATCGTCCCGAAGAATGCGCTCACCCTCTTGCTCCACACTCTCGAACTGCCCGCGATACACGGCCCACCACAGGGCCGCAAGGATGGCCAGCACCAGCACCACCGACAGCGGGATCAGCAAATACAAAATATCCATGGTCAGTTCCCCGTGGCGCTGACGCGCCACGCCTTGCCCCCAGAACGGGCGCGATCCAGCTCAGTGACACCGAGCAAGAGCCGCCTCGCGGCGAAGGTGTCGTTCCCCTCCCGCGAAGCGAGAGAGGCGGAAGCGGCGCAGCCGCTCAGGGGGTGTGTTTCCATCAGAACCTCCCCACCGTTGCGGTGGAGCCCGTCTTCATCGCGACGGACGCTGCGGGCGCAGCAGGCGTGCCCGTGTGATTCGTTGCAGCCAGTGGCAGGCTGCGCGCAAGGCGCGCGGCATTCATCACCACCAGCAGCGAACTCAGTGCCATTCCCAGGCCGGCCACCCAGGCAGGCATGAAGCCCGCCAGGGCCAGCGGAATCGACACCGCGTTGTAAGCGGCTGCCCAGGCCATGTTCTGGCGCACCACCTGCAGCGTGCGGCGCGACAACAGGCATGCCTGGAGTACCAGTTCCAGGCTGTCACCCAGAACAACGAAATCTGCGCGCGATTGTGCCAGGGGCACTGCTCTACCAAACGCAAAAGAGACATGCGCTCCAGCTAAAACTGGGCCGTCGTTGAGGCCGTCGCCCACCATGGCCACGTGGAGGCCGCCAGCCTGCGCCTGCTGCAGGCGCTCAAGCTTGTCCTGCGGGCTGCAGCCGCCTTCGGCCTGGGTGATGCCCACGCGCGCCGCCATGGCGCGGGCCGCGTCCTCGCGGTCGCCGGACAGCAGCATCACCTGTACGCCATGCCGGTGCAGCGCCTGCACCACGGCGGCGGCCTCGGGCCGCACGTCCTCGCTGAGGACGAAGCGGGCCAGCGTGTGCCAGCCCTGCGAGGTCTCCTCGGCCAGCAGCACACCCTGCACGGGCTGCTCCCCGGCCAGGCCTGCGTGCAGGGCCGAGCCCAGCCGCAGATGGCGGCGCGCGCCGGGGCGCTGCACCCAGGCGTCCAGGCCCAGGCCGGCCATTTCCTGCATGGTGTCCAGCTTCCAGTCGGTGGCGGCATCGGCGCCGGCCTGCGCGATGGCGCGCGAGGCCGGGTGGATGGACTGGCGCGCCAGCAGCGCCGCCAGTGCCAGCACTTCGTCGGCGTCTTCGCCCGCAGCAGGCTCGAAGGACGACAGGGCCAGGCCATCGCGCGTGAGCGTGCCGGTCTTGTCGAACACCAGGGTGTCCACGGCGGCCAGCGCCTCCAGGCCCTGCAGGTTGCGCACCAGCACGCCGCTGCGCGCCAGCGTGCCGGCGGCAGTGAGCATGGCCACGGGCGTGGCCAGCGACAGCGCGCAGGGGCAGGTGACGATGAGCACGGCCACCGCCACCATCATGGCCTTGCCGGGATCGGTGGGCCACCACCAGATGGCGGCGCCCAGCGCAGCCAGCAGCACCACAACGAGAAAGGGCCGCGCCACCTTGTCGGCCAGCTGGGCCAGGCGCGGCTTTTGCAGCGAGGCGCTTTCCATCAGGCCCACGATCTGGGCGAAGCGCGTATCGGCGCCCACGCCATCCACGCGCACATCGACCACGGCATCCAGGTTGTAGCTGCCGGCCGTGACGGTATCGCCCTCGGCACGCAGCACGGGCGTGGACTCGCCGGTGAGCAGGGCCTCGTCGGCATGGGTGCGGCCGCGCACGATGGTGCCGTCGGCCGGGAAGGCCTCGCCACTGAGCACGCGCACCCGGTCGCCCGCGCGCAGGCGGCGCGTGGCCACGCGCTCGAAATGGCCGGCCGCGTTCTCGCGCAGCACGGCATCGGGCAGGCGGTTCATCACCGCCTCCAGCGCGCCGGCCGTGCGGTCGCGCAGGCGCAGCTCCAGCCAGCGGCCGGACAGCAGGAAGAAGACGAACATGGTCAGCGAGTCGTAGAAGACTTCCTCGCCGAAGGGGCCCGAAGGATCGAAGGTGCCCAGCGAACTGATCACGAAGGTGATCAGCATGCCCAGGGCCACGGGCAGGTCCATGCTCACGCGGCGCTGGCGTATGTCGCGCAGCGCGCTGGAGAAGAAGGGGCCGCAGCAAAACAGCACCACGGGCAGCGAGATGACCCAGGAGGCCCAGCGCAGCAGCGTCTCCATCTCCTGCGACAGGTCGCCGGGGCGGGCCACGTAGGCGGGCCACGCATACATCATCACCTGCATCATGCAAAAGCCGGCCACCAGCCAGCGCCACAGCGCACGGCGGCTCTCGGCCTGGCGGCGCTCGCGCGCAAAGGCATCGCGTGCGGGAAGCGCCTGGTAGCCGGCGCGCCGCACGGCCTCCATCCACTCGGAGGGAAGCACCTGCGCGTGGCGCCAGGTGACACGGGCGCGGCGCGTGGCAGCACTGACTTCGGCCTTCTCCACTCCGGGCACGGCACGCAGCGCATCCTCGATGGTCAGGGCGCATGCGGCACAGTGCATGCCTTCCAGAACGACGTGCGAATCCCAGGCGGGAAAGTCGGTGGGTTCCTTGGAAGGGTCGGCGGGAGTTGCGGGGCCTGCGGGCCGTCCGAACGAACTCCACTCCTGCGGATCATCCAGCAGCCGGGCGGTGGCCTGCTGCGAGGGCGAGGGGCCTGAATCAAGCGCCGCCACTGCCGCCTCGCTGGATGGGGCTATCGTGGTGTGGGGCATGGTTCTTAGCGTAATCGGGCCGCATGATAAGCGTATTGACATTAATCAACCGTTAACTCATGGTTGGGTCTATGCTGACTTCATCCCATCCATCAGCACACACGAAAGGAGCACGCATGTACAACCGCATCCTGATCGCCACCGACGGTTCCGAGCTTTCCGACAAGGCCGTGGACAGCGGGCTGGGCCTTGCCGCGCTGTGCGGCGCCAGCGTCGTCGTCGTCCAGGTGGTGCAACACTATCCGCGCAGCTACTTCGAGGGCGGCGAGACCGTGGACCTCAAGCAGATCGAGCGCATCGAAGGCCAGTGGACTTCCAACGCGCAGACCGTGCTGGATGCCATCCATGCCAAGGGACAGGCTCTGAAGGTCAACGTGACCACCGAGATCGTCAAGTCCGACCTGGTCGCCGAAAGCGTGATCGACGTGGCCAAGCGCCGCGACTGCGATCTCATCGTCATGGCCTCGCACGGCCGCAAGGGCCTGCAGCGCCTGCTGCTGGGCAGCGAGACGCAGCATGTGCTCACGCACACCCATATCCCCGTGCTCGTCCTGCGTTGAAGGGTAGCGGCAGCCTCGGCGGCCGCCACACAAAAAAAGGCATCGGCGGCGCCGATGCCTTTTGCTTTTTCAATCAGGCCAGGGCGCAATCCGCACCCTGGCGCCAACTCAGGCGAACAGCTGCTTGTGTTCGTCGCGCAGCAGGTTCTTCTGCACCTTGCCCATGGTGTTGCGCGGCAGCTCCTGCACTACGAAGCAGCGCTTGGGAATCTTGAAATTGGCCAGCTGGCCCTTGAGCGCATCGACCACCGCCTGGGGCTCCAGAGCGGCACCGGGGCGCGGCACCACAACGGCCACGCCCACTTCGCCGAAGTCCGGGTGCGGCACGCCGACCAGGGCGCTTTCGGCCACGCCGGGCAACTCGTTGATGAAGCCTTCGATCTCGGCCGGATAGACGTTGTAGCCGCCCGAGATGATCAGGTCCTTGCTGCGGCCCACGATGCTCACATAGCCCCGCTCGTCGAGCTTGCCCACGTCGCCCGTGCGGAACCAGCCATCGGCCGTGAACTCCTCGGCCGTCTTCTCGGGCATGCGCCAGTAGCCCTTGAACACATTGGGGCCACGCACCTGGATATTGCCGATCTCGCCCACGGGCACCTGCTCGCCTGCGTCGTCCACGATGCGCACGCCCACGCCGGGCAGCGCAAAGCCCACGGTGCCGGCGCGGCGCTCGGACTGGCCGCCGTTGTGCGCGTCGGCGCGGTAGGGATTGGAGGTCAGCATGATGGTCTCGCTCATGCCGTAGCGCTCCAGGATGACATGGCCGGTGCGCTCCTGCCAGTCGCGGTGCGTCTCCACCAGCATGGGGGCCGAGCCCGAGATGAACAGCCGCATGTGGGCCGCCGCCTCGCGCGTGAGCCGCGCGTCCGCCAGCATGCGCACATAGAGCGTGGGCACGCCCATGAAGACGGTGGCGTCGCGCATGCGCGAGATCACCGTGCCGGGCTCGAACTTGGACAGCCAGATCATGGGGCTGCCATTGATCAGCGCGCCGTGGATGGCCACGAACAGCCCGTGCACATGGAAGATGGGCAGCGCGTGGATGAGCACGTCGCCGTCCTGCCAGCCCCAGTAGTCCTTGAGCGTCTCGGCGTTGGACAGCATGTTGCCGTGCGTGAGCATCGCCCCCTTGCTGCGGCCCGTGGTGCCGCTGGTGTAGAGGATGGCGGCCAGGTCGTCCTCGCCGCGCTCCACCACCTCATGCTCGTCGCGATGGTGGGCCGCGCGCTCCAGCAGCGTGCCGCTGCGGTCGTCGCCCAGGGTGTAGACATGGGCCACGCCCGAGGTGAAGGCGATCTTGGAGACCCAGCCGAAATTGCCCGGCGCGCAGACCACGACGGCGGGCTCGGCATTGCCCACGAAGTATTCGATCTCGGCGCTCTGGTAGGCCGTGTTCAGCGGCAGGAAGACATGGCCGCTGCGCAGCGTGGCCAGGTAGAGCATCAGCGCCTCGACCGACTTTTCCACCTGCACGGCGATGCGGCTGGCGGGCGGCAGTTGCAGCGACTGCAGCAGGTTGGCCATGCGCGCGCTGCCACGGTCCAGGTCGGCCCAGCTGTAGAACAGGCTGGCGCCGTCCGCGCCTATGGCCTCTACGGCCCACTTCTGCAGATCCTGGGGAAAGGCGGCGCGCAAGGCAGCGAACAGATTGCGGTTGGTCATGGCTGTGAAGAAGAAGGAAGAGTCCGCGGGAAGCAGGGAAATCTCAGGCACGTTCATGGTTGGGCGAAGGCTGCGCCACGGACAGCTCGCGCAGGATGCGCTCGCGGTCCGCGTCCAGCGCGGGCGGCTGCCTGCGCACCAGGGGCTGATCGCACGCGGCCAGCAAGGGGTTGCCCGCCACGCGCAGCGTCTGGCCACCGGGGGCCTGCACCTGGGCCAGCATGCCGCGCTCGCGCACCTGGGGGTGCTCGACGACATCGGCCACGCTGTTGTACTCCCCCGCCGGGATGCCATTATCAGTGAGCAGGCGCAGCCAATGCGCCCTGGGACTGTCCCGCAGGCGCGCCTCCAGCGCGGCCTTGAGTTCGGCCTGGTGCTCGCAGCGCAGGGCATTGCCGGCAAAGCGCGCGTCCTCGGCCAGTTCGGGCAATTGCAGCAGGCTGCACAGCTTGCGGAACAGCGCATCGCTGCCCACGGCGATGACGAACCAGCCGTCCTGCGCCGCGAACACATCGAAGGGTGCCATGGACGGATGCCGCGTACCCATGGGCCCCGGCACGCTGCCCAGCGCGCCGAGCCGCGCCACGGGGTTCTCCAGCAGGGCCACCTGGCAGTCGAGCATGGAGACATCGACACGTTCGCCCTGCCCCGTGCGGGCGCGGCGCATGAGTGCGGCCTGCGTGCCGATGACGGCGTACAGCCCCGCGCCCAGGTCGCCGATGGACACGCCCACGCGGCAGGGCCCGGCGCCCGGGTGGCCGGTCACGCTCATCATTCCGCTCATGGCCTGCACCACCATGTCGTAGGCAGGAAAGCCGCTGTAGGGACCCGTCTGGCCAAAACCAGAGACCGACGTCATCACCAGCCGGGGATGGCGCGCATGCAGGGTCTCCCAGCCATAGCCGAGCTTGTCCATGGTGCCGGGGCGGAAGTTCTCGACCAGCACATCGGCGCCTTGCAGCAGGCGCTCGAAGACCTCGCGGTCCTGCGGCTGCTTGAGGTCCAGCGCAATGGATTCCTTGTTGCGGTTGACGGAGAGGAAATAGGCCGAGCCCCCGTCCACAAACGGCCCGATGCCGCGCGCATCGTCGCCCGTGCCGGGCTGCTCCACCTTGATCACGCGCGCGCCCAGGTCGGCCAGCATCTGCGTGCACATGGGGCCGGCCAGCACGCGCGTGAGGTCGATGACGGTAAGGCCTTCCAGCGGCAGGCCCGTGGCTTGTTCATTCATAGGGATTTCCATATCGTTATCTATTGCTTGATGCGACACCCACAACCCGTGGGACCGGCGGGGCCCAAGACCAGGACACCGAGGAAGGGCCGCTCCCGCACCGAGGGTGTCGTCCCCCCCGCGAAGCGAGAGGGGGAAGGCGCGTGGCGCCTCAGGGGGTGTCTCACTGCAGCCCGGCTCCGGAACGCTGGGTCAAGGCCTTGGACTCCTGCCCTTCCTTCAAGGCCCAGGTACGGAATTCCTCAAGGGATGCCGAGGGCGCTGCCAGATTGCCCTGCTTGGCCAGCCTGGCCTTCACATCGGGGTCTTCCAGGGCCTTGGTGCTGGCATCGAACAGCTTCCTGGCCACCTCCTCGGGCAGGCCCGCCGGTGCGAACAGCCCGAACCAGAAGGTGTAGTCAAAGCCCGGCACGCCGGACTCCTTCATGCCCGGCAGGTCGGGAAACAGCGGCGAACGTTCTGCCGTGCTCACGGCCAGCATGCGCAGCTTGCCGGCTTGGGCCAGCGGCAGCACCGAGGGCGGCGTGCCGAAGGTCAGGTCCACATCGCCGGCGGCCACGGCCTGTATCGATGGCGCACCGCCCTTGAACGGCACATGCAGCATGCGCAGCCCGCCGCTGGCGCCCGCGAACGACAGCGTGGCCAGGTGCGTGATCACGCCTGCGCCCGAGGAGGAATAGCTGAGCTTGTCGGGCTGGCTGCGCGCCAGCGCCACCAGATCGCCCACGCCCTGACCCGGAAAATCCTTGCGCACGGCCAGCAGCATGGGGGCCGAACTCCAGCGCGTGATGCCCGTGAAGTTGCGCGCGCCGTCATAGCGCGCGCTCTTGTAGAGCAGCTGGTCCGAGCCATAGATATTGGCGCTGCCCAGCAGCAGCGTGTAGCCGTCGGGCGCTGCACGCGCCACATGCTCGGAGGCCAGCGTGGTGCCGGCGCCCGGGCGGCTGTCCACCAGCAGGGGCTGTCCCAGGATCTTGCCGACCTTGTCGGCCACGATGCGCGCCACCGCGTCGGCGCCGCCACCGGGCGGAAATCCCACGACCAGCGTGACGGGCCGGGCGGGATAGGACTGGGCCATCGTGCCACCGGCCAATCCGGCCAGCAGCAACGACAGTGCAAAACGCTTGAACATGGCTTGTCTCCTGTTTATTGATACCCCCTGAGTCGCTGCGCGCCTTCCCCCAAAGGGGGACGACACCCTCGGTGCGGGAGCGGCCCTTCCTCGGTGTCCCCGAGTTGGGCCGCGCCGGTTCCGTGGGCTGTGGGCGGTAGGCAGCACCACGGGCAATCTGCGTGTATGCGGGAGGATGCGGTTCAGCGCCCCTTGAACTCCGGACTGCGCTTCTCGCGCCAGGCCCGGCCGCCCTCCTGCAGGTCTTCGGAGGCGATGCTGCGCTGCACCTCGCGCGTGATCTCGGCCACGTCATGGCGGCCACGCGCGATCAGGTTCAGGTGCTTTTTCATGCCGAACAGGGGGATGGGCGCCATGGCGGCCAGCGTGCCGGTGAGCTGCTCCACGGCCGCAGCGAAGGCGGCGGGATCGGCCAGATGGGTGAGGAATCCGCAGGCCTTCATCTCCGGGGCCTGGATGCGCTCGCAGGTCAGGAACAGCCGCTTGGCCGTGTCCAGCCCCAGGCGCGAGACATAGCGCTCCAGCCCGCCCGCGTAGAAATGCAGGCCCAGGCGCGCGGCCGGCATGAACATCTCGGCCGCCGTGCTGCCCACGCGAAAGTCGCAGGCCAGGGCCATGTCGGTGGCGCCGCCGTAGACGCCGCCGTGGATGGCGGCCACGGTCACGGCGCGGCATTGTTCGATGGCGTCCACCATCTCGCCGAAGCTGCTGCCCTCGGTCTGGCTGCCCTGGATCTCTGATATATCATAACCACTGCAAAAGTACTTGCCTTCGCTGCGCAGCACCACCACGCGCACGTCGTCGCGGTGGTTGATATGCTCCATGTGCGCGACCAGCGCGCCCAGGTCTTCCGGGGCCAGCTTGTTGGCCGCTTCGGGACGCTGCAGCGTGATGGTGGCCAGGTGATCCTGGATGTCGAGTCTGGGTGTCATATGTATCAGTCAGTCAATCAGATATATTTGAATTAGAAAATGCTTCCAGCCAAGCAGCCATTGGAGAAAACCCCGGCCACGTCCAGCCTGCAGGAGCGTATACGGCAATCGCTGGAAGACGAGCTGCGCTCGGGCGCCATGCGGCCCGGCGACGCCATCGACGAGCCGGCCCTGTGCGAACGCTTCGGCGCCTCGCGCACCCCCGTGCGCGAGGCGCTGCTGCTGCTGGTGGCCAAGGGGCTGGTGGAGATCGTTCCGCGCTCGGGCATCTATGTGCGGCGGCTGGATGCGCGCGAGCTGGTGGCCATGATGGAAGGCCTGGCCGAGCTGGAAGGCGTGCTGGCCCGGCTGGCTGCCACGCGCATCCATGCGCAGCTGCGCGAGCGGCTGCAGGCGGCGCTGGCACACACCGCCGCCTGCGCCCAGGCGCAGGATGCCGAAGGCTATGTGCAGGCCAACATGCAGCTGCACGAACTGATATACGAGGCCAGCGGCAACGACTTCATCGTGGAGCAGACGCGGCTGCTGCGGCTGCGCATCACGCCCTACCGGGGCCGCATGTTCGAGAAGCCCGGCCGGCTTGCGCGCTCGCAGCAGGAGCACGCCACCGTGGTGGCCGCCATCTGCGCAGGCCAGGCGGAGGTGGCCGCCGAGGCCATGCGCCAGCACATCTGCGCAGGCGGCAGCGCCTTCACCGACATGGTGCTGGGCGCGCCCGCGCAGGCGGGCTACGAGCGCCCGCGCAAGTCAAGGTAGCCCGAAGAGGGCTCAGGGCCGCACTTCGAAGGCCAGGAACTGCGTGACCTGGTTGTCCGCGAAGTTGTTGTCGGCCACCAGCACCAGGGTGCGGTTGCCGTTGGCCAGGCGCGGACCCCAGGAGATGCCTTCGATGTTGTCCAGCTTGATGCCCTGGTAGGTCACGGGCATTTCCAGCAGCAGCTCGCGCTTCATGGGCTTGTAGCTGGCGCCCACCAGGCTCTTGAAGCTGCGCACGTCGGTGGTGTCCGGCTCGATGGTGGCGCGCGTCAGGCGGATGGTGTTGCCCACGCCATCGGCAAAGGCGCGCTCGATGGCAATGAACTCGTTGTTGGAGACGGCCAGCAGTTCGGGCAGGCCGTTGTCCGGCGGAAAGCTGCCGCTGGCGGCCTTGTCCAGCGGAATCTTCGGCAATGCGTAGGCATACTGCGCGCCCGACTTGCCCGTGGCCGGATCGAGCTTGAGGACGCGGATGACGCTGCCCGCAGCCAGCGTGGTGAGGGGGCCGTCTTCCACCAGCGCATCCTCGTTGGCCGTGAACACGCTGCCGTCGGGCGTGACGGCCAGGGCCTCGAACAGCTTGTTGTTGCGCCCTCCGCTGGTGGTGTTGTCCACGTAGTTGAAGGCCGCAGGCGTCTCGAAGTCGCGCACGAAGCTGCCGTCGACCCTGATCTCGCGCACAAAGGGCTGGAACAGGCTGGCGGCGTCGGTGCTGAAGTTGCCCTCGCTGGACACGTAGAGGTTGCCGTTGGGCGCCACGCGGATGCCTTCGGGGTCCACGGTGCGGCGTGTGCTGGGCAGCGGCTGGCCGTCGCGGCCCTTGAGCGTGACCATCTTGCGGATGGTCACGGCCTGGATGGCCTTGTCATCGAACTGAATGCCCAGGTTGTAGAAGCGCGGCGTGCCACGCTCGCCGCCGCGCTCATCGGAGATGGCCCAGTAGCTGCCATCGGGCGCGCGGTCCAGGCCGGAGATGCCGCCGAACTCCACGCCGTCGAACAGTGTCTTGGTCTTGATGCTGTAGTCGCCGATCAGCCGCAGCGAGCCGATGGTCTCGGGGCCGTCGTCGCTGCCGCCGCAGCCTGCCAGGCCCGTGGCCGTGCCGAAAGCCAGGACCAGCGCGAGCAGCACGGATGCGGGCGAGCGGACCTTGTCTGCCTTGTTCATATTCCCTCCCAGGATGGATCTCAGAAGGGATGGACCGTAGCCAAGGCCCGTGACAGGGTGGTGACATGCACGCGCATGCCGCCGCCCTGCCCCTGCTCTGACCGGCCCCTCGTTCGCTACTCCAGCTTGGCGCCCGAGGCCTTGACCACCTGCGCCCAGCGCGCGATCTCGCCATGCACCATGGCCGCGAACTGCTGCTGGTTCATGCCGCCGTAGTCGGCGCCGTTGCGCGCCCAGATGGACTTGATCTCTTCGGCCGAGCCTATGCGCTGCACCTGGTCGATGACCTGGGCCTGCACGGCCTGCGGCGTGCCCTTGGGCGCCCACAGGCCGTACCAGGTCGTGACCGTGTAGTCGGGCAGGCCGGACTCGGCCGCGCAGGGCACGTCGGGGAAGGCCGGATTGCGCTTGTCGCCAGAGACCATCAGCGCGCGGATGCGACCGCTCTTGATGTGCTGGGCCGACGAGCCCAGGCCGTCGAACATCATGTCCACATTGCCGGCGATCAGGTCCTGCAGCGCCGGGCCTGCTCCCCGATAGGGAATGTGGGTGATGAAGGTATTGGTCTGCAGCTTGAACAGCTCGCCGGCCAGGTGGTGCGAGGTGCCCGCACCCGCCGAGGCGTAGTTGAGCTTGCCCGGCCGCTTGCGCAGGTCGGACAGCAGCTCCTGCACGGTCTTGTGCGGCACGTTGCGCGGGTTGACCACCAGCACCTGGGGCACGCTGGCCAGCAGGGCCAGTGGGATGAAGTCGCGCTCCAGGTCATAGTCCAGGCGCGGGTACATGGACGGCGCAATCACATGGTGGGTGCCGCCCATGAAGAAGTTGTAGCCGTCCGGCGCCAGCTTGGCCGCGTAGCTGGCGCCCAGGGTGCCGCCTGCGCCGCCGCGGTTGTCGATCACCAGGGTCTTGCCCGCGCTCTTGGCGAACTGGGCCGAGAACGGCCGGGCAAAGGCATCGGTGCCCCCGCCGGCCGGAAACGGCACGACCAGGTTCACGGGTTTGGACGGCCAGTCCGCCGCCGCGCGGGCTGCCATGGGCAGGGCCAGCGCGGCCATCGAGGCCCCGGCTGCGCGCAACACCGCGCGCCGCCCCGTGGGGTGGGAAGCTTGCATGACTTGTCTCCTTGTCGCCTCTTTGAGGCTGTCTTCGTTGTCAGGCGCAGCAGTCCCTGTGCAAGAAAAGGGGCACGGCCTGCGCCGCGCCCCTTTTCATTTGCACAGGGCTTCGATGTCCGAGGACACCGGTATGCGGCCCTGCGCCAGCAGGCCGCGATGCTTGTCCAGGCGCTTGAGGTCGTAGAGGTAGTTGACCATCAGCCCCAGCGACTGCTTGAGTCCCTTGGCCGACAGGTCGGCCGCCCAGTTGAGCCGCTCCACGCGCGCGCCGTTGCCCAGGTGAAAACGCGCCACCGGGTCCAGCGGCCGGCCCTTGGCCGTCTCGCGCCCCAGATAGTGGGCAGCGCAGAACAGCAGGGCGCGGCGCACGGGTGCGTCGGGCTTGAGATCCTGCGGCGCATCCAGCGCCGCCAGCAGGTGCTCGGCGCCCATGCCGCCGGCCTTGAGCTCGAAGGCCTTGCGCTGGCGCTCGTCCATCTTCTCCAGGATGGCATCGCCGTGCTTGGCGATCCAGGCACGCAGGCCCGGAATGGGAGACAGCGTGGCGAAATGGCGCAGCCGGGGGAACTCGCCCGTCAGCGTCTCCACCACATGCTTGATCAGCGAGTCGCCAAAGCTCACGCCGCGCAGGCCGGCCTGGGTGTTGCTGATGGAGTAGAAGATGGCCGTGGTGGCGCGGCCCAGGTCGGAGGCCGCCGCCGTCTCGTCCAGCAGCGGGGCGATGCTGTCGGACATCTTGTCCACCAGCGCCACCTCCACGAAGATCAGCGGCACGGTGGGCATGCGCGGGTGGAAGAACCCGTAGCAGCGCCGGTCGCTGTCCAGGCGGTTCTTGAGGTCGGCCCAGCTGCGGATGTCGTGCACGGCCTCGTACTGGATGAGCTTTTCGATCAGCGAGGCCGGCGAGTCCCAGCTCAGGCGGCGCAGCTCCAGCAGGGCCACGTCGAACCAGTTGGCAAACAGGTGCTCCAGCTCGGCGTCCAGCGCGGAAAAGCGCTGCTGCTCCGCCTTGGGCAGGGCCAGCAGTTCGGCGCGCAGGTCCACCAGAAAGCCCATGCCGCCCTGGGGCTGGGCAAAGCGCTGCAGCAGCCGCGTGCGCGGCGACATCAGCGCGCGGCGCAGGTCCATCTCGGCCTGGCCGCGCTCGGCATCGCTGGCCGCCGTGTCATAGCGCTGGCGCGCGGCCATCAGGGCTTCGGTATCGGGGCCGAACTGTTCGACGATCAGCGCCCAGAAATCCTTGTGCGCGGGCAGCTCGGCCTGGGCGTACCAGTCCATGAGCAGTTGCGCATGGCGACCGCCCTCGACATCGCTCAGGCCGGCGTCGGCGGCAGCCTGCAGGTCTTCCATGAGCTTGCGCAGCTCGCGCGGGGACAGCACTTCCTGGCCACGCCGCAGGGTGGCCTGCAGGCGCTGGGCCGTGCCGCGCGGCGCGGGACCCTTGGCTGCCTCGCCCTCGGACTTTGTTGCAGGCGCAGCCGCATCGGTGCTGCGAAAGCGGGACACATTGCGGGCAATCCAGTCAGTAGCCAGACCCATTCAGAAGTTCCTCCATGTCAAGCGGTCACGGGACTGTCATGCCGCCAATCGGCCAATGACAATCTTTTGCTGCTCACATTATGAGAGTCTGCACGGCAGACCGTGTACGCCGATGTCGCGTTCTTGTCTTCGGGCTATCCCCATGCATGCCCCTGTCCCCTCTCCCGCCAATCTTGCACAAAAAAACAAAGCGGGCACCAGGCCCGCTTCGTATCCGTGCGTACCGCCGGTCTCAGGCCGGCTTGCCCGCCTGGGCAGGATAGGCCGGGCGCCCCGCGGCCCAGAACCACATGGCGATGCCGCCGATCACCATGGGCACGCACAGCCACTGGCCCATGCTCATGCCCAGCGACAGCAGGCCCAGGAAGTCATCGGGCTCGCGGAAGTACTCGGCAATGAAGCGGAAGGCGCCGTAGCCGACGAGGAAGACCGCCGCCACCTGACCCGGCTTGTGCTCCTTGCGCGCATACAGCCACAGCAGCACGAACAGCAGCAGGCCTTCCAGCAGGAACTGGTAGACCTGCGAGGGGTGGCGCGGCAGCATGGAGCCGCTTTGCGGGAAGACCATGGCCCAGGGCAGCTCGGGGCTGGCGAAGCGGCCCCACAGTTCCCCGTTGATGAAGTTGCCGACGCGGCCGGCCGCCAGGCCCGTGGGCACGCAGGGCGCGACGAAGTCGGCCACCTCCAGCCAGGAGCGGGCCCGCGAGCGCGCGAACCAGACCATGGAGGCGATCACGCCGACCAGGCCGCCATGAAAGCTCATGCCGCCCTGCCAGACATAGAAGATCTCCAGCGGGTGGCTCAGGTAGTAGCCCGGCTTGTAGAACAGGCAGTAGCCCAGCCGGCCGCCGACGACCACGCCGAGCACGCCCAGGAAAAGAATGTCTTCCACGTCCTTGCGCGTCCAGGCGCGGTCGCCCTGCATGCGCACGAAGGGCGGGTGGCGCAGCCTGCGCGTTCCCAGCCAGAGGAAGAGGCCGAAAGCGGCCAGATAGGTCAGGCCGTACCAGTGCACGGCGAGGGGCCCGATCTGCAGGGCCACGGGATCGATCTGCGGGTACATCAGCATGGTCGGCATTGTGCCGCAGCGCCGCATGGCCGGCGCCGGCCAGGGGTTGGAAAGCTGGCGGCGCGGCGGTTCAGCCCGGCTGGCTTTCCTGGATGGCCATGAGCTTGTCCAGGGCCGCGAACAGATGGCGCTGCTCGGTGGAGGTCAGCAGTTGCTCCAGCTCGTCTTCCAGTTGCACCACCACGCCCTCGGCCCGCGCCTGCAGCGCGCTGCCTTCGGCCGTCATGTGCAGCTGCTGCAGCCGGCGGTCGCGCGGATCGGGCTGGCGCCCGATGAGCCCGCGCTGCACCAGGCGCTCGACCACCGGCACCAGGTTGGAGGGCGAGATGTCCAGCGCCTCGCCCAGCTGGCGCAGGTAGATGCCGGGATTGGAGTGGATGAGCACCAGGATGGAGAACTCGCTGGGCTTGAGGTCCAGTTCGGCCACGCGCCGCGCGAACAGCTTGTGGATGTGGATTTCCGCGCGCGTGAGGCGGTAGCCCAGGAAACGCTGCAGGCGCGACTGATCGACGGCGGGTTCGGAGGAGCTGTCCATGGACACGGATCTGGAAGAGGAGGAAGGCACACCGAGGCAAAGCCGCCCCGGCGCCTGCGGATCTTCAGGGCTGGTGCGGCGTTCCATCATAAAAGCCCCGGCTGCCCGCTCAGGCCAGAGCAGCCGGCAGCGGCGTGCGGGCGGCGGACTCGGTGCGGCGCAGCCAGTGCTCCGCATCCAGCAGCCCATGCGCGAAGAACCAGGCCGCGCTGTCCGCCTTGGAGCGGCGCAGCGCCGGATCGGCCAGCGGCTGGCTGACACGCGCCGCGCGCGCCCAGGCAAAGGCCATGCACAGCGTGCCGACCAGGCGCAGATAGTCCTCGGCGCAGCGCGCCAGCAACGGGGCGTCGCCTGCGGCGCGGGCGCACAGCGCGCCCGTCAGCGCTTCGGTGCGATCGCTCCAGCTGCGCAGCGCGCCGGCCAGGCCGGGCTCCATGCCCGCCGCCTCGCAGGCAGCGGCCTCCTCGCGCAGTGCCGCCAGCAGCGGCGCCAGCGCGGCCCCGCCGCTGGCGGCCACCTTGCGCTGCAGCAGGTCCAGCGCCTGGATCTGGTTCGTGCCCTCGTAGATCATGGCGATGCGCGCATCGCGCAGCGTCTGCTCTATGCGGTACTCGTGCACGTAGCCGTAGCCGCCGAAGACCTGCAGCGCCTCGCTGGCCAGCGCAAAGCCCCTCTCGGTGAAGAAGGACTTGACCACGGGCGTGAGCAGCGAGGCCAGCGCATGGGCCTGAGCGCGCTCCGCGGCATCCGGCGCCTGTTCGGCCAGGTCCAGCTGGTGGGCCACCCAGCCTGCAATGGCGCGCATGCCTTCGGTCCACACACGCAGGTCGGCCAGCATGCGCTGCACGGCCGGCTGCAGGGCAATGGGGTCGGCGGGGCCCTGCGCATCGGCGGGCCGGGGCTGGGCGCGCATCTGGCGGCGCTCGGCCGCATAGGCGCGCGCCAGTTGCCAGGCCATCTCGGCATGGCCCAGGCCCTGCAGGCCCACGTGCAGGCGGGCGGAATTCATCATCACGAACATGGCGGCCAGGCCCTGATGGGGCTGGCCCACCAGCCAGGCCTGCGCACCCTCGAAGCGCATGGCGCAGGTGGCGCTGCCCTTGATGCCCATCTTCTTTTCGATGCCGTCGCAGTGGATGGCGTTGGGCAGGAACCCGCCGCCGTCCTGGGGAATGCCGCGCGGCGCCAGGAAGAGCGACAGCCCGCGCGTGCCTGCGGGCGCATCGGGCAGGCGCGCCAGCACCAGGTGCACGATGTTCTCGCTCATGTCCTGATCGCCGCCCGAGATGAAGATCTTGCTGCCGTCCAGGCTGTAGCTGCCATCGCCCCGAGGCCGGGCCTGGCTGCGCAGCAGGCCCAGGTCGGAGCCGGCCTGGGGCTCGGTCAGGCACATGGTGGCCAGCCAGCGCCCGCTGACGATGTGCGGCAGATAGGTGGCGCGCAGGTGCGCGTCGCCATGCGCGTGCAGGCAGGCATAGGCGCCGTGCAGGATGCCCGGGTACATGGTCCAGCCATGGTTGGCCGAGGCCAGCATTTCGTGCAGCGCGGCATCCAGCAGCTGGGGCAGGCCCTGGCCACCGGCCTCGGGCGCGCAGGCCAGGGCCGGCCAGCCGGCTTCCACGAAAGCCGCATAGGCCTCGGGAAACCCGTCGGGCGTGCGCACCCTGCCCTCTTGCAGGCGGCAGCCCTGCAGGTCGGCCGGGCCGTTGAGCGGCGCCAGCACGTCGGCGCAAAAGCGCCCGGCCGCCTCGACCACCATGTCGGCCGTCTCCTGGTCCAGGGCGTCATGGGCCGGCATGCGGCGCCAGTCGGCCTCTGCGCCCAGCCAGTGCTGCTGGACGAAGCGGATGTCCTGCAGCGGCGGCTGGTAATGCGAGCAATGCGATGCCTGCGCGCTCATGCCCGGCCCTCCATGGCCGCGACCAGGCGGCGGTAGGGACCGATGGCGCTGGCCAGGCACAACACGGACAGCAGCGCGGCCAGGGCGGACACCAGGCCCAGCGACAGGCCCACGAGCTTTTCGTCATGGAAGACGAAGTCCGTGAAGAAGGCCACGAGGAAGGGGCCGAGCCCCAGGCCGATCAGGTTGATCAGCAGCAGGTAGATGGAAGTCACCTGGCCGCGCAGCTGGTTGGGCGTGACCGCCTGCAGGATGGGCGGCGCCAGCGCCACCGGCATGCCCAGAAAGAAGGTGGTGACCGCCACGGCCACCAGGGCCACGGTGGGCGAAGGCGCAAAGGCCAGCACCAGGCCGCTGGCGATGAGCACGCCGGTGGCCACCAGCGAGATGACGATCGAGCCCACCTGCTTGCCGCGCGCCGTGAGGTAGTCGGCCAGGAAGCCGCTGAGCAGCATGCCGCCAATGCCGAAGGTCAGGATGATGACGCCGTAGGCCGGGCCGATCTCGCCGGGCGTCCAGCCCCACTGGCGGATGAAGGTGGCCGGCAGCCAGGCCGTGACGCCAAAGGTGATCATGGCCGTGATGCCAGGCGCCAGCAGCAGCGGCAGGAAGGCGCGCTTGTTGCGGAACACATGGGACAGATCGGGCGCAGGGCCTGCTGCAGCGGCGGCCCTGGCGGAGGCGCCTGCCGCCTGCAGGCCGCGGCGCACCGGCTCGCGCACGGTGTACATCAGCGCCACCAGCGGAATGCCGGGCAGGGCCACGAAGATGAAGGCCGCCTGCCAGGGCTTGAAGCTGCCCAGCAGCGGGAACACCACCTCGCCGGCCTGGCTGGTGGCCTGGATGACCAGGCCGCCCACGATGAAGGCCGTGGCCGAGCCGATGTACACGCCCGAGGTGTAGATGCTCATGGCGCGCGCGCGGCGCTCGGGCGGGAAGTAGTCGGCCAGCATGGAATAGGCAGCCGGCGACAGCGCCGCCTCGCCCACGCCCACGAACATGCGCGCCACGAACAGCGAGACAAAGCCCGTGACATAGCCACCGGCCGCCGTGGCCACCACCCAGATCGCCATGCCGATGACGATGAGGTTGCGGCGGTTCCAGCGGTCGGCCAGGCGCCCCAGGAAGATGCCGACGAAGGTGTAGAAGATGGCGAAGGCAAAGCCGTGGACGATGCTGAACACCCAGTCCGACAGCTGCAGATCCTTCTTGATGGGCTGCACCAGCAGGCCCAGGATCTGCCGGTCCACGAAGGACAGGGTGTAGGCCAGCAGCAGGATGATGGTGACGTAGTAGGCATAGCCGAGTCCGTTCGACTCGGCCGGCGCGGGCGTGGACACGCGGCCCGGCGGGTAAGGCAGGCTCATGGAGACCTCCTGTGGAGGAAGGGGAAGCGGAAAAAAGAAAGCGAGAAAGCGAGACAGGGCTGCGCATGAAAAGGGCCGGCGCACCGCGCCAGCCCTTGCGCGGGCATCAGCCGACGCTGTGCTCGACCAGCATCAGCGCATCGAGCGCGACCACGCCCTGCCCTTCGGGCAGCACGATGACCGGGTTCAGGTCGATCTCGCGGATGGCCGGCGTGCCGCGCAGCACCTGGCCCAGGCGCACGATGAGTTCGGCCAGCGCCTGGCGGTCCAGCGCCGGAGCGCACCGGTAGCCGTGCAGCAGCGGCGCGCCCTGCAGCCGGTCCAGCTCGCGCAGCACCTCGCCGGTGGACAGGTCGGCGTCCAGCAGGCGCGCATCGCGCATGATCTCGGCCGTCACGCCGCCCAGGCCGGCCAGGATCACCGGGCCCCACTGCGGATCGTTGCGCGCGCCGATGATCATCTCCAGGCCACGTTGGCCCATGGCCTCGATCAGCACGCCGTCCAGCGCAATGGCGCTGTCATAGGCCGCCACGTTGGCATGCAGCCGGCCCCAGGCCTCGCCCATGGCCTGCGTGTCGGCAATGTTCAGGATCACGCCGCCCGCATCGCTCTTGTGGCTGAGGTCGGCGGACTGCGCCTTGAGCGCCACGGGCCAGCCGATCTCCGCCGCTATCGCCACCGCCTGCTCGGCCGAGGTGGCCAGCCGGCCGCGCGCAAAGGGTATGCCGGCCTGTGCCAGCACGGCCTTGGATTCGTACTCGGGCACCACCGTGCGGCCTGCGGGCAGGGCCAGAGCGATGGGCTGGGCATCGGTGCGCTCGAAACTGCGCTGGCTGAAGGCGGTCAGGCGCTGCACGGCGCGCAGGGCACGCTCGGTGCTGGGGAAGTACGGCACGCCCAGCGCACGCATCTCGGCGATGAACTCGGCAGGCACGGCCGCGCCCTCGTCCAGGCCCGCGACGATGACGGGCTTGGCCGGCCGCAGCTCGCGCACGGCGCGCAGCACGGGTGGCATCTTGATGCCGCAGGTCACAGGGTCGCCCTGGATCAGGCCGACCAGGACGGTGGAAAAGCGCGCATCGCCAAACAGCGCATCCAGCGTGCGGAAATACAGGTCCGGCTCCACCAGGCCCTGGGCCGTGAGGTCCAGCGGGTTGCTCACGCCCACGAACTCGGGCAGTGCCGCACGCAGCGCGGGCGAGTCGTCGTCGCCGATGGCGGGCAGGGCCAGGCCCAGTTCCTCGGCCCAGTCCAGCGTCAGCGCCTTGAAGGCGCCGGACTCGCCCAGCACGGCAACTCCCGCTGCAGCGGCTGCACCGGCCCCACCAGCCGATGGCAGCACCGGGCAGCGGATGGCGATCTCGGCGATGTCGCCCAGCTCCTCCAGTGTCTCGGCAAACACGGCGCCTGCGCGTTCCAGCTTGGTGCGCATCAGCGCATAGTCGCCGGCCATGGCGCCGGTGTGCGTGGCGGCCGAAGCGCGCGCCGCGCTGCTCTTGCCCGGATGCAGCAGCACCACGGACTTGCCCAGGCTGCGCGCACGGGCCACGGCGGCCAGGATGCGCGCGGGCTGGCGGAACTGCTCGACGATCATGGCGACTACGCGCGTGGAAGGCTGCTCCAGCAGGAAGTCCACATAGTCCTCGGCATGGCTGGCGGCCTCGTTGCCCGTGGAGATGGCGTGCGACAGCGGCAGCGCGCGGCTGGCCAGCGTGGTGCACAGCACGGTCATCATGGCGCCACTTTGCGAGACCACGCCTATCGCGGGCCGCGCGGCATCGACATGCTGCGCGTCGATATTCACCTCGACAAAGGTCAGCGGCACGCGCTGCAGGTAGTTGATGCAGCCCAGGCAGTTGGGGCCTTCCACCACCATGCCCGCCTCGGCGGCAATGCGTGCGATCTCGCGCTGCTCGGCCATGCCGCGCTCGCCCGCCTCGGCAAAGCCTGCCGAGAAGATCACCGCCGCGCCCACGCGGCGCGCCGCCAGTGCGCGCACCGTGTCCAGCACAAAGGGCTGGGGGATGGCCAGCACGGCCACATCCACGCCTTCGGGCAGCTGATCGACCGAGGCCAGGCAGGCCCGCCCGGCGATCTCGCTGCGCTTGGGATTGATCAGGTGGATGTCGCCGGCAAAGCCGTTGCGCTCCAGATTGCCCAGCACCGATGCGCCCAGCGCACCCGGCGTGGCCGAGGCGCCGACGATGGCGATGGAACGCGGCCTCAGCAGCCTGCCGATGTCGGGCCGCAGGGCGGCCGCCATCTCTGTCGTTGTCATTCTTGTCTCCAATGGGTTGGCGGCAGGCGCCCTAGCAGCGAGGGCGCGGCCACTCAGGATGTGCGGGTCTTCAGGACTTTTGCTTCGAGAGGTCGTAGGTTCCGAGACCTGGCTTGTAGGTCTTGTCGTCGAGGAACTGGCGCATGCCTTCCTTGCGGCCTTCGTTGTCGTAGCTGTTGGCGGCTTCCTGGGCGCGCACCAAGTAGTCCTCGGCGTTGTCGTAGCTCATGTCGCGCACGCGGCGGATGGCGTCCTTGGTGGCCTTCAGGGCGCTGGGGTTCTTCTGCAGCAGGGCCTCGGCCACTTCGGTGACGCGGGCCTGCAGGCGATCGGCCGGCAGCGACTCGTTGACCAGGCCCCACTCGGCGGCCGTGCGGCCGTCGATGTTCTCGCCCAGCATGGCGTGGTACATGGCACGGCGGAAGGACAGCAGCTCCACCGCCACCTTGGAGGCGCCGCCACCGGGCAGGATGCCCCAGTTGATTTCGGACAGGCCGAACTTGGCGTCATCCGAGGCAAAGGCCAGGTCGCAGGCGAACAGCGGGCCGTAGCCGCCGCCGAAGCACCAGCCGTTGACCATGGCAATGGTCGGCTTCTGGAACCAGCGCAGGCGGCGCCACCAGCCATAGCTCTCGCGCTGGGCCTTGCGGGTGCCGGCCAGGCCGGTGGCCTCGGTCTCGCGGAAGTATTCCTTCAGGTCCATGCCGGCCGTCCAGGCCGTGCCTTCGCCTGCAAGCACGACCACGCCCACGTCGTCACGGAACTCCAGGTCGTCGAGCACACGCATCATCTGGCGGTTGAGCTGGGGGCTCATGGCGTTGCGCTTTTCGGGGCGGTTGAATTTCACCCAGGCCACGCGGCCTGTGACGGTGCAGGACACGGTCTGTTCTTCGGTACGTTCGGTGCTCATTGCGCTTCCTTGTGCAAAGGGGAAATGGGGTTTTGGACACCGATGCTTCGGCTCCATAATCGTTATGATAAATAACTATTATTGAAGCCCGCAATACAGCGTTTACCCTAGCCCCAGCCCCTCGCCAGCCTGCCGCGATGCGAATGCTTCTGCGTCGCGCATGCATGCAATGCGCCGTCCACGGGGAATTGCAGCGCGCGCTTTGGCCCAAGGGCCGGTTCACGCGATACTTGCGGCGTTCACACAGTCAGGAGAAGAAGAACATGCAAGGCCAACCAGAAGTCATCGAATGCCTCATAGAGTTGCTGCGCGGCGAGCTTGCCGCGCGCGACCAGTACTTCATCCACTCGCGCCAGTACGAAGACCAGGGCCTGCTGCGCCTGTTCGAGCGCATCGGCCATGAGATGGAAGAGGAAACCCAGCACGCCGACGCCATCCTGCGCCGCATCCTGTTCCTGGGCGGCCGCCCCGACATGCGCCCACACGAGTTCACACCCGGCGAGACCGTCGAAGAGATGCTGCGCAAGGACCTGGCCACCGAATACCGCGTGCGTGACAGCCTGCGCTCGGCCATGGCCCTGTGCGAGCGCCACAGCGACTTCAACAGCCGCGACCTGCTGCTGGCCCAGCTGCGCGACACGGAAGAAGACCACGCCTACTGGCTGGAGAAGCAACTGGGCCTGATCGAGAAGATCGGCCTGCCCAACTACCTGCAAAGCAAGATGGGCGAGCCGGCCTGAATGAAGCTCCCCCTGAGGCGCTTCGCGCCTTCCCCCTCTCTCGCTTCGCGGGAGGGGGACGACAGCCTCGCGGCGGGGCGGCCCTTGCTCGCTGTCCCTTGTTTTGGCCGCGCCAGTTTTTCAGGCACTTCCCATAAATGAGAGTGGGCTGTTTGCTCCACGATGAAAACCCGAACCGGCAGCCACGATGAAACGGCAAGCCGGTCGCCCAGCGATGAAACAAGAGCCCTCAAGGGCCTGAAAGAAGAGAAAAGAAAAGGGATGGAAAGCCGCAAGGCCTTCCATCCCTTTTCATTTTCATCGGGTGCGCACCGCCGGGCGGCGGTGCAGCCCCGGTGTCAGTCGTCCAGCAGGGACAGGTCGCGCACGGCGCCCTTGTCGGCCGACATCACCAGCTTGGCATAGGCCTTGAGCGCGGCCGAGACCTTGCGCGGGCGCGGCTCGGCGGGCTTCCAGCCCTTGGCATCCTGCTCGGCACGGCGGCGGGCCAGTTCCTCGTCGGAGACCAGCACGTTGATGCTGCGGTTGGGAATGTCGATGCGGATGCGGTCGCCGTTGCGCACCAGGCCGATGGCGCCGCCAGCGGCAGCTTCCGGCGAGCAGTGGCCAATGGACAGGCCCGAGGTGCCGCCCGAGAAGCGTCCGTCGGTCAGCAGTGCGCACTCCTTGCCCAGGCCCTTGGACTTGATGTAGCTGGTCGGGTAGAGCATTTCCTGCATGCCGGGGCCGCCCTTGGGACCTTCATAGCGCACGACGACGATGTCGCCGGCCTTGACCTTGTCGTCCAGAATGTTCTGCACGGCCTCGTCCTGCGACTCGGTCACGTGGGCCGTGCCTTCGAACACGTGAATGCTTTCGTCCACGCCGGCCGACTTGACCACGCAGCCGTCCAGGGCGATGTTGCCCGTCAGCACGGCCAGGCCGCCTTCCTTGGAGAAGGCGTGCTCGTAGGAGCGGATGCAGCCTTCTGCACGGTCCAGGTCCAGGCTGGGCCAGCGCGTGTTCTGGCTGAAGGCCACCTGGGTGGGAATGCCGGCCGGGCCTGCCAGGTAGAAGTGCCTGACGGCCTCGTCCTGGGTGGTGGTGATGTCCCACTGCGCCAGGCCTTCGCCCAGGGTCTTGGCGTGCACGGTGGGCACGTCGGTGTGCAGCTTGCCGGCGCGGGCCAGCTCGCCGAGGATGGCGAAGATGCCGCCGGCGCGGTGCACATCCTCGATGTGGTATTTCTGCGTGTTGGGCGCCACCTTGCACAGCTGGGGCACGGAGCGCGAGAGGCGGTCGATGTCGGCCATGGTGAAGTCGATCTCGGCTTCACGGGCAATGGCCAGCAGGTGCAGGATGGTGTTGGTGGAGCCGCCCATGGCGATGTCCAGCGTCATCGCGTTCTCGAAGGCCTTGAAGCCCACGGAGCGCGGCAGCACGGAGGCGTCTTCCTGCTCGTAGTACTCACGGGCCAGTTCGACGATGCGGCGGCCGGCGCGCTTGAACAGTTCCTCGCGGTCGGCATGCGTGGCCAGCACCGTGCCGTTGCCGGGCAGGGACAGGCCCAGCGCCTCGGTCAGGCAGTTCATGGAGTTGGCGGTGAACATGCCCGAGCAGGAACCGCAGGTCGGGCAGGCCGAGCGCTCGACCTGGGCGACCTGCTCGTCGGTGTAGTTGGAGTCGGCCGCGATCACCATGGCATCGACCAGGTCCAGCTTCTTGAACTCCAGCTTGTGCGTGTTGGGATTGGCCAGCTTGGTCTTGCCCGCTTCCATGGGGCCGCCGGAGACGAAGATCACCGGAATGTTCAGCCGCATGGCAGCCATCAGCATGCCGGGGGTGATCTTGTCGCAGTTGGAGATGCACACCAGCGCGTCGGCGCAGTGGGCGTTGACCATGTACTCCACCGAGTCCGCGATGATGTCGCGGCTGGGCAGCGAATACAGCATGCCGTCGTGGCCCATGGCGATGCCGTCGTCCACGGCGATGGTGTTGAATTCCTTGGCCACGCCGCCTGCCGCCTCGATCTCGCGCGCCACCAGCTGGCCCAGGTCCTTGAGGTGGACGTGGCCCGGAACGAACTGCGTGAAGGAGTTGGCGATGGCGATGATGGGCTTGTCGAAGTCGCCATCCTTCATGCCGGTGGCACGCCACAGGGCGCGCGCACCGGCCATGTTGCGGCCGCCGGTGGAAGTCTTGGAACGGTATGCGGGCATGGGGAATCCAGTTGTCTGTCGTCTCGGTCCATCCCTGGTCCTGTGGGGAAGGCCAGGGTCTGGGCGAAGATTATGGCGCAGCGCCCGCCGCACCGCTGGGCCACAGGAATGCCCCGGCCGGCATGGGCCGCCCCTTTGCAGACCCCAGGCATCGCCTGCGGCGAAGCCTGCGCCGCCGTTCAAGGCCCCTCAGCGGCGCGAACGCGAGCGCGTGCCCGTGCCCATGGCTTCCTTGTTCTTTTCGATGCGCTTCAAGCGCCGCTGCTCGATCTTGTCGGCCGCGCGCCGCTTGGTGTAGCCAGAGGTGTCGGCCCAGGCCCACCAGGCTGCCGTCACGCCATAGGCGCCCAGGATGACGTACCAGGACCAGGAGGCCACAGGCTCGATATCGGCCAACTTCAGCAGGGTGAGCAGGACCGCGATTCCCAACAGATACATAACTTCTCCTTCACCAGACGGTGCTTCACACGAGGTAACGCATCAGGCATGCGCGCCCACTACAATGTTTCGCATAATTATTCCCGACAACCCCCAGGAACTCATGATGAAGCAGACATTGATCGCATTGGCCTTGACCGTCGTCACCGTGGCTCCCGCCATGGCCGACCAGGCTCTTGCCGCCTCCAAGAACTGCATGGCCTGCCACGCCGTGGACAAGAAGCTGGTGGGCCCGTCCTACAAGGATGTGGCCTCCAAGTACGCAGGCCAGAAGGACGCGGTAGACAAGCTGGCTGCCAAGATCATGAAGGGCGGCAGCGGCGTCTGGGGCCCGGTTCCCATGCCCGCCAACCCCCAGGTCAACGATGCCGACGCCAAGAAGCTGGCCGCCTGGGTGCTGTCGCTGAAGTAAGTTCCGCCGGCCTCCCGCCTCGGGGCCAGCAACGAAAAAAACCGCGCAACGCAAGTCGCGCGGTTTTTTTCATGGTCCTCCCGTGAATCCGGGCGCGGGCCGCCTACCTGTAGTCCGGTGCGCCTGCGCCGGGCTGCTGGTACAGGCGAACCTGCTGCTCCAGCTGCCCCACATAGGCGGCCGTGCTGTTGTCCGACTCCTGGGCACGCTGCACCAGGTGCGCCTCCAGCCCGTCCAGCCGCGCCATCAGCACTTCCTTGTCACGCGCATGCAGGTCTTCCAGCACGGTGCGCAGCTCGGTGAAACGCGAGGCCTCGGCCTTGTCGGCCAGGTCACGCTGGGCCTGCATTTCCTTGGCGTGGCGGCGCGCCTCCATCAGTACCGAGCCCTGCAGCCACAGCACATAGGCGACGAAGAACACGCCCAGCAGGCAGGTCAGCGCCAGCATCAGCACGCCCAGCGGCGCCTGGACTTCGGTCACGCCCAGCGACACGACGGAAGGCGCGGCCAGCGTGTTCCAGTTGAATGCCGCCAGCAGCGCAATCAGGGCCACGGTGATCAGCAGCGACAGGGTTCTCAGATTCATGGTGCAACGCCTCCCTCGGCAGTGGTGAAAACAACAGCTTCGGTTGTACTGCAGCCATCATGCCTGAGCTGTCGGCCCACACAAAATAGGACTGCAAGACAGCGCGCCGCCCGCAGTCCAGCCAAGAAAAAACCGGAGCCTGTGCTCCGGTTCTTCATGGCGGGCGTGTCCGCCCTCAGTTCGTCTCGGCCAACTGGTCGAGGATGGCCGGGTTCTCCAGCGTGCTCGTGTCCTGGGTGATGGCCTCGCCCTTGGCAATCGAGCGCAGCAGGCGGCGCATGATCTTGCCGCTGCGCGTCTTGGGCAGGTTGTCGCCAAAGCGGATGTCCTTGGGCTTGGCGATGGGGCCGATTTCCTTGGCCACCCAGTCGCGCAGCTCCTTGGCGATCTGCTTGGCCTCCTCGCCCGTGGGACGCGAGCGCTTGAGCACCACGAAGGCGCAGATGGCCTCGCCGGTCAGGTCATCGGGGCGGCCCACCACGGCGGCCTCGGCCACCAGGTCGGTCTTGGACACCAGGGCCGACTCGATCTCCATCGTGCCCATGCGGTGGCCCGAGACATTGAGCACATCGTCGATGCGGCCCGTGATGCGGAAGTAGCCCCGGTCCTCGCTGCGCACCGCGCCGTCGCCGGCCAGGTAGGTCTGCCCGCCCAGCTCGGCCGGGAAGTAGCTCTTCTTGAAGCGCTCCGGGTCGCCCCAGATGGTGCGGATCATGCTGGGCCAGGGCTTGGTGACCACCAGCAGGCCGCCTGCGCCGTTGGGCAGTTCATGGCCCGTCTCGTCGACGATGGCGGCCATGATGCCCGGCAGCGGCAGCGTGCAAGAACCCGGCACCAGCGGCGTGGCGCCAGGCATGGGGGCGATCACGTGGCCGCCGTTTTCGGTCTGCCAGAAGGTGTCCACGATGGGGCAGCGCTCGCCGCCCACATTGCGGTGGTACCACATCCAGGCCTCGGGATTGATGGGCTCTCCCACGCTGCCCAGCAGGCGCAGGCTGGACAGGTCCGAGTTCTTCGGATGCACGGCGGCATCGCCGTCGGCGGCCTTGATCAGCGAGCGGATGGCCGTGGGCGCCGTGTAGAAGATGGTGCAGCCGTGGCGCTCGATCATCTGCCAGAAGCGGCCCGCGTTGGGGAAGGTGGGCACGCCCTCGAACACGATCTGCGTGGCGCCAGCGGCCAGCGGGCCGTAGGCCACGTAGGTGTGGCCCGTGATCCAGCCGATGTCGGCCGTGCACCAGAACACGTCGCTGGGCTTGAGGTCGAAGGTCCACTCCATGGTCTGCTTGGCCCACAGCACATAGCCGCCCGTGCAGTGCTGCACGCCCTTGGGCTTGCCCGTGGAGCCGCTGGTGTAGAGGATGAACAGCGGGTGCTCGGAATCCACGGCCACGGGCGCGCACTCGGTGCTCTGGCCGGCCAGGATCTCGCCGAAGGTCTTGTCGCGGCCTGCCGTCATGGCACAGGCCGTGGCCGTGCGCTCGTAGACGAAGACATGGCGCACGGCCTCGCAGCCGCCCAGCGCCAGCGCATCGTCCACGATGGCCTTGAGCGGCAGCTCCTTGCCGCCGCGCATCTGGTAGTTGGCGGTGATCACGGCCACGGCGCCCACGTCCACGATGCGCTCCTGCACCGCCTTGGCCGAGAAGCCGCCGAACACCACGCTGTGCGTGGCGCCGATGCGCGCGCAGGCCTGCATGGCGATCACGCCCTCGATGGTCATGGGCATGTAGATCAGGACACGGTCGCCCTTTTGCACGCCCTGCGCCTTGAGCGCGTTGGCGAACTGCGAGACGCGCTCCAGCAGTTCGCGGTAGCTGACCTTGGTGACCTCGCCGCCATCGGCCTCGAAGATGATGGCCGTCTTGTGCTCGACGTCCGTGCCCATGTGCTTGTCCAGGCAGTTGGCGCTGGCGTTGAGTTCGCCGTCGGCGAACCAGCGGAAGAACGGGGGATTGCTGTCGTCCAGCACCTGGGTGAAGGGCTTGGACCAGACCACGTTCTCGCGCGCCAGGCGGGCCCAGAAGCCCTGGTAGTCGTTCTCTGCCTCGGCGCACAGCGCCTTGTACTGCTCCATGCCGGAGATGCGGGCCTTGGCGGCGAAGTCTGCCGGCGGCGGGAAGACCCGGTTCTCCACCAGTACCGATTCAATGGGGGATGCTGTTGCGGTGCTCATGCTTGCTTGTCTCCTGGGCTGGCCAAATAAAAATTGTGGTGTGACTGTCGGGGGCCGGTCTTACATGCCACTGACTGAAACCCCCTTGGGCGCGTCTACCTGGGGATTCCCCGCAGTTCCTGGCTGTCACTGGCAATGGCCTGTTTCGCCGCTAAAATCGCGCGCCCGTTTTCCACGGCCATTGTCCCCTCCCATCCACGCTCCCACACCAGACAAGCGCGACCGACCACCATGGCCCGCCAGCAAAACTCCAATCGAGCCCCCGGCTCCCCCCTGCGTCCCCTGCCTTCCCTGATCTTCGCCAGCCGCTGGCTGCAGCTGCCGCTGTACCTGGGCCTGATCGCCGCCCAGGGTGTCTATGTCTGGCACTTCCTGCTCGAGTTGTGGCACCTGATCGAGGCCGCCTTCGGCAACCAGGAAGCGCTGCAGGCGCTGATCACCAGCATCGGCTACAAGCACGATGCGCCCATCGGCGCGCTCAACGAAACCATCATCATGCTGGTGGTCCTGGCGCTGATCGACGTGGTGATGATCTCCAACCTGCTGATCATGGTCATCGTGGGCGGCTACGAGACCTTCGTCAGCCGCCTGGGCCTGGACAGCCACCCCGACCAGCCCGAGTGGCTGGGCCACGTGAACGCCTCCATCCTCAAGGTCAAGCTGGCCCTGTCCATCATCGGCATCAGCTCCATCCACCTGCTCAAGACCTTCATCAACGCGGGCAGCTACGACGTCAAGGTGCTGATGTGGCAGACCATCATCCACGTCACCTTCCTGGCCAGCGCCCTGGCCATCGCCTACACCGACAAGCTGATCAACAGCACGGCCAGCAACCACTGAGCCGGCGGCATCCCGCACCAAAGCCCCGCAGCGCCAGCCGCCGCGGGGCTTTTTTCATGGGCGGGCGGCAGGCAACGGGTCGGACACCTGCTGGCGCCCGGCCGGCCAGCGCGCCGGGCACGCCTTTTTGCCGCAGATCGGGCCTGAAGCTTTCCTCAAGCTGACGCTTGACCGATTTTATTCATCGATGACAGCATATGCCTTGTGAATCATGGCCTCTATGCTCTCATTAAGTGAGCAAATACTGGCCGGATTGCAGCCCCCAAGGGCTTGAAACAGCCCAAAACAGGCCTTCTTCGGCTCATGCGTTTTGACGCAGTAAAACCTGTTTTATATAATTTCGGCTTCTTTACAACCTGCCAAGCAGGTCATCGGCACCGTCTTCACGGCCTGCCGATACACCCCGGCGGATCGTTGTGCTCCCGGCACAGCCCCGTCAACCGGGCCGAAACTCGGTCCTGATGTTGTGGGGCATCGCGCTGGCTGATCTTCAGCCACGATGCCCGACTGAGACACCGCGCGCCTCGCCGCCGGCTGCTCTCGACTTCTGGCTCTTGCGCACCGCTTCGCGTGCCATCCGAGCCGCCTCGGGTGCTTTCGCACCTGTTTGAATCCCAGCAACGGGGGACGGCAGTCCCCTGCAGCGAACGGCATCAGGGCTTCATTTTTGGCTTGCGCGCCAGCGTCTTCGCCCGTCGAGGACGCTGGACTGTGTTCCATCTCACCCAAAAGGAGAACGCCACAGTGGCCAAGCAGATCATCATCGATCATGTGTTCAAGGTGTTCGGGGACGACCCCAAGACCGCACTCGACCTCGTCCAACAGGGCCTGAGCAAACAGGAGATCCTGGAGCGCACGGGCCAGTCCATCGGCGTGTTCGACGCCAATTTCACCATCGAGGCCGGCGAGATCTTCGTCGTCATGGGCCTGTCGGGCTCGGGCAAGTCCACCCTGGTGCGCATGCTCAACCGCCTCATCGAGCCCACGGCCGGGCGCATCGTGGTCGATGGCCAGGACATCAATGCCCTGAGCGAGCGCGACCTGCGCGCGCTGCGCCGCAAGGACATTTCCATGGTGTTCCAGTCCTTTGCGCTGATGCCGCACATGACGGTGCTGGACAACACGGCCTTCGGCCTGGAGCTGGCCGGCACCGACAAGGCCGAGCGCCAGACACAGGCCCAGGCCGCGCTGGAGCAGGTGGGCCTGGGCGCCTGGGGCGCCAGCTACCCCGACGAGCTGTCGGGCGGCATGCAGCAGCGCGTGGGCCTGGCCCGGGCGCTGGCGTCCGACCCGTCCATCCTGCTGATGGACGAGGCCTTCTCGGCCCTGGACCCCATCATCCGCACCGAGATGCAGTCCGAGCTGTTGCGCCTGCAGCAGATCCAGCGCCGCACCATCGTCTTCATCTCGCATGACCTGGACGAGGCCATGCGCATCGGCGACCGCATCGCCATCATGAAGGACGGCCAGGTGATCCAGGTCGGCACGCCCGACGAGATCCTGCGCAGCCCCGCCGACGACTATGTGCGCAGCTTCGTGCGCGGCGTGGACGCGGCCTCGGTCTTCAAGGCCGGCGACATCGCGCGCCAGGCGCTGACCGTGGTGTCCGAGCACAGCGACCGCGGCTGCCGCGCGGCCCAGCGCCTGCTGGAAGACTCCGACCGCGACTACGCCTATGTGGTCAACGCGCGCCGCCGCTTCCTGGGCGTGGTGTCCTCGCAGTCGCTGCGCGACGCACTGCATGGCCGCCCGGGCATGCTGGGCCTGAGCCACGCCTTCCTGCCCAACGTCGAGCCGCTGTCCGCAGGCACGCCGGTGGCCGAGCTGTTCGGCCCCGTGGCCGCCGCGCCCTGCGCGCTGCCGGTGACCAGCGACGACGGCCAGTTCATGGGCGTGGTCAGCCGCACCACCATGCTGCGCTTCCTGGACCGCGACACGCCGCCCGTGCCACCGCCGCAGGAGATCGTGCCGCCGGTCACGCTCAACCCGCATTTCCCGGCCTCCAACGCTCCCACCGTTGCCCCCACCGTCGCGCCGACCGTGGAGCCGATCGAACAACGACAAGGAGATGCCGCATGAGCGATGCAACCAACAGCCTGAACCCGAACACCGCCGCTGCCGCCACCGATCCCTGGGCCGATGCGAGCGCAGCCCCTGCTTCCACCGACTCCGCGGCCTCTGCAAGCGCCGATCCCTGGGCAACCGCCGCCACGCCGGCACCCGATGCCTCGGCCGATCCCTGGGGCGCCGCCAGCGGCGGTGATGCCGCAGGCGGTGACTGGCTGGGCGCCTCGGCCGGCTCGGGCGTTCCCGACGACGCCCATGCCAGCCTCTGGCACCAACTGACCACCGACGGCCTGCCCGTGCAGGGCTGGATCAACAGCGGCCTGGAATGGGTGGTCCACCATTTCCGCCCCTTCTTCCAGGCCGTGCGCACGCCCATCGACGGCACGCTGTCGGGCATCACCGATGCCATGCTGGCCCTGCCCTGGCCGCTGCTGATCCTGATCCTGACCCTGGTGGCCTGGCAGTTCGCGGGCCGCGCCATGGCCATTGGCGCCGCCGTCTCGCTGGTGGTGGTCGCCATGCTGGGCATCTGGCCCGAGGCCATGGTGACGCTGTCCCTGGTGCTGACCTCGCTGGTGTTCTGCATGGTCATCGGCCTGCCCGCGGGGATTTTGCTGGCCTCCAGCGACCGTGCGCAGCGCTGGACACGCCCGCTGCTCGACGCCATGCAGACCACGCCGGCCTTCGTCTACCTGGTGCCCGTGGTGATGCTGTTCGGCATCGGCAACGTGCCCGGCGTGATCGTGACCATCATCTTCGCGCTGCCGCCGCTGATCCGACTGACCAACCTGGGCATCCGCCAGGTGCGCCCCGACCTGATCGAGGCCAGCCGCGCCTATGGCGCATCGCCCTGGCAGTTGCTGTGGAAGGTGCAGTTGCCGCTGGCCATGCCGTCCATCATGGCAGGCGTGAACCAGGCGCTGATGCTGTCGCTGTCCATGGTGGTGATCGCCTCCATGATCGCCGTGGGCGGCCTGGGCCAGATGGTGCTGCGCGGCATCGGCCGCCTGGACATGGGCCTGGCCACCGTGGGTGGACTGGGCATCGTGCTGCTGGCCATCGTGCTGGACCGCATCACCCAGGCCATGGGGCAGACGACCCGTGGCGGCGCGCGCTGGTGGCACAGCGGCCCCGCCGGCTGCATCGCCCGCCTGCTGGGCGCCGGCAACAAGCCGGTCCATCGCGGCAGCACCAGCTGAATGCCTTCACTGCGGCGCGGATGGGCCCACTGCCGCGCCGCCTTCCCGAAAAGCGGCCAGCCACGCTGGCCGCCCACTCCCCTTTCATCACACAACGGAGGAACCCGAGGATGAACCAAGCCCTGAACCACAATCGACTGCCAACTGCCGCTGCCAGCCACTGGCTGCGCACCGCCACGATGGCTGCCGGCATCGCACTGGCCTGCGCAGGCGCATCGGCCGCCAGCGACCAGCCCGGCAAGGGCGTGAAGGTGTCGCCGCTCAAGAGCTCCATCGCCGAAGAAAGCTTCCAGACCCTGATCGTCATGAAGGCCCTGGAGAAGCTGGGCTACGACGTGCAGCCCTTCCAGGAAGTCGAGTACCCCACGGCCCACGTGGCGATTGCCAATGGCGACGCCACTTTCCTGGCCACGCACTGGAACCCGCTGCACGCCGACTACTACAAGAACGCGGGCGGCGACGCCAAGCTGTTCCGCAAGGGCGTGTACTCGGACAACGCCGCCCAGGGCTACCTGATCGACAAGAAGACGGCCGACGAATACAAGATCACCAATATCGGCCAGTTGAAGGACCCCAAGATCGCCAAGCTGTTCGACTCGGACGGCGACGGCAAGGCCGACCTCACCGGCTGCACGCCGGGCTGGGGCTGCGAGGCCGTGATCGAGCACCACCTGACGGCCTACAAGCTGCGTGACACCGTGACCCACAAGCAGGGCACGTACTCGGCGCTGATCGCCGACACCATCTCGCGCTACAAGGCCGGCAAGCCCATCCTCTACTACACCTGGACGCCCTACTGGGTGAGCAACGTGCTCAAGCCCGGCAAGGACGTGGTGTGGCTGGAAGTGCCCTTCTCCTCGCTGCCCGGCGAGCAGGCCAAGTTCGATACCAAGCTGCCCAACGGCAAGAACTACGGCTTCGTGGTGAACAAGCAGCAGATCGTGGCCAACAAGGCCTTCACCGACAAGCATCCCGACGCCGGCAAGCTGTTCGAGCTGATGCAGCTGCCCGTGGGCGACATCAGTGCGCAGAACCACATGATGAGCCAGGGCCAGAACAAGCCCTCGGACATCAACCGCCATGTGGACGGCTGGATCAAGGCCCACCAGAAGACCTTCGACGGCTGGCTGGAACAGGCCCGCGCCGCAGCCCGCTGAACGCTGCGGGGGGAGCCGCGCCAGGCGCTCCCCCGGCTTCCTGCTTCAAAGGCCCGCTTCAAAGGCCCGCTTCAAAGGCCCGCTTCGGCGGGCCTTTTGAACATGCGCAGGGCGATGGCCGTGACCACCACGCCCGCCACCAGCGCCACCGCATACATGGCCACGTGGGTCACGGCATTGGGAATGGGCGCGACGAAGATGCCGCCATGCGGCACCTTCAGCTCCACACCCGCCAGCATGGACACGGCGCCGGCCACGGCCGAGCCCAGCACCAGGGCCGGAATCGTGCGCAGCGGATCGCGCGCCGCGTAGGGAATGGCCCCCTCGGTGACAAAGGCCAGGCCCAGCACGCCGGCCGAGGCGGCGCTGCCGCGCTCCTCGCGCGTGAAGCGGTCGGCAAACAGGCGCGTGGCCAGGGCCAGCCCCAGCGGCGGCGTCATGCCGGCGATCATGGCTGCAGCCATGGGCGTGTAGACCTGGCTCGCGATCATTCCCGTGGAAAACGCATAGGCGGCCTTGTTCACCGGCCCGCCCATGTCAAAGGCCATCATCGCGCCCAGCAACAGGCCCAGCAGCAAGGCACTGGCACCCTGCATGCCGCGCAGCCAGGCGCTCAGCCACTGCAGCAGCTCGGCCACGGGCGCACCGACCAGATAGAACATCAGCAGCCCCGTGAACAGGCTTCCCAGCACAGGCAGGATCAGCATGGGCAGCAAGCCCTTGAGCGCCTGCGGCAGCCGGATGTGCGCCGCCATGAAGGCCACGCCGTAGCCGGCGATGAAGCCGGCCGCGATGCCGCCGATGAACCCCGCGCCCATGCTGGACGCGATCATCCCGCCGATCATGCCCGGCGCAATGCCGGGCCGGTCGGCAACGGAATAGGCGATATAGCCGGCCAGCGCCGGCACCATCAGCGCAAAGCCGCCCTTGGCGCCGATCTGGAACAGCGTCCATCCCAGCGTGCCCTGGTGCGCATCGTCATGGACATAGATGCCGCCCAGCGCAAAAGCCATGGCGATCAGAATGCCGCCGGCCGTGACGAAGGGCAGCATGAAGGACACGCCGGTCATCAGGTGGCGATAGGCACCGCCCTGGGTCCGGGCCGGCGTGGGCGCGGCGCCGCCTGCAGCAGCGCCCACGGCTGCACCATGCACGGTGGCTTCGGCCAGCGCCCGGGTGATCAGCCCCGAGCCGTCGCGTATGGCCGGCTTGGTGCCGCTGCGCAGCAGCGGCTTGCCCGCGAAGCGCGAAAGATCGACCTCGCGGTCGGCGGCGATGATGACCAGGTCGGCCTCGGCAATCTCCTGCGGCGTCAGCGCATCGAGCGCGCCCACCGAGCCTTGCGTCTCCACGCGCATGGCGTGGCCCAGCGCCGCCGCGCCGCGCTGCAGTCCCTCGGCCGCCATGAAGGTGTGGGCGATGCCCGTGGGGCAGGAGGTGACGGCCACGATCCGCTTGCCCGTGCGCTTGCCCAGACTCTCGCCCATACGCTGTACTGCGGGACTGGCGGCAGCGCAGCGTGCAAGCACGCCGGCCGGATCGTCGAGCGCCTCGCGCAGGCTGCAGCGCTCGACGGCGGCCTGCACGAAGCGGGAGGCATCGGCGTCGGTATCTGCATCGTCATCGGTGCCGGCATCCCCCACGATCAGCAATTGCCCGGCCTGCGCGGCGGCATCGGCCGCATGCAGCCCGATCACACCGCCGCTGGCGCGCACTTCCACGGCCAAGGGACGCTGTCCGGCCGCATGGCGCAGGGCTTCAGCGGCCAGCAGCGCTTCGGCGTCGTGCCCGCCGGCTGCGATCACCACAAAAAGAGGGTTCATGAAAACTCCTGAAGAATGGGGGATCACGGCCACTGGCATGGCTCCAGCAGCACGCTTGCGGCCAGGGCCTGGACGCGGTCGGCATCGACTTCCCGCGCGGGCGCTGCCTGCAGCCAGGCCAGCGCGCTGGCCGTGGACAGGCGTGCGGTGTCCGCCAGATCCAGTCCGCGCAGCCGCGCGGCCACCATGCCCGCGACCATGGCATCGCCCGCGCCCACGGAGCTGCCGCGCGCGCGCTGCGGCGGCCGCGCAATCACCGCGCCTTGCGCGCTGGCAAACAGCGCGCCCTCCTCGCCCATGGACACCACGGCCAGCCCCAGCCCCCTGTCCAGCAGACTGCGCGCGGCGGCCAGCAGCGCGTCGCGGCCGTCCAGGAGTAGGCCGGTGGCGGCCTGCAACTCCTCCCGGTTGGGCTTGATGGCCCAGGGCATGGCCGCATGGGGGGCCGTCGCCAGGGCGGCGGCCAGGGGGGCCTCGCTGGTGTCCAGCAGCACGTCGGCGCCGGCGGCCACGGCCTGGGCCTGGAGCCGGACCCAGCTGTCCGCAGGCAGGCCGGTCGGGAGGCTGCCCGAAAGCACCACGGCCAGGCCGGGCCGCAGATACCGGGCCAGCGCGGCCATGACGGCGTGCAGATGCGCCTCGGCCAACACCAGGCCCGGCAGGTTGATGTCCGTGGTCTGGCGTCCGCCATCGGCCACCAGCTTGATGTTGGTGCGCGTCTGGCCCGGCACGCGCAGGCAGGCGTCGGCAATGCCGCGCTGGGCGAACAAGGCCTCGAACATGCCGGCGTTGTCGCTGCCCAGCACGCCCAGCGCGGCCGTGGAAACGCCCAGGCCCGCCAAGGCGGCGGCAACATTGATGCCCTTGCCGCCCGGCGCCTGCACGCTGCCCAATGCGCGCTGCACCTGGCCGGGCAGCAGCGCATCCAGGGTCACAAGCTGGTCTATGGCCGGGTTCAGGGTCACGGTGATGGCTTGCGGGGCGTTCATGCCGTCACCTCCTTGGCCAGTGCCCGCACCTGCGCGGCATCCTCGCAGCCGAGCGCCCTGTCTGCCAGCGCCTGCAACTGCCGCAGGCTGGCCGCGCGCAGGCCGGCCTTGACACCGGCGATGTCGTTGGGGGTCATGGACAGCTCGCCCACCCCCAGCCCGGCCAGCAGCAGCGCACCGAACGGGTCGCCAGCCAGTCCGCCGCAGACGCCCACGGGGCGCGCGTGGGTGGCAGCGCCCTGCACGGTGGCGCGCACCATCCGCAGCACGGCCGGATGCAGGCTGTCGGCCTCGGCCGCCAGCTGCGGATTCTGGCGGTCCATGGCCAGCACGTACTGGGTCAGGTCGTTGGTGCCTATGGAGAAGAAGTCCACATGGCGGGCCAGTGCGTCGGCCTGTACGGCGGCGGCGGGCACCTCGATCATGATGCCCAGCGGCAGAACCGGGGCGTCCAGTTCGGCACGCAGCCGTTCGCAGGCCGCGCGCAGCGCCAGCAGTTCCTGCACGCTGGTGACCATGGGAAACATCACGGACAGCCTTGCGCCATCGCGGGCCGCCCGGTACAGGGCGCGCATCTGGGGCTCCAGCAGGTCGGGGCGGCGCAGCAGCAGCCGCGCGCCGCGCACGCCCAGGAAGGGGTTGTCCTCGCGCGGCAGCTCCAGGTGGGCGACTTGCTTGTCGCCGCCGATGTCCAGCGCGCGAACGATCAGCGGCCGGCCCTCCAGCGCCTGCGCCATGGCGCGGTAGGTTTCGTACTGCTCGTCCTCGCCGGGCGTGCTGCCGCGCTCCAGGAACAGGAATTCCGTGCGCATCAGGCCCACGCCCTCGGCACCCTGGGACAGGGCCAGCGGCACCTGCTCGGGCAGGTTGACGTTGGCGCAGACTTCGATGCGCACGCCATCGGTGGTGATGGCAGGCAGGCTGCGCTGCGCGGACACGCGTTCCTGCAGCGCCCGCTGCTCGGCCATGTGGGCACGCGCCGAAGCCAGGTCCTGCTCCGAGGGATCAAGGTAGATGCGGCCATTGGCGCCATCGACGATGGCCAGGGACCCATCGGCCATGCCCAGCACGCCGCCGCCTGCCGCCACGGCGGCCGGCAGCCCCAGCGTGCGCGCGAGTATGGCCGTGTGCGAGGTGGGACTGCCCTGCGCCGTGACCAGCGCGGCCACGCGCGCCGTGTCCAGCTGGGCGGTTTCCGAGGGCGAAAGATCGGCCGCGACCAGGATGCAGCCGCCTTCCGGCAGGCCCTCCGGTCCCGCCGCTGCCAGCGAGGGCTGCAGTTGCACGAGCACGCGCCGGCCCACGTCGCGCAGGTCGGCGGCACGCGCGGCCAGTGCGGGGTTGTCCAGCGCCTGGAGACGGGCAGCGCCCTCCTCCACTGCGCGGTCCCAGGCCCAGGCCACGCCGTGGCCCTGGACCATGAACTGGCAGGCGCGCGTGATGAGTCCGGTGTCGCCCAGCCACTGGGCCTGCGCGCTGAAGATGGCCGCATCGCCTTCGCCCAGGCGGCGGCGGGTGTCGTCATGCAGGGCGCGCAGCTGGCCCTGTGTCTCGGCCAGCGCCGCATGCAGCCGCGCGCCGCCCACGCTGAGCGGCTCGGGCAGGTCGGGGATCTCGGCGGCCTCCACACGCCACTGGTGGATGCGGGCCACAGCCAGCCCCGGGCTGGCGCCCAGGCCCACAAAGGCAGGCCGCGCCAGCGGCGGCAACCAGCCCGTGGTGGGCGATTCGGCCGCCTTGCGCGCAGCGGCGTCGGCATCGGCACGTTCCTGGGCCACCAGGGCCTGGGCCACGGCGCACAGGCGCTGGACCGCGGCACTGGCGTCAGGACCCTCTGCCGAGACGGTGACCTTGTCGCCTTCGCGCAGTCCCAGCTGCAGCAGGCTGGCCATCTGCCGCGCATCGGCCACCTCGCCGCCATGGCGCACCTGGATGCGCGAGGCAAAGCCGCGCGCCGCCTCCGCCCAGCGCGTGGCAGGCCGCGCATGCAGGCCGTTGGGATAGGCAATGGTCCATTCGCGCGCCTCGGCCAGGTCCACTGCCGCCGTGCGGGCGGCAGGCGGCGCCGGGTCCGCCTGCCCCTGGAGCACATCGATGACCTGCTGCGCATCGCCCGTGGTGAACAGCGCCTGCAGCCGGGGTGTCTGCAGCAGGCCGGCCAGGCGGCGCAGCAAGGTGATGTGGGCATCGGAGCGTGCCGCCACCGCCACGACCAGATGCACGTTCTGGCCTGCATTCCAATCCAGGCCCTCGCGCACCTGGAGCACGGCCACCGCGTCGCGCAGCACCAGGGCCCGGTCTTCGGCTCGGCCGTGGGGAATGGCCACGCCGTGGCCCAGAAAGGTTTCGGCCTGGGCCTCGCGCGCCTGCATGCCGGCGGCATAGCCAGAGGCCACGCAGCCAAGGTCCTGGAGCAGCCGGGCCGCCTGGGCAATGGCGTCGGCCTTGTCGCGCACCCTGGCGTCCAGGCGCACGGCGATCTGCAGGCCCGCAGGAGCGGTGGGTGCAACCGCCGGGAGGGATGAATGGGCATTGATCATGGCGCGGATTGTGGGAACGTTCCCAACCATCAGTCAATCTGCACTGCAACATAACCCGGCCATAATCCGGCCATAACTCGGCATTTCTTTGGAGTTATCCTCTGCGGCACACCACAACCAACGGGAACGATTGCATTGAGCATCAGCATCAACGATGTGGCCCGTGCGGCCGGGGTTTCCAAATCAACGGTATCGCGCGCGCTGGCGGGCGGCTCGGTCAGCGAGGAGGTCCGGGCGCGGGTCGCGGCCGCCGTGCAGGCCACGGGCTACCGGCCCAATCTGATGGCGCGCCGGCTGCGCGCGCGCGACGCTGGCCCCATGGGCGTGCTGGTGGCCGACATACGCAACCCGTTTTTCACGGCCCTGATCCGCGCGGTCGAGGCCGAGGCCTATCGCCAGGGCCGGCGCGTGCTGTTGTGCAATACCGACGAAGACCCGCAGCGCGAAGCCATGTACCTGCAGCTCATGCAGGAAGAGCGCATCGCGGGACTGATCTTTGCGCCCACCCAGGCCAGCCTGCACAAGTTGGAGCGCATGCAGCTGGAGTTCCCCGTCGTCCTGGTGGACCGGGCGGGCGCCCCGGCCTTCCATGACAGCGTGGTGCTGGACAACGCCCAGGCCTGCGCCACCCTGGTCAGGCATCTGGTGGACCAGGGCCGCCGCCGCATTGCAGGCGTCTTCGGCAGCACCAGCAGCACGGCGCGCGAGCGCTGCGACGGCTATCTGGCCGCCATGCACGATGCGGGCCTGGAGCCCGACTTGCGCCAATTGCCCCCGACCAGCGATGCCGCCGAGGCCGAGGTCGCGCAATGGCTGCGCCAGCCGCAGCGGCCCGATGCCTTCGTGGCCAGCAACAGCCTGCTGCTGGAAGGCTGCCTGCGCGCGATACGCGCCGCAGGCCTGAGCATCCCCGGCGATGTGGCGCTTGCCGGTTTCGACAACGAGCGCTGGACAGAACTGGTGGCCCCCGCCATCACCGTGATCGAGCAGCCGGTGGAGGCCATGGGCCGCGCCGCATTCGGCCTGCTCATGGAGCGGCTGCACACGCCCGATCTGCCGCTGCGCAAGGTGATCATGCAGGGGCGCTGCATCGTGCGCGAGTCCACCCAGGCGGCGGGCTGAGGCGCTGCGCCGGGGCGGGGATCACGCAGGGATCTGCAACTGGCGCACGGCGTCGTCCACGCTCCAGCCCGCATAGCTGGCGTGCGGCAACGCCGGATTGCCCACGCGCGCCAGCAGGTCGCGCACGGGGTCCTTGACGCGGGCCAGGGCCAGCGGCACGCCCAGTTGCCGCAACTGGGCCGCGAAGTCGCACAGCGCCTCGACACTGGTGGCATCGAGATCGGCCGAATCTTCCAGGCTCAGCACCACGCCGCGGGGCGAAGGCAGGGATTGCAGCCGCTCCCGGATGGCCGCAAACACCGGGTCGGCATTGCCGAAGAACAGCGGCGCCTCGGGCCGCGCGATCAGCAGGCCGGCCGGCACCACCGCGTCGGGATGGCGTGCGGCATCGACAAAGTCATGCGTGTCCCCCAGCCTGCCCAGCCAGCTCACATGCGAGCGGGACAGCGTTTGCAGCAGCATGAGCAGGCTGGCCGCAATGGCCAGCAGCAACCCGTCGAGCACGCCCAGCGCCAGCACGGCAAAGAAGGAAAGAACAACGATCAACCGATCCCGCCGCCAGGCGAAGTAAGGGCGCAGCGCGGCAGGGTTCAGCGTGTGGCCCACGGCGTGGATGACGATGGCGGCCAGCAGCGGCTGCGGCGTGCGCTCTATCCAGGGCAGCAGCAGCCAGACGGCCAGGCCCACCACGGCGCAGGCCACCAGGCCTGCAGCGCGGCTTTGCGCGCCCGCCACCTCGTTGGCCGAGGTGGCCGAGTAACCCGCGCCCACAGGCATGCCATGGAAGACGCCCGACAGCAGGTTGGCCGCGCCCAGCGTCATCAGGTCGCGGTTGGCATCGACGCGGTCGCCATGGCGCAGCGCAAAGCTGCGGATGGAGCCGTAGGACTCGGCATAGAGGATGAGCGCCATCGCAAAGGCCAGCTCGCCCAGGCGCAGCCATTCGGCGCGCGACAGCGAGGGAATGCCGGGGTTGGAGAAATCCAGCCGTATCGGCCCCACGGCCGCAATGCCCCAGCGCGCGCACCAGCCGCCCGCTTCCAGCGCAATGCCGGCCGCAATCACCAGCAAGGCCGCAGGCAGGCCACGCCAGCGGGCCAGCGCACGCATCAGCAGCAACGCCGCAACGGCCATGGACAGACCCGCTCCATTCCAGTGCCGCCAGCCGGCCAGCAGCTCCCAGACAAAGCGCGGCAGATCGCCATGCACGGGCTGGAAGGCGACGGCATGCGGGATCTGCTTGACCACGATGGTCAGCGCCAGCCCCAGCGCAAAGCCGCGCAGCACGGGCTTGGCAATGAAATTGGAGACCGCGCCCAGCCGCGCCAGCCCCGCCACCACGAAGAACAGGCCCGTCAGCAGCACGATGCCCACGCCCAGCAACATGCGCTGCTGCGGCGAGGTGCCGGCCATGGACGCCGTGGCCGCCAGCAGCACGGCGGCAGAGGAGGATGTGGCCGAGACGATGGCGAAGCGGCTGGTCCCCAGCAGGCCATAGGCCAGCAGCCCGGCGAACAGCGCAATCACCCCGGCCTGCGGCGGCAGGCCGGCGATGCCGGAATAGGCCACGGCCTCGGGCAGCAGCAGGCCGGCGATGGACAGGCCGGCGCCCCAATCGGCCAAGGCAGGCAGGCCAGGCGCACGCATCAGGATTGCGGGGCAACGACGCCGGACCAGCCCGGCAGGTAGCGCGCCTCGGCGCCGTGCGCCAGGCCCAGGGCCTCATGCAGGGCCTGATCGGGCAAGGCGACATCGCCCTTGCCACTGCGCAGGTCCTTGGGTGCAAAGCGCGTGCGGAAAAAATCGGCCCAGAGGAATTCGACGAAAGGCGCCGTGTCCTTGGCATAGCCACCGGCCTTGCGCACGGCGCCGGCCAGGCTGCGGTAGGGGTCGTCGCGCAGGCGGTCCAGCTGCTCGGGCATCTTGGCCCAGTCGCATCGGCGGCCGCGCTCGTCATACGGATGGGCCCATTGGTGGAACTCCATCAGGCGCCAGAACATCAGCGGATCGGCCTCGCTGAAATCGGCCAGCTGCATGACCCAGACCTGCTCCACGGACTCTTGCGTCAGCGCCAGCCCCAGGTGGTGGTGGTCAACGATGTAGTGCAGGCCACGCGGCCCCAGCACGGCCGGAAACCAGTGCGAGGCCAGAAGGCCTTCGCGCTCCTTGCGCTTGAGGCGGCTCCACTGGGCGCGCTTGGTCTGCACTTCGGCGGCGCCTATGGTCATCTGCGTGGGACGCAGTGCGTCCAGCGGAACCCGGGTCAGATGCTGCTGTGCTCTCATCGTCCAACCTCCGTTGCATCAAAGGTGCGGACCCGGCGGGCTGCCTGGTCCGGCATCCAGAATACGCCTTCGTAGTTACAAATGGTCGCAACAACGGACTTGCACCCATAATCGCTCACAATTTTGTCCCGTTGACCTCATGAACCAGCCCCAACATCCCATCGTCCATGGCACGGAAGACGTGCTGATCAGCCTCTGCAACTCCGTCTCGCGCGTGCTCCAGGTGGCCACGCAGTGCCAGATCCAGTATTCGGGCATGGTGCAACGCATCACCAAGACCAGCCTCAAGCCCGACATCGGCTGCTTTGTCCTGGTGGACGGCGGCTTCTCGGGCCTGGTGATCATCAATTTCTCGGCCGCCGCCGCCATGGAGCTGTACCGCAGCTACATGCTGAGCATGGGCATGGGCGAGGACGACCTGGCCACCTCCTATACCTCGGACGATGTCAGCAACGTCATGGGCGAGCTGATGAATCAGGTGGTGGGCGACTTCACCAGCAAGGTCCAGCGCGAGCTTCAGACCTACATCACCCAGAGCCAGCCCAAGATGATCCGCCTGAACAAGCAGGTCAACCTCAGCGTGGACGCCAACCTCGACTCCCCCGAGGCGCGCCGCGTGACCTTCTACACGGGCAACAACAACATCTTCTATCTCGAACTGGCCATGGACCGCACCGAGTTCATCAAGGTCGTGGACTTCGAGCCCCAGGAGCGCCCCGATCCCGATGCGCTCATGGCCCAGACCGCCGCCAGCGCCCCGGCCGCAGCGCCCGCGCCGGCCGCCAGCACCGACACCGACGAACTGCTCAAGTCGCTGGGCATGTAACTGCCGGCACACGCCCCGGCTTACAACCCAGGCACACAGCCCCGGCACTGCGGGCAAGACCCTGATGCATGCGGATGTATCAGGGCGGCCCCGCAAACGACATCGTTGATATGCAGATAATTGGGATGCCAACTATTTGAATATCACCCGATGTCGTCCCCTTCCGCCCCCTTCCCGCCCACGCAGGCCGACCCCGCCGCCGTGCAAAGGCATTTCATGTTCACGCTGGGGCAGGTGAACAAACAGTGGCGCCGCACGCTGGACCGGCTGCTGGCTCCCATGGGATTGACCCAGGCACTGTGGATGCCGCTGATGCACCTGGCGCGCTCGCCCGAGGCCATGCGCCAGAAGGATCTGGCCCACTCCCTGGCGCTGGACAGCTCCTCCGTCGTGCGGCTGGTGGACGGCCTGGCCGCCCAGGGCTGGATAGAGCGCGTGGACGACAGCGACCGCCGCGTCAGGAAAATCCAGCTCACGCCAGCCGGCCATGCCCAGGTCGAAGCCGTGCAGGGCCTGCTGCAGCAGGCGCGCGCCCAGGTGCTGGGCGCCGTGCCGCCCGAGGAACTGGGCGCGGCCTATGCCACGCTGCAGCGCCTGCTGGAGGCCATGGCCGCCGAGCCCGCCTGCGACACGGACCTGCCCGACGAGCAGGCTGCCTGAGATGGCGGCCGAGCACTCTTCGCTGCCACCCGCCCAGGGCCATACAGCGGCCAGCCGCAAGGCGCCGCTGTGGCTGCTGGTGATCGTGACCATCGTCGGCACGCTGGCCATGCACATGTTCCTGCCCGCCCTGCCCGATGCGGCACGCCAGCTCCAGGCCGGCGCCAGCCAGATGCAGCTGACCATCACGGTCTACATCCTGGGCCTGGGCGTGGGCCAGCTGATCTATGGCCCGCTGTCCGACAGCCTGGGGCGCCGCCCCATGCTGCTGGCAGGGCTCATCCTCTATGCGCTGGCCAGCCTGGCGGCCTTTCTTGCCCCGTCCGCCCCCTGGCTGATCGGCGCGCGGCTGCTCCAGGCGCTGGGCGGCTGCGCGGGCCTGGCCCTGGGCCGCGCCATTGCGCGCGATTCAAGCACGCCCGAGAACGCCGTGGGCAGCCTGGCGCTGCTCAACCTGATGATGATGATCGGCCCCGGCATCGCGCCGGCCATCGGCTCGGCCATCGACGACGCCCTGGGCTGGCGCGCCATCTTCGGCACGCTGGCCGTGGTCGGCGGCGTGACGGCCTTCGCCATCTGGAAGCTGCTGCCCGAAACCGGCCAGCCCACGGGCCGCCTGCACCTGGGCACCATCCGCGACGACTACCGCAGCCTGCTGCGCTCCCCTGCCTTCGTGGGCTTTGCCGTGGGCGGCGGCTGCGCCACCACGTCCATCTATGCCTTCCTGGCGGCGGCGCCCTTCGTCTTCATCGAGCAGCTGCATTCCACCAAGCATGAGGTGGCCATCTACCTGGGCATGCTCATGGGCGGCATGGCCGTGGGCAATGCGCTGGCCCGCCAGCTGATACGCCACTGGCCCCTGGAGCGGCTGATGCTCAACGGCAATCTGCTGAGCCTGGCCAGCGCGGCCATGCTGCTGTTGCTGGCCCTGTTCAACCAGCTCACGCCGGCCATCGTGGTGGGGCTCATGGTGCTGTTCGCGCTGGGCTCGGGACTGACCAGCCCTGCGGCGCTGGCCAGCGCGCTCAGCGTGCATCCGCGCCTCACGGGCTCGGCCGCCGGGGTCTACGGCAGCACCCAGATGGCCGTGGGCGGGCTGTGCACGCTGGGCGCCAGCCTGGGCAGCAACCCGGCCCTGTCGGCGGCGCTGGCCCTGGTGGTGGCCTGCGTGCTGGGGCAACTGGGCTTTCGCGGCGCGCTGCGCCACGCGCAGCGGGCGCCCGGCTGAGGGCCGCCCCGGCTGAGGTGCGCCCCGGCGAGGGCCGCCCCGGCTGAGGGCCACAGTCCCCCAGGCGACGGTCCGGCCGAATGCGGGTGCGAGGTGCGCAGGCCCTCGATTACATTGGCGCAGCCGTGGCCAGCCGCCACGGCCCACAGGAGACAAAAAACCATGCGCCAACTTTCCTTTTCCATCGTCCTGCGCCATGCCGCCACCGGCACGCTGGCAGCCGCCGCGCTGCTGGCCGGCACAGCCGCCCAGGCCGGCTCCATCGAGGCCGCCGAGTTCAAGAGCGCCACGCTGCAGCGCAGCTGGACCTACAACGTCTACCTGCCCACGGGCTACGACGCCCAGTCCAGGCTGCGCTATCCCGTCATGTACCTGCTGCACGGCAACGACGGCCAGCGCAATGACTGGCCCGTCAAGGGCAACCTGCTGCGCACGGTGGACCAGCTGATCCAGAACGGGGAGATCCCGCCCGCCATCATCGTCATGCCCGACGCGGGAACGACCTGGTACGTGGACCTCAAGGAGCCCATGGAGACGGCCTTCTTCCAGGACCTCGTCCCCCATGTCGAGAAGAAGTACCGCACCCTCACCAGCCGCGATGGCCGCGTGATCGGCGGCCTGTCCATGGGCGGCTATGGCGCGCTGCGCTACGTGCTCAAGTACCCCGAGAAATTCCAGGCCGCCGCCCTGCTGAGCCCCGCCATCTACAACCCCGAGCCGCCCGCCGATTCCTCGGCACGCTCGGTCAAGGTCTTTGCCGAACCCAATACCGGCGGCCAGTACAGCACCACGGTCTGGAAGAGCTACAACTACCCCGTGCTGTGGGACAGCTTTCTCGCCCGCAAGATCAGCGTGCCCATGTACATCAACTCGGGCGATGACGATGAATTCATGATCGAGTCCGACGCCGCCCAGCTCTACGCCCAGCTGCGCAGGAACAAGCAGCCTGCCGAGCTGCGCATCGTCAACGGCAAGCATGAATGGCCGGTCTGGGAAAGCACCATCGGCGACGCGCTCAAGTACGTGTTCCGCACCGTGCGCCGCCCGCAGGCGGACAACTGAGCCAGGCCATGAAGCAAAAAAAGGGGAGCCGATCGGCTCCCCTTTTTGATTGCGTCAGCAGGTCTTACAGATTGCCGACCATCTTGGCAGGGATCACCCAGGCGTCGAACTGTTCGCCGGTCAGGTGGCCGGAAGCCACGGCGGCTTCACGCAGGCTGGAGCCTTCCTTGTGCGCCTTCTTGGCGATGTAGGCCGCCTTGTCGTAGCCGATGTGCGGGTTCAGCGCCGTCACCAGCATCAGCGAGCGCTGCACCAGCTCGGTGATGCGCTCGCGGTTGGGCTCGATGCCCACGGCGCAGTGGTCGTTGAAGCTCTTCATGCCATCGGCCAGCAGGCGCACGCTCTGCAGGAAGTTGTGCGAGACCATGGGGCGGAACACGTTCAGCTCGAAGTTGCCCGAGGCGCCGCCGAAGTTGATGGCCACGTCGTTGCCGAAGACCTGGGCCGCCAGCATGGTCACGGCTTCGCTCTGCGTGGGGTTGACCTTGCCGGGCATGATGGACGAGCCGGGCTCGTTCTCGGGGATGGAGATCTCGCCCAGGCCGCTGCGCGGGCCGGAGGCCAGCCAGCGCACGTCGTTGGCGATCTTCATCATGCTGGCGGCCAGCGTCTTGAGCGCGCCGTGGGCGTGGACCAGGCCGTCGCACGAGGCCAGGGCCTCGAACTTGCTGGGCGCCGTCACGAACGGGTAGCCGGTGAGCTGGGACAGCTCGGCCGCCACGCCCTCGGCATAGCCCTTGGGCGCATTCAGGCCCGTGCCCACGGCCGTGCCGCCCAGCGCCAGCTCGTACAGGTGCGGCAGCGCGGCGCGCACATGCTTTTCGCCATGGGCCAGCTGGGCCACCCAGCCCGAGATTTCCTGGCCCAGCGTCAGCGGCGTGGCGTCCTGCAGATGGGTGCGGCCGATCTTGACGATGTCGGCATAGGCCTCGCTCTTGGCCTGCAGCGTATTGCGCAGCAGGGCAATGGCGGGCAGCAGCTTTTGCTCGATGGCCGTGACGGCAGCCACGTGCATGGCGGTCGGGAACACGTCGTTGCTCGACTGGCTCTTGTTCACGTCGTCATTGGGGTGGACCAGGCGCGACTCGCCGCGCTCGCCGCCGAGGATTTCGCTGGCGCGGTTGGCCAGCACCTCGTTGACGTTCATGTTGGTCTGCGTGCCCGAGCCGGTCTGCCAGACCACCAGCGGGAACTCGTCCGGGTGCTTGCCGGCGATCACCTCGTCGGCGGCGGCCAGGATGGCCTGGGTCTTCTTCTCGTCGAGCAGGCCCAGCTTGTGGTTGACGGTGGCCGAGGCCTTCTTGACCTGGGCCAGCGCGTGGATGATCTCGCGCGGCTGCTGCTCTCCGCTGATGTCGAAGTTCTGCAGCGAACGCTGCGTCTGCGCACCCCAGAGCTTGTCTGCGGGGACGGCTATGGGTCCGAAAGTGTCTTTTTCCTGGCGGGTCGCGGTCATTGGTATGGACTCCTTGGTGAAAACAACGCGGCGCAGTTGGCTGGAGGCAGGTCGGCGGGCCGCGCAGGACGTGGCTCGGGGATATCTGGCTGGCAGGGCCGCAATGGCAAAAACCCGCTCATGGTAACTCCGTAAATGGGAACCTCTCGCATCCGTCCCCCACTGAGGTGTCGCCGAGGCGGGCTTGTCCAGGCAAACCCCTCGACTCTTGTACAAGACTGCGCCCATTGCGTGCACTTTTCCCCCTGCAGCGCCGATAATCGCCCCCGGGATTCCCCTCCCCTGTTCCCCCGATCAAAAAGACACCCCACCGATGACCACCACGATCCGCCAGCAGGACCTGATCGATTCGATCGCAGGCGCCCTGCAGTACATCAGCTACTACCACCCCGCCGACTACATCGCCCACCTGGCCCGCGCCTACGAACGCGAGCAGAGCCCGGCGGCCAAGGACGCGATGGCCCAGATCCTGACCAACTCCAAGATGTCGGCCACCGGCCACCGCCCGATCTGCCAGGACACCGGCATCGTCAACGTGTTCCTGAAGGTGGGCATGGACGTGCGCTGGGAAGGCTTCACGGGCGGCCTGGAAGACGCCATCAACGAAGGCGTACGCCGCGGCTACAACCACCCCGAGAACACGCTGCGTGCCTCGGTCGTGGCCGATCCGCTGTTCGCGCGCAAGAACACCAAGGACAACACGCCTGCCGTCATCAACGTGCAGATCGTGCCCGGCGACAAGCTGGACGTGACCGTGGCCGCCAAGGGCGGCGGCTCGGAGAACAAGTCCAAGATGATCATGATGAACCCCAGCGACAACCTGGTGGACTGGGTTCTCAAGACCGTTCCGACCATGGGCGCGGGCTGGTGCCCGCCGGGCATGCTGGGCATCGGCATCGGCGGCACCGCCGAGAAGGCCGTGCTGCTGGCCAAGGAAAGCCTGATGGAAGACCTGGACATGTACGAGCTGCAGGCCAAGGCCGCGCGCGGCGAGAAGCTCGACCAGGTCGAGGAACTGCGCCTGGAGCTGTACGAGAAGGTCAACGCCCTGGGCATCGGCGCGCAAGGCCTGGGCGGCCTGGCCACCGTGCTGGACATCAAGATCAAGATGTACCCCACGCACGCGGCCTCCAAGCCCGTGGCCATGATCCCCAACTGCGCGGCCACGCGCCACGCGCACTTCGTGATGGACGGCTCCGGTGCGGTCTACATGGACGCGCCCTCGCTGGACCTGTGGCCCAAGATCGACTGGGAGCCTGACTACAACAAGTCGCGCCGCGTGGACCTCAACGCACTGACCAAGGAAGAAGTGGCCAGCTGGAAGCCCGGCGACACCCTGCTGCTCAACGGCAAGATGCTCACGGGACGCGATGCCGCCCACAAGCGCATCCAGGACATGCTGGCCAAGGGCGAGAAGCTGCCCGTGGACTTCACCAACCGCGTGATCTACTACGTCGGCCCCGTGGACCCGGTCAAGGACGAAGCCGTGGGCCCCGCAGGCCCCACGACGGCCACCCGCATGGACAAGTTCACCGACATGATGCTGGAGCAGACCGGCCTGATCGCCATGATCGGCAAGGCCGAGCGCGGCCCGGTGGCCATCGAGTCCATCAAGAACCACAAGTCGGCCTACCTGATGGCCGTGGGCGGCGCCGCCTACCTGGTGTCCAAGGCCATCAAGAACGCCAAGGTCGTGGGCTTCGAGGACCTGGGCATGGAAGCCATCTACGAATTCGACGTGGTGGACATGCCCGTGACCGTGGCCGTGGATGCCGGCGGCACCAGCGCCCACATCACGGGCCCGGCCGAATGGCAAAAGCGCATTGCATCCGGCGAATTCAAGACCATTGAGATCGCCTCGGCCTGAGGCTTCCGGCAAGCGCAGAAAAACCGCCTTCGGGCGGTTTTTCATTTGCGTTCATCGGGGCCGGGAATCTCCAGGCATTCCCTGCTCAGTAGACAAGGTTTGCACTGAACTCCCAGAAATTCCCATCTCCCCCATCCGACACCGAAGACCCTCCATCCACCACATAGATCCAGGGAGCCACGCGATCGCCGGGCAACAACGGCACGACGGCCTCACCGCAAACACTGGCAAGTTCGGCCGGCCGCGGTGAGGAATAGCTGCCGCCGATGACCATGGTGTTCTTGAGCGTGCCGCCTGCGTCGGCCACAAACAGGCCCAGCCATATCAGCTTGTTTGCACTGGTGGCGCTGACGGTCGCCCGTGCGTTCACCCTGATCCAGCAACTGGAGCCCGCCGAAGGATTCAGGCGGCATCCATTGAACACCCGACCTTCCGTAGAAATAGTTGCGGATTCCAGCCAACCTTGGGCCCACGCGCTGCCCAAATCCAATGGAAACCTTGCAGAAGCGGGAATCACCCGTCCATTGGGCATGCTGCGGCCCGAATAAAACCCTTGGCGCACCATGGCAGCCGGACCCGCGATCTTTATGGGCCAGGCGCCCGTTGCATTGGAGCCATCGGCTTTTGCATCGGCCACTCCACTGATTTTGACGACCACGGCCGGAAACACCTCATTGGCCACACGATAACGGATGGTGTAGCTGCCATCCGGCAAGCCGTCCAGAGATCCCGCATCCAGATAGTTTCCACGGGAATCCGTGGAGCGGGAATGCAAAACCCAGGGTGCCTCATTGATAGAGGAATACACCGGTGCCTTTGGTGTCGCGCCCGTCACGCTCCACACCTGGGCGCTTCCGCGGATGTAATTCGTCGTACTGGTATTGAGTGTTCCATGGGTTGGCAAAAACCACATGTCAGACACTTCGGCAATCCATGGACCAAAGTACTGCATTGCATGCAAATCTGCAGCCACGGGCTGCTTGGCCACATATTCTGTGCCGTTGTCCTGCAATACGCCGTCGAAGAGCTTTTTCCAGGAATTCCAGCTATTGTCACCCTGTGTGCTCAGCTTGGGAAACAGGGTTTTGGCGGGACCCAGATCCTCCATGGCCCTGCGCGCCGCTGAATGCAGAAGCTTGTGCCCCACATTGGTAGGATGGAGCCCGTCCGTTCCTACCAGGCCAAGGCGGCAGCACGGCCACACGGGCAACTCGAAACTCCCGTTGACCACGGCCAGACCCTTGATATATTCATCCAGTGCCAGCCAGGACGCCATGGCAGATCGATGGCTGACGGCCACAGGATTGGCAAGATTTTCCGCGCAATACAACTGGTTCAAGAGACCGGCATTGTCGTTATTGAAAAATACAGGCAAAAAATGCCGATTCAACAAGGATGCCGGCGCGCCGTGCACCCTGTCATAGGGAGTTTCACTGGCATATAAAATCACGACCGAGGGAAGCTGGGCTCGCAGGAAATCAAATAGCCTCTTGGCATTCGCCTTGACCACATCAACGCTCTCGCCGCTTTGCTGGAAGAAGTCGTTAATACCCAACGCGACGATCACCATGTCGGGACTATCCTGTACACAGCGTTGTGCGGGAGTCATGGATCCATAAGTGGGCTGGTCCATGGCATTTCTGAACGTATAGCCATTCTTGCTCAAATCCGTCACTTCAACGGATTCTCCGCCGGATTGCATGGAGCTTTGCAGCAATACTGGCCAGGGCGCGTCATACATGCCTTGCTGAGCACTGATGCTATCGCCGAGGATTGCAATTTTCTTTGCCATTTTGTTCACCTTTTGCAGATTTCCAACAACCACCATGTGATGGCAGGTACATCATCACGCAATATGCAGAACAATTGACCCGGCTTTCGATGTGCTTGTGCACAGCACAACTCTTGCATCATTTAGTGTGCGCCACATTCTTCAGCCGCATCTCCGAAAAAAAATCATGGATAGAGACAAGATATCTGCCGCCCAATGCATGGATGGGGAAACACCCTCTGTCCGCATTCGTATATAGCGTCTACCGGCAAGACTCTTCACCGGCACCATCAATGTGTGCAAAACTGCGCCCCTTCAAACCTGCCCCGGATACCCAACAATGCCCCTCGTGCTTGCCCTCATCGCCCTGCTGGCCGTGACCAGCCTGGCCTGGCGCCTGTCCTCCCGCCGCCATGTCCTGCCCTGCCCGTCCTGGCTGCGCTGGATGGTCGAGCTTGACAACCCCTTCGCCGCCAGCAACAAGGCCGCCTTCATCGTCGGGCAACTGCAGATCCAGCCGGGCATGAAGGTGCTGGACGCGGGCTGCGGCCCGGGCCGCGTCACCCTGCCATTGGCGCGTGCCGTCGGCCCGCAGGGACAGGTGCTGGCCGTGGACCTGCAGCCGGCCATGCTTGAACAGGTGGTGGCCAAGGCGCGCGCCCAGGGGCTGGAGAATGTGCGCACCCAGGCGGCTGCGCTGGGCCAGGGGCAGCTCGCAGCCGAGCAGCACGACCGCGCCGTGATGGCCGCCGTGCTGGGAGAGATCCCGGACCGCCAGGCCGCGCTGGCCGATATCTTCCAGAGCCTGCGCCCCGGCGGCCTGCTGGCCGTGGCCGAGCTGGTCTTCGACCCGCATTTCCAGCGCCGCACCAGCGTGGAAAAGCTGGCAGGCGCGGCAGGCTTCATCCCCCACTCCTTCCACGGCCATGCAGCCGCGTATCTGCTGGTACTGCAGCGCCCTCTCCAACCATGACCACCACACATTCCCCTGTAGCGACCCTGCGGACACCGCGCCTGATACTGCGCCAGTGGCAGGCCAGCGACCAGCAGCCCTTTTCCGCGCTGAATGCCGACCCACAGGTCATGGAGCACTTTCCGGCACTGCTCAGCCGTGAACAAAGCGATGCCATGGCAGACAGGATCCAGGCACTGATTGAGGAACGCGGCTGGGGCTTCTGGGCGGCAGAGCACCTTGCCAGCGGCGAGTTCATGGGCTTCATCGGGCTGCATACTCCCGCCGCGTCTTTGCCGTTCTCGCCCTGCGTGGAAATCGGCTGGCGGCTCGCCCAGCCTTTCTGGGGCCAGGGCCTGGCCAGCGAAGGCGCACGGGCGGCGCTGGCGCACGGCTTCGGCGCGTTGCATCTGGAGTCCATCGTCTCGTTCACCGCGCTGTCCAACCTGCGTTCGCAGGCCGTGATGCAGCGCCTGGGCATGGAGCGCGACGCCCATGACTTCGACCATCCGGAGGTGCCGGCAGGCCATGCGCTGCGCAGGCATTGCCTGTATCGCCTGACACATGCCCAATGGCTGCAGCAGCAAGCCATGGCCGCAGCGTGAACGCGCCCGAGCGGGCATACTGGGCGCCGCCTCCAAAAGCCTTTATCCGGATCTCCACATGACCTCCCCGGCCTCTCCCATCGGCGTCTTCGACAGCGGCATCGGCGGCCTCAGCGTGCTGCAGGCGCTGCGCCATGAACTGCCGCATGAGCGCTTCGTCTACCTGGCCGACAGCGGCAATGCACCCTATGGCGATGCGCGTGGCGATGCCTTCGTTCAGCAGCGCACGCGCACCATTGCGCGCCATCTGCGCGAGCAGCACCAGATCAAGGTACTGGTGATCGCCTGCAACACAGCCACGGCAGCGGCCGTGGACATGCTGCGCGCCGAAATGCCCGAACTACCCCTGATCGGCGTGGAGCCCGCCATCAAGCCCGCCTCGCTGTCGAGCCAGACCGGCCACGTGGGCGTGATGGCCACACGCGGCACGGTGAGCAGCGCACGCTTTGCACGCCTGGTGACCGACCATGGCCAGCGCGTGCAATTCCACGTCCAGCCCTGCGACGGACTGGCCAAGGCCATCGAGGAAAGCACGGAGCAACCCGTTCCCGCCGACCCCATGGCCACCGAGGTCGCGCAACTGTGCGCCAGGTATGTGAATGCCCTGGGCAGCTTCGGACAGAAGACGGGTGAGATGGATTCCCTGGTGCTGGGCTGCACCCACTACATATTCGCCCGCGAGCAGTTGCGCACGCTGCTGGGGCCGGACATTCAGTTCATCGACACAGGTGCCCCGGTGGCCCGCCAGACGCGGCGCGTGCTGGACCGCCTGGGCACCCTGGCCAGCGAATCAGGCCCCTTGCCCGCAGCAGAGGGCCAGGTCCAGCTGATGACCACGGGATCGCTGCAGGCCCTGCAATCGGCCGCATCGCGCTGGCTGGAGCTGCCCGCGCAATGCTGCTCGTCCGTTCAGGTCGGCGAATCCAGCGCTGTCCCCACGGCCGCTTGAATCAGGGCTGCGCCAGCCACAGGCGCCGGCCCGAGTGGTCCATCCAGCTCAGGTACAGGCGCAGCTCGAACTCCAGCTGGTGGTAGTCGGGCTCCATGTGGGTGCACAGCTGGTAGAAGGCCTTGTCGTGGTCGGGCTCGCGCAGATGGGCCAGCTCGTGGACGACGATCATGCGCAAGAAAGCCTCGGGCGCCTGCTTGAACAGTGCGCCGATGCGGATCTCATGCCGTGCATTGAGGCGGCTTCCCTGCACCACGGTGCGGCGCGTGTGCAGGCCCAGGGCGTTGTGGACCACATGGATGCGGCCGTCGTAGGCCACCTTGTTCAGCGTGCCGGCATTGCGCATGTGCCGGCCCTTGAGGGCATCCACGTAGTCATAGAGGCTCTTGTCCGTGCGCACGGCATGGGCCTCGGGATGCTTGCGCAGCAGCCAGGCCTCGGCCTTGTCATCGGCCAGCCAGCCACGCACCTGTGACTGCAGCGCGGCCGGGTAGGCGGACAGGTAGGGAAGAGGCAGCGCGCCACCGGCCACCTCGCGCCGCTGCTCGCGCTGGCGGCGCACGGTCTCGGTGACTGCTCCGGAATACTTGGGCGTGCTGGCCTGTGCCGCCATGGCTGTACGCTGCGCGGGGCAGCGCCTTGCGCTCAATGCAGGTGGCGTGGGCGGCGGTTGCCGCCGTGGCCCGAACCCGATCCACCCATGCCGCGCGGCGGCTTGCCGATCTCCAGCGAGCTGACCAGGGCGTCGAAGCGCTGGGAGAACAGCTTGTCGATCTCCTGCACCACGCCACCCAGCTCGGAGCCGTCGAAATGGCGCTCCATCAGGTTGACCACGTCCTGCACCAGCAGATCACGCTGCACCTGCATGATGGCCGCGGGCGTCGGGCCCACGAAGAGCATGACGAAGTCGTCGCGCGACTCGGCCTCTTCGGACTCCTCTTCCTCGTCGAACTCGGTGTCGTAGAAGGTCACCTCGATGGCCGCGCCCTGCTCGGCCAGCTCGTTGATGCCCATGCACATGTCGTCCAGCGACTGGCGGAAATCCTCGTCACCACGCACGGTCCAGCACACCTGGAGCAGGCGCTCCTTGGTATCGAACTGGATGCCTGGCTCTTCCTCATAGACGCTGCCAGCGCCATCGGCCAGGGAACGGGCCCCCGCATACTTCCACAGCGGACCCAGCGCTTCCTGCAACTGCTCGTAGGTCGTGTCGGGGCGCAGCAGCACTTGGCCGTGCACGTGGATTTCAAATGGAGCGTTGTAATTCGACATGTTCTCGTCTGGGATGAGTTTGGCCACACCTGTCACGCCGCACCATGTGCCACGATCAACGTCAACGGAACGCATGCAGGCATCGCCATCACTGTCTGCCCGAGCCGCGCCATCCAGGCAAGCAGCCCGGGGCCTGATGAATGGATTCTCGCACGTTATGCCAACGGGCAAGGTCTTGGCAAGGCATGGACACCGTGCAGCGCAGCAAGCGGGCAGGACCGTCGATGCACGTTGCGGCCCGACGCCTGAATTTGCGGAACAGCAGGCGCCTTGGCTGCTTCAATCCGCTACCGTATAGATAGCGAAAATGCCTAGTACGTATTGGGTTGTGGTGCCCCGAGCCGGGATCGAACCGGCACGCCCCTGTTCGGAAGCGGCGGATTTTAAGTCCGCAGTGTCTACCAATTTCACCATCGGGGCCCTGCACCGCAGCGTCACAGGTCAGCGCGAACTGCTCACACCTGCAACTGCAGCACCAACGAAAAAGGGAAGCGTTACCGCTTCCCTTTTTTCTGAATTGGAGCGGGAAAACGGGTTCGAACCGTCGACCTCAACCTTGGCAAGGTTGCGCTCTACCAACTGAGCTATTCCCGCGTATCTGTAAAGCTGTGCGCTTTACAGAGCAGACTTGAATTCTAGCGCAGATTTTTGGCGCTTCGGAAGAAGCCCGCAAAAAATCTGCACCGAGGCAGATGGCAGCCTACCTTGCACCTTGCACCTTGCGGCGGCAGGCTGCTTCACCGTCGACGCCTACTTGCCGTCGATGCGATCCTGCATGCGCTTGGCCCGCTGTTCGGACGGCGGATGGGAGCTCAGGATGGAGCTGCCGCCGCTGCCAGCGCTGAGCTTGGCCAGCTTCTGGAACGATGTGACCAGCCCCTGGCGGCTCATCTTCTTTTCCGTGAGCAGATCGAAGGAGTAGTCATCAGCCGCCGACTCCTGCGACTGCGAGAACTGGGCATTGATGAACTTCTCACCCAGATCACCCGCCTGCGAACGCGACAGCGAGGCCAGCGCCGAATTGCCGCTATTGGCCGCAATAGAGCGTGCAGCCGAAGCCGCATAGGCCGTCTGCATGCGCTTCTTGCTGTGACCCAGTGCCACATGCCCGATCTCATGGCCAATCACGCCACGCAGCTCGTCATCGTTCATCAGATCCATCAGCCCGCTGTAGACACGGATGCAGCCATTGGCCATGGCCCAGGCATTCACGTCCTGCGTCATATAGACCTTGTAGACAGCCTTCTTCCCATTGACAGCCTGCGGCATGCCGGCAATCACCTTGTTCAGCCGCAGCGTGTACTTGCTCTTTGCATCTGCCACCTTGTTCTGGGCATCCATGGCTGCGCAGGAATCATTGGACAGCGTGACCACGTCGTCATCCGTGAGCGTCATGGCCTTCATGGCCGTGGAGCCCGAATCCAGCAACCCGCCCACATCGGCAGACTCCATGGTTTTACAGCCCGCCAGCACCACGCCGCTGGCAACAATCGCCGTCAATAACTTGATCTTCATAATCCCTCCCGATAAATGAAGCGCGCATCATATCCACGACCGCCCAATTCAATCTACCGGCAATGGCAACCCATTTGCAATTTCTTGCAATTTCTCAATGGATAAGAAATGCCAAATTTCAATGACGACTGCTCATTAAAACAAATGGAAACAATTAAATTCACCAAATCAGCGATGAATGACCAAAACAGGCATGCAGCCATGCTCTCGATGCACAGAGCGTGAAGCACTGCCACGGCGCTGAATCGGAAGAGAAGAAGATGCGCCAGCCAAGTCGAGGCCGCTGCGGAGACATGGCACCAAGGACCAACAACGATCCGTGATGCAGAAAAAGAAAAAGGCCCCGAGGGGCCTTTTGAACACTGTATCTGCAATGAATTTTTGGAGGCGCGAACCAGAGTCGAACTGGTCTAACCGGATTTGCAATCCGGGGCATAACCGCTTTGCTATCGCGCCAAGATCACTATCAAACATGCAGCAATGCTGCAGTTTTTAAAACTGGAGCGGGAAAACGGGTTCGAACCGTCGACCTCAACCTTGGCAAGGTTGCGCTCTACCAACTGAGCTATTCCCGCAAAAATTCAAGCAACCAACCGTCACCTGAGCCGGATGTGCACTAGGCACATCCAAAACTGGAGCGGGAAAACGGGTTCGAACCGTCGACCTCAACCTTGGCAAGGTTGCGCTCTACCAACTGAGCTATTCCCGCTTGAATCATCCATTCTGGCAGCCAACCGCCACCAGAACCGAACACACCCGAAAGCATGTTCAAAATCTGGAGCGGGAAAACGGGTTCGAACCGTCGACCTCAACCTTGGCAAGGTTGCGCTCTACCAACTGAGCTATTCCCGCATTTCTACCGAAGCCTGACATTCTACAACGTCGTTTGCTGCGATGGGATGAATTGTAGCGTAGTTCTTGGAGGGTTCAGGAAAAACGCTACATTTTTTCATCTTCAGTGCTTGACGGCTGGCTCCACAGGCTTGGATTCCGCTGGTGGCGGCGCTGCGGCCTCCTCCTCGGACAAGGGCTCGGGTACGCGCTCCAGCGCCACCTTGAGAACCTGGTCGATCCACTTGACGGGGATGATTTCCAGGCCGCTCTTGACGTTGTCGGGGATCTCCTGGAGGTCCTTGACGTTCTCTTCGGGGATCAGCACCGTCTTGATGCCGCCACGCAGGGCCGCCAGCAGCTTTTCCTTGAGGCCGCCGATGGCGGTGACCTCACCGCGCAGCGTGATTTCGCCAGTCATGGCGACATCGGCACGCACGGGGATACCGGTCAGCGCAGAGACGAAGGCCGTCGTCATGGCCGCACCCGCGCTGGGGCCGTCCTTGGGGGTGGCGCCATCGGGCACGTGCACGTGGATGTCCTTCTTCTCGAAGGCCTCGTCCTTGATGCCGAGCATGCGCGAGCGGCTGCGCACCACGGTGCGGGCGGCTTCCACGGATTCCTTCATCACGTCGCCCAGCGAGCCGGTGCGCGAGATCACGCCCTTGCCGGGCATGATGGCGGCCTCGATGGTCAGCAGGTCGCCACCGACCTCGGTCCATGCCAGGCCCACGACCTGGCCGACCTGGTTGTTGTGCTCGGCACGGCCATAGCTGTACTTGCGCACACCCAGGTAGTCGGTGAGGTTGTCGGCATTGACGACGACGGTGGGCTCCAGCTTCTTGAGCTGCAGTCCCTTGACCACCTTGCGGCAGATCTTGGAGAGCTCGCGTTCCAGCGAGCGCACGCCGGCTTCACGCGTGTAGTAGCGCACGATGTCGCGGATGGCGGACTCGTCGACCTGCATTTCGCCGTCCTTCACACCGTTGTTGGTGAGTTGCTTGGGCAGCAGGTAGCGGATGGCGATGTTGACCTTTTCGTCCTCGGTGTAACCCGACAGGCGGATCACTTCCATGCGGTCCAGCAGCGCGGGCGGGATGTTCATGGAGTTGGAGGTCGCCACGAACATCACGTCGCTGAGGTCGAAGTCCACCTCGACGTAGTGATCGCCGAAGGTGTGGTTCTGCTCGGGGTCCAGCACTTCCAGCAGGGCGCTCGACGGGTCGCCACGGAAGTCCATTCCGAGCTTGTCGATTTCGTCCAGCAGGAACAGCGGGTTGCGCGTGCCGACCTTGTCCAGGCTTTGCAGCACCTTGCCCGGCATGGCGCCGATGTAGGTGCGGCGGTGGCCGCGGATTTCCGCCTCGTCACGCATGCCGCCCAGCGCCATGCGCACGTACTTGCGGCCCGTGGCCTTGGCGATGGACTGGCCCAGCGAGGTCTTGCCCACGCCCGGAGGTCCGACCAGGCACAGGATGGGCGCCTTGACCTTGTCCACGCGCTGCTGCACAGCAAGATATTCAAGGATGCGGTCCTTGACCTTTTCGAGGCCGAAGTGGTCGGCATTGAGCACGTCCTCGGCATTGGCCAGGTCGTGCTTGATCTTGGTCTTCTTGCTCCAGGGCAGGCCCGTGAGCACGTCGATGTAGTTGCGCACCACGGTGGCTTCGGCCGACATGGGCGACATGAGCTTGAGCTTCTTGAGCTCAGCCTCGGCCTTCTTGCGCGCCTCGGCGGGCATGCGGGCCAGCTTGATCTTCTTCTCGATCTCTTCAATGTCGGCGCCGTCCTCGCCCTCGCCCAGTTCCTTCTGGATGGCCTTGACCTGCTCGTTCAGGTAGAAGTCGCGCTGGTTCTTCTCCATCTGGCGCTTGACGCGGCCGCGGATGCGCTTGTCGACGTTGAGGATGTCGACTTCGCGGTCCAGTTGCTCGAAGAGGTTCTCCAGGCGTTCCTTGATGTCCACCAGGTCGAGCACGGCCTGCTTGTTCTCAAGCTTGAGCGGCAGGTGCGCGGCAATGGTGTCGGCCAGGCGGCCGGCATCGTCGATGCTGGCGATGGAGGTGAGGATCTCGGGCGGGATCTTCTTGTTGAGCTTGACGTACTGGTCGAACTGCTGCGTGACGGCGCGGCGCAGGGCCTCGATCTCGCTGGGCTTGTGCGTTTCGGCCTCGGGCGCCACGGGCACGACGGAGCCCACGAAGTGGGTCTCCTCGTCCATGACCTGCTTGACCAGCGCGCGCTGCTGGCCTTCGACCAGCACCTTGACCGTGCCGTCGGGCAGCTTGAGCATCTGCAGGATGGTGGACACGCAGCCGACATCGAACATGTCAGCGGCCGTGGGCTCGTCCTTGGAGGCGGTCTTCTGGGCCACCAGCATGATGCGGCGGTCGCCCTCCATGGCCAGCTCCAGCGCCTTGATGCTCTTGGCGCGCCCCACGAACAGCGGGATCACCATGTGGGGGAACACGACCACGTCACGCAGCGGCAGCAGCGCCAGGTCTAGGGGGGTGGAAGGCAAAGGGGTATGTCCTGACATGGGAATCCTCGGTTTGTCAGCGGAAGATGGTCCGCACACCGGTGTATTTCAACCCTGCGGCCCGAAAGGATTTCGGGCCGCAGGGACTTGCGCTGCCGGACCTTTGCAGGCGGCGGCGCATCAGGCCTTCTTGGCCGCTTCGCGGTAAACCAGCAGCGGCGCCTTTCCGTCTTCGATGGTGGACTCGTCCACCACTACCTTTTCGACATTGTCGGCATTGGGCAGCTCGTACATGGTGCCGATCAGCGATTGCTCCAGGATGGAGCGCAGGCCACGGGCACCCGTCTTGCGCGCCAGCGCCTTGCGGGCGATGGCCTTGAGCGCGGCAGGCCGGATCTCCAGCTCCACGCCTTCCATGGCCAGCAGCTTGCTGTACTGCTTGACCAGGGCGTTCTTGGGCTCGGTCAGGATCTGCACCAGGGCGTCTTCGCCCAGTTCGGCCAGGGCCGTGACCACGGGCATGCGGCCGACCAGCTCGGGGATGATGCCGAACTTGATCAGGTCTTCAGGCTCGATCTCCTGGAACACTTCCGAGATGGAGCGCTGCTTCTTGCTCTTGACCGTGGCGCCAAAGCCGATGCCGGACGCCTCGGTGCGGTTCTCGATGACCTTCTCCAGGCCCGCGAACGCGCCGCCGCAGATGAACAGGATGTTGGTCGTGTCGATCTGCAGGAAGTCCTGGTTCGGATGCTTGCGGCCGCCTTGCGGGGGAACGCTGGCCATGGTGCCTTCGATGAGCTTGAGCAGGGCCTGCTGCACGCCCTCGCCAGACACGTCGCGCGTGATGCTGGGGTTGTCGGACTTGCGCGAGATCTTGTCGATCTCGTCGATGTAGACGATGCCGCGCTGTGCACGCTCGACGTCGTACTCGCAGCTTTGCAGCAGCTTCTGGATGATGTTCTCGACGTCCTCGCCCACGTAGCCGGCCTCGGTCAGCGTGGTGGCATCAGCCATGACGAAGGGAACGTTGAGCATGCGCGCCAGCGTCTGCGCCAGCAGCGTCTTGCCGGAGCCCGTGGGACCGATGAGCAGGATGTTGCTCTTGGCCAGCTCAATCTCGTCCTTGCCGGCCTTGTCCTTGTGACGCAGGCGCTTGTAGTGGTTGTATACGGCGACAGCCAGCGTGCGCTTGGGCAGGTCCTGGCCGATTACGTAGTTGTCAAGGTTGGCCTTGATTTCGGCGGGCGTGGGCAGGTCGCCTCGGCCGTCCTTGGCCTCGGTGCTGGGCTGCTCGTCGCGGATGATCTCGTTGCAGAGATCGATGCACTCGTCGCAGATAAAGACTGACGGACCCGCGATCAGCTTCTTGACCTCATGCTGGCTCTTGCCGCAGAAGGTGCAATAAAGGTTTTTTTCGCTGGAGGAGCCTTTTTTCTCGGCCATGGGGTCGGTGCCTTGTTACAGAAATATGGAAAAGGATGATAACCAAATGGAAAGCGGCGTTTTCCGTAGGGGGAAAACGCCGCCCATTCTCATGCAGCCTCCGGGCTTCAGGAGCGCTTGTTGATCACCTGATCGACCAGGCCGTAGTCCTTGGCTTCCTCGGCGGACAGGAAGTAGTCGCGCTCGGTGTCGTGCTGGATCTTTTCCAGCGGCTGACCCGTGCGCTCGGCCAGGATCTTGTTCAGGCGCTCGCGGGTCTTGAGGATCTCGCGTGCGTGGATCTCGATCTCGGTGGCCTGACCCTGCATGCCGCCCAGCGGCTGGTGGATCATGACCTGGGAGTTGGGCAGCGCAAAGCGCTTGCCCTTGGTGCCAGCGGCCAGCAGGAAGGCGCCCATGCTGGCTGCGATGCCGGTGCACAGCGTGGACACATCGGGCTTGATGAAGTTCATCGTGTCGAAGATGGCCAGGCCGGCGCTCACGGAGCCGCCAGGGCTGTTGATGTAGAACGAAATGTCCTTGTCGGGGTTTTCGCTTTCAAGGAACAGCAGCTGGGCCACGACGAGGTTGGCCGTCTGGTCATTGACAGGCCCCACCAGGAAGATCACCCGGTCCTTGAGCAGGCGCGAGTAGATGTCGTACGACCGCTCTCCGCGGCCGGACTGTTCGATGACCATTGGGATCATGCCCAAACCCTGAGTTTCCAATGCGCTCATGTTTTCTCCAGTACTAGGGGGCTACTTTAGCCGTATCCGGAAAGAAAATGGGGCTTGTGCGCCAAAGCACAAGCCCCGCAGATGCCAACCCGCCCGCCGATCTCACGAAGCGGCAGGCAGGCGGTGCTCAAACCCTCAGGCCTGGCCCATCAGTTCGTCGAAGGACACGGCCTTGTCGGAGACCTTGGCCTTGCCCAGCACGAACTCGGTCACGTTGTTTTCGATGACAACGGCTTCGACTTCAGCCAGGCGTTGGCGGTCGCCGAAGTACCAGCGTGCCACGTCTTCGGGCTTTTCGTAGCTGGCGGCCAGCTCTTCCACGTGGGCCTTGATCTGGTCGGGCGTGGCGTGCAGCTCGTTGGCGCGCACCAGCTCGGCCACCACCAGGCCCAGGCGCACGCGGCGCTCGGCTTGGGGCAGGAACACGTCTTCAGGGATCTCGGCCTTCTCGGCGTCCTTGATGCCGCGCTGCTGCAGCTCGGCGCGGGCGCCTTCCAGCAGACGTGCGACTTCAGCCTGCACCGAAGCCTTGGGCAGTTCCAGCTCGGCCTTGGACACCAGGGCATCCATCACGGCCTGCTTGTTGCGGCCCTGGACGCGGAACTTGACTTCACGCTCCAGGTTCTTCTTGATGTCGGCGCGCAGGCCTTCGACCGTGCCTTCAGCCACGCCCAGTGCCTTGGCAAAGGCCTCGTCCACTTCGGGCAGGTTGGCGGCTTCGATCTTCTTGACCGTCACCAGGAAATCGGCGGTCTTGCCGGCCACGTCCTTGCCGTGGTAGTCGGCGGGGAATGCCAGCGGGAAGGTCTTGGACTCGCCAGCCTTCATGCCGCGCACTGCGTCTTCGAATTCCTTGAGCATCTGGCCTTCGCCGACCAGGAACTGGAAGTCTTCAGCCTTGCCGCCGGAGAAGGTCTCGCCGTCGATCTTGCCTTCGAAGTCCACGGTCACGCGGTCGCCGTCCACGGCCACATCGGCCTGGGCGCGCTGCGCGAAGGTGCGGCGCTGCTTGCGCAGGATGTCCACGGTCTTGTCGATGGCGGCGTCGTCCACTTCGGCGGTCAGCTTCTCGACTTCGGCCGAGGTCAGGTCGCCAATCTTGACTTCAGGCATCACTTCGAAGATGGCTTCGAACTGGGCCTCGCCCTCGGGAGCGCCTTCCTTTTCGGAGATGCGTGGCTGGCCAGCCACGCGCAGCTTGGCTTCGTTGACGGCCTGTGCAAAAGCCTCGCCAACCTTGTCGTTGAGCACTTCGTACTGCACCGAGTAGCCATAACGCTGGGCCACCACGCTCATCGGCACCTTGCCGGGACGGAAGCCGTCCATCTTCACGGTGCGCGCCACTTGCTTGAGGCGGTTCTCGACTTCGCTCTGGATGGAGTTCAGGGGCAGGCTCAGCGTGATCTTGCGCTCGAGCTTTTCAAGGGTTTCAACAGTAACGGCCATGTTTGTTCCTATGAGGGATTGGACCGTGCCGGCTGACATGCAGCCCGCACCGTATTGCGCAAAGTCACGGTGCATCGCGGACCGAAGCCAGTCGGCCGCGCGGCACCTCAGATTTCAAGGGCTTACATCGCATGCGCCTGGCCGCTGGGGACCGCACATGGTTCGCTCAACCCGTGATGTAAGCGAAGCCGGACATTATAAACGAGGCGGTTTTGCCTTCGAGACGCGCGCTCTTGCAGGGGAATCCCGCAATCCGCCTGTCCAATGCGCCTCCTCTACAGGAAGCGGGCTTGAGCAGTGTTCGCCGCAGTTGAGCGGCGTTGGTGCGTGGTGCGCGGGGGGCGGGTCGTCAACCATTCAAAAACAATCACTTGCCTTCACTGCGCGGGATCCGTGCGGGCCAATAAAAAGCTTTCGAGGCCGCCCGGCACACGCCAACCCAACATGCGCGCAGCCCGACCAAAGGCCTTGCCAGTCATCGCCAATCAGCAGATGAAAAAGGGTCACATCAAATTGAAACATCTGGTCATTCGACCTATACTGTATGTGCATACAGTAGAAAGAAGACGCGATGCAGCACCAGATTGAGACGGTCAGGGACGATGTGGAAAGCGCCAGCGAGCAAGTGGCCGCCATCTGCGAGCTGCTGGCTGCAGCCCGGGGCACGGCCGTGCACGCCTCGGCCATTACCGCATTGCTGCTGCCCGTGTCACGCAAGCTCAGCGCGGCGGCGGGTGACCTGTCAGACCATCTTCATCGCAGCCAGGTGGTTGGCAACAAGCGCTGCTAGACCCTCTCACCCCCACCATGACAAGACCCCGCCCTGCGGGGTCTTGTCATTTCTGCATTCGGCATGGCCGCTGGCGTGCCCGCAGCGCGCACAGGCTGCAGCGATTGCCGGGCCTGCTCCCGTCGGCAAACATGGCATTCATACCCGGCCCGCGCGCCGGACCCGGCATACCGCCTGCCCGGTGCCACCGCGATCCGGTGGCCTGAGGCGTTCCCGGCATCCGCAGCCACACGCATGGCGGGTGCACCAGGAACAGGTCCGCGCGGGCCGGCCCACGAGGAGCTTCAGTGAGTCTTGCCATTCCCTTTCCCGCGCCGGATCAGGCGATACCGCCACCGGCCCGTGCCGCCGCTCCCGCCGACCCTGCACACAGGGAGCGCGCCTGATGCTGGCCATTGCCCGTGAATACGAAACGCTGGACGAGCTGTGCATGCGCCAGCTGGGCGCCACGCGCGGCGTGGTGGAAGCCACGCTGGAGCGCAACCCGGGCCTGTCGGGCCACGGTCCCCATCTGCCCGCCGGCCTGGCCGTCGAGCTGACCGAACCCGCCCAGGCGCCCAGCCTGCCCCTGATCAGTTTCTGGGATTGACATGGACCGAGAAACCATCGTCAAGACCGCCGCCCTGGAAGGCGCCAAGGCAGCGCCTCCCGTCACCGTCGTGGCCGCTAACGTGGCCAATGGCTGGACCATGACCCATACCGCCACCGCGCTGACCATCGTCTACGTGCTGCTGCAGGCCGTGTATCTGCTGTGGCGCTGGCGCAATGAGCGCGAGGACCGGCGCGCGCGCCAGGCCGAGGACGCCGCGCGCAGGAAGGCGTCTTCGACCGCCACAGACACCGGAGCGGCCCCATGAGCACAGCGCGCATGCCAGCGGCAGGACTGGGCATTGGCGCGGCCATCGTTGCTGCCTGGATTGCCGCAGAAGGCTTCAGCGCGGCGCCCATCATTCCCGTGCAGGGCGATGTGCCCACCATCGGCCACGGCGCCACGCGCTACGAGGACGGCACACGCGTGACCCTGGCCGACCCGCCCATCACCCGCGAACGGGCGCGCGAACTGGCCATCAACCTGCTGGAGCAGCAGTACGGCGCCTGCGTGCGCGATTCGCTGGGTGACACGCGAGTGCACCCGGCCGAGTTCGCCCAGGCGGTGGACTTCGCAGGCCAGTACGGCTGCGGGGCCTGGCGCGGCTCCTCGATGCTGTCCAGGACACGGGCTGGCGACTACGCCGGCGCCTGCCAGTCCTACCTGGCCTGGCGATTCATGACCAGCAGCCAGCCTTTGCAGGACTTCAGTGCCTATCGATGGGATGACGCAGGCCGGCCCACGCGCTGGCGCTTTGACTGCTCGGCACCCGGCAACAAGGTGTGCCGCGGCGTGTGGACACGCCAGCAGGCGCGCCACGCGGCCTGCATGGAGGCCCAGCCTTGATGGACCGCCTGCAAACCCATGCCTGGCAGCTGCTGACCTTGCTGCTGGCGGCGCTGCTGGTCTGGCAGTCGCTGGCGCGGCTGGGTGCCGAGCGCGATGCGGCGCAGGCACGCACGGATCTGGCGACCGACCGCCAGGCCGCTGCCACCGCCGCGCTGCACGCATCCGAACGCTATCGACAACGGGAAGGAGCCTACCGTGAACGCCTCGACTTTCTTGCACGCGACACGGACCTGGCCCTGGCGCGCGCTGCGGCGGATGCCGATGCTGCCCGCGCTGCTGCTGGCCGGCTGCGCGGCGACCTCGCCGACTACATCACCGCCCACCGTGCCGCCGCCCAGGCTCGCGCCGCTGCCGGACAGTGCGCGCCAGACAACGGCGCCCTCGATCTGCTCGCCGAGCTGCAGCGCCGCGCTGACGAGCGAGCGGGAGCGCTGGCGCGCATTGCTGACGACGCCCGCCACCGAGGCAGCGCCTGCGAGCGCGCCTACGACGCCGGGCTCGCGCTGACCAGCACCATGACCCAGGACCCACGCCATGCTCAAGCCCGCTAGCCTGCGCGACGCGCTCGTCGCTGCCCTGCCCCAGCTGCAACAGTCGCCGGGGAACATCCGTTTCACCATCCAGAGGGGCCGTGTGGTCAACACGGGCACGCCGTCCCTTTCCTGGGAATACCGCTACACGCTGAGCCTGGTGATTGCGGACTTCACCGGCAGCATCGATGCCGTGACCGTGCCGCTGCTGGTCTGGGCGCGGCGCCACCAGCCCGACCTGTTCGACCATGCCGAAAGGCGCGAGCAGGCGATCCGCTTCGACATTGCGCCTCCTTCCACGGACCCTGCAGCCGCCTCGCAGCCGCAGCAGCTCGCCATCGAGATCGACCTGGTGGAGGCTGTGCTGGCGCGCCCGCGCGAGGGCAGCCCCGGCGCCTTCGACCTGATCTACAAGCCCGAGCCGCCGGGCCAGCTCGACATTGCGCAGCGCCAGTTGTGGGAGCTGTTCCTGTTCGGCGAGAAGGTGGCCGAGTGGAACTACGACCCGCGCTGAGGCGTGGCCCTGCTCCATGCCGGGCCGCATGCCGGGCTGCATGTGGCAGCGTGCGCCACGCCCGGCACACGGCGACACGCAAGGGCCCGGCCGGCACCATGAACGCCATGGATTCGCCCGTCGCACAAACCGAAAGCCCGTACGAGATCATCCGCCGCCTGGAGGGGCTGATCCGCACGGGCACCATCGCCGCAGTCCGCCATGCGCGCCCTGCGCGCTGCCGCGTCAAGACCGGCAACCTGACCACCAACTGGATTCCCTGGCTGGCCCTGCGCGCCGCGGGCGAGAACGCCAGCGTCTGGTGGCCACCGGCCGTGGGCGAGCAATGCGTGCTGCTGTCGCCCGGCGGCGACCTGCTGGGCGCCGTGGCGCTGACCGGCATCTACAGCAGTGCCGCAGCCCAGCCCAGCGACCGCGAAGGGGTGTGCCACACGCAGTGGAGCCCCACCGATTTCATGGAGCACGACAGCACCACGGGCCGTCTCAACATCAACGTGGCCCACGGCATCACGCTGCGCGTGGGCAACTCGGTGATCAGCATCGACGAGCAAGGCATCAGCCTGCAGGCCGGTGGCGGATCGGCCACCGTCAATGCGCAGGGCCTGGCCGGCGCGCCCGATGTGACCACCGGCCCCATCAGCCTGCTGCGCCACCGACATGGTGGCGTCAGGGCGGGCGACGCCATCACGCAGGGGCCGCTATGAACCGCCACACAGGCCGCCGCATCGAGGGCATGGAGCATCTGCGCCAGAGCGTGGCCGACATCCTGTCCACGCCCATCGGCTCGCGCGTGATGCGCCGCGACTATGGATCGCTGGTCCCGGCGCTGCTGGACCAGCCCGACAACAACGCCACCCAAGCGCGCCTGCGCGCCGCCGTGGCCAGCGCGCTGATGCGCTGGGAGCCCCGCATCCGCCTGACACGCATCGTGATCGAGCGCGATCCGGCCGCACCCGGGCGCGCCGACCTGACGCTGATCGGCACCTTCAACAACACGCGCCGCCCGGCCCCGCTGAGCCTGCAGATGCCCATTGCCCGCACCCTTTCATGAAGCAAGACATGACCCCTGCACTGGACGCCCTGCCGCCGCCCGGCGTCGTCGAGACGCTGGATTTCGAGCGCATCCTCGACGCCCACCGCGCCGATCTGCTGGCGCGCCACCCCGAGGCCGCCGAGGTCCTGGCGCTGGAGAGCGAGCCGCTCAACAAGCTGCTGGAGGCGCACGCCTACCGCGAGCTGCTGTACCGGGCGCGCGTCAATGATGCGGCGCGTGCGCACCTGATTGCGTTCGCCCAGGGCTCGGACCTGGACCACAAGGGCGCCTTCTATGACGTGGCCCGACTGCCCGGCGAAAGCGACGAACGCTACCGCCAGCGCATCCTGCTGCGCGTGCGCGCGCTGGCCGGAAGCGGTACGGCAGAGCACTACGAGCACCTAGCCATGACGGCCAGCGCCAATGTGCACAGCGCCATCGCCACACAGCCCCAGCCCGGCCGCGTGAGCGTGCAGCTGTGGCTGGTCGAGCCCGCACAGGCCGAAGAGACGCTGGCCATCGTGCTGTCGGCCCTCAATGCGCCAGGCGCACGGCCGCTGGGCGTACCTGTGTCGGTATCGCTGGCGCGCCCGCACCCCATCGACATCACGGCGCACCTGCTGCGCGAGCCCGGTGCGCCCGTGGACATCGTGGCGCGCCTGCAGGCCGGCCTGGCCGCCCAGATCGCGGCCTACGCGCTGCTGGGCCGCGATGTGCCGCGCTCGTGGATCACCACACGCCTGCATGTGGACGGCATTGCCCGCGTCACCTACCCCGACGCCCAGGCCCCGGCCGAGCTCACGCCGCTGGCCGCAGACGAATACCCGGTGCTGGGCCGCGTCCAGCTGGTGGACGAGGGCCTGCAGGCATGAGCACCCCCGCCATCGTCCCGACGGCGCCCCGCCGCCACGTGCTGCCGCCCAACGCCACGGCGCTGGAGAAGGCCGTGGACCAGGTCGTCCCGAATTGGGATGGCCTGGCCGGCGCCTTTCCCGCGCCGGCCCATGGCGAGCCTGCGGCCTTTCTGCCCTGGCTGGCGGCCGAATGGGGCATCGCCCAGTTCGACCGCTACTTCGACGACGTGCCCGCCCTCATCGCCAACGGCCTGCCCTGGCTGCGCGAGCGCGGCACGGCCGCGTCCATGCAGCGCGCGCTGGGCTGGCTGGGATATGACGGCGCGCAGCTCGACGAGGATGGTGCCTGGCTGCACCTGGACCTGGGCCGCATCATCGGCGACGCAGAGCTCGCCAGCGTGGCCCATGTGGTGCGCGCCAGCCTGCCGGCGCACGTGCGCTTTTACCGCGTCTTCCACGGCCACGACCTGCGCCCGCTGCGGCTGGACCACGGCCCGGGCCTGGACGCCGGCATGCTGGACAACGACAGCGGCACCTGGATCGATGTGTCGCCGTATGGCGAACCCGTCAAGCTCAGCCAGGGCCTGCCCCGCCGCACCGGCACCGAGGCACCGCCTTCGGACGGCGTGCTCACGGCCCAGCTGTTCCGCGTCACCACCATCGCCACCTATGCCGACCGCATGCTGCTCGATGCCTGGACGCTGGACAGCGAGATCCTGATCGACGCCAGCCTGGGCATCACCGAAGTCAACGCCACCACCACGGGCGAACCCGCCTACTACGCGCCGCTGCGGCCCATTCCCGCGCAGGCCATGGCCACCCACAGCGCCTGGACGGCACCCGCACCGCTGGCCCTGGCCAGCCTGCATCCCTGGGCCAGCACCGAGCGCCCGCACGACAACACCCGTACCTGGACCGGACGCTGGGACAGCACGCCCTGGCGCCGATCCTTCGAAACCCGCACCACCACCACCGAAGAACCCGAGGAACCCTGAACATGGCAGTTCTGCAGCAAGCGGGCCGCATCGCCCTCGCCAAGGCCGTCGCCGCCCAGACCATCCACATCGCCTGGGGCCGCGGCCTGCCCGCCTGGGACGCCGCGCCCGAGCCCGAACCCATCACCGCCAACGCCCTGGTCGACGAAATCGGCCGCCGCCTGGTCACCGAGGTGCGCTTTGCGCGGCCCGACGACAACGGCGAGATCGAGCTGCCCAGCGGCGCGCGCTACAGCGTCAGCGACACACCCACCACCTTCGTCTACCTGCGCGCGGCCTTCGGCTTCGACGATGCCAAGGGCGAGGACGTGCGCGAGATGGGCGTGTTCTTCGGCACCCAGGTCGCCACCGACGTGCCGCCCGGCCAGCGCTGGGTGCTGGCCAGCCAGCTGACCGGCAAGGGCGAGCTGTACACGCTGGAGCGCCGCCCCCGGATCCTGCGCAGCGGCAGCGTGCGCCAGGTCGAAGAAATCATCCTCCCCTTCTGAACGGCACCCCATGAGCCAGACCAAGATCTACGACCGCTTCGACGCCGGCAAGCGCTACGACAGGCTGCAGTTCGCGGCCGACCGCGTGCTGCAATCGGCCGAACTCAACGAGCTGCAGAGCATGCAGCAGCACCGCCTGCGCGGCATCACCGATGTGCTGTTCAAGGAGGGCGACATCGTCCGCGGCTGCCAGTGCATCACCTCCGCCGACACGGGTGCCACCACCATCGAGGCCGGCGCACTCTACGTGGCCGGCGCCGTGCGCGGCATCACGCCGGGCACGCTCACCGTGGCCACCGTAGGCACGGTCTACGTGGGCGCCTACCTGCAGACCGACACCGTCACCGAGCTGCAGGACCCCGAGCTGCTCAACCCCGCCGCCGGCACGCGCGGCTATGGCGAGCCCGGTGCGCTGCGCGAGCGCGTCACCCTGGTCTGGGGTGCGCAGGGCGACGGCACGGCCGGCACCTTCTATCCCGTGTGGACCATCATCGACGGCTCGGTCATGCCCAAGGAACCGCCGCCCAACATCGACGCCGTCACCCAGGCCCTGGCCCGCTATGACCGCGACAGCGCGGGCGGCACCTACGTGGTGCGCGGCCTGGACGTGATCATGGGCGAGGACCTGGCCACCGGCCAGCAGGTCTACACCGTGCGCGAGGGCGCCGCCCGCGTCAACGGCCATCCGCTGGAGCTGGGTGCCAGCCGCCGCCTGGTCTACGAGGCCAAGCCCGACCTGTTCTTCGTGGACAGCGAGCCCCACACCTCGGCCGGCACGGCCGCCCAGCGCATCCGCTTCGACCGCCAGCCCGCCGTGGGCACGCCCCAGGTGCGCGTGCAGGCGCGCAAGACCGTCACGCTCACGCACGGCGGCTTCACGGGCGCAGCCGACCCCCTGCCCGACAACGCCGTACTGGCCGTGGACAGCGTGGTCCAGGCCGGCACCACCTACGTGCAGGGCACGGACTGGAAGCTGGTCGGCGGCCAGATCGACTGGAGCCCCTCGGGCGCCGAGCCCGTTCCCGGCAGCACCTACCAGGTCACCTACCAGTACATGCTCAACGCCACGCCCACGGCCGTGGACTCCACGGGCTTCACCGTGGAAGGCGCGCTCAAGGACACCCTGGTACTGGTCAGCTACCACTACGCGCTGCGCCGCTACGACCGCCTGGTGCTCAACAGCGAAGGCCAGCTGCAATGGGTGCCCGGCGTGCCCGCCGCCTGGTCGCCCAAGGTCCCGTCCGCCCCCAGCGGCACCCTGGCCCTGGCCTCGGTCTACCAAAGCTGGGACAGCAACCGCCGCGTGGACCAGGACGCCGTGCGCGTCGTGCCCATGCAGACCCTCAAGGCCTACCAGGACCACATCCAGACCATCTACGCCGACCTGGCCGAGCTGCGGCTGTCGGTGGACGTGTCGGGGCGGCACAGCGGGGTCAAGAAGGGGTTGTTTGCGGATCCGATGATCGACAACGGCCTGCGCGATGCGGGGCGCAGCCAGTCTGCCCACATCCTGGGCGGCCAGTTGCAGCTGCCCATGAACGCCGCGCTGTACCAGATCGGCACCGACATCACCACGCCCCAGACCACGCCTTACCAGGCCGTGTCCGTGCTGGGCCAGCTGGGGCGCACCGGCACCATGCTGGTCAACCCATACGGCGCCTTCGACGTTCTGCCCAGCGCCGCCACCCTGACACCCGCCGTGGACTACTGGACCGACGTGCAGACCCAGTGGGCCAACCCCATCCTGGTCTGGCTCACACCCAGCCAGGCGCGTCCCACGGAGACCCAGAAGCTGCTGTCCGAGTCCACTTCGGCACTGGAGCATCTGCGGCAGATCGAGGTGCAGTTCTGGCTGGATTTCCCGCTGGGCGAAACCCTCACCGAGCTGATCTTCGGTGGTATTGCCGTCACGCCCCAGCCGCTGGCAGGCGGCACACTCGTGGCCACGGCCCAGGGCCTGAAGGGCAAGTTCAAGATCCCGGCGGGCGTGCCCTCGGGCACCAAGAGCGTGCGCTTCACAGGCCGCGCCGGCAGCCACGCCGAAGCCGTCTTCACCGGCCAGGGCCAACTGCTCGAACGCAGCGTGTCCAAGATCACTGTCCAGATCTACGACCCGCTGGCCCAGACGTTCACGCTGAGCTCCACCCGGGAGATCTGCGGCACGCGCCTGTGGTTCTCTACCGTGGGTGACAAGGATGTGCAGGTACAGCTGCGCGAAGTCACCGGCGGTGTGCCATCGCGCAGCATCCTGGCGGAATGCGTGCTCAAGCCCGCACAGATCCAGGCGGACATCGCTGGCGCCAAGCCCACCCAGGCGCAATGGGCACCTGCGTTGCTGGAGTCCGGTGTCGAATACGCCATCGTCGTGCTGACCAACGACAACACCACGGCCCTGGCTGTGGCCGAGCTGGGCGGCTGGGACGCCGCACGTGCCCAGTGGGTCACCAGCCAGCCCTACAGCGTGGGCGTGCTGCTGTCCAGCAGCAACGCCAGCACCTGGACACCGCACCAGACACGCGACATGGCATTCGAGCTGCTGGCGACCGAACACACGGCCAACACGCGCACCATCGAGCTGGGCAGCATCGCCGTGCAGGACGCCACCGACCTCATGGTCCAGGCCGGCGCCATGCTGCCCGCGGCCGACGCGCAACTGGTCTTCGCCATGCAGTTGGAGGACGGCACCACGCTCGAGGCCGCCGCAGGCCAGCCCGTGCAATTGGCCAGCCGCTACAGCGGCAACGTGGCCGTGCGCGCCAAGCTCTCTGGCAACACCAACCACGCAGCCCACCTGCTGCCGGGCATGCAGCTGGTGGCCGGCAGCCTGCAGGCCACGGGCGACTACATCAGCCCCGCCATCAACGCCGGCACCAACGTCGCGCTCAACGTAGTGGCCGAGGCCGTACTGCCCGCCGGCAGCGCCCTGGCCGTGCAGATGCAGGCCGAAGGCAGCAGCGCCTGGACCAACGTGCCCTACCTGAGCACCAGCCCCCAGACCGCAGGCGTGCTGGAGTTGAGCTACCGCCTCACCGGCATCAGCGCCGAGCGCCTGCGTGTCCGCCTGGTCCTCACGGGCAGCCACGGCGCCCGTCCCCAGGTCACCAACCTGCGAGCCATCGTGATATGACATTGCACGACGACAAGACAGCGCAGGGCTGGCCCCTGCCCCACCCCGACAACCGCCTGGAAGACGACGTGCTGCGCCTGCGCCAGGCCGTGCAGGACGTGGACCAGGCGCTGACCAACGCGCGCCAGCTCATCGACACCAAGGCCAGTTCCCAGGGCGTGCAGGACGCCATGGACGTGGTGGCTCACCGCATAGAGCAACTAGAGACCGCCGTCCAGTCGCTGAGCACCGGCAAGGTGGCCAGCGTCAACGGCGTGGCCGGCGTCAACGTCAAGCTCAACCCAGAGCACCTTGCGCTGGGCCCGGCCAACGGCGCCACCAGCGAAAGCTTCGGCTACGACGCCCAGGGCCGCATCAGCAGCATCACGCGCAGCGTCAACGGCTTCAGCGCCACCACCGCCGTCAGCTACGACGGCGCCGGCCGCGTCTCCCAGCAGCAGACCAGCTACCGCGGGCGCGTGCGTACGGAAACCTATGCCTACGACGCCGCCACAGGGCGGGTGTCGGGGGTCAATGCGACGGAGGTACAGGGATGAGTTTCGATCCCATCACGAATGCAGGCGTCAAGGCGCTGCAGGGTCAGGTCAACACGGTGCAGGCGCAGACGACTGCGCTGACGACGAAGCTGGCGCAGATCGAGAGTACGTTGGCCGGTTTGGGGACGGCCGCTGCGCGCAAGCCGCTCAGGGTAACCATCTACACCTGGGGCGCCGGCACGCATACGTTTCTGCCCGAGAGCAGCTACCAATATGTCTGGTTGATAGGTGCCGGGGGTGCCGGAGCTGTTGGCTACTCATACTCCAACACGAGAATGCGCATCGGAACGGGAGGAGGTGCTGGCGACGAACTCTATCGGCGAATCACTTTCACAGGAAGTGCGACCTACGAAGTTGGCGCAGGCAGCTCGGGGCGCGGAGGCAATACAAGACTCGGGCTGCTCACAGTGGACGGGGGGCCTCCAGGCCAGACCGGTGATTTCGACGTTCCGGCCTATCCGACAACGCAATCGACGCGGCGAGGCCATGGCATAACACCCGGCAATGTGGGAGCACAGGCTGGGGGCTCTTCCAGCATGGGAGTTGGGGGCGTCTGCGGCAACAACACCGTCGATGCTACGTATCCCACGGGATACGGCGCAGGAGGAGGCGGAAGCTACCCTACCCGCGCGGCGACCCCTGGTGCTGGTGGCTACATTCGCATCGAGGAGTATTGACCATGGAACGCTATGCAAAAGTCATCGAAGCGGTGGTAGACAACATCGTGCTTTCCGAGACTGATCTACCGGATTGGATCCCGTGTGGCGACGCCTCTCCAGGCTGGCTGCATGACGCCAACACGGGCCTGTTCACCCCCCCGCCCACGACGGTGTCCACTTCTGCCACACGCCACATCACCCCCCTGGCACTGCGCCGCCGATTCACCCTGACCGAACGCTCGGCCATCGAATGGGCTGCCGTGGACCGTGCCGACACCAGCGAGAAACAGCGAAAGGATGCCGCCATGCTGCGCGCCTGCCTGAAGGACCAAGAGCAGGCCGGCTTCATCGACCTGGACGATGCGGACGTAGCCGCCGGCGTGCGGCTTATCGAGGACCTGCAACTGATCGCACCAGGCCGCGCAAGCGAGATCCTCGGGGCACCCGTCCAGCCCGGCGAACGCCCCTGACATCTCCACCTGCAAAAGCCCCGGTACCTATTGGGCGACCGGGGCTTTTCCGTTTCTGATCTGCACCCCGAACCGGTGCAAAAGCAAGCCTCTGTGCAGCCCTCCGGCACAGCCAAGGTCGCTGGTGCCCAAGCCCCCGCCGCGAGAACATCAATGCAACCGGACACAACGCCATCGACCGTGCAGGCGGCCGGCGTATGGCCCTGCCAGGACAACCAGGCCGCCTTGGCTGCATGAACTTCAGCATGAAACAAACCATCACTGTCGATCCCGCCAATACCGCAGCTTGCGCAAAGGTGCATGCATGAGCCTGGATGCCGTCATCAGTGCCGATCTGGTAAAGACGCGGGCAGAGATTGCTGCGCTGAGCAGTGCCGTGGCGATCGCACGCAGCGAGATCGCGGGGCTAAATACTCAGGTAATAAGTCGCAGTGCAATCAAAAGCTTGCAGCGTATCCGCATCCAGCCTTCGGTAAACAACGTCACTCACGTCTATCACAGCGACGTAACGATCTCAGCAATAGATCCGCAGAAGACGATCGTGCTGGTTCGCGAGACCTTAAACGAAGCCGACGTCTCGACCAGAAGAGACTGCGAGATTCTCAACGCCACAACTCTTCGTTGCTCGTCCTACGGCTACTACGTTGGAAGCAGCAATGCGGGCGGAGGTGGATTGATTGACATCCAAGTAGTGGAGTTCAACTAATGCCCCACCACTACGCCCAGCTCACCCCCGCCGGCGTGGCCTTCGCCATCACGGAAACGCACGCCGAGCTCAACGCTCCCGACCTGCTCCCTCTGCCCCGCTACGACACCTCGGTGCTCGGCCGCCGCTGGACCGGCTCGCACTGGGAAGACGTGGCGCAGGCCTTGTCTGAAGACCAGGCAGCGTCCAACGAACCCGCCCCCCGCCACATCACCCCCCACGCCCTGCGCCGCCGCTTCACCGTGGTCGAACGCACGGCGCTGGAGTGGGCCGTGGTGGACCGTGCCGAGGCGGGCGAGGCCGACCGGCTCAACGCGGCCACGCTGCGCTCACTGCTCAAGGACATCGAGCAGGCGCGGCAACTCGATCTTGACGACCCCGAACTGGCCGACAGCCTGCGCCAGTTCGAGGCCTTCGGACTCATCGCCGCGGGGCGTGCCCAGGAAATCCTGGACGGCCCCGTACAAGCCCACGAACAGCCGTGACCACCCCTTTTTGACGACAGCCCCACGGCCCAACCACCCCCCAACCCGGAGAACACCATGGCGACAGCCCCGTTCCATCATGGCATTCGCGTCACGGAAGTGAGCGAAGGCATCAATTCCATCCGCATCGTGTCCACGGCCGTGATCGGCCTCGTGGCCACGGCCAGCGACGCCGATGCGGCCACTTTCCCGCTGAACCGTCCGGTGCTGGTCACCAAGGTCGATGCGGCCATCGGCAAGGCCGGCACCAAGGGCACGCTGGCCCAGGCGCTGAACGCCATCAAGGAGCAGTGCCGCCCGGTGCTGGTCGTGGTGCGCGTGGCCGATGGCGAAGGCGCCACCGAGGCCGAGCGCCGCACCGACCAGGACGCCAAGGTCATCGGCACCACCGCCGGCAACCAGTACACGGGCCTGCAGGCGCTGCTGGCGGCCCAGGCACAGCTCGGCGTCAAGCCGCGCATTCTGGGCGCGCCGGGCCTGGACAGCCAGGCCGTGACCGACGCGCTGGCGTCCGTGGCCATCAAGCTGCGCGGCTTTGCGTATGCAGCGGCCATCGGCAACGATGTGGCCGAGGCCCAGGCCTACCGCGAGCACTTCGGCCAGCGCGAGCTGATGCTGCTGTGGCCCGGCTTCAAGGCGCTGGACCTGTCCACCGCCGCCGTGCAGGACGCCTCGCCCGTGGCCTACGCCCTGGGCCTGCGCGCGCGCATCGACCAGGAGCAGGGCTGGCACAAGACGCTGTCCAACGTGCCGCTGTCCGGCGTGCTGGGCATCTCGCGCGATGTGCACTGGGACCTGCAAAGCCCCGATACCGAGGCCGGCATCCTCAACCAGGCCGGCATCACCACGCTGATCCAGAGCCAGGGCCACCGCTTCTGGGGCTCGCGCACCTGCACGGACAGCGAGCTGTTCCGCTTCGAGTCCAGCGTGCGCACCGCGCAGGTGCTGGCCGACACCATGGCCGAGGCGCATTTCTGGGCCGTGGACAAGCCCATGCACCCCAGCCTGGTCAAGGACATCCTGGAAGGCATCAACACCAAGTTCCGCGAGTTGAAGGCCCTGGGCTACATCCTGGACGGCAAGGCCTGGTACGACGAAACGGTCAACGAGACCGCCACGCTCAAGGCCGGCAAGCTGGTGCTGGACTACGACTACACGCCCGTGCCTCCGCTGGAGGACCTGGGCTTTCGCCAGCGCATCACCGACCGCTACTTCGCCGACTTCGCCCTGCGCGTGGGCACCGGCCAGTAAGCGGCGGCCGCACCCGACACACCCAATACACCGAACACACCGGATACACAGGAGAAAAGCACCATGGGACTGCCCCGCTCTCTCAAGAATTTCGCCACCTTCGTGGATGGCAACTCGTACATCGGCGACATGCCCGAAGTGGGCTTGCCCAAGCTCACCCGCAAGATGGAGAAGTACCGCGCCGGCGGCATGAACGGCGAGGTCAGCCTGGACTTCGGCATGGAGGCCATCGAGGCCGACCTGACCGCTGCCGGCTACATGAAGGAGTTGATCTCCACCTGGGGCACGCTGCGCCACGACGGCGTGCTGCTGCGCTTCGCCGGCGCCCTGCAGGGCGATGACAGCGAAGGCGTGGACTCGCTGGAAGTGGTCATGCGTGGCCGCTTCTCGGAGTTCGACCCCGGCAAGGCCAAGGCCGGTGACAAGACCGAGATCAAGTACAAGCTGGCCGTCAGCTACTACCGCCTGTCCATCAACGGCCAGGTGCTGATCGAGATCGATCCGGTCAACTTCGTCGAAGTCGTCAACGGCATCGACCGCCTGGCCCAGGTCCGCGCCGCGCTGGGCATCTGAGCCTGGCTCAACTGACCGGGCCGGCCGGCCCGGTCCTCCTCTTTTCTTCACCCGAACGCTGACACACCATGGACACCACCAAGCCCCAGGAAGACCTCCAGAACCAGGCTGCCGCCAATGCGGCCGCCCTCGCATCGGGCGATGCGCGCGAGATCACGCTCGACGTGCCGCTCAAGCGCCCCGGCGGCGACCTGGCCCGGGTGCTGGTGCGCCGCCCCAATGCCGGCGCGCTGCGCGGCCTGTCGCTGGTCGAGCTGCTGCACATGAACGTGACCGCGCTGCAGACCCTGCTGCCGCGCGTGACCGAGCCCATGCTGCACAAGGCCGAGGTGCTGCAGCTGGACCCCGCCGACCTGGTGACCCTGGGTACGGAGGTGGCCTCTTTTTTGGTGCCGAAGGCGCAGAGGGAGCAATTCCCGAGCGCGTAGAGGACGCCATGGCCGACCTGGCCATGGTCTTCCACTGGCGGCCGGCGGACATGGAGGACATGTCGCTGGCCGAACTCGGCCAATGGCATGAACGGGCGCGCGAGCGCTACGAAAGCCAGGACTGAGCCAGGACTGAGCACCACCCCCACTCCATCGCCCGCCTCTCGCCCCTCTCTTGCACGCCCCTTGCCAATGACCTCCACCCAACGCCAACACCGCACCGGCCAGGGAGCCCTCCATGGCCGTTGACACCCTGCGCCTGGACGAGGTGCTCAAGCAGGCCGAGCGCGTGCACCAGCCCCTGGCGCTGCTGGGCAGAACCAGCAGCAACACGGCCCGGGAACTCAAGGAAACGGTCGACCAGTTGAAGAAGCTGCAGCAGCAGCAAACCCAGCTGGGTGACTACCGCGCGCTGCGCAGCGGCCTGGCAGACACCACGGCACGGCTGCGCGGCGCGCGCCAGCAGATGGCCCAGCTGCGGCTGGAATCGGGCGCGGGCGAGCAGCCCTCGCGCGCCATGCTGCGCGCGCTGCGTTCGGCCCAGGTCGAGGAGGAGCGCCTGGCGCTGCTGCGCGCCACGCAGCGATCGCGCCTGATGGACATGCGCGAAGGCCTGCGCGGCGCGGGCGTGGACACGGGCAACCTGTCGGCGCACGAGCGCAAGCTGCACAACGACATCCGCGCCACCACGGCCCAGATGGAAAAGCAGCGCAAGGTGGTGGCACCGGCCGCCCAGCGGCTGGAGAGGATCGACGCCCTGCGCGAGCAGAGCAAGACCCTGGCCGATCGCGGCCAGGCGCTGCGCGAGACGGGCGGCAAGATGCTGGCGCCCGTGCGCGCCGTGAGCCAGGCCTTCATGACCGACGACCAGGCCGCCGCACAGCTGCGCGCCACCATGGCGGGCAGCAACGGCAAGCCGGGCGCCGATTACCAGCAGGTGCTGGACTTGGCCAAGAGCCTGGGCACCGACATGCCCGGCAGCACGGCCGACTACATCGCGATGATGAACCAGCTGCAGCGCCAGGGCGTGTCCTCGCAGGATGTGCTGGGCGGCGTGGCCCGGCAGGCGGCCAACCTGGGCGCGGTGCTGAACATGCCCGCCAAGGAGGCTGGCGAGTTTGCGGCGCAGCTGCAGCAGGCCACCCGCGCAAGCGCGGGCGACATGGCCGCACTGGCCGACACGGTGCAGCGCACCTCCCACCTGGGACTGGACCCCTCAGGCATGGTCAAGGGCCTGGACGCCATCGGCAAGGCCCTGCCGCAGCTGGGACAGCAGGGCGCAAGGTCGGGACAGATGTTCGCGCCGCTGCTGCTCATGCTCAACGACGCCAGCATCAGCGGCGAGGCCGCCGGCAAGGCCGTCGGCAACCTGGTCAAGAACTCCATGGACCCGGCCAAACTGGGCCAGGTCAACAAGATGCTGGCGAGCCAGGGCGTGTCGCTGGACTTCAAGGACGCCAGCGGCCAGTTCGGCGGCACCGAGCAGATGATGGCCCAGCTGCAAAAGCTGCAGAGCCTGGGCAGCGACAAGCTGCGCGCCGCTGCGCTGGACAAGCTGGCCGGCGGCGATGCGCAGACGCGCAAGGCCCTGGAGGCGTTGCTCCAGCAGGGCCCGGGCGGCTACCAGCAGATCGCCTCCCAGCTCAAGTCACAGGCGGATCTGGATGGGCGCGTGGCCATCCTGAAGGACTCGGTCTCGGCCCAATACGAGTCCGTCAAGGACAGCTACAACGGCCTGTTGAGCGACATGGGCTCGACCATCGAGTCCGACCTCAAGGCCGTGCTGGGCACGCTGCGCGAGATGACCGAAGGCATGCGTGCCTGGGTCAAGGAGCATCCCCAGATCGTGCAGTGGACGCTGCGCATCGTGGCCGTGCTGGGCCTGCTGGTGGCAGGCGTCGGCGTGGTGAGCAGCGTGCTGTTCGGCCTGCTGGCGCCGCTGCTGCTCACGCGCACCGTGTTCGGCCTGCTGGGCGCGGCCATGGGCGCAGGCAGCGGCGCCTTGGGCGTGCTCAGGCGAGGCCTGGCGGCCGTGGTCCTGTCGCTGGGCATGATGGGCGGCGGCGGCAGTGCCATGGGCCTGCTGTCGGGCGGCATGCGCATGGCCAGCAACGCTGCGGGCGTGCTCCGGCGCGGCGTGGGCGCCGTGGTCCTGTCCCTGGGCATGATGGGCGGCGGTGGCGGAGCCATGGGCCTGCTGTCGGGAGGCTTGCGCATGGCCAGCAACGCTGCGGGCGTGCTCAGGCGCGGGCTGGGAGCCGTGGTCCTGTCGCTGGCCATGATGGGTCGCGGCGCTGCCATGGGCAGCATAGGCACCGCCCTGGCCGGCGCGGGCCGCGCTGCAGGCCGCATCTTCGGCGGCGGTGCAGGCAAGGGCCGTGCGGGCGCCGCCATGGGCCTGCTGGGCGCCGGCCTGGGGGCCGCAGGAGCCGTCGGCGGTGGCCTGGGCGGTGGTCTGGGTGGTGCAGCCGCATCGCTGATGGGCCTGGTGCGCATGACACCCATGGGCCGGCTCGCAGGCGGCCTGATGGGCGCGGGTGGCTCGATCATGCAGAACTGGGATGGCCTGTCCACCGCCTTCAAGGCCGGCGACTGGAAGGGCGTCGGCGGCACGCTGCTGGACGCCGGCAAGGCCGGCCTCGATGGCGCCACGGGCGGCCTGTTCGGCGTGGTCTCTGACCTGGCCGGCAAGGGCATCAGCGGCCTGGCCTCGTCGGTGGGCTCGTGGTTCAAGTCCGGCGATGCGTCAGCACCCGACCAGGGCCGCGCCGGCGCACTGCGCCAGGGTGTCGCGGCCGCAGCCACGGCGGCCACGCTGGCCACGGGCGCCATGCCGGCCCTGGCCGACACGGGCGCCGTGCGCATCGACAGCCGCCCGCCGCTGGCCAGCGCCGCTGCACCCGCGCCGGCACCGGCCGCGGTGGCTGGCGCCACCATCCATATCACCGTCAACGCTGCGCCTGGCCAGGACGCGCAGGCCATTGCCCGCGCCGTGGCCGCCGAGCTGGACCGCCGCGACATGGCCAAGCGCTCCAGCGTGCTGTCGCAGCTGTCGGACATCGACTGAGGAGCATGAGCATGCTGATCACACTGGGCCTGTTTGCCTTTGGCATCGACACACTGGCATTCGACAAGATGGCGCGCGACAGCGCCTGGCGCCATCCGAGCAACAGCCGCGTAGGCGCACGCCCCGCACGCCAGTCGCTGGGCCCGGGCGAGGACAGCATGTCGCTCAGCGGCGTGCTCGCGCCCGAGTTCCGGGGCACGGCCGCGTCGCTGGATTTCCTGACCGAAATGGCCGACTCCGGCAAGGCCTGGGCGCTGGTGCGCGGCGATGCCCCGCTGGGGGCCTGGGTCATCGAAAACCTGCGCCAGACCGGCACACACTACACACCGGGCGGCAAGCCGCGCCGCATCGAGTTCGACCTCAAGCTGGCCCGCGTGGACGACCACCTGGCCGAAGGCAGCGGCGGCGTCGATCCCTGGCCCGATGAAGACTTCTGGGAATGGTGGATCTGATGGCCACGCAGGAATACTTGCACGCCAAGCCCCAGTACGAAATCGTCCTGGACGGGCACGACATCACCAGCCAGGTGGACACGCGGCTGATGAACCTGACGCTGTCCGAATCGCGCGGCGAAGAGGCTGACAAGCTGGACATCACGCTGGACGACAGCGATGGGCGCCTGCCCATGCCGGGCAAGGGCTCCAAGATCGCGCTGAAGCTGGGCTGGGCCGGCCACGGCCTGGTCGACAAGGGCACCTACGAGGTGGACGAGGTGGAGCACCAGGGTGCGCCCGACAGGATCGTGGTGCATGCGCGCTCGGCCGAGCTCAAGCGCCAGCTGCGCACGCGCTCCGAGCACAGCTACCACAACAGCACGCTGGGCCAGATCGTGCGCAGCATCGCCCAGCGCAACGGCCTGCAGGTGCGCGTGGACGCGCAGTTCGAGAACCTGCGTGTGGACCACATCGACCAGACCCACGAAAGCGACCTGAACTTCTGCAGCCGCCTGGCGCGCCAGTACGACGCCGTGTGCACGGTCAAGAAGGGCAAGCTGGCCTTCATCGCCATCGACAGCAAGATCACCGCCGGCGGCCAGACCGTGGAGGCCGCCACGCTCACGCGCGCCGTGGGCGACAGCCACAACTATCACACGGCCGCACGCAACGACTACAGCGGCGTGCGCGCGTACTGGAACGACGCGGATCGTGCCGAGAAACGCAGCGCCACGCAGGGCGCCGAGGACAACGAAAAGCGCCTGAAGGACACCTACGGCAGCGAGGCCGAGGCGCAGGCCGCCGCCAAGGCCGAGATGGGTCGCATCAACCGCGCCAAGGCCACCATGGGCCTGAAGCTGGCGCTGGCGCGGCCCGACCTGATGCCGCAGACGCCGCTGAAGCTGCAGGGGTTCAAGGCGGAGATCGATGACACGCCGTGGCTGGTCGTCAAGATCCAGCACGAACTGGGCGACGGCGGCTTCACCTCCAAGCTGACGCTGGAGACTCGCGCCAAGTGAGCGAGAGGGGCGGGTAGAGCGCGTCCTGGAGCGGCCGGCGCAGGCCGTTCAGCGAGCGGCCAGGGTCGCCACGGCCATGATGGCGGCGCGGCCCGAATCGTCGGCCCGGCCGTAGCAATCGAGCAGCTCGCGCTCGTCGGGCGCCAGGGTCTGGACCGATGCGTTCGCATGCTGGCCCGTGACCACATACAGGACATCCACGCCCAGGCCCGCCATCACCGCCAGGGCGGCCGCATTGGGCGATTGCTCGCCCTTCTCCCAGGTGGCCAGGGTGCCGCGCGAGACGTCGCAGGCGTCGGCCATGGCGAGCTGCGCCACGTCCAGACGCAGACGCTCTTGCCTCAGCCTTTCACCGATGTGATCGAAATTTCTTCTATTCATCAATTGACATGCTCGAAATTTCGAGCAATGATGCAGTCAGCGTGTAACCAAACCATCCAAACCATCCCAAATACTACATGACAGCCATGCACTCCCCCAGAGCCGTGCCCGGTATCCCTGCGGATCCGGTGCTTCATGACAGGCCCGTGCCACTGCGCATGACGGCATCCGAACGCGAACGCCACGCCCGCTATGCCAGCCGTGAAAGCCGCAGCGCCTCCAACTTCGCGCTGAAGCTGTACCGCATGGGCATGCAGCAGTACGAGCAGCAGATGCCGCCGCTGCCCCAGGCCGATCAGGCGCGATAGCCACCCGCGCCGCCCTGTTCACCGCCTTGTCTTCGATCCCAACTGCCCCCAGGAGCCTGCCATGCGCATGATGTGCCCCCACTGCAACGAACACGCCTACACCCGCACCAGCCTGCAGCTGACCAGCACCAGCCGCGAGACCATCTTCCAGTGCCGCAACTTCGAGTGCGGCCATGTGTTCTCGGCGGTGACCGAGATCAACCGCACCATCAGCCCCAGCGCCATCCCCAACCCCATGGTGATCCTGCCGATGAGCACGCACATCAAGCGCAAGCTGCTGCAGACCCAGCTGGACGCCATGCCGTCCTCGCAATACGAAGGCGCAGCGCACCGCGCAGCCCAGGCGGCCGAATCCGCCCAATCCACCGAAGGCGCGCGCAGCTAGCGCGGCCGGGGCGCCTTCGCCGCTCCTGACGGCGCCCCACCCGGCGCGCGGGCAGCCCGCCTGCACCGCCGCCACCCCACCCCCTTTCCCGCAACCTGCGGAGCCTGCATGAAGGCCCTGCGGGATGCGCTCACCCTGAAACGACCTGGACAGACCATGAAGCTCGGCGACCTGCGCCTTTCCGATCTGATGCGACTGCTGCGGGCAGACGATGCGCCCGCGCCCGAATACCGGCCCGAGGACCCGCCCGCGCTGCCCGAGGCCTACCAGCGCCTGAGCGTCCAGGACTGCCGCATCCGCCTGCGCGAACTGCAGCGCGAGGCCGCGCAGCGCTGCGCCAACGGCCGCTGCGGCAGCGCCGAAAGCCGCGAATGGGCGGGCCTGGCCAGCCACTACCGCATGGCCCTGGTGCTGCTGGCGGGCATAGACGGCGAGATCGAGGAGCTGGCCCTGCGCGACTGGCGCGAAATGCCACCGCCCGAACGCGACGCCATCCGCCGCCAGATCCGCGCGCTGCGCAGCTGCCTGCTGCCGCTGCGCGCGCTGGCCCTGAGGACCTGAGTCCATGTCCGTCCTGCTCGCCGCCAAATCCACCGGCCGCAGGCTGCGCACCGCCAGCCTGCAGCAATGGGACCAGCACAAGCCCCGCCCCCACATGGTCCAGCGCGCCATGCAGGCGCTGGAAAAAGCCTTGCCGCCGCAGTGGCTGCAGCCCATGAAGCTGCTGGGCCTGGGCGACTGGCAAAAGGGCGCGCAACACGCCAACGGCCAGCCCGAATGGGCTGCCTGCCACGACGCGCTGGCCGCCATTGACGACTTTGCCAGCCGCCACGGCCGTGCGGCCGAGTGGAACCTGGACGACTACGAGATCTGCCAGATGGCCAGGCGCCTGAGCGACGAAGTCGGTGAGCTCGACGCCGGCGCCCAGGCCCAGAACATGGACCTGGCCGCACGCGTGGACCTGGTGCGGCTGATGCTGCGCATGCTGGGCCTGCAGGAAAGCACGCCGCTGGCCGGCGAGCCCGCCATCCGCCGCGCGCTGGATGCCGCCTGGTGGCGCCGCATGCTGCGCCGCCACGTCACGCGCACCGTGGAGGCCGGCGCCGTCAAGCTGGGCATCGTCAACCGCCGCACCGGCGGCTACGCCAGCAACGCCACCGTGCGCCGGCGCACCGCGCAGATCGAACGCAACGCCCGCGCGCTGGAGCGCAGCCTCTACCGAAACGAGGCCGGCCAGGTCTTCACCCTGGCCGAGCTGGCCGCGCTGTCGCCGGCCAACCCCGTGATCCGTGGCGGCGAGCTGATGACACGCATCCGCGGCGCAGAGGAATATGCCGACGCGCGCAGCCACGTCGGTCTCTTTCTCACGCTGACGGCGCCCAGCCGCTTTCACGCCGTCACGCTGGGCAGCGGCGGCCGGCCGCGCCCCAATCCCCATTACGACGGCCACAGCACGCCGCGTGATGCCCAGCTGTGGCTGCGCACCATGTGGGCGCGCGTGCGCTCGCACCTGGGCCGCCAGCGCATCGCCATGTACGGCATCCGCGTGGCCGAGCCGCACCATGACGCCACGCCGCACTGGCACGCCCTGGTCTGGGCCGAGTGCGAGGAGCACGCCCGGCACATCGAGGCCGCCATCCGCAAATGGTGGCTCAGCGAAGATGGCGACGAGCGCGGCGCCCAGCGCAACCGCGTCAACGTCAAGCGCATGACCGGCGGCGGCGCTGCCGGCTACGTGGCCAAGTACATCGCCAAGAGCGTGGGCCATGCGGCCCTGGCCGACCACCTGGACGTGGTGCAGGGCCGCCTGTGGGATGTGGAGCAGGGCGGCATGCCCGGCCACCGCCGCGTGGACGCCTGGGCCGCCTGCTGGGGCATTCGCCAGTTCCAGGCCGTGGGCATGCCCAGCGTCTGCGTCTGGCGCGAACTGCGCCGTGTCAGCAAGGACCAGGTCGAACAGATCCGCATCGACGGCGACAAGGCCAGCTGGAAGGCCTGGGGCGCCAGCCACCGCCACGGGCCCGACATCCCCGCCGACTGGCGCCGCTACATGGAAGCCATGGGCGGCCACTGCCTGGCCCGCGACCGCTGGCACCTGCGCATGGCACGCCGCCCCGTGCCCGCCGGCGCCGTCAACCAATACGGCGAGGCCATCGCGCCCGGCTGCGGCCGCGTGGTGGGCCTGGAAACCCGGCGCGGCCAGTGGCTGGTCTCGCGCCGCATCGCCTGGCGCAGCGTGGCACGCGCCACGCTGGAGTTCCAGGAAACCCAAGGTGCAGAAAACGCCGATGTCGCCGAGGGTGCCGAGGTCGCCGACGTGGCCCCGCCCGCCCTGCCCGCCCGCGCGCCGCTGGCGCGCCCTTGGACTGGTTTCAATAACTGTACGGCCCGGCTCACGGGCCACACGCTGCGCGCCCTCATCGGCCGCGGCGGGCACCAGCGCGAGGACCGCGCCAACCCGTCCGCGCCCGATTCGGGTGCCGATTCAGTGCCCCGTTCCGTGCTGCACCGCCCCGCATCCGGCGCCACGCCATCCAACCACCCGTTCTTTACCAGCTGATCCACCCCAGGAGGACCCACCATGCACCACAACATCACCGCCCTGCGCAGCTACCGCGCCACCCTCATCCCCCACGGCGTGGACGCCGCGCAGCTGGATCAACTGGCCGACGCCCGCCTGCTGCCCGTGCTGCGCCTGAAGGCGGCCAGCGCCAGCCACGCCCAGGCCTGCGCCCTGCTGGCCAGCGGCCGGCCCGTGCTGCGAGTGGAGCGAGTTGAACGTGTGGAGCGCAAGAAGGCAGGCAAGTCCATCACGCCGCGCCACGCCTGATCAAGCACCGGACACGACATCGGAGAACACCGCAATGACGCAACAGAACATGGAACTCTTTCACAGCGCCCCGCGCCTGGACACCCAGGGCATCGCCAACTACCTGGGCCTGAGCCGCGAGCACGTCACCGCGCGCCTGACCAAGCGCCCGGACTTTCCCAAGCCCTTCATCAACGCCAGCCGCCGCATCCGCTACTGGCGCATGGCCGACGTCAAGGCCTGGGCCGAGGGGCGCCGGTGAGCCGGCACCAGGCCATGGCCGTGCGCTCAGTGATCGCTGCCCGCAAGAAAACGGCGAGCCTGGTCGCGCACCCCGTCGAAGATCTGCCGGGCCATAGGCTGCGGCACGCTGGCCGGCAGGCGCGGCTGCAGCCGGTCGATGGCGCCGTCCAGCGCCTCGACCATCTCCACCATGCTCTCCCACAGGCCTGCGATGCGCGTGGTCTCGGCCAAGGCCTTCCAGTGGCGGCGCTGGATCTCGGCCAGGCGGTAGTGGCGGCTGCGCCCCGGCAGGGCCATGGCCATCCTGGCGCGCTGGCGGGCAATCTTGCCGTGGCCGTGACCGATGATGGGCCAGGCCGACAGCACGTCGTACAGCGGCGTCATCTCATAGCCGCCGCCCGGCTGCAGGAACACCGAGAAATTCTTGGCATGCCCGTCCGTGGCCGCCAGCAGCCAGAACGCCAGCTGGGCCATCACGAAGCGGGCGCAATCCTGGGCAGGCTCGCTGCCATGCTGCAGCACCTGCAGGCACTGCAGCATGCCGGGCCCGCCGTGGGTCTCGTACTTGTTGGCGCTGGCAACGCCGCGCACCTGGCAGAAATCTTCCTGGGGCAGACGCGCAATCCAGCCCTGGGCCGTCCAGGCGCGGTCAAAGCGCTCCACGCACAGCACCTGCTGCCCGCCAAAGGTCTCGATGCTGCTGTCGGCCACGGCAAAGCCCAGCTCGGCCAGCAGGCGGGCGCACAGCCACTCATTGGCCACTGACTCGCTCAGGTCGTAGTGCCAGTGCGGCACCACGCCGATGGCCGGCTTCAGGATATGCGTGGTCGGCGTCGCACCCAACGGGCGGCACCACTGGCCGCCATGGCGCAGCACCGCCGTCTTCTCCTGCGCACCGGCAATGGACAGCCGGAACTCCTGGTCCACCTCCAGCGCACCAAACCCGCCACCCAGACTGGCCAGGTGCTCGGCAATCTGCGCCTCGCTCAGCGGCTCGAAGCGCACCTGGTCGAACCCTTCGGGCACGGCCCCCTCGGGCAGCAGCTGCACGGCACCCACGCAATCGCGGCCAATGGCTTCCAGCAGCGAAAACGCATCGATCCCGCGCAGCCCGAAGCGCTGGTGAATGCGCCGGCGAGTGCCCTCGCCGTCCGGCAGCAGGTTGTCGAAATAATGGGCCACCACCTCGCCCGCCACCGTCAGGTCGCGCGTGAAGGGCATGGACAGTGACAGCGGCCGCGCATGCGCGCTCTGCGGCCAGGCCGGGTCATAGGCGAACACATGGCGGCCCGTGCGCGTGACCTCCCAGGTGCCCACCCGCTCCCCATTCATCCAGACGCCCAGCGCTGCCATCACCAGGACCCTTTCGGCTTGCGGTCCTGCCAGTGCGGCGGCAGCGCCTGCGGCTTGAAGGCCACGGGGCGGTCGGCGGGCTTGCGGAGCACGTTGTCACCCGCGTACGGTTGTGGAGCTGGCTCGGCCACCCTCAACGCAGCAGGCATAGGCATAGGCATAGGCATAGGCACAGGTGCAGGTGCAGACGCAGAAGAAGCCACCGCATCCACCCTGGGCCGCATGAGCAGATCGGCATCCAGCAGTTGCAGGATCTCCATCAGCTGGCGCACGCTGATGGCGGCCGGGTCACGCTCTATCGCCGCCACACGCGACTGGGACACGCCCAGCCGCTGTGCCAATTGGGCCTGGCTCACGCCAGCGGCCTTGCGCAGCGACTTCAGGTGCAGCGCAAGCTGATCGGGCAGTTGCAACAGGTGGTCCATGGTGTTCTCCTGGCCAGGGCATTCAAAATATCATCTCAAGATGATGAATTGAAATTATCACTCTAGAATAATATTGTCAACATATCATATTGGAGTGATATTTCTGGCAGCCATCCTGCCTACAACCGTGCCGCGATGTCCTCGGCCGTCTCCCGGTAATAGATATTGAACAGCTCGTTGATATCCACGTGGCCGCTGATGCGGGCCAGCGTCATCACATCCACGCGCTTGCTCAGCCAGGTCAGCGCCGTGGCGCGCAGGTCATGGAAGCGCAGGCCCTGCACCATCACCCGGTCGCGCAGCTTGCGGTAGAGCGTGTCGCGGCTGGCGTCGCTGATGGTCCAGTAGGCGTCGCGCCCGGCAGCCTCGGCGGCGGCGTCCAGCACGCGCAGCAGGCGCACGGCACGGCGCGTCAGCGGCACATGGCGCTCGCCCACCTTGGCCTCGGTCTTGTGGTGCGGCAGGTGGTAGACCCGGCGCTTGAGATCCACATTGCTGCGGCCCATGCGCAGGATCTCGCCGCTGCGCATGGCCGTATGCAGGGCCACCAGCATGGTCCAGGCCGTCTGCTCCATGGCGGTGACAGGCGCCAGGCGCGGCGAGACATTGGCCGAGCGCAGCATGCGCCGCACCTCGCTCCACTGCCCCGTGCGTCGGCGCGCATGGGACTTGGCCGGCAGCTTGATCTCGGGCCAGGGGCTCTTGCCCACCCATTTCCACTGCTTGACCGCCAGCGTCCAGATAGGACGGAACTGCTGCGCCTCGCGCAGCACGCTGGCGCCAGAGACCTGCTGCAGCCGCGCATCGCGCCAGCGCGCCAGGTCGTCACCCGTGATCTCGTGGAACACCTTGGCCGCCAGCTCGGGAAACTCGCGCAGCCAGGCATCAAAGCGCAAATGGTCGGCCCGCGCCGTGCTGGCCGTCTTTTTGTCGGTGACCTCGCGCCGATAGCGCTCCACCGCCTCGGCCAGCGTGCGCCGTGGAAACTCCCCGCGCGCCCCGGCCAGAATGGCCGCCTCCTCGGCCACGGCCCAGCCCTGCGCCTCGGCCTTGGTCGCCCGCGTGGCAGTGCGCCGGATGCCTGCACGCTCCACCTCGGCCCGCCAGCCGTTCTTCACCTTCCGGAAATACGCCATCCCACCTCCTGCAGCCCGCGCGGGATCACAAGCGGGATCTGCGCGGGATTGTGATGTGATTTTGCGCTGTTTTGTGCCGGTTTCAACCCGTTCCGTTTTGCCCCCAGAACCCAGAAAAAAAGCCCGCCTCCTCTACAGGAAGCGGGCTTGAGCAGTGTTCGCCGCAGTTGAGCGGCGTTGGTGCGTGGTGCGCGGGGGGGGACTCGAACCCCCACACCATTGCTGGCGTCAGGACCTAAACCTGGTGCGTCTACCAATTTCGCCACCCGCGCTGGTTCTTGGGGGAGCCGCCTGCGCGGCGGCTCCTAGGTCAGGGCGCAGATTCTAGCCGCAATTGCGGGGTGCATTGCCATACCCCGGATTTGAGCGGCGGCCTCTGCGTTTTCGCCGCCTCAATGCGTGGGCTCGCGGCGCACGCGGAACACGGCCGCGTACATGGCCGGCAGGGCCAGCAGTGTCAGCACCGTGGCCACGATCAGCCCGCCCATGATGGCCACGGCCATGGGGCCCCAGAACACGCTGCGCGACAGCGGGATCATGGCCAGCACGGCGGCGGCAGCCGTCAGCACGATGGGGCGCAGGCGGCGCACGGCGGCTTCGATGATGGCGTCCCAGGCCGGCACGCCGCGCGCGCGGTCGGTCTCGATCTGGTCGATCAGGATCACCGAATTGCGCTGGATCATTCCCATCAGCGCCACCACGCCCAGCAGCGCCACGAAGCCGAAGGGCCGGCCCAGCAGCAGCAGCGCCGCCGCCACGCCGGGAATGCCCAGCGGCCCGGTGATGAACACCAGCAGTGAACGGCTGACACTGCGCAGTTGCAGCATGAGCAGCGTGAAGGTGAGGAACAGCATCACCGGCACGCCGGCGACGATGGCGTCCGAGCCCTTGGAGCTTTCCTCCACGGCGCCGGCCACATCGATGCGGTAGGCCGTGTCGCCCGCAGCGTGCCAGCGAGCCTCGATCTCGCGCAGGCCCGGCAGCAGCGCATGGGTCAGCGTTGCGCCCTGCAGGCCCTCGCGCACATCGCCCTGCACCGTAATGGCGAACATGCGCTTTTCTCGCCACATCACGCCGGGCTCCCAGACCATCACGGGCTTGGCGATCTGCGTGAGCGGGATCGACTTGCCCGATGCCGTGGGCAGGTAGGCGTTGGCGATGTCGGTGATGGCATCGCGCTCCGAATACGGCGTGCGCAGCACGATGTCGATGAGCTTGTCACCCTCGCGGAACTGGCCCACGGTGGAGCCGCTGAGCATGACGCGGGCCGCCTGTGCGATGGCCTGGCTGCTCACGCCCAGGGCGCGCGCCTTGTCCTGGTCCACCTCCAGGCGCACGGCCTTGACGGACTCGTTCCAGTTGTCGTTGACGCCGCGCATGTCGGCGTTGGCGATCATGACCTGCTTGACCTCGTCGGCATAGGCACGCAGCTTTTGCGGATCGGTGCCGGACACGCGGAACTGCACCGGATAGGGCACGGGAGGCCCGTTGGGCAGCAGCTTGACGCGGCCCCGCACCTCGGGGAACTCCTGGGCCAGCAGCGCCGGCAGCGATTTGCGCAGGCGCTCGCGCGTGGGCAGGTCCTGGGCGACCAGGATGAACTGCGAGACGTTGTTCTGCGGGAACACCTGGTCCAGCGGCAGGTAGAAACGCGGCACGCCCGAGCCTACCCACTCGCTGACCGTGCGCACGCCGTCCAGCTGCATGAAGCGCTCTTCCACGCGGCGCGTGACGGCCTCGTTGGCGGCCAGCGACGTGCCCTCGGGGAACCAGATGTCCACCAGCACTTCGGGCCGGCTGGAATCCGGGAAGAACTGCTGCTGCACGCGCGACATGCCCACCAGGCCCAGCGCGAAGACCAGCACCGTGATGGCGATGGTCAGCCAGCGGTGCGTCACGCACCAGTTCACGGCGCGCCGGAAGCGGTTGTAGAACGGGCTGTCGAAGACTTCATGCTCGGCCGACGAGGCATTGAGGTTGGTCTCCTCGATGGGCACCTCTCCCGAGGCCACCTCGGGCGGCAGCGTGGCCGCGTGCGGCGGGCGCTTGAGCAGCAGCATGCCCAAGTAGGGCACGAAGTACACCGAGGCGAACCAGCTGAGCACCAGCGCAATCACCGTCACCGCGAAGATGGCGAAGGTGTACTCGCCCGTCATGGACTTGGCCATGCCGATGGGCAGGAAGCCCGCCGCCGTGATCAGCGTGCCGGTCAGCATGGGCTTGGCCGTGATCTCGTAGGCAAAGGTGGCGGCGCGGTACTTCTCGTAGCCCTCCTCCATCTTGCGCACCATCATCTCCACGGCAATGATGGCGTCGTCCACCAGCAGGCCCAGCGCGATGATCAGCGAGCCCAGCGACACCTTGTGCAGGCCGATGTTCCAGTACCACATGGCCAGGAAGGTCGCGGCCAGCACCAGCGGGATCGTGATGGCCACCACCAGGCCCGGGCGCGGGTCGATGTACCAGCGCTTCCACAGCGGCTGGTGGCCTTCGCGCTTGTGCAGGCCCAGGCTGATGAAGCTCACGGCCAGCACCACCACCACGGCCTCGATCAGCACCTGCAGGAATTCGTTGACCGAATCGGCCACGGCCTTGGGCTGGTCCTGCATGTTGGTCAGCTCCACGCCGGCCGGCAGCGTGCGTGCGATGTCGCCCACGGCGCCGCGCAGGGACTTGCCCAGGCGGATGATGTCGCCGCCCTTGGTCATGGACACGCCCAGCGCAATCGTCTCGCGCCCCTGGTGGCGCACCTTCACATTGGCCGGATCGGCATAGCCGCGGCGGATCTCGGCGATATCGCCCAGGCGCAGCTGCGCGCCCGATGCGCCGCGGATGGGCATGGCGCGCAGCTCATCCACCGCCAGGAACTGGCCGGCCACGCGCACCTGCACATCCTCGCGCGGTGTCTGCAGCACGCCTGCGCCCTCGATGGCGTTTTGCTGGCCCAGCTGGCCCAGCACCTGGTTCATGTCCAGGCCCAGCTGCGACAGGCGGCGCTGCGACAGCTCGATGTAGACCTTCTCGTCCTGCACGCCGAACAGCTCGACCTTGGCCACATCGGGCACGCGCAGCAGGCGCTGGCGCACGTCGTCGGCCATGGTCTTGAGCTCGGCGTAGCTGAAGCCGTCGGCCTGCAGGGCGTAGATCACGCCATAGACATCGCCGAACTCGTCATTGAAGAACGGCCCCTGCACGCCCTGCGGCAGGGTGTAGCGCATGTCGCCGATCTTCTTGCGCACCGTGTACCACAGCTGCTGGACATCGCCGGGGCGCGAGTTGTCCTTGAGCTGGAAGATGATCATCGACTCGCCGGGCTTGGAGTAGCTGCTGATCTTGTCGGCGTAGGGCACCTCCTGCAGCGTGCGCTCGATCTTGTCGGTGACCTGCTCGGCCATCTGCTGCGCCGTGGCGCCCGGCCAGTTGGTGCGCACCACCATGGCGCGGAAGGTGAAGGGCGGGTCCTCGTCCTGCCCCAGCTGGAAATACGAGGCAAAGCCCAGCAGCAGCAGCACGACGATGAAATAGCGCGTCAGCGCCACATGGTCCAGCGCCCAGCGCGAAAGATTGAAGTGCGCGCCCTGCGGCGCCTTGTGCTTGGGCCCGCTCATTGGGCCGCTCCGCTGGGCGCAGCGCCTGCGGCGGCAGGCGCCTGTGCAGGCTGTGTCTGTTGCGGCCGCTGCTGTGCCGGCTGCGGGGCCTTGTCATAACGGTCCTGATAGACCGTGACCTTCTGGCCTGGCGTGAGCACATGCACGCCGGCGGCCACCACCTGCATGCCGGGCGTCAGGCCTGCGGCAATCACGGCCTCGTTGCCATCGGCCGTGGCCAGTTGCACGGGCTGCAGCTTCACCGTGCTGCTGGCGGCGTCGAACACCCACACGGCCGTGCCCTGGCCGCCGCCGCCCTCCTGGCGCAGCGCGGTGGTGGGCAGCTTGATCACGGGCTGGCCCGTGGGGCCCATACCCTCGGGCAGCGCATGGACCGTCGCGCCCAGCGGCGGCACGGCGGCGGCGTCCGACGCGGGCAGAGCCACCTTCACCTGGTAGGTGCGCGTGACGGGATCGGCACTGGCCGCCACCTCGCGCACCTGGCCCTGCAGCGGCTGCATGCCGGCCGACCATGGGCGCACATTCACCTTCTGGCCCACGCGGATGGCGCCGCGCTTGTCCTCGGGCACCACGAACACCACGTCGCGCGGGCCGTCCTGGGCAATGCGCACCACGGGCGAGCCGGCCGACACCACCTGGCCGGGTTCGGCGTCTATGCCGGTCACCACGCCGGGCACATCGGCCAGCAGTTGCGCGTAGGACTCCTGATTGCTCTGCGATGCCAGCTGCGCCTTGGCCTGGTCCAGCGTGGCCTGGGCGGACTTGAGCGTGGCCTCGCGCCGCTCCAGCTCCGCACCGCTGATGAAGTTCTGCGCCTTCAGCTGCGAGTAACGCCTCACATCGGCGGCGGCAAGATCGCGCTGCGTAGTCGCGGCCGCCACCTGGGCGCGCGCGGCGTCAGCTCCCAGCCGGTAGTCGCTGGCATCGAGCCGCGCCAGCAACTGGCCTGCCTGCACGTGCTGGCCCAGTTCCACCTCGCGGCGAACGAGCTTGCCGGCCACGCGAAAGCCCAGGCGCGACTCTATGCGCGCGCGCACCTCGCCCGCGTACTCCAGTTGCGTGTCCAGCGCGCCCACGCCTACGGTGAGCAGCTTGACGGCGCGCACCGGCTCGGGCGGCGGTTCGGCCTTGGAGCAGGCGCCCAGCGCCAGCGCGGCGGCCAGGCACAGAGGGGCAAGAAGAAGATGGCGCGGCAAAGCGGGCGCGGCAGGGTTCGATGGCAAGTCGGGCATGTGGATCCGGGAGGGCTGGTGCGAAAAGCGGCTGCGGGCTGCAAGATCCGGGCAACATGCCGCGGCAGCTGGCTGGCGCCGTTTACTGACTGACGGGTTAGTAATTTAGGAGAAGCCCTTGAGCCCGTCAAGTGAAATGCATGGCCTTGCGCGCAGCATCGACAATCGGCCACCGTGAAGTCCACCGCTCCCACCCTGCCCACCTCCCCCGCCCCGGTCACGCACTACGAGAACTTTCCCGTGGCGTCCTGGCTGTGCCCGCCCCGCTTGCGCCCGCCGATTGCCGCGCTCTACCACTTCGCACGCACTGCAGACGATCTGGCCGACGAGGGCGACGCCACGCCGTCCGAGCGCCTGGCCGCGCTGGCCGCCTACCGTGCCGACCTGATGGCGCTGGGCACCGAAGGCGAGGCCTCCATGCTCGCCCGCACAGCCTGGCCTCTTGTCTTTGCAGGACTGGCGCCGCAAGTACGCGCCCACCAGCTGCCGCTGGCGCTGATGGACGACCTGCTCAGCGCCTTTGCGCAGGACGTGCGCAAGACCGAATCCAGCACCACCTACGCCGACCGCGCCGAGCTGCTTGACTACTGCCGCCGCTCGGCCAACCCCGTGGGCCGGCTGCTGCTGCATCTGTACGGAGTGGATGATGCCGAATCGCTGGCCCGCAGCGACGCCATCTGCACCGCTCTGCAATTGATCAATTTCTGGCAGGACTTCAGCGTGGACCTGCCGCGCGGGCGCCACTACCTGACCGATGCAAACTGCACCGCCCACGGCGTGCGGCGTGAAGACCTGCGCGCCGAGCCCGCTGCACTGACCCCTGCCGTGCGTGCACTGCTGGCCGAGCAGTCGGCATGGGCGCGCGCACTGATGCAGGCCGGCGCACCGCTGGTGCACCGCCTGCCGGGCCGCATCGGCTGGGAGCTGCGTCTGGTCGTGCAGGGCGGGCTGCGCATCCTGGACAAGGTCGATGCGCTGCAGGGCGCCAGCCTCTACCGCCGCCCCACCGTCGGCAAGGCCGATGCGCCGCTGCTGCTGTGGCGCGCCCTGCGCATGTGATGGCGGGCCGGCCGTTGCGACACCCAGGCTTTGGCCCCAAGCCGTCCATGGGACAATCCGGCCCCATATGAATCCGGATCAGTACGTCCAAGACAAGGCCGCCGCCTCGGGCAGCAGCTTTTATTACGCCTTCCTCTTCCTGCCGCGCGAGCGCCGTGCGGCCATCACCGCCTTTTATGCGTTCTGCCGCGAAGTGGACGACGTGGTGGACGAAGTCTCCGACCCCGGCGTGGCCGCCACCAAGCTCGGCTGGTGGCAAAACGAAGTGCACCAGGCCTTTGCAGGCAAGCCCTCCCATCCCGTGATGCGGGCGCTCATGCCGCACGCCCCGGTCTACGCCATCGAGGAGCGCCACCTGCAGGCGGTCATCGACGGCTGCCGCATGGACCTGGAGCAGACCCGCTACCTGGACTTCCAGGGCCTGACCCGCTACTGCCACCTGGTCGCAGGCGTGGTCGGTGAAGTGGCCGCGCGCATCTTTGGCCAGACACAGGAAGAAACCACGGCCTACGCCCACAAGATGGGCCTGGCCTTCCAGCTGACCAACATCATCCGCGACGTGGGCGAGGACGCCATGCGCGGACGCATCTACCTGCCCATCAGCGAGCTGCAGCAGTTCGACGTCAAGGCGCATGAGATCACCAAGCGCGAGTACTCGGACCGCTTCACCGCGCTGATGCGCTTTCAGGCCGAGCGCGCCCACCGCCTCTACGACGAGGCCCTGGCCCTGCTGCCCGCGGCCGACCGCCGCACGCAAAAGCCCGGCCTGATGATGGCCAGCATCTACCGCACCCTGCTGCGCGAGATCGAGGCCGACGACTTCCGCGTGCTCCACCAGCGCATCAGCCTGCCGCCGCTGCGCAAGCTGTGGCTGGCCTGGAAGATGCAGGCGCTGGGGCGCATGGCGCGGTGAGCAGAGACAGCGCCAAGCACACGCCTCGCACCGCTCAGCCGCGCGCCGCCATCCTCGGCGGAGGCTGGGCCGGCTTTGCCGCCGCCCTTGCGCTGGCCCGCAGCGGCTGGCACATCACCCTGCACGAGGCCGCACGCGAGCCCGGCGGCCGTGCGCGCGGCATGGACCTCGACACGCCACAGGGCCCGCTGCGCGTGGACAACGGCCAGCACATCCTCATCGGTGCCTACACCGAAAGCCTGCGCCTCATGCGCGAGGTGGGCGTGGATCCTGAACAGGCGCTGCACCGCCAGCCCATGGCCCTGCCCTATATCGATGGCAGCGGCCTGCGCTTTCCCGACTGGCCTGCTCCGCTGGATGCGCTGGCCGGCATTGCCACCGCACGCGGCTGGAGCCTGGGCGAGCGTGCAGCCCTGCTGGCGCGCGCCGTGCGCTGGCGGCTGGCGGGCTTTCGCTGCGCGCCGCAGGCCACCGTGGCCGACCTGTGCGCCGGCCTGCCGCAGCGCCTGGTCAGCGAGTTCATCGACCCGCTGTGCATCTCGGCGCTCAACACGCCCATTCACCTGGCCAGCGGCACGGTGTTCCTTCGCGTGCTGCGCGATGCGCTGTTCAGCGGCCGTGGCGGCTCGCATTTCCTGGTGCCGCGCCGTGACCTGGGCAGCCTGTTCCCGGCGCCGGCCGCGCAGTGGCTGCAGGAGCGCGGCCACGCCGTGCGCCTGGGCAGCCGCGTGGCCGAACTGCAACCCCAGGGCCCGCACTGGACGCTGGGCGCAGCCCAGGGCGAAGACGCGCCCTTCGACGCCGTGCTGCTGGCCTGCCCCGCGCCCGAGGCGGCGCGCCTGGCACTCACCGCTGCCGAGCACGACAGCCTGCCTGCGCGCGACGGCATTGCCCTGCAGCGCTGGGCGCAACTGGCCCAGGACCTGCAGCACCGCCCCATTGCCACCGTCTATGCGCAGACCGGCGATCCCTCCCACACATTGCCCCCGGGCGCGCCCTGGCTGGCGCTGCGCTCCACGCCCGATGCGCCTGCGCAATTCGTCTTCGACCGTGGGCAACTCGGCGGCCCGCAGGGCCTGATGGCCTTCGTCATCAGCGACAGCGCATCGGACCGCGAAACCCTGCAGGCCCAGGTGCTGGCCCAGGCCCAGGCGCAGTTGGGCTGGCATGGACTGGTTGCGCTGCGCACCGTGATCGACAAGCGCGCCACCTTCGCCTGCCTGCCGCAGCTGCAGCGCCCCGGCATGCAGTTGGGCCACGGCCTGTGGGCCTGCGGCGACCATGTGGATGGACCGTATCCGGCCACCATCGAAGGCGCCGTGCGCAGCGGCCTGCAGGCGGCCGAGGCCATCGGCCAGGCCCTGGGTGCCGAGGGAAAAGCCTGATCCCCCGGGTATCTCCGTAGCCTGCAGACCCTGGTTTGACAGCAGATTGACAGCCGCCGGCGCCACCATCGCTGGCGCCGCATCCGCTGCCCATTCACTACAACGATAGCCAGGAGACCAGACATGCCTTCGCGCGACTCTCTTCACCACGCAGACCTGCCCCCGCTCGGCCGCCGCCAACTGCTGGCCGGCACGGGCGCCATGGCCCTGTCGGGCCTGCTGCCTGCGGCCGCGCTGGCGCAGGACGCCTGGCCCACGCGTCCCATCCGCTTTGTCGTGCCCTTTGCGCCGGGCGGCAGCTCGGAAATCGTGGCGCGCTCCACGGCCGCCGAGCTGTCCAAGACCCTGGGCCAGAACGTCTTCGTGGACAACAAGCCCGGCGCGGCCGGCAACATCGCCATGCAGGAAGTAGCGCGCGCCGATGACCAGAGCACCGTCATCCTGGGCCACATCGGCACGCTGGCCGTCAATCCCTACATCTTCGACAAGCTGCCCTACGACGCGAACAAGGACTTCCAGCCCGTCAGCCTGCTGGCCAAGGTGCCCAGCCTGTACGTGGTCCACCCCGATGTGCCGGTCAAGAACCTGCGCGAACTCATCGCCTACGCCAAGAAGAAGCCCGGCCAGCTCAGCTACGGCTCGGCCGGCAATGGCAGCGCCGGGCACCTGGCCTTCGAGTACCTGAAGATGACGGCCGAGATCTTCATGCTGCACGTGCCCTATCGCGGCACGGGGCCGATGATGACGGACCTGATGTCGGGCCGCCTGGACGCCGCCTCGGTCGGCGCCGCCGCCCTGCTGCCCTTCATCAAGGCGGGCAAGGTGCGCTGCATCGCCACGGGATCGACCCAGCGCCTGCCCCAGTTGCCCGACGTGCCCACCGTGGCCGAGCAGGGCTTCCCGGGCTTCGAGATGACGCAGTGGTACGGCATGCTCGCCCCCTCCAGCATGACCCGAGCCCACGTGGACAAGCTGGCTGCCGAATGCGCCAAGGCCGTCAAGGCGCCCGACGCGCTCAAGCGCCTGCAGGGCGATGCGGCCGAGCCCATCGGCAGCACGCCCCAGCAGTTCGCACAGTTCATTGCCACCGAGCAGACGCGCTGGCAAAAGGTGCTCAAGCGCGCCCAGGTCAAGCCGGACTGAGCGCAGGCCCAGACCCCGGCACAGGCCCCGGCATCAGCTGGCCGGGCCTGCCTTCTCGGCCATGGCGCGCAACACGCCCTGGCTGGCCTTTTGCACATGCTCGCCGCTCAGGCGCGCGGCCTGGTCCGCGTCGCCCTGCTCTATCGCCGCCACGATGGCGTCCAGCTCGGCCAGCGTCTGCGGCAAGCGCCCGGGCTGGGACATGGAGATGCGCCGCAGCACCGTCACGCGGTTGTTCAGCTGCCGCAGCATCTGGCCGGCCACCAGATTGCCGCAGCCCTCGATCAGGATGTCGTAGAACTGGTTCTTGATCGCCAGCAGGGCCACCTTGTCGCTGGCCACGGCGGGCACGGCCAGCTCGCCCAGCTTGGCGCGCAGCGCGGCGCGCTGGCCTGCCGAGGCATGCAGCGCAAAGCCCCGGCTGGCCAGCCCCTCCAGGCTGGCCCGCACCTCGTAGATATCGCGCACCTCCTGTACCGAGATGTCCGTGACCTCGGGGCCGCGGTGCGGAACGATGGTGATCAGCCCTTCGGCCTGCAGGTGCTGCAGCGACTCGCGCAGGCACGAACGGCTCACATCAAGGCTCTCGCACAGTTCGCGCTCGGACAGCTTCTGGCCCGGCGCAAACACGCCATCGAGGATGGCCGTGCGCAGGGTCTGCGTCGTGCGCAGGCGCAGCGACGTTTCTTCGCGGGGGACACGCAGCATCTGGTTCATGGGACGAATCCTACCCGCCAATCCAGGGGCCGGACGGACTGACGGATTGTCATACACACACCTGGCCCGGCAGGCAATCCCGATTTTCATCAAGTAGGATTGTCCGACAATCTGATTAAATCCACTCCACCGAAAGACACCTTCACCGCCTTCCATCAGGAGTTTTCATGACCCGAGCCTATGCACCCAAGAACCCCGCCCTCTTCGACCAGGGCCTGTCCACCCGCCGTGAGGTGCTGGGCGCCGAGTATGTCGATGCGTCCATCCAGAACGCCACGGACTTCAACATCGACATGCAGGAACTGGTCACCCAGTACTGCTGGGGCGATGTCTGGAACCGCCCGGGCCTGGACCGCAAGACGCGCTCCTTCCTGAACCTGGCCATGATCACGGCGCTGAACCGCCCGCATGAACTCAAGCTGCATGTGCGCGGCGCCATCAACAACGGCCTGACCAAGGAAGAGGTCAAGGAGGTCTTCCTGCAGACCGCCATCTACTGCGGCGTGCCGGCCGCCATCGACTCCTTCCGCGTGGCTTCGGAAGTCTTCAAAGAGATGGACATCTGAGGCACGCAGCATGACCACCATAGGATTCATCGGCCTTGGAATGATGGGCCAGCCCATGGCCCACCTGCTGCACGCCGCAGGGCACGCCCTGGTCATCCGGGACGCCTTGCCCGCCGCCACCGCACGATTCGCGCAGGAGCATGCGGGCGTGGCCGTGGCATCCGGCGCGGCCGACTTTGCCGGCTGCAGCGTGGTCTTCACCATGCTGCCCGACTCCCGCATCGTCGATGCCGTGGTCGGCGAACTGGCACCGCACCTGCCGCCCGGCGCCTGCATCATCGACATGAGCTCGGCCGACCCCAGCCGCACGCGGGCGCTGGCCGGCCTGCTGGGCGAGCGTGGCATCGGGCTGCTGGATGCGCCGGTCTCCGGCGGCGTCAAGCGCGCCATTGCGGGCACGCTGTCCATCATGGTCGGGGGCGATGCGGACCTGCTAGCCCAGCACCTGCCGCTGCTGCAGCGCATGGGCCAGGCCATCACCCATGTCGGCCCCGTGGGCGCGGGCCATGCGCTCAAGGCGCTGAACAACTATGTCTCGGCAGCGGCCCTCATCGCCACAGCCGAGGCCATCCATGCAGGCGCGGCCTTCGGCATTGCGCCGGCCACCATCGTGGACGTGATCAACGCCTCCACCGGCAAGAACAACACCACCGAAAACAAGGCCCATCAGTTCATGCTGAACGGTGCCTTCAACTCGGGCTTCTCGCTGGCGCTGCAGGCCAAGGACGTGGGCATTGCCCTGTCGCTGGGCCAGGCCATGCACACGCCCATGGCACTGGCCGAACAGGTCAGCGCCATGGCGGCCGACGCCTCCAGGTCCCTGGGACCCGCCGCCGACCACACCGAGCTGTACAGGTACGTGGCCCCGGCCTGAGCCTGCGCCGTCTCGCCGTCGTCAAGGGCCGCATGCGGCCCTTGCCTTCCTGCCTCACGCCACCAAACACGCCACCGACAACCGGCCGCACAGAGCCGGCGGCCCCTGCACGCGCCTCCAGGAGACAAACCCATGCGCCCCCTCATCCGCAATCCCCTCGCCCAGACCCTTCTCGCCGCCGCGCTGGCAGCGGCCAGCCTTGCCGCCCAGGCCTTCCCCAACAAGCCCGTCACCATCGTCGTTCCCTACGCGGCCGGAGGCTCCACCGACGTGCTGGCCCGCGTGCTGGCCGAGGCCATGACGCGCGACCTGGGCCAGCAGGTCATCGTCGAGAACCTGGGCGGCGCCGGTGGCACCATCGGCACCAGCCGCGTCACACGTGCCCAGGCCGACGGCCACACCCTGCTGCTGCACAACATGGGCATTGCCACGGCGCCCGCGCTCTACAGCAAGCTCGCTTTCGATGTGAGGCGCGACCTGGAACCCATCGCGCTGGCCGGCGACGTGCCCATGATCCTGGTGCGCAGCAAAGGCTTTGCGCCCGCCACGCTGGCGGACTTCATCGCTCACATGAAGGCCAAACCGGGCGAAGTGCGCTTCTCGCATGCCGGCGTAGGCGCCACCTCCCACCTGTGCGCCATGCTGCTGCTGCAGACCACCTCCACCGAGGCCACCCTGGTGCCCTACCGTGGCACCGGCCCGGCGCTGCAGGACCTGGTGGCAGGCAATGTCGATGTCATCTGCGACCAGCCCGTGGCCACCGGCCCGCACATACAGGCGGGCATGCTCAAGGGCTACGCCGTCGCCACGCGCGAACGCCTGCCCTCCCTGCCCGATGTGCCCACCTTCGCGCAAGCTGGCCAACCCGGCTTCGAGCTTGCCGTATGGCACGGCCTGTACGCTCCGCGAGGCACGCCCCAGGCTGTCATCGAGCGCCTCAACAAATCCCTGCGCACCGCCCTGTCCGAGCCCGCCCTGGTCAAGCGCTTCACGGACATGAGCGTCATCATCCCGCCCGCAGACCGCCTCACCCCCGACGCCCTGCGCCAGCACACCGCCGCAGAAATCAAGCGCTGGGACCCGGTGATCAAGGCTGCGGGGGCGAAGGCCGAGTAACGCCGCACTACGACGACACCGGCCTGCGGGCGACGACATCAAAGCGATGCCAGTGCTTGGGGCCCCGCATGCTGGGGGCCATGCCATCGAACTCATTGAAGGCCAACAGCTCCATGCCATCCAAAAGGCGCAAGACCTGATCACGCGAATGAAAGCTCATGGACTGCGAATCGGCCCAGGCATCGCGCGGCCCGAAAAAATGACCCGCGAACACACCGCCCGGACGCAGCGCAGAACGCACCAGCGACCAAAACGCATCGAAGTACTCAGGATGGCAAAAGGGCAGGCTCAGTCCAGCGTGGATCAGATGCGCTGCAGGCAAAGAGGAAAGATCCTCGAAACGGCAAGCCTGCAGCGTCAAAGCGCCGGACGCCTGCGATGCCAGGAGGCGCAAGCCCTCGATGGCCGCAGGTTCGCTGTCGATGGCGTGGACGCGCCAGCCGGTATTGAGCAGCACGCGGCACTCATGGCCCGCGCCACAGCCCAGATCGATGGCCGCTCTATCTGCCGTATCACCCGCCAACGCGTCAAGCGCCTGCACCAGCAGGGGAGATATCTTGCGTCCCTCGGTAAAGCGGTAGTAGTCCGTCCAGCTCATGGGTGTGACGCCTGCGGCGTCATCTCTCCATCCACCACTGGATGACGATCTTGGCGATGTAGCCGACAAAGCCCACGCCCAGGCCCAGGAAGATCACAAAGGTGCCGAATTTTCCTGCCTTGGACTGGCGCGCCAGCTGCAGGATGATGAACACCATGAAGAGGATGAAGGCCCCCACGCCATAGGTGAGGAAGAAATGGGCGATCTGTTCTTCTGTATACCCGAATATCACGACAACACCGTCCTACATCCTCCCCTGCAGGCCCGGCCGGTCCGGGCCCGCCCGGCTCAACGCGCCGGGAAGGCCGACGCATCGACCAGATCGCGGTACGCGTGCCAGCTCGCGTGCCCCAGCAGGGGCATCACGGCCACCAGTCCCAGCAGCCAGCTGCCCAGGCCCAGCAGGGTCAACAACACAATGAGGGCGGCCCACAGTGCCAGAGGCACAGGGTTGGCCAGCACGGCCAACCAACTGGTCAGCACGGCCTGGCGCACCGTCACCCGCCTGTCCAGCATCAGCGGCATGGCCACCACGCTGGACGCAAAAATAGGCGCTGCCAGAAAACTGCCCAGCGCCAGCCATATCGCAAACAACTGCCCGTCGCGGGCCAGCACCACGTGCTGCACGAAATCCGCCGGGGTGGCGATGCGCACGGGCGAGAGCACGGTGATCAGCGAGGCCGACACCAGCACCCAGCCCGTGGCCGCCAGCGACAGCAGCAGCCCGAACTGCACCAGGCACCAGTAGCCGCCCTGCCCCTCGGCCTTGGACGCGTGGCCGCTTTGCCAGCGCATCCAGGTGCTGCGCACCAGGGACAGGTCGGCGCGCTCGCCACGCTCCAGCGCACGGCTGATGGCGTAGAGGCTGGTTGCCACGACAGGGCCGACGATCAGGAACCCCGACAGGGCCCCGGCCATCAGCCAAAAGCGATTGTGCCCCAGCGTCAAGATCAAAAACCCGATCAAGGTCAAGACCAGGCCATGTGCCAGGCTCAGCCAGGGCGCCCTCGCCATGTCGCGCGCGCCACGCGCCAGCCAGCTCAGGGGGTGTTTCCAGCCGATGCTGCGCACGGCGGGGAGGACGGGGGGGTGGAAGAAAGCGGTGCTGTGGCTGGTGGGCATGGCATGGCGCGGCTTCGCGGGCAGGCAGGGTCAGCTGTCAGCCAGCCCCTGGCACAACTGCGCAAGGCTGGCCACCGTGACGTGGGGCGTGGACCCCTCGTGAGGCCATGCTACGCCCGTGCGGTTGAGCCAGACTGCGTGCATACCCGCATCCATGGCGCCCAGCGCGTCGAGCCGCGCGTCGTCGCCAATGTGCAGCACCTCGTCAGGCGCCACGCCTGCCGCCGCCGCCGCCGCGTGGAAAAAGCGCACATCGGGCTTGGCCATGCCGGCCTTGGTGGCGCTCAGCGCGGCATGGAAATGCTCGCCAATGCCCACCACGTGCACGCTGGCGTTGCCGTTGCTCAGCGCCACCACGGGCCAGCGCGCGGCCAGGAACTGCAGGGCGGGCAGCGCGTCCTCGTACAGGTCCACACGCTGGCGCTCGGCAAAGAAGATGTCGAAGGCCGTTTCCGCCAGGCCGCCATCGTCGCCATTGCGCTGCAGCGCCAGGCGGATGGACTCGCGGCGCAGGCCGCTCAGGTCGTGGGCAAGGTCCGGGCGGTCACGCTCGATCTGCACGCGGATGGCGCGCAGGGTGGCCACGTCGCGCAGCGCTGCGGCCGTGGTGGGCGCATGGGCGTGCAGCCAGTCCAGCAGTACCTGTTCGGCGCGCGAGATGGCTGGCCACACGGGCCACAGCGTGTCGTCCAGGTCGATGGAAATGGCGCGGATGCGGCCGCTGCGGCGCAGCTGCTGCAATGCGGCCAATGCTGGGTCAAGAGAGGATTCGGCGAGGGGGGCGATGGTGGCTTGGGACATGGTTCGAGCATAGCGAAGGCAGCCGTTGCCGGCAGCAGCCGGGTCATCCGACTCGCGTGGCAGGCGGCTCCGTCCTGCCACAATCGGCCCCATGCCTTCCCGCTTCGCGCCAGAACCTCCATTCCGCCACGACCAACCCCAGCGCACCGCCGTGCTGCTGTGCAACCTTGGAACGCCCGATGCGCCCACGGCCCCGGCCGTGCGCCGCTACCTGGCGCAGTTCCTGGGCGACGACCGCGTGGTCGAGATCCCCAGGATTGCCTGGCTGCCCATCCTGCACGGCATCATCCTGCGCACGCGACCGGCCAAGTCGGCGGCCAAGTACGCCACCGTCTGGCATGAGAAGGACGGCTCCCCCCTGCAGCACTGGAGCGCGCGCCAGGCCCTGCTGCTGCGCGGCTGGCTGGGCGAGGCCGGGCACAACGTGCTGGTGCGCCATGCCATGCGCTACGGCAACCCGTCCATCCCCAGCGTGCTCGATGCCCTCAAGGCCGAAGGCGCCACGCGCATCCTCATCCTGCCGCTGTACCCGCAGTACTCCGGCACGACCACGGCCAGCGTGTTCGACGCGGTCTACGACTGGGCCCGCACCCAGCGCCATATTCCCGAGCTGCGCTTCGTCAACCGCTACCACGACGACGCTTCCTACATCGACGCGCTGGCCCAGCGCATCGAGGCCCATTGGCGCGGCAACGGCCGTGGCGAGAAACTGGTCATGAGCTTTCACGGCGTGCCCGAGCGCACGCTGCACCTGGGCGACCCCTACCACTGCGAATCGCGCAAGACCGCGCGCCTGCTGGCCGAGCGCCTGGGCCTGTCGCCCTCGCAATACCTGGTGACCTTCCAGTCGCGCTTTGGCAAGGCCAAATGGCTGGAGCCCTATACCGAGCCTTCGCTGATCGAGCTGGCACGCAGCGGCACCAAACGGGTGGACGTGGTCTGCCCCGGCTTCACCAGCGACTGCCTGGAAACGCTGGAGGAAATCAGCCAGGAAGCGCGCGAGGCCTTCATGCATGCCGGTGGCGAGCAGTTCGAGTTCATTGCCTGCCTCAACGACAGCGCGCCCTGGATCACGGCGCTGAGCCGCATCGCCCAGCAGCATATGCAGGGCTGGCCCACGCAGAAGGCGCCGCAGGCCGAACTCGACGCCAGCCTGGAGCGCGCCAAGGCCGTGGGTGCACAGCGCTGAGGCCGTTCTGCATCTTCTGCGCCGCGCCATATAACCCTGCCTCATGAGCAGAATGCATAAGCGTCTTTGTATATAGATGCTGCAAGCGGGACAATTGCACTCCAGTTGCTTGTTCCGCCGGTCTTCAATGACCGGCCCCAGCCATCATGACCAAGACCTTTTCCCCCGCTCTGCGCCTGGCGGCCCCGCTGCTGGCGCTGGGCCTTGCCTGCACCGCCTTCGGCACGGCCCAGGCCGCCGAACCCCTGCTCACCCCTGCCGGCGTGCAGGCCGCCGCCGGCCAGGACGCCGTGCGCATCATCGACATCCGCGATCCCAAGGCCTATGGCGAGCGCCACATTCCCGGCGCGCTCAACGCCCCCTACGGCAAATGGCGCGGTCCCGCCACCAATCCCGGCGAACTGCCCGAGCTGCCCAAGCTCACCGAACTCGTGCAGTCCCTGGGGCTGACACCGGCCACCCACGCCATCGTGGTCTCGTCGGGCGCGGACGCCACCGACTTCGGCGCCGCAGCGCGCGTGTACTGGACGCTCAAGCTGCTGGGCCTCAAGGAGCTGTCCGTGCTCAACGGCGGCATGAAGGCCTGGAACGAGCAAAAGCTCCCGCAGGACAACGAGGCCGTCAAAGTGGCCCGCAGCAGCTACCAGCCCCAGCTCGACACCAGCCTGATCGCCACGCGCGAGGACGTGGGCCAGCACGTCAAGCTCAGCAACGCCGCCCTGGTGGACTCGCGCCCCGACGCCTTCTACCAGGGCAAGACGCGCGCACCCGCCGCCAAGATCTCCGGCACCCTGCCCGGCGCGCAGCAGCTGGACTTCAACCAGTGGTTCGTGCCCGGCACCTCCACCTTTGTCGATACCGCCACGGCCAAGCAGATCGCGGCCAAGGTCAAGCGCGAGCAGGGCCAGGACATGGTGGCCTTCTGCAACACGGGCCACTGGGCAGCCACCGACTGGTTCGGCCTGTCCGAAGTCGCAGGCCTGCCGGGCGTCAAGCTGTATGCGGGTTCCATGGTGGACTGGACGCAGCAGGCCGATGCGCCGCCCATGGCCAACCAGCCCGGCCGCGCCGAATCCCTGGCCTACGACGCCAAGCAGTGGTGGGAAAAGAAGTTCAAATAAACACCCCCCTGAGGCGCTTTGCGCCTTCCCCCTTGAAGGGGGACGACGCCATCGGCTGGGCGCACCCGCCGCGAGGCGGCTCTTGCCCGGCGTCTCTGGCTTTGGAGTGTGCCGGTAGCAAAGTGCCGCGCCATGGAGAAAAATGATATGAAACGACTTCCTCTTGCGGCCATCCTGGCCGTTTTCTTTGGCTGGCTGCTGTGGAGCGTCTCGGTGCGCCAGGCCGCGCTGTTCGCCGTGGGCCTGGGCCTGGGCGGGGTGCTGGCCGGCAAGCGCTTCGGCTTCACCACGGGCTGGCGCATGCTGATCGAGGACAAGGACGCCAGCGGCGTCTTCGGCCAGTTGCTGCTGCTGGCGCTGGCCGCCGCGCTGGCCATGCCGCTGCTGGGCCACTATCCCGAACTCACGGCCGCCCTGGGCCCGCCCAGCATCAGCCTGCTGGTGGGCGCCTTCGTCTTCGGCCTGTGCATGCAGATTGCAGACGGCTGCGGCAGCGGCACCCTGTACAAGGCCGGCATGGGCATTCCCATGAATGCGGCCATCCTGCCCGTGTTCGCCATCGGCAGCTTCCTGGGCAGCCTGCACCTGGGCTGGTGGCTGGACCTGGGCAACACCCAGCCCGTGGGCCTGGTCACGGCCTGGGGCTGGGCCCCTGCCCTGCTGGCCACGCTGGCGGCGCTGGCCGTGGTCGCGCTGGGCGTGGCCTGGTATGTGCGTGGCGCCAATGTGGCGCTCAAGCGCCCGGCCAAGCCGCTGTTCGTGCGCAAGTGGGTGGTGGGCGCGGTGCTGCTGGCCGTGCTGGCCACGCTCAACCTCGTCATTGCGGGCCAGCCCTGGGGCGTGGTCTACGGCTTCGGCCTGTGGGCCGCCAAGATCGCCAACGCCACAGGCGCCGTGGACCTGGCCGGCAACTGGTTCTGGAGCCAGCCCGGCAACGCCGCGCGCCTGCACGAGACCGTGCTGCTGGACGTGACCAGCATCACCAACATCGGCATCCTGGGCGGCGCCCTGTGGGTGGCTGCCGCCAAGCCCGTCAATGCCAAGCCGCTCACGGGCACGCAATGGATGGTGGCCCTGGTGGCCGGCCTGGTGCTGGGCTACAGCTCGCGCCTGGCCTTTGGCTGCAATGTGGGCGCCATGCTCTCGGGCATCTCCACGGGCAGCATCCACGGCTGGATCTGGGTGCCGCTGGCGTTTGCCGGCACCATCTTCGGCCTGCGCATCCGTCGCCACTTCAATTTCTGAGAGGACCCGCCATGACACAGCAAAACACCCTGCGCGCGGTCTTCTGGGCCGTGCTGGTCCTCTTCCTGGCCTGGGACCACCTGCACTCGCCGCCCGTGGACCTGCGCTTCGAGGCGCCGCTGATCGCGGCCGGCTCGGGCAAGGCCACGCAAGGCGGGCACTGCTCGATGCCGGCGGGCAAATAGGTCAAGGCAAGGTCAAGGTCAAGGCCAAGGTCAGGGCACGCTGGGCGCCGGCCCCTCGTCCGCGCTGGCCGTCACGGGCAGCGGCGCGGTCTCCACGTCGAAGCCAGCCGCCTGCCAGGCCTTGAGGCCGCCCACCAGCGGGCGCACGTTGGCAAAGCCGGCGCGCTGCAGCTGGCGCGCCAGGCGGGCGGCGGATATCTCGTTGGGGCAGTCGCAGTAGATCACCAGCCCGTGGGGATGGTCGTGCTGGGGCAGCAGGTGCGCATGCGACTCGCCGCCATCGCGCGGGCGCAGTTCCCAGGACTGGGCGCCGGGGATATGGCCCTGGCGGTACTGCGGCAGGGCGCGCACATCGATCACCGTGGGCTCCATGCCCTGGGCATGCAGGCCCGCCAGTTCGCGCACCGACATGCGCGGCATGCGCAATGAACGCACCATGCGATGGCGCTGCCACCACTTGCGCACGATGAACAGCCCCAGCGCCACGCCCAGCAGCAACAGGCCCCACTGGCCCAGTGCCGTGAGCACGCCCAGCAGGTCTTCCACCGTGGAGCTGAACAGCGAGCCCAGGTACACGGCCGAGCCCACCCAGATCAGCGCGCCCAGCCCGTCATACAGCACGAAGCTGCGCAGCGGCGTGCCCATCACGCCGGCCAGCGCGCTGGCGATGGAGGCAAACCCCGGCACGAACTTGGCCACCAGCAGCGACCTTGCGCCCCAGCGGCCATAGACGGTCTCGGTCTGGCGGATGCAGGCATCGGGCGACAGCGAGATGCGGCAGATGCGCCCCAGCACCCGGTGGCCGTAGGCCTTGCCGGCCTGGTACCAGAACAGATCGGCAATCAGCGCCGCGCTCACGGCCACGGCCACCAGCCACAGCAGGCGCACCCAGTCAGCGCCTTCCAGCGCGCCGGTCACGACCAGCACCGGGTAGGCCGGAATCGGCGCACCCAGCTGCTCGACGAACACATTGAGAAAGACGATGCCGAAGCCGTACTCGCGGATCAGCTCCACCAGAAAACCCATGTCAGGCCTCTCTTGCCCAGACGGTGCCCGCGCCCGAAAAGAAGGCGAGGCTGCACCCGTCGCAAATGCTAGCGCGGCAGCAACATCCGCGCCCGGCCCGGGTTGATGCTCAGCCGCGCTGCAGATGCTCCAGCACCCATTGCCAGTGCGCGGGCACGTTCAGCGCCGGCGCATGGCCGCAGCCGGGTACCTCCTGCCAGTGCAGCAGGCCGCGCGCGCCGGGGCCGCGCGTGGTCATTTCCCGGGCCACCTCGGGCAGCACCAGGTCCGAGTCCACGCCCCGCAGCAGCAGCACGGGGATCTCCAGCGCGTCGTAGTGCGGCCAGATGCCGTAGTCGTCGTCATGGGCCGTGAACTGCTCGATCATGGCCGGGTCGTAGTGCGGCGTGACGCGGCCATCGGGCAGGCGGCGCACGCTGGTCTCGGTGAGCTTGCGCCACTCGGAGTCGCTGAGCCAGCCATAGGGCCGGTAGGCCTGGCGAAAGAAGGTCTCCAGCTCGCCCACCGTATCGAAGGCCGGGGGCTGGCCCGCATAGGACCTGATGCGCGCCAGCGCCGACTCGGCCAGCTGCGGCGCATTGTCATTGAGCACCAGCGTCGCAATGCGTGCGCGCAGCGACGGCTCGAACAGGCCCGAGGCGCAGACCGTGCCGATCGCCCCGCCCATGGACGTGCCCACCCAATGCGCGCGCTCCAGCCCCAGCGCATCGAACAGCCCGCGCGCGATGCGGGCGTAGAAGCCCAGCCGGTATTCCTCGCGCGGCGCGCGGCTCCACTGGCTCAGGCCCCGGCCCGGCGTGTCGGGGCAGATCACGCGCCAGCCCTGGCCTGCCAGGAACTGGGCCAGTGCATCCATATCACGCCCCGTGCGTGCCAGCCCGTGCCAGGCGACGACGGTGCCCGCTGGCGACACATCGGGTGCGGGCTGCCAGTCCATGTAGTGGATCTCGTAGCCCGCGCATTGCGTGTAGCAGGAAGCGGGTACAGGCGCGGATGAGGAAGATGCTTTGGAAGCCATGGGAGAAATCTCTGCGGTGCAGGAGCGGCCGGCCGCCTTGGCCGCCGGCCGCTCCAGGGCCTGGCTCACTCAGGAATGCGGATCAGCCCGTCGCTGACCTCGATGGTGTTGGCCGTGCTGGGCCGCGCCACGAAGGGCGGCACCTGGGCCGCCGTGATGGCGGGCGCCGCGCCCGGCTGGCCGCCGCGCGGTGTGGTGCGCACCACCTGGCTGGCGGGCAGCGCGGTGCTGCTGCGCAGGTTGGCCCACACGGCATCCATGGCCTGATTGAAGTACGGGTGCAGCGGCACGAAGCGCGTGTCGAAGCCCGAGAACGGCAGGAAGGCATCGAAGTGCTGGGCATTCACCACCTCGATATAGCGCAGCCGCGTGTTGCTGCCGTCCAGCCCCCGGTTGAGCACCGTGTAGGCGCGCGCATTGTGGTTGACCGGCACCAGCGCATCGCTGCGGCCCGCCACGATGATGGTGGGCTTGCCGCGCAGCTTGGCGGTGTGCAGCACCTCGTTGATGCCGGCGCGCACGGCGTCGCTCTGGGCACGCGTGGGCACGCTGCTTTCGGAGAGATTGAAGCCGGTCACCGGATCGAAGCCCGTCACCAGCGCGTGCTGGCACAGCGCGTTGTCCAGGCCCAGGTCGGCCACGCGCGTGGAGGGCGACACGGCAAACTGCCAGGCCTTGGCCCCGCCCACCGAGTCGTTGTAGACCACCGTGGCGGGCGTGCCGTTGGCCGTGCCATTGGCCGTGGCAAAGCTCTGGGCCAGCGCAGCCCCCGTGGCGGGCACCACGTCGCCCGTGGCATTGGCGGCCGCAAAGCTGGTGCGGCACAGGTTGGCATCCACGCCAAACCGGCCATAGGCCATGGTGTACATGGCCGACAGGATGGGGCCGTTGCCCAGCGCGTAGTGGGCGTTGTGCATGCGGTCGTGGTCACGCGTCCAGCCGTACAGGCGCAGCTTGCTCAGCGCGTTGGCGGCGCGGTCGGCCGTGGTGGCGCCGATGACCAGGCCCTTGGCGGCCAGGCTGGTGCAGCGTGCCTCGGCCCGCGCCGTCATGGCGGTGAGGCCTATGTAGTTGAAGATGGATGTCTCGGTCAGCGCCGCATCGGGCGCCAGCGCCGCGCAGGGCTGGTAGATGTTGCCGTAGGTGGTGTACTCGGCCAGCGTGCGGCCCGGGTTGGGCATGGTCGCATTGCCCACGGCAATCGTGTAGCCCTGGCGCGTGGGCATCTCGGTCACGGGCTCGGAGGCCACCACGCCGTCGATCAGGCCGTCCGCATCCAGCTCGGCCGCACGCAGCACGGCCGCGCCGCCGTTGGAGGCCGAGCCTGCCAGCACCAGCGTGTTGTCCTTGCCGAAGGGCACGGGGTCCTGCGTGGTGCCATAGCGGGCATTGAGCACGTACAGCGCATAGCGGGCCGCGGCCAGCGTGTCGTTGCCCCAGTCCTTTTCAGGGTTCTGCTGGGAATGCGCGTGCTTGATGGCGATGCGGTTGGGAAACGCCGCGTTGTAGGCGGCGCGCGCCGCATCGGTCAGCCGTGCGGCAAAGAAGGACAGGCTGCCCGCATCCGTGCGCGTGGCGCGCGTGCCGTCCAGCTTGTTGACGGTGTCGTCGCTCAGGTTGTGCAGGCCCACGCCCTTGCCCGCATCGGTCAGCGCCACGGCGCAGCCCTTCTTCAGGCCCCACTCGCCCGCCGTGCCGATGGCGCCATACACGCCGCGCGAGCCAGAGGACGGGCCCAGCACGATGCACGGCCGGTTGCGGTCAAAACTGTCCGGCACCTGCACGGCCACCATGGTCTGCTTGCGGCCCGTGCCGTCGTCCAGCACGGCCAGGTACTCGCGCCCGGGGATCAGCCCTTCGCCCGCAGTCACCTGCCCGTCTGCCGTGATGTTGGGGCCGTACAGCGTGCCGTAGCCGCCGCCCGCCGTGGGGTCCAGGATGCCCCGGTAGTTGGAGTACAGCGCATTGCGCCGCAGCTCCGCCGCCGTGGGATTGGCAGGGTCCGCGTACAGGGGCGCGGCTGCGGCGCCCAGGCCGGTCTTGCCCAGGCCGCCCGTCAGCAAGTCCTGCGTGGCTGCCGTGGCGCCCGTGCCGGTGGCCGTGGCCGGATACACCGTGGCGCCCAGTTCGGTAAAGCCCTTGGGCAGATCGTTGCTGGGCTCATGCTCGCCGCTGCCGCAGGCCGCCAGTGCGGCAGCCGCCAGCGCCGTGAAGGCCCAGCGCCAGGGGGTTGCAGGAATCGACGACACCATCTCTTCACGCTTCAACATGCCCATCTCCTTGTGGTAGTTCTCTGATGCACGAATGCGCCAGGGGCCCTGGTCAGGCTCCGGCGCGGGAAGAACGCAGACGCCCCACGACGCCCGTGGGGAAATAGTAGACCGACAACACGAACAGCACGCCCAGCCACAGCAGCCAGCGGTCGGGCGACAGCAGCGCGGCCAGCCAGGGCAGGCTGTGCGCGGCCTCGCTGGCCACGCGCAGCAGGTCCTGCAGATAGCTCTGGGCAATGAGGAACAGCACCGAGCCGATCGCCGCGCCATAGATGGTGCCCATGCCGCCGATCACCACGATCAGCAGGCAGTCCATCATGATCTCGAACGACAGCGAGGTATCTGGCCCGTTATAGCGCAGCCACAGCGCCAGCATGGCCCCGGCCACGCATGCGAACAGGGCCGACAGCACGCTGGAGAGGGTGCGGTACACCACCACGCGGTAGCCGATGGCCTCGGCACGGAACTCGTTCTCGCGGATGGCCTGCAGCACGCGGCCGAACGGGGAATTGACGATGCGCAGCAGCGCCAGCACCAGCACCACGGCCAGCACGAACAGCAGGTAGTAGGTGATGATGCGCCCGTCGATCAGCACGCCCAGCACCTCGTTCTCGAACGGCTCGAAGCTGGGCGACAGCCACTCGGGCAGCTTGAAGCTCAGCCCGTCTTCCCCGCCCGTCCATTCCGACAGTTGGGAGGCCAGCGTCTGGAACGCCGCCGCCACGGCCAGCGTGATCATGGCAAAGAAGATGGCCCGTACCCGCAGCGAGAACAGGCCGATCGCCAGCGACAGCAGCAGCGACACCAGCAGCGCCGCGCCCAGGCCCAGCGCCAGCGCACCCCAGCCCGCGCCCATGCGCGACGATGCAATCGCCACCCCATAGGCGCCAATGCCGAAGAACATGGTGTGCGCAAAGCTCACGATGCCGGTATAGCCCAGCAGCAGATCGAAGCTGGCCACCAGCACCACGAAGATCAGCACCTTGGCCGCCACGTTCAGCGCCTTCACGCCAGGGAACACGAACGGCGCCGCCGCCAGCCCCAGGAAAATCAACAGCAGCAGCACCGCCAGCACGCGGCTGCGCGGCAGGTCGCCGGAAAGCAATCGGTTGAGCATGTCGATCACTCCTTCAGCGGTTCGCTACGGGATAGACGCCCTGCGGGCGCCACAGCAGGATGGCCACCATCAACGCAATATTGGAGAACAGCGCCACCTTGGGCACCAGGAACCCCGTGTAGTTGGCCATCAGCCCCACCAGCAGCGCGCCGATCAGCGCCCCGCCCGTGCTGCCCAGCCCGCCGATGATGATCACGATGAAGATCAGCACATTGACCTGCGCGCCCATCTGCGGCACCACGCTCTGCTGGTACATGCCCCACATCACCCCGCCCAGCCCGGCCAGGGCCGAGCCCGCCACGAACACGCCCACGAACAGGCGGCGCACCCGGTAGCCCAGGGCCTCCACCATCTCGCGGTCCTGCACGCCCGCGCGGATCAGCAGGCCGATCTTGGTGCGCGACAGCGTCCAGGCCAGCAGGGCAAACACCGCCAGCCCCACCAGCACGGCCACCACGCGGTACTTCTCCACGGCGGCATCGCCCAGCAGCCAGGCGCCCTTCATGCCCTGGGGCAGCGGCAGCGGAATCTGCTGCGGGCCCCAGATGAGCTTGATCAGTTCCTCGCCGATGATCATGCCGCCCATGGTGATCAGGATCTGCTTGAGATGCTGGCCGTACACGGGCCGCACGATGAAGCGCTCGAACGCCAGCCCGATGGCGCCCGCCACCAGCATGGCCACCACCATGGCCGGCAGCACGGCCAGCAGGTTGCGCCACAGCTGCTCGGAGCCCGTCCAGTCGCCCATGGCGCCCAGCACGCTGGTGGCCACGAAGGCCCCCAGCGCGATGAACACGCCGTGGCCGAAGTTCAGCACGTCCATCAGCCCGAACACCAGCGTCAGCCCCGAGGCGATGATGAACACGATCATCCCCATGGCCAGCCCCGCCACCGTCAGCGTCAGCCAGGTCGAGCCCGAGCCCACCAGCGGCAGCGCCACCAGGGCCAGCACCGGCACCAGCAGCAGCGGCTTGAAATCCCAATCCAGCCTGTTCAGCCTGTTCAGCCTGTTCAGCCTGTTCAGCTTGTTCATAGCGAAAGCCCCAGCAGCGACTGCTGCAATGCCGCGTCTGCCGAGAACTCGGCCATGCCGCCCGCGTGCACCACGCGGCCGTTGTCCATCACCGCCACGCGGTCGCCCAGGCGGCGGGCAAAGCCCAGGTTCTGCTCCACCAGCACAATCGTCGTGCCGCCCGCCTTGAGCTGGGCGAAGGCCGCGATCATGTTCTCGATGATCGCCGGTGCCAGGCCCTTGCTGGGCTCGTCCACGATCAGCAGATCACGCGGCTCCACGATGGCGCGCGCCACCGCCACCATCTGCTTTTGCCCGCCCGACAGCTTGCCGGCCGGGTGGTTCCAGAACTTCTCCACGGCCGGGAACATGCCGAAGATCCACTGCAGCCGCTGCGCGTCCATGCGGTCGGCGCGCGAGGCGCCGCGCGCGGCCAGCAGCAGGTTTTCCTGCACCGTCAGGTCCGCGAAGATGCCCATGTTCTCGGGCACATAGGCAATGTTCAGCCGCGCAATCGCGGGCGTGGGCAGGGCCGTGATGTCGGCCCCGCCAAAGGCGATGCGCCCCTGGCTGGCCCGCCACAGGCCCATGATGGTGCGCAGCGTGGTCGTCTTGCCCGCGCCGTTGCGCCCCAGCAGCATGGTCAGCTGCCCGCGCGGCACGGCCAGGTCCACGCCATGCAGGATGTGATAGGCCCCGATATGCGTGTGCACGCCCGACAGTTCGAGCAGGTTGGGGTGGGAACTGTGGTCGAGCGTCATGCGGCCTCCTTCACGGCGCCCTGCTCCGGCATCACACCCAGGTAGGCCTGCTGCACCACAGGCGAGGCAATGACCTCGGCCGGCGGCCCATCGGCCACCAGCGTGCCATTGGTCAGCACGATGATGCGGTCGGCCAGCTCGCGCACCACATCCATCTTGTGCTCCACCAGCAGGATGATCTTGCTGCGGTCCTGCTTGAGCTTGCGTATCAGGTCCAGGATCACCGGCGCCTCGTCATGGCTCATGCCCGCCGTGGGCTCGTCGAACATATAGACCTGGGGTTCCAGCGCCATCAGCAAGGCCACCTCCAGCTTGCGCTGGTCGCCATGCGGCAGCGCGGCCACGGCCTCGTCGCGCCGGGCGGACAGGGCCACCTGGTCGAGGATGTGCAGCGCCCGCTGCGTCAATGCCCGGTGGTCGCTCCAGATGCTCCACAGGTTCAGGCCGCGCCGGTGCGGGCCCTCGTCACGCGCCTGCACGGCCAGGCGCACGTTCTCCAGCACGCTCAGGTGCGGGAACAGATTGGTGAGCTGGAACGCCCGCCCCAGCCCGGCCCGCGTGCGCGCCGAGGGGGCCAGCCCCGTGAGCTCTCGCCCGCCCAGCAGCACGCGCCCGGCCGTGGCCTTGAGCTGCCCCGAGATCAGGTTGAAATACGTGGTCTTGCCCGCCCCGTTGGGACCCACGATGGCCGTCAGCGTGCCCGGCTCGAAAGCGCAGCTCACGCCGTTGACGGCCACATGGCCCCCGAAGCGGATGGTCAGATCCTCTGTGCGCAACATTGCTCAGCGGCCGTTGCGGATGGGGACCTGCATCTCCTCGGGCTTGATCTCGCGCACCAGCTCGGGCACGCCCCAGGCCAGCGCCGGGTCCACGCGGATCTTGAAGTGGTACATGCTCTGCAGGGCCTGGTGGTCTTCCTTGCGGAAGGTCATCTGGCCCTTGGGCGTGTCGAAGCTCATGCCCTCCATGGCCTTGATCAGCCCGTTGGTCTTGGTGTCTCCACCTGTCTTCTTGAGCGCCGTCACGATGGCCATGGCCGCAGAGAAGCCGCCCGCCGTGAAGAAATCCGGCGGCGTCTTGTACTGCTTGTAGTGCATGGACACCAGCGCCTCGTTCACCGGGTTCTTGGGAATGCCGTAGTAGTAGTACGTGGCGCCCTCCATGCCCGGCAGATTCTTGTAGGCTGCCATGGCGGGCAGGATGTTGCCGCCCGTGGCGATCTCGATCCCGTAGCGCTTGAGATCCATGTCCGCAATCTTGAACGGATTGCCCGCCCCGGCCCACACGATCCAGATGATCTTCCTGCCCGGCTGGTCCTTGAGCTTGTCGATCAGCCGCTGCGCTCCTGCCGTGAAATCCGTGGTGGCGGCAGGCAGGTACTCCTCATGCGCCAGCTTGCCCTTCTTGATGGAATCCTTGAAGGCCTTCACCCCGTCGCGGCCGAAGGCGTTGTCCTGGGCCAGCGTGGCAATCGTCACGCCCGCCTTGTCGATGGCCACCGCATTGCTGATGGCGTCCTGGCTGGAGTTGCGGCCCGTGCGGAAGATGTACTTGTTCCACTTGTCGCCCGTGATCGAATCGGCCACGGCCGGCTCCACCAGCAAAATCTTCTTGTACTCCTCGGCCACCGGCAGCATGGCCAGCGCCACGCCGGACGACGTGGGCCCCACGGCCAGATCGGCCTTGTCATCGGAATACGCCGTGGCCAGCAGGCTCTTGCCCAGGTCGGGCTTGCCCTGGTCGTCCTTCTCGATCACCACCAGCTTCTTGCCATTCACCGCCATGCTGCCGCCCGTGGCGTACTCCAGCCCCATCAGCAGCCCCGCCTGGGTCTGCTTGCCATAGGCCTCCAGCGCGCCGGTCTTGCTGTAGACGTGGGCAATGCGGATCTCGCCCTGCTGGGCCATGGCGGCAGGAGCCGCAGCGGCCATGGTGGCCATGGCGGAGAGTGCGAGGGCGGAATGCAGGAAGGGGCGGCGTTGCATGGTTTGTCTCCTTGGGTTGGCGGCTGGGCTGGCGCCCGCTGCTTTTGTGGGGAGGGACCATGCATGCTTTGTGCCAGGTGGGTCCAGGCAGGCCAAGCAGGCGCAATGGCGGGCGCGGGCAGAGCACGGGCAGCGAGTGACCGACTATTGAACAGATTCAGTGTCTTGACTTCAGACAGTTGCCTGAATCCGATACAGGGCAAACCATGAACCCCTGGCACCCCTTGCACCCCTGGCATCTTCCCCCGCGCTTGGCCCCGCAGGGCATCAGGCCTTGGCGAGCCGCTCCTTTGCCAGCTTCGTGCCTTCTGCCAGCGCCTTCAGCTTGCGCCATGCCACGTCCCGGCCCATGGGCGCCAGGCCGCAGTTCGTGCAGGGGAACAGCCGCTCCTTCGGCACGAACTCCAATGCCCGGCCGATGGTGTCCGCCACTTCCTCGGGTGTCTCCACCACGTCGCTGGCCACATCGATCACGCCGACCATCACGTCCTTGCCGGCCAGCAGCCTCATCAGGTCGGGCGGCACGTGGGAGTGGATGCATTCCAGGCTCACCTGGTCGATGCGGCTCCTGGCCAGCGCGGGAAACACCGTCTCGTACTGGCGCCATTCCTCGCCCAGCGTGCTCTTCCAGTCCGTATTGGCCTTGATCCCGTAGCCGTAGCAGATATGCACGGCCGTCGTGCAGGTCAGGCCCTGCGCTGCGCGCTCCAGCGCCTGCACGCCCCATTCGGCGGCATCCTTCATGTAGACATTGAAGGCGGGCTCGTCGAACTGGATGATGTCCACGCCGTCGGCCTGCAGCGCCAGGGCCTCCTGGTTGAGCAGCTCGGCGAATGCAAAGGCCATCTTGACCTTGTCTCCATAGAAGCGGTCCGCCACGGTATCGACGATGGTCATCGGGCCGGGCAGCGTGAACTTCAGCTTCTTCCTGGTGTGCGCACGCGCCAGCTGCGCCTCGAAGGCATGCACGCGGCCCTTCAGGCGCAGGGCGGCAACCACCTGCGGCACCATCGCGTCGTAGCGGTTGTCGCGGATGCCCATCTTCACCTTGTTGTCGAAGTCGATGCCCTCCACCTGCTCCAGAAAGCCATGCACGAAATGCTGGCGCGACTGCTCGCCGTCGCACACGATGTCCAGGCCTGCATCTTCCTGGGCCTTGATCCACAGCAGGGTTGCATCGGCCTTGGCCTGGCGAAGCGCATCGCCCTCGGCCCGCCACTGGGGCCAGAGCTTGTTGGTTTCGGCCAGCCAGGCTGGCTTGGGCAGGCTGCCGGCGATAGAGGTTTCAAACATCGGAGAATTCCTTCAAGGCAAAGAGGGGTGGTGCCAGCGTACTTCAGGTACCGTTGTCCCAAGCCGCTGCGCAATCAATGAAAAATGGTCTGTCTGTCTGTCTGTCTGTCTGTCTGGCCGGTCAGAGCGCGCAATCAGCAACCCATTGCTCAAGAACATTCCTGTACGGCTTGATGAAATGCTCCTGCGCAAACCTGCCCTGCTTGACGGCCAGCTGGCTGCGCTCTTCGCGGTCATAGACAATCTGCGTCAACGAGTAATCGTGGTTCTTCAGGCTAGGCTGATAGATTTTTCCTGCCGCGCAATTGGCGTTGTAGATCTCGGGGCGATAAATCTTCTGGAAGGTTTCCATGGTGCTGATGGTCCCGATCAACTCAAGATTCGTGTAGTCGGCCAGCAGGTCGCCCTGAAAATAGAAAGCCAGGGGTGCAACGCTGTTGGGCGGCATGAAAAATCGAACCTGCATTCCCATCTTCCCGAAATACCGGTCCGTCGATGACAGCTCATTTTGCTGATACTCGGCACCCAGTACGGGATGCTGGTTTCCGGTGCGCTGATAGGTCTTGCTGGTAGAGGCGCTGATGCAGATGACGGGGGGCTTGTTGAAGTGCTCCCTGTACGTGCTCGAACGGGCGAATTGCTTGAACAGCTTGCCATGCAGGTCGCCAAAATCGTCCGGCGTGCTGAACTCCTGGCGGTTGATGTTGTACTCCGGCAGCAGAACACTGAAGTCATAGTCGCGCACGTAGGATGAGAAATTGTTCCCTGCAATGCCGGCTATGCGCTTGTTCGATTTCCTGTCCAGAATGCTGGTCTTCAATATCTCGATCAACGGAAATACGCCACTTCCCATCTCGGCACTCATGCCCATGTCCACGGAGATGATGTCCAGCTCGACTGAATAGCGGTCTCCCGTCGGATTGTCCCAATGCGCCAGGTCATTGAAGCGGTTGTCAATCATCCTCAGCGTGTGGCGCAGGTTCTGTTGCCGGCTCGCTCCCCGGGCCAGATTGGCAAAGTTGGTGGTAATGCGCGTGCTGTCCGATGGGTGATAGTTCTCATCGAAACGGATGCTCTTGAGGCTGAAGTGCAGTTCTGCGTTCATGGTGATCCAATGACCTGATTTAGAAGTAAAAAAACGTGGGGTGATTCAGGCCGCAGCCATTTCCTCGGCCAGGCAGGGCCTGGCGCGGTGCATCAGCTCGACCAGCGGCAATGCCCGTTGCACCGCCAGTGCGGCCCGCTGTATCAGGGCCTCGTCGTGCAGGCGGTAGTCCACGAAATCCTTGTCGGTCGCGTAGACGCCCAGGGGCAGCGTGCGCGCCTGGAAGAAGCTGAACAGCGGCCGCAGCTGGTGGTCGATCACCAGGGCATGGCGCTCGCTGCCACCGGTGGCCGCCAGCAGCACGGGCTTGTCGATCAAGGCGTCCTGGTGGACGAAGTCGAAGAAGTGCTTGAACAGCCCGGTGTAGGCGCCACGAAAGACCGGGGTGGCCACCACCAGCACATCCGCCTGCTCCACCGCCGCAAGCTCACGCTCCACCATCTCGGGCAACTGCGAGCGCCACACCGCGCCGGCAAGCTGCGGCGCGAGCTGGCCCAGTTCCACCAGGCGTTGTTCGCACGGAACTTCGTCGGCGATCAGATCAGACAGATGCTCTGCCAGGGCGGCAGATTTGGAGGGGCGTTGCAGTCCACCGGAAACGGCGACCAGACGGAGCGGACGTGACATGGCTGCTTTCACGCGAGATGGCCAAGTTCAACGCGGGAGCCGGCTCTGGCCTCCATGCGATCCGAGGGTGTGGTGATGACCATGACTGCTTCCCAAATGCAAACGAACAATGGGAGCGAATGGTATGGATGCGAATCGATGAAGTAAAATGGTTTTAATTCACAGATGCATGAGCTGCATTCATGTGAAAGTGTGATCCCATCCTTCTGCGCACTGCGCTATGCGGCAGCCATGCCCGGGCCTGCGCGCAACGGGTTTGCTGCGCAGTGAATCCAAGGCCAGTTCAGCCGCCCGCCCCCTGAACCTGCACCAGGCACTCCCGCAACGCCTGCGCCACAGGCCCCAGCACGCGGTCGCGCCTTTGCAGCAGGCCCAGCGTGCGCCACACATCGGGCGCAGTCAGGGGCACCCCGCAGACCTGGGCGTGGTCCTGGCGAAGGGCCAGCTGGGGCACGGCGGCCAGGCCCAGGCCGGCTTCCACCAGGGCCAGGGCGCCTGTGACGTGGTTGCACTCGTGCCAGGCCACGGGCTGCTCGGGCAGGCCGGCCATCACCTGGTCTAGCAGCAGCCGGTTGCCGCTCTTGTGGGAGACGGAGACCAGGCGCTTGCCCGCCAGCTCGGCCCATTCCACCTGGCTGCGCCCGGCCCAGGCGTGGCTGCGCGGCATGGCCAGCACATAGCGCTCGCGCGTGAGCGCCTCAAAGCGCAGCGACGGCTCCTGGCTGCCCGTGAAGCTCAGGCCGAAATCCGCATCCCCGCGCAGCACGGCCTCCACCACCTGCTGCGCGCTTTCGTCGATGACGTGCACCTGCACATCGGGCTGCTCCACGGCAAAGGTCTTCAGCACGGGCGGCAGCAGATTGGTGGCCACCGAAGGCACACAGGCAACCGTCACCCGGCCACGGCGCAGCTTCAGCTGGTCATCCACGCGCTGCACGGCCTCGTCCAGGCCGGCCAGGGCCCTGCGCGCCTCCTGCAGGAATTCATGGCCCACCTCGGTCAGTTCCACACGCCGCGTGGTGCGCTCCAGCAGCCGCGCGCCCAGCACGGACTCCAGCCGCTCCACCCGCCGGCTCAAGGCAGGCGGCGACAGGAAAAGCGCTTCCGCGGCCAGGCGAAAGCTGGCCTTCTCGGCCGTGGTCACGAAGGCGATCAGTTCCCCCATGTCGAATTTGATGCGCTGCACGCAACAGTCCTTCCAAAAGTTGCAATTCACAGAATAACACCCGCTGCATAGGATGGCGCCCTTGATAACGCTGCCCCCTGCGGGCAGGCAAGACCAACAAACGGAGACGACATGCACCAACGCAGACTGATCGCAGGCGGAGCCCTGGCCGCCCTTCTTTCCCTGGCCGTGGGCACCGCCCAGGCCCAGGACTTCCCCCCCAAGAAACCCGTGGTCATGGTGGTCGGCTTCGCCGCAGGCGGCTCGGCCGACATTGCCGCGCGCATCATCGCCAAGAAGCTGGGCGAGAACATCGGCCAGAGCGTGGTCGTGGAAAACAAGCCAGGCGCAGGCGGCAACCTGGCCCACACGCAGGTGGCCAATGGCCCGTCCGACGGCTCGGTGCTGCTCTTCGGCTCCATCGGCCCGCTGGCCATCGCGCCGCACTTCATGAAGATCGGCTACGACCCGCTCAAGGACCTGGCCCCCATCACCATGGGCGTGAACTTTCCCAACGTGCTCGTCGTGCCTGCCGCCACCGGCATCAAGACCCTGGGCGAATACGTGGCCAAGGCCAAGCGCGAACCCGGCAAGCTGGACTTCGCCTCCACCGGCCCCGGCTCCGCATCGCACCTGGCCGGTGAACTGCTCAACGATGTCGCCAAGATCGACACCCTGCACGTACCCTACAAGGGCGGCGCCCCCGCCCTGCAGGACGTGCTTGGCAACCGCGTGACCTCCTTCTACGCGGCCCCGCCCACGGCCCTGCCCCACATCGAATCGGGCAAGCTCATCCCGCTGGCCACCACGGGCCTTACGCGCCCGGCCTACCTGCCCAACGTGCCCACCGTGGCCGAGAGCTTCCCCGGCTTCAACGCCACCAACTGGTACGCCTTCGTGGCATCCGCCAAGACGCCCAAGCCCTTGCTGGACCGCTGGAACACCGAGCTGGTCAAGGTGCTGAACACCCCCGAAGTGCGCGACAACCTGCTCAAGCACGGCCAGACCGCCGCCCCGGGCACCCGCGAGGAACTGGGCCAGTTCATTGCCGCCGAGCACGCCAAGTGGGGCCGCATCATCCGCGAGCGAAAAATCACCGCCGATTGATCCCCCTCGGCTGCCTCGGCAGCCATCCCCCAACCATAAAAAACCAGGAGACAAACCATGACCGCCATCCCTTCCACCCCCCTGACATCCTCCGTGCCATCCACCCTGCGCCGCCGCACCCTGGGCGCGCTGCTGGGCGGCGCCCTCAGCCTGGGCCTGGCCCTGGGCGCTGCCACGCCCTCCACTGCCAGCGCAGATGAAATCCGCGTGGTCACCTCGGGCGGCTTCTCTGCCGCCTATGACCAGCTGATACCCCTGTACGAGCAGGCCACGGGCCACAAGGTCGTCACCTCGCGCGGTGCCTCCATGGGCAACGCGCAGGACTCCATTCCCAGCCGCCTGGCGCGGGGCGAGCAGTTCGATATCGTCATCCTCGCGGATGGAGCCTTGGACAATCTGGCCGCCCAAGGCAAGGTGGAAGCGGGCAGCCGCGTGGACCTGGCGCGCTCCATGATCGGCATGAGCGTGCGCAAGGGCACGCCCAAGCCCGACATCAGCACCGTGGACGCGCTCAAGCAGACCCTGCTGGATGCCAAGACCATTGCCTACTCGGCCAGCGCCAGCGGCACCTACCTGGCCAACGAACTGTTCCCGCGCCTGGGCGTGGCCGAGCAGATGAAGGGCAAGGCCACCCGCATCCTCAGCGAGCGCGTGGGCGCCGTGGTGCTGCGTGGCGATGCGGACATCGGCTTCCAGCAGGTCAGCGAACTGCTGCCGTTCAAGGAGCTGGAGTTCGTCGGCCCCCTGCCCGATGAAGTGCAGCAGCGCGTCTTCTTCTCCGCAGGCGTGGCCACCGGCGCCAAGAGCCCTGAGACGGCGCGCCACCTGATCCGCTTCCTGGCAGCCCCCGCCGCCGCGCCCATCGTGCGCAGCACGGGCATGGAGCCGGCGGCCAAGCCCTGACGGCAGGCCCCCGAGCCCTCAAGGCTCTCTAGGCACTCAAGGCCCTGAGGGCCCTGAGGGCCCTCGACACACAGGGGGCCTTCACCCCTCCCCGGTTCGACCTCCATTCAGCGGCGCTGCAACGGCACTGCTGCGGCATGCCGCTGCCCAGCCCTATCACCCTCGCCACACCCATGAACACCAAAACCCTGGTGCTGATCACCCTCGCCGCCGCACCTCTGTCGGCCCTTGCGCAATCCAGCATCACGCTCTACGGCATTGCCGATACCGGCGTGCGCTACACCAGCGGCCTCACCGCTGCCAACGCGGCAAGCAACACCTCGGGCGCCGCGCTGTCCAGCGGCGTCAACACCACCAGCCGCTTCGGGTTTCGCGGGCGCGAAGACCTGGGCGGCGGCATGTACGCCCTGTTCAACCTGGAAACCGGCCTGAACCTGGACACCGGCACCACCGCCAACTCCAGCAAATTCTTCGACCGCGCGGCCATCGTGGGCCTGGGCGGCAGCTGGGGCCAGGTCACGGCCGGCCGCCAGACCAACCTGCTGGCAGATGCCATCAGCCCCGTGGACCCCGTGGGCATGCGCTTCGCCGCCTTCAACCCCAACATCGCCACAGCGGCCCTGAGCAGCCACGGCCTGGGCGTGGAATACGGCAGCGCGGGCGCCACCACGGGCTCGTACCGGCTGGACAACTCGGTCAAGTACACCGGCCGCTTCGGCGGCCTCACCGCCCGCGCCATGTACAGCTTTGGCGAGACGGCGCAAGGCGGCTCCGCCCGCTCATCGGCCGGCGCGGGCCTGGCGTATGGCACGCAGACATGGACGGTCTCCGGCGCCTACCAGCGCTTCAAGACCGCAGACCAATGGGAGCTGAAAGCCGCCACCCTGGGCGCCTCCTACAAATGGGACAACCTGCGCCTTGCGCTGAACACCGCGCGCAGCGACGGCCAGACCAACGCCACCACCAGCCGCACCGTGCAGCGCGTGCACTCGCTGGGCGCCACCTGGTCCGCCCGCAGCACGCTGGACCTGACCGCCGCCCTGTACCGCGTGGAACGCGAACGCAGCGGCCGCGCCGCAGACGGCTACACCCGCGCCCTGCTGTTTGCGGAATACAAGCTCTCGCGCCGCAGCAAGCTGTATGCGGAGCTGGACCGCACGCATTGGAGTGGAGGGTTTCAGGGCGGGCAGAACAAGGATGTGGCTACGGGGGTGACTGCGGGGTTGATGCATAGTTTTTGAGGGCGGTTGCAGCGACCCGCAGCACCTGTTTTGAGGTGCTTGTGGAGGGCTGCTGCCACTCATCTCCGCCGACCTCTGGCGCAGGCACCGGGCAGTGCATCCGTCTTTTGCATCGTCATTGAAGTGACCGAAGGCCCCGTAAAGCAGTTATGCGCGCGGTGCCTCTTGGCGCGACGACCCATAAACAACGAACCGTGGCGACAGCTGCAACCCCTGATCCCTGCCTTTGTGTCTTCTGCCAAAGGCGGTGCGCACAAGCTCGCAGTCAGCAATGAAGCCGCCCTCAACGGCATATTGTTCGTGCTGCAAAAAGCCATTCCATGAGAAGACCTCCCCAATCCCTTGGGCACGGCAGCGGAATGACTTACTGGCGGCGGTTGCGCGAATGGAACGCCGCTGGCGTATGGGAGCAGTTACACCAGGCCATGCTGATGTCTCCCCCGAATTCCGGACTTTTCAAAACTGGAGGTAGGGTTGCTTTCTGGCAAGCCCAAAGGGGCGCAAGGAGAGGTAATGAAAAGGTCACGATTTTCCGAGGAGCAGATCGCATATGTGCTGCGCCTAGCGGAGTCGGGCACGCCCGTCGTCGATATCTGTAGCCAGATCGGCGTGTCCGAGGCCAAGTACTACGCCTGGAAAAAGAAGCTCGGAGACTTGGGCGTGACGCAGCTCAAACGCCTGAAGACGCTCAAGGACGAGAATGCCAGGTTGAAACGCATCGTGGCCGACCAGTACCTGAGCAAACAGATCTTGCAGGAGGTCGTGCGAAAAAAGCTCTGAAGGCTGTTAAGCGGCGTGAGCTGGCAACCTGGATGCAAAGGCACTTCAAGGTGAATATACGAAGGTCGTGCTGGTTGGCGCTGATGCGGCCCTCTGTCTGGTACCAGAAGAGTGAGGCGCGCGATCAAAGAGCGCTGCGTCTGCGCATCAGTGAGATCGCGATGGACCGTGCACGATTCGGTTATTTGCGCGTGCTGGTCATGCTCAAACGCGGAGGCTGGCAGGTCAGTAAGAAGCGTGTCTACCGCCTGTATCGGTTGGAAGGCTTGCAGCTTGGTCGACCGACACCAGCGACGGGCCCAAACCAGCAGCGGAGCATGGACTTCGTGAATGATCAGATGCTCAACGGGCGAGCATTCCGAGTGCTCACGGTGATCGGTCAGTGGAGTCGCGAGAGTGTGGCTCTAGAGGCCAACTTCCGGCTCACCGGCAGGTGTGTCGGAAAGGCCCTGGACGAGGCTGCGATTGAGCGCGGCTGGCCCAAGGCCATCAGGGTCGACAACGGTACGGAGTTCACCTCCAAGGCGTTGGACGCATGGGCTTGGCGGCGTGGTGGTGTGAAGCTCGACTACACGCGACCTGGAATGCCCACCACAATGGGCTGATCGAGCCGATCAATGGCCGCCTGCGTGACAAGCTCCTAAACATCCATGAATTCATAACGATGCAGGATGCGCGTGAGAAGTTGAAGGCGGGGCAGCATGACTGCAACCATCATCGCCCACACAGCTCGCTTGGCCACCTGCCCCCAAGCGAGTTCGTCAAAGACAGGTCAAATCAACAACTCGGAAGTCGCACAACTCCAGTTTTGAAATGACTGGATATGGGGAAAACGTCAATATCATCGCGACACATCACCAGTTCGTGGGAGGCCGAATCTGGATAATATGAAAACAATGCTTGGGAAATTGTGAGAAGTTTTTTGCCTCACAGGACGGCGATTGGGAATTTTGAGACTAAATTGGCTCTACAAAAACGAGGAGTGGATGTGAGAAAAGCACTGTTTATCCATGGCACTGGCGTGCGCAGCGTGTCGTTCGCCAAGACGATTGAGGTCGTTAGCTCGCAAGCGGCGCACTACCTCGGCGGATGGGAGATTGAGGGCTTACTTTGGGGCGATGTGCTTGGAGCAAGACTTTCCATGAATGGCGCTTCAATTCCGAACTATTCAGCAACTGGCAACGCGCAGCCGGCGCAGGAAGCTGGCGAGCGTGCGATCTGGATGCTACTTGCCACTGATGAACTGCTGGAATTGCGCATCGCGCCTGAGCAGCAAAATAGGGCCGGTCAGCCACCTGGCGGACCGGCCATCTGGGCTCAATTGTTGAAGTTACAAAATCCAGAGGGGGCGCTCGAGCAGCTGCTCTCGCGGGAGAAATTACTAGACGATTGGATCCGGTTGTTGGCCGAGATCAAAGTTCGGACCGACTGGCAGCAAGTGATCCAGGCTCTTACGATTGATCCCGGTCTAGCTTCTGAGAAGGTTGCTCGGGCGGTGGTGGCCTCCCTGCAGAGGAAGCTGCGAGCCGACTCCGGCCCTGGACTAGACCGAGCAGTGCGCGACGAACTCGTACAGGAAATCCGTACGACGCTCGGCGGCACTTTGGGGTTGATGGATTGGTTTAAGGGTAGGGCTACGAAGATGGCGGTGGCTCGCCGCGGTAGATTGACCGATGCTACCAGTCCGGAAGTAGGGGATATTCTGAAGTACCAAGCACGCGGAAACTCCCTGCGCAAAATGATCGCTCAAAAGGTCAAGGAAACCAAGGCCGAAGTCATCATTGCCCATAGCCTGGGTGGCATCGCGGCTGTGGATTGGTTGATTGAAGAGCCTAGTTCATTGGAGTACCTTATCACGGTAGGTTCGCAGGCAGGCTTCTTCTACGAGATCGATGCGCTCGTCAGCTTGCCGGCAGGATCTGCGTTACCAGACCATTTTCCACGCAAATGGCTCAACATCTTTGATTCCAGTGATTTACTCAGCTACCGTGCAGAGCCTATCTTTCCTGGCGTCGCAGTTGATAAGCAGGTAGAAAATGGTCAGCCATTTCCGGATTCACATGGTGCCTATTGGCGCAACCCCATAGTTTGGGAAAGCATTAGTGCCTTCCTTGGAGTCTGAAAATGCCTGATACGTTCGTTTGGGTAGTCGCGGTCGAGTCTCACACGGGGAAGCCCGACGAGCCTAGTGACCTTGATATAGCGGCACCCGTGGCAGAAGGAGCTCTGAACGTAGCAGAGCATTTCGCCGCGCTGGGGAGCAACTTTGTCGTCCGTGTGAACGTCGCGCAAACAGGACGTCATAACCTGCGGCTAAAATCCTTGAAAGCACATCAACACGTGAAGGTTGCGGGCGCGCGATTGCAGGAATTGTCCGATTCAATTGATGAGGCTCGTGGTTACGATTGTCTAGTGCTATATTGGGTTGGTCACGGATTTCAGGAGAAAAATGACCGATTGCTTTTAACAGAGGATTCCAGGAATCAAAACAACAACGAAACTCTCGACTTCAGCTCGCTTCTCGCGCATTGGCGAGATCCGGATTTTCCGAAGTTGCAGATCGGATTTATTGACACGTGTGCGCAGGTGCGCAGGCCCACCTCGAGAAAGACCTTTCAAGGAGGAGGTGCAAGCGGGGATCAGCACTTCATCTTTTCCGCTAGCGCAGGGGAATTTGCTTCCACGTTAGCGGCGGAAAATGCTTTTCCCCAGGTCGTACTAGAGAAACTGAAGGTATGCAGTTGGCCCGCGAACGGCAAGTCCTTGATCGATGCGATTTCCAACAGGCTGGATGAGCTGCCCGGCACCAGTCGACCTACGATCTGGCGCACGATCGGTTCCGGTGACAGTTGGACCCAGTTGGATCCATCAGCTTCGTCACGCGAGCTGAGAACGCAGGCACGCCGAGCCCAGGTCTCTGTTGGCGAATTACAACACCTCTTCGCTGCCGTCGAAGGCATCGCAGAGCTTCGTGAAGTGGCGGACTCCCTGATCAATGAAAAGGCGGGGGAGTTCGTGACCACAGTCAAGAGCAGGCCAAACGGCGCGACACGGGCAGACGATCTCGAGTATGCCTTCCAAAGATTTCGCATCGGGCAGTGTGTGCATCAGCACCTACGAGACCTAAATCTTGACGCAGCAGAGTTGCGTGCGCTCGCGGTCGGAGTCTTGCGTCACTCAGATCGTCCGAGCGTACTGCTCAGCGATGACATGGAGGGAGTTTTGCTACAAGTGCTGGACTGCGTAAATGCAAGTCGCGGCTCCGCCGTACTTGTGCGCATGCTATTGCAGGCCGCTCGACTAGCGGCAAAAGAGCGGCCGAGCGAAGCGAGACGGCTTCGCGATTTGCTCGAATCTCAAGATTGGTCAGAGCCTTACCTGGCAGCAGTGGAAAAAGATCTACCGCCGGAAGGGCCTGCCCATTTGCAAATCAGCGTGCGGCTCGATGCGATCAAGGGCCGAGCAGTCGTCGATGACGCTTGGCTGCATGATGGATTGCGACACCAGCATTTGGATATCCCATCTGAGGGGCTTCTATTCTCGGCCCAGCTAAACGAGCTGATTGAGGTGGCCGTGCATCCAAAGCAAGGATTGGTCGTGGAACTGCTGTTGCCAACTCAGCTTCTATGTCTGCCGAAGGCTTGGCTAGAAATGGACAACGAACTACTAGGGACGAGATCCTGCGTAGAGTCAGAATGGCCGGTAACCGTCCGATGGAAGGATCGGCTGATTCGGGGCAACGCAACAAACTGTAAAGCCGCGCTATGGAAAACTCGCGCAACGGCGTCACGGAACCAACTGGAGTCCGGCATAAAACTAAACTGCAGTCCGCCTGCGAATTCCGTTGATGCAAATTTCAGGTTGCTAGGTAGTCATGGGCCGGCGCCGCTCGAAAGGTCGTCCAAACCCGAATTCTTCCGAGTTTTGCTGGAAGGACATCCTTTCATGTCGTGGCCTCGCATTGCTGTCGCGAATGAACAAGTATGGATTGAGCAGGTTCGATCGGTGATTGAGAACCAACCTATCGACCAAGTACCCTACTTGATCCATCGCGAGAAACAAGCCGACGGTCCACTTAGCGAACTCGTGCTAATGATCGACGAGCCGCTGCGCAACCCTTTCGAATGACAGGAGCATGTCTATGCAGAAATGGCCCATCTATAAACCCACCAATAACGCATCTAAACGCGTGGCACTTCCACCTGCGCCTCCCTGGCGAGCGCCTGGCCCCGACCGTTCGAAGGTTCTGGCCGAGACTTTTCAGCCTCACCCCGATGTAGTAGATGCTGTCAATGTGGCGTTGTTTCTGCGCCGGCCACTGCTTGTGACCGGACGGCCTGGAACCGGCAAGAGCACGTTGATCCAATCCGTCGCACGTAGCCTTGGTCTAGGCAATGTGATTAACTGGCACATCCACTCGCGCTCGACCTTGAAAGAGGGGCTATATGGATACGATGCGCTTGGAAGGCTTCAGCATCTTCAACAACTGCAACTACAAGCGGCCAGCACAAAAGCCAAGGTCGAGGATGACGTCTCCCCATTCATCGTGCTGGGTCCTCTAGGTACGGCCCTTGCTTCGAAACAACCTCGCGCATTGCTTATTGACGAGATTGACAAAAGTGATGTTGATCTGCCTAACGATTTGCTAAATGTGCTGGACAACGGCAGCTTCATCATCCCCGAGCTGCAACGGCTAGCCGAATCGAAGTCAAAAGTCATGATCAGCACCTGTGAGGGAATGAAGGAGTCTATCGCGGCAGGGCAAGTTCGCTTCACGGAGTTTCCTGTCATCATCATGACTAGTAATGGTGAGCGCGACTTTCCTGCGCCATTTCTGCGTCGCTGCGTGCAATGCACCGTTGCCGAGCCTTCAAAGGACGAATTGAGGGCGATCCTACGTGCCCACTTTGGTATAGAGAGCAGCGAGATGCTTATCACAAAATTTCTGGCTGGCCGCGAGGCCGGTACGTTGGCTACCGATCAATTGCTTAATGCACAACATCTTATAGGAACAGCCCAGAACTTGAGTGAGGCAGACGAGGAGCGACTTCTGGCTGTGCTTTACCGGAGCCTCGCCTCGTGAGTTCTGGGCGAGTCCATCGCGCGTTCGAGTTACTGGCACGCTTTCAGGCGGGGCAGTTGTCGCCCCTCGATATGACCGACGGTTTGTGGCTCGCGCAGGTCCTCACAGACAACGTTGTGGGGGCTCAAAAGAAAGCGCCAGACCCGGACCCCACCAAGAAGCCTGGGCATGCGCCTTTGCCGTCAAGAGATAGGCCGAAAAATACGGCGCAATCTTTTCTGGATGGAGAAACCCCGGACCAAGGCGAAAAGTCAGCCCCAGTCCATGAGCTTCCGACGGAACCTACTGCCGGCGAGCCGATGCGGGCGACGCGTGTCGGCATCCCGATGCCGCATGCCATTGGCAATCGCGCAAGCTTTGAGCGCGCACTGCGACCATTCCTGCGTCGATATGCATCGGGACGTCATAAGACGCTTGATGCCGATGCGACGGCGACGCTGAGCGCCGAGCGTCAGTTCATTACTCCAGTCTTCCACCCTGTTGCGGAGCGTTGGTTCGACGTAGTCCTGCTGCTTGAACAATCTGCGCCGATGGCTGTATGGAAGCATACGGCGCGTGAGTTACGTGAATTGTTCGCACGGCATGGTGCCTTTCGCAATGTCTGGCTCTGGACGGTCGCCTTCTCTGGCGACGAGGTCGTGCTCACCACAGAACTGGGATTGCCAGTCAAGCCACGTGCACTTATTGGCGAGAATGGCCGGCGCATTGTGTTGATGTTGACACACGGCCATGGTGAAATTTGGACTAAGCCGATGATCGCACGTTGGATCGATGAAATCGGAAAGACGTCGGTACTGGCATTTGTCCAACTGTTGCCAGAACGCGCTTGGCCGTTCAGCGACCTAGGGGGCGCATCGGATTGGGTGGCTAGCTCACAGCGCGCCCTGATGAATCGACAGCTTGCCACCTCGCGCCTGTTCGACGAAGGCGCTGACCACGGAGGTGCAAGTAGCCGGCCCGCTATACCTATGTTTCCCTTGCGCCCTGACGCGCTCGCCCATTGGGCTGATTTCGTAATGTCGGCGCGCAAGACCAGTCATCCTGCTGTGACTCTAACTGAGCATGATGAGGCAGTTGTGCGGTCGCAAGACACCAGCCATCGTATTGAGCGGTTTCGCCGTAGCTCTTCACCTGCAGCATTCAAGTTATTGCGCCTGCTTTCGGCCTGCCCGGTTTCGCTGCCGGTGATGAAGCTAATCCAACAAGCCGCGGACATCGACCCATCGCCTTCGGTGCTAGCCGAAGTTTTGCTTTCTGGACTATTACTGCGGCCGGCTGGTATACCCGATACGGAAACGACAATCTACGACTTTGACGACGAGGGACGAACGTTCCTGTTCGAAGGACTTTCCAGTGCGGAGGCTAGGTTAGCGGAAGAGCGCCTTGCACCGGAGCGCGAACGGATCCGCAAATTCGTGGAGGAAGTTACCGGCAAAACTTACGATAACTTCCGGGCCCTGTTGCTGGATAAAGAGGGGATTGATTTGCTGCCTGCTGAAGCTCGTGCATTTGTGTCTGTCAGTCGACGACTGTACGAAGCGCGAGGAGTCCTGAATCGAGAAACGGCGACAGTGCAGTCTAGCCAACGCGCCCAGCGTAAGCGCGCAGCTAAACCACTGGCGGTAACGCTTTTCTTTGAGAGTGACAATGTCAAGGCGCTTCTTGAGGTGTCTCTCACTCAAGCACTAGATGATCGCGGACACGGGGTCGTCACGAAGTTAGCCGACATGTTCGTATGGATTGGGACGGGCCAGAGCGATCAACGGCACAACGTTGACCTCTGTCTGGGGGCTGAAATGCCAATCAATGACATGGCCATGGCCATTGAAGACCATGTCGTGATGGGACGCCTGCGTGGTTGGGCACCAATTCCTAGCAATTCGGTCGGTAGGAAGTCAGACCTCAAACAGTTGCGCGAGAGGCTGATGCACCTTGGTGCCACCAAGCGGCCTTCTACGGACCTACCGATCATCGCTGCTCGGCCCGACTCGGGCGCAAAGCTTTTGCTACAAGTGGCCTGCGACTGCGATGAGATTCGCCAACTGTTTCAAGCAGGTATTTTCTTTAACCTTGACCCAGATGATGTGCCCTATGCCCGTCGTGGCCCGGCGCTGGTGTTCCTGGATGGACTCGATTTGCCTCCGAGCAAGCAAAAGCAGCGAGCCATAGTGCGCCTTACGTATACGCATACGCCAGACCGCAATGCTCTGTATGACATTGACTATGTCGGAGCTCAGGACGTACTGAATTATCTGACTCAACTCAATGCATCGAGCTATGCAGTTGAGTCTGGCGCAGCATTCCATCGCAGAATTCCAATCTTGATCCCGATTTCACGATTGTTGTATGCAAATGGCGTGGCTAAGCTACCGAAGATGACCTCATCAGTCGAAGATCGACTGATGTGGGGCATCGGAGAACTTGCCAAACACATGCCAACTGGTGAGCCATTTTCACATCTGGTGCGGTTCGCAGTGAAGCGACCCGGATGTCCAAACACTGTGGGCGTGAATGCGCCTCCCATGGCGATCAGCTTGGCTTGGGCGATCGAGGAGGAAGGCCGAAGCTGGATGGTCCCGCAGGTACGTTCTGTCATTCGTGCGTTGCATAGTCATGCCTTTGCGGAGGAAAGCAATCGCTTCGCCAAGCAACTGATAAAAACGCGAAGCAGCTCGCAGCAAATAGACGACTACTGCGCATCCAACTTAATTGTGCACGCTTACGAAGCTGGAGGCATTTCGAAAGTCGCGCAATTTTTCTCCAATCTGAATCTCGCGCAACCAGATGCTATGCGCATCAACGAGCTCCACAAGCAATGCTCTGAACTTGAGCTAGTGGCAGGAAAGGACGCAGCCGCGTTCAGAAAAATACGGCGTTTGCTCATAAACAAAGATCTGCAGACAATCTCGAGTTTTTTTCACGAAATTACTGACTGGAACACGCCAGATGAACCTCTGCTTCCGATGTTGCAGCGGATCCTGATCATCACTAACGCAAAGCGTTACAGTGCAGAGTTGGAACATGCCAAGAGTGCACTGCTAGAGATAGACTGCCAACCCGTTATTGCGACACTAGCGGTGAGAGGGCGTCGCAAGAATGTAGGATTTCCTAATTGCCAAGCGATGCTCATGATCCTCGCGCAAGATGAGGGAGCAATTCTCGATCCTGTAATGGAACACGCGATGTACATGCTGGCACTGGCACGACAATATGAGTTGCCCGTTGTGGCTTTGGTGGAATACACTTCTATCTCGCGCTTCGGCGCTGCGTTGGAAAGTATGTTCCAGTCGCTGGCGCAGACTATTCCCATTCTGACCTATTGGAGTGAGCGGGACTTAGACCGCGTCGTGAGGGATGCCCTCAAGCGGTTGCGCAAGGTTCTACGCGATCGACCGTCCCGTAGTTCTCTGTTTCCTCCCGTTCGGCGACCGACCACCTTGCCGGCCTATCCAACGCCCCCACTTCCTGCACCCATCTCGAACCCCATGGACCTGCAAAGTGGACGCTGGGGAAAAAGAGCCACTCGGCTGGGGCGAAGGCTCGTGGCCCATCTAATTAAAGTGGATCAAAATCAATTTACCTTCGATATCGCCGTGCATTCCGTTGATCGCACGGATCTGCAAGGTCCTGTGATATTCCATCTGCACGATACCTACCCCAGAAAGACCATCTATATCCGCAAGATCCGTGAAGAGGGCACGATGGCGGTATTGGAGAAAATCACCGCATACGGGGTCTATACCGTTGGAGTTCAGGTTATGGTAGCGAAGGGTCAGTGGACTTCACTGGAGTTGGATCTTCGCACGCTGGTAGAGCAAGGCTTGCCGCGGCGCTTTCTACATCGCTGAGGGAGAAAAATCATAACCGCAGTTGATTGGATTTTCTCTCTCGCCCGGCGCGAGGAAGTCGAGTTACTTTGCCTCTATATTTCAGTTCTCGGCTATCCGCTTGACGAGCCGGGGCGATTAATTGCCGCATACCAGAAATACCATCAACTGAACTTGCGAAGCACTCATATTTTCCGTAATTCCATGCGTCGATCGTTGAGAAGGAGGCTATCAGGCAATTCCCATACGGGCGCTTGAGATCTTCATTTTTTTGAACGTACCGGTGTACAGTGGCTAGGCTCTTGCCTAACCAAGCAATAGGAGGGCAAAAAGACGTGCCAGAGTATGTTCTTGCATAAAAATGGCTCTGCATTATAGATGTGCAGGCTTCGTGAGCGTACCTAATGATCAGAAAGCCCAGCGTACTTAAAATCAACCTGAGATAGCCCCCTGAGTCCCCGGCCCCGTCCTATCGCTTATCTTTGGAGATAGTGACTTGCTCCCCATAGGGCGTACCAGTCGAAGGTTAGTAGAGTCCGTTTTCAGAGGAAGAACGGACATGAAGAAGAGCAGATTCACCGACGAACAGATCATCAGTTTTCTCAAGCAGGCCGAGGGCGGCATGCCTGTCAAGGAACTGTGTCGCCTTGGCAGTTTCAGCGATGCGACCTTCTACAAGTGGCGCGCCAAGTTCGGCGGCATGCAGGCCAGCGAGGCCACGCGGCTACGCGAGATCGAGAGCGAGAACGCCAAGCTCAAGAAGCTGCTGGCCGAGGCCCACCTGCACATCGAAGCGCTGAAGGTGGGCTTCGGGGTAAAGCGCTGACCCCGCAGGCAAGGCGCGAAGCCGCTGCCAGGATGGTTCAGGGACTGTCCATCAGCGAGCGCCGCGCCTGTCGCTATGCGGGGTTGTCCAGAACCAGCTACCGGGAGCCGCCCAGCATGAACCAGTCCACGGCCAGCCAAAGCACGCGCATCGTCGAGTTGGCGCACGAGCGCCGGCGCTTTGGCTACCGGCGCATCCACGACCTGTTGAGCCTTGAAGGCCACCAGGTGAACCACAAACGCGTGTGGCGCCTGTACAAGCTGGCCAACCTGTCGGTGCGCAAGCGCCGCAAGGTCAAACGCCCCACTGGCGAGCGCCAGCCCCTGGCTGCCAGCCAGCACGTCAATGACACCTGGAGCGCAGACTTCGTGATGGACGCACTGGCCAACGGCCGGCGCATCAAGTGCCTGACGGTGGTCGATGACTTCAGCCGCGAGTGTGTGGACATCGCGGTGGACCACGGCATGGGTGGCGAGTACGTCGTGCGCTTGCTGGACCAGGCAGCGCAGTTCCGCGGCTACCCGCTGGCCATCCGCACCGATCAGGGGCCTGAGTTCACCAGTCGGGCCTTCATGGCGTGGACAGCGGCACGCGGCGTTCGGCATCTGCTCAACGATGCCGGATGCCCGATCCAGAACGCCTACATCGAAAGCTTCAACGGCAAGTTCAGGGACGAGTGCTTGAACGAGCAATGGTTCGAGACGCTGGCGCAGGCCCGTCAGGAGATAACGCGCTGGCGGCGGGACTACAACGAGGTGCGGCCCCACAGTTCACTGGGGCGCATCTCGCCGGCCAGCTTCGCTGCCTTGCATCGCCAGCGCGCTGGCGATGCAAGGCAATCACCGGAGATCAAGTAGTCTCCACAACCTTGGACTCGCTAAGTGAACATTGGCACGTCTAAAGGGGGCAGGTCAAATAGTGTGGGTTCGGGAATACGGGGGCAACATCAAGCCGAGCATTGCGGTGCATCGCTTAGCATCCGTCCAGCAGGAGTGGACCAGACAGACGCTGGGGCTCAGAACACCTGCTGGAATGTTTGATGAGTGTGTTGTGCGTTGACCGGTTGAATCCACCGCCAGGAGCGTGCATCCCCAGCAGACTTCCGCGCGATGGCTTTAGGTTGATTGCCGACGTTCAGTGTAAAACTCGGGCGGCAGCTATGAATCCTAACCGGCCGTTTTTAAGCCAACAAATTTGAGAGGCAATCATCAACGTCTGGCTTCGGTGCCATCGATCCCATACAAGCGGTTGCCTTCAACGACAGAACGCCAAGCAGCGCGTTCGGGATACTCGAGATATGTATCCTGAAGCCGCGCGGTCGCATGAGACTTAAACTCGGCCAAAGGGCAATAGACCTCATGTAGAGATGCATCTCGAGGCAGACTGTATGAGTCCCCCTTCGTCGAGTCCCAATGTCCTCCAAGGAAGTACAGAGCAAACTGATCCAAAGTAGGATCCGATGCTCTGAGAACACTGAATAGCTTTGGACACTCTCTGGGAGCAATCCGTGCCATCGTCCACAAAATGAATCCTGCGTGATTCATCTTCAACAAGCTCTCACGTCTTGCCGCTTCCAGGACGTTTTCAGAAAATTCCCGAAGGACTTTCCCTTTGTCCTTTTCGAGAAGTTCAATTCCATCGGAGTACCGATTTCGGCCTGCTACATAGCTCCGGGTCACGACTTCAGCAGCACATGAGAGCGCAACCGAATCCGTAGCGATCAATTTCGAGATTGCCGGAATACGCTCCCTATTCGTCGCCCCAGCCAGCAGACTCACTGCACGCAACGCCATGTCTTCAATCCGAAGTCGAAGTGCATGTTTTTTGGAAGTAGCGCGCGCTACGAACAACGGTTTCTCCACTAACCTCGCAATGGATACGCAGAGTTCATCGAGGTCTGCAATCCCTTCTCCCCGCAGCGATTCGCCAACTTCCCCAAGCAGATCAATAAACTCATCACAGTTCTCGTTTGTGAGCCCTGCCACCACCGACTCCCGCTGAATAGGGTCCTGAAGATACTGACGGGCAGCTTTGATGCTGACATCTCCGTCCGTCACGCTAAGCTGCAGCGCGATGGCCAACTTTGCAGGATGAGAAATATTGCCCTCTACATAAGTGCCCGTCCCGAGCGAGAAGCTGCCATCGGCACTGGCTACCCTGGGGAAGAGGAAATGCACCACTCTTTTAGCGGCGCTCGCTGCTCCCGAAGCCTCAAAGGCCATCCGCCGTTCTTCCGCCCCCTGTTCGATCACCTCCTCGGACTTCTTCAAGATAGTGAGGTCATCAAGCATCGCGCCCACGAAGAGACGAGGCTTTTTTCGGAGCAAGTCGAACACAGCTGGAGCCTTCACAGAAAGAGCCGCCAGTCCAAGAATGTCAGCAAATACGATCTCGTCTCGCAGCAACGGCTCCATCATTCGAACTGCGTTGAAAACACGGGCAACGTCCCGTGGCTGCTCCAGAAGATCACGCAAGCCCGAGTGGTAGAGGGATCCCAGGCGATCATCTTGATTGCGAAAGCGCTGGCGCAGTACCTCCGGATCGAGTCCATCTAAAGCGTCCTCGATCAGCTTCCTTCGCGCGACCAATGAAAGGCTTGGAAGCGGCATCCTCACTTGAACGATCTTGTCCAGATAGCTCGCAGCCTGAGGAACGCCTAACCTATCAAGGGCACCGCTGACGTACACTGAGTCCCATGCCACCACATAGCCTAGACGAGGCAATCCACCCACAGCCTTGATGATTCGCACCATCTCAAAAACTTCCAGCGGAAACAGCCGATCTATGTCATCAATGAAGACAATAATCGGGCAATCGAACTTCCGAAGCGCCTCCTCCACCCGCAGCTTGTAAGCCTCGATATCTGGCGTTTTGTATTCAGAGACAGCGCCCGTTGCTTCACCAGCGGCCTCGACGACAGACTTAATCATGGAAGCCCAAGGCTCTGCGCCCGGGATCAGTTTCATCAAGTCGAAAACTTTGGCGTAGGCCTTGATCTCCTTCGCAACCCTCTTTCCATCACGGCTGTGATCATTCAATTTTACGGCGCTAGCGATTCTGGAGAGAAAATGGCGCAGCAACGCATCCTTATCTCCGACAAGCCATGGATTGAAGTGAACGATCAGCGGTGAAGCTGATTCCTCGTCCTCCAACAGCAGTGCCTCGATCATTGCCAGCGCGGAGGTTTTTCCACTTCCCCATGCCCCTTCAATGGAGACAACCATACCCGCAGACGAAGGCACTTTGCGCAAGGCCGCCGCGGCAATCTCCGCATATCCTTTACGTGACAACTTGTCCCGCAGAAGGGCTGAGTCGGATTTCAAAGGAATATCATAATCAATATCTGAAGAGCGGCGTACGACTGCATACTCCCTCTGTGAAGCCTTCTTACTCATCTATGCTCCTCATCCGATAAACACAATATTTTTACCAACACCCCAAAATCGAATAATGGATTATTATGCGGTAATTTTGCTTATTACTTAGGGGGCTGCATAACTCACCTGCGGAATTTCAAAGTGTGTTCTCAAGCAATATCAGTGGTCATCTTTAATTCCAGAACAGGCGTTACTTTTAGGCCAACAGCCACCATCGAAGCCTCGTCCGCGATTGCCAACAATCTCCACAAAGCCAACACCCACAGGCTACAGATGAGCGTAACCAAATGGTCAATATCGGACCAGACGCTGGACGACCGGTCAAGCCAGTTGATCCGTTCCGAGGGAGAGCCCAAGCGCTTAGCTCTGCGACTGCTCCATCCCAAACACATGCACAAGGCATGCAAGTTCTCGCGGCGATGGAGAAGTCAACCATCAAGACAGGACAGACTCAGAGCTTGGCCCCGACCCATATGGCTCGCCCTTGCACCAGACCCTCTGCCTTCCCGGCAATGACGATATCCGGGTGCTCGCCCTTATCAGCGTTGTCGGCCACGGCATGCCAAACATCGCCCACCCGCTGAAAGCGCCGCACAAGCATCTGCCCTTCCCACGCGAATGCATAGACGCTGCCACGGCGCGGCGTTCGATCCGCACGATTGAGCAAGAGCACGGCCCCGTCCCGAATCGTGGGCTCCATGCTGGTTCCGGTGACATGGACGATGCCCGCGTTCACCGGGCTGACGCCGATAGCACGCAGAAAATCGCGTCGGAACTGGAGAGCCCCGAGTTCCTCGACAAGATTGGTTTTTCGAGAGCGTTCGGGCGCGGCTTCAACATCCAGGCGGACGAGCTGGATGAAGTCCTCACCTTCCGCGACACGGCCTCGCAATAAGGTATCTACGTCCACGCTGAAGTAATCCGCAAACTTCTGCAGTGACTCCATTCGCACACCGGTTTCCCCGGCAACGATGCGCTGCAAAGTGCCCTGCCCGATGTCGAATCCAGCACTCTTCATGTCACTACGCAGGCGCCCGATCGCCTTGCCCTTGATCATCAGGGCAACGTTTTCGGCCAATGTTGCGTTCACGAAGCTGCGCATGAGCAGCATTCTTTGGTCTTGCTATACCGATTTCGGTACGGTAGAGTTAGTGCAAATTCACTCGATTTCGCCAGTTTTGAAGAGCCAGCCTATGGCTCAACTTAAAACTTCTCATACCGCCTTCGGTGCAGCTGTCCAAGCTCCGGATCAACTTGGCAGCACAAGCTTCAACTAGACGTCGACGCCTACATCCATGCACATCACCCACCACTTCACCCCCGGCCTGCGCTTCGCCGCGCGCTGGAAGTACGCCGCCCGCGCGCCATCGGGGCGGGCCTGTTGGTCGCGGCTGCCGCTGGGGCAGCCGGATGCGGGCAGGGCCGATCCGCATGGCGCCTGGTGGTGTGTGCGGCGCTGCGCTGCCGTGCTGCGGCGGGAGATGTGGCAGTCGGTGGATCTGCCGCCAGGCATGCCCTTGCGGCCGGGGCCGGAAGATGTGGCGCTGGCCCTGCATGCGCTGATGCCGCGTTGGCAGGTGCAGCTCAGCGCCGGGGCCGGGCACAGTCCGCTGCAGTCCTGCACCCGGGCGCTGTTGGCCGGCGGCGGAGCCGTGCTGCAACTGCAGTCAGAGGCGCTGAACCGGCGCCCGCAGAGCACATTCTGGGCATGGGTGATTGGCGTGGAGATGCATCAGAGAATGCTGCCCGCGCCGGTGAAGCCATGGCCCGCAAGTCGCGCGCCGCGCCCTGCCGCGCTACTCGCCATTCCCTTTGGCTGGAGCATGCCCTGGGCCTGCGGCTATGCGGCGCGGGTGCAGATGAACAGCGACGGGCGCTGCGATGTGGATGGCATTGACGGGCAGTGGCGCGAGTGCCGCTGCCTTGCCGCCGTGACGCTGTCACCCGCGCAGGACGACCAACGCGGCCAACTCGGAGAACGAGGCCAAGTCGACCAATTCGGCCATGCCGGCCTCCTGCAGGGGCACCCACTGTGTTGATGCCTGCCCGAGCCGGAAGATTTGCCCAAGCCGCTTGTCCCTTGCCGCCATCCATGAATCACGGGCGCGGCAGCCGGCAGCACCAGGGCCGCCGCAGCGGTGCCAAGGCCTCGGCCCTGCTACCGGGCCTGGAACCGCCGGCGATGCTCCACCACGGTGCCGCGCAACTGCAGCGCCTGCTCGTCGCTGGATAGTGTGGGATGGTCTTCGTTGAGCGGCACCAGCTCGAAGATTTCCGCACCGGCCTTGTCCAGGCCGCGCACCCGGTACTTGCGCAAGATGGCCTGTTGCCGGGAGTCGGTGGCCAGCACGCAGTCCCCGGGCCGCGGCGGCAGGGCGGGATCGATGAGCACGCGGTCCCCTTCCCGGATTTCCGGGGCCATGGCGTTGTCTTCCAGTTGCACGAAGAACGCACGGGGCGATGCGTTGTCGCTGGCGACTTCGATGCCCAGGAACTGCTCATCGTCGGCATCGTCCATGGCGTCTTGTGCGCTGCGGCAGCCTGTCTGCTGCAGGCCAAGCAGGGGATAGCGACGCGTGCCCTGGGGCAGTTGGCGCTGCAGCGCCGCGGCACCGGCCGACATGGGGCCCTTGCCACATTCCAGCCACAGGGCCGAGACACCGCACAGGGCTGCGAGCGTGGCTGTTTTGGAGGTGCCGTTTCCGCTTCTCTCAAGGTCAGCAATGGTCGATTGCCCCATGCCCGCCTGGCGGCCCAGCTGCGCTTGGGTGAGGCCCGCGAGACTGCGAGCGCTTTTGAGGCGTTGGCCGAAATCGGTTGACATGCTCCGTAGCTTACGGAAAACCGATATGTCAAATTCGATTGTAAAAAAATCGACTTTTCGATAGCATGAAACTATGGAATGGAAAGACTACCTCGCCAGACTTGCTGCGAAGGGTGTCAGTCAAAGCCAGATCGCCCGCGAAGTGGGCTGCGGTCAAGCAACGATTTCTGACCTCGCATTGGGCAAGACCAAAGAGCCGCGCACATCCCTGGGTATGGCGCTCATGCGCATCGGGGACCGCTGCGGCATCAAGACTCCGTACGGTGCCCAGCCTTCGGCACACGATGATGAGAAGTCCTGTGGCTGAGACCGCGCACCTCACCCACCGCTTCACCCGAGGGCTTCGCTTTGACGGGCTGTGGACCTACTCGGCGCTCACGCCTTCAGGCCGAGCCTATTGGGCACGGCTGCCGGCAACCCGGGCAGGCGGCATGGCTGCAGCAGATCCACAGCGGGCCTGGTGGTGCGTGCGCCAGTGCGTTGCAGTGCTCAATCGCAGGCCCTGGCGTTCCGCGCATCTGCCCTCGGGCCTGCCTGCGCAGCCGGAATGTGGCGATGTGGTGCAGGCCCTGGGCGCAATGCTTGCGGACTGGAACGTGAGGGTGCTGGATGACCCCTCGACACAGGCGCCGCTGCTGCGCAGCACCGATGCGCTGCTTGCCGGTGGCTGCTCTTTGCTGCAACTGCAGACCGAGGATTCAAGCGATGGCGTGCAAGCCGTTTTCTGGGCCTGGGTGATCGGTGTGGAAATGCACGAGAGGTTCCAGCGTGCCAAGCGCATTTCAGCCTTTGACATGCCCGGGCGCCCTGGCGCGCTGCTGATCTGGCCCTTCGGCTCGCCCCTGGCATGGAATCACGCCTTGAGGGTGACGGTGGATGGCGAGGGGCTGTGTGATGTGGGCGGCCTGGATGCGCGCGCAAGCCGGTACCGCTGCACGGCGGCCATCACGCTGGAGCCACTGAGCAACGACATTGCCATCAACGGCGGCTTCTCCTGACCGGCTTTTCCTGACCGGCTTCTCCTGACCCGAAGAAATGCAGAACTCCAATCTCACGCCAGAGCAGTACGAGCGGGAAATTCCGCTGGAGCCAAGCAGTCCCGGTCAACGCCTCATCAGCGGCCTGCTCTTTGATGGTCACTGGCAATACAGAAGGCGTGCGGAAGCCGGCAAGACCAGCTGGACACAGCTGCCGATGGCCTCCGACCTTGCTGGCCCGGCCGACCCTTATGGCACCTGGTGGTGCGTTCGCCGGTGCGCCGTGGTTCTGGAGCAGCACCACTGGTTGTTCCTGCGGCTGCCCGTTCACCTGCCCCCGCTTCCCGGCGTGGAGGAGCTGGCGCAGATCCTTGATGTGCTGCTGCCCGATTGGGACGTGCAGGCACCTGCTGAATGCGCCCGGACGCCCTTGCTGTGCGCCCAGGCCGTCGAGCAGGGAGGCAGTGCCTTGCTGATGCTGGAGTCACCGGAATGCGAAGGGCCCAAGCCGGGCATTTTCTGGGCCTGGGTGGTGGGGCACGAGCCGGAGCTGCCGTTGTCGTGCACCGACGACGATTGCGTTGCGTCCGACACATTGCCGTCACCGGACGCGCAGGCCATGGCGCCTCCCAAGGCTTTGCTTGCCCTGCCCTTTGGCTCGACCCTGCCCTGGTCCAGCGGGTACGCCACCCGGATCCAGGTGCAAGCCGACGGGACCTGCCTCCTGCATGATGCGGGCGGCCCCTGGCACCCATGCCAGTGGCTTGGCACGGTCACGCTTTCAGCCAGGCCCGCACCGGCCTGACGCTGGTGACTCTGCAGCCGCAATGCACATGCCCAGGTCTCCAATTCGTACCTTCATGCCCGGCCTGCGCTTCGATACGCAATGGCGCTACGAGGTGGGTACACAGACGCGCAAGACGCGCTGGGCCACACTGCCCACGGTTCCCGATGCCCAGTGCCTGCCCGATCCGCTGGGCGCCTGGTGGTGTGCACGGCGATGCGCTGCCGTGCTGCGGCAACGGGCATGGCTGCAGGTGCAATTGCCGCTGCAGTTGACGCCACAGCCCGGCCCGCAAGAACTGGCTCAGGTTCTGGCGTTGCTGCTGCCCGGCTGGAAAGCGCAGCTTGAGAATTTCCCCGCCCTCGCTCCGCTGCGTTGTGCCCAAGCCATGCAGCGGGGCGGCAGCGCCATGCTGCTGCTGGAAATGCCAGGTCACAGGTTTCGCCACCCGGCGCTCTTCTGGACCTGGGTGATCGGCATGGAGCGATCACCGCTGCGCCTGCGCTCTGCAAACAATCTCACGCGCCTCGAATCCTATCCACCAGCGCAGCCGCTGCCCGAAACCTTGCTGGCCATGCCCGCCCGCCGCTCAAGGCCCGGGGCCAACCGCCACGTCACCCGCATCCAGATGGACGCCACCGGGCGCTGCATCTCGGATGACGCCGCCTGGCCATCGGATGGATGCAGGTGGCTGGCGTGCATCACGCTGGAGCAGTTGGGCGAGAGTTCAGCCTGAGTTGGGCCGTGGTGGCAATGCGCGCACGGACCGTGCCCTCAGTCCCCGCGCACGCCTGTCTCTCAGATGCGCGGCGTGTAATGAGCGTGAGCATGACGTTGCGCGAGTCACCGAAGTCGTTGTTGCCGTTTTGTTCGACAAAGCCGAGGATCCAGTAGCGCTTGCCGAAGACGTTGTTGAGGTTCATGACTAGAGCTGACTGGATGTGGTGACGGCGGCGCAGCGGGATGTGTTGTGGCCGGTAGTCCGTATCTACTGGCAACGATGACCTAATTTGTCATTTGCTCAAGAGTCAATCTTGGGCAATCTTGGCACTCCCTTGGAATATTTTCAAATATCACATCATTTCCCACCATGATGCTATTCATTGGCGGTTCAAGATACCAATATATTGAGCCATTCAGCCAAAGATCCACCACAGCGCTTTCAGAAATAAGTCTACCTGTTTTTACTTCATAAAGACGCACAGTCATGGGCATTTTCATCTGGTGATAAATCAGTTTCTGGGCTAATGGCACGTAATAGTACTCAACCCTGTAAACGCCTCGCGGGCTGATGCTCTCACCTTGTTTCTTTGGTATCACGAACAGCAAAATCAATACCGTAATCAACGCCATCCCCAGGATGATAAATATCCATTTTTTACTATATTTAATTTTCACAAAATTATCTCATAAGGATGATTTATTTTTACCCCAGAGCCATTCCCATGACATGACGCCACGCTATTTCGCAGGCGATGCCCTTGGATTCATCAGCATTGCACCTTTTCAAACCCTGCAGATCAGCAATGGTGGAATTCTTCGTTTGCTCAAGACGATCCACCACGGGGGCAGCACCTACCGCAAGTTCCTGTCCTTGTACCCCGAAGTACGCTGCGAGCCGCTGGACTCGCTGTATTTTCTTCGCACCAGCCTCAATGCCTTTGACAGATCGCTGCTACACGATCTGCTTTTTTGCTATGGCTGGCGAGAGTCCAACTGGGGTGCACTCCTGGCGGCGCTGGCCCCAGCCCCTGAATACCGCGCCATGCTGGAGGACCGCCGCCCCAGCCTTCCATACGCAAGCCGGATCGTCGACTTGGCACTGGCAGCATGCGGCCACCCAGTGCCTGAACAATTGGTGGAGCACCAACATCTCCTGATCTCGATCAGGTCCATGCTAGACGAGCTACCTGCTGCAAGAATTCCCTTGCGCCCATCCCTCAATGCCGCCATGGAAAGCCAATACATCCGCGAGGTCGAGCACATCAGAAACATCTACCGGATGCACGGCACGGATGCCGCAAAAAAGCAGATGACGCAAGGAGCCATTGGCTACTATGGAATGAGCCATAAATTGTGGGTAGCAAACGGGGCCCTTGCCTATCAGCCAAAGTAGTACTCCCATCACCATGCCGCAAGAAGCATCTATTGCAACTTCCCTAGGACTCTCACCACCGCAATTGCGCCGTGGGACCTACAGGCCCCGGTTGCCCAGAAGCACACCAAGAAAGCTCTGAACGCCGAATATTCATCGGGCAGCAAGCGGTATGGGCATGCCAGCAAAGCATCGCTCCGATACCTGGCGACGGTACGGCTTGCAGGCGGCGGGTGACTCAGCCCTGCAGCTCCAGCACCGCCATCCGGTCATACAGCGTGGCCCGCGAGATGCCCAGCTGGCGCGCCGTGGCCAGTTTGTTGCCGCTGTTGGCGGCCAGGGTGGCGGTGATGGCCTTGCGTTCCAGCTCGGCCACCTGCTGGGCCAGGGGGCGCAGCAGGTCGGTGTCGGCGGGGCTGTTGTGGGCAGGGGACGGGGCGGGTGCAGTCTCGGGGCCCGGCGCGGGGGCGGCGGGTTCCACGCCCGATGAGCGCAGCACTTCGCGCAGTTGCTCTGCGTTGATGGCGGTGTCTTCGCTGCGCATGGCGGCCTGCTCCAGCACGTTGCGCAGCTCGCGGATGTTGCCGCGCCAGGTCTGGCCGGCCAGCAGGGCCAGGGCGTCGGGCAGCAGTTCGGGCGGGGGCATGTCGTTGCGCAGGGCCAGTTCTTCGGAGAGGACTTCGACCAGGGCCGGGATGTCGCGCCTGCGTTCGCGCAGCGGCGGCACGCGGATGGGCAGCACGTGCAGGCGGTAGAAAAGGTCTTCCCTGAAGCGGCCATCGCGCACCATCTGCGGCAGGTCGCGCGAGGTGGCAGCCACCACGCGCACGTCAAAGCGCACGAGCTGGTTGGAGCCCAGCGGTTCGATCTCGCCCTCCTGCAGCGCGCGCAGCAGCTTGGCCTGCAGGTTCAGGGGCATGTCGCCGATTTCGTCGAGGAACAGGGTGCCGCCGTCGGCCAGCCTGAACTTGCCGTCGCGCGGCTTGCGGTCTGCGCCGGTGTAGGCGCCGGGGGCAACGCCGAAGAATTCGGCCTCCAGCAAGGCATCCGGCACGGCGGCGATGTTGACGGTGACGAAGGGGCCGCCGGTGCGGGCCGATGCCGCGTGGATGGCATGGGCCAGCAGTTCCTTGCCGGTGCCGGTTTCGCCCAGCAGCAGCACGGGGCTGAGCGACTGGGCCGCGCGGCGCGCCTGGCGCTTGACCTCCACGGCCGCCGGGCTGCTGCCTACAAAGCTGGCAAAGCTGTACTTGGCGCGGCGCTCGCCCTGCACGGCCACGCGCAGGCTGCGGTTGCGCTGGGCGGCCAGCTCGCGCCGGGCCTCGTCCAGGTCGCGCTGCAGAACGGCGAACTTGCTGATGAGGGGCTGCAGCGTGGTCTCCGGCTGGTCGAAGAGCACGATGCCGATGGCACCGATGACCGCGCCCGCATCGTCCTTGAGCGGGATGCGGCTGACCACGAAGGTGCCGGCGCGGTTGGTGAGCAGGTCGATGAGTACGGGCTCGCCGGTTTCCAGCACGCGGCGCATGCGGGTGTTGGGGATGACGTCCTCGACCATGTGGCCCAGGAAGTCGTCCACCGAGGCCACGCCCAGGTCGGGCAGGAAGCGCTGGTAGCCCTCGTTGACCCAGACGATTCGCCCTGCCCTGTCGGCCAGGAACATGCCCTGGCTCATGGTGGAGAACAGCTGGAACATGGAGCGCGCTGCCAGCGCGAGGATGCCGTCGGCATCGAGCGGCAGGGGCTGGACCAGGGTGGGTGTGGGCGGCATGGATGGCATCCTAGCGGAGTCGCCTTGGGTCCCCTTGAGATCCCTTTTTGTAGCCTGCGGGTCTGCCGCGCTCAGCCCTGCGCGATGGCGACCTGGGCGCAGATGGCGCGGCACATCTGCGCCGCCTGCGCGTTGGCGATGAAGTAGTAGATGCTGACGCCTTCGCGACGCCGGCCCAGCACGCCGGCCTGGTACAGCGTGTTCAGGTGCTGGGACATGTTGGGCTGCGTGGTGGTGATGTCGGCGAGCAGTTCGGTCACGTTCTTCTCACCATGGCACAACACGCTGATGATCTTCAGGCGCACGGGCGCCGCCATGGCACGGAACAGCTCCGCAGCGCTCTCGAACACGCTGTCGTCGCTCAGGTCCATGCTGTCATTGCGGCTGTCCATAGGCGTCTGTCATCCTGGTAATGGAGGGTGGGCGGTTGGCGGGCCGGCATGCTCGCCGCCCCATCGGGCTAGTTTATAGCCCGCAGGACGGCAGCGCAGGCTCGGCCCGGCTCGGGTTCGGCTTGATCTACGGCAAGGCGCCGTGTCATCGCTCAGAAATCAACCGTGGCCGACAGCATGAAAGTGCGCGGTGCGCCCAGACCCAGGCTGGTCCACAGCGGCGTGGCCCAGTAGGCCTTGTTGGCCACGTTGGTGATGCTGCCGCGCAGCGTGAGCGGGTGGCCGGCCGCCGTGGTCACATAGCGCGCGCCAACGTCGAACACGGTGCGGCCCGGCACGGACAGCGAGTTGTCGGCATTGATGTACTGCCTGGATGCCGTGGTGGCATTGGCCGTCAGCGTCAGGCCCTGCAGGGCAGGCACGTCCCACTCCACGCCCAGCTTGCCCTGCAGCCTGGGCACGCCCGCCGCCAGCTTGCCCTGGTTCACGCCGCCTGCCGTGCGGGTGAGCTTGGGCTGTACGTAGGCAATGCCGCCCATCAGGCGCACGCCCGTGGCCACGTTGCCGAAGAAGCCCCATTCCACACCCCGGTTGCGTTGCTCGCCGCCGAAGGAGAAGACGTTGGAGACAGGATCGGTGTAGCCGTTGGGGCGCTGAATCTCGTAGAGGCTGAAGGTGTGGGCGAAGTCGCCCAGGTCCAGTTTCAGGCCCAGCTCCTTCTGCCTGGATTTGTAGGGAGCGAACACTTCGCCCGCGTTGGCCGCCGTCATGGGTGCGGTAGCGCCCTGGCTCAGGCCTTCGATGTAGTTGGCGTAGACCGAGACACGCTCGCTGGCCTTCACCAGCAGCGCGGCGGCCGGCGTGGTGGCGCCCTGGTCATAGCGCGAGGTGCGCGCGCCCGTGGCGACGTTGAAGGTGTCGCTGAGCACCTGCTGGCGGCGCAGGCCCAGGGTGAGCTGCACGCGGTCCTGCGCAAAAAACAGGGTGTCGGCCACGCCGATGCTGGTCAGCCGCAGTTCAGTGCGCGAGATCGGGGGCGCGTTGAAGCTGGTGGCCGGGCCCCAGATGGGGTTGTAGATGTTGGTGATCCAGTCCTGGGCCAGCACGTTGCGGCGGCCGAACTGCTTGTCGGTATGCGTGTAGTAGGTGGCGTTGAGCGCCCACTGGTGGCCCACGCCGGCCGTGTTGAACTTGCCCTTGAGGCCGGCCTCGGCCGACTTCTTGTCCATCTCGAATCCCAGGTCGGCCAGGTTGGTGCGGTAGTCGCCTGCCGTGTTGAAGACCTGGATCAGATAGGCGCCCGTGGAGCGGTACCGGGTCTTGCTGGTGCCCACGGCGGCATAGGCGGTGACGCGGTCGCCCAGGTCGAGTTCGCCGCGCACCATGGCACCCTTGTCCTTGGTGTCGTAGAAGGCCCAGCTGGGATTGAGCAGGGTGTCGGCCTTGGGCGGCGTGGGCACGGGCAGGCCTGCGGCCAGGTTGATGCCGCGGTTCAGGCCATCGGTGCGGTCATCACTGCTGTACAGGTCGGCCGACAGGCGGGCACGGTCGCCGCGCCAGTCCAGGCCCAGCGAGGCCAGCCGGGTTTCCTTTTCCTGGTGGTTCACGGCGCCGTCGCCGTCGCGCAGCACGCCGTTGAAGCGGATGCCGAACTGCTTGCGCTCGCCAAAGCGCCGCCCCAGGTCGATGTGGGCGCCCAGTTGCGCATCGGACATGAAGGAGGTGGTCAGCCGCGTGAGCGGCTCGTCGCCCGCGCGCTTGGGCACGAGGTTGACCGTGCCGCCCACCGAGCCGCCAGGCGGCATGCCGTTGAGCAAGGCCGATGGGCCCTTGAGCACGTCCACGCGCTCGAACATTTCTGGCGATGCGCGGTAGAACGGCGCCACGCCGAACAACCCGCCAAAGGTCACATCGCCAATGCTGGAGCTGAAGCCGCGAATGGAATAGTTCTCGCTGATGATGCCGGTCATGCCCGTGCTGAACACGGTGGGGTCGGCGGCGGAGATCACGTCGGTGATGTCGCGGGCCTGGCGGTCGGCGATGAATTTCTCGGTGTAGCTGATGGTGTTGAAGGGCGTCTCCATGAAGTCCTTGTCGCCCAGCAGGCCCATGCGGCCGCCCGTGGAGACCTGGCCGCCGGCATAGGCTTCCGGTGCCTGCTGAGCCTGTGCGCGCACGGTGACGGCGGGCAGGAGCACGCCGCCCTCCACGGGCGCTGCGGCGTTGCGGTCACGGCCCAGGGTGTAGCTGCCGTTGGCTTCGCGCAGCGCGCGCAGACCCTGGCCGCGCAGCAGCTCGGCAAAGCCTTCGGCCACGCTGTAGCTGCCCGACAGGCCTGAGCTGCTGCGGCCTTGCAGCAGGCTGGAATCCACCGTCAGCTCCACGCCGGCCGCTGCGGCAAAGGCGTTGAGCGCCTGGCCCAGCGGGCCGGCGGGGATGCTGAAGGCGCGGCGGGCCTCGCCGGGTGCCGCCCCGGAGGCTGCTCCAGATGCGGCCCCCTGGGCAGCCGCCTGCGCCAGCGCGGACGGCATGGCCACGGCCAGGCCGCCCAGTGCCAGGCCCGCCATGCAGAGCATTTGCACGGCGATGGCCGTGTGCCTGGAGGCAAAGGCCGGGTGCGGCAGTGGGCGCGATGCGCCGTTCTGCGCGGGGCGGGATGGATGGCGTAGTGCCATGCGGGACTCCTTTCGATTCGGGTAGGCGTTGGGTGTTTCACCTTGTCTTCCGAACGAGAAAGCCAAACCCTCAATCGAGAATGCGATCAATTTGCAACCGCAGCGGCCACCGGGCCCGCGCCCGCTGCCGGCGCATCGCCGTAGCCCTTGAGCACGTCATCGACCATGAGCATCACCGAGGTCACGCTGGCCGCCGTGACGTACCAGGCCTCTGAATCGACGAAGACCACGCGGTTGTTCTTCCAGGCGCTGGTCTGGCGCAGCAGCGGGTTGTCCATGCCGGCAGCATCCATGCCCGGGCGGCGCTGCATGATGGCCGTGCGGTCGATCACGTAGAGGATGTCCGGGTTGGCCTGCTGTATGAATTCGCTGGAGATGGGCTGGCCGTGCAGGTCGGCCTCGGCCGCCGTGCTGGCGGGCTTGACGCCCAGTGCGTTGAAGACAAAGCCGTAGCGCGACTGCGGCCCGAAGGAGCTGAAGGCGCCGTTGTTGTGCATGACGATGAGGGCCGTCTCCGCACGGCCCTCGGTGGCGCGCCGGGCCTGGGCGACCTTGTCGTCCATCTCGGCGGCCTTGGCGCGCGCCAGGTCCTCCTTGCCGAAGATGCGGCCCAGGGTCAGCAGGTGATCGCGCACGGTGTCCAGGTGCCGGGTGCCGCTGTTCCTGAAGTCCACGTCGAAATGCACCGTGGGCGCAAAGCCCGAAAGCTCCTGGTAGGCGCTGGCCTGGATGGGCGAGATCAGCACCAGGTCAGGCTTGAGCGCGTGCACGCGCTCCAGGTTGGGCTGGACGATGGAGCCCAGGTCCTGCACGTTGGCATCGTCCTTGTACCGGGCCAGGAAGTGGGGCACGAAGTCCTTGGGCATGCCGGCAATGGGCACGCCGAGCTGGTCGAGGAAGTCGGCCTCGTTCATGTCCAGCGCGGCCACGCGCTGCGGCGGGTGCTCCACCACCGTGGTGCCCAGCTGGTGCTGCACGGTGACGGGCTTGAACTCGCCGGCCGCCGCCTGCGGCGCTGCGGCCTGTGCCGACGGGTTGGCGGGCCGGTCGCAGGCCGACAGGGCCAGGGCAGCGGCCAGGGCCAACATGGAAGCGTGATGGGGAACGCGGAACAGACGGGTCACGGGCTTTCTCTCCTGAAAAATGGGATGCATTGCATTGGGTGTTTTTGGGAGGCCGGGGGCCGGCTCAGGCCCGGCCGCGCCCGCGCACCATGAGCGCGAGGAAGTAGCTGCCGCATACCAGGTTGACGAGGATGCCCACCGAGGTGCGGTAGTTGAAGACATGCTCCACCGCCAGTTGCGCCGCGATGAAGATGGACACGGCCACGGCGCAGCCCAGCGGCAGCGTGACCCGGTGGCGCGCCGTGCCCGCCAGCGCATAGCTGATGTGGGCCACGAAGATGCCCATGAAGGCCGTGGGCCCCAGCAGGCTGGTGGACACCGCCACCAACGCGGCAATCAGCGCCAGCTGCAGGCGCAGCTGGCGCTGGTAGTGCACGCCCAGCGAGATGGCCTGCTCGCGCCCCAGCGCCAGCACGTCCAGCACGGGCAGGCTGCGCCGCACGATCACGCAGGCCACGGCCACGATCAGCGCCGACCACAGCAGCTGCGCGGGCCGGGCGCGGTTGAACGAGGTGTAGCTGTAGCCCTGCAGCACAGAGAACTCTCCGGGGCTGATGCGCAGCTGCACGAACTGCGTGAAGGTGCCTATCACCATGCCCAGCACCAGGCCCAGCAGCAGCAGGAAGTACACGTTGTCCCGCCCCGCACCCAGCAGCCAGCGGTGCAGGACCCAGGAGTAGCCCAGCATGCAGGCCACCGACAGCCAGAAGTTGCCGCTGGGGCCCAGCACCACCAGGCTTTGCACGCCCATGGCCAGCACCAGCAGCGCCTGCAGCAGCAGGTAGACCGCCTCGTAGCCCATGATGGCGGGCGTGAGGATGCGGTTGCCCGCAAGCGTCTGGAAGACGATGGACGACAGCGCAATGCAGATGCCGCCGATGACGATGGCCGACAGCCGCGTCAGCCGCCGTGCAATGACGTAGCCGAAGTCCAGGCCCGCGCCCAGCAGCACGAAGCAGGCCGCCAGCGCGACGGCAACCACGGCAGCCGCAATCCATGCGGTTGTCTGAGGCAAGGCCTTGCGCATCACGGCCTCCTGCGCAGGATCAGCACGAGGAAAAGCACGCCGCCCACGCTACCCGCCGTCAGGCCGATCGGCACCTCGAAGGGGTGCATGATCAGCCGGCCCACGATGTCGCAGGCCAGCAGCAGCGAGGCGCCGCTGAGCGCGACGATGGGCAGGGTGCGGCCCAGGTTCTCGCCGCAGCGCATGGCCACCAGGTTGGGAATGACCAGGCCCACGAAGGGAATGGCGCCCACGGTGATGACCGTGGCCGAGACGGTGACGGCCACCAGCACCAGACCCAGCGTGGCCAGGGCCGGATAGCTCAGGCCCAGGCTGGTGGCCATGCCCTCGCCCATGCCCAGCACGGTGAAGCGGTGCGCAAACGCATAGGTGAGCGCCACGATGGGCACGATGAGATAGATGATTTCGTAGTGCCCCTGCACGATGCGCGAGAAGTCGCCCAGCAGCCAGCCCTGCATGCTTTGCAGCAGGTTGTGGCGAAAGGCATGGAACTCGGCGATGGCGCTGAGCACGCTGCCGTACATCAGGCCCACCACGGGCACCAGCACCAGGTTGCGCAGGCGCATGCGGCGGATGATGGCCACATACAGCAGGCTGGCGCCCAGGCAGAACACCAGCGCGAACACCATGCGCCAGGCCACGCCCCACGCGCCCGAGGTGAAGGCCGAGGCGGGCGCCACCGTCAGCGACACCAGAATGCCCAGCTTGGCCGCATCCAGCCCGCCGCAGGTGGCAGGCTCCACAAAGCGGTTCTGCACGATCTGCTGCAGCACCACGCCGCACACCGACAGACCTACGCCCGTGAGCACCAGCGCTGCCAGGCGCGGCAGGCGGCTGGCCGTGAGGGTGAGCCAGGCATCGCCCGACAGCGACAGCAGCTGCCCCCAGTCCACCTGCCGCGCGCCGATGAGCACGGACGCGCAGCACAGCGCGGCAAACGGCAGCAGCCACGGCGCCAGGCGCGGGGCCTGCGTCCCTGTCTTTGGCTTCGCAGGCTCGCTCAACGGAGGTCCTCGCCCGTGCCTGTGGCCGTTCCCGTGCGCGTTCCCGCAATGCGCCAGCCCTTGGCGGCGCGCCGTCGCGCCAGAAAGCGCGCATACAGGCCCTGCGCCTGCGCCAGCTGCTGCGGCGTACCCTGCTCGCTGACGCGGCCCTGGTCCAGCACGATGATCTGGTCGGCCATGGCGACGGTGGACAGCTGGTGGGCAATCACGATCAGCGTGCGCCGGCCGCGCAGCCGCGCCAGCGCCTGGGCGATGGCGGCCTGGTTCTCGGCATCCAGCGCGGCCGTGGCCTCATCGACCAGGAGGATGGGCGCGTCCTTGATGAGCGCGCGGGCAATGGCGATGCGCTGGCGCTCGCCGCCAGACAGGCGCGCCCCGCCCTCGCCCACGGGCGTGTCCAGACCCTGCGGCAGGCGCTCGATGATCTCGGCCACGCCGGCCTGGCGCGCGGCCTCCATCACCTCGGCATCGCTGGCCTGCGGGCGGCCCATGCGGATGTTGTCGGCAATGGAGCCCTGGAAAAGGTAGCTGTCCTGAAAGATTTGGCTGATCTGCCCGGCCAGCCGCTCGCCCGCAATCTGGCGTACATCCATGCCGCCCACCAGCACGCTGCCATGCTGCACATCGAAAAAGCGCGCGATCAGCCGCAGCACGGACGATTTGCCAGAGCCCGAGGCGCCCACCAGCGCCGTCATCGAGCCCGGTTCCACGCGCAGGCTCAGGCCGCGCAGCACCTCGGGCTGGCCCGGCGCGTAGCGGAACACCACGTCGCGCAGCTCCACCGAGGCATCGCGCGGCGCTTGGGGCACGGCAGGCTCGGGCAGCGGCTGGACCGCGAGGATGTCGTGCACGGCATCGAGCTGCACGCGCGCGGCGCGCAGCGAGTCGGCGTAGCCGGCCACCTCCAGCAGCGGATCGACATGGCGGCAGGCCAGCAGCAGGGCCACGATCACCGGGATGGCAGCTTCCATTCCCATGCCCATGCCCTGTACTGCAACGCCGCCCAGGCGCTCGTCCAGCCACAGCGCGCCGGCCACCAGCAGGGCCGCAAACACGGCCTGCACGGCCCAGCCATTGAGCACGCCCGACAGCGCCGCCAGGCGGATGGATTGCGCGCCCGATGCGCGCTGCCGGCCCAGGGCCTGCTCCAGCCAGCGCGTGCCGCCGCCTTCGCCATTGAAGGCGCGCAGCACCGACTGCGCCTGCGCAAACTCCACCATGCGCTGGCTGGCGCCAGCCATGCTGCGCTGCAGGCGCTCGTCGGCACGGCGGCCCAGGTGCGCGGTGACCAGCAGCACGCCTGCCAGCAGCGGCAGCGCCAGCAGTGCAATCAGGCCCATGCGCCAGTCCATGGCAAACAGCGCAGCCACCACGGCAACGGGCGCCACGGCGCCGCTGAACACGGGCGTGAACACATGGGCCGGCAGCTGGGCCACTTCCATCATTCCCTGCGAAACGACGTGGTTGAGCCGGGCCGTGTTCTCGGGGGTGAACCATCCCACGGGCAGGCGGGCCACATGGTCACCCAGGCGGTGGCGTGCCACGCGCAGCACGGCGGCGCCCAGGCCCAGGCCGGCTTTTTCCACCTGGCGCTGCCAGGCCCAGCACAACACCACGCCCGCCAGCAGCACAGCCAGCCAGGCCGCGGCGCCGCGCGTATCGCCTGCCAGCAGGCGCGACAGCACGGGCACAAGAGCCGTGACAACCAGGCCGCTGAGCAGGCCATGCAGCACGGCCATCCAGGCATAGCGGCGGAAAAGCCGGGCATCGTCGCCCAGCAGTTGCATCAGGGTCTTCAGCATGGCGGCAGCTCCGGGGCCAGGGCGGTCGTGAAAGGCTGGGCTTGCGTGGGCGGTGGGGCAGACCCGCCCAGCGCCCACAGCCGTGCGTAGCGTCCGCCCAGCGCCAGCAGCTCGGCATGGCGGCCGCGCTCGCGGATGGCTCCGCCCTCCACCACCAGGATCTGGTCCGAATGCATGACGGTGTCCAGCCGGTGGGCGATGACCAGCAGGGTGCGTCCGGCGGCCAGGCGCGACAGGGCTTCCTGGATGGCGGCCTCGCTCTCGGCATCGGCAGCGGCCGTGGGCTCGTCCAGCACCAGCACGGGCGCATCCAGCAGCACGGCGCGCGCAATGCTCACGCGCTGCTGCTCGCCGCCGGACAACTGGGCGTCTTCGCCGATCACGGAGTCATAGCCGCGCGGCAGCGCCAGGATGCGCTCATGGATGTGGGCGGCGCGCGCCGCCTCTTCCACCTCCTGCGCGCTGGCCGAGGGCCGGCCCAGCGCAATGTTCTCGCGCACGCTGGCGTGCACCAGGCGCACGTCCTGAAGCACAAAAGCCAGGTGGCGGTACAGCTGCCGGGTCTCGATCTGCCGCAGGTCCACCCCGCCCAGCGTGATGCGCCCTTCGTTCGGGTCGAAGAAACGCAGCAACAGCCGGGCGAGCGTGGACTTGCCCGCGCCCGAGGCACCGACCACGGCGGTCACCGTGCCGGGCCTGAGCGTGAAATCCATGCCCTTGAGCACGTCATGCCCCGCCTCGTAGGCATGGCCAACGCCTTCGAAGCGGACTTCGCAGCCTTGGGGCAGCCTGCATTGATCGGCGGCCGGTTGCTCCAGCACGGGCGTGCGCAGCAGCGCCTGCACGCGCTGGGCGGCGCCCGTGGCGTGGTTGAGCGCATGCAGGTTGAAGCTGAGCAGCTGCAGCGGCGCGCTGATGCCCGGCGCCACCAGGGCAAAGGGCAGCACGTCCACGGGCGCCATCCAGCCCAGGGCCGTGAACAGCGTGCCGAAGGCCAGCACCACGCCCAGCACGGCCACGGGCGCGATCAGCGCATTGGCATTGGCGCGCGCCGACACCAGCGGACGCGCAAAGCCGAGGAAGGCGTCGGTAAAGCCATCCACCGCTTCGCGGTAGCTGCCATGGGCGCGCCCGCTGGCACCAAAGGCCTTGACCACGGGAATGCCGTGCACGAACTCCACCACCGCGTTGTTGATGCGCGCCAGTCCCGCGCCAAAGGCCGGCATATGGGCACTGCTGGCCTGCATGGCATGGCGCATCACCAGAAAGAAGATGCCGAACGGCAGGGCCGAGACCAGGGCCATGCGCCAGTCCATGGCCACCAGATAGAAGGCAGAAGCGGCCACAGTGCCCGCGCCGCGCCCCACGGAGGTATAGAAATGCGCAGTCAGCTCGTGCAGGGTGGCCACGTCGTCCTGCATGGCCTGCTTGACCTGGCCCGAGGCCCGCTCGGTAAACCAGCCCAGCGGCACGCGTGCCAGCCGCTGCATGGCCGACAGGCGCAGCCCGTGGGTGAGGCGGTTGTCGGCCAGGTGGGCGACCAGCTCGCCCGCCGACACCAGGGCCATGCCCGCGAACAGGCAGACAAGGCACAGCGCGATGACGCGCCAGGCATCGGTAGCCACCATGCCGCCATCGGCCAGCGCCAGCCGCGCGATGTGGGCAATGCCGGCCAGCGGCGCCAGCGCCAGCACGGCGCCCGCAAACGACAGCAGCGCGGCAAGAACAAGCTGCGCGCGGATGGGCTGCAGAGTCTGCGCAATGGGGCCGAGGCCGGCCTGGGGGTCATCGGCATCGGTGGAGTGCATGGGATTTCCTGGAAGGCATGGCGGGACAGAAAACAAGGGCTCTTGCCTGTCTTCCGAACGAGAACGCCAAACCCTCAATCCGCAGGGGCAGGAAGTTGAATCAGCCGGTAACGGGTTTCGAGAGATGGGGAAGGCGCCGCGATGAAAGGCGCCTCAGCCCGCCGCCTGCACCGTAACCCAGTAGCGCGTGCGCACGACCACCTGCACGGGCAGGCCCAGCGCCAGGTTGTGCAGGGCGCGGTCGGTATCGCGCAGCGAGAACACGCCCGTGACGCGCAGACCGGCCACCTGCGGGTCGCAGCGCAGCAGGCCCGTGCGGTAGCGCGCCAGCTCGGCCACCAGCTCGCCCAGCGGCATGTTGTCGGCCACCAGCACGCCGCGAGCCCAGGCGGCGGCGCTTTCCTGCGCGGCCACCGGGGGCTGGGCCAGATCGCCGGAGAAGACGGCGCCCTGCCCTGCCTCCACGCGCACCACCTGGCCCGACGCCCAGGCGGGGCGCACTTCCACCGCGCCCTCGAACACGGCCACGCGGGACTGCTCATCTTCCTGGCGCAGCGTGAAGCGCGTGCCCAGGGCCTGCACCGTGCCGTGGCGCGAGCGCACGCGCAGCGGGCGCGGTGTGCTTTGCGGATCAGGCGCGGTGGTCACGAGGATTTCTCCGGCGCGCAGCAGGATCAGGCGTTCGGCCCCGTCAAAGCGCAGGTCGATGGCCGAGGCCGATGCCAGCACCACCTGCGTGCCATCCGGCAGCGTGATCTCGCGGACCTCGCCACGCGCCGTGCCATGGCTGGCAGCGGCGATTTGCCAGGCATCGGTGCCGCGCACCACATGGGCAATGCCACCGGCCATGGCCATGAAGCCCAACACCTGCATGGCGCGGCGGCGGCCACGGCGTGGCGCCGGCGACGCAGCGGAGGTGTCCGCCAGCGTATGCCGCGCAATGCCGCCGGGCACGCTGCGCAGCTTGTCGTCAAAGGCCTGCAGCCGGCTCCAGGCCAGTTCGTGCCGCGGATGCTCGGCACGCCAGCGGGCGCAGGCGGCGCGGTCTTCGTCGCTGGCGTCATCGGCCCACAGCCGGGCCATCCATTCGGCGGCGCGCTGGACGATGGCCGGCTCCAGCAGCTCGCTGGAGGCGTCGGGCGATGCCGGTGATGAGGACATGCTGGCGGGCCGGCCGTTCAGCACACCGGGCCGTGCAGCGCCTGGTAGCAGGCCAACAGGCCGGCGGCGATGTATTTCTCCACCGAAGACACGGACACGCCCAGCTCGGCCGCGATGTCGCGGTAGGCCATGCCGTCGAGCTTGCACAGCAGCAAGGCCTTGCGCGCCTTGGGCGGCAGGCCGTTCAGCGCGGCGTCGATCTCCACCAGCGCCTCCAGCGCCAGGGCACGTGTTTCTTCGGAGGGCGCCATCTGCTCGGGCAGCAGGGCCAGCGCTTCAAGATAGGCCGCCTCCACGCGGCGGCGCCGGTACAGGTCGATCACCAGGCCGTTGGCGATCTGGGTGAGATGGCGGCGGTGCTCGTCGGCCGGCGGAACACGGCCGGTGCGCAGCAGTTGCAGGTAAACGTCGTGCGCCAGATCGGCCGCATCAAAGGCATTGCCCAGCTTGCGGCGCAGCAGGCCGCGCAGCCAGCCGTGGTGATCGGTGTAGAGAATTTCGACTTGTTGCTGAAGCGCGAACTCGGCGGCGGCCACGATACCCCTCCCTGTATCCCAGGGCGCAGGCAGGCCAGGGACGAATGACAAATGAGAACCATTTGCATTTTATAGGGAGACAGCCCCGCCGCCGCCAACGCCACCATCAACGCCACCTCCACCGCGTGCAGGCGCGGCTAGCGCGGCAGCAGGCCCGGCAGTATGGCGTTCAGATCCACCGCATCGGCCATGGCGCGATTGCCTTCGTCGCCAGGATGCAGCCGGTCGCCCGAGTCGAAGCGCGCCGCCATGCGGGAAGGATGGGCGCCATCGCGCAGCACGGCATCGAAGTCGATCACCGCATCGAAGGCGCCGCCCAGGCGTATCCAGGCGTTCACCTGCCGGCGCAGATCGTCCTTGTCGTCCTGGTAGTAGTCGTCCAGCGGCGTGCCTGGCAAGGCGCCCTCGAAGGGCGGCAAGGTGGCGCCGATCACGCGCAGCCCGTGGCTGCGCGCCCTGGCGATCAATTGGCGATAGCCCTCTGCCATGTCCTGCAGCGTGGGACGCGGCGCCTGCCGCGCAAAGGCCGTGCCGGGCCAGGAAATATCGTTGATGCCCAGCAGCACGATGAGGCTGCGCACACCGGGCTGGGCCAACACATCACGCTCCAGCCGCGCCAGCGCATGCTCGCCCATGCCATCCGACAGCAGGCGCGCGCCCGAAATGCCAGCATTGACCACCGCCGCGCCGTGCGGCGCAAGGCGCGCGGCCAGGAAATCCGGCCAGCGGCTGTCCCGGTCCAGGCTGGCCGTGGCGCCGTCGGTGATGGAGTCGCCCATCACCGCTACCACGGGCGCCGCGGGTGACGCGGGGTTGGCCTCGACCTGAATACCCGCCAACAGCGGGCGGGCCGTGCTGCTGATTGCGCCAGGGTCCGAAGTCCGCAGCACCGCAGCAGCGGACTGGTCACCCGCCACGATCCAGCCGGTCTGACGCCCATCCCAGTGAAAACTCTGCACAGGCATGGCGCCGGGCAGGTACAGGCTCACGGCCACCTGCGACAGCGAGGCCAGCGGCAAGGCCACGGGGTCGCTGACCAGGGATGCGCCTGCGGCAATAGTGGCTTGCGCGCTGCCGCCAAAGGTCACGGCCTGCAGGGTGCCAGCGTCAATGGCGCCCGCCGGCAACGGCTTTGCCACGGTCGCCCTGCCCACCGTCACAGGCTGGCCGCCATAGGCGTTGGACAGCACGATGCGCAGGCGCGGCCCGCCCAGGCTGATGCGCGCCACCTGGCGCACGGTCTGGTCCTGCAGAACGGCGGGCAGGTTGGTGGGAAAGAGGAAGTCCGCCCCCCAGACCGGCTGCGGGCTGGCCTGCCACGTGGCAGCCCAGTTGGAGGCTTCAGCCGAACCCGCCGGCACCGTCGAATCCGCCATGGCAGGCGTGGAAATCACAAGCGCCAGAAGGGCCGCGCCCGAGGCCGTGGAAAGCGATGGAAAAAGTTGCCGCATGCAAGGAATCCGATGTCTGTCGATGGCGGGATCATGGATTCAAGGGCTGTGCGGGACTAGACAGTCTGCTGGAACACCATCTGTGAATTTAATTCACGACGAGGCCTGTGCTGTGCTTTGGCAGCGAGGATGGGATGCGTATTCAAGCGTTTTTTTGTAGGAGCGATGCAAGGCTGAGGCGGTCTTTTGATGGCAAAAATCACATCCTATAGATTCACCCGCGTCAATTACCTGATGTCCAGATATTGCATTTCAGGCTTGAAATCGCCATGCTCACAATATTTCTTCACCATTTCCGAAGTGTATTCAGTCGAATTCAAATTAGTAGCCGTTGTCGCCTTCGTCACATAATAAATTTCTTCACTAGAGCTTACTTTTCCCACCAGATATAGATTTTCACCAAATCCATTCGAAATGTCCTGAAAAGCGCACCACCCTGATTTTATTTTCTCAACGCCCTTTTGAAGCAGCGCCACTCCATTTTTTGATGCTTTCATATTCATCTTTTTCTGAAAATCAATAGATTGAATTTTTTCCAGCTGAAAGAACATATAAAAATGATTAGTTTCCACATCAGCATATATTCTGATATTAAAGGCAGTCTTTGGTAAAAAAGCGGGAACCCAAGAGATATATCTTTGTCCACCTTCATCCAATAGATCATAGGAAGAGAAGAAGCTCTCCTTTTCATTCTCGATTGAAGAAATAAGAAAAATAAATCCCAGAAGTGCAACCACAACGAATGATCCGAAAGATACTTTTATTATCTTCTTCATGGGCTTATGTATTCAATACTCATAAAACAAGCGCTTATTTCACAATACCCAAGAATGAAACTCCAAAAATTCCAGTGGAGCCTCTATTACTTGCAGCCTAACTAATCTACATCCGCCACCAAAATTACCGTGACTATTGGACAATTTGACATGCATAACAGTAGCGCCCCGGCCAAAAAGAGCCATTTATTTTTTGCAACAACAGCTAGTCCAACATCAGCAAAGAAAGATCTGTGCACACCCACTCCAGATTGGATGCAGTACTAAAATACTCGCTTAACTGTGTGAGTGCATTAGTTAAAAAAGACTATGGCACTTGGCACAAGTCTTCACTTCAAGGAAAGTTAAATCGCGGTAATATCTTCATCTACCCAAACAACCATATTCACCCATCGAATTATTCTTCACCATTTCTTCTCCAGAAGAAATTATTTCATTATTTTTTATAAAGAAATAAGTAAAAATACCATCGTCCATTGATTCTTTGTACGCCACATCATCCTTTAAATCACTTGAATATTTTCTCAGCTCTTCAAGAACAACTAATTTTGGCGTATATGGCGGAAATACACAAACAAAGTCGTAATCTTTATTTATATTATAATCAAAACCATATTTTCTGAAGAAAAAATATCCATTTAGCACGATTAAAATAATAATTACCAATTTAATCTTCATGGAGCTTGCCAGTCTTTTCTTGCATTAAGCGCATCAGAGTTTTTTCTATGATCCATACACCGCCATCATCAATACTATCTTGGAAATTATTTTTCACAATCTTTGTCAGGTGTTATTTTTTCTCTCTCGCTCTGCTGCTTATTATTACTTCTACAAAAAATCAACACAAGAATAATTATCGGACTAATGAGCAAATAAATCGTCACCAGCATTTTTATATTTCTTGGAACCTCACAATAAACAGAGGAAAATATGCTTATTATCCAAATTGATGCATATATTGCTTTCCTTGTTGAATGCAAATATATAGATCCAACAATGCAAACCAAAAATACGAAAAATATTGCCCAAAAATAATACAACACCACATCGGTTGCAAAAGCGAAAGCCGGCATGGGTAATGCAAGAAAGAAAATCAGTCCAATCGCATCCGCAAGTAATTTTGAACGCATTGCTTTCATTGCCTTTGAAATCTTTCCAAGCTTGTTCTGTAATTTTTCCTAGATCACTATTATCGCCCGGTTGTACTATTTCCTGGCTTAAGTGATGTGCTTTATGAAGCAATCCTTCTTCACCACTCCATACCTCAAACCTCTGCGAGACGTCCCCTGTGGATTGTATTCCTGCAGCACATTGCCACAGGTGTCCTGCTTTGCTGCTCAGGCCACCTAGCCTGTCTGGTCCGTCAGCGCCATTGGCGTGCCCAGGTGGTCGCATTCGTAGTGGTGGATGGCAATGCGGGCATGCTGCTTTCTTTCCTATTTTTACAGTTGAGCCTGCATGCAACTGATCATGGTTTGCATGAAGGTCAGGGCCAACGTGTGACTAGGGTCACCCCGGTCGGGCTGGCCTGCGGTAATGGCTTGTACCAGTAATTAGGGTTCGCTGGCCGTGGTACCCATGCGTGAAGCTGCCCGGCTTGTTTAGACCATGGGTTCTATGTGGCGGGTGTCCCTGCCGTGCTGCATGCGTTCGGCGTGGGTGAGGCAGCTGCCATCCCTGTCGTAGTAATGGATATGTTTAGTACTATATGCGTGATACGCATGCTGCCGACAGTCACTCAGGTGCTGAGCTTAGGCGAGAAATTCATCATGCGTCCTAGAGAAAACCATCCTTGGTGGCTTTTTCATGCTACTGTGAATAAGTATTTTATTTTTTAAAAATCTTTTCGCACAATAATTTCGTGACCAGAATTATTTCAATATTATCTTCTTTGCTTTCAATGATTATCGCATTTTTTCTATTGAAATTCTTAAAAAATGATCTCTCATTTAATCCAATCTTCTCCCCATCCATTTTTTCTTCTTTTATATAATCAAGAAATGGTTTAATGGTTATTGTTTTATATTTTTTCTTTACCTCACTAAATATTTCACCAGGAGTTTTCTTTTGATTTATATATTGATACTCAAAATACAACTCCCCCAATGATATGCATCCATCGGATCTACTCAACAACATCCATTCTTTTTCATCTGCAGCCATGGAATTTTGAGCAAAAGTTAAAATACATAGACTTATAGTTAATGCCAATTTTTTCATTTTTTTGTATCAATTTCAGGAAATAAAATTCTCTAATCGAAACAATAGCAGTCAAATTTTATTCCATTTTTGAAATCAATAATTTTATCTGCAGCAGATTCTACCTAGCTTTGCCCAGGATCGTTTTCTATTAATTTTGGGAATGGGCCATGTCTATGAAAGTCGCGCTTAATATAGCCCATCTCCCTGTCATGGTGCTGCCCTCGTAGCCAGAAGGCCTGGTGGATCTCTTTCGGGTTGTATTTCTGGAAAGAATTGCCTCAAGGGCCAAGTTTTGCAGTTCGTATCACATATCTAACCCAGTCCGTCAGGGCCTGCAGTGCGCTGCCCAGAGTACGCAATTGCAGTGGAGGATGGCAATGCTGCACTATTGCTACCATTGTGCCTGTGCACCACTCGGCATGCGCGCGGTGCTTCCGGTCTGTTCGCTCGGGGCGGGTGCGCTGGGTGTCCCATATTTTCCGAGTTTATGTCATATTTCAACTTATATATTTTTCGGGAAATGTCTATAGAAAAACAGTCTATCAAACCTAATGAAGTTGTTATTTTTTATTTGAGGGATTTTTTTCAAGAAATAATTTATTTATCTCAACATTGTCTTTCCATTTCTTAGCTAGCGAATTTGCTTTCTTTTTGTTTCCGTTGTCATAAAAATGCTTTACGTAGTTGAATTGCGCCAGTTCATGCCCCAACAAGGCAGCTTTTTCCAGCCAAGTCATGGACTCTTCTTCATTGTATTCAGAAAGTGTATAGTACTCGTAAAGCCTATAAGAAGCCTTGGAATCAATTTCGGCCTTCTTTATAAGATTAAGGATTTCATTTGGATTTAAATGATAAATTGACCCGGATGATTGGTCTGAATTGGCTATGTTGGTCATTGTTATGAGTATGAATAGTATAAAAATGTACCGCATCATTTCCCCTTTGTCGAAGGGTTGAAATCTATCATCTTTCCAGGGGCGGTCTTATCTTTAGCTCCTGCCGATGTCATTCCCATCGGCGTAGTGCGTCCATCACTGGAATACCACATGTATTGATCCGGGGCACTTACCTTTGCTCCCAATTCGTTTGCTAGTTTTCGCATATGGGTCATTTCCTTTTCCAGTGTTGCAAGAAAGTAATTCCACAGGTGTTCCACTTTTATAGTTTGGGTCGCTCTTGATTTTCTTCGCCAAGTCTAAGGGGGACAGAATTTTCCCCTTGTCATCAACGATCAAGCTAGGGTTGCCATGTGCTCCTACTTGATAAACCCCTGACTTAGGTGGAACCTTGTTTGCAAAATCTCGAATATTTTTAGACTCCGGAAAGAGATTTAAATCGGCCGGCGCCCATGGATCTATGCCAATATTTGGATTTTTGGGGTAATTGTAATAATTAACACCTCCATTCAATCCAATAGGATCCTGATTGATATAACTACCCACCACCGGATCGTAATACCGATGCCGGTTGTAATACAGCCCCTTCTCCCTGTCTTGGTGCTGCCCCGGCAGCCGTATCGCCTAGTGGATGCCCTGTGGGTTGTATTCCTGCAGCACATTGCTCCAGGGGTCCAGCTTTGCGGCCCAGGTCACTACCCCCCGCCGGTCCGTCAGGGCCATGGGCGTGCCCAGATGGTCGCAGTGGTAGTGATGGATGGCTACTAAGCCCTGTTGTGCTCGCTCCTGCTTTTGCAGTTACTTGCGCATCTCCTGCAGCATTTTTATGGTGTGCTCGTCGTGGATACCCAACATGACCAAGCGATCTGCGCGTATTGGCCCCATCTTGTTATAACCCATTGGGCCGAACAATCTACGCATATCGACACTCACTGTGACTGGTGATTTTTATTTTCAACAATCTCTTTACTTATTAGAAAATCACCGTATGGCCATACGGTTATGGTGGTCGTTCTAATAAAGTTATTATTTCCGTCAGATCTTGAGTGTTTTGATAACTTGAAATAATGAGTTTCTTCTCCCAATGTATTTGAAACACTTATTGATGCTGGGAAAGCAGTTGGTTTAATGTTCGATTCTTTTATTCTAATTACGACATTTTGACGAATTAGGCAGTGGTGGCTTTGCCATCCAAGTATATCTTTGACACTCAAATCATAGTCTGGATTTCCCAACTTATTAAAAATATAAGATAAATTAACTCCCTCTATATCCGATAAATCAATTTTCATTGGTGCCATCAAGAAAGTTAGCAACGATATTATTTGAAAACCAAGCGTTGCCGCTATTATGTAAATTACTGTTTTCATCATCTTTTCAATCTTTGCATCTTCTATAGATTGGATTGTCTTTAGGCGATGCCCCATTCCTTGACTAAACAGTTGAATGTGATCCTTCTTCTGATGGCTTCACCAATGGTTGTACTACTCCCTGTCACGACTTCCACATACTTAGCAGCGTCCCCACATGGATATGCTACTGCAACAATATCACCGGGCTTTGAGAAGTAACAATTTCAAATCCGGGAATTGTTTTTCTGGATTTGTCCAATCTCCAGCAGTTGCTGGTCCTCCTGGGATAATTCTGAATCTGTAGCGCAAGGGAGATTCGACATATGCATTTTAGCACTTCATGAACAAAGAGATTACATTTATTTATTTTCGACCCAAAGCCAGAAATCGAGGCGTATTAATATCTTTTTGATCTTTTATTTTTCTCCGCTGCTTCCAAAATTCTCTCTGCACACGTTTTTACAGGAACCAAGCCCAAAGGATCAATGGAAATCATGGGATTCATCGCATATATACTTTTTTTTACCCCTCCGACCAACCCGGTCGGATCCTGATTGGTAGAAATCCACACCACAGGATCGTAATACCGATGCTAGTTGTAAAACAGCCCCGTCTCCCTGTCATGGTGCTGCCCCGGCAGTCGGATCGCCTGGTGGATGCCTTGAGGGTTGTATTCCTGCAGCACATTGCCCCATGGGCCCAGCTTCGAGGCCCATGCCACCTGGCCGGTCCGGTCCGTCGGCTACTGAGCTAAGTGGTCTTCAATCGTTGGTCTTTACTGTGCTCATGTCGCCAGCAGTCATGCAGGTACTGGTTTCTGTGGGAAATTCAAAATACGCTCTAGATAGCCGGATTCGGCACCTGTACTTTTTTACTTCATCCACCTTGCCATAATGGCCTTAATTTCTCCTTACGCGTAAGTACTTTGAGCTTATCGCATTAGTCATAATTTTTACCATCAAAATTTATTGTGCTAGTCTGGTGCTTTTTCATCAAGACGAAAAATTCATAACATGCGTTAATCGCATGAAACATCATTGTCACTTACTCTTATAGCTCCCTCTGTGGCCGGCAGAATGCCTTCATCGGCCTGGGCTGAATATCTCCAGAATATTATTATTGGATTTTTCTTCAAAAGAGAGCAATCATTGTTTATTAATTTATTTATGTTTATTTCTCCGGATAATCCACCCCCGGCAGGTATTGTTTTTAAATCTGAATTGCTCCCAATTGGGAGAAATAAGCCAATTGGCTTAAGCTCTTCTGAATCCGAGTAGGCGCTAAGATTTATCCCACGAACAAGGATGGATGATGGAAGGGAATCTTTTCTTAATTTAATATCCTTTGATGAGTTGTTTGCAATATTTGTTTTTATCGAGTTTTTTTCTACTTTCAAGGTCAAAGAATATTCAATGATATTTAGATATTCCTTGGGTTCTCCATGAGATTCATGGGGAAGGAACATCAATATTATCATCTTGACAAAATGTCTATATTTCATTCGGATAGGTGCCATGATGGACTTTCAGGAGTTCTTTCTTCGTAGTTCGTATCTCTGCTTCGATTCCGTATGCGGTGCATCCAACGGGAGGACCCTTTAGAAAGTTATATCGCAAAGTCAAACGATGAGATTTTCAGAAATTTCAGTGGATCCCACACCCTGATACCCCACTAATCTGCCTCCTCTGCCAGTACGCCCCTGATTATTGGATAATTTAAAACCCACGCCAGAAGAACCCCAATCAGAAAGAACCATCTATTATCCGTACCAATAGACATTCCAACGCCAGCAAAGAAGAAAATTATCCCTAATATTTTTCCTAACATCAACACGATCTGGTATTTTCTCTTTGAGATTTTTATGATCATATGGTTATTTGCATTGACAAGTAAAATTATTTTGATTTGCAACAGCCCCATAACCAGCATTCATAGCGACCAGCTGAGTTGCTCCTCCCGCGGTTGGTTGTAAAAATGTGCCCGGCAACGCCCTTACATAACCGGTCTTTTTATTAATATCCACCGGTATGGCAGAACCACGTGGCATAAAAGGATTCCTTGGATATCCCCCCACTGAGGATGCGTATTTACCAGTACCAAATAATCCAGCACTTGAGGATTTTATCCCCGACTGTGCGATACCTGCTGCTCCCGCTTCCGTTGTGAAGTGTGTAAGTGTTTTTGGAATTGCACTTACCGCGTTCGTGACAAGTGTTGCCGCTGCGCCGGTCACAACACCTGACTTGTATGCACCTGTGCATTTGTCAACTCTGCCATCCACCCCCAAAGAGTCACGCAGAGATTAACCTTTAAGTAATCCGAAACTCATAGTACTCAATACCCCATCACCCATTCCTGCAGAAAAGTCAACGCCCCCTCGCGGCAAGGAAGGCAATGATGTAAAAAATGAAAGGTCTAAAGTATCTATTCTATTAATCGGCTCCCCACCTGTATAAGAATATATATTCAATCCCCCATCAACCCAATCGGATCCTGATTAATATAACGCCACACTACCGGATCGTAATACCGATGCCGGCTGTAATACAGCCCCGTTTCCCTGTCATGGTGCTGCCCCGGCAGCCGGATCGCCTGGTGTATGCCCCGCGGGCTGTACTCTTGCAGCACATTGCCCCAGGGGGTCCAGCTTCGCGGCCCAGGCCACCGGGCCGGTCTGGTCTGTCAGGGCATTGGCGTGCCCAGATGGTCGCAGGGATGGCAGGGAATGACGATGCGCCGTTACCATTCTTTTCCTGCCCTTGGAGTTAGGCTGCATTTAACTGAACTTGCTTTGTGCTGTGCGCCGTGGCGCTTTTTTTATCACCAATTTTAGACGGGTCTTTCAACAGTATATTTTATATATACTATTTCTTGAAATGGATGACGATGCAGACACTTGTTATAACAAAAATACAAGTTGATGTTATTATGGAAAGTTTATTATCAACAAAAGGTATTTTGAAATTAATAATGCTCTTAAAAAGAAATAGAAAAAAAATAGATGCGATTGCATATACTTTACTCTTCGTACATTTGATCTTTGTTACGTAATATATTGAGAATATAAAAACCAACGTATCTACTGAAATTAAATAGATGGCAGATATACCGCCTGATGCCCAGCAGGTAGCGGGCCACATAAATGCTGTGCATGTTATGAAACTGTAATTCCTCATTTTATTTACAGGGGCAGGTGAATCCATTTATGTCGCCGGATTTAAATGCTTCCCACGCTTTTTTTGTACTCTCAAATAGAGGGCTATCCCTACTGGGGACAATCGATTCCTTGCCTATCTGAATAAGAATTTCCATAGCACTCTCTTGTCCAGTCCACAGTTGAAAACCCGAGTGAGATGGGGACATCGCATCTTGTATAGCGTGCAATGCCGCGCCGAAATGTAATAGTGCTGAGTCCATATCTCTGTTCAGTCCCACAGTGAGATGGTGCGGATGAAGTCTAAAGCGGCTTGAATCTTTTTCCCATGCCTCGCAAATCGCCCTGAATGGTGTCTTCCACCTGAGCGCCTTCAAGTGCTTGCCGAAGTTGTAGCTTTGAACGAAGGCCTGGACATGCTCCCGTAGCTGCTCCAGTCCTTCGTACTCGTACGCCTTGATCGTGGATTCCTTGATGGTCCGGTTCATGCGCTCGACCATGCCGTTCGTCCAGGAGTGATACGGCTTGGTATGCCTTTTCTCGACGCCATTGAACTTGCAGATGCGCTCGAAGATGTGACCGATTTGTGGCTCGAGTCCGTTATGGCCAGTGGCGTGCCCACGTAGTCGCTGGATGGCAAATGGCCCTCGTTGCACCTCCTACTGTCCTTTTATTTTCTTTCGCGTGTCCTGCCGTATTTTGATGACGTGCTCTGCAACCCCGCCCAGCAGAGCTATCAACTAATTTCAGTAAATCAAGTCATTTTCATGGACACCTCGCAGACTGGAGCTCATCTTCCTGTAAGTCAGTGACCGAAGAAGTCGGGCAGATCAAGGAAAAACTCTTGTAGCATAATTTAAATTCATTTAAATTTATTAATTAATTTATAAAAATGCTCCATGCACACCAACGAAATCAATATGTATACTGGAATTAAAACAATCCTCCATGAAAAATAATAAGAAAATATTCCTTCCTGTCCATAAATTTTCCATGGGAAATATATAAAAAACATAAAAATCAAAGATCCAAAGATATATGAAATTATTATTTTCATCATCTGTATTTATTTAACAGGAACAGTTGTCCCGCCAGTCCTAAAAGTTCCTGGGAATGGCGTTGGTTTAAATCCTGCTGTATTGCTGATCACAATTTTTGCCTCAGTGCTGGCTGCGCCTTGTATTTTTGCGATAATCGGATTGTTAAACCTTGTTGCATAAACACCTTTCCCATACAAATTGTTTTTCCCAATATTAATAACCCCATCCTGCGATATCTTTTTTGCGGCTTCTTTAGTTGTGTAGTGGTATAGAGTGCCAGGTAAGCGGTAGCAAGAAAAAAGTCCTGCGGTTGCCTCTACTCCGATGGCACCAATATATGGGGCAGTAGCAGATCCAATTATTGCTGGAGCAGTTATTTCTCTGAATGGTTGCCCTGCTTTTATTGCTTCAGATAAAGCAACTCCTCTTTTTGCTCCTTCAAAAGTAGTCAGACTTAGGAAGAATAATCCCTCGGGGTCGATATTACTTATTGGATTCGAATGGCAGTATTCGCTCATATGAATACCTCCATTTAACCCAATCGGATCCTGATTGATATAACTCCCCACCACCGGATCGTAGTACCGATGCCGGTTGTAATGCAGCCCCGTTTCCCTGTCATGGTGCTGCCCAGGCAGCCGGATCGCCTGGTGCAGGCCCTGCGGGTTGTACTCCTGCAGCACATTGCCCCAGGGGTCCAGCTTGGCGGCCCAGGCCACCTGGCCGGTT